>Ga0207841_1000004_pt1 | contig 773874 bp, 750 predicted proteins | sample HigsolmetaGSP18D_FD_184846 | JGI IMG/M metagenome (GOLD analysis project Ga0207841, IMG submission 184846) | High solid enriched microbial communities from the Joint BioEnergy Institute, USA - SP1-8-D (SPAdes) | ecosystem: Engineered > Bioreactor > SSF (Solid state fermentation) > Aerobic >... | reverse complement strand
GAAGTTTCCCTCTGCATCCGTAAATCCCGCAAATCAATGTAAGAAATCGTCGTTGGAAACACCTTAGTGCTTAGTTCATCCTTTTTATCCAAGCAAGAGCTCTGAGTAGAAAAGTGGAAAAATCCCGTTTTATTTTCGATCTATTATTTTAAATTTAATAAATGGTAAATTAGTAAGTAATTAAACTGCCAGTAAAAAGTTTGGCTAGCAGACGCTGAGAATGTGCCTGAGTTTGCTTCGCAGGTGCATAATGCCTGATTGTCATGGCAAGGCGCGGAGCCGGATACGCATGTACCCAGTGATGCGCAGGAGCTGCCGGAATAGTACGTGTACCGTCATTGTTATGTGCGAGTTGAAAACTGCAGACCAGATCAATGACTGGTATCAGCGTTAAGCAATGGACGCAGCAGTAAAAAGGATGGCTCTATGTAAAGATATCTCCTTGTTCTGATACATCCTTAGGTCTCAATGTGTTTGATTAAACCTTCCCAGAGACGTAATACCCGATATTATGCCACATGGCAACATGTGCTTAGAAGTCACTCTGGAAATGCCGAGCAAAGTAAATAGTATGCATTATACCCATCTATATAGGCAGGTCCTTGGATCCTCCCGCAAAGTGCACATGCACTCTTAACTTTTGCAATTCGCAGCGGGCTGTGCACAGAGAATGATGCTGACATAAAGCAGCACAGCCAAACGCGCGACTTTGTGCTGCAGCCCGCCGGACAAGCGGGTTTGCAGCAAAGGGCGGCTGCTTACGGCGGTGATGAACATATGACCAGGCTCTCATGCTTGCATCCTGGCTTGATATCTGTTTTCCAGTCTGACCATGAACTGTTGGTCTTTGCCAATCGTAAGCCCAGGTGGTATGCACTCCATGTCTCCTCAGAGCGCCATAGCCCACCGTATCTCCATCTTAAATACTGATTTGCAAGAGAACCTTGTGCTTGGATTTGCTATCGCGCTGGAGTGGGTCGAGCTTGATGGTTATGAGTCAAAGGAAGATGCAGAACGACGTGCTAACAGTGGTCAGCGAATGAGTTTAATCTAGCTAAGCCGTATTCCGCGAGGACGCGCGGGAGAAAGCCGCTGCAGCATCGGACATGGAGCATGCTGACACACCAGTTCCCGCCCGTATCAGGCGGAGAATTCTTGGCCTGCAGGAGAGGACGTCTTCTTAGCGAGGCTGGAGCTTCGAACAGGTAGGCATCAATGCAATACGTACCTCCTAGAAGGTAGTCTCCGTAGTGTGGCTTGAACTTCTGTAGGGTGTTGTGAAGAACCAGAGGACTCCGTATGTCATCGCTTATGAAAAAATGAGACATTAGCGAAGGATGCTATTGTGTTCCTAAGTGAGAATGATCCTATTGTTGTCGCTTCTTCTGGTCATGATGGAAGTGTATATAACTGGGGTACCTAGGAGGTAGTGGTTACATCGTCGTGCATCGTGGCCCTTGCAACAAGAGGCATTATTATTGTCTGTTGTAGGAAGTCCACCGTAGTAGTGCGAGTCTAGCCTCCATCAGACCCTGTGACCGTCTATAAAAGGCGAGAAGATGGCCTTCCAACAGACCCGGCGAGCTTGCTGCTCTCTTGCCGCCGTCGCGGGCAGCGCCGTGGACTGCGCGTCGCGATCGACTACGTGCTACGGCGGGCGACATAGGCCCTCCGCATCCAGCCATCAGGTCGTCGGCTGAGGACGGACGAAGGGCCTTACTTTCCCCTCCATTTTACTACGACAAGCCTCGCTGGCTCTGCGACAGCTTGCGCAAGTCGGTTTCCCAATATCGCGCGAAACCGTCTTCCTGAAGGATTTGCGTTGTCCTTCAAGCTCTCCCCCGCCGCCACCGGGAGAGCTTCGAACAGACCCGGTATGTTCGTCCGCATCGAGGACCACACCCCGCTTCCCATCTCGCTGATTGTGATGCTAATTTCGTCCCAGCGCAGCCTTCTTAGCCTGCCTTTTGTTCGAATTTCATTCTATTCTCCGGATTCCCCGCTGCGCGAGACGGCAAGGCGTGAGCCTCATATCGACGGCGACGAGCCACAATCGGCGACCGAAACCTTGCGACGTACGACCAGCTGCCTTATATTGTCCGCTGCAATTGTGCTAGAGTTTTCGCGCGGCATATAGTGGTCAGTGCCGGTGCAGCGGTCATAAAACCGGGCATTCTAGTCGTGGGTCTGGGCCGATCAGGTGGTGGTAGGAAGCGACAATTTGTGTCGAGAATCTTTCGACGTGAAATAAAAAACGCGCCCCTGAGAGCGTCAGAAAGACGATTTCAGGCTCCGACGACTCGGTGGACCTGCCCTGTGGCAAAGCCACCCTCCTGGTTGCAACTTGAGATATCTGCTCTCCAGTGGGGGGTTTTTGGAGGCTAGCTCGTGCTGTGCTCTCATCTGGAGGTAGTCGCTGCGTCTTGCGTTAGATCGGTCAGGGCACGTCGTCATCCGTTGTTATTATTATCAATATCTACTTAAGAAAAAAAGGTTTAATATTTCTTTTTTTTTTCGCAAAAATGTCACCTACTCCGCCGTCTACTACATCCTCTAGTGCTGGCGCACACTCGCCAGAAGGCCAGTTCAGGGTGATCAGAAAGAGGAATCGTGTTCCCCTCTCTTGCGCACCCTGTCGGCATAGAAAGTAAGTTCTTTTTAGCTCATTTTCCTACACCGCGAACCTTTGCTGACATGGTCACAGGCTGAAATGCAATCGTGCACACCCTTGTGAGAACTGTATCAAGCGGGGCGATTCTGCTTCGTGTACCTACGCTCAGCCTGGAGCTCGAAAGAAAAGCTCGTTAAACCAGAGCACCTCCAATTCGCCAGATGATATGCAGAACAGGATAGACAGGCTGGAAAGTCTTGTTCTTTCCTTGATGACAAATGGTGCGCAGTCTGCAGGCCCTGCAGCCGCAGCTGCAGCCATTTCTGCTGCCGGTATCACGGCGTCCGGTAAAAGCTCCAATGGACCGAATGGAGATGAGAACGGGACGGATGGTCAGGAGGAGAGTGAAACAGAGCAGGTCACCAAGTCGTTTGGAATAATGAAGGTCGACAACAACAAGTCGTACTATATTAGTGAGGCGCATTGGTCAGCAGTTCTGAACGATGTAAGCGGAGAAATTCACCCACGGAGTTGTTTACTAGATTCTCACAGTTCACAGATAGCAGAAGTGCGAAATTATTTCATAACGCACAAGAAGCAGTACGAAGAACAGGCAGAGAAGGTCAAGGCTTCCAGGAAAGATATCGACTTTCCTGGCTCGGCTTTGCTTTTTGGCGCCACGAAACCCCCGAGTCGGGCAGAGATCATGTCGTCGTTTCCTTCGAGATACACGACAGACATCCTCATTGCTCGCTACTTCAACAGCTATGACCCCTCGACTCGTAAGTTGCTGACTCCGTTTCTCTGAGAGCCGCAAACTGATGCGTTTCCTTTCAGATATCCTACATGGACCAACATTTCAGAAGCAGGTAAGGAGGTCGGGCTGCTAGACAGGTTCAAGCTGATGCTAAATTGTCATAGTACAACAAACATTGGGAAGACCCTTCAAAATCTTGCATTGTCTGGATTGGCCTGCTTTTCGCCATGATGCGCCTTGCTATGCTGTCCTATCACCGGGAAGGGGACGAACCGCCAGAGTTCCGGGGCAAATCCCTGGATATGGCGGGGACATATCGGAATTTGATGGCACAATGCTTGACATTGGCTGACTATACAAAACCGTATCCGTATCTGATCGAAACGTTGATATTGCATCTCCACGGCGACTATACCCAAACAAGGGAGGCCGATGTCTCTGTCTGGTTGCTTGTCGGGATGATTGCCCGATTGGCAATGCGAATGGGATATCACCGGGATTCTAATATGTTCCCCAATATCACGCCGTTTCAGGGTGAGATGCGTCGGCGAATATGGACATTTGTGCGGCAAGCCGATCTTCTCCTTTCGTTCCAGGTGGGACTGCCAAGCATGATGCGTACCGGCGATAGCGATACGGAGATTCCACGAAACCTCTACGATGAAGACTTTGATGAAGATTGTAAAGAGCTTCCACCCCCTCGACCGCATAATGAGCCTACGCAGGTTTCCTATCTGATTGCCAAGGCTCGCATAGCATATGCCTTTGGTCGGGTCATTGAGCACACCTCATCCGTCAAGAGCGGGTCTTACGAAACAGTCATGGAGATTGATAACGAGCTCCGCAGGGCTCGTGATATGATTCCTGAACATCTTCAGATTCGCCCTATCGAAGAGTGTCAACTCGATCCTGCCGCTTTGATAATGTCGAGATTCAGCGTAGGATCCCTGTTGTCCTCTTCTTTCTTGGTCGGCACTAACGGAGGTTAGATCATGAGTATTTATCACAAGGCTCAATGCGTTCTCCACAGACGTTACCTTGCTCGAGCACGTGAAAACCCGCGGTTTGCCCACTCCCGACGCACCTGCATCGACTCATCGATGGAACTGCTGCGATTTCAATCGATACTTTATGCAGAGACCCGCCCAACCGGCCGTCTGCGAAATAAGCGATACCAAGTTACCTCGCTCAGCTCCACCGACTTCCTGCTAGCTGCAACCATTGTTTGCCTTGATCTTTACCATGGACTTCAGCTACGAGCGGCTGGTCGGCCATCGGGGGATTTGTATACATGGGGTTTTGAGCGACGCGAAGAGATGCTGGCGGCTATACGGCGGTCGAAAGAGATCTGGGACGAGCTTCGCGACGAGTCGATGGAGGCGTGGAAGGCAGCAGAGATTCTTGGAGTGATGCTGGGGAAGCTGCATCTCGGGCCACAGGGTGCTGAGAGTAGCACCAATGCGCCTGTCTTTGAGCCGCAGGACGAGAAGCAGAGCGCCGCAATGACGTTGGGATTGTTGAGTAGTGGGATGAGCCCGTTAAATGCAGGGCCTTCAACGTTTACTGATTCGACGTTCAAAACGGCTGATACGCCATTACCGCAAGGAGGGCTGGAGCAACAGGGTGCTCCTTCGCCATTCAGCAGCATGTTTGGGCAAATGCCCGACATGCAGCCGTTGAACTTGGACTGGGTACGTTGTAACCTTCCGTATGATAAGAGAGCCTGATATCTAACAGAATCTCAGGAGGCGTGGGATAACTACATCCAAAGCTCGACCCTTGACACCTCGAACCAGTTGTGGCCGATGTTGGATACGCAGCAGCCGCAACAACAGACACCGTCACCCCTTACTCCCGCACCGATGCCAACGGCCCGCAATGCTGTGGCACAAGCCGCTCGGCCCGCAAATGGCCTCCCTGCAATAATTCCATCGCAACATGGCGTTAACTACGACACCGGGGGCGGTCCACCAACTGGGCTCATGTTGAACGCTAACAATAATAACCCCAATGTGCCTCACCAGTCAGGTAGCACTGGTAGGGGTCAAGGTGGGATGTGATGCGACATTATTGTACATGCAATTTTCTGGTTGAGGAACTGATACCCGGATATTGGTCTTTCATGCAGGATGGTGCCGAAAAAGTTGGTGGGAAATGCATATGGGAACGGAAATGAGGAATGAAGGGCAGTATGGCTTGCGATGTAAATTATGAGACCTTAAGATAATATTTTATCTTTGGGACTCTGTTCTGGTGTCTTTATATTGGGTGTGGTGTACTTGGACATAGACGGGTCGTTCTCTCTGCTCACCGCATAGGTATCTCTTACGGGGGCCTCATGCGTTTGACAGGGGTACGTTGTCTTGAGCGATTGTTTGTCCAAGTAATTGCATTGGCATAGTCCTCTTTGGATATTAAGGCTGGACGCTGTCTTTCCATACACTCGCTCTTTAGTTGCAGATGGCTGCATGCGCCTGAACGATAATGCTATAAAGTAATCGGAAAAGCGATCTTGATGAAAAATAGAAAAGCCGTTCTGTAACCGCTATTGCCCAGCAGAACAAAGTGCTGTACATATGCATCCCATGGGAGCGGAGCCGTCAGCTGTCTAGGCCTACCACGTGACTCGTCTCCGAGCATCGCGCCGATTCGTTGGATGTGACTGTTCGACTGGGTTGAACTTTTCCAGCGTGCGAGACTCGCCTAGCTTAGCTCTCCGCTGCCAGCCTCTCTTCCTTTTTTTTCTGCCCATCCGAAACTAGGTATTAATTTTTGAATATATCATTTGATACCCTGCCATTGAAAAATGTAAGCGGGTCCTGTCTGTCTATCCGTGCCTTCGAGTCCTTGGCCTGTGCACTAACATGACCGCTGCAGGTATTGCTTCCGACGGGCAGCTTTTCGCCTTTTCTCTTCTCCCTCGACCTCTGTCCTGGGTAAGCCGCGGTCAATTACCTTCGTCACTCCTGCTGCTCTTCGACTGAACCGCAAGCTGCCACGTTCTGCTTTCCAGCGACGATGGGCCAGTGACGAGACGGCGAAGGATGTGCCGACCTCCGCCGACCAGGCTGATGCGCAGGCGCTGGAATCTGCTATAAGGTCGGCCTTCACGGAGACCACGAAGCCCGAAGTCACAGCGTCTGCAGAGGCTGCGGCCCAAGCTGGCAGCAATGCTGCATCGGAGGCTGAAGCTCCCAGGGTGGAGAATAGACAGCGACCACGCCAGCCGCTTTTGTCACCGCCGGAACCCAAAGAGACGATTTACGTCGGAAATATTTTCTACGATGTCACTGCCGAGGACCTGAAGAGGCAGATGGAGAAGTACGGAACCGTGGAGCACGCTAGGATTATCCACGACAACCGTGGCCTGAGCAAGGGGTAAGCTGGTTCTCGAACCCAATGTTTTTTTTGTAGTGGTGACAAAACTGACTGCTCGACGTTTCTAGCTTTGGATATGTCACTTTCGACAGTGTCGCGGCCGCCAAACGCGCCGTTGAAGGAATGCACATGCAGATCTTTGAGGGCCGCCGTATTGTCGTCCAATTCGCACAGTCTAACTTTTCCCCAAAGAAAGAGCTGAACCCTCCTTCTAAGACACTCTTCATCGGCAACATGTCGTTCGATCTGACAGACCGCGACCTCAACGACCTGTTCAGGAATATCCACAACGTCATCGACGTCCGGGTCGCCGTCGACCGCAGGACGGGCCAGCCAAGGGGCTTTGCCCACGCTGACTTCATCGACATTCCTAGTGCTCAAGCTGCAATGGCAATTCTCAGCGGCAAGGCTCCCTACGGCAGGAAACTACGTGTTGACTTCAGCCACTCGAGCAAGAGTCATGATCGCCAGTCGCAGAATCGTCAGTCGCAGGATACCAAGTCGCGTACTGAGTCCTAAATTGGGCCTGCAGATCCGGAAGAGCGGACCGGTTTCGACTATTAGGTGCACATGCAGCATCACCGCGTGAGATGATGTACGAGACGACCCTTTTCGCTCTTTTTATTTCCATCTTTGCTCTTGCACCAGCCTTCTCTGTATATGGTTTCTGCCTGCGGGAGACGGTGTCGCTACTGTCTTCGCATAGCCATGTTTACGTTCTGTCATGTATTCAATGGGCAAAACTGTAGCATATTGGGTTTTGGTGGGAATTGCTTAATGGAGGACACTCTCTGCTTCTTATATCGCCGAGTCGTTGATAGGGAGTATACCCAGGTAGCTACTCTGTTATGGACTATAATTCTGGCGTGTCTGCATTTTCCCATAATTCCTCCATTTCCCGTAGCTCTGATTCTAAGCACGGCCCGGGCGTTGTAGATCTGATGCCTATCGAGGTAAGGCATGGCATGACCGGACGCACGTGACGTGCGGGAGCCGGGGAACCTCGGCAGCCGGCGGCGGCCAACCCCACGTCGGGGCAGAGACGCATGCTCGATACGTAGCTCTCCCTCGTCTCCAACTCCCCCTTCTCCGCACTCAACTCCTCATTCTACCTTGTAGTCATTTCCATCCTTCCTCTTACTCTTTCTCTTTATCCTTTCGTCTCCTTTCCTGAATCTCCATTCTTCGTCGGAGGTTGTCGTTCCGACGCCTTCCGTACTGACTGTGCTGTGCACTCACCATGTCGTTCCTCGGTGGCGCCGAGTGCTCCACGGCGAGCAATCCTCTGGCGCAGTTCACCAAACATGTCCAGGATGACAAGTCACTACAGCGGGACAGGCTGGTTGGGAGAGGACCCGGAGGCATGCAGGAGGGCATGCGCTCGAGAGGGATGGTCGGGGTTCAGGACCAAGTATGCATGCTCCCACTTCACGGGCAATTTGCGTATCCGTTTCCCGAGTTAACAAATGATTCTCCTGCAAATAGATGATGGATGAATTTATGCAGCAGTCCGGTCAGATACCACAGGGTCCCGCGCAGCCGTTTGCCATGGAGCACATGCGGAGGGAGCTGGAGCAGATTCAGACTGCACCGCCGCGGACAGGTTCTCCAGGTTGGGCGGCAGAGTTCGAGGCCGGTGAGCAGGCCCGTATGGAGGCCGCATTCCAGGGTTCCAAGGCCCCTATGATGAGTGGGGGAGGAGGCTTCACGCCAGCGGAGTTTGCCCGTTTCCAGCAGCAGAGTCGGACTGGCATGCCGGGAACTTCGAGCCCAATCACCACCACGCCGCCGATGATGGCCGGATACCAGCGGCCGCTGGGGATGGGATATATAGGAATGGGCGGCATGGGTATGATGCGTCCTTATGGATCTATGGAAATGCAACAGCAGCCGGCGGAAGCCTCCACGCAGGACAAGGGCAAAGGGCGGATGGTTGAGCTGGACGATCAGAACTGGGAGGCACAATTTGCTGAAATGGACAAAGCGGGACAGCAGAACCTGGATGAAGAGGCCAATGCGGCCATGGAGGCGCAGCTGAATGATCTTGATAGGTCAGTCCCCACCACCGGCCCCGAGACTGATAAAGAGTTCGAAAAACTCGAGAGAGTATGGCAAGGTATCCAGGCTGAGATGGGAACCCACAGGAAACTGGCTGAGGAAGACGCCAAGTTTGAGATGGGTGACAACCTGCACATGGGCGACTTAGGCGAGTGGGAGGGCTTCGACACTCTCAACGCCCGGTTCCGCGATCCTCAACTTGGAGACTACATCTTTGAGGAAGACAATGCGTTCCGAGCTGTGAATAATCCGTTCGAAGAGGGGATGAAGATAATGCGTGAGGGAGGGAACCTGTCCCTGGCAGCTCTAGCTTTCGAAGCTGCCGTCCAGAAAGATCCCAAGCATGTGCAGGCATGGACGATGCTTGGCTCCGCGCAGGCGCAGAACGAGAAGGAGACAGCTGCTATTCGGGCGCTGGAACAGGCCCTGAAACTCGACCCCAACAATCTTGACGCTCTGATGGGATTGGCTGTCTCCTATACCAATGAAGGATATGACTCCACGGCCTACCGCACGCTCGAGCGGTGGCTATCTGTCAAATACCCCCAGATCATTGATCCGAAGGACCTCACTCCTGAAACGGATATGGGCTTCACTGATCGCCATCTTCTGCACCAGAAGGTCACTGACCTCTTCATCAAGGCCGCTCAGCTGTCGCCGTCAGGAGAGCACATGGATCCCGATGTGCAGGTCGGTCTGGGTGTCCTTTTCTACTGTGCAGAGGAGTATGACAAGGCTGTCGACTGTTTCTCGGCCGCACTGGCCTCCACTGAGACCGGAACTTCCAACCAGAAGGAGCAACTCCATCTGCTGTGGAACAGGCTGGGAGCTACGCTGGCGAACTCTGGCCGCTCAGAAGAAGCAATCGAGGCGTACGAGAAAGCGCTGACCATTAACCCGAACTTCGTTCGCGCACGCTACAACCTGGGTGTCTCGTGTATCAACATCGGCTGCTACCCGGAGGCCGCGCAGCACCTCCTGAGTGCCTTGGCGATGCACCGCGTCGTCGAGCAGGAAGGACGCGAGCGGGCGCGAGAGATTGTTCAGGGAGTCGACGGCATTGGTGACGAGCAGCTGGAGCGCATGATCCACGTCAGTCAGAACCAGAGCACGAACCTTTACGACACGTTGCGCCGGGTCTTCAGTCAAATGGGGCGGCGGGACCTCGCCGACATGGTCGTGACGGGCATGGACATTAACGTTTTCAGGAAGGAGTTTGATTTTTAAAGAACTTTTGTTTTTCCTGTCTTACGTTTCTAGACTACTGACTCTAACCGGGAAACCGAGAAATGGCACATGCAGGATCTGGTCTGATGTGGTTAATTATAATGATATCTTGGATACCATGCATAGGGTTCAGGCACCAGCTTCAGTGTAACCTCGATCTTTACGTAGTGCGTTAAGATTGTCAACAGCAACTAAGTTTTCACAAATTGTTGTTTCAACCTCCTGTGAAAACAACCGAGACTCTCATCTCTTCAAACGGACAGGGGAGGAACTGGACAAGGTACGTGCTGACGGATGAATCTTAAAGATTGCAACTGTATATACAATTAATGCGATGAATTTCACTTATGAATACACACATCACATCTTATCTTATTCTTTCTCTCAATCTCTCTCTCTTTTTCCCTTTAGAGGAACTGTATATAAAGTTCAGGCTCTCTACTAAAGGACCTGCATACCAAAGCCAACAATGCCTGGATACGGGAGAGCAGTACTTTCCGGGGACCTCTGGAGGGGAAAGCTTAAACAGGCAGGGTGAGCAAGCAGCTCATCGATATGTGAAAGATGACTGATGACTGCATGGATAGGTAGGTAGGCAGGTAGTAAAGCTACTTACTGTACAAGTATGGTACCGAGGCTTGATAGATCTAGCTCCCATAATAATAAGCATATTACCATCTTATATATATGTGTCTACCGGCGGGGAGAAAACGGACAGCATGAAAGGAAAAGAAACAAAAAAAATCTTATTTGATTTGACCTCATCTATCCATTTCTCCACTCGAGACCGTACTCTTCGATGATCTTTTCGGCTGCGAATTCCCCGACCAGATACGCTGTCGATTGTGCGTGGTTACTTTGTAACAGTCAGCATTTTCCCCCCTTACAACGAAAAATAGGAAAAGGAGAAACGACGAAATATAAAGAACAAGAAGAGAATATATATCGTAGAAAAAAAATGAGGGTTCAACACAGACTTTACTGTCTTCGGGCAGATACTCAGATCCGCGACGCGCAGACTGCCGATTCCACGCACGCGCAGCTTCGAGTCGAGGCAGACGTCTTTGTCGTCCGGCTTGCCCATCTTGACGGTTCCGTTGGCGTGCCAGACTGGCGATAGCTCTCTTTTGATGAATCTCTGTCATGGGACGGATTTCCATGTCAGCGGACTTTCCCTAATTAAATAGACAAATATATAGATATGAGATTTCACTACATACCCAAATATCCTCATCAGTCTCACCGCAGGGCACGTTGATCGGACCCTTCCAGTACTTCGACAGGCGTTTCGTCTTGGGAAGCTGCATCGCCCGGCGCACCGATTCGATCATGGACCGGCGGTCATACGGGTGCATCATGTAGCCCAGGTCGATCAGGGGCGGGTCGGTCGGATTAGATGATCGCAGCCTCACGGAGCCCCGGGACTGCGGGTTCATGAGGATCGCGACGTTGGAGAGAAAGCCGTCGTCTTTGTTATCGAATTGGAAGATGGTGGGTGGGTAGAGGGGGCCGCCCTTGAGGATTTCAAAAAAGTCATTACTTTCTTTTATTCGACATCAAAGGAAAGAAAGTAGGTTTCATACCACAAACATCTCATGCGTCGGCACCGTCGCGCTCTTTATAAACCGCTGCTCCTCCGCCGGCAGCTGCTTAAACTCCTCCATCTCGAACCAGCTCGAGTCCTTGACACACGCTGACACTCCCGACGAGTAATAAAACGACAGCGGACCCGTGTGATCGGTCCGCCACTGTCGATGCGCTTCTTCTACCTTTTCAGGGGAGAGTGAAAACACCGTACGCTCCGCGAATGGGCCGCCCATAAGCTCTGTGAGACACACGGAGCTGTGGTCCTGGAGGTTCTTGCCGACGCCGGGCAGGTCGTGGTGGACTTTGATATTCAGAGCGGAGAGCTCGTCTGCGGGACCGATCCCTGAGAGGAGGAGCAGTTTGGGCGTATCTATGGCGCCTGCGCAGAGGATGACTTCTAATCTCGCGGACACTGGTAGTTGAATTGCATACCGTAAGTATTTACTTTGTTTAGATTGGAATGTCTTCAACTCACCCGTCCGACCATCAAGCATCTCCACGCCCACGGCACGCTTCCCTTCAAGTAGAATCCTTGTAACCATCGAATTCGTCCAGATCGTCAAATTAGAATCATTGACTGAGCTGAGATACGCCGAGGAGCTCGTGGTACGGAGTCCGTCGCTCGCCGACAATACACTGATCGCGACGCCTATTGGGTTCCCAGTGTTGAGATCTAGGTTTATGGGATGCTGAAATAAAAGCTGGTATCAGGACATGATTCCCGAGTAAATGATTTTCCGGGATGGATGGATACCTACTCCTAACTCCGTCAGAGCATCCATAATAATCTGCGTTTCCCGTTCCCATTGAGATGGTTGGCTGATCTTCATCAAGCTAGCTGAAGGCATTAGTTCTCTCTTCCTTTCGAGATGGGCATCTCTATGTGATGTAAGTACCCATCTGTCCCGTAGCTATCCATGTCCGGCCTGGAATATCGAGCCAGATGCTCAGGGACGCTTCCGCGAAAACATTCAATCTGATAAACATCTAGCGTGAGTCGCTAATAAAACAAAACAATCATTGTAACACATCTGAGAAAAGGGAAAAAAAAGGACATTTTTAAACCTCTCCTTCGTCTTCATCCACCCCCAATCCTCGTCCCCAACGAGATCCGCCCAGCGATCGTAATCCGCAGCGGGTCCGCGGGTATACGCCATGAAGTTAATGGCGGAGGATCCTCCGAGGCCCTTTCCCCGTGCATAGGGGAGCTGCGCCCCGTCTAGCGCGTGCTGCGGAGTCGTCTGGTATCCGAGTTCCATCGCGGGACTCTTGAACGCGGTCAGGTAGCGCTCGTAGGGGACGCGGTCTGCGATGTCGGAGTTTTCGCCGCCCATCTCGACGAGCAAGACGGAGGGCTTCTTTTTGGAACAAGCGAGTCTGGCTGCGAGGAGGCAGCCGGCGGTTCCTCCTAATTGGATTGTTTATTTAGTGAGACGATTCAAAAATTCTTGAGAGGATAGTTTTGTACATACCGCCGACGATGATGAAATCGAAACTGTCTGTCATGACCGAGTGGTCTGGATGCCGCGTCTGCTTGAAAATCTCTGAGATTCCTTAAATAGCAAGTGTACTGGTAATTTATCACCAGTGAAATGCGAGATTATAATAAAACCAAAAACGAGATCTTGTGAGCTGCCATACTGATGAAGTTCAAGTGGCTCAGGAGTCCTGGTACAGTGACGTCACATGTTGAGAGCATACAATGGTCGGCAGTCAATTCATGTCCAAAGGTGAGCGGAGAAGCAGACTGGTCGTCTCAGTAAACTACACGCTACTATCGCATTAATACCGATTAATGGTACCTAGAGTACGATGAGACTTGTGGTGTTCAGATAAGCTTTAGTAATAATAGTAGCTTGTTACTCGAATCTCGACCGCAGCATAGCTATCATCGCGTGTTGGGCACCTCATAGATGGCTACGTGCATGGCGGTTATCCGCCCCAGATCAAAACGACTCCACGTGGAGAGGGATACAACCTGCCGTCCGAATCGTTCTCCCGAAAGACATTCACGTTGATCCTTAACCTGCTCAGTGTTTGCTCCATGCAGGCGTGCTGTCTCGACCACGTTGTCGCCCGGCGTGGGGTTGTTCGTCAGCGCGAAGACGCAATCCTCGCGTGGATGTCGTGATCGGAGACGAAGCTCGTTCAGGAAAGACGACTGGCAGGAGCACGACTCCAGACCTCTCCCATGTCGCATCCTGCCCTGAAGCCCTGGATATCGCGGACATGCGCCGTCGACACGACGAGCTTGGAGAGTAGCCACTCCGACTCTCGAGGTCTTAGCAGCCGGTCCGTGATGGCATCGAGGTGCTTCCACCCCACAGAATGCTTGACAGTTCCGCGTCCGAATTCCACTGCCGGCAGTTTTTTCTTGCCATCTTCTCCTAGTGCGGTGGGCTCGTTGTTTTTTCACCCACGGTCAGCGGGAGATGGCCGTGGTGCTTTGTCCTCAGCGCGCTCCTGATGCGCAGTACAAAAGCCGCTCGTCATCCAATAGACCACCCCCCCACCCCGTTTAGAAGAGGGCAAGGAAGGCCTCGAATACCTTGATACAAAAGCGGAAGGGGAGCGTTGAGGCCGGAGAAGGCAGCCGTCACCATGGACCGCCGCTCATATCCTGACGACAAGAAAGTCGAGGCGGAGGTTGGAGAAACGACAACAGCAACCATCGACACTTCTTCGCCGCCCATCTCGAGCACAGCGTCGCAGGAGCGAGATGACAATTACGAGTTCTACAAACAGAACCGGGGTATCGGTTTCACTGCGGAGGAGGCCAAGAAGGTCCTGCGCAAGATCGATATCCAAATCCTGCCCGTTCTGATCGTCACGTACACGCTGCAATATCTGGACAAGAACAGCATCAACTATGCGGCCGTGTACGGGTTGAAGGAGGGGACAGGCCTCAAAGGGCAGGATTACTCATGGTTGAGTGCGTTTTCGGAAATCTGTCGTCCATCTCTCGAAAAGCTCGTTCTAATCGCTCAATTTCGTTGACAGGTTCGATATTCTACTTTGGATATCTCATCGCACAGTACCCTTCCGGTTATGCTCTGCAGAAATTACCGATTGGTAAAGTTCTGAGTATCACAACTATAGGTGAGATCCCAATGTGTCTGTGCATCAGCATGTCTGCGTATATCCTAACATATTCTCTTCGATAGTATGGGGAGCCCTTCTGATGACCACTCCCGCCTGCCACAACTTCGCCGGAATAGCGGCAAACCGTTTCCTGCTCGGCTTCGTCGAGGCCATTGTTAATCCCGGTTTCGTTCTCATCATGAGCATGTGGTATACATCTGCAGAGCAGCCGCTGCGTTTAGAGGCATACTACTGCACAAACGGCATTGCTACTATGTTTGGAGGGTCTGTATTAATCATATAGTATTGGTTCGGAGAGTCTCTTGCTGACAAGTCCATCTCCTACAGCCTGATCGGATACGCCATAGGCCACATCACCACCGGACTTCCGCGGTGGATGTATGTGTTCTTGATATTCGGCAGCGTCTCCGTTGCAACTGGCATCATCTCGTTGATTGTGCTTCCGGATCTCCCTGCGACTGCGAAATTTCTCACAGAGCGCGAACGGGCGATTGCCATTGAGCGCGTAGCTGCTAACCGTCAGGGCGTGAAGAATCATCACTTCAAGCGGTACCAGCTGTGGCAGGCTGCCTGGGATCCAAAGACATGGCTCCTGTTTATCATGGCCGTTGGAGCCCAAATCCCCAATGCGGCACTGACGAGTGTAAGTTCCACCACTGTCATCTATGCTTCACCTTAACTAAGGATCCAATATAGTTCACCTCAATCGTAGTCGGGTCGTTTGGTTTCGACACCCTAGGAACCCAGTACCTCCAAATCCCCGGTGGTGCCGTGCAGTTCCTCTCTCTCCTCGTCGGCGGCTTCATTGCCACAAAATACTCAGGCCGATTCCACGCCCGCAGCGCCTGCATGATTTTCGCCAACAGCGTTTGCATCATCGGCTCGGGTCTGCTTGTGGGACTCCCAGACTCGAATAAATGGGGCCGGCTCGTTGCGCTGTGGCTCTGCTTCTTCCAGGGCCTGGGGTTCAGCTTGAGCCTGACGATTGTCAGCTCGAATATCGCGGGCTACACGAAGAAACAGGTCACAGGAGCGATGCTCTTCGTGGGGTACTGCGTGGGGAATATCATTGGGCCGCAGACATTCAAGGAGAGTGAGGCGCCGCGGTATCAGAGCACTTATATTGCGTATGTTATTCCCAATTTCTGTTCATCTTCGTGGAGCAACCGTGAAAAAGGATATAGCAAGGTCGATAAACAATACTAACTGCAGCTCGTTCACAGCATGCTCATCGGCTACGCGGTCAAGCTCGTTTCCATCATAGCGCTGTACATTTATATGTACCTGGAAAACAAGCGCCGGGACCGTATGGCGGCCAACGGTGAGATACCCAGCGGCGATGACAGAGACGCCGTTGAGAATGGGATGCTGGTAAGTTTGATCTGCTTACCATTTCTTGAAGCGATTCCTTGTGCTCATACTTTTCTTGCAGGACCAAACAGAAATCGACAATAAAGGCTTCAGATATGTGCTGTAGAAAATCTCTGTTTTTGTTTTCTGTTTATGATGACGGCGTTCCTTCTTGTCTGGTATGAGTTGGGACTGCACACGCGTATAAAAAAATCTGGATTATTTCTCTACTCGATTTGTTCATGAATATGGATAAATATGAAAGAGTGATATCCCCCATCCTACTCATGATCTCAGCCAGGAAGGATGTCCGTGAGGATCATTTTACGTTCATTGTAGCAACTTCGTCATAACGAAGGTGCAGAGGCATAGGCGTTCAAGTTGGGAAATACATGACTTGGGGAGATCTTGAATCTCAGTTGTCATGTCTCTGCTTCTCCGTTAGGAGACTTTCATGTTAACTAAAAAAAAAAAAGCAAAGCCAATAATGCTGTCTCACATATCCCACTGACTAGCTCCCTCTTTAAGAACAGTCCCTATCATTATTTAGCTCTGATGCTTTGATTACACTAACTGTCAACCACCATGTCACGTCAGATATGTAAGATACACATCATGTCACTAGTGCCCCATATGGCCTGTGAAGCTATCCAACTTCAGGGACGTTCTGCATTAGGTCCCCTCTATACCTGATAGACAGCTCTTATGATTCGATCATGGTGCACTCTTGTTTTCTCCGAGTCGATATGGACTCTCGATTAAAAATCCTAGTTCACAGGGGCAAGGACGCCGATGTGCATCACATCCTTAGAAGAAACGATCACGCCATGTGAGTAATGTTGACTAGATTTCGGCTCTCATCTCCCCCTTCAATGTCGTTGGAATTGGGAGACAGAGGACGTTTGGTCCATATACATGTGAAGTATCTCCAATTGTTTTCTTGCATCAATCGCAAAAGACACTCGATACAAAGGCTACAATGGCTGAACTTGGTGAAAATAAAAAGCTGAAAGTCGCAATCATCGGCGCTGGCCCTGCCGGGCTGGGCGCTGCCATAGAATTCTCCAAGTTGCCTTTCATTGAATTTCGGATCTATGAACAGGCTCGAGTGCTTCGTGAGATTGGCACCGGAATCAGTATCCAGAGGAATACATGGCGCATGCTGGATGTCATGGGTGCATATAACAACATTGATCCGAACGGGATCTTTCGCGCGCCTGATGGCTATGCCGTTCAGCATCGGTATTTCCATTTTTTGGATAAACTGAAAGTTTTGTTTTATTCTGACGTGGTTTAGGAATGGACGGACGGGAAACCTTATTCTTTCTAACGGTCAAAAAGGTCATCTACGCTCAGAAAGTCTATTAACTTTCACAACTGACGAAGTAGAATAGATACACCGCCACGCCACCTTCACGCTCGAGCTCTGCGAGCAGTGTTACAGAAGGCACTTCTTCGACAGATTGACTCTTCACGGCTCAGGTTGTCAAGTCGACTAGTTCAGATTATAGAGAAGCCTTCTGGCGAACTATCCTTGCGGTTCGCAGACGGACATGAAGATGAAGTCGATCTGCTTGTCGGAGCGGATGGAGTTCGATCGGTAAGCTAAGCCAGCGAGATCCCCCTGCTCTATGCAATAATTAAACAATATCTTTTAAGGTTGTGCGAAGTTTTGCATTTCCAGACCATCGCATCACCTTTACTGGAAGAGTTGCATACCGGGCCTTGGTACCCTCGAAGGGCATCCTAGCTATCCCAGGCTTCCCGGACGCCGTGACATTTTGGCATGGGCCCACAGATTGGGTCTACACTTGCAACCTGAACAACGGTATTTATGAAATCACAACGATGGTCGATGAACCTCCAACCTCTGCACAAGCGAGTTGGGGACAGGAGGCGAGCCTGGAGGAGTTCAAAAGGCCGTTCAAAGTACATCCCACGCCTCGCTTGTCATCGTGTTGCTTCTAATCTGAAATTGTAATTTCATTTTCTAGGACTTCTCACCTATCGTGCACAAGGTCCTTGACTTGGTCAAGGAAGTGAAGAAGTTTCCGTTATTTGCTGGGCCCAGGCTCTCTAGTGTTACTGCTCGGTGGTCTATTGCGTTGGTGGGCGATGCTTCTCACCGTAAGTTTGTCTTTGGTTCTATATACTATGATTTGATGCTAATATGCAGACATTTAGCTCTCTCAGGAGCTTTCGGTGAGTCTTTCCGCTGAGTATAAACAAATACACAATCCATCTAACATCTATATAGGCGCTGGCGCTGGTTTTGCGCTTGAAGATGTCTATGTGTTAGTTCAATCCGTCCATTGGGCTCACGAGAGAGGTCTTAGTCTAGCAGATGCGCTGAATCTGTTCGACAAAGTGCGCTCGCCACACTATGAGCAGATGGTTAGGATCCAAAATTCTTCAAATGTACTAAAGTTTCACTGTGACTGATAATAATCTGTTCTCCGCTAGTATCTTATCTTGGACGAGTTCGCCAGATCGGATGCATATGTCAAGGAGAGTCGCCTTGGGTTTGACGAAGCCGTGGCGGTTACTGTGGCCAATAAGTGGACTGAAAAGCATCATTGGCTTTATCACTATGATGTGTGTGCCTTGCCAATCTATCGTCTTTACGTGTTGGCGGTTTCTGATCTTTACGATGTTCCAGGTGCGAAACGTCTGGAAAGAAGCATATCAAGCGGAGGATGCCCGCCGGGCAGCAGCAGGATCCCGGAAAGAAACGAATTTATCTTCTCGACTGTAGCGTACTTTAGGTTTCAAGAGTACTTATTGTATGTCATACGTGAAAAGAAGTCTAAGGAATAATTTTTTGTAGGAGTCTAAATAATGTTTTTCAAACCTAGGTGCTAACTTTTACTTCCGGCTGCATGTATGTGTGTATCTGACACCGATGGTACTCAAGTGCTCCCTAATATAGTACTTATTGACACCTTTACTGGGTCTAAAGGAGCTTAATTTCCAAATAAAATATTTGTGCCAGCAATGGGACGTAAACCAATAATGATTGGTTTTATCTCAACTACAACATTTTTTTAAGACAGATCATTGCCTGCGAGATGCCCTATCATATCACCTTGCTGGGGGCGAAACCTGCTCGCGAATACTGTAGAATGATGACGAGTTAGTTATGGGTACATAGTGTATGTTACTAGGCCAGGTTAGTTAGGTAGTATTGTAGTGTATGCACACAAGAAGACCATGCATGACAAGCTTGCAAAAAAGCTATTCTTTCCATTCCCCGTCCATGCATGCACTTTCATTTTAGCTTGTTCTAGTGTTAGTTTCCACCTTCTCTTCCTATATGTGCCCAATCAGAATAGTCCGGAGCAGGATCCCAAGCCCGATAACATATGGCTGATCTGCGAGCGGGGATCAAGCGTCTAGATTCTTGTGTGATATCCACGTTTTTCGCGTCATTATCTACAAAGATAATCAGTGCCGCTTTCACTGAAGTTGGAGAAAGATGTCATCTATTAAATGCAGGCCTTTCCAGGTAATGGCTGCAGGAGATAGTCAAACGTCCGCTCCCTTGTAATATCTCCGGAGATGGCTTCAAAATTGCAGAGAATCCGTCTTCATCCATGGTAAGCACCTACTTATGTAAAGAAGCCCATTGTTTGCGATGACTATCTGCTAAAGATTTTTTTTCCTGCTTATAGGTACAGTGTTTCCATCGTGGCATGGACCGCATTCTGTCACCCGGGCATGTTTGGTGCCTTGAATGTACGTTTTCCACACAGTTCTTCGTGACTTGGGATTGCATCACTAATGTATGCGACTGTAGGGACTAGGTGTACGCCTACCTAATCTGTGTATTGTTATTATCGGAATCCAAACTAAGTAGCGGCTTTTCCATATTGCAGGCTGGCGGAGAAGAAACCCCCGAGTTATCTAATGCCGTCAATGCCGTCACCTTCGGGGCAATGACGGTCGGCGGATTCTTCACTGGGTTGATTTGCAATAAGATCGGAATCCGCTGGACCCTCATCATTGGAACACTCGGGTATGCTCCATATGCCGGTAAGTTCTCAGCTGAGTCGTCATTAATTCCATTTAATTCTTCATGCTGAGGTCCACATATAGCTGCTCTTTATACAAATGCTGCATTCGGAAACACGTACGTCCAGGTTCATTCTGGAATGTATATATGTATTTTGTACCCATTCATGGCTAAGCAATCCACAGTTGGTTTCCAATCTTAGGCGGATTGCTCTGCGGAATAAGTGCGGTGTTTCTCTGGACGGCATCGGGAGCAATTAACCTCGTTGGTATATCCCCCCGTTATCACTATCTCAAACTATTCCTCCTGTTCTTCAAAAAATCTAAATTTTTCTATCTGTAGTACCTCCAGTCGATCAACGCGGTCGTGCAGTTGCGACAAAATTCACTCTGCAGAACATCGGTAGCCTTATCGGCGGCCTTGTCTCTCTCGGACTGAACGTTAAGAAAGCGCGCAGCGGACGTGTATCAGATGGTACTTACTTACTGATCAACACTCTTTTTCCCCCCTTCATCCATGACCGACTCTAATTACTAGTGCTTTGGATAGCGACCTATTTTGTTTTTACTTCCATCATGTGTCTTGGGTTGCCAGCCGCGGCCACCATTCCGTTGCCTGGTCAAGTTATACGAAAGGACGGATCTCGAGTCGTCGCCCATCGCTTCCAGTCCTGGGGGGAGGAGCTGAAGGGCTTGAAGCGGGTAATGTCACTGAAAAGTTTTGTGCTCTTGCTTCCGTTTCTAGTTTACTGGGTACGTTACAAACTTACTTGACATGATCCTATCCCATCCTATCATTTCTGAGGTTGCAGCTTACGTGAATGGATCCAGCAATGGGACCTCTCATACATGTTTAATTGGAATGCAGTCTACCACAGCGTGCGCGCCAGGGCTCTCCTGAGCGTCCTCTTCTATCTGGGTAAGGCGCTGCCTTCTGCATATTGATTGAGCTGTACATACATTTCTAACCGCTTTTAACAGTTGGACCAACACTTATTGGTCAAATTCAAGGATATCTACTCGATAAGAAGGAATGGAGCCGTCGATCACGGGGCCGGTGGGCGACTGCCAGCTTTTCGCTCTTGACGCTTCTCACATGTGAGTGAGGCCCTAGTAAATAGCTGCAATTTTTTTTCTCCTTTCCGCTCTATTGACCATCATTTTATTTAGGGACCTACGGCCTCGTTGTTCAATATCTGTACAATAAGCGCAGTGCCGCTGAGACGATTGATATTAGGGACCCAATCTTTGCCATGTCTTGTGTACTTTTCATTCTATATGGATTGATTGAAAACTCGGCCATGGTCGTTGGCTACTGGATCATTGGTTTGTCTGAGCCAAAGGCCTGATGCATACCTATTATTCTGCTGACTATGTTGTTCAAGGCTCACTCGGTCTGGATCCAGGAAGCGTGGCATCCTTTGTAGGACTTGCGTGAGTTGTTTCCCTCTTCCTCTCTACTTTCGAAAAGAAAGAGTTTCCAGATCTGACTGATTTTTTGTGAATACAATATCCAGAACCGGAATCGGCTCAGCGGGCTCAACCGCCGCTTTCATCCTCGGGGCCTGCAACGTCCCGCTGACATGGCAACTGTGGGCCAACGTCATCGCGTTCCTTGCGAGCCTCCCCGGGCTTCTTTACATCGGGTTCTACCTCGTCACTGAAGATGATATTATCGCAACTGCGACGAGTTACCAGGATAATGGCTCGGGCCATGTCGGTAGTGATCAGTCTCAGTTGGAGATCGAGGCCGGAGTTGCTGAAAATGTGAAGACGTTGGAAGAAGGGTTCAAGAGATGAGTGAGGGCTTCTAATTCCAAACAGGCACAAGGGGTGATTGATAGATTGTTTTGTTGTGTGAAAGTCCTCTGTTGTACTGTATATACCTAGGTAGCTTCCCTAAACATGTACATACTACTGTACCGTACAGTACAGTAGTAATAAAATTTGTGAAAAAAAACCTACCATGAAAAGGTTGAGCATAAGTACCTACCTAAGTAGGTACTTAGTGACTGGAGTGAGAGCGAGGGAACCGTTAAAGTCATCGACTGACTGGCTCAAGCTCTGTCCAGTCGGAACGTGGACGACCCCTGGCAAAAATTTGGCCGCATCTCAAAGCCCTCAGGACTGCCCATTTTTGTATTTGATGACTTAATGATTAAGCGCATCTTCTTTAAGACCTAAATAGCAATATGTAGGTAGAATTCTAACTAAAAGCGTGCATATCTTGCTCGCACCATCAGATATCTAAATGATAGGTATCCAGGAAAAGCCAGATGTGACAGCGGACAAAGGAACAGAAAAGCACATGGTAGGCATATTGTTGGATTTTGACTTACCCCCCTGTGTATTTCTTTTCTCCTGTCTAACTCTGTTGTGTGACACTCAGAACCTTGCGTCCTTGCAATGAAGTCTGCGCCTTCAGCTGCTAGTCAAGCTGTCCCATGTATGGAGTTTGAAGAAGAAGCACATATTTGGCGACCACGGGACATTTTTGCTGCCTCAGTTTGCAAAACTGGAACTGTTTCGATAGTTTTCTCTATAGAATAAGAAATAAATCTGTTTCACCATCCGATAATATTTCCATACCTCCTCCTAGTACCATAACCCGAGACAGGATAATCCTTATAAGGAAAGGAAATTCAGCTATGAGATTACACAGCTCATATCATCAATACGTACTATGCCTGCAGACATTGGACTGTCTTCTCAGGCTGCTGTATGTAAACAGAAGCATGGGGCAGGACCATTGATTGCATGCAGAGAACAAGTCGAGTGCACAGCACTTGGTATTCTCGGGTCTTCAACAGCTGTTGGAATAAGTTTGCCCACAAGAATGAAAAGGAGTCCTGCTCCCTTCCGCGGAGACTACTCAGCCAATTTAAACATGCCTGCATGCCACCCGTAAGCCCTGAACAGCCGTCTACCGTACCGTCTTGCCATGCGGAAAGGAATCTTCCCGCTTGGATGGGGCTCGTGGAACTGGATACTTCGCTCCACGTCCAAGTCTGAAGGTTTAAATTGCCACATAGATCCATACAGCTTCTCAATTGCGAAGCCAGTTGAACTCATTGCGTGGAGGAAATCGGTCCATGAGATCTCCCCGGGCTGCGAACTTCGAGAAGGTACGTAGAAATCGTTGAGAAGACCTTCAGAGCCCGCTTGTCAACCAAGAATGTGGGCTGGTGATCGGGTTGATGGCGAGTCTCAACAATTGGTTCAACAGTCGCTGCTGGTTGAACTTGTTGGGCTACGCCGCGAGTTTTGACTTTCGTTTTGGTTGGCACTTCCTTTTCCGGAGTGATCGTGCGTCGTGTCCGATATTCGAGCTCGAAGCAGAGCTCAGAAAGAGGCTTGCAAAGGGCCTCTGGACTGTCAATCTCGGCGGCAGGCTTCTCATCCTTGGCGGGCTCGACCCATTCAGGCGTCTTACGCAGTATGCGCTTGTCTAATAAGTCACGTACAGCCTTATGTAGGTACATGCCTTCTTCCTCGACGAGGAATTTATCCACCCGTTCCCAGAACCTATCGAGATTATGCTCGGCGCTCCGCATGGCTTCGGTAGTCTCGCGGGTCCTTCGTTTGTCGACGGGGTAAAAGAACTTGCCGTCAGACGGGTTTCCAAGCAAGGCCAAGGAAGTTCCTTCAAAGGACTTATTGAATTGATGCCACCCACTAACAGTATTTGCAAATTCTGCCTTAATATCATCCATCTGTTCGACCATGCATCCTCGAAGGCTGCAGCCCATGGCTGGTATAGCGAAATCTGGCGCCGACACTCTGAAATGACAGATAAGTCAAAAATGACGCTCATCACCCACGGAGATAGGAGCTCTTTCAGCTTCGGGTCATCCTGGATCATCCTTTCCATTTCGTCCGTGAGGACGTCCAGACCAAAAAGATGTAATTGTTGTCCATCCCACATAGTTGGAACATCCAAAGCTGGCGATCTCGACTTTTGTCGACCGGTAACCCCCGCCGCATTTCGACACGAACCATATTGCTGTTCGGGTCTTTCGGCGGCTTCCGGACGAAGAGTGCTCGAAGAGGGGGAGAAGCTGGAACGCCATGTTTGAGATTGCTGATAGGGCCTTCAGTAACTTGCTCTAGCAGGTACCCGAGGTTAAGGAACGCTCGTAGAAGGTCCTCAGACAAGACATTCTCTAGCGTAATCTTAATTGAATATTTTTCCATCAATGATTGTAAGTTGACAATTTGACGATGCACTTCATTCCAAGCCACTAACAGAAAATAAGCATCCGAAACCACGTTCCCAAGTACCCGGTCCCAAAACCTCTTTTCCGTATGTCGCTTGAGCAAAGGATGCCGGCGTCCTCCAGTATCTGGGACCAGTTCCAGCCTATGTTCTTTCATGTCCAATACAACACCAGCAAAATAGCCAGGGTCCTCTCGCAGTGACCAAATGTGATCCTCGGCGGCAGAGCGCTTCGCTGCAATAATGCCCTGTAGGCGAGTGGGATCCAGACTGGCTGGCAGACGGTAAGGAGCTTCAGCCCTCACGGTTGCTAATAAGGCCAAGCCTGTCTCAGATGATGCTAGTGGAGGAGGCGCAGGTTGGGCAGGAATATCAGGCTGCATCAACGACTCCCGTGATACGTCCGGCAGTATCAATTTGCAACACTCCGTCAAAAACTTATAGACCCGCTCCTGTATTTCGAGGACCTGGAGACCGTAACCAAGATGCGTTCCCCTTTGGGTGTGTAACCAATCGAAGGCATTCTCATTGTCGTCCCAGGCGATTAGTTCTCCATAAGTCTCCCGGCGTGTTTCTTCCAGTGAACATCATTGTGTGTTCATCTAGGAATGGCGGCACGATTTTCCTAGAAGTCACTCCAAAACGGAACGATTCACAATCAGCCGCAGAAAATGCGGCAGGGGGGTTGCGACCACGGGCGTTGAGGAAAATATTTTGGTTTCAGGAAATCATCAAGATTGATATGCGGCCACAGATATGCGTCTCTGAACTTTTGCGGTCCCCGTCCTTTTTCCTTGGTATAGGCCTCAACGTCCGGACGATGACTGGGGGACATATTCGGCCAAGCAGTGAGCAGGATCTTTTTACGTTGTTCTCTTGTCCTTTTCAACCAGCGTCTTTGTATGAAGCCTCGTAACGCTCAATGGCTCGATTTAGCAGAGTCCAATGGGCAAAGATCTCTCGCGAACGATCTCGTGCTTCTTTGCGGACCTCTTCTGGTGTTGGAAACGATGCAGGTATTGGTAACTCCATTTTCTCGATGAAAGCACGCGGGTTGCTCCAAGGAGATGGCTCATCATCGGAGTCGGAGTCACTATCATCAGTCTGCATTTGTCGCATTAGATCCCTATAAAGGGACGGGTCTGCAAGAAGACGGGGATCAAGAGCCATCGTGTATGTATAACGAAGTAGGCTCAAGAGGTGAGGATCCCGTCCGAGTGTTAAGACACACATGGATCGTGAGTGAACCACGTGATTTACTATCACATGGAAAGAAAGGACATCATATCAAAGACGATGTACTATATTTACCTAGTAGGCGTTGGTGATCTCCCCTCTGTGCATCCATGAGGGCATTGTGCAGTTGTGCAGATCTGCAACAGCCGGTAAATGTCAAAATATCAACTGTCTCAGCCGCCTTGGTTGATCAATGGAGTCCTACTCCGACAGTTGGAGGATTATTCTTAAAGTGAGAGAAGTGATTGGAGTCAATAGGAAAGAGGACTTGTATTGAGACTAGCTGATAACCATTAGGTTGCTTTGAGAATAAGACACGGTAGAGGAAATACAGGAATGTCCTTATATAATTCCTCCTTGACTACCATCTTGTATACCATTCCAATGGTAGTCTGCCATGGTAGTAACTACCTGACTACCTCCCCAGTGGTAGTTCCCAATGGTAGTTCATCATGTGACTTCCTGACCTGGGCCCTGTGGTTTCACAGCATCCTTGCTATGCCAGGCAGTCTCTCCTTGTTGGTCCTTTCTGACAGAAGTGGTTGTCATGTCTGGCTTTGGGGTTAGAATGCGGTATTACATTGGTGTGGGTCGCTCATTTACTCGTCTTTCTTTGCATTCTTCTTTCTCTGGAGATGGGTATATTCACAAGCAAAAAAAATGGATCGCCGGCTATGTCTTTCCTCTGTAGAAAAGTAGGGATCTGGAACGGACAATGTTGTGTTCAATGCGCCTGCAGTAAGCCACAGGGTTCTAGTCAGTAAAGGCAAATCAGCAAGCACATTGTTGACTGCAGACAACGGACATCGGAGAGTTAGTATGATATGGGCTCCAGAATTTGACTGAAGTGCTTTATTTATCCCACTGATGTTCAATGCCAACAAGAAGCACAATAATTGATTGCTTCCAGAATGGAAATGTTCATTCCTTTGATGAATGGCGGACTTCCGCACAACGATAAAATTCACTATTAACACTTTCTGCGCAGTAGAAGTCCAAGAGTTAGTTTGTATTATAGGGAGGAAGATAGTAGTATGAAGTGTGTAGATTCTTGTACTACAGTACATCGCGCGTTGATATGGAGATGCCTCGGCCTCGGCAGAACGCCCGACTCGCCGATGCTCGCATTGCGTCACCCTCGCCCAGTCCGGCAAGCTGCGAATTGCCGACAACAACCCCGGCGCTGCGCCGTCGCTCCTCGCGAAGCGCCCTTCAACTCTGCTCCAGCCCTGAAGCTGAGCTTTCACTTGCAGTCTCCTTCATGCATCGAAAATGGCGCCTGTAAGCGGAGCCCAAATAATCGCCCGGTCGCTCCGCGATCTGGGAGTGACGGTCATCTTCGGTCTGGTAGGAATCCCCGTGGTTGAGATCGCAGAAGAGGCGATCAACCTGGGAATCCGGTTTGTTGCTTTCCGTAACGAGCAGGCATGTAGCTATGCCGCGAGCGTGTACGGATATATGACGGGGCGGCCAGGTGTATGCCTCGTAGTTGGAGGACCAGGTGTTCTTCATGCTATGGCCGGGGTAAGTCGTCAGCAAACCGAAGAGGCTGGGATATTTGTCACGATCATATGGCGCATTAGCTGCGATAAATATACTGACCGTTAGATACACAGATAGGCAATGCTTCTGCCAACAACTTCCCGCTACTCGTCCTTGCCGGTTCCGCTGAGACGACCGCCATAACCAAAGGAGCCTTCCAGGAAATGGATGCCATTTCTCTGCTGACATCTCACACTAAATTAGCTGTACGGGCTGGTTCCCTCGAGTTTATCCCGGGCGCTATCCGAAATGCCTACAGAACTTGCTGGTATGGGCGTCCAGGACCCACGTTCGTTGACTTCCCTGCAGACATCATCCAGGGCAAGGCATCTTCCGATTTCAAGCTGCCTGCTCCGGAGGACATGTTCTTACCCCCTCCCCCTCAACCAAGCGGCGATCCAGCGGTGATTCTTAAGGCGGCCCAACTGTTGAAGAAAGCTCGCGCGCCTCTCGTGATTGTCGGGAAAGGCGCGGCATATGCGCGCGCAGAATCAGCAATTCGCGAGCTTGTTGATCGTACCCAGATTCCTTTCCTGCCTACTCCTATGGGAAAGGGCGTAATTCCCGACTCACACCCTTTAAATGCATCCAGCGCTCGGAGTGCCGCCCTGAAGAACGCCGATGTTGTGCTGCTTCTGGGAGCACGGCTGAACTGGATCCTGCACTTTGGAGAGCCTCCAAAGTGGTCACCCAAAGCTAAAATAATCCAGGTTGATATCTGCGCAGAGGAGATTGGCAGGAATGCTGGCAATGCCGAACTGGGCATTATTGGTGACGTTAAGCTGGTTGTTGAGCAGCTGCTCAACTCACTGTCGAACTGGAAATACCACCCTTCTTCTGGGGGGTTCCTTTCGTTGCTTGCTGCATCTGCGAAACAGAATGAGGAGAAGGCACTGAAAGCTGCTTTGGCTCCTACCCCCTCGAACACTCCTCTTACCTTTCAGCGCGCCTACCATATCATTAAAACGACGCTGAATTCATTAACACCTCCTGAGGACGGTAACATCATCTACGTCTCTGAGGGCGCTAATACGATGGACATCTCTCGATCTATCTTCCCATTGGCTCATCCCCGCCAGCGTCTCGATGCTGGTACCTATGCCACTATGGGCGTGGGCCTAGGCTACGTTATTGCCGCTCACACGGCTTACAATCTGTTCTCGTCCGACGAAAGGACTGAAGGTCAGAGACCTAAAAAGATCGTGGCGTTCGAGGGCGACAGTGCGTTTGGATTTAGTGCCATGGAGATTGAGACAATGGCACGCCACCGCATTCCTGCCTTGATCTTTGTCATGAACAACTCTGGAATCTACCATGGCGACACCACATCAGAGGAGGCCTGGAAGGTCCTACAGGACCAGACAGCAGCGAATGACACAAAATCCGATGACGAGAAGAAGGGTCTGCGCTCGACCAGCCTTCTGTACGAGACTCGCTACGAGCAACTCGCAACGATGTGCGGTGGCAGGGGATACTTTGTTCGCACTGAGGAGGAACTGGAGAAGGCTACCAGGGAGGGGTTCTTGGAAAGCGAGAAGGTCACAGTGGTCAATGTCATCGTCGAGCCTGGAATTGGAAAGAAAATCCAATTCGCGTGGCAGGGAAGTAAAGAAGAGTCCAAGGCCAAGCTCTGACTGGGTCATTGCGGTGTTGATTATTCTCAGTTGTGCTGGGCATGTATACAATGTTTTTATTAATCTTGGTATATATATCTTCTAGGATGTTAATGTATCTGTCTACTGAACAGCCACGATGCAGTGTCCTATGTTCCTTCTAAATCCGAACGATATATACTAGTCACAGGACAGCTTGCAGGCTTACAATAGCTTTATCTATCTCGAGAGTCTTGCCCAAGAGTAATTACAGATTTCCATCAAATTGACCCCCGAGACCCTGGGTAGACTAACATAGCCCTGACTACATCCTTATCATAGCATCTAAGTCCTAGACGAGTTAGGTGAAGGAGCCCTGCGGTCCTTCCTGGACTATCCTAAATATATATATATATATATATATATATCTAGCCACTTATTAGAATGTATTACTTTATGATAAAAGCAAATCGGCTGATACAACAGCCAAGCCTCAACACCAAGAAAACATGAACACGTGATGCAACCGGGACCGGATTTTCCTGTGCTTGTACATGTAGCAAGGAAGTTGAAGTCCACGGCATGGCGTACGAAGTGCAGCGACCGCCCACGGAGGAGAGGAGACGGCTGACAGAATACGAGACGGAGAGGTATCGGCTGGAGCCGTGTGCGATTTACTTTGAGGATCGTGAAAGTTCGAAGCCTGTAACAGGCAGCACGTTCGCATGGGATGCTGATCGGGCGCTGCTGAGAGAGGGGAAGTTCGAGCTGAAGGAGTGGGTGATGAAGAGGCTGGAGTCTATTAAGTGAACCGAGGTCCGTCCAGAACCCTGTCCTATATTTACGGCGCACCGGCCGGCCCCCCGCCACATGGCTGACGCGCGCGCGTACGTAACACCGTCCCGTTGATCACAAAGCTTGATCGGCCAAGCTTCGTGCAGTCGAGGCCCGGCAGCCAATGGGACATTGCTGATTTGTCACGCTCCCAGGTCATGGAGATCGGTCCGCCAATGCGGAGTGAGATGTGGACTATCGAGGACGGAAGTAGATTCTACCATAGGTATGGAGGAATGAACATGTGCCCGTTCGCGGCTGGGATACAGAAAAATGGAGAAAAGGGTCTCGTGTCCTGTGCGGTATATATGTACATGCAGGTCGGGGTCAGGTTTCCTTCAGGTTCCTCTGACATAGTTGCTCAACGATGCGTTCTCGATATATAGCACGATTCTTTTTAGGTACGTAGTATATACCTTACCTATCATCAAGCCCCGACATCAGATTGTTCCGAAAACTAAACTATCTTATATAGTTCTGCTTTCGACTCTCCATCCATTCGGATTAGCAGACTCTACACCGGCCTCAGTGTTCATCCTCCCTCTCGGAGATGGCGCGCAGAACCTGACCTTCGCAGTCAACATCCCCTCCGGCTCCGATGATCTCTACTTCCATCTGGCCGGCCCGGCCAGCTACGCCTGGGTCGCCGTCGGGACCGGACGCGAGATGAAAGACTCGCTCATGTTCATCTTGTACTCGAACGCCAACGGAGATGGTTCGTGATTTCAATGAATCGACCATTCTGAGGTCGCACGTCAGCTCATCTGTTTTCAGGAGTCACGCTCAGTCCCAGGCTTTCGACCGATACCATTGAGCCCGTTTTCTCATCTTCCCTCCATGTCGATGTCCTACCCGGCACCGCTCTCGCGGACAACACGTTGACCGTCAACGCGCGATGCACGAACTGTCTGCGACGGAAGACAGGATCGTTGGATCTCAACTCCACGGCCCAGCCGTGGATATATGCCCTGGGCCCAAAGTCCGGTGACGTCGCGCCGTTCAGGAGCGATTCGAAGGCTGCGAGCATCGAGCGGCACTCTGAGTATGGTACGTTTACCACGCACTCTTGACGTACTTTATTACAGTACTTTGCGGGCTGACGGCACCCACTATCACGAATGATAAACAGGCAGATTCACCCTGGACATGCTCCACGCGACAGGAGGCCCAGGCGGCCTTCCCGCATCATTCACGCAGTCTATCGGCTCCACGCAGGACGGCCCGCCCTCGAGCGACAGCAACTGGCCCGCCATCATCCACGCCCTCGCGGCCTGCGCCGCCTTCGTCCTCCTCATGCCGACGGGCGTCGTCTTCCTGCGCGTCATCCCCGAGAGCGTGCGCTGGCACTGGGCGAACCAGACCCTCGCCGCGGCGCTGGCCCTCTTCGGCGTCATGATGGGCATCTACCTCAGCACCATGTACACCCGGTCGCAGTCGTTCAGCGCGGCGCACCAGGTCATCGGGCTCGTCTGCGCGGCGGCCCTGGTCCTGCAGTGGGCGCTGGGGTTCTGGCACCATCGCATCTTCAAGCTGACGCGGCGGCCGACGCGGTACGGCCCGGTCCACCGCTACTTCGGGCAGGCGGTCGTCGTGCTGGGCGTTGTGAACGGAGGGATCGGGCTCACCTGGTCCCGTGCTGCCGGCCGCGTCGTTGCGGGGTACGTCGTCGCGGTCGTCGTCGTGGGTGTTGCGGTCATTGCTGCCGTGGTGTGGAAGAGATGGCTCTCGCGCGCCAGGAGCAGAAGACAGTGGACTGCTGCTGGCGCTGATAAGAAGAATGGCTACGAGGACAATGTCCATCTGACGCACGTTGGCGATTCGCGGTATAATCAGCTGGAATAGAGAAACAAGAGTATGATGAAAAGAAATGATATGGCTTCTACTTCATGCATACCGGGTGGATAGGGTGGTGGCGTTTGAGGCGACTTTGACCTGTGTTTATTATCTGAGGGATAATCGGACAACAGTTCTAAAGTCATATTTGTAAACGGCAAGATTGACCTGTAGATGTAAATTCGTAATGATCAAAAAAGAGCAAAGAAAGAGATGAGGAAACTGACACCTAAACGGAAAGAGACAAACCGGAACAGTGGACAGGTGTATACGCAGACCCACCATAGAGAAGTATATAAGACGCACACAATTTGTTCTTGTAGGAGTACATGTACGTGTACTTGGGGTAGGTAAGGTGGTCAAGTGGGAGGTCGCCGGTGATCGTCCTCTAGACTTGGATGGCATATCTTAAGAAGCCAATTATGTCGATTGCGGCCCCTTGAGTTGTTGAGGCATCACAGAATTCATCGTTCCCGCACACCGCTAGCTGGATTAGGAGTCAACTACCTAGGGACCCATACTAGGTATATACTGCCTTCGTAGTCATGTCTTTCTCAGAGCAGACAATTATTGTGTTCGTGTGCTTCGCAGAAGCACGGTATGTCTTCATAACCGAGAGCAGTCCTATTTTACAGGAGGTATGCACACCGGTATCCTATAAGAACTGTTGATGGTCACGCAATGGAAAGCCAATGCAGACGTCCTTACAGACAAAGGTGGCAACGACAAAAGCGAGAGAAGCAAAAGGACACATGAATGACGGCGGATATAATCATACAGTGGTGAGGATACTCGCGTTCTTGTACCAGGTCAGCAGCGGGTTCTCCCCGCTTCTGGTCTCCGTGTCTTCGATATAGGCCCAGCGCTGCATGAACTCCTCGTGGCTCATCACCCGTGTAAGCTTTCCCGTGATGGCGCGGTAGATGTCCTCGACGACGTTAAAGTCGGTCGGGAAGAAGATGTCAAAGTAGCCTTGATGCACCTGCAAAAGTCGTTCCATCAGCCCGTCTTCTTCACCAACTATCTTTCTTAGGTATGCAGCGTAGGACTACTCACAAATGGCGTCGAGACCGGTACAGTACGTCTTCTGTACCGTGTCTGGACCACCGGGGCGTTCAACCCGGGGATCGTGTCAGGAAGACTGTTGAAGTCGCTCGCCACAAGTCTGTGCGCGGGGAAGTAATCATGGAGAATGTCGAAGAACTGCATAAGACGAGTGGGGATGTACTCAGGCAGAGTATATTCGCTCTGGAATGGCATGGAGGTACGGATCCGGCGCAGAAACTTGGGACCCAACGGTGTCGGGAATGGTCGGCGGGCAGCTGCCTGCCTCACCCTGAGAAATCTGGAGGCAAGAGGGTCAAGCTGCGTACTGTAGAATTCGTGGAACTCTCCATCCTCATCGATGAGAACACCGCCTTGCTGTGGCAGCTCCGTCCTGTAGTCGTAGCGTATCGCGTCGTGAGCGAAGTTGTCGAAGACCTCCAGGGCCAAGAAGAAGCACGGAGAGTGCACGTAGGTATCCCAGTCGAAAATAGAACGGTTTATAATCTCAACATGGTTGACGTGTCCACCCGCGTTGAGCGAGTCTTGCAGATTCTTACGCTGGAGCTCAGCGAGAGCGGGCGAAATTTCGATGATCTTAAACTTGGTCCGCTGATACACATCATGGTCGGTGTCTCGGATGAAATCAAGGATGTTGAGCATCAATGTTCCATTTCCAGCACCCATTTCGTATATTATGAGGTCATGGTATGGATACAGTGTCAATTTGTAGTTCGACACCAAGTATCGGGCGATCGCCTCTCCATAGTAGGGACGAAACAGCTCTGTTGGTGTGTGCCATAATTGGCGCGTCTCGTCGGGATGCGCCATATCTAGCTTGTCTTCGAACTCTTTGTAACGTTCATTTACTAGTCGATCGAACGCCGGGCCATCCTCTATGTTGTTGAAGTCGAAGGGCTCTCCCGGACTAAAGATGGTCGCGTGCTTCGGGAAGTAACCATAGTGCGGGTTATAAAGACTGTCTGAGCGGGACGGTCAGATTAAAGCAACATCTACCCCGACGAACAACTGTCATCTTTACCATCGATAAACTCCCTCGTGAACATCTTGACTTGCCTGGGCCGCTCTCGGCGATGGCGCAGATCTTTCGCGGTCACCAGAGGATAGGTCTGCAATTCCTCTGTTATATCCTTCGGGTAGTCACCTCTCTTTGTCCAATGCGTTCCATCGTCTGCGCTTTTCCGCTTGCCAGGTGTCCTTGTGAAGAACGAGCGACTTTGGCGCGAGGCGCCCGACAGCCGGACGCAGTCATTCCGGAGAGACGGGGACGAATAAGACTTGAGGGATTTGCATGATGGATGCCGGAACAGCTGTCGGAACAGCTGTGTTAGGGCAGGGGAGTCCATCGATCTGTTGCGGAGGTCGGGAGGAGGAGCAGGAGGGAGAAGAGGCGGAGAAGGGTGGAGGAGCGTCCCAGTCGACGGGCGTGTTCGAGCGGAGCGGAGTTGGTGATCACGTCGGGTGGTCCGAGCTTTGTTCAATCTCCTTGCGCCTTGGCGGGCGATGCCGAGAGCGCTCCCCCGCGGCATGAAAACTGATCGAACTTTCTGCTCTTCAGGCACCATTGAAGATTCACGTTTTCTCCTTTATCGTGATGAGCATGACAGATCATTCTCGCTTCTACATAGGTGCCGCCTTCCTGGCGGGTATCCTCATCACACTCGGTTTCAAGGATCTGTATCCAGAACTTGAGCGCCTCTTCCAACGACGGAGGGGTAATGGTAAAACGCTCAATGGGCATGTCAGTGATGAGGAATATCCACAGTTCACTGTCAGACCAGGGCCTCCCCCTATCGTGGATGGTGTAGAGGGATGCATTGGCAATACCCCACTTATCCGGATTAAGTCTTTGTCGGAAGCGACAGGATGCGAGATCCTGGCCAAGGCTGAAGTATGAATTACCTCCAGATGTATATAGCCAGCTTTCTGACCTGCTGTATAGTTCTTGAATGGAGCCGGCGGAAGCTCCAAGGACCGAGTAGCTCTGAGCATAATACAGACGGTACGGAAATCAGTAGTATCCATCAAGGACTTAGATCTCATGGCATTGCGGGATGTTTACTTCTATTTGAACCATTTCTAAACACTCTTCAAACAGGCCGAAAAGGAAGGTCTCTTGACACCTCATTCCGGAGATGCGATCTATGAGGGAACTTCAGGCTCGACTGGTATCTCGCTGGCCACCCTAGCGAGAGCGAAGGGGTATTTGGCACACATGTGCGTATCTATGTTACATCATGATCGAGGTTTGCCGTCGTCAAGTAGTTACTGACAATGCCAAAGCTGCATGCCAGACGACCAGGCAAGAGAAAAATCAGATCTACTTCTCAAGCTCGGAGCAATAGTCGACCGTGTTCCGCCAGCTCCTATCGTTGAGCCAGGCAATTTCGTGAACAGGGCGAAAGCTCTCGCTCAGGAGCATACGCTGTCTTCCGCAACTTCTTCTCCCGATGACCCGTCCGCGAAACGCGGGAGAGGATTCTTCGCAGATCAATTTGAAAATGAGGCAAATTGGATGGCCCACTTCCGAGGTACAGGCCCAGAAATCTTCGCTCAGTGCAACGGAAAGTTGGATGCTTTTGTGGCAGGCGCTGGTACGGGGGGTACGATATCCGGCGTGGCACTCTTCTTAAAGCCAAGGATTCCAAATTTGAGAGTCGTTCTCGCCGACCCGCAGGGAAGTGGGCTCTATAATCGTGTACGGTACGGAGTCATGTTCGATATCAAGGAACGTGAAGGCACGAGGAGACGAAGACAGGTCGACTCGATTGTCGAAGGCATCGGAATCAATCGCGTCACAGCGAACTTCGAGGCTGGAAGAGAGTTGGTCGACGACGCTGTCAGAGTTACAGATGCACAGGCTTTGGCGATGGCAAGATGGCTGGTAGAAAAGGATGGGATATTCATTGGAAGCAGCAGTGCAGTGAACTGTAAGTCATATTCTACAATCCCCTGTTCGGGATGAAGGCTTATACCGCTCTAAATACAGGCTTCGCAGCAGTCAAGACAGCATTGAAGCTTGGTCCAGGTCATCGGATAGTGACAATACTGTCCGACTCAGGTACAAGGCATCTATCAAGATTCTGGGCTAAGGCTGGAGACGTTGGTGGCGCAATGGATACCAAGTTGGAGGATGTTTTGAACGCAAAGGAAGATTCATGAAACCATCTAATGACCAAAATCAGAAGTCCCCCGTTTCAACAAAAGACCGCTCAGACTACCCCGAGAAATAGCAAGATGTGCATGGAGGGTGACTCGGGGCCACTCATAACTAACCCGGCTTCGAGAGCATAGCCTGGAGGTCGCCTCCGCTGTCCCATAATTCCTAACCAGAGCGTTTCGCCAGAGGCTATATCAGGCTTTGGCCGGCGATTTCTTACGCCGTGCGGCGCTGCTGCCTTTTTGCCGTGCCTCGATCTGTATCGATGATAATCTCGATGGGGTCAGACTCTCATTGGAATTTTCCGCCAGGGGGTCAATGTTGCTCTGGTCCTTGTGCTTCTGTGGTATCGAAGGGTCGCCTTCCGTGGACGTTGGCAAAGGCATATTTTGTCCAGCAGTGACAGAATCTGGGGTTGTGAAAGCGGTGTCCTTGTCTTGCTTCTGCTCCTGTCCCGTAGCAGTAAGCTGAGATGAGGGTCGTCCAGGCTGGTCCTTTCCATCGTTCTCCCAAATCTCGTCTCCAACCCAGAGGCGCATTAGTTCAAATTCAATTTCCGCTTGTGACCGGCCAGGCAGTTCCGCTCGCATGGCCTGCCATGAAAGTCCTGAGTGATCTTTGAGCCTGTTTAGCTTCTTCCGTTCCTCTTCGGACCAAGGCTTAGAGAGTAAAGGCGGGTTCGCTCGACGTTCAGTCCAGTGGTAGTGGTGCCACTGGGTAATATGGGCCAGTGTGCGCCCTGGGAGACGATCGACTATCTCTTTCCAACCTGACTTTTGTACCTTCCTCATCTTGACAATCAACTTCACTTCGTCCGGCGTCATGGGAGTCTTGGAGCGCTTGGTATCCGTGGATGTAGAATTCTGGCCGCTTCTTGGTACCTTGGAAGCGGATACGGGCTCCTCTGATGATTCGCTCGTACTTTTTGTAGCATTCTGCGTGACCGTGATGCCACGCGCATTCCGGATAATCGACGCTGGTTTTGCCGTAGGCGACGGCTGGTAGTCTTCTTGCAGAGGGTCATCGGACTCGCTTCCATCTGGCTGGGCTGCAAAACTCCAATCTCGCACGGTAATAGTAGATCGGCATTTCCGTTTCCGCCTGGCCGGTACAACCTGCTTCTTGCTCTTCTTGACGACGTCTGTATTTCGTTTGCGCCCCGGCGTGGGAAGTGCCCAGAGAGAGCGTGCTCCCGGGGGTGATGCGGACCGTGTTCCATCTACCACAGGTATGGGAGCACGCGGCGCCCTACTAAAAATGGGCGTCGAAAACTTTGCGTCTATCTCAGGAGCACGCCAGATTGACTCGACCGAGCCAGCTCTATGTTGGCGATCATTAACTGTAGGCTCAGTTACTTTTCCATGGAAGGGCATCGTTTCTGTCATTATGGGAGGCTTTTCTGTCCCGGACGACAGGTTGATTTCCACGTTGTCCTCATTGCCATTTCGGACACTCAACGCTGCACCTAGCAGGGAATCAACGCTGGCCTTGTCATCATCCAGGTCTAACGAATCTTCAATCCTGGGGGCTTCTGTTTCAGACGTCTTTTGAGTCCCTGAGGTTGCTATCCTCGTGGTCACGGGCTTCGTTTCATTACTGTGGAGAAAGTCGCCGGCGTCCCCATTGACACCGTGATCAGAGCCTTTGACAAGGCTATTCGAGGGAGAATAATGATCAGGCGAGTCAGGCGACGCAGGCTCATCCGCGTCAAAGAGCCACCCTGCCTTCTCTCCCAGATCATCCTCTCGCTGCATTCCCGAGAGATGCCCATTGTCGACCACTATCTTGCCCGTCCTCAGATCAATTTCATCCCCGACATCGCTAAAATCTCTCCCGTACTTCCTAAATATGTTTTCGAAAAGACTTTTGAGGCGCATGTCATTGCGAGCACGAGCCTCTTGGATGTCCAGATCATCTGGCAGGTTCCCCGTCTCCACGGCGCAGGAGAGACGGGGACGCTTAGACGGTCTGTCTATCATCCGGAGTCTCTCACTGATATACAAGAGTGTCGAACGCCAATTGGGATCCTTGGGACGTAGTCAAAGAAGTAAGGTTTGTAGAAATCACTATGCGGCTGAAAACTCTCAATTCGTCGCGCGTGGTTCCAAAGCTATCGTAAAGGTATCCGCAACGTATCTAACAGTCTCTGGGTAATCCGGGATAACATGGACGCAAAGAGTCAAAGAAACAGTCCAGAGCGCAAAGGGGATGTTCGGCCGATTTGATGCCTGCGGAGAAAGGTCGCCCGGGTTGCGGAAGGAGGGCGCAAAAGACGGAAGGTAGTGCGATTGGCCAGCAGCACGCTGGCTGTTGAGTCGAGAATCTGCGACGGAGTCAGCGTGAGAAGTCTCGACGAGCTGCTGCCCCAAGGCCGCCAGCAGATGTGAGGAGCTGCCTGTCGGCAGCGCCCTTCGATCCGTGTTTTGCGTTGCGGAGCTCTAGCTGCGGAGCACGGGCGGTGCCTGGCATGACGTCCTCGTCTCCGCTATCTCCGTCGCCGCTCTATCGGCCCCATCGATCGCTCCAGCGCCTGCATCGCAGATCTGGCCTTCCTCAACTGTTTCACTTACCACGATGCATATCGAAGGACTCTGGCTTTTTAGCAACAATGTACTGCCAGAAGTGTCGCACGCCTTTGAAGCTCGACGGCTCCCTGGAGTCACTCAATCCGGCCGCGTTTGATCTGCTCGTCGGTGCGCACTCGGGCCCCGCAATCGCTGTTGGTACACGTTTGCTGACTCTCAGGATTCAAAACAGGCTCTACAGGTAAATCACTTCCAGAGCATGCGACTAATATCTCCTCGAATCGGGCCCCATACCCTCAGGAGAGACGGGAACTCTACGATCGCGTCTCACGACAAGCCACATCACCAGTCTACAGGAGGACCATACCACCACCTCGATATGGAACCGGAAGTTCTGTCACCCCTCCAAGGCTTGGGACGGGAGACACTGGGGGCATGTCGTTTGTTATGCTCTCTGAATCCCAAGTCGGGCCCCCTCAGGCGGCTACCGGTGTGAACGGTGACCCATCGAGAGGGATGCAACAGGCCAGCTCTGAGAGCCACGCGGAGGAGGCATCCTTCTCCAACCAGGTTGAAAGAACAACACGGTTATTCGAGATTATCTCCGCTCGCTCTGATATCGATCATCCGATTTGCGCAGAATGCACGGATATGCTGGTTGAGAGTCTGCAGAAACGACTTGCTACCGCCACGAAGGAGCGGGACGCCTACATATCATTTCTGAAAAACCTCAACGCATCGGTTCCGACTCAGGAGGAGGTTGAGGCTGCGGAAAAGTCCTTAAAAGCTGCTCAAGAGGCTGAAGAAGCCGCTTACCAAGAGCTCCTTGCCTTGGAGAAGGAGAAGGCAGCTATAGACGAGGAGATTGCGGCATTAGAGGAGGAAGCGCGCCAGCTGGATCTAGAGGAAGAGAAATTTTGGCGCGAACGGAACGCCTTTGCCCTGACACTCGCGGAGTTCCAGAATGAGCGCGATGCTTTGAATATGAGATACGATCATGATTCTCGTCAGCTGGAACGTCTCCAGAGGACCAACGTATATAACGATGCATTCTGCATAGGCCACGACGGCTATTTCGGGACGATTAATGGCTTGCGGTTAGGTCGTCTTGCAAACCCATCGGTGGACTGGGCCGAAATTAACGCTGCCTGGGGCCAGACCTGCCTTCTTCTTGCTACCATTGCCGAGAAGTTGGGGTTTCAGTTCAAGGGTTACAGGCTCAAGCCGATGGGATCGACCTCCAGGATCGAAAAGATCGAGTATCCCCAACAATCAGGGAGTCAATCAGGCAGTCATGACCCCGAGCAGTCGCCAGCTCCTAAAATCACTACTCTCGATCTCTTTTCTTCCGGCGACCTTCCGCTCAATCTTCCCTGGGTCCACCGTCGCTTTGATGCCGGAATGGTGGCTTTCCTCGAATGTCTGCGTCAACTGGGTGAGTACGTTGAATCCACCCCGGCACCTGTCTCCCCGCGTCGCGGCCAACCCGGTGTCAGCGCTACCGGCTTGAAACTTCCATACGAAATCAAACGTGACAAAATTGGCGACGCAAGCATCAAGCTTGGGTTCAACCAGAACGACGAGACCTGGACGCGTGCTTGCAAATACACTCTTACTTGCTGCAAGTTCCTCTTGGCGCATGCGAGTAACGTCGCCAGTGCTGGCTCGAGCACTTCTGCCGCCGCAGCGGCAGCGGCTGTGGCTGCCGGCGAGCAAGCAAGAACGACAGCGCCTAACCAAGCCAAGAAGTAGATCGACTACTCGATGGTTGCTGGAGCGCGGCACAAAAGGTACCGGTTTAACAAGGGACTTGAGCTCTCTCCTCCTTATATTCAAGCGAGCCAGGTGGACGCCTCAAGACTCTGAACGCAATGAGATTTGGTTTGATGCTGCTGTGTCGAGATCCATATTTGAAACGTGACCAAACGCCGCAGCGGCGTATCCGATAATGTTGCACGATCGGACTGCTTGGCCTCTGTTTACCACGTGCGAGACTAACAGCCCTGGACTCAGCCCGACGACTATCGGCCCTGCATACATCCGAAAAGGATGCCATTTCTTTCTATATTTGCTAGCCTTCGCTGGCCTATAGTTCGTCCTCCTTCCCTGTTTTGTGGTCTCGCAACTGGCCATTGAAACCGCTAGCCTTTGGAACTTTGGCAATACCATTGCAACGGGTGTCATGTCGAGCCAACGTTCTGAGGGCCTGGATGCAGCGGTTGTGATTGGCCGAATCCGATGGAGTGTATGGAAGGCGTCTTCGCCTGACTTGCTTTGAGAACACGACCAGCGCGCTTTGCATGAGTCACTAAATCAGCTGAGCTCCGAATAAGGTATCGCATATGGAAGCTGTTGTTTTCTGTGCATACCTGTTGTAGAAGGCGCTCAACTTCTTTGGAATGGACCCTGTTCCTTATGTTTTCAGGAATGTCATTCTCTGTCATTCTCGGAGTAGGGAACTGGCATAGCGAGAATCAAGCAAGAAACATACTTACCGTTGCCTGCTGCTTGGGTATTATTCTCCGTATCGATCGTTGGTCATGTTGGCCGGGAAGTGATTTTCTCTCATCCTCTACATCAAAGATTATGGATCCGAGACCCCTGATGATGGAAGATGCTACGTTGTGTATCCAACTTCGGCAACATGATGATCTTGTTTATTGTGGGCATTATTGCCCATGTTTCGGAACATAGCCTCCTCTGCCTTAGCGCTGGAATGTCGGGGTTTGTTTTGCATTGTTCTGAACTTGGGTCGCAATCAGTTAGGAATGGATTATGGAGACAGTATAGCGCACGAAACATGGAAGTGCAAAACTCAGCCGCAAGCTGCTCTGATGTACCAACGGGATTATGGCTAAACCGTCTGTTAGTTGGTCTTCTTAGCCGCAGACCTCGATCGTCAATAAAGGAAAGGCTGTTCATCTTCTCAGGGATGAAACTCCTGTCTGCTCTCATCACAGGTGCCGACGGCCAGAATGCCTGGCTTCGACGCATCAGATACGTGGGATTCGATCTAGTTAGGACAAAATCTCCGAGCCCGGAAGAGGCGCGTTGAAGCTCATACAGAGCGTTCCGCAGATCCTTCCATTCTCTGGTGAAGGTCTAGTCTAATTCCTGTATACGACGCACCACGCTGCATAAAGTATAGTATGCGGCATGCCGGCTCATGTCCGGCGAGGCGCCAGAGCGTGTTTGCCGCGAGACTATCAAACCCTTACTCGGGAAAAAGCAACTCGTTGCGATAATATCTTTGCCTCCGTGCCATCGGGCGCCGATCACTTATTCCGGGGGTGTCTATTGTATCCGTGCCGGAATGTTATTGGCTTCCCCGGGGGGTCCTGTGACGCCGGATAAAACCTGGATGTAGTATAAGGTATTGGACTGACTCGTGCAAAATCCAGCAATCGGTTCATTCCCTGCGGATAGCAACGATGAATTCTACATAAAAAAATACGTCCTCTGGGGCAGCACCCTCGCCCTGAATAGGTCTGGAGATGTCTAATCCCAGCGACGGTCGGCTGCCAGCGACCCGACGCTCGCCCTATGGACCAGCACCCTGTCTCCGCGCCGGGGACATGTTGCTCGCTGCGAACATACGCCGTGAGCATCAGATGCCATTGGCCCTCGATGGCATGTACGGCGGGAGCGACAGCAACGGTCGCTTCCGCGACCACTGCGCAGCAAAGACTGTCCAACGCCTGCGCTGCTCGGCTGCAAGGGCTGGGGTATCCGCCGCGGGCCAATCCCTGCATCCGATCTATTTCGTGTCGTCCGGTAGCGATGGTGATGAAATTCGAGCATGGCAGACTGTCTGGTCGAGTCCGAGGCCACCCTGCCTATCGGTCATTGTCCATACCGTACAGGGATGGATCGTCACCAGATCCCTCAAAGGCATGTTCCTGTCGCAGGGGTGTTTGTCAGTGTCCGGTGTACAGTACACAGCAAGAGGAGGTACGTATCACTGTCCAGGTAACGAGAGAACCTGCTGCGATTATGGGGCGCGTTTCGCGCCTCAGTGCCCGGCAGCAACAGACATTTTCGGCTGATGCGCCACGCACATTCTCTTATCGTGCCGTTCCGTATGCAGGCAATCAAGCCCATGCCGGGGCACTGCACCGGCCAGGACCAGGGCAGAGCAGCACGGGGATGATGGCACAGGCGACGGCGCACCGGGATGGGCGTTTCGTCGGTAAGCGCCGGTTCCTGGGGTCTCCCACGCAGCAAACGTCGCCGGATGAGGCACAAGAGACAAAAGTACCGGCTACAAAGGCACGCCAACCAACTGATAGGCCCGGGGAACACGGGCTACCATCCCCACGGTGCCCTTCTGGCGCCCCTCGAGTAAACCACCAACCCCCGCGGCCCTCTCGCCTCATATCGCGACAGGCAAACGTGGATGTCGGCAAGACAACAGCCTCCCTGATACAAGCACTGGCTGCTTTTGCTTTTTTGCCCTCCAACATCTTTCGGGTTGACCGCCACTCCCTTTGAGCGCTTTCAACATGGGATATAAGACGATCGCGCTGTCCGCGCTCTCCCATTTCTGTCCGGCAAAGAAGACCAGACGCTGATTTGACTTCCATGTCCTCGTTTGCAAGACGTTCAGGCGACGACGGGAACCCCGCAACATCTTCCTCTCTCATGGCTTCCAACATGATGACCTCCGCTCCGTTGACCTTCCGGCCCCGGACTCATGAGGATTGGCAGATATATCGCCCGGAGATCGAACGGCTCTACCGGGACGACCAGCTGAAGCTGCGGGACGTGAAAAAGATCATGGAGCGTGACTATGGTTTTGTTGCATCGTACTGCTCCCTGTTTGGTGTTTTCGCAGCCGTCAAGGCAGACTGACAGCAGCCAGGGAAAAGCAGTACAAGGACAGGCTTTCCGCATGGCACGTCCGGAAGAACATCAAGGCCAAGGAGGTCCACATCATGATCCGCAAGCAGCAGAAGCGCGCCGCGCAGGGCAAGCGGACTGCCTTCCGCGTCGGCGGGCAGCAGGTGGACTCGAGGCGGATCGCGCGCTTCCTTCGAAGATACCGTTCCTCCTGGGACTTTTCCGTATCGACCTCCAGCCCGGAGCCAGGTGAGCTTACAGCATTAGCCCTGCTGTTCTATACGTACTTCGGGGGCAATCGGAAGTTCTTTTCTCACAGTCGAATCCACCAGAGACGCCGTCTGACATGAGCTGCTACACACCTGTCTCGAGACCTTCCACGCCCGAGATGCTAGAACCCTCTGGTGAGAGACATTTTGCTTCCTTTTTCCATCCCCGTGATCGTCGACGAGAGGAGCGTCTACATATCTGCCCACACAGGAGAGCGGTTGGCCGCCCATCTATTCATATGTTTCATGGGATTTACAAACTATTTTTTACAGCAGATATCATCCCCGAACACCACCACCACCAACAACAACAAACCCAAATGATGATGACCGGACATGAACATATCCATACCCATACTCCGCACCATGGGGGACTAGTCGAATCCTTCTTCTCCGAGCCCGACCACCAGAACAACCAGATACAGATCCCTTTCGACCAGGGGTACCACCAGACCGTCAGTCAGTGGGATCAACTGGTGTCGTACCAGGACAGACTCGCTCTCCTGCACAAGACGCTTCTGGAGACGACGCCGGAGTGCCAGTATCCGGATGGGAGGCAGGTGGAGTATTACAGTAGGTGATATCACAACCATTGCGCAGTAACTAGTTGCGAAATTCGTACTAATTGGCTCCGAACCAGTAAACACGGTCTGAGCGGTTCAGAGTGGAGAACTGGAAACGTATGAGGTTCAGATATATATCAAGGACCATGTTGAAGTGTGTGTATTCTTGCTCCCATGAGACCTGGTGTGGTGTTTGGGAGTTACCAAGAGGAGAGCGGACCGGCTCTGGCGTCAGGTCGTTGAATAAAAGATAGGAAACTTCGGGACATCCAAATTTTATATAGCATGTTTCTTTCCATTTTTCCGGATATTTGTTTGTCATGTCCTTTTTGTCTTTTTCATGGGTCTTCTGGAGACGTTACGCGTATCCAATCCATTAGCTTAGCGGGTCTATCTATATAGCAATCAACGTTTTAGAGAGACAGAACAGCCCAGCCTGGCGGGTGAATCTGGCTTGATCTCGATCCTGACATTTAAGATAGAATATATATATATATATATACACAATGAAACTGCTTGTCACTTTTTCCCTAAACAAAAGGAAAAGGAAAGAGACAAATGCTTTTTCTACATATTCTATGCTCTATATACCAATTGACATACATAAAAGCGTCAACTATTTGAACAGATATAATCATTTCGTCTCACTGGGGACGTCCGCCCCAGGCTCCGTCACAGACTTGCCATTACAGCTCTTTTCATCAGTCAGAACAGTCTCATCCTGCAATCCTTGCGACGACGCAGACGCAGCCCCAGCCCCAGCCCCTTTCTCCACGTCCGTTTGGCCGCCTTGGCCACCCTGCTGCCCGGATTGACCTTGACCACCATCACCACCGCCGCCGCCGCCGCCGGTTGTCATGTCCTGCCGTCGCCGGAGTCCAAACCCACCGCGCCATCCAATCCACCCGGTCTCCCACGGCCCCCTCAGGAAACAGATGACCAGCGACGCCCCGATGAACCCGACGCTCGCGCTGCCCGAGCGCACCCACCCGCCCTGCGCGTACAGCCGGTTCCCCACCGCCGTGCCCATCAGCTGCCCGCAGAACACAGCCAGCATGTACGCGGTGTTGACGCGGTTGCGCGCGCGCGGCGCGACGGCGTAGATGGCGGTGCGGTTGGCGATCTGCGAGACCTGCTGGCCGAAGTCGAGCAGGACCGCCTGCACGATGGGCCCCGCGACGGTGGACGTGCCCGTGTACGTGCCGACCAGGATGCCGACGAGGCAGATGGTCTCGCCGATCGCCACGGACAGAAAGGGCACGAAGCGGTCCGTGACGAGGCGCGAGAAGAGCGGGCCTAGACTCATGGGCACGATGCCCGCGATGGCGAAGAGGCCGATGATCACGGTCGAGTAGTGGTACGGGTCCCCCGAGAGGAGGAAGGTCAGCGTCGTCCAGAAGCTGGTGAACGTGGCCGCGACGAAGAAGCCCATGAGGCACGACTGCACGAGCACGGGCGTCGTGAGCACCAGCTCGACGATGCTCCACAGGATGCGGTGGTAGTGCCGCACGCTCATGTACCGGTCCGTGCTGGCGGTGTTCGTGGGCGGGTAGTCGGGCATGAAGAGCCAGAGCAGGACCACGATGGCGTACTGCAGCGCGAACGACAGCCAGTACACGTTGCGCCACGACGACGAGTACTCGGCGATGATGCCGGATAGCAGACGGGCGATGAGCAGGCCCAGGAGCAGCCCGGACACGACGATCGAGATGGCGGTCGCGCGGCGGCGCGGCGGCGCGAGGTCGCCGACGAGGGGGAGCATGATTTGCTGGAACATATATATCAGCATCTGCGGTGTCTATTTCTTCACAGACAAAGGGTCTATAAAGGGAGTATACCGGCGTCACAGTCGTCACGGACGTGACGAAACTCAGCACGACAAACGCCTCGAAGCTCGTCGTCAGGCACAGGCCCAGCCACACCGTCGACGTGAACCACGCCAGGGCCAGCACGAAGGGCCGCCGCCGCACGAGGTCGCCCAGCGGGCAGAGGAAGAGCAGGCCCGCGGCGTAGCCGGCCTGCATGACGGTGGGGATGATGGAGGAGCGCTCGTAGCGGACGCCGAAGGCGTCGGCCAGCACGCCGAGGATGGGGTGGGAGTAGTAGAGGTTTGCGACCTGCAGTACATATTAGCTTGATACATAGATAGATAGGGGGTTTTATCCCGCTTTTTGTATAAGAAGAGAGGGGGAAACGACAAAAGAGAGAGAGGAGAAAAGTGCGTATCATCCATCCATAATCCCGTGCCAAAAGAACGAAGCTCACAAAACCATCTATACAGACACAATATGTAACATGGAATATAGCCCACAACCCGCACCGCGAACAGACCTCCAACAAACATCCTATCAAGCAAAACACAAGCAAGGCAAGAATAGAAAGTAGCAAAACTCACCGTAAACGTCGCCGCGAACCCAAACAGCAGGTTCAGCGCCAGGCTGAACCGCGGCGGCCGCTTCGGGTCCCAGCGACACCGCGGCGGCGTCCATGTCACGACCTCGTAGACGCGTCGCCAGAGCCCTCCTCCACCATCACCATTGCCTCGTCCTTCAGCATTGACAATGGTTCCGTTTTCCTGCTTCGTTACAGATCCTGCCGTGGAAGATAAGCCTGGCTCTAAGCCCCCTTCTGGCGCTGGCGTCGACGACGATGGAGATGTGTCTCGGGCATTATCGCTTTTTGTTATAGTCATTAGTATTATTGTTATTATTATTATTGTTGTTATTGCTGCCAATGCCCGCGTCCGCGGCGTCGAGTTCTGGAGGAGGATCGCCGCCTCCCATCGATCGATGCAATTAATCGCGGTGCGGTGCGGTGTGATGTCGTGATTTTATCAATCAATCGATCGAAATGTCCGACGCGATCGCGAACGCTCTCACTCAGAGAGACCTCAGGAAAGAAGACGCAGTCAATCCGGATCGGATCAGAGGGCCAGTCGGCTGCTGTAGTTAGTAATTGAGAATAATGTAGGGAAGGGAAGGGGAGCAGAGGAGAGGGGAAGAATTAGGTATGTACCTAGGTATGGGTATAATATCCAAGACGAGAGAAAGATCTCTCTCTGATAGAGCCTATCTCTCCATGGCCGTTGCAACTAATCGATTATCAGCAAAGTCCCATGCTAAGATACGGAGTTAAGAACCAGCGGGGTCGGAGATGCCAGCGTAAACTCCGGCCCCCGGACGCGGAATCATCTCGATTCGTCCATGCTGTTACAAGTTGTGGCCGTTCGATTCCTGGAGCTCGGGATGGTTGCTTTAAGCAGCCATGCCGTTATACCCGCGTTCTTTTTCTCCACCTTAGCCGAGCTTAGCTACCTGCAGTTTGGACCGGTTGCTTTTTTTTCCTCGCAGCTTGATAAGTAATCAAATAAATAATCGCAACACAGGGTACGATGCGCGGGGAACGCAGAGGACAGCCGCATCAGAACGGAATAAAAGAAACATTCCCTTATTCAATACCGCTAAATTGCTAACTAAGGACCCTATGCTAACTAGTACCTAGGTAAATAACACAGCCCAGATTTCCCACCCAGCCCTTCGATCTTCCTGAAGCGGCCAGGAAGCCCGTTTGTAAAACACCCGCGAGTTTCAGTCCCAACACAAGTAAAAAGCGACAGGCGAGAGGAAAACAAACGGATATCCTGTTTTTACACGTAAGAAATGTAACACTAGGCAGGTAAAAAAAATAATAAGGAGGAAGGTAAGTAATATCGATCCAATGGAAGAGAGAAACTTCCAACCCGCGTGTCCTTCTATGCGCAAGTAAGAAAAAGGAAATATTATGAGTAGAACGCGCCCTTCTGGAAGCTCTCGGGAGAGATGTCGCCCATCTTCCTCTTGATCTCGGGCTTCTTCTCCTCGGCCTTGGGCTTCTCCGACTTGGCCTGCTCCTCCGCCTTGGATGACATCGTAGACATCGTAGCCGTCCGGCTGCTCGCAGCGCTGCTGCCGGTGGTGATCGCCTGCGTGGGTCTGCGCTGGATGGTCTCGAGGTACGGGCTGGGGAGGTACCCGACGCGGCCGTCGCGTGCTCTGCAGCGCCACCACTCGGACGGGTTGCCCAGCGGATCGGTCTTGCTGAGGACCGCAACGATGTCGCCCTTCTTCACGGCGAGATCGATGCCAGCGGTGTTGTGCGCATCCGGGCTGTAATCGTACAGAACGCGGCAGAAGTCCAGCTTCGAGGGGTCCAGGGGCGCTTGCTGCTGGCCAGGCTCGAGCAGACGCTGCTGGCGTCTCGCCTCCTCCTCTTGGGATCGGGCGAGGGCCCGGATCAGCTTGCCCATCAGGTAAGGGAGACCGAAGACGGCCATGAGGAACATCAGGAAGGGCTTCTTGGAGGGCCTTGGAGAGCCGTCCGGGAGCGTCCCAGAAGAGCGCCCCCTCATGAAAGCAGCAAATGCCGAGGGTGTGAGGGAGGTCGCGTCCGCCGGAAGCGGGCGGCCGGTCAGCTTGGCGATCAGGGTCTTGAACCACCGGATCATCGTGAAGATCCCGAGGGCCTGGCCCAGGGTATTTCGAAGGTTTCCTAGTTGCTCGGCGACGGCCACCATAGCTGAAGGAAGACAGTCAGCTCCTATCCCGACAAGTAAACGTGGTCGACACGAGCGCAACATACCGAAGAACGAGCTATGCGTCGCCATATAAGTGCTCTCCAGCATCTGCGCAAATCCTCCAAACGCACCCACGATGCTCTCGATGATCTGGAACGTCGCCTGGGTGCTCTGGCTGAACGAATGCGCCAGGCTGTTGGGGTCGTTGGGGTCGCCGGCCATTCCACCGTACATCCCTCCATAGCCGCCGTACATGCCTCCGTAGCCCCCGTAGGCCCCGTACATCCCGCCAAAGCGCGAGTAGGGCGACGTGTAGCTGCCGTAGGCGCCATAAGTACCGTAGGGGCTCGTCCCTAACCGCGACGCGCCGTACGGGGAGTAGGTCGACGTGGTGCGGCTGACAGCGCTACTGTTCAGGCTGTTCGGACGCGACGGCAGCTCGGGAGGTGTCGACGCAGAGGACGATGGACTGCTGGACGCTTGCGATGTTGAAGTACCGGATGTTGTTGTCGACATTGCGGAAGAGGTCGGCGTACCGCTGGCCGGCGATGTTGATAGCACCGAGCCTGTGATAAACAGCGGTGAGATCAGCAACCTGCGACGGCAGCGGAGAACAATGCGTTTGAACAGCTGCGATCACTCCAGAGGAGATCCGCCTCTGTCTCAGCAGACGAACTTACCAGCGGCAGGCCCTGCCCTCTCCCAGGGCTTAGGTGGCGAGACCGACGCCATGGCGACCATCACCAGCCTCTCATCAAGATGGTCCGACCGCTGTCTGGAGCCGGGGGCTGGGGTGCCAATGGAGGCGTTAGGAGCACGCTCTGAGGGAGCGAGAGGACGGGCGACGCAGCTCACCTGGATCGCACGCCGGGGACGAGCGATGGAGACAGGGAGAACGCGAGCGACGGTGGAGAGAGAGCAGGATCACCCGAGAGGAAAAGTCGGGGAGGCGGCCCAAAGCGGCCTAGGCGGTCTGGCGGGCGGGAGGCGGGGTTGGCGGCCGAGCGATGCCGAGGCTGAACCTCCGCTCGGCTCGTCCCGTGATGCCGGACGCCGTCTGGCTGCTCTTCTATTTGTTTCTTTACGCCGATCCTAAAGAATATCGTTTCACACAGATACCATGACTATGAGAAGAGTAACAACAGGTATGATTGAGGGGGCTTGCGCTCCGCATACTGTACACGATTACATGTGATCTACCCATAATGACGCTCCCAGAATGCCCGTTTCAACGCCAGTTCCGTGCAAACAAACAAAAAGAGAAAAAAGAAACAGAAACCACCAATCTATCTATACAGGACTCCAAAGCGACCCGTCCAAGGGCTTACGCTCATAGCTCGTGGTCAATAGGCTGGCTCTGGCGGTTGTTCTTGGGGAGTCGGAATTTCCAAGCCCTGGGGGGCACCGGAAGACCCAGCCAGTAGTTCCACAGCCGGCTGGATTCCAGGACAAAGATCTCCCACCTGCGTGCAGGGCCCACGGTCAGCAGATGGAGTTGGGGTCGGGGGAGAAAGGGAGGAATCCACTCACATTGTCCGCGGAATGTTAATCCAACTCTTCAGCACATAGATAAACGTCCTCCACACGATACCAAACTCCGACTTGATGTTTTCCATCAAGGTGTCGTACTGCTCCTCCGTTCTCACCCACGGGTTCGACGGGTGGTAGTAGTCCCAGTCATCTTCGTCGTCGTCCTCGATGTAGAAATTGGAGCCACCATCTTTATAGAGCCGTATCGTGTTCTGCTTGGATTTGTCGGTGCGGCCGCCGCTGAGCGGTTGAGACACTGGAGGGTGGATCGCAATGTGATTCTCCCTGCCGAACTCCACAGCCTGCCGGAAGCTGCGGACAGCCGCGAGGCTGTGGGAGATGCGTGCAAAGGTGTTGATGAGAGCCACCAGCTCGGTCCGCCGAAGCGGGGGGTTCTCTCCGTTCTTGTTCTCGTCGAACTCAAACAGCACCTTCAGAGCGGTCCCGTAGCCGTTGACCTGGAGCTTGCCCCAGAGCCGGCACTTGTCGCAGCCGATGCAGTCCATCAGCCGGCTCACGTTTCGGAACCTGTTGCGGAAGTCGTCCTTCAAGCCGGCGGCGGTGGCATCCTGGAACATGACTGTCTCGTCGAAGATTGGCGGCCGCGACGCAAGCTTATCCGTCAACGCCAAGACCTTCCGTTTTGTCTCCTGATCCTGCACAGGGTCGCTGATGCAGAAGGTGTATCCTTCAAGATGCTTTCGCAGCTTGGTGACTGCCCGGGAGACCAGGGCGTAGTTGAAATACAAATTCGATATCCGCTCGGGGTGGTCACCTAGCCGCTCCTTGTAGCATTGCACATTGGGACCCCAGTGACCAGTCGTCTGGTTCAGATAGTCCCAGCAGAGGTGAGTCGAGATGGATGCGTGCATCCCGCTGATAATCCGGTGGAAGACCCGCTTCTCCAGACACTCGTCGTCGAAGGGTAGACGGTCACTCGGCTTCATCATCCCCTTTTGGAGAACGTTCCGGAAGTCGTTGGCAGCCTGCAGCCCTCCGAGCGAAGGGTTCCACGGGGTCTGAGACTCGGGTTTCAGGAAGCAGTTCTCGCGGTAGATCGCATCCCAGACCTGGCGCGCTCCCGGACCAGCGTACCCTGTGAACCGCTCCGGGTTGTCCACCAAGCTCACGTAGTCTCCCTTCCCAGCCGCGCCTTCATCCTCGGGAATGCAGTAGTCTCTTTCATCGCACTCATCGTCATACTCCACCACACAGCTCTCTTCAACCCCTTCGCCCAGCATCCCCTGAAGCGGCCTGTCTTTGGGTCGTTCCTGTTGCAGCTTTCGGCCCGGATGCCCCGCCTTCGGGCCCTCCAGCTTGCTCAGCTCCTCTGCCCTCCATACCGGCGGGATATCCTCCTCCGAGTCGATCGTGCTGACGGAGCATGCGATATTCCCGCACATGCCATTCTCATCCGACCAGAACGGACAGACTTTATTAAAGAGGTTCAAGCGATAGTACGAGAAGAAGTCCGTCTCCTGGGTTATGGAGTTGAGGAGGGGGTAGATCTGATCGTTCAGGGTATCGATGGTAGCGTAGGATGCGCAGGCGTCGGAAACCGTGGCTTTGGGGTCAATCTTTCCGCAGTGAAGCATTGTCAGCAAGACGAAGCCGATTCCCGGTATCTCGGGTGTCCCTTACAGCGCACGTATTGACCGTGTGGTGGCCCGGTTTCTCGCTATGACTGTCGGCATGTGTAGATCCCAGCAGTGCGAACACCGCCAGGTAGAATATCCTCGCTGCGGAGGGCATGGTGGACCAATCGCTTCTTCAAAGTCTCAGTAGGTAAAAGGGAACTCGAATACAAGAAAACAAAGAGACTCGAACGAATCAGCGCATCAACCTGCTGCAGAGTTCGGGCTGTGGAAGGATATCGATATCAAGAAAGGGCGAGGCGGTATTTCATCATCTCGCAAGAAGCTTATTACCAGTCGAGCAAAAAGACGTAGATGTAGATAATCGCTTCAATGAGAAAGGAAAGTAAAATAGGGGAAAAGAATTGTCTGGATACGCCTTCTATCTGCGGACGGAAACGGCAAAAGAGGCCAGGTGGCCGGCGTCCCTGGCGTTGAAATCAGAGCGCATTCCAGGCAAGATGACATCTGGCCTTCGGTGGCGGAGCTCGCTCCATCGCTGTCGAACGATCCCCGACCCGACGGAGCCCTTGGCGCGGGCTGTGGCGGTGCATGCAGCACGACTCCCGCACGGACACGATCCCCTTTAATTTACTACCTGGCTTTTCATTATTATTCCTGCTGAATATATGCAACATGTCAGATTGACCAAGTTGTTTTTGGACAGTAATTTATAGATGAAGATCTGCAAGATCCTATGTTCGTGATCATCTGAGCATGCAAGCAAAGTGCTTTGACGGGATGCGGTTCATGGCTCCAAGACCATCTATCTCATCATACTCGTCATTCATTCAGAGACATTTACTGTACTGTACATACACATGTACAAAATAATCATACCCACAAAAATATCTACATCTAACCCCACTGACTAGACCATATCTACAGCCGCTCCCCTCCCTCAAAGTCACGCCCCGCCTTCATCTCCGCAACCCTCTCGCTCTTGCTCCCCGCCAGATCCTGGCTGATCTGCTCCTGCGTGTTCTCGTCCAGAATCTTCTCGAACCCCAGGCACTTGGCGGCGAACATGAAGATCATCTTCTCCGCCTCGACCGCGTTCTGGCTCAGCCCGTGGTCGTCCCCCTCGAACAGCCTCAGCTCGCGCTGCCCCTCCGTGCCGTACTCCCTGTACAGCGTCTCCGAGCACGCGGGCGACAGGCAGGTGTCCTCGGTGCCGTGCAGCAGGAGCAGCGGACGGGGAGGCAGTTTCGCGATGCCCTCCGTCCCCGCCGTCTGCGACGCGACGGTGGCGACGCCGCGACATCGCTCGGGCTCCCGCGCGGCGACGGCGAAGCAGGGGCTGCCGCCGAAGGACCAGCCCACGACGACGAACTTGGTCGAAGAGAAATACTCGCGGAGGTAGTTGAAGGCGGCGATCACGTCTTCCGTGCAGTACTCCTTGCGCGCGGGCTCGCGGTAGTCGAGGCGGATGCAGGGGATGGAGAGGACCAGGGCGAACTTGTCGGCAAGAGAGGGGTATATGCCTGCATTCATACAAAAAAATCAATAATTCAGCAATGCCTCCACGGGGCCCCCAGTAGTAGTTATCATCGATCTCAAGTAAAAGTACTAAATAATTAAATAAAGGACACACCATACCAGCAGGCCCACTGACGCCTCCACCCGCACCACTGATCAACACCACCGCCGACCCGTTCGCCTGCACCGCATTGTAGCTGCGCGGCTCGTGCAGGATGGCGGGCGCATCATGGTCCAGGGGATCCCTGACCCGGATCGTGATCGATCTCGCGATGGACGGCTTGATGGCGGATTTCTCGACCTTGGCGGGGTGTATCGGTCCCAGGGTTTGAGGCGGATGGTTGACCGTTGCAGCCATACTACTATTATTGTGAGTGGATGATAAAACACGGCGCCCTGAATCCTGTTTGGGGAGGAAGCGACAGAAAGCCGAGGCACATTGATGTTTGACTCTGCATCTGAGCAAGTACATACCTACAACTAGGCCTATATCAAGGTTATCAAATCCGGGTCCGTTTGTATATAAAACCAAAGTATATTTCGCTGTGATCTCAGTCTGACGGGTATGACGCAATGCCGAAGGCGATATCCGCCAGGTAGGTACCGGGAAGGCAAGCCTGTGGCGGTGGAGAAATGTTACTGGAGCTGTGAGTAAGCTTATCCCACTGTCTAGGGACCTAGGTGGCTTTGACTGCCGCCAGCTGGAGGTTGGTGGCCTTGTCTGACAGTCGGTGTTCTATTTGCTAGCCTGTTCCTGAAGTCTGCAGTCGGGCTACTACCTCGATTTTATCCCCCGCAGCATAACTGATAAAGAGAAAAGAGAGAGAACAATCAGACAAGACTCAAAGAGCATGCATTGTAGATGCCGTCAGAATGAGCCACTAGCAGTAGAACCGCAAATCATCGAATTTGGAATAAGTACTGTACGAAGTAGCTTGTGGCGTCGTCCATTTGAGACGCTAGGCACTACTAGGTATTAAGTACGGAGTACTACTAGAGTATGAATTACTTCCATGCCGCGATCCGGGACCCGGTTACAACAACACGCGGAGATAATAGGGAGGGACCAAGGTAAGGTAGGAAAAAAAAAGCAAGAGAAAAAAGAACCCTGACACAGAAAAAAAACCCTCAATCTCCTACCAGATCAATATAACAATAATAGCCACAAAAACCAACGGCTCGGTGACATGAACTAGTGCGCACCTCACTGAAAGAAGTGAAGTGCTTTATTTAGGTATTTAAAAAGCACTTAATTCCCGAACTCTCGGGCCGCGCGGTCCGAAAATGTTTCATCCGTTGCGCGGAACATTCGTTTCTCTCTCGTCTCGGATGCTGCGGAACTTCGCCTAATAATTATGGTTCGTGAAAAAAAAAAAAAAAAAAAAAAAAGTGAATGGGAAAAAAGACTTATCAACGGGCCGAGAGGTACGATCATCCGAAAAGTTGCGCGTCCAAATCGGACCGGTCTTGAAAAGTGGACAGGTTGGAGTCATATGAGAATTTGAGGAAAGGGCGTCCGTTGTGGCGTGACTTTTCAATTTTCAAAGCTACACCTCTGATACTAAGAATCTCTACATCACGAGCTTATATGAGCGAAGAGAGAAAAAAAAAAGGATACCCTAAGATCATTTACTGGACGAAACTGTCTCGAATTGGATAAGAATGACGGTACGATTAAGCAACGTGTGATTATAGGTCTAGGTACATGCTCCACTCATCCATCTATAGTACAAGCCATGTCGCGATGAGTATTATAGTAGCATACCCTCAGGTCGTCACTCGTCATTCCTTTACGAGAAGAGAAAAAAAAACCGCAAGGTCCTGCCGCGGTGCTGCCAATATATACCCTACAAACGCCCGGTTCCAGCCACAAACGCCTCGAAATGAAACGAAAAGATCTGGTTCCCAAATTAAATCCCTGGAATTGAATATAGTTCCCCATCCCCAGCCGAATACCGCAAGATCGAAAAAAATATTCACAGTCCGAGTCGTCACATTTCGACGAAAGGATGTCGGATGTCGGAGATTTTGTTCACATCATGGTCTTCCGGTTACGGCGGCTGCGGAGTCCTCCCAGGACTCTCCGGAGGCTAGATCGTCTTTTTGGGTTGTCCTGATAGAAGGGATCGTTCTTGAAGTCTGCATCGGTGAATTTCTGCATCAAGCGAAATCATTAGAATAGGGTTCAACGCATTTTAGTTGAGACAGAAGGGGCGTCAACGTACGAATCCTGGAACACGAACAAAGTTTCCGTATTCTTCGGCCACCATGTTGGTGCCTTCCTCGTAGTCATACGTCTGTCCCTCTCTGTCGGTATGTCCGGGCGGGAAGAAGGCCACTCCATCCAGGGGGCGATGACGCTCAATGCAGTCGAGGATCTTGTCTATGGGCGTGGCTCTCAATGCCTGTTCGTTCGATTCTCTCAGCGCCTCGATGGGGCTTTTCTTGCTGTTTTGGTTCCTCTCGGGGTAGACCGGGTCGTAGGGACCCTCGTGGTGAAACTGGTAGTCACCAACGGTGTCGAGGCGGTCGATGACGTCCGGCCGCACCCGCGTCCTTCCGCTCGAAGGGTGATGGCGGCGACGGTAGGGGTTGGTGCTCTCGTCCACTTCAGAGTCGTCGACCGGCCGCTGCTGGGTGTTATGGACGGATTTATACGGCGGGAGAGTCTCAGACCGACCAAGAGCGTACATGGTCTTCGGTCGCATGGCCGCCGTGCGGCGGAATGGATTGGTGGTATTGTCCATGGAGAAAGGGTCTCTGGGGCCATCCATGTCGGATGGCGTTGGGCCGTAGAGGAGTTGAAGTATATAGCCAACGGCCTGCGGTGATGCAAGATTCGATGAGCTCGTTGGATTCCAGACGAAAGTATGGAGTATGCACTGTGATTGCAGACTTGTTAAAGCGAGTGTGAGATGGAGGAAGGAAGGTAGAAGGAAGCGCGATCGAGACCCTGCGGACGGGTTTTGAAGACGGGTCTGGACTCCGGGCCCAACTGACGTGGATGTGGAGGAGCTGCGCACCCAGGACGTCTCGATGCCGCGCCCGCCCATGAGGGATCTGCGAGTGATGGCCGCCCCGTCTCCACACGGCCCTTACGGCGCCACGGCCCGCAGCGTCTCGACGGGTTTAGCGACGGCCCATGGGTGCGTTCGGAACCTGGAGTTCCTGAGCTCGATGATGAAACTGCTGCATGCACAACGACCATGCCAGATGGAGCCCAATTCCAAGCGGCACGGGTCCGGTCTTGTCTCTTCTCGCATGGTAGGACACCGGCTCTGCTCGGGATTTCCAGACGTCAGTACTGCGGTCCTTCAACGAAGGGAGAGGCATCAAATGCGAAATGCACTCAGCGGGTAACCTCGTCGACCTGAAGCATCATGATGTCAACTCTAGGTGCCTAAAATCTCCGGGCTTATCCCAACTAAGCCTTAGTGGGTGATAGCGTCTAGGAACCAGCCCTACGGCTTCTGCGATCGACAGGGTCTAGTTTCATCTCTCCAGTCTACTCTGTGAACCATCGGTAACTCAGTCCCGACACCATTGGCCTTTCAAAATAGAACAGAGATAGTTCCATATGCCGTTTCTCGTGGCGATCGTGGAAATCCAGTCTGGCTGGCTATCTGCGTGGGGTCCCTGTGTCGCATTGCACATCGCTAGAAGTGCATTGTACGCTGCATCCAATATGCGCATTCGATTGAGCAAGGAATCCGGATCATGTGGAGCAGCTAGCATCCTGGCGAGCCGTACAGCTTGCCTTGTTGTAGCCTCTGTTTCGCAGCTTCGCTCTAATCTCGACACTCCAGCCGCAGAAAGGTGTGGTGTGCGGGTTTCAGTTGTAATCTCCTAAAGCCGGAGCCATCTAAAATAGTAGTTCCCAAGTCCTTCAAGCTCCGGGTCATGTCCTGACGCTATTTAACGTTAGTATCCTACCGGACGTTGTGGGGTTCGGCATGATCTAACCTTAAACAATTTTAATTTAGGAGTCTCCTGGAAGCCCCTGCTTCCATCAATCATTTATTTCAGAGGCGCTAAATGCATGTAAAATGCATTAATTCCCAATGTGTTCGTGTTTTCAACTTCTGTCCTGACAGAAGGCATGGATAAGCACACTGATTTGGGATGAACTTCCGATTTTGTCCTCAATGGGCCATGGAAGTTCTTGGCGCGCATCCTTCGCGTCCACGGTCATCTCCACTTCCACCAACAGTGATCCTCAACTCCGTACCATACACACTACCTACCTTTAATTGCCCCTTATTTATGAAGCCTCGGCTTGGCTCAACTTCTCAATGTGATGGCCCTAGTCGCATACTCCGACTCTGAATCGGAGGCGGACAACAACGGAGCGTCCCCCACGGTGTTTTCACCGCCCAGGCCTGCGAAAAGGCTTCGTACAGAGCAGACTTCCTCGAAGAATCTTGAGCAGACATCTTCTCTTCCCCCCTTACCGGCTGGGTTTCACGATCTCTATGCTTCCAGCACTCGGGTCAGTGTGAGGGACGATCCTAGCCTCCATGGGGGCCGCAAACGCGTGATCCCTCATGTAGAGGGCAACTGGCCAACTCATGTTTATCTTGAGTGTATGCCGTCATCCAGTCACCTTGGTTGTATGCTCTGTTGCTGATATTGTGGAGGGTATCCATCAAAAACAGAGGTGTCCATCTTGAATGACATTCTCTCCCAAGTGAAGGATCAGCTTGGGGACAAAGAGAGGAAAATACACAGCCTACTGTATAGTGACCTGGGGGCGCAACTGCCGCTGCATATCAGCCTCTCGAGGCCCGTGGTCCTTGTGACGGAGCAAAGGCAACAATTTTCCGAACTCCTCGACAATGCAGTCCAGGATTCGGATGTCCATCCGTAAGTAATACAGTTGCCCCCTACTCTCTGTACACAGGTGAAGGAGCGAGTCTCCTGACAGTCTGTGGCCAGCTTCGACGTTGCGCTAGAAGGGTTGGACTGGGTCTCCAACTACGAAAAGACGCGGTGGTTCCTCGTTTTGCGTGTCACGAGACCAGAGAATGACGGTCTCAATCGTCTGCTCAGAATATCAAACCGGTCCTTGGCTGCTTTTGGCCAGCCGCCGCTTTACGAGGCACCGTCGCAGTCCCTCGAGCCTCGTGAAAAGGGCAAAAGGGGGACACCACGTGACAAGAAGGGAGGGAGACCCGCCAAACCCCCTGAACAGCCTGTCGTAGACTACTCCCATTGTTTCCATATATCCATTGCATGGAGCTTGAGTGAACCGTCCCCGGAAGATAAAGAGCGAGTTTCCAAAGTAGATCTCCGAGGGTTGAGAGGTCTCACAGTCCACTTCAGCAGCGTGAAGGCCAAAATCGGCAATAATGTGCTGAACTTGGCTCTTCCGACAAGAAAGGTCGATGAGAGGGGATTTGCTGGCCTTTGACCTTTGGATGGTCCGTGTCAGGAGGCTGCTACGCGGCGGCAAAGCCACTTGGGAGGCCTTCTGGATTTCGTCAAGGGGGTCCGTGTCCAGGAGGAATTATACCGTGCATATTTCAATGGAGCCTGCTCTTTTTGCTGTATATGCGTCTCTCTAGAGTTCCGATATTGCAGCATCTATCTGTATCTGTGTCCTGTGTTGTCATTCATATTTCACTTTATATCACAATAACGTCTGATCATGCGTAACCAATACTGTAGTGTTATGGTGTAATGCACTGAATCACGGTGCTTTCTCAGCCGAGTCAGCAGAACTTGAAAGTTCGGTGCCAGAGTACTGTAGCATTATTTCAGAGAGGGAGGCATAGTTAGTTCGGAAGTTGCAGCCGTTGGTCCGTTCGCCGGCACTGCCGGTCCGCTGTCTGGGCGTTTCTGTTGTGTTCGCATGGCTGTTCACTCTTCGGCCTTAAGTTAATCCTCCGTCGCTTACGGCCCTCCGGAGCATCCTCAACTCGTCCACCCCCATGTGGACGGCAGCCCTTCGGGGCTTCGAGTCAGATCGATCAACCGTCTTTAGAGCCCGCCGCTCATCTGGGGCCAACCTTTTTTCCGCTTTTGATACAAACTCTTTGCAGACTGTTCGGCAGCATTGTTCAGGCCCAAGCTAGTTTGGCCACCCTTCGTCCTCTGAGCCATCACCCAGCATCCAAGAAACATCATCTCCAAAATTTTGACAAATGCGATTATCGTGATGGCACAGTTGCAGATTCCGACCGTCACTGCTGTATGCCTATCTGTATGTTTTCTTTCAAGATCGCGGCTGACTGAGTTTCACACAGGAGGATCTCCAAGCCTTCCATGCCAGACATTTTCCCGGACAGGAGCGCCCACCAATACCCGAATTCCAGTACGAAGAACCATATGCTGGATTTGACGAAGAGGAAGAAGAAGAATATGATGACGATTATGATGATGGACTAGGTTACTATCCAGATGGTGTAAAGCGAACGCTCACAGACGAGCAAATCCGAATATTCCGACACAGTGAGATACACGCCCTTCTACGCGAAAGACAATTGAAGCGAGAAAGAGAGGCGAGTGAATCATCAGAAAACAAGTCCGTGCGGAAGTCTCCAGAGTCTCAAGCGAAGCAAAAACCACACGACGCTATGGAAGGGCAACCAATAGCAACATCATCTGGTAAAAAGAAGGGTGCAGAGAGGAATGGGAATGGCCATAGAGGGGTCGACTCGAGAATATCGGGGGGTAAAAAGGATGTTGAGATGCGTGACGGGACATCTGGTGCGCTGAATTACGGAGAAGATGACTATGTTACCACTAATAAGCAGAGAAACGCTCCTTCGACCTCGTCTTATCCTCATCTTGCTGGGCGCAGGATTATCTCGTATGAAGATTAGGGATGGAGAGGAAACAGTCAGAGTATAGAGCCTGCTCTAGAAATAAGTCCCGGGCCTGAAAAATGGTCCCAGAAGGGGTAGAGGATACCCCAAACTCTGGAAGTGTTCCTTGTCCATACTGTGGTCTTACTCCTTGCTTCCGCAAGAACTGAAGCTGGGACCGCAGTTTCCCGATTTGATCTGAGCTCTGCCTGTGGAAACGGGTGAGTAACCTCATACCTTTACAAAATTTTCTGTATATTGCCGTTAAATGATGAGACGTTGTATCGTCATCCTTAGTCGGACCGCCATACCATTTCGCTTCCATGCAGTCTTTGCTTCGGTAAACTGCATGGTCGTGGAATGTGTAAGGCTTTGACGACCGTTAATCTTCTCTCTGAAACCTTCATTATGCCCATTGTTCTTCATTCACATACCTTTTGGAAGGTGGATTCTGACGGCGTGCTTCTAGGCAACACCCTGTGATAATATCAATTGTCAGCTCGGGCTTCTTAGTTCTGTTTTCTCTGCATCGGTTTCTCTCGAGATGTAGATGCAGAGGGCTTCTCAACTATGTCACAGGAGGATTATACTCTTCTGACAGATTTCGACAGTTTCAAATGCCGTCATATGTGTCAGGATGTGATTTAGATTATGGTCTTAAGGACGGCCTTGCCATTTGACCTTATATTTTCTCATTGGCAGCCTATTTTCTACGCTCGCGGTTGCCCCCTGGACGATCAAATCGAATACTTCGCGACAGACAGGGAGCACTTGATTCACAGTCATAGTCTGGAGAATTTCTCGATTTGCAGGTCACCTTCTGAACTCTGATTAGGTTATTGAATTGCTTGGACACCAACGCCATTTTATCATCGCAGGTAGTGGGACGCCTTCTAGTCCATTCGCGATTGAGATCTAGGGTCCTTTTGCGATGGCGACAATCTGGTCAACTCCGATAAGGACTTATCCGCAAGCCCAAAGAAGTGTCTACCACCCGGAAAGGACTATGGTAACGGCAATGGCCATATTGTTTTCCGAAAACTTCTACATTCCAAATCAGAGACAGTCCAAATAGTTCCAAGTGTTCATTCCTATGCCTTCAGCGCCATGCTCCATTCACATGTGACTTATGCGGACCGAGAGGAAACACCATTCGCCTTCTTTGCATCAGACATAATAATGTCTCCAAGATCGGTGTTGATGTCATTGCGATTCTGTATTTGCATATCGTACTGTGCTCCAATGTGAGCTAGGTCAATCCGTCTGTCAAAGTCGGACTGCTCATGGAGGTCAGGCTGTCTATTGCCCACAACGCGTGTAGCTCGCTCGTCCGGAGCGATATAAACTCTATTGTCTCTTGACATCAGCAGGCTTCCTCTGAAATATGGGGGCTACTTGCAGACCGTTCATGTCCTCCTGGCCGTTCGGAGGAGCGGTCATATGTGCCATTTGTGGTTTTTTCAACAGCCGCAACATTGTTATTCGAGGGACAGTCATTGGAACGAGACATGATGGAGTATTCTCGTGTATCTCACTCCCAACAGGCTTTGCTATATTGCAACGGAGGGGACAGACTGACATGAGTGGCATTCCGGAAGAAGGAGGGAAAGCAGATCTTGCTTAAATATCAGGGATTTTTTGGAGCGTTAGGGACTTCGTTTTTTGACGTGACAGTTTCTACGACCAGGGTGGAAGTCCCCTGTCAGGCATCTTCTGTTTTCCGCTGTATTCTCCGATGTGGATAGTCTGCTATCGCGTGCACGACCCTTGCTCGCAATTACGGTTCTACTTTTCGGAGACTTCTTTTTGGCTTTCCATTTCCGGAATTCCAAACAAAATAATACACGCTTGTTAAAGTTTCCGTGGTACCTTGACCAATTGACAGTGGTCGGAATATCTAAATTATGACCTCTAGCATGAAGAGATTTGGGGCCTCCTTTTCGGGAATGACCTTTGGCGTCCGGTTTAACATCGATGATCTTACTCCTGTTTGGACAGGTCCGCAAGGCGACACTGTTCTTCGTCTCAAAGGGGGCGTATCCCTTGATCCTACCCCAGTCGTACCTAAGCCATATTGTACGGTACTGTACCAGCAAAGGCGTCACGGTAGGGTGGAGACCCTGCAGCAAACTTAGCGCCGGCGGATGTCTCAATGCCCGCTTCACATACGTGGTGGTGTAGGTCGAATTGAACTTCTCGAACCGAGTATCAAGTCGGCACAAAATCGATGTCCTAGGAGCAGCATCTATGCCGCATTTTTACGTTGTGGAACGTCTATTGGGGAACGATGCCGCTATTTGCTCGTTCTAAAACGTCTCGCCGCCACTCCTTAGCGTAGAGGTGAAATGGAAAAACAGACGCTTTTTCGGAGGGACAAACCTTATAGACTAGATATCATGGGCAGGATCGCCGAATGATGGTCCGTCCCACTATGCTTCAGCCTTATAGTCCCTTGGAAATTTACGAGTAGACCAAAAATGGAGCTGCGTCAAATTGGAAGCTACAACTTTAGGTTGGTGCCGGGCTACCATCGTCACTTACAAGGATGGCTAAGGGCCTTCGGGATTTCTTGGTGTTTAAAGACATGCAACTTGGACGTTATTGTCGGCCAGAGGACTCAGACCTACCCGTACAGAGCTCTCTTCGCAAGGTCCAACTTCGGTCAGCGAACGAGTTTCAACAATGTGCATCCTCCGCAAAGGGCATAAATTACACATACTGGCCAAATATGTGACCATGGAGTTCTCCGCTATCAGCTTTCTGAGCGGTAGAGATACAAATCCGAAGGCGACCCGCTGTGGATGAGTAATAGTCACTCACCGTTGGGATATTGCAGCCGTTCGTTACTCCTTATTCGCCGAAAAACGTTTAATTAAAACGACAAGGCGCAGAAGCGTTAGAGACTACAAACGTATCGTGCACTGCCCAGCCAAGCACGTCCACTTAATTGGCCTGAAAGGGGCCACGACCTACCGTCGTGATCAAATTACTTATCCTCTGATTCAGAAGAGCAGCCTGTTCATGGCAGGTATTGGCGGCTAGTCGTCTCAAGGAGAATAACTCTTTGAGACTGGTCACAATTTCCATCAACATCTCGTTTCGATGTCTCCAAAGTTTAAGCTCAGTTTGTTTTCTAATCTTTACTGGTCGGGTTCGAGTATTCTCTATACGATTGCCTAACAGTATCAGCGACCATGCATACCGTGATACTAGCAACTATTCTTGTGGTGAAGGACAGTCCCTTCATTGAAAAATCGTTCTGATTATCAACGAACATCTTTCCCCCGGAGACGAAACTTATTTCTTGATTTCTGCCAAGAAGCCCGTATTGGCAGTGTTGAATATCTCACAACCTATGAGAAGGCTCGCGAGCAGCTGACCTTTTCTCACAAGGCTTTGCGGCTTGGTGAGAAAACTAAACATACAGTTGTCAGTTGGCTACATCTAGCGCAGGATTCATTTCCCTGTGAGGGTTTGCGATGGGCCCGGATCTAGGCGTATCTTTCGCGCAGTCGGCTGCTGTAATGGGGCAAGGCAGCCTATGATAACAGCCTGTGAAGACGACATGCCGAGGTCTCATGCCTCTCTACAGTGGCAGTTGGTTTCCTTGACTTCTACATCAGCGAGGTTATTCTCCACCTGACGATGGCGTCCATCTCAACATTCACAGGAGGTAGGTACAAAAGAAGCAGAGGCTCCTTCCTGGCTGGCGTTGGGCAGCGTCTTTATCCAGAATCCGTTCATCAAAAATCTACAAGGTTCGAGGATGGCTTGACAAGGCCAGGGTTTGCTACTCTTTGATGGAAATTACTTCATCGAGGGAAGCCACTGGTGGCATGTTGCTTAGTACTGTGGAACGGGTCCTAAGGACCCGGACAGTACTGTACAAATTTCCACCCCAAGCCACCTACTTCACACTTCTTTTTTACTATATTTTGATTCTGACGGTCTCTAAACCAGTTACGATCAAAATCCACCCACGATTACATGGTTATAACATAGCAGGGTGTCATGCCACTAAGATGTGAGTTTGTACTGGTGAGGCTTTGGGGACAAGAGTGTAATGGTGCAGCTGGTTAAGCAGTCCTGCAGAGTCTGCTTCCAATGAACATGCTCTGGGGAGTTGTGGCATTTTATATATCCACAGATCTTTGAACGCTTTGTTTATATTCTTATTATACTAAAGTCTTACCTTCTGAACTTCCAGGCCTCATGTGGCATGTCATCCCGCTGATTCACTAGTACTATAACGCAGCATCATGCAGATTCTGCGGCTTGGTAAATTGCATGCTCTATTTGGAACCCTTCCTCCGAAAGACTAGTGTCTCTTCTTTCTTCACCAGTTAGTGACATGCATCGAATTCACCTCATTTGAGCTTGGTATGTTTTAGCTTGTTCGTGCCTTGGACAAGGACGTTCATACATGCTCTTTCCGGTCCTCCTTCCGGATACTGGACGGCAGTGCGGACCACCTTCTGACCAATAGAACACTTTCATTGCGAGTCGTGAAAACCCTTTGTTACAAGGTCAAAACAGTTCGGAGACAACGACTTGCAGACCTGAGCAACTCCGGAACCCTGCAGGGCGGAACTTCTTAGCTTACTAAATTCGGCCACCTGCGGCGCGGATGATTCTCTCCGTGGAAGTAGAGAAGCCCTGCTACGTGGGCAACGAATCCTTGCAGCTTCCGGCAGCAGGCTGTGTGAACCAATTTGACAGACGGAGCCATTCCTGCCTGATACCGGGAGCAGCAACACCAAGCTTTCGTGGAGGCTGATAGCTGATCACCATAGAGCATGGAGTCATCCCCTCGCCTTCTTTTCAGGTCCCCCTGCGGCTCAAACGCTTGGGCAGCATGGACTCGATGGCTTGTCAAAGAAAAGAGGCTAGCGACTAGGACTGGCTAACCCAAGAAGCTAACGGCGGCACAGACAGATGGACATGAACGCCATGACTGACTATCTATGTGAAGATAACTCTTTTCGCCTTGTAGGCTACCGCCAAACAGTCGAACAAATTAACAAACGACAGAGAGAGGACACAGGAATAATGATCCCCAAGGCGGCGTTCAGAGAATATCCAAACTAGGCTCGAAAGAGTATGAACACCGTGGCGCGGCATTTCACACCTGCCAAAGGTGGTGCGGTCCATACTATGCTTGGGGATGGCAATATGCTGCAAGCACGCGAGCAGTCATTGAATCCTTGATCTGTCTTGCGGCGCTAAAGCGTAGGCGAGATTACCTCGATGCGGTACGGCAGCTTTTTTGTTGGCTGTTGAGCAGATCGGCACTGCGTTTTCTGCCATTCAGAAGGCAGAAAAGCCGGCAGCGAGAGAGATTGGCTACCGTTAGCACGGAGTACGTCGTGAGCATTCCGTCAATGGGAACCCTGCCTGATGTTTCACAGGCTACCGGGTTGGAAATTACCTAAGTCGACGGGAATCCGCACGTTCCTCTCGAGTGCTGCGAGAGAAGCCAGGGTCTCTAGGCTTCGTAAATGTTCAATCAACTATTGACATGAATCGGAAGGGTGTACCTCAGCAGTAAATCTTTCCTGGGAAGCCCTGATGATCGATAGCGTCGCCGCTTGCGGTCGGAAGTAGATCCATGCACGGTCCGAGCCGCAGGCGCTTCACTTGCGCGCAGATCTGTAAAGCTCCTACTAGGAGGAACTAGGTCCATGAGGCGAAATCTACCTGTTCGTGGTATGTATTGGAAGCGTGGGATTGCGAGATGAGTGCAGAATATACGGCGTAGTACAGGAAGAATTGGTACGTCTTTTTGGACTGTTTCTTACCGTCTGTCAATAGGAAGTCGCGATATTGATGATATACATGCTTCGACATAGAAGTCTGTAGTGTACAGTATACATGTGGATACAGGTTAAGCTGAGATGGCATGACTGATTCCAGCCTTGAAACCTGAAATCAAGATTAGAAGAACGTCCATCATGGCGACAAATCATTCCATGTTTTGGGCATGATCTAACGGTGTCAATCCAGGGCCCGTCTGGGACCTTGGAAGAGGCGGAAGAAGGCAAACAGCATCGAAGACCCTGTGCTCCAGATTGATCCCAGAAAACCGGGCGAGCATACATCTCCTGCTGCCCAAGACATCCTCGCAGCCGTCTCTTCTCCCGAAGAAGCGGTCAAGGCGGCGACAAAAAACGGCTCTGGGATGAGGTCTCACACAAGGCCGCCTTCGAGGCTGAAGACCTCTCGCGGAACGACAGCTCCTCCCGCGACACCACGCTTCATACCCGAATGCAACTTCTTTCACTCGATCATGTCAGGACTTCCGAGTTTCGAGCGAACGTCGATTCAAAACAAGGCCAGGTTGGACGGCGCTCAGGCCTTGTGCAGGAGAGGATCCTGGTCGTATGTACTGTGTGCCTAGGGAGATGCAGCCGCACCTGCAGCGCCAACCTCGCACAGCATGGGGTGGTTTGGGGAGGGGTGCTTTCGGCTTTCTTACTCGTTCTATTCGATCTTGTTTATTTCAGATCCTCCCCCCTGCAGCCTGGCAGCTGGCTCTGTGCGGACTCAGTCAGCGTAGGTTGTTCCTTTGACCCCATGTCATCGGTGTGCTGGGCTGTGCTGTGCTGCCACATTTGTCTCCCCACATACATGCCTTGCGGTTGGAGGAATCCCATTCCTACTAATCCGCTTAGCAGCGTTTCTTTCTTTGAAAGAATCTGTGTCCCATCGCGCAGGCATTAATTCTACTGTCAGAATGCTGCTGCTGTCTCATCCAGACCTGCAGATGCGTGGAGAGTGTGGCTATGGACGATTTATGCACAGTACATCTTTGCGGTGCAGCTTAAGCTTCTGGTTCTGCATTTCATTTCCGTTCTATTCACTCTCCTTCTCTACGGCCTCGAAATTGTCGTTCTGCAGTTAGGTGCTGTGAAAAATCTGCACACTTACTTTTCGCATTGACCACATTTGCTGATGAGTTTTTAGGTCTACATCTCTCTGTTGAGTCGCCAGGTTTTTTTTTTTTTTTTGCTTCGATGTCATATCTATGAAAGGCATTAGTCTTCCTTGATCGCCAACGAATATAGCTTCTGAAAGTCTGTCTTCAAAGGACATATTATACGTTGTCGAAGACTCGTTTCGGAAATCATATGTCAGGTCTCGTTGTCTGAAGGGATGACCTTAAACATGTGCAAGAGTGATGTAGTCGGCCAGATACATGTCAGTTCCATCCCGTTATTCACAGACTGCGAGAGATGTCATGACAGATTAGAAGGGGGAGACCCTCGAGGAACTTGACGTTTCGCACTAGCTGATCAGGTGTCCTGCTGGTCCGGCCAGGGCATATGTGGCTCTTACTTTAAGCCCAAGAACAGACTGAAAACTTCGGTGGCTCCCAGCGCATTCTAGTGATGCATTCATTTTTTTTCGATTTTTCACCCCTAGTTTCTTTACCACAGGGCGAAAAAGCTCTTCGAACGCAAAGCACTTCTACACACATCCGATTCAGAATAGCGTTTTGACTCTCGAAGCCCCGCAAATTTCAAGCTTCACAAGCCGATTCATATTATCTTGAACTCTCAAGCTATGCTGCAGGACGTTGACATTTGAAGAAAGACAATAGATCCTGCCGTTGGATCAAGTGGATAGAGCCACTACAGTGCCTAGCTCTACGGACCACGGAAAAGACAGAGAGGCGTCATTTCCGATGAGCTGAGGTCTGATTAAGGCTCATCACCCTGAATCTCAGCCACGTTTGCACCACGTGGCCTGTGGCTCTCCACTGACCAATACGACTGAGGACCTCGTAATCCAATAGGGCCCTTGCATGGGTCCATGATTGGCAGCATCATCACGCGAGCGCGCTGACCATTCGGTGGGTATTCATTAGCGGTGGATCCATCTGGAGGAGTGGAGATAAGATCTATCTCTTAGTAGCCGCCACGGTGCCGCTACTTTCTTCTCCCCCTACCTGCTACGTATCCAGTCGAAGGCTCTATCCAACCACCATGTTGATCTGGGGAGGAGCGTGACATGTTCGAGGAATCGATTGTGACTGCTTCGTGACCGGTCGATTAGTAAGTACGGGGTATATCTAGCCAATTCAACAGCGGGAGGGCTAAGAGATCGCCCGGCCGGCTGCTCGTACGGAGTGTATAGAACTGCACGGGGATCCGGATCCCCGGTCCACTAGGGTCACATCACATCCCTCTTATTATTCCCGTCGTCGCATTCACGTTGATATGCTCCTGAACAAACTATTTACTGCGTAGCAGATTTGCGTTGTAGAGTTAATAATAAAAATAAAATAATACTAAGTACATACCTCTCTGTACCCTTTGCCTTGGAGCATAGAGAAGAGTTGCCTGATGATCGTCCTTCGTGCAGTTCATGGACTTTTGAGTGCAGTGAACACTCCCGGCAATTCCATTCATCATGTATTCCCGGGATTCCGACAAGCTTAAGCTAAGCAAGTTTTCCACATCTCGTGAAGATACTTACCTAAGTAGTACGGAGTACTCCGTAGTTGAAGAAGCTACCAGCGCAATGTAATAATAGTAAATAGCAGTTGGTTAGTTAGTTAGAATGTTGGTATGTATGTATGTATGCACACAGTAAGTAGTGTGCTATGTTAGCAGGTGACTGGCCGTCTATACACGGTAAGTAAGTACAACTTCAAGTTCTACCGGCAGTTGGTGATGTACTTATTTTGCACCAAACCTGCTGTATGTACAAGAAATGCCGCTCTTCTTCTTCTTCTTCTTCTTCTTCTTCTCTGCACACTAAATGAGCTCACTCACTACTGCTTCTTTTTCTTAGTTGAGTTGCTTGTTTGTTGTCTTGGTTTGATTAGTATAGCATGGACAGACGCGTTGCAAATTGATTCCATCCCAATTTATCCCATCCCGTCTATTCCAACAATGATAGAGAAAAGTGAGGTAACGGACCTATCGATATTCAATTATTCAATAATGATGAGAGAAAAAAAGGAAACAAAGGCGCTTTTTGTTTTGTTTCCCTTGATTACTATCTGTTTTTATTTGCCGCCTCCAAGTTTTACGTAGGTACGATATGTACTGTACAGAACACAGGTAGGTAGTAAGTAGGTGCCGTAGACACTGTGGTGATAATATCAACCTTCGGAGGGATTTTATATAACCTTTTTATCCTTTTATTTAGCGTTCTTTTTTTTCCTTTTCTTTTTTGGTTTTATATTTTTTTCGACTTTTTCGTCATCCGGGGCTCAGGCCTCAAACCTTAATGGATGTGATTGATAATACAACCAACCATACAGCCGTCTGCCCTAACAGTGACGATCGTTGTTCCCCCCCCCCCCCCCCCCCCCCCCCCCCCCTCCTCTGTGGAGACAGAGGAAGCAGCAATCAGCATGACCCACGCTGTATCAATTCAACGCAAACTTTTCCTTCTGTCTGGGGACAAAGGCCCAGGAAACCGCCATCCCAGCCAGCAGCCCGATCATGATCGGCTGCAGGACCCTGACGCCGGCTCTGGAGGCCACGGCGCCGGTGAGGAAGGGGAAAGCCGCGGAGCCGGCTTGGCCGGTGCTTGCGGCGAATCCTTCGGAATACAATTACAGTGTCAGCACATATTGATTTCTTGGCTGGAACAGGGGAGGAGAATTTTTAGTTAGGTCTTGATGATCCGCACCTATCGCTCCGATGTGGATTTCTTTGGGCAGGATCTTGGTCAGGACGGAGAGTCCGACGGGGTAGAAGGGACCGAGGAAGAAGCCTGTTGAGAAAAAACGATTAGAGAGGTACTGCACGTTTTACGCAAGGGGAAATAGAGGATAGAAGGAGAGGAGGGGGAAATGTGACCTAAGAAGCTGGCAACTACCGCATTGGCGACGATGTCAGGAATGAACCAGAACATCAGCTGCATCGCCATCGACAGGGCAATGTAGACGAAGATCATCCGTCGCTCGCCCAGCCTGTCCGTGATCTCTGCCAGAGCGACCCGGCCCGCTGTGAGGCCGGTGAAGAACCCGGACGACACGTAGCCTACCCTGCTCGGATCGCCGCCCCGGACGGAGATGAGGAACTGGACGATCCAGCCTGGACTTGCAATGTTAGCTCAAGTTCAAGTGGAGGAATAGCTGGCAGATAGAGATGATGATGATGATATAAGTATGTACCGCCAGCAGTGACCTCTGCTCCCACGTAGAGGAAGAAGAACGCGTTCAAGATCCACACGGTTCTGCTCGTCAACGTCGCCTTCAGCTCTTTGCCCGCTGTATCCTTGGCATTTAGGACATTGGGCTTGAACAGCTTTTCCCGGAATGTCCAGGCTAGCAGGCATACATTTATCGCTGCGAGGCCCAGAGTCACAAGATAGTAGTAGTGCCAGTAACGTGTGCGGGCTGCAATGGTATTTGCGACCAACGGACTCACGACCGCTCCGACGCCATAGACGGCGTGGAGCACGCCGAGCCAGCGATGGGCGTTTTGCACTCCGGTGGTAAACGAATTCGACTGCGCATCCTGGTAGGCGATGCCCATGCTGGTGAGGAAGAACGCGGTTGCGTACAACGGATATGGCGGCTTCCAGAACATGAGCGCATATCCGGCACACTGGACGATGGCCCCGGTCACAAGAGTTCCGCCTGTGCCCAGGCGGGAACAGACGTGGATGTTTGTGAACGAGGCGAAGAGCCATCCGGCGAAGTTGACGACGTAAATGATGGAAACTTGGAGCAGGCCGATATTGTAAGCTGGCTGCAGGTAAGGTATGAGGACACCTGTAGCGGCATCTATATTATATCAGCCATTGAGCAATCAGCTTCTTGAGCCGTCATATGTCATAAGCAGTCATATCATATCAAGTCAATTGCACAGTACCGTTCATTCCAGCCATGAAGTACGCAAAGTTCGTACTGATGATTCTCCCAATCACCTGGCGAGCCGTTGGCAGAGTCAAGACGGGCAATTCGTCCTGTGTCGGGGACTCCACATGGTCATTTTCGGTCTGGCTGGTTTCTTCTTTGGCCATTGTGCTTGGTGACGGAGATTTACACTGTAAAATTAAGATACACCCATATCTCTCGACATGAACATTCTCGAGGATTGCCTAGTAATCAGAGGAAAAGACCTCCATCCGGGTATTCTTCGGAAGAAGAGCTCTGTGGGCTCATCGCTCTCCAATTCTAGTACCTAGGTAGCCTTCCACACTCGCGTAAAAGAAAATAATATTGCCAGGCTAGGGCGGCTATCTCAGTAATCGTCGAGCCTTCTCCGCTTGGAGCGACGATCTCATCGCGCTTGTCTGCAAAAGACATCGTTGATCGCAACACTGGCCTGGAAACATCGTTCCGGAACAGATCCGGAGGATCTGATCAGGGTCGTGTGATTTCATAACCGTTCTCGAGCCGAGGGTTCATAGATAAGGCGGCTGTCTGACACGGGGAGACCCTGAAGCTGTTATTCTAGACCTCGGGACTCCTGACCTATGGAGTCGCAGGACCTGCTGCCAACGTCAGCATATTGGTCCGAACAGCAGAAGGGCCGAGACGCCCAGAGATGCGATTGGCAGCCATCACACAGTCCGATTCCGGCGAGTCAGGCCAAGAGATAAGGTCCCAGGAAGAAGGGGCGGGGTAAGAGGTTCTCCGCGTTTTAGCCGAAATCATGACGGACGACACAGATAAAAGCCCTGCCCCCTGTTTTCCAGTCCAGGATACAATGATCCATGATCGAGTCTTGCAGAAGCAGATGCCATCCCCATCCAGCCTGCTCTGCCGGAGGTCTGCAGCGGTGCTCGTGTCCCGTGATCTTGCCTGCGGCTCTTGAGGTCTCTCACCCGCTCATTATCTCTCCTCTAGGTATGACCGTGCCCGTGTGCTCCAGGTCGACGCTCATCCGTCCCGTTCGGTCATGTCCTTGATGAGAAGTGGAAAAGAGGATCCGGGACGATGGATCGATGCCCGTGAGAAACGTTGCAACAAATGCCCTGCGTGATGTTACCAGTCCTCGTTGGCACAGAACTCTCACAGAGAGTTCTGTTACGGCGGAATTAATGAATCGAAGATGGAACAGAGGTCAGAATCAGCAGCAGTCCTCTACAGGTGCTGTCTTCTCGAATCCAGATATGGTTTCAGCTTCAGACACGCAGGCACCTAGTCTCTGGCATCGGAGTTCTTCGATGAACTCGATCCATACTGACAACCAGGTCTGACGATGGCCCGGAGAGACAACCGATTCAAAGACCTTTGTGCTGATGTGACACAGTGAATCCTAGATCCGATGTCTCTTCCGTCTTCCGTCAGCAAGACGGCATATATACCTGGATGCAAAGACAATGATGAACCGGCCCCCATGCAGAACCAGCTCGCGACGAAAGGTCACTGTGAAGCTGCTCGAGAAACGGAACTATGCCTATCTCGATCTGGAGACATAGTCATCCAACGCCGGCGCCGGACAGCTACGCTGCACAGTCATGGACATCCTCTCTACCGCTGAACCGGATTCTGTTTTAGTCTCGCGTTGCATCTGCCCTTACATGCTTGCGGAGCAAAGAGACTGTCCTCTCTCTACGGCCGTGTGCGCTTTCAGGTCTGTGTTGAATGCGAAGGCTCCATCGAGCTGAGCGAAGGGCATACTGACGCAGTCGACAGGTGGTTGTGGAGCGGACCATCAGCGGATCCGTGCCGCCATGAGCAGAAACTATCACCGCATCGCACCTCCATATGGGGGCCATGATTGGGTGCAGATAAGGCCGGGGAAGATGGGGCGCGCCTGGCCTCTGCGGGCCACGTATTGAAAAGCGCCGGCTCCCATTGCAGGATGGCGATGAGCAATGCGTCTCCGATCTCGCAGGCGCGGGCGACAGGCCAAACCGGCTCGGGCCTAGCGCTGCCAATCCACGGGTGATCCCGGGACGACTGCAACGCACCTGCAGCCTCTTCCGCCGACAGACGCCCAAGAATTCAACGCCCGCCAGACGAGATCGAGCATCGAGACGGCGGACTCGGGGCTCCGCCCGGCGCAGGGCAACACTTGTGCGATGGGGGCGGTGATATATCGGTCGCATCACGCATCCACGATGGACGATCCAGGTCGCTCCCGGCCCTGGTTTTTAGACTCCGGAGTCGGAGAGCTGAAGTTTCCCTTTCCGGCGTTCGCGCTGGCCGCGAGGAAAGCTTGACCCCGGGTTGCCGCCCGCTTTTCACGTCCCCGCCCTGTGATTCGCCCCGGCCACGGGCTCCGCTCCACCGCCACCCGGCGGATCAGAGGTCGGCGTTGCCGGTGGCGGGAGCCGTTGGAAAAATATGCCAGCAGGGCTTTTTGGTTCAGCGGGCCAGGCTGGTGATATTTTCTCTCCGTCCTCCTCTGCCCAGTGTCCCCTGACTGCGACTCGCGCAATCGCCTCCGGCGCCAGCAACGCAGTGCAGTGGTCGGGAGGTTTCTTCTGTTGGCCGGAGAGCGATCGATATACGTGTATACATCTTGCGCGATCACCCCACAAATACCTACGCAGCAATGGGGCCCCAGAATCCCGATTCGACAGCGGTCAATGTCGACCTGGAGCCGGGACACGACGAGCGCAAACCGCAGTCGATCGAAGGATCTGAGGACCATATCGAAAAGAAGGCGCTCGACGATGCGCCTCCTGCCTACCAGGACGATCCATTCGGAGACGAGGAGTTCGCGGAGGTGAAGTACAGGACTATGTCGTGGTGGTACGTGTCGCCTACGACCGTCGTCGATCCAATTGCGTTTCTGACTCTGTCGCAGGCAATGTGGAATGGGTGCGCGATACCTTCTCGAACCTTATCGATTATCTGGCTGACGGAGGTTTCTTGTGCTAGTCATGGTTGCCGAGACGGTGTCTTTGGGTATCTTGTCACTGCCTTCTGCGGTCGCTGCCCTGGGAATGGTCCCGTATGTCTGACCATTGCACGCTTCTGCGGACTCTGGAGCTGATCAACATCAAGGGCTGTCATTCTCCTCGTCGGTCTTGGCATTCTCGCAACATACACCGGATATGTGATCGGGCAGTTCAAGTTGCGGTATCCGCATGTTCACAGCATGGCGGATGCCGGAGAGATAATGTTCGGGCGATGGGGGCGAGAGTTCTTGGGAATTGCCCAGCTGCTGTTCCTTGTCTTCATCATGGGTAGCCATATCCTTACGTTCTCGGTGATGATGAACACGCTTACGGACCACGGGACATGCTCCATTGTCTTTGGAATCGTTGGGCTTGTTGTCTCCTTCATCTGCGCCTTGCCTCGGACCCTGACGAAGATGTCGTGGCTGTCCATTGCATGTGAGGATCCACCCTGGCAGTTCTTTAGGACCCTTTTGCTGATATGGATTGCAGCATTCATCAGTATTTTCTCTGCCGTTATGGTAACAATGATCGGAGTTGGCATTGAGCGTCCTGGGGACGGTCACGTCGATGCCACCGTGAAGACGAATCTTTACCACGGCTTCCTCGCTGTGACCAACATCGTCTTCGCGTTCTGTAAGCATTAGCGTTCCTTTTCTTTCTGCAACTTTGACGGACAGTATGGCTGAGACTTCGACTTTTTTAGCTGGCCATGTCGCCTTCTTCGGCTTCATGTCCGAGATGAAGAATCCAAACGATTACCCAAAGGGTCTCCTTGTGCTGCAGTGTTCGGATACCGCCCTGTACCTCATCGCCGCTGTGGTGATCTACCGTTTCGGAGGCAAGGATGTGGCCTCGCCCGCCTTGAGCTCTGTTGGCCCGACTTTGAGCAAGGTCGCCTATGGAGTTGCTATACCGACGGTAAGTACCAGGTCGCAGGAAGTACGCCAGACAAAGGTCTCATAAAGCTCCAAGATCGTCATCGCCGGTGTCATCAACGGCCACGTTGCCATGAAGTACATCTACGTCCGCATGTTCCGCGGGACCGACCGGATGCACAAGCGCAGTCTTCTTTCGATCGGCGCCTGGGTTGCAATTGGCTTGGTTCTCTGGGTCCTTGCATGGATCATTGCCGAAGCAATTCCAGTTTTCAATGATCTCCTGAGTTTGATCGTACGTCCCACCATCCAAGCACATCGCTGAACAGACCACTAACTTCCATCCAAGACCGCACTTTTCGCTAGTTGGTTTACTTGTGAGTGGTCCCTATTCTATTCTGCGGTCTGACGTAGCTAACATCCCTTGATAGACGGCTTGAGCGGCGCCTTCTGGCTGTACCTCAACAAGGGCAAATACTTCTCTTCTCCGAGGAAGATTTTCCTCACTATCCTCAACGTGCTCATTATCGGGATTGGCGCCACTCTGGTGAGCCCCGTCGATCTGCAAATGCAGGGTTCAGTCGCTAACCGACAGACAGAGCGGTCTGGGTCTTTACGTCTCCGGAAAGGCCATCCACGACCACCCGAGCAGCGCCAGTTTCTCGTGTGCAAACAACGCCGTCCACTAAGTTCTTGCCAGATATGATGCAGTGCATTTTAGAAGAAGTTCATCTAGTCTTGGCGTTAGTTAATTATAGAGGGCTCCGTCGACACAGCTGCCTCGAGATGAGATGCTTCGAGCATTCTACTACTCCAGGGTACTGTCTGTGACAGCTTGGCTCGGACATTAGACATTAGAGTGAGGATTCACCTGCGTGTTGTCCCTTTTTGGTTATGATAGATGAGATACCCTTGCGGGGTTCATTTTTCTCAGACACATGCTGCAACGGAGTTGATGTTGTTATGGCTGTGAGTTATGGTGTTGTTTTGGGAGGACGAGGTCTTGTATGTGAATACGGTGATGTTGCTATTGCATCATAGATCCAGCGTGTGATGTGAATGATAATATCCCAAACTTAATTGTATATTCACAATCCTGCTTGCACAGTACAGCAACTAGTGGGATCTACGAGTCGCGAATTCAACTGCTTTGAGGCTGCTTGCTTGTGTCCTCGAACTTCTTCGCTACCGTCCGGCGAAAGCGCTGCGTGCAACATTGTCTGTGAGACGGTTCCATTATTCCAATTTCTATCTATCTGTCTGTCTGCTTTGCTTCGAGCAATTAATCGATCTACCGATTGATCGATCGATCATGTCTTTACTTGATACGATGTACGATAAGGCTGAATCCCAGTAGCCCCCTCTGGGGTGGTTTTTTTTTTGTCTTGTTGCTTGGTTTAGTAGTGGAAAACCTATCGATGGACCAAGTATGCTTGGGTAGTTGGAATCTCTTCTCCACGCCCGTGATGGTGCTCGGGGTGAAATATATATATGATCAGCTGAGGAGAGGTCCTAAATTCAAGAACAAAAAAAAAATTGACACCATGATATGTATGCTGCCAGATTTTCGATGCGGATCTGCACTGATCCAGTAGTGTCTCGACTGCCAGCTGCATCAACTTCTCTCTATCTCAGCCTGGCCATATTATTATATCATCAAGACCCGGGTAGAAAATCACGTGCTCCCAGAAGCAGCTAGATTGCCTGTGATTATTAATTAAGCGGCTGAGACATCTGACCAGAGGCTTTCTCCTTCAGTGTCGGTCTCGTTCAGTCCAACGTGTCGGATAGAAAATTAGGATCCAATGTAATCTTTGGAGTACGTAGCTCTGTGCCATCGTGCATGTGTAGATGTATCTGGGTTTGTGGCAGGGTCTGGAGAGGCCGAGCTGGAGAATATATGGAGAACACCGATGGGTGGTAGAGAAGCCCATGGCTAAACATCCGACCGAATAAGTTTATACATGCAAGTCTGTATCCTGCGATGGACTTTTCGTTTAGAAACCTCAATATATCCTTTTCTACGAACCGTGGTGACGGACAACGGCAAGGGACGCCAAGACGGGCATGTCCGGGACGCTTGTACGCGCGCGTACGGTAAGAAACCGTCTGCGAGGGCGAGACGAGACGCAGACAACGCCCTCAGCCCCGACAACCCCCTATATCGTCCCTCGCGCGATCCGCCCCGACGACGAGAGATCCCCGGAGCCATGGTCGTCCGCTCGCGGTCGTCGCTCCGCGTCTCCGCGCGACGAGACGATGCTGATCCTGCGGCCAGCACGCGCGCCTCGCGGCGACGCCTCGACGGCGACGCCCCGTCCCTCGCCCACGCCAAAGGCGCCCTCGATCAGAAGGACAGCAGACCGCATCGCCCGCTGCCTCGACGGCCCGCGAGACCGCAGCGCCCGTCGTCGCGGCGGCCTCCGCTGTCGTCGCGCCCTGCCAGCGCCGCCCACGGCCGCCCGCCCAAGAGGGCCAGGCCGCCGTCCGCCGCCCCCGCGAAGCAGCCGCTGCGCTGCAGAGAGTCTCCGGACCCTCTCAACACCATCTCGTCGCCCACGGCGTCGCCCCCGCGGCCGCGGCCCAGGCTGAGTGCCCCGGCCGCCCTTGCGGGCTCCGGTGCGGCGTCGCCGCCGTCCGCCGCCGCAACACGCGCCACCCGCCGCTCCGGACACGCCCTCCCTGTTGCCGTGGACAACGACGCGGACAAGACCCCCGCGGGGCCGTCGACCTCGGGGGACGACGCTGCAAGGCCAAACGGAGCGCCCCGGAGCAGCACCAGGAACGCCCCGGCCGCGTCCAATGGCAACGTGGTGCCCACGGAGAGGAGATCCCTGCGGTCCCATGACGGCGGGTCCCGCTCCAGGAGCGAGCTGGCCCAGTACTTCCCCAACTACGAGCAGATGATCAGCCTGGAGCCTCCCAAGCCTGGTGAGCACGGCGCCCTGTGGTGAAGTAGAGAACCCCGGTCTGACTGGAGTAGAGTTTTTGACAGGGGACACGACCGCCATCCTCATCGACGACCTGACCGAACCCCCGCTCTCACCGCCCGCCCCCTCCTCCCCGTCCCGCAGTCGGAAGCGCCGCAAGCCCTCTGACGCCGACTCGCCGTTCGGGAACCCCCTCCTGCAGCTCCATGACTGCGAGGTTGTCCAACTGCCGGAACCGGACCCGCCGGCGGAGGATCCGCTGGGGGACGACACATACTTCAAAGCGCACCGGAGGATCGAGCGGCAGGAGAAGCAGCTCCGGAACATCGAACGGGAGAGGGCGCAGCACGAGAAGCTGCAGCTGGACCGCCTGCTGGACGAGCTGCAGGGCCACGACTGGCTCCGCGTGATGGGCATCAGCGGGATCACCGAGTCCGAGAAGAAGCTCTACGAGCCCAAACGCGCGCTCTTCATCAAGGAGGTGTCCGCGTTGATCGAGAAGTTCAAGGTCTGGAAGGAGGAGGAGAAGCGAAGAAAGCAGGAAAAGGAGCAGCAGATGTTGCTGCAGGCAGCAGCAGCGGCAGAACAAGCCGCTCCCCGACAGGATGAGCATGAGTCCAAGCCAGAAGAGCAGGGAGAAGGCGGTGAGGAAGAGGAGGAGGAGGAGGAGGAGGAGGAGGAGGAAGAGGAAGAAGAGGAGGATATCGATGCTCAGCTCAACGGCGGTGCTTCGTCCGATATCCAGAGCTTCGGCGAGCCCCCCGACATCAACGACGTTGATGCCCTGGCTGCCCGTCAGCTGCTCCAGGAAGCCAAGTCCGCCTCCCGCCAGCAGCGACAGAAGACGGCCGGAGGAGAACCGCCGCACTCATCGGCATCCCCTCAGGTTCCCCCTTCGGCCCCTCCGCCCGAGAAACCATTCACCTCGTTCTACTCCAACAGATACCTCCGCGACGCGGCCCTGGCCGGCCATCGCCGCGGACGCAGCCGCTCCGCGTTCGGCCAGCCGATACCCGACCTGGCGGAGCGCGACTTCGAGCTGCCGCCGGACATTTTGACGGAGGAGGCGATCAACAGCTGCATGAGGAAGCGGAGGAGATTGAGGAGGGAAAGCAGGGGTTAGCTTGGTCGTTTCCGGTATAGCATGAGGTGTTATATATTTTTTCTATTCTGTTTGACGATGGTGTCCGTTTTCTTTCTGCTCGTCCTGTTTTAGTATCTTTATAATCATCCTTCTCGTTGATGTCTGTGGCAACGTATGTAGGTGGAATGCGGGAAAACGGGCTCTTTGTTTTGTTTTATCCTTAGATCTGGAAAGTATTCTTTTAATTACAGGGTGGGTGTGTGATATTTCTTTTCTTTTCCTTTCTTTTTTTTTCTTTTGTTTTTTTTTTTGTTCTGGCAATGTATGGATTATTCTACATACATACTACACAGATACCATTCGGCAGGAAAGGAACCCTTTGTAGTTTTTCGTTCCCGAGTTAGCTTCGGACACTCATGTATGGTATGGCATATGTAGCTGCTGCTCCGGATTGAACTGGTTCATTCATTCATCCATCCATTTCAAACCCGTCTTTTCTTGGATCGAGATCGATGATTGCTCTCTGCGCTGGTATACAGTACACAGCAGGTCCGTTCCGTCTGGGCTTGACGGGACTGCCTGCTTCGCGGCTGCTTGCGCTGGCGATGTCCGTCCGACTTGGGAAATGGGAGGAAAAGCGACCGCAGCAAACGGTCCAAACAGAACTCGGCCGACTCCGATCGGGACGCCTGCCGGACGCTCGGACATGCCCCGGGCGACCCCACAGCCTCGGCTGCGACCCCGCGCGCTGGCGTGGGGGTCTGGCGGGTGCACGGCATGGTCAACCCCATATCTGCCGTCGAGCTGACTCGAGCAGCCCGCTGCGACGACGCCGCGGGGCCAATGATATGCTGATGCTCCTGCCTGCGTCGGCAGCTCGGCCGAGGCGGGCGGGAAAGGTGGGGGTCGGCGCGCGTGGGCGTGGGGGTGCTTGCCCCGGAGGGAAACCGCGGCCAGACGCAGCTGCCTGTCTGGCTCGCTAGTACGTAATGGGCGATCCCGCTGCGACTGGTTTGTGTTCCGCTGTGTATATATATATACATATACATATATATATATATATCCGTCCGGATCCTCCCAGCATCTTTCCGCTTCCATACTTCTGTCCCTGCTTCCCCGAAGCTCCTACCATACGAGATGGCCCGTCCGCTGAAACCCGGCGTCTACGTCCCGACCACCGCCTTCTTCACCGGCCCCGACGAGGAGGTCGACCTCCCCACCGTCGAGCAGCACGCCGCCTTCCTCGCGGGCGCCGGGGTCGCAGGCCTCGTCGTCCAGGGCAGCACCGGCGAGGCCGTCCACCTGGACCGCGACGAGCGCAAGCGCATCACCGCCGCGACCCGCCGCGCCCTGGACGCGGCCGGCTTCGCGTCCATGCCCATCATCGTCGGCGCGGGCGCCCAGTCGACGCGCGAGACCATCCAGCTGTGCAGGGACGCCGCCGAGGCCGGCGGCGACTATGTCATCGTCCTGCCCCCCTGCTACTACCACCCGCTGGTCGGCCGCGACGCGCTGCTCGACCACTTCCGCGCCGCCGCCGACGCCTCCCCGCTGCCGCTGCTCATCTACAACTACCCCGGCGCCGCGTCCGGCGTCGACCTCACCTCGGACGACATCCTCGCGCTCTCACAGCACCCCAACATCGTCGGCGTCAAGCTGACCTGCGCCAACACGGGCAAGCTGGCCCGCATCGCGGCCGCCGCCAAGCCCGGCTTCGTCACCCTGGGCGGCTCCGCCGACTTCACGCTGCAGACGCTCATCGCGGGCGGGCAGGGCGTCATCGCGGGGCTGGCCAACCTCGCGCCCCGCGCGTGCGTGCACGTCATGGAGCTCTACAACGCGGGCAACGTCGCGGAGGCGCAGAGGGCCCAGGCCGTCGTGGCCCGCGCCGACTGGGTCGCCATCAGGGGCGGCTTCGTCGCCGTCAAGAGCGCGCTGGACGCCTTCTACGGCTACGGGGGCCTGCCGCGGCGGCCGTGCGTCGCGCCGTCCGCCGAGGCCGTGGCCGCGCTGAAGGAGGGGTTCCGCGAGGTCATGGAGCTGGAGCGCTCTTTGGCCAAGTGACGCGCGAAGGGAATGGATGGAGAAAGAGAAAACGGAAGGGAAAAGGGTTACACGGATCTCATGGTATATAGGATAGTAATACAGCATTCGAGCTTGATGAATGACAAATCATGAAGCATTGTATCTACAACTTTTGCCAGTAGTCTCTGTTTGAAGCTTTCTGACCATGGTATCAAGCACACTCCCCATCTACGCCGCGGTCCAGACTACCTGGTGCCTAGGTAGACAGATAACTGTCTTCCCTGAGCTTTGAGTCTCTCATCAGCTCTAGATTAGGTAGGTAGCAGCCTAGACCTTGCTGACTTTGTTTAATTACTCCGAGGTACTTTTGTTGTTGTTGTTGTTGTTGCATCCATGTCTCCTGAATGAATCAAACAGAAAATGAAATAAAAAAGTAAAAAAAAAAAAAAAAAAAAAAAAAAAAAAAAAAAAAAAAAAAAAAAAAAAAAAAAAAAAAAAAAAAAAAAAAAAATAAAGGGACTCTGTTCATCTTTGCAGCAGCATATTATTTATATTGCATGTAGTGACTGACTATAACCTCCGCGGGCTCAGAATCGGCTGGCTCCTGTCGGGGAGTTCTTAACTCGTCTATCTGGCGTCCGGCGTGGCGTGGGGGGTGACGGGGTGCGGGGTGAAGGTTGGGGGAGGTTGGGGGGAGGGGGGGTTGCACGGGTAGATTAAGAGGATATGCTTTGGTTTTAACCTCCCGAGTCCGTTAGGTACTGTACAGTAGAAGATATCGACTCGGATCGAATCGAATTGACACCTTCTTTCTCTCTCTCTCTCTCTCTCTCCCCTTTCAGACCATCTCTCTGATCGAACCAGGCCCGTTCCGTACTACCTACATACTCAAGTAAAGGTACCTCGCTGTACCTATGTGCCCAAAATAAGTGCCTCAGAACCGTCTCCTGCAACACGCCCAGGATCCCTATCCATTGAAGTCCCCATACCGAACGTTGTACCTGCTTCCGCGTCGAGTTCCATTGAGAAGAGGTTTAAAAAAAGTTTGCTCTTTCTGACAACCTTGACCTCCTTCTTCCAGAAGAGCAAGATGCGTGCGGTAGATGCATGCCTACGTATGAACGGTTCCTGTACCCCCACCTCCTGTACAGGACTATTCGCCAGGGAGCGGGGTAGAGCTACCGATTATCCAACTGCTGGGGATCTTGCTATTCAGCCTGAATCGTTATCATTATCATTGACCAGCCGGGATAGCTAAGCAATTCAAGTGCCCCGTCGATCTACGTACTGTACTGTACATCCATTCCAATAGGCGGATCTTCAAGACTCGATAATCGGTCAGTGGATCATCCCATCTATCTATCCATCCATCCATTCACCGGGTCTCTTCTTACACATCCCCGTTAGGAAGCGCCTCGATATATACAGCACGTATATATACCAAGTATACAGCCCGATGGACGCGCTCGCCACGCTCTTCTCCCTCGCGGGCCGCACGGCGCTCGTGACGGGCGGGACGCGCGGCATCGGGGCCGCCATGGCCGTCGCGCTGGCGGAGGCGGGGGCGGATGTCGTTCTGGTGCAGGTACATCGCTTCCTCTCACATCCCTGGATCGATTATAATGGGCTCTCCTCTATCTTAGATCTAAGAGAACAGCCACAGACTGACTGATTGGGTTGTTATGTTACTCTCCAGAGAGACCCCGCCAACGACGCAACCAAGAGGCAGATCGAGGCATTAGGAAGAAAGGTATCTGTCTACAAGGCGGATCTGTCAAGGAAAGAGGACGTGTCCGGCCTGGTGGCCCGGGTGCTGGCGGACGGGAACGACGTCGACATCCTGCTCAACTGCGCGGGGATCCAACGAAGGCATCCGAGCCATGTGTTTCCGGACGGGGAGTGGGATGAGGTTTGCACCTCCTATCTCTTTATATATATATATATATATATTTGCTGAGGTTTTGTGATGTCTAGGTCCTCCAGACCAACCTCACCGCCGTCTTCACCCTCTGCCGCGACGTCGGCGCCTACATGCTCTCCCGCCCGCCCGACCCCGTATCCCACCTCCGCGGGACGATCATCAACATCGCCTCGCTGACTTCCTTCCAAGGTGGAATCACCGTTCCCGCCTACGCGGCCGCCAAGGGCGGCGTGGCGCAGCTGACCAAGGCGCTGTCGAACGAGTGGGCCGGGCGGGGCGTCACGGTCAACGCGGTCGCGCCGGGGTACGTCGCGACGGAGATGAACGCGGCGCTGTTGGAGGATGAGGAGCGGAAGAGGGCGATCCTGGAGAGGATCCCGGCAGGGAGGTGGGGGACGCCGGGGGATTTCAGGGGCGTGGTGGTGTGGTTGGCGGGGCGGGGGGCGGCGTATGTGTCGGGGCAGGTGGTGACGGTGGATGGGGGGTGGATGGGGAGGTAGCCCTGCGGTCTCCTTTTGTCTGGATATATATATATATATATAGGATTGACGGTTTGATATATGTTGGACGTGCACGGTTCATGGGGTACTGTAGTCCTTCTGGATATGACATCAATTTGCGATGGCAAGGCTCTGGATCCTTGGGAGTAAGCACAGATATACTCCGTAGAGGACAATCCATGACCATCTCTCATTTGATGCACCTGGGTCTACAGCGTATTTTCAGATGTCTGTCCAGCCGTTGACAGGAGATGCCCTCCCCGCAACGCCCCCACGGATCCACGCGAGTCGCCTGCCGTACACGGTAATCTGTAACCCCAAACCCGGAGACCGGGGAAACCGAATGATGGAGTTGCAATCGTTCAGCAGTACATCAGTCGCTGGAGGTTTCCCTGACGAATTTATGACTATTTTAGCCACCTCTATACGCAATATAGTCCATTGACCTGTAAAGCGTCAATACATACGACCATAGGGTGTGGAAAACAGGGCTTCCCGTCCGCTCAGCCGTACTTAAGCCACACGCCGGCTGGTTAGCGATCCCAGCTGTTGTGTATTCTTCTTGTCTTTTTTTCCCAAAAGGTTGTCTACTCTTTTTTATTTCGTTTCTATCAATTAAAGGGCAAGCAAAGGGGAAAGTCAGGATGGAGATTGATGACGACAACAGAGTATAGGCGTACAAGTATTGATACATCCCCCACTAACTTTGGGGAAAAGAAAGTAGCATAGCTAATACCAGTCATTAGAGATCTCCTGCGAAAGCACATTCTATACAGTAATCTACCAATTCAGCGCTTAGCGGGTAATTTCGATCAGACCAGCCTCGGCATCGGCCACGCCAAAAGCCAATGCCATTGCCGCTCCAATTCGGTCGCCACGGTCTGGACGACGCTTCTACTCCAACCCCTTATCCACCAGCATCTCCGTAGCGCATGCAGACAGACGGCATAGTGAGCCACCACGATCGGCGCCACCGGACGATGGCCGATCCCACTCGGCCAGGAAACCAGGCTCGACCGCGCGCCAACCCCCCGCGAGAGGGACATGATCTGCCGGAGCCCGCTCAGCGGATCCGATATCGTCCCCGTTCCCGCCGCAGGACGCATAGCCGCAGATGGTCAGAAGTCCCGAAAAGGCCAGACATGCTTCGAGATCGTCGTTGCGAGAAAGGCCGGATGATGACAGGACGGACCGAAAACGGGAAATCCCGCGGTTCTGATGTTCCATGGCTGCCGTCACGTGTGAGACCCGTGCATCCGGGTCCACCGGGGCGAGATGGAGTGACGGCAAGGCGAAGACGCCATATCGGACGAAGTCGTATCGCGAGTAATAACGCCGGATGGCCGAGTCCCAGTGTCGAAAGTTCTCCAGCTCCGAGACCTTGTCCACACCGGCCGAGATGACGGTGAAGTAATGGCGGGCGAGGAGCCTGTTGCTTGCTGGAAATGACAAGCGGGCCAAGGCTGCGGAGGGCCCTGAGATCGCCTCAGAGGAGGACGACGGACTTGGACGAGAAGAAGACGGGCCGGATGGGCGGTTGTAGCCTCTGAAAGGATCGTGGGAAGACAGCAGATGGCGATAGATGCAGGGTTGCTGCTTCGTGCGACATCGTCGGCATGCCGGTTGCTCCTCATCGCACTGGGACACGACTTCAGCCTCGGCATCACGGGGGCATGCGTGTGCATTCCTGATAATAATACCTTCTTTCTGGCCTCTCTGCACTGCTTGCATCCAGGGTGGGAGTTCTGGTGGGGACGCCTAGAAGGCATGTCTAGCAGACGGGAGGAATATTGACAATTAAGACATAGCGATCTAGATCCCTTGCAATCGCAGCTCGTCCCTCAGCCTCGCCAACAGTATTTCCAGTCAATCACGCAGAATATAAATCGTATGTGTGGTAAGGACATGGGAGAATGTTCGATATGTCGATGAATACTGGTCAAGGCTTAGCTGATCCATCTCACTCTTACTTGAACCAGTATGGTTTACGCCACGGAAGTAATCAGGGATTACTTGGATTGGTATGGTTTACGCCGCAGCGACTGCCAAATGAAACTATACAGACGATCAACTCTTCTGGACGGTCCATACTATAGATTCACAATGTAGAGCAGGAAACAAGCGGCCGGCCAGTCGACATGCTCTCCAGTCTGAAAAGGTAAAAGTTTACGCCAACAGGTCATCTCAACGCTGGGCATGACAGTGGATATCTTCCTGATATAAGTAGCAATGAATTCCCCGAGTCCTCTGGATTTCTCCCTACTTGTATACACAGTACATTCCTTTCCAACATGCTCCCTCAACAGTTATTGTTTCCACTCGCAGTCGTCGCCCTGAGTCCGAGTTGAGCGTCGTTCCTATCCCTCCAAATGTCACCGGCATCGAACCCGAATCCTGCATCTGGTCGCGCGACGGCTCCGTGATTCTCTGTCCGTTCTACGGCTCCGATGGGCGGTCGGAAATCGGGTCGATCCGAGCGGACGGGTCGGGATACGCCTGTCTCAACCTGCGGCATTCCGCATGGCGACGGCATCGGCTATCTGAGCGCTCTTCCAGACCAGAAATCCATCTTCTTTGGGTCTCAGGATGCAGCCGGTCTCCCCGGCGCGTCGGTGCGGCCCCAGATCCTCGAATGCAGCCCCAGTGTTCTCGACTGTCGAGCTGCCACCATCCACTCCGTCTCGATCCCGCAGCCTGGACCACGACATCACCGTGCTTCAGGCCCGAGAGCCACGGATCGCCCCCGACGGTCGTCACTATCTCGTGAGCGCAGTGCGGACGGATGGGTTCCTCATGCTGCTGGGTGAGCTGTCCCTGACAAACGACACGACATACACCGTCGATCGTCTCAAGCGCTCAACCCATCATCCCAGAATCCTCCTCGCAGCAGCGACGACTGGGCCAGCCGTCTGGCGTGGTACGAAGCCAAGGCCTTTTTCAAGGGCAACACGATCCTCTACGCCAGCACGCGCGGCGACGGCTTCGACTTCGACGGCTGGTCGCTCGATCTGCAGACCGGGCAATCAACCCGGCTCACGCGCTACCTGGAATGGGACGAGGACATCACTCTGGATCCCTCGGGCCAGTACTATCTCATCGGCTCCGCCCGGCACTTCCACAACCAGCTCCGTTCTCTCAGCGCGATGAAGCTGCCCCGTTCCTCGACTATGCGCTGACCGGCCTGTCGTCCTACTCGATCCTCGGATCGAACGCCGAACGCCTCCACCTGCTGGAGAAATGGCTCCTTCCGAGAGAATCGGGCGATGATCAGGACTGCTCCAGCGGCCAGATGATCAACAACAAGACGGGAGGGTGGACCGGTGGCTCCGCGAAGTTCCCATGGAACCCCAACGGTACCATGGCCGTCTGGGGCGAGAGAGGTCCGGATAATGCGACCAGGCTGGTTGTCGCCCGCTTTCCCACGCTGCCCCCGGCCAGGCCTCTCTATTATGAAAACCCGGACCAGGACCGCGCCTGCCAGACGATCACGCCGACGTGGGCTCCGTTACTCGAGGACTGCCCTCTCCTGAAGGGAGGACGCTACACGATTGCATCCCCCCGGGGAGGTCAAGCGGTTTTGGACCTGGCGGTGGCTGGGATGGTCGGCGCGTATAACGGGATCTTATATGAGAACTATACCTCTCGCGATGGCACCGTCATCAACGGCTACGGACACATCCGCATCAGCATCGAGACTCGCAGTCAGAACGACAGCGGTTTTGAGACAGACCGCGCGCGTGATATGCGGCGTGGCGGAGAGCACGGTTGACGGCGTCAAGCGTGTGACCCATCAGGGGCAATGGAATCCGGCCTGTCACTTTCCGATGCCTGGCAGCTGTCCGGATGGCGCCGATGCAGACGGAACGATTCGCGGTCAGGGTGGAAATTTCTCCCTTCCTTGGGCGTGTGAGGGTCGTATTTGACCGTCATCTTTTTTTTTTTTCTCCGTATTTTAGTGAATCTTTTTTTTCGTTGGTTTGTGCGAAACCGTTGCAGTCCCCTTCCTCATTCTTGTTAGTGTGGGTAGTTAATGTTATTAATCTAGAATTGTTCCCTCTTGGCATCAGAAGCCTACAGAAAGAAGATTGTGGTTATTTAAAGTATGTACAGAGTACAGTTGCTTCTGGGCTTCACTCCACGTTAGGGGCTTGTTCTATACCTTTTCTTTTGGAATCAAATGCTTGAATCACAAGCATACGGGTGTGCCTCGAGCTCAGGGTCGGCTCTCGGCAAGAGCACTCCCCTTCCTTGATTCTTGCAGCCGCGATTGCCCTCCTCGTCTTAGACTTCATCGTTTTGTGGGATACCTTGCGAATTCCTTGTGCTGGATAAGCCATCAAATCCAATGCAGCTATTATGTTATATTTTAGCCAGTCAAATCAGGCTCACTTCCTTCCCTGCCGTGATGAGAACAAGCTCTTATAAAAAAGGGCAGGCATACCAGAGGATACTTTGTTGGTAAGATGTAGGGTTCCCTTCAACCCCTGCACTATACCGAGAGCCCCTTCCTTCTTGCTGCCTTTATAGAGTTGTGCGAAGATGTCTGTCAAGCCCTCTGACATGCTGTATATGAGACTTTTTTTTCTGCAACAATAGCGCCGGACTTCCAATCGTGAGCATTTCCACAATAATCCCTAACATGATCGCCATACATACATTTTGGGTAAAAATTTCGAAGGCGCCTCCGTTGTGGCAGCAAGCGGAATGATATCCACCCATTGCGGCCTTGTGTGGTATACACCGAGAAATTTACCAAGGCTTTTTTTTTCCAGAAGCCGCCCCCATTGCTGCTGTGTGGTAGTTTCTAAGACGCGCCCCGAGTATATGATGGGCATCATTCATCAAACTGACGCTGGAAGCGATGGTTTTGCATGTCCCCGATGGAACTCTTGGTCCAGAGAGGTTTCGACGAATATATCAGTTTCGCTTTGATAAAGATCCGTACTGGCCTTCCTTTAACAGATATCTCCTACCTTTGAAGAGACGTAGAGGCATCCCCCGCACGCCACCCCACGGAACCACGTGAGATGGCCCGTGAGCTGCCGGACCAGGCAATAAACAAAGCACGGACCCCGGAGGCCGGGGAAACCCTTCCGCGGAACACCCGATCCGGGAGACCCCGAGCAGGCGGGCTGCTCCGGCTTTTCCCCAGGTTTTGCTTGCTTATGTACAAAGGTGCTGTTGTCTGCCCTCCGAGGGACTTCCCCTGAGAACGTGGGACGCTCGTTTAACAGATCGGCTTCCTGATAGGACACCAGCATCCCGACCTGCCTATCGCGGAAAAGAGCATGCACTCACCGCGGTGACGTCGAGGGCGGTCTGGACCCTTGATAAGCGAGGGGTTACATGGACCAGCGCAGTAAACGGTGAATCCCCGCAGGTACCGTACATGTACCTCCGATGTACTGTTGCTACCGTCGAGATGAACGCAGCCGGTGGATCTGGGATGGAACCATGTAACGCTGGCCCTTGATAAGGCGCCGGACGCAAGGTGGGATCGTGTGTGCGTGGTGAGCTGGAGTCGGTCGATCACAGAGCAGAGGATGCAGCTTGCAGCGTGGCTGGAAATACGAGATCGAAGAGAGAGCAGCTGATAGTCTCACAGGCAGGCATGACCGCAACCGGCAACACACAGGACGACACGATGTCTTTGTTGATGGGGGCGGAGGGCGGCGCCGCTGACTCGCCGGCCCCTGGCATGGCGCAGCGGAGAGACAGGGACCGTCTTCGTTCTTCCTCCTCCCCTGCACGTCCCCGACGATATAAACACATGGGCCTCTCCTCGCACTCCTCTGAGCTCTGCTCGTCCTCCATCCGTCCTCTCTGCTCGTTGCCATGCGCCCCCGCGCCCTGCTGGCCTCGCTGGCCTCGCTGACGGCCGTCTCCGCCGTCGCCGTCAACCCGCTGCCCGCCCCGCGCAACATCACCTGGGGCTCCTCCGGGCCCTTACATCTCGCCGGCCCGCTGCTGCTCAAGACCCCCTACAACCCCCTCGTCTACCAGGCCTGGGAGCGCACCATCTCCTCCATCCTCAACCTGCGCTGGACGCCCGCCGCCACCGAGGCGCCCATCGCCAGCTACCCGCCCTTCCCCACGCCCTCCTCCGGCAGCAGCAGCAGCAGCAGCAAGGACAAGCGGGGGCTGCCCCTGCTCATCGACGTCGACCTCGATATTGAGGACTACGAGGCGGACCTGCAGCACGGTGTCGACGAGTCGTACACGCTCGACATCACCGCCGACTCGCACACCGTCCGCATCACGGCCAAGACCGTCTGGGGCGCCCTCCACGCCTTCACCACGTTCCAGCAGCTCGTCATCTACGACGGCAACGGTGGCTACCTCGTCGAGCAGCCCGTTAGCATCCAGGATGCGCCGCTCTACCCCTACCGCGGCGTCATGATCGACACGGGCCGCAACTTCCTGTCCGTCGCCAAGATCTACGAGCAGCTCGACGCCATGGCCCTGGCCAAGCTCAACGTCCTGCACTGGCACCTCGACGACACGCAGTCGTGGCCCGTCGCCATCCAGGCCTACCCGGAGATGACCAGGGACGCCTACTCCCCGCGCGAGGTCTACTCGCACGACGACCTGCGCAACATCATCCAGTACGCCCGCGCCCGCGGTATCCGCGTCATCCCCGAGGTCGACATGCCGGGCCACTCGGCCGCCGGCTGGAAGCAGGTCGACCCGGACATCGTCGCGTGCGCCGACTCGTGGTGGTCCAACGACGTCTGGGAGTTCCACACGGCCGTCGAGCCGCCGCCCGGCCAGCTCGACATCGTCTACAACAAGACGTACGACGTCGTCAAGACCGTCTACACCGAGCTGTCCGGCGTCTTCCCGGACAACTGGTTCCACGTCGGTGGCGACGAGCTGCAGACCAACTGCTACAACTTCAGCGCCCGCACGCAGAGCTGGCTCGCTGAGGATCCCTCCCGCACCTACGATGACCTGGCCCAGTACTGGATCGACCACGCGGTGCCCATCTTCCGCGACGTCCCCGGCCGCGAGCGCCGCCTCGTCATGTGGGAGGACATCTTCAACGCCGACGTGCACGCCACGGACGTCCCCAAGGACATCGTCCTACAGACGTGGAACGGCGGGCTGACCAACATCAAGAACCTGACCGCCAGCGGGTACGACATCATCGTGTCGTCGGCCGACTTCTTCTACCTCGACTGCGGCTACGGCGGCTTCGTCACCAACGACCCGCGCTACGACGTCATGTCCAACCCGGACCCCAACACCCCCAACTTCAACTACGGCGGCAACGGCGGCTCCTGGTGCGCCCCTTACAAGACCTGGCAGCGTATCTACGACTACGACTTCACGCTCAACCTCACCGAGGCCGAGGCCAAGCACATCCTCGGCGCCGTCACCCCGCTCTGGTCCGAGCAGGTCGACGACACCGTCGTCACGGGCAAGATGTGGCCGCGCGCGGCCGCGCTGGCGGAGCTCGTGTGGTCGGGCAACCGCGACCCCGCGACGGGCCGCAAGCGCACGACGCAGATGACGCAGCGCATCCTCAACTTCCGCGAATACCTCGTCGCCAACGGCATCCCGGCCGCGCCGCTCGTGCCCAAGTACTGCCTGCAGCACCCGCACGCGTGCGACCTGTACTATAACCAGACTGCGATCGAGTAGGAGTCTCGTAGATTGGGTAGTGTACCTTGATTTTTTTTGGACAACAGGCAGAGAAGACGTTCTTAGAAGTTTGGAGCAGGATCCATACATACATACAAACCTACTTCACCTCTTCGTTCTGAAAGTCAACTTTGTATACATAATTAATCAGTTCCTAATTGAAGGCCATATTGTATCCTGTCGCTGTGTACGATGTGCAGTAAGTACGTGCCAGGATCAACACATATACGGCTAGCAGAGCAGACAAACCGCAGTATGTACCATATGGTGCAGCACATACATGTACAGTATACACAAGACCGTTCAACCAACCTAACATGACTATGCTTACCTTCATGGGGCAGTACTAATATCCATACCTAAGCTAATCAGGGATATATGTATATATATGTAAAGAAAGAGAAAATTCAACCACTGTTGACTTGCTCTTGCTCTTCCTCTCAACCTGTTATTGTTCGCTAGTGCATTGGAGTGGCATTGTTTGCTCCTTTTGTTCTGGACGGGCGGCGATATATATAGTACACATGTTTTCCGGGGGTGCGGGTGCAATCAATCTCTTTCCGGAAACCTGCGCGGGTCGGCCCGTCCCGGTGCCCCTACCTTACCTACCCGTGGAACCTCTTCCCCCGCCCCCTCGGCTTGCCTTTTTTCCTCTGGGCCCAAAAGTCATGGGCCAAATCCACGGAATAATGGATGGACAGACCGCCGGTGTGCGGTATCGGAGAATCTGAATCTGGCGTGGTGGAGATATTTCACACATACGTACATTTACATGCAGTATGTAACTACTAACATATTTGAGGAGATTGGGATCTGGGGGATTGAAATGGAGGTGGATGGTTTTTTTTGTCACTGGAGCGGGCGGGTCAATGCCTATGTTCTTTCTTGGTGTACTGTAGTCTCTGATATATTTCAAATAATACAAGTAGGTAGGGGTTAGGTTCACGGTTTATGAATGAATAATGGCTACTACTCTGTACGTACTTGTTGCACTTGGGGGGGTGTGTGTATGTGTGTGTGTTATGTTATGCAAGGCCGTGGGGACTAAAAAAAGATATATTCTAACTAACTAGGTAACTATAAATACTCTAGACAAAACCAACAAGCACGTCTGCTGGGCTAACCAACCCGTCCAATCCAGCTCAAGTACGGGAATTAGAAAAAAATATTCAAAAAAAAAAAAAAAACTGCCGGAGGAAAGAGACAGAGAGTCGACTTGGGGCGCGATGAGCGCCGCCTCGAGCAAGCGACAACCCCCTTGGTCAGGTAGACTGGAGCCACTTCCACCGCCGCTCTAGTCGTACACCTCCTCGTAGGCCTCCTCGTACTCCTCGCGGGCCTCCTCGTACTGCTCGCGGGCGCGCTCGAGCCGCTCGACGTCACTGCTCGAGGCGTCAGAAGGATACTCCTCTGGTGGTGGTGGGGGAGGGGGAACCGACCGTTCTTCTTCGCGCTCCGAGTCGTTGTCCTCTGCAGTGTCGAGCAGTTAGCATGGGAATACGATGCTGGAAAATAACAGGAGACCGGAAACGTACCGAGAGCGTGCGTGATCAGCGCACCGCCAATGGCACCGACGGCGAGACCGGCCGCGCCGGCCGCGAGCATCTTGCCGGTGTCGCTGTGCTTCTTCTCCTCCTCCTTGTACTCGTAGCTCTCGTAGGACTCGGCAGGAGCGGGAGCAGGGGGTGGTGGAGGAGCCTGGCTGTAGTACCCGGAGGATTCACCCCGCGAGGCCTCGTATCCGGACGGCTGGCTGTAGGGCGGCTCCCATTGCGAGCGGCCGGTGGCGGGCTCGAAGTAGTACGCGCGCTGCGAGTACGAGTCCCAGTGCTGCACCCAGCCCGCGGGGAGGGGTGGTGGGGGGCCGGGCGGAGGCCGGGCCTGTGGTGGCGGTGCTCCTCCGTAGGGCTGGGGCTGTCCGTAGGGCTGCTGGCCGTAGGGGGGCTGTCCGCCATACGGCGGCTGCTGACCGTATGGGGGTTGCTGGCCGTACGGCTGGTATGGAGGCTGCTGTCCGTAGTAACTCATGTTGTGTTCACGCTCTGGAGACGGCACGGGTCAGGGTTGCCAAGGAGCAGGTTGGGTGTGATGTGTGCATACCTTCGTGCTTCTCGTGCTTCTCCTGCTTTTCGTGCTTTTCGTCGTCGTCCTTGAAGATATTAAGCTCCTCAAGCTTCTTCAGGAGGCCCATAGAACTGCCGATCCCTGCGATGAGGAGAGCACGAGATTATAACAGACTGGAAGGGGAGGACTCGACGAGGGGAAGCAGAGCGTGCCTTATGTATCTCCTGCCGGATGCCCGTCGTGACGCTAGAAAGTTCTTGGATCACCCCAGCTGACTCTTGGCGGAGTCCCACCGGTTTCGTGACAGTATCCGTGGGTTTGGCGCTTGCGCGAGTGTGCTAGGATTATAAATCTGTCGGACTATGGGGTCTAGATGTTGCCTTGTATCGGGTTTTATAGAGTGATCGGACAGAGGCTACTGGAAACGGTGAACATCAGCTTGCTGTGAGGCTGTGCAATCTGCCCTGAACAGCCTGATACCATTTCTTGGCCTTTTACGTCGAGGTCATCAGAATCAGAGGCAGCAAAAGACGGCGGTAGCGTAGTGAATCCAAGTCAATCACAACACCACTTGGGCAGTATCTCAGCTGGCACCAGAAGAGATCTCCGCAGCTGGTGAAACGTTTATGACTCGAACAACACCATCAGACCCCTGGAAGAGGCCGCATCTCCCTTGGATGCTGTTGTATAACAGGGAGATAAGGTAGCCTGCACATCCCACATACATCGTCGCAGCAGGTGTCTTCTGGCCACAACGGGGCAAATCCCGCAGCAGCAGCGACAGCACCATTACCGTACCGAACCAGCACCAATAGTCCAGAAGAAGCAAGAAATAAAATACCGCGGGCGTCCGAGACGTCCCCAGCAGGACGACGGTCATCTGGGACGAGGGGACCGCGCCGCTGGTCGAGCAACCGGGCTGACTACGTGGGGCACGATCAGTGGCGGTGTGAGGCTGGTGCGATGCGTCGGGTGGATCGAGGTCGACGCTAGAGCCACTAGGCGCCTCGGAGAGCCGCTGCCGAGGGCTGCCCCCCTGAACGCCGGAACGACGGTTTGCGCTGGTGCTGGGCTCGAGGGGCCTATTTTCTGGAACCCGGTTCTCTCGGTTAGGAATCCAGGAGATCACCGTGCTGCGCGTTGCGTGGTCCGTAGGGCATGCCCTTCCCTGTTCGGTATCTATACGGAGAATCGTGGACCGCTTGTCCTAATATTAGAGCCCTTTTTTAACTGGATCGAAATCGGACTCTGGGGCTCCTTAATTGCGACCTCCGCGGGCCTGCCAGTTTAGGCATATCTGGCGTGCCGACCCCGCTCCAACACGTGACTCGGCGCCGGATCGTCATGACACCGAATGCCTTAATGCAGACTATTTAATCTTAGGCTGGGCCCTCCCGATCTGGCCGACAGCTGTGGCGTCGAATGGTGGCTTGTGTCTAAGACTGATGACGCGGCAGGTCGTTCGAGCAGGAGATGCATCGCTCAGCTGGTCAATCAGCAAGCCACATGTACTTTTCAGCAAAATTTACTTACCAGGAGGGTCACTACCAGTGTTGTCGTTGACAATCTTGGTTCCTCTGTCAAGACATCTTTGGAAAGGCATTCTGTCAGTTGTCAGTCTGTCACTGGAGACATGTGCTGGTCCTTGTGTTATAGCCGGAGTTGGCATAAAGGAGGGGTATGTCATGTGGAGGTCACGTGACAATGGATCAAAGCCCGCCATCTTGATCCAGCGAGGCCTATGATCCAACACCCAGAATGATCCAAACAACTCATTGATCCAGGCAGACAGGCATGTATATAATGACGCTCCTTTCAGACAGATTTCGACCCTCGTGGTCGACTCACATAGCAACCTGGCATATAGGCATTGCTAGTAACACAGGCTTGTTCTTACTATTATATTGCTCACCCCCTTGTTTCTTATCTTCAAGATAAACCCAAACGACCCCTTGGGCCTAGTCGCTAGGGCCCGTCGTTACACTGAGATTGTCTGTAAAATAGATCCCAGGTACTCCCACTGTGAAGAGTGTGTCTGATGAGGTTTGACTGCTTGTGATAGTAGTAGTTTTTTCTGGGGCTGACTGTGAGATCTTTTACTTCTCTGTTTGTCCTTTTTGCTGATGTGGTCAGTTGATCAATTAAAAGAAGCTATTGATAAGACAGAAAAGGAGGAGCAAATGGTCCTTGATTTGTTGCAGAAGCATCTGAGTTACCTTCAACAAGTCTGAAAGCAGCAGGATCTTCTTTGCTGCTGGGGTTTCTTGATGCTCCAGAGAAAGGCAAAGACAGCTGAAGATCTTAAAGAGTTGGAATGCCTAAAGGCTGAAGCCAAGGGTTCTGAGGGCTCCTGCTCTAAGAGGCCACATCATGAGGATTCAGATGATGATCCTTCTTCCTCAAATATTCAGGCAGTGGCTTCCAATTCAGCTGTTAGTGTTGGTCCAGCCAATTGTAACGACAGGCCTAGATGACTAGACCAAAGGGGTTGTTCAGTTTATCTTGATGACAGAAAACAAGGGGGTGAGCAATATAATAGTAAGAACAAGCCTGTGTTACTAGCAATGCCTATATGCCAGGTTGCTATGTGAGTCGACCACGAGGGTCGAAATCTGTCTGAAAGGAGCGTCATTATATACATGCCTGTTTTCCTGGGTTCCTAGGGATCATAGAATGGGATCATAGTCTTGGATCATGGGGTTGGATCGTGGAGTTGGATCGTAGAATTGGATCGTAGACGATCCATCACGTGACCTCCATCCTAGTCCGTAACATATGATTGCAAAGGGCAGGATAAATCTGATATGAGGAGACCTCTTACTATGCTGCAGGGCTTACAGGGTGAATTAGAAGGGATAGCAAGGTTTGGCTTGGTAGGTTAAAATTCGCTTTGTTTCCCATTGGGGGGAGGCAAGGGGGGGATCGGGGGACGGGTCTCATGTTAGGAAGAGCAACGGTTTGAAGCTATCTATTTTAGGTTTAGCTCACTATTTGATCATGTGACAGTCATTCTTGGTCACATGGTATAGTCATCTAAGCTTATTATTGTTAGAAGCTAACCCTTTTAAGGTTAGCGGGGTATCCCTCACGTGATCAGAAGACATGTATGTAGCTCATCTTCGGCCGATATAGGCCATATAGCCAATGACAAGCCTTCCTTCATAACAGTAGATAGGAGACGTCACCTCAAGCTGTGCGGGTTCCAATAAGTTTTGTGGGACTGTGCATGACCTGAGGTGTCAACATGACTCCGGACATCTACCATCACAATCTTCTTTTCTCTCATTGTTACAGTCGCCATTTCTTATCTATACAAAATATCGATACTTCGCATTGTTGCGCTCTATGACCACAGAAGACGATGGCACCAACTGCGCATTTCCTACGCATCTCTAAAATCCCTTTGCCAAGCCACACAGAAGTACACCGGAGCACCTGAGCTATCCTTACCTGAACGGCCTCAAAACCCTTCGATTGAATCAAGCCAGTATGTCGATACTGCAATCTGCATGGTCAGTAAATACGCTACGCATTTATATGAGGAGCGTAATTCTTTGTGGGTACAGATTACAGATGCCAGAGAAGGTGTGGATAGACTTGACAAGATTAAAAGCTTCAAAGGGGGAGTTAAGGATGCCATCACCTCGCGTTCTGAGCGGTTGGATGGAATTGAAGAAGAATTAAGAGACGTCAAAAGCGAGTCGAGGATGTTAAAAGCGGTGTCACAAATAGCACAGTGAGTACATGAACATTATCTGTCGGAGAATGGGCCTGTGTCGATCGTCGAAGCCAAAACCAGTGACAGCTGTGGATGATCTTGTCCAGTTTCATGTTACGAATTTGATTCATTGTGATTCGGTATTTTCCGAGCTAGTTACGTTAGTTAACTAGTTAACTAACTAGTTAACGTAATCAACCACCGAGCGATGAATACCACCGAGCAACGAATTTTCACCGCACCCACTATAATTTTGAAGCTTTTCAACCACCAATACAATTAAATTAGACTATCTAGTAGTTGAATATATAGCTATTTATTAGGACAATTCCTTATGGTATGTCCAATAGTCCCACAGCCACTGCAGTGTTGTGGAGCTCGCCGTCAAGGCATAGATGTAGGCTCATCAAGCTTCTCATTAAGCTGTGTATCAAGCTGCTGAATGCGATTTTGGCCTTCTTATACAGATAAAAGGATATCATTATCTAGAATAGCACATCTTCTTGCCTTCTTTCTAGTTTTCTGCTCAGTCTCAGCTTGTAGAGTCCTAATTTCATCTCAAAGAAGAAGGTTCATATTCATTGCCATCTGCGCGGCCTTTTCAAGATGATGAATATGAGACATTGGGCTGCTAGAAAGCTTTTGCTTTCTTGCACTAAGGCTTTTTTGCAAGCTGCGAACCTTGTGATCCAGCTGGCAAGGATTCTGAGGAGTTTGAAAAGCAGAGGAGACTGAACTTTCAACTGAAGCTGGTGGTGTTGGCATACAAAGCTGAAAGGTAATCTTTGCAAGAACCCACTCTTTATCAAGTGGCTTAAGTCCAGCTCCTGCAAAGCCTTTGCATATATTGTCTGGAGTAAACACTTCTGCATGAGCAGGTGGATATAGGGATAGAAAGTCTTCCTTATCAATATGGTTGTTGCCAGCAATCATTCTCTTTTCAAGCAGTTTTCTGTACGCGCACTTAAGCAGGCCAAAAACACCAACATCAAGTGGTTGCAGGAGATGAGAGGCATGTGCAGGCATGCAAAGACAGACAATTGCATTCTTCTTGCAGAAAGTATCAAACTCTGCAGTTAAATGGCTACTATGGCCATCAAGAATAAGCAACCGCTTTGCACCAGTTGTATAGCATCTGGAATATGGTTCAAACACCTCTTTCAACCAGTGAAGGCCTATTTCATCTGTTGTCCAGTCATTCTTGCTAGTTGCAATCCACCAGTCTTTGGAAAGTGCAGGTTCTTGATACCAAGCAGCCTGTTGAGATGCTGCTTTCAAGATAATCACTGATGGTATATGAATCTCCTTTGAGCTCACAGTCTCAATGATTGTAACCCATTCACAGTTTCCCTGGATGACTGTACAAGGCCTTTCACTGCATTCTGCTGCAGTAATAACCTTGGAGGTTGAGCAGAGCCCCATTGCAAAGCCAGTTTTATCAAAATTCCAGATGTCATCTTCATGTATGCCATGTTCCTGAATAGCTGCATGTACAGCTTGAAACCATGGTATTATAACTCTTGGATCCTCCTGCTTTGCACACTGGTATGTAATCCTTTGATTATATCTTGTACGCAGCTCAGGATGGCGCTTGACAAATTTATAAGCCCAGTTGATGCCAAGGACTGCAGTAGGATCCTGTAGACACTCACAGAGTAATATTTGTGTCATTGAACACAGAAACTCTGGCCAAATTGGAAAACCTTGTTTATCTGCCTCTAGTAATTGCTGAATAAGTGTTTCCTCTTCAATAGCCTTTAATCTATGGCCATTAGCATGTGTTTCTGTGCGTGGTTGTCTTCCTTTAAGGTGAGTGCAAAGGGTAGCCTCAGGCACCCCAAAAATCTCTGCAACCTTCAGTATTGATTTGACTTTTTGATTTTTATAAGCTGCAATAGCCATTTGAATTCGGTTTTCTTGAGATAAAGGCATTTTTGATAGTGGTGGTGATAAAATGACGTGTTGAAAAAAGGAAGTGGTAGGGTGGAGGAAAATTCATCGCTCAGTGGTATTTGTTGCTCGGTGGTTGATTACGTTACTTAGGTAACATACATACATGAGAAGCAGTTTTTTTTCTTGTATGCAGATAAATTGCGGAGGGAGACACATCTAAGATAAGACAATGAGACAGAGAAAGAGGGAATAGAGATTAGGGCGAGCAAAGGGAAGGTGGCAGGACATGGAGGACTCTGTACAGTACAGTACATATGTTAGGTTAGGTTAGGTAGGTAGATACAGTACAGTTCACGTATGTAATGTATGTACATGTACATATATGTCCTGCCATGCTGATGTTCCATCCTGGTTCCGATTGCTTTCATATACTAGAAGTAGAGTGGAGCAAAGAGCCCCGCCCGTCTATCTATGCAAGAGAGAAATACAAAACAGAAAATTAAAAACAAGGTGCCAGACGCGCCAGAAACTTAAATTCGCACAAAAAATAAAACCGCGTCAATCAATCAATCGAGACTCAAATTCAACGCTTCTCAGAGCCATACTCGCCGTAGTAGCTGCTCACCCGCACAGCGGGAGAGGTGCCAGGCACCTTGAGGAGCCCAGAGTCATAGTTCCGGTGGCCTGCGAAGCCCAGTTTTTCGTCTTGGTAGTAGTCAGTCTCGTCTTCGACGGCGTGGTCTCCCGTCGCCTTCACTGTTGATGAGTATCCGGGGACTGGCTGATCATAATCACGGGTGTTATCATGGACGGTGCTGAGAGGGACGTCGGTGAACCCGTTTGGATCGGGGGGGTGGTTGATATTATGATCGCTCGGCGGCGGCATGCGGCCGCCGTCACCGCGGTTCTTCTCGCGTCTCCAGAAGAGCGTGAGGGCGCGGAGGATGCCGAGCAGCGCGACGAGGGCCCAGACGCCGACGAGGGCCGCCGAGATGAGGGCCTCGGTGAGGATGCCGTCCTCGATCTTGTGGACGACGCGGACGACCGCGGCGCTGATCTTGTCCGAGGCCTCGTCGCCCGGGTTGGCGAGGAAGCTGTCGTCCGGGTTGTCGCTGGCGAGGCTGGCCACGGCGCCGACGGTGAAGGTGTCGTTGGGGAGGTGGGGAAAGTCGATGTGCGCGTGGTCCGAGACCCACGTCAGGCCCTTCTGGATGCCCTGGATCTTGAGCCCGATCAGGCACTCGAAGACGTCCAAGAGGGGTCCGTAGAGCGGGGTTTTGCCGAAGGTGCCGTTGAGCACGTCGGTGGTCTTGTCGACGAAGGCGTTGAGCGTGTCGTTCAGCGCATGCGTGCTGGTATTGACCCAGCCGAAGACCTTCTGGTTGATGTCTCGGTTCGTGGCGTCGATCGCTTTGTTTGCGCCAATGGCCCATTGCTCCGAGGCGTTGTTCAACGAGGACACCACCTTGTCGGCGAACTGGCTGACTTGGCCTGTCAACTCGGGGACGGTCTGCTGGACGGCGCGCAGGAGGAGGAACTGGCAGAGACAGGCGAACAGGCCGGCGACCCCGAGACTGAGAACGAATAGTGCCGACGTCGAGGTCGCGTATGCAAAGGCCCAGCGGACGAGAATCTGCCTCCGGCTGTTGCTGAAGTGACTGGCAGCCTTGATTCCCACGGTCGAGGTGTAGGGTCGGGACACGATGTAAACGACGTCCATAGGGTCGTGGGCATCCTTTCGAACCAGAACAGAGCGATCCTTCATAGCTCGCCAGCGCCGGATCTCACACCAGGCCATGGGAATGCACGCCAAAGCGGCGGCAATGGCAATGACAGCAATGAAGATCTTCCGGGCCGTTCTGACCATGTCTGCTACGCCGTCGAAAAAACTGTCGATGCCATCGTTGTCGTTGCAGAATGTGAGTTGTTCCTTTGCAGGGATGGGGAAAACGGAGCGATCGAACTTGTATTCGACCATGGATGAATTGATGAGCTTCTTGAGCTCCTCAAAGGGCAGCCTAATGACGTTGTTTGTGAAGTCCTGTACTTCCGTGAATGTTGGGATGGATTTGTTGAGAGAGTGGAGAGAATCAGTAATGGACGACGGAAGCTGGATGTGTTCAAGCTCTTCAATAGGGCCCGACATGTTGACTTGAGGTATTTTCTTCGGGGATCCGAAAGCACTGGTGATGGTATTAATCCCACCGATGAATTTGTTAATATCATCTTGGATTGTATTGGCAACATCAGCGATATCATCCCCGATCTTCACAAGCGTCTTGTTCACAAAGCCCATGACATCGTCGATCACGCCTAAGGCGACATCCACGCTTCCTCTAACAGCTAGAGTGATGAGGCACAGGTATGTCTGCGTCAACACGTTGATGTAGAAGACCACGATCTCTTCGACGCCGGTTACGGTAAGCATGAGCATGGACATGAGACCGTTGACGGCTTTCTCGACCCCATCGGCGGTTATTTCGTTTATTCCCTGCGCCATGTAATGAGGCATAGAAGCCATGGCGCTCCCCATCGACTCGACGCTCGTGCAGGCGGAGAGTGCATCACGCTTAGCTGTATCCATGTCGCCCTCGAGATCCGAAACTGCGAACAGGGTCCGCACAAGGACAAGCAATAGCAGGATGGTCCATCGATTGAGCCATATTTGAGAGAGGCGAGCTCGCAAGCCAAGGTAGGGAGTGATGTCGTCTGGATGGAGAGGTTGCAGGACCCTCTGAGAACCATTAGGATCGTGTGCTCCATATGGTGGAAGGAGCGGAAATATCGACCGCCCAGATCTCCAAAAAACCATGATGGCAGCCCAGTTCGAAGGACAACGGCGTAGGTAGTAACGGACTCCAAGTCGAACGTGTAAGTGCTGCAGCTAGACAGGAGTTCAATATAGGACTCAGAACTGTTTTGACAAGAAAGAGGGAAAGAGATATCAAAGCAAGATTCAGAGATTCAGAGACTGTCTCGCGCAGCGAGACGGGGAGTAATGCCGTCTATTATTCAAGTCTATTGTTGGTGAATAGGAAGACTCATAACAAAGGAGATTCGTCACCGAAACAAAAGGAGCAATGCCTGAATAGAAGTGAATACCTAGGTGGTAACAAACGCCAGATACAGGAAAAACCAGAACAGAGCACCTCCATGCATGTTGAAGGCAAGGGTAATCTCCCATATAAGGGAACTGCCCGCATAAGGCATTAAAATTAGACACACGGAACGCACTCTCGCCGCCAGAAACCAGTAGGTCATCAGGAAGGAGATCTGAAACAAAACATTAGAGCTAAAAGCTGATCGATTTGCCAAAGAATCATTATGTCGGCTTTCACAATGGCCATTGACTGGTGTGTTGTGGTGTGCGAGAGAAGCGCTGCATCCCAAATAGACCAACAGTAGGCGCTTAAGTCCGACAATTCACAGCCAGTCCTTTGTTCCCCGCCATGTCGACATGAAGAGTGTGGAGCGCTTGGCTCTTGATACACAATGATGAAGGCCCATGACAGTCTAGGAACATGGTCCCAAGCTCTACTCAGCAGCCGCCTTAGTGGTGTTGATTTTCTGGGGCACTTCTCGCTGAGGAGTGTTCAGCGTCGGCGATGCCGCCGCGCGCGCAAACCTAGCATTAGAAGAAACAGGAGCTTAAACTGCCCCTGACGCTATCATGTCAGCCATGGATGCCCAGAGCTATTTGTAGAAACGGGCTTGTGGCCTCTATTGTTCCCCATTGTTTCTTTGTGTGTGGTGAATGAACAATGAATGATTCGAGAAAAAGATGATCGGCTCGAGCCTCGTGGTGAAGGCGGAGATGACCTCAAATCACGTGCTCAGAGAGATCGGGCTTCAGTTGCTAGCATCTCATCTTCCTGTAATCACTCCATTCGACAAACAAAGTCGTGATGGATTCTAGAGGCCGTGGTATCCAACTGAAAAGGCATCCCTCTCAATGCCTTTGTGATACCATCAACTAAGGACTACACATATATTCCTTTCTTTTTGACCTACTTGGTAAAGATACACGTGACCGAGGCGCGTTCTTGAAACGGGGAGAAACGCCCACCGCAAACCAGCCGCAGCCCGCGGCATGCGAATGAGGCCGATAAAAATAGATGATGCCAGCTCAGAATGATTCGGTCGGAATCCTTGGGCGTACTTTTCAGGACTTCGCCAGCCCAAGACAATGCCAGCAAGACTTCTCAACCGCCCTTCAGGCATCGAGTCCGATTGGATCTTCTGGAGTAGGGGCTTACTGTGACCAATGAATAACAACATTGTTCCAGAGTGCTGCTTGTCAATAATGTACTTTGGAATAGTGGAAAAATGTGAACTAGTATTTGCATTGGCGGATTCTTGGAACGATGCATCATAACCAAATGGGTCGATTAGCATACAGTGAACGTCGGCATACCAAATCCAAGTAGCGCTCCATCATGCATGAGTAATCATTAAACGAACCTACCATGAAGGGGACAGGAACGGATTCTTGACTGCAGGAAAAGAAGAGTAGAGACACAAGATGCGAAGCATGTCCTCCTTGGAAAAGACCATCCACAACAAAAATATTTGAGATAATCGCGAAGTCATGAATACCCCAGCGGAGGCAAGTTATTATGCGCAAGAAATGCGTGCAGCTCTTTCCAAGAGCAATAACAGCCTAGTAACACGATCACAGTCATGACGCCATAAGAGACCATTCTAAGGTATCTCAGGTTAGTCACGGAGTGTGGACCTGTTGAAAGAGATGGGACCAAAGTGGCCATCTGCGCCGCGCGTGAAGGTCGTCCAGGGCAATACTGTTTGATCGAGTTCATCATGTGCCACAAGGCAGCTCAACAGAGCTAGCTGAGGATGGCGTTTTGCAGATTCATCGAAACACAGACAATATTACGGTCATTGCGGGTCATATGGCTGGCACTCATCTTGCCGTAAGGACATTTGTCCATGGAGACAGTTTATGTCGCATATTACGAAATCCTTGGTGGGCTGGGCTAGTTGGACTGTTGCTTCTGTGCAGCATGCTGCTGCTGGGCCATGGCTGCATACCACATTGCAACGTAATTATGGTAACCACCATAGATGGCATAGGGATCAGCGCTATCGGCGCCCTGCTGAGCTGCCTGACTAGGGTCATGCTGTGTATAAAGCTGTTGGGTTTGTGAGTACCGACTATATTCTTCATCACGGCGATATCCAGAAGCACGGTTCTTTTGTTCCTGCCTCTGTTAGCTGATGGGAAAGTAGGCCTGGGGTCGCCCTTACCACACTGGTGATTTTATTCATAATCACAATTTTTGCTTGTTCTATTGCATTCCTAGATCCTACCAACTGAATTTCTCGTTCAATATCTCGACCATATGGGGGCTGCACATTTATTTTGCAGCCACTAATATTTTGCATTTCTCTGACAGTTTCCCCTCCTGCGTACCTGTTAGTCATAAGAGCCATGTGTGTAAGTAGCAATTGTCTTACCTTTACCGATAATCTTGCCAACAGTTTCACCGGGAACAAATATAGTATCGTTAATCCTCTCTCCGGAGGCTGAATCGCCTCTGGACATCAAAGGAGCACCTCGGGTTCCGTCTCGCTGAATTTGGTTCACTGACTGCCGAGTATCACTCTCGACGATCTCTAAGATGAGATCCTTCGCTCTCTGGGTAGCCTTTGGGGATCCTATCAGGTTCACCGGACGAAGACCGTTGACACTCCTGCTCTCTCCAACAATATTGATATGGCAACCGCTGCGATCTTGGAGGTCCCTAATCGTTTCCCCGCCACGGCCAATTATGAGGCCGACTGTCTTATCAGGAACCATTATCTGTGAAGCATTATCGCCTTCTCGCGGAGGCTGGCTGCTGAACTTTGGTGGTCCACGCTCGGACCAGTCAAGAACACCTGCACCAGACCTCAATCCACCATTGTCGCCGATGATCCGGTCCAATTCGGCTTTCGCATTGCTCCTGGAAGCCCAACTTCCCGAAATCCTGCACAGTCTCGTTGGACCGGCCTCATGGCCATTCAAAAACTGTACTCGCGCTCCAGTTTCAGCTTCGACTCTTCGCAGCTTCTCGCCCTGTCGCCCGATTATCAGGCCAACGAGTTTGGAATCAATTGAGATTGTCTCGGAGTTATCATCACCACCGGCTCGACCCAGAGGAGACATTTCGCCTCCTACATAGGATCGTGCTGGCGGGGGTGAAAAGCTGCCCCGCCTACGTGCTCCAGGACGAGGCGAAAAAGATCGGTCTCTTATGTAGCCACGATCGCTGCCACCACGATCATCTCGACGTTCATCACGGTAAGGATTATAGCTGTCTCTGAGACTATTACGCGTGGTTCGAGGAGGGCTACGGGAGGGAGACCGGGAGCGACGATACGACCGCGAGCTGGCTCTAGTATCTGCTCCTCGCGGTTGTACTGTTCCCGAATGAGTTCCAACAAAACAAAGGTCGATTTCAGGACAATGGAAGACAATTCGTACCTTTGTCTGCGGTGATACCACGGACTTTGTCGATTGCCTCAGCAATGTTGACTGAGCCAGTACTGACGGGCTTTACCCCACTGAGGTTTAAGCTCCCAGTACTATCAGGGGGAGGTAGTGCAAAATTCATCTTGCCGACAGGTGCTATCGATGTGGGAAATGTTCCACCAGATGGAGTTCCTGGTCCGGAGTGACCTAGAGGAGTTTGGCCAGTGGTCCCACCCGGTTGTTGAGCGACTGTCGGCGAACAGCATCAGCTAAATACAGCGGCATTATCGGACAACTCAAGAATCAATGGTAAATACCTAACGCAGCCAGAATTTGAGAGATGTTCTGTTGACCGGCCATTGCTGCATGCCACTTCAACTCCGTTCTGTGCTCTCTGGCAGGAGTGAGCCTGCTGTTGAGAGCCACGCGGAGCGCCGTGAAGGCAAGCAGCAGTACAATTGATGCAGATGTCGCTCTGGCCGCTAGATGCTGTAGAATAAGGACGGGCAACCTGCAACAAACCAAGATGGCCGGACGAAAGTGGCCCGGCCAGGTCGAGCTGACCAGCTGGCGACGCGATGCGTACCAGGACAAAGGATGGGGTGCTGCTGACTAAGGCGTCTCCGCCCGCACGCCGCTGCCCCGCGCGCGGCGCCAAACCGCAAGCGGCATAGCCCGCCAGGCTACCCGCGCACCAGCCTCAACCCCGGTTTCGCGCAGCATCTAATATGAACGACCGACAACCAACAACTCCAGGGAGAACAGAGATATCTGATTGACTTCCACACCCAACTGCGATATGGTCCTTGCGAAAGGCCTTATCTAGCGTGATGCTGACTGGATAAGGGTTGCAAGGTGGCCTTTTTCATCCATACTGTGGACAGCTCGTTCAGTGCATTTTGTTTCCAGCTGTAACCCTAAAATGGACCACGGTCCTCTAAAAAAAATGATCCATTTCTCATTGCATTCTTTCTTCGGAAAGAAGTATACATTCTTCTAGTGTCTGGCACCCATGCACCTATCTGCCAAGCTATTCGACATGAGGCTGTCTATTGTTTTGCGTAGAGCATGTCAATGCTGCTCTATGCTTCGTCACTCTCTACCGGTCTCTCGATCAGTTTCTTATTATACCCAAGTGGAAGACTGATGAACCTAGCCAGGTTGGGTCTTTCTTCTAAAAAAAACCTGCACATACAATTGTGGCCCGAGCTTTTCAAACAATCTGGAGTACAATTGCTTTGTTCCAGTCTGTCCCTTTTACAATCATGATGGAGTTGACGGGGATATTCATCAACAATGAAAGTATGATATGAAACATACAACAGCAGCAGCAGCAACTTGCATAGCTCTTTGAACTTGATGTTGTTATTGCCTTGAGCCTTAGTGGCAATGTTTCCTGAGTGCAGTCTTTCACGCCCGAGTGATCTCGGAACCATTCTTTCAGGACTAGCGCCCCTGCTCTTTGCTGTGTATCTGTGAGAACTGACAGTTCTCTTTGAGGTGAATATGGCGGAGCCCGCCGTCCACCTGGAGCATCACGCTTAGGAAGTCCTTTCCCTCCTCCATTGTTATTTTGCTGCACCAGCCGCTCGCTTCTCTTTCACAACAAACCACCAAGCCGCGCACAATACCACGACATCACCGCACGCGTATCATGCAGCTGTGGCTTGATTCTCTTTGATGCCTAGGTGAGTTCTCTTCCAATAAAGGGTCTTGATAAGCGCGGCTGTGCTCACCTCTCTCAGACGGGACCTCACCAGCCACACCTGCAACATGGGCCTCAACGCGAGTGCGGACAGGAGCAACTCGGAGGAGCCAGCTTCTGGGAACCCTTCTGGGAACCCAGAGGGCTCTGGCCCTGATGCCACTGGTCGTAGCTGCGTGATTGCTATGGATGCTGATGAGCTCTTTGAGCGAATCGCTGGACTGCCCAGTAACACAATACAGGATGAGACACTGTGTCTGGCAGTTGATGATTGGGACAAAGACGAGCCCTCTATCTACTTAATAACTGATGATGGTACGCCACTCGATAACATTTTTGAGGACTCTCTGCACCCCACTGGGCATCACTTGGAGTTCCGTTTCAAGTTTCCACTAGATTATCCCGGGGGCCGGCCTGGCTTTCTAGGTTGCACACGAGACTTCCTTTGGAGCAAAACTGCCTTGGGGATCACCTGCATCTATCTGGGCCAAAGCGCGGACGCGTACTTGAAAGCCATTAAGAAGTCCGTTTCCAAGAAAAATCGCCCGCGATTTAGTCAGGCCGTTTCAGCCTTCGGCACTCAGGTCTCCTGGGCGCAAGACATCTCAAAGCCAAACATCATCAATTTCAGAGTCAGGATCGACAAGGAGGAGGCGGCCTTGATTATTGTAGACAGCGAGAGCAAGGCATACAAGGAAGAACTCGGTTCTGACAAGGTATGTGTCCTACGTGAATATTGGTCTTCGACTTACTCATGAACTGCAGCAAAAATTCATCAACGCGGCTATCCTCCCGCTTCGAATCTTGCTCCGAGTCACCTGGTGGAAGGACCATCTTAGGACCAGCGCGGTCAGGATGGCAATAGAGAAGCGCCTTCAGCAAGGACCTGCGGGGTCTGAAAGTACAAACCCAGAGGATCAGTGGTGGTGGCCCATTGTTTTGGAAGAACAGCGAAAAGCAAGGACTCGTGGAGCTGCGACAGGTGCCGCCATGGCGACAGGTCGTTCAGTGTCTGCCGACAACGATCCTACTGATCACAACATGTCCGCAGAGGCCAAGCAACCCTCTTCACAGCCTCCTTCTGACCAACCTCCTTCTGAGCAAGTTGCTTCTGAACAACCCTCTGAGCAACCTTCTTCTGACACTAGCGAGACTGCAAAGAACGATCTCAACACACCAGAAGATCCTCAGCAGCTCGTTTCTTGTCCAATTACATCTTCAAAGTCCAAGAAGAAAGCCAAGAAGAACAGAAAGAAGCGGAAGAACACGACAACCCCACAACAGATGGACTCCTGCAACACGGATCCTACTGCTGAACAGCCCTTCACTGTTATCTCAGAGGCCCAAAGCAGTGCGTCAGCTACGGATCCTTCTTCCATCACCCTCGCTGGACGTGATATCCCACCAGCAGATCTGACATCAACTCCTACTCTTCCTTTTAATGATGATGACAACACCCAGAGCAAGGACATGAGCCTAGCAAGCAAAGACACACTGTCTGAGCAGAACGACTCACCATCATTAGAACCACCTTCCGCCACGTGTGTTGCTCCTGAGAATAGACCAGAGATCATGGACACAGTCTCAGTCACAGACTCGCTTTCTCCTTCTTCAACGCCTATTCCTCTGCCTTCTCCACGAGCTACTTCTCGACCTCCAGACAAGAGTCATGAGTCCACGGAATCGTTGGAAGTGACACCCCTTACTGAAAGCTACACTCACCTCCAACTTGCTCCTGTCAACACAAATCTACCTTCTGAGATCAGTCCCGCTCCTCACCAGCTCTCGGGAACAGACACGCTAGTTTCAGACGATGAAGGTGCTGGCAACCTTGGAGACAATCACAAACGACGCGCCGATGCCATAAGACTGATTCGCGCTCGGACTCTGTCCCGCTTATCCCCCGCTGAAGAGTCTGCGGCAACAGAGCTACCAACACCACATAGCGAAGGCAGTTCTCACCATCAAGAGTCTACCGACTTAGATCAAACTCCTTCTGAAAAAGCTGGTATGAGTACGTCAAAGAAGAAAAACAAAAAGAAGAAGCAGAAGCAGAAGCAGAAAGAGAAACACATCTCTGACCAGCCGAGCGCGTCCCCTTCTGGCAACGAGACCACGCATCATCCTTCTGGCTTACTTCCGCAAGACGCAACATCCATAGCCTCTACAGACACAGCAGCTGAGCAGGATCTTTCCAGCCAAGTATCACCCACTGAATCTGTCCCAAAGGAGACTACACAGGTAGCCATCTCTCACCCATCGTTGATACAACCCTTCCCGATGACCTTGAAATCCGAGGAGCGCCCCAGAAGACAAGACAGAAAGTCTTGTCTTGATCCTCTTGCTCTAGAGTATATCCCTAATTATCAGTCAGGAGATGGCTTTCTTTCTCGGCCTAAAGGATCTCCCTCAACATCATCTTCCGATGCATCAGAATGGAAGCAACGACTTGGAATCGAAATCTCGGCTCGTGAATCGAGAGACATTACGAAAGACGAAGGGAATATCGCGAGTTCGGAAACTACGAAGTACCAGAAGACTACGGAAAGCACATCTGACTCTCCTACTACTCTCGCTCCTTCTGCTTACTCCTATCAACGTTTGTCCACAAATGATACCGACTTCTCACTTTCTCTGTCTTCCTCTAACGACCAACTATCCACTGCTTCAGCATTTCAAGAAAAGGAATCTAGCAAGATCCAAGATGACGGCACAATCTCCGCCTCCAGAACAACAGACACGGATCATAACACCACCCAGAGGACTCCGACAGCGATCTCTGAAATCGGCACTGATCTCCAAACCGTCCACTCACCTACTATCCGCTATCCTGTCGAAGAGCGTCGTGTAGTAACTAGCCAGTCTATCATTCTGTCAACCGAACCCAGTCTATCCAGACGCGCATCTAGAACTTCTATCCGAGACCGCCTATCACCTATCCACGAATCACCAGTTGAAATGGTTGCAGACGAGAAGGCAGTGCGAGATTCACCACAACCATATGATCAAGATATCAGATCCGCTACAGAGCACAGTCATCCATATCTGCCCGATACTGCTAGCACGGAATCTATTGCCCATATCGCTCAAGAATTCTCCATTGAAACACGAGGCAACCAAGAAACCAGACAAGTCGAACTTACAACGCCTGAGGCTGTACAAGACCATCAAGGAATCGTTACATCGTCAAGCGCAGCGAGCTCCAATTTCGCCAGCAGTCATGCCCATCCCTCTCCATCGTCAACACACAGCGGACAAGGCGCCTCGACAATCCAGCGCCCACAAGGGTTCTTTTGGCAACTCGATAGCCATGGCTTCCCATGCGCCAAGGCTGACTGCGACAAGCGCTGCAACTCGTGGGATGGCGCGTCGGTCATCTGCCCGCGCTGCGGACCGTTCTCGGAAGTCCGCTACTGCGGCTTAGAACATCTCTACGCAGATATCAAGCAGCACTGGGCCTTCTGCGGGCAGATGACCTTCCGCCATCCCTGCCGAGAGAACACGATTCCAAGAGAGCAGAGGGAAGGACCGCCACTGCTGCCCAGCCGCCATCAATGGGACACCCCGGAGCGGCACCGTCAAGCCGTCTACCATTCCACCAACCGGGATGGTGACTACTTCATCTTCGCCGACTGGGCGGAGTTCGTGGCGGCTGGGCAGCCAGCCAACAACGTGGTGGTCCGGTGCTCCAACCGGATCCTCTGCGTTGTCAAGTTCGACGGGGCGGCGGAGAAGGATCGATTCCGCCGAGTGCTGGGGGTGTGTTTGTTCGGTAAGCTACTCTTGCTCCCCTCCCTGTATATATATAGGTTGGCTATATATGAACTGTTGGCTAACGGCCTTTTCTGCAACAGCCTCCATCGAGGTTGTAAACCTCGTCGATTACTTATTCCGCCTAATCCGCGACAACCTGCGGACCCGGGGGGAGTGGAGTGGCGAGCTCGACACCGCGCTGCGATATCAGATCCAGCACGAGCTCGCCGTGGCCTTACCCCCGGGGATCACCGGGCAGAGACATGCCTGCGAGACAGAGTGGGACGGGCGCAACGCCCGTCACTGCACGGACCCGGTGTGCACCGCGGAGCGTCGCCCGCTCCTGGGCGATCTTGGGATGGGTCGGGGCTTCCGCCGCCTCTGCGACTACATGGAGTCGAGCCACTGGCTCCTCCGCGCGGCGAGAATCACCCATCCCACGATCGCCCAAGTAGCGGCGCGGACGAGGGGGGAGGGTTTCGACGAGGTCCTCGAGGAGGACAGGAGGTTGTTCCGGCGTGGGGAGGGCTGGGATGGTGCCGGGTCCGGGGAGATGGAGATTGAGGGCGTCAACGTCTGAGTTGGCTCTCTCTTTTTCGGAAGAGAGGCTGGCGAGGACGATGGCGTCCCTCGACCTTCCATCTCCCTTTGGGCCCGGTTTACCAGACCAAACCCTCCCCGGGGAAAGGGCAGAATGGTGTGGTGGTTTTTGTTTCTTTATTTATCGATGCTGAAATGTGGGGTCCTGTCTCTGTGTTTGTCTTTTGTTCTCCTGATTTTTCTTTTTTTTCTTTTTTTCTTCTTGTCCTTTTGTATTTTCTTTTTGTTTCTCTGGCTGTATTTGTTTTTCTTTTTTTTTTTCTTTCGTGTGCTGTCTCTGTATTTTCCTTCTTTTCTGGTGTTCCAGTTTGCTTTTCCTTCTTTTCCCTTAATTTTTCTCTTTGTATTCTTCTTTCTTTGCTTTCTTTTTGTATTAATATGACATGTGGGGTGTGTTGTGTTTTTATTTTTTTTCTCTTTTTTCTCCTGTATTTTTACTTTTTATTTTAGTGAAGAAAGAGCAATAGGTAGTGCGATTCTGAGAGGTCTGGTCCTTTTCCGGACTCACTTGTTTTATTCTTTTTTCTTGTATTTCCCTTGTAGATGGTATATTCTAGATTCTACTTAAAGACACAGCCGCTCACGGATCCTTATCCCAAAATCTTGCGAGTTTGCTCCCGCCCCCAAGAAGCCAACTCACAGCGCCGGCGTACAAAATCCACCTTTCCCCCTTCTTTATATTTAAAGTTTTCCACCGACAAAGGCGATTCTACCGCACGATGTACTTCTTCAGTCCACGCAACCGCTCCTTGGCCGTCTCGAGGACGTCGTCATTCTTGCAGACCGCGAAACGGAGGTAGTCCTCGGCGATGTGGGCGTTCTCGTCGGTATAGAACTCGGTCGGCGGGATGGCGGCGACGCCGACCTCTTGGATCAGGAACCAGCAGAGCTTGAAGTCGCGGGGGCGGCAGGCGACGTGGGGCGGGAAGGGGTAGCCCTCGGGGAGTTTGACGGAGGCCATGTTGGCGAGGACGAAGTAGCCGCCTTCCGGGTCGGAGTACTAAGGTAGTGATTGGAAGGTCAATACAGTGTCTATAGCAAGGGAAGGGGAGGAAGGTAGCGTACAGGAATGCCTAGCTCGTCAAAGACCTCGCAGAAGCGCTCCATCTTCTTCTTCATCTCGGTGCGGCTCTGGTCCCAGAAGCCGACCTTGTCCGCCTGCTCGAAGGCCACGGCAGACGCCTCCTGCAGCGGCGACACGCTGCTGTAGCATATCCGGGTGTGCGCGGCCGCGACGAACTTGATCAGATGCTCCGGCCCGATGAGGTAGCCGACTCGCCAGCCAGTAGCGTAGAAGGCCTTGCCCGCGGAGCCGACGGTCAGGGTGCGCTCCCAGAGCTCCGGGGACAGCGTTGCGATCCTGGTGAACGGGACGTAGTAGAGGCGGTCGTAGACCTCATCCGAGAGGATGATGATGTTGTGCTTGACGCAGAGGTCGCCGATGCGCTGGAGTTCCTCGCGCGAGAAGACCTTGCCGACGGGGTTGTGGCTTATGGTTGGTTAGTTTGCCCTGCAGGTGCATGCATATATCCGGCGAAGATTTGCTTACGGAGAGTTGAGAACCTGGCAGAAAGTCAGCTTCTGTCTACAAGGACTCTGTTATGGTGATTTCTACTCACAATCATTCTTGTATTGGGGTTGATCGCCTTCTCGAGCTCTTCAAAATCGATGGTCCATTCCGCAGCGGAAGACGTCCTAGTCGCTCCGTCCTTGGGTGGATGAAGCGGAACGTATCGAATCTTGCCGCCGGGCATTTCGATGTTGCTGATATACCTATGCCGGATGTCAGCTCAATGCGTAAGATCTCAAATTCTTTTTTAGATCACTAACTGATCAAAGAAAGGTTCGAAGATGATGACTTCATCGCCCGGTTCGATGAATGCCATGAAGGCGCTCAACATTCCTGTGATAACCGTGAGCTGAGCTCAAGCCCAGGAGAAGGCTACAGACCAACCTTCATTGGCTCCGGTTGTGATGGTGACCTCCGTGTCAGGGTTCAGCTGCCGGCCGAAGAAAGGGGAGTACGCATCGGCGATGGCTTTCTTTAGGCGCGGTCGACCCTGTAAAGCAAAGTTTTTTTCAGTGAGCAAAGAGGTCCAGACTCAAGCAAGACCGAGCGACCAGGTCCATACCTTCGTGGGCGAGTACTGGTTGCATTCAACCCTATCCAGGGCTTCCTTGGCGGCATCGATAGCGAACTGGGGAGGGTTATAGCCGCTGGTTCGAGCACCGATCAGCATCCCATTCCTCTCCCGAGCAATGCGACGTCGCATACTCACAAAAACCCTTGGCCCATGTTCACAATCGGCTGGATCGGAGAGGCGGCGGCGGCTTCGTTAACAATGGACCTGGCGGAACCGGTCAGCAAACTGTCAATACCCAGGCAAAAAAATCTACACACCAGACATCTTGTCTCTGGCCAGCGACCCGCTTGGCCGGCCGGAAGGGATCCTTACGAGCAGGCGTTGCGGACATGGCTCTTACAGCGAGAAAAGACGAGCGGGGAAAAGTAGACCGGGGGACGAAAGCTGCGGGGATGCCTGAGGAACAGACGCGGAGGCCGGTGAGCGCTTGGTTTAAGCAGCTGCGGGAGGAAACGATCATGGAGCGAGCGAAGGGAGGCTACCAACGACGGCCGGCTCAATTGAATGAATTTGAAAGGCCAAAGGAGTGGAGATTGCCGTATGTGCAACTTTTCATGACTGTACGGCGATAAGCACCGTCGCGGCGGCGATGGCGTGCTCGGGCGCTCCGCAGCCTCGGCCGAGCGTCCGGCGGATATTGCTGCCTGGTTCTTCAGGCATCTTAAGGCATGTACGGCGGAGCTTCGGACTTGGCGTTGCGACTGCGTCCGCCTGCGCGTCCCGGCACGCGTCGCCGAAGCCCTGGCCGAGAGACCGCAGAGCGCCAGCTGATAATCATAAGCAATTCTCCACCACAATCCATTGCATCTCTTCAGGGCTACGGACCGTCTCTTTTTTTCCTGCCACGCCTGATGAACCTATCATCATGGTGTCCTGCCCGATATGTGGAAAGAACGTCAAGGAAATCAGGATCAACGACCATATAGACTCCGAGTGTAAGAGCTTCATCGATGAACCAGACACAAGCCAAGGGGACGCCTCTTCGTCCCAGAAGACCCCGGTCTCCAGCTTCTTCCAGCCTGCATCTGCACGCAAGGCATCGCTACAGTCCTCTCGGTCCAAGGATCCTACCAGTTCATCACCGAGTCTCCACGCCAAGCGGCCCCCTCCGCAGGACCCTGATATCGTGACGGATACGAAGCGGACGAGACAGGAGCAGTCAACGGCAGATGCAGAGACTCCGGCCAAGAAGCCCAAGACGAGCGCGTTCCAGAAGGCCGCCCCGTTGGCGGAACGCATGCGCCCCCGGACTCTCGATGAGGTCTGTGGCCAGGAGCTTGTCGGGCCCAACGGCGTCCTTCGTGGGCTTATCGAGGAGGACAGGGTCCCCAGCATGATCCTGTGGGGCGGACCAGGCACGGGAAAGACAACCATCGCGAGGGTTATCGCTTCAATGGTTGGCAGCCGGTTCGTGGAGATCAACAGCACCAGCACCGGGGTCGCAGAGTGTAAGAAGCTCTTCGCCGACGCCAAGAGCGAGTTGAGTCTCACCGGAAGGAAGACAATCGTCTTCTGCGACGAGATCCATCGCTTCTCCAAATCGCAGCAGGATGTCTTTCTGGGCCCCGTGGAGAGCGGGCTGATCACGCTTATCGGAGCCACGACGGAAAATCCGTCGTTCAAAGTTCAGAGCGCCCTGCTTTCGAGGTGCAGGACATTCACGCTGTCGAAACTGACCGACGATGATATCGTGTCAATCCTCAACCGAGCTCTGGAGGTGGAGGGGCCGAACTATTCGCCGACGGCATTGGTTGATGAGGAGTTGATCCGATACCTCGCAAGCTTCGCAGATGGCGACGCCAGAACAGCACTGAATCTTCTGGAGCTCGCGATGGATCTGTCGAAACGTGCGGGAATGACCAAGGAGAAGCTCAAAAAGTCGCTGACCAGGACACTGGTTTATGACCGTGCAGGAGATCAGCACTACGACACGATCTCGGCCTTCCACAAGTCGATCCGCGGGAGCGATCCCGATGCGGCTCTGTACTATCTTGCTCGCATGCTCCAATCTGGAGAAGACCCGCTCTACATTGCTCGACGTCTCATTGTCGTGGCGTCGGAAGACATTGGTCTGGCGGACAACAGTATGCTGACGCTCGCCATCTCTACCCATAGCGCCGTCGAGAAGATCGGGCTCCCTGAGGCCCGCATCAACCTCGCGCACGCCACCGTCGCCATGGCGCTTTCGAAGAAGAGCACGCGTGCGTACCGCGGATTGAACAACGCCATGGCGGCACTCCAGGAGCCCGGGGTCGCCGGGCTGCCCATCCCGTTCCACCTGAGAAACGCCCCCACCAGACTGATGAAGGAGCTGGGATACGGCAAGGAATACAAGTATAACCCGGACTACGTGGATGGGCGTGTGGCTCAAGAGTACCTGCCGGAAAAGCTGCGAGGGCGACGGTTCCTCGAGGATCACGACCTTGGACTACAAGTCGATCCCGATCTGGAAGATGAGGATGGCCATCTGCAAGCTGAGGAAAGGTGACCCCACCCTTCTTGGCAGCCTGGGTCAGGACATGTCTTTCCATCAGTCTTATATCCTGCGACGGCCGTAAGCGCAACGTGATTGGCGTGGTGTGGCTTCTAGATACCTGCCTACTGAGCTCGGAGGTAGACAGGTACCTAGGCACATGGGCTTGGCTTGGGCGGCCAGGACGGATGAGACCTGGGTAGCGAGAAGAGTGACGCTCTCGATCGCACTCACGTGCCCTCATGGCGTCTTCGTCTCATGCTCCGGCAGCCCAGTCTCCCAACACGATTCCTTGGACAAGAGACGGTTTTCGAGTGATTCTGATGACTAGAGCGTGGTGAACTTACATACAGCGGCCATCTGTCCGGCGGTAGTTAGTACTTCTCCCCGTGTCGGAGAACTGGGCGACGGTGTGAGGGTCGAAGACGACGCGGTGCCCGTGCAGCGGAGAACCACGTCTCGAGATCAGTATACCGCGTGAGCGCCTCATATTCAATTCTTGGCGGTCTTCAGGCATCATTAATGGACCATTCCTCTGGAACACGTCTTCTTTTCCACATTTAAGGGATTCTGACGCTGACACTCGTCACTGACGAGCGAAGTGTCCGTCCTTGGGGATGCGGGGAATAAACAGCATTGTGCCGGCCATACGACACCGCCTGGTTCACCGCCTTCGACCAGCCAATGAGCGTCCGAGTCAACAACGCGCTTTACCGCAACGGGTTCACGCCATACCGGATCGGGCCGCGGCGGCCCAGCAGGTTGACTCGAGCTCTGCCTCCGGGCCCTAGGGCGCCGCTGTCGCGCAGCCTCTCAGCAGCAGAGCCCCCCGGCAGCGTCTCGTTTCTTCTCGACGCAGGTCCTTCTATGAGTCCTCGTCGTCTCGTCCTTAAATACGTCCTGTTCCCCCCCTTCCGCCCTCTGTTGCGCTTCCCTTCTCTCCTGCGCGGTTGTTCTCATCTTCCCACCCGTCCTGTCCAGCGTGCCCTAACTCCTCGCCCGGTGCCAGGCTTCACCCTCCTTTACCCACCTGCGTTACCCCAAATCCTGGTCTCCTTTGCCTGCTCCTCTCTCACCTTGCTGAACCTCCTATATATACTCTGTTCCGGGTCCTATCGTTAGCTTTCCTCGATGCCCTATTCGGTAGCAGCCCCGGCTTCGTCTTCTTTGCAATGACAGCCCTGTTCTCGACGACCGCCGTTCGTCTCTTTGGCTCTGGCTTTGCCGCTGCCTTGGGCTGCCTGCTACCATGGCCCATAATATGTTTCCCGACAACCTTTCCTACGGGCCACAATACTCCCTTGCGATGACTCCCTCTCCGGCCTCCTCCATTCCCTGCTCATCCTCACCCTTAAGCTCGTCCTCAGTTAGGAAGCGTCCGCGGCCTCTAGTTCTCCAAACCCGTCCTGATCTTGTAAGTGTCTATACACAGCTTACGTTCTTGGCAGCCTTGGACTGCCGTTCATGTCTGCTATTTTGTATCGTCGTGATCCGTCTACGTCCAGAGTCTCTAACTATCATTCTATTTCCAGCTTCCGCAGACTGTCGGGCAGCAGACTGGTACAGAAACTCCAGCCTATGTACCTCATCACTATTCTCCTCAACCCCCATATGGCCTTGTTACGCATCTTCAGCCTATCAGTGTGCCATACCGTCTGAATAGCCATGCGCCCCAAACAGGTGCGGAAATGGGGAGCAGTTCATATTCCTTTTTCCAAAATGCGAGGCCAAACCACATCACTCAACCCGCCTTGACCCCCAGTATAACGGAGAGCTCCTTGTCCAGTTGCCTTCCTGCTGCCCACGGGCCCACCATCTCTTCTCCCAGCTTGATCTCAGAGTCACCAGGATACTCTCAGACCATCTCTGAGACCTCTTTACGAGTCCTGACGTGGCATACCAGTCAGACTCACGGTTCACCCGCCTGGCAGAGTAACGACTATGGCTCGCAGCAGCAGCCTATGGTCCAGCTGGACACTTACGTTCCAGCCTTTGAAGCCCAACCAATAGTTAAGCATGAAGGGCAGTGTAAGCTTTCCATTTCCCCAGTTATCTACACTTCGAGTCTAACAGACTTAGCTGCCATGAGGTCGAGTCGTCGACGTTATCATCCATTGCAGTCTTCCCACACGCGAAGCAATGGTTCGGTGTCCAATTCTCCAGGAACGCCCGAGCTCAGTTTTGTAATAGAAAATCCTGAAAGCCCTTTCACCTATCGAGAGAAGAGAATTCGGACTAAGGAAGACTCAGAAAAACAGAGGGAGGATAGTCGGTTGCTCAAGGAACGCGGTGGTGCTTGTGTCTGGTGCTACTTGAATAAGAAAAAGTGCGGCCCCAAGAACCCTTGCCCTCCTTGCAGTTCAAATGGAAGGGGATGCTTCAGAGATGGTTCACAGCTCTGGCTGTTCGTACCTTTGTTGGAGCCCTGTACGAAAAGGAATTCTCGAAGCGCGAGAGACCGTACCTTCCAGCGAGCTAGTGAAGTCTTCCGTCGTCTACAAGAAGCGTCCTCTCCACAACCAGGAACTCCTCGAGTTACTGTGAAGATTCGCTGGCGTGATCCACACCCGGTTGACCTTCTGGTCGCTGATATCTCGCAGCTGAATCTCAAGGATTCTGACGTGTCTCATACGCTGAAAGAGAGCCTGATCCAAAATTCTTTGGCAAGCGTTCGTCTCCCAGAGGTTGAAAACCTTGGATCAGACGCGGTCGGATTATCTCTTGTGCAGTCTGCAATGAGAATGCTGCGGTTACTCGCAGTCATTGTCACTCTCTCCAGATCGCGCGTTTACCTTCGACCAACAGATCTTGGTCCCGCAAGATTGACAATGTTTTTCATCCTGTGCCTTCAGGCGAAGGCTCTCTGTGAGATATCTGAAGAGTTCTGTTCAGAGCTTTGTGATGCGATGCGTCGAAAAGAGCCCCAGGAACACTCTTCCCCTGGTGAGGGCCACCATGCAAACAAAACGGAGCTTCTGAATCCTGTCTGGGTTGCAGCAGGTCTCTACTATCGCGTTATAATGGGCCTTGCTGATTTTGCACCCAGTCCCCTAATCTCCGAGATATTTGATGAAATGAAATCTAACCTAGTAGACCTCCGTTCAAAGGTCCGACACATTCTCAGGAATGTCCCACTCTATCAAGGCACGGACAAGACTTCATCTAAACCAAACTTCGTCGACAAGTTCATCCCTAGAGTTCCCGTCCGAGACTACTTCGAAATCGCATTCTGGATGGGGTCAGAGGCCGAGTTTCCAGTGTCTACGGCGCTAGTCCGGCAAGGTACGCCGTACACGGAACTTTATTACTGGATGAGTTGTCTGCTCAGCGAGAATTTCGACTTGCACATGCTACCTCAAAATCATTCCGGTCAGGTGCCAGGTCCTTCACCAGTTGATTTCCGAACGCCTTCCGAGCCGGACTGTCTAGCGGTCGTTGACCAGGAAACGACTCTGTCAGACACAACTTCGGGCCGAAACCAGCCGGAGGTGCAGAGCTCAGCATTCGATAACGATGTTGACGTCCCTAGCCGTGCGAGCTCGGAAGGGAAAACGGCTGTAGATTCGCTTTTCAGCGATTTAACTTGGATTGACTCAATTTATCGAGAGAGTTCCGAGGCCGCATTCGACAGCAGTGACAACCCTGTGGACTGGGACGCATGTTTTGGAAACGGGGATCTGCTTGATTCTAATTTCGAGGGCGGCTATTCCGGGATTTCTGGTTCAGTTGACGCTCCTGGAACCATCCCAGCCTCAGCTGGGCTCAAGAGCACCGACGTCACAGAGCGTTCGTGGGATCTTGCGTTGTAAAATTGTCCTTGTATTGGCAGCTTCTCTGTTGACTTGTGCACTGTGAACCATCATTTGTTTACATATGCAGCTCACGCGATCGGATCCCACGTATCAATCCTTGCCCTCTCCGCCTGACTGCTTTTTCCCCCCTCACATGGAGTTCCTGGAGCTTTGGTGTTCCTTGGTTTATTTGGTTCTTTGCATACATGCAAGTTAAAAGGTGATGGACGTAGGTAGGTTTAGCGGACACAGTTGATATCCTCGAGGTGGCTCATAGAATTTGGCCATAATAGTGATACCCCTACTTTGAGAAACACGGATTGGGAGCCGCAGGTGCCACGGATTGGGTCTATTGAAGCAAGCAGGGTACCGGACCTTTATTTTGTCTCTGCTTGTTTTATGCTCTGGATAGTTGATACATTGTGCTATGTCCCAATTGCTTGCTTGTTTGATCCGATTTGTGTTGACCACTATTCGAATTTGGATAATTCTTGGCAGCCATAGACTTGACGGCTCAAAAGTTAATTGAATTTTGTAGATTGGCTATCAGAATGTCGCGGTATTGGGGTATCTGTGGAAGTAGAGGACTGTATTTGTTGCAGCAGACTCGCGATGCGGTCCGTCCGCCAGCTGGCTGCCTGGGCCGGGGCCCACCGCCCGCCGCGCCCGCGTTCCCCGGCGCGTGTTTTGTCTCTCCGTGCCACCGTCCGACCTTCGACGAGCATATCATCTCCGCAGCCGCCTCGACGTCGCGCTGAGCTCTTCCTGCTGGCAGTCTTGATCTCCGCGAAGCACATCCGTCCCGGACTGTCTTCCCCTCGTCCTCCTGCCGGACCTCCTCCCTCCGGCCGTCCAATCCTCCATCCGCATCCGCATCCGCGACGACCATGGCATCCTCCGCGCACCAGCCCTTCGGTTCGCGCTCCGTCTACGCCAGCGGCAAGCTCCCTGACCGATCGCTGGGCGCGAATCCGACTCCCTTTGGCGCATCATCCTTCGGGCGGAATCGCGGTCTGGGAGGAGTAGGAGGCGATTACGGCGCAGAAGTCGGAAAGTCGTCGCAACAACCCCCGCCTCCGCCAGCGCATTCGCAGAACCACGGGCAGTCGCAAGACCCAAACCCATTGAGCAGATTAACGGAGGAACAAAGGGAAGAGATTAATGAAGCTGTAAGAGCCCCCTCCCTCTCTTGAAGTAGCTTGTTTGGCTGGTCTATTCTCCTTTGTTTGGGTGTCAACATTAGTACGCACCTTGCAAACCACAATCTCAGTCAGTCCACTGACTTATGGAAAACCAAAAAAAACAGTTCACCCTCTTCGACCTCGACCGCGACCGCCACCTCGACTACCACGAGCTCCGCGTCGCCTTCCGCGCGCTGGGCTTCAACGTCCCCAAACAAGAACTTATCACCCTCCTCACCACATACGGCGTCCCCCGACCGCAAGTAATGTCGCAACAGCAGCAGCAATCATCATCTCAGGCGCAACAACATAACCATGTCTCCGCAAAGACCGCGGGGTCGAACCCACAACACCCCTCGTCTCTCCTCATGCCACTCTCAGCCTTCCAGGCCGTGACGGCGCACAAGATCCTCGAGCGGGATCCGCGCGAGGAGATCATGCGCGCGTTCGAGCTCTTCGATGAAGGCGGGAAAGGGTACATCGACCTGGAGGATCTGCGCCGGGTCGCGCGAGAACTGGGCGAGACGGGGCTCGAGGAGGAGGAGCTCCGCGCCATGATTGAGGAGTTTGACCTCGAGGGCGTCGGGGGCGTCACGAGAGAAGGGTTCGTGAGTATCTGTTGGCAGTGATTGTTTCGTTCGAGTTTTACTACCTTCTTTTCCGCCTTTCTTTTTTTCATCTTTGTCTTTCTTATTATCTATTTTTCATGGCCGATGTTCGATGTTGATATCAATTACCGCAACCCGGTGAAGAACGGAAGGAACGGGAAAAAAAGGGTCTGAGATGGAGGATTCAGGGCATTCTAGAATGTCTGTCAGTCAGGCTCGGTCAGGTCGGATTGCTTCTTTTAGCCTTTTTTTTCTTGGTTGTCTAATTCTTCTTTCTTTTTCTTTTCTTTTCTTTTCGCATGGGTCCTTTTTCACGTTCCAAGCAGAGAACTGGGAGTTTTGGCGCCAGCTAGTAGCCAGTTAGGTTCTACGGGAGGGGCTTTTTTGTTATCGAGTTGGTTTTTTTATTCTATTTTATTTATTTATGTATTTATTAGGTGAAGCACGTCGTGTCGTGTCGTGAGAGAGAGATGGGAAAGTTTCGAAAGAGCTTGTATCTCTACACACATACATAGTTCATGTTTTCTTTTCTTCCTATCTCGTGGCCTGTTTGATAATCAGCAATCAAACGACTATGGTATATTATATATAGAGAGAGAGAGCTAGCATATTCCCAACATAAAATGACATTAAGATCAGTCCGATTGTGGACATGCTAATAATAATAATGATAATATTTAATAATACAAGGAAAAGTAATAATAGATTTACTAGTTCGGGGACGAGCTGCTAGGTACTGTACTAGTAATTATTATTACACAGTAGTATGCGCCCAATTTTGCGAGTTCTCAAATTTACCAACTACCTAGGTATGTAGGAAGTCGGTTATGCTCGCCGAGGGTGAACTCCAGGAATAGTTGAATTTGGTTATTATTGACTAAACTAATCTAGTTCGGTGGACAAGAAGAAACGGATGCGCAGGGATGAGAACTCTGCAAGCAACAACTATGAGCACCTGAGGTTTATTATGTATATATGCATGCCTCCTTCAGTGGCAAATTGCTCATAAAAAAATTTTTTACAGAGAATTCCAAATCATACCATGCCTTCTTATACTGCTCCTAGGAGGATGTTGAAGTCCTTGAAAAAAGTCATTTTTACCTGTTTGGGCAGTCATAAGTGAACCCAATTAAACATACCATGGATGCAATAATGTTGAAGTCGTATATATCGGTGAAGTCCCCGAGATCCCGAAGCCTCCGGCGACGGTCGGAGATCGCCCGAATCCAACAAGGTATCTAAGTTCCTAGCTGGACGTGCCTATTACTACCTAACCTAGGTAGGTAGGGTAGGTACCGCCTGTATGGATGGAGATGGAGACACATGGACCTACCTCTTTTTTATTCATTTCCCCATTTTAATTAATTAATTAATCGGTCGATGTACCTGGTCGGTTAGTGCTCCAGTATAATATATACTATACTATAATAATATAATTAACCCTGAATCACGCGTTCAATAAATGTCATTAAAATTGTTGGCGCAATTTCTACTACTAACTCCCTAGGTAACTAAGCTTGCTCTCGTCAGGTCTGTCAGTCAATCTGATCCTGGTCTAAGAAATTGAAACTAACTCATGGATTGCAAGTTATCACACTGGCAATCTGATGCAGCGAGTGAAGAGTCGAAGGTGCAGACCAAACCTCCGCGCTGGAGCTTAGTCATATTATGATTGAGCAATGCAGAATCGGGTAGCCCCGAGACATGTTATATTATTTCTACTCAAACCACCACGGGTTGATCCTACAGCAGACGATACAGAACATCGAATAGCAATTGCCACACTTCTTCATTGTTGTCCCGCTACCTAATGCAGCAGGGGAACACGCTGAGCGTTTCCATTGTTGTTCCAATTCAAAAGCATGTTATTCGAACAGTTGTTGTTCAAACCCTAGTGTATCTATAGCCTGTTGTTGTAGTCGTACCGCATCCCAAATAATGCCCTAGTCTTCGAAGCTCCCAATGGCCCTGGGGAAAGAAAAACCGCACAAAAAAGGAAACAATAAAAAAAAAGAAAAGCAAAACAACTGGATACAAGAAAAGGAGTATAAAAAATCCAGAAAGACTGAATCAAGGCAAGCAGGGAAGAGAGAGCCCCAAACCGAATCCAAAATGCAAGACACATGCCATCCAATGATGCGACTAAAACCCCTCAAAACTCTTTTCCGAGGTAGTAAGAAAGGAGAAAAAGAGCCCTTCACATATCACAGAAAGGGCATTAAAAAGGAATAAACGAAAGTGGAGGGCGCGAAAACGAGGGCAGTAAGCAGCAACACAGGCATTTAGCAATGAAGGGGGCCGTAACAAATCGATCAAGCATACCGCATTGACGGTCCTCGACCGACAACGGTGTTATACGCCGGTGGGGGATACGGAGGAGGGGGCTGTTGTTGCCAGTATCCAGGTTGGGGAGACGGATCTGGACGCGATGGCACTCCATCAGCCTTCAGGGGACGTCTTGGTCGGCGACATCGTCTGAAGATGCAAGTTAAGAAACTTAGCAGGATCAAGCCTCCTATTCCGGCTGCAAGACCGATAACCAGAGGTTTGTGGTGATCCACCCAGGACTTCACTTCCTGCCCGACTGATGCGCCAACACAGCGGCCGTTGCTGCAATGGCCCCCTCCACTGCATGGCGTCCCATCCAAGAAGTTCTGGTTCATCGCCGCACACACGTCTGCTGAGAGGGATGGTGAGTAGCACTCCAGAGTGCATGAGTCACTGTTACAGGCACGAGTTTCGTTGCTGCCGATGAGATCGCCCATCACTTCCTGACACTGCAGATCGCGGCTGGTGCACTGGCCGCTCGCACAAGCCAGGCCTGTAGAGTTACCACAAGACTGGCCGTCCGGTACATGGACATCTTCCGGGCAAGTGGGGGAGTTGCCTGTACACTTCTCTTCCACATCGCAAGGGCCCGTGCTGGCACGGCAGACGGTGTCGGCAGAAGCGAATTGACAGTTCACACAGCAAATTTCGTTCGAATCATCACATACTGCCCCGTTCTTGAATTTGCAGGTCTTTGCATCGCAGCATTTGTTATCCCCGCACGACTCTTCGCCTCCACAATCGCAGTCTTCTCCAGCCTCAACAATCCCATTACCGCACTGACTGCCAGTAATCGTTATCACGCCACGATTATCAGAAAGACAGCTGGATTTGACACTATTACGACCCAAGGCGGAGCAGATATTCCCAATTGTACAGGGCGAGAATTGCGTGATATCAGTCCCCGTGCTGGGGTTCATTATAAACCGCCCGCCTGCATCACACGTTGTCGAGGAATAAGGACAGCACTGGGACGAGTCGTCGAGGCCTTGCGCGCATGTGGACGAATCGCAATCGTGCACAGCTCCAAAGGTGTGGCCGGATTCATGGGCAAAGACCTGCCACTGAGCTGCCGTGCGAACGACGACATTAGCTCCAGTAACGGCCTGGGAATCATCGCCCACAACCTGGTTATTGCAGAGCTGTCCCAGCCACGATAGGCCAACTTCAGCTCCCGTTGGACAATTGCTCATCAGCGTCCAGTATGCATTGTCATCACCCCTTGATCCACGCCACGATGAGAAAAGATCCAGTCGAGAGGTGATATTCCCACTGTCGCATGGAATATTCCACGGAGCCGCTTCTGGAGCGGTGCTGGGGCATTCCTTCTCACTTATCGTCAGATTTCGTAGACCAATTGAGATATTGAAGGTGCGCTCATAAAGATCGGATGCAGTATTCACAATGTTTATAACGTTCTGGCGCACATCTTCATCTGAGTCGAATGACGCTGTGTAGGAGCAATCAGTCGCAATGCCGATCAATGCGACTTTCTTCGTCGTTGGACACCCAGCCGTGCTGCCAATGGTCGATCTAAGGTTGATGGCACCTGTATTCCCACCAACGCCACTAATGTCAGATTGACGTTTGGTAAGCCCAAAAAGAGAATCTAAAGATGATGAACCCCATTTCGAAGGCGACTGCGAGTCGAGACGGAAGATTGGATGGTTGGGATCAGAGTTGAACGCCAGCTTATCAGCCCGACATGATGACGGAGAACCAGACAATGACCGCTTCAATTCGGAGTGGAGCTCCTGCTCCGGAACCATGTCGGAGTCGCGATAGACGACCATGTAGTCATCTCCTTTATCTTCTAAATCGACATCGGACTCGCGTCTCGTCTGCATATAGCTCGACCGCAGTTGGATGTGGTGGTGGTCACCCATGAAGCTAAAGGCACCTTCGAACAAGGGATGAGCTCCATCCTTTTTCACGTATATCCTCGCCCAGCCAACTCGCTTCCAGCTACCGTCCGTTGCCTGGACCCATGCCGATCCTTTGAAGACCTTGTGCGCCAACCTGTCGAGAGGCTCCACATGTTTGACATTGCCTTGTGCGTCAAGGTACTGAATGTGAGCGTCTTCCGCGAGGATATCATGGTTTGGCTCGAGAGTAAGCTTCAACCGCTGACTTTTCTTATGAAGGCCGAATGTGATGTCGAAATGCGATGAGGGGTTTACGCGGTGGGAAGGAGTATGTATCACTGGATCCTCGAGGAGGGAGACATATCTGATCGCAGCCGGCTCCTGTGAGCGTGCTGTAGAAATTCCAGTCAGACAAGGGCAAAGAAGGACCCGTAGAAGAGTGAGCACTTACCAAAAACATGAACCGTCAGGAAAGATACTGCGCTGGTCAGCAAAGGAACCAGGCTGCGAAAAAGCCTCATAATTTGAGGGCGGGATAACGGTCAAGGGGACCGTGAAGAAGCGATGGGAGGGATAACAATAGCAGATTTGTAAGCTACAGTCCACACAGTTCCACTCTATGTCGGAATTCCTGCCGAGCCGTGATATTATCGATGTGAAAGAAACCCCCCTAGGTTTAAGAGAGTGAAGTCCACGAAATGAATGAGAATTGGCCGTAGATATATACAGGGCCGTCTGCCGGCGGAGATATGGTTGACGACCACGAGTAAGCAACAGGTTCCCGGATCTTAGGTAGCACGAGCGAGTGGACAGAACCGCCACAGCAAGAGGCAAGGGAATGCGCCCCGTGTCGATACAAGAGGGTAGAGATAGATGTCGTCCTGGGATGTCAGGACTGTCCAACCAGCGAATTCGCTCCGGAGAGTGCGGATTCCTCCGCACGCGGTCGCATCGGACTACTGCGTGCTGATTACGGCGGGTCGTCAGTCCCAAGGTTCTCGGGGAAACAGAGAGCGAAACTCTTTCTCTGCCCGTGACGGTGTCTTTCTTTTCTGCTTGGAAAGCTCAGGGGAGGAATGGATCGCACGTAATCCAAACCATGCCAGCAACGCCGTAGCGGGGTGGCTAAGGACGATCCCTCCCAAGCGCCCAGAAAGCTAGCTCGGGGGAAGGATGCTGGCCAGCGTAATCAACTGGGGCGCAGCAGGCTTGGCAACAGGAGAGGCAGGACAGAAAGCGTCCTGTAAGGAATTGCCGCGATTGAGTCCAAAAAGAGCGAAGATGGAGAGAAAAAGAGAGAGGGGGGAAAGAGGGGGAAGGAGGGAAGAAAACGAGCGACCAGAAAAGCGAGAGGAGATGGAGGGAGCTGGACGTCGATGGCCGCACGAGACCTGGGGATGGCACGCCTGACTCTGAGACGTCTCGGCGCCAACATCCTCGAGAGCTCTGGCCATCGACGATCCACTGCCCCTTCTTTTCTGCAGTCTGCCCGCCCTTTTCCTTCTTTTGGTCGTCTGCTCATCATCTTCAGGCCTCAGCCTTTTCCCGCACGCCACTTAGTCTCTCGGACCTCTCGGTTGTACCCCGGAGATCGCGAAGTCCCACCGACTACGAGGAGTCCTGCATGAGGCTCATCAAACCAATCCAAGCTATATACAAACGGAGTACTGAGGACATATCTGCGAACCTATCAAACACGGGAGCTGACCTCTACTCCGCATCTTCAGGTCTGCCATCTCAGACTGTTTTATCTACTCGCCTGGCGGCTTCCTGCCATTTGCGACCTTGCCAGCTACAACTCAGGACATGCATCCTATTTGAGTAGCATCTCTCGCGATTGCCGGACTAATCCGGATCGTCAGAGGAAAGTCTCGAAGCTGTGTTTTTCATTCTATCCCTGCGCAATGTGTTCCTGGCATGCTAAATTCTGACCGCAAACATCGTATCCGGGGATTTTTTTGTCAGAGTATCGGATCATTTGAAGCTCAATGGTTTCCAAAAGTAGCAAAATGTGACTGCCCCGGACCTACCTTGAATGAAGACCGACTAGGAAATTTCTCATACTTCCTATAGGCCAGTTGCCAAGTGGCTGTTCATCACCCGCAGCATCAAAGGGTTGTCAGACACGTCCGCAATGACAAACGGCCGATTGTAAAATGTATGCCTCTGGCATAATGCCCAAAAAGACTGACCATAAAAACAGCAGACGGAGTTGAACAACTGCTTCTCTGGGCCTCATAATGGCATCACAGTGAGCATATTTCAAATTTCAGCAAATCACCAAGATATCGCGTCCACTACTTGAGACGCCAAGTGTAGGCCGGCGGCTTGTGAGACGTCGGAGCAATTGCCAATGCAACCAACGCAAATCACCTGATTTTCCCGCTACTTTCTAAACCGCTTTGCTATTAAGGTGAAAATACTATAAATAAATCTTCTTGCTAATCGCATTTATGCAGAAATAATGCCACAAGAAGCAGTAAGCAGCCGGCAATCACTATCTCACTTGGGCATCAGTTGAAGATGGAAACATCATTCACAGCCTTGGATTCCGAAAGGACAGGACATTTACCTGTCTAATGAGGGTCCCAATTAACCATTTAATATATCAGGGGGACAATGAGCGACTGAAGCTAGGAGAATGGTAAGAAAGAATCGGAAGTGTGAGACAATTACGGGAAACTACCAACACACAGTAAGTATCCTCAGAACAATCAAATATCAAAAATAAGAACTATCTATCAGACTCATATATGAAAAAAGCTCACACCCCCAGCCCCCACCAGCGCCATTCTAATGGTGCTACGAAAACCCCCGCCTATGGCTTTTGGCGGGCAGGGAAATCTCATTTACCTAATCCTGAAAACCAGCAACTTCACTGACCGTGAATTGCACTATCGTCCTGGATGCTGGTTGCTACATGAATGGCGATAGGGGAACATCAACCAGAAAGGGCAGGCAGAGGTTGAGGCGGGGTTACTGGGGGGACGATCGTATCTCTGTCCCCCTTTCCCTTTCCTCCTTCCACCTCTGTGGAACCTATACCAAGAATACCTAATCTTACTAGATGCCCATGTGCTATTTCCACGTCTAGCAGTTTATTTATAATGAAATCTTGCAGATATAGCCAGTTGACTACTATCAGAAGAGTCATCTTCACAAGGAGAAGGATGCAGGGATTGAAGAAAGCTACCTAACTTGTGCAGAGGCCATCGCTTTCTCTGCATTATGTAGTCAAATGATCCGTCTGTATCAACGTCTCGATAAGTGCTCTTACACCTAACAGATCTCGGACCGGACAACGACTGCTACGTAATGTACCTAACATAGTCAAAAGACTGGTATCTGTTTCTTTTCGTTATGTATGTCAGGCATCTATCTGGACTTGCGAAGAAGTTGGTATTACGTCACTTTATTCTTCTGCCAGGTGATGTCAATGATGATGATGCCAATGTAGTTCTCTTTCCCCGGATTAAGGATCTTTTCAGTCTCAGAGTCTGGGGCTGACGACTGAAGCGCTCCCGCTTCGTTTTCGTCCATCCGTATTTCTTTCCTCATTAAGATACCTAACACAGACTCCCCACATCATACTGGACTTTCCGGGTTCGATACATACCTACCTAGGTAGGTATGTACCTCTTGTAGCGTTTTCAGAAGTTGACAGGATCCTTTTCTCGAGGAATGGAGGATAGTTATTAAAGATGAACCTCGGAATATAATAGCGCTGCATCTTTGCTTTGATCAATAGAACGTCAGCGGCTCACTCATGGCGAACAGTAGGCATGTACATATACAGCAATAGAAAGAACGGTGGCAATATCAAAGCCATTCGTGCTCCCTTCACACAAGCCCACCTTCATGTCCGCTGGTGTATTTCCATGGATTTAAGGCATGCCCCATCCGCAGCACAGCTATATATAGATCATCGGATGTCATACAAAATACGTCATAGACAGTGGAAAGGGGCCTTTGTCTAATGTGGTCAATATCTTGGCTCCTGGGGACCCCGGAAACAGTGAAGGGGACAGGTCAGAACGCAGGAGACCATATTTTTAGCATATTAGACAGATGTTCTCTCTGGAGACTTGTCGATCGACCTATATGGCCTGACGATTTAGAACGTTCCAGATTGATGCCCTGGACCGTGCATATGCAAAGGGATCCGCATGGATCATGATCCGCCTAATTTCAGCGGCGCTTTTGGCTGCGGGGTATATTTGGGTATCAGCTATTCAATTTCCCTTTTTGATAGGTAATAAATGGTCAATCAGGAGCTGTATGATACAGCTCATGGGCCGCCATCGCAAACTGTGGGATCGACGCCCCGCATAGTTTGCACGTATCGCTGAAGATTGCCACCTCGTCATCACTTTCATTCTCTTCCCAGACGCCATCATCCCGAGCAGAATCGCAAAGTGTGGAGCTTGCCGGTTGGGCTTCTACAAAATTTTGATGCGAGGGAGGCATATGGGCCACAGTTTCCGAGCTCACCTCAGAGGGAGGATCGTGAGGAGCCTGGACATCAAGTTGTGAGCGCACAGGGTCGCTCTCGGGGGGCTTCCAATCTTTCAGCACAGCCCCCTGCTTCCGAAACATCTTTCCTATATCTCCGCCACTGCTCTGTTTCTGCTCCCCAGCGCTCTCGACCATGTTGGTGACAGCTACGTTGAGTAAGCGCAGGCTCCAACCGGACTTCTCTGGATGTAGCTTGCGAAACATGGACATGAGACTGTCTTGGACCAAGCGCTCCGCGAGAGCATCTACACTCTCGTCAAGGTTGAAGATAAAGTGAGGGACGGGAGCGGAGCGCGATATCCTGTTGAAACTGTGACTGTGGGATCCATCTCGGTTGGGGGGTGGTCGGGGCTGCGTCGAGAGGCGCAGTGTCCGCGGACGGGCCAGCCAGCGGACTCTGCTGACGGGACAGGATTCTTTCTTCTCATCTTCGGAGTCCGCCTCTTCTGTCAGGTCTGTGCGCATGCGACGGATTAGGCTGCCAGCGAGCGTCACGAGCTCCTTCCTAACAGCGTCAATGCTATCAAGCCTCCTGTAGGAGTCTTCGATGCTGATCTGCGTAGGCGTAGCTCTGGCTTTCGAGACTTCGGAAGAGTCAACTCCATTTATCAGACCCCATACCTTCACGCCGATATCTCTAGGAGACCCCGGTTTGCCAAGGATCTTTTCCAGCAAGGGAGGTCCCATTCCAGGAAACAAACGGACCTGTCGAACGGTGACCTTGTCGTCCGCCGCAACTGCATGGTAGGAGTCAGAGTTCGGTTCCCGGCCGAGGATGTGAGCTCTGAGCTTATGAGCAAGCTTAAACCCGATTCCAGGGACCTTGCCAATCTCATAGGCATCGAGAAAACGCGTAACATTGCTCTCTTCGCCTGGCCCTCCAGCAGCATAGGGCGGAAGGAGTGTCGTTTGGTTATTTGGCTTATGGACACTGCCAACCAGCTTTGAAAGAAGCTTGGATGTGGATACACCGACTGTGGCAGTGTAACCCTTCTGTTGTTCAAGTTGGTCCCGGAGGTAACGGGCGAGATGGGAGGCAACAAGGAGTCGCACACGCAGTGCGTCAGAGGGAAAAGACGAGGAGGTAATCATCGCTCCGGGTTGACCTTCCGGGAAAGGAGGATAAGTCGGACCGCAGAACGTTGTGGCGTCATAGGCAAAGCCAACGGTAGGATCAAGCTTGTCTAGATAGAAGAACGAATTGGCCAGGTCGTGGCTGTTCAACAGCTCCACGTTGTACTCGATCATTTCTGTGACGTCTAGAAACACCTATATTTGCAATAAGAATCTCTGCTGGGATCTATATTTGGCCTAGAAACGCGGCCGGAACACACCTCGTCAAAGCCTAGTTTCTCGACGCGGTCCCCCCAGACGAATGACTTGAGGAAGCTATACAGCGCCTTCGACGCGTCGCGGAACTTGGTGAGGTCTTCTCCCAGAACGATCACCACATCTGGACAGACCTTCTTGGCTTCGCTGATCAGCTGCAGCTTGCGCAGCCCCCGCCGACGGGCCTCGTAGTTGCATGTCACGACAATTTGCTTCTGCTTTACGGCAAGGGGGAGTGATTTCAGCGCCGGATTCTCCGCCTCAAACACTGAGGCATAGAAACAATCATAATCCTGTGAGCCGCGCCATTGTTAGCTCGACCGGCCCCAACGCCAAAGGTGGCGGAGATTATTATTGTCATCTGAAGATTACTGACGAAGTGGATTATGATCCGGCTGTCATTCCGGGGAGGCGGAGCAGCCATTATTTCCTGTGTCAGCAGGTCCTTCTTTGCCGAGGTCAAGCATAAAGATCCACACGCGTCATACAGCGGCGAAGCAAAGAGGATGGGTCTGGTCTAGTCTAGTAGTAGTAGTAGATGGAGATCTCGGAATTTTCCAGGTGGCTTTTTAGCAATATTGGGGAGGCTGGAGCAGGTCTGGTGGAACCAACGGAGTGGATCTCCCACCGGAGACAGATCGCCGTAACCGCTTCCCAACAGCAGCAGCCCGACATGATCGAAAAAAGCCAGGGGCTGGGGAGGAGGCTGGAGCTCCCCCAAGAGGCGTCTCAAGCTGCTCGGACGGGCGTCTGACGCGATGCGTCGCTGCGCCAGACACGTCACCGCCACCGTGGCTGGTGTGGATATCACGTGACCCTCAGGGATCCGACTCCGACTGAGATCGGGATCCTCGACGCGACACGCTGCCGAGACCCATCATCGATTCACATCACCCATCCTCACCGTCCGATGTCTACAGTACGTCTCCGTCCTTGCTTCACATGCCAACACGTCCTTTCGACAGGCACCCGATGCGGTCTACCGAGTTCCTTTGTTTCCTTGCCGCCCGGGCCGGCACTGTGTTTCCCTCCCGCCGTGAACCGCCGGGTACAAGGTACTATGAATAACATCTCCCCGCTGGAACCACTGGCTGACATGGACCAGCCACCCTGTGCGTCGAGGCAGGGTTCTGCTCGCCGATAGGCCTCATTGGCAGCGGTCCAGCGCTCCGCCGTGAGCTCCAACCTCCCAAGGGCCCCTGTCCTCGCCGCTCCTCTTGGCGGTCCCACTGGCTCGTGTCCCAGGCTCCTTTTTTTAGCTTGTCAACGCGCGGGGGAGAAAAAAGAGCGCGATAATCATGGTCCCTTGGCAGCAGGACCTATCGTCGATCCCACAGCACAGTCCCAGTGACAGATAACTAGAGTCTAGCGGTGGTTGTGTCTCCCACCCTGCGTCTCTGACCGCGTGTTTCTTTTCCATTGCCCCACTGGAAAAGCTGATCCCCGGGGTCTCTGCGGTCCTGGGTGTCGCATCTGGACTCAACATGATCTTTTCGGGCGGCGTCTCGATCTCGATGGGTCCATGGCGCACGATAGTCTCGCAGCGTCAGCACCTCCGCTCCATAGCGCTTATCCCTGTTTCTTACTTTAGCCGGCTGTCTCTTTAAAAAAGAGGTGAAAAAAAACCGGATGGAAGACCTCTGACGCGGCTAATCTTGCCGTGCGATTTCTTCTGCTTTAAAAGTTCTTTGCCTGCCGCTCCCCTCCCACAAGCGCATACATACCACTCCAGCGCAGCGTCCAGGACTCCGGAGTCAGTGGCGACCTGCTCGGGACTCGACTAGCTTACGGGCACACACGGCGCATGTTCGCAGTTCTGCCTTGGTGGTTATAATATCCGTTTCAGCCTCTCGGGCGCTCTCCCAGGCCTGTCTATTCTGCCTCTCAAGAACAGTCCTGCGGGGCGCAGCGCACGCCATCTTCTCTCTTTTTACTTTTTGATTATCTCTTATCGACCCCTCTGTCCTTCGTCATGCTTGCGATCTCCATGACCCCGCAAGCACCGCACCTCTGCGATCCCGGCTCAGACGCAGGCTGTACGTCGTCTGCGACGACGACCCCGACCATCGCGGCGCAACCCATATCTTCTCAACACGCATCGGCGGCTCGTGATATGCTTTCCACCATTCCGACTGCAGATTCCTCAGGCCACGACAAGAATGTCAGGAAGCGACCAAAGCTATCTCTCCAGACGACATCACTCCCTATGACCTTTGGGAAGTCGACGACTGGACTGTCTCTCTCCTTCGCAACCAACTCAGCTGTCTCACCAACCGTGCTCAATACATTTAGCAACGCTTATGACCTTTGGCCATCACCTTCGATTAGCGCAACCTCGTCTCCGAAAAAATCGGGAAAGCACTTCAGATTTCCATCTTCACATGCCGCAAACAACCGAGAAGGAGTTCCATATCAACTACCACTTGGTGTGAAAAGCATTCTTCGAAATTCGCCTTTGCCGTCATCTTCTATGCGACACTCCTCAACGTCAATGGCCACGGGCGCGACGACACGACGAGTATACTTTCCTGCAAAAAAGCAAGTCAGCTATCGGTTCCCTCTTGAAGAGGAGATCAAAACAGTCCGTTTCACCGCGAGACATTCAGATCTCTCCGATGAATCCGACTCGGAGGTCTCTGATATATCTGAATCGGAGGAGAGTTCAGATTCAAGCACTCTGCAGTCGGATTCGGGCATGTCAGATGACGAGACCGACTCACACGCATCTCCACAGTCTGAGAAGAAGAAGAGAAAGAAGAACATGCGCAGTGAGAGGCAAATTCGGGCTGCTGCGCTGCGGGACGGTCTGAAAGGAGATGATTACGACCTAGCAAGTCCCCAGACTCCTCGTCAAAGCCGACGGAAACGTCTTTGCAAATGGCGATGGACGTTGGGACCACTTGAGACGAGTGACACTGCGATTATTCCTTCTTCCCTCGATGAACAGAACACGCATACAGCATCTCCGGTGCCTGCACCATCCTCGAAAACGGGCGAAGTGAACGTTGCTTCTATCCAATGACAGCAAGGGACATCCTGCTTGATGGTCTCATTTCAAGCCCACGCTTAGGCTCCCCGTCACGTCCTCTCTCCCGATAGTGTCTGATGAAGTTGATGGATTTGACGAACCCAACAACGACAGCACTATGAATCTCCATGCCAGCATTCAATGAATCGACGAAAGACGCCTTCCACTACCGGACGCCGATGTTGTCGCGCAAAATGACGAGTCACGTTACATAAAGGTGGAGCATATTTGGGATCATGAATGTTCTTTCTCTCCGCGATGTATAGATCTTCCGCGAAACCTTCTATTTCCGTATCTTCACTGTTTATATTTGATGTGATGGAAGAGGGCGGATATTTCAACTTCCGTGTACTTGTATCTAGATTTTTTTTTGGCGCGGACATGGACATGGCTGGACCGGGATTGTCTTCTATTGCCTGCTTTTTGATTGTCCAGGCACGCCTTTTGTTGACTGGGCATATATTTTTACTCTTTTTATAATTAATATTTTTTGTGTCATATTTTCGGTCCTTGAAAGTGTCATTTATTTTCTTTCAACCGCCACAACTACTTGCCTTGCTACCAAGGGTGTCACTTTCCTTAATCTTCGGGATCTAACGAATTCATCGAGGAGCGACACATTGTGTATATGTGATACGAGATATATACACTTATGATGTCATTGAAATCTTGATTGTGAATCTCATGTCAGCGACTTGGGTTGGTGCTCGGTTGGATCACGAAACTACTACTGGAGACTATCTATTTATTCATCCCGGCTTTTTCATCCCCATCCTCCAGTATGACCATGATCATGATCATAAAAGCCCACACACCTCACGATATTAATTCTCCGACCTCTTTTGCCCCTCTCTCAATTAGAATCTCTGCATACTGTAGGTAGTTGGGACCAACAGGTGGCGGGCGCGAACCAAACAAGCCAACTAGTTAACTGCCAACGTGGCCTGAGCGGTCACTCAGTCAGTATATGACGTATGCCGGTTTTCTTTCCAACGCAAGTCATGGCCTATTTTTGTCTCATGTTGTTATGCTAGGTGGCCGGATCAGATGCTCGATTGAGTAATTTCTACGGTTAGTAGTTTCTGTGCTGTAAAAATAGCAGCGATTGCGGCAAGCAAGTAAGCAAGCAAGGATGCTATTCTTACAGAGTCCAGCAGCAGTTTAAGTTATTTGTTTGCCTTTGAAGACGTGATGACGCTATGTATATATATATAGAATGTTATTCCTACCTGCCTATGTGGCTACCCGACTCTCGACTGGGGTGCCTTTTCTTTTATTTTTAGAGTGGCAAGCAGTATTTATTGATTGTTCGGGGAGCGCTGACGGAATAATGACAGACCATGACCATGTAAGATGGGAATGCCGTCTTCGAAACGAAAAACATGTTCCATTGATTATCAATGCGTCGTAAAACTGAAACAAGCAAGACCATGTGCATAGATACTTTATAGATTAGATAGTAGAATCGTACTGTGCAGATACGCAGCGTGTGCGTTTCAATCAAATGTCGAATATCAATCGAACTTTTTCGGAGCGGGTTCATGGAAATGCCATGCTCTGCTAGCTTCGTTCTGAACAGACAGACAAAACGCAAGCCACATACATGTGTTCAATCAATCAGTCTCACTTGCCAGTCTCGGTTTCAATATCCGGCTCTCTCCCCGTGAGATCGCCACCGAGCTTCTGCCTCACCTTCCGCAGGGCGAACTTGGCCTCGTCTTTGGCAAAGACCGCGTTGCGCGCGGCCTTCCACTGCATGAGGCCGCGTTGCTTGCGCTGCTCGGTGCGCCTGTTCGCCTTCTTGCCCATGCGGTGCTGTGCGGCGGCTTCTTCTTCTCCCTTGGACTTGGAAGAAGAAGAAGAAGACGACTGGCTCGTGGCCGTCGCCGTCGTAGCCAGGTCGGAGAGGGACTGCTCTTCACTTCCGGTCGATTCACCGGAGGATTCGCTGCTCCCGTCTCCGCCGTTGTCCAGGTCCTTTCTCGCGGCGTCGCGTCCCTTCTTGGCGTTTTCAGTCCCCGGTCGGGGCTGCGACTTCTCGCAGATCGGAGGGGGACAGACGGGGTCGTGGCGAGGCTTGTCGCGGCCTGGCTCGGCGACCTTGCGACCCTTCGAGTCTGTGTACGCGCGTGGATCGTGGCCGAAGGCACCGCTCCAGTCCGTTCCGTCCTTGGCGATCCAACGTTGTCGTTCCTCCGGATCGGCCTGCTTGAGCACGTTGCGGCCTTCCAGCAGGGACTTCTCGTGCAGATCCCGGACTTCCTCGGACATCTCAACTTCGACAGTTCGGTTCCGTACTCCCTCAGAGAGACACGCTTCCCAGGTCTCGTATGTCTCGCGTGAATCGTTATCCATCACGAAGTGCTCGTGAGACTCATCGATACCCGGCGAGAAGCGCGCTGTGAACTGCAGACGGCCGACTTCTGTGAGGTCCTCCAAGCCGGGAACTAGCTTGGCCTTCCAGTTTTGCTCCGTGATATAGTTCTGGGTTAACCGGTTGCCGTTCTTCGTTGTCCAGATTGGAATGTCAATGGGAGTTTCTTCATTGTCAACGAGATGCTGGAGCCAGAGCACCGCATACGCTGCGGCACCTCTCCTATGCGGGATGTGGAACTCGAAAACGACGGGAGAGCGGTAGCGATGCTTGACAGGCAAACGGTTTCCATGTCTTGCGTGTCTCTGCGTAAGGTCGAAGACAGCCCCGTTACCCTCCCAATGGCAGGTGCCTCGTGGGATCCTGCCAATGCTGCCGCCAGTGCGGAGTTTGATCTTAGCGTGGTGTACGTAGTTTTGCGCTGTAATCCGGTCTGATGTGAACTCGAAGGTACCGACGTCCCATCCGAGCATGTTAGGTGGCAACCTGGTTTCGACGCTTCGGAAAAGAAGCGAGATACGGATTCGTCCAAACCCGATCCCACCGTCGAGGGGATACCACCTGGTCACTTGGGAGCGGTTCTCGAATATGTCGGAGAGCTTCAATGGTACCACACCCAATATAGGATCGTGTTCACGATATCGCTGGTCCCGAACAGTGACAGTCACGATACTCGATCTCCAGTCACGGATGAACCGCTCTGTCCCTGCGTTGAAGATCGGCTTGCTACTCACAGCTTTCGCTCGGGTACGATAAACCTTGAATGGGTCAGATCCAGAAATACATCAATAGATAAATTGCACTCACCAGCGTATCGTTCAGAAGAATTGTGCAGTAGCTAGTTGGGAGATCTTTGCCTTGCTCCTCGGTATTCTCGCCATATGGCTTCGCGGGCTCATATTCCCTCCCTTTCCGATTGCCATTACTTCCTTTAATGTTCACAAGTTGTAGGTTGACGATCTGATGCACGACGATACTAAGAATGCCACTGGGCCAGAGAGGGTCAGGAGGGGTATGCATCACAGCGTCCTCCTCGTCGTTCGATATAATGCCTTTCTCATCCTGGAGCGAGGGTATATCCTTGAGGTTTTGTGGCAGATTCTTGTTCTTCCCATCTGTCCTCAGTGCGGGCCTGATTCTAGGTTTTCCGAAGAAACCAACTTCCCAATGCAGCTCGCCTGGCATCGTGCTGTCCGCATCCATCCCCTGAAGTTTGGACACTTGCGGATACATCTTCCCTGGGTGCTGGATCATTCTCTGCATCGACAGCTCGACTTTACCAACGATGTCATCCGCTGTGTGGCGGTCGGAGTCCCAAAGCTCAACGCTGAGCTGCTCGTCTGCTCGTATCAGCTCAGGAGTGACAAGCAGTGCTGCAGTCTCCTCCCAGATTGGATTGAGATCGTCAGTAATGACCCGGGTGCAATACATCGGCTTCCCATATTTCGAGAAAGAAAGGTTAATGTAAGGGTCGCTGCCGCCACCGTGAGAGCCACGTTTGTCCTGCTTGCTCAAGCCAACAGCGCGATGAATTCGAATCCACATGACGCCTAGTGCATCGGTCTCTTTTTGGATATCGTCACCTTTGAGCATCATGCTAAGGTCCAGAGTCATCGATTTGGGAGCCACATAGAGACTGGCGGCCGCGCCAATGGCATAGTTGACGAATTGAGAAATCACCGGGAGATTCAACACGTTAACGCCTTTCCTAACCATAGGAGTACAACCAGCCTGCACATGGGGCAGACCCATGAAACTGAAAGTCAAGCTCTTCGCAAATGGGGGCTCGGGTGTCATCTGCACTCTGAGCCGAACAGTGCCCACCAGCTGGATTAGCTCGGCGAAGATTGGAAGAGGAACCCCAAAGAGCCCTTTTACTCCGAGATAAAACACCAACTCCATATGCATGTTGCGAGCTTTGGCGGCAGTGCTCTCCCCGCTGGGCTTCGCATGGTATGCGAAAGAGATCTCAAGGTTGTAGTAATCCCCACCCTCCTCGTCAGCAGCAGCTGCCTGTGGATCCTTGTTTTTCCTGTTTTCCTCATGGATATTGTCTCTCAGATGCTGGACGTGATCGTCGGGGAGCGCACGTAGGCTGAGAATGCGTATAGGGTTGTTCCCCTGATCGATCTCAGCAACACGGACGTTTTCGATCACGCCTGGGATAGAAGCTTGCATAACGTCTTCAATCGTATCTGCGATGCCTGAGAACATGTCTGGGTTCATCAGGCCCCATGCAACGCCGAGAAAGGTGTTTATCCATTCAACAGACTCGGGTAGCAGATTCGCGGTTGCCTGGAGAGATCAGCACAAAAAAAAGATAATATAGCCCGATAGCCAATGGATCATACAGACTGGCCTCTTAACTGCTCATTGTGCCATTCCATTTCTTGGCCGCTTCGGATAACCTCTTTCATCCAAAGCCACACTCCAGACGCGACGCAGAAAGCCAATGGCAGGAGCCCCCAAAGCGAACCGCCGAACACTCTTCCCAGGAAGATAATTGCAATGGATATTCCCACGCTCAGGGCACTGCCACGCTTCTCCAGCGCCTCAAACATAGGCTGGTAGGTTACTGAGGGAGTAGGGTGAAAAAGGATGTTCGTTTTCTCGCCATGGATGGGGACGTCCGACGTGGTACCGTCGGCCATTGGGTCTGGCGGCGCGGTGGCATCCTGGCTACGCTTGTACTCGGAAAGGGTTTGTGAGGGATCTGTCTTGTTGGGCTTTGGCACGAGTTAGGTCTGCGCTGTAGTACGGTGATCCCGACGGAACAGTGACTTACGGTTGGCTTGCCGAGATTGGCATTGGGAACTGTGAGCTGCAGCGGGTCAGCACACTTATCCCCATGATTCATGGAGTCATGCCTACCTTCGGGTCCTTGACAGATTTTATAAAATCCTTGCCAACATCTTCAATCTCGATCTCTCTGCCAGTGGTGGGATCCGTAACCCGCCGGGACCGTTGTGACGAACCGGGGGCCCGTTCTTCCCTGTCAAAAGTAGACTCTCGACTCTTGTCTCTCCTGTGCTCTTGCTTCTTGTTCTTGCTGTCGCCATCGATCTTTCTGTCCCGTTCCTTCTTATCCTTGTCGAGGGTCTCTATGAACTTCTGTATTGTGGGAACGGGGTTTCTGGCACTCCAATGGCCTCCTGGATGACGATGTTGGGTTTCCATACTGGCCAGCTCCAGCTGCTAATTTAACGACGAGGCCAGCTCTTAATTTAGTCAATTGGCCACTCTAAGGAGGGAATTGCGCGGTAGAAAGACATCAGCGAAGACAGTCTTCGCTCTCGTGGCGAAGCAAGATCACCACGAATGGGTGAAAAGAGAGAGAGGATAGAGAGCTTCCAAAGAAACACAGTTTGAAGCGAGAAATGACGGCAAGCAATACCATATCATGGCTCCTCGGCGGTTAGAAGCTGTGTACTCCGAATCTCTGATATCATTAAGTTGGCGAGCTGCCTCCGCAAGCTTTCGCCTACGTCATTGCTGAGGGACTCGCCAAGACTTGCGCATCGACACTGGATGCGTCTGAAGACGTGATCGGCCGATGATACAAATCCATGGCCAATTGCAGGAGAGATATGGCGACGTCCGCTCTGAATCACCAGGGATGTCTGATGCGCTGCGTGTATGAAGAGGTGCGCGCGGTGACGGAGTAGTGTGTCCGTACTCCGTAGATGATCCCGTTCAGCGCATGGACACGGCCCGGGCTTTGGCAATCCATTTCCGCGCGGAGTATGAGCCGCGGCACTTGCCGTTTTCATACGAACAGTGATTTCTCACAATTGGCAGTCGGTTTTCTCGAAATGGACGAGCTAGAGGAAGAGTTTGCAGACCGTCAAGGGCAGATGTGTTCCTATTATGGCACTATACCTGTTATACCTGGTGCCTACCCAGAGTCTGATCAAATGCCCACGGGGACTCCCGAAGATCCTACCTATAAGTAGTTTCCAATTGCTATATACCCCCCGCGTGGATACCTGCCTAGGTAGGTAGAGATTGACGGCAAACTCTGGAGAACCACATGTTGGCCATCTATTCAGAAGGTCACGGGGAAGTTGTCCTTCCTCTTATTTTGTTGTGAGACTTGGTTTCCATTGAACTTCAATCTCCTGAGTCGCTCCGAGGGAATAGGCTTATCATAGAGTCCTCTTATTGTTTTCCTTCCATGTATTTATTTAGCTCAATCGGTGACCACTCGTGAAATCATCAGGTAATAGTGTTATGGAATACGAGATTAAGGAAATGAAGATAGGAAAAAGAATGAGGAGGTGGAAAGACAAAAAATAAGAGAGAGTGGGATGGCGACAGGTGGAGTGAAGAAATCTCTTCAAGAGGTCGTGCTGCTAATTTGTTGTCAGCCTTATCCCAAAGAATGTACACCTACAAGAAGTCACTTAAAGATAATACCCAATCTTAATGATTGGATCGGAAAAGTTTACCTAAGTGAGAGAGGAACGTTTCTGCTTATGTTTGCTTTTTTGGTGCCTTGTTCCTTTTCTTTCTGCAATGATCCTCCAAGGCACAGAGCTGCAGAAGCATGTTGACGTAATTTCAGCGCCGGATTGTCTAGCCCTTGAGGAGGAATACCTCCCGCTCGGCACATCACAGAAGTTAAAACGAGGTCCTGAACTCGAATCAGAACGTCGGGAACAACTGTCGTCAATGGCGAAAGTTTATGGAGGCGTTGTTGCTGCCCAACTGCTTCCTCTATGCTGCTCAGGCGCTCTTGAAATAAACAAACAGGGCTCTTTCGAAGATAAGGGTATACAACTGAGCATAGAAGAAAGTTCATCCAAAAGGGCGAGATGGTATCTTCATCCTAGGAAGGAGTCAATGGTGATATGAGGTGTTCGTTCAGATGGGCTGCACGGGCCACACGACATCGAATATTTTCCAGGAAGCTCGTCAGACTTTCAAAACATCCATCGGCTTCAAACAGTGGCGTACAGTCTATGAATTCCTCGTATCTGCATGAAAAGATTCTCCTGTAAGGATTGATATTGAACTAGCTCTAGAGAGCTACTGTCCTCGTGACCAGTGATGCAGAAGGATCTTCGCGTCAGGCTACCGACATCTTTCTGTCATTGATAGATCTGTCGAGAGATTAGCATCCTCGCAGATCAGGGCGTGGGGTGCACCGTGCGCATCAAACAAGAGATAGACCGTTTGCATCTCCTACACGCCCAATCATGACTGTTGTAATTCTCGATTACGCCCTCAGGAGGCTATTATTCGGGGTCATGATAGCCTCGTCTTGGCGAATGATGGTTGGTGCTGTCTCGAAACACTGGACGATCTATGAACCGGTGGGAAAGAAGGACTCCCCCCACCCAAAAGACGCGATGGAGGATTCGCGAAGAACCACCTGATCGATTTCGTTACATAAAATTGCAGAATTGGAATCATGTTCAGCCGCAAGTAGAATCCGTGAAAATTTATGCAGCCCCTCCAGGGTTGGAGACAAAATCTGCTGCTGCCCCGCTATGGTCCAGAATTCGAGAACGGCTAGGTACTGTACTTCTCGTTTCGCGGCAGCCGCCGAAATTATTGCCTGCAGCTAAGGGAATCGAGTCACTGGATGCTAGCGGCGCAGCGCAGCATGCTGAAGAGGATGATAGCCCTTGAAGATATCCTCGAATCAAGTGGTTAAGGCTTCATTCGGTGCTATGGTCAGCCTGGATGGGGAGGAGGCAAGTACGGAGTACACTTGGACAACTGGGGGCTTCTGATTTGCGGGCCTAGGAGCAATGCACGCAGATCCGTAAACTGCGCATCTATTAGGCATAGAATGCCCAGTCTTAATATGATAAGACATGGGGGTCGGAGAATTTTTTTTAAAAAAAAGTATTTATATTCGCGAGATGCCTCGTAAAGAGCGGGTTTCCAGAGAGGCCCCGGGAGATTGAGAGTTGAGAGATCAGGAGGAAAGCGCAAGCATGTCACCGAAGACACAACAACTGTGGACATTTATTTCTGCCTTCTATGAGGCCCATATCCGTCGCGTGACACTTCAGATTGATATCGAGAAGTGCAACTATACGACTGTGATCGTCGAGCCTCATGCAGGCGGCACCGGAGGAAATGGGTATCTTGAGGATCGGTTGGTGATGCTCCACGAAGACGGTCTGGATACAGAAGCCGCTGTTCACGAACAAAACGAGATCATAGAACGCATCACGAGCCTCTGTCGAGCAAAATATGGGAGAAGCGCGCCTCCATTCGGCAGCGTGATCTACGCGCTCACAATCGACGGGGAATTCCAGGTCAAAGACCTCCCAGATCATCGTCTGATTCCGGCACTGAAGACGGCACCCGAGGCGTTCGGAACGGACATCCCTCTGCCCCCGTTTGTTTCCCGGTCTCAGCTGAAGCCCGTCGCGGGGGTCGGTCAGTTCCTGCTCTCGCAGACCCGTCTGGTCGAGCACCAGGGCAAGCTCTATATCGCAAAGGGACCGGTCTACCCTCAGCGGGCGATGCTGGATCTGAGCGAAGTCAGGAATCTGATTTCTCTCCCCGGCAGACATCCCAACGTTATGGACCCACCGGCAGCGCTGATCACGCTGAGCGAGACGGACGAGCGCGTTTGCGGGTTCCTGACCACGTATCATGCCAACGGGAACCTTGAATACTACGCGCGCAAGCTCCGGAAGGAAGGGAAGCTGTCGCCGAAACTGCTGGTGAAATGGGCATCGCAGCTGGTCGACGCGGTGGCCTTCCTGGCGCGCCACCAGACCTTCCACGGTGACCTCAAGCCCGACAACATCGTCGTAACGGAGAACGAGGACATTGTCCTGATAGACTTCACGCGCCTCTTCACCACCTTCGTGACGGCGAGCCCGGAGGTGAGGAAGCTCTGCGCGCAGTCCGGCGGCACGACCCTCGGCATCCCGGCCCACTGGCCGATGGAGTCGGTCCTGCCGTCGGAGGTCTACTCGATCGGACGCACGCTCTACCTCGTCTGCGAGGGGATCGAGATGGCTAAGGTCTACCGCGAAGTGGGCTGGACCCAGGACGGCGCCTTTCCCACGGTCTTCTCCCCTCGCACTTCTACGCCCCCAGAGCTGCAGCGGATCATATCGCTCTGCGTCGCGCAGGATCCTGCGCAACGACCTTCCTTGGAGGATCTGGCTCAGATGCTTCGTGCCGCGGACAAGAAGCTGAGCAGCAGCAAAGATAAAAAGAAGCAGACGGTCAATTGGTCATTCCATCTCCGTAGGGCTGACGAAGAAACAGTATCCAGGCCGTTTTACATGATCAGGTCACGTCTTTTTTATTGAGAAGAGTTTTTTTTGGTTCTGCAGTGTTTGGAGATATCGGGTCTTTATTTTTTTTAATTTTTCTATATACATGAGATGTGTTGTTTGATATTCCTGACTGTATATAGGGAGCAAATGGATATGGGGAAAAAGAGGATGAAGAGGAGGGCATTCCAAACTCCGCATTCCCACTGTAGACTTTGGACAGAGCTGACATATGATCAAGGAATGGCAGCCAATAGGTACTGACCGTTTTTGTGTACATCAACAAATGTACTGTGCGACAGACACGCCACCACGGAAGTTCAGAGGTACTACTGCATCTATCCATCTACCAGTGAGATCTTACATAATAACCGTAGGATCACACTACTAGATAACTAGATAGATGGACGTGCGGCAAGCGCTCGACTCTCGTGATACCAATTTCTAAGCTATCTGCCTGTCGAGGCCCAGAGCTAGAGGTCGAGCGTTGGCCGATGCTAAGGTAGGTAGCGTCCTTGCAGGGCCACGCGCGGAGCCGGGCCCGGCCGATGTCCGGTGTCGACGTCAGGGCGGCATGACCACACACCGACACGCCGGGGTACACCGTCCAGTGCGCTTTCGCAGGTGTGCGCTGGACAGCTAGCTGGACAGGTTGACCAGACCACTTGCCATGCACACGGTATCGGGCAACGCTTGACTTCAGCTTTTCTCTCTTCAGAATCTTTCTTCTTAAGACCTGGCAGCTAGAGGGACTGGGACACTCTTCTTTCCAGTGTTCTCTGAAGTCGACGTCGGTTCAAAACGTCGAGGTCGATCACCGATCGGACAGCACAGTAAGCTTACATAGCTTGCCGGATACCTTTGTCTTTTATTTAGCGCATCCGGCCCTATCATTTCGCCATCGACTCTTCCTTTTCTCTCAGACCAGATTCAGAATAACAGGTTCTCAATAATGTCTACTACAGAAACGCCCGCCCAGCAGGCGGCGCGCCTGCGCCGCGAGCGTCGCGAGGCCAAGATCAGAGAGGGTGGTTCTGCGCGCTTGGACAAGATCACCAGCCTGAGTCGGGCGCCGGTGTCTGGTACGTTTTTCTTTTCTTGCTTTTTGTCTACGCTGATATGTCGCTTGCCTTTTTTGGCTGTGTCGTTTTCCACCGGCTTGAGTTATGGCGAACGCCGCACTAACGTGTACTGTGTATCTATCTAGAGATTGCTACATCCCCATCACCACAACCCGCACCGACACCGCAGCCAGCATCATCGGTATCACCAGCACCAGCACCAGCCATCGCTGCCTCAGAGCAGCCGCGCGCCCAGGCGCCGCCTCGAACCACGACGACAACACCTGTACCACCACCGAACCCGCCGCCGAGTGTAGAAGACCAGTCCCCGGAGAGCATCCAAGCACAGCGGGAGTATCTACGCGCGTTGCTGCACGCGGCGCCGCCAGCCCAACCGCAGGAGCAACAGCCCGCGGAAGACCCTGCACTTAAGCTGCTCAGCGCACTGCTGGGAGGCGGTCTGGCGGGAGATTCAGCCGCCGGGGGAGCAGCACCAGGGCTGACCCCGTCCGATCTGACGTCGGCCCTGGGCCTGCCTCCGTTCCTCTCGAATCTGCTGCTGGGCGCGGGGGGAGCAGCAGTACAGCCTCAGACGCCGGAGGAGAAGCGACGGGCCTGGATCTGGAAGCTGGTGCATGTGTTCTTCGCGTTTGCCGTCGGGGTGTACCTGTTGCTGCTAATTGGGTCGTCGGTTGCAACGTACGGCAGCCCGCCGCCGCCGCCGGCCACGGCCCAGAACCCCTTCGTCATCTTCATGACGGGGGAGTTGCTCCTGAGCGGGAGTAGGATGTTAACAAAGGGAGGAGGAGGGGAAGGGAAGCTGGTGGCCGCGGGCACGTGGGTGCAGCTTCTCCGGGATGTCGTGAGGGATGGGAGCATCGCCATGTTTGTATTCGGGATGGGGAGCTGGTGGCGCGGGGGATGGCAGACATAGATCGGGAGTATTTAGTAGTAGCATCGTTTTAGTCCTACCTTTTTTAGGCACAGGTGTTTGGTTGTCGGGATAAGCATAAGCTTGCAAGGTAGCAGTAATGAGTGACATCCAAGAACTGCCTTCGATCCAATGGTTTCATATGCTATCTTCCGTGCAATATCACTCCCTTCCCCCTAGCCCGGGAACCCGCGGGCCGAGACCGTCTCCCTTTCATATGTTCTCTGACAATTAAAGTTTACTCCTGACAGGGGTTATAACAATATGACATATCGTTTATCTCCGAGCTGCACCGACGAAATAAAAATATAATATATATTTCGCGCCGCAGACAGGAGCAGCATAGCTTCCAAAAACTGTGAGATTGGTTGGACTCGAGGGCACCCACAACCCCGTCCTGGATGTATTCTCCGTACAGGCTGAGACATCCGACATGATCTCGACAGAGCCCATGCGGTTTTCCGGAAAGTACTCGTGTGGGCTGCAGCATGACCTGTTGTACAGTACATTTACCTCGGAGGAAAGGCCAGCGGTGTGAAGCACCGAAACTTCCGTGTAACCGTCTTGCGCTGGGAGGTTGCGAGAGAAGTCCGTAGTACGGAGCACGGAGTACCTAGGAAGGAGCCTTGGACCGTACACGGTACGACTACGACGGCCATGCGGGAGGCATAGCCGGCAGGGGGAGAGCAGCAACTGCAAGGGCGGGGCGGGCGACAGCCGACGACGACAACTGACACTTCCGTCTCTACGGAGTCCGGAGCCGCAGGTCTCCCCCCGGTGTGAACGACAACGATCGCCGAGAACCGGCCGGGATACATGCGAGCGGCGACCCTTTCCCCACATCCGCGCGACTTGGCCCGACTCCTGCAGCTGGAACGCTGGAGGGTTGGGGAGACTAGCTATCCGTATTTGGGAGTTTCAAAATTTTGGGATTTCACAAAATCCCTGGGTCTCAGATTTCCCAGAGCATGGATCCCTGGAAGAAGGAGCGTTATTATCATTATTGTCAATGATCAAATTTGGCGTATCCGGCATGTGAATTGGCTACCCCATAGCCGACCGGCTTGGGGATCTTCTCAGCCACGAGATTCTGCGTATCTCGTATTTTGACTCTGATTGACAATGCACGCGTGTCAGCTTTTCTGGGGAGGTTGTCCGATGCTTCTCCGTAGATTCATTTAGGATATCCGCCCCCAGATTTCAAGACAGAGGATCGCAAGCCGTGCGCCGTGCTCAGAAAGCAGGCCCTAAGATAGCTGTTTTTGCGGGCCTAGGGAATTCCGGTAGGATTTAGAGGGTCCTAATGGCACAGAGGGTTAGACATAGATCCATGGAGATTTGCACTCTGGCTTCCTGTAATGTATAGCCTTGACTAGTGTGCGATTGGGTTAATAGAACTTTTAGAGATACCTCCTGTCGTATACTCCAGATGTCCCTGGTGCAACGTTGCTTTCACCACACACGGAAGGCTGACTAATGCAGCCATCTATGATGCGCGCTTTTTTGCATTCAAAAAGGCAAAAAAGGCCCCTGGACTCGGAACCGCATGCGATTTTGCCAAAATCCCCAAGTCCCAAAATTTCACTAGGCGGGTGGGGTTGCGCGCCGCCCGGCAAAAACGCTGGCGTGCCCCGTGCAGCTGTTGGGCGGCCGGGCTCCGGAGTGAGGGGCAGCGCGCCCGTGGACGAGGCGTGGATCATCCCATCGCCACGAGATCTCCCTGTTGCAGGCCGCAGCGACGACTCAAGGGCGCCCTCGTCCTCGCGCCAAGGACACGGTACCTCCCACGTCCGCCGACGCGACAGTCATCTGCCTCGCCCGACTCTGGAGAAGGATCTTCTGGGGAAGGGTCTGCGAACAGAAGCTCCGCGGCCTCATTGGCCAGCCGCGCGCCCTCGTTGCTACATCGTCCCGTTCCCTGGCCACCTCCACACGGTCCTGAGTCCTGACGATGTCAGAGCACGGAGCAGGTCTTCAGAAGATGTTCCTTCCAGGGCCCCGCTTCCAGGAGCACCGGGATGGCGAGCCAGGCGTCTGAAACATACCGTAGTTGGCTGCTGGCTGCTCGAGCCCTGTCGATGCTGGCGGCTATCTGCGTCCTGCAGCCCTGCCGGTGCAGGTCCGCGTCCTGGACCTGCGCTGCCTCAGGCGGTCGCGCGCACGGGCAGGAGTCGAGGCGTCGCGCGCGCACGGGACTCGTCAGCCTCTGCGAGCAGATACAACGAGAGACATCAGCAACGCCGCGGCCAGTGAGCATCGTGCAGTGGAGAGGACCGCCGCAGCATCCCTGGCCTGGCTCGTCTTCCCCGGAGGGCCGGAGCAACGGAAACTATGGACGGTCGCGCCCCGCATGGCCGAGCGCGCTCGCTGCAATCTCGGGCGAGCGTTGCGGTTGGTTGGGACGGGGGATGGATGATTATTTCACGGAGTAGCTCATTCACCCATCCGTATACGGGAAGTAGAAATAGCCTAGGCCCTAGGGTCGAGGGGTTCACCGGGGGAACCTTAATCGTCTGTCGCGGTTCAACATTTAAGGCAGTTGCCTCCGCCGTTCCCCAGCGCAGTACCGCCCTCCTCCATCCATTTTTAATCCTCCCCCTTTTCCAGCTTTCTCTCGATTGTTATTTGTTGTTTATTATTATTATTTATTCATCCACCGTCGCGTCCTGGTCCTCGGCGGTCTCGAGAGTCCTGCTCTCGCAGTGCTTGACGCTTTTCGTCATAAGTCGCTCCTGCGGCCCTGCCCCAACCCCGCCGTTCCCCTTGCTGTACCTGAAAGGTAGCTCCCGCCAAGCTCGCGTGTGGTGCCGGCTGGACTTTTGACCGGCCGCGCGCCGCCGTCCCCTTTCGCTGCCGTCCTTCCACGTTTCCAGCTCCTCCGGTCCAAGCAACAAGCTCGTTGACATCTTGCACAGCTAGCAGTCATGTCCGACGGTGACGTTAAGCCTCCCAAGGCCGCAGTGGTAAGCTCATCCCGGTCGGGGCGCGCCGTTGGAAGAGGGCCGGTTGTGCGCCGAACATCGGCCGGTTGCTGACAGGACAAAAAAACAGGTGGCCGAGGCTCACGAAGTCGACACCTACCACGTCCCCAAGGCCTTCCACGAGAACCACCCTTCCAAGCCGAACCTGAGCGGCCTGGAGGAATACAAGAAGCTCTACGAGGAGTCGATCAGGTCCCCCGACACCTTCTGGGCGAGGTTGGCCCGTGAGCTCCTCACCTGGGAGAAGGATTTCCAGACCACCCACATTGGCTCGTTTGCCAACGGCGACAACGCCTGGTTCGTCGAGGGCCGTTTGAACGCGTCGTTCAACTGCGTTGACCGCCATGCCATCAAGAACCCCGACAAGGTTGCCGTCATCTACGAGGCGGATGAGCCCAACGAGGGCCGCAGCATCACCTATGGCGAGCTGCTCCGCGAGGTGTCCCGTCTCGCGTGGGTCCTCAAGCAGCAGGGTGTCAAGAAGGGAGACACCGTTGCCATCTACCTGCCCATGATCCCGGAGGCCGTCATCGCCTTCCTTGCGTGCGCCCGTATCGGTGCCATCCACTCCGTCGTCTTCGCCGGCTTCTCCGCCGACTCTCTCCGTGACCGTATCCTGGACGCCAAGTCCAAGATCATCATCACCACCGACGAAGGAAGGCGCGGTGGCAAGGTGATTGGCACAAAGAGAATCGTGGACGAGGCCCTGAAGCAGTGCCCCGATGTCACCACCGTCCTGGTCTACAAGCGCACCGGCGCTGATGTGCCGTGGACCAAGGGTCGAGACATCTGGTGGCACGAGGAGGTTGAGAAGTTCCCCAACTACCTCCCCCCGGAGTCGATGAATTCGGAAGACCCTCTGTTCCTGCTCTACACCTCCGGCTCGACTGGAAAGCCCAAGGGTGTCATGCACACCACCGGCGGTTACCTGGTGGGCGCCGCTGCTACCGGCAAGTACGTCTTTGACATTCACGAAGACGACCGTTTCTTCTGCGGTGGAGACGTCGGTTGGATCACCGGACACACCTATGTCGTGTATGCGCCCCTGCTCTTGGGTTCCACGACAGTCGTTTTCGAGAGCACTCCCGCCTACCCCAACTTCTCTCGCTACTGGGATGTGATCGAGAAGCACAAGGTCACTCAGTTCTACGTCGCTCCGACGGCGCTGCGGCTCCTGAAGCGCGCTGGCAACGAGCACATCCACCACAACATGGAGCACCTCCGTGTCCTCGGATCTGTCGGTGAGCCGATTGCCCCTGACGTCTGGAAGTGGTACTTCGAGGTTGTCGGAAAGGAGCGGTGTCACATTGTCGACGTAAGAACCCCTTCTCCCAAGAGATCTTTGCCTGTATTCCCTTCTGTGAGATGCTAATCCTCCCGCAGACCTACTGGCAGACCGAGACCGGTTCGCACGTGATCACCCCCTTGGGTGGTGTCACTCCGACCAAGCCCGGCAGCGCTTCCCTGCCATTCTTTGGTATCGAGCCTGCGATCATCGACCCCGTGTCGGGAGAGGAGATCACCGGCAACGATGTTGAAGGTGTCCTGGCCATCAAGCAGCCATGGCCCAGCATGGCCCGTACCGTCTGGGGCGCTCACAAGCGCTACCTTGACACCTACCTCAATGTCTACAAGGGCTACTACGTAAGGATCCTGGCAGTGTTTTTTTTTTCACATTCCAGCGCAGTCAAGCTAATTTGGCGATCTTTAGTTCACCGGTGACGGCGCTGGCCGTGACCACGAAGGATACTACTGGATCCGCGGCCGTGTCGACGACGTCGTCAACGTGTCCGGACACCGTCTCTCTACGGCCGAGATTGAAGCTGCCCTTATTGAGCACCGTAAGTGAAGAGAATCATTGCGCTTATGCTTTTCGACATAGCTGACCAGCCCGGCAGCCCTGGTCGCTGAGGCTGCCGTCGTGGGTATTGCGGATGAGTTGACCGGCCAAGCCGTCAACGCGTTCGTCTCCCTCAAGAGCAGCAACGAGACGAAGGAGCAGGTGAGCAAGGACCTCGTGATGCAGGTGCGCCGGTCGATCGGACCGTTCGCCGCGCCCAAGGCGGTCTACGTCGTCGATGATCTCCCCAAGACCCGGAGCGGCAAGATCATGCGTCGTATCCTGCGCAAGATCCTGAGCGGTGAGGAGGACAGCTTGGGCGACACCTCGACGGTAAGTTTGCGGTTCCATCGCCCGAGAAGTGTGACGCAAAACGCTGACGCGGAGCGACAGCTGTCGGACCCGAGCGTTGTCGGCAAGATCATCGAGACCGTGCGCGCTGCCCGGAAGTGAAAAAGTGTGCAAGGGACGTTGGTGGGAAAATGACGATAACAGAAATAAATATACATGAATGGCATGAAGGATGAACATAATCCAGTCGGCTTCGATCCCTACGGGTACATTTGCCTCGATGGCAAGGCGGAGTGATACGAGTAGTACTTGTGTGGATAGCAGCTCCTTTTTGGACTATCTGTTTGGCTGATTCCCATATGTGTACGACCGGTAGCAGGTACAGTTAACTATTTATATATCCTTTTGATATTATGATGTCGAAATCTCTTCCGGTGGCTACATACTGGTTCTGACCAGAGAGCTCCGAGTTTCTGGTAGACTGTCGGGCATCCTCTTGTATACCATACACGTGACGCATACGCATGATAAGCGCTGTACACGACCCGCGTCTTTGTTCCAGAATATGGGCTTTTTGCCGGCGATAAGCCTCCATGTAGCACGATGCCCGCCAGGCAGGCACGGTGGCTGAGTAATCCGATCACCTGACGCACCGCGGCGGGCGTGCTGAGTGGCCCGCCGGCCGGCGCTGCTCCTGCAGGCGGCAGCAGCGACTCGCGGCGTTCTCTTCCTAGCGCGGCGTTCCCGGGCCCGACCTCGCCTCCCCCAACTCGCCCCAGTGCTGAATAGGCTACTTAAGCGAACCCGCCCGTCCCTAACCTCCTCTGCGGCCGGACAGCTTCTTCTCCCAGGCTGCGCGTGTCTCCATACCTTCGCCCCCGTCATCATCTCTCCTTCTCCCTCTTCTTCTCCTTTCTCTTTCCCCAGCACAACCTGACAGACGGTGTTCGCGGACCCTCTGCAGCTCGTGCTGAGCTATTTAAGTCCAGCTCGTCGCGCCTGAGACGCTGTCTCGCTCTACAATCTCTTCTTTGCTCTCCCAGAGCGCGTCGCGATCCGTCTCTCTACTCGACTTTGCCTCTTCATCTATTTGCCCTTTGTCGCCGCTTTGGCAGCTTGTCAACCGCAGCAACTCTCTTCGACAGGATCGCGCCTTTCTTCGCTGGACACGTCGCTTACCGCCACTTTGAACGGATGAATCAATAGACAGGAAACAGCGGCAAAATGTCTTTCGGATTCGGTGGCTTCGGCCAGAATACCCAGCAGCAGAGTTCCGGCTTCGGAACTGGCTCTGGATTTGGAACGAACACTGGAGGAGGTAGGTCTACACTCTCAACACCGCAATTGTTCTGAAGTCTTTTTGCCGCCCTACCTTTGCGCCCGTTCTCGCTGGTGCTCCTAGCGTCGAACCGCACACCGTCAACACTACAGCGAACACTCTACCCGCGGACAACCTCGACGCTGAGCGAACACCTACGAGAAGGGAAAAAACCCCCCAGCTTAGAACAGTGTCTGACCGCGTCTACCCCGTCATCTAGGCTTTGGCTCGACATCGTCCCCCTTTGGTGGCGGTAACACATCTGGTAGCAGCCTGTTTGGGAATACTTCAAGTGGCTTCGGCTCCGGCGGAGGTACGTGCTCAACGACAAGTTCGTAAGCTCAAGCGTGGCGGTTTCTCTACCTTCTCGGCATTGCGGGCGCAATGTGTTACTGTTGGCTGCGGAACCCCTACTCGCAAATTCACAATCCGGTTCGCCTGTGGTTTGCGAATCGCCTCCGGGGACCACATGCGACTCCGGATTTGCGCTCGGGATGCCCAGACGACCCTTCTGGACGATGTCCCATTTGCAACCTGGAGTGTCGTGTACCTGGACTGTGGCTTTCGTTTTCTTTGCTGACATGTTCACGTGATGATGTGCAGTGATACTAACTGAGTCTCTTGTAGGTTTTGGAAGCACGCAGAACCAGTCTGGCGGTCTATTCGGAAATCAAAATCGCACTGGCTTCGGCACTACCACTACCACCAGCAGTGGCAGCCTCTTCGGAGGCGGTACGGCCACCTCTGGTGGAACAGGCTTCGGTGGCTTCGGCTCGACTAGCAACACAGGCGGGTTTGGCAGCACCGGAACCACCGGCGGAGGACTCTTCGGCAACAAGACCGGAGGGTTTGGCAGCACGACCGGTACGAGTACCTTTGGTACCGGAGGAGGTTTTGGCACTACATCGGCTTTCGGTGGCGGAGCCGGCTCAGCGTTCAACCAGCCTGTTCCCCCTTGTGAAGGAACGGGCAGTACGCCTTTCAATCCTGTGACGGAGAAGGATAGCGGCTCCAATGTCACCAACCACTACCAGAGCATTACCTTCATGCAGCCCTACAGCAAGTACTCGTTCGAAGAACTCCGTCTCGGTGACTACGCCCAAGGCCGTAGGTACGGCAACGGAAGCGGTCAAGCCGGTGCATTTGGTACCTCCGCATTTGGTGGAACTGGCTTCGGACAGCAGAACACTACTTCAGGCTTCGGCTCCGCATTTGGTAGCGGCACGAGTGCACCATCTGCGTTCGGCCAGACCCAGACCACCGGTGGCTTTGGCACTACTTCTTCGAACCCTCTATTCGGGGCACAGAAGCCGGCAACCTCCCTGTTCGGAGGGACGTCGGGTACTTCACAGCCAAGCTTATTCGGTGGCACCACTTCGACCACTGGTGGCGGCTTTGGAAGCACAAGTGGAACTGGTACTGGGTTTGGAACCGGGGGCTCCCTCTTTGGTAACACGAACCAGCAGCAGAACAAGCCCTTATTTGGTACTGGCACTGGCTTTGGTGGTTTCGGTCAGCAGACTACTACCACTAGTACTTCCAACCCGTTCGGCAGCACAACGACTACCTCATCTCCATTCGGCCAAACTAGCACAAGTGCATTCGGCGGGTTCGGGCAGCAAACCCAGCAGACCGGGACTGGTGGTGGGCTCTTCGGCACTCAGAACCAGCAGCAGCAGCAGAAGCCGAGCCTCTTCGGCGGTGGCACTACGGGAGGAGGTCTCTTTGGTCAGAACAATCAGCAACAACAGACTACCACCGGTGGTGGTCTCTTCGGAAACACCACTCAGCAAACCGGCACAACGTCCCTATTCGGCGGTGGAACTCAACAGCAGCAGGAGCAAAAGCCAAGTCTGTTTGGAGGCACCACCACTGGCACCACTGGGCTTGGAGGTTTTGGAACCAATCAGAACCAGCAGACTGGCGGTGGTCTTTTTGGCACTCAGAACCAGCAAAAGCCGAGTCTCTTTGGAGGATCTACCACTGGAGGCTCCCTGTTCGGGCAGTCGACCACCACCACCACTCAGAACACCGGAACTTCTCTTTTCGGCAACGCTCAAAGTCAACAGCAAACCGGAGGGCTGGGTACCAGCTTGTTCGGCGCTTCGCAGCAGAATCAGCAGCAGCCGCAACAACAACCACAGCAGCCCGCCCCTGGTACCCTCCAGGCATCCCTGCTTGATGGAAACCCTTATGGTAACCAATCTATCTTCTCCGGTCTGCCGGCTCCTAATGCTGCGAGCCCCGGCCCTCTGGCCACTCCACTGTCTTCTAGCATGAAGCAGAAGCAAAAGACTCCTCTACCTGTTTACAAGATTACTCCGAATGCAGCCAATCGTCTCATCACACCACCAAAGCGCCAAGGATTTGGATTTTCCTACTCCACCTATGGCACTCCAACAAGCTCTTCCAGTAACCCCAGCGGACTGGGCGGTAGTCTCCTGGGTGGTAGCCTGCGTGCAAGCGTCAGCGGCAGCTTTGGACGCAGCTTCAGTAAGAGTTTCTCTAGCAGCAGCCTGCGCAAGACCTTCGATCCGGATAGCGATAGCGTCTTGGCTCCCGGGGCATTTTCTCCCGGCAGCTCCCGCTATTCGAATGGCAGCCTGAAGCGACTCACTATCGACCGTAGCTTGAGAACTGATCTCTTCACCCGTCCTGCAAGCACACCACCTCCTGCCATTACCAATGGAGAAGACGCTGGAAGTAAGCTGAAGAAGAGGGTCAGCTTCGACGCTGAAGCCCAGCAGGAGCCTAACGGCACCACGAACGGCGAAATCGTTCGTGCGGAGACGGAGAGTCCGGAGCCAACCGCTGAGGAGCTTGGCTTCTTGCGATCGACTCGTAAGAATGGCCATGTCAACGGGGTGAATGGGGTCAAGGAAGGCCCCAGGGAGACCGCAGCCCAACCCGAGATGGAGCAAGTGCGAGGCAATGAGCTCGCTGTTGTCGCTGAGGATGCTGAACAATCTCCTGTCCCAGATGGTCCTTCGAGGCCCTCCTTGGTCCCGGGTGCTGATCCACAGCCTGGCGATTATTGGATGAAGCCTTCCCGCGCAGAGCTCAGGGAGATGACCCGTGAGCAGCTGAAGCATGTTGTCGGCTTCACCGTCGGACGCAAGAAGTGTGGCCAGGTGACCTTTGACGAACCTGTCGATCTCACTACCATCGACCTTGACCAGATCTTCGGCGGGATCGTGGAAATCACTGTGCGGTCCATCACCGTCTATCCTGACGACGCACAGAAGCCGCCTCTCGGCAAGGGTCTTAACGTCCCGTCTACTCTGAGAATCGAAAATTCTTGGCCGCGAGCTCGGGACAAGAAGTCACCATTCCCAATCACCAGCGGTCCTCTGTTTGAGAAGCATATTGATCGCCTGAAGAAAGTCCACAACACCGAATTCATAGCCTACGAGAAGGATACCGGAACGTGGGTGTTCAGGGTGCCTCACTTCACCACTTATGGTCTTGATTACGATGACGACGACGATGAAGGTGAGAACTTCAACCAAAGCACATTGAGTGCTGCTCCTGACACTCCGACTCCCAAGGCTCGATCTCCTGCGAACCCGTCGCCAGACCACACCATGGGTTCTGAGCAGACCTCCTTCTCCATCGATGAGTCCTTGGTCGGGTCCATGGCTGGAGTTGAGGATGACACCTTCGATTTCAAGAAACGCAAGATGGTTCCCGGTGCATTTGGTAACCGGATGGAGGGAATCGAGGATGAAGAGATGGGTTCTGGTTCTGGTGAAGATGAGGAGCAGTCTTTTTTAGAGGAAGGCTCCACGGGTTCAACTGCTGAAGGTGACGAGGTCACCGAGAGCCAGCAATCCGTAGACACAGAAGTTGAATCTGATGAGGATGAAGAAATGGAAATGGCAGGCTCCTTTCCAAATCCTCATCGCACCGTGGAGCAGGAAAACACCACTGCCATGTCGAGCTTCGATGTCACCCGGCGCTCGGTTCAACGATGGGGCACGCCCGCAAAGGCTCGTCTTGACCTCAGTGGGGATTGGGCGGACCAGTTGCAACGGACAATCAGCCCTAGAAAGCAGGATCGCGATGCATTGCGTGAGATACAGGCGAATGCATTCGCCGACAGGAATTTTCTGGACGACACTCCAAAGGAGAAGGCTACAGTGGATAAGCGGCCAAAGACGTTTACGACAAGCATTGACTTGATGAATTCCTTGTTCCAACAGCCACTGAAACAAGCAAAGTCCCCGGCCAAGAAGCAGACTGTGCAGCCTACCAAAGCTTTCGAGGTTTGCCTCCCCTGTTGTTGATTTTGCATTTTTCTCCCTTTCCCTTGACGAAGCATGTAATTAGTTTAACCGCAGATAGCAGAACAAACTTGAATGGAATTGGTTGGCTAAATTTTATTTCACTACACAGTGGCCCTATTCGAAAAAGCCAAAGACCTTCGCTGGCGAGTCGAATGAATTGACCGAGGACGATATCGCGTTCCACCACTCGTTCAAACCTAGATGGGGTCTGATGGATTCCATCATCTGCGCCAAGAATGATATGAGAGAAACCCTCCCTGATCCAAGCGAACCATGGGAGCAAGGGATTTCTGTGACGAGTGAGGGGAGGGATGTCGTTCTATTGGCTTTCAACAAGGCTCCGGAGGTTCGTAGTTTGTAAACAACGTTTGATGGAGCTATGTCTTACTGATTCTACCCGCAGCCCGGAGAGATGCTAGATGCTCAGAGACAACAGTCGACTATTCGTAGAGTTGACGGTATTCCCTTTGCTCGCCTTGCCAAGATAGATTTCCGGCCCCTGATCCAGCTGTCCTCAAGCTTCTCAGTGCAAGGTGATATGGAGAGAAGGATCTGGCAGCTGGCAAATATCCTCTTCAATGACGACATCGAAGATGACATCTCTGCCGGCGTCCCTCCGCAGCTGCGGAAGAAATTCAACCACCGCATCAAGAAAGACCGCCTTAGCCGACTTTGGGAGGGCATTGTTCGCGAGAAGCACACTAAAGACTTGGAAAAGTACGAGTCGCCCGAGGAACGTGCTGTTGCGCTCCTCTGCTCCCACCGTGTCGAGGAGGCTTGTAAGACGTTGGTGGATAGCGGGAATCTGCATCTGGCGACTCTGCTTGCGCAAATCGGCCGGGATTCCACCATACGTGCTGATATGCAGAAGCAAGTCGAGTCGTGGCGTAAGCATAATGTCTACTCTGAGATGAGCGAGCCGATCCGTGCTCTATATGAGCTCCTTGCTGGTAATGCCCTCCGCAGCGAAGGAAAGTCGGGAGGCGCATTGGAGGATCGGGCTTCTACGTTCACCTTCACCGAGAGATTTAACCTCGACTGGTTCCAGGCATTCGGTCTGCGCCTGTGGTATGGTATAACTGAGGATGAGCCGATCGAAGCAGCCGTCTCCAAGTATCTGCATGACCTCACAGAAGGAGATGAACCCGCTTTCCCCGTGCCCTGCCATCTGGCATCGACTCGCGCAGGGCAGAATTATTATACTTCAGATGCACACGGCCGGGAGTCTCCTCTCTGGGTACTGTTGAAGGTCTACGCTGTAGCCGCAAGCCATGCAGATACTCCCGGCCTCCCCAAGTTGGAATTCCCGGCGGCCGTACTCCCAGAGTCCGTATCTGGAGATCGGCTCGCGAACCGCCTTTCATTCCAGCTGCATCATTTCCTGTGTGCTCTCGTTGGCCAGCATGATTCTTTCGTTGTGGATGCTGGACGGACTGATCAGCTGGTCTGGGATTACGCTACCGAACTCAGCTCAGTCGGCCAGATGGAGCTGGCAGTGTTCGTCCTCTTGCATCTCTCTCGCGCTGTTGATCGAGAGCGCGCGGTAAAAGAGATGCTGGCTCAGTTTGCTCCACGGCTCCCGAACCCCGTCGCTGCCGATGGAAGCCCAGATGCCACTTGGCGTTACTTCACCGAGGAACTCCAGCTACCCGAAGCGTGGATCTGGGTTGCCAAGGCGCTCCATGCCCGCGACATTGGCGACGCTCCAGGCGAGGTGGACTACCTTATCAAGGCAAAGAACTGGAATGAGGCACATGCCACGTTCTGTCGCATTGTGGGCCCGCGGACGATTATTGAACGCGACTATGCCACGCTTGAGAAGCTCCTGTCCGGGTTCGGGGACGCACCGGAGAGGAAGGTGAGAGGCTGGGCAAGCGGAGGTGGAGTGTACGAGGACTTCCTGCGGCTTGTGACCACCCGGGGCGGAAAGAGAGATGCCAACCGCTTGAAGCGTCTTGTTGGTGCTCTGGTTGCAATGGGAGAGACCGTCAACAAGGGGTCCGGTGTAGAAGGGCTAGAAGAAAGAGTGGCGTTTAGAGAGATGAGCCGTGTTGTCGCCGGCTGGTGTGTGAATGAGGATAAAGATGTGAGTTACCTCGTTTCTGTTTCTATTTTATGCTTGTCCACTGCTAACGGCCAGCGACAGGCGGTTGAATTGTCTGCGGTCCTCAACCTTCCGCTTACTGGGGACGCACGAGTCATGCATACGGCTGAGATGAGCCGACGGTACTATGGCGTTGTCATGGCAGGTGCCTACTGAGGTCGAGATTGTTTTTGTACTGTAAAAAAAAAAACTGGACTGCATTGCATGGATGTCGCGTTTTTTTTTCTGTCTTGGATGTGTTCAATGGCCTGTGTCATCTATACGAACTGTTCTGCCTGCTTCTTGGATCCCTGTCAGCTCGTTTTTGTCCTCGATCCCGCTTCAGCCTTCAGCGTCAGACCCCATCATTATTAATGCGTTCATTGGACGGGGTCTTGGGATTGTCAGATCCGGTTGTCTGTCTGTTCGTTCTCACCTGGGATAGTTGTGTTTTTAGGTCAGCTGTCAGCACGCATGTCTGTCTTAGCTAGGTAATGGGCAAAAGTGTATTATGCTGTCTTCACAAGGATGTTTCCTGGTTGATGTGTTGGACTTGCAGTTAAGCACGTAGTCTAGTAGGTTCTTCACATGGATCCGGTGGGTCTCCGGATCCCGTATCCAGTGTTATAGACTCCATACTCCGTAACCTTAAACCAAGCATATCGTCCGGATAGATCTGTGTCTGCAACGTCAAGAGGCCGGGGTTCTTTGAGTTCTTTACTCCACTGCACTTTTACAATCTATAGCTGAACAAACCCTCATCATGGCACCGTCATGCGCCTAGTACGAGGATGCAATTGACGCCGGGGAAATTAAACAAATACAGTCCCGCCCTCAGTACTACGGCCATGGATGGTGCTTCGCTAGTACTGTATTTATCAGGTTGATTGCCTTCACCTGCGTGTGGTTGCACTGCCGAGACGTTGCCGGATTACCTACCACCACTTATGTTGCACACAAGACCACGGACGGTTGAGAGGTCCCTACTGGAGGAAACGGTAACTTGCAGAAAATTCCCGGCTCTCTAAGTACTTGGCGAACGGCTTGACACAAGTTGACTTGAGTATTTGATCTCGACTGAGAATTCTTTCCATGAGCTGCCTTCGACCGCTTGTTAGCGGGAGCCGGCGCGAATCCCGGTCCCGGCGTCGCTGTGATGGGTCGCTTATATTTTAGATCCCGGTACCGGCTTGTCACCAGGACATGGGGGAGGAAAACGCCGTCCTTTGGGGATGGCAGGCTCTCTAGGTCTTATCTCCGCGAGACGCATGGGATGCCGGTACCGGGCCGGCGTTGTTTGTTGTGTCTTCGTCCCTGAGATAAAAATTCAACCTGCCGGTGGATTGAGTGTCCTGCATGCCTCCTTCCCCCCCTGCTGTGCTTCCCATCTACTTACTATTACTACCACTCTCTGTTTGGAATCTGAATTGCTTCTTCGTTCGTTCAACACACAGGTGGTGCGGTACATCGAGTCGTGCATGCACCTTCCGGGTGAGAGTTGCGTTTTGTGTTTCTGTTGATCTGCCGTTCCTGGATTCTGGGTTGTACAGTACTCTCTCTTCTATTCTTGTGTACCGTCAACATCGGGTGTTACCCATCGACAAGAGCCCATCCAACCAGATAGATGGACAGCGCTCAGCCTCGGGAGGAACAACACGTTACATCCTCCCCGGATGCCAGCGTCGATGACATCGAGAAATCAGAGACGCCCAGTAAGGGCGTAGTGGAGAAGCTCGATGAGGATGAAGCGGCCACGAACTCGGATCCCTCGTCCCTCGAGGCGCAGCAGCAGCAGCAGCAGCAGCAGCAGAAGACTACAATTACTACTACCACCGACTCGCGACCCGCCTACTCGGCCTTCAGCAAGTACGAGAAATGGTTCATCGTCGCGATGGTGACGATGGCGACCTTCTTCTCGCCGCTCTCGGGCCAGATCTACTACCCCGTCATGCCGACCCTCGTGCAGAGCTACCACCTGACCCCGGCCCTGGTCAACCTCACCGTCACCACGTACATGATCCTGCAGGGGCTCGCGCCCAGCTTCATGGGCACCTTCGCCGACTCCGCCGGCGGCCGCCGCCCCGCGTACATCCTCGCCTTCGCCATCTACACGGCCGCCAACGTCGGGCTGGCGCTGCAGGACAGCTACGCCGCGCTGCTGGTGCTGCGGTGCCTGCAGAGCGCAGGCAGCAGCGGCACCGTCGCGTTCGGGTACGGCGTCATCGCCGACATCTCGACGACGGCCGAGAGGGGGAAGTATATCGGCCCCATGGCGGCGGGGGCGCTGGTCGCGCCCGCGATGGGGCCCGTCATTGGGGGGCTCTTGTCCCAGTTCCTCGGGTGGCGGAGCGTATTCTGGTTCCTGGTCATCATCAGCGGGGGGTATCTGGTGGCGTATGTCGTGTTGATGCCGGAGACGGCGAGGAAGGTGGTGGGCGATGGCAGCGTGCCGCCGAGGGAGTGGTGGAGGATGTCGGTCGTCCAGTACGTAGCGGCGGCTCGTCGACGGCGGAAGAATACTTTGGATGCAGGGCAGCTAGAAGCCCAGAAGACACAGAGTACTCTGGCGGCTGAAGAGAACAAGAAGAATGAGAAGAGGAAGATAGGCTTCCCGAATCCGTTCCTCTCCTTCGCGATCCTGCTCGAGCGAGACGCGCTCATCATCATCTCGTATATCGGGTTGACGATGTTTGGGATGATCGCCCTGCTCACCAGCGTCCCGAACCTCTTCAGCAGCCTCTACGGGTTCAACGATCTGCAGATCGGGCTTTGTTTTATGTGAGTTCCTGTTATCCTCCAGAAACATCATCAATCTCAAAACATCTATACTATATATCAGTTGCTGACTGCTACAGCCCCCTCGGAGCCAGTGCCATGCTCGCCGCCATCCTCAACGGCAAGCTGCTCGACCTCAACTACCGCCGCACAGCGCGCAGGCTCGGGTTCCCCATCGACCGCAAGCGCGGCGACGATCTGTGCAACTTCCCCATCGAGCGCGCCCGCCTCATGCCCGTCCTGCCCCTGATCACCCTCGGTATCCTCGCCTACATCCCCTACGGCTGGGTCCTGGAGCAGCACACCTCGCTCGCCGTGCCGCTGGTCCTGCAGTTCATCATGGGATTCTGCCTCACGGCGTCCAACAACACGCTCAACACGCTCCTCGTGGACCTGTTCCCCGACCGCCCTGCGACGGCCTCCGCGGCGTGCAATCTCGTCCGGTGCTGGCTGGGTGCGGTGGGTGCCGCCGTCATCGACCACATGCTGAGCGGGATGGGGTGGGGGTGGTGTTTTACGTTCTGGGGACTGGTCATGGGGGCGGCGATGCCGCTGCTGTGGGTGGAGATGGTGTGGGGGATGAACTGGAGGGAGAAGAGGCTGGAGAGGTTGGAGAGGAAGAAGAAGGAGGAGGAGGAGCGGCAGCAGCAGGGGTAATGTTTGTTGGCATATGGGGTCCATAGGTACAGTACCTACCGTACCTACATACTGACTCGGTATATAAGTTCAGCTTACTTGTATAGATAGGTTCCCTTTCGAGGAACTGCAGCTATGTACAGTGTAGTATAGCATAGTATATGACAAGTCTAGACCAAAAAAAAGTCCTGCATAGCACATAATATAAATATACAAAATACTAATAACACTATGTGATAATAACTCCAACTACCTAGCTAGCCCGAACTTTAGATCTCGAGCCCTAAATCCAAATAGAATAGGATAGGATATGACACCCGAGGGCGAGAACCACTCATGTAATAATGTAATGTTATGGGAAAGATTAGAAGGCGCAAAAAGCGAGAAAGAGAAGATAGTATACCGTACGGTATGTACGTAGTACTTCACCTCCGAAGTCAAAAGTCATCCCGTCCCGTCCCGTCCTGTAGCCGAGTATACTGTAAAGAGTAATCAAAAAGGATCTTCGATGGATGGATGATAACTCTTTATCCATATATCATGGTTAGGTCTAGCCGGTGCAACTCCCAGAGCATCTACTGAACCTTGTGTACAGACAGTGTCTTGACTGGCTGATAGGAGGGAGCAATTGCAATGGGATCAAGCTCATGCGTGTACATACTGTACTGTACTGCTCGCCTAAACGAAAATCTTAGCATTCTAGCATTCTATTCTACTTTTTTTTGTTGTCTTCAGCGGAAATCAACTTCTAGAAAGAAGACCGAAGAGACTCGTTATAACAACAGAAACGATGGATATGCATACATAGCAGAGTAAGGCTACTTGCTTGTTACAGCAGGACTGTACAAAGTATAATAAAATAGACGCTCGCCTCTTGAGAAGTTGCTTCCCGGACTGGCACAGGCTCAACACAGACCCAAACCACTGACCAGAATGAATGAATGGTTAGGGACTAGTTATTTTTTCTGCACCGCTCCGCGTAATGCGCGTGCATAGAAGATCTATCTATTAAGATTCGATTTGAGATTTTACATGCCCGGCGAAATCGTCTTTCCCTGAGCCCTGGCCTCGGGGTCCCACCCACCGGCAAACGTCTGCTGCCCGCCGTGCTCCTGCGCGTACTTCTTGATGCGGGCCTCAAGCTCGGGCCGGAAGTGCCGGATGAGGCCCTGGATGGGCCACGAGAACGCCTCGCCCAGCGCGCAGATGGTGTGTCCCTCGACCTGCTTGGTCAGCTCCAGGAGCATGTCGATCTCGCGCTCGCGCGCCTGGCCGCGCTCCAGGCGCTCCATGATCTGCGCGGTCCACTTGCTGCCCTCGCGGCAGGGGGTGCACTGTCCGCAGCTCTCGTGCTTGTAGAACTTGGACAGGCGGGAGATGGCGCGCACGACGTCGGTGGACTTGTCCATGACGATGACGGCGGCCGTGCCGAGACCCGACTGGGAGTCTTTGAGCGCGTCAAAGTCCATGATCTGGTCGTCGCAGATGTGCTTCGGGAGGATCGGGGTCGAGGAGCCACCGGGGATCACGGCCAGCAGGTTGTCCCATCCGCCGCGGACACCACCGCAGTGGCGCTCGATCAGCTCGCGAAGGGGGATGGACATCTCCTCCTCGACGGTGCACGGGTTGTTAACGTGGCCGGAGATGCAGAAGAGCTTGGTACCCGAATTGCGCTCACGGCCGAACGAGGCGAACCAGCTCGCGCCGCGACGCATGATGGTCGGCGTCACCGCGACCGTCTCGACGTTGGTGACGGTGCTGGGGCAGCCGAACAGACCGACAGCGGCCGGAAATGGGGGCTTCAGGCGCGGCTTGCCGGCCTTGCCCTCGAGCGACTCGATCAAAGAGGTCTCCTCACCGCAGACATACGCGCCCATTCCACGGTGGATGTAGATGTCGAAGTCGTAGCCGGTGCCGCAGGCGTTCTTGCCGATCAGACCGGCCTGGTAGGCCTCGTTGATCGCGCGCTGGACGACGGTCGCTTCGTGGTAGAACTCGCCGCGAATGTAGATGTAGGCGGCGTTGGCGTTCATCGCGCGGCCGACGACGAGACAGCCCTCGATGAGCTTGTGGGGGTCCTTGCGCATGATCTCGCGGTCCTTGCAGGTGCCCGGCTCACCCTCATCGGCATTGACGATCAGGTAGCGGGGTCTGGGATCCTTCTCCCAGTCCTTAAAGTTCATGAACGACTATATAGGACGCCGTAATTGTCAGATTTGTCGCATTGGAGATGATCATTGATGCCATTGTTGCTTTTTACTACTACTTACGTATTTCAGTCCAGAGGGGAATCCGGCACCGCCACGGCCTCGAAGACCGGAGGCCTTGAGTTCCGAGATGAGCTGCAGAATTGAACAATCGCATGAGCATTTCAAAGTCCCAGAATCGCGATTACAGCCACACAAAGCATTGGACGGCGTACCCAGTCATGACCCTTCAGTAGGATCTCCTTGGTCTTGTACCAATCTCCATACTTCATCGCCGTCTTCAGATCTGTGTCATGGTGACCGTACAGGTTCGTGAATATACGGTCCTGGTCCTTCAGACCTCCATAGGACTTCTTGGGCGCCGCGCCCTCCTGGACCGTCGCAAAGGCGCGAGCGGGCTGCCTCTGCGACGAGGCCGCGGGGAGTCGGGAAGCTGCGGCGGTCGAAGGAAGGGTGCGGGAGGAGAGGTGGGCGAGAGAGGAGGCAGAGGGAGCCGCCGCACGGGATATCATGGTGACGGGGGCTCGATGGAGCGCGCTGTGGAGGGGTGGAGGGAGACGGGGAGAGCGAAGGCTGGGGATATGGGGATCTCGCTCGCTGTCGTCGACCCTCAGTGTGGAGATGCCGTCGGGTCGCTGAGTACCCCGGATTTGGGGCCTTCCTCATTGGACCACCGAGAGGTCACGTGATATCATATCGAGCGGAAACAGACACCGCGGTGCACCATTATCAGGCTTCTGTATCTTGGTGGTAGATTTTTGGTCACTGAGAGTGTTATTCCTGAAGTTGCTGAGATATCATTTAACATCCTTGAAGCAAGACACACGTGTCCAAGCTGTTTACAACTCTTCCCAGCCACCATCAATGTGATAAAGCGCCGTAAAAAAGATTGTCGATGCCTCTCGTGCTTAAAAAAGCTATATATTTGCAGGTAGAGAGATGTTATCAATTAAATTCCCACACGAGACAGCCCATCCGACCTCTAACTTCCCCCGCCAGACGCATCTGCATCCTGCGGAATATACAGGTAAGAAACCGTAGACAGCATCACCGGTCCTCCGGCCCCAAGGCTCCCCGTCGTCACAAATCTCAACGGATCATCGGGGACATTGACCATCTCTTGCTCGGCCGCCATCCATGCCCACCGCAGCCAGTTCGGGGACAGCCACCACCCGTCACCCTGCCAGTCGCCGGCGAGATGGGCCACGCCGGAGAAGATCTGCGGATTCTGAGACCGTATCGTCTCCACTATGTCGTCGAAGTTGCTGAGAAGCGCTTCATCGTTCTCGTCCGGAAGCACCCAAGCGACGTCATCCGGGGGTGGGGGATACGTGTCGAGGAGGAAACGGGCCCAGCGCGTCAGACGGGGCGGTAGCTGAGCTTTCTTCTCAGGAGAGGCGGTCATAAATCTGTATATTGCGACGAGGAAGCAGAGAATGACCGAGAACCCAAGCGGTCCAGATGCATTGTCCGGTGTCTGCGGGGCGATCAATTGCTCCGCGCGAGAGAGTAGATTGCGCATGCAGTTCCTGTATGGCTCCTGCATCTCGGCTGGGAGCATGCCAAAAATGTCCCGGAACTGGAACAATTCGCCCTCGTGCTTGAGAAGCGATTTGCGTCCCAGAATCGTTGATCGGATCCGAGCAATCGTCTCTTCTGAGAACTTGCCAGCAGGGAGACGGGACAGGTATGAATTGACGCGATCCTCCATTACGCTGCTGGAAGTTCCATGTTCCCTAGCCCGAGCCAGCGTCCACTCAGCAATGATGATCGCTGTCTCAGAGAGCGTGACTTGGCTGTCACGAAACATCTTCGCGTGAATCTGTTTCAGATTCCGCGGTTGTTGCAGACCTTGCGCCGACGATTTCAACTTGACAATATGCGTAATAAGCTCGATAACGATCTGGCTCAGAGCAGCAAGAACGTTGCGGGAGTTCCCATAGGGCTGCACCGGTATTCGGACCGCGTCTTCGGAGACTTCTAGTGTCTCGAACTCTCGATCGTTTGCCGAGAGTATAGAGACGGCATCAGACAAGTCCGGAGAGAAGATGGAGTGCTCCATGGCGGCATTCGGGTCGAGAAAAGGATAGGAGACATTAAAGACATAATACCTGTCCTCTGTTTTCGCTTGGGCATTAGGAAACATCTGCTGCTGTCTGCTCTTTGCTTCGTACAATGGGCTTCCCGGCGGCGCTCTCAGGCTAACGACGCGGTAATCAACAGGATTCTGGGGAATGCAGAAGCCGTAGTTCATCATCACTGATTTATGAGTCAGCACGTTTACCATCATAATTTGAGAGCAGTCAACCCAGAGAATCGGAGACGAACTCACACTGCTCATTATTTCTTGGGCCATAGTTATTCCCAACCTCCTGGCCAGCTGCAACACTTTCCAGCACGGTAACGCCAATGTCCCTTTCCCCAGCTTTCCATTCAACCTTTGCCAGTGGCCGGTGATTCGTGACATCGATCAACGGCAGCAGAACCGACATCCTGTCCTCCGGGAGATCCGATGCTCCAATGACACCGGACAGGACCTTGGAGGAGAATGCCCGGGAAGCGATGATGGTCGACGCCCACTTGTAGAGGTCCCTAATTTTCACAATATTAACCATCCGTCCAGTTACGAAGCAGGTAACAAAAAGAAAAGCACTCACCAACTATACCTCCCTACATCCTCGAACCCGCACTCCCGCAGCACCCTCACCCCATTCTCGTACTTCCCCCTCCAAACCTCCATCCTCTGCTCCCTCGCCGCGTACAGACTCGTGCCCCTCAACCACTCCAGATCCCCGCCCTCGTCGTAGTACAGCGGCGTCGTGAGCTCCTCCGGACGAGGCAGGGTCCGAATATACGGGTACCAGAACCCCTCGGAGCCCCTCAGGTACTGGCCCATGAGGAAGAAGGCAGTCGTCTCCTCGGGCCCGACGGCGTCGATGAATGCCCGCGGGAACGTGACGCCGTGAGAGGAGAAGAAAGGGAGGGAGGAATCTGAACCTGCACCTGCACCGGCACCTGCAGAAGGACGGAAATCGATGGCATCAAAATACGACATGGTAAGGGCCAACGGGGTCCGGATGACACAGGTGCCGGGCGGCACGCCGCCGGCGGAGGCGCAGTCCGGCTTGACCTGGATATGCACGCCGCGCGATTCATGCCTGGCGAGCTGGACGCGATCGTCCAGGTGGCCGCCGTGTTGGAGGACCCATTCCTTGAGCGCGATGTGGTCGTTGAGAGGACCGTCCTCCGCGGGGGGTCTGGAGACATGGTTAGAGAAAGATAGAAAAAAAATGAGAAAAAAAAGGAAGTGAGGTAGACACAGACAGAACTTTTTTCTAAAAAAAAAAATCAAAATATACAAAGCTTCTCACAATCAGACCATTGGACCAGAAAGATCAAAATAGGAGAGAGGCACGGTAAGAAAAGAAGTACGACGGAGTACAGTCCAAGGACATCTTAAAAAAGAGAGAGAAAAATCAATGCACTCAAGCACGACCTCATGGTACAGCGCACTATTACACCCAAGATTTTTTACACACCAGAAATCACAATAGAGATAGGTAAGGTACGGAAAAGCCGGAAACACCATGAGAGAGATTGATCGATTGTCCCTCCTAGGTACTGTACCTACCTCTGCGGGACCGGCGCCGACTCGGGGCCGTCGCCAGTTGCCATGACAGACGAAACAACTGCCAAAGGAGAGAGATACACCCCAAGTAATTTTATGCCGTCACTCAGAGACCAGTGTCCGAAGATTGGCCAGTCTCAGGACTCGGGCTCGTGCGGTGTCTGCGCTCCCCCAGGATGATGTGCGTGCAGCGGAACTCGAACGGACATGGTGAAATTTCGACTTGTGTCCCACTTTTTGGTTTTCTTACATGGGCGGGAAACCATCCATATGGTTCTCAACACCAGGACCGCCGCGCAGGAACTCATGCTCCAAAAAAAATTTACAATATTGCAAACTAGGTATTGGAGCGTACTAATCTACTGTGATAGTAATGATGGCAACTTGTACCTAGGACAAAAAAATTATGAACCTTCACACTTTTCCCCAGCAAGACCCTCTATTCTCTACCTAATGCCAAGCGCATTCATTAGGTAGTACCCGTCATCTGGCCTTTATTTTTCTCCTTCCCCCCCCCTTAGGCTATGGAAAAAAAAAAAAAAAAAAAATAGCCCAAGACGAGACAGACAGAGAAAGAGAAAGAAAGCCGTGCCTACCGAGATACTATTATCATCCGTCCTAGTAAAACAAGAAACAAACAGCGCATGGACTTTGAAGTCATCATTCGCAAAGCTAGTGTACAGGTAGGTTGTGTCAACAAGCGTGTACGAAGACAACACAAGCAAAGAAAACACATCGCCCACCACCATAACCAATTCTTTGCAGTAAATTACCGGAAGAGATCACGTAAGATGATCATACGGCCATAGAGGAAAAAAAAGACCCGTTCCTTCTAATTAATCTTCATCGATTCCCGCAGTTCCTTGGAAACACAAATTCCTTCTTCCGTCCCTCCGAGATATCCCCAGTCCACGGAAGCTTAGATCCTTATAAAGGACTTACAGAACCTCTATTCGACTGGCACAACGCTGCGCGTCATGTGAGGCGTGTCATGCTCTTCGAGACCCCGAAATATCCATTCCAGAATAGACTGAATATAAACATCCCAGAGGCGAAAGTATATGTATCGTCACATACATCGGTACTGTACATGATAGCAAAGAGGTATCAAGGGGGAGCATCAGGTCGTACAGGAGGCCATCCGAATCCAGATGCATCGCTGAGACATCACGTCTTGAGCCATTAATAGAGCGGGGCGACATGTCTATCATAGACATGTCGCACGGAAGGGAAAGAGCAAGGAAAATGCAGAACCAGAGGTCAGTGTGGGGTTGACGGCTTCTTTCCTGGGACTAATATCTCAACAAGCCCGTCATCCTCCTCTCCATCACTGCTATCGTTCTGCTCGTCCTCATCTTCATCATCGAAATGTGAGCCTAGCGGGCGTGATCCGCCGTATCTGCTAGACCCGTAAAAGCTGGAGTATCCCAGGGACTCATTGATGATAGCTTCATCCTCATCGTCCGAGTCCATCATGCCGGTGGAAGTGCCAGGACCGACCATCTCACCCATGTCGTCATCGTCGTCATCGACTTCAAGGGGGATGCGCACTTTGCGCCTCACAGTCTGGGGAGTCGCCCCGCCGTCATCATCAGAGGAGTCCGTAGAAGGAGAGTCCGGTGGCGTGAAACCTGTACGAGGAAAAGTCGGCGACGACATCAATGGGTCATCCCTGTTCCTCGATGAAAAATCGTTGGACGGGAAGGTTGCCGAAGCTGGGGAATCGCGATCGCTGGAGTCATCGTCTAGGATAAACGGGTTAGAAGGCGACTGGTTGTCGTCATCCTTTATCTGCTTCTCCTCGATATCATTGTCGTCAGCGGCGGCGATTTCGGCGGCTTGCTGCTTCTGGAGAGCCAGTCGTGCGGCCAGCTGTTGACGCGCTCGGGAAGGCTTAGGGTTCAGAGGACCAGGGGGTGGAGCAATGATCGGGATAGGCTGACTTGAAGAGTTCGAGGACGTCTGGAGTGGATATCATGTCAGCAGTGCTCAGTCTATTGGTCCATTTTTGCAGGTGGTGTCCCAACGGGAAAGAAAATTTTGACAAGTTATGAAAAGGACAGAAAATATAAGACATCACAGGGAAGAGAGAAGGCTTAGCAGCAGGTGCTATGATGCGGGTAAGGTGTGGGGATGGGTGTGCCACTTCATTGGCGTTGCCAGCTTGTCCTGCAGGTCAGACTGCAGAGGAACAAGTTGGTCAGGCGAGGATTGGGCAGACGCCAGAGACCGATATAGAGACCAGTATGACCGGGGGGCTACCTATTCTGCTAGCAGGAGAAGTTGGTCCAAAGAAGATGCGACACGACCTCAGGGAGCTGCAAGAGGTCCAGAATGCCTTCATACATGTCTGAGAAGCGCTGCAATTCGAAACGCCCTATGCAAAGGCCCTTGACCTCCCACAAGACTCCCATCATTCATCATGCACAAACCCTGCCCAGTCAAACGATCTCCAAGTGACCATCGGGAAATGATAAAAAGCTAAAGCGGCAGCCAAAAACGGGCGTTGACAGATGGTGTGTGTGTCGTCATCAATCGCCCATGTCGATATCCGAGAAGAAGAAAGTTTTACCCACATTCTCTGAATCGCCCCCGGCGGGGTTTTCGTTCGATTTTTTCCCGTCATCATCGTCTTGGTCCTCCATGTCTTCGTCTTCATCGTCGCTCGAGCTTCCGAAGCCACTGAGCAATGAGCCGCTACCACCCAGGCCGAACGCTCCGCTGGATGCACTCCCTGAGTTCATGATATCGAATCCTTCGAAGCCTGAGCCGCCAATACCCCCGTTCAAGCCAGCGTTGGCAAGAGCCGAGGAACCTGTGAAGCCACCGACAGCGTTAAAAACGGCCTGACGATGACCGATAGTCATATCCGGCCGCTCTCCACCGAGGATCGCATTGTCGCGTTCCCTGGTTTCTGACAAGGTCCTCTCCACATAATCTACCCACTCTGGGCTCAAGACTTTGTCCATAACCGTCCGCGAGAGCAATTCTGGAGGGTAGCGTTCACTGAATTTTACTACCTCCTCCGCAATGAGGGTAAGATGCCCCATGTATCCTAACCTCATTCTCTGGGTCGCCTCAGACTCATCACTCCGCCTTTGGCCTTCCACAATCTGTTCTGTTATGCGTCCAGTTGCAAACAGGTCTATAGCGAGTGCTCTGTTAAACCCGCGCTCCATGGACCCGTTAAATACTTGCTGAACAATATCATATACTACATTGTGCAGGAAGTTGTTCCAGGGAAAACGGAAGAAGAATCCCTGAAATTAGAGACCCAGTTAGCACGAAAAAAGATCGCAAATTCCACGATACGTTGAGACTCACCAAAATTGTGGGTACGACTTGATGTTCCACGAACATGATCTTGAGATAGTCACCTACAACAGGTTTACCATCAGGATCATACTGGATTTGGGCACGAGCCTGCTCTTCATTCTCATCAATGGAACCGGGTAGTTGAGCAGGCACTTCACCACCCTCTGGAACATCAGAAGCCGAAGTGTTTCCACGATCATTGGCAGCTGATGGTTGAGAGCCAGGGTGTTCCGGTCGCGGTTTGCTATCAAATAGAGGCGCAGGAGTATCTTCTGGGTGCGGTGACAAGTTACGAGGGCTGCCAATCGGTTCTGACGGCTGCTGCTGGTGGACTTCATCAGTCGTGGGGTTATCTGGTTTGACGTCGGCAGATGTTGTTGGTTCCGGATGAGTGCCTTCAGCGGTTGGGTTTTCCCCTTCGATTTTGATCTCGCCAACCTTTTCGGTGAGACCAGATGCGGTAGGAGACACTGGCTCGTAAGTGTGCGATTGCGGCTGGTCATCAGTCTTGTCGACTTCGTGATTTTGTTCTGTGAGCGGTTCCTCAATGAACTCGGCACTCAGGTCGAGCCTGGACGTCTCTGATGGGATGCTGGTAAATGGCTCGGTCCTCGTTTCTTTCTCATGATCACTCTTCTCCTCAATGTCCTTTACACCATCTACCAGAATCCCCGACGCAGAGACATCTTCAAAGCCATCTTCTTCACTGGCGTTGGTAATTTCGAGGACTCTTAGCTCTTCCGGAGAGCTTGGAGCAAGGGCAGAGCCATTGGCGAAATCCATCGTTGTATCTGTGTGATCAATTCCGGATTCTCCTTCTCGGCGAGGATCAAACGCGCCCTGTTGCCTCAGTCTTTCACGCTCCTCGTCTCGTTGCCTGATGTACTCCTCGCTTCCCGGTTCGTTCATCAGTCCCATGTTACTGCAATGGAGGAGTTCCGCCATAAGCTCGCAGGTCTTGAACCTGTCGAAGCCGAGAGGCTCGATCTTGGTGCCCCAGGCCAAGTTGATTTGTTCTCTCTCCACGAGTTTCTTCTGGCCGCCCTCGTTCACGGCGCGTTTGGAGCTGAGAATCAGCGCCATGAAGTCCGGCACATGCTTAGCAAAGAGGCGAAGCAGAGTGCCCAGGTAGATGGGATCATATGTAGTCGGTGGAGAATCAGGTCCGCCGACGTTTTCCGGGTCGTAATCTGAATTATTCTTACGAATGACCTCGATGACAATCCCAACGCCAACGGTCAGCGGGTTTCCGCCTTGCAGCATAGCTGAGATGAGCTTCTCTACGCAAGGCGCTGAAACCAGCTGCCGGGTCAGACTGTTGGGCCCGATGCAGGATTGATCATTCTGGGTCGCATTCGCAGATATGGTAATAATGGCCTTGAGAAAGTCCCCGGCAGATGTTTGAACGGATGCAGGGTGTTCTGACGATAGGAATGAGAGGAGAATGGGTATCAGATCCTGTGATGTGAGCCACTACGATATTTGTTAGTTTGCCATCCCAGCAGAGCACTGCTACCTGGCCGAACTTACGTCAACAATACCCTGGCCACCCTCCGCCCTCTCCAGACTTATGATCTTCAGCAGAAGATCCATGATCATCGGATTATCGACATGCTGCAGCATCGCAGGCACAATCCCTTCAAGGGATTTGAAAAATTCGATCATTTCCTCGGTCTTCTTATCAAACAATGTTTCGTTCACTCTGGTGAAGTAGCTTGCCTGCACCGAGTCCAGCGGCGGCGGTCTCCTCACGTAGCCCCAGAAATCCCGCAGGTAGGCCTCGTTGAGCATTATAGACTCCACGATCGACCATGTCTCGGAGGACAGGATCTCGCACGCGACGTACGCATATTTGAGACGCGCTTTCTCTGCCTTTTCTATGTCCTCGGGCTCCAACCCCTCCTTCAACGAAGGGCGCTCCTTCTTCTCCTTTCCATCCTCATCCTCCTCCTCGTCCTCATCCACCAGACTCGGCGCAATGACATAGTCCATAAGCCGCTTCAAAACGTTATCCTCTCGTAAATATTCTATAAGTTTCGTATTATGTTGCTTAAGCTCCTGGATGAGCTCCGACTCATCCAGCAGCTCCTCGAGGGTGACATCGGGCTTGTCAAGCAGGGTATCCACAGTGGAGATATTTGCATACCCGCCAAAACGCCAGAACATGTTGGATTACGCGACAGCGACAAAGGGAAATGTAGGAAATAATTCATAGACAAACGGTCGAGGGTATCTCAAACTGCTTTTTTCTTCCTCTTTTGGTCTTCCCCGAAATAGAAAAAAAACTCGTAACGGAGAGTTCCCGAGGTTCTATGTGCGGTATTTTGGTACAGCGCAGAAGAACAGGAATTCTAGAGCCTCGTGCGACAGCGGTGGTGGTACACGAACGGCGGCCGTAGATTAGAGCGTCTCATATAAGGCTTCGTCAATCGTGCGAGATGGCAACAGGTTGATGACAGAAATACGATCCGAGCGACCGCGCGCTAAGCAACGACACCGAGTCAGCGGGCTTTTTTTTTCTGTCAAGGGGGGGAGGGGAGGAGTATTGGGGAGAGTGAATCCCACGTCCCGGATACTCCACGGGTCATGGCACGGGTCAGAGGGAGCGCACAAGCGGACAGTGCGGGATAGACGGACGGGGGGCATGGCAGGAGAGACGTACCGTCGAATCCTAAAAGGGAGTGACGGATGAAGATGAAAAGCCCCGGGGTCCTTTCGAGGCCAGGCGGACCCGATGGGATGAGCTGGAAGCGCAGGAATGCTGTGCTTCGCAGACGGGCCAGTCGGTCGAGTCTGTCAGGCAGGCAAGTCAGGTCAGGACAGGAAGACAGGTCAGGGCTTAGGGTGATGCGCTGGCGTTGGGCGGTTGCGTCTGGATCGGCCGGCGGGTCGTCGGGCGGGGAGCGACGCAGTGAGCACAGTGCAGCGGCAGGGCGAGAACCACCCAAGGGCAAGCCTGCTAGCTGCTAGAGGAGGAGGGGAGGGACGGGGTGCAGGATGGAGAGAGTGCAGTTCGCAGAGTCGCCAGCGTCGTCGTCGGCCTCGACCAAGGGGAGGTTTCGGTGTTCCTGGAGAGCATCTGAGGAGAGCAGACGCTGCGCAGGGGAGCACGGGACCTTGTTTGGTTGCTGGGTGCCGCGGTGCGCCTCGTAGGGAGTAAAAGTACCAGTACCTCACTCCTCGCTGTCGTGGTGCGGGACAGAAAGTACCAGGTACTTCCCCTCCGTCGCCGGCCCTTCCCCTTCCCGGCACTATTATCAGATCTGATCACGGGGAACAGTCAGCCGTGCGCAGCGGCCTCGATGTGTGGCCGTGGAGGGGATCGCCTGGAATCGCACCTGGTGTTTGAGGCGTGCCCTATCTCCAGGCGAGATTAGATAAAGTCCATAGCGTAGATGGCCGTTCTTATTTTTATCCCGCGGTCGCTATGTTGTGCATTCAGCAGCGTGGCCGGCTGCATCCGTCACGTGGCAGGGATCTTGGGTGCAGAAGCGCCGCTGGTCGTCCGTCTGACGTCGCCCCAGCCGAGCATCCATGCGGTGACCGTCAGCGTCCAGGAGCTGCCGCTATCTATCACTTGGCCCGGGTCTCGAGCTCCGGGTCACATCTGACTCTGTTTCGAAAAGTTCCGCGGGACGATATCTGATTTCATCATCTGTCATCGACGGTCTCCTCAGGCCTCAACACAAGTGCTACAGCGTGGTTGTGGCAATTCCTAGGTAGGAGTACTCCGGACAGTACCTAATCTACCGTGACCATCTCCGCAGTTTGCCTGCCATCCATCCGTCCTGTATCCGCCTCTACCAAACCAACCTTCCAACAATCCTTGGAAAGGAGGCACGATGAACCGTCTCTTTGGTACAAAGAGTACGGCCCCCAAGCCGACTCTCGACAGTGCCATTTCCAATGTAAGTCCCCTCCATTTTGCTTCTTCCCCTTTTCGCAACTTTACCCCCACGATCCCCGCTAACACAAGCGATCCATAAAACAGGTCGAGAACCGGATCGCCAGCATCGACGTCAAGATCGCCGCACTCAACTCCGAGCTCTCCACCTACCAATCGCGACTGTCCAAGATGCGCGACGGGCCGGGTAAGACCGCGCTCCGGCAGAAGGCGCTCAAGGTGCTGCAGCGGCGGAAGCAGTACGAGGCGCAGCGGGAGCAGCTGGCGCAGCAGTCGTGGAACATGGAGCAGGCGGCGATGATGCAGGACAACCTGAAGAACGTCATGACGACGGTGGACGCGATGAAGACGACCACCAAGACGCTCAAGAAGCAGTACGGCAAGATTGACATCGACAAGATCGAGAAGCTGCAGGACGAGATGGCGGACCTGATGGAGATTGGGAACGAGATCCAGGAGAGCATATCCCGCGCCTACGACGTACCCGAAGACGTGGATGAGGCCGAGCTGGATGCGGAGCTGGAGGCGCTGGGCGAGGAGACCATGATGGAGAGCCAGCTGGGGGAGGATGCCCTGCCTAGCTTCATGCAGGATGAGGTAGCGCCACCCACGTTTATTGACGAGCCTCCTGAGCAAGGAAAGGTGAAGGAGGCTGCTGGCGGAGTGGGCTAGAAGATGTTACGAGTATACCTTCTGTTACCCGGTTGTGGCAAGCAACGGAGTTGGAGGGTTCTGTTACGTCGACTTGGGATGTTCGTGTTTGGTTAACAATATCAATCATCCGAGCTTATTCTTATGACCCCAACGAATGTTTTGAAATGCTGGTTTTATTGGGCTATTTGGAAGGACGGTATACCATGTGCTAAACTAGGTGATGGAATCATGGGAAAGACGTCACGCAGCTATACCGTTATCGTGGAATTGGTAGGAATCTCAATGGACAATGATGGACACTTCTTGAGGGGCAAGATCAAGTCCTCATGTGAGGTACCTGCTCAAGCCTTTCCAAGTCCCACCAGGACAAGGAGAGCAACATTCATAACGGCGATAACTACCCAGATCAGGACCGCCAGCGTGGAGACGAACCAGTTATTCCTCATCTTGACTCCTTCGGCGTCAGCATCGTTTCCCTCTCCGCTGGCTTCGCCCGTCCGGACAGTCATGTACCGGTTGCGGCAGGTGAAATAGATCAGAGGCGCCGTGACAAACGGTAGGATAACACTCAGCACGACCTGGGACGCGGTCAGGGTGCTGTTCAGTCCATCTCTGCCCACAGCCCCGGCGATGGCAATGCTGGGGACGATGCTGATAGAACGGGTGATGAGCCTGCGGAGCCAAGGCCTTATGCTCCACTTTAACATCCCTTCACTAACCATCTGTCCGGCGATGGTACACACGATCCCTGCCGATATGCCGGACAGAAGTAGAGCCAATGCGAAAATCGTCCCTGCAGCGGGAGCGATTGAGGTGGAAAGCAGCTTATAAATCCCAAAGAGGTCCGCGTCAGCGGCGCCGGCAGTTCCATACAACGAGGCACCTGCGACAATGAGGATGGAGCTATTCACAAACAGGGCGAAGGTGAAAAGAGAGAGTGCCAACTCTACGATAGAGTACTTTAGACAGCCACGGATCGCGTCTACGGAAGGACGGTATTCTACCTCACCTCCTGTGCTGCCCAGCGGAACGGTCGACTCGACATATCCTTGCGCAACATCGAAGTGCTTCAGGCGTGACTGGACGACGCCGCTCCCCAGGAAGATGGAATGGGGCATCACCGTGGCCCCGAGGATGCCGCAGCTTTGGTAGAGACTGATGAAACAATGTCAGTTCGACATGTCCGTCCAAACGACGGTGGTAGCAGTACAAACCCATTTCCTTTAACCACGGCGGAGGACGGTAAATATCCTCTGAAGACCTGGCCGACTGGCTGATCGCGGATGAGTGAGAGCTGGATACAGAAGCATACCACAACTCCAAGGACCAGAGCCATGACAAAGAACTCGAACGCTCGTAGCCCAAGCATAGATCCGTTTGGCCTGTAGAATATGAGGATGAACATGACATCCACAAGCGTGATCGCGCATCCGGCAACGAGAGGTATCTTGAGGAGCAGATTCAAGGCGATAGCCGATCCGATTACCTGCTGGTGGTCAGCACATTGGATCGACTTGGATTTGACGAATCGTACCTCTGCGATGTCCGTCGCAATGATGGCAGCCTCGGAAAACACGTAGAGGATGATGACCAACCACTTGGGTAGATGGGCCCTGCAGTTTTCCGCCAAGTTCAGTCCGGTCACGCTGCCCAGCTTGATGCACAATGACTGCAAAAAGATGGCAAACAGATTTGACATGAGCACTACGAAGAGCAGGGCGTATCTCGTGTCCGCGCCCGCCGCAACGTCGGTCGCATAGTTGCCCGGGTCGATATAAGCCACCGCGATCAGGAATCCCGGCCCGACAAAACGCGCAAACTTGGCGATGCTATGGATGATCCGAAGAAAGAAGCCATTTACCAGGGAGATCAATGGAGGACGAGGTGACTTGCTATCACTTTTGGGCGGTTCACGCCCAGTGGTAGCAAGCATCACCCCGCCAGACGGTTTCTCCACCGGCTCAGCGTCTGCGGTGTCCTGGGCCTGCTGCACCTCCACCGCGAACGGATCGTCTCCTCTCCCCTTTGTCATTGGCGCATGATCTCTCTGCTCTCTGGAGTTGGCGATGCCATTCAAGTCCTGTCGCGTCGTGACATCCGCGCTCAACGGCGGGGGGTTCTGGTTCCAATCGGGGTGGTCGAGGGTATCGTCCGTTCGCGAGGGGCAATTCATGGCTGCGGCGGTCAGCAGGCAGATTTCCAGCGGCAGTCCGGCTGGGAACGTGCGTGAGGGCAGTAAATAAGCTGTTCTGGGCCTGCGAGGGGAGACGAGATGTTCACTCTGGCTCCCACGCGGCCTCGTCCCCACCGGGGGACCTTGCGGAAGCCGCGCGAAAACGGCCGGGCGGGCTCCAGTGGACGCCGAAGCCGACGGGACAGATCGGGACGGCTCATGCTGGCGTCATCGCCGCTCGGTTTGGATCGTGAGCGCATCGCTGACGGCGGACGCGAGCAACGGGCGCACAGAGCCCGGAGCCCGCGGACGCGTCGTGGATGGATGATGTGTTGTTGCTTTAGCGGCGGGGCCGCTGATTTCTTGGGAACCAGGCTGGCAGTGGGCCTGCTCCGATCACGAGCCTCGACGGAGATATAACAACACCCGTAAGCTATAGCTATCTGGATGGGAAAGACTGGTCAGCAGACGGCGTGGGAGCTCTAAAATAGCGAGGGATGCTGGGGTCGACCGCTGCAGCCTGAGCCTGGTCGCCCGGCATGGCCTCACGAGGCGCGCATGCAATCCAGCTGTCCGGAGATGCGGGACTCCATCGATCGACGGCGGTTGCTGGAGCAAACCGCTGCGAACTGCGCGTGCCGGGGTTATCGATAAGGATAAGCGGACACGAGCCAGGCGTTGCCCCCGGCAACCATCACACGCTGTTTACGGCACAGAGAGCTCGTTGCAGGCTCAACCACGCCGGTGCTGTGGCCGGTAGACGGTCTGCGGACAGCTGGAGCGTCCCTCAAATCCCCCAGGCGGTCCCCAGAGACGGCCCCGTGGGATGTTTTCCTCTCCTCGTCCGTCCAGCCTCCCTCCCGTCGCTTGATGTTTGTCGAGTCCTCCCACGCCGTCCTGGCTTCGTCTGACCGGCTCTCCATCCTCTGATCCCTGAGACTCCGCCTCTGACCGGGCCTCCCAGTTTCAGCTTTGTCGCAGTCCAAGAGACGGCCGGTCGAGGCGACATGGCTCCCAGCTCCCAGGCGCCCGACATCTTCGACGACGCGACCCGTGCCCTGTCCAAGACCTCTGTCTTCCGATCCATCATCCCATCCAAGGTCCACAGAAGAAGCCCCTCCGCTGGAGAGGTGCAGGTTCCCAGACCGACAGAGGGAAACCCGTTCGGGGCCACACCGCTTCCGCCAGCAGACCACCCCGATGCCGCCCTGTTCCAGCGTCCCCTCAGCGAGAGGGCTCACAACCGGGACGCGGCCGGGACCGTTCGCTCCCACCAGAAGCCGGGTGAACAGTCGGGGAAGAAGGGCCTGCATACCAAGACAAAGAGCTCCGTCTCGCTCAAGTCTCTGGTGAGGGACCGCGACAGCAAGGAATCCAGGTCCAGTGAATCGTCGGAGAACGACTCCAAGGGGCGGAAACCGAAGAAGACGAAATCATCCACCAGTCTGTCTGCCATCCTGAAGCGGTCCCAGCGCGGACGCAAGGGGGAATTGGCCAAGGACGTCCGGGACAAGGAGAACCAGACGCCGTCGGAGTCGTCCGAAACCCCTTCGTCGCCTTCACCCGTATGGTCGCAATTCACTGCACGGCCCTTGCAGGACGAGTCCGAAAAGGTATATTTCCCGGAAAAAGGCAGGACCTTGGACGACGCGGTCTCCCTCTATACGCCAAAGTGCTACTCTCCGTCAAAGCAGCGCAGCTTCTTCGACTACCACCAGCCCGCGCTCGTCAAATCACGACCAAAGTCCGACTGCATCACATCTGGTTCGTGGAAGGTCAGAGAGATGCGAGGCTCCATGCAACGAACCCCATCAAACCCTGAATATCATGAAACGTTGCAGAGGGAACCCTCAGGAGGCTCTGAATGGGTTCGAAAGGTCTCGGGATCGAGCACGCGTTCCAGCGCTGGGAAGAAACAAGAATCGAATCCTAAACGATGTTCGCACGTAATGGCCACTGTTTCTGCCTTGAACACGAAAGACAAGGAAGCCGAGGCCCAGAAAAAGCTGGACCCAAAGGACATTGACACCGAGTTCGAAAAACTTCTGGTCAGATATTGCCTGCTCTGTGCATTGTCGACGTTGAAACTGACTATGCAGCAGGATGCTAGAAACGTCCCTTCAAATATGCGGGAGAAGATGAGGTCCCTCGACACTCACATCAAGGCCGACTTCATCCAGAAAGACCGAGCAGATAGCAGTCTATCCTTCAACTCGACATCATCCAACACGGCCAGTACCGATGGTTCTGGACGCCACAGACGGGCCAAGGACAATTCTACAACGCCGGCTCACAGAGAAGACAAGCCGCGTTCTCGATCGAGAAGTCGAACCTTCACATTCTCAAAAGGCGACTCGTCCAAGAAGCAAAAGTCCGAACTCGGGACCTTTTACAAGCGCCCGAAGTCTGTAGACTTGTCATCGCGGCCTGCTTCTGCCAAGACTATGACCCCGCCTAGCTCAATTGCCTCTCTTTCTGCCACTCTCCGCCATGATACAGCAGCTGATCCTTCTGACTTTGTCCATTATCTTCGAGAGGTCCAAAGGCCGGAGATTGTGGAGGTCGGGAAGCTGCACAAGCTTCGCATCCTTCTGAGACATGAAACTGTCAGCTGGGTTGACAGGTTCATCCTGGAAGGTGGTATGGATGAGGTAATACAGCTTCTATACAGAATCATGAAGGTAGAGTGGAGGTATGTTGTAATCCCTGTATCCAGTGAGGATTTCTACTAATAGATGTCTTAGAGAGGAGCATGAAGACGCTCTTCTTCATGAGACCCTACTCTGCCTGAAAGCTCTCTGTACAACCTCGCTTGCATTGACGCATCTTACCACAGTTGAATCGGAGCTGTTCCCAGCCTTGCTGAGGATGCTTTTCGACAAAGAGAGGAAGGGGCCCAGCGAGTATACCACACGCGGCATTATCATCAACCTCCTGTTCACTCATCTCTCCACAGCGCCTGCTGATGCAATCTCAGCTCGCGCATCCACCATTCTCTCTTATCTCCGGGACCCTTCTCCACCCGAAGAGAACCAGCCGCTGGATTTCATCGCGAACATATATCAATCCCGCCCTTACCGTTTATGGTGCAAAGAAGTCACCAGCGTCACCAAGGAAGTGTTCTGGATCTTTTTGCATCATTTGAACGTTGTACCAATAGTCGAGCCAAGCAATTCTACTGAATCGTCCCCGGAGGCCACGTCTTACCTAAAGAGACATTTCCCACCCCCAAGGCCACCAGTGCCTGCGGCTCCGTATGTCGGGGGAGTCGAGTGGGAAGCTACCAACTACGTCGCTGCGCACCTGGATCTAATGAACGGGCTCATCGCCTCGTTGCCAACCACCGAGGAACGCAACGCTTTGCGCACCGAACTTCGAGCTTCAGGTTTCGAGAAGGTCATGGGCGGTAGCTTGCGCACCTGCAAAGAAAAGTTTCACTCAGCCGTGCATGACTGTCTCAAGACCTGGGTTGCAGCTGCCTTGGAGGATGGCTGGGACTATACATTCGTCAGAGAGGGCCCGCCTCGAGCAGGAGGGCCGGGATCCCCGACCAGGTCGCCCGTCAAGGCCGTCGGCGGTAGTCCAAAGAAAGGTCGCGCTGACGAAGCGCCACCAAAGTTGGAACTTGCCCTCGACCTAGACGGCGACCGAAATGCGCAGAAACAAAATAATGATATTACATCTTGGCTTTGAGCCAGCCTCAATAACAACTGAAAGACGTAACGAATTTCCTTGGGTATCTTTCCTTCGTCTTTGTCTTATGTTCATGTCGCAATGGTGTCGGTGTTATGAGTGTCCCTGTGTGTGTGGGCGTAATCGGCTGCATCTGTGTTTGGGTCTGGAACTTTGGAACATGAATCCTTGGATTTTTTTTTTGTCAAACGCCTTTGCATCATCATGTGATCGGCGAACTGCCACCTAGGAGGAAACGGTAACGACTTACGGATGGACCTAATGAGACGAGGACTGATGAATTTTCATTTTGGATGGGACGGCAGCTTCTCCTTCTTTTCCCTTCTTCCTTTTCTTCCCTTCTTCCCTCCTTTTTTTACCTTTGCTTGCTTGTTTACGAGAAACTGGCAGCCAGCACAGAAAGCACACATAGCTACAGTACAGCACAGTACAGAGGATGTGAGATATGTGAGATGAATGCATGAAATATGTTTCTATGAAAAAAACACGGCATTGCGTGCTGGATGCAAGCTATGTATGGTATGAATTGGTTGGTAGTTGAAATTCTTTTCATTACCTATTCATGGAGCTTTTTGAAGAGCACTGACTCGGTAAGTAAGTAAGTAAGCTTATTTACTGTGTACACAGTTTTATGGGAATGCCCAAGGTTGCCAAGGGTCTCCCTGGGGTAACAGGACTTTGGATATAATGCATGACGCGTGTATAATGTACAGGATGCCCCAGAGGCAAAGTTTCCTTCCATGATCATTTCAAACAAAGCAGCAGGTCGTCCCTTTCTTCCTGTCTTTTTTTTCCCCATTGTTACTTTCTGCTCTTTTTTCACCAACCGCGCGTGGCGTAATTTACCCATCAGGATAGATTAGAGGCCGACGTCTTTTTATTTTATCGTCTCCAGGGACGGCATCAGCATCAGCATCAGCATCAGGGACCCGATCCGCTGAAGGGATCGACTCCCGACTCCCGATTCCTAAGTAGATCTTGAGTGGAGATAGATCGTCTCTCTCTCTCTCTTTCCTTATCGGATTTGGGTTTGAGTTCGATAATAGTACCGGCTGGGCTGCCGCCCTCCACAGTCCCTGCTGCGCTACCGGCTATGGGCTCTGGCGCAATCGCTAGCTAGCTATCTAGACGGCCAGCCCGCCTTCAGCTTCACATGTTTTTAACCTTGATCGATCTTCATCAGGGCGTTTAATTAACTAATTAATTTAATTAATTCCGTGCTTTACTGTCATCGACACGCTGGGACGGTATGGGCGCGGTGGGAATCGGAGGTTGCGGAGAAGAGAAGAGCGAGTTGACGCCGGAGAAGAATTCTTTTCGGATCTGTGAAGATTATTATAGTTGGTTAGCACCAGGTACACAGAGCGAGTTTCGTGTATGAAGTATATATGATGTTGATTTTAGAGGGGCGTTTTACCTCTTCGAACGGATTATCATTCGTATCCCACTCCATGAAGAGGACCGCGTATATCAGGACGACTGTTTATTTAGTCAGCACTCTACTCAATCAATCCCCAACTTCATCGATATCTATATTTCTATATTAATGAAGTAGGCTACTCACATCCAATAATCCCCCATTGCACGAGCTTCGTCCCCTTGGACCACTTGGGCCGCGCGTACTTGAGCGCCGCGCGCCGCCGGTACTTGCGCTCCAGCCGGAACTGGTGCTTGGGCGAGAGCTTGGACATGTCCGGTGGCCATTGGCGCTTGGGCTGGTAGGGGCTGTAGTAGGGGGCTGGTTCGCCGCTGCCGTCTGAGGTTGCATTTAGGGAGGGGGTTTCTTTTTCTTCGATGGTCTGAGGGTGTCGTTGCGGGTTTGCGGAGGTGGAGGAGAAGGGTCGTCGTCTTGAGGGGAGGGAGAAGGGGGAGGGGGTGATATCAATGGAGGAAAAAAGATTCTAGGAGGATATCCCGATCAGTTTTCAATACCTTTTTCAGGGAAAATTTCATTTGCAGGGTGAATGGACAGGCTTTACTTACGCTCTTGCGCGGGATGGGGAACTTGCTCGCGGCGGGGCGCGACAGCAGCAGCGAGGACCATCGACGAACAGCAACAGACGAGGCTGCCGCTGTTGCTGCTGTCGTCGCCAATCCCCGCGCGACGGAAGCCGGTAGCATATGCGTTGTTGGAGGAAATAATTCAACGGGAGTCAAGTAGGTTATTTTTGTCGAGATGCGGAGTACTTGATAGAAGGTCCGTTCGAATATCTGTTCGGGGAAAACGGTAGAGTTTGCGCCGAAGGTTGACCTCCGCTCCGTTCGGTGGCGGATCCGCGGATCCTACGCTTGCTCTTCTATCTACTTACTACAGACAACATTTGGGCAGGTATTATTTCTGCAATTATACTTGCTCTCTCGTATATTCAACATGCCTAGATATCGTCATGCTGTTCTCCAAGCTTTATGTGTTTTTTTGAACATCTAGCGTCTGGAACGTTGGAATGACGTCCACTATCACCTTTCTCTTCGCATACTTGAATAAATTAGTACGACGGAATCCTCTTCTCACAACAAACCGGGTAACTGGGTCTAATGAGGCTATTACCAGCCTGATTACCCGGAAATGAAATATGATGATCTGGATATAGAGTTCAGGAGGGAAATCTGGACGTATTTGCTTTCTAGAGCTCTCACACACAGAGATTTAACGAAGGATTCGACCGGCTACCTAGGAGGTATTTCACATGGCTGAAAACGAATGACTGAACAGCAAAGACATTGCAACTGAAGAAACGACCGGACGGCGCAGCTGCTGGCATCCATATGCCAACATTTTCAACCTAAGCAAAGTTCAATCTGCCTCACATAACCCAGCTATCCGACTTAGCCTGCCTTGGAGGGACCGGTACATGATCCGTCCAAAGCTGCAACGACAGACAATTTTTTTCACCTCGAACACGGAACAGCAAGCTCATCTTGTCGTCACATATTCATGAATTGAAGGAAAGAAGCATGGGCAATAGCCTGAATAAGTAGCCATACGTTGCATTCCTTTCAGGTCTTGCAGTTTGCGTCCACCTGTGTCTAGACGCACACGTTTTGCCACTACCCCCTTAAGGGCATCCGCAAGGCTGCCCTCGCCTTCTACACTGGGGTGCCGAGCATGCGCGCACCGGGTATAGGCAATGGCAGATACCGCTCGGTGTGCATGTTCCTGAGCATCGCTATAAGCATGACGTTCTTGGTCAGTCATCCTTCTCGAACAATCTCTTTTGACTCTTGGGGAACTTAACCCTCTGGTCACTAAGCTCCTCTCTGGCAGTCAACTCCTCGGAAATAGCTGGGGAAACGTCTGCAACCTCATCGAATACATCTGCGAGCCCGTCGGGTACGTCTGCAAGCCCTTCGGCCGATTCAGGCATGGCAGCCGCGATAACAGGTGCTACGCACATGCTGAGCATGCCTAGCCCGAGGATCGTCTTGATCAAAACCATTGTGATAGATAAGTTAACAATAAGGTCAATGATAATGGATATTCGGTAGAGATCACTGGAGAAGATTCCCTTTTCTTTTTTCAAAACTCTCGCTTGTTCTGGTAGACGGCATGTTTTCAAAGAACAGTCCTAAGTCCTCCTCATTTATAGCCATATCATTGAAGGGACACGGACTATCCGGACTCCATATCCATAAGACTCTTCATAGTACTACGTATCTGAAGGTTGTTCCTGCTGAACACCAATAAAAACATAGTCTCTGGGAAATAGAACATTCAGGGTGGTACAGATAGCGGAGAGCTGAGGAGGCTCACAAGTACTGTCAGGGAAGGGCTGAAAAAGTGTAACCCTCGAATGTCAGTAAAAGATATATTTTTATCCTCCACCACTATCCCAGTTAAATTTAAGAATTGACTGACCGAATTGCAGTGAGAAAATAACTTTGTCCTCTCACAGAACTCATTCAAACTCTCTAACAAATCCCTCATCAGTTAGGTAGGCATGAAGATCTTTTGCATTCTCATGACCATCACGGCCCTTGTCACTGTAGTTGGTTAGATAGGAAGACATCATATATACCTCCTACCTAATGTAGCGAGTTCTGTAGTTGAAGGCAGAGGATGTATGGCAACAACCTCCTGCATCCTGAGCACTATGAGAAGGCAAACAAGTCCCGAGAAGATTCAAATCATTTCCTCACACAACAAATCTTCCGTGTCTTTCCATCCTTTATGTCATGTACAGTACACAGTAGTCAGAATGCAAAGTCATATACTCCCGGCCATGCAACGTACTCGACCATGTATTTCATTGATACCCGGATCGACCTGCGCTCATACGACCCGCGCCTATCCAGACGAAATCTTTTTGTCTTTTCTTTGTCTCACGGCATGCATACTGCGCAGAATCAGCTTGAAGCGGGTTGGCTGTGCTACATGCTTAAAGTAAGTATACACAATAGATATGCTTGTATTTTTTTTTCTAAATTAAGCACTTAATTAGTAATAGTATTGATAATGAATTCTATCGAAGAGGCTATTTTGCTATTGGCTTTGAGATCGTGAGTCCCTCAATGTTTTTACCTCAAGGATAGTTGCTTGGCACAATCATGACATGACAGTCCAAAATGAAATACTTGTAGTCTCTCCACTACAGCGCTACAGCACTGTCGATCAGTTCCTGAACTATTGTGTGGGGGAAATCAAGTCTGCAGTAAAGTATTTAATTAGGTAGATATTACCGGATTTCATTCTTTGCGCTACATGGACAAATCATTTTTGATTATAGCAAATACGCCAGGTACTAGTAGGCACTTCCCTGATCCGTGTAACAAACGCCTCCAGACATGATGGAACTGGAATATGTAGACTCTCGCTGTGACCTACATAGTACTCGGACAAGGTAGCACATAAAATTGAATTACATAGCTGAAAGGACTCTGCCGGACGTGTGATCATCCGGAGCAGGACAGAATTGGGAGATCCCTACTCGTCCGGGTGAATACTTGCAGGTGGACACTGGAGATCCTGCTGATAGAAGGCCGCAGCCATGCTTGCAACTGGCTTATCACTTCACGCAAAACGGTCTGGCTCCTGGGACATCCGTACCTACACAATAGACCAGCGGACATTGCTACCTACCTAGTAATATCAAGGCGGGTTCACAAATGATAATGTGCCTGTGTTACTTACCGCGGCGCATCACCTTCCCTGTTTGGAGTACCAGGCAGCAGCTCACCTTTACTTCACTTGACGGGTCACTGAGGGATACATATGCCCATCATCTGCTTTTCACTTCAGGTTGGAATTTGACCTTAATCTCTTCTTGACTAAATTTGACCCTAATCTCTTCTTGACTAAGGATCCCAACCTTGAGCTAGCTCACCTTTCTCGGTGTAATTCATGGGCAATGGCTACAATATCCGTCCCGGAGCTGGTTCGCAGCACCCAATGTCTTAGCCTTGAGGCAAGAAATGACAAGTTGAGAGAGACAGCCGCAGATCCGGAAAATGACTGGGAAAGCCTCAAGAACCTCATACTCAGTACGAGCAACTACTACATCACTCACCCCGATCAAGCCAGCACCCTGTTTGAAACCGAGATACATGATTTGTGGGACCAGCTTATACAGCTCGCGAAGCTGACTCCCGCCGACGACCCTGCACACGACAGGCTCGTCAGCCTCACCCTGTGGGCGAGGGAGCTGGGAGCTCTCCGCATAAAACAGAACGGAAAAGATGGGAAACTCATCACCCCGGAGGGGTTGGAGGTCTGGACAGATCTACCGTACCTGGAGGAGGACATGCAGGAAGCCTGGCAAAAGTCGATGGACCTGACGCCTGTCGAGCGTCACAATTTTGCCGCTTTCACGGCGCGCCTCATGGCTGTCGGTGTCTCCGACACCGGTTTCGGCCTGTGTGCGCTCTGGCTGTTGCGGGAGACGCTCGAGACGCCCAGGCCGCTGACCAAGCCTGAAAACGGCGACGAGATATCGGTTGCTGAATTGCTGCCTGCGTGTCTTGCATGGTTCGAGTACTGCAACTTCAAGTTGCTGAGACTCGCAGTCGACAGGGACTTCAACGGCGTCAACTTTTATCCTCATCTCTCGGCACCAGGGGAGCTGGCGCGGGAAGCCGATGTTGAGCAGCTGGGCTTCAGCGTCCCGAGATGGTTGTTCTGGAGGCGGCGTTTCAAGGAACTGAGTCGTTGCGAAGACGAGCAAGTGGCGAAGAAAGGACGACAGGGCTTTGATTACATGATAACCACCGGGATGACGTTGGGTTACAAGATATCGGGTGAGAGGAAATACATGGAGAAGCTTCGAGCTGTCCTTGAGGAGGAGCTCATAAGGAGCGGAAAGGACACTGTGACTCCTGACGATGTCGTCGTCGACTTGGATTGGGCTGATTAGTCAGGATGACGAGATGATTGTCGCTCACGTCACGAAGATGATAACTCGCGGAGGCTCGAGGTTGGGGATACCCAGAAATTGATGAAGAAAATGAAGATACCAAGAGACACATCCAGGCTGTGGAGGAGGTTACAATTTGTTCACTTCGACATATGTGCAGGAATCCTGAGATCCGAATCTCCTATCTTAAATAGCTGCAGAATGCTAAGCAGATTCCGCAATAGCATACACTATTCCGGTACAAGGACTCCGATAGGTAGAACCTAGAGGTACTGGACCATAATTTCAATATTAGAGATCTTACTATATAAAAGCTCCAGTTCGGATGCGTTATGGGAACTCCACCGTGCTCGACAGTTCTCCCGCGTTCTTGTTGCTTTGCTCACATGGTCAACAAACTAGGTAATTGATAGCAGTGCAGTTGTAGGTTAAGTACTAATCAATGGCTGTATATAGTAACATCACCAGGCCATTCTGATGGATATGGCGCTTTTGTCGCTCAGAAAGTAGTCAGTATCAAGGGTTCTATATTGAAAGCTTCATAAAATACTAATCCATCGATGACTGTATCTAGTTCCTTTCCCTTTGGGGAAACCCATTGCGATAACATAGTCCCGTGCTGATAAGAACATGCCAGCCTGCCAGGCCCTAGGCGAAATAGAGTCCAGCTGAGAGCTTCGGCAAGGTGCTGAACACTTATTAATGCCATATGAAACAGGATGACCGGTGCAAGGCACGGGCAGTCCTCCACATCGTCCCCGATCAGATGAAGCTCCCGTTCACATGCAAGCGCGGCGCTCGGCGACGCCGAGTCCCGTGACTTCCGCGGCTGCGGACAAACGATGACGCGGGCGAACCTCGGCATGTCCGCAGGACGTCAGGGCAGCATACAAAAGGGCCTGGACCGGCGTCTCCCACGGCGATAGAGCTCGTTTTCTGAGCCGTGTACCCCAGATTCCTCATTCATACTGTTTTGTTCCTTGTCCAATCCGAATAACAGCTCCCACCATGTCTCAAGGTAAGTAAACATTCGCCGCTCCTACGTCATCGCAAGCGGAAGAGCTAACACGTAAACCTGTCCCCAGCACAGCAACGCCTCTCCCAGGTCGCCTCCCATCTCGGGGCAGGAGGCAGCAGCAACAGCAACAAGAAGAAAGGCGTCTCCGCGCTCCTGGAGAAGCATCCCGATGACATCGTGGTCACCTGCGCCCTGCGGACCGCCATCACCAAGGGCGGGAAAGGAGGCTTCAAGGACACCGCCGCGGCGGACCTGCTGGCCGGCGCGCTCAAGGCCGTCATCGACCGGAGCGGCATCGACCCGAAGTTGGTCGAGGATATCGCGGTCGGCTCCGTCCTCCCTCCGGGTGGTGGTGCGACCGAGTTCCGCGCCGCGGCGCTCGTTGCGGGCTTCCCTGAGACCACGGCCGTCAGGGCCTTGAACCGCCAGTGCTCGAGTGGACTGCAGTCGATCGTCGACATTGCCAATGCGATCAAGGCCGGTATGATCGATATCGGTATCGGCGCGGGCGTCGAGAGCATGAGCTTGCAGTATGGGTATGTAGTTCCTATGTTCTGTTCTCTTGTTATCCTTCATTGCGACATGAGTGAGAGCTGACACGCTTTCCAGCCCCGGCGCCGTCACCGAATTCTCCGAGCTGCTCGAGAGCCACACGGAAGCGGCCAACTGCAAGGTACCCATGGGCGTGCTGTCGGAGCAGATGGCCAAGGACCGCAACATCACGCGCGCGGAGCAGGACGCCTTCGCCGCGTCGTCGTACCAGAAGGCCGAGAAGGCGCAGAAGGCGGGCCTCTTCGACGAGGAGATCGTGCCCCTCACGGTGAAGTGGACGGACCCCAAGACGAACGAGGTCAAGACCATCACCGTCAAGTCCGACGACGGCATCCGCACGGGCATCACGCCCGAATCGCTCTCCAAGATCCGCCCGGCCTTCGCCAAGGATGGCACCATCACCGCGGGCAACGCGTCGCAGGTCTCGGACGGCGCGGCCGCCGTGCTGCTCATGAAGCGCTCGACCGCCGAGCGCCTGGGCCAGAAGATCCTCGGCAAGTACGTCACGGCCAGCGTGGTCGGCGTGAAGCCGCTGCTCATGGGCATCGGGCCCTGGAAGGCCATCCCCGTCGCGCTCGAGAAAGCCGGCATCACCAAGGAGGATGTCGACATCTACGAGATCAACGAGGCGTTCGCGTCGCAGTGCGTGTGGTGCATCAAGGAGCTGGGCATCCCCTTCGAGAAGGTCAACCCCAAGGGCGGCGCCATCGCCTTTGGACACCCGCTCGGATGCACGGGCTCGAGGCAGGTCAGCACGTTGCTGACGGAGCTGAGGCGGACGAACAAGAAGATCGGAGTCACGAGCATGTGTGTCGGTACGGGCATGGGTATGGCTGCCGTCTGGGTTGCGGAGTAAAGGCGTCTGTATTTTCCATTTCCAAGATCCGGTTTCTGGTTTTTCTTTGTACTAGTATGAATGCTTGGCTAGATACCTATTTACTCGTGAAAATGTACTCATTTTGCATAATATGATCATATGGTGATTCTGTTCCAGAATATGATTACTCGGACATCCAAAGAATATGTACATTACCTGGGTACCTACCTACCTAGGTACCAAGCTGTCTACTAACTCACCTCGACCTGAGGTTCCACATCCTCCATATCACGACTCGCAAACAGCGTATCCAGCGTATCCAGCGCATCCTGCACCACCTGCTCCACATCCAGCAGTCTCTCCTGGTCATCATTATCTAATCTAACCGGCACTCTTCACAGCCGCAGCAGACGCCCTTCTTGCTCTTACCTTTTAGCACCGGTATCACTCTCACGCTCACGCTCACTCTCGCTATCATCATCACTACCAGTATCAGGATCAGGGTCAGTACCAGGATCAGGATCTAGATTAAGATACCTATATCCATATTCATATCCAAATCCACATTCATATTCAGCGCCACTGCCAGAGCGTTTTGGCTGTCCGCCCTGCTGGCTCGATTCCGACACACGAAGACGACGAATAGGAAGAGAGGAAGAAGGAGGAGGACGACGAGACGATTTTGACGATGCTGACGATGACCAAGATGATGACGAACTCGATCGGCGGCTTTTGGTGCCGTGTCTGTGCCTTTTTTTTTTAAAATCGATATCAAGTCTGATAACATACACACGGGCCCCATTCGTACAGTACACTGCCGTGGGCTCGACGATAGTCGTCTCGAAGGCCGGTGCAGGGGAGCGAAAGTGAGCGGATGGCGGTTGCGGCGGCATAGCAGCTGCGGGAGGGATCCGATTGCTCCTTCGAGGCTGTACTGTACATACAGTATGTGCGTAGGTCGTCTGGCCATAGTTGGCGTTTTTCCTTGTCCCTGATCAGTTAGGTAGGCAAGGAGCGATTCCTGTACTGTATATAGATAGGGAGGGAGGCAGGGAAGGAGGGTAAGATGGTATGTATTTCTTTTCTTCAAATCGATTGGAGGCCTCCTTCGTTCCTTTTGAGGGTTGATGTTCGGTCTCTGGATATTTTTACGTTTGAAATAGGGTTGATAGTCGGGAAGGTTGGTGTCGAATTGTCATGATTCAACCCGCAGTCACATATTTTGCCGACAGGGACAAGACTCTTATCACCTGTATCGCAAATAGAACGCCTTTTCGGAAGCCTCCTCCAGGCACTCGCCGCCATCACACGTCGACTCGAGTTCTCGTTCATAGGTCAGCTGACCAAGCAACTCGGAGACACTATAGGCAATTAGCAATGAGCCCTCCTCCATTGGGAAGATATCGTTCCAAAACACCGCTCGACTACAGGAAGAGGCCAAGGCCGCTGATTGCAGAGAGCACTGGTATTTTAGCGTCCAAGAGAAGAATTCAAAATCATAGACCTTAGGTTTAGCTGGTTCACACCAACCTCCGCGGTCGCCTCAGCTTCTGCGAATCGTCCCTCCTTGGCCATTTCTGCCGCTTCCCTCAGCTGCCGATGTGCCTGCTCAGCGTCGGTAAGCGCACTCATCCACTTTCCAGTAGTGGAGTTACGTTTGCTTGTCTGTGAGCGGACGGACAGCGAGCGGATACCATTGATGTACGCCACGATGAACCAGTCAAACAGATACTCGGTCGCTAGAAGGGTTATAATGAGTATAAATACATATGACCCAATAACAGGAGACTATGATGGAAGGTAGCTACCTAGCTACTTACTCCATTTTGTGGAAACGAGCAACTGTCTCCTGTCGTCTCGTTCGTTTGACTGAATACCAATGACGCAACCAGACGAATAGACGCATTTGTCGCTAGAGTCGTACACCACCCGTTTCTGGGGCTGCATGGTTTTATTCAACTTCAGCACGAACGCACAATAGCCAACTCTGTCAGGAATGGATGCTGGAAACAAGGTGGATGTGACGATGATGGAATGCAATGGATGTATAGACGCAGGACCTGCAAAACGTCCTGCACCCTGCAACCGTTAGAACCATACGGAGCGCCTACCTAGCTAGGGTACAGTACTTAGGTACGTAGGTAGCTAGATAGGACTCGGAGGTACTGGGACCTACCTAAGTAGCCTTGGTACCTAGGTACAGTGCCTAGGTACGTATTCAGGGATCTTAGCTTAGTCACCATATTAATCGGCCTACTCTATAACTAATCCTACAGCTCTTCAGATACAATAGAACCAATAAACCTAGTTGATTCTCACATGTACACTGGCAGGCTGCTAGCTATGGTCATATGCGTAAAGTGGGAAATAAATGACCGGCACAATCTATCTTCAAATTCACATTATATATACGAGACAGAGATTGGATGTCACATCTACATCTTACTCCTGTGCTTCTGAAATGCCTCGAACACGGTCGAACCGTTCTCGACATCTGCCTTGGCCCGGTTGTCCTGGTCGACAAGCCTGGGCATCAGGGCGAGGACGTCGTCGAGGAGGTCCCGCGGGATGGCCACGACGCCTTCCAGCGGGTCGCAGAAGATGATGTCGCCCTTGAATATGGGTCAGCTGTGCTGTTCAGGCCGTAGGTGGATCTTAATTCTGGGAGTTAGGACTTACAGGAGAGACGGTGACGCCCCCGAAGGAGACAGGCACGTTGCGGGCCCCGGGCTTTGCTTCGGCGTTGCTGCCCACTGTGGAGGTTCCGCGTGCGAAGACCTGTTGCAGTCAGTTGATCCGTCGAATACTGATTCTTGAGGATTCAAAGTAGCATCTCGAGATAGTAAATATAGTAGTATTGGGAATGCCGGCACCAGGAGTGGGATAATGCGAATACATCTGTCGGAGCAGGACTACTGCACACATACCGGCAACTGCGACGCATGCAGCTCCGCCAGATCCCTGACCCTGCCATTGACGACGGCCCCCTTGACGCCGAGGTACTTCATCCGCGCCGCCATGATGCCACCCAGCACGGCGCAGTACTGCCCCGCGGGCTGCTCGATGACGGCGATGGTGCCCGGCTCCGCCCAGTCGACCCAGTGCTTGCCGGGCGGGAAGCCATGCTTCTCCTCTGGCAAGCCTTCAGGAAGAGCCGGGTCCTGTTCTTTGGGGATGAATTTGAATGTCGCTGCAGGGGCGATTATCTTCGGCTGCCCTTCCTTTCGACCGATGAATGGGGAGAAGGGGACTGGTTGAGTTGATCAGCACATGGCCATTTAATGACTTCTCCTGTAGATAATAGAATAGAAAAAGATGGTCTCTTAATTTGTGACAAGGGAAATCTCACCAATGTCGGCGAGAAAGCCCGCATGCGCGGTGCTGCCCTTCAGCACCTTCTGCAGCTTCAGCAGGGCATCCGACACCTATCGACGTTAGTATTCATAGAATATGTATAATTTAAGATTGCCTTTTTTTTAAATAAAAAAGCTCACATCGCAGGCAGAAAACTCCTGCAGCGCGTTGAGCTTCTGCTCAAGCGTGCTGGCCGACATGATGCGCCTCGCCTGCACGGATGATAGTGATGCTACTGATACAGCCGGAGCGGAGATTGAGGCAAACAGAGGCCGGGAGTAGTAAGAATAATTCAAGGAGCGGGTAGTGAACGGGGAAGAAATACAGCGGCCCAGGGACAGTCCCCGCAGAAGTTCCATTGTGGTTTGTTCTTGAGAGTTTGGGGTTCCTTGGACGACCCTGAGGCTCTCTCTATGTGATATGATGGAGGGACAACGCCCGGCGAATGTCCGGTCATCGGTTCTCGGCTGCTTTCGGACAACGCAACTACACTCCGAATTTCGGCATGTTCTTTGGAACTCCATTATTATTGTTGCTTAATATGCGAGGACCGGAGACTTGCTCCTACGAATTCATCACCAGCCACGGTCTTCAACGCCACGTGTTGCAGTTGGTGGTATAGGTCAAGCCCGGAGGTCCTGGAACGGCTTCATAGTTCTTGGCTGGAAGCTCTAGCTTATTTGGTCTTAAATTGATTTCGGGCTTGTGGATGACCTGGCATATAAGTAAGCGCTATGGAACCCGGAGTCGAGATTAGATCCGCTCGATTCGTTGGCCACTGTCATACATATTTCTCTGGTCTGCTCGGGGCACAGGGACACCCGTGCTACGGGCATTGATTCTGGCTCTGATCTCAAAGGCGCCCCGGGGCCTCTTGCGGGGAAGATCTTAGAGAGATCCGGGGCTGGAGTTGGATGTTCCTGAGATAACACAACGTTGGGCCTAGCCCATCCACCTTAAATAAAAAGATCCTTGTCGAAATATATAATTAAGAATCATTTCCTTAAATATATATCAATAATACTTAGTTAAATCATGCCACCACCCCACCCCCCAACCTACACCCGCGCCCAACTCGCCCAGTACCTCCACCGGATCGGCTACCACCACCACCACCACCACAACAACGAAGCCTCTGATGACAATGACGATGGAGAGGCCCGCCTCCTACACCTTGAACAATCCGTCCAGCACGACCCCCTCTCCGCCCTGACCGCCCTGCAGCGGCACCACCTCGCCGCCATCCCCTTCGGCAACACCGTGCTGCACTACTCGCCGCACCGCACCGTCACGCTGCACCCGGCGACGCTGTTCCGCAAGCTGGTCGAGCGGAAGCTGGACGGGTACTGCATGGAGAATACGGGGCTGTTCTGCGTCGTGCTGAGGTCCCTGGGGTTCAAGGTGTATGCGACGGGGGGCAGGGTGAGCCAGGCGGCGTCGAAGGGGGCGAGGGGGGCGGTTGTAGGTGAGGAGGATGAGGATATGGGGCTGTATGGTGGGTTGTAGGTATTTATCTTTTTATTATTATTATTATTTATTTCTTGGTGACGGTGTAGCCGTTTACTATGTATCGTATCTCCTCTGGCAAGTAGGTGATGTCGCGGGCTGACGAGAGGCAAAAGTAACCATATGGTCCTGATCGTGACGATCGGCGAAGACAAGTACATGGTGCGTCTGCGTCAAGAGAGACTATCTAGATACTCTCTACAGCCGGCTTCCTCGCTGACGAAGGGCTACAGGTTGACGTCGGCTTCGGCCCTCTTTGCCCTACGCGCCCGCTGCTGCTCGCAGAGAACCGGATCACCCCATCCATCGCCCCCGCCGAGATGCGGCTGGTCCGAGACAGCATCCCCGAGTTCACCGACCCGAGCCAGAAGGTCTGGATCTACCAGACCCGGTTCAGCCCCAAGAGCGGCTGGATCCCGGGCTACTGCTTCTCGGAGATCGAGTTCCTGCCGCAGGACTTTGACGTCATGAACCTCAGCACGAGCACGAGCCGGGCCAGCTTCTTCACGTACCGGGTGCTCTGCGTGCGGATGATCCTGGACGAGGAGAAGGAGGAGGATATCGTGGGGCAGTATGTCCTTTCCGGGAACAACGTCAAGAGGAGGATCAAGGGCAAGTCGGAGATCCTTGAGACGCTGGAGACCGAGGCAGACAGGGTCAATGCGTTGGCCAAGTGGTTTGGCATACATCTCCGTCCGGACGAGGTCCAGGCGATCCGGGGTATGGTGTCGGAGATAACAAAGCCTTGAGACAGGGGAATTTCTTTTCCATTGTGCACGGCTGGTGATCGGGCATCATAGACTATCACTACACTTCATTGCTAGGACTCAAATGCGTATGCGCAAAAACTGCATGACAATGCTGACAGAGGAGTATCAATTTTAAAACATCCGTTTCTCGATCTGTGACACTGTTAGCTCTGGGAACGAGAAAAAATAGACTGCTCATCCGTACCCTCCACGGATTGCTGACTTCGAATCCCTTCGGGGGCTCAGGATTGCCCGACTGTCCTCTCAAGCGCCCTGTGATGCGCAAGTCTCGCTCCATCACTGTTGAGTTTACACGGTTAGCTTCGTTCGTTCGCGGGGAGAATACGACCGCGACCACGATCACATACTTTGCTGCGCACAGGTTAGCCAATGAGCACGGACGATCACCGAGAGTAGAGTACATACCCTGTCCCAAGCATCCAGGTTCCACCTTGCCTTCTTGCCGTCATTCTGGTAGGACTTGAGGATGGAGAGGCCGGTGGAGGTGATGCCAAACATCTGCCATTACCGTGAGCGGCGGTCGGGGCAGCAGCGCAGGCGGGACTTACACCGATGATGATCCCGTATGGGATCAGCGCCTCGAAGGGGACACCCATGGTGAGCGGCAGAGCAAAGGTCTCGATATCGCGCTCAATCGGCAGCAGTGTGCAGTGGTGAGGGGCACTCTTCTACCGGGCGAGCGTGGAGGTCTGGGGGGAGGCCCGGGGGCGGGCGCGCATCGCCGCATCGGGTTTAGCGCGGCCGGGCCTTGGCGTGCTCAGTCAGCGGCATCCGAACGACCTCACCAGAGCGAGAAGGGGGTTCGGCGCAGCGCAGCGCTCTTCGACGGTGGATGAAACGATCCGACGCCTCTGCTGCCGCTCCTTTACGCGTCAAGGTACGTCCTCTCGCGCGGTTTGGCGTCGTATCCCCCTTTGCGACAGCGCCTCCCCGCGCGACGCGCTTTGTTTGCGATCCCTCGGCACCTCTGGCAACGCCTCCACTGACGCTGAGTTCTTCCCAGATAGCTACTTCTCTGCGCCTCGAAGGCGATCGCGGACGCGCTCCCTGGCGCTCTCCGTTGTTGTAGGCGGCCTCCACGCTCAGCACATCCCTGCTCTGGTCTTCGTTCCCGATGCTCGCCTCACCCGGCTCCCGATGAGGGCCTTCTTCTAACGGGGGAACCTGGAAAGTCTCTGCTGTGGGGCTGTTACGAGGATCTACAAGGCTGCTAGGCAGTGGTTCTGGGATACGCGCAATCTGGCGACGGCGGTGATATATACCATGGCGGCGACCGTGCCGGCCACCCAAGATGAGACCAAGATGAACCCGCAGCCCGACATGGTCGACAGCGACCAGGATGCGGAGGGGGAAGAGGACCCGGATCTGTACCAGATGGACCAGCAGCTCCAGGATGCGGTCCACAAGTCGGTTTCGTGTGAGCAGGCTGAGGAAGAGGATGCTGCGGAGGTCGAGCCGGGAGAAGAGAGGCGAAGCGAAGAACAACCGGAAAATGACCAGGACGAAGGGGCCGAGGTGCCTGACGCCGAAGACGACGACGCGGAAGCGGTCGGCCCTGTAAAGCTCCCCGAGGGCGCAGCAGACTCGGACAGCGACGATGCCGAGGCGGACGCGCCTTTCGAGAACGACAGCGACGAAGACGAAGAAAACGCCAAGTCAGAACCCGATGCGAGCAGCGACGAATCAGATGCTGAAGAGGAAGAAGAAGAAGAATGGGTAGCTGAGAGTGAGCACGAGGATGCCGACGCTGAGAAGTCGGGTCGCGGCAACTGCATGTGAGTGACGCGACTGCGATCCGATCGAGGGCATGCACGCTAACGGGTTGGGCAGATTCTGCGGCCAAGACGAGGAACATGACCCCAGCGAGGAGTTTGAGGAGTACCTGACCTGTGCTGTCTGCGGTGATCACTGTAAGTTGTTTTGGCGGGCCGAGAAAGCTTGGCCTCCCCGGATCGTCGGCGATCGTGAGGCTAACCCGGCAACCCGACAGCCCATCGGCAGTGTGCCCGGGAGCAGAATGCGCTTAGCGAGACTGAGGGTAGGAGAAAACACCACACTCTGTGTTTTAGAGAGCATGCGCTGACGGGTATAGAAGATGCGGAAAAGTGGCGATGTCCGACATGTGTGCAGAACAAGCTGGAGCCGGAGCCCATCAAGGAACCGGCGACGCGACGGCGAGCAGGGCACAACATCGCCAAAGAGCTGCTCCCTGCGCACAGCGGGTCGCAGGGGCCGGATTCGCACTCCATCTTCAACACGCTGATCCTCGACGAGGACAAGATGGACGGCACGCGGTCGCTGCGCAAGCGGAAGGCGTCGGCCGACGTGGACGAGCACACGCCGGTGCTGCGCAAGCGTCAGCGCCAGGCCGACCGCGCTGCTGCCGGTGACCAGATCGTCGAGGACGCAGATATAGGGCTTCGCACGCGCCCGCGGCGCACGCGGCGGGCAGACAAGGAGCACTGCCGCGTCGTGCAGAAGCAGCCCGGGAGGCTCGTTGTCGCCTTCCGCCTCGACCAGCTCAAGGTGTCGCGCATCCTCAGCGCGCGCCCCCGACCCCAGAACAGACGACGAAGGCCCCCCAAGCCCCCGCCGGTCCCTGAGGAGCCCCCGTCGCACTTTGCCCCCATCTCTTCTGCGCCCTACATGTCCCCCCTCTACTCCTGCGACAGCGACGATTCCAAGTCGAAGCCCTACGGCGGCATCCTGTCCGAGGCCGATGCGGACACCTCGAGGACGGTGCCCACGCAGGCCGACCGTGACAGGTTCGAGCTGGCACGGCAGAAGGCAGAGGAGGCCTGGCAGAAGAAGATGAGGGAGGAGGAAGCGGAAGGCGAGGCATCCCATCGCGCCTCGCAGAAGGTGTCGGGCCCTCCGAGCAAGATCAAGTGCATCAACTTCGGAGGCTACGAGATCGAGACCTGGTATGCTGCGCCGTACCCCGAGGAGTACAGTCGCAACAGAGTGCTCTACATCTGCGAGTTCTGTCTCAAGTACATGAACTCGGACTTTGTCGCGTGGCGCCACAAGCTCAAATGCCCCGTGAAGCACCCTCCGGGCGACGAGATCTACCGCGACGGCACGATCTCCATCTTCGAGGTGGACGGACGGAAAAACCCGGTGTACTGCCAGAACCTCTGCCTCCTTGCAAAGCTGTTCTTGGGGTCGAAGACGCTCTACTACGACGTGGAGCCGTTTCTGTTCTACGTCATGACCGAGTACGACGAGTTCGGATGCCACTTCGTCGGGTACTTCAGCAAAGAAAAGAGACCCGGCTCGACCAACAACGTCTCCTGTATCCTGACGCTGCCGATCCATCAACGCAAAGGCTATGGCAACCTCCTCATCGACTTTTCCTATCTTCTTACCCGTCTGGAGAAGAAGACCGGGTCTCCCGAGAAGCCCCTCTCCGACATGGGTCTCGTGTCGTACCGCAACTATTGGCGCCTCGTGCTCTCATACCAACTCCGCAACCAGAAGACCCCCATCAGCATTGAGGAACTCTCACGGCGCACTGGCATGACCCCAGATGATATCGTCTCTGGGCTTGAGGGCTTACGTGCGCTTGTGCGGGATCCAGTCACAAAGACATATGCGCTGCGTCTGAATTACAAGTATTTTGAAGAATACATCCGCAACTGGGAGGCAAAAGGGTATGTGAAGCTCAATCCCGACGCGCTGGTCTGGACACCGTATGTCATGGGTCGTAACAATCAATCGCCCTACGACCGACCTCCGCTGCATACCGTCGCTCCACGAGACGATTCAGAGGAGGCGGCGGATGGGACCAAGACGAAAGTCGGAGACGGGAGCCAGTCCGGCCCGGCAACCGTGACAGATGGGAACGGAAACGTGAATGGTGACGTGTCGACAGCTGGGGATGGCAATGGACACGCTGGTTCTGAAGGGCCGCCGTCTGAGCAGACTGCTCCCTCATCCGCCGCGTCATCCCAGCAGGGAGCAAACGGCACGCCCTCTTCTTCAACTCCAGCGAGCGCCAGCACGCCTCCAGTTCCCAATCCGGCTGCCGGCATACCACCCACGAGATTCGAGATCTATCCGCCCATTCAAGGCCCGGTACAGAAAAGGCGCCCAGGCCGTCCTTTTGGCAGTAGATCGTCGCACAACAGAGCTGCCAACACCCCGACAGCGCCTCGAACGAGTGGTCGCAGCACCCCCAGAAGAGCAGCTGCGGCAACGCCTACAGCGAACCCGCTGACCGTCAGACGGGGAAGGAGCGCCAAGCTCGCCGACCCCTTCCTTGCTGGCTCTCCGACCGCGAACGGCAATGGGAACGCAAAGGACCAAGAGCACCCAGTGGAAGAAGAGGCGATCGCAGATGCGCCGGAAGATCAGGACGCCGATGCGACCCCGGAGGCGAAGCTGAAAGAGCCAGGGGACACCAAGAAGAAGAGCCTACCGAACGGTGACGTGAAAGGAGCCGCGGGCGCGGTGGAGAACGGAGACACGAAACCTTCTCCCGACGGGGCAGCTCACTCGACGCCAAAGAAGGGCAAGAGCCTCGAGGGCGACGCAAAGACGACCAGGTCCTTTGACAAAAAGCCCCTCGGGAGCGTGGAGAAGATCGAAGTTGTCATCCCCGTTTCTCCAAGCAACGCCAACGGCCATGACAGCGACATGGACGCTGAAGGGGAGATCGATGACGATGTTAACGCCCAGGGTGACGTGGTCATGAAAGAGGAATAAATAGTCCTATATCTCATGTAAAAGGTAAACGAGTTGCACGAAATCGGGCATTACTTAGTATTTTTACCTATTATTACAGGAAGTCTTTACCGGAGGGATGGATTCGACGACGACGTGCAGCATCTTAATGTTTCTTTTTTTTTTTCTGTCCGGATCGAGCAACGAGGGAAAGGGAAGGAGTTTTTACGGGATCTCATGTATTACAATTGTCATTGCCTCTTTTTACTTTGGGACATATCTCTCTATTGGTCGCTGTTGGAGGCTTCGTCTTATTTTCGCTTTTTTTTCTTTCTTCTTTCCCACTCTTCTATTTTGTTCTATTCTCCTTCCATCCCTGACATCCCTTTATTTGCTGTACTGTATGTAGCCAAGTTGCCCCTTGCATTATTTGTCTCTTCCTTCTCCCTCTTCTTTTTTCCCCTCTTTCCTCTTGCTTTTTTTCTTCCCCGAAGAGAGCACTGAGTGAGGCATTTATCAGCATTGATCGATCAATGCATCCGATGCGTCGAGAATCATAGATAATGCTCATCCTCATCCTTCATATAGATCTCGTTCGTGGCTTACCTTACCTGTTCCTTTGTTTTGTCCCCTTTCTTTCGGTGCATCATCATTCTTGAGTTGAATTGAATGTACTCTATCCTATCTATTTATCTATACCTGGAGGCTACCTGATCTTATCTACCCATCTATATCTATGTGTCTGTCTGTCTGTTAGTTAAAAAATCTTTCTCTTTAGCAGATAGCAAATATAGGGAAAATAAGACATCTTTTTTTAAAAAGAAAGTAAAAAAAAAAGCTAGGCTGGAATACCTACCCGATTGCACAAGAGCAAGTCTTATCTAGTTTTTTTATGCTATCGAGCAATGATATGGGATGAACATCAAAACATCAAACAAGAACAAGAACAACAAGAAAAGGGACACAGTGATACCCTAGGTACTGTACTGTACATGTACATATTAATAAGTTCTTGCCTCCTCCTACTACTTACTACACGCACGTTCACCCGGTATATCATTGTTTGTTATAATGATCACTTGGAAGAAAAGAAATCCAAAGGAATGGGAAGGAACCCCGCAGGGACTGTGAGCGTGACCTCACGAGAACCAATTCAACCAACCCACTCCAAACGAATGGATCAAATCAATCACCCAAGCTGATAAAATTATCATCATCATTATTAGTAAAGGAAAAGGTACTGTAGAAAGTAGAAAATAGAAAGTCCAGGTACAGAAACAGAGTACAGACAAAAAGAGATTTATTATTAATAGCGATCCATTATTACACACACCCACAGATCAATTCAACCCTGGCACACACAGTTTTTTGTTTTCCTCTTTTGGTTTTTGTTTTTTGTCATATCCATCCGGCAAGTCCACAGTCCGCAGTCCGCAGTCCCCGTCACCCCCGCAAGATAGATACCCTGCTAGTTCTACCTTCATTTTCATTGCCAAACCAGAATCAGAATGATGAATCAATCAATGAATAACCCTAACCTAACCCAACCTTTTGGCTACCCTCAATCAAAAATCGGTGTGGCGGCAGTTACTCCCATAGAACTAGAAAATCGATCTGACCATATTATCATCCGTCCATCCTCAACCCCAACCTCAATGCATGGGAACTAGAACTAGTAGAATCCAGGCCGCGGAAAATTAAATAACCAACTAAGCAGGAGAGGAGAAAGATCGCTCGAAGATTCGGAGGACCGCACCGAGGGGGAAAAATCGGAGATTGAAAGAGGGGGAGGGCTCTTTTGATCGTAGTAAAGATGCCACTAGGACTGAGACGTGGAGGTCAATAGATAATAGCATCCACGCATACATGCGCTCCAATATACGCGACATGAAAGCGAACGATCGGACGTTTATAAAGGCCATTGTGCTGCGAAACCGTAGAAGGAACTTAGGCGAAGTAGCTCTTCCAGAGGACCCCAGAGAGGTCTTCGATCTGGTCTGGTGTAAACGCCTACAACAAAGATATCAGTTAACTGAACCAAAAAGAGGAAGAGGACTAGCTGGATTCAAGATTCAAGAAAACTTACCTTTTGATCAATGTGCCATGTGTCCTGCCTGGTCTTCTTGAATTCGCTGATGATCGACTTGACACTCTGACCCACAATGCCGGGGTCGTTCGCGGCCTTCGTGCTGAGGGTAGTCAATGCGTCGGGCATCCACGGCGGCGGCGGACTCGTGTACGGGAATGCTTGGATCAGAGCACCCAAGCCCAGCACCGCAGCGTGTCGGATGATGATGAGACGGGTGTGTTCGGGTGTAGGTGTGCTCGACCCCGAGGATGCAGCGGACGAGATACCAGAACGACCATTCCTTGGTCTCTTGGGAAGAGGGTTTTCGATCAGAGTCTTCGTGAAGCGATCTTGGAGTCTCTTGACCATGGCATCCCGGAGGGGCACGGGTGAGCAACGGATCATGCCCGACAGGGTGGCCGAGGCTCCAGCTCTGACCTCATGCTGCGGGTCTTGTAGCATGCCTGCGATACACTCAAACAGCCTGTCGCGATCCTCAGCAGAGAGCAGGAAAAGGCGGCGGAAGTAGATGATCTGCATGTTGATCATGACACGCAACCGTTGGTGCCACGACGGCGAAGTTTGCCCGATCCGTATCAGTGATTGAATGAACTCCGACTTCTGCTCAACAGGATAAGGAATATTAGGTAGATGCCGGAACACATGGTAGGCCAAAGATTGCAGTTCAGGGTCCTCCTTGACGTCCATCATATGCAGAAGCTGTTCAGTGAACACGTCGGGGAAGAACGGTGCAAGTTGCGTGCACTCGTGGGAAGACAGTGTGGAGTCAAGCCAGAGGAGAACCGTCTTGCAGCCTGCGGTGTACGAAGATGGCGTTTGCTGACCAGGCACCCTTTCATGTCGCCACTTCTCCAATTGATCAAAAACACCACGTATCATCTTTGCAAAGTCCTCAGAAGGAGCGTAAGGATACGTGCCAGTTGACGAAGCTGACCTCTGCGCCCGAATAAGCTCCTTCACGTCAGGGTACGACTCGTGATACCTCGTGCGAAAGATCGATCCGAGCGTATGTCCCATTGCTTCACGGACTCCCTTGTATGGATGATCGAGGTGCGCAACGAAGTCCTCGACGATTGGCTTTTCGAGCTGGAAATGCCAACCAGCATCTATGATGCACTGGTGCAACAGATTGATTTTGGAGCTCTCCTTGAAGGCAGCATTGGTGGTCATGTCCAACCTGAAGCTCGCAAGCCAGTCGACCAAGGGCCACGCACGACGTGGATCCCGACACTGCAGAATCATATGAAGGAACGTGGTCCAGTAGCCGGAATTCTCCGGGGTCAGTCCATCGGTGAATATCTTGCGGACAATTGGGAAAACATATTCCCAGACCATAGTCCTCTTTTCCACGCTCGAGTCCGCTACCGAGCCAATCAATGCCCCCATAATCTCCGCCGTGGCACGATGCTGATGCTTGTCACTACCATCTTCAAAGACAGCCGCGATCTCCTCTTTGATTTCATCGAAGTGCGCCGCGGTAAGCTCGTCCCGGAACATCAGCTCGAAGACGTAAAGCAGCATCATGGCACACGGCATGCGGAACTTGTCGGCTGAAGGATCCCGCGGTTCCTGCTTGAGGTACATGAAGAACTTGGAGAACCATTCCCGGTTGAATAGCCTGCCCATATGGGATCGAATCTTCCATTCCAGGTCGTCGTACTCGATGTCACGCTTCACGCTAGACTTGTAGGCGGGCATAGTCTCCGCCCATACAAGCCAGCCGGGGAAGTCATGGTCGACGTAATACTCGGCCTCCGGTTTCGCAAAGCTAGACAGGTACTCTTCGGTCCAACCTTTCTCATACCGTTTGGTAGCGACCTGGATCTTCGCTGGGAAGTGTTGCTTGCCCAGAATATAGTTCTCGTAGTTGTGGTTGCAGATAGCCCGGACGTCTATCATCGTAAACAGTGCAATGAGTGCCTGTGAGTACATGCCGCGCAAACCTGGATGACTATCGATCGATCCAAGCGTGACGAGGTCCACAAGACTCTCGCTGGCAATGTAGTCGAATCTCAGACCCATGCTTATCACGATTGTGGCAGCTCGACTGGCAATCTTCCAGTGGGACGTTCGAGCCAACTCCACGAGCTCCTGTGCAAGATCTGCTTTCTTCTGCTCAATCATAGCACGCTTGTTGTTGATCTTCTTGCGCTTTTGCGTTATTATGTCCTCGACGTTTTCCTTTGGAGCGATTGACTTGACGATATTTTGGTCCAGGACAGCCATTCTCTCCAAAGCGCGACCGTAGTCCATGACTTGGTACACCGCTCCTGAACAGAGTCTCTGTACTGAAGGCCTGTCGATGGCACTGGCGTCGATGAAAGTTTTGATCAACGTTGGTGTATACTTCCAGTGCCGACCGACAGTCTTCGCAAGGCTGCCATATAGGAGAGAATACAGCGCACCCTTGATGCGTGCGTGGTCATTTTCTTTGACAGCTTTTTGCAGTGCTTCAAGCAGGGGAGGAATAACGAGGAGCCGAGAACCAAAGACGGCCTTGAGAGCGGACTCGCCGGCGCTTTGTGCATTGCGGCGGATATCCGTGTAGAGGGAGACACATGACTCCGCGATATCCAGCAACAGAATTTCATCCAGCTTGGTCCGAGGCCTTTGGGCGGCGTTGTGCCTCAGGCGCTGCAGATGATACACGTTCGCCCTTCGCACGAGTAGTGGTCGTGGATAATCTTTTCGAAGACCACTGACTTTGAATGGATGGATGTCCGCGGCAAGAAGTCGGGTGACTCGATCCAGCACATGGGCCGATCTTTCCAGGCCAACATCGATGAACCAGGACCGATACGCTGTATAAAGCGCCCCGAAGCACGACACGTCATCCTCCTGCTTCTCCACCAGGAACCTGTGCACCTCATGGAGGACCCATCCAGCTCGCTCCCTGATCTCGTGGATTGTAATGTACAAGGGATCGTTCTCGTCCAAGGGATACCCGGCTGGATACTTGAATGCTTCCCTGATCGTTTCTTCCTCGCCGTCGTCGAGTGTGTACTCAGCCTCGGCCTCGGCCTCCTCTTCCTCGTCATAGTAGCCATTAGGATTTCCGTTGGAAGCCCCGTTAGCATCTACCATCTCATACGAGCCATTCGACACCTTTCGAGCAGTCCTTGAAACTCCCTTGGAATCAAAGAGATTCGAGATACCAGAGATGATGAGTCGGAGAAGTACCAGTTTCCTGGTCACTTCATCGGACCACTCCTTACCACTCCCGTCACGTTTGACAGCAGAGGTCTCGTTGGTCAAGGCTGTGAGCTGGTCCAGAGCCGTCTCCGCCTGATTCTTGAAGAGGGCGACAGCGAACTCAATCTCCTCCCGCTTGGGCACGTGCCATCTGACAGTCAATTTGTTTGGGTCTTGTCGATGGCCCCAGTGTTCGATCTTGATTCCCTGAGCGATTTCATCGGGCTCATACAAGGAATAGTCCACGGTGTACGTGACCGTTAGATTGAGAAGTAGATGGTGAATGAAGTTGGAGATATGGACCGTCGGTACTCCTTTACATTTTTCCTGCATGTATACAGCAATGTCAAAGAGCTCTTGTTTGTGGTTCAGAACTGCATCCCCGACATGGACTACACACATGCTCAACATGCTGACGTTCCAAACCAGACCGCGGTCACGTGGGAGAACGTCTGTGCCAGTTGTCCTAGTCGAAGCGGCGCCATTCTCATCGATCTCGGTGCGGATGGCTTGGATCAATAACGGAATGAAACGCTTGAGGGCCTTTTCCGGGTTCACCTTGCACACGGCATTGCAGATGAAGGCCATGGCATCTCGGGCTTGATGCAGCACGTGGTTCGAAACGAAGTCAACGATTTTCGTCAGCGCAATGTCGTAGAGCTCCGGTGACAATGATGCAAGCAGCGGCATGAAAGTCGCAGGCAGTGTGTTCACAACGTTCTCTTCAGGAGACCCATTCCGCACCCGTGAAGAATCAGGGAGGTTTTCCAAAAGCGTGAAGACACGGCCAAGGAAAGATATCAGAAATTCTCCAAAGCCGCACGTCGACGAGCGCAGGATCATCTCCTCGGTCTCATCACTCAAGTCCGTATCGTAATTCAACATGATGTTCACGCCCTCTGCTTCCATCCTCTCCAACTCGCCTGTGATCCACTGCATGGCTAGCATATTGCAGTTAATGTCATCGCGGCCCTTTGTCAGGTCCTCGAAAGGAATATTGTAGCAGGCTGACTGTATGAACGATAGGGTGTGGAGAGTCTTCTCGAGGTCATTGGCGTCAATGCCGGGCAGTGCGAGCCCAAGGAGAGTGGTCATATGACAACGGTATCCCTTTGTCCTCGTCATAATTCTCGATAGAACCTGCAGCGATCGAAGAGACGATGTCGTGCGGTGGACTTCCACCAGGCCTTGCATAGACGGATATATTCTTTGCAGGGCGCCTGGAAGAACGAGATGTGGCTCCAGGTATGCAAGACACTGTAGTGTGGATAGGGAGAAGTTCATCGCAGTGCCACTCTTGGAATAGATACCCATGAATATCACATCCCGGAGACACAGTACGAAGCGCTTCTTCAAAGCATCGTTTAATCTCCGTTCAGGTGGCACTTCCATTTCTCCCGTGCGCTCACGGTTCCAGCGCATGACGAAAAAATCCGCAAGGTAGTAGACAAGCTGCGCGAGAGTCTTCGTCCAACTTCCCGAGTTCGAGGGATGGAAGAAGGTCTCTACAGCTTGTATGAGACCCTCGAGCTGAGTCAAGACAGATTCTTCGGCTTCAAGACAGGCTGGTGACATCGACATCACGACCCATCTCGCAATGTGATGAGTGACCGGGTGCTTGCGTGCGTCCCGATCGAGCATGATACCTAAGCCAGAGGATATGTCCACAAGAGCGCTGTAAGGAGAAGTGGCCTGTCCCACTGGAATCTCCAGAAGTCTCAGAATGGCGGTGAAAACGAGCGACGACTGGTCCTTTGTGAATATTCCGTATTCTGAGAACGGGATATAGGCAGCGGGCAGTGAATCTCGAGCCAGCCGAGACAGAAAGTCTAGGAAGTTCATGTCGAATGTTTTGGATCGGTTAACCAAAGACCAAAGGTGGAAATACGTCGGTAGGTAATTCTGCGGCAGCAGATCCTCCCTATCTTCCGGTGGAGGATGGGTGGGGAGCAGCAGGTTCATCAGACCGACGACGACAAACGCACCCTCTGAGAAGGATGTGGAGTAATGCGGAAGGAACTCCTCCAGCATCGCTGGCAATTCGCATGGATCGAAATAAAGTTGAGCAAATGCGCAAAGCTTTGTCAAGGTCTTGACATTTCGCTTCAAATTAGTGGAATGCACCAGGCCCGACTCCGTAGGTAGGACAAAGGTCTTCAGCTCCCTGTAAAGAATCCTCCAATCCAGGACAAGCTCCTTCACCGGCCGGAGATAGTGCTTACGCCTACACCATTGTCAGCGTTGAACAGTGATAAGCAGTTGAGAAGGGCCAGCTTACTTCGTGAGAAGCATGAACATGCTTGCGAATCTCTCGGCGACATTGGGGTCGATTCCAGGGGCAAGCGAAAGTTCATAGTATAGCTTCACCAGCTTGATCCTCTGCTCACGCGTTGGATCGAACTTGAGCGACAGCCACCCTCTCAGTTCGCGTGTCCAATGGACCGCGCCTGGGCTGAAGTCCCCGGCCTCCACCGCAATGTATAGGCTTCTTAGAATCTCCTGTAGATTCCGTTGCCTGTCTTCTTCCGATTCGAGCTCATATGGCAGGTATTTAAAGTATGGATAGGTGCGAGGTCGGACCCGTGCCTTCTGCTGACTCTCCGGAACGTTGCCGTCGCTCTCTAGAGGCTCACCACCTTGGAAGGTGGACTGCGACATTTGGTGCGCATTATGAAAGCTCTCAGAGGTCACAAGAGAAGCTACCCGGTGACCCGAAGTATCCATAATTGCGTCGTATGTAGGAACGGTCGTTCAGCGACGGAGGTCTCGTGGTGTGTCCTGAAGGAGAGCTGAAAGACCGAAGATGTCAGTGACGCTGTCATCACCCAAAACACTTGACGCTGTGGACATATCGGATAAAAAATGGCGTACTTCATTCAATTCAGAGTCCTCCAAGATGGGTTGGAGACTGCTTGGAGGGTGACGTTGGGGACTCGAGGTCTCTCAGCCTCGTTTCGCATGGGGCACTTGTTATTGCTGCGTCAGGTGGGCGACTGGGGTAACGACGACAACGGCGGAAGAGACTGATGAGGTCTGCAAGAGTCGATAAACCCAAGTAATAAATGTGAGGATCTGCTTTCAACAGCTGGCATCTCCGACGCCTGGGGTATGCGCAGCTTGAAGCTCTGATGTGAGGTAACCGAGCTCCTCACGATAATGAGCCAGCCCAAGTCGCAGGTATGATTGAGTTTGGCCAATAACCGTTTTAGATCCGGATGACATAATTCCACGTAACGGGGCCCTCTACACTTTGAGCAAAGAGTCTCGCCTACCTCAACAGCGGACTTTTAGAGATTATTGCGAAGGAAATTTACCAAGTCAAAGTTCGTTGAAATGAAGGTGAATGTGGTTCAGTTTTGCTTGCACTGTGCGAGCGTTGGGTCTGACTGGTATTCTTGGCGCCCACTGTGCAGCCTTAGCTTCTTGTCAGATTACCTCCGGACATCCCCAGGCAGAAACTGCATACGCAATGCAACGAGACCTTACACATGTGGATGTAAATTTAAGAATACACACATCGTATATTTTCCTAGTCACACAAACCTACAGGGATAATGTCAAGCCGGCGGAAGAAAAGAACCAAAGAGAACCGCCTGGATAAGCGCATACGTCGCCATCCCTTGTACAACAGCCGCGAACCAGCGGCTGCTTGTGGAAGTAGTCTTGAACACACTAATGCTGTTTAGGACCTGTGAGACGAGGTACCAGTACCATAACGGGTATCCAGAGGATATCCTGTTAATAATCTGAACATGATAGCTCGTGAAAGCCATCACCGCAAGCAGTCCTTGGGGAACAGCCAGTCGCACTAAGAGGCTTTCTTGAAGGCCCTTCGCCCGCGCTGGACCGTCTTCATGAGCTACCTCTATCTCCTCAATGTTGGTATTTCTCAACACCCACAGAGAAGATAGGCATAGAATGACCAGCATTGGTGCAGCAAGAATGAAGAGCGGAAGGTTTGAAACCGTCCAGTATCTGAGAAACCCCACGTTCCTAACATAGGTGAATCAGGACATGGCATCTTATTTCCCAATAGCAGTAAGCAACTCACCAGTAATGGGCCTGAACCCAACCGTAGATGCTTGGGATCAGCTGTCTACACCAAGGCCGCGAACCGGCCCCAAGTGTGCAATACGCAGTATAGGCGATATACTGTGGCACAACCATCCCCAGAGCAACAATAATGCCGCATAGTATAATAATAATTAGGTGGCGTAGAAGTCCCACAGAGAAACGGCCGGACGCAAACTTGAAAAGGTCTAAAATAGCATCATATGCGAACAGAAATCCACTTAAAATGCCATTGCTGCGTACTGAAGTAGCAACAGCGAATATGACTGCGGCCATGAGCAATTTCACGTCTCTTGAGAGGCATCTACCGGCGCGGTCATCAAAAAATGCCGACGAGTAGACATAGAAACCAGCTGTGTTGAGGGCAGAGAATACTGGCTCCGTATAAGGAGCAGAGAGGAAAGCCCCCGCCGGGGATACAATATGCAATGACGCCGAAAGGAAGCAGAATGCCTTCTTGGTGTTTGTCTCGAAGCCAAAGACATTTTTTGTGAGGCCGTAAAGTGCCAGGACTGACAAGAAATGAGTGAGATGAGAAAGTACAACCCCTACGAGGGCAACCAGCGCTGGTCCGTCTATTTGGTCCGTTCGGTCGAAAACTATCCCAGCGGTCAGTGTTCAGAGAGGGGAAGAGCGAGAATGGGGGATATGCGGTGTACCAGATGCCAACAAGGACAGAAGCCTAGTGTATCCATAGCCAAATGCCCATTCCTGCTCGAAAAGGTAGCCTCTTTCGGCTATCCGGATGAAGTAGATCGAATCCCATCGCACGAATTTCAGCAGGGTGGAGGGGTACCCGAGTTGCCCGAAATCCGCTGTTAGCTCCGCGCCCTCCGCGGTGCTGGGGGAAAACAACGTGGCGGATGTGTCATATCCTCGCCCAGGACTTCCGGCGATGACCAGCCAAAGCAAAGCCTTCCACACCCAGAAAGCGAGCGTCAGTGATTTGATAGGGTGAAGAAGACAAAGGGTGTAAGCGCGCTTCCAGGCAGCCGACCGAACTTCCCGCCTCTGACCAGAATCCATCATGTCGCACACCGCAGACCCGAAGGAGTGGGCAATTGGGCACGCAGAAGCTATTATTATTCAGATTCCAGAGCTAACTAATCGGCGAGGCAGCCCGATAAACGTATCGATCGATGGTCGCGCTCCATCTGGTGGAGCACTAGACACGGTGAGCCGAGGAAGCAACCGATTACTGCTCCATGATGCTAGAGTCAGTAATAATCATCGAGCTCGGAATCGGACACGCCGACACGGGATGCACAATCTATTAATGCATTAATGCAGCAGTTGTGTCTGTTTATGCCGGTTTATGAATACTGCCATTCCGGATGATTATGTCAGCTCCGCCAAGCAGGATCCGGAACCGACCAGTAGAATTGGAAGACCCTTCCAAAAGTTGAAGGAAGGCTTGATCATCTTGTCTCCGCACTGCACCCTGGCCGATTTCTCTGGTGGTTCTTGAGGAACGCTATATTCACCCTATCTCAGCCCTATGGACTGACAGCCGACGTGAGACGGGGCTTTCCTGTCCACTTTGAATTCGGTACCTATGCAGCCAGGATACAACGACTGCACACTCCGTAGCAACGTCTTGTACCCGCTGCTTCCAGCGTAGAACCAACCGGAAATTTCTTTCCGTGCTCGTCCTGCATTGCACCGTCAAGTATCCGGGGATTCAAGGCTTTTTCTTCAACTCGGGTTGTATACTCCGGCCCACCACCAGGACCTCTGGTCCCTCGGTGAATCGTGGATCGGAGCCGAACGGCCATCGGGACATCCCACAGGCCGAGAGGGCGGCGCCGGGCTGCGGGCAGCCGCGGAGCGAGCGCGACTCCGCGGGCTCGGACTTCGGGAGTTCCATGGAGATGGATCCATCGTCCATCATCCCTCCTCGACAATCGATCACGCGGCGCTCCTTCCAGATCTCTGATGGTCTTGGCCCGCCGTCCTCCATCGCGATGGAGGCTATTTGACCTCATCCATCCAACGAGATGAGGTGCGTGCACGTCTGACACCGTCGCTGAGGGACGGCTAAGCAGGTCTATTTTCCCGTGGCATCTGCGATTCCTTGCTGCCTGCCAGCTTGGCTGATGCAGACGGTTTCTAGAGCCTACGGAGCAGTGTCTAGCTAGAGACTATGGGGCGCATGGACTCTCCATGGAGTGCCCGACGGGTCCCGGGCTTAGCGTGACATTGAAAACAGCCGTTCGACGGGGTCCCTAGTGGCGTTTGACATTTTGATACACGTAAAGAGAACAATACTCCTGGTCATTATGACTGGAGAGTTGATGCTTATTGCGATGACCGTGTAGAGATGAGCCTTGACCGGTCTGGGTATGCAAGGCGTCAGAGCCACGACATGCGTATTCGTTTTGTATGCTCGGTTGGTGTTAGCCTTGCGAGGGCATGCCGCGAACTCATGTCCCGTGCCATGCGAGGCAGGCTGACGGCGACGGAGCGGCCGACCTCCGTTGGCGCATGAGACGGCGTGAGGCGCACCGCCGCCCGGCGCATCCTGCCAGGCCTCCCCACCGCCGACATGTGTCGCATGCGATACGCACGTAGCGGCCATGAAAGGCTCTTGAGGCCCGCTGCCAAGAGCCCATGGGCTCCTGGCAGCCCCGGGGATCGCCTTTTAGTCCCTCTCGGAGACGTCTGCAGGCGGGACCCGCCTGGAGGCCCCGGGGCTCTTATTTCATAAAGTCCGACGCCTGCTGCGCGTGTGCGGCCTCCTACCTGTTGCAGTCTGCAGTCTGCAGAGCTATTTAGGCTTTGTTGGCTGACAGAAAGGTGACCAGGCACCGATCAGGGGAATAGAAAAAGGTCCTCTTTGATCCTGAAATACACCGTCTAGCACAGGGTTTGAGATCGCTCCCTTCTAAGACTGCACTTCGGAGTAGGTAAGTTGTGTGCAGCCGGCCTATCACGGCCTCCCTGACATCCCCCATCCGGGGTGGAAGCGCCTCTAATTCACTCTTCTCTGCCAAGCAGCTTGCCACTTCCTCTTGGCCGGTGCAACCTGTCTCGTGGTGTCAAGGAAGGATCTTTGCGGAGGTCGCACTAGGGGGCGGTTTCACGAACCCGTCCCTCTCTTTCCGAGTTCAACTGCAGTCTCTCATTCTGCGCTCCCCGCAATAGCAATGCGATATTACTGCGTCTGACGGAGGCATTCGAACATACGAGCTTCTGGCGCTTGACGTAAAACCCCATCGAGAGTCGAGGGAGCTCTGGATCTTACGCGCCATGTTCTTTAACCTGGGTCTCACAGCTGATGCTGCAGCTGCCCACCGACACGAATTCTCCTCTCCTCAGACAGCTCCACAGAGTTCCTCTGCCACATCTCCTTCCTCTAACTCGATTATTTCTTTCGCTGCTTTGCCCGCCGGCTTGAGCGCCTCTTCTACCACACTCAAACAGCCGAAGGAGATGAGATCGGAGGGCGTAGGGCCGACCCGCGTGTCCTCTCCTCCAGCCAGCGTATATCCTTCCAGCGACGATGAAGAACCGGCGGAGTCTGCGCAGATCCGTTCTCGCCCGGTACGGAAGCAATCTCACCGACCCAAGACATCCTTCCAGCTGGCCCATCCTGTGGCACATGCCTGTCATAAGCGATTGAGACTCCGGCCAAGGCTCCTTCTCCAGGTACAGCAAATCTCCCAAACGTCGCGCCCCATCCCCACTCTTGACGTGCTTCCATCGACGATATACGTGCCCCTGTTGGCTCGCAGATTCCCTACGATATTCAGAGGTAAGGACGGGCTGGGCCCGAATGACCTGATCGTCGTAGCCAGCGACTCGTACGATCCTCAGCGGTCGGGAGAGGAGGAGAGAAGCATGTCATCGGAGGACGAACGCGACGAGCACAGGGAAGTCATCGCGACGATCTGCCAGATTCTCAAAGGCGACGCCTGGCAGAAGGGGAAGGCCGAGATATGTCTCAATTATGGGCCGGTCTGGGAAGCAACGCCTCTCCCGAATGGTTCGTACGAATTCGTTGCGGACACCGGGAAAGGAATTCAAAAGGTACGGTGGGTTTTGCGTGGCAAGAATAGTCGCCGGTCCTCCACTCCCGCTGGCACATCGCCGCTGGACGAGGATAAACGGTTTACATTCAGCGTGATCGATCCAAATACCCGTCGCCATCCCGTCATTGCCTCAATGACTCGTAACAATATCGACGTTTACCATCGGTATTCACTCCCTCCAGCGTCCTCCAGCGATACCCCAACGTCACAAATGCCGCCCATGTCTCCCATGTCAACCATGTCAACCATGAGTCTGGCAAGCGGTTTCACAGAGGCGGGTGATTCCACTGGTCAGAATGTGAGGGAGACAGATGATAAACTCCGCACTCTCATCGTTATCACGGGCATTTGGGTCGCGTTCAGGGAGGGTTGGTCGAAGAACTTCACGTATAATGACTCGACCTCGGCAGGGGGTCACAGCACCACCAGTTTACCCATCAGCTCTAAGCAAAATTCCTTCGCGACAGCGAGCGCGGAGAAAGATGCATCTACGGCAGACAGAAGTGCGAGGTCTAGGATACGTCGAGCGTCGAGCGTACTCCATAGATCCCAGACTCCGTCTCCGGCCGACAATGTCAACTCGTCCGCAACTCGTACTCTATCGAAACGGCACTCGACTGGCGCCGCTTTTATGGAACGGGTCAACCGACAACGTAGCTGCTCCGCCACCGGTGGTCGATTGCATAGACACAGCATGTTTTCGGGGCCTGGTGAGCTGGCAACCAATGGCATTCACAGTTCAGATCTAGCTTCGCTTCGAGAAAGCCAACCAGGCTCTGGCGATGATCACGCTAAGACGAGAAGCGGGATTCCAGCGGGGAACACGACAGGGTTCGAAGTATCCAACACAGCCACTGGACAAAATTCCCAACAGAGCCGTGGACAGTCCACCGAGACGTCCCAAGACAAGGCCACCAACGAGCCTAGTAGACCTCGAACTGCTGAACAAGTCCCAGTAAAGACCAGACGGTGGCGTCGGCTTACCAACATATTCGACTTTGTGGGCAGGAAGAATGGCATCCATTGACGTGGGCATGCGATCTATGGTGCCAGTCGGGCAGCTGCATCCCCACGTGGAAAATCCCTTTTTTCGCAAAAAAAAAATCTTTTTCTTACAGACAATCTGGCATAGGATACGTTCTATGCACTCATTTTCTCTGGAATGATATCGACGACTTAGCGTTGGCGTTGGGGCGAATGGAATCGAAGTCGCATAGAAATGGGCCGTCGTGCTTGGGACATGGTGACCACTATCATTTCGGCGTTCTTTTCTTTGATATATCATCTCCTGGGTCTGAAGACCTACATGGGGCGTTTCGTTTCTTTTCTGGGTATATATTTGTCTCTTCTCTGTGGGCAGTACCACGCGGGGATTTTTCTGTTGCATAAGTGTCACATACAGGATACCTACTTATTCATGTACGCATGTACATACAACACATAGAGTGCGGGATAAATACCACTCATCTCGGATTATCCAAATGATGTATGAGGATGTGTTTTCCCTTCTCGGCGTCAGCGTAGAATTCCAGTTTCCATGGCACGAAACGAAACGCGTCGGAAAACCTAGAGTGGAAACTAATAAAGCATTAAAAAAATAGGTCAGAACAGATAATGAGCTCTAGTGACAATAGATCAAATCACACTTCACATGATGCTACTGTCGCTATATCTTCAGACGAAGTGCCCGGCAAGTCGGTTTAGCCCGGGAGGCATCTTCCCGGGCCGGGGTTCCCCGGCCCACCCCCGCAAGCACTCCAGACGTCCGCTGATCAGCGCCGTTGGCAACCAAGTCTGGGGGAATCCCTAGATTCCCGTCCCCCCACCCCCACCCACATTGACACATCCATTCTCGCGTCACGCGTATCTTTCTCCTCGTACATCGTACATAGTACATCGTGCTGTACAATCCTTGCGATAATGACATCTGCCGTGGCTTCCGCGTCTCCAGATGCTATATAGATACCTACCGGCACGATCAGTAGCCGAAGCAAGTTGAATGAAGCTGCTGAGACGGGGTTGATGGGGGCTGGGGATGGGGATCCTCCGGTTAATTCTATAGCATTGAGCTCAGGTGTCTTGTTCATCATCTTTTATAGTGCAGTGGATATTACGTTCAAAAACATGGCTAGGTCCCTATTTCCGGACTCCTGGGAATATCAATAATGGTGATTGATGACGATGCTTGATTGACTGGTTTTATTCTCTCTGTTTGGTACGCTCCTTGCGCCTTGACCCAATTGCCATGAAAAGTACTGTACTTAATGTACCGAAATTTGAACGTTTGTTCTGACATCTCGCAGTTTGTTTTTTTTTTTTTATGATAATGGCGGCGTTTTTTTTTCAGGGCTCATAGTTGATCCTCTTCTAGGCTCTTAATCTGAACTCATGCCGGTCACTGCTGCTATCTGGCCGCCTTCAGCTTTGGATGCCCGTCGCTGCGACCATCCAACGGCGTGGTAAGTGCTTTGACCGCTTCGATGTTGACCTCAGCTCGTTGGCATAGGTTCTTTCTCGAAACAGCATGCCGGCGCAAGCAAGTCATCTTTGGCAGCTTTGGGATGGGCTCCTGCATGTTCATGTCTGATCTTACAATCATGGCCGGAGGTATGGCATTTCAGCAGTGCTTATATGATCAGCAGGTTTATGTTGCCCGATTATGACTGACAACTTGACGCCGCAGGTCTTCTTCACGGGGCTGGATGTCCAATATATGGTGTTACTCGTCCGAGATCCTCCCCCTGCGCATCCGCCAGCGCGACTGGAGGAAATAATAATAACATGTATTGCGAAAAATAACAGATGAATTTAAGACAAGGTATAAACAGTACCTAGGTAGGTAGGTATTACATACGATTCTGATACCACCACACGCTCTTCTCCGCCACCTCCCTCAGATCTTCTTCTGTAAGGGTGACGTCCTGTTCTTTGGGATTTGCTGACAGGTTCTTTTGGCGCAGGAAAATCTTTTCGAACGGTATGATGAAGTTTCCACCACTGACAGTGGTGGTATTGTCCGATGACGAGCGTGTTATCACAACTTCATCTGTTTTGCTCACAACAGCACGAGACGACGATCGGGTAACTCTCTGACTCTGACTCTGGTTCTGGTTCTGGTTCTGAGGACTCATCCTCTCCCACTTCTGAACCACGACCTTGGGGGTATCGCTGTAGATGATGATCGTCACGACAACCTGGACAGGCCGAACAATCGACGAAAGATCGAGAAGCCCCTCCTCCTGGGCCTGTGAAGGGACAAAAGCCTCCAACCACGTCCTCGCCTCAAAGGCAAGTCTGTACCGCGACTCCTCGCCCAGCCCGACTTCAAGGATGACCGACGGCGATGGGAAAGATAGAACACGACGAGCACCATGTCCTGCCCCTGCTCCTCTTTCAGCACGTACAAATTCAGGTATCAGGTACCGCGGACAAGACCACGGCGTCCACTGACCGTCCGGCCGCATGACAGCCCCCTCCCTAACCCCGGCCACGAACCCAGAGACATGGAGATGGCGAAGCAGGCGCAGATCCACGTCCGCAGACCCAGCAATACCCACCTCACGATCCAGCCCCATCATTTTGATCTGCAGATAGAACGCAAGCGAGAAGCCGGACTCCGCGATCTGGTGCGTGGCTTTGGACGATGAGATGTCCATGATGAGTGTCCCGGTGCCTGTTTCTGCGCCTGTCCCGGTCCTGGCCCCTGGGGCTGTCCCAGTGACTATCCCTGTACTCGTATTGTAGCTGTAGCTGTAGCTGCTGTCATAGTTGTAGTTGTACCGGTAAAGGTAAAAACTCCTCGTATGATAAATCGTCGACGCATCGTCGCTGATCCTTTGAACCACTTTGTACGGCACGTCCGTGAAGATCAGGTACGGGTTCTGGTTTGTCGTAGTCGCGATCTGGGTCTTGGTCTGGTTCTTGCTCTGGTTCGAGCGGGGGAGACCCCTGTCCCTGTGCGCGAGGACCTTGCGCACGAGGCCTGAGACGTTGCGGAAGGGGTATTTGGGTGTTGTCAAGGGGAGGTCGGTGAGGGGGCCCGTGGTGTAGTATCCGGGTGGTGGTGGTGGTGGTGGTGTAGTGAGAGGAAGACGATGGAGACGATGTCGACATTGTGTTGGATCAGTAAATAAGTAATGTTCTTATTTTTTTTAAAAAAAAAAAAAAAAGAAGGCGGGCAAATGGATAATATTGATTACTGCCACCTGAGGACGGAAGTAATAGTCGAGTCAGTCAAGTTAATAATAAACAAAACAATACAACTTTTGAAAATGAAGAAAACGGACAAAAAAGATAGCGTGAGAAAGAAGAGAACACTTCAATTACATGAAGGTTAGATAGAAATAGAAGGCTTTGTTATAAACATTTAGTGAGTGGTAGGTAATCGTCAGTTATGAGGTCATCCATTCATATTATTTTATCGCCTAGTAGTAGGTACCAAAACAGGCAAGAAGGCAGACAGAACCTCAGGCTCGAAGTTGGAAAAAGAGCTAATTAGTTAGTGGTCTTCAGCCCTAACTGCGCCATACCTAGGTAGGGGATCTTGTTCGGATCCTGGTGGAATAGTAAGGTCAGAAACTAGCAAGACAAAAAAAGTGTAGGGAGCGTTGCCTTTCTCCCCCCCCCCCCCTTCCAACGGATTCTCCTTGCAAAGGAGTGTATATATATATATATATATATATGGATGGTTGGTCTATATGGTTTGGTCTGCTAGGGGATGTTATAAATATATTAGCGCTTTTAAAATATTCCCATTCATTCTCATTCTCTGTATTATTTCATATATCACGTACGGCTCACAGCCCCAGCATACATCGAGTACATAAATAACCAGGTACAACACATACGGCTCCTCGAGATACCGAATCTCCTCCTCCGTCAACTTCACTTTCACCGCCGCAACCGCCTCGTCGATGCGCTCCTTGCTGCTCAGCCCGATGATCGGGTTGTCCCCTTTATGCAGCGACCACGCGATCGCGACCTGCGCCATGCTGAGGCCCTTTTTCTTCGAGAGCTCCTCGACGCGGTCGATGATGGCCTTGTCGGCCTCGGTCTCGCGGCTGCGGATGAGCCAGTGCAGCGCCTTGTCGGTGGCCTCGCGCACCGTGGAGCGCGAGTTCCACGGGCGGGCGAGGACGCCGCTGGCCAGCGGGGACCAGGGGATGAGGCCAATGCCGGCGTCCTTGCAGTAGGGGATCATCTCGCGCTCCTCCTCGCGCGCGATGAGGTTGTGGTAGTTCTGCATGGAGATGAACTGGTGCCAGCCGTTGCGGGCGGCGATGTTGTTGAGGGTTTGGAATTCCCAGGCGGCCATCTAGTCCGCGGTCAGTTACGTATGTACATGCCGTGTAGACACGTCGAGAAAGGACAGAGACAGAGAGACATACCGAACTCGCACCAATATACCGCACCTTGCCGCTCTCCACGACGTCGTTGAGCGCGCGCATGATCTCCTCGCGCGGCGTCTCCCGATCCAGCCGGTGGATCTGCAGCACGTCGATGTACGTCCCCAGGCGCCTCACACTGGCGTCGACCGCGTCGAAGATGTGCTTCCGCGACAGCCCGACGCGGTTGACCCAGACGGGCCCGTCGTTGGTGGAGCAGGCGGCGATGGGGGCGGAGCGGTCGCCGTCCTCGTCGACGCCCAAGAAGCACTTGGTCAGGATGACGACGCGCTCGCGCGGGATGTTGTACTTCTTGAGGGCCTTGCCGATGATCTCCTCGGAGCGGCCGTGGGAGTAGACGTCTGCGGTATCCCACGTGTTGATCCCCCGCTTGTACGCGTACTCGAGCAGCGGCAGGGCCTCGTCCTCGTCGAGCACCCACTCCTGCCACTGCCTGGAGCCGTAGGACATGGCGCCCAGGATGATCTTGGAGATCTTGAGGCCGGACTTGCCGAGGCTGTTGCCGTCGTCAGCAACTTCTTATCACCTATCTGTCGATAATATGTATTTGCATCCGGGGAATTGATTGCACTGTTCCAGTTCAAGGGGTTGGATGACAGGAGGGGCAAGAAGGGGAGGGAGAAGAGGGAGGGAAGAGGACGTACCGGGTATACTCCATCTCCGCGGCGGCCATTGTGAGTGACGGCAGCTTTCTTTCTGGTGTTATCTAGGTATCTCTCGCAGTATGTACCATACTATACAAATGCAAAAGAAGAACTCCTCCTCCCACTCTACAAGAAGAAAGAAAGAAAGACGAAATGAAGTGGGGAAAAGCTTCCCTGGGTACTTGATTTATGTTATAGACCCCGCAGGAAGCTTGTCCCCGCTCCGCCCATGGCAGCATTTATCAGTAATGGGGGATTAAGCTTAACTCCGCCCGGAGTTTGCGAGTCGACGATAGCGACAGCCCATCTGCGAGTGAGCAGGCCGGCTACTACTCCGAGTGAGTGCAAGTCCCGACCCGTCACCCTCCCCGCCCCTCTCTCCGCTCCAACAACCGGACAGGACAGATCGTTTGACCCGTCCACCGTTGCGCATGCTGTGCAACCTGTCGTTGTGAGACATTATTATTCATCTGTCGCAGTTGGGCCGAGTCCCGAGTCCGGTCCGGTCCGTACACTAACTTCTCCGCACCTCCCGCAGTGGACTTCGTATATACTTGGGGGTTAACTCCTTACTCCGTCCACTATGTGCTTGGCACGTTGGGGGCTTATGTCCTCAGGTTACACAACATGAAAAAGCTAGCTTCTCGTGCAGAAGCGCTAAAGGTCTTGGGATCTTCTTGTCTGGACCTCACATCAACTCTCAAGTCTTACTCACTTGTGCATGATGCACTGCACTTCTTGTTGTAACGGTTCCAGCAGTGATGTTCTACAGACACCAGCCTATTGCAAGTCATACGGCGTCCCAGAAGAGGTTGACAGCAGCCCTGCGAAGAACAAAAAAAAGCAAATAACACGCAGTGATATTGGCTGGAACCTTGGCATCGTTCTACATACGTATGTAATTTAAAGCTAAGTTTTGATCTGTCCTGAGCACTAAGTTTCCAAAAAAAAATTTCCTGCCGAGTACTGGTTCAGCAGACGCAAAATGCGCAATGTTTCGATTCCGATTCTCCTGCTCGTCACACCGTGTACAGTACACGCGGGGTATTCTTGAAACACACAAAAGTCACTGGCAAAAAAAGGAGCATCACTGGTCAAGAGACTTCTGCTGCAGCCGCATATGCAACCCTGGAACATGCACCAACTGCACCAGAAAGCGACATGAGAAGAGATAAGCAAAAAGGGTGGGAAAAAAAAAGGGAAACAGGGGAAAGGAGACAGGGTAGTAACACAGCACGTAGAACCTCATCTCATCGGCAGCCATGTTGAACATCGACAAACAGCATGCCTGGCGTTCAGGTACCTCGTTTGCTTGCACCCGACAGCCTTCACCTCGTGACTTTTTCACCCGCTAAATACAAGCTCAAACACAGCAACACATAAAAAGGAAACACTTGCCATTGTCGAACCCCCTAGATCCAAATCTAATGCTCGGTCTTGAACGCCGCGCGCCGGGCCTTAACGACCTCCTCCGGTTCGCTGGTCTCGAGCTCCCTCAGGGTGCCGCTCCCAACGTCATAGACGAGGCCATGAAGCTTGAGCCCACGCTCCTCAATCGCGTCGAGCACGACGCTGTTCTCTTTCAACGTGCGCACACCCTGCAACACGTTCATCTCGACCAGCTTCAAAGCGGCTTCCTTGGGGGGCAGCGACTGGAGGAGCTCGAGGTTCTGCTCGCGCAGCCGGCGCAGCGGGAGGAGCCAGGTGTCGATCAGGCCGAGCTTCTTGTTGGCGAGGGCGGCCTGGACGCCACCGCACGAGGTGTGGCCGCACAGCACGATGTGCTTGACCTTGAGGTGGGCGACGGCGTACTCGATGACGGCGGCGGCGTTGAGGTCACCGGGGTGCATGACGTTGGCGATGTTGCGGTGCACGAAGACGTCGCCGGGCTGCAGGCCCAGGATGGTGGTCTCGGGGCAGCGCGAGTCGGAGCAGCCGATCCAGAGGATCTCCGGGTGCTGGCCCGACGCCAGCTTCGGGAAGAGATCGGGGTATTCCTGCGCAGTCCTGGTGGCCCAGTCCTTGTTCTGGGCCAGGCCGGTCTGGTAGCGGTCTAGGGAGGCTTGAGCGCTTGGATTAGCGGATGAACTGTTCCTGCCGTGGGTGTCCCTCGCTGCGGATGCCGTGGTCGACATGGCTGAGGCTTGAGTCTGGGTGGTGGCAGCAACAGTGGAGGTGCAAGGGTCTGGGGAAGCGGGCGGCAGCCTGTTGTTCCCCGACGAAGACGTCCATGGCAGCAGCTGGAGGAACATGCCGTCTCCGCGACTGCGCGCTTTGCGGGACACGACAAAGGGAGCGAGGTAGTTATAGCAAGGAGCGAGTCTGGCGGGGCACATTGGATTGGGGGGAGGAATGCTGTCTCAATATATTCCTAGGGAAAGGGGAAAGGGGAAGAATGCTGGACGCCGGGGGGGGGGGGGGGTGCGACGTGGGAGAGGCAGGGATGGATGGACCGCAGCGCCAAGAGACGGAGGAGTTGGTCGAGTCCCGCGATCGAACTGAAAAATGGGCAGAGCCAAGAGCGCGCGACGCAGGCGGAGCGATGGAATAGGACGGGAAGGGTGTGACAGATGCCGCGGGGGGTGGTGGTCGCGAGAGGAGGAAGAGAGCCAAGAAGCAGGGAATGCGTCTGGCGTACCTTGCGTAACCATTGTGGGCGTGGGATATATAGCGACTATCGAACGGGGCGCTGAGTCAAACGGGGGCGGCGGGCGGGCGAGAGGAGGCCGGAGCGGGAGATGCGCTGGCGAGGCGGGACCGTGGGGAAGCAGAGGCCGGTGCGGTTTTTCAGCGGGAAGTTGGGACAGAAAAGAGCAGAGCTCAGAAGGACTCTCTCAGCGGGAGCTGTGTCACTGAAGTACCGGTCAGCCCGTGCAACCATGACCACTTTATCTCGGGTGTGTCTGCGATGCCGGATCCCCGCCCCGCGCCAGGGACGCCCCAACACCGCGGCGAAGGCCAATGGCCGCGGGGCGCGAGGGCGCGTTGAGCGGGCCAAGGCGAGAGACGTGCGCCGATCGCTGCGCCTGCCGCCTCCGCTGCCCTCCGCGCAGGGAGAGATCAGATCCATGGGAGATGCCGCAGTCAACCAGAGGGAACATGCGGTTCGACCTACACTGATCCCGCAGGACAGGCGCGAGGGCCAAACAAGGATGTACTTCGATGAGGCAGGAGCGCTCCGCACGCAGGCCTGTGGTACCGTGGTAGCGACGTCAGGTGGTGACAACCAGAGTAACCGTCAAGTCTCTCGATCTGGATGCAACCCCCCCGGGTTCTTCACTCCTTATATATCCTCCTCTGCCGGTCCAATGCTGACAGTGACGACTCCTGATCACCTCCGCGCCAGCCCCGTCCCGTCCAGCCAGCCTCCAGAGCGGGCACGGCCCCCCGCGGGCGGCCGCTGCGGCAGCGGGACGGGATTAACAGCGTTCAATAACCCCCTCGCGAAACGAGCCGTCCCCGTCGCGGGTCGCCAGCCTTGCTCCACAGTCGGAGTAATCTCGCGCAGGCTATCTCAGATGCGTGTGCAGGTGTCCCGCGCTGCCCTGTTCCCTGCTTCTGCTGTCTTGCTGACAGGCAGCGTCCAAGGGCTCTCACCGCCTGGCGTGCGCGGCCGATAGCCCTGGACGGCGACACCCACGGCATCATTCTCTCATTGGCAGCCACTGCCGAACCCACGCCCCAGAAAGACCTGACCGGGGCCGTGATAGGCGTTCTGAGAAGCAGCGGACAACGTTCTGGCAGGAGTGTGGTCTGATGGCGATACTCGCGGGCGACACGCCCCGCGCGACCAGCGTCGCCCGAGTCATATCTCCCTTATCGGCAAGTGCCTCGTCCCATGCTTCCCCTTTCAACCCTCTCCCAGGTTCTCCACCCCTTGTGCTACATGTCGCAGATAAAGACAGCCGCCGCCGTAGCAGCCTCTCTGTTCTCCATCCTGGATCCTCCATTGGCGATGCGTATGCAGCGCACGTTCACCCTGCTGCACTGCCGGTTGATCCGCCGAGGACACATCTCGCGTCATGCCAGCGTCTCCCGGACCTCATGCTCCACAGGATTCGCGAATCCCACCGCCGGGCTCCAGCGGAGCGTCGCGAGAGAGAACTTGAAACTCCCGAACTGCATCAAGTGTCAACTATGAATAGGTTTTCGAACTTTCGAAGAAGACCGGGATTTCAAGACGGAAGCCGCATGATCGAAGGCATCGAATGAACAGCATGATCCGGAGTGCTGCTTCCCCCCCTGGCCGATTTCATACATCGTCCGGGGCCCGCGTCGCGGTTCCAGCCACCGAGACTCCGGGGAGAGAAGCCTTGCTCTCTTGACGAATACCAGCCTCTCCCTGGGCTGCGACGTTGACAGCTTCTGGAACTCCGCACTGGGTCATATCACGTCATGGTATGCCCCAAGTCCACCCATCCATCTATCCGACCCGGAAACGAAATCTGGTCTACTAGGGCTGTCGAGACGGCAGATCAAGATCCATTCTCATCCGACTAACTAACCATATGCATTGATGAGTACATCTGCCTAGGATGTGCACGTCCGGGACAGGCAGTTCCGTACCTCCGAATTATCGCCATCCGAAGAGCATTGTACGGGGATACAAGGGGGGAAAACGGAAAAAAGAAACAATCCCTGTTTTATCTCTATTCACATACGGAGTACCCGGGCAGGTATTTACCCGGCCGCGTCCTCTTCGGCAATCGAAGGAGTCTGTTCGTGAGCGTTTTGCGCGTTTGTGCGTACGTGGCTGGTAAGTACCGATTATTAATTCTAGAAGCCTTCTAGAATGAAACACAAGATCCAACTCATCCGTCGATCTTCTTATCTGCTCCGTATCGATCTACTCGCTATTGATTTAGAGACAACTTCGGTCCAGTCCCAGGCCTCCTGCACCCCGAAGCCTGACTTCTTTCTTCCAGAAGTTCCACAAGTTCCATGAATAATTTCACGCCGGTGCTGAGACCTGGTGGGTAGTGCCTCGCGACAAAATGTCATAGTCATTGATTAGCCTGATCCGGAATCCCGATCGATGATCCAGCAAGATGTATCCTGCGATAGGGATCGACGATCGTAGCAGATACCCCACCCGCCGGTACCGCCGGCACCCCGAAGTTTGACCGAATCTAATCGATTAAACTACTTCATAAACCAGGCTCCATGATCGCCATCACGGCTGCTAGAACTGTTATTTATCTCCGACGTCGCGGAGTCCTATACTATGTTAGGTAGAGAAGGAGAGAGACTCTAGAAAATCGGAAGAGGAGGTGGACAGTGAATAGGGGAGGGGTCGGGCCCGAAGACGGAGGAGGACCTACCCACCCACCTGCCCGCTTGAGTACCGAGTACCGGACATACCGGATAGATACTCTACTCTGTATATAAAGATAGACGTCTCGCCCGTCTGTCTGCCTGAGGTTTCGGACCTTGGTGCGTTACTTCACTTTTCTTCAGAAAACTTACTTCATCCTCTCTCTGCCCCTTCTCACACCTCAACGACGCCCTTTCCCAGCGATGATTTCTTTCTCTTTTACCAGTCAGGTCTGCAAGCCTACCTACTATACTACCTACTTACATAGTACCTCCCAGGTACCAGGAGGTATATAGGTCATCTTTCTGTCCTTCCCTTCCCTTCGACCAGTCTGCCTGTTCCGTTCGGGTCCGTTCCGTTCATTTCCAATCCGGCAGGACACACACAGAGAGAGAGAGAACAAGAGAGAGAGAGGAAACGGACAAAGGGCCACCCAGCCAACCCACAGCAGCAGCGGCAGCAGCCTGAGACCACCGTCACTTGATACAATTCAACGATGGAGCAAACGAGGATGAGGAGGAGGAGGAAAAGGAGGAGGAGGAGGAGGAGATGGACTACGTACACGATTAGAAAGTCTCCACGACGCGGACACCGAAGAGGGACGAGGACAATGACAAACAATTTTGCCGTTTGCCCTACCTGTAAGAAATTAGGTAGGTAGGGGGTAAGTGTGAACCTACCTACGTAGGTACCTAGGTATATATACAACTGTCGAGGGATCAGCCCACGGCAGGGACATGCTATCTATCTACTCACCTCCTTGGTACGGAGTAGATAGGTAGATGTCCGTTGTCCTGGTGGATAGGACTGGATAAAACAGATCTCTCCTTCCCCCCTGTCTTTAACCAAAACGAACCGCGATTCGTTTCTTTCTCTCCGATCCGGAGATCCCGAGAAAAAAAAAAAAAAACAAAACGACATAGATATAAAATAGGGAGGATCTTGAGAAGAAAACAGACCAAGGCAGGTCAGACCAGGTCAAGACATCATATCATATCGTACCATTATCTTAACAGGATAAACAAAAACAAATCTACCTGCATACAGTATAAGTGCAAAGCCAGCTTGCTCTCTCTCACGAGGACCGAGGCTTGGACTCCCTAGACGCTTAGAACTCAGCCCGAGTCCGGATTTCTAGAGTCCCTGGAGCATCGTATGCATGCCTGTACAGCACCGTACCTGCCCTCGAGAAAAGAGACAAATAAAAGAGACAAGACAACTATGTAATATAATATAATACAGAAAAGTCCGGATTAATCCCCACTCTACTCCCGTAGACCCGTATGGGACACCTAGGACGGAGAAAGAGCGTTGTGTTCATCATCTCAAACAAAAACAAACCGCCGATCTGATCTCCGGGCAGATCTCTCTCTCTCTCCCCCCTGACATGACATGCCGACGGACATGCCAATGACATGACACGACACGACACGACACGACATGACGAGAACTTGTCGAAGCGAACAACTGCAAAGCCATGGACATGGCATGGACCGTTCCAGTCCAGTCCAGTTCAGTCAGTTAGTCAGTCAGTCAGTGGTCCTTCCTTCCTATGTACTGTACTTACTTACTGTACAGTAGTACATACAAGTAGGTAGTTAGCCCATCTCAGGACCTCTCAAGAGCTCTCTCAGCTCTCAACCTCTCAAAGTCTCGACACACGACACCTGGAAGCTGGAACAGATGGACATGACCATCCAGGACTGATACCGTTTCGAAACAGCAGGGTGATGGTCTTGCTTCCTGCTTCTTCCTGCCACCACAAGCAATCAGGCAAGCAAGCAATACTTGCTATGGCTGCTCACCTACATAGTGTACTTAGGTACTTATAATAACTACTGCGCTCGTTCGATCTCGCAAATATAGATAGCACTGTACTATCCAATCGTAATATGTGTCAAAAAAAAAAGGACGCGATGATAGCAATCACCGGAACTAGCGCTTCCCGAACCTCTGCCATCCCCTCTGCTCGGGAGATAACCTGACTCGGGACCTGTGTATCCTTCGCGAACAGACAGATCCAGCCACGCATGGCAGAATCTGAAATCTACTTCCCCGGGCCTGGACCGTTCTAAAGCTGGCCGAGAGCAAGCACCTTGGCCGATAAGAATGTCACGTCGTGTTGAAGAGGATAATACCAATTCATAGTACTTCTATTGACTAGTGCTACTGTCAACTATTTGCGATACATCTACTCCGTAAGTCCTCACGTACCAGCGGCTAATCAAAGAATAGACGATTCCATTGACCGCCAGGTTCCAATTGGCCCCATCGGTCGTCAGGCTACAACCACTACCGTTCAATAGGACCTCTCCACCCAAGGAGATAATCGAGCCTGTCCCTGAAAGACGTCGACTGTGGGTGCTGATGTGCAGTGGGGCCGGAGCTTCGACCCGCGCGCATCGATACATCCCTATCGATCCCGTAGCGTGGGCCAGGGCTGTCAACGAAACGAGACTGGACAACAGAGTTAGATTGGTCTCTCAGTCCGATCTCAGACCGCACGAGGATGTCCTCGTTGTCACCAGTATGAGGATCCATGCGATACGGCCAGTATCTCGCGTCTTCTTGCTTGTCACTGTCCAATGCTGCAGTGCCTTCGCAACTTTGTTCCCCGGGATATACTCCAGTAGGTCTGTTGCCACCATCGCCTCCGTGGGAACTTTGAGCACACCTGCACGGGTATTCAAGAATCCCCTCCCTAGAAACACTGGTCTTCTCAGTTCGAAACCCTTTCAACCGGTTCGGCCGGAGAAAGGAAACGACATTGAGTGACTCTCTCTGAAACCAGGGCGAGGTGCTAAGGCGGTCTCCAATGCGCATACCAAAGTAAAATCCTCCAAGCATAGAGAAAATTGCGAGGTACATCACGAACAGAGACCTCACGATGATTCGCTTCCTCCAAAAGTTGTACATTGAATCTTTGCAAATCTTCACCGCCTGGAACGGAACTGAAATAAAGATGCTGAACATGATGTAGAACGGGAGTTGGAGTAATACGAGTGTCAGCGCCAAAATGGTGAAACGCAAATTATCCTCCGGGTGCAGTACAAACTCGGAAGACTTGTCCGATTGAGTACTGTTGTTATCATCGTTTGCAGCCTCTTTGTTTTCATCTTCTTCGTGTTCATCCTCTGCAGCATCATCATCCTCTGAGCGGTCATCTTCGAGCTCATCCTCGCTGGCCGAGAACTCCTTCGTTTCGTTGCTCTCAAGGACATGTCGAAGGTAGTCGCCTTTGCGGTCAAAAAAACTGGAAAGGGCAGGATAAATTCTGGGCAACCAGATCGACGACATTTCGCCGCCAAGGTTGACCTGCCAAGAAACACCGAACCTTTCCAGGTCGCTTGGCGAACAGAATACCTGAATGCGCGAGACCCCCGGAGGATGGTCTCTGTCCGTGTCCAAATAAATGACCTTGAGTCCTTCTTTTGTTGGTTCCAGCTGAGATGTGAAAGAACCTTGGGGGCCACCGTCTACATATATGAAAAAGGAGCACTTTGCGGACCAAAAACAAAGGTTGTGTATCTGCAACGAGCATACGGCATGATACCTCACCGAGATGCTGGTTGCATTTCCGTCGCGGCCGTTCTGGGTAATCGCATGGTCTGCTCGGATCTCTTGATCCACAGTGAAGTTTTTGACGACGCCATAGTACATCGGGTCGCAGATTCGCAGAGGGACGACAAGATCTCCAGGATTTATGAATTCGGCGCAGAAGCAATCCTCCACCATCTTATATCTGTGTAGATTTGTGGTGCGAAACTCCATACCCATATCCTCTGGGATCTGGAACAGAAAGAAACCGCCCTCGTCGGGACTGACCTTGGGTAATCCTGGTACTATCAGATCTTGCCATCCTTTCGATCTCTTTACGCTCAATGCTATCGAGGCTGTGACCGCGATTCTGTATTTTGCCGGCTTGGCGTTCCTAGGGCTTCGAAAGAGAAGCAGTCCATCTGAAATGACGATTTCGGGATCGTTTGCGGTAGCGCCGCAGTGTTTTGTATCGTCAAGAAGGCTGCCATTTTGGCTTTTCTGGTTCCATTCCCCTTGACGCCGTCTTAGTCCGGATGTTGAGTTCCATGGCATGATAAGCTGCGAAGATGGGGTTGGACTAGGAGCAAGACTGACATCGTCGCTGCTAGAATAAAGATCTGATGGCGTCTCTTCGCGATCTGCCGACCCATCTAACCCACCAATTATTGCGTGGTCTTCGGCAGCGCGAAATGATTGCTTCGCTATCTGCTGTACGGCGACGCTTCCTTGGGGCGAATCGAACATGCCGATTGGTGTGGATGGGACGACATCAGGGGACGGCATCTCAGAGGCAGAGACAGGATTTGACTCGCCATCTTTATCTCCGTCGAAAGAGGAAGATGTAGATACTGCCTTTCTGATAGGTAAAGGCAGGTTCCTGTAGAGTCGCCCTAGCTTCTCCGCCACAGCTTCAGACGGAACATCCAGACTTGAAGTCGACGCAGTCGCCTCTGGACTAGTTTTTTGCAACCGAGAGGTCCTTTTAGGAATAAGACTCCGCCTGCTTGAAGTTGTTGCTATTTTGTGAGGTATTCTACCATAGAGGTAAGCCTTGCGTCTCCTGGTATCGGCTGACCGCATGGCTAACCCGGACTGGAGAATAGTGGTTGAATTGGTGTCCTTCGACGAATTCTCGTTTGACGTAACTCGCTCTTTCGAGTCCACCTCTTTATCAGACCCCGATCCTGGGTCGCTGAGATCTGCATCTTTGGCGGAGCGTTTACCTAAGTGCTGCTTGCTGTTCCGTTCCCCGCGTTTTGCTATTCTGATGTTTGTCCCCAGCACTGACTCTGGGGGAGAGGCGTTTGTCAGAGGAGACATCGAGTCTGTGTCTCCCTTTCCACTTGAGGATTGGAGACTGGAATATAGAGCAGCGTGGGTGTCTTTCGGGACCGACGCCATGTGGTCAAGAGATGCAGAGTCCGGCGACTGGTGCTGCTCTTCCAGATTCGGATCTTGAAGTTCATCGTTTCGAATGAGGCCTCTGAGCCGCTGACTGGTCAATGAAGCTGGGCTTTCCGTTTCACAAGCCTGCGACTGGATGCTCTGAGCACAATCGGTGACTGAAAGAGAACGCAGATCCATGCCTCCTTGGCTCAGATCAAATGACTGCATTTCATCTGCAGTCATCTGGCCATCAACGAGGGACGAACACGAGTGGCTAGATGCGTAACTCTGTATACGAGGTATATCAGGAGTCTCTAGCCTATTCCCACTGCTCAAGGGACTTGGAGGGAAGACACTCCTCGGCGGCAAAGGAGGAAGTTCCACGTCCTCCGTAAGTAGTTTCCTTGTCGAATCTGGTGTATTGTCAGACTGTCTTGGAAGCTGCTCTTCGTCTCCATGATCGGCGCAATATGTTGAAATGGGAGAACGTGTATCTTTCCAGCTCCAGTTGGTCTCAACGTCTTGTCCCCAACCTGTGGACGTCAGAACAGACGTGAATGTTTTTTCCAGGAAAACATTCAAGGGCCTGGTGTCGAGAAGTTGTAGCTGTGTGTTTGGGGCACTTTCGACCTGTCACAACACTCGGAGGTCAGCAAGCAGTAGGGGAAGGTCCCATGAAAGAAGTATTCTGATAAACTAGCCAACCTACTTCTAGCGAGATCCTAAGATCAACTGGATGACTCTGGTGGCCGTCCCATTTCGCTCGGACCTCGAGATCTCTGAACTCAGGCGTTTGGGTTGCCCGGGCCGCCATCGTCCCGAGTGATATGTTCAGACAGGAAGACAACTTGAGTTGGATGGCAATCTCTGTGGTTCTTGTAACAAAATTTATTTCGTCCTAAGAAGATTCCTGAAGTCAACCGCAATGAGGGAAAGCTGGAGGACAAGGTGTTTCAAATTGTGTTGGTCAAAGTGAAAGAACGGCCTGACAAATTGTGTTAAGAGGAAGGAGCACCAGGCTAGGTGAAGGAGCCCCCCAACCCCAAAGACCACAAGCAGCTCCTCCATGCATATAAGGCATGTCTATTCTCAATGAACAGGTCATTCACTTTCGCTGTATTGGCCCGCAAGAACTTCTCTCGTGTAGGGATAAATTATATGGGTCAATAAAGATTGGATGCAATCAAAAAGGCGGGAAAAGGATATATCGTTGAAGTAACGGTCTTGTCTGCAATTTAGTCCGCAAAAATAAGTCCACAAAAGCAAACTTCACACCAGATCAAGAGAGCGTGGCGGCGAAAAAAAAACAAATTCGAACATCTCACCTACGGTGAGAAAGCCGTTTTAAGACAACAAAAAATATGTACAAACGAAGGGAAAGATGAATTTTAGCCGCCTGAATACAACCCCCTTTGTGTCCCGAGGCGCCATGTTGATTCCCGTGTCACCAGTAACCCCCGTGAAACACCATCCGACGCAGTCTATCCAGAAGAACGAACGCATAACAATACATCGATCATGGTGATAAAATCGACCACCATTCTCCAGAAGACTGATAACCGAACGAGACGCAATATGCTCAACAGAAAGAGGTTTATCTCGGAGTTCCATTCGAAGAACCCGTGTGGTCAAATGCAGACTGACCACCGGCCGCAGAGCCGTACCGGTCTCCATCCGTTGTAGCAATAGGTTGTGAAGGAAGAATAGGAGTGGCTCCTTGGGAAGCCTGGTCAAAATAGCCTCTTGCAGCAGTACCGTTTGTAGCCTGGGGAAAGTTGCGACTGCGCTGGAGAGGAGGCAGGATCGTAGAGCTAGCTTGAAATTGCGATCGCGGATAGGCCTGCGGCATCATCGCTGCCGCGGTGTCCGTTGTCTGTTCAGAGTAACCCTTCTTAGCTTTTGTCCTCAGGGATTATTAGCTTGCAAAGGGCCCCATACAGGTGTAGATGACTGATTCACAGCCTGACCAGCGACCAGCGACTGCATACTTGCTTGCTGATTTGCCCGATTCTGCGAACTGGCGTCAGCCAGCTGAGGAACCGGGGCCGACGATGGAAGACCATAAGGAATCTGCGCCCCATTGTAAGCAGGATAACGCTGCTGCGCCATGTACCCGGTACCCGGAGATCTCATCGCCAACATGGGATCTTCTGGGGTACCGTATGATGACGCCGCGTTGGATCCAGGTTGTGGCTGACGAACCGCATAGTCCGGCACACCTGTTTGTCCCGTGGTATAGCCCTGTATCATGGGGTTCTGATACGCCCCGGGCTGATTTGAATAGATGTTTGAACCCTGCGGATACGCATTCATCTGCCGCGCAAAGCGGTCATCACCATCGTATATGCTCCTGGTCCCAAGGTCAACAGACGTGCGCTGACGCTTGACAGGTCCTCCGTAGTAGGAGCTGTAGTCCCTGTTCGCTGCCGGATAGCCCCCGAATGCTGGACCCTGCATCTGCATCGATGAACGATCCGGCGAACGAGGAGGAAGAGGCTGAGGGTACTCCTCAGGTCGCGGACCAGGCCGTTTTCTTCACGGGTTAGTACTACTCATTTCATGCTAACAATGACTACTACTCACATTAACGTGCGGGCCTCCTTCCGGATTCTCAACTTCACTCCCTGATCTGCAAAGGATCTGGACAAAAAGGTAGACTCTGCCATTCCTGGGAAGCTCTTTGGAGGCGACACTGAGCCAGGCAAAGTCAGCACCCGCCGAGCCTAGAGAGGAGCCTGACAGGGGGGTTTTACCTGTGAAGCGATCAGAAATGACGGACTTTAGATTGACAACCACATCCCTGTGAGAAAAGGGTCAGTTCTCGCCCACGAAGTTTCTCGCGCAGGAGACTCCATACTTTCGCATCTCGAACAGGGTGAACTTCAAACGAAATTCGCCCTCGACCTTGATGGAGAGGTCACCGAAAACGAAGAAGCCGCCATCTGCACGCGCAGTTCAGTGCGAGGTCTAGACGAAACTCGACGCCCTGGGATACTAACCGGTATTGTCAATGTCCTTCAACCGATGAAGAGACGAAACCAGCGTTCCTGCCAGGGCTGTGGATGGCGGAATTGGCGCCGGCCGATCCTCGTGCGCATCGTACAAGCTGCAACACATAAAATAGTATGGGCTCTGGAGATAATGCCTATGACCAGTAAGAGACCGAGCCCACGGTGACGAGCACAGAAGGAACACCTACTGCGCAAGATAACCGCTCTCATCCCTCACCCTGAGCTGCACAATGGGCGGTGGATCGACCGGCTTGCGCTCTGCAGAGGAGAAAAAACTTCTCATCAACCCCGATCCCGTTTGAAGAGGGGTCTCTGGGATGAGCTCCACGTACCTTTTTCCTTCCCGCCGGCCACCCGCGCCCGCTCGGGCTGCTGGCGAACAGTTAACTCGAAGTCACCGCTATTGTTGGACAACATGGTCAGTGGGAGCCCTGGACCGCTGAGTAAGAGATGGGGATCAAAAGGAACGGAACTCGTTACAAACCTCTGCGCTTCCGTGCGAGGAACAGAGCCGTCCGGAAACGTCGAAGCACTCATCAAGGCAGAGAGAGAGAGAGATGAGAGAGAGAGAGAGACAGAAACGGTACTTGGATCGCAGGAGCCCGAGGGACCCAAACTCTGGATAAAAACGGCGATCAACCAGGAAAAGAATACAGGAACGAGCTGACAAGCAGTGAGATGATAAAGGATGGGTCTTCGGATGGCTGCTTGGGTCAAACGCAGTGGAAGTACTGGAGAAGATGCGCCCGCGTCGACACGGTGGGGAGGTGGCAGACAGTCGAAAGAATATCGTCCGCCACTACCATGGGTGGGGATCCCGTGGAATAAATCTATCTGCTCGAAATGACAGCCCTAAGAGTGGAGGGCGACGAAAACGCGGCGCGGACGGCGGTGGTGGTGTCGTCAGAATGGGCAGAGCGCTTGTGCGCGCCAGCGGCAAGAGCCACCTCGACCCGTTCGAGCCAACCTGGAGGGGCCACGCGCGCGATCAAGACTCGAGAGCGCGAAAAAAACGTCGTGGTCACGATGATGGGGCTGGTGAAGGGGGAGCAAAGCGCTGCGTTCTGCCACCGTCCTCTAGGCGCGCGCGCAGCAGATGGTGGAGCTCAGCAGGCTCGACCGTTGGGTGCTGCTCGTCGTCCCAGACTCTGCTCAACCACGGGAAGTATCAGGGCTAGGGCGTTCAGCAGTTCAGACGATCCGACAGGAACCGCAACGGCCTGGCGGTGATGCGCACATTGGAGGGCGGTGCCGTCTGCCTCCGTCTGGATGACTCTCGCAGATGTCAGAGAGACTGCCTCGTTCGCGGTGTAGAAGCTCCAAAGGGCCCCGTCTCTGCCCTGGATCGACTATCGACTTATCGCGGGCGTCAAACCACCGCGTTTGCGGCCGCCAGCCGTCTTCCCCCCGAGCAAACCGAGCCCACCCACCAACGGCTTTTTAGTTTTGGCCTTCGTGTGGTGCGGAGATGGATCCGGAAATGCAGGTAATCTCCCCGTAGACGCCGCGGATGGCCCTTCGAGACGCAAGGGCAACCTTGGGATCAGCCGGGGCGCGTCTGGCATTCCAGTCAGAAACGTCCATATATACAACCCCGGGACCCGCTACATCCGCATTCGTAGGCCTTCTCCTCCCCTTCTACCCCTCCACCAGTCTCGGAGAATGGGAAAGACACACCGCGTCTCTCGTCCTCTACCTCTCTTTCCCTCGATGTTGTCCAGGAACGTCTCGGGGCCGGGAGAGTGACATTTATCTGGACCTGGGCCCACCCGGTGTCGCGAAGTACTCGAGCCTGCGGAAGACCGAATTGAGCTGAAGTCCCTAAAAACAACACCTAAAAGTCGTCCTGAGGCTGAGAATCACTGCAAGAAGCAGCTTTTTCAGGAGTTCTCCCGCGCGGGATTCTCGCCACCGCAGGCACTGGCTGTCTGGCCGTCCTGATCGTGCCCCTTTCCTGAAGGAACCGAGCCAAATCGATCGTCTGCGACTCCAGCAGCGGCCTGTCACTAGCCCTCGTTAACAGACAAATAGCCTGGAAAGACTGCTGCCCTTTGTTTGGGGTATGTCTTGAGCGGCTACGAGGATGGTCTGTCCAATGCCTCTGCGTGCGCCGCTTTCACGGCCGCGGGTCGCAGCTCAGACTCGAAAGTCACCAAGTCAACCATACAAAGTAGAACAGAATGGAAGGAGAGAGTACTGGCAGACGTCATGGAATTTCCATTGAAGGGACTGAGCCCTTTTTCAATGTGCAGTTGGGGAGAGACATCAGATCTGAGACTCAGATTTCGCGTTGTAGGTGCCGCGCTCCATTTAGTACAGGTATTCAGATATTGGATGGATCTCATCTCACACAGCCAGCATGCAGGTCAGGGTCAGTCGATATGGAAGGCCACGCGAGGTCCAGCTCGGGAACGAGGGCCACTGTCTGGCGCAGCTCCTCCGCCAGGACGCTGGAAATCCGGGATTTTAGGCGGAGAATCGAATGACGACGGAATAACAGCCCAGTGCTCACAGACCAGCATCGACGGCTGGAAGTCATATCGGGGCTTATCGTCGATATAGACAGGCATTGTCGAGCGGCCTCAGCAATCACAAGCTGACGTCGAACGGGGATCATCCCTGTTGGCCCGGATGGTCCAAACAGGCCCTATCCTTCTATGCCCGGCCTGTGCGTACGCCGCTGGCAGGGCTCCAATTAATATTGTCCTGTCTTCTCAGTACTGTAGGTCGGTGCTCTATGCATCGCAGACGCATATTGATCCTGGAGCCTAGAAAGCGCCTGCTGCACCTTGCCAGACCGGCTCGCGCGCTACTCGCATATTCCCCTCGTTTCCCGGTCTTACAGTGCGGGCTTGGAATTGCCACCCAACAAAACTGAGGTGAAATTGACCACAAGAATGGAGACCATATCCGATGTCTCGAGGTATCGACCTGAAAAGAAAACAGTCACACGATAATCCAGCAATGATTCAGCGCTGCGACTCTGTTCCATGATCACGTTACTGTGTTTGTCGAATTCCAAGTCCTGGAGGGATAGAGTTGGAGAATCGCGACGAGAGACAACGCAAGGGCGGTATGAGCCAAAGCTCCAGATCGCTCTCGACTAGCCGAATACGCCGACACCAATTGAATCCCCGTCATGAACCTGCTGGGCTCTCCCCAGAGATGAGTGATAGTTATTTGACAGAAACGAATGCGTCGTGAATCCGGCGATTCCTTGCACCACAGCAGGCGACTCCGGACTCTGACATAAGGAATTGGAGCATGTATGGACAGCTGGAGAAACAGTCCTCACATGTCTCAAAATCCTGTGTCTCGGTCAGTTAGATAGCCGCCCGCCCACGCCCAAAGTCCTGACAAGAAAGAAGGCATGCAGTGGAGCGAGCTCCTGCCACGTTGAAGTGGCGTAGACGCATGAGACTTTCCTGAACCTCGCGCCACTTTAAACAGTTGCTGCTTGTTGATTTTCGCTTTAGGATTGAGCCCCCCCGCGATACCGTACTTTTCGAAGGCATACAAACCACCAGGGGTCACTGGACAACATGTGAATAATATTGCAGAAGCCGCGAGACATGCTTGGACAATCTGGGCGAGAAGACTATCCGCATTGCTCTACTCTAAGCGTCGCTTCAAAGGTGAAGAGGGGGGAAAGAAAATCATGGGTCTAGCAGCCCTGGCTACTCCAGTACTTCGTGGAGCCACGCACGATGATCTCTCTTCCGGGATTGTCGGCTTTTGGCAAGGGTGGCCTGCTCGAAAGGCCCAGTCAGCTGGAGCCCCTTATAACTTTACCGTTATTCCCTTTGAGCCACGAACAATAAAGGACAGTCGAATCACAGTCAGAAGGTCTAGGACAATGTTGCTGTTATGCTCAGATCTGATATCCGACCACACCGTGTCATGTCGACACATTGCGCTGCGCGGTCGCTTGACAGTGCGCACTGGGCGGCGCCGATCTTATGGGTCCAATTCCAGGGCAGATCCCTTTGACCACCTGGCTGAGTGTCCGCCAGGATCTGGGACTAACATCCAGGGTTAGACAATCAGGAATACTCCGCTATCTCGAAAAATCTCCGATGCGCAATCCAAATTAAGCATTCGGCGGAAATGCCGGTTTCAAGGACTTGACACCCGTGGTTGGCTCTCGTTACCGTGATGTCGGTTCTACACTTGAGCATAGCCGCTGCAAGCTGACTCCACCCAGGCTCTATTTGCGTTGATCGTATCCGAGGAAGTGGATTGAGAATTGAGCAGATCTTGGTTCCGTATGTCGGAAGAATAGCACTAATGCACAATGAAGCAGCTACCCTGTTCTGCTGTGCGAGTCTGCGAGAATGCAAGTTATGCTCCGACAAACCAGCTCTATGTGTGCCGTTTGTTCACAGGCTCTACGGCTGCTATCCACCACCAAAGGGCCACGTCTCATTAAGACACCTTTTGACATTATTATTGTGGACCCTGTCTGCCTCTTCTCTCGCGTCCTCTTCCGATATTTCACCGGTTCGGTTGCCCTGTCAATTCTGGAATTATGCATAATATTTGCTTCCAGGGTCTAGACTCCGGAATAGTTGCCGCCTTTCTCTAACTGGATACTGGCCCCAAGCATGGGTATTATTCTGACTAGATCTGACAGCTTTATCATCCATGCTCTGAAGCAGAATTACATAGTCTTCGCCTCCTAATAGAAATAAGTTTGGTTTCTCTCATTCAATCCTGTCAGTTGGTGAGAATAGCCCCCAATGGTGCGCCTACACAGAAATGATGAAAAATTTTTTCTTCGTTCCTTTGAGGCCGCTCAGAAGGAGGCAATCTTTGCAAGAGATTGGCGTAGTACTATCAGTATAAAATTCAGGAGGGCTCATGGTACGGAATTAGAGAAGGACAATATTGAGAGAGAATCCCCTATATTTCTCTTTTGATAATGTGTTATTTCCGCTGGTGGTCTCCGCACCCTATATGCCTGGATAACCTACCAGCGACCCTTCCCATCCAACGGATGTGAAAAGGATGCATACAGAGGAGAATTATTACTATTATTATTCTGGGCTACAGGAAACATGAAAAATGCGGAAGACCGTGGCTGGAACTGGTACCAAATTGAAAAAAGGTTTCTTGGAACCTATATTCTTGGGACCCACAAAAACTGTGAGAAAAGCAATGTGATCCCTGGAATATCGCTCCGGAAGCCTATAATAATAATTCGAAGAATCTTAACCAACAAAGCTGTAGAATATGCCAGCTGCGGACGCCTCACCCGCACAGCTAGATAGCTAATCTTTTGTCCTTCCCTCCCCCCTTCTCTACAAACTCAATCCTGGGCAGGTGCTCTGTGAGAATCATCTCCGAATGGTCTTCTGATCGAACCCCTTCCTGCCCCCAGAGTCGGGCCGAAGGTTGCATTTCCACCTGTCCGTACGCGCCATGGCTATTTCTGCAAGCCTCGATCATGAGGTAATAGGCACAAGCCCCAGTCCGTATCTAATCCTTGCAGCCCACCCACAGATAACCCTACCTTTGTTAGCTACCTAGGTAGTAGCCACATCTCAATTAGCTGCTGCAGATGTATCTGCATGCAGAGGTGAGCAGTCTGGCTAAAATATTAGGTACGGAACACAGTTCCGCACTTTTTGATCTATCACTTTTTTCTCCGTCGTTCATGTCCGCACTACGGCATAACACGAAGCTATCTATATACGGAGTAGTAAGAGTACTCCATTGTGGTTACCTCGTGGCCTCCATATTGTTGCAGCTGACTGACCTTTGCAAGGATGGGCTACTGGCAAATACCCGTGGACCAAGGTCCTTCGTTTCTGCGGATCGTTTTGATCACGGTCAGTCCTTCTTCATACATATGCTGCGCCTAAATGATATGCTTTTCCCATCCACTCCCGTTTATCCTTATTTATTGCCTAATAACCGCAGAATCTAATCGCTGGTCACACACACAATACCCAGTGCGTGCAGTATTAATCCTCCACGCCTCCTTTTTTGCCCTTTCCCTTCCCTTCGTTGACTGGTATTTTCCATCCCACAAATGCTCTCTATAGACTATTGCCAAGTAGGAGTTTTTCTGACCTAACTATTCGAGGCAAGATCATCACACGCGGATCTCGGAACGCCGGGAAACGCTTCACCCGTGTCCCCTTTCGGATAGGCACCCGCTGGACCGCTGTCCGGTCAAAAAGGCTAAATCCTGCTTTCGCAACCGTTGAAACCAACCCCGATCTGGCTATGATGACTATGCTTACGCTAGAGACTTAAGAAGAGGCGTAAATTATTATTGCTGTCGATCTCCAGGAGAAATAGTAGTACAAAAATGATAGAACAAGTTACTATTGGAAAGCAAGCGCGGGTGCGGGATGATGATGGTGATGTCTGGGGAAGACAAAAACCAATCACCTGCAGCCAATGGCCGGTACCGGAAGCGGGATCAAGTGAACCCTGAAAATCATCATGAAACTTTGCACGTCAGAGGAAAAAGCACTGGCCTCTGGGCCCTGGCCCCTAGGGCATTGGGGCTAACTCTACAGTACTAGCCAAACTACCTAACAAACTACTGTCATCTTAGTTCTTACCTCCACTTCGTATCTAACTTTATTAGTAGATGATGGGACGGAACTGCTGACCGGCTGCTAATTTTCATGGCTGTGTGTACATCTGCATGTCACTTTGATGATCTGCGATCTTGCTAAGGCACTTACTCTGTCCATGTCTTCATCATCTTCAATGTCAGCAGCTTTATTTGTTCTTCGGCTGCCTTCATATTATTCCGTATCCCGTATCATATCTACCCCCAGTGGTACCCTCGGACTAGCGTAGCTCCTTGATATCTTCCTTGAACGTCATATTAAAGAGCTTTGTATTCAGCTCTGTTTGAAACAATCATATTAAGATATTAAGACCATTGATCAGCTTGTGAGAATTGAAACTGTTCGAGACAGGGTTGCTAAATTGTAAGTAGATTAATTGCTTTTGTCTGATAGGCTACTTTCTGCTAACTGCTTGTCTCGGTATAACTTCCAAAGACAGGATATCAAACAGGGTGTACATTGCTGGGACACAGCACGTCGATATAGTCGTCTAGGTGGCTTTTCAATAATGATAGTTAGTCTGTGAACGGACCACTGTTTTTCTACCGGAAATGGACAGCTTGAACTCACGCTAGATACTCTTAATGCTTGAGATTATGAGTGTGAAGAATAGACCAATGGAGCAGCATACAGAGCAGCCCACAGGTAAGCAGACGGAACAGCAAATTGCCGCTGGCTGACCTGACATAATCTAAACGGTTCCGTCTCTTTCTCTTTCCCAATTGCTGTAGTTTTCGAGAAGGATACTGATGCTTTCCAGATCTGGTATTTATCGGTGAAGGTTTCGAAGAGAGCTGAAGCAGCCGCGGGGCTGCTTTATTTCATTATCAGCTTCCCAGAAGGAACGAGCAGCTTGTTTATACTTAGATTGTCCCCTGGATCACAGTTTCTGGGGCTTCATGGACAGGAGTCGAAGCATCCTCTCCGATGTCGGGGTATTCCTCATCAAGAAGATAAGTGATGAGATCTTTGCAAGTCTGAATGCCAAAGTATAGTATCATGATACATACTGTCTTTTTTTTCTTTCGCAGGAAAAAAGCGCTCTCTTTCAAATTCCAGGGCTCAGATATATAAGCAGACACGATCGACGAACTTTAGTCCACTTCATTATAGGACCACTTGCACAGAGCCAACACCCCCAGTTAGCCAGAGATCTCTGTCTTGGTATAAGTGCGGCCTGCTTTCGCTCCACCCGCTTTCAATCACCAATGTTGGGAGAGCCATGCCGGCTTTTATCACACATTGGTCGCGCTCCTTGCGAAATGAGCCGTACGGTGCGCCAAAAGATTTAAATGCTAAGTAATTCTTTTTATCTCCCAATTGGTGTTCTTCAGCCACAGATGTGCGTCCTGTCTAAATCGATGAAGTGACTCGGGTATTGCACATTTCGCTATGGAAGACAGGGAGCCAACATCCTGCTCTTCTTCGGGGTTTACGATGGATAGATATTGTTGTCCATTCCTATCAAAAGTTCGGCAAGCTTGCCTTTAAGACAGCCCAGAAAACCATTGAAGTTTGTAAAAGTATATTGTGAAGAATGTTATATATGACACTCGTGTATCAGAACCTAGAACGGATGGACACCTGTCCTTTTTTGCTCAGGTAGTATTGATGCCTAGGGATTGTGGTCTGGAGATTTGAGAGAGGATTGAAATATTAGGTCGAAGAAGTCTCCAGGAGTGATTTCATTCTCCCTGAATAGCTCAGCATGAGCTAGACTTGCTGCTATGTAGCACGTAAAGAATGTTATATCCTCTCATGTATGGTATGTAAAGATATGGACAGCAACATGTCTAGCAGGAGTTGCATGCACAATATATTTGTGTAGTGCTATCTGCTGGATATTAAAGCTTTTGTGATGATTCCCGGTTCCACAATTGACGCGTATGGGGATAAGTGTACTGCAGATATGTATTCTTTGAAGTAGGCTATTACCAGAGCTGTAACTTAACTCTTATATGTGGATCTCTTTGTAGATATCTCTTAAGGATATATTAAAGTTAAAGAAGAGAAAAAGTAGTGTTATACCATGTCATATTATATTGTGCAGTATGGAAGAAGGATTCTGGTGATGGGATCAACCTGTGTGATGAAGGGGAAACAATGAAATTGACAGAGCCAAGATATTATACCCAAATTTGTGATCCGTAATCTTGAACTCCCTAACAACGAGTGCTTGTCCTGGACTTAGAAGGTAGGTAGTAGGAGTTGGAGTATTAGGGTCGTAGAAGCAGAACAGGAATAGTAGCTAGAGGAGTTGCTGGAGCAGTAGCGAAGGTAGTGATAGAAGGGTAGAAGGTCCGGATTATCCAATATATGGAAGAAATAGACTAGCCTGCATAAAACGGACTCCAACAGCTGTCACCTGTTATGACTTCTCCTTGATCGTTATATGCGATTTCATTTCAATGAGACATATATCATGTCAGAGCACAGATCTGCCTGCATTCAGCTACGGATATATCGATTGCTGCAACCACGTGAATATAAGAGGCGTTTTCGGTCTTGACGATAGACCGAAGATTAATAACCTGGATGCCTCTGGAGCGAAATGTACAAGAGCTAGATGCTACCTAAAATAGTAGACTCAATTTGGTAGTAATTCCAGAAGAGAGAGATGAAAGCTTGGTGATGAACTGAGAGGTTAGCAAGCCTAATAATGGTAGATAAATAATTTAGAAAGTGAAGATCTAGGAGTATGGCAAGATATAGTGGGACAAGAAGTGAAATCTTGACATAGTGAAGGAGCAGAGCTGCAAGCCCAAGAGTGACTGGACCCGAAGCGCAGCGGAACTTATTATCACGTGATATCAGGTGACGTACGCGGTTCAGGTTCAGGCCAGCCGCGCAGAGCATGGATCCCGGCCGACGGCATCAACCACCAGGAGGGTGCTACGATCCGCGGTCGTGGCTCTCCTGCGCCGACGCTCTTTTCTCTATTCTGTCTTGTGGTTTCTTTTCCTTGTCATTATTAAATATTTGAGGGTGTATATCTGGCGTTGAGCCTCCCCGTTTCTGTGGTGGAAAGAGCCTGCCGAAGGCAGCCTCGCTCACCATGGCTCCGAAGGACACCTTCTTCCGCTCGGCGGATATGAGCCTGACCCAACTCTATATTGCCAATGAAATTGGTCGGGAGGTTGTCAGTGCTCTGGGAGAGCTTGGACAGGTGCAATTCAGAGATGTGAGTTTGGGATGCTCCCGGTCGCGGGATAGGACAACGCGTTTCCAGACCGCGTACGCTGACTAGACGGCTGCGAACAGCTCAATCCGGACACTAGCGCCTTCCAAAAGACGTTTACGAAGGAGATTCGACGGCTCGATAATATTGAGAGGCAGCTGCGTACGTTTGTTCTCGAGGAATGCATGACCTAGGGCAAATGGATTGGAAATTGACAGGGCTATAGGCTACTTCCAGTCCCAGATGGAGAAGGCGGGTATTCAGATGAGACCGTCGTCTGAGTTCACCAACGCCTTGGCCGCTCCTTCGGCGTCGGAGATCGATGAGCTTGCCGAACGCAGTGAGAGTCTTGAACAGAGGATCGCGTCCTTGAATGACGCCTACGAGGTTTTGAAGAGGCGTGAGGCCGAGTTCACCGAATGGCGCTGGGTCCTTAGGGAGGCGGGAGGTTTCTTTGATAGGGTTCGTTATATCCTGTCATGTTCAAGCAAGTTGAAAGTTCAACAAGCTTATGTCCAATACAGGCCCACAGTCATGCGGATGAGATCCGACAGTCTCTCGACAACGACGAAGCCCCCTTGCTCCGGGATGTTGAGCACCAAGTTCCCCGAGGCCAAAATGGTGATGCTCAGGGCCAGCAGTCGTTCTCCGTCATGAACATTGGCTTTGTCGCGGGTGTCATTCCAAGAGACCGGATTGGTGCTTTTGAGCGCATCCTCTGGCGTACCTTGCGAGGCAATCTCTACATGAACCAGTCTGAGATTCCTGAACCCATCATTGACCCCACGAACAATGAAGAGGTTCACAAGAATGTCTTCGTCATTTTCTCGCATGGTAAAGAAGTTCTGGCGAAGATCAGAAAGATCGCGGAGTCTCTCGGCGCCAATCTGTACAGCGTTGATGAAAACAGCGAGCTCCGAAGGGAGCAGATTCACGAAGTCAATACGCGGCTGAGCGATGTCAGTAACGTCTTACGGAACACTAAGAATACCCTTGATGCCGAGCTTACTCAGATTTCCCGCTCGCTCGCCGCTTGGATGATCATTGTCAAGAAGGAGAAGGCCGTATATCACACCCTCAATAAGTTCTCTTACGACCAGGCAAGGAAGACCCTGATTGCGGAGGCATGGTGTCCAACCAACTCGCTTCCGCTGATCAAGTCCACACTGCAGGATGTCAACGATCGCGCCGGCCTATCTGTGCCGACTATCGTGAATCAGATAAGGACAAATAAGACACCTCCAACATATGTCAAGACGAACAAGTTTACGGAGGCTTTCCAGACGATCATCAACGCATATGGTATTCCAAAGTACTCCGAAGTCAACCCAGGTTTGCCTACGATTATCACCTTTCCCTTTTTGTTCGCGGTCATGTTCGGTGACTTTGGCCATGGTTGCTTGATGACCTTGACTGCAGCGACCATGATTTTCTTCGAAAAGAGGCTCCTGAGAACCAAATTGGATGAGCTTACTTACATGGCGTTTTACGGTCGATACATCATGTTGCTCATGGGCATTTTCTCAATGTACACTGGCTTGATCTACAACGATATCTTCTCAAGGTCCATGACCCTTTTCCCTAGTGCGTGGAAATGGCCAGAGGACATCCGTGAAGGACAGCCGGTCGAAGCTTCTCTGAAGGGAAGCTACCGTTACCCATTCGGGTTGGATTGGAACTGGCATGAGGCGGAGAATTCTCTCCTTTTCACGAACAGTTTCAAGATGAAATTGAGTATCCTGCTGGGTTGGGCTCATGTAGGTCTTTTGACCCTTTTGGAATCAAATATGGACTGACGATTTTAGATGACATACTCTCTCTGCCTGCAATACATCAACGCTCGACACTTCAAGTCAAAGATCGACATCTGGGGCAACTTCATTCCGGGAATGATCTTCTTCCAGTCGATCTTTGGCTACCTAGTCGTCACCATTGTTTACAAATGGTCTGTTGATTGGAACGCCAGGGGCCAGTCACCTCCTGGTCTTCTTAACATGCTGATCTTTATGTTCCTCTCACCCGGCAAGGTTGAAGAGCAACTCTACCCTGGACAGGGAGGTGTGCAGGTTCTCCTATTGCTCCTCGCTATCATCCAGGTGCCTATCATGCTGTTCTTGAAGCCCTTTTACCTCCGCTGGGAGCACAACCGTGCGCGAGCTCTTGGATACCGGGGCCTTGGTGAGCAGTCCAGAGTGAGCGCGTTAGACGAGGACGGCGAGCCGGACGGCCGCCTTTCGGAGGGCCGGGACAGCATGGTCAGCGACCGCGAAGGCGTTGAAATGATTGCACAAGACATTGGAGGCGAGGGGGAGGAGCACGAGGAGTTTGAATTCGGAGAGGCAATGATCCACCAGGTCATCCACACCATCGAATTCTGCCTCAACTGTATCTCCCACACTGCCTCGTACCTTCGTCTGTGGGCCCTCTCCCTCGCGCACCAGCAGCTCTCCATCGTCCTGTGGAAGATGACCATCGGAGGCGCCTTCGCGCAGGAGTCTCACAACATGCGCGTCATCATGATCGTCATCACCTTCTACCTCTGGTTCGTGCTGACGGTGTGCATCCTCTGCGTCATGGAAGGCACCAGTGCCATGCTGCACTCGCTTCGTCTGCACTGGGTCGAGGCCATGAGCAAGCACTTCATGGGCGATGGAATACCCTTCACGCCGTTCAGCTTCAAGACGCTGTTGGAGGAGGATCCAGTTGATTAGTCCATTAATTTTCTTTTTCTTTTTCCCCCCTTCTTGGATTTTGTCGTTTGTTTCACATCCGGGGCAATCCGGCTGGCTGTACTTGATATAGTATACTGTACTCACCGTTGCCTTCCGGCCTTTTTTTACGTTTAGTTATGCAATGAAATATAGCTATAGAGATGTATGTGTTCTTGTAGCAATTCGTCTTAGTCCCCTTTTCGTTGGATGGATGTAATCACCACCTAAACCGGAGCCCGGTCTCATGAAACTCGGAGACTTGATATCATGTGCTCCTTACCGTTACGTACTCCGTAGCCGTATAGTGTTGAATAATGGATGAATTAATAGATCTTGCGATCTCCGACCTATTTATTTCTTAGCAACCGGGGATCGATCTTTTTTTGCCTATTCAGTTGGTCTTGGCATGGATGCCCAGACTACAGTAGGGTTCTTTCAACTTACCTAAAGCCCATCTACTGTAGACTCGACGTTGCCCATTTACTCGATTTCGCGAAATGGGTAGGAAGCACCTCCTGATCTGTGATGGTAGTACAGTAGTACTGTAGTGGGGTTAACATCTTATCCGTTATAATAATTCTTGGAGTTTACCTAACATACACTGAGTCAACGTAGCATCTAAAGTAGTTGGTGAAAGCCTACGTATCATTTTCAGAGTCTGGAATGTTCCATTTGCTTTTGAAGTTTTTATTCATTTTTTGAATGTGTATATATACAGGCGGAAAGAAAGACAAGCTATGCGGATAGAAACTAATGGCTCACTAAATATTGTAGATTATAGAGGTTAGTTCGTTAGACCTTACGTCGTCCCATCGAATCGAATCGCTGATGATACTCCGTTCATAAGAAGAACAAGACGATAAACACAGATTAGTCCAACCCCATCGCGGATATCAATATCTCCTGGCGACATGCAGACCAGACGATGGGGGGGAAATACCAGCTGCCGTCAGGGGGTATTACATGTATGATTTATTTCTTGTTGTACTTGTTGTAAATGTCGATGACCTTCTGCACCTCATCCCTGGAGCCAAGGAAGAGACCGCTCTTGTCGTGGATGTGCTCAGGCACGACCTCCAGGAGGCGCTCCATGCGCGAGTTGACGGCCAGACCACCGGCGTTCTCGAACACCATGGCCATGGGCGCGCACTCGTACAGGATACGCAGCTTGCCCTTGGGGCTCTTCGAGTCGCTCGGGTAGGCGAAGATACCGCCGTAAAGCAGGGTGCGGTACGCGTCGGCGACCATGCTGCCGATGTACCGCGCGCTGTAGGGCTTCTGGCCCTCACCCGGGTACTTGAGCGAGTGGAAGTACTCCTTGACCCAGTCGTCCCAGTACATGCTGTTGCCCTCGTTGACCGAGTAGATGGCGCGCTTGGCGGGGAGCTTCATGTTCGGGTGCGTCAGGATGAACTCGCCCAGCGAGTTCTCCAACGTGAAGCCGTTCACGGAGCCGCCACGCATAGTGATAACGAGCTGCGCCGAGGCGCCGTACATGGTGAAGCCGGAGGCGACCAGCTCCGTGCCGGGGCGAAGCAGGTCCTTGGCGGAGACGGTGTTCTGCGGGCCGAGCACTTCGTCGGGCAGCTTGAAGATACCGAAGATGGTGCCGACCGAGACACCGGCGTCCAGGTTGGACGAGCCGTCGATCGGATCGCAGACGACGGCGTACCGGGCGTTCGGGTTCTCGTTGAAGACGATGGCCTCCTCTTCCTCCTCAGAGACGAGGATGCGGCACTTGCCCGAGCCCCGCATGGCGGAGACGAAGATGTCGTTACCGATCACATCCAGCTTCTTTTGGTCATCACCCGTGGTATTGGAGGAGCCAGCCAGGCCGGTCAGGTTGATAAGAGTCGCACGACGAATGTAGTAGGCGATCGACTTGAAGGCGAACTGAAGAGCATGGCACAGGAGACTATGATCGGGAGCATGTTGTCAGTACTGCCCTGGATGGGAAAGGGGAAAACGGATGAGAAGCAACGCAAAGGCAAGAGTGGGGTTTACGACATACGTGAAGTCACCAGTCGCTTCAGGTTGCTTGGCCTGCCCTTCAGTCAGGAATCTTGTGAGAGTGATGATGTCGGTGTTGACGTTCTCCTGTCCGACAGGAGGAGCGCTGCCGTTGGCCGCCATTGTGATAACAGGGAGAGAGTAGTGATTGCTGGAGGAAGAAGCAAGCAAGACAGAGGGATGGTGTACGCTGCGGAGGAGAGAAGATAATTATTGGAGAACCGAGAAGGTGGTACAAGCCTCAACCTCGGTTCAGCGGAGAAAGGGGGAGCTGGACAGAGTTTCGGGCGTGTGGATGCGGAGTATATGCGGAGTAGATGAGTAGATGAGTAGATGAGTAGATGAGCACCAACGCAGCGGTTAGGAGGGAGAGGAGATGGTCGAGGAAGAGAAGAAGGAAGAAAGGAAGGGTTCTCGGGGGAGGATTTAAGGGAAGCAGAGGAGACGGGGAGTGGAGGAGGAGAAGCAGACAGAAGGTGTCTCCCGGAGGAGACAGCAGAGCAGCCGGCGGCCAGGCACGACGTCAGAGAGGAGAGACGCCGGGAGCCGGTACAGGTACCGCAGATCTAGGTCACTTCTAGCGGTGTTCCGCGCAGCAGGTACCTATCAGCAGGTCACTGTACCCACATCTGCTGTCGTCACTGCCCGCATGTGACCCCGTCACGACTCCAGGTGCTTCCCCGCGCTAGCCCCGGACGGGCAAGCGCCCGTCTGCCCTCCGGGATTTCCTCTTGCCCTGCCGGCGCGCCCCGGTCCTCCCCGCGATCCCCTCGGGTCCAGATGTATCTGCCAGAGACACCTTCCGAGGTCCCGGCTGTCCATGTGTCTCTCTTCATAGATCCTTCGCATCCCAAGCCAGATGAGACATGAGCCGAGCCAGCTGCCCCGGCCGCAGAGGACAGGTCTCTGAGCATCCTCCGGTACTGGCGAAAACTCGCACGAGCCGCTGGGAGGCACCGCATGGAACCAGGGTCATGTTCCTAAGACGCTCACGGTTATGTCAGCAGAAAAGATCCATGATGATCGCAGTCAAGAAATTCCTTTGTCATTTTCTTTTGCCTCCGCAGTGTGGTGAGTATCATCATGCAGTACCCAAGCATTCCATCGCAGCGCTCAGAAAGAAGTTGATGAAGCTCCCGTCGAGTGTCGCTTATATAATCGGAAGTTCGCACAAGGGCATCTAGCCAAATCGGGGAAAGCGCTTCGCGTCCAAGGTCGCCCAACCGACCGTAGCTTGAAAAAGCTCGACACTGATTTTTCTTCTCGCTCTGCCTGCTGCTCAACAAAACTCTGAGCTCGTCCACCAATGCTTGTGGACATGCCCATCACTATCTGAGATTGATTTCTTGGAGTAAAACTCCATCAGCCATGTGCATGTGACTAACTTTCTATGTTCTTGACAGTGTTCTTTCATAGAGGTGAGTATCCTGCGATCCCCCACCTATCTTCGCCCTGTTTTTTTTGCCTTCAATCATGATGATTTGACAACCGCTACAAACTAGAGTCTTTGACCTTTATGGGATGAAACCAATTTGCATGTCAGCCTGATTCCTTCCCGTTTCTACGCTGGGCCTCGTAGTCGCTGGTTACTCGAAGGTTGCTGACTATTCTAATTTCCAGGGGCTTTTTTTCTTACTAACCATTCCGTTCTGCAGCTTGTAGTGCTCTTTTACTGTTCTTCTATGTAAGTAATCTCCTGTTTTATGTCGTTATCTTTTCCAATGATGATCGTCAAAATATATGCTGGAAATTACCGACTGAGACCGTCAGGTCGTTGTCGACAACTCCTTGGCTGTGACTGAGATGCGTTCTTTCTAAACCATGTCTTTGATCCATGTCCTACCAGGGCCCTGCTAACTGGTACAGAAGAGTTTAAGTTTTCTTTCTAGGTTCTGTCCTTCATGCCACAAAAAATTAGTTGGCTGGTAAGCATAGAAAATTTTTCATCAAGTCATACAGACATGCGGGTCAAAGATGAAGCGGCACTGGGCTCCGACGGCGTTAAAAAAACGATCCGGTCTTGATGGAAATGCCATTTTGCGAGGCGTAGAAACCCTCGCTCACTGAGATCTCTGCAACACCACCATTACTCTCTTAGGTCTGAATTCAGAGTGCTGTTGCTCACTTCTTGGGCCTGTCAGTCTCCATAGTCTTCTTTCCGCGGCGTGGTTTTCATGAACCACGCCGCGCTCTTCGACCTCGAGTTTTCTAGGTAAGACCTGTTCTCTTTGTCCCTTGCATATACGCACTAGACACCATGATGATCACTTAGATGACGAGTCTTATTCGAGTTTTCGATGCAGACAACGTTATTTAATCACCATTCATGCATTTCTGACAGGCATCATTTGGAATCCTTCTTGATAGCCATTGTTGGACCACTGCTAATACGTCTACTGATAGGGCCATTGAGAGATAGCATGGGACAGCAAGCAAAGAGGTCTAGGTTCTGGAGTCTCATACGACATACTGCGGCGGGAAATGTATGTGGGTCTCAAGTTCCCTTGTTCTGCTCGGATGATGAGTCGACATCACAAACAAAAGACAAGCATATGTCCAAGTCAACCTCTGGCAAAGACGACAACTGTCAGGACTGATCGATGATTAGCTTTGTCCATCTTAATGCCCAACAACAACCGGCTTCTCTGGCTGACCCTTTTGTGCCTGTAGGCCAGCTGTGTCTTGCGCTTGCGGTATGATCCCGCTGGAAGGTATCTAGATACCTTCAAATGGTGAGTTGCATCTTTTTATATTTTCCTCCCAAGTACCCATTATATGATGATTTACTTCTCTATATATCACGACGGTCAACATAACTTTACATTGATGACCACCGCCTGTGACAGGGCTTTATCTGACACCATTGCCTTCTTGCTGCATTCTTTTTTGGAGCACATTATAAGAGGCTTGTTGAATGGCTAACATGTCCGAAGTACAGGCTCCGTATCCCATAACATCGCGCAGCTTGCGCGAAGGTAGGGCACGCTCTTTCGAGCACAGCGGAGGAAACAACCACTGCATTTCTGGCTGCCATAATCCCGTGCCGGGGCTTGGTGTGAGGGTCGTTATCTTATGATGATCCTTTGGACTTCTGCAGGCACGGTAGAGGAGTTTGGACCTCGGCTGTTAGCAAGGATGTCCTGGAATTTGGTCAAGTCACTTAGAGACCGGAATTTCTTTCTGGCATTCTACATACAGTAGTACAACACCCAAAATAGAACAACCTATTCCTCTTTGATCAAAGTATCCGCCCATGAGATCCTCTGTAGTGCTGATTCGTCCGAGATCGCGCGATGAGTCTGCTTCTAGCCCCGCGAGGTAACGATACCGGGAGCCACCTGCCAGTGTGCCCCGCGCTGGTCTCCGGGTCCGACTCCGTTCTTGGACACGGTCTGGAGACTCGTGGGTTCGCAGAGAGCGCGGTCGAGGACGGCCGGCCTCTCAGAGGGGAGGACGGCGGTGCTGTAAGCGCCGGGCGCTCGGCCGTGTGACGAGGGCGATGAGGTGCATAACGTCTGACAGGGGCCTCGTCCGGCGCCGCCCACCCATTCGTCCTCGCCGCTCCTCCGCCGACAGCAGATGGCAACGCACACCATGTCCGGCCAAACCCTGCCCTGGACAAGTCCAGCGGCAGACACAGGATGCCTCGATGCGCCGTGTCTGCCAAGACGAGCCAAAGAGCTGATCCTACGGCCCATGCGATCAAGAGACTCCCGCGGCGCGGTCGTGCCCGCCCGGCCATGCTGTTGCAAAGAATAGAAACCTGCACCTTTTCCAACGTGACGGCTCCGTCGCCTGTCTTTATCTGGAAACCAATGACCTTGCTCCCTGTCGCGTCTTGCTTGTTGGATACCCGGGCGTTTGTGCCTTCTCCTTCACATCCCCGTGCATCACTGGTATCAATGGTGGCTTGATGCCCCGTTATCCCCTGATGCTCCAGCCAGTATGAATAGGTGCGCGGGCCCATCCCGTGTCTGATGTTGCTTTTCCTTCTTCTCCCGTCTCGCGATGCCCGTGAGATACTGACTCCTGGGCAGCTGGTCGACCTTGAGGAGCGCTGGCGCAGAGTCGCCGATGAGCCTTCATCCCACTGCCGGCCTGTCACCGTCTCCTGTCGGCTCTGCAAGCCAGCCGTCTCCGCGCCGTCGAGAGAATGTGGTACAGCCGCCGGCTCTGACCACATCTCTCAGTGGCCCTCAGCATCAGGGGCTCGGTGTTGCGCTGGGTGCTGGTTACGTATCGACACCGCTCTCGACCACATCGCTTTCCAGCCCCTTCTCGCAGAGCCAGTCTCCCTACTTGCCTTCTCCTGGAGGGGCCGCCAGAGGGTCTTCACCTATGGCGTCGAGGCTCGCGTCGACATACATGGCCCCTTACAATCCTCAGGAATGGGGACCAGTTGGTGGCGCGTCGTCAACTGTCGGACCAGCAATGTATCCGCAGTCCAACAGCAATAATCATGGATTCCGTCCTCCGCAACCGCCGCCGCCGGCTTCAGGTCTGTTGCTGATGTTTTCTAACACTGAATAAACATGTCCATAATATGAACAACTGTGCGCGAACGAGGACCAGCTGTCTAACATAACGACTGTATAGATCTCGTGCCTTCGCCCCCTCCGCCCTACTCACCACCTAGCCGGCATCAGTCATTGAGAGACTCGGTCAATCAGACGTTTTCGCCGGCAGATGCTACGTCTCCAGCGTCAGTTCCATCTCAGCATAGTACCTCTGCAAGCAATGCCACCAGGGTTTCGCCAGAGGTACCAGTAGGGTATCGCCATGCCCCTCCTCGCTCCCGCCCACTATCCATGGTGCAATTGAGTGACACGGGCCCTAGCTTGCAGTTGTCATTTCCTCCTCCTCCCCCAGGTGGTCCACCTTCCCGGTCATCTTCCAGGAATGGCAGCGACAGACCTCACGGACTGCTTCATGTACTGGGCATAAGATCTAAGAAGTCGAATAAGGCACCGCAGACAAATGTTCCTCCGCGGTCGGCACCGTCGGAGTCCCATTCTCAAGCACTCAACATTCCCTTGCGACCTCCCTCCTCCAAGAGGGCCGCTTCTACCGGTGCTATAGACACAAGCAGAAGCTCGTCAAGAGCGATGAGTGTATCACCCAGCAGATCACCCCCAAGACGCAGCTGGGAACCTGGGATGCCGCTTCCACCGCCTCCTCCAGGCCCACCTCCCACAACGCGATCACTAAGTCTGAGCGGTTCCTCGGAGACGTCATCAAGACAAACCGTGCAGCCTACTTCCCAACCAGCAAATGGGCCATCTCCGGTGCCGGGCACAGGCCTTGAGTCTGTCCCACGAGCACCAGCAGACTGGGTTGACGAAGCATCTTCACAGCCTAGCCACAACGGACCTCTGCACATCAGCACGAGGAGCCTCTCAAGAAATTCCAACATAACCAAGGAAACAAATGCCCAGGGGCCTAGTGAGTCCGCTTCGGCTTCACATGAGCCTCCAAGTGGCGGGCTGTTTCGCAGCCCAGCTGTCAGGAATACAAACGCCAAGGGCATTCGAGAGAGACGAATTGAAAATAGGAATAAGCGGCAGCAAGGTTCCGGCAATGTTAGTGCCATATCCACAAGTACTAATCCCTGGGCAGATGCTATCGAGCAGATGAAACTGTCGGATCTCGTGCTCCCTGAATCATCAGGCAGCGGAGACAATCTCAATCGTCGAACGTTGACAACAAAGTCTACACCGCTAAGCGCTCGCAGCGCATGGTCGGATGGTCAGGAGAATGCTGCTCGGTCCAGAACCTCTTCGGGGCTGTTCTCAAACCGTTCTTCTTTCTCGACACCTAGACCTGAACCTAGCCTGGCTACGTTTCGCCGTGACAGGTATGCCCAGACTCCACCGTTTTCGCCAAATGGAGAGCCGCATTCTCCGACGTATGCAAAGGATGTGCTACATGCGGTGCCTCCAAAGGCTCTTCCAACACCACCCCCGCAGTCAGCGCAAGACTTTAGACCTGCCGCTCCAAGGGAAGTCGAGGATCGCCCGGTGTCGCATATCCTCCATGTACCCAACGATCCGGTACCGATGCCTCCGCCATTGTCTCCCCGGCGTGTCTCTACTCAGCAGCCTTCTCTGATGGATTCCCCTGTCGAGCAAGACACGGAATTTGTGCGTGAGGCTGTGCAGAGGCACCAGAGATTTATCGAGAAAGAAGTGGCAGCAGCTAGCGAGTCCGAGGCCCTGAGACTATTTGCTGATTTTATAATCTCCGAATCCAGCATCAGACGAGAGCGGTATGCCAATGCCTTGAATTCGAACAGCCTGGACATCGAAGAGGTTCGCCAGAGGCTTTTCGAACCGCCCCACCGACGATCCTCAGTCTCTGAGGACAGTCAAAACGCCTCGTCGGGGTTGCGTAGACGGCCTTCAGAAGGACAGACTGCCATAGAGATCCCCCAGTCACGTTCCGAATCTGCTTGGTGGAATAGCTATCAACCCTGTCTCTCCCCCATTGCAAGTCTTAGCATCAGTAATGATGAAATGAGCTCGAGAGGCCGCGCTCCAAGTCGCTGGTGGGAGTCCAAGTCTAGCAGTGAAGGGGTCGAGTCCAGGGTTCAACGGTCGAAGCGGGAGTCGAAGTACATGGGTCTGAACCGTGAGTTGCGCGAGGCCATGCAATGGGGGAATGGACCAGCTCTTCCCGAGGCAGACGAGGAGAGTCGTTCAACTTCTCAGCCAGTTGCCTACGGGCCGAATGAGTATCCTCCCGAAAAGGTTGGTTGGCATGAGCAGCCGTCCGAAACCCCTCCACAACCAAACAATGCAAGCAGGGGGGGTCTTTATCCGTCTGCAGAGACGCATAAGATGGATATTTCGAGGTTGATTACCCTTCCGCCACCGTACCCGAGACACTACCCCGCCGTCAACAACAATCACCCGGATCTCGTTTCATATAGGACGACAGTCAGGTCTATCAGTGACCTTTCTGAAATCAAGAGTACGAGGATGAGGCACAAGCTCCAGGTGGAGAAGATGCGGCAAGACCACCAACAAAAGATTCAAGACGGGCGTCGTCAATTCAGAGCCAACATCCAGAGCCAGATCGAGCAAGGCAGCATTACATTTGCCGAGGCTGCAGAGGCGGAAGCGGCGCTCGCATTGGAGGAGAAACGGCTCGAAAAAGAGCTCGTTCAAGCCGAATTCGATTCCTACCAGGAGATAGTGCTGCGACCAATGCACGCCATCCTCACGGATCGGATCAACAGGGCTACTGCATGTATTGACGAGCTGAGCGGTAAGCTCTTTGACGCCGCACAGCACGAAACACCCGATCAGGCCCAGGAGGAAGGTGACGAGAAACCGGAGCTACTGGAGAAACTCACACAGCTCAAATGGCTGTTTGAGGCGCGTGAACAGCTTCATCTGGAGATCTACGATCTTCTGAGCGAGCGCAACGAGAAGTACAGAGCGCTCGTCTCGCTACCGTATAGGCAGAGTAAAAACGAAGAAAAGATTTGCGAAACGGACGCCTTCTTCATCACAGATGCGCTGGATCGTCGTGTGAAGTACGAGACCGACACCCTTGACCGTCTTGAATCCTTTATGGTTGTCATCGAGGAAAATGTCGCCCGGGGCGTGGAGATGCACCTCTCCGCATTTTGGGACATTGCCCCCTCTCTCCTTGATCTGTTGCAAAAGATACCAGAGGACCTGCGGGGTTTCGAGATTCAGATCCCGGCCAACGAGTACGAGGAGAATCCCAGTTACCGCCGGCACCCGCTGCAGTATCTCTACTCCCTTCTTCTGCATGCGGAGAAGTCCACCTACCAGTATATCGAGTCGCAGACCAATCTCCTTTGCCTCCTGCATGAGGTCAAGTCTGCGGTCACGGCCGCAAACTGCAAGCTAGAGGAGGCGCAGCGCATCCGCCTGGGCGAGCCTGAGGATGTGGTCCGGCGTGAGATGCAAGAAAGGCGCGCCAAGGAAGAGCGAGACTTGACGGCGGACCTGAAAGATAGGGTTGCCACGGTCGAGGAGCAATGGACTGAAGCATTGGGGAGCACGATACAGGGTATCCGGGAGCGTGTTAAAGAGTGGCTTATTGCTGAAGGGGGCTGGGATGAGCTGGAGCAGTTGGAGATCGCTTGACCTCGTTTTACGGTTTTGGTGGTGGTGACATTGTTGATACCTGAGATACCCACTCTCGTTTTGCGTACTCTGTAGGAATGGATACTGTACAACTCTGGACAACATTGTATTTCCAAAGCTTCTCCCGGTGTCGATGGACGTCCGCGTTCTCGAACCCCGGCCATGGCTGCATCACGTGACACAAGCGCGGCCTCCTTCTAGAGCTTTCCTTCCGGCTCTCCAACCATCTCGTCGCGCCGGGTCCCGAAGATAATAATATCCCGCCATCGCAACGGTGCCCTCCCTCTCTGCTCCCACTTTCTTGCCTGCAGCGAGCGTTGTTGATCTCCTGCTGTACAGTGACCCTCGGTTGGGCCAAGCTTCTGCGTGACTGTAAGTGCTGCCAATTTCCTTTGTCTTTGCATGTCTGCTCGTCATGTTCTGCGAGCTCAACATGATCTTGGCTCGCGAGTGATCATAACTCCGTGCCGGCACCAGTTCTACAAAGAGTTGTACTTTTGTTTTGCGCGGAGATGCTTGAGAAAGGGCACACAAGTTGCCATGCATCTCCGGCGCATTTGTTTGTTTTATATTCGCCGAAGAAATTAATTTTTATATTGCCCCTCCAAAGTATCGCGCGGGACTTGATCGCTGACTTGAGGACGCCATTCTGGAACAGAATCTAGCCTTCGGCAAAGAGGAACCAACTTCAATCCTTTGCCTTTCAGCGTCCCTGTCAGTCTGACAGTGTTAATATTACCATTGCTCTCACTCTAGCACGGCGCGTCCGCTGCAGCTTACCCCGCACAAAGGCGAAAAGCTCTACAGACACTATTCACAATGGTTCTCCACAACCCGAATAACTGGCACTGGGTCAACAAGGACGCCTCGGCGTGGGCGAAGGACTACTTGTCGGAGAAGCTCTGCAAACTCTCCGCGGAGGAAGATGGCGTGTCGGTCAAGGTGGAGAGTTTGTTGAGCATGGATGGTGATGTGGATGTGAGCCAGCGCAAGGGCAAGGTCATCACACTGTTTGATGTCAAGATCCAGCTAGAATACGAAGGTGCGTTTTTCGTTGTTCAGTGCCGGTAGATTATGTTGTTTCAAAAGGCTTTGCTGATCCAGCAAACAGGTAAGACGAAGGACGACGAGACCGTTACCGGCACTATCACCATCCCCGAGGTTGCGCACGACACCGCGGAAGACGAGTACGTCGTACGTTCCCTTTCATCCAACCTGTGCTGTTCGCTCCGGGTCGGGATAGGTGGCTTACACTGCAGGTGTGGCGGATAGTTCGAAATTGACGCCTACTCCGACTCCCCCTCCAAGCAGCCCGTGAAGGATCTCGTTCGCTCTAAGATCGTTCCGGAGATCCGCAAGGAGCTCGCGAAGCTTGGCCCGACCCTGATCGCTGAGCATGGCAAGGACATCCAGCATGCCCCGGGCGAGAACCCATCCGCGGGTTTCGCAGCCCCAACCTACCACCCCCAGACCTCCAAGGCCCAGGCTGCGGCCCAGGCCTCCAAGACGACCACAACGACCACGACCACGACCACGACCACGGGCAAGGTCTCCGTCAACACGGTGACCCTGACCACCACTGATGAGTTCCGCACCACGGCCGAGGAGATGTACACGACCTTCACGGACCCCCAGCGCATTGCGGCATTCACGCGCGGTGCGCCCCGCCAGTTTGATGGAGCCCACGTCGGTGGGAAATTCTCCATCTTCGACGGCAATGTCACCGGAGAGTACGTGGCCCTCGAGCCCTACACTCTGATCAAGCAGAAGTGGCGCCTGGCCCAGTGGCCTGAGGGTCACTTCAGCACGCTGGAGATCCGGTTCGATCAGAATGATGTCGACCGGGTCACCAACATGCGTGTGACTTGGACCGGCGTCCCCGTCGGACAGGAGGAGGTGGTCAAGAACAACTGGGATGTGTACTACGTGCGGAGCATAAAGCAGACTTTCGGGTATGTGTGGTACTTCCCCACACAGGCGCCGCCTACTTCTCCCCCCAAAACATCTACTTCCCCCAAAACTCAGAAAAAAGCATCATCCCCCGTTTCCATCACATCCCAACTTCCATGGACACGATTGCTGATGTGTTTCCTCGTTCTTCTCCTCGGTGTAGGTTTGGCACGATTCTCTGATCACCTCCGCCTTGTCTGAATATCTTCCCCGCCAGGCGACGGCTAATCCCACACGACCTGCGACCTTTTCACCCTTTTTTTCTCTTATCCACAGGATAAAAAAGTACCTTTTCTTGTGTACCGAATTCTCTGCAAAAGGAGGCGCCGACTCTTACACATCCCGCCGAGCTTCCTCATTACAACAAGGGCTCGGTTTCACTTGCATCAATCCCATCCATCCATCCATCCATCTAACCTACCCACGCACCACCTTTTCCACCCGACCTGACCCGACCTGACCTCCATCAACCTCACAATCCTCCGTTTTTGTTCCTTCGTGCATTTCCACGATGAAATGAATAGACTAAGATAAGATAAGAAAGATAATGAAAGAATCAAAATTTGGATTTCATATGTAGGTCTTGTGGTTTTCTGTATTCACCATGTGTACGTTGTAGGGGTGCATAAAATGTGTTTGTAGAGCCTTTCTTTCTTCCTAACCTATAGCTGACATATGTCTGTCTCTTATGGATAGTACAGTACAATACCTATCTGGGTAATGTACCTGGTACTGGCCATGTAAAGGAGTAGATCAATCTACCTAATTGACCCACTTGCTGTACTGGTGTGTATGCTTGCTTGGCTGAATGTTGCTACATGCTTACGAGTTGATTCCATTGATGAAATAAGGCATGAGATATGCATGTACAGTACCTAGCCCTAGCTAGTGAACGGTCCCAAGTCGTTATCCGGGTAGGGTAGGCATATACAGCGGTCCCGGTCAATAACGGCCGCTGGCTGCCTGCGCTTATGGATCTTGTAGCCTCTTTTAGCACGGAGGCCGTCTTCGATGGGTATAAAGATATCCATTCAACTATTGTAAACACAACTAAATGACGTTCGGAGTAGTGTGGCCCTTGCAAGGGACAACAAACGATGATTAATGCACAATGCGTTTGTTCCGCATGACAAACAGAATCTCCTCCGGTAAGTCGGGGGCTTGCTGCGTAGGTGCCTGACTGTCACAAAGGACCAGGGACATTTTGAAAAGATATCCTGGTAACAATACCACCGCTGGCGGGTCCACGGACTCCATAGAATGAATAAATCATGATGATGGATCCATCACGTTCATCCAGGACCTGGCGCGGGCCCCCGCGCGGTGACAGGGAGCTACTCCATCCGGTTTAGCGACCCTGTGACTTCTCCTGGTCGGGTTAGGCGCTTATCTTATCTTCCCGCCCGCTCATACTGTAGATATCGATATTCAATGGAACTGTGTGAATGTCTGCCTCTCCAATTCAATATTTGCACCCTAGTGCCTCATTTCCTCCGTTTTTGTTGTTGAACCAAGAATTTATGTTTCCTTTTCAGATATGTGATTTTTTTCATTCATTCATTCCAATCCTTGGTAATATTAAAAAATGTGGACCGTATGCGTGAGCTCCAGAGGCTACCGGCAACATCAAGTTGCTGTATATGTCCGAATCCAAGGTTCAGATTGGATCCGTCAACCAGAACACCCATTCCTTTGGTAGATTAGTTTGAAAGCCAATGCCTCTGGAGGCGGTGAACCTTATATAGTATGCAAGGTCAAGTTTGTTGAATATGGCGGTCAAACCATCGAAACACCTTCTGCATAGGTCTGCTGCAGGGCAGTATATGACCGAATCCGATATCGGGGTCGGATCCTTAGAGCAGAATACCCCCTTCCTTCATTATTAGATCTGTAAGAATATCTCGGGAGGCGGTCAAACTTGTATGCAAGGTCAAACAACGGGCATGGAGTACTTCCCCAAGCCCTCGAAGATGTGCGTCTAAGAACCTATAAATCAGGGCAGAGCTCCGTTCCAAAGTGAATTCCTTCTTCGTCACTCTCATACCATCCATTCTCGTGCGAAGGATCAACTCGAACTGCTCAATGGCCTCGATCATTCTTCACAAGCCTGGACCTGGATTGGACCTAGCTGACCTGGACGCCTACGGTACTAAGCCTAGCAGGACCGGTACAGGCCTAGAACAGGTAGGTAGACCAAGAGGGCCTCCAGTGGACCCAGAGATGCTTAATCTCGCCCACTTCTTCCATCCTCAAAACCATTCATCTTCTTCCTCGATAGCAGAGCCATTTATTCACTCCATTACACAAATTGTAGACCCAGGGGGCCTCCAGTGGACCTAGGGCTATCTAATCTTCTTCAACTTCTTCCATCCTCGCTAGCAGAGCGAATCGTTCCCTCCATTGCACAAAGGTTGATTTCGTCACCGGAGTCCTTCGTCTTCCACGATACGGCGCCTTTTTTTGTCTCGGACACTCCTTCAAGAGGTATTTGCTACTGCATAACTGCATTATGGATCCACAACCGTCGTCACCAAAGAGACCCACAAGTAAGGGATCCTATAAAAACTCTGTGTTCTTTAATGCTGCAGACTAACATCGTATTAGGCAGCCATAGCTACGGGGCCGAGGCTTCACCGTCAAAGAAAATCGCTCCCATGGATCCTGGCCATACCCTGGCGCTAGTGCCAGAACGTTGAGGAGTTCGCCAAGTTAGCCAACTTGGATCCAAGTGAACCTGGGATTCCGATCTTAAAGCGCAATTTTGAAACCTCGAACCATGACTTTAGCGCGTGGATAACTGACGCGGCAGAAACACACATACTGGTACTTCAGTCGGTTCTTCTGCAACAGCACTATACGGGGATTCGATTGATGCAACCACTGTTGACAACATTCCCACCGGATCAGCTGATTTCCACCTTCATTGAGCTTCTTAAGATAAGCTCGACCATCAACTCATTTGATACGCCGACACTCACTGCCTGCCACCGCGTCCTACAACGTGAATTCTCCGACAAGCCGTCTGAGTTGAAAGACAGTCGCGTCATATTCGAGTCTGCAGTCCGCGCGTTTCATCGTGACCAGAAGGATGGGCGAGACATCGCAACTCCAATGTATGAAAAAAAATTGTATCCTACTTCCGAGAATATGGATCTCAAATACACTTAGCCCCATACACCTCGATCGTTGGGCCAAGCGCCATCGGAAAGAGCTTCGTCGTCCAGCAGCTCGCACGCCAGGGCCATACGTACGTTGTCTATGCCAGTCTGGCTAGGCACAACTCTCATGCCTACCCAACTCGTTCGGCCATTGCGGAACAAATCTTTCGATCCTATACGAGAGAGGATATGACCACGTTCTTCGAGTGCTACATAGCGGCAGTCTAGTTCATGTCGAGCTATGTAGGGAAGTGGGAATCACTCCTGGAGGCTTCTTTGACTTTCAGGTCCTGGACGACTTCAAAGAGTTCCAGCACCGTCTCGCGGATCATGTGGATGGTTTCTACTCCAAAGTCAAAAACCAATACACGAGAGACCACGGGAGCGAAGGTAATCGGCGAGTAAGAAGTGGAAGTGGAGACCAAGACGATTTCGACTATCAAGAATATGTCAACAAGTTTTTAGAGACATATAAAAAAGAAACAAGGGGCATCTTCGTGGCCACATGCGAGCAACTAAGCAAGAGTCCGAAGAAAATGCTCGGTATTTGAGTTCAAACAAAGATGACTTGTCGAGAAAGTCGGATCAGCCATCTGCTTTACTGTGCTTCGATGAAGCCAGGGAGCTTCTCTCCCCCTCAAATACGTCTCGTGATCCTGGGATGAGGTTTCTTGCTTTCCGGAGAGCCTTGAGACACCAGACAAGATACTCGAAGGAAGGGGACAATAAGCGGTTCTTTGATGTTTTGCTGGATACCACGTCACGGGTATCAAACTTTTCACCCCCACGAGAGCGTGATCCGAGTCTCAAATGGCTAAATGCTGTAAAGTTATTTCCACCAATATACCAGATTGATACCATGGACGTTTTTGCAGGGGACGCTGCGGCTGCATCGACGTTGAGTGCAAGTCTCGACGCAAAGTCCCTTTTCACTCTCGGTCGACCTCTTTGGGGTGCAATGATGCAAGCCAAAGGCAGATTCGACGATGTATTGGGACTTGCTCGATCGACGATGCTCGGTGGGCGAGAACCCGGGGACGGTGGCAATGAAATCGGTTCACTCGCGTTGCTATCTTACCGCATCAACTTCTATGTGGTCCTTCACAGCCTCGCGGAGGAACCTGTGTCTGGGTGCCTGAGGTACATTGTCGATATGAGCGACAATCGCACATTTCTTCGAACACTGCAGCCTTCGGAACCGATCTTAGCACATTTGTCAGCCAGAGAGATGCATGCACACCGAGATAAGCGGCGGGATGTGATCAGGACGCTTTATGAGAATACCGTCAAGGGAACCATTCACCTGGGTGACATCTGGGAAATTGTGGCCGCATTGATCCTCTTGTTCGCCTTTGATAAATCGCATACAGAGCAGCTGCTGACTCCTGTTAGGTTCTCCAACTTCCTCGCCTCATTGTTCTCGAACGACAAGTCTCTCGCGATTGAACAATGCATGCGCGACGATGAACAGATGAGACGTCTCTGGACCGACGGCTATGTCTTTTTTCAACCACTTCGTGCGGATCGCGGAGAAGCCCACGGATGAGACTCTGCGACGGGCATACCAGCGGGGGGCGGCGATATTCCCCCCGTTCGGATACAAAGGCTGTGGCATTGTAATCCCGGTCGCCTTGCCAGCAGAAAATACCATGACGTACTTCATCGTCCAGGTCAAGAACCGAAGGGACGACAGCCTGACCCCGGGTCTCCGCAACGAGGCCAGAGACACACTCGAGTAGGCCGCAATGCTTTTACCCTCATCGTCCTCGGCGCACGTGGCATTGTTGGTGTCTCTGCGCAGCAAGTCAGGCCAGGGAGACATGGACATCGCGTATCCAGCCAAGCGATCCACAGAGACCGGTGAAGTTCCTCCTCCTCGAGCCAGCCAGAAAAATAAAAAGAAGGAGAAGAAGTCCTCTCAGATTGCCGGTGGCAGCAGCAGCGGCGGCGGCGCGCAGCCATCGACAACTCCCGAATACGTCTGGAAAGATGGCGAGTTGAAGAGGGTTGTGATTGTGGCTGTCGGAATGGACCTGGATCTCTATCCAGGGCTTGGATTCGGCAGTGAACCCAAGGAGGAACCCGAGACGGTGGAAATTGTCGGTTATCTGAAGAGTCTGCTGAACTGCACGTTGGAGATGCCCACGGCGACCCAGGACTCTTATTACGACCATCTAGCGACGTTAGGTTGAATGGGTCAAGGGGAGAGGAGATGGAAAGTGATCTGCGGCAAATTTTTCTTTTCTTCTTCTTTTTAAATTTTTTTTCTCCTTTTTTCATATATCGTGGTCTTCACCGATCACGGGTAATATCTTCACGAGTTTCATGTTTCGGGTCTTGATGATTTCTTCACATTTTGCGTCTTTCACACGAACGAGTCTCATATTTCGAGTCTTCAATTCATGGAATTCGACATTTCAGGTCTCCGCTTTATGAAAATTGTACCAGTAGAGATAGATGGAATGGAAAGCAAGCACCAATAGCTCCATGAGCTAATTGACACCTATTCACATTTATCAAAGAAAAAGGGGGGGGATTATACAGTGTAAAACCACAAGGGCTAAGGCTACTCCAGAAATTAGACAACCTTACCTACCTAGGTAAGAGTAGGTGACGTGACATGACCTAAGTAATTAATGGCCCTGAATCTAATATATCGAATGGCGGTCCTCACTTAGTTAGAAGAATGAATAGAATGACTAGAAGAATGTAGCTAATCATGGACCATATATATATACATAATATCTCACCCTCTCTCTACGCCCCCCCCCCCTGTCCCTGTCCCTGCCTTCTTCATATACATACCTACAGTACAGTAAGTACGTTGGAATACACATTACATTACAGTAGTACTTGTTACAGACTAGGAAGGAGGTCACGTGATGGATCGTCTACGATCCAATTCTATGATCCAACTCCACGATCCAACCCCATGATCCAAGCCCACGATCCAAGACTATGATCCCATTCTATGATCCCCAGGAACCCAGGATGAGCAGCATGTATATAAAGACACTCCTTTCAGACAGATTCCGACCCTCGTGGTCGACTCACACAGCAACCTGTCATATAGGCGTGCTAAGTAACACAGGCTTGTTCTATTATTATATTGCTCACCCCCTTGTTTTCTGTTCTTAAGATAAACCAACGACCCCTTTGGTCTAGTCATCTAGGCCTGTCGTTACAGTACTGTACATCCATGGGCATTGGCATTGGATTGGCAGGGCCAACCATCCTAACGCCGAGCCAATGAATGGAATAGAATGTAACATGTTGAGTGAGTCCCACACACCTACTAGTAAGTGACCCCTGCCCAGACCACCCGAGACAGAAGGGCAGCAGGGCTGAGTGAGTGCAGTAAAGTAAGGAGGGTCCTTCTAAGGACAGTGAACGAGCGTAGAAGATGAGATTAGATAGATAGATAGATAGATAGATAGATAGATAGATAGATAGATAGGGCTGGGCCAGCGCGGGCTCTGCACCGCTCCAGGACCTAAACTAAAACTGAATAATGAATGAGACAGGGAAAAGAGATGAGGCTTCAGTGCCAGTGGACCACTCCAGTCCATAGAAGTAGAAATCTCATGTTGTGCTGTGGGTACTGTACTGTTCGATTCTTCTTTTCTTTTCTTTCATTGATCTATTATTTTGTAGGAACAGTCAATTTATTTATGCATATGATATCACTTTCTAACACTTTCTACTTTTTCCTTTATTTCCCCTGCCGGCGTCTGACACACTTCTCCCCGTTTTTCAAAAAGACGTATTTATCTCACAACTTAGATAGTCTTCTCAACCAACTCAATGCCATACCCCTCCTTCAGCTCCTTGATCAGCGGCGCGCAGATGTCCATCGTGCTGGGCGCCAGCACGCCCCTCTCGCTGATCGTCCCGTCGAGCACCAGCTTGACCGCCACACCACACGGCACGCCGACCAGCTTCGCCATGGCCGAGTACCCGCCGGGGGTGCCGTACTCGCAGAGCGTCGAGGTGCGCGTCTCCTTGGTGCCGTCCGCGTGCTCGATCTCGAACTTGTGCTGCAGCATGACGAGGTCGCGCTCACCGGGGCCGTACTGCATCTTCTGCTCGAGCGTGGCGCAGAGGGTGTCGAGCGGGTTGCCGCGGGGCGTGATGGGGTTGTCGGAGAAGAGGCCGATCCAGCGCAGGCCGGCGAGGATGCGGTTGCGCTCGTCGTTGTCCGCGAAGGTGGTCTTGGAGGAGATGGCCCAGAGCAGGTCCGACTCGGCCGAGGAGGTGGCGCCCAGGACCTGGCGCGTGGCCTCCTTCCACGGGATCGGGGTCTTGAGGAAGTCGCGCTCCTCGTCACTCAGGAAGCCCATGTCGACGAGGACGCGGATCACCTGCGGGAAGCCCTGGTAGCGCAGGGTGCCGCGGATGACGGTCTGCGCCTCGGGGATGCGGTAGCGCTCGCGGTAGGGCGTCGAGTCGCGGTTCGGGTACGCGACGAAGGCGAACCCGGGGTAGATGAAGTAGGGTTTGGCGGCGTTCATCAGCTCCGAACCGGGGATGCTGCAGACCTCGCCGTCCTTGTAGAACTTGGCGTCGTTGCGGAGAGCGAGCAGCACGCCGCGGCTCGACCAGGAGAACTTGTAGCCCAGCGGGTTGTCCGAGTCCTCGGGGGCGGGGAGGCCACCGCAGTAGGACAGGAAGGAGGTGATCTTGCCTCCGGCGGCGTGGACCTCCTCGATCGTCTTGACCGCGTACAGGTGGTCGATACCCGGGTCCAGACCGATCTCGTTCATGACCGTGATGCCGGCCTTCTTGCAGTCCTCCTCCAGCTCCCGCATCGCGGGCGAGACGTACGACGTCGTGACGACGTGCTTCTTGGTGCGAATGGCGGCCTTGATGACGAGGGCATGGTAGGTGTACGGGATCAGGGAGATGACGAGGTCGACCTTCTCAAGTTCCCTGTCGAGGGCGGCGGCGTCGTTGACGTCGAGCGAGATGGGCGTGGTGTTGGGGAAGCCCTCGCAGAGCTTCTTGGAGCTCTCGAGCGTTCGGCAGGCTATATCATGCCACTGTCAGCTTGTATGATTTCCTTCTTTCCCCCCCCTCCTTTTATTTTCCTTCCCGCTGCGGTTACCGCTGCGGTCCACTGGACATCAACTCCAGCCGAGCAAACTCAATAGAACATTGACTAGGCCGACATACCGACAGTGACATGGACATCAGCCTTGGTGAGGACGTCAACAGTGGGCTTGGCAACTGCAATTGGACATTATGGTCAGCAACAGAGAGCGCAATGCGGGGCAGTATATCTCCGGGAGAGGATGTCGGAGTGTCGTACCGAACCCAGAGCCCAGCAGGAGGACCTTAGACCCAGCGATCGGCTTGCCCATCTTGACGGTTTTTACAAGGAAGGGAGAGACAGGGAATACCAGGTATCAATGGAGGGGAAGACACCGTCGGAGACCACGGCGACGTCCGGCTTCAAGATATCCATTTCGATCCACCACCTCCGCTGTGCGCGATGACTCATCAGTCACGTGGGCAGCGCGGAGGGGAGCGATGCCGGGGCATGTAGACATGAGACGGGAGAAGACAAGACATTGTTTGATGTATGTAAGACAGATGGATGATACACAACAGACCCTGCGTTTATGTCTGCAGACGCGGTTGACGAGGGAATACTAATCGAAAAATTTCACCAACTCCACACACCCACGGTCTCTGTATACGATGAAACAGGTGATAGGTATCAACTTGCTTCCGAGTCGCAGACTCACCAAGGACTACAGGCCCTTGATCTTTGCGCCTTTTCGGAGCATTGCTACGTCCACATCGTCCTCGTAGGAATCAATGTCACTGTCGATGTCTTCATCTACATCCCCACTGCCCTTCCTTGACTTGGTGATCCTCCTCTGCCACCTCCACAGCACTGGCAGGAAGTGCCACAGATCAAACTCCGGCCACAAGACGTCCAAGAAGACAATTTCCGTGTCCTGGTGGCACTGCCACAGCATAAAGTCACTCAGACGCTCCACACCGGACGTGCGGATGAGCAGGTCCAGAGGCGGGTTGCCCTTGGTGAACATGTGATCGGTCAGGGTCTGCGGGGTGATCGTCTCGGGAGAGATAAACACCAGATGATCCTGGTCTGAGCCCTTGGTGTCCTGTCCGGGGACGATGTGGAGAGTGGTAGACGATGAGAAGGAGGATGAGGACTCGTAGATGGTATCGCGAGGTCGGCCATTGGGTGCACTGTCGTCGTCCTCCTGGGAGGATGAGCTCGAGGCCGACTCTGAGTCGCTGTTTTGCTCCTGTGCCTTGGCATTGAGTGCCTGTGCACGGATATTGTGCGCGATATGAGACTCCGAGAAGGGAGTACGAGGCGCGGTGGGCGAGGCGCGAGGCGGCTCCAATGGCCTGCTGTAATCGGTGACCGTGTCCCGGATGGCAGTGGTGATCTCGTCTCGCGACGTGTAGGGGAAGCAGATGTTCAAGATGCGGTCCCCGTTGCGGCTCGTCAACTCGACGGCGCGATCGACGGCCGCTATCACGTCGGGCTTGAGCAATTCTTTCCGACCCAGCACACGGACACTGGCCCCATAGCGATCAAGCAGATCCCCGTGCTGCGCCAGTTGCGACAGCTTCACCTTGGCAATGTCCATCAGAGCGTCCACCTCGAACTTGGACCGCTTGAAGTTCTCGATGCTGAATGCGTAGATGGTCACCACCTTGACGCCGCTTTTGTAGCAGACTTCGAGTATCTACCAGCAAAGGACGGGTCAGTACAACTCGAATAGTAGAAACAAACGGGAGAAATCCTACCCTCGCCAACGCCTCAAACCCCAAATTATGACCCTCGACCGTCTCTATCCGGCGGCTCCTGGCGAACCGCCGATTCCCATCCATCACGAACGCCACATGCTGCGGGATCGGGCCCTGCTTGAGCGCGCCGATCAGCAGCTCCCGGAGCTGCGCGATGGCAAACTCGACGGGCGGGGAGGACAGGAACCATTTCCGGAGCCTAGAGAGATGCATCGATGTCGCGGCCATGCTGGGCTAGAGATGATCTGCTGCGACTCCGTCGGAAGAGCCGGGGGCAGCACACCGTGCGTGTCGGAGGGAGGGCGGGACGGACGGACGGGGGAGGAGCGATGCGGTCGGGCGACTCAGGAGGATGTCGTGGACGGAGGAAAAGGCGAGGGAGGGATCTCTGCCGGCACCGTCCGTGAGCAGCGCGGCACGGGTCAATCCGATCAATTACTGTGTAATATGGAGAAGAGCGCAAAGGAAAAGGTCCGTCAGGATGGTCTGATGCAGGAAGCAAACGGGAGAGGCTCCAATTCTGACGCTAGGAAATGCCGTCAAGGGAATGTCTCGCAAAGGGTATCCTAGGGAGTAGGAAACTATCTCTCCGGATGAAATGTATCCAACAATTATTAGTCCAGAAAAGGAAAAGAGAAAAGAGATTGAAATCAGGAAAGATCCTGACAGGCAATTAGTTGGCTGGGCGACGTACTGTAAGGAGCACCTCGTCCGAGATTTTGCGGCGTCCGGCGTCCGGCGTACGTGTACCTTGGGGCGGAAGCGTCGCTGGGGTCTCGGCTCGACGTCAGCGGATCCCGGACTCCACTCGTTTCCATCCGAGTATATTCTTAGTATCTCCTCCCGACATCCCCGTTCGCCGCCAGCAACTTCAGGGGAGCGAGTTTTTTTTTCCCTTCTTACCCGATCCGATGGACTCCATGGTCTTTCGAGTACGAAAACAATCTACCCAAAATATCGAAACCTCTAGGATGCCTACATCAAATGAATACAGCAGAACCGCGTGCACAATGACCGAACATTATACTATACTGATACTTACAAAGATCAACCATTTTGGAAAACACAAGAGGTATCCAAAAAATACATTACACGTTTCTTTCATCAACGGAGGCCATGGAACGACATGAAAACGGTCTCAAAACCGGAACAAACTCCCAACGCCAACACTCCGATGGGGGAATCGAAAGGTAGCATGGAAGCTCTGCCTGCTCGAGGCAGATGGCCATAGGCACAGAGATCGATTCTCAGCAAAGCTGTCTCACACATCCTTCTTTCCTTCCTCGCTTGGGGGCGTCCTGGAGCCCGAGCTCGCCATCTCCCAGCTGGCGTCTTCACTGCGCCGCCGTCGCTGGCCCCGTTCCCTCATGGCATCACGGATCCTCGAGCTCACCTCCTCGAAGCTCTCTTTGGAGTTGAGCTGGCTAAGGGCCCGCAGGGGGAAGCCCGAAGAGCCGGGCCGGCCACCGGTCGAGCTGCTGCGGCTTCGACTGCGGCTCGAAGGCCGTGTCGAGAAGAAGTCGATATTCCTAAGGTCGTGGAATGACTCGTTCCGTGGCAGCGGCTCTCGCGAAGCAGATCCCTCCCCAACCTTGATCTCTGGCAGTGGCTCACCGTCAGCCCGGTGGGTGTCATGCGACTCGCGGAACGGATCTGCCACGATGCGCGCAGCGTCAAAGTCCGGGTACAGCTCCGGACCAAGCGTGTTGATGACATCGGTGACCTCTCGAGACAGCTCTGCCCGTCGCGCGCGAAGTTTCACCAGCGTGTTTGCAGACGTTGGGTTGAGACACAAGATGAGGGGCCTCAGGGACTTGAGGATATCCATGCCAATTTCGCCAATCCGAAGGGCCGCGAAGGTGATGGAGGGAAAGAGGACCATGCCGATCAGAACAACCAACCAGAGTGGGACCCATTCCGGGACGCAGCCCTGGATGCGATTGTGATATATCCAATACGTAAATGCAATCGTATAGAACGCGTAGAGAGCCGGGGCGAACGCAAGCGCGACAAGGAGTTTCCACGTCGCCATAACGTCGCGCCCTTGCAACTTAACAGTAGACGCAGCCAACGCCTCCTTGGACTTTTTGGCGGAAATGACCTTCGTGGCAACGAAGACGGGCGCGAAAAGAAGCAGACCGGGCAATGTTCCGATAGCCAGGAGAGCCAGTTTGCCCAGGCGATAGATCAGGGTGGAAACCACCTGGGTGATCGAGAACTTGGCGTATTCGACCTGATGATCGCGGATTCCCAGCAAACGCAGCTGCTTGTTGTAATCGCCCACGGATTTCCTCAGTTGCACAACCCTCGGATCATCCTTGAAGTGCGTATAGCCCCTGACAAGGCGACGGTTGAGCTCGACGACCATCGGAAGCGGAAGCTTCTTTCCTTTGGTATTATACAGACGGCGTGCAGCTTGGATCACCTAGAGGACCGTTAACCATCCGAAGCACTCCGTGGGTAGACAGTACAAACGCACCATGAGGGTTTCAAAGTCCGGACTGGTCACCGTGACGGCCAGAAGAGCGTGGTAGATGGTGTCCAAGAGCGTACCGACCGCTTCCCGCTTCTGCCCGGCTTTGAACTGCGCAACAAGCTCCCGGGGCACTTCAATGGGGTTTCCGAACTCCACGACAGCCCGAGAACGGAACTTGTGCGCATGGAAATAGTTCATTCCGCAAGGCACGATCTTCAAGCCACAATCGGGATTGTCTGCCAACGTCCCGAGAGCCATGAGCGCCACACCAGCTGTACGAACTCGAGTCAGTAACCATTAGCCGAAACGAAGGCCATTGGCAGGGAATCCGTACCTTTGAGAGGAAGCAGATCCGGGCGATCGTGACTGCCACCCTCGGGGAAGATGCCAACGCAGCCGCCCGCATTGAGCCTCGCGAACACCGCCTGGTACACGGCCGTTTGGTCGACATGCGGAGCGACTTTGAACTTCGATCCCTTGAACTCGGAGAGATCCTGGTCGGCAACATCACCGGTGAATTTGCCGTCGTCGGTGATGTCTTTTCTTCCCGTCAGCTGGAAAAGCGCGTCTTTGGCGGTGAAGGGCTTCTTGAGGATCAGCTCTTCCGGCCCGCGGATCTCCGCGATGGTCGTGGTGTGGGAAGTCCCATTGATGGTGGGCAGGGCGATGGTGCCGTCCGGCTCAAATCCAGGAGCCTCGAAGTTGGTGTTGATTCCACGCAGCAGCTTGGGCTGGTTGACGGGGTCGGGCAGGTAGACGGTGCCCTGTCCCGGCTTCATGAGGTCCATCGCTCTCGCCACGGGCACCGCTCCTATCCCTCTGGCCAACAGGCCGATGAACTTGCGCTTGAACGACTTCTCCGCGATCAGCCATGAGACGCGACGGTGGGCTTCGGTTCGGAGCACGCGCATCAGAATCAGGGAGTCGACAAACTGTGGGCAACATCGTGGTCAGCCAAGCTTGTGTCGGATACCGGGGAAAAGCGTGAGGAGGAAGTAGAGCCTCCCACACGGACAGACACGCTGTATCTTACCTGGTTGGCATGAGGGGCCGCCACGATAATCACGGGGCCTCTCCGGGGAATCTTCCACGATCCGCGGGGGTGGACTTCTCGGAAGAAGAGGTCGACAAGCACGGAGAAGATCCACAAGACGAGGTCATACAGCCACCCGATCAGGGGCGGGATGTAGGGCTGCTTCTTCGCCATGCTGGGCAACGGTGTCGACGGCTTGGGGCAGGCTGGCTCTGTTATCTATATACTCCGCAGTTCTCCGCCTCGCGGGCGGTGCGGCTGTCTGGGAAGGCGCCGTACGGAGGATGACAAGTCTCTCGACGGCCAATGCAGGAGCAGACGGGCCAGGCGTTGTGTAGCCTTGTCTCGGGGGGTCGAGAGCGGCTCAGGACCGGTTGCACGCGACATGAACCTCTGTCACAGGGCGGGACGCGATCGAGGTTAGCTCTGTGAGCCCAAGCAGGTTACACCAAACGTGAGTGTAGGCTGGCGGAGATGGAGAGGACTTACAGAGGACGCGATGGCAGGGTAGGGAGGAGAGCGGGAGCCGCCCTCTCTAACAGATCCTGGGGATCTACAGGGGGGGAAAAAAAAAAACAGGATGGGAGGGAGGGAGGAGGAAGCGCCGGAGATGGCGGACGCGGCGCAGCGGAAATGACATGCGCAGAAAGAAAAAGAGCGTGATGGTGGGGGGAAGCCGCCGGGGCCGGGCGTCAGAGCTCAGCGCACTGTGCTCCCGTCCGGGCCGGCGCGGCGACACTTCTAGAACCCGAGCCGGGCACACCTCAGCTTCCGGTACACGTGTATCATCGGCCTGTCCCCGCCCGCCGTCCACGGGTCCCGTCGAGCTCGAGCTGCCCTCCGCGCGGGGTAAGCGATCATCCAGCGTGTCCTGTACGTCGGACTTGGTAAGCAGGCCTGTTATGCGCCTGCCGATCCAAGTAGGTCCGTGGTGCGCACATCGTGAAACAGGACGCCAGACGGAGCTGCTCCTCCGACCGGCCCGCCGTTCGAGCTTCTTCGCGGCGGGTTGCTGCCCCTGCAGGTCTGCTCTCGTGGCCACCCCGCATCGTCCACCCCAGCAATTCCCCATGGGTTCGGCCCCAACAGTCCTCCCCCGGGCTTCCCGTGGGACCAGACCACCCCTCTCTGGCTCTTCTGTTGGGAACTTACCTTTGAACCAATGTGGATGAGCGCACGTGGACGGTGGTTCACTGCTGATGTCGTGTGTTGGGATACGAGGCGGGCTCTGGTCGGTTCTTTTTCCCATGCTCACCCTACTGACCTGGTAGTGTACTGTGTACGGAGTAGGACGAGATATGTGTACAGTTCTGTATGCAGATCAAGGCTTCCGTGGGATTTGCTTGCCTACAGGCGCCGGAGACAAGAAGATGCAGCAAGATGTATGTACTGCACAGTCAAAGTACCTGTCTAGTTCCACAAGGGAATCCAGATACCAACCACCCTGTCTTCAGTTTGATATCTTCAGAAAAGCAGATCCAGACAGACAAAAAAAAAGTAACAAAAAAGCTCACACCCCTCTCCCATGAGATATGAGAGAGAGAGAGAGAGAGAGAGACTACAAAAAACCCCACACCTATCCTTTTTGACAGGCAGGGGATTTTTCATTTTCATTCCTAGACCCTCCCAAGCCACCAGCAGCCCTCATCGGGATGCTAGCCGGTATCGATAAATCTCTCACCGCTGCACCTTTGCACCTTTTTGGGGCCGCCAGAGGCGAGGATCGAACGCGAACCCGGGACTTGGGGTCCGGTGACAGGGGAAGAAAAGCCAGCGTCTATATATGGTCACTGGCCATGGATAGGCAGGCACTGACTTTCACCATGCGCTATCGTCCTAGGTTCCTGTTGTCAGGTGACGGGCCATGGGGGGGGGGGGGGGTATGACCCAGAAAACGGGATGGGAAGGGGCCCGGTTGCCTTGGGAGGAAGGGGAGGAAAGGGGAGGGGGTGCCGGGGAATGAATGAGTGGAGAGGGAGAGCTTGAGGATGGGTCACATCTATTTATTTCCGTCAAAGGAAAGAAATGTTAGATTGTCAGCCAACTAGTGTACAAGAGGCTAGGTAGTACCTCACGGAGGTAGGTATATACTTGATATCATCTACGGTACTCAAGGACTTAGTCCCATGATAAGACAAGGCTTTGGAAGTATATCAATCAGTACCTGGCCTCAATATTCGAAGATGGGGAACGGTGCGCACAGTAGGAGAGGTGTTTTACCCAGTAGGAATCGTAGGGAAGTCTTCATAAGCGAAGGTCCCGAGCTTATGAAATCATAATAGCAAGACAGCAACAGGGATGTGATTGTGATAGGGACAGGGTGGAATATGCTGCCTCCCGCTCTTTCCTGTTTAGGATTCTTTATGCTGTGAAGGGAAAGGGAACAATAAATGGCAGGAGAATAATAGATAGCTAAACATAGTAAAATGGTGATGATATTCGGAACTGAACTTTTGATTCGAGCAGAGTACATAGTCCATTTAGAATTATAAAGTATCCAACTTGTTGACCACCACTAATTAGAATTACGCTTTCCCTTACCTCACTCCCTCAATGCAGCCTGTCCAGGTGTCTTCAAACCGCCTGGTAGGTCGAGTGAGGGATTAGAGGCTTGGTTTATAACTGACGCCCGATTTTGTATTCTTCCTTCATTCGTCTTCGCAATTGAGATCAACGATGTTAGCTACTAATAACATCCGGAATGAAAAGATCAAATCCCTAACGTGGCCTCGTCACTAGGAGGCCTTGGGTGCTGCACTGTTGCTATTCTCAACTGAGTTTCGCTCCGACGTTTCATGTAAGCTCCGAAAGAGAGACGTCGGCGACTCGAGCAGGGTCTGGGGGCTGTCAAACTCGACAAGGACGCCTTCATCCAGGACAGCAACCTTGTCGAAGTGCAGGATGGAGCTGAGCTTGTGAGCGACGGCGATGACTGTCCAGTCTTTGAAGTTCGTCTGCACGACTTCGTCGATGATCTTGCTGGTGTGTTCATCGAGACTAGAAAAGCGAGTCAGACATTCCACACAATTAAATAGGTATATCCATTTGAATTCGACTGTTTCGAGCTCACCTGCTAGTGATCTCATCAAGGAGAAGAATCTTGCTCTTTCGCAACATTGCCCTGGCAAGGCTTAGAAGCTTCTTTTCACCCTCAGAGAAGCAATGGGAGTCGATGACGGCATCGAGGCCTCCCATCTGCTGGACTGTATCCCACAGCTGGACCTGCTTGAGAGCATCTATCACCACCCCTTCGGCAACGGAGCAGCTAGGATCCGCGTTTTGCAAGATGCTGCCCTCGAAGATGTAGGGCTCCTGGGGCACGGCCACAAGACGCCAACGAACGTCCTCGGGTGGTATGGTGGAAATGTCGATATCATCCACGAATATAGATCCATAGTCTATGTCTGCCACCCGGAGGAGACAGTGTATCAATGTACTCTTACCGCTGCGCAGAGGATTAGTGTATAGAGTCATTACACGGATTTACAACGTCTGAGCTTACCTCCCGGTTCTCCCGCACACTCCGACTTTCTCCCCTTCTCGGATTGAGAGTGAGATACCCCTCAGAACCGGTCTTGAGTTACTATAGAAGGATCTCGATCAGGGACTTGCGTACATAAAGCAGAGGAGCAAAACGACAACACTTACGGGAAGGATGCAACCAGCTCTCGTATTTCGACGGCCCCCTGGTTCGGCCAATCTGCAGGTGGCTCACGCTGCACCTCCGCTGCGCGGTCCTCTGTTTTCGTACTGGCGATAAAGTTCTTCACACGAGCCACGGCTCCGATGGTAATTTCTAATGACACCCACGAGATGATCATTGCCTTCATTGTGCCAGCAAAGGCCATAATGTTGACCAGAGCGACGCCCATGTAACCAGGCCCAGTGGACTGTCGATGCGTGACTGTGACGATGATGAGTATCATAGCCATGAAAGCTATCACCACATCTATGGAGAAAATGAGCCATCGCTGAAGGGAGTAGAGGACATAGGAGGCTCTTTGCGATTGGTCGAGAAGTCTCAGATTCTTCTTTTCAAATTCACCTTCCCATTGAAACGCCCGAATTGTTGCCAGGCCACTCAATGTCTCCAGCATCTGCGAATACAGAGGTGCCTTGTATTCGATGTCGAGGAATCGTACCTGCCGGGATGTGCGTAGGTAGACATGTTGGATGATCCAAAAAGCGAGAATGACAAAGGGGAAAAATACGACCATGTACTTCGATGCAATAGTTATCATAACTACTTGAGCGATGGAATAAGAAATTCCTGAAAAAAGAGCAGTAAGCATAAAGATGGCCACGGTTTCAGGATAATATTACCTATTGCTACTCCGAATGCGCCGAGTGGGAGCTCCATATCGATGAGCTGGAGATCCTGACTGAACCTAAGGGCTATACTAAGCTTGGATCACTTCAATACTAATCGTGTTGAGTAGTAAGTATGCACCTACTTACCGGTTGATCGTGATGCCCGAGTCAACGAACGAAAAGAAAGATATAGGTGCGCTAGAAACAGGGTCAGCAATTTAAACTCGCCATTGATTCAAAGCCTGTGGACTCACCGTGATACTGCCCTCGCCAGAAGAGAATGGAAATGTTTTCCCGATTTTGAGATGATTTCGACGAACAGGTGCCTACAGAGGTCAACACTAGAAATTATATAGCATCGGTTTCGTAGCCTACCAGCAGCCTATCAATAGGCAGATTAGACATCCAGCAACCAGGGCCGCGTACACACCAATCCATTTCCCCAAATCAGAATTCGGATTTGTGGCGTTGGCTTGTGCCCACCACTTGAGCCACAACGCTTTGGATATTTCATTAGTAAGGGTCCCAGCCAAGGAATGTTCTAATTTGACTTACTCGGAAACGAATCGCAGAAAGCCAACAACGCCATCATGGTGACAAATATCGCTGGAGAAAGCAGACCAGCGGATCTGACATAGTACTTGTAGACGGAAGAATCCCCGGTACTGCGATTCTCATGGGCTTCAATCTCAACCAGTTCCTTTGTGATACTGTCGTGTTCATCTATACTTTCTGCAGCTGTTCTGTATCGTCTCCTGCTAGACTGGGAGAATAGTTTTGTGATATCCGCCGTCATGTCTGCAAAATGGAAGCTTTCTTGCTTCGCAATTACACCCATCTCATCAAGAACGACGACATGGTCCGCGTATCGCGCACGACGAGCTTGGCAGAAGTCAGGATTCAGGATACTGCGGGCTTGGAAGATTTCGAATACTCACCATCCGACGAAGCCACAAGCACAGTTGCATTGACACGTTTCAGCAGTCCTTCTTGGCCCAACAAGTTATGGAACACCTCATCTTCTGTTCTGGAATCGAGTCCACTGAACACATCATCCAAGATAATAAACTCCTTCCTGGAATAAACTGCTCTGGCCAGAGCCTGGATGCCGTTATCAAAAATCATCAGTCTATACGTTATGTTGATCACGGAAATGACTTACGATCCGGTGCTTCTGACCTCCGCTCAGAGATATGCCCTTGCTTCCCACCGGTGAGTTATCACCTTGTGCCCACAGACGCAGATCTTCTTCCAGAGCACAAGCTCGGAGGACCGTATCGTACCATTCCCTATCGAAGATACAACTGCCGACGATTACCTCGCGAACAGTGGCATTGGGTAACCAGGGAGTTTGATTGCAAAATGCAACTCCGCCGTCCGATATACAAATGGAGCCCTCAAAGGATGGTATCTCGCCGAGCAGACACTTTAGTAAAGTAGATTTTCCACATCCCACGGGGCCTAAGAGGAGTGTCAGACTCCCGCGCCGGATTTTCCAATCGTCAATGTTGAGAACAGGGATCTGATTGTCCGCCCAATGAAGTTTGCCTTGAAGTGATGCGATAACATCAGCGGTTGCAATAAGCGTTTCGGTCAGCTCGGTTTTGCCAATATTTTTGGGTTCTTCATGCAGAGATGGACTCTTCTGCTGGTAGATCCTCATGTCTTCCTTCGCGCTTACATTTAGGTATTCCTGTATCCGATTGAACGACGCCAAAGAGGCTGCAACCGTGGGGAAGACTGTTATGACAATGCTGAGTGGTCTGTTCAACAGTGAAAAAATCGACAGAGACGTAAAAGCTCTGGATATAGTGAGAGTCCCATTTGTGTGTGGCACGATGGCTGCAAAAGCGATAAATGTAAGGACAGGATTGAAAATCGAAGTGATTTGCGCTAGAGCAGTGTCAGATCATACAGCATTAATTCAGTCAGGGGCAGGATTTACACAGAGTTATCGTCCAGGCCAAGAGTGTTCGAAACCGTTTTGATATCTCAAGTTCCTCTGCCCTCAAGTCCTTTATCGCTGCGAACGCAAATTCAGTGAGACCAGACAGCTTGATCCATTTGATGTTGTCTATAGTCGCAGCGGTTCTGGATACTCTTTTCTGGGATGCCGCATTCCATTCCGCTTGTCGAGGAGCCGAGAAAACGGACAGAAAGCCGGTCACGACCATACCAACTACAGCAGTTCACCAACAAGCTCATAAAAAGGGGTAAGGAGATTAAGTACTTTCCTACAGCGAAACTTATAGACACGGCAGCTGCCCAGCCGACTTGCTTCTCCAGCAGATAGATCGCAAGACCGATTTCGACAAATGATGCCCAGACTTCGTGCAGCTGCACAAGGCCATTTTTGATGACTTCTATGTCCGTACTTATCAAGGTGAGAGCAGCAGATGCAGTGGCATCGGAAGAGTTGAGGGACAAAGTCTTCCTGTATATGCATGGGACGAGACAACCCCGCATCATAATGGCAAGACGGTACATTCTGTGCTCATAGCGTCCATTTGAGACCTTTACAGGGCAATGTTAAGATGAAGAACAGGTTTGAGGCTAAACTTGCGGGAAACGGTTTCAAGCTTACACCAATCCCAAAATATACCAGAATGTAGGCCGCAATCAAGCCATATCCGATATTGCTATACTCCTGGGTAACAGGAGAGCTTGCTAAAGTGATGGCATAGTTAATCATGAATGGTTGCGCGAAAGTGAAACCCATGAGGGCCAACCGAGGGATGACGGCTAGACAGAGCTGCCATTGGTGCACGCTGAGGAAGGTGCCGAACAGGGACCCCCTTTTCATTTTATCGGCTGCAGATAATCCGAAGTCAGCGTGCTGCGGACTAGATAGAATATGAATCAGATCAGAGAATACCTTCGTCCCAAGCCACTTGGAACTTGGCGTGCAATCTTGCGGCTTCTAGCTCCTCGTCGAGGATAAACAAATCGTCAAGCGTGAGAATTTTCGAATACCCTACCGCTATCAGCGAATTCAACCAACAAAAAATGCTGCGGCAGAAGGTGCCACTGAGGGACTCGGGTGGATAATCCTTGTACGGAGTCAGAAGAATACTGCGCTTTTCCGTCGATTCGAGTATCACCATGCAACAACGGACGGCAAGAGTGCAAGTCTGCAGAATTGCAATTGAGCGACTCTCCTGCAGCAGCCAGAGGGTCCTCGCTCGGACAGCATCGAAAAGAATTGATAGGAAGAGCCAGATATCGATGATCGAGGACGGACGAACAGACTTCATATGTTCGACGAAGGACAGCAAGCAGACACCGACCGAGACAGCAAAGGATAATGCTGCCGCGGGGACGGAAACTCGAGTCCGGCGGATTTGCTTGTTATTTGCCGCGCACCAGAAAATGAGAAGCGCCAGTTGAAAGCCAGCTAGGAAAATAGTAGCTATCTATTCACCGGTGGAAGCGAGCGTTGGTCATGCAGTTAAACAGACATGATGAGAACGCGGAGGCAGACGGGAGCAGGAACTGTACCACTTTGAGCCACAGTAGCAGGCTGAAGGCGCGAACTCGGTTGCTGCGCTTGATAAGCCATGCTATACGAAATGGAATGGCCAGGAGAATGACGCATTGCAACGGAATGGTAAGAATGCCCTCTTCGAAGAGCAAGGTGAAGTCAAAGCCGCCGCGGCAAGCACCGGCGTATGGACCGAAAGAATTGTCCTCGGATGGCGAACACAAAGCAGCCTCCAACATGATCTCGAGATGAACGCTGGTGCTGCTAGAGCGGCCGGACTCTGCTCATGAATAATATTCATTGAACGACGATACTGGCTATTCTAGTTGAGGGGCACCTGGAGGGAGGTAGGGAAGATATAGATGCTCAATTGGCAAAAATATCCACAGGAGGTTTCAATGTAAGACACCTTCCCTACCTATCTACTGGTCATTTTTATGCTTAATTATTTAGCAGAAACATTGTGGCCAATCAAAAATCCATAATTGATTTGTTTACATGTGCCTGAAAGGGAATATTTCGCAGATCGATTGACCCAATGAGGCCCAGTGACACCACCTCAGGTATGAGGCCGTCCTGTAGCCAATATGGAAATCCAGTAAGGGTCATGACAAGGAAATCTACAGGACAGGGATTCCTTTTGAGGACCATTTGCCGGTATCTTTGGCACTGCGCCGCATTCATCTGTTCTCCAAAGCCGAGGATACATATCGACAAGTGGACGGAAGAGCTGGGAGCTCATTTGCTGTTGCTACATAGCCTTGGTATATGACATCCATGTCCGATTGACAGGAGAAAAAGGAGGACAATTGATACAACCTAAAGTAGCCGTACGTTCCTGCGTCATGCCACCTGTGCAAGCAAATTGACGGATTGTTGCATATCCGTGCCTCCAGGTACCGTTGCCTTCTCCCTCGGGCCCTTGGCTGCAGAACTTTCTGCACAATGGCTTGTATTTTTTTTGTATTCCACAATGACTTATAGCTCTCCAATATTTAATGAGGATGCAAATTAGTGTGAATCCTACTGCATTTTGAGTTCTGCTACAGCAACAAAACTAGTATCTACCCCGCCTACAAGGAGCAAAGTAATAAGCAGATATCCTATAATTAGTATTGGATTCATCCCAAGTATCCTATGACAGAATTTCAACAAGCTCTTCCTCTCTCTTATCCAAACGGAAGTCAAATAGCTTCTAGCCATGAGCTGAAAGAACTACTATCCAAGCATGGAGATCTGCAGCAATTGTATCCCTGCCATATGTATGTCTCGACGGTCAAAGCGATAAGTTCCTTTCTTCCTCAGAAGGAGGCATTGCATTATAAACTTCTAAATTTTGGACACATGGAACTTTCTTTTCTGCACGAATAACTAGCCTCGGTGGCATTCTTGACCTTGATATAGACAGGAAACATTTATGTAGACAGGATGCAAAACTCAGAAAATTTAGATCTGTGCTCCATAAATATCAGTTAAAAGCAGTCCCTATCACCTACGACCATAGGGTGTGGAAAACAGGGCTTCCCGTCCGCTCAGCCGTACTTAAGCCACACGCCGGGCGGTTAGTAGTTGGGTGGGTGACCACCAGCGAATCCCGTCTGTTGTAGGTCTCTTAATTTTTTTCCGCTTTTGCAAAGTCTTTTCTAAAGTATTTGCTGTTTTGAATCAATCTCAGTCTTATGGATATAGTCCAACCAGGGTTGAAGGATGTGCGCAGGTGTAGTGCAAAATGAAAACTAAGTGCTTACACCTTTTGGCTCTAGCGCGACCAAATGAGATAATAATCCCTGTTATCATGATTAGATGCATATAAACGTAGCTTCACCTAGATTTTTCGAGGAATGGTATTGTATACTTAAAGAAGTCGAAGAGCCGCCTCTCGATTAGATCGAGATGCCTTGTATTGTGGTCCCGCCCACTAGCCATGCCTGCAACCTTTCTTAAGCCATAGAAATTTCATGTTAAATGTTGACCTAAGACCTGCTTTCTCCAATGATTATTTCATGGTTCTGGTAACTTGGTCACCACTGAGCCCTAGAAAATTAGATCGTTGGAGTAAGGATGCCACCTGCCTGACTTCATTTACAGGAGCATTATTTTGCTACTGCAATGTTCGAGATGCAGCATCATACAGCGCAATATGGCATAAAGTAAATATACCGCTAGCAAGAGCGGGCGAAATAATTGTAATATCGCACATTGTTAGTACTCCATCATTTAATCCGAGCGACGCACCCCTCTATGTTGTATGCGTCGAGACCATGAGGCATGCGTAAATGCCATCCAGAGCTGCTGTTTGCCTGCCTCATCGGTACGAAAGTCGCTGGCATCCTCTCCGTCCAAAGCGATGACGCAATAAGATGGACAAGGCGGGGTCGCTACCATATTAGGTATGCTTGTCGTCTCGAAAACACATGGGCCTGTTAAGTCATCTCAATTAAAGGATTCACAACTTTCTGAAAGAGGAAAGGTATAGCACATGATCGCAAAGCGAATCCTGAGGCCTCAAAAAGATAGTCCATTAGAACTTTGACGCTGTCAAATTCCTGTGTTCATTAACTGGATATGTAGTTACCTAGTGCCTGAGTAGGCAGTGACCTAGGTAATCCTTTGATATCCCCCTCTTCTCTTTGGACCATCAAAAATAAGCAGGGAGCCCATTGTGCATGTTTGTATTAGGATGGTCAGGAGATTGAAAAGCGTCAGGTTCCCTTTGCCGAATACCATCCTCCCATCGTAGTATTCACAGGTACACCTAGTACCATGAGACATGATGCCTTTAAGTAGCATGGCTCATGGATGATACACGAGTATCGGTATACATACTAGGTACAATCTGACTATGTTGTAGGCCATTAGAAACACATCGAAACGATATTTTCTGAACAGCCAAGTAGCGCAGAGAGAAGTACCACGTAGTAGACGAGATCTCGGCAGAGGTGCGCATCCTACGACGTACGGATGTTCTGATAGGCTCTACCCCACCGTTGCCCGCCTCTGCGGGCTCTGGCCTCGAATAACGTTGCGCTGGGCCCCGCATTGATTGTTAAGAATAATAATAACCAGGCCCTTTATCACTGTTATCCAAGCCCGTCGCCGAAAGGAAAGCTGACTCGTCAGTACCTGCACCTCCCAGCATTCATTGCCGCCGCTACCGCCCAGAGCGCAGCCCAAACCACTACTGACTTACTACGGCTTCTCCTGATTTCCTGCCCCTCGAAACCATCTGAACTCGACCGCAAAGCGCAAGGCTTCTGCGACACAAAGGAATCTGCAGCCATTAGGACACAGCCTGCTTCCTTGTGCCGTTAGACGCCCCGCGCTCTCAGCCCCCGCCCTGGTCCGCGCGCCCTTCCACCGTTGAAGCTCGTACCTCCCCCATCGCCGACTCTGCAGCATCCGAGCTGACCAAGCGCCAACTATACAGTTCTGCTGGAACCGGAGGGTCTTAGCAGTAACCTCTGCCCGTCACTAGTCCGACCTTTCCACAGGTTGTGATTCGTGAAGCAGAAACGTCCTGTCCGCCTTCTCCGCAGACCAGGTCGAATCAGAAAACGTCTCCTGGTGTATAACAAGAGTCACGAACTAGTCGATCGTCAGGCCACTGCTACCTTCGCACCGGCTCCCTCTATTGTGATCCACTGTGACAGTTGTTTGATATCGACACCGGAGAAAGTCACCGGTTGTTTAGCCCCGGGCAGCCACGCCTGCTGTTGCCCTCGTGGCCCATCTGACTTCAAGATGTCTATAAAGTACGTTCATATCCCTCCCTTTCGTGTTTGTCAAATGTGTTGCATTTGCATTTTGTTTGTTACTCCATACATTCCCCTTAGTGTTCTGCTTCCCCTATCCATCTAGACCCTCTCCCCTCGTTCCTTGCATGCAGACGTTAGAATGGCACAAAGGAAGAAGCAGAAATGGATGCTAAGTAAAATCCGTTTTCCCTCGAGCAGCTGGGTGATGCTCCATGAGCGGGAGGGTTTTGTCCGTCTCCCCAACGAGCAACTCATCTACACATCGCCACCCCGCACGAGCATCTCGTTGCAGCCTCCCAGCCAATACTCTGGCCGCGTCTCGTTTTCAATACAGAGCAGTGCGGGGATTGTCTACCTCACGAACCAGAGGGTTAGGTTCCCTATTTCGTGGGCGAGTGTCTGTCATGTGTGCATACTAACATGCTCCGGTCAGATCGTTTATCTCCCCTCCCAGCCAACACAACAACTTAAATCATTCTCTGCCCCTCTCCTGAACCTCCATGACACTCATGTTTCTGCTCCTTTCTTCGGTCCGAATGTATGGACCGCTCTTGTTCAGCCTGTGGCTGGCGGCGGCATTCCGCCTTCATTGCCTGCTGTCCAGTTGAAGTTGACCTTCAAGGAGGGAGGGGCGTTTGACTTCCACTCTAACTTCGAGAGAATCAAGGAGCGTCTGCAGCAGGCTATGGAGTATGCGCAGATGACTAGAAGCGGCTCGCCTGGGACTGTCGATTACTCTGCCGTACATCTTGATGAACTGCCTGCCTACGATGGTCCAGGGAATGCATCAACGGGGCTAAATCCCAGCTCGCCTGAACCTTACATAGTCCCGCCCGGCCCTGAGGGTGTACCTCCCTCAGGGGAAGGACCGAAGCCTCACTCTTCGTCTGGTGAAGATTCACCGGAAGCCAGGTTTGAGACTCCTAGCGAGCCGCCTCCAGCGTACGAAGAGGTCCAGCAACAGAGTGTGGCCAATGAACTGGAGAACCGGCTGCGTCGTGAGAGTTGACAACCTAAAGCGAAGATCCTGGACGGCCGCATCGTGGCTCCGGAGTTACGGGTGTTTTTAATGTGGATTATCTGGCAGCTGTCAGAGCACGGGCATCGAGGAGGATTCTCTGTATAGTATATCCAGCTAACGACTGATATGGCAGCGATTATGAGGATCATGCAGGCACACATCAACGGGGTTTGGGAGTTATATAGCATCTCCTGCTTCAGCCTTTCAAAAGCATAATGTCAAAGACATCAAAAGTCAATAAATCAGGAGCCATGAAACAATGCAATCAACGCATCCAGAGAACCTCATAACCGTAGACGACTGAAGATGCCATGAATGCACCGTACATTGTTCTCGAATGCGAGAACGGCCGTCGGAGCATACCGGCCAAATCACGTGTGCTGTAATTGGCCAGTCGCGGGCCGCCGGACAAACCACCGGAGTGTGCCGTTTTTCCCTTGGAGCGTCAGAGCCCGAGCTTCCCAAAACCACGACATCAAACTCGCTCGCTGCCGCAATTGCCATAATCCCACGCTTTGGCCCCTCCCAATTGACACCCTCACAACCTTCAGGATGGGTCTCGCGGATCTCTTCGCCGACGTGATTTCCTCCCTGGGCTTCGCCGAGGCCCAGGCTGAGGCTCCCCCCGCGGAGGAGACCCAGGACAACGAAGAGAAGCCTTCGGAAGAACCAGAGCAGGCTGAGGAGTCGGAGCCCGAGGAGGAGGAAGAGCAGGAAGTCGAGGACGTCAAGCCCAAGCTGGAGGAGGGTGAGTCGCCGTCTACCTTTTTCCATGCCCACCCACATTTTGCACATTCTCGTTCTGTTCTCTTCAATTGAACCCCGCGGGGTGATTCACAAATATTTTTTTCACCGTTCCCGGCCTATATAATACGGCGAATTGGCATTGACTACTCCAATTGCTCATTATCAATCTGTTCTCGGAATCTGTGGAGAGAGACAGCCGGACTGACGGACACCCAACTCTATATTACAGAGTGCGCCAACTCCTCCCAGTGCGCCCCCTTCAAGCACCACTTCGACGAGTGCGTTGAGCGTGTCACCAGACAGCAGGAGGACCCCAACTACAAGGGTCCCAAGGAGGACTGCGTCGAGGAGTGTAAGTTCTCCATCTACCCCTCTTCCCGGTCGTCCGGAGACGAGCCCATCCACACCGCATACCCGAATATGAAAAATCAAGTGGAATTGGGCCTTTCCGACAAATCCGATGTTCAATTAATTAAATCGCCGACGTTTGCTAACTCATCTCTTCCCAACTTGCGTGCAGTCTTCCACCTCCAGCACTGCGCCACCCAGTGCGCCGCCCCCAAGCTCTGGAAGGCTCTGAAATAGAGGGCTCGCGCCCTCTCCGGAACTCCCATTGCTCCGTTCTCCTTTCTTCCCTCCCTCTTTTCTCTCTATATCGGTGACGGACGGATTACCCTGACGTAACGAGAGCCAAAGGTACCCTGGCTTAACCGGATAGTTAGGTAGGAAGGGGGGAAAAGAAAACTGTGCAGTGGGGGAGCCATGCAACTGATGGCTGGATTCAAGAGAGAAAAAGGCCACTTTTCTCTCTATTCTCAGCCTGCCGCTGACACACAAAATTTACACATGTCCTCGAGACCAATCCCAATGCATGATTTACGGAGTTAAAAAAGGGCAGAAGTAACACCGTTTTTTCATGTCATGTTCGGGGCTGGTTTTGCAAGAGAGACATGCGCTTATGTGTGTGTATGTACAGATATAGCTAGCTCTTGACGTGTGGCTTTTTTTACTACCTCCTTTTTTCTATACTTGATGTCTAGACCGAAATGTTTTATGCTAGAACTCCTGCTATGTATGCCCGCTCTTGCTTGCTTGCTGGCTTGCTTCTCTCTCTCTCTGTTCATGATTTATCTGTTGTGCTCTATTCTGTAGTGGGCGGGCCTTCCAATCGGTCCCTCCGGTTGTACAGTACTGTACAGTACACACTGTACGAATGTGGTATAGAGCGGCGCCAATTCAAGTACGATCGACAACATATCATACATACAGTACTTGGCACGCCACTGGGCTGATGGTGAGTATTAACTATCTTGCCTGGGTAGGTTATGATGCTATCTCATCTGGTCTTGCATAAGCACGTATGTACTGTAACTATCGCAACAAACTAAAGCAGCTCAACACAAATAACGAAAAAAGAGATAGGGTATCCGAGACATATGACGCATATAGCGTAGCATAACATAATGCAAGTGTGGGTGTTCGGCCTCACAATCGTCGAAATAAAAGCGTGAACTGGAAGAGGAAAGAAAATGGGCACATAAATGTATGTATGCACCTTGGTCAACAGGCTCATCGAGCCATCTGCTTCGAGTCTATATCAGCAGCAACAGCAGCAGCAGCAGGAGGAGGAGGAGGAGGAGGAGGAGGAGGAGGAGGAGGAGAAGTAGCGGATTCCGTCGCCGCAGCCGCGGTCGCTGTTCCGCCGCTCTCAATTTCTCCCCGATCAGCCAGCAGCCGGCGCCTCTTGACCTCCCGCCCAAACAGGCCCAGGGAGAGCGGCAGCGGCACGACGGCGGCGGCGATGACGGCGGAGAAGATGAGCGCGTTGCGCATGTGATACGGCGGACTGGCGTCCGGCCCGGCCTTGAGCGCGTCCTGCACGATGATGAAGATGGCGCCGAGTAGCTGCCCGCCCGTCCAGCACAGGGTGCTCCCTACCTCCGGGGAGAAAGGGTACGTGATCTCGACGAGGTATTCGAGCGTGACGGGGAGGAGGCTGAACGACGACGCGCCCAGCAACGCGGCGACGGCGAACGTCGGCGCGATGCTCCCCGTGGAGGTGGACGGCGCGAAGATGAACCCGATGTACGAGGCCGCGACGACGGGGACGAGGGCCTTGATCGTGCCCAGGTAGTGCTTGAAGCGGTCGGTGATCGGGGAGACGACCGCCGACGCGACGAGGCCGACGATGATCAGGATGCCGCCGGCGATGCCGGCGTCGGTCTCGGAGAAGCCGTGCGGGGCGAGGATCTGGTTCAGGAGGGAGGAGACGCTGTTGAAGAAGCCGACGTAGATGGAGAAGGGGATGAATATGAGCCAGAATTCGAGCGTCCGGATGAGTTTTATGGTTGCTTTGACGAGGGGTGTCTTTGGGGCGAGGGAGGATGCGCTTGGAGGTGTGGGCGGCGCCGCGGGGAGGAAGATGGACGGGATGCTTGCGATGGAGGACTGTTTCGTTTACTCAGGACGTCAGTGAGCTCTCTTCAGAGAGTTCTCTTCCGATACCACTCACAATGATGGATATATACAGAACCATATCCGGAACCTCGCTCGCCGTGGACGCCCAAAACGAATCGACCAACTGGCCCAACGCCGCTCCGAACGGGTTCGCCAGCGTCGCGAGCGCCGTCGCGCTGGTGCGTCCGCGGTCCGAGAACCACAGGTCACTGTACCTCGTTGGCGCGCTCAGGCAAAAGGGCTGCGCGAAGCCGATCAGGATCTGCCCGAACATGGCGAGGCCGAAGATGCCGCCATGCGCCTTGGTGCTCGCATACCGGATCCAGTTGCCGACCAGGATCAGGATGGAGGTCGCGGTGATGGCCGGCTTGGGGCCGCCTTTGTTGAGGGTGTACATGACGATCCTGCAGGAGGATATCCTGTCAGCATGCCTTTGCTGGTAGAATAAGGATCAATGGCCCCATGGAAATGGGTTCAACTCACGGAGTCGCGGCGCAGAATGCGAACAGATAGCCGGTGCTCATCCAATTGATGGCGCCCTCGGTGACCTTGAAATACTCAGCGGAGGTCGTCGACACGGCGGAGAACGTGAGCCACTGTCACAAATTGCATTGCTATCAGCATTTCACATGTGCCGTTGATATCAGTCAAGTAGAAGTACGTATGAATGCGCATACATCCCAGCTGACCACGATATTCAACAAGACAAGCTGCGCAAGGCCGATGAAGCGCCTCTTGTAGACCCTGTACGTCGTCGTCGTCGGTATCGCTATCGGCGTCTCGCTCTCATCCTGGGAATCGCTCTGTTCCTGGACTCGCTTCGTCAAGTCGGGAGCAGTCTCCGGCACATGCGGGGGACGGACGACGGCCTTCTCGACGTCTCGAGCACCGGCCGCCTCGTTCGACGTCGTCATCTTGGACGGTCCTCGGGGAAGGTGGAGGAGGCCATTGATGGACGATGGCGACGGCCATGGAGAGGTAGTGCACCAAGGGCAGCGAGAAAAAGAGAGCGATAAGCACTACTACCAGGGTCTGGGCCCATGCTGACATGCAGGCTGGAGCGATCGCGCAACTTTGGATGCGGGGCGGACATTCGCGTGTCACATCCTCGGCATCTTATCCTTTCTTTGACCATCGCTTCGGCGGTGGAGGTTTCGACTACTCCAGCCGCAAAAAGAGACAGAGCATTGGAAGCAGATGGTTTCCGACTCGTCTCACAGTTCCGAGTAGGATTCCGCACTCTGACGGTGTTCCTGACCCGGATGCCGTCTTCAGGCGGTACGACACTAGATAGTATGCCGAAATGCTACACACTCACACCTTCACATGTGACATTATAGACATGCGTTTCATACTTTGCAGGTTCAGATCGACATCACCGTTCAAGGCTTGTTTTCACACAAGATCAGGGTCACAATATTTCCATTTGAGAGCGGGTGTAACAAAATAGTTTTGAATATCGGCTAAGCGCCTAATTCACTACTATAGATCCCAGTTTGACAATGCACGTTGTATTACAGAAGATCTGCCTGCACCACGCGGTAGACCTCACGTGAACTGGAGTTCTCAGAGAATTAATCCAGACCGGACGGATGACCATGATATGTCTTGCACCGAGGAAGACTCCGAAACTTGGACCAACACTGCTGTGAAACATCACACGGTAGACCTAAATGTTGCACTCGGGAATAACCCTGTATTGTGTCTCACAAGGCACGAGGGAAATGAAATCCGATATCTGGATTGCCGATCCCGGACGTTCGGACTGGCCGTTGTTATGTGCCGATCGACACCACCTTTTTCTCCACGATTATGCGCAGCGCGAGAGTACATATGGAAGTATACCCCGCTATGAGAGCCATGACGGGGAGGATCCGAAGATGCGGGGAAGGAGAAACCGCGGTGAATCGCGGAGATACATTATTAGGCACATGAATCTCTGCCCCCGTCCAACAGCACCCGAGTCACTGCTGGAGGACCTCGTCTCCTGTACTAGGTACCATTCCCAACGTCCCGGATCTCGACATCCACTTTCCCGTCCGGACTATGGACCACGAAACTATATTGTTGGACGAAAAGGCAACGGTATCCGTTTGTCTTGCAAGTTTCCGACCTTACATATACTCCAACATCATATATATGTACTGTAGATGTACTGTACAACCATAAAAATTGGAAGATGGCTGCAACCACCAAGCCGTTTCCCCCAGGAATCCATGTCCCTTCCCTGACCTTCTTCCGTGACGATGCCCGTCAGGAAATCGATTGGGAGGTGCAGGAGAAACACGTGGAATTCCTCATCTCGTCGGGACTGCATGGGAGTGAGTACGAAGTACTAATCCTTTTGACCCATTGATACCATTGATACCCATCCCGGACGCGGAGTTATACATACGTTGCATCTATGGAACCGATAGGACAGTACTAACAGCGCAAACAGTCGTCCTCGCCGGCACCAGCGGGGAAAGCCATCTCCCTCACCGTGTCCGAGAAATGCGAACTCGTCCGCCGCACCCGCCAGATCGCCAGGAAGCTCGGCCGGCCCGACATCCCCCTCACGCTGGACCAGCTCCTCTACGCCCTGCACGCGGGACGTCATCGACCTGACGATCGAAGCGGCCAAGGCCGGCGCGGACTTCGTTCTGATCCTGGTCTCGAGTTTCTTCCACTTCGCGGTGAACAATGACCGGGCCATCATCGACTTCTACACTGGGGTCGCGGACGCCAGTCCCATCCCCGTCGTCATCTACAACTACCCCAGGGTGACGGCGGGGATAGACATCAGTTCAGACGTGAACGATGTTCCGGGGAAGCACCCCAACATTGTGGGTGCCAAGTTTACATGCGGGAGCGTCGCGAAGGTCGCGAGAGCGGCTGCTGCGTTTCCCCCGGAGCAGTTCAGCGCACTGGCTGGGCAGGGGAACTGGTTGATTCCTGCGATGACGGTTGGAGGGCAGGGGGTGTATTACTGGTCTGGCTAATCTACAGTATACCCAGGGTAGGTTACTCTCTTTGGCAACATATATACTCCTCCTGTCCTCTGACAGTGACTACACTAGACATGCGTCGAACTCCTCGAGTTGCACCGCGCCGGAAAGGTCACCGAGGCGCAGAGGCTCCAGCTCCGGGTCTCCGTGTCCGAGCTGGGTCTCGGAAAGGGAGGCATCAACGGCACCAAACGGGTGGTGGCAAGCTGCGTGGCTATCCGGACTCCAGTGCTGCCTGCAGGCGGCCGTATCCGCTGTTCACGGACCAGGCGAAGCAGGACATGGTCATGAACAGGATGAAGCTTCTGCAGGACATGGAGATGCGTCTTGCTAGTAATGATTGGAAGGCATAAAAGAAAAGAAACGACGTTTTGTGAACCTATGGCTTTTTATATCCTCGATCTCCGTATATGACTTGCAGATATGCTCTGGAGGCACTATCCCTGGTCTTATGCACAGACACAACTGCTGTGAACTGGGAAGGAAGTACCTCCGTAGATCCAGAAGATCGGAATGACGGAAACTGATGAAATCAGCCTGATCTCAGTCAGTACTCTGTACATCTCAAGGATCACTCCCGTGATAGAAAAGTAGCAGCAAGTCAGGCATGAACCCAGTACGCCTTACACTATCTATATATCCAGCACAGTCTCGACATCATCCTCCAGCGGACGGCTAGGACATACTCCGTAGATTCTCCAGATTTAGTCTCCAAGCCCGTAAGATGGTCGAGGCGGTGCAGGGGGCTTTGTGCGGCGGTGTTGTCTATGATAAGTCGATAACTGCCATAGGAGGCAGTAAGGCTGCCACTTCGACTGGCATGTCGTGAAGGAGCTTCTGAGTCAGCTTCAGCTTCCCTCTTGCTTTGAGGCCGTCGACATGCCTCTTATGGACAAAACGAGTCTTATTCTTAGATCCTCGGCCCATCATCTGATCATCGTCGACAGCCACGCGGCTGGCAGGGCCTTGCCCGGAGCGAGGAGGATCGCTGGAAATCTCTGGAAATTGCCCCGACGACGGGTGACGATCGAGGCAGCCATAACGAGGCGGCGCAGCTCAGGGGCTTCTCCGAGCGGGCATCAACTCCAGAGCCGTGGGAAATTGGAAAAAGGGACCGTGGAGACTCTAGGTCGGGCGGCGATCTCGTCCGGCGCCGCGCTACGGCGGAAAGCGCTGGCTCTAGCTCTGCTGCTGCGTCGCCCAGCTCGGGGCCGGCAAGACGCCGCTGGCGTCGCTTGGGAAAATTTCAGAGATCGATTCTTCACCTGTTGTCTTCCTGACGCTACTCCTGCATTATTACAGCATCTCCTGCCCCGGCTGCCACCGTGGCAGCTGCGCGACGCTTCTCCCGGCCGGTTGCGCCTGTGCCTGTCCCTCGTATACACGTTGCTCAGCCTCCCATCGGCTCCATCCTGCTGCTCCTCCGCGGCGCCCAGAACAACTGAGGATCCCGCCGGCCTCATTTAACGGCGACGGCTCCTCTCCTTTTCTTCTGATGCCACCGCCCGGACGTGCTTCCGGCGACGATGAACCCTCTGTGACGTACTCGACGAACCCATTGACGAGTCCCGTTTGCCGCTGCCGCTCTCCGCGTCCCTCGCATCCACAGCCATGATGAACGGTGGTGGCAGTCGATCCAGCCAGTCCTCCTATGGCGATCCCAGGCACCTTTCCGACTCCTCCTTCGTGTCCCCTCCCCCACCATCCAAGGTGCTGCTGGAGGGCTACAGGGATGTCCTCGACCCGGCGAACGAAGAGAAGCCGCGGTATAATCCGGTATGTGACATCACCGGCACCAGCAGCTCATTCCTGACAAGTCAAGCTGACCGTTAATGCGTCCGCTTAACAGCTCAACCCCACCCATCCGCGGAGTTCCGCCCTGCTCAATGTCAACGACCCGGTCTCCATGTATCTGCTGACCGAAACGGCCATGGGAGACAGCAAGGATTACGAGGTCCTGTCCTTCGAGGAGGTCGAGGATCTGAAGAAGGAATTTTCCTTCCTGTCGACCCGTATCGAGGCAACCAAGCGGAAACTGGCCCTGGAAATGAAGCTCCGCGATGCTGCCAAGTCTCTCAGCCGGCTGTATAGCCCCAGGAGCTCCAGGTACAGCGGCGAGTTCAGTCCAGACGGTTCGCCCAAGACCCACCGGAAGCGCAGGAGCATCTTTGGACGCAACGGTGTAGATGAGACGCTGGACAAGACGGATGATGAGCTTGCCATGAGCACGCGGAAGTGCGAAGAGCTGGCGCAGGAGCTCTGGAGGTTGGAACGCAGGGCCCAGGAGCTCCAGAGGAGGCTGTTGGAACACACCGCCGGGATCTTACAGATGACGCACAAGGGCCTCAAGAAGAACCTCAATAAGAACGGCGTCAATGGGGACGTATCCCGAGCGCCAGAGAGTGTGTACGGCAGCACCAATGACTTTGACGACCGCAGCCAGTACAGAACAGCGGAGTATCTGGATGAGTTTGGCGGGGGCTACGGCAAAGGAGTGATGGTGAATCAGAACGGCGGCGATTCACTGACGATCGGTCTCAGTGTGTTTCAAGAGATGGAGAAGAAACTTGAGGAGTTGAGTGGCCGTATGCGCGAAATGATTCTACAGGCCAATCCAGACGAAGATATCGACGCTGTCCCGCACGCCGTGAGTAATGGCGGACCGATTAATCCTGCGGCGTCCCTGGGAGCACATGTTGAATACCTAGAGAACGGCCTCAATACGATAAGCGCTCAAAGGCAGCGCTTGGAAGGGCCAGGGGAAGCCATCGATGTAGATACAGAGCAACGACTCGGGGAAATTAATGCTCGACTCCACGAGATTCTGGGACAGTCTGGGGGTGGATCGGCGCTCTTTGCCACTGTTCCCCTTCCTCCGAGCGCAGCCGATGGGAACCTACAGGATCAGCTTTCCTACCTCGACTCTGGACTCGATGGTCTTAAACGGCGGGTCGAAAGCCTCCTCGAACAAAAAAGCATACTGACTACCCAGATTCAGCAGCAAAGGGAGCTGAACTCGAAATCAGATGCCGAGAGGGATGCGCATATAGCGGAGCTAACCGAGGAGCTCGCCCAAGTAAGAAAGGCGCTTGAGCTCTCGGAACGCAACTTTCAAGATACGAAGGATGAGCTGGCTATGGTGATGGAGCAGCTTGAGGCTGCAAGGCAATCCTCGGCGCTTGAAGAGCAGCAGCGCAGCAAAGACTCTGACGAGCTGATTGCCGAGAAAGAAGCCCGTATGCGGGCAGAGGAGGAAATCTCCAGACTCCAGGCTGCCATGGAACAGCTTCGTAGCGAGGCGGACGAGAGGGTCAAGGAAGCCAGCGAAGCGCGTATGCGGGTAGAAGCGGAAATCCAGAACCTGGAGGCCGCCATGCAACAACTCCGCATTGAAACAGATGATCGGATCAGGGAAGCTGATAATCGAGCAAAGGAAGCAGATGACCGGCTCAAGGAAGTGGATGACCAGATAAGAGAAGCAGAGGATCGGGTCAAGGAGGCTGGCGAAGCACGTATGCGTGCAGAAGAAGAAATCTCGCGACTAGAGGCTGCCCTGCAACAACTTCGCACCGAATCGGAGGCTCAACTCAAGGAAGTGAACGAAGCGCGCCTTCAGGCTGAGGAGAATGCCAGTCGACTAGAGGCCGAATTGAGACAAATGGAAAGTGAAATGGCCAGAGCCCAGACTGAGCTCACGGTTGTCAAGGCAGAGCTCGACGGGGCTTATGGCACCAGAGCTCAGCGAGCAGCAGAAGCAGCGGCCAACCCGGCCTTACAGAAGGAAATTGAGGAGCTCAACACGAAGAACATCACTCTTTCCGAGGAGCTCGCAGCACTGCAGGCTGAGTTTGCACGGAGAAGTTCCGCTGGAAACAGCGAGCTTCAGCAGCGAGTGGAGATGTTGGAGAAGGAGCTCCGAGACACGATCGAAGACTACGAAGTCATGACGAGGGCAAACATTGAATTTGAAAAGGAGAGAGAGCGGTTCGAGAGCACCATTGACAGTCTGCGCGATCGTTGCGAGAGCCTGGAGGCGCAGCTCAGCGATGAGCGCATCAAGTGGATGGGGATCAGCAATCCCAACTCCTTCGGCCGCGATGGTCCCACCGAGCCGACATCTGTGATGGTCCTCAAGAACGAGTTCAAGAAGATGATGCGGGATACACGAGCGGAGAACATGAAACTTCTGAAGGTGAGCTCTTCCGGCGTGCACGTTTTAATGTAGGGTCCAGGCTAATAGGTTCCATACAGGCGGAGCAGGAAGAACGGAGGAGACTGGAGGCCTTGGTGCGCAGCCTCAAGAAAGAGCAGGCAGCGAGGAAGTCACATCACAGCCAGAGCACTGCTGCTTGATGATCACGACCACCCCGGAGGCCTTTGTTTTCTAGCCATTGTTGATATTCCATTCCCCGTACATACTTGTGCGATCAGTTTTTCATACCTTCTTCTACTGCGCGGCTGGGAGCTAGCTCTAAGATACCCGTGCGTCAAGTGTAAATAGAATATTCCTAGACAGCGACTGCATCTGTTTCTTTGGGGCATGTCGGCTGGTGTTTTGGCACTCGGTTCTTGGAGTATGGTCGGTGGTTATGGGATCTTGAAGGCTCCTTCCACGATTACGGACAGTGTACAATACGGAAACTGCGGCATATTATTATAATACCCTGGTAGCGACCAAACAGTTCATGCCTTCAATTTCATTCTTCCTCTTCCAACAGGCCCGGGTTGTCGTTCGTTGCATGTTCACCCGCCGACTCGTTCATCTGTATCGTTCCTTATCCGGTATGACTACACAACATAGGGATCAGGCTGCCGGCAAGAACGCCGTTGCCACTGTCAAAAGATTAAATCAGCGATCATCCGTCAACGACAATGGATCCAGCGAAGAGAACCCGCGACGTGCCGCTTCTCTGCGCGCCTTTGACCGAGACCTCGATTCTTCCGAGTCCATCCCTAGCGACCACAGTTCCCTCTACGATGCTGCCCGCGCAAGCTCTGAATTAGAGGAAGATGCATGCTACGACGGCGGTCCAAGGCGTGAGGTCCGAGTCGAGCAGGCTGCCGATATCCCCCTGGCCGTTCTGCCTGCTCCAGCCCCGACGACAGTCTCTCACAGCAAGTGGCCCGTCAACACCCTGGCGACCATCGTCGAACAGAGGAGTACATCGACCTTGCACTATTCGCGTTCGCTCTCGCACCTTTCGGGAAATGGCTCGCAGCCGACAGAGCCGTCCCAGTCGAGTCTGGCAACCTCGCCGCGCCTCGCCAGCCCGCGACGCCGCAGGGCCCGCTCACTCGATGATATGGATAGCAGCGTGGGAGGGCAGAGCTGGCTTGGAAACGACTTATCGCCTGTCAGTCCTACGCAGCCTACACATCCGCCTCCGGTGAGAACGCCAACCCCACCGGGACTCCCATCTTTTGGCACTGACGAAGCACTGTACTGTGCCTCTCGATTTGCTCTTCCCTCACCAGCTCAAGGCGGCCAACACCAGGGACAACATCATGCTCCCACCGCTGAGGATGCCCGAAGGGGCACTTATGACAATAACGGTATAGGCACGGGCAACTACGGTGGAGCGTTGCGAAGGCTCTTCGGTTTGCCTTCCCCGACGGAGCCTCGCTCTGTCCGACTCCCACTACATGCTATCGGAAGAGCAGAAGACGGCACCGCTATCCGTGGACGATTTCCATATAGGCAGAGCGGTCATGGAGTGGACTTGGCAAGACGTCTGGACGGTCATCCCTTCCACAGGAGATCCCTCCCAGTCGCGCAGCCTACCAATGCGAGCGGTGGTCCTTCCAGCGATAAGAGTAGGCGCGTAGAGAGGGAAGGCAGCGACGGCGCAATGGAGTCTCGTCCAACTGAAAGTGCGCAGACACGGATCGACAGACCGTCACCGGCGCCTCGTTCCTCGCTTCTGTACCCTGATGGACTGCCGTCATATCCAAAACCAGTGGTGACTGCCGGGCCCCGGAGGGATGCGACCTCTGTTGCCGCATTGCCTGCAGTTCCGTTATGCGACCGCCACCGAAATCTCTTTCCGCAACTGCATGAAACTGGTTCTGCATCTGGAGTCAACAGGATCCGTGATAGATCGGGTTCTCGGAGCACAGGCGTAGACGGCAACATGTCGATACCCCTGCCGTCGTCATCGCAACCATCTTCCCTGGCCGTCCTTCGAGGGAGCGGAGAACTCGAAGCGATCACTGATGAGGAGAAGCCGACAAATTCTTGGACAAAGTTCTGGAAAGCATGTTCCTCTGTCTTCTGTTGCTGTGTGGCAGGCGAAGATGATGCGGCCAGTGGCTTGCAGTCGGGGGATTCTCAGGATACGTATAGGACTGCGAGAAGTGGCAGTGCAGACAACTCGGAAGAACTTGAGGATCGGGCTGGTTCAGCGGGCATCGGTGCATCACCACATCAGCACGTCAGCGGAAGCGAGGATTCGCAGGTGCGGCGTCGGCCGTCGAGACCGTGGAGGCCTGCCTATGGGTTCTATTATCCGTACTGATTTCCTAGATAAATGCTAACCTCCTATATACAGTTGACAGCTCTAAGGCGGCTGGGGTGATACGCAGTGTGGCCCCGTTACTTGGCCCTGATTGAACGGCCTGCTTATTCTTGTTATCGATCATGACAAAACAATCATTACCTGAAGCGTCTTGTATCGGCTCACCTGCAAACTACCTATGCGTGAGCAATCTTATCACAGTCTGGATTGGGATGACGCCCTGGCAGCGTCAATAGGCTACAGTGTTTGAATGGTCCACGTTGATAGTACGGCAGGCCGTCAGCTGTAAGCCTTGATGAGTATCATTCTTATTGAGATATGCTTCTGTACTGTACATTAATGCAATTGGATACTCCTATAGCCATGCATCGTGTTCACTTACGGAACCTTGGGCGTATGAATTTAACAGCTGGATGCACAGCCCTTCCTTGAGAGTCTACCGGATGGGCTGTTCTCTTGAGCTTCAGTTTTTTTTATATAAAAAAGTGAGATATAAAAAATAAATAAATAGTATTGTGGACATCGCCTAACTCTGCAGCAGCCCTAACAGAGCATGAATTGGTACAGTACTTATTCTTGGTCAATCTTCTTTCTAAACCTCGCGATGGAATTTCTTCTCCTTACAAGTCACAAGCTGGTAAGTACTGTACTGTATGTGCATATTACATAGTTTTCAGAAAGTAGTTTCCCAAATATACAAACTCACTTCACGCTTCACACTGCATTCATGAATAATAAAGAAAAGAAAGAAATAAAAACAAAGATCTCAATCAATTAATCAATTAATTGATCATTTGCGCTGTCTACCTACCTGTCTATCTATCTATCTATCTATGTAAGAAAGAAGTGATTGTTTCACTGTATAATGGGGTTTAAACTAGTTCCAACCACCTACTGCCTCGTGACCACTTACTACTTCCTCAGGGGCCTAAAGTAAGTAGGTAGGTAAGTGGGTAGGTAAGTAGTGCTCTGTAGGTAGTTAGTTATTTGTCTCATTCTGTGTGTGTACAGTACAAGGGAAAAAAAAAAACAGAAAATAGACACCTGTTTGCTTGTTTTCCTTATCTATTTGGTTAATTTTACTTTCTAACTTGATTTTTTTTTAAAAAAAACTCCGTAGCAACCTGCCTCCATACAATCGCTCAAAGCCCACCCGCCCACCTACCTGACTGACTTATATAGGTAGTCTACCTACCTATACGTGGATCATTCATTTCAGATGCAATCCATTTGTCGAATAATAATAAGTACTGTATTGCGTCTAGGAAGATAGATGGATACTTAAATACGCTCACCGTACTCGAGCCTCAGCGCGCGGGAAGGAGTAAACAGACAAACAAACGAGTAAAATAGAATAAATAGATAATTAATAACCAAGTACAAACTCCGCAGAAAAAAAGACAAAAAATAAATGAATAGTATAAACAGGCGAAAAAGGACGATCCGTCCCCCCCCTCTTCCTTCTCTCTTCTCAAGTCAGCAACAGCTTGAATATTGAATATAAATCACTTGCTTGCTTGCTTAAATTCAGAGAGCTGACAGGACTAACTAAGGGCAAACAAAGCAAAGCGACGCTGGCTCTGATGGTTCTCTAACTTTGTCCATGCCGTGCAATTATTTATCTTATCCTGTTCTTATGCTTATCATTCATGATCATCATCGTCGTCGTCAGAAACGAGAACAAGAACAAAGAAAAAAAATGAGAATGCAAACACTGGCTGCATGCAAAATAAGTAAAAAGAATACTGTGTTCGACTTTCTGAATCGCCCAAGTTTCCGTTCCTGATTCTGAATTCGGAGATGCCGTCATGAAATGAGATGAAGCTGTGCGAAACTCGCGAGAATATGGATATAGGTATGGGTATGGATAGTATGGTATTGCGCGCTCCATATGCTCGCTTTTATCTTCAGCGTACATGCGGGTAAAACATTTAAAGCTGCCTGATGGTACTCCGAAAAGTCGACTACCACGTCTCTCGGGTCATGATCGCGCCCAGTCCACCCATCTTGAGCCCGTATCTGAGAGCGGGGCCCCCCTCTCTAAGTTCCGAAGCAAGGCGAAAAAAAGCAAAAGTGGCAGACGTAAAGATTTGGCGGAAAAAAAGTAGAAACTACGGCCATAAGCGGGCAGGATTAATAAATTCAAACAAAGCCCCGGGGGCGTGCGCTCGGCGCGAGAAGAATAGATAGATAGATAAGGAAAGAGAAGAGAATAGTAAAGAGCAGATACTGAGGGAGCGCCCCGCTGTGCATGGGATTTATTGTTCCTCCAGGATCCTACCAGTTCTAGCGTTCTAATAATCTCACAGACCTATTATCATCACAGACCTGTGAAGAATTGGGAGGCTTCTATGATTTCCTCGTCGCCGGCAGCAAAATCCCAGCCAACGATCCTTGGATCTTGACTGGCGCAGATAATCTTGCGTGCGTCGAATTGAAGCTTAAATACTCTAGATGTTGGCTGCCCAGCCGGGTTGGGGAATGGTCGATTGAAAGCATGGTGCGCGTGGTGATGGTGATGTGCCGGGAGTTGATTTAGGACAGGAAATCCGTTTAGGGCCTGCGGGTTCGGGGCTGCCTGTGCATGGTGCTGCTGTGCAGCAGCCGGCAAGTTCACTGGCTGGCCCGGCTGCGGGTTCAAATTATTGGCCTGAGCCCAGGCAGCTGCTTGTTGGTCATTGGGGCCAGTATTGTTCATTGTCCCTTGCACGAGGCTCGGGTTGTTAGCTCCCGGATTCGGTATATTCTGCGGCGCCTGAGAACCCTGTCCCGGGAGTGGCGCTGCGCCTTGAGCATTCTGCATGGCGAGCCGATTTTGCACTGCTCGCAGATGCTGCGCCTGCTGAGACAAAGGATCAACGCGGTTGAGAAACCCGCGAAGGGATTGACCACGGTGAAAGGGCGAGGCGTTCATCACGGCGTCTTCCTGGCGAAGCCTCTGGCCAACGACCCATTTGCCGTCACGGTCCTTCTTCCAGATGATGATCGTCTCATCATACGAACCGGAAACAATTCTTCCCCAGGGACTTCCACCTCCACCAGGGGGGATTTTGGCGCCCAAAGCCATGACGTCCTTGGGGTCTCTGGAGCCCGCATTCCGCTGAACGGTGCGTCTGCGACGAGACGGGCTCTCATCTCTGACAGCACCAGAACGTCTGGCGTCCCAGTAATCGCTGTCAACCGCCATCGCTTCGAGCCTGAGAGCCTCTTCCGCTCCGGGCGGATCACCGAAACCAGCCTGAACAGTCCTGACGAGGTTGTGATGGCCGTGGAGACAGGCAACCTCTGCGCCGGAAGCATGGTCGTATATCCGCACGGTGTCGTCATTGCTTCCGCTGACGATACGCTTGTTATCGAACTGGACGCAAGCGATACCTTTCTGGTGACCCATCAAGGTCTTCAAGCAGGCACCGCTGTGGATGTCCCAGATCTTGATGAGGCGGTCTCCGGAGGCGGAGACAATTTCATCCTCGCTGATCTGAATGGCATTCACGGCAGCTCCATGCCCGTCAAGGGTCATCAAAAGGGAGTACGGCTCCAGGGTCTTGATGTGCCGGTTGGCGATTTCAGCCTCCAGGACCGCTGAGGGTATGTTGCTGGTGTCCACGATGTACGAAGGGTACTTGACTCCAGGCCCATGGAAAACGGTGGGATAGTCCTTGTCGGTCGCTGCCAGCTCACGACGGTTCCAGACCTTGATGAGCTTGTCTTTGGAGCAGGTGACCAGGTATCGCTTGTCAAATCTTAGGTTCAAGACCGAGTCCTCGTGCGCGTGGACGATTTCCTGCAGCTTTTCACCGGTGGAAAAGCGCCAGATGATGACATTCGTGTCGCTACTGCCGGATATGATGATATCTTCCTCTGGACTGGGGTCGAATTGGAGACACAAGACAGACTTCGAATGCCCTGTGAGCGGGCGGTGCCACAGCCTCCTTGTCTCCAAATCCCAAACTCGGATGGTCTTGTCTCGACTGCCACTCACAAGCCATCTCCCCGTGAACTGTATGGCGTAGACACATTCCTGGTGAGCCTCTTCCAGGTGTGCAGGGTCAGGGAGTTGGAAGTTGGTGAAACGGCCCTTGATCCAGTTCTCTTCAAGCCGTCTACGCTGCTTGTACAGATACAACCAGTTGAGCGTGACGGAACCGTTGGGCTGTCTGATCAATAATGACGGTTTGATGGATGACCGAGTCGACGGTTGGGATATCAACTTTGGGAGGGTATTCCCTCCGATATGAGACAAGGACGGGTGGTCGGCTGAAGCGGATGAAAGTCCACGCACGGAGTCTCTGAACGCCTGCTCATCATGAATGACATCGCGCATTTCCTGGTCACCCTCACCGTCCTGAGAGATCGCGGTATCCGCCTCCAGCGAACCATGTTGCTCGTTCCACGGTGGGCTGGCATGGCTGCTCTGGGATCCTGGGCTCCGCGACTCGAACCAGCTGGGAGGCACCCGTTTCTTGAGCTTGGGTTCCGTGACGTCGGAATCGGCGTGTCTCGTCCTGGATTTGCGATGCTGCGACGGGGACGATTCTGCATACTGCCGCTCGAACTTCCGGATCGCGTCGACGTCCACGCCCCATCCCTCTCTGATGTAGAGCTGCCTCCAGAGCCGCGAATCAAGGATCCGTTCCCTCCAAGCTCGGGATGCCAGCGATGCCGTCAACAGAGTCTGCGGGTCGAGGTAGGAAAAGATCTCTGCAGTGATCTCGGGCGGAAGCTTGAGGACGGGGTCCATGTGGAGGAGGGGCCTGAGGCGTTCGACCACGGCGGCGATGGTGGAGGTCCGCAGGGTTCGCAGCAGACTGTACGCAAGCTCTGCAACCGCTGGTGAGCAGCCGGATCACACGAGCACGGCCCGGCCGGTTGTGGCGTGGACTTACCAGCTCTCTCGGCCTCACTGTGTGCCAGAACCCAGTCTGGGAGCATCATTGCCTCGCCCGGGGATGGCTTGGCATCATGGTCCGGCTGACTCCTGGTCTCATCCGAGTATCCCTCGTCGAGCTTGAAGGATGCCGCGAGCGACGGAGAGGCGAAATCCGACCGGTAGTTTGTGGTTGCCTGCAGCCGCAGGAGATGGGGCAGACCAGCTTCAGCTGCAGAGTCGGTTTCCATGGGAGAGCACCAGCCCGTGGGCGATCGATGGAGCTGGCGTCTTGCCTCTTGGAACTCCTGGAGAGCGATGGAACACAGCGGCCACCGAAAGAAGAAGAATTGGGCTGGGGGATGACCGGGGTCGCAGAAGCTGTCTGTATGTGAAGGAGCAGAAACGCGCTGGTGAGTGAGGGTTCACTGCCCAGACGCGCGTGCCATGAGGAGGAAGAGGATGATGATGATGATGATGCCAACCCAGTGTACTACTCCGTACTACTGGAAGTAGCTGGCTCAAGTCGTGACAGCGCGAGTGGGGATCAGCTCTGATGATCGGTGCCTGCCGGGGCAAGACTTGAGGCGGCGAGCAGGAACACGCAGTGATCTTAGCGCCCGCGTGGGATCACTGGGATGGACGAGCTGAGGACGACCACAACAGCGATATCTCACCAACTCCGACAGCACTCGGTGGACACCTCTCTCCTAGGGAGGCAGTGGATGACGGTGAGAGCAAGCTCCACGGCCGGGCAGACGGTGTCTGTCCTGTGCCTGACGGGGCCGGTCGGCCGGCTAGCGAGGGCGACGGGAGGCAGACGGGGCGCGCTGGGTCTGGGACGTCTCCGGGGGAGGGGCTTAGATAAGCAGCGCAGCCGGTCTAGCCCGCCGGGTCGCGCCTGAAGGGGAAGCCGTCCCATGGGCTTACCCTTCCGGGCCTCCAGCGCCCCCCAGCGCCGCCGCCCGCCGAAACACACTATCCGCTGCTCACTCCTACTCGCTCCCTCCCGACCTCGACCTCTTCGACGTCCGCCTTCCCTCCTCATCCTCCATCGTCCATCCCTTCACGCCTGTCTCTCGTCTCTTCCATCCTCCCTTCAGCTCCTCTGCCTTGCTCTGCTGCTCTGCGTCTTCTCGCGTCCACCGTCCTGCTCCTGGCTGTAAGCTCCCCCCATCCCCTGCCCCCTGGCCCCCTTTCCCCCTCCCCCACTATCCCCATTCTCGATACTGACGCGCGCTACCAGTCTCCGGGCAGGTCAATTGACTCTTGCTCCGGCCAGTCCGGCTCCGCTTCGTATCGCAGGCGTGCCCGGCCACGTCCTGTGCCCGTCTCTGTCGGGACGTTATCGGACCCGGCACGCCTCCCGGGCGGCTGCTACTGCCGCCGCCCCTGACCCTACAAGCTTCCCAGCATCTCCTGAACCGTCGACTTCCAGCATCCGTTAACAGGTCGAGGCCACCAGGGCGAGACGCTCTCACCTGCTCTCGCAGTGGTGGAGGCAATCCCAAACCCAACGTAGTCGAAACGGCTCGCGGCCCCTTCTGCCATCTGCCCATCCCATCATCGCGCGCCCGCACCCCCAGGCCGTATCGATCCGGGGGGCTCCCAGAAAATCCATGCTCGACGCTCTTGTGTAGGTCCAGTTACACTGGCCCGAACATCTCTTGCTTGATTTCTGAAGCTCGTGGAGGTTATCCTGCTTTTCCCCAGAGTGAACCCGCAGAACCGCCAAAATGGACGGCCCATTGAGCACCGGAGGCCCCGTGGCCGAGGACAACATCATCAACCGCCGCGGCGGCGAATCCATGTATCAGACTTGCATGAATCTGAAGAAGAGACTGGCCGAGGTTCCCGGATTCGAGCCTCATCTCGCCGAAATGGAGGAGGAGGATCGGGCGATGGGCTCAACGGATCCGGTGGCGTCGCTGTGGAATTGTTTCCGCAAAGGCATTCCACTGATCACGCTGTTCAACGCGTCGCAGCCGGACGAACCTTTGGAGATCGATCCCGCCAAGGTCCCGGAGGCAAAGCGTCCCAAGGCTGCCGCTTTCAAGTTCCTGCAAGCGTGCTTGCAGGACATGGCGTTTCCCCAGCAGGACTGCTTTTTGATCACCGATCTGTACGGTGAAAACACTACGGGATTCATGAAGGTGAGCCGTGCACTGCCGCCTCAATCTGCCCATTTTTTTTCTTTTTGCCTGCCGTCCCCCCCCCCCCCCCCCCCCCCCCTCCCCCGACCAGCGACTAACGTGTGATGCTGACGGCGATCCAAGGTGATCAAAATGGTCAACCGGGTCTTGGACATTCTTGAGATGCAAGGCCAATTGAAGAGACCGGCAGCAGGCCCGTCCTCGGGGCCGCAAACCGAGAAGGGAGCCGTGAAACTCACGAAGAAAGAGCATATTCTGAAAGAGCTCCTGCAGACGGAACGTGACTACGTCCACCATATGCAGAATCTCATGGCGCTCAAGAAGGAATTGGAGGAGACGGGCGCATTGACCGGTGACTCCAGCCACCAAATCTTTCTCAACTTGAACAACCTCCTGGATTTCGCACAGCGATTCTTGATTCGCATGGAGCAGCACTACGCATTGCCCGAGGAGTCACAAAACTGGGGCCAGCTTTTCATCTATCACGAGGAAGGTTTCCGGCAGTATGAGCCTTTCATTGCGAACCAGATGCGCTGTGATGAGGTCTGCCTGAAGGAATGGGACAAAATCCATGCGGCGCCTCGCTCTCTCGATCTCCAGCAGATGGTGGCACTGCCGGCGACGCTCAATGGCTTCTTCGTGAAGCCATTCCAGCGTCTGACCAAATATCCGCTCATGCTCTCGGTGAGATCTTGCTTCTATCTGAGTAGGAGCGTCTGACACTGACACGTCCTGCAGGAACTCCGCAAACAGACTGAAAATGAGGAACTCCAGGCCGATATCTCCAAAGCCATCGATATCATTCAATCAGTTCTAGACTCTGCAAATGATGCGATTGACAAAGAACACCTCGCTGCGGCTGTTGTAGATCTCTCGAATCGAGTGGACGACTGGAAGTCGCTCAAAGTGGAAGCGTTTGGTCAGCTGCTCCGCTTCGGTACCTTTACCGTGTTGAAAGGAGACAGTACCAAAGACATAGAGAGAGAGGTTGGTTCCCTTTCCATCATTGATGCTCAAGAGGATTTGTAGCCTTTGGATCTCCTTTACCCCTCAGAATACGGAATAAAGATGAAGCTGGATCTTTTGGACGATGAATCCCTTTGGGCTTATCCTTCGGATGAGGCCGAGAGTTTCGACTGGAGTCCTGTTTCGTTAGAGGACTCTGATATATTCAGAGACTCTCCAGCGAAGTCGACTTCGCACGTGCCCACCGACGGAGGAGTTCAGCTCACCCAGCGAGACAAGCCCAGGGGCCCTTTACTTTGAGGACAAAAGATCTACCCCATCTCCTTTCGAGGCCTGCCTCATTACGATCATTACGATCTCCCCCTAGGAGCCTTGGAAGTACTCAGTGTTCAGAGGCACCTCACACCCCGCGGCTGCGCAGGCGTCTGACGGATTCGGCTACCCGCCTTGGAGAGTCATTGGCCTCACCTCTTGCCGGCCAGAAGGGCGCACCGGTCTTGTGGTCGCATCTGGCAAACTATCGAAGGTTCGGACGATCCTTCGCCCTTTCTTTAGTTTCCAGAAAGCCCTTGGCGGTGAAAGGCTGTCGGGGTATTTCCAGTGACTCTCCAGGGCCTGTAGTCGTATTCCCGTCCGGGACGTGTGCGCCCCCTTGACCAGTTTTCTTGAACCCATTACCCTTTCTGCCCGGACGGACCCGCTTCCCATCAAATCCTCGGATAGCCTTCTTTTCAAGACTTTGAAGACCCATGGATTCAAGAAGAGGAGTTTGCTGACTTTTACCGTACGCACTAGTATCACATCTATCTCTTTGAACGGATACTCCTTTGCTGCAAGGACGCCAACCCGAATAAGCAGAAATCAAAACTCATGGGCAAGGAGAAACAGTCCGCGAACCCGAAGGCGAAGCCACGGCTTCAGCTGAAAGGACGCATCTATATGGCAAATGTGACAGATATCGTTTGCCTTCAGAAGCCCGGTAGGAACATTCTTGTCGACTCGTCAGACAACTGCACAAGTCACTGACCAGATCCTCCAATCTGTGTAGGTTCATATCGGATTCAGATCTTCTGGAAGGGTGACCCAGGAGTGGTTGACAACTTCATCATCCGCTACCCGAACGAGGATGTCATGAAGAAGTGGTATAAGGACATCGATACCCAACGGGCCAAGCAAGCGGAAGAACGCAGCGCCCGACACACGGGGACTTCGGAAACAGAATTTACGTACATGAAGAATGTCCAGAATATGCCGAACCCATACCAGCAGGAGTATGAGGCGGAAGAAGAGCTTCAGAAAGAAGCGGCGTTCTTCTCGGAATTCCCAACGAGTCGAAATGCGTCGAGTACCAGTCTCCGATCCAGGTCCGCCACGGGAGGCAGCGGCGGCTCAGCACCGCTCTCCGCCGGTCGGCCCCAAAGATTCCCAATGCCGGATACACCTCTGCACACGCAGTACGCCAGTGGAACCGTATCCCCTGCAGAACGCAGCATGCCGTCCTATTTCTCACCCACGGAAACTCCATCCACGTCCGCGCGGTCGAGCTCACAGTCGATCCCATACCCCCGCCAGACGACCCCCTCCAACATGTGGAACGAAGAATCCAACCGGTATACCGCACCTGCAATGTCTAGGGGCGCGTCGAGGGATAGTACTAACGGGAACCCTTATTTCAACAGCTCTAACAGCAGTGCTCGAGGGCCACAACGCCCGTCTCTTCCCCCGTTTTCTGGACCACAGGCTCAGTCGCCGAATGGTACGGCCCAGGCGAGGATGCGGTCCGCGAGCAGTCCAGACATCCATCATCACATCGCCCATCTACGCGGCCATGCAATGCAAACGGTCGACAATGTCCCCGTCCCACCTATTCCGTCTCACATGGCGAACATGAGGGCGCCAGTCAATCGGAGCCAGACTAGCTCTCCAACCAACACCAGTCTTCCCATTCGATCTGCGACTCAATCTCAGGGCGTTCAGCAGCAGCACACTCAGCGGGCCACACAGCCCACCCACTTCCACGAGCCCCAGTATTCTAGCAGAGCTCCGACATTGAACACCAGTCAATCGCCGGCTTTGGATCAACCTCCGTCACCACTGGGTGAAGAGCCCGAACCCGAACAGCAAACGCACACACAACCAACGCCACTCTCACAGGACCCCTTGATGCCCACCCAGCTGAAAGCTAAGGTGAACTTTGATGACAACTATGTCACTCTTGTTATTGCCAGTAACATTCTCTACCGATCCCTCACCGATCGGGTGGACGCGAAGCTGGCAAGGTTCACGAATCGATCGATCGGTGGGAAGTCCGTGAGATTGCGCTACAAAGATGAAGACGGCGATTTCGTTACCATCGATAGCGACGAGGCAGTTCAGCTCGCCTTTATGGAGTGGCGAGATCAGCATCAAGAGATGCTTGCCAAAGGCCAGGTTGGAGAGATCCAACTCTTCTGTCAACCGGTTGAGCCGGTTGAGAACTAGAGGTTCTCAGATTGATCCTGTGCACCTGGAGAAGCAAATGGCCGCCAAGCTGGCGATGATATCCCCCATGTTCCATGTCATTTTGGTTTTTATCTTGCTTCCATTGGCATCCTATGGCAGTTGCTGGCGTTTTTTCTCTCTCTCTCTCGTTTCGATGGGGCGTTTCCTGCATCTCATCTCCAACAGGATTGGCTTGAGATTCTTTGCACCTGTTTTTTCAGCCCGTCTGCAGGACTCTTGGTCATTCGGTCTGGTATCAAACTTATTGCCGACAACGGGGAGGGGAGGCTATGGCGTAATCGGGTTTCTCGATCGTGGCCTGACCGTTTCACGGGCACGGCATGGCCACAGTTACAAGTCGCCCACCAAGAAGATGCTTTTCTCCACGAGGAGCCCATCTATCGTGCTTCTCCCGCAGTGTTACTCCCGTCCCCCCTGTTCGTGCCCGTCATGCTGTGGCCGCTGATTATGACAGTCTACTTCCCAATGTCCATGAACCAATGATATGATGTACGTACGCCGCAGCACGATTGAGGGGCTAGTTTACAAGCGTTACGGGGAGATGTACAGTGTCTTCTAAATTCTTGAAAAGAATCTTTGGCAAGAACTTTGTCCTGTATACCCGATTTGGAGATTCTGTCTGGGCCTTATTATTATTCTGCTTAATATGATTTGGTGCATTTTTGACAGTGTTCGTGCTGTGTGGGTCGACATAGTTGCATGCAGGTCTTCGAGTACGCAGTCCTGAGCACATCGTAAGCGGCCTTTTGATCCAGCCTACTGGATGCCGGAGTAGCATTGCTTGATTACTACTGCTACTACTACTTCAGCTCGCCCTGGACTTTGTGTCACCACCGTAAGGGGAGGCGTGGCTAGGTGGTCCATGCCCTCCATGCATGGCTCCAGTGGATGCGGCCGGCCCTGGCCGCCTAGGACAATTGATGGAACTTGATTGAGCGATACTACTGCGTGCTAGCTTCAGCTGCGTACTCCGTCGATAACTCGGAGCCCCTGGACGTGAGAATGCCGCAACATCAAAGCTTAGTGCCGAGACGACTTACTCGATTCCGTATGGCCGTTGCACCAGGACGTTGCGGGAGCGGGGAGCCGTGCCGAGGAGCCAACGGGTCGATTGCGACATCAACTGGGCTGTTTGGGCAGAAAGGGGCCGATCCTATTTTATTGTTGGTGATCCACGGAGTACGGGATTGGAGGGAACGCCCTGTGATGTCGAAAATCCGAATGCGTCTCCTTTTTCTTCTGTCTCTTTTCTGTTTGTACTGCTTTGGCGGGCGGGGCGGCAGCGACGGGTAAGGCTTTGAGTAGTGACAGAGGAGGGACCAACATGGAACTTCCAGAAACCAGACACCCAAATGCTCATAGTCGCATCTGCGCCTCACCCTGCAAAGCTTCTAGACAGCTGTCCTGTTGCTAAAATAGGCAGCGGTAGTGCTGTACGCTGTCCGAGCAAGCATCCACCGTCTCCATCGCGGTAGTCTCGTAGAGCTGCGTGCAGGAGAGTGGCTTGTTTGATCCTCGACCTCGGACTTCCAGCCTCTAACCAACTGCCGGTCAGGCCCGTGAGACCGCACCGCAGGCGACAGGTTAGTTCAAGAGAGAGAAGCAGCGAGAAAAATCTAGCCTGGTTACACGCGGGACAAAAAAGTAATAAATAAAAAAAAACCCCGCGACTGGGAGTGGACGTAGCTACGAGGCTGCAGGGCCGTTGTAACTCTGTTGGGTCATTAAGCCACACAGAGACGGGTACGAACCTGCGCGCGGCTGGTTTTAGGTCCCGTCGATTCTATTCCCTTTTCACACCCATTATCAGATCGATCTGTGTGTACCTTGGAGTCCCCTGAGGGATTTAATTCCATATCCGCAAACTTGTTTCTCCTTTGTTCCGGAGCGTGCGCTGTACTGCTGCTGCCCCGAGCGTCAGAGGGGCTGTCTTAGAGGGGGACCAGATAAATACAAGGCGAGGGAGCGAGAGGAGAGCGGACGGATGAAGAGTTTTCTTTTCTTTTGAAGAAAAGGAAACCTATCTATATCTCGAAACAAGACCACGCCAAGGACAACGATCCAGAGCAGACAGACCCGGGCCAAGCCTTGCTGAGCAACACCAACCCCTCCATCCACGAAGAGCAGGCGACACAAGCAGATCACCGCCAAGATGTCGTTCTCGGGGCGTCGCGTGAGCATCCTGCGCCCTTCGGGCCACAACAGGCGTCTCTCGGTCGCCAAGGACCTGTCTTCAAACGGTGCGCTATACACACTCTTCCTGGAGACAACCCCGCCATGAGAGGGACAGTGGCTTTGTCTCTCTGCACCCGCAGGGTCCAGCAGCCAGCTCTCGAAATGATGACACAACTGACCTTGCTCTCCGACCACTGCAGAGCTCAACTCGGAAACCCACCGCCAGTTCCGTGACGCCCACGAGGGTCACCGTCCCCACGCCGGTCTCGACGCTTCCCGTGCCTCGACGGGTGTCGTCTGGTGTACCGAACGCGCCAGCGAGCATGGCTACCTGGACAACCCCTCGGAATGGGCCAACCTGGGCCAGGGTGCCCCGGACGCCGACGACGATATCATGGGGAGCTTCCCGCGGCCGAGTGCGATCCCCATCAGCTCCGCGGCGCGCGAGTACGGCCCCACGGCCGGTATCAAGCCGCTGCGCGCGGCGGTCGCGAGGCTGTACAACGAGCACTACCGCAAGGGCAAGGAGAGCCAGTACACCTGGGAGAACGTCTGCATCGTGCCCGGTGGGCGAGCCGGTTTGATCCGGATTGCGGCTGTCCTGGGGAATTCGTACCTGGGCTTCCCGATCCCTGATTACTCCGCGTATTCGGAGCTGTTGACCCTCTTCAAGAACGTGAGTGGAGAGAAAGAGAGAGAACTTCCCTCAGGATCATGGATGACGTTTGCTGATGGCACTGGCTACTAGTTTGCGTCTATCCCCATCCCTCTGTCTGAGAATGACAATTACCATCTTCACCCGGACAAGGTCGCCGAGGAGATCGCCCGGGGCACCTCCGTTCTGCTGACCTCGAACCCCCGAAACCCTACCGGTCACATCGTGAAGAACCCGGAACTCAAGCAGATCCAGGACATCTGCAGAGACCGCGCGACTCTGATTATGGATGAGTTCTACAGCGGTTACAACTACAGCACCGGCTGCGATGGCACGACCATCAGTGCCGCTGAGAACGTCGTGGATGTCAACAAGGATGGTGCGTGTGGTTTTCTCTGTGGATCATCTATACAGATACGGAGCTGACCCTTGGCCAGACGTGCTCATCATTGACGGTCTCACGAAGCGCTTCCGTCTTCCCGGCTGGCGTATTGCCTGGATCCTCGGCCCCAAGGAGTTCATCGACGCGCTGAGCTCCGCCGGCTCGTACCTCGACGGCGGCGCCAACGTGCCCTTCCAGGAGGCCGCCATCCCGATGCTCGAGCCGGAGCTCGTGCGCCACGAGATGAGGGCACTGCAGCAGCACTTCCGCGAGAAGCGCGACTACGTGCTGGACCGCCTGCAGAAGATCGGATTCCGCTTCAAGGACATCCCGCAGTCGACCTTCTACATCTGGCTCGACCTGACCTCGCTCGAGCCGCCCCTGCCGCCGGACTCCAAGATCTCGGACGGTCTGAACTTCTTCAACGCCCTTCTCAAGGAGAAGGTCATCGTCGTGCCGGGCATCTTCTTCGACCTGAACCCGGCCAAGAGAAGGGACCTGTTCGACAGCCCCTGCCACCACTTTGTGCGCCTGAGCTACGGCCCGAAGATGGAGGTGCTGAAGAGGGGTCTGGACGGCATCGAGAGGGTGATCCGTCGCGCTAGGGGCGAAGAGATCGCCGACAGGAGCTGGGAGGAGGAGATGGCTATCCAGGATTAAATTGTCTGTTTTCTTTAGACACTATTTCTTTGTCTGAAGTCGGATGCGTAGAGGGCACGGTACTAGTTGGTTCGAACACTAGCGTATATAGGCACGGATAATACATTTTCGTCCTTGGATAGGACAGTTTTGTTCAAAACTTATCTGTAACCTGGGAATACTACAGCGTATACGGAGTAGACACCTCGGACGATAATAGGGGTGATCGACGGTCGATCCGCCAGGGGGCAAAAGGCTGACGTCAACACGTGATGGGTGCCGCGTCGCTCCTCCGCGCCGCTCGTCGAGCTCCTCCTCATCAACGGCGCAACGATCGTTGCTCTCTGCATGAGGGCGGCCGTGGGCGCTCAACAGGCCAGCACGCAGAGCTCCATGCGGGCGAGTCGTGTCATGCCCGGGATGACGCGCCAGCTACCATGCCCATAAACTTACATCGCATCCTTTACACCACCGTCTTCGCCTTCCTCTGCTTCGTCCTCTTCTGCCTCATCCTCCTGACCCCCGGCGATGCCATCTACCAGTGCTACAAGACCCACAGGCTCACCAACATCTTCATCATCACGGGCGCGTACATTATCACGTTCCTGCTGGCGGCCCTGATCTACGCGAGCCGGATCTACACGAATCGCAGCGTCCTCGCGGGCATCCCGAAGGCATGGATACCGGTTGAGAAGGCGGACGTCGGGAAGAGCGTGCGACGGCTCGTGGTCGAGGGGCTCGCGAGGAGCGCCATCATCGCGTACCAGGCGCGACCGAGGGACACGTCCGGCGAGGAGGATGGGCCGTCCGACTACAAGATGCTCATGGTCGACCGCGAGCATCCCCCCTGGGGCCACATCTCGCACCCCGGGTGGTGCTCCCCTTCGTCGCCGGATCTGCCGAACCTGCAGTTCCAGTCCGTGATCCAGGAACTGCCTCATCTGATCGAAGCGAAAGCCGTCTCGCTCGCGCCTCCGGACCTGCAGCTTTCGTCCTCCCATCATTTCGATCCGTACGCCCCCCTCTCTGCCGCGGAGGAGCAGTCGGTCCCGGACCCACGCGTGGTGGAGATCCTGCAGCGGCCGGCGACGATGGGCATGCGCGAGTATCTCGGGCACCTGACGAGCCTGAACCTGATCAATCCGCCCCAGCTGGGGGCGGAGTTTCTCGCCATCTACGAGCGCGCGCGGTTCTCCTCGCACGCGCTGCACGAGGACGAGTTCCGCACGCTGATGGGCATCTTCGCGGAGATCCTGAGGGGCATGAGAGCCGTCGATCCGCAGGTGCTGGACGAGATCCGGAGAAGCGGTTCCTTTTCCTCTTCTCGCGGCGGGGACGAGTCTTCTTCCATCATCGGTCCTTCGGACGAGGAAGGGGAAACGGACACGGACACGGTCAGCTTGTCCCATGGGGACGGCGACGACGACGACGAGGCGCCCGCCCGAGGACGGAGCAACAGCGTGCGCCCGTCCAACTCGTCGGTGTGGGAGAGCAGCAGTCGCTCCGTGTTTACGGCGCCGCTGGCGCAGAGCAGCAGCTCGCCGGCTCTGTCGAGGTACCCCACCGGCCGTACACATGGGCTGGTCGCGTCTCGGACTCCGTCGATGAACTCGCTGCGGCGGGTGCGGTCGAACGTGTCCGGGAGCTCGGGTAGCAGCGTTATCCGTCTGGCGGAGACCCGCAACCCGTTGGATCTGCCGTATACGATAGACCTGCCCGGGAGGAGGAACCAGCAATGATAAATAGATACTTTGGATGGATGCAGCATTGGTTTGCATTGCATTGGTCAGAAGTACATGGCATTGTTTATCCGTCATACATCTGGCGTTGGTTCGGGCCCTTGTTGGATTGGTTCTTCAATGGACGCGGTTGCATAGAGCGCATAGGTTGATACCTGCAGTTTTGTATTTAATGGATAGTGGATAGTGGATTCTGGATTCAAGGGCATTGTACCATAGACATGCGCATGTCAGGTTGCTTTAGCCTTGCCGTTAACTTATTCTTGTCTCTCTGCCTTTTCCAGACGTTCCGACTTCCGACACCAGATGATCACAGCTTTGGTTGCCTCGCGGATAATGTTATCTGTCATTTGTATCTGTGTCCTTCGGGCTCATCTTTGCGGGAGTGGGTCTGCTCGCAGGCGCAAGAACAGCTCAAAAGTCCGAATCATATCAAGCGCATTTCAGATCCAAGACCCCTGCCCTGTACGGAGTACCGAACGGCGTGTTGACAGCTGTCTGATCCTCGGTCGTCTTTTGCCCGAGGCCGATAACTCCGAGTTAGCACGTCCGTTCTTCCCGAGCTGCGTCGTTCAATAGGCCTGTGTGTATAAGTTGTGTTAGGTCTATTCTCATTATTGATAGGATGGTCCGGAAGATGCAGTTTTCATACAGTACGCTATCTTGATGCTACGGCGGCCCCCCCCCCTCGTTTTTATTAGTTCTGTACAAAGAAAACTAATCCAGGCAGAGCTGCGCCTCACTTTCCACTGAAAAAAAAAAAAAAAAAAAAAAAAAAAAAAAAAAAAAAAAAAAAAAACAACAAGCAACAACTTCACGGACATCAGCGCTGGCAGCCTCTGTCTTATCTTGGGCGGCATCCGACTAATCGCCCCGCGCCGCGGACAGAAGCCGTTCCGCCCCGCTGCGATCCGATCAGATAAGATCAGATATCTTCTCCCGACTCCAGACAACATTCCATACTGTGTATATCTCCTGCGCAGCCTCGACGAACCCATGCAGGCCATCCTCCGTCGCGGCGCGTCCCTCCTGTCCGGCTCCTCCTCCAAGGACGACAAAGGAGGAGGCTTCACGACCGTCACCTCGCCCGACGAGCTCTTCCCCACGGTCGACCCGGCCGTCGACGGCGAGGACTGCGACCGCGACTGCGCGACCTGCACGGTGCACTATCCCGCCAAGTTCGACGTCGACCGGACCGACGCGCTGTACGGCCGCGTGGACGGGTGGGCGACGCACCTGCTCGTCGCGACGGGCAAGGCGGACTGGGCGCGCGACGTGGCGGACGAAAAGGGGAGTCTGATGGAGGCGATCGTGAAGGGGGGGATCGTGCCGCGGAATGGGGTATGCTATCTTCGACCTACCTATATACTTAATCTACTTAGGGACCTATCTATAAGATAGGTTTGAGAGAGATTTTCTGTGCTCATCACCCGTAGAAACTCAAACTCTCCGCCTCCAACATCCCCGTTCCGGACGAGTACCACCAGCACGAACCCGGCGCGCAGCAGCCCACGACCGTCCTCCTCCTCCCGGCCTTCATCTTCGTCGACCACGTCACCCCCGCGCTGGCATCCGACCTGATAGAGCACTTTGTCAACCCGGCCATCACGACCACGACTCCCTTGCACAACCCTAACACGTCCTCACCATCATCATTATCAGCCGAGGGGAACGAACCCGAGCCAAAGCAAAAGAAGAAACTAGACATAGACACCACCCCCCTCCGCGCCCGCCCCTGCCCCCACGCCGCCGTCATCCTCCTCTGCTCCCAGCGCACCCGCGACGCCCGCTGCGGCATCTCCGCCCCGCTCCTGAAGCGCGAATTCGAGCGGCACCTCCGCCCGCTGGGGCTCTACCGCGACCTGGATGACCACCGGCCGGGGGGCGTCGGGATCTACTTCGTCAGCCATGTCGGGGGGCATAAGTACGCCGCAAACGTGATTGTGTATCGCAGAAGAGACTTCAACTGGTATAAGAAGAAGAGTGCTGGTGCCGCAAGCGGCACGGAGGGTAAGGACGGAGATGAAGGGGAAGAGGGGGAAGGGGCAGATGAAGGCGCGGCCCAGGGAATCTGGATCGCGCGCGTCCGGCCCGAGGACTGCGAGGGCATCGTGAAGTTCACGGTGCTGCAGGGCAAGGTCGTCAAGCCGAGGTATCAGCTGCGGGGAGGGTTCGATCGCGAGAGGGGGGTTGTGAGTTGGTAGTAGCCTTCTGGCTCTGTAAGTAGGTAAGGCCAGTAAGGAATGTTGTGCTGTTCGTGTGTTCGGGTATGGGCATGACCTGGACGTGGATATCGATTATATGCAAATAGATAGATAGATAGATAGATAGATAGATCGATAGATTAGATAGATTTATGCATGCACACATCTACGCATGTTTCCAGGTAGGCCCATTATCACTGGAACTATCATATCATGGGGGTTAAAGAAATAAAGATACAAACCACCACTTATTTTTGTATCTGATTCTCCACCATGCCAAAAAAAAAAAAAAAAAAAAAAAAAAAAAAAAAAAAAAAAAAAAAACAACGGCACTGCTACGGCTTCCCCGGAGACAACACCAAAGGTCTTAGATGAGAGATTAATTTTTTTTCAATATCGTGTGTACCTTAGGTACTTGTCTCGTTGGATTTTGATCATCTTCAGTTATAGAATAAAATAATACAAGGGAAACGCCAAATATGAAGAAAAAACATTGATGAAAATCACCACATTACCAGAGAGGGGTATATATCTATGTGAATCTGCAAAAAAAGCGTCTAATAATACGTCTCATGGGTACATTTCTGCAGGTCATACAAACCTGTAGCTTTATTCTATCTATCCCATTCATTCATTTATTTTGCTACTCCAACCCCCTCCTCTCCTTCTCCGTCTTCCACTCTGACCCGCAGATCAAACGGCCACGGCCTGGAATCCCGTCTTTCGCTGCTGCTGCTGCTGGGATTTCCTTGCCTCCTGAACAGATTCTCGATCGATAAGAGATTGGTGCCGACATCTCGCAATGTTCGCCAGTACCACCTCTCGCCGAGCGAGACGATATTCGTCCAGTATGAGTACCGGGCCATCTGCTTGGAGCGGGGCACGCGTTGGCGGGCATATTCGGCGAGGGCTTTTGGATGTTGTTATTATTGTTGTTCTCTTCTTGTAAGGATGGCAGGTACTTTAGGAGGAGGTTGGCCAGGACGGTGGCGCCTTCGATGGCGAAGGAGGTTCCTGGAGAATGAATATATTAGAATAGAGGAATTTATCTTCTCGAAACACTGGAATCGGAAGTCTTTTTTATTTGCTCTTGAGAAAGAGAGACAGTGAGGGGGAGGGGGGGGAATCCTACCTTGCCGAACTCGGGAGCAACAACCTCGATGCATCCCCGATGAGAACGACATTCCCATGATGGATCTCTTCTTCCTCCCACACGTGCTGTCTCAACCGCGTGTGGATGATCCGTTCCGAGCTCGCGACCAGACGCCCGAACGTCTTCGTGACAGGGTGCCAGATGTTGGCATGTTCGCGCAGAATATCAATTGTGGTCGCCGCTGGGAAAGAACCGGGTATGATCCTCTTGTGCCATTTTGTTTTTGGTTCAAGGTCTGTTGTTGTAGGAGTCTTCGCGTGCTCTTCTGCCTCTACCTCTGCCGAGGAGGCAGCGGGAACTGTTCTTGGCCTCTCTGTCTCTGGTAGGACCAGATCCCACCGTATCTTGCCATCTGGAAGGACTGATGTTGATAAGATTCCACGATCGAGCCACAGACCGTGCGTGTCGACCAGAACATGCGAAGACGCAAGTGAACTTGGCCCGTCGGGTGACAGAACCTCTGCAGGTAATAGACGAGATGCCGTAAATGGCAACCGTATTCACAGATTCTGGGATCCATCGCTTTTCATCACCCTTTTCCTTCAGAATGTGTCTGCCAACTTGGGACCACGCTCCGTCGGCACCGACCACGAGATCCAGGATCTCTTCATCATCGTCATTGCCATCCTGGAATATCGCTCTGACTTTACCCCCCAGGTCCGAGACTCTGCAGCCCATGCAACTTCTTCCCCCATCTGATCTCCCCGCCCAGCTGCGCAATGCGGCCGAGCAGCAGAGCCTGGAGCCGCCAGCGCTCCATCGCCCGCATGCCGCTCTGGACGTCGGACGCCCAGGTGGGATCGGACGTCCGCCCGAGGAACCTGTACCGTCCCGGGACCGCTGCGCTGAGATCTAGATCTTGATCCTGTCCCTCCCGGACGACTACTTTTGTCAGCCCGCGGGACACTCCAAAAGGACGCGGGCGTCGATCTCACGGCTTGCGTCCTCGATCGCGGCCCGCAGGCCCAGCTGGTACAGCGGATACAGGCCATTCGGAGACACGCCGACCGCGGCGCCGGCGGTCCGTGGCCATTCATCGGGGGCAGACAGGGACAGGGCCTTGGGGTCTCTGCTCTGGTCGTAGATGATCGGTCTGAACCGATTCCGCAGGATAGGGTGGGAGAGAATCTGCAGCGCAAGGACCGGCCCCGCGATGCCGGCGCCGATGATGCCGACTTTGAGTCGGGGCGCCGGAGGATGGTTCATGGCTTGCTGTTGATGTATCATGTTGAATGAATTGAGAAAGATATTTTAAACAGAGCCATCTCTGTCTCTGTCCGAGATTGGATATAACTGAATCGAATTGACGCTTGCAGATACCGAATTGAGGTTAGCATCAAGTGGGGGTGGGAAAGGTGAATGATGTTTATTGCCTGGCAATTTGAGGCCATTATTAGTAGACAGGGATCTTGGCCAGTGCCAAGTGTTTCATGATGCTGCTATATAACCACCCTCACCATCTACTCCATAAATCTTTCTAACAGGCAACAAGTGTAATTAGATTAGGAAGGATTGTTAAGCAATCCTTAAGACTGTCTAACAGCTCCTTTCAGATATTTGGAGAACAACTATCTAGATCTATATAGCGTATAAAATATCAAGATGACACTTCAAGACCAGGAACTTAACAGTGCTTTTATCCCAGTAGCTAGAAAGTCACAGGAAGTCAGTTGGTGAGGGTGGCTTAGAAGTTGAGCTCTAAGCTTAGGGTGGCATCAAACCCTGACTCTAGGATCCCTGTCTATGTGATCCTTCTGGGATCAACCGCAGTATTTCTCTACAGCATATATGCCTTCATTCATTCATACACAGTTTTCTTTGTGGAGGCATGTGATGGTTTTCTTCTCTCTTTTATTCTTTCCTGGTTGTCTGGCAGGCAAGCGGACTCAATCCAAAGAGACAACAACGAGAGGGACCTGGTATGCGGCAATTGAACAAATACAGGCGGGGACAGGCACAGTGCATACTGTTAGTCTAGGTGCTATGTCTGTCCTTTTTTTATAGAAGTTTTGTGTCTGCTGTATCTGTTTTCATCATGGTAAACCTAGACTCGATATTGATGATGAGTACTAAGTACAGTACCATGGCAAAGAGTGCCCTGAGAGTCGGTATGTAGACAATGCCATGAGTGGCGTAAAAATCGACTCATCTCGAGATTTGATGCGGATACAGATACAGATACAGATGCAGATAGAGTATGCAGATTCAGTTGTATGTTGCGTTGTGTGATGTGGAGCTGAACGAATGACTTGTATACACAAACGGACTGGAGTACCTAATAGATCAGACTAAGACATGGTTGCTATATGCTACATGCTGGGCTGAGCTGGTATTTTCAAATTTCACGACACTTAGCATCTGTTGAATTTATCAAGTTAGGAAAGAAGAGGCTCTATTTTTTGTATATGAATAGAAGGAACTGAACTAACTGCTGTACAGGTAAGGTAGTTTGTTTTCCAGTCAGTTCAGCATGCCAGTTCAGTTTCAGGCTTGAATCCAATTCTTCACAGATATGTGGACGCTGGTAACGGAATACATCTGTTGCTCGAGCTGTAGGCAGTCTTCCACCAGGTGTAGTTAGTTGATGCAGTGTTGCAGTAGACGGAAGACTTGAGAATTATCAAGATGAAAAATGCATCCCTTCATGAAGAGAACGGCTGGGTTCGACCTATTGATGTGCCTTTACAAAGTGGCTATACTATGCCTAGGCATGATCTCATATCAAAAAGCGAAAGTAAGAGTAGAATAGATGACTATGTAGCCGGGTAGAATAGTAACCTTCGTAAAACTTCAGGAGTTAGATGTTTAGGTCCGCGTCCACTGGACCGGAATATTTCAAATCCAAATCAGAGCGGAAGAGGGACGAAGAATGATCAATAGCAGATATATATATATATATATATATATATATATATATATATATATATATATATATATATATATATATATATATATATGCGAGACTAGCCCTCCACCACCATGTTCAGCAAACTGAGAAGAAGAAGGGCAAATTGGACTTGTTGCTTGATGGCGGTCAGTCCGTTTCAGTTCAGCAGTAACTTTTCACATTTCCGCACTGCGCGTCTGCCTTCTGGGGGAGCGTTGCATTCTCGAAAATAAGTATGTCGGACTATACTAGCTAATAATAGGGTCATACTGCAAAGATTCTTGTTCTGGATATCTGAGTCGATCCATACAGTGCATCCATTGTACGGGTCTAGGAAAACCACCTCGCAATAAGGCAACATATCTCAAGCCAGTGGTAGGGTGGTTGAATCGTAGTCCAAGTTCAATCTCAACCTCGACCTTTTTCTTGACCGTCGATAGTATCCACCGCTGTTTGTTTGTTTCTGGGTGAGACATTAGATATTAGTAGACACCAGCTGAACTCACTGGTCACGGGGCAGAAGGCAGAAGGCAGAGGAGATGATTTTATGTGTATGTATATACGTGTCCAGTCAGAAACTGACCCTGTCTCCCTCGGGATCAATAAAATAAAGCATTCATCCATTGCCTTGAGAAACAAAGTAGCCGTAGATAGGGCACTGTATCAATCAATTCATTGTGTTTCTCGTGGCTAGCGCGAGTCTGCTAATACTGTCACTAGTTAGTTCATTAGTCTTTGATTGCCAGTCCAGTCAGGTAAAACAGGGTACCTAGGTAAATTGCCCTGATCAGTTTGTTGGAATATGGGTGGACGGCTCCCAAAAACTCAAACTCGAGTTCGCCCATTGTCAACAAAACAAGCAATAGTGGCAAAATTCTGCGCGCTGATAGATATATCAAACAAGCCTGTCACCCTCCTTCAAAGGGACAGTTGGAAATTGTAGGTCCTCGGGCTCGAGAAATAAAAAAAAAATAACGCCGAAGTGCCATCCTCTACCTCGTATTCCGTACCCCGTACTCCGTGCCGCATAGACATATCGAGAGTTCTGCCCTTTGTCAGAGAATAATAATGTTCAGCAGCACAAGATGCTCTAGAGCTAGCTCATAGAGACTCTGCAGTGAGCCATCTAAGCTGTCTCTGTATGCAGCCGCTGAGCAATAGTAGACAGAACAGATTTGCCGGCAAAAAAGGCAGCTCTGTACTGGGACATATAGATACCACCGGGGTATTGAACTACTGATCACTTGGTGAAAGTACTTGAAAACCTTGAAAGCAAGCTGCCAACCTCATTCGTCATCGTCAGTCCCAGACAATCATTCATTCCTCCTCTTTTCTTGACTGACCTTTGTAGTACTCACCAACCACCTACCTAGTCCTAAGGATCGATGATATTCGAGAGAGGATCCCGACAGACACCACCCAATCTCAAACAGACAGCTCAAAGTTCACTTAATAATAATATTAGACCCTCCGTGACGGCAGCGCCGCGCCGCTGCGTGGGAAATTCAGATACAGGACCAGGACCTCAGTGGCGGTTGCTCATTCCCAGACCCGGACGGATATCTTCCTCCCAGAAAATCCAAAACACAATAATAATTAATGAAGACCGGGGCTAAAACCCCGCGGAGTAGCTAGTAATCATCGAAGCATCGATAAATCATTATTATTTTAAATCCACGCTCGAGTATTGAGACATTTATTTCGTCATTTCATTTCATTTTCCCCCCTACATACAGTACAGTACTACTTACTGCTAGTAGTAAAAACGGTGTATAGCATAAGTACACGTACGCAGTAGGATACATGTACCTACCTAACCTGACCTACCTACCTAGGTACGTACTTAGTTCCTAGTCCTACCTGACCGCTCCTGTGTACATGTACATGTCCTGTACCTAATTTTCAACAAACAGGGCAGTCAAGTCTCAACCGTCAACCGTCAACGCAGTGAAAGTGACAGACTGACAGTGACAGTGACAAGTCCAGACCGAATCCCCGTCACAATGGAGTCATGGAGTACTACACAGTACATACTTACATACTTACTACCTACCTACTCCCCGGGCCGTAGGCCCTACCTGCAGAATTATTATTAGAAAACCACCTAAGATACAGTACATACATGTAACGTACCGTACATACCTTCTCCACCGAAACCAAAACGGAGATGGAGATTGACGTGTTCCGTACGATATAGATCTGGTGATACTACTACAGTACTACTACTACTGTAGCGTTGAAGGAGCCGAACAGTACATAAATGTATGTACTTAACTACCGGCTGTACACATTTATCCAATATCCTCCAACCGCACCTGGCATTCTGCATCCGACATTCTGTACCTCAATCAATCAATCCAATGACCTCCAGCCCATCTAATCCAGTAGAATTGCGACTGCTACTGACTCAATCAATCAATCAATTGCTGTACCTGTACTGTATCTTGCCAAGGATGTCAATAGTAAATAATAATAATTAATGCCAATGCCAATGGCACTATATCCCTCTGTTAGACCATAGAGGCGTCAACCGTACGGCGTACATAGAAGCACGCTGCTGCAGATATCTACAGATAATGCACGGGAGGATTATATATTGTTCTGCGACACGCGCGCCGCGCGCCGCGCGACTACTACTTTACTAGTTTATTAATAATTATTCAATTTTAAGTAACGTACGGCAATTGTGTGTCTATGCCGATGAACCGCGGCTAAAACTCCATTCTGGGTATAGATCGTCCAATCCTGCATATTCCGTACTAGTAAACTACAACTACTACCTCGTATCAGGATTCAGGCTTCTCTCTGAGTCTCTGTTCTCCTGCCTCATCAGTAATCAAGCACTGCCCTGGGACCCGCGGGGGATCAGCGGCGCCGCGCCAGTACAGTAGTGGCCGCAGCAGGCGGTAGGCGGCAGATTCATCATTCATCATTTGGAGATATAATAATATTTTGAAAATATTCTATCCCATTCTCAGGACTTGCCGTCCTTGGCGGTTGTTGGACTGTCGGCCGTCTGTCTTCTGGTTGGGACCTTAGGTGGAAGCACTGGAAGGAAGGCTGCGGCTTGAGGTTATGCCCGAGTTTGTTCAAACTCCAAAACTAGAAACTATGGGAGTCGAAGAGTTGTACCCTGCACAGAGTAGTATTACTTACTACTCGTAAAACAATAATGTGTCCAGAGTCCGCCGTTCATGGTCGTTGACAATGTGGAACGTGGAACCTCCCCCTGTCCGGATCTCCGCGTGGGTCCATGTCAGGGACGTGATTTCAAATTTGACATCGAATCCAACCGAAGAGCGAAACGGACCGTGAAAAGCTTGTACCGTTGTACGGGAGTTGCTCCGTGGGAATCGTCAAATGACAACGTGCGAATCCGATATCATCCTCCTGAAGTAGTTAGTAGCAGAGTAGTCGTTGACTTGGACTAACTGTGCCACGGCCGTCAGTCTCGCGCACTAAAATTGCCCACGAACGACAAAAGAGGTAAGTATGAGAATATCCGCGCGGCCAAAGGAATTGTTATAATAATAATAATAATAATAATAATAATAATAGCAAAATAACAAAAAAACATAAAGAGTCCAGCCCTCTGCGAGAAAAAAAAAGAAATGCGACTCCTCCCAAATGTCAAAGGCCGTCCAGGTTGTCTTGTCTGGTAGAACAAGTCTCACTCTTCCCGATGGAATCTCGTATTTCTCGAGTGTATATGACAACGGTGGATCGGCGTCTAGCAAGTGATATCTGCCACTGTCACGGTCTGTACGGCGGCAGAACGACCCGCGCAGGCGACGCACACCGATCCGTGCCTGTCCGGGTAAGCGCGTTTGTCAGGGACCCAGATCCACCCGGTGCACATCTCCCGAGTCCCGAGGCAACGCAACCCCGACGGCTGAAGCCCGATAGGCACGTTCTGTCGACTGTCGGGGACCTTCTGACTACGGAGTCGGCCAAGGTCCAACTAATACTAGTCTGCTGTCGTATATACGAACTTCATAGTTCAGCCGCGTAGCAGGCGTCTGCCTAACCCTCTGCAGTGGTATGTAATTATTAATAGGCGTCTGGCAATTGGCTGGGCAGTCTGCAGCAAACGTCTGATATACTCCAGATCCCGATAATAATAATAATCTGAATCCATACCGAGATGGACCGAGGCGCCATCACTCGTCTACTCCCGGATACAGCACAACTTCAGGCGCCTAGTGGTCCAGGAGTGCATGCGAACGATGTAGCGACCGCGCGGCAAAGAGGCCAACCTGCCGCGTGCTGTTCTGCTGGGTAGTTGCCCGGGGAGAAGCTCCAGATTCCAGATTCCCAAGACCAAGGCTCTTGGAAATAACTGGAATCTCGTAACGGCACCGCTGAGCACCTACCTATCCTTAACTTCCGTACTCCGTACGGGCCACGGCAAGCTGGAGCACTGGACTGGAGCCACACCCAAAAACCGCGTGCCGTTAAACTTCCTCGGGTTCTGAATCTGGCGATTCAACTGGCCCAAGCTCCTCCAGCTCACCCTTGGTAATTATTATAATAGAGTAATAGTACTCGCGTACTCCACACATGACAGCAGTTGAACCATTATTCAAGCGTCGATCGGATTTGGGTGATCTGATCGATCCCCCCTTCTCCTGGGGTTCCCTGCGGTCCGCAGGACGGAGTGAGGCCAAGCTCACAAAGTCGACCCAAACCGGACGAGCATGGCAATTATTATTCGACGGGCCGAGCCGGGAGAGTTTCTGCAAAAAGGAAGAGCAGTAGTAAGTATGTAGTACTGGAAAAGAAGGAAGGAACCCAACAAGTTGCAACCACATGGAAAATGATGAAGGACCGTAGACAAGGCACTGGCGCAATCCTGGAGAGCCGCGGGCGCTGGGGACGATCGTCGCACATGCTGCATGCGGCAGCTGTCTAACACAGTACTTACGTAGACAGTAGTCCATCCTCATCCCAACGATGATTGTCGCCCTCCATCGATCGGGCCGGTTGTCCCATCGTGCTGCCGCCTGCGAGTGCAGCGAGTCTGTGGTTGTAAAAGTGAAACTAACTGCGCCATTTTTTGATTGATGATTTTGATCGACAGCGGTTACTCCCGGGGTCTGCCAGGAAGGGGAGCCTTAAACCTTTTTGTTAATAGTGCCTAATAATGGCAATCATAATACGCTGCGTAATTCTGCTTCTCCACAAGCCACACTGCACCAAAAGAAAAAATACTGCGTAATGGCGGGTTGTTGACTGCGACCAGTATGTAGACATCCTAGGTACGGAGATTCAGCGAATCCGGAGAGCTGATTCGACCCCCTTCCAAGGTTCAGTCTCATTGGTGCCCGGCTGGGTCGGGGCAACGCAATTCTGCTGTGAGGCTCGTAAATCCAGAACCGCAGCAAGCGGTGGACCCTGCATTAATAATTCTGGTACGATGAGGAGATCCTTTCCACCGCTACATCCATACAGATCAGGAACTCAGGGGTGTCACGGGTGCGCGTTTAGTTGTGTCGACAGGAGAACAAAACAAGGCTAACAAGCAGCCTGGAGGCAGAGGAAAGATTGTCGGAGCGTCTACTGCATACCTCGTGATGGGTCTCAAAACGAAAAATTGAGAATCGACAAGCTTGCCAATAATAGAAAAAAGAGCGAACTTGGAAACTTTCCTCAATGCACAAGGTTCCGATCTATATCGCAAATCGATCCTGACCCTCAAGGCTAACGTCGACGAAGCCATACCAGTGGTGGGATTGCGATCACGAAGATTGTATATCAAGCACCACATGATATTGGGCAGAAATACGAGACAAGCTCAGGCGACACAGAGGCTTATCCAGTGTATGATGCAGGACTTGGAGATAGGGGGGACCGTAACTGCCAGTGACCGTGTAGTGCCGGTGCCGGAACGTCGCAGTTCAATTCGATTCTCGCTCCTTAATCAGCTGACGCCTCAGTAGGAAAACTGGGGCAAGGAAAATATAGCCAGCCAGTTATCTGAGTCAGCGTGCAGAAGGCAGCTGGTTCTTCCTGTTTCTCTCGCCACCGATAACCATGCAGACAGGTCACCAGCTACCCAGACCGAGAAGAATTCAGGACGTCTGTCTTTTTCCTATTGCGGTTAGGTCTCTGAACATGCATGCAGAAATGGGACTCAAAAACAAAAAAAGGGAATAATAATATGCATCTCATCGTGACAGTTAGATAGTAAGATAAATACATCAAATCTCTTATGTATATAAAGCACATAATGGAAAATTAGTATCGGATCCCTCCCCGTCTCCATTTGGGATGGACTCGTCGATTAAATATAGACAAAAAAATCGCCCCTGGGAAGAAAAGACGAGAAAGGCAGGCTGTCGGGGAAGTCGTTGCATATGGGTAGTTACGGGTAGTGAACAGAAAGAAATCGAAAAAAAAACAGCCACGCCAACCCATTTTGCGAGAAACACCCAATAACCATGGAATCATTCGCCAGTGCCGTTATTAGTCGTATTCGTAGACAATCATGATGGGCATCACAGAAAAGACATTAAGACTCCCAGACCATGGCCGAACTCTTTATCCGCAAATGGACTGCGACTCGAAACAAAGGCGGTAGGCGTACTCAAGAGAGACAACGACAGCGATATTTCACAAGGAACTGTTGCCTTCAAGCATTCAACGAAGCAGAAGTGCATGTCCAGACGAACAATCCGATGGGGTGCCATATGAAAATCTAGCGGGACGAATTTTCAGCCCACTCCAAGGAAACCCCAGTCGGTCCCTTCTGGCTGGTCCAAGATCCGGGTGGGTTGCTTGTATTGAAAGTCTGGATGGTACGGCACCATCATTGGCTGGCAATCGAGTATCGGAGGGCCAGCATAGGGTGGCTGCTGAAATTCCGGAGGCATGAAATTAGTGCGGTTCGGATCGAATGGTTGCATTAGTTGGTAATATTGCTGCGTCTCGACCGGAGAGCTGACTGGGACATTTTGAGCCACAACGGCTGGTGACTCTTGAACTGGAACCTGAGCCACTGACACATTCTGCTGTGGATAGAACTCGGTACTCTGGGTCGTCGGTTGAGGGTAGAATGGTTGTTGGGCTAGTATATACTGGTCCGAAGGCACCGAGGTTGTGGCAGGAGGTTGGAATGTCTGCTGCTCAGGAGTTGCATCCTCTGAAGACGCTCGGGTCAACCCTGACTTATGGGAGCGGTGTTGATGCTTGGTCAGCGTGGTTTTACGGCAAAAGCTGCAGCAGGGGAGAAGAAAATTAGTTAGCATGGCTATGGAACTGTGCGATCCAGAAGAAGGCTAACCTCCGCTCGCAGGATGGCTCCTGACAAATGTACGGTCTCTTGCCAGTGTGGATCCTCCGATGGCGGGCCAGACTCGATGACTACGGGTATCCGTCAGCACCTAGGCGATGTAGTGTAATATGGCGGTGGCCAAATCTCCATCCAGTCGATGTGCGCAGGATAAGCAGTGAGTGCAGATGAGGCAAGCGGACACTTACGTCTGAAAAGGCCTTGTTGCAACCCTCATAGTCACATACGTGCGGTTTCTCGCCGGTGTGAGTTCGGGCGTGGACCGTCAACGCGCTCCGCTGGATGAAACTCTTGTTGCAATCTGCCACGGTGCAGTGGTAGGGGCGTTCGTTGGTGTGTATCCGATAATGTCTGCAGAGGTCTGACTTGCGATTGAACGACTGTTGCAGATGCGATTGGAACGCGGTCAGCAGCTTTGATTCCAGGTCAAAGTTCGCATCAAGCCAGGCGGTGGCATGAACTTGTAGGCTCACCTTGCCGCATTTTTCCCAAGTGCAGCTGAAACCGCGTCCTCCAGGAGCCATGATGGCTGGCTTGTGCTAGGAGCCCCAAATGTCGGCCGCAGCAATGCAGAGGGGTCGGATCCGGGGTGAGGCTGCGTGGAAAAGGATGTGTGAGAGATGACGGGTGCAGAGACAATGGAAAAGGAGCAATCCTCGATCGACCCCGTGGCCAGAGAGAAACAGTGTGGCTAGTGATGGAACGAGGGTGGGATCGAGTCAGCGGAGAGGGGGGTAAGATTCGAGACGACGTAGGCAGAGGATCGGGGGACCGCGGCTGGTAATTTATTTCAGGCAAGACATCCAGCTCCGTGGGCAGGCTGGGACCCTGGTCGACGGGGATGAGGATGCGATGCACAGCAGAGAGGAGCTGTGTCTCTTTCAGCAGCGTGTCGCGCGTCGAGCAGGGAGCAGCCGGGCGACCGAGATCCCTGTAGGTATGTATATCGCCGCCCGTAACCTCCACGGGCGACAGACGGGGCGCCGCGTATCCGTATCTAGATAGCCCCCTCCCCCAGAGGTTCGGGCTGCGCAGAGCCAGGCAGGGGCGGTGGAGCCGGCGTCCGAGCCGGTCGCCGGGGGCGCGGTGTGTCCTGAGGGACTCGAGCTTGGCGCCGGCGGTTGGCCCCTGCGTGCTGTCTGATCCGCCGGCCGTCGCGGGGACGGTCGCCCGGGCTAGCGCAGGTAAAGGGCGCGGCCGCAGGTACGAAAGTCCCTCACAGAGAACCCGTGGACCCCGTCCGTACCCCCTTGGTATCAGGTACCTGCCCCCAGGTGCTGCGTGCACATATCCCTCAGGTACCTGGGTACGTGCTCCGTACAAGCCTAGGTACATACGGCAGGCTGTCTTGACGCCTCCATCCTCTGTCCAGCATCATCTGTGATCATCAGGATTGGATGTACATGTACCCGGGCAGCCCGCACTACGGTCCTCCGGTCCAGAATAGGTATTAGGTACCCATACCGGCGCGGGTTAGGCCTGAGGAGCCTGGCTAGCGCTCGAAGCCTGTAACAACACCCAACCCGCTCCCAGAGCTATACCGCCTTGAGCAGAGCCCACGCTTGACGTCCCACCTGGCATCCATTTTCATTACAGTGAAATTTCCCCAAATCCCGAGTGAACCAACCTTGAACGATATTCTACTATTGCGTATCCTCCCCTTCTCTCTCATCCCACCTCACACCGTCGGAGACCTCTTGGTGCTCCCAGCTGTGGAGGTGCGCTACTCCGTGCCATGTCCTGACTCCTGCCATCCGGCTCGCAGTTCGACTTCCAGCAGTAACAACCACCAGGGCCGTACTTACAGTCCTGTTGTTGAACAAGAATCCCTTGTTAGTACATTCCCCCTGTTTATGATATACAGGCACTCGTATGATGGGCGCTACCCTCGACGTATGCGACATCTGCCGTATCGTGCGGATCTTCAATCTTGTGATAGGGTGCCTAGTCGATTGCCACGAAATCCAGGGCCAGCCGTCTGTATACTCGACAGGACTGTCCAGGAGCTCCTAAGCATTGGAGATTGCTGACCGAAACGAAGGCATGAATATCGCCGCCCCCCCCCCCCCCCCCCCCCCCAACTGTGTAATAATTAATCAAGTAATTTTTGTGAATCCTACAGCACACAACTCCGGGCCGCGCAGCCAAAGTGGGAACTGATATCGAAGGGTCGATTGACAAATGCCTCATCTCTTTGCGGCTACCCGACCCTGCAGAAATAACGTACGGAGTATACTGTGTATAGCAGAAGCCCCGGCTAGTTAACTCAACATTGTGGGCCACCCGGGACGTGACGTGCCGCGTCGGCAGTTGCAACGATCTATATCCCTATTGGTGACAGGACAATGATGCTTTCGGTCTCGCAGCAAGTATCAATCGGCAGTTCTCATGTATGGTATCCCCTCAGGCAGGAAAACCGGGAAGAAATATTCTCTCCGAAGTTTCATCTTGTGTCGATAGAGTTGGCTCCGATGACATTCGCGGATCTTTCTGCTGTACTTGTGGCAAGGGGGAGCTGCTCGTTGGATAACTTAGGGATCGTAGCTACCTTCGAAATCAAGACGAACCTTCACGGTAAATCTCTGCAAGTTGGGACTTCTCGCAGCGGGGTGTGGTGCATCATCCTTTTAAGGCATAGGAGTAAGTTTTATTAAGTATTTTCCATGCACGGGAGTCGAGCAGCACATCAATACCTGTTCCAGCAGCTGCTGGGAAGGTCTCCTGCCGGTGAACATATGGACGAATCTGCATTAGTTGCGGGCTGCGGTAGGGTGAGTTAGATCAAGGGATGTAGAATTGCGCAGGATAATCCAATCCTCTGCCATCATCTCGCATCAAGTTGCCTGTCGTTGCAGCATTGCAGCCTGTATTAGTCATCGAAGTGATGGACACGCGTCCAGGCTTTTTTGAGTCATACATAGTACACTGCCCTGCTCTCCGGTTAGATGAAAACAATAACTATCTGCTCTGGAGAGTCATTTTAGTTGCGTAACACACAACACCACATCAGGGCCATCTGCGACTGAGGGATACCTGTTTGGAGAATGGCAGATGCAGGAGGCAGCTTTTCAGTAAAATAAAGATGGAGCGATATGCCTTCATTGATTGTTAGGTCAACAAATTTCCCGATTATCCTTTGATGTCAGGGGTCAATTTTCCGAGTCGTCGTTCCGTCTGTGGGGATGGTGTTGCCTTAACAATTCTCGCTGTTTCCCTCATTGCTTGATTCGAAACGGACAATTTTTCCGGATCTTCAATCGTGAGACACACTATCCCAGAGACCCAGGTTAACCCAGAAGCAAATTCGGTATTGCAGTAAAATCCATTGCAACAGGTAGAGACCAGGCGACGTATGGCTGCAACCGTGACATGTGGTCTGATGATGCTGCGGACCGCAGCATAAAATAAAGCACTGATGCAAAAGTTTCTCGTGTGTGAGAATTGTCGATCTAGGAGGCCTTGGGTCCCAGGAAATACATGTGCTTTCTGGGATTGAATCGCGCTAAAGCTGCAGTGTGTCCACCAGTCAATAATGATAGTGCGCGGGAAAAAAAGGCCATGCTGACTGCGATCAAAAGACAGATAAACAGCAGCCACTTACGCAGATGATCTCCATTGACGCTTCTCAAAACTAAGCCCATTCTCCTCGTGGGATGTTGCAGAAACTCAACTACACTTATGGCCTTCCCTCAACCTGTACTTTGCATGGTGGCTGGGTACCACTGCAACAGTGGGCAATGAGGCAAGTCCGGAGCAGAGGACATATGAGAGGTATCTGCTGAAGTCGTGGTTATGGGAGTGTTCCTAGGTTGTTTAGAGACCAAACCCACGCACCAGGTTTCTGGCTCTGTCTGTGCTGCCACGAGGGATGAGATGATCGAGATGGGGATGGATCCTGATCGGTCCCCAAGGACTAGCGCAGGAGATAGCAACGACATAAACTTCGGTGACTGCTCCGTGTCGGTGGCTTCCGCTCGAGTGGCCAACCAGTCGCCTTGCTATATAGGCATCGTTCAATCTTATTTCCAAGAGACGACCGCTGGGCCTCTGAGAAGTGTCTGGGATTCAGACTAGCCTGGAGCCGGCACTGTGATCGAAATGCATATCCCGCACGCACGAGGAGATGTATCTGCTCTCACCAAGGGTGCTGAAGCCTCCGCGTGTACCGTCAAGCTGATAATCGTCGGATGCTTCAAGCGCGAGGCCGAGGAACCAGAGAACCACGGCCCTTTGCTCGGCCTTTTCCCCTTCTTATCGATAGACAGCGATGAATCGATTGGCCTGGTCTGCTGCTGCAGCTTCAAGAACCCCACACGCCCCGCATTCCTCCAGGGTGGTCGCCATCTGCTGCCGTCTACGGGAGCACCGCCGCCGCTGCGATGCTTCTAGCTGGATACACCCCTCATGTCGCAGCGGTTGACGTGATCGCCTCGGGTTGGCGCCCAACGAATCTGAGGGAATGTATGGTTGGCCAGTGCGAAGAGCACGTACAGATCGATCCACCGTGAATATGACCTGCACGAAGCCACCGATGGGTTCCACATGGGGGAGGTAGGAAGAGTCATCTCCTGCTGGCGTCCTGATAGCAGCTCTCAATCTCCGCAGACCCCGAGCTGCGCAGTGCACACGCACATACCGCAGTCCCTATGGGTGCAGGGAATCGACAGCATAACAGTCGTCGGGTGCGTGTCGATCAAGCATGATTACTATACATCTACAGATGGCCATGACTGCTAATCCATACCTGCTGCTCACTCGACACGTGCATAGACTACTCGCCGTATGGCGGCAGTCCTCCAACCTTAGCGTCTGCTGCGGGTGACCTAGCCACTCCAACACGAACCAACATCAACAAAGTGACAGGGATGGCTGGCGATTGACAATGAATTTGCAAGCCAAACTCGGGTCAGCATAAAGATGCCGTTCGGGTCAAAGGCCGGTGGTATCGAAGCAGCCTCTGGTCAGATGCACCAATACGAAAAGGCACCGGCTAATTTCGTCGTCGATATACCGAGATGGCTATCGACACCTGGTCGACTTGCTGGACGGAAGCAACGAGAATGAGGATCATGGAGATTGATGTCGACAATAATTCCACATTCCACAAAGAACGTTCAGGCAAAGGGGATCTAGCCTTTTTTTCTTTTTTTTATGGCTATCCAGCATTGGGACGTCGCTGGTTCTTTTACACTTGTCTTGGCCTCCTGGCCCCAGACAAGTCGGCAGGAAGGAATTCAACTGAGACTGGTTCCCTTGCGGCTATCCATCTACTCATACATATAAGGCATATATCTCCTGGGCCTAGGCCTTTACAGTCATTACTATGCTTCCTCTCACTAGGGCGTCTCGTGGTATGCTGGGATGGAACGCCTTCTCTTTATGTGCAGAAAGATCGTGAACCGGGTCGACAATATTTACGGATATAGGTACAGCATAGGTACGGGACCATATGTTCCTATTTTCTATATTCTCTGCCGTCCCACGCCGCTTGTGAAAATGAGTCACCAATGACTCTTGACCTGGCCATTTCCTTCGTGGATTCCGGTGGTGTTAGCATTGTACCAGGCAAAAGCTACCGAGCCGATGTTCTACATGACCATATCGATCGTGGATGGCCCCCACCATCGCGCGAGGTTTTTTGTGAATCCTACAGGGCAACCTAGTGGAGCGAATCGGTCTTCTAGATTGTCCGGTCGAAATGGCCAAGACAGCATTGATCCACTCTCAGCTTCCAACTAACAGGATAATGCCTGTTATCGACCCAACTTACTTTGCATGCCGTGTACAATGTGTTACAGATATTTTCTGTGCGGCATCGAAGCCCCTCAGTGAATAAGAATGGGCCACGCGTCATTTTGACCTGTGCAATATAGTACGGAATCCAGGCAGCATACAATCTGCTATGCCTGTGATTTCTTCTTGCAGGCAATGGAATCGAATCACCTTTACATGAGCCATTTTTATTCTATGCATGGATCCCGTGCGGGAACTGTTCATCTGCTAGATTGCATCTAGCCATCTCGCACCTCTCAATCCGGGCTTTTTAACATGCCTTCATTTTAGACCATTTGCTAGGTCAACAGGATGAGCCCCCCGAGACTTGACTGCATCCCCTTCGTACAGTACTCAATTTGCAAAGCATTCCCTTTAAATATCGAGGCATTCTGAAGGATTACTACTTACCATTCGGACAAAATGACGTCTTTTGGGCTAAATAATACTTGGTGCCATCTGATTGACCAGTGTGGAATATTGCACCAAGCAGAACTCCGACAGAAGCTCAGCTGACAGCAAGGGATAACCGTGTCCGTACTGATTTGGACGTTACTCTTGACCAACTTTCTATTACATAAAAGACTCATACCTTTTTTTCGGTACTAACAGCTCAGAGCCATAGAGTGGGGCTATTAATGGTTTGTCAGGAATTCTTATTTATGGAAAGACTGATATCTAATCCAGATTTAGCATGCTACCAGCGATCAGACTATGCCATGCCCTTTTATTCTGACTTAGTCTGCATGATCTGAGGCCGGGATTCCCAAGGCTGTGCTTCCTGCTTGGCAGCCTAAAACTTAAATTGATCGACAGGTGTCAACGGGAGATCTGCCTGCTTTCCCATCCTTCCTGGAACGAAGCTTTCTCTCTTTAGTAAATGCTGCAGAAATGTCTTACATATGGATCTGACGATTAGAAGCCCAGGCTTGGAAATGCGTGTTTGTCTTTCTTGGGCCTAAACCTCAAATAAATGGGACCTACTCAAGAGCACTGAGCAATGGTTACGACGCAATTGAGACACATCCATGCATGCAGTGTTCGCTGTGCAACAGCGACGCGTGACCGCTGTTAGAACCTTCCAGTGTCTGGAGAAGATTGAGAAGCGAACAGTGTAGGAGAAATGTCCATTCTCAGGTATCAATATTCGTCTTTCTTCTGGAGAATAACAGAGCAACTGTGGCTAGATCCCTCTTTCAGGAGTTTGAAGAACAAGATCATTGTTATTACACCGAATTCCTGAATCCTGATTACAGGATTGCAGCAAACCAAGCTCCGTCCACAAGGCAAACTTCAATCGAACTTGCTAATTATTTACGATTTCCAGACTTAAAAAAACTCCCAACAAGGTCTCTTGTTTTGTTCCTTTCAGTGTCGAAACGAGCAGCTTTGCAGTCTCAATCATCACCTGTGAGTATGTACTGTACAAATTTGCTTTTTAATTAAATGTATAGACTGTAACGGACTTCTTCTTCTTCTATCCCTGCAGCCTGAAGCACCTTCACACTCGAATTCAGCAGGTTGGGACTCGTTCTCAACCGATTCTAGAAGCTCTAACATTTTTACTGCACACACATAATACTCCTTGCTTTTTTTTTCTTTTATCATGCACTTATGCAGTCCCCCCGTTCATGGCCATGGGCCCAATGATCGATCACTCACGGTCCTGACAATCCTTCAGTGATGATCATATCATTTGCATCAAATGACGTTATTCTCAATTTTTATAAAAAAGCATCTGGCACACAGCATGTGTCGTTGCAGTGTCTTACCCCTTTGTCTATGTGTGGTAAGTAGTATTGACATAGCTCATAATCCTCCTGGACAGCAACCACTTGACTAACAGTAAATTGACTCTCGGCCTAACCGGAGTATTTAATAGCTTGACACCCGCCCACAGCAAGCACACTAGACAGCTTTGTCTTCGCCACTGGAAATAGGGCGAAAGACAATTCTTCTTCAAAGGGAGAAAGAGGACCGAAAAAAAGGAGGTAAAGTAAAGTCTTCATCTGCAGGTCCCAAGAAAAATGCCAATGAAATGAAATAATGCATATAGTTCATACAGTACAATGGACAACGACCTTCTTACATACCCTCCTCGACCTCTTTGGTTCTTCAACAAACAACTGCACTGGATGGTACTAGGTACTTATCCATCACATCACGCCGCCATCGTGCCTCTAGCTGGAATTTTTCTTTCGGTGGAGTCTACTGAGTACATGACACTGCAGTATATACTGTACATGCGAAGCGAGTGGAACCAGAATGCATATAATATACAAATATCGTGAACGCATGTTCAGTGGACGGCATTAGATACGTCACATTCGAGACTCGAAACGCGCAATGACCCCAAAGAACAGAGAACAAAGAGGAACCTCGAACTTTCTTAAGTTGTTGACCGGTCAAAGAGCGGAACCTCGCCTTAGGCATCATATGTAAGGGCTGTTTTGTGGAATTCGCACGGTACCTCCAACTCCGCTGCTGCTCGGGATTATGATTAATTAATTGCTGGCAGGCTAACTAAGATGAAAGTGACAAACCCCGGAAAGAACGCATTTGATTGCATCTTTTCCTTAATAACTACCTACTTTCGTCTACGGGACATTGCACCTCGTGCCCTAGTCCAAATAGGCCAGCTAGATAGAATAATAAACGAGTACCTATCTAAAGTAATGTACAGTACCTAGGTAGGTAAATAATTGACGGGCTGAGTACTATCTGGATCCCTTGATATCCACTTGAAAATAAACCATTCCTGTCATACTCTTTTTTTCATGTTTTTCTTTTGATTAGTTAGGGTTTAAATTTGCTTTTGTTCCGCTTTATCTTTTTTTTCAACCCTGTTCCAGGTTCAAGTGAATCGAACCAAACCAAAAAGGAAAAAAAGCTTGCATCTTTGGTGTTGGCGCGAGCAGCAACTATCTACCCATCTGTCAACTAGACCCGGCCTCCTGCAGTGGCAGTGCCTACAGCTGGGAGTGAATGCAGATTATGACTACTACCATACGTACGTATATGGAAAAGGCTGCTCTATGCCCCGTATGGTTGATATTCTGTTGCTGTTTTCTTTTGCAAACCATTAGGGACCTTATCTAAGTAGGAAGTGCATACCACATGTGCTGTGCGCGCAGAGCTGCTTTTGTTGACTGAGCAGCACTTACCGTACTGTTTACATCTCTCACTCTCTCTCTCTGATTTCTCTCTAGCAGACATGGAACCTTGAGTGTATAGGTCTGATTGGTGATGGTGATGGTTCAGCAGGTTTATTTCTCATTTTTTTCTCTCTGTAAATAAATGGCATGGACAGGGTCCGTTATAAAGTAATTTGGACTACATGAAAGTAAAGTTAATGTCGAGAGTGACAAAAACTTGGAATCCAAGCCAGAGCTACGGTTTGCTTTGTTTTAAGGAAATGTGAACTAACGAACGAGCCAAGAACCGAACGAATGATTGATTGAGTGATCAGAACTTAACAAAAATGAAAATGACAATGACTGCAGAAGAGGACAACTAGTATCTATCTACGCAGAAAATAGACAGACCGAGAGACAGATAGACAGTTTGACAGATTGATCAAATCTGTGCAGCTAGCCAGCCAACTACTTGACTTTACTTCACAAGACACTATCACAATCACTGTGATTCTCCCAAAAAAATCAAAATCCAACCCAACCTCTTTCCATTCAGAGCCAAATAAAATAATGAATCCCCGAACTTCTCTCTCACATCCAGATAGTACTACGACCTACCCTAACTTTTCTCCGACATCAACTTCCCCATACCCCCTCCAATCAGCCAGAGGAGTGTACGCCGGCGCGGGACCCAGCGGCGGTGACGGCGAAGGGGCCCGCAGGTTCCTACCGACTTCACAATCAGCGAGCACAAAAACCGGACGGTATCGGTCCTCATGGGGCATGAAGACGCAGTTCCCAGGTAGCTCTTTTGGGCTTTGCGGAGGTGCTAGATATATTTTGGATTGTTGTTGTTGTTGTTGTTGTTGTTGCTGTTGCCGTTACCCTGGTCAGGTTGCTGTGATAATAATAACTGGACCACATTCTGGCTGTTGTAACTGTGGCTTTGACTGTTGATGCTGGGCCCCGTCGCGTAGTAGTTGGCCCAGTCGGTCGTCGGGTCGTTCGACAGGTCTCCTTCCACTTCCACCACTTCCACGGCGGCAGACTCGAAGGGGTAGTGGTTGTTGTAGCCGTGGCCATTATGCAGACTCTGCATCTGCATGCCCTCCTGCTGCAGACTGACTGCATTAGTGGCCACTGCGGGTCCTTTGCGGCGATAGTACTTCGATTGCGATTGCGAGCGCGCGAGATGTTCGGCCACGTTTGGCGGTAGGTTTGATTGGGAGGAGGAGGAGGAGGAGGAGAGCATCTCCTGCTCCAGTGCTTTCATTTTTTCTCTCTTCTTCTTCTTCTTCTTCCTCCTTCGGAGACAGAAACAGACGGAAAGGATACCGAGGGAGAATGCCCCTGTTATGCTTCCGACGACTATTCCGGTGTAGACGCCATGGCTTAAACCACCATTGCCGTGTTCCTTTTCATTTCCGTTTTCAGATGCCAGGTCGAATTTCCTCGTAAACACTAGATTCGTCACGAGAACGGCGGCTGCCTTGTGGGAAGGCGTAGAGGTAGATGTAGCAAGGGCCAGTCCGACAGATAGAGAACTGTAGCATGGAGTTCCCTGGGCAAATGCAGTCGTGTATACCGAAAATCCACTGGGTTGATTTCAGTAATCAATCAACGAATAAACCCTGACCGGAATCAAAAAAAAAGGGGGGGGGGGGGGGGGGGGAGAGAGAAAAAAGACGTCTCGGGGACTTACAAGGGGCAGCACGCACCGCTTGTAGTAGTATAGTTGACAGGACACGCGGTGAGATTTCTCTCCTCACAGACACCAAAAGGACAGCAGTCCGGCTGCTCGTGAGAGCAGCCCATCCAGGCAAACTGCATAAGCTGACCCGCCAAATCGGTGGCATATGTAATCCGCGGAGATGTACATGTGCCTGTTAGGATCCTGACCGGGCTAAAGGCCGTTATCGAAGGGGTGGCCTGGACGGCCATAGCGGGGCCAGACACGGTAGAGACCGCACCACCAGCGGCTGGTTGGAAGGTCTGTATAACGCTGTCCGTCACTGTAGTAGGACGTTGTCGTAGACTCGACAATGTCGTCGTCGACAAAAACGACGACAACGGGTATGTGACTTTAACTTCGAAGAGGGCGCTCGATCCAGAACTCGAAGAAGAAACATTGCTCGCGACCGGAGGAGCAATGGTGCCGCCCGTCGTTGTCGGACAGGGAACGCTGCTGGAGATCGACACATGGACATCGTTGCAGGCCTTTTGCTGGTACAGAAAGATACCTGCGGATACATATCTCAGCCAGCTTACCTACCCTCTTCTCAGAGGACGAGGACTCCCCTATCCCGGCTATCCAGAGAGTATATGGGTGCTTACCCGTTGTCTCGTATGGAGGGCATGAGTCGGAGATGCAGCAGCTGATCTGCTCCAAGTATGATTGAGATTTGCACAGACAGGCATTGTCCAGATCAGGGCAGGTCCCTTCGAATGCGGTCCTGTTACGCGTGTAGCATCCAGACTTGCATAAGATTAGATCAGTGTTCTACAGTATAAAAAGAAATATATGAAAGCTAAAACGACAATGGGCAAAATTGCAAGTCACTTACAGCACATGGTGGCAGCTCATCCAGCGACAGGACCAGGACGGGCTGCAGCAAGTAGATCATCCCACCGGCGAGCGGCAGAAGGAACGGCATCTTGAAGATGAACGCATTGCAGGAATATCCTGCAATCTAAGAGCAAAAAAACTCAGAATGCTGGACAAATATACTGGAGATGAGAGAAAATATCTCCAGGATGTCATTTCGTCGCAGACAAAGAATGCATGCTCAGCTGCCATCTCTCCCGTCAACTTTGAGGCGAGGCAGCCCGCTCCCGGCAATGAAACGGATGACGAGGTCGATCTGAAAGAAACCAACAGCGCGAGCAATGACCTGATTAAGATAAGCAGGGACCAAACATCACTGAGTGGGCTGCTTCGACTCGAGCGTTTACCTCTTCAAGAGAGTTCACCTGAGGAACATGTCCCAATTTGGCAAGTCAAGTACCGAGGGCCTCGACCGCCCACGTGGTCCCCATGTGACCGCGCCTCAGGGACGCGCCAGTCGCGGAGCTTTGGGTTGTCGCTCGAAGGATTCCCGTCCCTGGACAAGCCGACACCCATCCACTCGTTTGAGGCACAGCAGACCTGGCCGCTATGGGCTCTCCAGAGCTCCAGGACAGGACCTTTGTCCTGGTCACCGGTGCAAACAGGTAAGTGGACATCCATTCAACCTTTCCACCTTTCCTGTTGACCGTTCCACAAATCAATCTAGTCCATTGACATTGACTGACCTGATTGACTGACTTCTCTCCGCAGCGGCCTCGGCTTCTCCATCTGCTGCCGCCTGGTCGATGAATTCCTCACCACGCGCCCACCCTCGCAGCAATTGACCATCATCTACACGACGCGGGACTCGCAAAAGGGCAACAGCACGCTCCTCCGCCTCCAGGAACACCTCCGGAGCAGCAATAATGGCAGATCAGAAGCAGCCACATCCCGCATCACCTTCGTCTCGGAGCACGTCGACCTGACGGACCTCGTCTCCGTACGTGCCCTCTCGCGCCGGCTGCTGCAGACGCTCCCCAAGCTCGACGCGATCGTGCTCAACGCCGGCATGGGCGGGTGGACGGGGATTGACTGGCCGCGCGCCATCTGGGAGTGCACGACGGACCTGCTCCACGCGGTGTCGTGGCCGTCGTTCAAGATCGGGCCCGTGGGCGTCGTGACCAAGAGGCAGACGGCAGGTCTACTGAAAGATAAGAAAGAGATCGACGAGCCGCGCCTCGGCGCCATCTTCTGCGCCAACGTCTTCGGGCACTACATGCTGGCGCACAACATGGTGCCGCTGCTGAGGCGGTCGGGAGCGCCCAACGCCTACGGGCCCGGACGCATCATCTGGGTGTCCAGCCTCGAGGCGACGATCAAGCTGTTCGACCCGGAGGATCTCCAGGGCCTGCGGACGGCCAAGGCGTACGAGTCGTCCAAAGCCCTGACGGATATCCTGGCGTTGACGTCCAACCTGCCCAGCACAGCGCCGTGGGTGAATAGCTTCCTGTCTGTGGACGACGAGTCCTCATCTCCATCTTCATCCTCAACCGAGCAAGAAGAACATGAACACGAGGGAAAAGGAAACAAGATAAACATCTACCTCACCCACCCGGGCATCTGCGCGACCTCCATCATCCCCTTACCCCTGCCCCTCGTCTACCTCATGCTCGCCGCCTTCTGGCTCGCCCGCATGCTCGGCTCCCCCTGGCACACCCTCTCCACCTACAAGGCCGCCTGCGCCCCCGTCTGGCTCTCCCTCTCGCCCCAACACGTCCTCGACGACGCCGAAGCCCCCTACATCCACCACAGCGGCGTCAGCGGCGGAGGGAGAGCAAAATGGGGCACCTCGACCGACCGCCTCGGGCGCGAATTCCCTGCAAGCACCGAGATCGATGGCTGGGGCCACGGCGGGGTCGTCGGCCCCGCGGTCGTGGAGGCGGACCGCCGGCGGCGGCGCAAGAGGGGCGCGACGGACCTGACGGCCGAGGAGAGGGAGCGGTTCGAGGAGCTGGGGCGGCGGTGTTGGCGCGCAATGGAGGAGCTGCGGGCGCGGTGGGAGCGGATCCTGGATGAGGCGGAGGGTTTGTCCCCGTTTGGATCGAAGAACTGAGGATGGTTTTCTTGGACCAGGCCTCGTGGATCTCTTTCTGTCCTTGTTTCTTGTTTTTCAAGGGGTTTTTATTATTAGATGATGTGGCATACTCTGCTCTACTGTACTGTACTTTACTACTAATAACCTAGGCATCATGTGATGTGATGTGATGTGATGTGATGACTGTCTATGTGTACATATGTACATACATACATACATTAGGTAGTAATAGTAATGCACCTCACAGAGGCTAAATTCTGACATAATCCCAGTAATCAGGATGACAATAAGAATCACCCAGCCATTGTGAATAGGCAGTACTTTTTCATTTTCAGTTTCATGTAAATAACTCGAATTTTTCTTCCTATCTACACACGCATAACACCCGAACCTACACACATCTATCATTACAAATCAGATGCGATTTCGTTTCCCACACACAAACACAAAGATGATCCTGGACGGTCAAAAGAAAAAAAGTCGAAAGACGAAAAAAAACGGTGCATAGATGGGGGGGGGGGGGGGAAACCAAGAGTCGAGGAATCCACGGGAGATACCCCTGTAACCTAACCGAGAGAGGGGAGAAATGCCCACGGAAAGACAAAAAGAAAAGTACTAAAGGTCTTTAGAAAGGCGGCAATTTAAGGGCTAGTGCGCTCCCACCGCCAGGGCCTGTAACTGGAGCGGTTTGCCGCGACGGTGAATAAAAAGGGGAATAAACCGGAATAGGGGGTACTAAGGGAGCCGAGAAAAAGCTTAGATCGGAATTCGAGGCACCCTCGCCGTGACACGGCAAGTCATGAGAGCCTCAATCCAACAAGCATAGAAAGAATCGCACCAACCGGACACCGTTCCATGCATCTGGCTGGCTTGGTAACGAATAGGTAAAATACGTGAAAATGGGGATTAGGTGGCATATCGACGTGAGATTACATAATAATCGCAGGAACTAGAACAGCGTCAGACCCAGATCAGATCGCAACTTGCGGGATATACAGGGACAGTCTTACCGTCAATGTTCTCCTTGATGCTTTTGTGCGGGAGGATGGAGCCTCCATTGACATAGACCTCATCCGCGATCGTGACATCGTCACCCAGGACAGTCACGTTCTCCAGACGAGCCCATTTGCCGACCGTGCTGTTCCATCCAACGATGGTGGACTTGACCCAAGCGTGGTCCTTGACCTTGCTGTTCTCCAGGAGGACGCAACGCTGGAGACGAACGCCATCGCCGACGACGACATTCGGGCCGATGACGACGTTGGGGCCGATGCGACAGTTCTGGCCGATCTTCGCGGACGGGTCGACCAGGACATTACCGCCGTACACATACGGCTCCTTGGAAAGCTTCTCCGGGCTGCGCTTCGCAAGCGAAGAAAGGTAAAGGCAGGTGCCGCTGAGGAAGTCCTTTGGCTGTCCAACGTCCATCCAGAAACCCTCGAGGTCGAACGAGTGGAGCTGGCCATCCTTGACCATCGCGGGGAAGGTCTCCTGCTCGATCGAGGTGGGGCGCAGCTCGATACGCTTCAGGACGCTGGGGTTGAGGATATAGATGCCGGCATTGATGCGGTTGCCGACGAACTCGACCGGCTTCTCGACGAACCGGTCGATGCGCGAGGGGTGGTTGGGCTTGTGGACGACGACACCATACTTGGATGGCTCCTCCACCTTGGTCACCACGATCGTGCCCTCGTCCCCGTGCTTCTTGTGGAACTCTGCCAGCTCCTTGAAGGGGTACTCGCAGATGATGTCGGAGTTGAGAACGAAGAAGGGCGAGTCATCCTTGGCCAGGATCTTCTCCGCAAGCTTCAGGGGGCCCGCCGTACCCAGCGGCTCCGACTCGACGGAGAACTCGATTTTCACGTTGTACTGCTCCTCATACTAATTGGGAGCCCAGCGACATCAGCAATTGGGCGCGCGGACGAGGAGTCTGCCAGGGACGTACCTTCTTGAGGGTCGAAACCATGACATCCGGACGGTAGTTGACGGCCAGCACGATGTCGGTGACGCCCGCCGCAGCCAAGCTCTCCACCTGGTGCAGGATCATGGGACGGTTGGCAAACTCGACGAGGGGCTTGGGGAGGGTGAGAGTCTGCAGCGGCGCGACCATGTCTCAGCTTCCATGTTGGGTTCCTCATGTCGATAAGGGGCAGGGGCATGCGAATGCCAGCGTCGCGATCGCTGGGGTTAACTTACGAGAGGGCGCAGGCGGGTGCCAAACCCTCCGACAAGAATCAGAGCTGTACCACGACCTGTTAGCCGCCGTACAGGAGAGACTCTCATGGCCAACGGATGATGCCTACCCTTCATGGTTGCGATGTAGTATTAGGATCCGTGGTGGGTATGGACGGTGGTCGATCTCAAGATCGGACGGAGCTGGGATCGCGGATCGTCTGCGGGAGCTAAGCGAGGGGACGGGGAGAGGGAGTAACGAGAGACCAGATGATGGCAGGATGAAATCAAGCAGGACGAGAGACGGCAGAAGCGTGACGGGGAGGAGACGTCGCGGGAGCTGGGGGAAAAGAACAGCTGGCGTCGACACTGATTTTGAGCACCGGGGGGTCTCGCAGCTACCAAGGGTTGGGATGGATCGCACGCCACAAAAGGGGGGCGGGCCAGGCGCAGCGGCGCGGTGGGCCCTAGAGGCCAAGGCCCGTCTGTCGTGCAGCGCGGCCAGCCCGGCCCCCGCCGCGCCGACGCTCCGAGGCCCCCTTCCTCCGCCCAGTCCGCGGCCACGCCAATCACGCCCTCGCCTGCTGCAATAAATAGGACACGAGACCTCGCGTCACGGGGCTCTGCCTGACACGTCTCCTGCCCCGAATCCGATCACGCAACGATGACGGTAAGGATCATGAACGGTGGATGAAAACCGACAGGGCTCCCGGTGACGCCCCGGTCTGCACACGGAGCGGTCGTCGACGATCGGACGACGGCGTGCTCCTCGCATTTCCCCAGGTGGCTGGCCCGCCCGCCGATCTAATCCTCCTGCGTGTCCGGCGGCAGAGCCCTCGCGTGGCCGTGAGACCGCCCACCGTCACCGCCTGCTGCTTCCGGCCCGCCCCCGACAAACTGCCAGATCCATTCCCGCACCCTGCGCGTCTTCGCCAGCAGCGGACTCTCGTCCCTGCCCGCCGCGTTGAGCGCCCGCGACAAGTACAGCCCGCAGGTGTCGCTGCGGTCGACGGGCTGGCGGTGCAGCAGGTCGACCTTGGTCATGCCCCGTGCCAGGCTCTGCCCGTACACCCGCTCCCGGAACGAGCTCAGTCCGACCGTCCGGAGCAGGATGATATCCCGCGGCCGGAGTCCAGCCAAGGTCTTCCCCAGAGCGTCCTGGTCCGGTGATTCAGATCTATCACGGCCCCCGGGGGGAATCCAGAAAGTCAACCCGAACCCGGTCCTGGTCTCGTCGCCCACGACCAGCTCAACGATGTCCATCTCCCGCTTCCACCGCGTCGTCACGCGGCGCGGCGGGTACACCGCGATGATGCCGACGACCAGGTTGACCGTCATGGTCTGGGGCGCGATGGAGCGCAGGTATCCGGCGTTGGGGATGTCCTTCAGATCGCTCAGACGCCCGTGCATCGGGGGAGGGCGCGCTTCCCCAACATCGCGAGTGTCATCATCCGGCTGGCTCTGGAAGGAATACCCCGTGCTGTCTTCTGTCCAGGCGCTGGTCTCATCGTGAGTCGAGTCCAGGTAGGTCGACTCAGACAGAGACACTCGGGAGGTCTCATGGACAGCGAAAGAGTGATCGTAGAATTGGGAGAGCGCGACGTCCTCGGTGGCAGCACCCGACGTGTCGCCGCTCGCAGTCAAGGCAGACTGCTCCGTAGAGGCTGCAAGAATGTCCCTGGTTGTAAAAAACAGCGGCTCTTGTCGGTCGTCCTCAGTAGAAGTCGGTCCGAAGAGCTGCTGATCCTGCAAGAGCCTCCACTTAGCCGCGGGAGCATCAGATGCAGCAAAGTTTCCTCCATCAGAGACATTCTCGCCGGTGAAGGGCGGGATGGGCGCGTCCAAGAGCCCGTCTTCCTCCCAGCTCAGACTCCCAGGAGTCGGTGCTCCCATCAGAAAAATGAGCCTGCTTGGCATCCTGGGCGCGGATGCTGCCAGGAAAGACTCGGCCGAGAGGATTTCCTGGCAACTTACAGGTTGCCTGTGTCTCCAAAGCGTGAGAGGCGAGATTCCTCGAATATCAGCTTCATCTGTCCAATAACGAGTAGTCGTAATTGTAGTGGGTAGTGATCGAGTATTTATCACTCTGGATCTGGAGTTGGATGGTGCCAAGACCGGAGCCAGCAGTGCACCTAAGCTTAGCGGTCTCTCTGGCCGCTCCAAGTTAAATCAACGCCACTATCATTATCAGTGATAACACATCGCTTCTTGCTCTACCACATTCTGCACATTCTGCTGGTACCATGATACAAGAACAACAAAGGGAATTCTGAATATTAAAATAAGTAAATATCACTCCAAGCTAGGAAGGAGCATCATACTGTAACATCGCCGCGATCCTATCAGTATGAGCTTCTTGGTGAAGAATCTTTAGATAAGAGATGCACGATAAAGACCTGTGTGATGCACCATTTCCAGATCTTTTCCCTTCATGCTTCTAGAACCTTTTATGGAAGCTCAGGAGCTCTACTAGGGAAAGATTGGCGCTTAGTTACCTTGATACCGGATCACTACTAATCCGTACATAGTAATCGAGAGGATCAGCCTGAGGTCCAAGGCTGCATACAATCGTAGTGTGACTCCAGGAGAGATCAAATCTGCCGTGTACGGCACTGGTTATACTGTACAAACGAGGTATTAGAAGATTTCTCATGGTACTGAGATACCTCTTCCAAGCTTATGTTTAGTAATAATATACACGCAAAGTCTTTCGCTCCCTTGCATGTTTTCTTCTGACATGACTATATGATGGATGTCAGCTTTACCAGTAGCTGGATTGGTTAGCCAGAAAATGTTGGCCAAATCACCTGCCCCATATGTCCTCTCCGCTGCTTTCCGTTGTATCGTGGATTCAGCATCATCGTCACTCTAGGCGAGGAATCCAGGACATAGGCAATGTTATTTTCGTCCCTCTGCAGTTTGAACCGCCTGGTAGCAGGCAATGGCATGTCAAGGCCGTCAATGGCCGCTGCTCAATCACGGCCGCCGCTGCGGGCAATTGAGTTGATTTCCCTGCGGTTTGTCCCACCATCTATCACGTGACTTCACGTGCAGCGGCCGCCGGCAGGCCGGGACTGGCTACGGCAGGGCACGCGGGCGGGTGTGGCAAGGAAATTCGCCGCATCGGCGTCCGCTGAGAACCAAGAACATCCATCACATATAGCGTGCCCCGGCACCTGCATCTCACCTCCGCCTCAACCCCTCGACCTGGGCGATGGCTCTGCGGTTCCCTGTGGACTGAGTCAATACGGAGCAGAGTTCTCGTCCTTTCCCTTTTTCCCCCCTTCTCCGTCTGGTCGTCTTTCTCGGGCTTTGTCGCGGCCGTGTGCCGCCGGTTTTCGGGCAATCATGGCCTCCCAGGTAGCAGCCAGCTTGCCGGTATGCATCATTCCTTTTTTGCCCCCTCGGCTGTGCTTAAAGTGACTCTGACTGACTTTTGGCTGTGTTTAGAACGTGGCGGCTGTCACCTCGGATCTCTGGCCGTCCATGTCGAACGTCCTTGCTGCGCCGTGGAGGAACTACTCTGAGCGACTGCCCGCCTCCGGATCCAAGGCTAGATCGCGGTTGTACGGCCCCGAACGGCATCTGGAGGAAGTTGCGAATGTATGTTTATCCCAATTTGTCTTGGAGGTCATATGCTGACGGGCTTAGGTGTCGCATCCGTCGTTGCCGGAATGTCTGGACTCTGTCTCGGTTGACTCTCTGAGAGCCGGTATTGCCTCTGGTCGATGGAGCTCGACGCCCAATCGAGGTATGTACCTTTTCCCTTGATTCTTGACTGCCAAAAAAAGCAGCGATCCTAACATATAGCAGCGCTAGGGCAGAACACCCTATGGACCTCGCAGTTACTTGCACGAGTGCGGCAGACTCCCTCGCAGCCTTCGCGCCACTACTCGACCCTCTCGGCCTTCAACTCCAACCGCCTCCGCCCCACACCAAAGATCGATGGACTTTCGAACCTTCAGCAGCGAAGGTTCTTGTTTGGCGGACCGTCGCAAAGCATTCTCGCGCAGAAGGAGAAGACCGCGAACAACAACCCGAACAGTGCCAGTGCCCAGAATGCCTTCTACCAGGCTCTTCTTCGTGCCAATATGCCTGCGATTGTCGTCGAACGGTATCGGAGTGGGCGCTTTGCCAGCAACGCAGTGTCGGAAGCCATCTACATGAAGGCCCTGCAGCGTGTCGGAGGAGGCTCCGATAACGCGGTGGCTTTGCCGGCGAATGGGCAGGTTCAGGGCCAGAACCAGACTCTCAGCCAGAACCAGACTCTTAGCCCTGAGCAGTTGCAGGCCATAGGTCAAGCTGTCGCGGCGCGGAACCACGGTGGTCAGATCGGCATGGCAACGAAGCAAAGCGGCACGGGCGCCAAGGACTCTCCTCTGTATGTGGTCGTCGAGGAATCGCTGGGAAGTGCAGTGTTCCGATGGGTCAAGTTCCTCCTCTACTTCGGTTTCTTCACCTACATGTCCCTCGTTCTGGTTACGATACTCGTGGAGACCACGGGCGTTCTGAAGAACGTGAGAGGCCCGCAGAACAACGAAGCGCAGCCTCAGCACCAGAAGGTCCGTTTCAGCGACGTGCACGGGTGCGACGAAGCCAAGGAAGAACTGCAGGAGCTGGTCGAATTTCTGCTGAACCCGGAGCGATTCTCGTCCCTTGGTGGCAAGCTGCCAAAGGGTGTCCTGTTGGTCGGGCCTCCCGGTACGGGAAAGACGTTGCTCGCTCGTGCTGTTGCTGGAGAAGCTGGCGTTCCGTTCTTCTACATGTCCGGATCTGAGTTCGATGAAGTGTACGTCGGCGTTGGCGCCAAGCGTGTCCGCGAGCTTTTCGCGCAGGCTCGGGCCAAGGCGCCTTCGATCGTCTTCATCGATGAACTGGATGCCATCGGAGCCAAGAGGAACGAACGGGATGCGGCGTACGTGAAACAGACCTTGAACCAGCTTCTTACGGAGCTCGACGGCTTCTCTCAGTCCAGCGGCGTCATCATCCTTGCTGCGACCAACTACCCACAGCTTCTGGACAAGGCCCTCACGCGACCAGGTCGATTCGACCGGAAAGTTGTCGTTGGCCTCCCGGACGTGCGCGGCCGCATGGAGATTTTGAAGCACCACATGAAGAACGTTCAGGTCAGCACGGATGTTGATGTCGCTGTGATTGCTCGTGGCACCCCGGGCTTCTCGGGAGCCGACCTTGAGAACCTTGTCAACCAGGCCGCCATCCACGCCAGCAGAAACAAGCAGACCAAGGTGGGCCCCAAGGACTTCGACTGGGCCAAGGACAAGATCATCATGGGCGCGGAGGCGCGTAGCCGCATCATCCAGGAAAAGGACAAGCTTCTGACTGCATACCACGAAGCCGGTCACGCTCTTGTCGCCTACTTCTCGCCGGCGGCGACTCCTCTCTACAAGATCACGATCGTTCCTCGAGGCGCGGCTCTGGGTGTGACACACTTCCTGCCCGAGATGGACATGGTCTCGAGGAACTACACAGAGTATCTGGCTGATATCGATGTCTCTATGGGCGGTAAGGCCGCTGAAGAGCTGGTCTTTGGACCTGACAAGGTCACGAGTGGCATCTCAGCGGTACGTAACTCTCGTCCCTCTTATCTTAGCAGATGATGATCATCCGCTGACTTCTTTCACAGGATCTTCAGCAGGCTACCGAAACCGCCTTCACGCTGGTCACCCGATTCGGTTACTCGAAGAAACTCGGAAACGTGGATCTCTCGACCAACTACGAGCGCCTGTCCTCCGAGACGAAGCAGGAGATCGAGGCCGAAGTGCGTCGGTTAGTCGAGGAGGCCCGAGCTCGCGCAACCAAGATCCTGACCGAGAGGCGGCACGAGCTGGAGCTCCTGACCAAGGCACTGATGGAGTACGAGACCCTGACACGGGAGGAGATGGAAAAGGTCATCAGAGGCGAGAAGCTGGAGAAACTCGAGTCGATACCCCAAGCGCCGCTCAAGCTGCCTGAAGCGTTGCAGGCGCCGGGATTGAATCCTTCCGCCACGACGACCGATGGACCACCCACCACCACGGCCACAAATAGATAACTAAATGAGCGGGATCTCGTCGACTCGACTCGATGAGCCTTCCTTTTTTTTTATTCGGATGAGTTGAGTTGACTTACGTTGTTGGGCATGATACGAGAAATTTTCTTTTTGTCTAACTTGTTTCTCTGGAGCTTGTTCTATTTATTTATCCTATATGTAACTCCCAAATCGATTCCGATCGAACTGGCGTAGCTGCCATTTTTTTTCTCCCCCTTTTTCCCCTCCCCTTATCATCCATCATCCTGTACCATCATCATCATCATCATCATCTCACTTATTTACTTACCCCTGCGTCGCTCGAATGAGGTTGAGGTTGGCCGTGGCTGGAGCCTGCATGCATTGTTTCCCATGTCATGCATCGCATCATATTATATCAACTATCATCATATCACGCATAAAACGGATAACTCCATTATGAGCAGTGATGGGCACCAGCCGGGACTTTGTTTCGAATCGATTCGATAGTTTGCACGTGTCGTGTACATAGGTACCTACATAGCTCCGGAAGGAAAGAAAAATGGTACCATAGGAAGGAAGGAAAAGAAACAGCGAACTGTCAGCTTAGCCCAGCTCAGATCAGTTCAGAAAACGCGAACGAGATTTTGAAAGGGTTCGCTGGCTTTGGATCTACGATAGGAAGTAAAAATGGTCAAATGGTAACAATAAGTAATAGTAGCCAGATAGATGGATGAAACCTGACCAACCGACCAACCGACCTACCTGAACCTGCCAAGGGAACCTATGTATGTTTGTAGTGTACAGTAAGTACACTATAATAATAATTAATGCCGCAAAGCAAGTCCAAAGTCCAAGGTAACATAACATAACGGTAAACGCGACTGTTGCTTGATTGAGAGTTCTTCTTGATAAGAAATTGCCTCTCTCAAGATATATATATATATAATAAGTACTGTACATGTACAGCAAACTCTACCTGACACCTTGGAAAAATCGATAAATAGATAAGAAAAAAAGAAAAAAGAAAAAAAAAATCAGCTGTTTTCGCCCATGCCTCACTTATTGAGAGAGATAGATGAGATAGATAGACAGCTGTCCATCTTGGTACTGTATGTACAGTAACCTGTATACTGGGAGCAGTAACTACGTACAGTATGTAGTGTTATACTTCTATGTCACCAGCACAGCACAGCTCTCAGTTACTTCACCCTGCTTTTCTGTACTGTGTTGCATGTATTTGCATACACAAGCTACTTTTGATCTTGATCGACAAAGATAGATGAGGTCAGGTCAGATCTACAACTATCTAGGCGCACGTACGGACGTCCGGAAGTAGTAAGAGGTAGGTAGAATTGTGCAGGTGCAGGTGCCAGTGATCATCGGACTGCACCTGTATGCGGGCCCCATGCGCCTAGGACAGTCAAGTCACCTCCATTTCATTACCAATTCCAATCGAGGGTTTTGATCCGATTTTGATTTTCTTTTTTTTCCCGCTCTCGACTGGGGCACTACTTTATGAGAAGAAGAAGAAGGGGAAAAAAGATTGAAAGAAAGAAACTACATAATCATAATTAATTCACCCCATGGCTTGTAACTTGTCTGTCTGTCTACCAATCAACCAACCTACCTACCCGCCTACCGCAACATAGATAGGTACTCCTAGGTAGGTAAAATAGGTAGGTAGGTAGGTAGGTAGGTAGGCATCCTGATGGTGTCAGCGATGACTGTTCCTTGATTCTTGACCCAAACTTTAAGCTTTTACCTCAAACAGACAGACCAGGAAAAGTTTTCCGGAGACTTGTGTACCTCTGTAAGGCACCGTCTGTGCTGACCTCAGATGGGGGCGCCGTTCCGGGTCCCGGTCCGGGGCCGGGCGGGAAGGGGAAGGGGAAGGTGAACGGGAAGGAATCCGGGGTTAGGCGCGGATACGGGATAGACTGTCTTACCTGGCAGCTGGCCTGGCGCCCTATCGTCCAAAGGTTGGCTTGCTTGCTTATCTCCGATTAATTGTTAAACTTTGTTGTTGGTGGCTGCCGCTTATTATTGCGGGAGCCCCGTGCGGAGGAGTGCCCGTGTTCTAAGCCACTACTCCGTTAGTGCTCTGTAGTATCTTACCTCAGCAATTAGGGTGATTATTAGGTTAGGTAGTAGTCTACCCTACAGGTTCCAGGTTCAGGTTCAAGTAAGATGGGCAGGGCGGAGACTTTCCACTGAGAGTAAGCTAAGCTAAGGTTATGTTCCGTGAGGGCACTGAGACGGCTAGAAGGAGCAAATAGATCGACAAGATGAGGTGAGAGGAAGAGAGAAACGTAGGAATTAGGATCATCTGTAGGGAGACAGATACATAAGTAGGTATCTGAATCTAGATACCTAACAGATGATATCAATCCGATAGTTGACGATGGATACTTGATATACGGCGTAATGTATTTCGCGAAAATGTGCACGAGTAGTCACCTGAACCTGCTTCCCAGAGTCATGGTCCTCGTGAAGAGCTTCTTCTTTTTCTTTTACCCGACGGTTGTATACTATATAAACCGGGAAGCGGGATGGGGAGCTGATTTGGCGTATCATCGGACGGAGCACGGCGCATTTGCTTGATTGACTGCCTGAGGGACCTTTTTCACATGCAGATTGCTATTATTATCTTGCTTGTAAGCTCTCCGGAAAATGAATCCTTAAGTAGCATCCAATCCGGCACGCAGCAACAGTAATCCAATAAAAATCCACCAGTTAGGTAAGTTAGTATTTCTTCTTACCGTCCGTCCAGATCACATAAGATGCGCCACTTATCCTACTGTACAGCGCAAAGGTGTCTAAGTGCCTACTCTGTCTCACTTCCAGCTCCGCTCATGGATCCTCAATGGAGGGTCTTAAGTGTGAGACACTGCAATAATTAAGGTCGTAACTTGTCTTCAAGACTTGAGAGCAGTGGGGAGAAACATGCTAGCTAGCAGCCAACAATGCCATTACTGCCACATCCTACCCGATCTAAGGTCCCGGGTCTCGGTCCGTGATCCCTTTGCCTGCGCGTCATACGAGATGTTCACTCCCGATAGGACCGCGCGGCAAGTTGAGTTGTGCCTGCATGCATGTATGGAGCACGGATACGTTGTATTCATCCGCTGCCGACCTGTATGTTTAGTTTATTAACCCCGGCCGCGGCTCGGACCAGGACCCCATGGACCCCATAAGATTAAGTGCTGTTTCTGAGTTTGCGGCGTGCGTTGAGTTTGAAACTGGGGAGACCATCTCATTTTATAGACCGAGTAGTCGTAGTAGTGGTGTTGTGACAAGGGTGAAAGTGAAATGTGGTTGAGATATTGAACCAACTTCCAGGGACATAACATCGATCGAGAGTCGGGACGAGAGAAAGCCGTCCTGCATCCTGCTCATCGGTTACCGTAGTTAGTGTGCACTACCGACTATAATAAATAATAATAATGACAACAACAATAACAATGTGGGTACTAAGTAGAACAAGCGAAAGAAGAGCGGTAGCCAAAAGTTGACTTCGCTAATGACACGCCGGAAGACAAAGCAAAAGAAAACCATTCTAAGACTCCAACTTTGCGGTGCATACCAAACCGATTCCAAAACTATTAGTTCATCCAATGCAAGAAATCCGCTAACAAGACTTTTTCGCTGCTAGATGTCTTGTCGCTCTCCCACCATCCACCTGAAATAATCATCGCGTACGAGACCAGCTCAAGAAGGTCTAAGTCGGAGGATAATGAAGGCCAATTGGTGGTGAAGTTACTTGATGAGGAGACCTGGATGCGAGACATCCGAGCTTATTTTTTGCAGTCGCCTGTAGTTGATACTGTTAGCTAAATTCACCGCTCTTTGCACACCAGAGGTTTGCCCAGTTTCGCAACATAACGTCCGGGGAGGGACTAATTGAACCATTCTGCGAAGCACGTACCGCAGATTTCGTCTATTCGGTCTTCTCTATTTCACAGTAAATGGGTCAGTAGTGTACCTTTGTGAACAGTATAAAGGGGGAAGAGGGATCAATGATCTCACATGATAACCACGTTGAGCGGACAGATTTTGCCTGTTCGTGCGTATATTGTGCACAAAGCTATTACTAGGAAACGATGATGGCCGCATTTGTAGTTGACTTGCGTATGATCACACATCGTTGCCAGAATGAAGGCTTCGCCTCGAAGCACGCCGTAGAACACTAAAGTGATCTGCTGGGTTACCCAGAGCGAGAAGGGGAAATGGAATTGACAAAGCTTGTAGGGTGTGCGCCAGCGATCAATTAAGGGAGAGAAGCTTCCGCGTCATTGAGATTTAAAGTAGCCTGCCCAACCATCCCGATGAATCGACGGCAATTGACCGGGCCCGCTCTCTTTGAAGCCTACAGACCAGCATGGTCAAAGAGCAAGCGTAGCTGGAGAGATTTTGTGGTGTGTCTAGGTGGATGAGGTCTGCCGTAACTGCATGGAGCGAGGGGCTTGCGTACAGCGTATGGCCCTGCACGTTGCAGGCTGTTCGTGGTGGCGCAAAACGACTGGGAAACGACCAGCTGTCAATTGTTCGACGACAAAATAAGTAATTCCAGAACAGTAGTCGACTTTTAAATGCTGTGCACCAACGCAACGGCAAGTCCATCTCTGCGGACCTGGGCCGAGGTGGGACAATATCATTCGTGTTTCCGCGCATGCAAGATCGGCCCCGAGGACTTCTGGTACGCACGAGGTATCTCCGGCTGATGTGGCCACATCAGAGTAGTGAGAAGGACCCTTCTGGGGCCGAAAGCGCCATCTTCAATTCGTCAATGAGAGACGAATGCTCTCCTTTCGGGCTCTTGGAAATTTCCATAAGGACACCGGACCTGCCCTTTGGGAGCATGCCCCGTCCAGTGCTAAGGATGGAACCCCCGGTATGTGGCTGCGGATTATGATTCTCGAATAACCGATAGACCCGCAATTTCCCAAAAAGAAGGCAATGAAGGTCTCAAAGGATTGATCCCAGAGAGACCTCGCCGAATCCCATTCAAAGCCAAAGGGACAATAACTTAGGGGAGGACACACGAAACTAGGTGGTCAGCAGTTGCAGAGAGCGAACCTCTTTCTGATCCGACATGTATCAAATGCCAATGTACTGTACGGTGCAAAAGCCGTTGACAATAATGACAACAGTCATTACGTGAGACCCCTGATGTCAGATCGCAGTTTCGCCGTCCCTATCGCGGGCCCACAGCCATATGGCATGCGGCGCCACCGGGGAAGCACGGCAACGGTCAACGACGCCTTGGAAGGGAACTAATAGCCGCGAAGTCGTGCTAAGTTTCCGAGCGCCGTTGTCATGGAAGAGTAACGCGAGACGATCCGGATGCTAGTCGCAGGGGCTAGCAGCCGGCAAGTCTTTACCCCTGTTGGTCAGCAGTTTTTGGGCAAATCCAAATGGACATGGCTGAATTTAATGCAGAACTAGAAAGTGCTGGGAAGATCACTGATACAACGGAGTATTCCAAAGGCCCGACCCACGGGGAAAAGTTAGTAACAGCCTGGTTCAACTGCAAGCAAAGATATAAACATGAATAAAATAATATACTTGATAATAGATAACATGGACGGGACATCACTATTGGGCCTTTATATGAGTTGACATCGGGTATCCAAAACAGTTTCACATGCTACATATGTACGCCAGACAAAAAAAGAAACAATCCTGAAACGCTGACTACGAACTTGACGCCCCTACCAGGCTACCGTGCTGGAATCGATCTCGCTGGTGTCGAGCCAACCACGAGACATCTCGACCGCTTTCGTCCACTGCTTATACATCTTTGCGCTCTCGATTTCAGATATTTTTGGGTAAAAGATCGTCCGGTTAGCACGGTTCATGTGTTTAAGTTCGTCGAATTCCTTCCAGATGTCGATAGCAAATCCAGCCGCGATTGCGGCGCCTAGGGCTGTGGTTTCATGCATGGACGGCCGGTCGACAGGGATGCCAATAATATCGGCTTGGGACTGTCTCACGTCTAGTCTCTCGAAGCCGCGTGTTGCTATGGGGAATGATGATACGCACCTGCATGCAGATGTCAGAGTTGCTCATTCCGCCATCCACGGCGAGCTCTGACAGCTTATGTCCACTATCCAGTTCCATGGCATCCAAGATTGCTTTAGTTTGGAAGCAAGCGGCTTCCATTGTTGCACGGACGATATGTCCACGCTGGGTGTGCTGCGTTATGCCAACTGTTTACGGAGTATTCCAGTTAGTCAACATTCTCACCATCAGCCGAGCCGTCCCAGATGAAACCAGACTGGTCCGAAAGAAGGGGGTTCACTCACAGATCGTTCCCTTGGCATCATCAATCCAGTAAGGGGCGAAAAGACCGCTAAAAGCAGTGACGAATACACAACCTCCATTGTCGGGAACCGTTGCTGCTACTTCGCTGACCTTGTGGGAATCGCGGAAGAAACCCATATTATTCATCAGGAATGAAATACCGCTGCCTGCTACGGCGATACTGCCCTCCAACGCATATATCGGCTTTCTATTAGCTCCCATCTGGAACCCGATCGTTGCAAGCAAGCCGTGTTTCGATATCACCGGTTTTTTCCCGACATTATAGAGAAGGAAGCAGCCAGTCCCATAAGTGTTCTTGGCTGTCCCCTGGGTAAATGCACAGTGGCCCACTAAGGCAGCGGACTGGTCACCCAGACAGCTGGTTATCCGGATCCCTTCGAGCGGGCCAGAAGCTAGACGACCGAACTCATTCGGGTCAGACGAGGGAACGATCTTTGGAAGTCTGACCTTGTTCTTGTCCAGCCCGAAAAAGTTCAGTAGCCGGTTGTCATACTTTAGTTTGTGCAGGTTCATAAACATCGTTCTTGATGCGTTGGTCACGTCGGTGACAAAGACGTTGTTTTTCTGTCCGCCGTTGAAGTTCCATAGCAACCACGTGTCCACCGTGCCAAATGCCAGTCTCCCCTCATCATACGCCTTCTTGACCTCTGGGCAGTTCCGAAGGAGCCATACCAATGTGACTGACGATGGATATGTGGAGAGCGGCAGTCCGCAAATGTTAATGAGCTCATCCGCACCCTCTTTCTGCTTCAGCTCTCTGACCAGAGCCTTTGTCCGGGTGTCTGGCCAAGCGATGGCGTTATGCAGGGGTGCCCCCGTTTCCCAATCCCAGACCAGGGTTGTTTCTCGTTGGCTTGTGACACCAATAGCCTCGATGTCTGATTTGGAATGGCCCTGGGCGAGAAACGATTTCATGGCTTCTTCAATGCACTTCTCGACAGACAAAACCAGCTCCCTGGGGTCTTGTTCGTGCCATCTGTGAAAAGACGATGCCTTTTAGAACCGCGAGCCCCGATGGAACGAAAAGCGTAAATGACAGACAGGAAGCGTTTGCTCACCCTGGATGCTCGTGGATCTGACGGAATTCGTCCTGATAAGACGCTACGGGGACGCCCGTTCCATCGAAGATGATGAACCGTGAGCTGGTAGTTCCCTGGTCAATAGCGCCTAGAAACCGATCCTTCTTGTTGTCCTTCCTGTGCTTCTCGTCTTGAACGAGGGCGCAGTCCCCGTCGCGAGATTGCTTCGCTGTGATCTCGACTGCTGGTGTCGACTTCAGAGTCACCTCTTCATCCATATCAAGGGGTTGTCTGTTGGAAAGCAGTAGACGCCAGGACAGGGCAATGTGATAGAGGTCTACTGCTCGATACGCGGGGGAGAGTATATAGCGACAAAGGGACTGCTCCGGTTGATGCTGACGAGCCTCCAGGGCTGTGACGTACGAGTGATGGGGATGCTTATATAGGTAGATAGATCGAAGCCCATCTGGGGTCCGGGAATGTCTGGACTGGGAAGGGTCGTGCCAGATGCAGAAAGAATGGGCAGATGAAGGAATACTGGAAGGACGGCGGCGGGCGTGCTCTATCCACGGCGGTGGACCTGCGATCGGCGGGGAGGAGGAGGTCGGGCGGCCTTCCCATCGCCTCCGCCCCCTCCATGGCGGAGGAGCGGGTGGGTGGGGAGGAAGGCGCCCTCTTCTCCAACGCGCGCTGCGTTCCTCCACACTACGACAAGTAATGGTGTGCTAGTCGCTGCTGCTGCTTGATCGCTCTCCGCTTGGGCGGTTTTCTCCTGATCAGACGACCCGTCTGGCTTACTCCGTAGTCCCCTCGCAGCCGCCGCCTAGGCCCTCCCGCGCGGAGCTTTGGCTGCCCAGCGGCCGCGCCGATTCTTCTCTCTGCACTCCGTATGTAGTCTCCAGAAAAGATGGCAGGAATTATTGACAGTGTTCGTGCCCTGCCAGGGGTTCCGCGTGCAACCCATGCCATCCGGCGCTTCCTGTGCAAGTGCTGCAGGGTTATCAGGTCCCATGCCTAGGTACGGTCGCCCGGCCTGGGCACGGAGCGGCCCCCGCAGTCCCGGAGCTTGCTGCACGTGACTGCCCGCGATGTTGCTTCCTGCGAACCCTTTGTTCCAATCTTAGGTGTCAAACTATTTTGGAGGATATTTTCATTTTTTTTTCCTTTCTCAGATCCGGAATGTGACGATGCTGGACCGGGCCCGGGTTGGGAGGGCGCATAGGGTTCGCCTCCTGGGGGAATGGGCAACGGCCGCCGGTTCGACGCGCGCGGGTGCTGACCTCTTCGACCAGTTCCCTACCAAATATTTGTAGTAGTTCACTTAGGGACCTCTACTCCGCACTTCGTGGAGACAAACAATCTGCTCCCTATGTAAGAAAAGAAGGGAGACAGATGGGAAGCTCGTACAAAAAAATCCAAAAAAAGATCAAGCAGCGTAAACGGTGAGACGTGCCGAACGTACTACGTACAGTGGTCAGGAAACCTGTTCCAAGCCCTGATGTCGTCACCACAAGCGCCGGAACCGGAAGTTGACTTCCCTTGGGCCGCGAACGACCAAGCCATCCGATTCCGATCCTTGCTGCAGTGCTACAATTTTCCATACCATTTCCTCATGCATCATTCTATCATTAGCCATCCTGTCCCTGCGTTTACCTGTTTCGTTGTCGCATATTGTTCTGTTCCTACAGTAAATATTACTATTCTCGAGGTTACAGGACCTGCAATGAAACAATTAGGTGGTACACGATATATGGAGACTTAAGTGGGCCAGGAAGGAGACGTGGAGGCATATGAAAACAGCGTGAGCTGGACAGCTAGATTTTACGTCTATGTAATCTACAGTCATCCACAGAAATTTCACAATTGACCACAGACAACAGAAAAGGGGCAGCCCCCGTCGTCGCCTAACTCAGCGACTACCCCACACAGGCTGTTAAACAAGGTGACCATGTGATTCGGTTGCCAGGTAAGGAAGGCATGGCGAGAGGTGTCCTTTTTTTTATGAGACCTCAAAGACACCAGCTTTCCACGCCCTTACTCCTCGGCAGCCTGAGCCTGCGCCTCGGCTTCGGCCTTGCGCCTGGCCTCCTCCTCCTTCTCCTTCTTCTGGAGGTATTTCAGAGCACTGATCTTGTCAGCCAGAGAGTGCTCGGAGGTGATGTTGTGAGCGATCTTCCCACGGCCAATCAGACTGGCGACAATGCTGGCTCCGACGACGAAGGTTAGAACGAAGCGGTACATGCCGTACCACTGAGGCGCCCAGCCGCGGGAAGCCGTACGGGCGTCGTTGTAGTATAGGAAGATAAAGGCTATGAACTGGCTGATCAGGGCGTGCTCGACGGGCAACAGCAGGGTCGGCCAGGCGATGGCAGGAGGGATCACACCGATGATGTAGCGCTTCCAGCCCTGCCTGCCGCCGTGCCCGGCCCATTCAAGACCCCAGTGAATAGCACCGAGGAAGGACAGGATCTGAGATGTAATGCTTAGCATCGTTCATGTCTGGACGGTTTGCGTGCTGCACTTACCACAGCACCGTAGCCGACTTGGATGGGCTCGATCATGTGCAGCATCAGTTCGGCGGACTGACCAGAAATCAAGAAGGTGCTGCCCTTGGTCGCAGCGTTGTTGATCTCCCAAGCGAGGTAGGCGGTATTAAGAGACGTCGCAAGGTATGGGACGACACCGGCCATACCGAAGTACAGAGCCTCCTTGGGGACGTTCTCGAGGCTGAAAGTGTCCTTGATGACTTTCTATACGAAGGGTAAACCGCGTAAGCATGCTCATATCGCGCCTGGAAGAAAAATATCGCAAAAATTGTCTAAGCAGACATACCACATCGCCCCGAACACCAGCCATCATGTCAATATCCTCCTCCGCTGGCTTGGTATCCTGTACATGTGTTAACGACCGAACGCCCTGCTACATATTGCAATTGACCGGTTTGATGCTGACCCTTTCAGCCTTGGGGAATGTAGCAGCATATCGGACCAGAGAAGTGGTGGCAGGCTTGTGGAAAGCAAGAGCAAGGCTTGGGGACGAGGTCAGCCGAGCGGGCTGGCGAGCGGACGAAGTCAACTGGGCCTTGAATACATTCCTCGAGAGGGTCGAGCGGGCCACGTAGGAATTGGAGGTCGAGATAGCCCGGAGGACGGAGCGGGCAGCGGTGGTTCGGTACAGCATTGTGCGATAGAGTGTGTGAAGCCTCGGAGGCAATATGAACAGGAAAGCTCGGGTAGAATAGGAAACCGCACGGAAGGCCAACAGCGACCCCAATTGAACAGAGAAAAGACTGAGGGGAGATTTAAGAGTGGAGAGAAAGAGATGGACTCGGGTTAGCACTCGAGTTTGGCCTGTTGAGGCGACACTTTGCCGGCGAGGGTCTTTCCGACCTGAGGAGCACAGAGCGAAGTGACGAGACAGTGAGGTGTGTAATTGTCTATCTCGGGAGGGCTAGGTCCGCACCCCTCCGACCGTGATGCCTGAGGCGCCCGGCTCACGGCCTCAGGGCCTCAGGCATCGAAGCGTCCCGCCGCGCCGGACGTGTCGAGGGCTGGAGCCCTAAGCGGCTAAACCCGGATGGGACGTTCCCCTCTCAGGCGCTCCGTCCAGACCTCCCGCCCGCGCCAAGAGACGACGTCACTTGCCCTCCTGGGACCCGATCCACGGCGTCGAGTCGATCTGCACTGTCTCCGGTGTCTGGGTCAGCGAAGGTCAGGGAAAACGCTACACTTCCCCGGATGCTTGACGTTGCCTCGTGCAGACAATTGGGTGACTCCCGTCCTTGATACCCAACCTCTGCGCTGACAGCTGTCAGTTCACAACCCGACGGCTTCTGCCTGTCATATCTCTCAGGTCACCGCTGGCAGGTCTGATGCGGAGTTGGCAGCAGCTTGGGTAGCTCCTGGATCTTGCATCGCATCCTCCCCCGGAGTGGACCCGCTGGATGGCTGTGTATCCAGTTCGCCGCGAGACTACCGTGTGCTCGCCAGCGTCTTACAAGGTTCGATGCGGTCGTCCCTCTTGGATCAATGTGATACTGACGGGCTTTTATTCCAGACAGTCTGGCTGTCAAGAGAGGCGCATCCGGACCTGGCGTTACCGATTTGAAGCGTCCCCTGAGCAACTGTACCGCGGCATAAAACGTCTTTCCCCGGCCTGGGTGACGGCCCTGTACCACAGCCATGTTGGAAGGCTTGGTTGCAAACTTGCTCAACCGCCTTTTGGGCATGTACGTCAAAAACTTCGATGCCAAGCAGCTCAATATCGGTATCTGGTCCGGCGATGTAAAGCTTCGCAACCTCGAGCTGCGGCGGGAAGCCCTCGATCAGCTACATTTCCCTCTAAACGTCGTCGAGGGTCACCTCGGCGAGCTTACACTATCCATACCGTGGTCTAATCTGAGAGGGAAGCCCGTCAAGATCGACATCGAAGATGTCTTCCTTCTGGCGGCGCCGAAGGAAGATGCGGAATATGACCCAGAGGAGGAGGAAAGAAGGGCACACGCCATCAAAATGGAGAAACTCGAAAGCGCGGAGCTGCTGAGGGAACGCAATACTGAGGGCATGAGCCAGGAGGAGCAACGGAGAAATCAGAGCTTTACTCAGAGCCTTGTCACTGCTATTGTGGATAACCTCCAGATCTCCATTAAGAATGTGCATTTTCGATACGAGGACTCCATCGCCTCGCCTGGCCATCCCTTTGCCGTTGGTATCACGCTTAAGGAGCTTAGTGCTGTCAGCACTGACTCTAAGTGGAACCCGACCTTCATACAGTCCACATCTGGTACAACCCATAAGCTGGCTGTTCTCGGTGCGCTTGCGATCTATTGGAACACCGATGCAGAGCTCTTGGGTACCGGTCGAGGATCAGACATTGGAGCAGAGGCGCAAGGGATAAGTCACGAGGAGCTGATGGCGAAGCTCAAAGCAGGGGTTGAGGTTGGCGATCACAGTCAATACATGCTCCGTCCTGTCAGTGGCCGTGCTGGTCTAGAGCTAGACAAGACTGGAAGGCCTGATAGACCGAGAATCAAGGCCCGGTTAATGTTTGATGAGCTAGGCTTTGTCCTGGACGATGACCAGTATCGAGATGCGCTAATGCTTGTGGACCTTTTCCATTATTTCATTCGTCATCAGGAGTACAAAAGATTCCAGCCAAAGTGTAGGCCGAAGGAAGATCCTCGCGCTTGGCTCAAGTTTGCCGGGCACGCAGTGCTCAGCAAAATCCACGATCGCAATCGACGATGGTCGTGGGATTACATAAAGGAGCGGAGAGACGATCGCATCGCCTATATCAACTTGTTCAAGAAGAAAAAGAGAGAGGAACCATTATCTCCGGATGAAGCCAGGGAGTTGGACAGACTGGAGCGCAAGCTCAGTTACGAAGATCTCCGGTTCTGGCGATCCCTGGCAAGGAATCAGTTGCGGAAGGAGAACGTTGGAGTTAAGAAGCCTGCCAGACAACAGACTTGGTCGGAGTGGATATGGGGCACCAAGAAGGAAGAAGACGAGTCTACCACAATGACCGAGGAGCAGCGGCAGGAGCTCTACAATGCGATCGACTGGGATGAAAAGAAGGTCCTTGCTGAAAGCGTGGATCTTCCGAGAGAATCAGTCAAAATTCAAGTCAACTCAAGTCTCAGAGCCGGGAGCCTCACCTTGAAGCGTGATCCTCATGGGAAAGCGAATGAAATAATGAAGTTTGTGTTTGACAATTTCAGAGCTAAGGCCCTACAACGGCCCGATTCGTTCTTCATCGATGTGGATCTGGGAGGTTTGAGAGTGTATGACGGCACAACCGAGGGAAGTCTTTTCCCACAGATCGTCAGAGTCAAGGATTCCCTCCCAAGTCCAAAAGGCGACGACTCGACCAACTATCAGGATCAGGAGCTAGCATCTGAGGATAGTGCGGATGAAGATGAAGATAGCCTATTCCATCTTCAGGTGGAGAAGAACCCTCTCAACAGCGATGCAGACTCGGCAATTAAGCTCAAGCTGAAGAGTATCGAAGTGATTTACAATCCAAAATTCATTGTCGAAGTCGTCAAATTCTTCAGGCCTCCAGAGCGACATATGGAATCAATTGGGGCGCTTCTGGACACGGCAGGAGCCACTGTAGAAGAGATCCGACAACAGACTCGAGCAGGATTACAGTTTGCTTTGGAAGAACATAAAACGGTCGATGCCCAATTTGATATCCAAGCACCTCTGATCATCGTTCCGGAGAGCATCACACAAGAGAGCTCTCTTTGCTTGATCCTCGACGCTGGTCACGTCAGTGTCAACAGCGAGCTGGTCGACAGGGAGACCATTAAAGAGGTCCAGTCTAAGCAGAAAAGACCGTACAGCGAAGAGGACTACAAACAGCTCGAAGGCTTGATGTATGACAAGTTCTTGTTTAAGCTTGATTCTACTCAGGTTCTTATTGGCCCTGGAATTGAGGCCACCAAATCTCAATTAAGCTCTAGCGAGGCCTCGAGAAATCTGCACATCATTGACCGCATTAATGTGGATTTTGTCTTGGAACTTTGTATTGTTCCAAAGTCAGCTGAGCTTACAAGAACTAGACTCTCTGGTCATCTTCCAGAGCTACATGCTTCTATGTCCGACAAGAAGTACAAAAACTTGATGAAGCTGATCGACATTGCGATTCCACGCTTTGACGACGACGGGAAAACGGACACGCAATCGGAACAAGCGTCGGGGAAGGGATTGGCAGCAGAGAGTACATCAGGTGCCAGAGCACGATCTCCATCCTTTCAGCCGTCAAATCGAGAACTTCCCGTTGTCGACGAGGATTCTGATGTTGAAGAATCCGCTAAGGAGCAACAAGCGAAGAAGACAGATAGGCCGATCAATCTGCATCGACGAGAGTTCGAATTTAAATTTACCGTTGGCAAGCTTCGCGGCTCACTGTTTCGCGCCGATCCGAATGATGAGAGAGCTGACCAACTACTGGTCGAGTTGGTCGCCGAAGGATTCGAGTTGGATTATTATGCGCGACCTTACGACGTGGTTGCCGAAGTACTTCTGAAATCTCTATGCGTGGACGATCATATTGAAGAAAACCCTGTCCCTGAATTCAAGCAAATTATTTCCTCAAAAGGATTGGATGCTGAGGAAGACAAAGACCTGTTCCATCTCAAGTTAGTTCGAGTCAAACCTGAGTCCCCTGAATTCATCTCGACATTCGAGGGGATAACCACAAACCTTGACATATCGGTCTCCACAATTAATCTCGTTGTCACTAGGAAGACTCTTCTGACGCTTTTGGATTTCATTCTCCTCACATTTACGAGCCCAGAACAGCCGAGGCAGGTCGAAGAACAAACCGACAAGGCTATTCAGGAAAAACCGCAAGATGATCAAATGCCAGAACAGGCCGGGAAAGTTCGTATAAAGTCAAACTTGAAGAGCATTGCGCTAATTCTCAACAACGATGGTGTCCGGCTTGCCACATTGAGTCTGAACACTGCTGATGTCGGTATCTTCCTCGTCGGCCGTGTCATGCAGGTGCAGTCCCGGATCGGTAGCTTGACCCTAATTGACGACGTCAACGTGGGCGCTTCGGAAGATTCGCCTGTTCGGAGGCTCCTGACTATTGAGGGAGAAGACTTCGCGGACTTCAAGTACCAGACATTTGATCCCAACAGTGAAGACTATCCCGGCTACAACTCGGAGGTTTTCCTGAGGTCCGGCTCCATCAAAATCAACTTCCTGGAAGAGCCTTATCGGAAGATCATTAATTTCCTGGTCAAATTTGGCAAGATGCAGGCGATTTTCAATGCGGCGCGTCAGGCTGCAGCTAATCAAGCAACTCAGCTGCAGGAGAATGCCTCGCGCATGCGATTTGATATCGTGGTCAAGACTCCGATCCTTGTGTTTCCACGAGTCATGAAAGATGATCGCCCTCGGGATTCAATCACTGCTCACCTGGGTGAGATATACGCCAGCAACACCTTCGTTCCTCTAGATGATAACAAGGAGAGCCCAGCTGTCAATATGATCTCTGCTGGTATCCGCAACATTCGCCTAACTTCGAACTTTCATTTTGAAGGGGGAGTAAGCGAAGAGCTGGAAATGATCCAAAAAGTGAACCTCGACTTTAGCATATGCTATCTGGAGCATCAACCAAACCTTCCACGTCCTGATATCGAGGTCGAAGGGTCTATATCCCCAATAAATCTTAGAATATCGCAAACGCAACTCAAGTTCCTCTTGGAACTATCAAAGACCATACCTGGTGCCTTCTCTCCTCCTGACAGCGAGCAGCAGGAAATCGAAGCAATGCAAGCTCTACCCTCGACGACGACGGAGCCGGTGAAAGAAGCGGTATCAAAAGCGACCAAAGAAAAAGAAAAACCGGCGCACGCGCCCCAAGACACTCGCCCGGGTCAGGAGACATGGGTGAAACTCGACATGATATTCAAGGTGGACAGTGTTGGCCTGGAGCTTATCCTTGCCAAGGAAGACGAGCCAGTTGGTCGTTTGGAAGACTCGAGCTTATCTAAATTCTCGCTGAACGACACGAGGGTCAAGTTGCGTATGTTGACAGATGGTGCATTAGAATCGGAGCTCTTGATCCATTCTTTCTCGATCCGGGACAGCCGCGCGAAGGAAAGCAACAAATTTAGAAAGATAATGTCTCTGATCAAAAGTGACGTTCAGCAGCAGTTTATGGCTAACATCTCAGTGTCTCCTGGGCGGGACAAGCACCTCATTGCCATGTTCACTATCGATAGTCCGCGAATTATATTCGCCTTGGATTACTTATTCGCTTTGCAATCGTGGGCAAGCACAGCATTCGCAACCGAAGAAACGACTGAAGTCGAAGAGGGTAACGAAACGCCTGAAGAATCTGATGCTGAATCCAGTGTTGTTGCCAGCACAGACAAGTCCGCAGTTGTATCTTCAAACGGTGGTGACACCTCGGCGAATGGTGGCCGGATGACAGTATCTTTTAGGGCAAACATTGTGGACGCTCAGATCATTCTGATAGCAAACCCTACTATCTCAAACACGGAGGCCATAGTTCTCGGGACAAAACAGGTGCTCTTGTCCCATCAGAACGTCTCAACCTTGCAGATAAACAAGGTTGGCATGTTCCTGTGCCGCATGGACAGGTTCGAAACCAGCAGGCTCAGAATATTAGACGACTTCACAGTTGAGATGTCCATGGATAACCGTCCGCAAGACAAAGGTTCAACATTGACCAGTATCGATATGCATGTTGAACCTTTGGTTCTACGTTTGTCACTGAGAGATATTCTCATTGCGACTCAGATTGTAAACAAGGCGTCCCAATTGACGAATCGCGGCCAGAATGCCGACAGCGGGGGGCAGAAAAAGGCAAAGGAAACCAGAGCGAACAATGCGAAGTCCTCAAAGAATAGAACGTCAGGAGGCAATACCTCTTCAACCCCAACCGCCTCAAAAGCCTTGCGAAATGGGAGCGGGACTGACACCTCTGATCAGAGGCTTGTACCTCAACGCTCCGCTGTCATAAAGCGAGAGGAGCTGACCGCCCAGATTGATGGTGTCCGAGTCATCCTTATCGGTGATCGACACGAACTCCCACTGCTTGATTGGAGCATCAAGAAATTCAACGTCGATGTTCGAGATTGGTCAGCAGCTATGAACGCTGACACAAGTTTCGATACTTTCATCAATGTGTATAATTTCTCAAAGTCGGCCTGGGAGCCGCTGATAGAGCCTTGGCAACTTGGATTCCACATGGCGAAGGAACTAAATCCCGAAATACTGTCAATAGAAGCTTACTCACACAAGACGATGGAGCTCACGCTCACCTCGGCGACGATCGCCTTGGCGTCGAAGTCCTTCCAGTTCCTTTCCACTGACGAGGACGTCCTTTCGAAGCCCAGAGGCGCCGATGCACCTTATCGAATTCGCAACTACACTGGCTTCGACCTTCAAGTCTGGGCTGATGTTGGTGCAGAAGAAGGCGGGCCAGCAGCGAAGCTCAGTGACGGGGAAGAATACCCCTGGAGATTCGAGGATCCGACGGCCATGCGTGAGAATCTCACTCCCGAAGGCAATGCGGGTCTTGTGGGAGTCAAGCTCGAGGGCAGCGGCTTTGATAGTGTCAATCGCATCCCCGTCATTCGGGAGGGTGAGACACTGTATAACCTCAAGCCGAAGAAGGACAAAGTCCTTCACAAGCTGCTCGTGGAGGTTAGATTAGGCACAGACAATGTGAAGTACATCACATTCCGCTCCCCGCTTCTCGTTGAGAACAACACGCAGATCCCTGTGGAGATGGGGATCTATAGTCCAGAGGAAGGTCACCTTCTCAAAATTGAGAAGATCCTACCGGGTGACGCTCGACCTGCACCGGTCGGAGCGGCCTATTTGCATTCCATCGTCATTCGCCCTGACCAAGGGTTTGGTTATGACTGGTCAGATGAACAGTTGTACTGGAAGGACCTCTTGCGACGGCCAACGCGGACAATTACGTGTAGGAGCGAGGCCCAGTCCCCTCCATTCTACTTCCAGATGAATGCCTCTTATGATGCAAAGGATCCTCTCACCAACATCTATCCTTACATGAGGATTCGAATTTTCGCCCCTGTTGAGATCCAAAATTTGCTTCCTTACGACTTTAAATATCGCATTTATGACAAAAATACAAAGAAGGACTGGACCAATTTTCTCCGAAAAGGTGGCGTGAGCCCTGTACATGTCGTTGAGCTGTCGCACCTCCTGCTTCTCAGCATCGATCTGCAGGACTCGGTCTTCAGGCAGAGCGAGTTCGCTATCATCAATGGCAATGCACAAGATTTCAGAAGAGAGCACGTGCTTTCACTGAAAGACGAGCGAGGTATCCAGTTGAGACTGAAACTGCATTACTTCAACGTGCCTGATAGCGGCGGCGCTTTCAAGGTTTCAGTTTACAGTCCTTACCTTGTCCTGAACAAGACAGGCCTGAGCATGGATATTCAAAGCAAGGGCTTCCTCCAGTCTGCAAGGGCGGCTGCCGGCCAAGGGATCAGGACAGACTCGAGGAACGGCGGTCGTGCGCTTCCTTACATGTACTCTTATCCTACGGACGATCAAAAGAACCGGTCTCTCTTGAAGATTGGCGACTCTGCCTGGAGCAAACCACAGAGTTTTGACGCGATCGGTAGTACATTCGAGGTCGTCTTACCGGCGAGAACGGGCCGATCCGAATTCCACGCGGGAGTCTCCATCGCTGAGGGTGAGGGCAAATATAAGTTGACAAAGGTTGTCACCATCACTCCTCGCTTCATTCTGAAGAATAAGCTGAACGAAGATCTACTGGTTCGAGAGCCTGGCTCGTCCAATGTCCTGGAGCTCAAGAGTGGAGACCTTGTGCCTCTCCATTTCTTGCGCCAGGTTCCAGAGAAACAGTTGTGTCTCTGCTTCCCTGGTGTAAATAATCAATGGTCGGCCCCTTTCAATATTGCGAACGTCGGAACGATCCATGTGAAGCTAGCCAAGGCAAACCAGCGCCAGAGACTTATCAAGGTCGATATCATCATGGAATCGGCAACACTGTTCCTCCACTTCAGCTTCGAAACCCGACATTGGCCATACTCGATGCGTAATGAGAGCGACACAGAATTCATGTTCTACCAAGCTGTAAGTGCTCTTGTTATCGAACATCTAAGGTGCTGCTAACACAACCAGAACCCCAATGTCGAGGAAGACGAAGAGGACAGGACAAGCGGCTGGCGGCCAATTCGCTACCGTCTCCCGCCGCGCAGTATCATGCCTTACGCCTGGGATTACCCAGCTGCAAAGAACAAGTCGCTAGTTCTACAATGCAACGGCAAGGAAAGACATATAAAGCTTGCGGAAATTGGAAACCTGATTCCGATGAGGGTTCCTCCAACTCAGCCTGGCGCACCTCAGAAGATCATTGATATCAATATCGTTGCAGACGGACCTACGCAGACCCTTGTGCTGTCGAACTTCAAGGCTTCTAAGAGCATGTATAGGCAGCGAAAGGAACAGACCTCCCAGTCAAGTGTCGCTACAGGATTCGAGGTCAAGGAGTTGAACTCTGATATCAATTTCAAGGCACAGCTTCGTTTGGGTGGAGTCGGGATATCCTTGATCAACCAGAACCTGAAGGAGCTTGTCTACATCACTTTCCGTGAGATCGAGCTCAAACTGCGAGAGTCAAGGATGTATCAAACTCTGAATACCACAATCAAGTGGATTCAGGTCGACAATCAGCTATACGGAGGCATATTCCCTATCCTGTTGTACCCGAGTGTGGTTCCCAAGACAGGGAAGGAAATGGAAGCCCATCCGATCTTCCACGCCATGGTTACACGTGTGAAGGACGATTCATATGGCGTCCTATATATCAAATATGCGACTGTCCTTCTGCAGCAGATGACCCTGGAACTCGACGAAGACTTCGTCTTTGCAATGCTGGATTTCGCCAAGATTCCTGGTGCTTCATGGTCTGAGGAACAGGAGGGCAAGTTGTGCGAGGAGGCTCTCGACATCCCGGAGCCAAAGCAAGAAGATGCCGGCCAAGACGTATACTTTGAACTCCTCCACTTGCAGCCTATGCAACTAGACCTCTCCTTTATGCGTACAGAGCGGGTCAACGTCGAGGACAAGATGCAGCCTTCAAACCCCTTGATGTTCTTTGTCAACGTCATGACGATGTCCATCGGAAATGTCAACGACGCACCCGTCCGTCTGAACGCCCTGATGCTGGAGAACGCGCGAGTCTCGATCCCCATGCTTATCAACAATATCAGAACGCACTATACGCAGGAGTTCCTCCGCCAGGTCCACGTCGTCCTTGGCTCGGCCGATTTCCTAGGAAACCCTGTCGGCCTATTCAACAATGTCAGTTCCGGCATTACGGATATATTCTACGAACCGTATCAGGGATTGGTCATGACCGATAGGCCTCAGGATCTGGGCTATGGACTCGCGAGAGGCGCTTCGAGCTTCGTCAAGAAGTCCGTATTCGGCATTTCGGACAGTATGGCCAAGTTCACTGGAAGCATGTCGAAGGGCCTGGCAGCGGCAACGCTGGATAAGGAATTCCAGGACCAGAGGCGGATGGCGAAGGCGCGAAACCGGCCGAAACACGCCCTATATGGGGTTACATCTGGCGGTAACGCGTTCGCCGCCAGCATAGCCAGTGGCATCGGGGGTCTAGCGCGTCATCCAATTGAGGGTGCAGAAAAGGAAGGCTTCGCAGGTTTCGTCAAGGGCGTCGGAAAGGGTGTCCTGGGACTAGCCACCAAGCCGGCGATTGGTGCATTCGACCTTGCTTCAAGTAAGTGTGATGGATGCTTTCTATTTATCTAAAAATTACTGATCTGACCACCAACGACAGGCCTTGCTGAAGGTGTCCGGAACACCACTACGGTCTTCGACCCGGAGGGTCTGGAGCGCGTCCGTCTCACCCGCTTCATCGGCATGGACGGCATCGTGCGGCCGTACTCGCAGCGCGAGGCCCTGGGCCAGTTCTGGCTCAAGACCACCGACGACGGGAAATATTTCAACGAAGACTACATCGCGCACCTGGAGCTCCCCGGCCGCGACATGCTGGTTATGCTGACGTACGACCGGATCATGCTCGTGCGCTCCAAGAAGCTCCGCACCGAGTGGGACATCAAGCTCACGGACATCCAGACCATCTCCAAGGAGCGCACGGGCATGAGTATCACCCTCAAGGGCGGCGCCAACGGGCCGTTCATCCCCGTGCAGGACGAGAGCTCGAGGAATTGGCTGTATAAGCAGATTGCTATTGGTGAGTAGGACCACTCACTTCTCTCTGAATAAATCAGAAGTTCTAACATATGTCCTTCAGCTGTGAATGCATTCAACGAGAAGTATAATGCAAAGGGTTAAAGGCACATGGTCTTTTAGAAATGTTTCTTGCTCACGAAGTCATGTCGAGACGCCTTAAGAGAGAAAGGTACGCATGAAAAACTTTGATTTCATCACGCACGCGCTTCGGTTTTATTTGTAAAGTACACAAACGAACGAACGACCCGCTGGCCATAACGTGTCATAGTTTGTTTGGAATGTTGGAATGGCAACTGGGTTGATTGTAATGTTGATGTTGACGTCGATGTTGATGATGAGGAATAATTGATGTTTCTCGGGATGGATTATTTGATTGCCGCTGGCTACTGATTGCATGGTCGCATGTTTGCATGTCGCTTTTTTTGCCGGGTTCCTTATTTATTTTGTTCTATATATGTGTGCTCTGTACAGAAATGAGATGAGAGATGTCTATCTTATACTAGGGGTAGTTTGATTGTTTGTTCTTTCTTTTTCATTACAATGATGTCTCTTGACTCGCTCAAGACATAGAACATATCATGTAACTACTCTCTGTTCCGTCTAATTATTATCTCTTATCTCACTTAAGACTCGGACGTTCGTGACCAACGAACGCTTCCAAATTGATTGTACAGGACATAGAGAATCTTGAATAATGATAGCCAGGCCCGTCAGCTAGGTAGGTAGCATCGAATACGGCAACGGAGTCTTCTCATGTCCTTCAATTCATTCAAGCTCGAAAAGGTGTCTATCAAGTGAACCATTATGATATTATATCTACCTCTCCTTCCCTTCGTGACAATGAAGACAAATCAAAATTATATACCCGATCCTAATACAACTCATCAAGGAAACAACCAAAAAGCCGGTGATAAAGACGCCCCTCAAGTCCATGGAGCAAACAACACACGATCCATCCCATCTACATGATAGAATAGAATAGACAGTACAGGGTATAGGACTTTTACTTCTACTTCCCCTCCGCGCGCTCCACCAGCCGGTCCTCCAGCCCCATCGGCTCCCAGACGTCCCGGGCCTTCCTGTTCTGCGCCCACACCACGTCGCCCTGGAGGAAGACGACGACGCCGCCTTTGCCGCTCGCGCTGGCCGTGATGCGGAACAGGGGCTGGCCGTTCTGCGGGTGCGCCTCGCGCAGCGGGAGCATGATGAGCCCTTGCTCGGAGCACCACGCCTCGACGATGTCCTTGAAGGCGATCTCCTCTGGGGGTTTGGGCTTTGGAGGGGGTTTTGCCGCGGCGGGTTCCTTGTCTGGGCGGGGTGCGGCAGTTTCGCGGGGGAGAGGTGGCTGGCCTGGAGCTGGTTCTGGCAGTGGGAGTTCGGTGGCGGCGCGGTCGCCGAGCTGGACGGCGAGGTCCATCATGCGCAGGCCCTTCTTCCACTCGTCGTCGACGACGGCCATTTCGTTGAGCTCGGGCGGGATCTGCGACCGCCACCAGGTGAACCACTCGCCGACCTCCTCGTAGTTGGGCTCGTTGGTGAGCCAGATGTGCAGGATGTTGTGCCACTTGGGGAAGAACTCGGCCGCGAGGAGGAGCGCGTAGACGTTGGGCTTGAAGTAGTCCTTCCACTTCAGGACGTCTTCCAGGGCCGTCAGGTCCTGGTCCTGAGGGTTGATTTCGAAGTGGTCCCGTAGGTGGCTCGCGAGGCGGGGCAAGAGGTGATTCCGCAACGCGACATCGAATTCGGAGCCCAGGGCGTCTCTCCAGAGGTCGATACCGCTGACGAGACCCTTGCGCAGGTCCCATGTATCCAGCACGACGCGGAATTTCCTCTTCGCGTCGGACATAAGACCGGTCGCATGTTTGGGATCCGTGTGCCGCTCGTCCAGGTACTGGAGCCATGTAAACAGCCACCACGGAAAGCGCGAGCTCTCTTTCGATGACGGATGGCGTCTGCTGCTGCTCCGGGGTTTCCATTCCTTGATGGCGGCGCTTAGCTTGGGGACGACAAGCTGGTCAAGGACGTTGTGGTGGACAAATGATGGTAGAATCCCCTTCCACGCAACAACCAACGAGGTCGCCGGTGAGGGATCATAGACGTCCCAATCGTTCAGAAGTGCTGAGCGCACCCGAGGCAGCCAGAGGGTATATATCATCGTCTCATACGGCGATGTAGACTGTCTCTGTCTCTCTTCGTCGCCGTCCCTTCGGGATAAGAGTGGTTTGAGACGCTGGAGATTCGACACGAGAAACGTAGGGTTCTTCAGGGGCTCCCAGTTCTCCATTGCCTGGCGGAATAGAGGATGTAGGGCGCCGACTGCGACCTCTGAGAGCCGATATTCATCGAAAACATCACGGTATTCGCTCTCCATCAGCACCAGCTTGCTGGTCACGTCCTCAATTCTCGCGGCCAGGTCATCTTCCACGTTGAAGATCTCCAGTGCCGCGACTGCCGAGACCAACGCAGTAAGCTGGTCCATCTTAGCCTGTGTAGCGTCCATCTCTTCCACTATCTGAGCCTCCTCGAGCTCGATAAACTTCTTCCTTTCAGACAGCCCCTTCCATTCATCGGCAAACGCTTCGAGATCATGTCGAGCCCGCTGTGCGATCTTCAGAGCCTCGGCCTCTCTCTGGTTCACGAACTCCATCGCGGTCATCAAGCCCGCGGTGGACGTCAACACCCTCTGCTCCTTGCCCGTGGCGTCTATCAGCGACTTGAGAACGTTCGGGACCTCGAGGCCTGCCATATCAGCTTCGATCTCTCGAGCCGTTCTGAACCGGGGCTTTGGAGGCCCGGCCGGCGTGCTCGTCCCGCTGCGACCCTCGCGTCTGCGCTCCTCCTTCCTCCTCTGGCGCCTCCGTCGCTCTTCTTCGTCGGAGCTGTCTTCCAGCAGCTCGCCCCGCCGTGCGGCCTCGCGCTTCTCCTCCTCGCGGGCCTGCTTGGTCTTCTCGCGGATGGCGCCCAGCCCGACACCCTGCGGCCGGACCTGAGCCTCGATGGGGTTGACGATACCCTGCCCGCTGGCACCCAGACCCTGGCCCTCGACGTAGCCCATCTTCGCCATCATGCGCGCCGCGAACGAGTTACCCCCCAGGATGGATCCTGGCTTGGCGCCTCCGCCTCCACCAGGCTTGGGGGTCCCGGCATTTCGTGAGTTCGAGTTCATCATGTTGCTCCACTGGCTGCGACCTGCGCTTCCCAGGCCAGACGGAGGAGGCGATTCCGAGCGGGAGGAGGCTCGATTGAAGCCGCGAAAGCCAAATGCGGGCCGGGTGTCCTCTTCGTCGGAGCTCATGTCGTCGACCTTGCGCTTCTGGCCCGCGTAGGGCGATCTGGACGGCGAATCCATGTCGGGCAGAGCGAGCGGGTCACGAACGGACCAGAGAAGAAAAGAAAGAAAGAGAGAAAGAAGAGCAGGACAGAGCGCGCTCTCAACGCGTGCAGCGCGATGCCATCTGGCCTCTCAGACAACGCGCGACGCGGCGTGTGCAGGTGGCGGCGGAGGAGGAGGTTGAGGCTCTTGGAAAGAGGTCTCGGTCTGTCTCCACCAGAGCCAAACGGGAAGCAGCCCGCTCGGCGCGGGAAAAAGCAGGCGCCGAGCGCGCCCGAGATCCCGAGGGCGATGACGTTAAACGTCCCGTCGCTCCGACCTGCCCCTCGTCCTCGCCCCTCTCTCAATTGATCTCTTCTCTTCCCTCCCTCTCTCTTCTCTCCCCTCTGTCCCGGATCAGTCCTCCAGTCTCGATCGCTGTCCATTCCCCCCCGTCTAAGACAGTTGAGCAAGCCGTTTCCCATCCACCATGGCTGCTTCCCTCGTTCGTCCCTCTGCCGCCCGCGCCGCCCTGCGTGCCGGAGCTTCGGCTACTCGTACTGCTGGACTTGCCGGCACCAGCTTCGTCCGCGGCAAGGCGACTCTCCCTGACCTGGCCTGTATGTTTGCGCCTGTAGTCCCCTGTGTTTGTCAATATATGTCCTTGATTACATTGCCCGGCCCCTCATCGGTGCACTGTGGATTGGATTGTTTTTGATTGTTTTGTTTCTGGATGACGATGATGCACATCGACACAAACCCTCTCTTTGAAATCTTGTTGCACAGCCATTGGCATGGAAACTATAAACCAAACCGATCCATCAAACCCATTGACTCATTGACCATTGTCTCTGCATGAAACTACTAACACCGGACGCAGACGACTACGGCGCCCTCGAGCCCGCCATCTCGGGCAAGATCATGGAGCTGCACCACAAGAACCACCACAACACCTACGTGACCAACTACAACGCCGCGCTCGAGAAGCTGCACGAGGCGCAGGCCAAGAACGACGTGGCGGCCCAGATCGCCCTGAAACCCGCCATCAACTTCAACGGCGGCGGGCACATCAACCACACCCTCTTCTGGGAGAACCTGGCGCCCAAGAGCGCCGGCGGCGGTGACCCCCCCTCGGGCGCGCTGGCCAAGGCTATCGACGACGTCTACGGCGGCTACGACAAGTTCAAGGAGAAGTTCAACGCCGCCCTGGCCGGCATCCAGGGCAGCGGGTGGGCGTGGCTCGTCAAGGACAAGGAGACGGGCCAGATCAGCATCCGGACCTACGCGAACCAGGACCCTGTCGTGGGGCAGTACATTCCCCTGCTGGGTATCGATGCCTGGGAGCATGCGTACTAGTAAGTCATCCCTCTGCATCATCTATCTCTCAAGGTGAGAGTTATGCAAGATACTGATTACTCTCCACAGCCTCCAGTACCAGAACCGCAAGGCCGAGTACTTCAAGGCCGTCTGGGAGGTCGTCAACTGGAAGGCCGCTGAGAAGCGCTTCGCCGCTTAAACGGCCTTTGGCCTAGGATTTTATGTATTGTATGCTGTCTATCTCTAGGATAGTATCTAATCGAGAATCTACTGAATGATTCAAGTTAACGGAAACTTCAGTCCCCCTACCATGGTAGTAACTGCCACTGTAACTACCGGGTCACCAATCAGATGCGTGGATCTACACAGGCCCACAACAAGGAAGCAATGTACTGGCATCTCAATAATAATGGATGGATGCAAGCAACAGCACTGCATTGCACTGACGTAAATCGTGCCCAGTTTATTATGGACAGTAGGTATCCAGTCGTTGTGTGTATGTACAGAAACGGGTCATGTAGATACAGATTCTGCCAAGCAGAGAGCTTGACTTGACAGATAAAAAAGGTGATAAATAGATACATAGAAAAAGGGAATAAAAAAGAAACCATAAGCGATCGTCAGCCAGCCGCCCCTTTACACACATACATAGGAGACATCGGTCGGATAGACCAAGACACGCACGATACGCTCAGAAAAAAAGGAAATTAAAAAAAAGAAATGGATAGGACAGCCATGCTCGGAGGGGTATGGGTATGATGAAATAAACAGGAAAAATCAGGCATGAAAAGCCTTTGTTTGCATGACATGCATGACACGGCGCCTCCCTGGACCGGGGGTCATCGTAGCCCTAGCTACCAACGCCAAACCAACCACATGATTTTTTCAGTAAGAGAACCGCCATCCCATAAGAATAGGAAAGGGAAAACAAAACAAAGGGAAAGGAGACTCAGGGGGTAAAATCGTTCGTGGACCAGCGGATCGTGATGTCAGATAAAGAAACAGGCAGACAGACGAGTAGGCATGAGGTGTCCAACCGAGGAGCACAATCGTAAGAAAAAGGAAGCCCTGCAACCCATGGTACAATACGCCTCATGTTCCTTGAGACACGCCGAGATATCCCAAAAGAAAAGGGAAAAGAAAATCCAAACGATCGCTTTTCTTTCGTGGCTGGTCCCCAAAACGTGACAATGGCCCCATGTCAAAAAAATGTACAGTAGTGCGTGACAAAGTAAAACGTCAAAAGAGACAGCGTGCCAGTCATATCGGAAAAAAAAATAAGAAAAAAAGGAATGCTGAAGGAGCGTATTAAGTTGGATCTGATCAGTCATCATGCCATTCGTCGTGAGCGTCGCTCAAGGAGCCTCGATCTCCGTTCCGATTCTTCATCGCCCGTCAAGGAAGGTTTTGGACTCGTAGTATCCTCATTCGTTGCACTAGCGGCCGTGGCAAGGGAAGAAGAGGGACGGCTCGCTGAAGGCGCGGAAAATCGCTTTTCCTTCTCCCTTCTGAATATGCTAATAGGTGATGCGGGCGTCGCAGGGGAACTACGCCCGGAATCTTTTTGAGATCCTATCCCACTTGCTCCTTTCATCCAACCAAGGAGTGAAAGCGAACTGCGTCGCTTGTGCTCCACGCTTTGTGCCGTGACAGGACGCGAATCTGTCCCACGGGATAAGGGGTTCGACTCGCTACGCTGTCGCGAGATGATACCATTATCAATGTATTGTTTCGAGTCATCAAAACATTTGGGAGTGCTGGGTAGGACTGCACTACGAGCAGAGTCCATTCCTTCAGTGACCGAGTTCTCTCTCTGACGCTTTTCGTTACTCGGACGTCTTGTCTTGCGGACCACAGGAGAAGGTGCCCCGTCTTTGTCGACTGGATCTGGCGCTGGAACCTGTGGTTGCCGTTGAGAATTACGGGATGAGCGGCTGAAGAAGGGAGGCCGAAGGCTCAGCCGCCGTCGGGGTTGAGACTCGGGGCTCCGCTGTGGATTGCTCCCCCGCGTGAGAAGACGCAGTGTAGGATTGCGAGAGACCTGTGACTCATCGCTACTTGAACGTTTGCTGTTGCGAGAGAGAGACGTGCGAGATGGAATTCGTTCCGAATCGGGAGGAAGGATTTCGGGATCCAGAGTAGGCTCCGTTAATTGTGTTTTGTTTCGGACTTTCCTTCCGACTCGTTCCTTTCTGGAGCGAGGACCACACTGTGCGGCTTCGAGCCAATCCTCTGGGGTCAAAGGAGGTGATGAGGGCCGACTAAGCTGCATCGATGCCGCCTCGCTCATGGAAGATGTCGACAAGGTCGTAGAACGCTTCTTCTTACTGGCCAAGACCTCTCCGACGCCCTCCCCATTGAACATAATATCACCACCGTAGCAGCTAAGTACTGGGTTGCTCGGGGTCCCGGGACCTAGAAGTCGAGTGGCTTTAGAAGATCCGCGGCCGAGGTAACGGTACGAAGGGAACATGCTGGGCAATTCATCTCCAGAGGTACTTTGTGTGGCATCGCTCGCTGCCGTTCCCATGGTACCCGATATACCGCTGACGGCGGTGCTGGGCCGCGTTGTGATCTCATCCGCAGAACGTGGCCGGCGAAGCTTCCGCGTCATGTACGGAGAACCCTGATCGTATCGAGTTTTCTCCGCAACGATACTGCCATTTGAACCGCGGCTCGTCCCCGGGTTGGACGTGCTCATCGTATCCGGAGTCGGTGGCAGTCTGCCACTACCGAATATCGGAGCGTCCAGACGCGGACTATCAAGATGATATTGCTTGTGAGCAGACTTCGGCTGGAAAGCGCTCCCTAATCTTCTCAAGTGAGCCCTATTGGAAACGTCGGACACTGCTCGATCTCTTGACTTTGGTGCCGTGGCGTCGAAGACATCTTCCCGAGGCTGGATCCACCGGTCAATCCGAGCAATCTTGCTCTCTTCCATGTCTGAACGGTAGGGATTTGAAACTTTGGGAGTCGAGGCCGTGGCCTGAGCTGCAGCCTCAGATTGATCCAATCTGTCGGACAGTATTGGACCGTCATATGGATCGAAGTAGCTGCACTCGCTGAGAATGCTGAGTCTTGGAGACTCTGGTTCAGTGGTTTCATTAGTGGATTGCAAGCTCTCGGTCTTTGTCAATATGCTAGACGTTCCGTGAGATTTGTCCTCGTCGGCCACGTAAAGACTGCGCAGAGCGGCCGTGTTTTTATTCTCTTCGCGAAGGAAAGACGGAGTTCTCCGCGGGCGATGAGAGCCCGCAGCGCTCGACCGACTTCCAAGAGAACTTGTGGCTCGTTTCGATGAAGTCCTCTCCGGGATTTGAAGAAATATAGGAGCTTTTGGAGTAGAGATTTCAGCAGCGACTAGCTCACTCTCGACCGGGCCGTCCCGAGGATTAGGACGGGCAGTAGATGGCTGTGAGTCGTTTCGACCCGCCTGCAACTCCTCTATCTTGGCTTCGAGCTTGCAGATCAGTTCAACAGCCTCGGTAATGGCCTGATCCCGCTTGTCCAGCTCCAGCCGCAGCTGCTCGTTGGATTCTCGTAATCTCTGGTTGTGCTCCTCGACGTCGCGAAGCTCCTCCAATTCATCCTCTAGTTCACGCATTCTCTCGAGTTCTTCTTCCAATTCCCGCATCCGCTCCAGCTTTTTCTCCAGAGCGGCATTCTGCTGCACGCGATGGAATATCTCGAGCTTAAGATCGAAGTTCAGCTTGTTCAGCTTGGAGACATACTGGTAGAGTGTCAGGCTATGTAGACACCGGCATTATCACTCAGGCACTTACTTGATCCATCTCCCTCATCCCCATCTCTCGGGGATGTTTAAGGCCGGCTGACAGGGCCTCGTTGATCCTCCGTTGCTTCTCCGACTGTGTATCTTCTTGCGAATGCGACGAGGAAGACGGCGTACTTGCCACGCCATTGATAGCGTATTCTGACATGGTTCTCCGCGATCCCCGTGATGCACGTTGCTCCTTGATCAGATCTTGCAGCAGAGTCGAAGTGGGGTTTACAAGCGATGACGTTCCGGAATCTGAGTTTCCTACAGGATTGAAAATCATCAGCATTCTGTGTCATTTGATGTCCGAGAGCCACAACATACGGTATTCCCGAGGGGGAGGAGTTGCTGGCTGTCCGTTCATCGCAGATTGGTTCCTTGCTAGCCTCGAGATCTCTGTGGAACAGTCAATACCGCGGTTCACGGACATGGGGTTGGACAAAAAGCCCATACCTGTGTTGATCGGCGGAACATTTACCCCTCTCTTGCTACTGACTCTGGAGCGGGAGGATGATGAACCATCAGAACCACCTGGAGAATCGACGAGTCAGTCATACCACGCCGTTCCGTTGACGGACGCGGAACTGGGGACTCACGGGAAGGACGAGTCCTGGGGGAGACCAGCCGGGTGGGCGACGCAACGTCTGAATAATAGAACGAGGATCGCAAGGGCGAATTGGTCGACTGCGCCGTGGCAGAGCCACGCCTTTGATTGTCTTTGTTCATGATTATTATTATGGCCGAATGGTCCTACTGATGTGGCTCGCGGGCGAGAACACGCGGGTGGCGCGCGGAGTGGGACGGCAGAGCACAATGGACTTTGTACAACGACAACCCTCATTGGAGGGATAATTGGCCGATGATGCGTCGAGGAACCAGGTCTCAATGCTGAGGACCTGCGATGGCAATTGCAAGTGTCCAGAGAGTCGCGCGGAGCCAGCGGGACGCGAGGGGGTCAAAGGGATGAAAGGCGTAGGGAAACAGCAGATAATGATAGGGCGGTTTCAATGGGCTGCATTAGCGACGTAGGGATCAGGGGTGGAAGAGTTGTGGAGGCCGGTTGCAGCAGGACAGCGTGGAATTCCAGAAAGGAGAGAAAGACAGAACAACGCAGGTCTGCTGCTGGTGGTCAGAGATGCAGGAGGGATGCAGGCAGGATCGTGCAAGAGACGGCCGTCCAGAAGAGTTGGGGACTTTGGGGTTGGATGCAGACGGAAAATTGCCAGAAGAGAGTTGTGGACGAGCAGCGGGCAAGCACCGCACACCATGCGATCCAGACGTCGCGAGTCCAGACGGCGGTTGGCACTTGGCAGCAAACCCCCCGGCTCCGGCTCGCGCGACACGCGGCGCCGCCGAGCCCATCCCAACGGGAAGGGATCTCTGGGGGGCTTCCCAACCGGAGCGCCGCCCGCCGCGCTGGCGGTTTCTGAGCCCTGCTAGCGGCGGATTTTCAGGGGCGGCGCGCCCGCCGCCTCTCCGCCGCTTGCGCAACCCGCTCCCGACATCACTCGCGTGAATCCACCATGGTCGACTCCCTACTCCGCACGAACCATGTTTGTTTCCATGGAGATCTGTCGTTGTCAATAGACTGCACTCGAAAAAAAAGGAGACGTTCACACGGAGCATCTGTCAATTTTCGAGATACGCTAATAATAGCAACACCCTGAGCTATGGTTCCGGCGCAAAGACGGGAACCAAAGACCATGGGATATAACTTCGTTGTCCTCTTAAAAAGAGTAGGCCCTGGCAACCCTGAATTCCACTGCTCCATGGCGCTCGATGTTGCCCCGGATGTCTCACTCTCGGTTCACTCTCGCAGTACTTGACACGGGTAGAACGCCACACCTTGCTCAGTCTCCCGCGGAGTAGGATCACTTTGACGTGCTGTACACACTCCGATCTCACCGGGATCGGATGACAACGCAAGATTGCTCGCGTGGCAAGCGATCTAACTTGATCTGCCTTATTCTCGACGGTGCGCGACGCTCGGGATGATGCCCCCGTACACGTCGCTATATAACACGGAGATTAAGATAGACCGTGCTAATCGACGGTTACCCGATGCGACGGGCGATCCGGGCGTTGCGCGGATACTGAAAATCTCCGACCGCAGAAAAATAAATGTGAATCAGGAGATCAGCCCCTTTTGGATTAACCAACAGCATAGGCTCCAGTCCAATAATTGAGTGCGCGGCCTTTCTGCTGGAGACGAGACTAAGGAGTGTTGAGCATGAGCAGTTTAATTAACTCCTTACTTTCTTTAAAGATTCTTTGATATACCCAATCGAGCACCGTAGGGACCATGTTTACTATCTAGGTAAGACATTTGTGACCATTATATACACTTCAACATCGATACAGTCTCCTGAGGAGGTTGTGTCGGAAATGGAGCCTTCTTTAATGACCGGTTCCTCGCCTCGGGAAGATCTTGAGAACTTGTCATATTAGCTCGGACGTTCCATAAACTCCAGACGATCGTTTAAACTCTCCTTTGGACGGCTTCTGGAAAGCAAAAAAGGATCTAGTGCGTTCATGGTTCGTACGCTAGAATATTCGATATTCGACCTGGATCGTCGACGCAGATTGAGCTATTTCTCGTTGCTCGAAGTAGGTAAGATGTACCTATATAGATTGAAGTCATGAACCGTATATTATGGAAATTATTGCATAAAATGCATAAATCATTGATATTCATTTTGAACTGCACGCGCTGTTCCCTACTTCATACGCCATATCACGTTTTATCATGTCATAGATCATGATCGCGGCGTAGCATCCATCTTCCTTCGCGCTACATGCAGCTAACCACTGCAAATGAACCATCAAGGACAATTGAAACGAACGAGAAGAGAAGACGTCATCCATCCCCACTCGAAAATTCCAAGAATACCATCGCGAATCCCCGCCGTTTCCTCCACCCACCAAGCTTTGAAAAACCGGCGAATGGACATGGCGCTTTGGTATCTAGTTCTACTGGCACTACTGCACGACCTCCTCAGAACCCCGCATCTGCCCCATTTCCTACTCCATTCTCCCCACTCCACCATCACATCGCACATCAATCGCGCAGTCCACAGCCAGTTAAACAGTGATGGTCATTTTGGCGCTACCGCAACTACTACCACTACTACACCAGACCCCTCTTTCCACCCATACCCAGCACCAAAACCATGAGATATATGTGAAAGATTCAAAAACATCACCATGAACAACAAGACATTATTCGACGAAGCACCATTAGACAATGACGTCAGGAGCCACTTTATTTAAATTCTGGATCCACAAACGGGGGCAAGTAACCCGGCGACAGATCCGCAAAGGATTTTGGACGCCAGCGAGCGGAGTTTTGACGCGTATTATACGTGTATGTGTCAAGGTCGTCGAGGCCGACCCTGAGTGGTGTCGACGCATTTATTCAACCGGTTTCTGATCCACAGCATGAAGGAAGGGTCGATGAGATGTCCGATGTTCGATTTTTTTTTTTTGAAAAAAATGAGTTGGTGGATCTGTTGATTATAAGAGCATGTCATGTATGATGGTGTCACTGTGGAGATAGATAGATGGAGGCGGGGATCTGTCGCGGAGCCAGCTGAGGAGGATGGGGTAATTCCGCCGTACTACTAACTAGTCTATTAATATCTCATGTAGGCGGGGCTTTGGTTTTTTTTTGCCCTACGGTTATTTAGGGAGCCCTTTAACAGCATTACTGAACGTAGAATTTGTCCATCGCCTGCAATTGAATAGCTGATTATCTGAGATGAAAATGATATACTCATCACAGGATTCTTGAGTTGGACTCGAAGGAACCGTAATGGTGCTTTAGTAGTAGTCGTCCGATTCCGTATCCACTTTGTCACTACTGGGTAAGATTTCAGTTTGCACCTTTAACTGCGGGAACCACGGAGGGTTCCTGAAAGGGATCTTGATTCACATCTTATTGGTCCCGTGCATACTCAGCGATCAGTTCCGGCGCAAATTGTGGGTTCAAACTTACTTGACACCGGATGACAGGTATCAAATAACGGATGAAACGGTTGACATCCGACGAGAAAAATGAAACTATTTAGGGAAGCCGCTGACTCTTCTGGAAAAGTGAAAAAAATGTAGTTTGGGTACTAATCATCTTTGAAAAGACCGATTCTGTATCTAGGATAGAAGCAATTGAACGAAGAAGTAAATATACAACCGGTAAATATACAACCGATCCTGGTCTCTTCATCATCTGGCTCATCGAGCTTTGAAACTTGCGAGTCTGCTAGCGTTTTACTCCCACCCCCCCCCCCCCCCCCCATCCTCTCCCTCCTTTCTGTCTGTGTCTAGTAGGGACTGAGAACAAACTCCCAAATCCCTTCGAGTCGCAGACGTTCCCCTTTACCATCACCCGTAGTATCAAATCATACCTACCATGGAGGCCAACTTTGTCTGCTGAACAAATTCTGTGCGAATTTTGCTTGCTTGCTATGGAAGAGTTGCGGGCATGCTCCAACCACCAGGATTAGATTGAGCACTCAGATTCTGGGAGCGGGGACCCATCTACGGAGTACACTGGCGCGTTCGAAAAGTATAGTGCTGTTGAATGAAAAAAAAAGGTTTTCGTTGGTACCGTGAGCGAGTGTCAGGGGCATGGGATACGAGGAAATCGGTGATTTGTTGGATATCCGGCCAGGGAGGCATAATAAGATAGATATCCACTGTTTCGAAGGAAATGATCGAATCGAGCAGTCCGCCAAGATGTACGCTTGTTGCGTGGCCTATCATTTTTTCCCCTCAGGATCTGCAGGGAGACAATAAGAACAGGGATATTGCCGATATTTCTGTAATCACATAGAGAAATAAGAGAGCCAGTGCCTTTTTGTCGATCAGCACGTCATAATGTTGATTTAAGGTCATAACCGATCGGATGTTGCATCATGAGTTCAGGGCAATGTTTGCTGTCGTATAGATGTATTAGATTAACGATCATTCATATGATTGGATTAATTTCTAAGACTTCTTGAGATCGTACCCTGGCCCTTGTGGCTAACGTTTGCGATGTGTATCATTGATCAGTTGCCAGAAAACAATGTATTCGGTTGATATTAACTAACGGAAATGCGGCTATCAACAACTGAGGTTTGTAAAACTCCAGAATATTTCTCTGTCATCATCATGCTTGATCGTGGGTAAATCTGATATGGGCACCGTTTTTGCAATATCGAATGTTGGCGAGACCAGCTCCAGCCCTTTCATCAGAACGTTTCGCATTCCCCTTCTGATCATTTCTTCTTTGCCTCTCCAGACCATATGCGCATCTGCTTGGCGCTTTCGTGGGCAATGCGGAATACTGCATGATACGGTCAACCACATGTTCCATGGCAAGTGAGGACGTCTGGAGATTTCCGATAAAAGCGAGAGCGACTTACACTGCCTCTCCGTCTCATCCAAGCCCCGTAAGAACTCAGCGCCCTCGCCGAGGGCACCGCGCGGGTTATGTGCGTGGTCCGCAATCTCTGCGGCCCGCTTCTTAAATGTCTAGAAGTAGCTGTTAGGTACTCTGAAGTGGGAATTGCGAAGGACTATGGCTTGACCTACATAGCTCAAGATGTCCACCATCTCCTCCTCCTCGAAGAGCTCCAGGATCCTGACGCCCAGGCTGTAGAAATGCGGCGCCAGGGAGCGCAGATCGACGGTGCGCGGGTCCGCCTTGAGAGCGTTCATCACCCTTTCCGACAGCGCGGATGGCAGGTCAAGGGTGACGAGACGGGAGGTGCCGAGTCGGGCACTTTTGATATGAGTTCAATTAGATTCTGATCTTCAAGAGAGTAAAAAGAATGATATAGGTGTCGCAAGCGACCTACCCTATGGAAAGCATCTCTCCCAGCCATAGTGGAAGGTCGACGCGGGTTCCCGCTTTGATCTACGAAATTGTCAGTCCGTGAATTTATAGAGGTTACCGAGAAACGAGACGCATACACTTTCGCCAGGATTACCTTCTAAGATGCCGAGCCCAGGTACCTCGAGCTCGAATGTACAGGGAATTTTCTGGACACGGGATTAGCTGGCAACGTTTCCGTGTAGAAACATGTATCGGGGGCTTACCTGAGCATCTGTCAATATGGCATCAACATCGTAATAAGACATATTGGACTAAAAGGTTTCGTTGAGCGGGAAGATCGTGAGTTAAATTGAATTGAATGCTCCTCTCTGGTGCCAGTGAATGGATACCAGTAGATTGGTCCGTCGCGTCCCAGAAGTCGCGGTGCATCACGTGGGACTCCCTCACAGGCCTCCGCGTTCTAAGAGATCATGGATACAGCACCCGACAAACTTCTGAAAAACTTGCAAAGTTTGTTGTTAACTGTACACTGCAAGAATCATACCCGTCTAAGTACTCTCTGCTATTAACACTCCATTTCATCGGCCTTGCCTAAATCTGGACAACAGTACCAATGACAGGCATTCGGCTATCCTGAGGTACCTCTATCCTCTCCATTTTGCCGGTTGATCATCTCTCCTAGGCGGATCTCTGAATTGCTCAAAGAAACAAAGGGCTCCAATTGGCAGAGGCGGACGAGGCTTGTCACAAACTGCGACGGCGATGTGATCATCCGGGTGTCCAGACCCCACTATCTCTTACATCTTCAGCACGTCTTCGATAATTGGGCATCTACACACGCCAGTACTCTGTAAACCTTGATAAGGATTTTTGTGGCGCCCAACAGGCATGTTCTTCGTTATGCTGGATAGCAGATAACCCTCGAATTGGCGCGTTGCGGAATCCCGATAACAGTCGCGTGGGCTTGGCACGGCTCGTCTCAAACGTATGGAAATGCATCCATGGATTTCTGGTGATTGTCATTTCCGCAGTAATATGCCAGGTGACCGCTGATCTTTTCGTTGATTTCCAGGTTTCCCGGTGCTGCGATGAGCCTCCCGGCTGCTGTATGGCTTCACTGCTATCGCCTCTGGACTTTGCTCTTGCGTGTCTGTTGGAGCCGGGGGCCTGAAGGGTGAGATGTGACCAAAGATAACAAAGAGCCCCCTCACAACCGGCTGATCCGGGGGCTAGCTACCTTATCTTTGCTGCGACGATCGGTTTTTTGGACTCTGCTGGCATACTTTCCATGCCGTCTTGGTCATTTTGCTCGCAGTATTTCCGCAAGCAGAGTCTGCATGAAAGACTTGCTCATCTTTCAGGAATAGCCGCATCGTGATGTAGGTGACACGGTACTTTTGGAAGTCTTGCCTGCTCATTCAGGAACAAGCGGATAAATAGTCTGGCAGCTGAAGACTATTTCAAATAGAACGATAAGACTCTGCAGAGTGGTCATGGACTCTTAGTGCTTGCTGAGAGCGCGTTACATGGTGTGGGAAGTATGGATAGATCCACAGCGAACCGCTAACAGTGGGATCTTGTATCACCAGTGGTCTCCAGCCCCGCAGGAAAGGAGTTCGAGGGGGAGTGCGTTTCCGCTGATGCCTTGCAGCTTTGCGCAGCAAATCCACACCAGCTCAGAATAATTGCACAGTGCCTAATATTGACAGTGAAAGCCCTCGCAAAGCATCGCTGCGTCGAATGTACTGGAATGTAACGAGTATACGCAGAATCTCATGTTGCCCTTTGCAGATGGGCGACCGACAAAGGGACCGTCCGTTCAATGGAGGCACTGACAGTGAGCTGAGAGCGATGATTGAAGAGACATTGAAGCAGAGCGCAGTGCATGAGACAAGCAAAGGTACCGTCAACAGAGGAGGCATTCTAGAACGCAGGATGCGCATGCTCCACCGGCCCCCGAGCGCGACCGGCGGTGACGGCCCACCGTCCCGGGCATGGTTGGATGCCGTCCAAAACCAGCGGTTTCTCCGGGGAGATGTCAGACGGGACTCCCAGATGCGCAGCGTTCCCACCTCTCTCCATCCAAATTTAGCCCGAGTAACCATCCAGTGCGCGTGTCCCATCCAGCGCGCGAGCGTGCCGCAGTCTGTGTCTGTGCTTGCCGTCTGCAGACGGTGAATCCCTGGCTGGCCGTGTGCATCCCCGGCCGCTTCACTTTAAACCCTGCGCTCCCAGCGGCACCCTCGTGTGCGAGCGATACTTGTCTGTTCTTATGGAAGGTTGTTGCGCGTCTTGCTCCTCTGCCCCCTCTGCCCATCCAAATGGCTTACAGCGCCATTGCTCAGGCCGACCATGATGTCGTTTCTAACGCAAGCAGTTCCGAGGCCTCAGACAGCCCGCCGTCGTCCCCAAGCCGCGATGAGTTTCAACCGATTTCCCTTGAGCATGACAACCTGGGAGGGGGCAGCTTCATGGAAACCGCCAGGACGTCCGAGGACTCGGCCGTTCGACGCCTGGGCTCCATGATACGTTCACTCAAGTCGCCCAGCTATGACATGGTGGAGGACGACGATTACGACGAGGTGCCCGCCGATCCTGATCAACACCAGAGATCGTCCACCCGTCAAGCCGAACCGGTCTCCCAGAACGATGGACCAGCGCCGCCCCGTTCTGCATCCCCTGAACCGGTCGTGCGGACCCCTTCCAGCGGAGCGCGTCCGGTCACTCTCCGCCATCCTACCCCAGACCTTCAGGCGCTGCAGGGGGCATACGTCGGGCATGTCGAGAGGCTGGAGAGGAGCGCCGAACGCATGAGCCTGAATTCCGACATCGGGGCAGAGATTCGCAAGATGGACCAGGAGCAAAAGAGACGATCCTCCGCGTCCTCTGTTGCTCACGGGGTAGATACCCCTGCGCGGAAATTGTCCACAGGTTCGGTCTCGAACTCCATAATCGGTGTGAACAATGCGGCGAGGAACGGTGGATACTCTCCCGGAGGTTACGTCTCGTCTCCCAAGGGTTCATCCCGGTCAGGGACATCTTCCCAGGCTGGAACTCGCCTTCGTTCTACCTCTGTCGGATCTCGACTGGCACAGGTACCCGAGCCTGAGCACGAGGAAGAGCACAGCGGAGAAGCCGGGTCTACGCCCTTTGTACCTATACCCCCTCCTCCTCAACCACCGTCGCAAGCTCATCTCAGCGATTCACGCCCCGCATACGATGCTCCCGAGCCCCGGTCGCCGATTGAGGTTCCTCACTGGCAGGATGAAGAATTCCCGGATTATGAACGCCCGATGACGGCTGCCTCGACTGATACATACCGGCAGGCTACGAATCTGTTCAAGGACTTTGATGGCGTGCATTTCGTTCCTCACACGACCAAGGAACCAGATATGACACGGCGCGTTTCCCTGAGCAAGCCGCCCCTTGCGAGTCGGTCAGAACACTACAAGGAACCCCCGCAGGGTGAGCATATGGTGTATTATCCAGCGCCGGTTCCTATGATGTTGAACCTGCCCCAGCGATTATCCAAGAGGCCTCCAGTGTCGGAACATGAGAAACGGCGTACTCAGCTTCTGGATGCCGTCCCTGCTGACAATAGGAAGTCTGCACCGTGGCTTTCGGGGTCTGGCCAGCCAGAGGAGGCAGCCGATAACAGACGTAGTAAAAGGCTCACCAACCTTCCTCCTCAGCTCCGTGCAAGTGTCTTCTTTGACCAACCTTCCACACATCTGGATATCCAGATGAAAAACAACTCGGCAGTCGACACGCTGGACAGTATCCTCGACGCATCGGCCAATGCACCTGTCACTGCGTTTACTGACCACCCCATTGCTGGTCATGTCGGGTCCGAGGTGTACGGAAGCGCGCGACCGACGTCGTCGGAAAAGAAGGGGAAGCTCACCAGGAGCAACCTTGGGCAGCGTCAGAGCACAGTTCCCTCGGAGTTCAGACACAGCCGTGTTCCATCAGGTCAGGCGCAAGGGCAGACCGAGTTCGATGCCGCGGAAGCGATTCCTGAGGATGCTCTCCTCCGTAGGTCGTCTACGTTCGATGCATATAATGAGGACGGGGGCAACATTCATAACAACCAAGATGCTTCCCATCGTGCTAGCGAGGAAAATGAGGATGATCCGACTTCCTTCGGACCACCGACCACGCTCCTTGCTGAACTCGAGATGAGGAAACGGCAGCAGAGGCTACGAAATCGTACTGCTGCCTCTGCTTTCCCCAACGGAATGCATTCGACCCTTTTGGAATTGGACACAGTCGCCCAGCTGCAGAGTAAAGCAAGGCGACAGCGTCCGGTTACCTTGGCATGGGAAGACCCCGAGGCTCATAAGCAGGATGCCGACAATGACGAAGATGTGCCTTTGGGCGTGCTCTACGCGGGCAAGAACTCGATGGTCAGCGAGAACCGACCTCTAGGTCTCATGGAGAAGAGGGAGCTCGAGGAGAATGAACCGCTGAGTAAACGTCGCGCAAGGCTACGGGGCGAGCCTTATATTCCTCGCGGTCCCAGCCCGGTAAACCCCGTAAGGCGTGCAAGCACCATGCACACGCTGGAAGTTCCAGGGCTCGCAGACGCGGACAGCGGAGATGAGAATGAGACCTTGGCTCAGCGCCTCAAGCGTCTGAAGGCGAAAGACCGGACGAGCACCGCTTTGGGCAGCGACTTCGCCAGCGAGGTGTTGGCACAGCTGGACAGGAAGTATGGTGGTACTGCAGAGGAGAGTAAACCTGCAAAAGAGGAAGAGACTTTGGGTCAGCGCCGGAAACGCCTTCAAGAGGAGGCAAAAGCACGACAGGCTGCAGGAGGTGCGGTACCGCAAGCTCGAAGAAGTATGGCTGATCTTCTCCAAGCACATCCTGCCCCAACTGCTCGAAGGCCGCCAAACGAGAATCTACAGTTCCACCGTGGGCCGATGGGCCAGCAGATGTACGGAAATCGGATGTCCATGTTCACGCTGCCTCAGGGCATGGTTTATCCGACGGCAGGCGTTCCTCAGTACTCAGGGTACGGAATGATGGCTCCTCCGTACGGGAATAATACGATGGGCTACGGCAACGCCTTCATCAGTCAGATGGGGATGGGTACTGCGGGTTATAATATGCCACACGTCCGTGAGCCTAAGGTGGCGCAACCGACCATCGACCCTAGTCAACGAGCTATGATCGATCGTTGGAGACAGAGCGTGAGATAATACGCTTCTCGTCAGATTTATCAATTATTTTGATTTGCTGTAGAGACCTTCAGACGTATGCATACTGGCGTCATGAATGGGCTGGATCTTTCTGGGTGATCTTTCAGGCGATATCCCTTGTAAATATAGCTTGTAAATATAGCGAGTTTTTTCTTTTTTTTTTTTTTTTTTTTTTTTTTTTTTTTTTTTTTTTTCTGTATGAATAGCATAGGTAGTCAATGGTGCGCAGGAATTAGGGTGCATGAATAATAATCATTCAGTACAGGACCACGCCTCTATTTCTGCTGAAATCAGGGAATACAAGTGAGTCTTCATAGCATGAGCTGTCAGACGCTGTGTATCCACATGTTAAGCACGTGGAGTACAGCTTTTGTCAGTACACGGACGGGCAGCCGTTGACAGCAGAGGCAGGCAAGACAAAGACCCCACCCCAACTGTGACTTTAAATCGCTGACCTCGAGCCTAAATATTCATTTTCACTCACATTCCACCTTTGTATAGCCACTTTTCTCACGGACGGACACTGCTATCAGCTGCTTTCCGTGTTCGTGCTCGAGTGGATTACGTCGCCCCACGGGCCAACCTCGCGACTCGGGAGCCAGCTTCTCGACTGGATCAGTACATCAATCTACAGGCCGATTTTGTCTGTATAAATAGCCTCCTTTCTTTCTTTCCTTCCCTCTTGTTTGCAGGCAATCTACGAATATATCGAACTCTTTCCGTGATCTATCACTCTCTTCGTCGTTTTTGAACTGCACACCTGTCTAAGCGCGAGGTTCGCATCCCTTCTCCAAACTTTCGAGTCGAATGGTCAGTGCAGCAACAATGAGACGATCTTGCTCGCTTTGAATAGTGCGACTATCTACATGAAGGCACTGTAGGTGCTTACTGTAGGGAGAGAGACCATGGCGCCCACCGTCTTCTCGTATTGGCGACGAGAACACCGCCGGTCGAGTTCGTCTTCCGTTCCCAGCTCGCCGCTCCCAGCGCCGACAAAGAACTCTCCAGAAAACCCACCTCAGCTGCCAGGCATCCGGCCCACACCATCGCTCACAGATACGATAATCGAGTCCTCTGCGCTGTCAGAGGCGCATTCGCCTTGCCCGTCGAGCGGGAATCCGCCGGACGTGGTGGATACAAAGAAGCCAGAGACTGGAGCTTCCGGCTCGAGTACGCGACGGTCTCCCACGAACCTGCGTGTGCCGACTCCCCAATCTGAACAAGCTTCCCGTCCCAATTCGAGCCCAGAAGAGAGCAAGAAGGTGCCTGTAATTACTTCCCAGTCCAATTGTTCACAGCAGTCGTTCTCGTCTTCGCGCCACGATCGTTCCGGATCCGACTCTTCTAAACCGAGTTCACCGTGGAAACTGGCGTTTGGCAAAGGACTGCTGCAGTCATCGGATGACAATAAACGGAAATCTACGCACGGGGGATTAGCGGGAGGCGATATGCGGTTCAAGACATCTACCGGTGATTCTGGAGGGGAGGCAGCAGCTTCGCCCAAGGAATTCAGACTCGATAACATATCATCTCGGCGGAATAGCAGTCATGATCTTACAGCGGAACATACACCTCAGAAGTCTGGGAAGACGAAGCTGCACATGCTGAATCCCATGTCTCTTCTGGCCCGAAGGCGGTCGTCGCCGTTGGCCAAGTCAAGCTCTGAGAATGCCAACATTGGTGTGCAGAATCTGGTTCCCGCGATACCAGATGATTACGACCCCAGAATACGCGGAAAGATTGTCCATGACTTTTCAGCGCCACGACCGCGCCGGAATGTGTCATCAGACCATCCTGCTGCGCAGGATGCGGGCAAGCAGGTGAATGGTCCGGACTCGCCTCGGAACGGATATGCAGATAATGAGCAGAAAAAACGAAAGAGCCAACTCTCACCTGTCTTCCAAGAACATTTTGAAGATGATCAGGACGCCCTTCAGGTCGAAAATAAAGGCTACCTGCAATCACCACTGCTAACGAACCCACCCCGTTCCGATCGCGAGTCTTCCTCAGTTCCTGCTTTTGCTCAGAATTTGCCTTCAAGCGTCCCAAGTAGCAATGATGAGCCTGTTGAACAGACCGTCGAGACTACTGAGCAGCCATCGGCTCAGCCGCCACTGAAGCATTCACCTTCTAAGGCTCAAGAGCAGGGAGCTGCCGACACTACACAGCAAGCTTCCGGCCTACCAAGACATTTCAAGAGCAATGCTTCAAGGTTCAGCTTCGACATGGTTGGTGCTGGGTCTTCTGTTCAAGAGAGGCTACTGGAAGAGAAACATAAACAAAAGGAGGCCGCGCGGAAGGCAAAGGCAGAGCTGGAGCGGCGAAACTATAGCGACTCGGAATACGAAGATGACTTTGACTATGACATGGATAACGACGACAATGGGCTGGAAGAGAGGATTCCTGGAGTGAATGTCGACGCTGACGAAGACGAGTTCGCTGACTTTTCCGGCCCGGGGAAGATACTCAACGGGTCACTGTCTGTGCCTGCTCAGCCCCCGGCGACGGGCAGTCTGTCCGGCCCTACAGATCCAAACTTGGCAGCGCCTCAAACCTCACAGGAGCTTCAGGGCCAAGCCACCGGACCTGCGGATGGAGGTTCTACAAAAGAGGAAGATACAAAGCGGAGTAGCATTCTGAATGGAGAGCCTATCGGACTGAAGCCGCCAGAAGGAACAGCACCAACAGTGTCCAAGGTACCCTTGGTCGATGACTTTTATTTCGATGATGGTGGCTTCGGGGATCTGCCTCCTCCACCCGAGGGGGAGAAATTTGACGAGTCCATCTTCGACGACCCGACAAGCGATCTATACAAATGGAGAGTCGTGGTGCCCCTCAACGGTATCTCTCGAGTGGATGACGACATCATCATCGAGAAACCAACGAGAGACCAAAGCGTTAAACATGTCACCAGCATGGTGAGCGAATTTCAAGATGAATCACGAGAAGTGCGGAATCCTAGTGTCGAGCCTTCAAAGGCCCAATCTGGTGTGCTCTCAGAGCACAACCTCGAGGCTTTCCACAACGCTCTAGAAAAGGTGGCCAACGAAGCTGCAGCGAATGAAAGATTCGAGCGGACCACGAGCGAGAGCGGAGAGTCTATGGACCAGCAGAGCAGCGCTCAGACTGCAGACTCTCACCCGGGGCTGGTATCGGATGATAGCCGCTTGAGCCAGACAGTGGACACTATGGGGTTTGAAGATGTGTTTGATGATTTCAGCAACTACGAGGACGGATACGACGACGACCCTATCATCGCGGAGGCGAATGCGGAGGCCCTGGAGAACGACGAAGACGGCTTCTACGGGCGCGAATTCGGGTTCTACGCTCGCGCGCACGGGAATTGCAGCCCAGAGCTCGGGGGCTACTTTGGACCCCGGGATGTCGAGGGCCTCAACCGCAGCCACAGCGGGCGCGGCAACTTCCGGGAGCCCAGCCTTACGCCTATCACCGAGAGAAGCGAATGGAGCACCCGGAACTCTGTCGTCTCGCTGGCGCATGGGGCCGCTCACTCCAACCCGTCCCTGGGGAGCCCGGGGTTGGCGCAGCTGGTTGACATGGGCAGCATCGACGACGAGATGAATGCGCTGATGAAGCTCCGACAGGAGGCGTGGGGTGGCAGCAATGGGAGCGCTCGCAGCAGCACCGGCTGCCCATCTCCGCACCTGCAGCAGCCGTCCTCAAACCGCGGGAGTTTCACCAGTATCCACGAAGCGTATCCGAATCCCGTGGATGCCAACTGCAGCCTTGCGGACTCGATGAGCGCGCTGAACGTCAACGACCCGCCTCTCCGGCCGTCGGACGGGGAGAACTCCCCGGCGAGTCCAACCCTCACCTCTGGCTCCCATGCGGACGCGGGCAGGCCGGCGACGCGCGACGGAGACGGCAAGTCAGGGGTGAAGGCAGGAGCGGGCAAATCACACAGCCGGACCGGCAGCGCGGCCAGCGTCAGCTACGTCAAGGAGACGGACGAGGACGGGTCGAGCAAGTGGGTGGTCGAGCGTCGCCGGACGGGGGACGGGGGGGAGATGGAGGTGTACGAACGAGAGGTCTTGGCGCAGGGAAGGATCTGACCGGGATCTATATGACATCTGGTGGTACGGAGATACCTATCCTTCGGTCGTGTTGGGACTTGCCGCGAACGTCGATCCGGATCTGCGGAATCTGTCTCACACTCTCTCTATATATACCTAGTGTGTACTAGTATATATATAACACGTACCCACTGGGTCCTCTGGCACGCCGCTTGGGCTTCTGGAAGTTCTTCGGGGGTTCCAGCTCGAAGGGGATCTACCTCACCATCCCCGTTTGAGCAAGGCATGATGCGACGAATCTCTTTTTAGGGCTATGCCAGCTGGCGTGGCAGGTCATCTGGTCTTGAGATATCCATATCCGGTCAGGCGTCTCCTTCGGGTGGTTTTGCTGTTTCTGTCTGCTTTCCCACTTGTTCTGTTCCCAAGACAGAGGGGCCTGTACATGTCTCGCAGTGCAATAGTGTATATATTGTCTGATGTGTCTTGATCCATCCACATCATAGTGCATTAGTCTTGCGTTCTGCGTTGAAGAATAGAGATGACGGAGCTCCTGAGGACAGAGCCCATGGAACACTGTCCATCCCGACCTTCCCCCTTCCATGTACAACGCATCCAGATCCAGCCCGGACAAGACTCGGACAGAGCAGCGATGCCAGCGAACCAGGCGCGGTGGATATGCACATAACCGGGCGCCGGCATTGGGCCGCTGGGCGTGGGGCGCACGCTCTGTGGCTGATCGGGCCTTCAGGGCTGGACGGGCGGAAGGCAGCGTAGCCACACGGCCGTCATAACCGTCGCTCCCGGCAAACCGTCCGGGCCCTGTCCTCTCCTCGCTTTTCTCTTTCTTCTCCTCTTCCTCCCCCCAGACTCTGCTCTTCAGCTCCCTCTTCCCCGTCGAGAGAGTTCCGTCTCTCTGATGACCCCCGCGTTCTTGCAGGTGGCACGGCAGCTCTAGTCGACACCTGGTTCTCCATCTGATCCCGATCCCTCCCATCGCTTACTTCCTTTGCTCCGTCCGGGAATAGCACGACGGCAGCGACAGCGACAAGCAAGGAAATCCGCCTGGCCCCCTTCCTTCACCCTCTAGGACCAGAAAGATCTCCGCTCCTCTCTTCGTGTTCTGCTTGTTACATGCCTTCGTGCCTCCATTGAGCCTCTTTTTTGTTTGCTTCCCTTCCCGCGCTTGAACGAAAAAAAATCCCGCAATGCTCAGAGCCACGACCCTGAAAGCCTCGGGCAACGGCCTGCTGCGCGGCAGCGCCTGCTCCGCCTGCCGGAGGTCTCTGCACCTCACGTCCGGCGCCCGGAAAACCCCTGCGGGCGCCCGGTCGAATCTGTCTCTGACGAGCCGGAGGCCGCTGGCCGTCATCGACGGCCGCAGACGCTATGCGGTGGCTGCGGAGGATGATCGAGGGGTGGTAAGCTACACAGACCCCCAATTGGATCTCTGACGGTGGACTGCTTGCGTGGGGGAAGAAAAGGAACTTGGACTGACTGCGATGTGCGCGCGCGCTCTTGTTGCGCCGCGCTCTTTTTTGTCGCACAGGATCCCAACGACTCCTTCCTCCAGGGCAACACGGCCAACTACATTGACGAGATGTACCTCGCGTGGCGGAAAGACCCCTCCAGCGTGCACGTCTCGTGGCAGACCTACTTCAAGAACATGGAGGAGGGCAAGATGCCCATCTCCCAGGCCTTCCAGCCGCCTCCCAACCTCGTCCCCTCCCCGACCGGCGGTGTCCCCCAGGACATGGGACTGGCCTCTGCCGCCGGCACGGACATCATGAACCACCTGAAGGTCCAGCTTCTGGTCCGCGCGTACCAGGCTCGCGGTCACCACAAGGCGAAGATCGACCCGCTGGGCATCCGCGGCGAGGTCGAGGCCTTCGGCTACCACAAGCCCAAGGAGCTGGAGCTCGAGCACTATGGCTTCACGGAGAAGGATCTGGACAAGGAGTTCACCCTGGGCCCCGGTATCCTGCCCCGCTTCGAGACCGAGACCCGCAAGAAGATGACGCTGCGCGAGATCATCGCGGCCTGCGAGAAGATCTACTGCGGCTCCTACGGTGTCGAGTACATCCACATCCCCGACCGCAAGCTCTGCGACTGGATCCGCGACCGCTTCGAGGTCCCCCAGCCGTACAGCTACTCCGTCGACGACAAGCGCCGCATCCTGGACCGTCTGATCTGGAGTTCCAGCTTCGAGGCTTTCCTGGCCACCAAGTTCCCCAACGACAAGCGTTTCGGTCTGGAGGGATGTGAGTCCCTGGTGCCGGGTATGAAGGCTCTGATCGACCGCAGCGTCGAGCATGGAATCAAGGACATCGTCATCGGCATGCCCCACCGTGGTCGTCTGAACGTCCTCTCCAACGTCGTCCGCAAGCCGAACGAGTCCATCTTCAGCGAGTTCACCGGTTCCGCCGAGCCGTCCGACGAGGGCTCCGGCGACGTCAAGTACCACCTGGGTATGAACTTCGAGCGTCCTACGCCTTCCGGCAAGCGTGTCCAGCTCTCTCTCGTCGCCAACCCATCCCACCTCGAAGCCGAAGACCCCGTCGTGCTTGGAAAGACCCGTGCCATCCAGCACTACAACAAGGACGAGAAGGAGTTCAACACCGCCATGGGTGTCCTGCTGCACGGTGACGCTGCGTTCGCGGCGCAGGGTGTGGTCTATGAGACCATGGGCTTCACCTCCCTTCCGGCCTACTCGACCGGAGGAACCGTCCACATCATCGTGAACAACCAGATTGGTTTCACAACCGACCCGCGTTTCGCTCGTTCGACCCCTTACTGCTCCGATATCGCAAAGGCCATCGATGCGCCGGTCTTCCACGTCAATGCGGACGACGTCGAGGCCGTCAACTACGTCTGCCAGGTTGCCGCCGACTGGCGCGCCACGTTCAAGCGCGACGTTGTCGTCGACATCGTCTGCTACCGGAAGCAGGGCCACAACGAGACCGACCAGCCCTCCTTCACCCAGCCTCTGATGTACAAGCGCATCGCGCAGCAGAAGAGCCAGCTCGACAAGTATGTCGAGAAGCTGATTGCGGAGGGCACGTTCACCAAGGAGGACATCGAGGAGCACAAGAAGTGGGTCTGGGGCATGCTGAACGACAGCTTCGAGCGCAGCAAGGACTACCAACCCACCAGCAAGGAGTGGCTGACTTCGGCCTGGAACGGGTTCAAGACTCCCAAGGAGCTGGCCACTGAGATCCTTCCGCACCTGCCCACCGCCGTCGACGCGGACCTGCTGAGGCACATCGCTGACAAGATCAGCAGTGCCCCCGAGGGCTTCAACGTGCACCGTAACCTCCAGCGTATCTTGGCCAACCGCAAGAAGACTGTTCACGAGGGTAAGGGCATCGACTGGGCGACGGCCGAGGCTCTCGCGTTCGGTAGTCTCGTGGCAGAGGGCCACCACGTCCGCGTCTCCGGACAGGATGTCGAGCGTGGTACCTTCTCGCAGCGTCACGCCGTCCTGCACGACCAGGAGACCGAGGCGACGTACACTCCGCTGCAGCACATCAGCGAGAATCAGGGCACCTTTGTCATCTCCAACTCGTCCCTGAGCGAGTACGGCGCGTAAGTATAGACCTGTCACAGTCAGGATGGTGAAGCCAATGATTTCGGATGATACTGACCGGTTTCGCTTCTTGCAGTCTTGGTTTCGAATACGGATACTCCCTGGCCTCGCCCCACGCTCTCGTGATGTGGGAGGCTCAGTTCGGTGACTTTGCCAACAACGCCCAATGTATCATTGATCAGTTCATCGCTTCTGGAGAGTCCAAGTGGCTGCAGCGATCCGGTCTGGTCGTGTCTCTGCCACATGGCTACGACGGCCAGGGTCCAGAGCACTCGTCCGGCAGATTGGAGCGGTGGCTCCAGCTCTGCAACGAGGAGCCCCGCGTGTTCCCTTCGAAGGACAAGCTGGATCGCCAGCACCAAGACTGCAACATCCAGGTCGCCTACCCGACCACCCCCGCCAACCTGTTCCACATCCTGCGACGACAGATCCACCGTCAGTTCCGGAAGCGTGAGTTTTTCCCTCGTCGTGTGATCCTGTATCTCTTTTCAAGAGAAACTAATCAGTACACCAGCCCTGATTATCTTCTTCTCGAAATCTCTGCTGCGTCACCCGATTGCACGCTCGTCGCTTGACGAGTTCACTGGCGACTCTCACTTCCAGTGGATCATCCCCGACCCGGCCCACAAGGACGGAACCATCGACGAGCCGGAGAAGATCGAGCGCCTGATCATCTGCTCCGGTCAAGTGTACGCCGCGCTGGTGAAGCACCGTGAGGCCAAGGGCATCCGCAACACGGCCATCACCCGTGTTGAGCAGCTCAACCCGTTCCCATGGGCTCAGCTCAAGGAGAACATCGACAGCTACCCGAACGCCAAGAACATCGTGTGGGCTCAGGAGGAGCCGCTGAACGCGGGAGCCTGGAGCTTCGTGCAGCCTCGTATCGAGACGCTGCTGAACGAGACGGAGCACCACAACCGCCGCCACGTGCTCTACGCGGGTCGTCCTCCAAGCGCCTCGGTGGCTACTGGTATCAAGGCCATGCACGTCAGGGAAGAGCAGGAGCTGCTTGAGGAGGCGTTCTCCGTGTACCAGGGCCGGCTGAAGGGTGAGTAAATCCGGTGTCTCGGTCCTTGGAACCGCGGCAAGGGGAAGAGGTGATTCTTTGCGAGGTAATGGGCATGCATTCTGGAGAACCTCTGTTTTTTGTCTAGAGCATATTGGATCATTACGTTTTTTGTAGTACTTTGTTGGTTGAGCGCATGGCATACAGTGTGTTGATTCCATGGTTGGTCATACCGGTGTCAGATTCTGAGCGGGGCAGCAGCCGCAAGGTTCTGGCCGGCCTATAGAGTGTAAAATAAAGGTGGTTGTTCTGTACGAGATACCTGATCAAGGCTTCACTGTGCTGCGTATTCCGCACTGTGTCCAGTACTGTACTTCTTGTGTAGGTCCTCTGTCGTGCTTAATAAACCCAGGATGCTGCACAACATGGCACACCGCCTTTGCTTAGTCAGCATCACAGCTGGTGTCCGAAAGGGCTAGCGCCGATCTTCCCAAAGGGGAAAGCACAAGTTCGGGCGCTCTGCTCTCCTCTCCTCTCCGCCCGCGTCTCTCGTCCCTCCTCCTCAGACGGCCGTCGTTTATTTTTTTCTTTTTTTGCTGCTGACCTCCCGCCTGCTTTTCCATGTCGTGAATCTCTATTGACCGTCTTCTCTTGCTTATATCTCTTCCCTTCTCTTCTTTTTCAGCCGCGTCTCGGCGTCTCCGGGATCAACCTACCCGGTCCTAGCAGCATGTCGACCGCCGTCGCCTCGTCGACTAACTCCCAATCCCAGGGTGTGCGTCACTCCATGCGCCAGACCCGTACGAACCCGTCGCGCACCTCAAAGACCGTCGGCCGTTCTTCCTATACCTTTGGCCACTCGGGGTCAGATGCTCCTTCGACACCCGCCGTCCCGCATGGCTTCTATCCGGCCCTCACGCACTTCACCGACGCCATCACTGCCCTGCCCAGAGAATTTCGCCGCCATAACTCCCTGCTCAAGGAGGTCGACGCCAAGGCGTGGGCGCTGGAGGAGAGTCTGCAGCACTTGCTGAAGATCGCCGCGGACTCGGAGCCCGTGCCGTGTCCCCCCAATCCGGCGCCTATCATTGACGGCGTGATCCGAGAGGATGTGCTGCCTAGGGTATGTGGATTCGATGACCTGTGACGCTGAACCTCCGCTTAACATGGTATGTTGCTTGTGTAACAGGACGCACCGCCCGAGTCGCAGGAGAGCAAGAATCGGAGGCTGCTCTTCGACCGCGTGCGCCGTACCCTCTCCGACCTGATGATGACCGCGGACGAGAAGAACCACGTCATCACCAACGCGAACGACGAACTCGACCGCCAGCTTTTCCGCATCGATTCCATCTTCCCGTACATCGCGGGCGAGATCAGCGAGGAGTCGCGCCTGGGCAGTCTCACCCACTGGGCCTACTCGAATAAGAGCACCGCCAAGGACTCCCGATCTACCAACGAGCGCCCGCGCCGTGAGGCTGCCTCCCACAAACACGATCAGTCTCTGCATGAGGCTGAAGCTGCTTCCCGCAGCGAGGCGAGACGCGAGGCGGTGCTGGCCCGTAAGCAGCGCCGCAACCATGCAGATTCGGACTTCGATGAGACCCGTGGCAACGGCGCACGCAAGGGTGCCGTGTCCAAGGCGCGCGGTGGCACGGGGGGAGACCAGTCTGTGGCTGATCAGGCTGGTCTCAACGCCGCGAGCGCATCGACCGCGGCCCCTGCAAAGCGCAGGAAGGTCGAGCGGCCGCAACCCGTGCAGACCGGAACCGCGATGGAGCAGTCGTTGAGCAACGCCGGCAATTCTACCGGACGAGCCTCTTCAAAGGAGGCCCCCGCCATGGAGGCTAGCAAGAAGAGGGTCCGGGCTCCCAACGCAACGACGACGACGACGACGACGACGACGACGACGACGACGACTGGACGCAAGAGGTATGCCACCCTCGCACCCGCACATGGATCAACCCATGGAGTTGCTAATACCCCGATGGTAGGAACAACACCGTGACCTCGACAGTTGGCTCACCGTCGATGGTCTCATCCCCTGTAATTGGCACGTTCAATCCCCCAAGGAATGCTCCAAGCCCCGGACCCAATGCGGCGGCCCGGCCGCAGTCCTCCAGAGCCCAGCAGAACAGCTCCCAGGCCACCAATGGCCGCCAAAGGCCATCATCCTCCGCGTCGAACCGCGTATCCAATTCCAGTACGTTCCCCGGATCTGGACCTGCCTTGGTAGTCCCCTATCCTTCTAACGCGGCCCCATTCGTAGATAAACCTGCGGAGACAAAGTCTACAACAAAAGAAGGGAATGGCAAGAATGACAATACTTCTCAGCCCTCTCCGGATCTGAACCGTGAGGCGAATGTCGATTCCGCGGATGCGGCCGCCACCAAGACGACGTCTTCGGTGGCTACCAGGCGAGAGGACACCGAAGTGAAGACCACGGAACCGGACCAGGCCAACGATCCAGCGGCTCCTCCTCCATCTGCTCCTCCTGGCACTGCAACCAAGGCTAGATCCTCCAAGACCTCCACCCCAGGTGTTTCCACCTTGTCGGAGTCCAACCAGCAGCGTCCACGGCCCTCCCGGAACACGGACCCCGCATCGGCCAAGCGCTCTCACAAGAAGGGCGGCGGCTTGGCGGCGACACAGTCGAACGCCGCGGGGATGGAAGAAGAAGAGTCGTCCCGCGAGGGCGATGACGAGGACGACGAGGGAGAGCCGCGGTACTGCTACTGCAACGACTTCAGTTTCGGAGAGATGGTTGCTTGCGACAATGACGCGTGCCCGCGCGAGTGGTTCCACCTGTCGTGCGTGGGGCTGACGAAGCCGCCAGGGAAGAATGGTAAGTCGTGTATCTCCCTCGCGGTATATACCTCACAGGACTGACTCTGTGTGCAGTGAAATGGTATTGCAACGAGTGCAAGGAGAATATGAAGCGCGGCCGGAGCAATGGTGGAAAGTAGTTAAATATACTGTGTTTCTCTTGTCCTGTGTATACTATATTGACGACTATAGTATGGGTTTTTGGAGAATCAATTGACGGGTCTGGGAGGAATGGCGGGCTGGATTGAGGCGTTTAGATGGGTTGTTAGTTGTTTTTAGTTTGACGTATCATGCCTGCAGGTACGGTTGCAGATTGCTTATGCCAGTAATGACATTTCCAATATCTTGAGTTAGTGTTCAATCGGATGTGTATATAGATTGGTATGCAAGATCTGTTTCTGATGCTTTAGCTTACCGGCATACCTGCATCTGCATGTGCATGTATGAATGTGCTGTACCTAGGTAGCTACTGTACATACATCCATACATCCTTCAGCGTTGGATTGGCACTAGTCCTAAGTCTTCCATCTTGTCGCTGGCATGCCGCAGCTGCCATCCATCGCTTCCATATTCATTTTATTCTCTTTATTTAGCAGCGACCCGCAGCTTCCAGTCCAATTGGGGCCTGCCTTACCACTCCGTGTAGGCAGTCAGTAATCTGGCTGGCTGGCTGGCTGGCTGGCTGGCTGGCGCATAGATATAAATAAGCCTGCAGGAGGGGGGTACGCGAAGAGAGCACGGCGAAGAGATCAAGGTGGGAAGTATCATTCATTGACTAATTGATCAATACATTTAAATTTAAAGTATGCATACATGGTGGAATATATAGAGTACAGATAGATTTTCTCTCTCTCTCTCTCTCTCTCTCTCTCTCTCTCTCTTTCTTTTCTTTTCTTTCCCCCTTTCACTTTTTTTGTTCCTTCATTAAATGAACATCTCGGTTCAAATTCACTTCATTCCATCCATCCAACAAGAATAAAAGAAGAAGCAAGGTTAAAACGCCCGCCTAAACCTCTCCAGAATGCCCCCTTGCGGCCGTCTCTGCCTCTGATGCTCCCCCTCGATCCCGACTCCACTACTACTTGCCGCGGCTCTGGATTCCTCCTCCAGCCTCCGCCGCAGATCCTCGTACCGGTCTGCACCACCATCATTATTCTCTCTCCGACGCGCAGTTGTGGCGCTAGGCGACTCCTTCTCGCCCACCATCCACGCGGGGACCCTCCACCCGACACCTCCCCTCGCGCCGGCGCCACCGGGCCCGGCCACGAACCGCGCCGACCCCGGCAGCATCTCGGCGCGCCACGCGGCGCCGACGAACCACCCCACGGCGGCGGGGAGCAGCGTGGCGGGGAACTGGGACAGGGCGAGCTGCGCGGCGACAAGGTAGGTGGTCGATTTATCGGACAAAAGGATCGTCAGGGACGGTTTAGAAGGGGTAGAGGGTGAGGAGGTCGTTGAGATGCGGTACCGGAAGGTGTGCGGGACCGCGGCGTGGTACTGCGCCAGCAGGGCGAAGATGGTGGCTGTGGGCCCCGAGGGGAGGTAGTTGAGGGTGTTGAGGGACAAGGGGCGGACGACGAGGGCGAGGAGGAGCGGAGGGAGGAGGGTCGTGTAGGGGAGGGTTGTGAGGAGGAATGTCTGCATCACCCACATATCAATCAGTATGCATGTCTATATATATATATATTATCCGTAGATACAAGGGGGGATAAGGGAAAGGAAGCTTACGGCAGTTTTCCTCCCACCCCACATCCTCTCCACCACCCTTAGATGGTACGCCAGCATCGCCGCGAACAGCGCCTCGGTCGAGTTGGCGTACCCGGCCACCTGCCACGCCAGCACGCGGAACACCTGCCCGTACCGCCAGAGGTGCGGCGACACCTGGATGTGCGCCAGGTGCTTGGCGTCGAAGATGGCCAGCGCGACCGAGCTCGCGATCACGTAGAACAGGAGGAACTTGGACACGCGCGCATTGGCGAAGCCCGAGGCGAGCATCTTGAATCCGATTGATCTGATTGATTGATCGAGTGACCTGAGAGGGATTGATATCGGATGGAGTGGCGGACGGAGAGGGCGCTCCGAATGGGGGAAATTGCGCGGCCGGGCGGCGGCCTGGATGGACCGGCCTGGCCGTCAACAAGTTTGCAAGAAAGGACAAGAGGCAGGAAGATCTGTCAGGCCGGTCGGCCGTGGTTTGTGGTGCTGGTCAAGGGGTGAGGTCGCGCCGCCGCGAGGAGAACGTCAGTGGCCGAGTTGGAGTTTGACACGTGACGTTTGCGGGCGGGCCGACGCGGGCCGACCTGGGGGATCGGCTCGGCATGCCGAGGAGCGTCGACGATCACCGGAGGAAGATGTCTGGAATATATATCCGCGAGTGAGCCTACGTACATATATATTCAAGACTTCATTTCCATCATAATTCACACTATCGTACAGACCCGCCAAAATAAATAAATAACAATGACTAGATGCTTTACCACAACCCGGGACTCCTTTATCCGCAACCCGTAGATGCAAGATTACAGTCCTGCTCTTTTTTTTAAGACTAAGGGGCCAGCGATGCCTGAGTCTGAACTTGAACTTGAGCCTGAGCCTGAGCTTGCGCTTGAGCCTGGGCCTGGGCCTGGGCCTGAGCCTCTTTCGTCTCCTCTGCCAACGCCTCCTGATACCTCGTCATGGCCACGTCGAGCGCTCTGAGGGTCGGCCCCATCAGCTGGTTGACCACCTTCTCGCCGCCCGGGACGCCGGCCAGGTTCACGCGGATCTTCTTCCCCGTCGTGGCCAGCACGTCCCGCGCGTGCTGCTTCAGCTTCTCCACCTCGATCTGCCGCTCCGCCTCCGCGTCGTCCGCCACGGCCTTGATCCGCTCGCGCGCCCGGTTGAGCGACTCGACGAGCGACGCGACCTCGCCCGCGCGGTCCGGATTGCCGGACAGGAACGCCTGCCAGAACTGGTGCAGAAACTCTGTCGTGGTGGCATGCGTCAGGGTCAGACGGTCGAACAGGGCCGCGGACAGACCGTACGTGTCCGACCCGGATGTGACCTCCGTCTGCGCGCGCCGCTCGCGGATCGCACTGAAGAGCTGTGCTGACGCCCGCTGCAGGCTCGCCTTGGATCCGACCTGCTCGCTCCGCTTGCCCTCTTCTTCGTCGCTGTCCTCCTCCGGCTCGACGAGCCTACCGAGGGGAATGCTCCCGTCTGGAGGCAAGGTCCGAGTCACATCCGCCCGTAAGGCATCCAACACCTGCTCCGGATCCTGCCTGGCAAACAGCCGGCTCTGCTCGTCCTCCAACCCTTTCGCCTGGGAGAAGAACCGGCTCTGGTCGCGGATGTTGAGGATGATGCGGTTCTGCTGCTCGTCACCGCGGAGATCCCGCAGCTGCAGCTGATTGAACGTCTCTTCGTCCATACCGACCGGCGCGGACGGATCCCGGTCCGCAGGGGCCACGTTGGCCATGATCTTCTCACTCAGGCTGTTTAGCGTCCTGATGATCGGCACCTTCTCGATGGGCGTCGGCCTCATGTCCACGTCGGGACGGTTGCCCATCCGCAGGCTGTGATTGACCTCGTTGCCCGCCAGGTCGATGAAGTGCGGCACATGCGTCTCCCGGATCATCCCCGCGTGCTCATCCACCTTGAGATACTTGTCCAGGATGGCATCCGTGGGGTCCGTCTCGGAGATGCGCTCCCCGCGCAGCTTCTTGAACAGCCGGCTCTGGAAGAAGCGCGACCAGAACTGCTGCTCGCTCAGCTTGGGGACGTTCTCGTCGTAGACGCGCTTGACGAGCGGGTGCTGGTTGAAGATGAGCTGGATCTGCTCCTTGCTGATGTTCAGCTTGGTCACGTTGTCCTCGACGCGGGGCTTGATGGTCGACAGGACGTTGTAGGAGCCGCGCGTCTGGGCCTTCTCGATCGCGTGCGCCCGCAGCAGGTGCAGCCGGGTCGACCAGAACTGCGTCATGAACTGCGACCCCGTCAGCGAGTCGGGCTTGGTGCGCAGCGACTCCATGAACATGCGCTGCAGGTTGGGGTCCGACTTGAGCAGCGACTGCTGCAGCTCCGCGTCGGCCAGGAGCGTGCTGTCGTCCCAGTAGTTCTTCGACGAGACCGCACTCGCGATCGCCATGGCGGTCGAGACGCCGCCCTCCCCGGCAGCGGCGGGGGCCGCCTGGGCCGCCTTTGCGGCCTGTATCGCTGCGCTGAGGGCATCCTTGATGGCGTCTGCCTCGGCGCGGGCATTTGCTCCGTTGGTGAACTGAAAAATGTATTGCTCGGGGGCGCTCGCTCCAGGTGGCTGGGCAAAAATCCTCAGCATCACTTTCGGGTTGCTGGCCGGTGTCTGCTGCAGATCTGAACTCCTGGTCAGCAAGTCCCGTCGACCAGAGTAAAAGAAAAGTAATCATAGAAGAACAAACAGACTACATACTCGTAATATGCGGCACCATGATCGTCACCGCACCGCCCGCGCCCCCCGCGGCCGGGATCCACGACACCGACTGGCGGTCCCTGGACATGGTCAGGGTGCCATCCTTCTTCTTGTACGAGGCCGACCCGCTCGGGGGCGGAGGTGGAGGAGCCATCGTCGTCGAACTCGAACTCGAACTCGACAGCCTGCACTGTCCCGGGCAGCAGCAGCAGCGACAGCAGCAGCAGTATCTGTGGATCCACCCATCTGGAGGAGGGGGAAATGGGGGCCCCCTGCTGCGGCAAGAGGAGGAGGACGACGAGAATCGAGGTCGAAGGAGGAGGTAGTTGCTTTTTTTTCAAAGCAACACCAACGCCCTGCGCAGGTCCCAGCTAAGGTTGCGGCGACGAGACCTGAGATCTACTGTACGGGCCATTGAACTGTTGCTGAGTAAGCAGAGAGGTGGCTGGTACGGCGTGGTGGACAGGCCACTAGTGCAGTGGCATCAGATCTGATTGCCTAATCTGGAAATCAAGATTCCAGCGGGGGACATCCAGGGCTGAGGTTCAACGGACGCATGTGGATGGTTTTTCACTGTCTAGCCCTACCCTGCTGGACATTAGGGCTCTTGCCCTATCTTCCCGCACGCTGGGCAACATTCAACTGATCCCGAAATGTGGCCGTCACATGCTGTGAAAGCTCTCACTCAGTCCCATAGTAGTACTGTACCTCCCTCCCACAAGCAGGAAAGCCCTCAAACACGCACAGGGTACCTAGCCCTGTATATCTGTATAGCCCTAGCATCCTAGACCTACCTGCAGTCCTAGGGCTCCTACCCTATCCGCCCGCACCCAGACACCCTCCACATTGATCCCGAAATTCAACACATGTCATGTCACATGCCGTGAAAATGCTTCCCAGCACACTACTTCCTATCCTATCCATGATGCCAGACTACTGTGTACCTACTTATACTACTGTAGTATCTGACAAAGAAGATCAGGTACCCTCCCCTCAAGATCTGCTTTCATGGCTTGATGATATAAGACTGCCAGTCCAGGAATACTACTACTGTGTGTGTAAGAAGCACGCAGGATGAAGCTTAGACTCTTGAACGGCCACTGAATTTAATATATACACTAAAAAAACACTACCTACATATTTAACAAGGCTATATATAGAATCCTTTTGAGTCGTGATTGTTTGCAATTTCCCAATACCAACTCCAGTACCGAATGCCAAGCTTTTTTTTTTTTTTACAACTGTTCCCACGTAACGCTAGCAACAGAAGAAAAGACCTTGCCTGAATGTCAAACCTGGATGAGAATGACAGGAGACCCAGAAACAGCCCAGATTAAGAAGCACCGTGTCGTGACGCCGAAACGAACCAAACCAGAGACCCAAGTGGTGGAGACTTTGCCGCTCCATATTGCCCATCATCAAAATAATTGGCAGAAACAAGCACTCCAGAGGACGGAAGACCGGGTATAGGAGGATGTGATCGAGACAAGTGCCAGTGCCGGCAAGGACAACACGCGAAGTCGATAGCGTGCGAGGGAAATATCAGTGCAGCTTTTCTGCCAAACTTACTTCTTGAACATGTAGTGCCCGTAGAGCCCGCCAACATCGCCGACAGCGACCGGAATCTTCCTCATTCCCCACCACTTGGCGCCCATCTTCCACCAACGATACCCGTCATCGGTCTTCCGCCGTTGCGGAGAGGGCTCCCGCACGAACCATCCTCTCCGGCCAAGCTCCCGAACCGCCCAGCCGATCTTGGATTTGCTGGACTTGGTCCGTTCCCGCAGTGGGGAGATGATCTTGTCGCCGAACTCGAGGACCTCCAGGGGGTAACTCTCGGCGGAGATAAGGAGACAGGCATTCGTGTTGAAGAGCGCGGACAGGGTGATCTGAGGGACCTTGGTCAGGTCCAGATAGTGGAGCGCTGGTGGGGTCCAGATCTGCTCCGTTGTCTCCTCGCCCGAGGGGCGGGGAGGAGCGAAGAAGGAATTGAGATCGCTGACCGTAAGATCCGCAGCGCCAAGGCCAAGTTCCTCCAGATGTTTGGTCAGGGGGAGAAGATCCGGCACGTGTTCAGAGGTGATCTTGGCGCCTCCCAGATTGAGAGAGCGAAGCGAAGACGGCAGCTTGGGAAGCAGAGCGGCAACATCCTTTTCATCGAGGAGCCTGTAGCGGGAGACGTCGGCAAGGAGATTCAGGTACACGAGGGAGTGGGAGACGGCGGGATGGGTCGTCAGGAATTCTACGATCTTGGGCCCTGTAAGGCGCGTGCACCGGGAGAGGTTCAGATGGGTAATGCGCGCGGTGTCAGGGATGGAGAACAGCGCTGCTTCGGTGATCTGGGTATGGGCCACATCGAGGTGAGTCAGGTTGACCAGACGAGGGAGGAGAATCTCAAAGGCCGCCGCAGGCAGACTGCTACACTCGTGAAGCGAGACCCGCTTCAGCTGCGGTAGGGCAGGTGGAAGGCCCGGGCCTTCGGTCAGGGCCTCCAGGAAGACGGCGGAAAAGCTATGGGACGAGCAGGCGCAGAAGTCCACGGCCTGCAGGTTGGGCAGTCCGGTAAGCAATTTCCGCACAATGGCCGCGCTGATATCATCCTCAACATGCTCCTGGAGCAGGCACTCTTTCAGATTGGGCAGCAGCTCCAAGCATTGCAGCAACGTCTTGGAGGTCACATTCTGGATCTCTACATTCATCTGCTTGGTGCGTCCCAGGCCCACGGAGGTGAAGTGCGAGAAGTCCAGGCGCCGGACCAGCGTGCCCAGGGCAGGGTAGTGGGAGATGTGATTGAGGAACTTGGAGAAGATGACCGAGTGGGGAATGGTGATGTTTCTGTACAATACACTCAGCGTTGCAGCGTGCAACGTCTTGGACGTCAGAAGACAAGAGATGAGATCCATGTTCCGAGGGGTGTAGCCATTCGGAGGAACGTCGAGCAACAGATGCGATATGATTTGATCTGGGCCACATGTCAGTCGAAGAACACAAGGCACGAGAGCAGGAACAGCATGGCAGCGTACCAAGAACCTCAGCCGGGAGCTTCTCGAGAGGTGACCGGCCCGGTTGCTGCTGCTTCTTCTTCTCCTTCTCCTTCTCCGCATTGGCCTTCAGATTGGGGCGGACGTTCGGGGTCTCCCACGCCCAGCCTCTGGAGTGGCTCCTTCCCAGCAGCTGGAGGTCGGTGTAGCTCTTGCTGAGGCTCCTGCCGCCCAGACGGATCTGCTTCCAGCCCAGGAAGCCGCCGCACGGGCAGCAGAAGTCCGGGGTGTGCTGCATGTCAACCGAGGTGGCGACGGATGCAGGCTGGTCGGCCTTGTCTTGGGGTGATGGTGGCGGTTGGGTATCGACGAAAGATTGCGCGATCCCTGGGTTGGATGACGGTCAGCAAGGGGCTGCAGGGGCCAAGGGAGACGTATCCCGACTCGCAGTGCGAGCAGGAGAGCCGGATCCCATCGGGACAAAGAGAATCGATCATACCTGTGACGTCTTCCTTGACGGAGCCGAACGACAGGCGCCGCAGACTGCTGGACCTCGAACGGGAGCCCGAGGAATGGGCCGAGTGAGGCGAGGAGTCTCTCGAATGGTCGTGCGGGGAGATGTCACCGGCGGGAGCGGTGGTGAATCGGGAGAGGATGGGTTTCTGCTGGGGGCCAGCTGGAGACGCGGCGGGATCCATGATGGCGACGGGAGGAGAGGACCGCCTTTAAGCACCGACTCGGGCGCTGAACAGGGAGACGCTGGCAGGGAGAAGCTATCCCCGGATCGCACAGGCCGTCTGGGACCGCCTGGGGCGATGCAGGGAGGACGGGAAGGGCCGCACGAGGGGTGGCGGAGATGGAGGGCCGACGGGATGGAGAAGCTTGTTAGTCACAGAATGCAGCGGGTGGACGACGCGGCCGATGGCGCCTGCAGCCCGGGGCGAGCGCACGATTGAGGAGGGGACCGGAAGCTGCTAGATCGCGGAGGGGACGACGGTGCAGAGACGACGGTCACGCCGGGCAGAGACGATGATCGAGGAGAGATGCGGGAGGGAGAGAGGGAGCAGGGCCTGAATTTTCGACGGCGATGGAGCGGCGGGCCCAGCCCGGCGGGCGCTGGAGCCGTCGGGCAGGGCGCCACGGATCGCGACCACATGGAGGCGACGGCAGGGACCGTGGAAGGCACGGGCGGTTCTTGGGTGTGGAGAGCGTGAGGTCGAGGAGGGGAGCTGTTGACGGGTGTTTCGTCCGAGATGAGCTGCGTTGCACTGCGTCGATCGCTCAAGCTGCCCCTGCTACCTGCCGGCCAAGACCGTTGACAGCACGGTCTGTACGTTGTCTGCCCTTGCGTCGACAGCTACGGGGGACATGGAACGGTGGTCGTCCATGGGCACACCGGACGGATGCCTCGAGCACGGCATGCTGGCCAAGAGCCAACATGCGGTCAGGATGGTGTCACCGTCCTGGTCGTGTCGGTCTGCTGGCAGCCGGAGCATTCTGTGACATAATCGAAAGCAGCGCCCAGCCCGCCGTCGGCTGCCCGCGCGGCCCATCCGACGGTCACGACACTCAGCAGGCCGAGCACGTGTTCCAGCCAGCGCCCGCGGATCGGCCGCTGGCGCTACCCCGGACAGCCCCGGTCCCCGCCGACGTCAGTCGCCGCCGCCGCCCCCGGCCGCCGTCCATCCAGCGCATTCGGCTTACCTAACAGGTACTACGCGACTCGCCCCTGGGTCGTCCTGCTTCTCCAGGGTTCGCGAACGTCGCGCCCCGACCCTCCGGGCTGCGGGGAGCCGGCGGCAAAGAGTCCCTCTGTCACCCGACGGACCGTGGACACCGTGGACCGTTTTGCTGCACTCCATGCTCCCCACTCCGTATGCCGTGTCTGTCCATCGATTTCGAGCGCTTCGCGGCAGGCCAGAGCGTGGTCGGATGGTCACCTGAGCCCGGTCTCCTGACCTCCTAGGAACCTGACCAGCCCCTTGCAGCTCTCCGTCATTGCTGGACTGCAGAACTCGAGAGCCGTTCGTGGAGCCAGGACATCCACAGCATCATCCAGCGCGGAGCCATCCCTGGTTCATGGATCGTCGGACATCGACTCCGCGCATCTCCTGGAACCACAGTGACCCCATACTCCGTACAACGTCAGAAGCTTCTCCAGAAAACAGTGGAGACCAGATGCCAGGATCCCGGACCACCTCTCTATTATTATTAATATCCCATGGTTTGCAGGAGTTCTTATTTGCATGATCTTCCGCTATTCAAGCCAAGAAAGTGACCGCCTGTCTGGGGTTTGGGGGAGAAAACTCTGAACGCAAATGGTACAGTCCATGCTGGACTGCCCCTGCAGGTGCGATTTGGCATTCATCCCAATACACCCCTACAGAGTACGGAGTACGAATTGGCGCTGCCTGAGACAACCTGATCTTACACAGCAATAATGTCAACGACTGAATCCAAAATGAGAGTGAGACACAATCAAATAAATCAACAGCGCACAGGACCGCGGGACCGGATATCGAAATAAGAATGAGGCTGCGCAGCGAGCCAAGCCAGGCCTAGTCTCCAGGAGATCACGAGACCCAGGTTAGCGGGACGGCGGATCTCAAGTTCTGTGGGTACGGGACGACAGGAGTAGATGACTTGTCAGCTGTCACAGTTACTGCTAGTCCGCTGCCGCGGGCTCTCTCCAGTACAGTAAACCTAGGGAGGATTGTCTGTGCGGGGAAACTAGGTAGCAACTCCTCCGTACAGTATGGAGATGGGCTACGTACGCACGTCCCCGGAATTAAGGATTCAGATCCATTTTCCAATTTCCCGGAACTTTGGTTTGGCTAAGACGGTTCGCTAGTACAGCACTACCTACTACTATTAATAATAAGAAGGGGAAGAAGAAGAAGAAGAAGAAGAAGAAGAAGCTTCCCAGCCACGTGGGTTAAGCATTATATTAGTTAGTATCACCCCTGGAGGTCTTCCAAGGTTCACCCGGTGTATTCCCAATAAGGGGGTTGGGGGGAGGGTTTGCCTAGGTAGGTTCTTACCAGCCAGCTTGATTATTATTTGATACAGGCATATCCCGTGAATGGACACGAAAGAATCCAGTGAGTGGTGGCGAGATCTACGGATAGAGATCGTCCCGCCCGCGCTCGGGAATAACGCATTAGACATTATTCTCCTGAGCGCTGGCCCCCTGGGCCAGCAACACAGGCCAGCTCACTGAATTAATTGCTGAGCTATTATCCACTCTATTCTCTGGTCCCCCTTTTTCTAGAAGCTCAGATGCTACTTGAATTAAATAAAAATAATGAATCGAATTGAACCACCATGGATCATCGAATCTCTTGACTCGAGATTATTCAAGAGATAAACAAGCTGTTAGGGACTAGGAAGTAGGTCACGTGATGAATCGTCTACGATCCAATTCTATGATCCAACTCCACGATCCAAGACTATGATCCCATTCTATCATCCCCAGGAACCCAGCATGAGCGGCATGTATATAAAGACACTCCTTTCAGACAGATTCGGACCCTCGTGGTCGACTCACGCAGCAACCCGATATATAGGTTTTGCTGGTAACACAGGTCTATTCTTACTTTTATATTGCTCACCCCCTTGTTTTCTGTCCTCAAGATAAACCAACGGCCCTTTTAGGTCTAGTTATCTAGGCCTGTCGTTACACAAGCCAAACAAACAAACAAAAAAACGCACATGTTCCACCACAGGTGGGATGCTACGAAGACTCAAAAGGTCCTTTCTTTTCCCCTCGGTCTGTTAGCTTGGAACGGAAATATTGGCTACTCACTACCGAACCTCTGCGCCCCGTCAGGCTTCGCCTTGCCACGCTGGGAGATGGAGTAGAGGATGGGGTATCTGCTATTTATTTATCGATTTATTTATCTGGTCCGTTTGTAGACCATGTTTATTGGGGATCAACGCACCGCCACAACCTTTATTACTTTCTACACACGGGTGTACTGTATGCAGTTTCCAAGCAGGCAACAGCAGCATTTGCTTGGCAGTAAACGCTAGGAAAACCACATATGATTTTTGAGCAGCATTACCTATCAGGTAGGTATGTAGATATACGCGCCCGCTGCGGCTGTTGGCTTTGGAGTTTGCGTTATTATCTTGGTCTTATCCTGAGGGTGGCTTGACGTGATATATAAGTGGAAAAGGCCATGTAGGAGGCATGATAGATATTTAATAAGTACAGTGCATCAAAACACAGCTGCTGTAGTATAGATCCGAGTAAAGACTTGATCTAGGAAGCAAATGAATTTAATCTGCACAAGGTTGTTGCCGTACATACATATGTATAGCTTTTTTTTTTAGATTCTTCAACTACCTAGGTAGCTTCCCCTGAACTATGCAGGAGCTTTTGAATGATATGGTTCTTCTACGATGACCATACTTCAGACTGCAAGAATTATATTCTACGGGATATCATTTTCATAAAGAAATCCATTAGCTGCAGAAGCCAATTGTCATCTTTGTCGCTCTATGCTCGATTACTGTACTACACGCCCACTGTCTCAGATTTCGCCTTCTTTTACCAGAATGGTGATGGCCGGATAGTAGCAACTGCAGAAATCATGTTCAACTTTTCTGACCGCAAGCTCAGTCTTCCATGATCATCAATCAGTTGATCAAAGACGTCAATGCAAGCCTCTGTCTGCTACGGCAGCAACTCCCTTGATAAAACCCTGCAATATACACAGGGGAGTGCTGGCTCCGGTGAAAAGACTCGGTTTCCTCGGCCAAATATTTTTGTATGTCATTTGGCACCCTTCGGTGACAAGTCGAGAATCCCTTGGTTCAGCATGAACATATGCATGTACAGATGCATAACAGCTGCAGATGAGACGATTGCTCTTCTGCATCTCATTAGGCTTCATTACCGCCGATGTCGGTGGATTGGACATGTATGATATGCATGTACCGATGCACATGTACATCTCAATGACATACAATGTATGGTATCGGTTCGAACCTAATTATGGAGATGGGAAGAGGGTTCTACGATGGTATTAGGAAATCAGTGGAACTGCCATGAATCTGCTTCATCTAGTACGCGCAACTGGCGGTCCTAGGATATCAAAGAATACTTTACTATAGGCAGAGTGCTGAGCCTTGAATTCAAGCCATATCTACACAGATCTTGCATATAGATCGACTGATCTATATCGGCACATTCCTCGGGTTTTATTTTGATCTTCCAGATTGTCAGCAACGCAAAGTTTAAATTGACCTTGCCACTGTGTGAAGTTAGTATCTGAACAACGGAGAATAAAGAGATCTAGAGCCATCTTCGAAGACGCCAGACCGCCTTTCTTCCTTTACTAAAAGATGACTCAGACACATCTCTTCCTTGCCATTATTGGTAAAAAAAAAATAAATAGCTCGTCAGGTCTCCCATTAGATGCGTAGATTCTTCAAGCATCTTCGTTCTTCATCATGCTCATACCTTTTTCTTTCTTCAAGATCCAGGACTATGTGTACCTATGCCTATCGAGATCGATGCTGCAAAGACTTGTAGTTGCTGCTGGATAGGGACAATACCTATCCAAAAACTTCTGAATAGGAAAGCTCGCCGAAGCAGGGATAGCTATAGACGAAGAATATGGCAAGAACAAAAAAAAAGCCTTGAGGAACGGCGCTGAACTGTGGCTACCTAGAACCCAACTCGGCAAGAAGCCGCGGAATAGCTGTACGCATGCTGTATGGGAAGAGAAAAAAAAGGAAAGAAATACAATCATATGAAACAAATTGTTTTATATAAAGATAGACGTCAGATAGATGATTATATCTGGAGTTCATTGTTGAAAGAAATTCCTCAGGAACCATCCTTCCCAGCCGCTCACCGACGGTCCTCTGTCATAACCTCGGTACTTAATCCTTGCGGAACACCTCAATACTGCCACCGCTTGAAAAGACACGTAATTGTATCATGTCTGCACATACCTACGGTACGAGACGTATGTGTGCTTACCTAGGTACCTATCTTTTTAAGCAGCCGGTAGTACAGCTAAGCAACCCCAGTAGAGTACTTAGTGGCCAGTGGCCAGTAATTTTGTCCGTTTGAACTTCTTTCAATCGACCCAAATTATGTCAGGTACGATTCTCCCCTTTCCATGATTCTTCTTTCCGGGAGTGACAACACCTGCAATCCACATATGAAAAGCAACTTGTTTTTCTGTATTCTATCATCTGCATACGTAAATAGGTACATAGGTACCTACTATGCTTACTTGTTATGTATCCATATCTACACAGGTGTATATTCCCTTTTTTTCCTGTAGCTTTTTTGTTGATTCAATTGATAGTGGCACTAGCTAGCTACAATATATCAAATCCAGCGTAGTGTAAAAAGTAGCGGTTGTGGGATGAAATGGTCCGATTTCAGGCCATCAAAGGAAAAACAAATCCTTTGACAAGACATTTATCTATCTTTATTCCAGGTGCCAGATTCTAAATTCTAGCCTCAGTTTTGCACACGAGAATTCAGCATCCCAGATCTAGATCCAAAAATATATCCTCGCACTTCAGTGTTTGGGAATTTTTTTTTCTTCCTAGGCAATTCAGCGCGTATAATCACATCAGATCTCAGTCGGAAGGTATATAGCAATGTCAATCATGAATAAACAAGGAAATTACAAGCCGTCTAAGGCAAGATAAGATGTTAAAATCGCCTTGCTCCCCTTGGCAAAGGTATCACCAAGCCTGCTTAGACTTCAATCAATCCTGCAGAGGTGAAGAGAAAAGAGAGAGTGCGTGTGTTGACTTTGGCCTACCAAGATAGAAGTTGTCTGTCTGTAGACGGTGCATACCTAGGGACAGCGGTCCGGGGAAGAAAACAATCCCCCATATGGTTAAGGAGGCAGAGCAATATCCCATAATGCCCACGGATTATCGCTATCGCCAAAAAGGCCTATTTCAAGTGCGCTATCACACTCACATTTCTTTTTCTTTGTCTATTTACCTAGCCTATTACCGTGTATGGAGGTAGGCACCTAAGTTAGTGGGCAGATGCTTTTTTCACTTTCTTCACTTTAGGTAGTTTTCATCCAGATTGAGATCATATCAATTAGATGGACTAGATACCTACTTGGTAGATAAATAATGCAGAGCAATTGAATCAGCTCATTTTGGTCTTGTTCTTCCAGACGTAGTATGCATTGTACATATGTACTGCAGTGCTATGCTCTATATGTAGTGTGATTGATACAGTACTATGGGGGTACTGTGCCTGCGAGTATTGTATTTATTCTACATGGCTTGAGGGTTGCCCAGCTTCTTTGGCAAAGCGCCTGCAAGTGTCAAAATGCCCCCAGTTCACCGGAATATCTATGTAGGAGAAGTAGGCATGTACTGTACTTAGATAGTTAGGCTGTGTAGGCATACAGACATCCCAAGTAGAAAAAAACCCAGACAGAAGGGGGCAAAAAAAGCCTGTTAAAGTCTGAATCGAATTGAGTTGTGCCAAGAGTCCTCTCTCGTAATGTTTTAACCGGGCCATATCTAGCTAGGTAATGCGGTAGGCAGGTCAACTAGTAGGTAGTCTACCTGGCTTGACAGATATGCATGAAGAAGTAATCCCTTTTTTTCCCTTTTTTCCCCTTTTTTTTTCCCTTCCATGATGTACTGTACTAGAAGAGCCGAGCCGGCTCCAAACAGATTCAATCAATCCGACTCCTGTACGTACAGAACAGAACTTCTAGAATAGGTCTCCAACACCCCCAACTAAACTCAGAGGGACCTGGTCTGGATATACTCTCTACTCGCAGGTATTCTCTACTGTACATATCCACATACATACCTAGGTACTGTACCTACTGAATTAATAATAGCAGGAGGTACATTACCTTGGCGATGAACAACATAATCCATACAGAGTAGAACAGACGCATCACCGAACACATGACCACACGAGCCCTAATCCACTCACATGACCGGGCTCTTACAGATCACATGACTTTAACCTCCTTCCGCCACGCGCGCGCACCAAACGCCACAGCCGCGAGCCGCCGGCGCCGCCGGCTAGCCGGGTCCGGGGAGGAGGTGGGAACCGGCTGTCGCTTAGGGCTGTGATGTAGGTAGGGCATTAGCCCTAAGGGCTTACTACTACTAGCATCCTGGATACCATTGCAATAATAATGTACCGTACTGACCGGATGGGGAAAAGAATAATGAGAGAATGAGATCAGAAAGAAGAAAAAGGAAGAGAGAAAAAAAAAAGAGAGAGAGAGAGAAAATCTCGAAGTTTTCGACGTTCTTTGGGTCCTTGGCTGTTTTAAAGTGACAGTCCAGTCCCATGGCGGCACATGGCATGTCTGCGAGATCTCGGATCTTGCAAGATCTGAGGTCGAAACTCGAATCGGAATTCGGCTATCCGTATTATTAAATTAATAATATTACTTTATAGAGCTTGAATTTTTTTTTTTCTTTTTTTTGACCTCCCCGTCGAATCCGAATCGGACGACATCATTCACGACCTCTCATTCGCGAGTGCGAGGTGGACTTGTTTCAGGGACATGACAGGGGTGACAGTGGGCACAGGCACAGGCAACGATAATAATTGCTCGGATAGTATTCGGTGAAGAAAGAAAAAAAAATTCTTTAAAAAAAATTTTCCCCTAGGCTCTCTCATAACTGGTCAATTAATTAATAATTGCACAAAGTCGAATAAGCTCGAGTGAAACAATGGAAACGAGACAGAAAGTCCCAGGGTTCCCTCCCGACCGCAACCGAGCAATAATGCAAGACTTAACCGGGGTTCGGTTTCGGCTCGCCACTTGACCTGACCTGACGGGACACGTCAACCAACTCGAGCCCGTCATGTCATGTCATGGATACGTAGTTGCAATGCGGACGTGCAACTCAACTCGGATGTTCGGATCGGTGTTGAATTCGGTTGGTTCCTGAGAAGAGCCGCGTCGCGTTTTGCCTACCTAGCCTAGAGTGGTAGTCTGGGCATGAATGGATCAATATAAATGACAGTGGAGAGTGAGTCGACTGCTGGAAAAGTCAATTGGTTATTTGGCAATGGCATGCGGAGCAGGGCTCTCGATTAGAATAATAATGATAATAGACGTCTTATTTCATTATTTCGTCTCGGAAGGCAGCGGACAGACACATTATTGGAGAGGTCTTTGTCCTTGTGTTGTCTTCGCTTGATGTCATGGGTCCCAGATTTCGAGTTTGAGCGGTTCAGAAAACTTCTCAAGATGTGTAATTAACCAAGAGAAACAAGCTTGTGACAACCTGCTCTCACAAGCAATCAACTGTTGAACAGACTACGATGAAACCGTAGAGCATGTATGCAGTGTACCTAGATGGAATACCCGAATCTCTATATTCCTCTCTTAGAGAGTTCTTCTTCAGCCAGTGATCTATCTCTAGAATGTAGAATGACATGATTTGAACATATGTGTGCCCTTGTACTTCTAACCTTCGCCTCGTTATCCCCGCGAAAACTGAGAAGTTGTCCCCAGTCCCGAAAAAAAAAAATAAAAGACAAACGGAAGAAAAATTCAAACTGTTGTATACCGCCTTGGGCGGACTCTATCAGCAAAGCAGCAAGGATATCTATAGCTCTGAAATCGAAAAAAAGCACTGGTGACGCAGCCTGGCATCAGACAGCAGTAGTCGTAAACACATAAACGCTCGTCTCTATAGAGCGATGGGGGAAAACCCAGATAAAAGGGAAATCAGTTCACTCCACCGCGGAGATACCCTCGCCATGCAGAACAGGGTTGATCTTGGGGTTCCACTTGAACTTGAAGTCGTCGCCCAGCTCCTTGCGGACGACGGCCTTGACGGCTTCCAGGACGTTGTCGAAGACACCAAAGCTGGCCGGGCTGTTGGGGTCGTTCTCGCCCTCCTTGCCCTGGAACACGCCGGTACGGACCAGGCAGGTGTTCCAGCCGTACATGTTACCGCCAACGATGTCGGAAGCCGGGTTGTCACCGATCATGTAGATGTTCTCGGGCAGATGCTGTTCGTTGTGGATCTGCTCCATCCAGGCGCGGAGCACCTCATCCGCGTACTTGTACGTGGCCAACTCGGGCTTGCCGTACACGACGCGCTCCAGCTCGACGCCGGTGATGGCCTTGTACATGGCCTCGACAGCGATGCGGAACGCACCCTGGGTCAGTCGGGGAGGGCCCTTGTGGTCGGTCGGGAAGACGAGGTCACCCTGCGAGAAGTAGATAGGGATGCGCGAGGAAACCGGGTCCTTGGCGCGGGTCAGGAGCCGGCCGTTCTCCGAGAGCAGCAGATCCATGATGAGCTGCATGTCGGTGGCGTAGTCGCGTGAATCAGCAAAGACAAGGATGGCGTCGAACTTCACCTTGGAGAAGTCGCGGACTCGGGCCTGAGCGCGCTCCTCGGGAGTGAAGCATCTCCATGGTGAGATAGTCGGGTCCCATGCGAGGATGTCCTTGGCGAGGACGACGTTCTTGAAGCCGTAGTTTTCGGCGACCTCACGGCACTTGAAGCCCTCGCCGCCCAGAACGAGGACGGTCTCGTAGTACTCCGCCAATGCCCGCATCGGCGTGTGGGACTGGATGAACTGGTCGGTCGAGATTGGAACCCCAAGGATCTCAGACAGCTGCTGTGTCCGGGCCGCCTCGGTCTTACCACCGCCGTTGGTCAAGAGGATGTAGGGGATCTTGATACCCAGCTCGTTGTCGCCGTTGAGCATCTTGAGCGCCTCCGCGGCCTCTGGGATCAGCTCGTTGCCGTGGGCCAGGACACCGTCGATGTCGAACACAAAAGCCATGTTCTTGGCGGCCTTGACCTTCTCCTTGGACATGTCCTGGATCTGCGATGCCAAGATATCCCGGGAAACCGAGCCCGGGGGAGCACCGGCACGGGCGCCATCCGCGGTGACCACGGCGGAAAGCCTCGATGGCCGTGGAGACCTGGGGATAGGCAGGGAAGTGCCAAACGAGTTTCGCGACCCCCGGCGTTCCTTCATCGACGGGGACAGGCTGAGGCTGTGCATGTATTGGGAAGCATCACCGATCGAGCTTCTCGTGGCCGGGACCTCGATGACATCTCCCTGATCCTTGGGATCCCTGGGGATGGTGATAGATCCAGGAACACTGTCCTCGGTGTCGTCTCTGCGAGAGGGCTCGACGGGAGCAGCCTCGACTCCAAAATCATCGTCGTCGAAGCGAGGCATGTTGTCAGACAGCTCGAGCAAGGCAAGAAAGAGAGGATATGGAGGTATTCAAATTCCGTCTGTCTAACCGATCGGAGATATAGTTTTTGAGAGAGATGAGGGAGGAAAGGGGGGAAGAAGGGAGAAGACTGAGGGAAAATCTCTTCAATGAGGTTTGAAGAGTTTGATGGAGAGAAACTGGATCCGAACCAGGGGTTCCTGGAGGGTATATATTGTAAAATCCTGTCCAGTGGCGATCAGCCAGATACAGCCTGGCTCTCAGCACCTGGGAACCACGGGCTCCACTGCCGTATCATCATTCCTGAGAATTATCGTCATCATTGGCAACACAACCAGTGCTGGGAGATGGCGGAGCGGGAAAAGCGGAGCACCGGCCGCAGGACCTGGGTTTGGATGGAGCAGAGGGTTGACACTTGTCCCCAGTTCAGGTCCTCCGGACCCCTGGACGGTGGCCAGCAACTGCCCATTCCTGACGGGTTGACCCTGTATACTCGGCCGGCGCGAGCCAACCCTGGCACAGGGATGTTGAGTGACGTGATAGAAGGCATCCAGCAGGCGGGCCACGACGAGCGGGAGGCCGTCGGAGCGGGACGCCGTGCAGCGGATGCTGCGGCCTGCCGGGGACCGTGGAGGCTTGACGCGCGCTGAGTGGGCGGGAGCGCGCCGGAGTGGATAGGGGGGGGGGGGGGGTCGGAGGAGCGTCGTCCGTGGGAGGATGGAGGGAGCATGAAGCTGTACAGCGCCGATCGCCAGGCCGAGCGGGCGCCGGCGGGTCAGAACGCAGGCAGCGGGAGAGGAGCAGAACCACCGTGATGTCATCGTCGCGCTGGCTAACTTTTTGTCCTGTGGATGGTCTGGCGATCTTTGTCCCCTGCGGTCCCGGGTCGTCCCGCCCTGCGTGTCCGGGATAAGTCCCTCGAGAGCAAACGACGACGGGCGGAACAGCTTGCCCCGGCCCCTTGCCCGCGCCGTCGAGATAACCCGCAGACCGCTGCTCTTCTTTCGTTCTTTGCCATATCACCCCGTCTAGATACCCATCCCCTCTCCGTCTCAGAGAATTCCTGCTCCCGCGACCCAAGATGTCGTCCGGCGTCACCTTCAAGCTGTACAATGGCGTGACCATCCCCGGACTCGGGTTTGGCACCTTCGCCAACGAGGGCGCCAAGGGTGAGACGTACAAGGCCGTCCTGCACGCCCTCCGGACGGGCTACCGCCATCTGGACTGCGCCTGGATGTACATGAACGAGGACGAGGTCGGCCAGGCGATCAAGGACTTCCTCAAGGAGAACCCCGCCGTCAAGCGCTCCGACATCTTCGTCACCACCAAGGTCTGGAACCACCTGCACGCCTACGAGGACGTCTTCTGGTCTCTCAACGACTCGCTCCGGAAGCTCCAGCTCGACTATGTCGACCTCTTCCTCGTCCACTGGCCCATTGCCGCCGAGAAGGAGAGCCAGGAGAAGCCCAAGATCGGGCCCGATGGCAAGGTGTGTCCTGCCTTCTTCTTCTTCTTCTTCTTCTTCTTCTTCTTCTTCTTCCTCCTCCTCCTCAATTGACCAAGATGCTGACTGTGGACAGTACGTGATCATCAAGGAATTGACCGAGAACCCAGAGCCCACGTGGCGCGCCATGGAGAAGATCTACGAGGAGGGCAAGGCGCGCGCCATCGGCGTGTCCAACTGGACCATCCACGGCCTGAAGCAGCTGCTCGGCTTCGCGAAGATCAAGCCGCACGTCAACCAGATCGAGATCCACCCGTTCATCCCCAACACGGAGCTGGTCAACTTCTGCTTTGAGCACGACATCATGCCCGAGGCGTACTCGCCGCTGGGCTCGCAGAACCAGGTGCCCACGACGGGCGAGAAGGTCAACGAGAACCCGACGCTCAACGCCATCGCCAAGAAGAGCGGCCACACGCTGGCGCAGGTCCTGATCGCGTGGGGCCTGCGCCGCGGCTACGTCGTGCTGCCCAAGAGCTCGAACCCGGCGCGGATCGAGTCCAACTTCAAGCTCATCGACCTGTCCGACGAGGACTTCGAGGCCGTCAACAAGGTCGCCGAGGGCCGGCACTTCCGCTTCGTCAACATGAAGGACACGTTCGGCTACGACGTCTGGCCCGAGGAGGCCAAGGCGGCTGTCACCAACGAGTAACGCTGTCTCTAGAAGACGATTGTCTCTGGTTTTATTCCCCCTTTCCCCTCTTACGATCGACCTGCGGTGGATTGATACGAATTGGGAATACGATGTAGCAACACACGAAACAAACAAAGTTTTCTTTCGGTTTATTTATCTCGGAGAACCGTGCTACCGGTTAGCAGGGTTTAGATACACATATGTGACTGGCTTCCTCGTTGCGTTTTTGCGTGGAAAATCCCGTCCATCCCGCACGACGGGAGGGTTACACACAACATGGATACACAAAGACCTCTAGATGGCCAGAAGATAGGAAAAAACAAGGAACAGAATCTATACCAATCCCGTTACTGTTATTCTCTCCTGCGCACTCCGTACAGAAACACTCACTCCTGGGTAACTTGTACTCACATACATCATCGCCCAGCGGCCTCAGGCAGCAAGGCCACCAGCCCTCCCCCAGGCTGCCAGCGCCAGACCGCTCCTCGCACGGTGCCACGGTCCCGTCGTGCCGGGCGGCCGGAGATTCGCCGCTTTTGGGCGAGGCGCCAGACGATTCCCGATCGAGCGAGCGGTGGGAAAGCCCGAGTCCACTTCAACATGCCAACCCTGGCAATTCCGGGACGTGGAATCCGAGGGGAGTCAGGGGATCGACCCGAGTCCGCGCGCCGATTGGCCGGTCCCATCTGCCGGAAGAAGTTTAGGCTCCGCCGGGCGGGCCCTGCTCTCCAGAGAGAGGCGTTTGTGTGGCTGGTAGCCTGGTACCGTTGAGCCTTGCAATGGGCGGGGGGGGAGGGGGGGAACAGGGGCGGCGGTGTGTCCATCCACTGCTACTGTAATTGTGTGGGCCGCAGCCTCCACCGCAACAGTAAAATAATATACGGAGTAATAATTCGTAAATCACGTATTATTATGGATTGGACCGTGGATGTTGTTGTGCACAGGTGGCGGGACCTATGTACTGTGTAGGTAGCAAACCGAGCCCGAGCGGAGCTCGGTACTCCGTCAGTCTTGAGCCCTGATCGACCATCTTTGGGGCGAAGGGCTTAGGGCTTGGCTTGACTTGGTCGGGGACGTCCGATCTCGACCTGGTTCGGTATGGTATGTTGATTTAGGCACAGTAGTTAGTAGTTTCAGGGCTCGTGCTCCGTTCGCAAGTCAAGGTTAGGGTAGGTACAGTACCTACCTTGGATTCTTTCCGGAGGATCACATGTATATGATCCCGGAATCCGGATGGTATGGTACGTGCAGTGCAATGGAGAGCAGGCAGCAAGCAGAGAAACAAGCGGATGCCGGGAGGAAAGACAATCTCAAGTTACATGTTGCTAGCAAAGGACCCAATCAATCAGTTAAACACGATCGACGGCCATTGAATAACGCCATCAATTTGTCTCTCCCGCATCCAAACTCTGGGGTATAGACAATCCAATAACCAGAACAGAGCAGACCTGCATCGCAAAATAAATAAATAAAATTGAATTGAAACCTCAATTGTTGATCTTTGACAGCTGATAGATTCACTTTGTAATCTACTGAGTGCGCGTCTCTCACATCCACTACTACTTACTACTGCCACTCCGGACAAGTCTACATAGTGTACTCTAGTTCCAGACATGGACAGCTCCATCCATGATCCATCCAATCACCACGACATATGATCATTGTCATGATTATTGAGTCCCCAACGGTCCAACTAACCAGCCTCATCCAAGGAATACTACTGTAGAAGAGAAAACCTTCCTGCCGCCGCCTGATATAATAAATAGAAAAGACCCAAGAATTAGGAGAACCCGAACCGAACCCTTAACCTACCTCTTGTTAACCCACCAGACCAAACTTAACCTAACCTAACCTGCAGGCTATACAGGCTACAGGCTACAGCCCTGTATGCATGCACGTAACTCCGAACTACGACAAAGGTACCGACCACTACGAAACGTACCCAGCCAGAAAGTAGTTGTACTGTTACTTAGACAGATGGAGAGATACTGCGCATATGTCAAGCCGAGTCATGTCGTCATCACCCACCACTTACCATCACCATCAATTACCGACTACCTAGGTATATATCTAGGTAACTAGCCGCCGGACTTTTATGTCCTGTGTCCCGCTCTCTATCGTGCAGCCTGCAGGCCTGCCTACATAGCACAAACTTAGGTACAGTACTTCCCTTTTCACCCATCCGCATAAGTACAGTACATGGATACCTAATCCACCGTGGTACAAGTACCTAGTCCACGGCTAATTCACAGGGATCTTGGGTAACTCCAAACTCCGTACTCCGCAAAAAGAAAAGACAAACCTTCCACCGGGGACCCGACAGGGAGGCTACATAGGGCTATAGTAGGTAAGGACTTGGAAGTCCATAGATCGAGAGGGCACAAGTATGGATCGGAGGAGGTATTCCGAATGGACTCGCAGAGAAAGGGGGGAAACGATGGGGGAAAAAAAAGAAAACGATGCTACAAACTTATTATTATTGCTACAGCGCACTGCGTGCATAATGCGTTCAGCATCGGGAAAACCCGGCCGCAGGCAGCGATCGGCATCCACTTTTGGAGTCGGAGTCGGACTGCGGAGAAAGGATTGGTAGGTTTACAGCATGTGCTCAGTCGGTCGTCCTGTCCTGTAGAGTACTCCTGTCAAAACAGGGACTCCAGACGGTTGCAACGCTAGCAATGCATCACTTGCAGCGGACGGGAGCGGTCTGTCTCCGTCGTAACACGGTGCACATAACCGGCCCACAATTCACATGCTGATCGGACCGAATAGTGGCAAGGAGCTATTCCATTACTGTCCCTGTACGCCAATCCCTATGTACAATTCAAACATATCCCATGAAACACAACGAGCAGTGGATTATTATGTACAGTACAACCGAATCATCACCAGGCGTGTCTCGTAAGGGATAGGTTCCGCTGTCCCGCCTCACTTCTTCGCCGCCCGGACGCGTTTCGGCATCGGGGTGCTGCCCGCCCCGGCCTTGAGGATGCTGCTGCTCTTCTTGACACCGGCCGCGGTCTTGCTGCTGCTGCTGCTGCTGCTGCGACTGCTGCTGGTGGTTCCCGTTTTGACGGCCGCCTTGCCGATCGCCTTGGAGGCCGGAGTCCCCAGCAGCGCGGCGCTGGGCGACTTGGGCGTGAGCTTCTTGCGCTGGCCGACAGGGGTGCTGGGCTTGGTGGTGGACGATGCCCTGGGGAGGGCGGGGGCCGCAGCGGACTTGGCGCCGGTTGGCGGCCGCCGCGGCGCGCGGGCGGCGCTAGCGGCAGGCGCGGGCTCCACAGGGACGTCATCGTGCGCGTACTCGACGAGCCGCTGCTCGTTCCACGACACCTGCTTTCCGCCGGCCCGCTTCGACCTGCGCTGCGACTCCTCCGCGCTGCCCTCGGGCTCGGCCTGCTCGGCCTCCTGCTTCTGCGCCATGGCCTGCAGCGCGATCCGCGGCAGCTGCGCGTCGCCCTTGTTGCGCCGCGTGTTGCGCCGCGTCGTCAGGGCCAGCTCCTGCGCCTCCGTCCGCGAGAGGAAGACAAACTCGGTCCCGTTCGCGCGGCGGAGGGGGATGCGGTTGGGCACGGCCTGCTCCTGCTGTTTCGCCGCCCGCGTCCGGCTGCTCCTGCGACAGCCCGGGGTCGCCGATTGCTGATCGTCGGTCTTCTCCGCCTCCGGGGAGCTGGCGGCCTTCGAGGGGGACGGCTTCTGTGGAGAGGGAGAGTTCCCGTCCAGCTCCCCCAGAGCTCGACGCGCCCGCGGCGTGGGAGAGTCGGATATCACCGCCTTGTCCATCTCCCGGGGTGTCAGCGCAGCGTTGGCTGCGCGCTTGGCTTGGGCGCGCGTCAGGAAGTCGCTGAGGAGCTCCGCATCCTCTCCATCCAGCTCAGACAGTCGCAAGGCCGAGCGAATCAGCTTCTTCTCCTGCTCCGCATTCAACTCTTTGACGTCTGCAGCTGCTGCAGTGTCGTTCTCCTGCGTCGAGTCCTGTCCATCCTGCTCTCCGGAGCTTGTCTCATCCGTAGTAATTTCTTTCTCGACTGCATCGTCGGTCGCTTCTCTGGCGGTTGAGTTGACTTTCTCATTCTCCTGCAACATGCAGCCTGTACTTGGAGATGGGGCAACAGCATCGTCGTGCGCCTCGTCAGGCTTCTCCACGGCGGAGTTCTCCGTCCCATCCGGCGTCTGGGGACGAGGAGACTGGATGTCTCCACTGGAACTGGACGCATCCTGAGCAGAGTCTGGCGTACTTGTGGGATTATCCGCAGTTTGATCGTCTTTCGAGCTCCCCATGTCCATGGATCCGGGGTCTGATGTTGACACATGGCGATCTTCCTCTTGTGGAACCTCTTCCGTGTCACTTTCTCCATGGTCCACTTCGTCATGACTCTCCATGCCACTGACTTCAGTCGATAACTCCTGCTCAGTATTAACAGCATCGATTGATTCAGTGTTGTCATCAGGTTTCATCGCGTGTTTGTCTGTCGTCGCAGTCAGCATCTGCCTTCCCTGCATAACCTGAATGACCGTAAATAGATGGATACTCACGTCGTGTCTTAGTTGCCTCCAACTCCCACTTTGTCTCCAGGAACGAGCGTCCGCGTTCAGCTCCAGTGTCTACGCAAGCCTCAGCGTCACCAGCACCGAGACACTGTCTCTTCACGCCGCGGACCACTCCCGCGTTCGCCGACCCATTGATCTCCTCGGTGAGCTGCTCGTCCTCCGCATCATCCTGCCCGCGTCCGCTCTGCTTCATGCTGCCGAAAAAGGAGAAGAAGCGCTTCCACACCTTGCGCGACTTGTCGCGCGCTTGGAACGGGGTCGAGGGCTTGCGGTCCCAGAGTCGGGGAGGCTTCGTCTTCGACGCGACGGGCGTGAACCTGAACCGATCTTCCTCTGCGACCTTTGAGGCGAGACTGTATGGAGGAAAAGCGACGCGCGCGCGCGTGGGCGCGTCAGGGCTGCCGTCAGCAGGATGAAACAATAATCACAACAGACGGTTGCAATTCGCCAGGGGTCTCCAGCCGGCTGTAAATCAAATTGGAATCACCAAAACCCCGCGAGACAGACACACGCGCGGAGAGAGCAAAGCGAGGAATGTACGTGGCAGCCGGTAACTAACCTTGTCGGTCGGGGCGAGCAAGGCGCGCTCGTAGCCTGATCCCCATCCATGATGGGCGTCGCTTCGTTGAGTGTTCGATTCGAATTCCGTAAGACTAGCGCGGAGTCGGTATGGTATGTATAATGTAAGAGATGCAATGTATAATGTCGTCTGGTCCCATATGAGGGACAGCGTATATACTGCTGAAGTAAGCTACAGAGGGAAAACAAATATCAGCAACTAAGTCAGATCCAGGCGGAGTTGAAGTCGAGGACAGGTTTGCTTTTGTTGCACCGAGTCCGGATACGGAGGACGGCGTCCCGTTGCCGTGCCAACGCGCGCCGGCTGCAGTAGCGCGTGGACCGCCCGACCGGCAGACCGGCTTCCGTATCACGGGCACCATCCCCAGAGGACAGACATCTCGTCGAAGATACAAGCGCAGCAGTTAATTTTCATTGATTCTAGGTGATAATAATGTTTCATGTGGATAGTTTAGTATGCATGTGTGTTCTATTACTCAACTACTGAGATTTAGAATGCCATGTAAGTTGGATGAACCGCATCCGCTATGCGCAAGATCAAAACTGGGATACGACCAGTCTTCTATCTACCTTTCGCCTGCTCCGTACAGACGAAATCGTCCTTGGTATCTCTGGCAAGCTCAGTAATAGCACCAATCACAATGTTTTTTTTACAGTCAGTGCTGTTCCTGAAAGTTTTATGCATTCTGATGTGTTTTGGCCATCCTTTTTTTTAAATCATTTGTGGCTCTAAGTTCCTAGTTTTCCGATATTCTTCAACTATCCCTTCTTTGGCCAGCTTTCCTGTTCAGAAGCCTCCGGATACCACCTCTGTTCAGCAGCAACTTACAAGCCGTTGCAGTGTCGGTCCGGATAGGCATGGATACACGTAACTTTGAATCGAAGAAACACCTTTTTTCAAAAAAGGTGTGAGCATGACGAAGAATGAATGGAGAGTCTACGTAATACTTAATGTACGGTTCTGACCAGCTATTTATTTTTTGTCTTCTTCTACCAATATGGAGAGAAAGAGTTGTGTCTGTGTCATCTTTTAGAATTTCGTAAAGGCAATCCGGTGTCTTTCGACGATGGCTCTAGATCTTTTTTTTTATTCTCTGTTGTTGTTCGGATACTAACTTCAACACGGTAGTAGGATGGTCAATTTGAAACCTCATGTTCGCTGACAATAATCTAGAATATGGGGAAAAAATTCCAAGGAAGGTGTAGATATAGATCAATTGACCACCTATGTGCAAGTTCTGTATAGAACTGGATTGGATTCAATTTAGGCCTCAGCACCCTACCTACCTACCTACATATATAATTTGCTCTTCCTCTTGATTGCCTAGAAGACGCCAGTCACACGACTCCAACATCTCCTGAACCGAGGAGACCACATACTTGATTGATACTTATCTAGAACCTCTTCCAGTCTTTATAATAAAGTTCTAGACGCAATGACATGTAACTGTACTCCGTGTGTCATCGAGATCTATCTATCTATCTATCTATGGACATACATACATGCACGCTTAATACACTGGACCCCTGTTTGGCAATCATGTAGTCTAATAATAATCAGATGCGGAAGGGTAGTAATTGATCATCTCATCTGGATGTCACTGATGCAGTCTATTCATCCGTCTGTCTACCTGCAATTCCAATTCCTGCTTGTTGGATTGGGACCAGAGGATGGATGACTACTAGCTAATAATATAATGTTGCAGTACAGGGTTCGACAAACAAACGGAGTTCGATTCAGTCTTTTCTCTTTCCTTTTTTTCGATTATGCCGATGATAATTGAATTTCACCAACTAGAGATTGATATTTCCAAGGATATTGAGACTGGAATGGAGCATGCTGACGAAGCCAACGTCAATGGATGGCATAGCACCATGAGGTGCTTATGTCCTTGGAAGACATTGCGATTCCAGTATCTACAGTTGTAGTATCCGGTAGTCCATCGACTAGGGAAGTGGATATTACTTTCTACGTCTCTAGGATGCAACAAGACAAGCCAAGACAGATAAGGCGCCATGTTCTTTTCATTCATCAATAGCTCGATTCATATCACATAACATTGGTAATGCAATAATATATGATAGGAAGAAGAGTCGTCTGGTCCAATATAACATGGTCCGGTCCTATTCCTGTTCTTCCCTCACCTTCCTTCACGCTCCACCGTCTGAGACGCAAGGACAAGGCTTTTCTTTTTCCTTTTCTTATGCTTGATCCAAGCTGAGTGGACCGCGACCGGACCGGGCAATAGACCTGTTCCACTCTCAGATAAACGTATCTGGGAACGGAATCCTCGACCAGAAAACAGAGCTACCGCCCAGCTCCTAATTCATCTGTTGTGAAGGATGATAATAGTAAGACTCTTCATTCCTTGCCATTCTTCGCAGCATGGGATACGTGTAGACGAGTCTTCAACACGTCCGATCAGATCCGCGTGCTGCGACAGTCATATCAAGTACGGCTGAACAATGAATGAAATGGGTATCGTGGTCTGTCCAAGTCTAGATAAATAGATAGAGTAGAGCTCTGCAAGAGAATAACCAGATTAGATTCGATAAATCCGATATCATTCATGGAGAGAATCATCATATCATATGGCACGGCATACCTGCTTATCAAGCTCCGTATAGTACAACGCACAACCTCCAATCTCCCTTCTCTCTCCCTCCGTTCCTCATTCTTCATTCAAGACAGGAGGACAAAATTCCCCTCTTCAAAATATCTTCTCAGTCATATCCCTCTCATCGAACGGATCCCCAAACTCCCCTGCGCCAGCATCAAGCAACAGCGTTAGCCTTTCCTTTCCAAAAAAAATCCCCTAGCCACATAGTAACATAAGACGGGAAAACATACGCAAACTAAAATCCTTATCAACCACATACTCCATCGCGCGCTGGTACTCCTCCTCCGCGCGCTTGTTCATCCACGACGCCCCGGGCTGCGGCTTCTCTGTCCCTGAACCTTTCTCCTGTCCCGCTGCTGTTCCTGCTGCTGTTCCTGCTACCGTCGCCGTTGATGACTGGTGCTGCCCCAGCGACCCAGGCGGGGAGAGCTCGTCGTGTGTGTGCGTGGCTGTTGTTGGACCGGCGCCGGTGGGGGTTCGGGCGCGGGCGTTGTTGTCGTCGTCGTGGGAGGAGAACTGGTCGTCGGATTCGGGGGAGGAGAGCATCTCTGAGTCGTTGTCTGGGTCTGTGGTGGTGTGAGCTTCTTGTTTCTAGTTCTGGTTCTGGTTCTATCTCTTTTTCAGGGTATGATGAAGGATGGATTTCACGACGGTTGCTGCAACCTGTATATGTATGAATGAAGGGGTTGAGGTGGGGAGAGCTTCTTTGCTTGATAACTGCAGGTGATAAAGGACAGTATCAGAGAAACATACCGGCAGACATTTTGACTAGACTCAATCTTCACAAACACACCACTGTTGTAGAAGCAAGCGAATAAATAACAGGAGAGCGCAGAGCTGTTGACAGGAACAGACAGTGATAGTACAGTAGTAGAGATCCCCGCTACGCTGAAGACGTGTCCCCGCACGATGGTGGTGAGAGCAGCACGGCGGCGGCGGCGGTCCCTTGAAGCGGGCCCAGCCCTACTACTGCAGCGAGTCCGACCAAGCGGCAGACTCGCCCCGACCCGTGTGGCCGTGCGCTTCAACGTTCCGCCCACTACTACAAGCGTTGAAACCCTCTTTCCAGGTTACTTCACCTCTTCTTTCTCCGTGCCTCTCTCACTCTCCCTCTCTCCGTCGACGACGGGCGATTCGAAGGCCTGAGCAGCCCAGCTGTATCTTCAGGGCAGAGTCAAGGGCTCTCTGGCGCGTCTTCTTCGTATCCCTCTTTTTTCTTCTCTCTTGACCTCCCCATCGACCACCGGCCATGAGCCCCAATCCTTCAGGGATCCCAGACGCATGGGACGATGACTGGGAGAAAGTCGCCGATGTACGTATATGAAAGCATATTATGCCACATAATATATACTACATATCTATTCTATCGACGGCATAGCTAACAACATGGCTGCAGAAACTAGCCTCTGAACCCTCACCCCCTCCGGAGAAGAAGGTATCCTCAAAGGTGGCCAAGGCCCAACGCAGGGCGCAGATCGCAGAATTCAACCGGAAATTGTGGGAAGAAGCGTATGTACATGCCGACACCGAAAAATATACGAGCAATTCTAACTGTCCGATCTAGAGAAGCGGCTCAGACCTTTCACTACCTGGAAACCCGCTCCAACGTCCCTCTCAAACAGGAATTCAAGCCCCCCATTACCGTTCTCAGCCGCAGACCGCAGGTCGCGGCGCGGCAGGCAGGAGTCGACTCTGTCACCGCGGGCGTCAGCCGTCTGGGCCTCGACGGCGACGAGGATGACGACTCCTCTGAGGAGACGAACAAGCCGCCCGAACTGACTCCAGAGGAGCGCCAGGCGAAGGCGCTGCGCGATCTGGAAGAGAAGCAGCGCAAGTACGAGGAGGTGCGTGAGAGGCTGTTTGGTAGCCCTTCCGCGACCACGTCCGGCGCATCGTCTCCGAGGAGCGCGACCCCGCCCAGACAGCACCACAGTGGTGATGGTAGAGGAAAGGGGAAAAGCCGCGGCGGCGGGAGAGATAGAAGGGAGAAGCGTGACTCGTCTGCTGCGTCGGGGAAGTCGAGGCAGCTGTACGATCCAAACTATTCAGCCAAGCCCAAGTCCCCATATCTACAGAAGGGGGAGAAACAGCAGACAGCGGCAGAATCTTACGATGGGGGTCAGCAATCGCCGCGGCAGCAGCCTACGCGCAGCCCCAGGGGCCCAGATGGCTCTGGAAGAGGTGGCTTCGGGTTTGGCAGCAGAGGTGGAAGACAAAGTTGAGGGTATCAAGAATGATTCAAACTGGCTGACCCTGGTCAAATCTCAATCGGATGGCCTCGGGAAGTGCTGTATTCCGCCAGAATGCCGAAGGGGCAAACTGCCCATGTGCAACCGAGAGCCGAGACGTGGAATCGTCTCAAAAAAGCTTCTGCTGTCTAGGGATGCACCATGCCAGGGTGATCACTATGGAAGCGGCCGCCCTGCGTTGATCGCTGTCGCAAGCTGCGACGTTCCCGGCCGGTTTTCTGCGAACGCTGTCAGTTTTTGCGCCTGCTAAAAGGCCTAACCAAGTTATCGACCACCCACCAGCATATCGCTCATAACTGTCCAAGTAGAGCTCGTCTCCGCTCGTCGTCGCCTTGATGTGCTCACTGGCCTCGATGGCATCCACCCAGGCGGCCCAACGGCTCCCTGGCTCGGGGTCCGGCCAGCCACGGTACGGTTTCAGCACCCGGCGCAGTCGGAGGATCCATGGGGCGATATGTACGTCGACAAAGGTGATAGTCGGTCCGAGGAAGAACGGGCCCTGGACATGAGCGGCGTTGACCAACTTGTTGATATTGTCTTTGAGCTCCTGCGCATTCGCGGCTTGCTTCTCCGCATCTTGTTCCTGGAGGACACGATAGAAGCCGGGTACGATGTGACGGTTTATCTGTCGTCGTCAGCAAACGACTTGACAGTGAGAAAATGGAGGCAGACGAACATGATCAGCCCATACACGACAGTGGGCGCGGAGCTTGGGGTCTCCGGGCGGGAGTAGCGGACGGCCCATGTTGAGATCTTCGAGCTACAGGAGTCTCGTTAGGATATCGACAGGCCAATTGGAGATAAGGACTACCGGGCCATACATATTCCAGCAGGACGGTGCTCTCATAACAACTCCAGTTGCCGTGTCGCAGAACAGGGACGAGCCCCCGCGGGTTCATTTCCAGCAAGGACTCGGGCTTCTTGTACGGGTCTACTTCGATATACTGATACGGGAGTCCCTTGAGCTCCAGCGCGATCCAGACGCGCTGCGCAAACGGACTGGAAAGGAAAATAGTTTGGTTAGCCGAGGCTGAACCCGATTCGTTGCGGTTGTCTTGCCTAGATCTAGACGCGGGTGCGGGCGTTCCCAGAACTCACCAGAAGCAGCTTCCGTACAGCTTCAGATCGCACTCCTTTGAATGCTTCTTCACTGTCCAGGCGGCCAATCCCGTGGCTTTCTTGTGGTACGTCTTCTGCTGGGCCTGGTTCTGGTCAGACATGGTTGCGTTGCTTTTTTCGCGGGTAGTCAGATGGTTGGCATAGAGAAGCGGGAAGAATTGAAGAATTCAAGGTTGCAGGTCGACCAGAGAGGTAAATAAGGGTCTCTTGGGAGCAAGGCATCTTCCAAGGAAAGGAAGGGTCTGGGATGCGGGGGAGTATGGAATGCAGGCGCTGCCGTCAAGTCGTCCAAGGGCAGGACGTATGCGATTGGGTCCAGTCCCTTGCTGCTTTTGCGGGGAGAGTGGCCTCCCTTAGACTGTCTCCCAACCCCCCCCCCCCCAAATACCGGCCGTCCAGCAGACCTGGGAGAACGGAAGAATCGATTCATATGTTTTTTTTTTTCTTTCTCGATATGTCTCATGCAGAAAGAAACCAATTGAATAATAAGAACCACCTACCAATGCCTTCTTCCTCTCCTTCTCCTGCTTGAGCAGGAACCGCTGCACGCTGTTCTTCTTGATCCGATCGCTCTCCTCCAGCGTGTGTCTGTGGCCTCCCCCGACGCCGTCGGCCTTGCCGTTCCCTCCACTGCCATTCACCCGCTGGATCGTGTAGTACTTGGCTCCGCTGGGCGCGGGGTGAAGACCCGCTGGCAGAAGAGCCGGATTCGGCGCGAGCATCCCGAACTGCTGGTTCAGGTTCTCTCCTCCTCCTCCTGCTCCTCCTCTGGGAACAGCAGCACCCGCGCCGGGATTGAAGAAGCCGTTGTTATTGTTATTGGGGTTAACACCCGGCGGCAATTCCGAAGAGGGCTGCTGCTGGGCACCAGGACCAGAACCAGCAACATGCACCTCCGGCACCGCGCCCGGGAAGTACTCGGTGATCTTGATCTTGACGTCGCAGAGATCCCGCTGCCTTGCGGTCCGGTGGCGCTTCTTCTTGTTCGGGTCGTCGGACTTGGGCGTCCCCGGGGGCCGGCCCTTCAGCCGGCAGTCCCAGTAGTGCGAGATGAAGGGTTTGCGCTTGTAGCGCTGCGTGGAGCGGTGCGAGTAGACGTTGTCGACGTGCGGGAAGTAGGTCTGGAATCTACGGTCGAGGTTTTATGTGAGCGATTTTGTTTTTGTTTTCTAGAAGACAGATAATACAGGTTTTCTAGTGGAAGTAAAGGATGAAAAGACATACTGTTCTTCAGTCAGAACGATCGTCTCGTCTACGTTGAAGAGCCTCTCCCTCCACGCTTGCAGGTCCGGCGGGTTCGGGATCAGTTTCATGCCGCGGAAGTGGGAGCCTCCCTCGGACTTGTCGTTATCGTCGTCGTTGTCGTTGCTGCCGCCACTACCAGCTGCGGAGTCCCCGGGGGCTACTGCTGGTGGTGGTGGTGGTAGTGGCAGGGGAAGGCCAGGGTGCCTCGGTGGCAGCTGCTGTACAGAATTGTGCTGCTGCTGTTGCCGTTGCTGCAGCGCATGCAGCATCTGCAACTGGGTATTATAAATGTTAATGTCATTGTTATTATTCTCCCCAGACTCGAAGGTGTTGCTGTCATTGCTGCCATTGTTGTTGTTGTTGTTGTTGCTGCTGTTATTGTTCAACGACTGACTCTGCGCTCCTCCTGACTGTGACTGGTCTTGTTGAGTAGTAGTCGTCGCCTGCGAGTTCACGTTACCGCTAATATTGCTGTTGCTCCCATCCTGCTGCTGTTGCTGCTGTCCCGGCCGCGGAGGCGGCGGAGCAGGAGGAGGTACTGCTCCTCCACCGAATTGGCCATTATTATTATTATTATTATTATTATTATTGTTTGTGTTATTCTTCTTCGACACCGCATCACCACCAGCACCAGCACCGCTGACAGCGGAGAGCGGCCGTTTCTGCGGGATCGTCTGCTGAGGCGGCGGTGGCGGCGGCGGCGGCGCGAACATGGTGTTCACCGGTTCGCCCGGTCGCGGGGGCCGGACAAAGGCATTGTTATTATTATTGGTCGCGGTCGGGAGGACATGATGATGATACAGCTGCGGCGGCTGCGGCTGCGACGGCTGTTGCTGCTGGTGGTTGATAACGCTCCCAATGGGTGCTTCTTCTGCAGCGGCCGGAGGAGGAGGAGGAGTAGGGGGCTGGGACGCGGCCTGCTCTTCGGACGTGGACTCTGATGAGCCTGAGTTGTCGTCGCTGTCGCTGTCGTTTTCGTTGTCGTCGTTGTTGCTGTTATCGTTATCGGGGTCGAAGTTGGTCGGGGTGTCGGCGAGCTGGGTCGTGGGCGTCGTCGTCGCGGTCGCGTCGTCGGGCTGCTGCAGGCTGGCATTGGCGACGGGGAGCCCGTGGTGCTGGAGGCCGGGAGAGTCCATGGCTCGTCTCGTATATCATGGGTTGGGCGCGTCGGTCGCGTCGGTCGTCGGGCGCGGGCCGGATGGCAGACGCTGCTTCTGAGGGCGCGCGGGAGCGGTGGTTGAAGCGGCGCTGCGTCGGCGGGTGGTCTGGAGAGGCCGGTCACGTGGCCTGTGTGCTCAGCGTCCATGCTGGAACAAAGAAAATTTCTCCTCTAGACACAGATCCAGAACGTATGTATATCCCCTACATATATTACTTGTATTATCAAGTCAATCAGCACACATACTTCTACCCAAATCTATCAGGATGACCTCGTAGACACTAGATCCCCCTCTCCCCCTCGCCCTGCTGCAACCCAGCAAACCGCTTCTCCGCCACCCGGTTCTTGAACGGGAACCCCGCCGTCCGCTTGTCCGCCCCCGTCCGCGGGCTGATGCGCCCGCGACTGCTCCCGAACAGCAGGCACCACAGCCCGACCGACGCCCCCGCCATCGACCCCGCCATGCCCAGCGCGAACGCCGCCTGCCCGCTCGCCGCGTACCGCGTGTAGGCGTGGAACGAGCACAGCGCGTGCAGGACCGACGTCACCGCCAGCGTGGGCACCGCGTAGGGCGCGCGCGGGTCCGACTCGTCCGTCGTCACGGGCTCCGACACCGTCGCCGTCAGCGGGATCGAGCCCGTCAGGAGCACGGTCAGCACGGCCAGCGTGAGCAGCGCGAGGCCGAAGCTGCGTGCGAAGTAGATCTCGATTACTGTTGTATCCAGCATTCAGGAAATTGCCCGTGTGAGAATTGCATAGATCGGGAAAGAAAGACGTACCGGTCGGCAGCCTCGTCTCGTCCAGCAGCAGCGTCACGATCATCTTCGGCGTCGAGACCAGCGGGAGGCCCTGGACCGTGAACCACGCGGCCGTGCCGTACGTGTATGCGTAGAAGACCTGTTTCAAAGGAAAAGATCAATCTTCATGACTTGCAGGGGATAGTAGTGGAAATAGGAGATATCTCATGTGATAGATAGACAGAAAATATCCAACTTACATCCATAATAACGTTGACAGACTTTCGAGCAAAGAAAAAAAAATACTAATCAATTGATAAGAATAGAGAGAGAGAGAGAGAGAAACAAAAAGACGGTTGAAGGTTCCCAAGATCCCGAGCGGCAGAGATCGGAGGGTAGGAGAAGGAGTGTATTTGGCAGTCAATCAATCAATCAGTCAGTCAGTCACATGCCCTCCCTACTTTTTTTATCTCATATTAGTAATTTGCTTGCTGTCAATGAGAATCCTATTAATCCGCTTTTATCAGATCCTGCATTCTCCATTTCTTTTGCCCAGTTTATCATGTACATGTACATGTACATACGTCAAGGACAAGCTACGCTCGAAGCTCCTCCGCAATCATGATGACATCATATCCGTGCCTTTTCACTTAGTATGCATGTTTGCCGTGTTTGCATGCATGTACTTGGACGACAACAGACAGCAAGATGGAAGTTATGCATTCACATAAATATCAGGAAGATCATTCATGCATATAGGCATGCATGGGCTTCCTGTATGTATGTAGGAGTTTCAGGCTGTCTGATATTCTAAACGAGGGAAATAGATTGGGCTGTATTTTTGATAGGCACAATCTGTATTGTAATGGTCGCCAATCTATCTAAGATTGAGAAAAAAAAAAGATGGGCCGGCCATAAGTATCCATGCGTGTTAATTGACATTCTCTTGAAGGACCAGTTATGAAAAAAAGGAAAATCATAACAAGAAAAAAAAACAGAGGAAAAAAAAAAAAGAAACAATCTATCCCCGCCACATTCAATAAACCCCGTTATCATAGATCATAAGTATCACATCTAGGATGTCTGCCCCGAAGTCACCTCTGCGTCCGGATCGTCGACACCGTGGATGACCCGAGCCGGCACCCCCCAAGCGACGCTGAACGGCGGAATGCTCCTCGTCACCACCGACCCCGCGCCGATCGTGGTGCCCTTTCCGATCGTGACGCCGGGCAGGATGGTGGCGCCCGCCCCGATCCAGCAGTCGTCGCCGATCGAGACGGGCCTCGTGTACACGATGCCGTCGCGGCGGGACTGGACGTCCTTGTCGTGGCGCTCGGTGAGGATGGTCACGTTCGGCGCGATGAGGACGCGGTGCCCGATGGTGACGAGGCCGCTGTCGTGGATGCGCAGACTGTATGTAGATTTATTTCTTGTTAGCAACAATCACACATCTATCTTTGAACTTGAGAGTCCGGAGACTGACTTGACGTTCGCATAGACCTTGTCCCCGAGGGAGATGTTGCAGCCGTACAGGAAGTTGAACGGCGGCTCGATGACTGGCTCCTCGCCGACCTCCCCAAGGATGGCACGGAGCAGCTTCTCCCGCTTGTTCCGCAGGAACTGGAACATCTTCTCGGGCGGTATAGCCGGGTCGCTGGGGATGATCTCCTCGTTGTACTTGGCACAGAACCGCTGCGCGCGGAGCTTCTTGGCCTGCAACTCTGGAGACTGTAGGACCCGGAACCTGTTGAGGGTTTGGCAACACACACCGTCAGCTTTATTATCTATTGCATTCTTTGCTTCCCGATAGCGGAATGAATAGGCCCGTACGGCTGTCCCGAGATCATCTTTTCGTACTCCCTGCAGACGGGACTCGAACTCCGCATCCGAGCAGCATGCGCCAGGCGCCGTCGACGCTGCTCTGCGTCGTCCAAGTCAGCTTCGTCGGTGTCCATGCTCACGAAGGTCTCCGTCAAGGTGGCTCGACCGGGGCCACTGGCGTCGCTGTCTTCGGACCCGTCTTTCGCCATGGCTGGATCCTAGACTCTTTGTTGAAAGCTAGCTGAGATCAGGAGCACATTCTAGTTGGTTGTTAAATGAGAGCGCGATCGCATCGCTCGCCTTGTACCTGCAGTAAGTTATATAGCCATCCACTTAGGTAGGTAGGTGAAGTCTACAGCCGGTGATAGACAAGGAGGAAATTAACAATCCACATGACAACGGAACATGGAACACGGAAGCGAACAAGTGCATTGGGTAGGAATGACTCGTTTGTTTGGGCCACTTGACACTTGGGTGAAGCCGCCAGCCTACATAGGACCTTACATCCACGTTGCCTCTCTACTGATGCGCATGGCGTTATAGAAAAGATCGCTATGAACCACATGAGCTTTGCCTATAAGGGCAACATCTGACTGGCTCGACAGACACGCGGAAATATGAGGATGCACCTCTGCGCTGCATCAGAACCCGGGACAGCGGGCACTCGAGTTGTCGACATGCTGATGTGGCCCAGGGAGTAGGACAAGCGTGCTTCAGCGCGAACGCCACCGGCAAAGGAACCAATTGCAAACCGCCCTCGCAACCGGAATCGGGGATCTATGGTACAGAAAGTTGGCCGTTGGGAAATCTCCCCGAGAAATCACCCATGCTGGCAGCGTCCGGCGGAACTCCCTGCAGTTCTTGAAAGAAAGAACACACCATTGTTAAAGATCTCAAGAAGAGGCAGTGGGGCGGGGCGACGGTGTTGCATTCCTGATGCGCCTGCACGGATCGACATCCGTCGCGGAAGCGGAGAATGGCCTGATTCGCGACGCAAGGCGCAATGGCTTCCTACTACTGCGTACTGTCCAGCATCTCGATGGCGCCTCCAGGGTGACGATAGCCCGGCCAGATGTGCCCGAACCAGTCCGAAGCTGCGGCAACAAAGCGGCTCTAGATTGGGTATGCTGACATGAAGGTACTGACACTGACAGCAGTCATCATGATATGCGAAAAGCGTTCAGGGTCTGCAAGAGGGAAATTGCAGCAAGCAAAAGTACAAATCTTGGGAAGACAGAGCTGGATGAGGAAAACGACAAAAGTTCCACACAGAAGCACGCATGACGCCGTATGATGTTGGGCAGAAACCAACCCCAGTCCGTCCCGACGAATCATGCTCTACCTCATCGATTGATGTTGCTGGCGCGCAGATACCTCGCGAAGCTCAGATCCTGCTCGGACGGCTGAGACGAATCTGCGAGTGCTTGCTTGTAGCGCTGCTCCAGGCCGGCGTTCCCCCCTGCGCCGGATGCATCTTCCTCATCCCCGGAGTCGTCGTCGCTCTCGGACTCTCCAATCGCGTCGCGCGAGGCGAGGTCTTCCTCTTCAGCCTCGCTGACCGTCTCCGCTTCATCACGCCGGCCTTTGTGGGAACTCCGGCTCGCTCCCGAGACGTTCATGTCTTTCATGAGTTTGCCCAGCTCCTGCTCGCGCCGGGCCGCCTTGGCCTCCTCCCGCTCCTTTCTCTTCCGCTCCAGCTCGGGCTTGTAGTCACGCTCGAACTCCTGGCGCTTCTCCTCGACGGCCGCGAAGAACTCGTCGACGCCCTCGCCCGTCATCGAACTGACGCCCACAACGTTCAGGTGCCGGTAGAACTCCTCCAGCATCAAACTCATGCTGTTCAGCAACGATCCCATGTATCCACTGCCGCTACCAAACCCTCCGACTCCACCCTCCTTGCCAAAGACTCCTGCCTCCTCCTCCCGTCGCAGCGCAGACTGGAACGCGTCAAAGTCCGTCATCCACTCCTTCGCGAACTCGGCGTCCTTGACGTCCGTCTTGTTGAAGACGAGGATCATCGGCAGCTTCGTCTTGTACAGGATGCTGCATGCGTAGAGCATGTTGCTCATGAAGGTGCTGGTCGAGCTCGTTCTCGGGGTATCGATGATGTAGGCGATCACGGTCGGGAATGACGATGCCAGGGTCTCCAGTAGAATCGTCCCGGATGCGCTCCACACGAACACCTCGATCTGCCCTGGCGTGTCGACGAGGATGTGCTTGATCGGTCGGGGATTGCTCGGAGTGGGAGAGGCGCGCTTCTCCAGCAACGCGATGATCTGGTCCACTTTCGTAGCGAAGAGATTCAACGATGTCAGGATACCGCCGTTAGGCCCCAGGTTGTACTGCTTCATGACTTCCTTGTAGTTGATCGAATCCCGGATGTCGATGTTGCTCTCGAACGGAACCGAGTGCACGGCAGGATCCAGGTTCAGCACGTAGGGGACGTTCTTTTTCGAATGTAGATACGAGTTGATCCGTTGCATGAACGTCGTCTTGCCCGAGCCTAAAAGTGAAGAGAAAAGTTCGCAGGTCAGCATGCACATTTCTAACGATGAGAAAGTAAGAGAGCAAGAGGCGTACCGGCCATGCCGACGCAGACGATGGCGACCGGTGTCGTCGCCATGGTTGCAGGAGATGTTAATAGCGCCCGTGTATCTGCGATGCAAGAGATTGGAGGTCGTGAGCGAGTTGCAACAAGTTCTGGGAGTTGGCGGGGTCTTGGAGTTGTCGATGGGGAAATTCTTCATTTATCGCGGGGACTTGCTCGGTCGCGGTGGAGCTCTGGACGGGCGGCGAGACGTCATTCCACCGGGGCTGCTTTCTGCTTAGACGCGCCGCCGGCAGACAAAGCTCTCGCTCCACGCGCCCCCCCCGAACAGCCCATGCAGAGCTCTTCTGCAGGCCACAATGACTCTGGAAGACTTTGAACGGTCCCTCGCGGAAAGCAGGGAAAGGAGGGAGAGGAGCCACAGGGACAGGGATCGATCCGAGTCCGGTTCAAGAGAGCGGTCGAGACACCATCGACACCATCATCACCACCACCACCGCCATCACCGCCATCACTCGTCCCGGTCGAGAGAACGAGAGCGCGATCGCGATCGTCACTCGCGGCGCGACGATGAGGATGACCACCGGCATAAACGGTCAAGGCACGCCAGTGATAATGGCGACGACCCGGAGCATACGCATAAACGCCGGCACAGGCGCGGCAGCGTCGAGAACAAGGAGCCGACCGCCCCGAAGGAAATCGTCCAGCAGGAACCGGCCCCGTTGAAACGAGACGCCTGGATGGAAGATCCGTCTGCGCTGGAATTCGACTATGTCCACAAACGCGGAAACACTCGCTTGCAGGAGCCGCCGCAGCCCAAGATGCTGCAGGCTGATTTCGACCTCAAGCTCCACGAGAGGGAGCTCAATTCGCATCTACGCGACCTCAAGGAGGGGAAACCGCTTGAGGACATCAAAAATGAGCCGGCGCAGCACGAGGTGGATTATACATTTGGCGACGCGGGTTCGCAGTGGAGGATGACGAAGCTCAGGGCTGTCTACAGAGAGGCGGAGGAGACTGGACGGCCCGTGGAAGACGTTGCCATCGAGCGCTACGGTGATCTACGTGCCTTTGACGACGCTCGGGAAGAGGAGATAGAACTGGACCGCCGGGAGAGATACGGAGAGTCTTATGTCGGCAAGGAGAAACCCACGGGTGAGCTCTTCCAGGAGAGGAAGCTTAAAGAGGGCATCAAGAGGCAAGAGCATCACAGGGATCCGGAGAAGGAGCTCGAAACCAAAGGGCAGGGCCAGCCGATGGAGACAGAGCCTCACCTCAGGACCACTCAGCCCCTGGACTTGACCGCTCTGAACAGGCTCAGGGCTCAGATGATGAAAGCGAAGTTAAAGGGCTCCGCCGACGCAGCAGAGCTTGAAGAACGCTACAACATTGCTGCTTCTGCCCATTTCGCTAACCGTAAAGAGGCTGATGTGATTGTCCTTGGCGTCAGGGAGAACCGCATGTTGGCCGGCGAGAGGAATGAAGTCAGGCCTGTGGAGACTAAGAGAGGCCGGGAAAGGGGTCAAGTGGAAGAGAATGAAGATATGAGCATCCTAGACATGGTGCGAGAAGAGCGGAGAACACGCGGCGAACCTGGTGGGGAGGGACGACAGTTTGCGGAGAGAATCATGAGAGATCCTAGATTCGAGGTGAGTGTCCCCTGCTTGCGATTGAGCTCGTGCCTCGTGCTGACACGCCGCCTAGAATGACCTTGAGTACATGGACGACAACGCCGTGAAGCTCGCCAGACGCGTGCAGAGATCCGAGATCGATATCAAGAACAAGGCCATCAACGAATTCCAGAAGATGAACCGTATCCTCGACAGCTGTCCTCTGTGCTATCATGAGGACACAAACACCCCTCCCATCGCTCCCGTAGTCTCTTTGGCGACCCGGACGTATCTCACACTTCCCACTGAACCTGAGCTCAGCGAAGGCAGTGCCACGATCGTACCTATCCAGCATCGGACGAATCTCTTGGAATGCGACGATGACGAGTGGGAGGAGATACGGAACTTCATGAAGAGCTTGACGCGGATGTACCATGACCAGGGGCGCGACGTAATCTTCTACGAGAACGCCGCTGAACCTCACCGCAGGAGGCACGCGGCGATGGAGGCCGTCCCGCTGCCGTACAGCCTCGGGGAAACGTCGCCTGCTTTCTTCCGGGAGGCGATCCTCGCGGCCGACACGGAATGGACGCAACACACAAAGCTGATCGACACTCTGGCCAAGGCCAAGCAGGGGCTCGGAAAGCGGGCTTTCCGCCGCACGCTGGCGAAAGAGATGCCCTACTTCCACGTCTGGTTCGAGCTGGATGGCGGACTGGGCCACATCGTGGAGGACCCGCATAAGTGGCCGAAGGGGGATCTCTTTGCGCGGGAGACCATTGGAGGAATGCTTGATCTGGAACCGGATATCATCAAGCGGCAGGGCCGATGGAGCAAGGGCGGTGATAGAAGGGTTGAAGGGTTCAGGAAACGATGGAGGAAATTCGATTGGACTAGGGTACTGACCGAGGCTTGAAGATTTGTTTCTGATGGACGAGCTCGGGTGTCTGGTAAAAGGGGTTAAGTTAATACGTAATGTAGCACATATCGGTTGACCTTGATGGCTGCATTCTGCAATGTCTTTGGGTTTCTGCTGCACAGCCCTTTTAATCGTCTGGTTTATGGTGTCACGACAGTCACAGTTGTCTGGGATGAAAGATGAATCTGATAGCCAACAAGAAAGTTGAGTCGTCTGTGAAGAAGCAGTTTCGAGAGCTTCAACATTGTACCATGTTAGTTTCTATCTGCACGAGATCGCAGATGCTTGAAGCAGCCAGCCACATCTCACGCCCGTTGGAAGAGTAGGATCTCGATCCCCTAGTTACAAGCTGTATGAGGTATGTACATGCCCTTGTGCCGTACATGGTTGAAGAGAACGGAGCAACGCCTTCATCAATCCGGAACAATCCAATACTATATTATAGCCTCAGTAGCGGAACAGCATTTCTTTATACATGTCATCTGTCTGCAAGGAGCATCAGCTCCCTTTACAGTCGTAAGGAATCTTCGGTGGATATCCAGCATAAACCTCGTATGGGGAAAACTCCGGATTTAACCGTCTTCACGGCCGAGAAGCTGGCACCTTGCCACTGCTAGTTGACTAAGATCGATCGTGCCTGGCTCTCTCCCCGCACACTGAACGCAAGAACCAGCAGCACCGGTGCGCTCAGTGCGCATCTCCAGCGCATCGAGCGGGACAGATCTGTATGGATCGGGATCTGATTCTGGAGTCGCAGAGGGCAGCGTGAGGAGAAAGACCCCGAGGAAGTTCGAGCCTTAGGTACTGTACAGGGGACTTTTTCCCCAACCGAGCCGCCGGCGACGAGACGGCAGGCCTTCGCGCCATCGCTGCGGCGTTAAAAGAACGACGGGCGACGTCTCTCGGCCGCGAACCGTGGTGGTGACGGTGGGGCGGCGAACCTCTCTCTCCCCGCGCTGGGTGAGATCCTTCGCTATCTTTTCTCCTTTCCCGGCGGCTTGTCCTGTCAACCCGCTTCAAATCTTTTTTTAAGGTACCGTCGTCTCTTGTATATAGCTTCCCGACTCTGACGCATCTTTCTGGTTTCCCCGTGCCTCTCTTTGCGGTGTTCTAGCGGGTTCTCTCTCTTTTTCTTAGATATTCCCTTCGTTTATCCGGGCATATCAGGTGACTACCTAAGGTTAGTATTATCTTTTCTTATCATGATACGCTTACATGTGCCCTCTTGCCTGTCCTTCACCGCGCCTGACTATGGAAAGACCAAGAGTATCTATCTTGTTGATATCCAATGCTTTCCTTTCTTTGATCCTCTCTTTTCCATCACTTTTATTGCCGATTTCTACTGTTCTCATCACCGCGTGTCGGAGCGCGCGAAAGCAACCCCAATACGAAAAAAGAAAGGCCGGAATTTTTTATGGACCAGTTAACTGACCATTTCCCCCCAGGAATTAATAAATAAATACCTAAGTATGGCTGGTACCAAGCCAAAGGTTCTTCTTCTCGGTCAGATCGACCAGTACGTGGGCCCTGCAACCCCCCTTGTCCAGTTCAGACAGTGAACTAACTCGGGGATTTATTTCTTGCTTAAAGCGCGCATTCGTCGTGGAGCGCCCTGGGTGAGATCGCGGAGATCGTCAAGCCCACCGCCACCAACCGCGCAGAGTTCATCCAGGAATGCCGGGAGGGCAAGCTCGACGGCGTGGTCGCGGCCTACCGCACCTTCGGCTCGTTTGAGATTACGGGGCTCATCGACGAGGAGATCGTCGGGGTCCTGCCCAAGTCGCTGAGGTTTCTTGCTCATTGCGGTATGTATCTTTTTTTCTAGTCCTGTCCGGTTGCTGTGTTTCCTGTATTGTATGTTCTCGATGTCTATTCGCGGTTTGCGTTTATATAATATTGTTCCCATTGCTGCTATCCAATTTCCTTTTTTTTTCCCGGATACGAGTACAAGAGCAGTTTCCCCCTTCCACAATCAAGATAGATATCCATTTTCTATTCTCGACAGCTATTCCTTCCCCCCCCCCCCCCATGTTCATCTTTCTAACACCACCGCAGGAGCCGGCTACGACCAGATCGACGTCCACGCCTGCAGCGCGCGCGACCCTCCGCTGCGCGTCTCCAACGTCCCCACGGCCGCCGACGACGCCACCGCCGACGTGAACATGTTCCTGATCCTCGGCGCCCTGCGCAACTTCAACGCGGGCATGGCGGCCCTGCGTGAGGGCAAGTGGCGCGGCCAGCCGCCGCCCGCGCTGGGCCACGACCCGCGGGGCAAGACGCTGGGGATCCTGGGCATGGGCGGCATCGGGCGCAACCTGAAGCGCAAGGCCGAGGCGTTCGGCATGAAGGTTATCTACCACAACCGGCGGCCGCTGAGCGATGAGCTGGCCGGCGGGGCGCGGTACGTCTCGTTCGACGAGCTGCTCGCGGAGAGCGATGTGATCAGTTTGAATCTGCCGTTGAACGTATGTTCATCATATCAAACCCTAAGTGCTTGATACAGGACGATACGTGCTGACTGATATCGTACTTGTAGAAAAATACCCACCACATCATCGGCAAAGCCGAATTCGCCAAGATGAAGGACGGCGTCGTCATCGTCAACACGGCGCGCGGCGCCGTCATGGACGAGGACGCGCTCGTCCAGGCCCTCGACAGCGGCAAGGTGCGCTGCGCGGGGCTCGACGTCTTCGAGGCGGAGCCCAGGGTGCACCCGGGCCTGCTGCGCAACCCCAACGTGGTGCTCGTGCCGCACATGGGGACGTGGACGGTGGAGGTGAGTGTCTTCTTCTCCTTCTTCTTTTTATATATATATATATATATATATACACATATACATATGTAATATATATAAACAAGCGCTGACTATGAATGGTTAACGACAGACCCAAACCGCCATGGAAGAGTGGGCGATCGAGAACGTCCGTCTCGCGCTGGAGACGGGCAAGCTGAAGAGCCCCGTCCCCGAGCAGGCGGATCTTTGAAATTTAATTTAATTTAATCTCTGGACAGATATATCTGTCTTCTTCGACAAATTGTCTGCCTCGATAGAGAGATGATAGAAGGTACTGTATATAGATACATACGTACGTACATTAATACATAAATAAGTGGCACTCACTGGGGCCGAGGCTGAGGCTGAGGTTCTTACTTAATGGTTGCTGCCGCAGTATTGTATGTGTGGGTGGTATAGAAAAGACAAATACTGGGAGGAAAGTAGAAGTAGACCAGATAGAGAGAGAGGAAGAAGGGGGAAAAAAATCGTCCAGAGTTCGGGTTTTCCCAGTTCCGAAGTCTCCAGTCTGAATTGGGCCATCTGGACAGTTAGCTAAGTTTCCACGTACATAACGGGTGACAAAAGGCCGAATGACGAGTCAGTGTTACATCGCCTTTAGTACAGCACTACAGGAGCGTATCTCTCTACGTGGAAAACAGATCAGGAAACTGATTAAGTATAGTCAGATACTTTTCTTTGTTTACTTATTTAGATTCCAAGGCCTAGATACCTAACCTAATAATATCTCGACACAGCTCCTCTCTCTGAAGGGGTAGTAGTGGTAACACATTTGAATCCATGAGATCCGAAAGCGATCTCATCCTGAGTAAATATGGCAGGGAGCTCGCAAGGATGTAAACCTAACAGCAAGATGTGTGATATTTTGAGAAAGTCTGTTGCAGAAAATAGAAATGATGCCTCATGGAGGGAGCCGTTATGATGATAGCAGAGGTAATATCTGTTTGAAAAGGGGAGGAGAAAGGGGGAATATGGATAGAACCAAAGGGCAATGTATCAGCAACGCCGTTGTTCTGCCATATCCCAAATCCAAAATCAGAAGAAGATAAAATAGTAACTCCCTTGGCCATGTGCCCTCCTAAGCAAATGAAATAATACCGGGTGGATAATGTGGGCTCCAAAAATGAAGCAGAAAAGGAAGACCTCTAGCTGAAAAAAACAATCCCTCGAGCCAGAAAAAAAAGAATCATATGAAAGCCTTATTTTACACGATGCGGAGGCGAGGTTTGGTTGTTCGACTTACTGTCGAACATACCATGACCTGACTGCCATACCGCATATCCGCTTGATCACCTGGGTAGTGCCCTTTCCGGCGGCTTCCTGCTCCAGGAATTTCTGTGCAACATAGAGCTTGGATCCTGCGTCTTTCTCGTCGCTGGTCGCTGGCGGTGGGACGTTGCGGGGGAAGTCTGTCCAACGTGCCCCGATGTGACGGGCAATAGCGATGGAATAGATAACATCCCGGTTTTCGAAGTTATCCAATAGCATCCGACAGCGAGCTAACGTGTCGTCTATTTCCTTTGCCGAACTTGCCTCATCATCATGAAGGGTAAGGAAATGGCCAATTGAGCTCCAGAAATCCAACGACCTCTGCAGGAGCTGGTCAGGCAGCGTAGGAGGGTTTGCCGCTGGCTCGCGAACCGGCGACTGGGCCAGGGGGTTCGTCTCAAGGTGCTCTCCAGTGACCAGGGCCTCAAAAGCCTCAAGCCGTTTCGCAGAAGCCACCAGATCGAAATCCTGCGTAGCAGCCGTGTTTCCATTTGACATATTCGCCAAAGGACGGCAGATTGACATGGTGTCCCAAATAACTGAGGCCTCAAAGCTCTCGGTGCGTCCAAGGACAGTGGGATCATTGATATTCGGGTCGCTGAATGCGTCAATCAGCCCAGAATACTGAGCCACGAGCTGGGCGTTCGCCATGACGTGAGGCAAGGCTTTTTCCGTGAACCAGCGCGTCTCCAGGAACCTGTCGATTGCCGGAGCATATGTGGCTAGGAACACCGCCTGTACCTCGTCCAGACGCGACTGTTGGAGAGGGACGATGGGGTGAGGGGGAGGAGGAGGGATCCCTCTGAGAGCGAGCAGGTCATTTATCTTGACTTGTTTCGCTGGAAACAAATTAGCCAAACCCATTGATGCACGATGAATGACCAAATCGGGGCCCACGATGGAGACGCACCTTTCAGGCTGCCAGACTCCGATGCGGGAGTCGCGCCAGCAGACGCCGAAGTCGCCGGCGGCTGTAAGTTCCCGTCCGCAGTGCTCTGAACGTTGGACATGCTAGACACAGTGCTCCCTTCGAGAGCGGGATCAATGGCAGAGCCGTAGTCAAATTGCTCGAGGGATGGAGTCGGCGAGTCTGACTGAAGCGAGGGAGCGAAGGGCTGGGTCGCAGCAGGGACGTATCCAGGCGGCGCTTGGGGGTATGATGAAGAAGGATCTTGAGGAGTGACCACGAGGGACGGGGAAGGGTTTGGAGCTGGTTGTATGGCCGAGGGAGCCGGCTGTGGCCTGAAGACGGGATCGTAGCCCAAGCATTCACGTTTGCTCTTCACGCAATTTCTGCAGACGGGATGCCCTTCATCGCACTAGACATGGCATCAATTGCAGGTCAGCAGTGGAAGCGACGGGGAGGTTGGGGGAGCAGAAAAATGGGGAGGCGAATGTTTGCGGGGTTGTGGTGGGCTGATAGCGAGATGGGAGCTTAGCAGGCCTGCCCGCGGCGTTGTTGCAGCTAAGCGACAGCTCGGGCGCGCCTCTCCGCACCCGCCCTCGCATCCGCGTCACGACAGCTCGGCGCGTACCTTAATTCTGCGCTTGCGGCAGGTGAGACACCCGGTCTTGGTTCTGCGCTTTACTTCCTTCTTATGTCGCCCCCCGGGAAGCATCTTACTCGGATCGCCTGGGATCTGATACCTCATCGGCGGGTTGGGTGCGACCCCCATCTGCGGCACGCCCGGTGGATACCCCGGCATATACTGGCCCATGGGGGGCATGGGGGGCATGGTGGACGGCAGAGGCGATCCAATTGGAGCCTGCGTGGTCTGAACAGGCTGCTGTGCCTGCATCGAGGGCATGCTCATCGCCGCCGACGGCGGGGGGCCGGTCGCGGGATTATGCAGCGCCTCAGCATTTTGCTGGGTTGGCTGGGTCTGCTGAGGCGGCGGGGGGTACGATGGATATGAGCCGTTGGACGGCGCGGGAAACGCTTGAGGCGAGGGATAAGACGCCGTCTGTGTCTGTGTCTGTTTGGCCTGGTGATTATTCTCCGCCGGTGGAGGCGCAGATGGAGGAGCAGAAGACGCAGGAGGCGCAGAAGGCGCAGCAGGCGCAGAAACCGGCTGCTCCGTCGCGGCCGTGGTGGCCGTCGCTTCTGCAGCTGGCGGTTTTGTGGATTCTGCCTCCGACATCCTCACAGCCTGAGTACACCAGCCTTGTGATCGAGTGCCCGGGACCTTGGATGTTTCCCTTTAACCGATATTCAAGACACCTTCCAAGTCGCCGCTAAATACCAGAGCACGCCGTCGTCGCAAGAGCGGTTATAATGCAGGTGTGCAAAAGGTTTTCAGGGATAGCTTGGGACGCAAGACCAGAGCGATTCGATGCTCATCTAGTTGCAGCGACCACTGAGATGAGTTTGATGTTAGTTAGTAGCTCCAGGATAGACCACTGTAACCTCTTAAGACGCGCATTCAGCAATCACAAACCACAATAGACAAAGGAGGACAGCGCTGCAGAAGGCTTTTTCCAGGAGAGATCAGTGCAGGAGAGCAAATTTTCTGTTTTGCGCAATGTCCGAACAGGGGGGCCGCGACACAGGTTTGCAGCTCACAGCATCAGATGCGCGTCGCAGCCCTGGGCATGCGCGCTCTCCAATGCAGCGCCCGGTGCAAATAAGGCCCTTGAGGAAGATCTAATGAGGGGACATAGCAGTGATTGCACGCTCCCGGCGCTGAACAGGTGTAGAATGCGATCCTTGCGATCGCCACAGGCTCAGCAGAGACCCGAGCAAGCATCGTGAAAAGCGAATACCGCAGGATCTCCTACGAGCAGCGGAGGAGCGATACAGATGGCAGCCCGAAAAGGCGCAAGTACACGGTGAGCAGGAGCAGGAGTTGGAGGGCGAGAGACGTGTTCGGGGATGATAAGGAAGAGAGGGCGAGGGACGACGCAGGAGCCGAGAGTCGAAGCTCCCGTTAAATTAACCACGTACCTGGTCTAGATAAGCGAAAGAAGCCAAGCGAGATGCTAAACCACCAGAGCTCGAGTCCAGGAAGCGAGCAGCCTCCGCATTTGCAAAAGAGAGGAGGTCGACGATGCGGTGCGCGCCAGCGGCCTGACGTGAACTGCGGACTTCTGAGAGGCTCCGGACCGTCACGACTCGAAGGTCGCGAGCGGAACAAAAACGCAGTGGCGATACCCTGCTGCGCCAAGGGCCGCCTGCCGCCACGCAAACCGCCGGCAATCGATCTGTACAGCAGAGCCCGACCAGCGAACAAGATGCGTTCGCGTCGACTTGATGCTGCGAGATACATCTACAAAAGGTCTTGCGGGGCTTTTTGCGGTCTGGTTTGTCCCCGTCCAGAGCTTGTCCGCAGAGCTTGTCTGCTCGACATGGGCCTGAAACAGACCGCGGCCTCACGATAGCAGCAAGGACCTGCATCTATCATCGCTGGGATGCAGCTGGAGAAATTTCACATTACATGTCAAGCTACTCTATGTTCCGTCCGTAGTCTTGGTTTCTCGTTCATTGCTTAATTGCAACAAATTACAGCGTCAATACCTATGGTACACATGCCTCAAAGGCAGCTGTCTCAGTGCCCAAGTTGCCAACAAAATGGTGTTTTTTTTTGACGACGATGCGCCAACCAGATATCCCAGATAAAGTCATCCAAAGGAGGATGCTGAAGGATGAACTCCCGGTCTGCACAGATCCCTCACACAGACATTACGACGATAACATGACGCGGTTTCATAACTCTTCTCGGGCAGAAGTTCAGTAGTTAGCTAGTTCTATGTTTTCTCACTTCAAACTGCAGACGGAATCGGCCGAAAGGCCGCAAATCCCTCGATGCTCAACGCGGTTGAGACTCGTCCGCTTCATCTTCCCGCTCCCTGCTGCGAATAGACGCCGCGCCTACATCTCATTTTAGTGAGCGGCGAACATTGAAGCCCGTCAGGAAAGAAGCTGATCAGAGCCTCTGAAGGCATCGACTACCAAGTCGAATGTTGCTGTGCAGAGGTGGATTCAGCGCCAGCTGACCCCTGTTAGTCTAGTCAGACATCAAGCAAGGGAGATCCCCTTGCCCGTAGTGCATGTGCAGTTTCTGGAGATCGAAATGGAAATGTAGAAACCAAAATAATCTGTTCCGGCAGCTATTTCCTTATGGACTTCGGTTTGCGCTTCTTGAAAACGACCTCGGGCGCCGTATCTTGATTCTCGTCTTTAGCTTCGGGAATGGATTCCGGAACTCCCTCCAGAGACTCTTCCTTTTTGATAGCAGGCGGGTGTTCCCCGGCATCCTCCGCAGGAGGCGGCGGAGTACTTTCGCGTTTGACTGGAACATCCGACTCTTCAGGCTCCGTCTTCACCTTATCCGCTTCTGACACAGGTTTCTTGCCCTTGATATTCTTGGTTGACTCGAGGAGAGCATCCAGATCTTCGTCGCCCTGTCCGGCGGGGTACTCCTTTGTTGCAGAACCCCAGACCTTCCTAGGTGCTCTCACCTCAGCCTCTTCCTCATCTTCACCTTCATGCTTGCGTTTGCGGGCCCCGATATTCACAGCAGAAGACTCCGCCGGCGGCTCGTCGTCGCGGGATTCGACGATAGGTCTCACGGAGACCGTGTGCCATTCTCCTGCCATAGCCAGATCCCCCCGAAACTCCTCCGGTATAGCGACACCCATCTCCGCCAATTGAGCCATCTGCTTCTTTCTCTCCTCCAGTGTAACCGGGCGCGGGGGAGGTGCTGCGGAGGTACGTTTCGGTTCGGACCTTTCCTTTGCTGCGGACGACCCCGAAACCAAGCTCTTCAGCCTCTGGACCTCATCTGCTGCTTTCTGGCTTTCTTTCTGCTCGCGCTCATTATTGCGGTGTATCTCGCGCAGGAAGCGCTTGAGATTTGCCTGGTGCTTCGCTGTAGCCTCATGCTGAGTCCTTTCGAACGGGGTGTCGCGAACGAATACTTTGCACTGCTTGCACCAGTACCTAGGCTAGAAATTGTTAGGACGACGACTCCTTGCGGGAAGCTCAGTTGGGACTCACCGTTGACTTCCAGTACTCCGCCATGGTAAGAAAGGGCTAGACCGCAACGAGAGGTAGGTTAGCGCCCGCTGACCGCTATTAATAATAAATTACCCAGGTAGGCACCCCGTGCAAAGGCGAAGGTGACGGCAGGCGGTGCTGGAGGTTCGTTGGACCTCGGGATGGGCGCTGTCGCGAGCAGGCGGACGGGGTTGCTAGGCCGGAAGAAGCAGCCAAGCGGAGAGCCTTTCCAGAAGCCGCGGAGCAGCCCCATCATCTTCTCTCGCTCTCTCTCCATCGCTCGCCACGGGCACGACGTTTGAATGATTTCCCGAGCGCCCCACCCCGGCGCGAGCTCGCCGTCGGTATAGATTACGAAATTGCTAACCATGGAAGTCCAGCAGGGCTGGGAAAAACAGGCATCGCCTTTGCTGCTTTTGTGCCTCCGTGGTCCTCCCCTGTCCAGAAGCCTCCGTTTCTCTGTTGCAACGCTGGATGGCGCTACTGGCTAGCTGCTATTCATCTCTAGTCTCTTCAGTCCTTGAAATTCCCTGCTTTGAGGCCCATCAAAGTAGATTCCGGTTTTTCCTCTAAATAGAAAGAAAAAAGCCCCTGATGCCTTGATAGAACCCTCACAAAAGAAGAAGCTGGGCTCTCCCAACTGGCTTATAGACATCCGGAGTCTCTCAGACTCTCCGGTTCTTCCTCCCTTTCTATTCTCTGTCAAACGGTTTTCTGGGGAGTGTGAAACTACACTCTCTTGACTCCTATGGCCGTCCTGCAACGTACTCCGGCAGACCCCTCTAATGACCAAGTCGAAAATGGCCCCCATACGGACACAAGGGAAACCAGAACTTCTCTCCCGGATCAAGTTTTTCCTGTAAATCAATCAGACGATGTCGAGGAAACCGCGTCGGAGCGCATTGAAAGGCTAGGGAGAGAGCGTCCCCAATGTTTCGCGAACATCTGGTCTGAGATTGCCTTCTGCTTCTCTATTGTGATGTCTCAGATCCTCACGGTGGGTTGTCCGTAGATGTTTCTTAAACTAGGGGAACCCGTTTTGCTAATTGATACGTAAAGGAGTACAATGTGTCAGGAGTCAATGTGATATTACCAAAGTTGATAGAAGAATTTAACATCCCCCTGGCAGCTACAGTATGGCCCGCCAGCGCACTCTCCCTAGCGGTGGCATCGACGCTGATGGTCTTTGGACGCCTGTCGGACATGTTTGGGGGCTACCTGGTCTATGTCTGCGGCTTCCTGTGGACCACGATCTGGTCGTTGATCTGTGGCTTCTCGCAGAACATGTTCATGCTCATCTTCTGCCGGGCTCTGCAGGGGATTGGTCTGGCAGCTTTTCTCCCATCCGGCGTCATGCTCCTGGCCACCGTCTACAGACCCGGTCCCAGGAAGAACCTGGTGTTCAGTCTGTACGGCGCCTGCGCGGTTATCGGATTCTTCGGTGGGATATTTTTCGCAGGCATATGTGGCGAGTATCTCAAGTGGCACTGGTATTTCTATGTGGACGCGATCCTCTGCGCGGTGACCACCGTCTCTGCGTACTTCTCCGTCCCCTCTGACTACGCCGGGAAACGGAAACAGGGCGCCAAGATGGACTGGATAGGCGCCTGTCTCATCGTGGTCGGATTGGTGCTGTTCGTGTTCGCGATCACGGACAGCTCCCACGCTCCGCAGCGCTGGAAGACCCCCTACGTCTACGTATGCTTGATAATCGGAGCAATCGTTCTCTGCGTTGCCATCTACGTTGAGGGGTGGGTGGCGAGCTACCCGCTGCTACCTGGAGACCTGTTCAGCGTGAAATACTTGAAGCCGGTGATCATTGTCCTGGCTATCGTGTATGGAGGTCTCGGAGTGTATTTACTCTACAGCACTCTTTAGTAAGTCCTCCATATACAGACTATTTCAGGGCATTCGTTGACCAGGATAAAGCATGATGAGATTCATGGGCGCCAGCCCGCTCCAAGTCGTCGCATGGAGCACGCCAATGGCCGTAGGAGGCATGCTCCTCTCGTCCATGGGCGGCCTCGTCCTCCACCTGATCAACGGCACAATCCTCCTCTTCATCTCAGTCACCGGCTTCGTCGGCTCCAGCCTCCTCTTCGCGCTCGCGCCCCAAGGGGCCAACTACTGGGCCTTTGTCTTCCCCGCGATGGTCTGCGCCACCATCGGCATCGACATCACCTTCAACGTGATCAACATCTTCATCACGACCAACATGCCCCGCGAACGGCAGGGCATCGCCGGCGCGCTGCTCAACAGCGTCCAGCACCTGGGCGTCGCCATCCTCCTGGGCTTCGCGGACGTCACCCAGGCGGAGACCGAGCCGGACGTGGGATTGCGGAGGAGCTACAAAGCCGTCTTCTGGTACAATGTCGCGTGCACGGCGCTAGGCTGCATCATCGTGGCATTTTTCATCAGGATCGACCGCGCGAAGAGCGATATGACTGTGGACGAGAAACGGGCGCTGGAGCGCGCAGCGATGGAGGCTTCTTCTTCTTCCGGTCAAGTGGATCAGCAGAGAGCATAGTGATTCCTTTTCCCTTAATAGATTTTTCCCGATCTGGAACTGATCCTAGAAAAGCAATGAAGTCGGCGCTCGTATTAAGGGATGAATGGCATAGACAGTAAAGTTCAACTCACATGTAGATATTACGGGAATGTTTGTATATAGTGCATAGATTAATACGATGTGGACGGCATTCATTATGACAGTTCAAATTGGATATAGATAGACTTCTCTAAGTCTTTACTTTATCTGTTTGATTAAAGCCCCTGATTTTAACCCTCTTGACCTTCATCCAACCCTAAATTGACCACTCCATGTTCTTTCTGCTTTCTTTCTCTTTCTATTTCTGCACCCTCAGATTCCCAGTACCCTCAATTCTTTTTATTTTTTTTAATTTTAGGCAGACATCATTAATGTTATCATGTTATCATGTTGAATCTAGCACCCTAGCGAATTGCTTTTTTTGTTGACCCCAACTCTACCTGCAAAAGCGAACAACACTTTTTGTCATTACAGTGAGACAAATTGTCTGTTCACCTTTCTCGAGATAACACAGTGTATAAAAATGGTCGACCTAAAATGGTCGGCCTACTCTCCTTCACGGAGCTGTTATTTTAATTCTCCCTGTTCAAAATCCTCTTTCAATAAATAGCGCTGGAATGTTATCCAAGCCGGATTTCAACCTCGACCAAGCAGACAGTCAGACCAGAACATACAGGATGTAATAGATGAACTGTAAGAACACACAATGAGGATATAAGTAGGTACTTTCTAGCTAATTTGCTGGTTTTAGATGTCTGTGTCTGTGTCATTTAAAAGCGTCCTATAAATGATAAGTCATAATTATAGCTTTATAAGCAGAGTGTGAATTTCTTTAGAAGCCTTGGATTCCAGAATAAAGTCCTTGAGATACACAGTACTTCTAGTTATTGGTACTGAACTGCCGCAACTTGCTAAGCATCTGTATAGGGAGGCTAGCCGGAAGAAAGGAGTCTTATAGCAAGGGACTTGACCATATGACGACTCAGGGAGGGAAAAATGAATGAATGGGAATATCAACTGAACTCCCATATATACACACAAGGGGAAGTAAAAAGAGGGATAGGAATCTTCGAGTAATAATTACCTGGGCCTGACATATTTCCCAGCGAGAATCCGTCGAATAATAGCCTCCGAAAGGGAGAGCTTGACACTGGCTTCCCAAGACATGAAGGTATAAAGCTTCTACCAATATCTGACATATGTAACACGGTTACATATCAGCAAAAAAAATATTATGCTCTCAGCTACCACTACACTAAATGATTAGAAAATTCTAGATCAGCAGTAAAGCAGATCTAAGTAAATTAGCATGCCTCTTATCCCCTTGCTGCCGACGTTGGCACATCTTACATGTCGAGAATAGTGAGGCTCTGCTTAGCGGTATTTTTTGTTATTCTTTGGTATTATCGCCTGGAAGCGCTACTGGTCTTAGGGGTAGTCATAACTAGAACTTAGGTAAGAGTTAGTGGCCTTCTTAACTAGACCTTAACTAAACAGTTACAATACCTTGCAAACACAAGATATCTGCGGGAGGTCCCAGTTTCGGCAGCTAAGGGGATAAACTACCTCCGTATATAATACGTGCAGAGAAAGCAGAGATATATAAGACACTAAGCATATCAGGTGGCAAATTTTAATAATTTGACTACTCTAGAATCTCCCGTCAGGAACCAACAACCCCCGACAACTGGTGAGATCTGGCCAGTCGACGGGAAGCGCCGACAGCACCAGGCCAGTTGGCGGAGTCTGCCGGCGGACTGAGAACTCCCGTCCGTCGGTGGAAGTCACGTGTTTAAGGATACATTAGGCCAAAGTCGCCTGCCTGTATGCAGTTTTCTTCTTTCTTTTCCTACACTTTTTAGTCGACATAGCCTTCTTAATATACAATATTGAGATTCCTGTTGTTACATGAGTGACCTGTGCGACGTGCTGCTAACCTATGACCTGCACTATCTATCCTAAGTCAGGATTTTTGCCAGCAGTTAAATGCTGCAGACAAAGTTGGCCAGTTGATAAAAAATGCTGCGGTTCATGTCTGATATATCTGCCACCTACATGGTGCCAGGTTGTCAGTAATGATGCATCCGTGGCGCAGTTGGTTAGCGCGCCACTCTTATAATGTACACCACCTTTGAAAGGGTGGATACGTTATGCTGGCAATGTGGCGGTCCAGGGTTCGAACCCCTGCGGATGCATTTTTTTCATCTTGCAATAAGGTCAAATGCAGTGCATGCTTCACGGTCAGTCACATCTGGGGACACTATATCCCTCCAGGTGGGACCTCATTTTCTTGCCTTTGATGATTCGGCTTTTTTTCTCCGTATTACATCCAGCTTAGAGGGCATGCTCAAACAATTGCTTTTTTTGAGTTTGGTCCAGTTAAAGCAAATATGCAGTTAACCCTCTACAAAGCACATTTTACTCATATTCATTCGTCATTAATGGCATCTATCCCATGTATGCTTATGCATGTACCTATGTACATACAGTACAGTACAACACCGTAATAGATGTCCATTCCACTACAGAGCTTCCACCCTGACCCTCGCCTCTCTGAGATCATCACTAAACAAGAACCCGACCTGCCTCGTCGAATCCACAAGCTCCACTTCTCTCTTGACGAACTTGTTCCCGTCCTCTCTGGTCACGACCTTGTCTGTGTTGGTCTCCGTCTTCCTCCCTTTATCATTTTTCATATTTCCCACGTCTTCTTCTTCTTCTTCGACAATGCTATCCCACTCATCCTCGCCCACGTTCGCCTCGTCAACAGGGTCCCACTCTTCCGTCTCCCAGATCAGTCGAAAGCTGAGCGGGGGCAGACCGAAGAGGCGGGAAACGATGGCTTTGACTCTATAGATGTCGAATGTCCGTGGGATTTCTTGTGTCCTTTCTTGCACGCCGGTATTCTTCCTGACGTGATCCGGAAACTGCGACGACGGCGAGAGATAGAATCTGAAATTGACCAGCCTTGCCGCAACGGATCGCGGGTTTACTGCCGCGCCTCCTTTTGCGGAATCGCCGGCCCTTTTGATTGCCGGTGGCCCGTATATCTCGCAGAGCTCTCTGTATCTCGGATGTTGAGCAAGGATCCTCTGTTCATGGCTTTCTGGGTAAGCCGAGAGCTCCTTGCCGATCAGGGACAGGTAGTAGAGTTCTCCGTTCGTACGGTCCTGTTGCGAGACTTTGCTGTAGTTGACAGTCGTGACGGAGGCAAGACGGGCCAGTGTCAGCATGAACGCCTCGTCCACGGTCATCGGTCTCTCGGGGAGGTTCGTGATGTTCGATGGCGCCACAGGTTGGTCGTAGAGAGGATTGCTGGAGATTCGAAGCGACTGGAGGCCGGGAAAAAGGGAAGGAAGGGCGTTGACGAACAACCACGAATTTATGCTGTTGTGGGATACGTCAAGGAATCTTAGGGTGCGTGAGAACTGGAACGGGGTATCATCCTTGTCTGATGAGACTGTGCTTATACAGTTTCCTCGGAGCGAAAGACGCTCGAGATTTGGCAACGACGAAAGGTGCTTAATAGCCGAGAGTGTCTCGATCTCATTGTTTTCCAGTGTCAGGTTCCTGATCGTGCTTGATACTGGAGTTGAGATGACCGAGATCTGGTTGGTGGATGCAGCCAGAGAAACAAGAGACGGAAATTGATAGCTTAAAGCAGCAATCTACAAGAGCCCGTATCAGACAAAGTGTAGAGAATTATTTTGGATTGACATACCTCATCCCACGATAGTAGGGTCTCATCCAAGTGCAACTCGATGATCCCGTCGAATGTCAGAGTAGTGTCAACAGCGTCGAACCGATTTCCACTGTTTGACATATTAATATGAACCTGAAGACAGATCAAAAAACATGCCAACTTACTTCAGTTTCAGCTGCCTAAGCTGCTTTAGCTGTCTGCATATGTCCCAGACATCAACCCATCGTCGAAGCAGATTCCGACTGAGGTCAAGTTCGATAATCTTAGGACAGGTCTTCTCGATATTTCTAAGAGCCTCATCTCGTTCCTCGGGCCCTGCATCGTGAGGAAGCACTCCAGCGATACGCAAGCCGTCCAGGAGTACTATCTTCAGCTCTTGCAGTTCCGCGAGTTTCTTCCGGATCTTCTCGAAGCCGACTTCTTCAACGACCTTGCCGCTGAAGTAGATCAAATCATGCAGACGGACAGGCTGGCCATTTGCTTCCCTCTCTTTCCTCAGTTGTTCCTCGAACTCAGATGCGTATTTCTCGTGCAGAGCCTCGAGGAACCCTTGGGGCTTGTCCGCCGGCCTAGACGGACGGACAAACGACCCGACTGTAGGTTGCTTGCTCTTGCCTATATAAAAAGATTAAACTATGAGCGCATGAGCCAGGGAGAAATTTAAAGAAAAAAACAAAAGAGATAGATCGGTGAGCATTGTCACATTTGAAGTATCTCACTCCTTTATGTTCTCCAGAGTGCTTCCCGCGCGTCGGATCGTCCCATTCCACCCCGAGCCATTCACCAGTTGTTCCTTGCACCTGGCCAACATAGCGCACGGTGCACAGAGCGCCATCAAACGAGAGCCGTTGACCTTCGTAAAATCCGTCACTCATATCTTGCAAGTTCTTTCTCCTCCCCGCTCTCGGGATCGGACTTTTTTGTTTCTTATATCTGGAAATAGGATAATTACTATTGATGTCTAGCTAAGCCCTGGGCGGCCGTTCATGTTGGCAGGCAAGTGAGCCAATAACAGCAAGCGACAGCGGCAAAGGTGCCTAGGTCTCCGCTTATATAAGCTACGCTTTGCGGATCCCCAATTGAGACTCCGATACGGACGGAGGCTAGAAGCTTCAACTTCGAACGCCATCGCAGCGTTACCAACGATATTATCCACGCAACGTGGAAAACCGCGGATCCTTAGAGATTCACAATGGATTACCAGGTAAGTATTAGCTTGGATAATTTTTCCTTTTTGAATATATATCTAACAACCTTTTGCAGAATCGTGCAGGGTCCAAGTTCGGTGGCGGTGGTGTCGCATCGGCCTCCTTGACCAACGCCGACCGTCGCGAGCGTCTACGAAAGCTCGCGCTCGAGACCATCGATCTCGATAAGGACCCTTACTTCTTCAAGAACCACGTTGGCAGCTTCGAGTGCCGACTGTGTCTGACCGTCCACCAGAACGATGGCTCGTATCTCGCGCACACCCAGGGCCGCAAGCACCAGACAAACCTCGCGCGCCGTGCGGCGAGGGAGCAGAAGGAAGGCAAGAACCAGGAGCCCCAGCTGCTGCCCGCTGGTATGGGCATACAGGTGAAGAAGAACACGATCAAGATCGGACGTCCCGGTTACAAGATCACGAAGATCAGAGACCCCCTGACGAGACAGCTCGGTCTGCTGTTCCAGCTGCAGTACCAGGAAATCACGCCGGGAGTCAAACCGCGGGTGCGGTTCATGTCGGCCTTCGAGCAGAAGGTGGACGAGCCTCCTGACAAGAACTTCCAGTACCTCCTCGTGGCCGCGGAGCCGTACCAGACCGTCGGATTCAAACTGCAGGCAAGAGAGATCGATCGGAGGGAAGGGAAGTATTGGACTTGGTTTGATGAGGACAGCAAGGAGTTCTGGATCCAGATAATGTTCAAAACCGAACGAGAGGAGAGATATAGCGGTGTTCCCGGATTGGCGCCGGCGGGATCAAAAACTTGAAGTCTCCGGGTATGAAGATGTATACTTGAAGATGCAGAGATGGACATGTATTCCCAAGGGTAATTGCTTGGCGTTTGGGGGTTTACTTTCAAGCAACAGACGCAACAAAAGTGAGCACGGTTATTTCCTTAATCATGTGTTAATGTCAAATGGGAGATTCCTGTCAGATCTGTTGAAGATTAAGCACATGCCGGCCAAGAACCGGGAGAAGAATGGCCCTCGCAATACTGAAAGCTGACATCCAACGACAATTTTTAATATACATTCTTAATATGTATCTATTTTAGGTGTAGATTCTACCTTCTACTCACACGATATCTATATTAACGCCAATGTTAAAACCTACGGCATAGACACACGACATGTGGAAGCAACAATATCATATCTAATTATGACTTGTGCCTTTCTGTGTTTCTGTAAAATTCCACACTTGATAGAGGTAGCTAGGGTATTCTTGACCTTGCAGGGATGTCATGCAATCGAGTTCCCGACAGTCCGGTCAATAATATGCTCGCCAAGTAAATATGAAAAGTCAAGCGTATCTTCGCCAACAAACGGCTTTCGAGCTGAGTAAAGTGTCGCCTTGCAACGTAGGCCCAGTAGGAACAACTAAAAACAGACGCTCAAGTCATTACGGCGGTAAAAGTCTCGCTGCAAATGCACGGGAATCAGATCAGAGATCGAGATAAGACGACTTAGGACACAGATGAGGCGCTGAGAAGACATAGATGCAAGCCCGCCTGCCTCAGACTTCCCAGCAACGCTCACCATTGTTCCAACAACTCGGATGGCCAGGCAGCCCCTCTAGCTTCCCTGGAAAGCATTGAATGCCTTGTATGTGTATCCGATGAACGGAAGGCTCATCTCAGCCTCCTGCTCCTCCGGCATCGCTTTTGCCTGGGCACGGAGGGCAGCACTGTTGTCTTCCTGCGGAATCTCATCGACAGGGAAGTAGGACACGTCGACGTTGGAGGTGAGCTTGGGCTCAAATGGAGCGCGAATCTTGCGGAGCTGGTCCCAGACGACACCGCGGAAGAAGGGGTGATTCTTGATCTGGTTAGCGCCTCCCATCGGACCACCTTCATTACCAATACGATGTTCGGCATCGCAAAGGAAACTACAGTGACTGGTTAGCGAGGAGTTACAATCATCAAGCCAGGGCATTCTTACGCTCTGATAAGAGACTCCGACTCGCGCGACAGGGTGAGCTCCTCCGGGAAGTAGAGGCACTCCTTCCAGTTCACGATCTTGCGGTAAGTGTCGGTAGTATCTTCGGCACAGAATGGAGGCCATCCCACAAGACATTCGAACATAATGGCACCGACTGACCACCAGTCGCACAAGTATGTGTATCCCTGACCGTTGAAGATCTCCGGGGCGATATAATCGGGAGTACCGACCGTGGAATAAGCCATTGCACGACGAGACTTTCTCCAAGTGTTGATCTGACTACGGTTCGAGACGGTCAGATTGATGGATTCAGAAAAGTATCCTGAGTTCCGATTCTTGTCCTTCCAGGTAGTGTTCTTGAGAAGGTTCTGATAGTATGCATTATCGTGTGTCTTCTTCCCTCCAGTAGAAAGACCGAAGTCGGTGAGCTTCACGTGGCCACCGCGGTCCAAAAGGATGTTGTCGGGTTTAATATCCCTGAACAGAGAAGATCATGTAAGTACTTGGCCATGAATAACCAGGGATCCGCAATGAATGATGATGGCAAACATGTGGGATGAGGCTCAATTGACATGCAGACATTCAATGAGGCCCAAGTTCGTGAAGCTCACATGGACCAGCCGCGCTGCCAGCCGCCAGTACTAGCCGCAAAGCGGGCCTGAAACGATTGCGTGGAATCCATAACCCGGAGGGAGACTCACCGATGAAGGAAGCCAAGCTTGTGGACAGCCTCGATGGCCATGACAATCTCCGCTATATAGAACCTGGTGATATCCTCCGAGAAGATCTCATATTTGATAAGCATTGTCATCAAGTCACCGCCAGGCAGGAATTCCATCAACAGGTACAGGTACGCCTGGTCCTGGAACGACGCATGCAGCTTCACGAGCCACGGGTTATCCTTAGAATCGGCCAGGATGTCACGCTCAGCGCGAACATGGGCCAGCTGGTCTTTCTTGAACATCTCCGACTTGATCAAGGACTTGAGCGCATAGATCTTCCCGTCTGACTTCCTCTGAACCAGCCTCACTTCTCCGAAGGCACCTTTTCCAATAACCTTGATTGTCTGGAAGTTGGCCGGGGTTTCTTTGGTGCGGAGGAAACGAAGGTAGTTCGACTCTTTCTTCGCCGAGGTCTCGACCTCCTCCAGCTTCTCTTCTTTGGATTTCGTGGGATCCTGGAGGATTTTGTCGAGGGCGGCAGTGCTATCCAGGCATCTTGTATTAGCATACACCGGGCGTTGGATACGCATGCTCCTCGATACTCACCGCATGTTACGCTCACGAGTGCGCTCAATGTTCTCTTGGAAGAATGTGTTGACTATCTCCCTAGCCGCCTTACCCCGCTTGTGGACATTGTCCGAATACCTCTCAGGGAAACGCGGGATTTCCTCCTCTTCACCGTAAGGCTTGGGGGTGCGCCCCGGGGGAGCCAAATGTCCGGGCTGCTGTCCCGATGCTTGATTCCCCGCAGTGCGAGGACGCTGTCCAGGAGACCCGGAGCGCCCATACATGTTGGAACGCGGAGAAGCATTCAAGTCCTGATTGGAAAACTGCTGGACCAGGCCATTGGTGGCATCATTGGCATTGTATCCCATGCGAGACTGGTACGCCGGCTGAGGGGACTGCAGATTGTGTTGGGGATACTGCTGCTGGGCGTACTGAGCCTGCTGAGGCGAATAAGGGTGGTTCATGAAGTATCCCTGGTTGTATGCGGCCTGAGGGTCCCCCTGACCCTGGTAGACTGGCTGCGGGAACGTGGAGGGAGTGGTGGGATAGGCATTGTTGTTGGCCGGGTTGAAGGCACGATCGTTGTACCCCAAGTTCAAGTGGAGGCGGTTGCCATTTCCATCCATTTTGACAATCCTTCCGCCACTGCAGACGACGGTCGTCGAGCGTGAGAGGTGAGGGAGAAACAGGGAGAAGAGGTAGTCGAGGGAAACACGAGCTCAGGACTCAGGAGACCGACTTGGCGAGACGACCCCGATGATCCTGGTACCCGACGGTCAGACAAGAAGCTCGCGTCTGACCATACGAGTCCAGAGACGAACACACAGGACCTGAACGAACAGCGCAAGGAAGAAAGAGGAGTGGTCAATGGGGGGAAGAAAGGACGAACATGGACGTGCAGAAGAAACAACAACAGCGTCCAGAGTCGATAAGTTGTTCGGCTAGCTGTTCACGCCAAGGGTGAGGCACGGCGGGCGCCGCAGGCTCCCAGGTGCTCGGCCAGGGGCCAGTCAGGAACGCTGCAGTTAATGGTCCGATAAGCGAGATCACGGGGCCGCCCGGCTCTGGCCAGGGGCCGGCTGGGGATAGCGCCGAACAGCAGCCGTCTCCACGGGGAAGAACCCGGCAGCCGTCAGTCGCAGTCTTCCAGGAGAAGAGGGCTTTTTATACAGAGATGGTGGAGCTGTGATGTGCTTGCGGCTCCCGGTTGTTACCTCGGTAGAGAAATGTGGCGATGTTGAACCTGGATTGGATGGAGACTATGCGCGTCGAGCAAGGGGGAGAGGTCTGGTATGAGAGCCACTAGGTATGATGTATCTAGGGGCTTGGCCGTCTACAGGAGTACCGCCAGATGATTATATCATGGCGAAAGATGAGACGAAACGGGTCCAGGCAAAATGCAGCCGACGCGAGCCTGATTACCGCTACAGTTGATGGCATTTGGAAATTATGAAGTATGGAATTGGGAGTCTCTGTGGAGTTAAATCTATCCAATATCTGCGCCTACAAAAGATTATTTAGCCGGCAGAGGAGCAGCTTCATCATTTTCAGATTTTTCCCATCATCATCTCCTGTTTAATGGGACTTGAGAACTGGTCTGGGAGGTCGAGGAGTCTGCTTTGCACTGGGGTCATCGCTTGTATGAGCACGCAGGAACCTTCAAATATGCCCGCAGACGAGTCCTAAACCATCCATGGGCCATGGAATTGCGGTCTTGCATCACTCTATGTGTCGGGAAAGTATACCGGGACCTTGCAGCTAAGGTCCGACAGGGACCGTGCCATCAACTACAAAGACAGGCTCATATCACATGACAGAACAATTGTCTAGAAGTCCGAGAGAGGATCTTCGTCCCTTGGAACAACAATATAATAACAACAAGGGAGGCATATACTGGCAAACAGGTCGCATCCTCGAGAATACCGGGAGCAGCCGAGGCCGACTCGTCGAGGTTCAAATAGAGTTTTGGCTCCGAGGCGGAAGAACGTCGCCCCGGGGGAGCTTCGGCGGAACAATAATGCAACATTTTTTGGCTGCGCGCGAGCATCTGGTACTTCCTCCGAGCGGCGCCGCCCTGTTTCCTTCATATATGCCGGGCTGCCTGCTGACCTCCTGGGCCTCTTCCCTGTTGCTTCTTAAACATTAATCGAGGCTTCGTTGTTACACTATGGCGGAAGCATCCAATTCTTCCGCCTCAGCAGGCCAGCCTCAGAATGCTGCGCCCAAGGCCCCTCCCAAACAAAACCCAGCGTTCAGGGCGCTTGGTACGGCTTCTCGATCTATTGTCACTATAAAGACTAATTGTCCATAGGGCTGCCCAACTTCCGCTTCAAGCTTCCGTCTCGAAATTGGATGATATTCCTTACGATAACCGGTTCTTTCACCGGGGCTCTGATCTACGATCGGAGGGAGAAGAAGCGCGCGCAGCGCAAGTGGAGCAACTTGGTTGCGCATCTCTCCCGTGAGACGCTGCCCGCAGAGCAGATGCGAAGGAAGCTTACGATTTTCCTGGCGGCGCCACCGGGTGACGGACTGAGAGCTGCCCGGCAGTATTTCAAAGAATACGTCAAGCCGGTGCTTGTTGCCGCCGCATTGGACTACGAAGTGATCGAAGGGAGAAGGGAGGGAGATGTCAGAGCCGCCCTGGCAGAGAAGATTCGAAAGCAGAGACGGAAGGCCGGAGAACCGAGCAGCGTGGTGGAGGAGCCCAGCGTCGAAGGGGCCGTTGCAGAAATGCGGCGGAGAATGGGAGTCCACGACGAGCCCGGGCCAAAGGGTGATATAGTCATCGGACGTCATACTTGGAAGGAGTACGTTCGGGGCCTCCACGAGGGCTGGCTTGGGCCACTTGACCCTCCTCCCCCTCCTCCACCTCCCCCAGCTTCAGAGGAATCCACTCCAACTTCCCCCGAGAAGAAGACGGAGACAGGAATCTCAGATGACGCTTCTCCTGTGGCCGGTTCTTCAGGCAAGGAGGACTCCGCCACAAAATCTGAAGAAGAAAAGAAGAAGAAGGCCGAAGAAGAGAAGGCCAAACCAAGTGGACCGTCACCAGCGTACATCTCTCCAGCAGAGTACCCATCCCGCAACCTCCCTACCTCCCTGCCATCCTCCCTCGAGGGCTCTGTCCCGATTCCCTTCCCACACCTCCTCGGCTTCCTGAACACCCCGATCCGCATTTACCGTTTCCTCACGCAGCGCCACCTCGCAGACAGCGTTGGGCGGGAGGTTGCGGCAATCGTTCTCGCTTCGTCCACCAGACCCTACCGAGACGGCTCTTACAGCGAGGTCTCGGACCTCAACTCACCCTCGTCACAGCCTACTACTACGACTACTACTTCCTCAGATACCTCCGCAAGCCCATCCTCAACGGCAGCCTACGAGCAGCAGACGGTGCTGGAGCACGAAGAGCAAGACTGGCACAAGTCCGTCCACAAGCGAGAACCGGGGTCGGAGAACAAGGAGCGGGAATGGCTCGACGACGTCGTCCTCGACCCCCGTCTCGCATCGCGGATGCGGCGCTACGTCCTTCCCCCCGAGGAGGAGGCGCGCGCGGAGAGGATCGCTGAGGGCAAGGAGTGGGTCCTGGGCGAGGAGATGCCCAAGCACGTTCCGGTTTGGAAGCGCCTTTGGATCAAGTACGGATACGGTGAGAGTGAGGAGGAAGCGAAGAGAAAGCCCATCATCGGGAACATTGATGGGGAGAATGGGGAGTAGCCTCTCCGGGCCTCCTCCGTCCCGTGCACCTCTAGCGAAGCTGTCAATGAAGTGCAAGAAACGACGAGGAAGCCGTAACAATTCGGTTCCCTCCTTTTCTTCCGTTTTGTATATGTATACTAGCTAGCGCATAGTGCCACGACTACGTCGTCACTTCTGATGAATTGAATGAATAGATATAGATCTTCAGGACCATGGCGGCCTCCATGTATTTATTTACCTACTACCTTTGTAATGTACTGTACAGTACTACTGGGCATAAATAAAGCGTCTACAGCAAGTAAGTAGACCTCGTCTAACGATCATGCAACATACAAACTTTTAATCCATCTATCGATAAAGACGACATTACGATACAACACTGCGCCCAAACAGACCACAACGTGATGTGAGGCAGATCCAAATCCTCCAAAAAAAGAGTACGGTACATAGCATACATACCCCTCGTCTATCCTATTCTATGTCTATCCACAATACACGGGAGAGGGTACCCGTAGCTATTTATTTAGATGGATAGATAGGTTAGGTAGGTAGTAGGTAGCTAATCGCGGACCCGTGGACAACACGCACGGAATCCCGTTCCAGACGGGACGAGCAGGGGGTGTACAGGTGGGTAAGTAAAGTACCTTTAGGTGGTTGGTAGGAATACATTATGGAAGCCAAAAAGGGTGGAAGAAGAAGAAGAAGGGGGGAAAGACAGGCCAAGGTCGAACCGTCGAAGCGTCGGTATATCTTTGCAACACTCTTCTTATCTCGTCTTCCCGTCTGTCTCCCCCTTCGATTTCTTTGACATAAAATAAATGGCTATAATGCTGGTTTCGTTACATTGTCACACAAGATTAAAAAATACTAATAATCCACATTTGTTGTTTCTCTCTCTGGACGCCTGCTGCCGCCGTGTGATCCTTACTTTGCTTCTTCGTTTCCATATTTATTCTGAAAGTATCATAACATCCCTAGATGGCTAGAATAGCCATCGCCAGTGGTCGGGTTGACTATTCAAAACATAGGTTATACAACTGAAAGAGACGTCTAGCTAGACTGGAAGGCAGATGCCTCCTTCCACTTATTGTGAGCCTTCTCGATGTAAGCAGCTTTGGCGGCCTGGTTGCTTCCCCACTCGTTAAGCAAGTCCAGGCCCGCGACGGCGCTGCTTATCGAGGCGTCTTCCAGATCGAGAGTGGACAGAAGGTCTTGCTCGCACTGTGACTTGGATTCGGGATCCAGCAGCAGCCGGGCAGTGAGGGCAGCTTGGACGTGCGGAGTGCTGGTCTTGTGAGCCTCGAGGAATGAGGCGTTCCATTCCTTCAGATCCTGAGACTTGGGGAGCAAGGTCTCGAATTCGCTTGTCACGATCTCTGACACCTTGGGCGGCAGCGGTTCTTGAAGACTGTCGAGTGCCTTTCGGAAGCGGAGAAGCTGAACATGTAGTGTCGGGTTGGAGGCATCGATGGCATGGGCAGCTAGGAGACACTTCAAGGCAAGAAGGTATTTCTCTGTCGAGCCGAGTTAGTAAATATAAAACACGTTCACAAGTAGACTCGAACTTACTTCTCCTCAGGTAGACCTCAAATCCAATGGTCTGCGCCTCTATCTTCTTAGGGCTGTGCTCAAGCAAAGGCGTCAAGAACTTCATTGCGTCCTTGAGTGGATCTTGGGTCTGGACAAGTTTGGTACCCAGAGGATCAGGATCCTCCTTCTTTGTCTCGCCGTCGGCGCCCTTTGCCGTTGCACCCTTCCTCGCCTCTCTCTTCTCCGCTTCCGCCTTCTCAAGCCTCTGCTGCTCTCTCTTCGCCTTCTTGAGGGCCTTCTTCCTCTCAGCACTGTCTACTGCGTCACCTTCAGCACCATTGAGACCGGCGGGTATCGGTCCATGGACCAGGTCAGGCTGGTCGTGCAGAAGAAGATAGGCCTTGACTGCCGACAGAGCCATCCGTGTAAAGAACGGGTGGTCTCGCAGGTGATCCTCCCAACGAACCATATCGACGTAAGCCCTGATCATGCCTTTCCGTAGCGAGAAGCTATGGAAATCAAATTGGTCTTCGTGCCAAGTTTCGAAGATGTTGTAGACGGCGTGGAATCGCTTCAGAGCAAGTCCAAGCTTCCTCTGCCGCAAGTACGCCTCGCCGTCTTCGGTGAGATACCACACACACTGCATTTCATGCAGATCACCGAGCGCACCACCGACAGTTTCATTCCGCGTGAATTTGCTCATGTTGTCGAGGGCTTTCTCATTGTTGTTGTTCCGAAGTTGGTACTTGGCAGCCTTGGAGTTGATATAGCGATCCTTCAAATCCAATTCCCTGGCTTGCTCCATGACCTCTGCAGCCTTCGGGAGATTTCCGTAGTGCTTCCATATTCTTGCCTTCGTCATGTGGTAATCTACGGACTTCGGCGCCAGCTCGATAGCTTTATCTACATACTCCATGGCTTTGCCCAAATCGCGGCTGAGGTGATAGTTGTAATGTTGCGCAAGGAAATAGTAGACAGAAGCTTGGAAATCCGTGCCGTCGCCATTGACCTGCTTCTCTGCAGATCCGTTCGCTTGTTTCCCGGACGCGTAACCTTCGACAAGCTCTTGAACAGTGTCGCGTTTGGCCGGGTTAGTGTAGAGGGCCTTAATGTTCGCAAAAAGAGACGGCGCTCCTCTCCGAAGCATTCGCTGCAGGTAAGAGTCCGCAGCTTCCTTGAAATCGTCGCCTTCCAGGAAGTCCAGAGGGATCCGACGTGGAGCGTCGCTCTTTGGGTACTTCGCGGTCCACTGGTCGTATACCGCCTTTAGAGCCTTGTGGTCGGTTTCCGGGATCCCCTTCGCTTTTATCAGGCCGTCATAGTAGTTCGAATTCTCAGGGTTCCGGTCAAGGAGAGCCGCATAGGCCGCCTCAGCTTCAGCCTTTCGATCGAGACGCAGAAGGTAGTCTGCCCTCATCTCCATGACTGCGAGCAGATCCGTGCACCTCTTCCCGACAGCCTCCAGGTGTTCCAGCGCCTTTTCAATATTCCCCGACTCGGCGATTATCGAATTCTTGTACAAGATCGCCTCCGAGTGTTCCATGTCGGTTCTCGGCGGGGGGCTCTTCAGCGTCTCCTCGTACGTGGTCAGCACATTCTCCGCCTCTGCCAGATTTCCAGCCAAATGGTATGCGATAGCCAAGGCGGTCCAGTTTTGTCGGAAGGCCGGCCGTGCCTGGAGCATGGCGATTCTGCTCTGGATGTATCCCTGGTAGTCTCGCATCTGTATCTGGAGCAGAGCAAGATCGCGCTGGATGGGCTGCGAATCGGGTTCGATTTTCAAGGCGAATTTGTACGCTTTGATGGCTTCTTCGTAGTTCTTCTCTGCTCGGTGCAGCAGACCGAAAACGTGCCAGCAGACATGCGATTTCATGTCATTCTTAAGTGCCTCTTTGGCCAGCGCGAAAGCTTCCTCTAGTTGTCCCTGATTGCTCATTATCAGGGCTTTCATGGCTTGCGTATCGCCATGGTTGGGATTTTTCTTGAGGATCTGGTCCGCTGCTTTGAGACCTGTTTCGAGAAGGATGCTGTTAGCACCGGCGCACGTTCAGAATGTGTCCGCACAACAGGGAGCCTACCCTTCTTGTACTGCTTATTCTCATAGTGGCGGACCACTTGACGGAACAGCGAAGCATCCTTGGAGCTCAATGGCTGAGGCATGGCGGCCGTTGGTGAGTGCTGACGACGCTGAAGGACCTGGGGCTGTCGAGTCGTGACTGTGCGCAGGTGAGACCAGGTATGTGCGGGGAACGACTTCTCGCAAAGAGCAAGTCGCTAGTGATTTGAGACAAGACAGGACTATGGATTAAAGGTCACCGTGACTTGACAGCCAGTCCCATAGCTCATTCACGGTCACTTCTTTAAGGCTCACGGGATCTGAGGTGCCTCATCCGAAGCCTTCGAAACTGATGTGACTTGCCCGGCGGCAGACGAAATAATTATCCGAGACTCTCCGTAGACGCTTCTCTGCATCCGCGGCCATGCAGCCTCCCGCTTCAACGCTGAGCTTCGCAAGCAGATAGTTTCCGTTTTGAAGCTCTGGAGAATTTTTCGCCATATTCTTTTGGGTATAAATACGGTTGCCATCAGGCAGCGCTTCCAGCGCAAGACATCGGGTCGGCTCAAACGATTGCATCACTTCAATACCTGGCTGTATGTACTGTACACTGGATTCTGGAAAGGGGGAAAAAAAAATACATAGTATATGTACATGATTATGTTACATTCATGCATGGACTGGCATTCGGAACTTTTGTCATAATCCCATCCCAAGCTATGTCTTCCCACCAAGAGCTAAGGCGACTGCTCGGACCCGACAAGGCATATCGCTATTGTGTATCAAAATACCCAGCTGACGAGCGCAATGCGCATTACGAGGGTCGTTGTTTGCTCTCACGCCAGCGGTTCAATGCTTCCTCCCAGTCCCCAGAGGCATCACCGCACCTCTCCGTCACCAAACTCCATGTCCGCGCACGGACGATCTGTTCGACGCTTCGTTCGTTGCGGATGAGGTGTGCCAGCGACTCCGTCCGCGCTTCTCGGGGGAAGAATCGAGCCGAGTACGGATCTAGACGTTCGTCGACCACTCTCTCGCGATCCTTTGCTGCTTCCATCTCTCTCAGGGCGAGCTCTGGGTCATCGGGGTCGGGACTCGTAGCCACGCCGGCGCAGTAGTTCAGAACATCTGACCTTGCTTGCCATGAGGGAAAGAGAACATTATTCTTGAATGACAGGCAAGCTGCAGGATCTATCGTCTTCTTGGTTCTTGTGTCTGTTTGACGCACGGCGGTGGAGGAAGGGTCGAACCCCGCGCTAGCCGGTGTCAATAAGGCATTGAGATTCTGTGTGATGGAATCGTCTATCGTGGATCGGGAAAGTCGTAAAAAGTCTGAATATTGCTCGAAAAGAATCATCAATATCAACCGACAGATCGCAGTTATCAGGTCAGCATACCTCTCAGAACCCTCTGGTCGAAACAGAACTGAGGGGTGAGCGTCGGAGCAGACGTCGACTGCTGGGACATCTTCCGACTTGGCGGGCCCCCCAGCTCTTTGGGTTGTTGAGAATTTCGAGCCCAGAACCACTCCACTTTGGATAACTAGCACCTAAGCGACGAGATCAATAATGGGGAACAAAGAAGCGCTGTACAAGCTCGTTGAGACGCCTCAGAGCTTGGGGTGGCGGCTTCGGACAGAAGCTATACTCATACACTGTGGTATAGAGCTTATTCGGGAGATGTTTAATAGAAATAAACCTCTAAATCATACAGGATAGAGGCGATCTGCTTGCAGCATAGAAAGCTAGGACCCTTGAGTTAGCGGAATGTTCGGCGCTTCCGAGCTCAGCATCCGCATCGGTGCATATCGATAAATTTCAAGATCACGGGACAGCGCGTTTCAATACGCGTTACAAATACAAGCTCCATTAGCACGTGTCGCGGACTGAGCTTGAACTGACCAGTCAGCTCGGCAACTCGAACTTACTGCACCTCTCTCCCCTGACTTCAAGTCTTCTTTTCTTCTAATCTTCTGTAGCGGGTTATCTTTCGGATCCTACCCGCTATTTTCTCGCATAGTTTTCTTATTTTTCTGGATTATTGTTTTGTCAGGTGTCCGCGTCCGGCTTTATCAAGTGCATAGTAGTAAATCATGCCCGAGTTAGCGGAAGTCGCGCGTATCGTGCACTTTATTCGCAAGCACCTGGTCGGAAAGACGCTTTCCAGCGTGAAAGTCCAGCACGATGACATTGTCTACGGCAAGGCTGGAACTAGCGCCGCTGAGTTCCAGAATGCGATGCAGGGGAAGAAAATCACCGGCGCGGGCCAGCAGGGGAAATACTTCTGGATAACCATGTCTTCGCCGCCGCATGCTGTGATGCATTTCGGCATGGCGGGCTGGCTGAAGATCAAGGACGCGGACACGTACTATTACCGGACAGATAAAGAAGAAGATAAGGAATGGCCACCCAAATACTGGAAATTTCTTTTGGAGACCGACGAAGATCCGAAGACGGAGGCTGCCTTTGTTGACTTTCGAAGACTGGCGAGAATCCGACTGGTGGACTGTCCTGCGGACGAAATTCGGAATTACAGTCCTCTAAAAGAGAATGGGCCGGACCCAATTGCAGATAAGGATGTTGTGACGGAAGACTGGCTCAAAGAGAAACTGAAGGGCAAGAAGGTTCCAGTAAAGGCTCTGCTGCTTGACCAGGCCAACATTAGCGGAATTGGGAACTGGATGGGGTAAGATTCTCCCCATTTATGTTTCCAAAAAATAACCATACTGATGTCGCTCAGAGATGAGATTCTATATCATGCTAAGATCCACCCAGAGCAATACAGCAACACCTTGAACGATGATCAGATAAAGCAGCTGCACTCCTCCATCCATTACGTCTGCTCGACCGCTGTTGACTTGCTAGGTGATTCAGACAAGTTTCCAGAAGACTGGCTCTTCAGACACCGATGGAGCAAAGGGAAGAAGAACCAGCCTTCTGTCCTACCCAATGGTGCGAAAATCGTCTTCCTGACGGTTGGGGGCAGGACAAGTGCTGTCGTCCCGTCAGTACAGAAGAAGACAGGCCCAGTTGCAAAGGAGATTAGCGACGAGGACGCGGAGGATGACAAGAAGACTGGCGGTAAGAGAAAGCGGACAGCTGCGAAGAAGGAAGAGAGTGACTCTGGAGCCGAAGAAGATGATACTTCGGAAAAGAAAACGACGTCGAAGAAACAAAAGAAAGATATTAAGACTGAAGACATGGCAGAGGATAGTAAACCTGCAGCGAAATCAGCAGGTAAAAAGGAGGAAACGGTTAACGAAGCACCAGTGGGCAGAAGACGTTCTACACGGACAAGAAAATAGGTACGGTTTGGGTATTCGGTTGCATGGCGTTCGGGAAGTATTTTATGTACTGTACTGTACATGTGAATCGTCTTGAGACTCAGGTTTGGGAATCGATATCCGGAGTCAGTCCTCAAGGGGAACATGCCTGTATATCGTAATCCAAGCCAGCTTTATCTTTTTCAAATCCAAATTGCATCTGGTCATGAAGTCATCAGATCATAGTACAGTGCCGTGCAACTTGCGGTAGAAGACGCCAAAATTCCCATTTCCATTCTTGCCCTCTCCCAGGTCGTCCATGACCGCGAAGATGATGCTCTCCCACCAGCCTCCTTTGAATTCCGCTTCGTCGAAGACTTCCGCCCAGCAGTCCGCCACTTCTTCCCTGGGATTCAAAAAGGCACCACAACCAAACGCACCCAGAACCAGTCTTCGATGTCCGTGGTACGCCGCGATTCGGAGAATAATGCGCATCTTCTCCTTCGTCAGTTCTCTGTCCTTGGGATTCTTGTACTTAGGCCGCCCATCATCTGTCAGCGGAGGCCTACACAGCGCCGCGATGCTGATGACGCTGACGACGGGTAGCTCTTCCGGCTTGGATAGATCCAGGAGCCTGTGGCCCTCCTTGAGACTCTCACGGATAATGACCACCGTGGGCGAGTAGATAGCTTGGTCATCCTGAAGCGGGTAATACCGCAACTTGAGGGTAAAGCTAAGGCTGCTCCGATAGCAGAGCGCTTCTTCCTGGGCCAGAGCGCCGTTGATCCACCCTCCTCCAGCGCTGCGTGCGTTGGCCATGTTGAGGACGCAGACGGGCCGCTTGTCCCGCACGGTCATATATTGCTCGCATTTTGCGAGGCCAATCGCGGTATCAAAGGTGTCCGCGTCCACAACCTTGATTTCGATTGGAAGAAAACCAGGGCAGAACCTCCGATTCAGAACTGGTGGCTTTGGCGGCGCGTATAGATAGCCATTAGGAGGTGCGTGAGGAACAGTCTTGAGAATGTTGGGGAGGAGCTCCTTCGTCTCCTTGGCCGTTTCCGCAAGCACCTTGCGCCTACCTAGCTCTGCAGCTGATCGCTGGCGTCTACGTCCGGAGCGAGATGAGCCTGAGCCCTGCGATGAGGCTGAAACGGTTGTTGTCTGCGATGACTCTTCACTGACGTCGGAATTCTCGCGCCGCACGTCAGGACGAAATGGTGGCCTGGCAGAAGACGGCGAGCTGTCGTCTGCAGGGCGCTTTCTTCGCTCGGGGAACAGATAGAATGCAGACAGCTTCGTCTGCGTTAGCTTATCCCCCTGCGGACTGGCCATTTTGTGATTCCCAAGTAAAGATGGGAAGGAGTTGAGGAGTCGAGCTCCTCGAAAAGAACGGCAGCATTATCCACAACCTGAGGTGTGTACTCCGTAGGCAGCCGTTGAGTCTAGGCCTACTGGGCTTAGGCTAGCAAGCGGGATGGCGGTCTACTAGGTTCAATACGAAGGAGCTAGGAGGAAGCCATTGAAGATAGATCTGCAATGGATTTAGAATGGTTTGATGATCTCTTGAGCCAAATGATCGCATGATACTCAGGCACCTGCTGATATACAGCCATTTCTCACCGTGTGTAGGAGTTGTTTCGTCCTGCGACCTGCTGACTCAGCCGGCGAGATCTCGTTTCGCCACTGACCGCCTTAGATAAGAGCCGCTGATGTCGGCAGAGAAGACAGGATAGGAAGGCGGTGTGATTATCGGGCGGATCGGGGCCCAGCGCGGGGTGGGACGACGGGGTTCTTCGCCACCGCGAAACCCGCCGCGGCGGACACCAGTCCTCCGCCGACTCATAATCTTCCTGTCCCTCTTTCTTCCAACCAAACCCCTTTTTCTCCCACTCATTTTTCGAGACAGAGAGTCAATCCGCCGTGGAGATCTAGGGGGTTCTGATTGACTCTTTACTTATTCCGCTGCAGCAACATCGTGTTGCTGCCCGTTGACGTTGCCAAACGGGAGCCACCAGCGCGCATTTGTCACCATGAGCGCCATTCTCTCCGCGGACGACCTCAACGACTTTATTTCCCCTGGTGTCGCTTGTATTAAACCTGTCGAGACATTGCCTAAGAAGGAGCTACAAAACCCAGAGGTAAGTAATATTGATCCCTCAAAATCGTCGCGTCTCGCCGCCGTCCAATGGACGAAAGCTGATTTATAATCGAGCAGAATCCCTACGAAGTAACAACAGAAGACAAGGTTCAGCCTGAGAACCTTCCTCCTGCGCAGATATCGTTGACCGATTGCCTAGCATGCTCCGGATGTGTCACGTCGGCCGAGGCAGTCTTGATTTCGCTGCAGTCGCATGCGGAGGTTCTAAACACGCTCGATGCACATCCAGAGATTTCATTGTTCGACAAGAGTAACGGTGCTGTCAATGGAGGCCATGGCGCATCAGGCGAAGGAAGAATATTCGTCGCGAGTGTCAGTCCCCAGGTCAGAGCAAGTCTGGCTGCGACGTACGGTATCTCGGAGCGGAAAGCAGGATATATGATCGATCAATTCCTTCGTGGTCCTCAAGGTTTGCGGGCAGGCGGCAAACATGGGAGTGGCTTTACTTGGGTCGTCGACACGAATGTTATGCGCGAAGCTGTTTTGACCCTTACCGCTGACGAGGTTGCGGCGTCATTGGAGAATTCCGATGAATCTGCTGCCGATGCGTCCGGTTTCCCGGTCCCGAAACGGCCGATTTTGTCATCTGCATGCCCGGGATGGATATGCTATGCTGAAAAGACACACCCACACGTCCTCCCTCATCTCTCTCGAATGAAATCTCCCCAAGCCTTGACGGGTACCCTTCTCAAGACGGTGTTGAGCCGGACCCTGGGCGTCTCCCCATCCCAGATATGGCACTTGGCAATCATGCCGTGCTTTGACAAGAAGCTGGAGGCTAGCCGGCAAGAGCTGACCGATGCCTCTTGGAGAACTCCTGATCCTCAGACGTCTGAGTCGCAATCCCAGTCTCCTGTCCGTGACGTCGACTGCGTAATAACCACCCGGGAACTTCTCACTTTAGCGTCATCCAGAGGGATTTCCCTTCCAAATCTCCCATTGAAGGCATTATCCCCATCCTTCTCACCTGAGTTCCCCGACAAGACCATTGGTTCTTTTCTGTTCTCGAACTCGTACTCGTCCAAGCAGACATCCGCAGCCGGGACATCGGGTGGCTACCTTTACCATGTTCTTACCGCCTTCCAATCCAGACATCCGAACAGCGAAATTGTGGCTCAACGGGGACGCAATTCGGATGTGGTCGAGTACACGCTTATGTCTGCGTCCGGCGAGCCGATTATCAAAGCTGCGCGCTATTACGGTTTCAGAAACATCCAGAACCTAGTCAGAAAGCTGAAGCCCGCGCGAGCTTCGAAACTTCCAGGCGCGAAGACCGGGGCAGCAAACCGACGGCTACAAGCCGCTGGCGCCGGATCGGGCATGGACTACGCTTACGTGGAAGTCATGGCTTGTCCTGGCGGTTGCACGAACGGAGGCGGGCAGATACGGATTGAGGATGCCAGAGAGGCCAACTCCAGCATACAACCTGCATCTGATGAGCCATCTGGACAGCCCCAGAAGCCATCGCCACATGAGCAACGTGCCTGGCTTGCCCGTGTTGACGAAGCATACTACTCTGCCGAGTCTAACTCGGAAGCTGAGTCTGAGCATCAACTGGCGCAGACATCTGTCGTTGAAAAAGACGCCAGGGTTCATGAAGTTCTACAGTACTGGTCCAGCATGACCGAAATTCCTCTGTCGAAACTCGTGTACACTACCTATCGCAAGGTCGAGAGTGATGTTGGTAAGGACAAGAACGCGGCCAGCGACACGGCCCGCGTCGTCGAACTTGTCGGGAAGATCGGCGGCGGCTGGTAAGGAGAGTTGATGTTCCTTATCTCTTTGTCATTTTAATATACCCAGGAGCGTATGGTGATCTATAGATTTTTTTTCTCTTTTTTTTCTGCATCTAAAGTCATGATGTTTCATGATGACTCGGCATGGTGGCATTCCGTTCAAAATAGAACGCTTTGGTCGAAACCTTCGTCTTGTGGGGTTTAATAGGAGTTTTGGAGTCCTTCGGGCTTAGAGGATCGGTTATCCTGATTTCTCCTGTAAAAATCAGGTGGATATAGACGCGAACAGATAATTAATATAGTGTATATATGGTTCCTGCACGCGTATCTACCTAATACCGGATGAAGCCTGCAATTTATTCTGAACGCTTGTCAAATAGACCTACTTACAAAAAGATATGCATGTAGGTACTGTGTGTACATAGTATGTCCGGGCCTCGTCTTGCGACCACCATCATCGGCATGTCCTTCCAGAGGACATACCTAGGCGCAGTTACGTTACCAAGCCCTTCCCTCTCAAGAGAGAGACCTTCTATACGCACTGTGGGGTGTCTCCAATGATAAATAGGCACAGAGGTAATTTTAATGGAAGCCCTGGAGCAAGGACAAGTCAGCGCGAAACGAATGAAATTACTAGTTTAAGACACTGTGAATTTGGTTTTTCTGAAAGGGGGTTCGGGGGATGGACGGCTTTATATACTTACCTATGTATTGGGGGGGGTTGGGTCGTCATTCATGATAATGGGGAGTAAGTATGATGTATGGTGGAAAAAAAGACAAAGCGTTTACAAAAGATTGACCTCATGATTCTCTCTCATCGAGAGAGAGAGAACGGTAACGTGGACTAGACTAGATAGGTAGAAGCTTGGAAGTGACGACCTGTTCCTTGGAAGGTTGTAAAACATTCCGAAAGTTGCATACATACGGCCCGGAACCGGGCCAGCCCTGGCTGGGCAGATCCTGCACTAGTCCACATACGGTTAGCGCTATCAGTCAGGTGGCGACTATCAGCACCTAGCACCTGATCTCCAGACTCCACTTGTCTTTGGAGCTCGAAAAGATTTCTAGAAGGGACTCTGATTATCAATCTGAGTCCTCCTACTCCATACCTACCTAGGTACATAGCTGACCTCCTTATCCTCCTTATCCTCCTCCTCTCTCACACTCTCACCACCATCCTCACCGCGCCGCGACGCGACCTCCATCCATCCATCTTCAGAGAAGAGAAGTGACAGACAAAGAAAAGCTTTATCTCTCGATCCGTTAAGCTAGCAAGCAAGCAGACAAACAAGAAAACAACAACAACAGCCATGTCCCGCGAAGCCTACCAGGTCCCCTCGCTGGGCTCCCAGAACCACTTCGGCCCCGACGGCCTCGGGGGCGCGTCGATGGAGGGCCCCGCCGTCACGTACGTCTGCGGCGATTGCAACTCGCGCGTCACCCTGAAGCGCGGCGACCAGATCCGGTGCAAGGAGTGTGGGCACCGCGTGCTGTACAAGGAGCGGACGAAGAGGTGAGTTATTCTTTTGTTGAGTTTGGGTTCAGTTTGCGTTGGAACAGAGCTGATACGGGTTTTGGATAAACAGGATGGTCCAGTTCGAAGCTCGATGATAGATCGGTCGTTGAGTCGTTGAGATGTATCTGCGTCGGTGGCGGCTACACTTTTTGCAACATCAACTTTTTTATTTCTTTTCCCTTTTGTATGATTTTGACGCATTACTATGGCGCTATGGAGTCCGAGGGTTTCGATAGTTTGACATCGAGAGCGGATGGAGGACTACGGATACCTAAGTAGCAGCAAGATTTTGATGGACAGAATGGAACTGATGGTGGAATGGCTGCTAAAGGAAATCATGTTTCTAGTTCAATACCAAGATACCTTCCCTCAATCAAGATGCTCTATCATACCTACATAGCAACAGGATGATCCCCATCGACCCCCTTCTAGATATCCCAAGAAAAGATGAAAAGAGAATAATGAGAAATCTATTGAACACCCGTTCCCCTGCCATGTCCCCGTCCATATCTTTTGCTTCACAGCGTGTTTGTAACCTCGATGAATTTCTCCAAGCATTTGAGCGCTGCGCCGCTCTCGATCGCCCATCTCGCTCGTCGGACACCTTCCTTCCAGCGTCCTCCGCCGGGGCCACGTTCCTTGATGACCTGCCCATCATCGCCGGGGCCCATGTTGCTCGTGTCAGCCTCACAGATGCCGGAAGTCACCAGGAGGGCTGCGACGTTCATGAGCACGAAATCCAGGACCGGATCGTCGCGCGGCAGCTCGTTGCGCAGGATGCTCATCAACTTGGCTGCGTTCTCCTTGGGCCCCTTGCCTCCGAACACGTCCGACAGAGGGTGCGTCGGCAACCCGAAATCCGAGGGGTGGAGCTGGAACGTCTCCAGCTTGACCAGCGTGCGGGGGACGGCCTCGTCGTCGCTCGTGCTGGCGTCCTCGTCGTCCTCCGGCGAGCCCTTGTATGCCGGGTTCGGGTACTCCGACAGTTTCCAGCAGTTCGTCTTTCCGGCGCAGCTGATCTCGTCCATGTCTTCCTCTCCGCAGACGATCAGGGCCTTTTTCGCCCCGCTCAGCCTCAACGCATCGGCGAAGACAGGACCCAGGCTCTGGTATGCCACACCGATCACGCGGGCCTCCAGGGCCCAGTCGACGGGGTTGGCAAGAGGGCCCATCAGGTTGAATATCGTCCTGATACCAAGGCCCCGGCGAACTGGGTTGGCGTACATCATGCCTGGATGGAAGTTGGGGGCGAACAGGAAGGCGTAGTTGGTTTCCTCGTACACCTTCACGAGGTTCTCTGCATTCACTGCCGTGATCTTTGGAGGAGTGGGTTCGATCGCGGTCAGAACGTCTGCGGATCCAGAGAATGAGGTCTGGGAGCGATTTCCATGCTTGGCCATCATCAGAAGTGGAGATGCGATAATGGAAGCAGTCGTAGAGACGTTAAACGTAGAATGCCCGTCTCCGCCGGTGCCGACAATGTCGCACTGTAGAGCACATTAGTAATGTCTCCTACGCATCTAAGACTCTATTTCAAGTTTCACTCACCAGACCACCCCTGTACTGCCCTTCCTTTTTACCACGAGCTCTGATGACTTTCTTCAATGACGATCTCTCGATCTGGCTGGCAGCCTCCCGCATGCGATGGGAGCATTTTGCGATCACGTCCGACTCCTTGTCTTTCCCGGTAGAATGTAGGAGAGTGAGTAGAGCAGCGGTCTGAATGACCGACAGACGGTCCTCGAAGATCAGAGCGAATGCTGCGGCGATCTCCTCTGCCGTCACCTCCTTGACACCCTCTGCTGCGGGGTAGGCGAGCCGCTTGAGGAGGGGCGAAATCGAGACGGGCTCGGGCTTTTCTTCGGAGGTCTTGGTGGCCATTTTGCGTTGATCAGGACTCAATTGAAATGGGTGATGAAAGAACAAGACTCGGAAGTGTCTTCCGATCGATACTGGAAGATTAATATGGCAGACTATGAGTCCTGCATTTGTATCACAGTGAGTCTTGTCACCGGCCGAGAGGGAATCTCGATCGATCGAGTCACTGTACAGGGCAGAAACTGACCGCCTTCACACACCCCGCCTTTCCTCATCGGGAACTCAAATCTCCGGCCGTGATTTCAAAAATTCCATCTCTGCGGAGTGGCGTCGGCTTCTTCGAACATCCAGCAACGGAACGTTGCCTTCATCTTGTGTTTTATGACATTGTTTTAAATTCTTGGATTCGACTTTATCTTGTTTCGCACTTCAATTACGCCAATGCCACCCCGGCTACGGCTCCCGACGTCCAGCATCTCCCAGTCGCTCCGCCGACAGAGGGTATATCAACATGAGATCCTCATCCCTATCAGATGCGCGAGCTCCGCCGCCGCGGCTGCGGTGACTTCGTCCGCACCAGCAGACCCGATGGCCGGCTCAACGAGCCAAATCGCCAAGTATCCAGCGACCCAGCCCCCATCCCACCGCAGGCCCGAGTACCGCAGATCGCAGCTCCTCCGGCAATACACCTCGCTCATTCGCACCTCACCGCTCATGGTGCTGTTCCAGCACAACAACCTCCAGTCCATCGAGTGGGTCGCCATCCGTCGGGAGCTCACCATCGCCATGCGCAAGGTCGACGAGGAGCTGGCGGCCAAGGGACGGACCCTCCCGCCGCTGGCGCCCTATATCAGGATCCAGATCGTGCAGACGAGCATCTTCGAGGCGGCCATCCGCATCGTCGAGTACTTCAGGCCGAACAAGGAGGCGGCGGCGGCCAGCCCCGAGGCCAGGTCCGGGACCGCAGACGACCCGACATTCACGCACGACCTCTCCCGCCATGCCCACGACGCCGTCCGGTACATGAAGGGCAAACATGAGCTGTCGACGCTCCTCGCGGGCCCGCTGGCCGTGCTCTCCTTCCCGCACGTCTCGCCGGAGCACCTCAAGGCCGCGCTGTCGGTCCTCGTGCCCCAGGTCACCGGCCTCCCCTTTCCGTCGCGCAAGGTCAACCCGGGCTGGCAGGAACAGACCGTCCAGGATGGACTCCGGAAGCTGATGCTGCTCGCCGCCAGGGTGGACGGCAAGGTGTTCGACGTCGACGAGACCAAGTGGGTCACGAGTATCGAGGGTGGCATCGATGGCCTGCGGTGCCAGCTCCTCGCGGCTCTGCAGAGCATCGGTGCTGGTCTCACGGGCGCTTTGGAGGCGCATGGCAAGAGCCTTTACTTTACGCTTGAGAGCAGGAGGAGTATGCTTGAGGAGGAGCAGAAGGGAGGCGAGGGAAAGAGTGAGTCGTGATCATGACGGTTGTACCCGCTCGCCGATTGTTTTTCTTTTCCCATGTACAATGTACCTCTACGATGTTTTCTTCTGATTCCTATCTCTGATTTTGCATTGACGAGGATGATGTATATCCCTGAAATTTTAAAGACAATTAAGACCTCATTTCTCCATTATCATCGGAGTCATGGGCTTGGGATAAATAGTCTGTTCTATTAAATTCGTAACGAGAAATGCAAAAAAATCGAAATGCAGAAAGTCCCTCCATACAATTCAAAATACCAACCTGTTATTGTGCACTTGTCCCGATATCGGTAAGAGTTATCATTCGCAGAGCTTGTCGATGCACTCTTGCGATACGAAACTTTTCTCATCTTTCTCTTCTAGGCAACTCTCCTGCCCATTCTCCTGCTGCTGCCTCATCATCAGCTTCGCGTTCATGCCCACGATACACCTCACCAGATCCCAGTCTCCGTCCAGACCGACCCAGTCGATGACCAGGATGCCCGTGGACCAGTCGCCGTCCTTCTCGCTGTGCTTTCGGCAGAGGTAGTCGACGGTGGCCGGGTTCAGCTTGGCGGCGATCCGCTCCGGCCACGTCTGGACCTTCCAGAAGTTGCTCGCGCTGAGGAAGTTGATGTAGAACGGGTGCTGTCGGCACTGCTCGTCCGTCTGCAGGGCTCCGAACGGGTATCTCGTGCAGCTCGAGCGGTCCAGGTGCTCCCGGACGTACTGGATCTTCCTATGGATGTACTCGGTCTCCAGGACCTGGTAGAAGTCCTGGATGCAGAGGTGTCCGCTGGGACAGACCGCGTGGGGCGTGTTGTCCTCCCAGCCGTCGGCGTTGATGCCCCAGCCCCGTCCGTCGTGCTCGTGCTTGAGCCGCTCTTCGATGTTGAAGCGGCGGATCAGGACGACCTTGCCGCGGACTTCGCCCAGTGTTGGAATCCTGGGTTCGGTGTACCAGCGGCTGTCTGGATGGGCGTAATGGTCGCGCAGGATCCGGCTGAGCTGCTCATCGGTGGACTTGCCGGTTCCTTCACGCTTGATAGACATGATGAGGGTCTCGGACGGGTTTTGGTCTAGGAACTCGTCTACCTCGTGCATCAGGTCACGGAAGTACTTGGTGCTCGTCAGAGAGACGGAGAACGCGCTGTGGACCAGGATGAGCTCATCCCTGGCCGGGTTGTTGGGGTGCTCGGGCTGAACACGAATGTCGAAGAACCGGATGCCATTCTCGAGCTGCTCCCGCGGGCTGACTGCCTGGCAGCGGACTGAAGGTGCAGCAACATAGCACGTCGGAGTATTGTGCGTGCCAGGGATCGAGAGAGCAGAAAGCAGGGTGTCGTCCCTCAGTTCACGCATCCACGCTTGGAGATTGGCCGAGGAGAAGACTGCCAGATGGGACTCGCGAGTTATGTAGACTCCGGTGAAGCTAAATCGTGGGTTGTCGCTCAATGCTCTCATAGTGGCAGACTCACTGGTGGGCACCGGAGTCTGAACCTGGTGCCTTTCCCCTCCCGCCTCAATGGTCAAGCGCATCCTCTCCTTGCGATTTCGCTCAAACGCGCGGATGTCCGTTTTAGCTGTGGTGAATGGCTCCACGCGGATATTGACATCCTGGCGAGCAAAGGGCTCCTCATTAGCGAGGGCGTCGACTGGGTTGGCTGAGCGGGTGACATTGGTCGCCCGCCTGGTGAGGTTTTTGGCGAAGCTCTGGAAACCGTGTCGCCGTTTCTTTGGCGGGGAGAAGCGTTCGACAAGCTTCAGCTCGATTGGGGTCGAGGTGAGGTTCCGGATTGTGAGAAATTCAGCAACCATGGCAGGCTGTAGCGCTTTCTCGCGATATGAGGCGGAAGCAGCAGCAGCCTAAAGAAAAGGGGTGGCCACCCCGTATATCATATAAGACCCCAAGATAACGCAAATCGACTGGTCAATTGACCTTTGAGTTCAACTGTGCCCCTCGATCGGACCTTGGGCTGTGATATACCGCATCTTTCATAATTATTTATTGCCCCAGCGGGTCCGATCTTAAAAAGTCCTTGGCGGCGATGTTGATCCTGAGAGCCGTGTAACTTGAGCGGCGGCCACGATCAAGGGGGATGGAAGATCTGACTGGCTAACAAGGGGCGGGAGGCTTGGCCACATCCTTAGCACGGTGGGGAGATCGCCCGCCGCTCCCAAACCTCGGGCTCCCTTGGATTGCTCGTACCTCGCCGAAATTCGTCCCAGGCTGAATCCCGCTGGAAACTAGCCATTATTGTGAGTGGAGCTGCAAGCGTCAGGTACTAGTAGAATGCGTCAGATATGCTGCGACAGAGAAGGAGCCCGTTGCGGCGCGGTCGCATCATCCCAGCTGAAATGTGAAACGAGGACGGACTGGGGCAAGCAAGGGAAGGCCGAAATCAGTGGTCGGCTGTTGCGAAGAAACACATAGAAAATCAGCACTCATCACTGCGATTCTTCACAAGTTCATTCCGTTCCCTCATTCTTGTTGTGCTCTGCTCGAGGGTTCGGAATCGTAGGGAGCCCCGCCCTGCGAGGCACGTGCGGGCAGGATGCGGTATAGGTAGCCTATCATCCAGCGTGAGGCAGACAGATCTTTGATGGAGATAGACGCGGTGTTATCAAACATCAGCACAACTCACCTCGTCAGCCTGGGGCACGAAACATCGATCTCCCTCTCGTCTGCGACGAACGCGCCGCGGGCCGCGGGCTGGGGAAATGCGGAGTATATCACGTGATATTACATCGTCTGCGGCGTGGTGGGCGGCTATCGTCGGCGTCGCTCTCTCCGCGGGAAGGGACGAGAATTATGTCCAGGATTCGGCTCAAAAGCCAGATGTCTCCCCGTCTCCTTCTCTTCTCCAGGCTGTCCGTTAACGATGGGGATCGTACGCTGCAGTGGAAGCATCTCCCGGTTGCTTAGGCCCCTGCGCCCTCAGCGCGTTCTGCCAATTGTTCCCACATCTCTACCGGGCGCCTACCGGAGATTCCATATCTCGCCCGCGCCTTGGGCCATCAAGTCCCAGATCCTGAAGGATGTTGGGGAAGGTGAGCAGCATTTGACTGCGTTTTCTCAACTTTGGAATGCACCCTAACATCTGCTGCTCTCCAGGAATCACGGAAGTGCAGATTATCCAGTGGTATGTCCAAGAGGGCGCCCGTGTGGAGGAGTGGGCACCTCTCTGTCAGTACCAATCCGACAAGGCGGTTGACGACGTAAGTCACTTGCTGTCCGACCCCCGCCTTCGTCGCTCTGTAATAACCAGGCGTTGCAGATTACATCGAGGTACGAGGGCGTGATCAAAAAGCTACACTACCAGGCGGATGACACCGTGCCGACAGGGCAGGCAAGGCGCATCAGCTCCAAGGACGTTGTATTCAATTCTTCTAATCTCTTTAACAGGCCCTTTGCGATATCGAGGTTGAAGATGGGAAATATCCAGATGACGATCAGCCTTCTGCTCCTAAAGCAGAGCCTCCCAAACCCGTTCCTTCACAGGCTCAAGCCGAAGTGACAAGCCTGATCAAACCTTCTGAACCGGCTCCACCGGCGAAGCAAGAAATCAGTCCACCAGCCAAATCCAGATATGCTACGCTCGCAACTCCCGCTGTCCGCGGGCTGCTGAAGGAATTGAACGTCAATATCCTCGACGTCACGGGAACGGGAAAGGACGGAAGAGTCCTGAAAGAGGATGTCCTTAGGTTTGTCGCAAAGAGGGATGCAGAGGCAGCTAAGCAGCCTTCGATAGCAGCGAGACCGACGCCGGCGATCGACGCGCAGCAGGAGGAGACAACGACCCCCCTGACCCCCATACAGTCACAGATGTTCAAGACAATGACTCGGTCGTTGAGCATCCCACATTTCCTCTACGCCGATGAACTTGACGTTAGCAAGCTTTCTGGTCTTCGGCAGAAGCTCGCTTCGGATCCGAAAAATCCGCAGAAACTCACATTCCTGCCTTTTGTTATCAAAGCTGTCTCCCTTGCTCTCGACCAGTATCCGTTGCTTAATGCAAAAGTCGACACGACAGATCCAAATAAGCCCAAGCTTATTATGCGGAAAATCCATAACATTGGAGTCGCGGTCGATACTCCCCAGGGCTTGATAGTCCCCAATATTAAGAACGTTGGCGCTCGCTCGATCCTGGACATTGCCGCCGAGTTAACGCGTCTAAGTTCCTTGGCAAAGAGCGGTAAGCTCACACCTGCCGATCTTTCTGGCGGTACTTTCACCGTCTCCAACATTGGCAGTATTGGCGGGACCTACGTTGCGCCAGTGATTGTGCCAAATGAGGTCGGAATCCTGGGCATCGGAAGATCAAGGAAGGTTCCTGTCTTCAACGATGCTGGGGAGGTAACGAAAGGCGAGCTCGTTAATTTCAGCTGGAGTGCGGATCACAGAGTCGTAGATGGTGCGACGATGGCGAGAATGGCCAACAAGGTTCGTGAATACATCGAATCACCGGAGATGATGCTCTTGAGCTTGAGGTGAATCAGCGCTGTGGATGCAGGGAATGGTGATGGTTTAGGACGGTTTTTGTTGCATTATGACTGAATTTTCCTTTCTAGAAAAACATTGAATGTATAGAATTTACCGCTGAGAAGCTCCGAGTCTGCTGCTTCTTTGCTGCGCCAGAATTGAGCTTCCGAGTCGATCTTGGGAAATGTCCATCCCACGACTAGGCAGGGTAGACTTTATCAAATCCTACGGTCCAGTGCCTTTGAGTGGTCTGAAGCGAACCAAGTAGGAAGTGTCATACTGCCAGGCGCCTCGCTGTCTCCCTCTGATGCACACGATCCATCTCCCCAGGTGGCCAGGAGACGCCGGCTAATCGTGTCGTTGGAACAAGCGCCCATTCAAACAACAAACGCTGCGTCCCAGCATCATGGTTCCTTAGCGGCGCTTGCCGCCTGGTGCCTGCAGAAACATAACGACACGCTCCCCTCCGTCCGTCCGTCACCTGAGATCTAAAGCCAGAGGTCGAGCGCGTCCTCCCTTCTTTTCCTTCTGTCCTGACAACCTCCCACCCTTTCTCTTGTCCACGACACCTTAGCCTCACCCCTCAGGATGGGAACCAGAGGACTGCTGATCATCCGCTGTCGCGGTAGATATTTCATCTACTACAACCAATTCGATAGCTATCCGGAAGGGCTTGGACAGGCTATCGTTAATGAGATTCCCCAGGATCCAGAGCGATACCAAAGTGAGTGGAGCTCGATCCTTCCGGCGTCAGTCTTTTCTGTTTTAACAAGAGGCTCGCGACATGATTCCAGAATGGCTCGGATCAATGAGAGAGTCTTACTCTCGTATGGTCCAAGAGTTCGAGGATAACCATCTTCCAGTCATCATTAACGATGATGATGATGATGAAAACAGCTCTCCCCTCTCGCCCAGCGAGATGCACGCCCGCTGCCATCTGGCGCTCGATGATCGCTTGGAGTGGCCTCCGGCACAGACTACACCAGATTTCCGCCGGTTCATCTGGTTGGAATGGACCTACACCATCGATCTCGATCGCGAGGTGTTCTCTGTGGACAGTGCTGCCCACTTCAAGCTGTCGAAGATCCCCCGCCCGAACACCTGGGCTAAGTATCTCGTTCTCGACAAGAGAGGACGCAGGAAACTTAGTCCTAAGACTCCAGAGGAGTGTGTTGCCAGTGTAATCTGGAATCCCACCGTAGACGCCCAAGCGAAAGCCAGGTACCGAGGGCTCAACATCAAGCTCGTTTCTCCAAAGACAGCAATCGATCCCAACTACCGGGGAGCTCCTGGTCAGTACTTTCGAGAAGAGATGTTCAAGCTTTTCAGTAAGGAGTACCGAGGGCTGCTGGATCAGAACGTCCTTGATTGGAGGCCGGAAGACTTCCCGTTCCGGGAGTTTGCCTTCGCGCTGTTGTCTCTCGCATCTGGCCAGATGACGTTCGAGTGCCCTGAAGTCCTGGACTCGAGCTACAAATCAGAAGGCTACTACAAAGTCCCAGTCCAGCAGCGTCGCTACGACAAGCCAAAGCTGCTCCCGAAATACCTCTCGGAATGCCATCAGCCTGGGGTAGAATCTGGATCGGCACCTTTGAGCCGGACTTACTGGTTTGAGAATGTGCTCGTCCATTTGGCCTCCAGGCTTGATCTGGTTGATGTCGAGGAGGTATCGGTGGCAGAAGTCGTGGACATTGGGCTCAGCCAGGGCCATAAACACTTCCACGCGATAGTGTTTTCCGCTCTCGACTTTGTCCTTATCCAAGTGCATACCGCAGAAGATGGGAAGGTTGTTGTCGAGAGATCAGGTTTGATGAATCTGTTCTATTTTGATGACACGAATTCCGGGTACGTTGATGGTCCCCGTTCCAGAATTCCACAGAAGAGGGCGTCACAGGATTGCTTGTCCGGCGTCGATGATGTTTCTGAGGAAGATGGACAGGAGGACGTGGACCGGGAAGACTCAGAACCTCGGCGCCTCAACTTTTCTGACACTGATGACGACTCTGAGCAAGATGAACAGGAGAGTATTGGCCAAAAAGACCACGAGCGCTCTCCACAATCCTCATGCTTCATAGCCGTGGTGCATTTCTTCGACGCAGCAGCAAATCAACGCGTCAAGGGTGCCGGAAAAGGCGTCTTCCCAGTTGAGATCTTCACCTCCATCATGGAGTTTGCGGATGAACAGACCTATCGCAATCTTGCCAAGACGGCTCCCTGGTTCCTTGAAATGAGCCAGCGCAAATTCCGCTTCAACAACGAATATGCAGTTGTCGGCACAGATCCTAAGCTTGAAAAGTTCGTCTTCGAGAACGTGCAGACAGGCGATCAAGTGGAGACTTCCATACATCATCGTGGAGAAGAGGGCAGGGTCCAATGGATGGCTGTCGTTGGGATCTCGCAACCTGCTAGAAGGAGCATTATAGACAGTGTGGACCTTTTCCTTTCAAACGTGATTTCGCCTTATCCGCCTTGCACAGTGGAAGTAGAACTTCCATCCCGGTGAGTTACTCTCATACAGTGCATTCCTAGATTGTCAACTACCTCGTATGTACTTCTTTAACAACCCTCTGCAGCGACCAATTCGCCTCCCTCAGCAGCTTCTACATGCGACGGGATGAAAACGAAAAGGAAACCCCATGCTTAAAGATACCCGATTATGCGTACCCAGGTTTCATCGAACGAGAATGGGGCCTGTACCTCCAGCGCGTGATCAACCGGGATGAGTTGGAGTTTGGCATGTTCTCCTGCGCTGTCGAGGGCGGCCACTATCGCTGTATCCTGCCTCTGCGTTGCCGTGAACTGCGGGTCACTATGACCTTTCCCTACTTTGAGCTTCTCGCGTTCGTACGCAGCGTCAATGACGAAAACACCAAGGAGTGGAGGAAGACACTCGAGTACGCCGTGTCCCGGCTGACCGTGGCGGAGATGTTCATGCCGTACAGAACGAAGGAAGGGAAGATACGGACGCGCGGCCGCCCGCTCATTGTGGCGTTTGGCACGAAGGCCAAGCTCTTTTACTTTGTCTATCGCAACAACAGTAGCAACGACGACAATGACAACAACGCGACGGCCACAAATGACAACGATAATAACAATGATGAGGAGGATCATCAGTGGCAGGCGTGCTCTCAGTCGCTGACTCTCCGAACCGGGGCCAGGGCGTTCGTCTCTGCCAAGGACCCGGACCCAATGAAGCGCCTGGTCCAGCTCATCCCCGGCGACGAGCCATTCGACATGAACGACGAGGCCGCCCGAGCCGAGCTGGAGCGCTGGATCCTGCTCTTCCGGGACGGATGCAAGCGGAAGAAGGAATACGATCCGTTGACGGAGCAGTATCTCCCTGTGATTGGGTTGGAGAAGAAGGACGCTGGAAATGGGGGAAATGGGGACGAAGATGAAGGAGAATGAGGCAATTTAAATAAGTACTTGCTACCTCACCTCGGTGGCAGTTGGCAAACAGAATGAACGCAGAAGATGAAACTCTGCTTTTACTGATTGGTTCTATGTGTGCATTTCTTTCTTTTGTCCCTCCGTTGCAGCAAGAAGACTCATTATGGAAAAGCAAAAGAGGCGCCTGAGGCCGTCAGCTTCTCTTCATCGAGATGAGGGCATAGGTTTGCTCCTGCGATAAGTGAAACTCGATTAATCCCGGGAGTACCTACTGCTACTACTCTCTTACTGTATCCGCGTGCGTCTGAATGAGTTTGATGTCAGTTAGTTATGTTCGAGAAATGAAATGATATGATATGCCGTGAAAAGACAATGATGAAAAAATGAATCTGTTATGGCACTAGATTTAATCCTGCCTTGCCTCGCCTTTTCTGGCCTACCAAGGTATTAATTAATTAATCAAGTAGGCATGTATGTACTCAGGTAATCGAATAGTCACCTAAAATAGGTACCTAGGTGTCTGCTGTACCTATCCACGAGATCTCATATCATATCAGATCAGATCAGATGGATTACGCAGCAGATAGGTACCGTACTGTAAATGCATCCCACAGGTACGGAGGACGGACCTACAGTAGCAGGTAAGGTACCGTACTGTACGTACCTACTAGGTATCATACATGCATACATACATACATACGTACATACATACTGTTCAGGTGCAGCGTAATGATAACAAATAATAACTCCAACGGCCAGGCCTCACCGAGGTCTATATATTACTAACGGGTTACGCTGGAGGTCTGATCATCAATAGATAGGTATTGTATGCACAGTACATGTATTGAGGTCATACAAGGTCCTCATTCTAGGTACTTACATAGTTCAATAGTTCAATAATACTGCCCACTCATTCTCCACCGCTTCGCTTAGGGACCCTGCTCGATTCTGCAAGTATCTTACTTTAACCTTATTCCAACTCAGGCTTTTTTGAAATCGTTTATTAGGTAATAGTTATCTTATCTTCAAGAAATGATATTCATATGTTAAATTGTTAATAATATAACAGACAGCTGGCTATCCGATCGTGGTATTCTGGTGTGTGTGGCCTGGCTTGCAAGACCAAGGAACAGGGAAGAAAAAAAAATACAGACAGATAGTGCTCGGATCCGAGTACTCATCAAGTCGTAAGTAAGAGACAAGACATCTCACAGGAGGTATGAGGATGCATGCACAAGAAGAAAAAAAAACTAAAAAAAAGCCCCAGTTGCTCCGCGTTTGCTGCCTCCCATACAGTTAAACTTGCGGACTATAAAAAAAAAGACCCGATGATAAACCTGAAGACCCTTTCACATGACCGAACGGACTCCGGACCAAAATCAATCAAGAAACACAGACCACCACGCCTTAGCCTTCTGAAAAACAGATACAAATAGCAAAAAGAAAAAGCGCAAGGGAAAAGGAAAAGGTGGTATCACTGGTACTCCTGCAGCTTGGCAGCCACGACGGCCGAGACCCTCTTCTGCACCTCCTCCCGCGGCAGGGTTGCGTCGACGGCGAGCGCGTCCCACTCCTCCAGCGGCTCCTCGAGCGCCTCGAACTGCGAGTGGACCATGTTGCTCTTCATGTAGTGTTCCTGCCGCTCGTCCAGGCGCCGCGTGAGGATGGACTCCTCGGCTTTCAGGTAGATGAAGTGGATCTGCACCGAGGGGTGGCCGTAAGCGGCAACGCGCATCACGTCGCGGTACTTCTGCTTCAGGGCGGAGCAGGCCACGATGACGCCGGATGGGGGACGTCCGGTTGCAGGGTCGGCGGTGGAGAGGGTCTGGATGGCGGCCTCGCGCAGGGAGATGAGCCAGTCCCAGCGGTCCGCGTCAGTCAGCGGGATGCCGTTGGCCATCTTCTCCTTGTTGGACTGGGGGTGGAACTGCAGAGGCAGCGATGTTAGCTTTAGTTTGCCAACATTATCGAAATTATCAACAGCAATAGCAATACTGATGGAATGACCATCTAGGAACTAGACGAGATGCTGCCAAAGGGGTCTTACATCATCGCCCTCGAGGAACGGCAGGCCCAACTCCTGCTGCAGGGCCCTTGCAACGGTGGTCTTGCCGCAGCCGGCGGGACCCGTGATGATCCAGATGTGCTGCAACTCCCGGGGCTGCAGGCTCTCCGGAGGAGTCTGGGCGGGATGGTGCTTCAACTTGGGCTGAGGCATGGTGACTGGAGCACAGGGGAGGCCAACGGCCGCAGGCTCGAGGTCGGTGGACATCATGGTGAAGGAGCAGAGATCTGTTGGACGTGGACTGCGGAAGGAACAAGGTCTAATTGGACGTGAACAGCGGGTATGACGCTGCGGTGAATCACCGGGGTGCGGTGACGGATTGCGGAGATATAGTACAGCCGTTCCCAGGAAAACGAACCACGGGAGATATGAAACCAGGCAGAGCTGAACCTCCAGCAGCGCAGAGGAGCACAGAAAAACACACACGGCGGTCGAGCAGGAGGGGAGCTGGTGTTGATGCCTTTTAAGTATGCCGCCGACGATTGATTGGGTGGGCCTCGGCGGAGACGCAGGCCTCAAAAGCCGGGACGCGGTGGGGGAAGGCGCAAGGGACGGGTGTCCGGCGCTGTGGTAACGGCGTACGGAGCAGCAGGCGCTAGTCAGATCTCCCGTCCAAGGCGGTCAGCGCGGCCTCGATCTCGGGCATCACAGCGCACGTCGCCGGCGGCACGACGCGTCCAGCAAGCGACCTACACAACACGAGGTCGAGGGCGGGGAAGGCGCAGGCGTATTAAACCCTGGAAGGGCCGTCCTGGATACCACACGTGGGTGGGAGGCCGATCTGCCCGGGATCCGACAGCACCAGGGCAGATCCGCCGGGGCAGAACCCTACGCACGGGAACCGGAGGCGGTGACCTCCGCCTGCGTGACGCCGCCCGTACCGCGCCTTCCGACACGCGAGATCGTGCAGCACGGCTCAGGGCCGCAGGATCCGCCGGGACGCAGGTCAGGCGGTACCGTACCGTCACGGCGTTACCGCATCCCACGCGACCCCCACGCTAGTCCCAGATGGATGACGTCGGGAATCGCGCCCCGAACGCGCGCCGGCTCCGTCCGCAGGCGATCCTCTGCCCTCCCTTTGCAGCCTGCACGCTGCTGACGCCTGACGGGGCTAGCGAGGACTGGTGGGAAGTCGCTCGACGGTGGCTGCCCAGCGTGACCTCGAGTGTGCAGAACCACTGCTCCAGACAGCAGCGATCTGGACAGGTATCCAGGGTGCCTTCGGACCTGACTTGCAGGTCAGGGCACTCCGCAAGACGTTCCGTGCTGTGGGCGTGCAGAAGCCGGGTAACAATATCATATATCTCCGAACAATCATACAAGGCGCGCCCGACCAATGGCCGATCCGGGCAGCCACAGAAGGGCATGGAACCTGCAAGGAAGCCCTGGGACACGGAATTAGCGCAGTGGGGGGTGGGCGCTGCTCGGGGAGACACCGGCAACGACCAGCCTGACCGCCCGGCCCTGCAGAAGCCGGCTCGAAGCGGCATGGCTCAGTCCGGGGAAGAGGACGGTAGCCCCCGGCGCCGCCGTTGCACAACGTGGTCGATTTTTTTTTTTTTTTTTCTGCAGGCCGGGCCTCTTTTTCCGTCACGCACGCTGCACCGTCACGGGTGCCTGGCAGTTGCCTCGTCCAGCATGTCTCTGCCCGAGTCTGCTCGTGACCGGGTTCCAGCGGGGTGCGCAGCACTTGTACTCCGTACTCCGTGCGCCGTGGACAGGCCGAGTTTCACCATCCGGCCTAGACGTCATTCGGCCCAGTCTGAGAATAAATCATCTTCAGGACAGAGCCGATGTGAGTGGTCCAAAATGATCCCTGCAGGCGATCAACCGTGCGCTAGATCGTTGGAGGAGACGGTACCCCTCGGCGTCTTTTTCTTCCAAGGGGGAAAATTAACATCGACGGATGAACGACCATCTCCGCTGGCTGCTGACCGACATTTGCATCGTCAACGCCCAAAGGTCGGCCGATCTGGTATCCATTTCCCCTGGCCCGTCGCCTGACGGATCGACTATGACGTCACTGCCAGAGGGGCCTTCTGGAATCTGGACGGCCGCCCTGTGTGCGCTCGGGCTTAGGCGACGGACTGGACGGTCGATTTGCCGACTGCCCTACCGGGTCTCAACAGACTCATGCAAAGAGGGGTCCCCTTATCGAGGTTTGCACCCATCACCATGATTCTGTACGGAGTATTCTCCTGAGGGCTTTTGCACTCGTCTTGGGGATCGATGACGCAAACTCGAAGCCGATCACCCTCCCTGGACCCCTGGCAATCCCTCGCAACAACAGGAGCTCGCCAATCGCGGCAGCCAGTGTGCCGCCTCCAAGCCCCGGAACCCCGCGGCCGGATCCCGACGACAAGCCACGCCTCAGCCGACCGGCTGCAACTCAAACGACGAGCCCACGTGGTTGTGTCTTCTCTCGACGGACGATTCCAGGTCTCTCTGTCTCCATACCAGCAGCCCCGTTTCACCAAGCCAAGACCCAATTGAGATCGGCAATGGGACAACTTGCGCAGTGTGCAGTGCGCAGCAGAGTCCAGACCATGAGCCTTGCTGATGCCATCTGAGGTGGTGATCATCCTGGATGCAGTGCATTGCAGTCGTATCTTCCAAGTCGAATGCTGATGCAAGCGGTACGTACGCACGGGGTATCCCCGACGCGTGACCGTAACCCACAGTATGCACGGTTACGTATGCTTTGGGGATGCTGGACGACAGCTGCAGCCGTTGCCGACTAGCACGGCACTCACTACTTAATCTTTAGAGCAAGGTTGGGAGGTTGCCCCGCGCTGCCTTCTTCTCCTCCCCCTCTTAGGTCAGTGATGGCTGCATCTCAACCAGCGGATACACGGTGGTCTCGAAAGTCACTTGTTGAGAATGCATTCAACGTATGAAGCTGCTGCCGCTGACTCATGATGCATTCAGTCCACTGGAGCTATCGGCACGCACGGTGCATTCGCCGACTCGGAAGCCCATTGTTTACCGGATTTGGGTGGCAGGTTGAAACTGCCGAAAGTTGAGGGTCATTGGACATTTCGCTCCAGTCATCTGTGCTCTCAACAAGTCTGGCTGGACTATTAATTGGTTAATGCATGATACGGATTAGGTACGCAGCACTGCCAGTGGAATTGGGGTCTACGCCTAGCCTTCGAGCAGCAGCACGGATCCCGGTTCCCCCCGCTTTTAGCCCTGGCTATGCAACTCGCCTTTTTCAGTTGGGGGACAATCGACCCCTCCGCACTACTACCTTCTCTCCGTGCTGCTGATCTCTGTGCACGAACATTGGGCCTCCAACCACGGGATTTGGCGCTGACGTTTACGGTATGGTCCTCCTTGAAGCTCCACATAATTGCATAGAAGGCATACGGCCTCCATTTTCATTCGCGTGTCATCGTCATCGCGCATCGAACATGTGGACCAGCGGGAACGGGCCGTCTGGTAGTTCTGCATAGTGCGCTCCGTATATCCTTCTGGCATGGAGCTCGGACTCGGTCATCGGAACGTCCTCTTGTTCCTTTGCACAGCAGCAGAGAACTCCGTATAGAGGATGGAAGCCCGCACTCCATACGTCTGCAAGTTACCCGCTCGAAGGACTGGGCTATGAAGGAAGTCTGCATGGATCCACGCGGCGATATCCACGTTGGCGTCCTCGCCTTGATAAGAATATTATTAATAACGCTAGCTTGGGAGTTGGAACTTGGCACTGTCCGCCTACAGATTCTGCATCACGATTCACACCTGCGTGACTGTCCCGTCGGATGGGGAGCCCGGCCTGGCTACTTGGTAGCTACGCTCCAGCCAAGATGCCGCTTCCTACCTAACTACTAGTAGCTCCCGTCAACGAGCTCTGCAGCTGCAGCTGCAGCAAGGCCAAGCACATCACGCTACCGATACTCCGTATTTTGCTGCGGCTGCAGCTTGCCCGTTGTTGTAGCTTGTCAAATGTCGAGTCAGGTCCACCACTCATTCCATCTTGATGATGGACGGGTCGAGGCCCTGCATGCGACGCTCGAGTCAGTCGTGTCTTGGCTTTTTCTTTGCTGCATGTGCGGAGTACATTGTACGCCGTACACAGTAGTCCTCTGTACTGAGTACTGAGTAGAGTAGTGCGCATGCTATCTGCTGGCAGTGCCAGTGTCCTTGATTTGTTTCTCTGGCAGACAGACGCTTCGCATATTACTACTGTGCTGTATACGCGGCGTACAGCGCATCAAGTACAGTACTGTACTGTACTGTGTCCAGGACGCCTGGTTCGGCTAGTACCGTACCAGATGGTTATCAAGTTAGCAAAATCAAATTTGGCACTGACCGATCGCAATGCAAGAGGGGCTAACTGCACCTCCTCCATCTGAGAGGAAGTACAGAAGCTATCTTTTATTACTATATTTGAGAAGATCGCGTCGCGTTCAAACTTCCAAGGTCTCAGATAGCCACAGTACTACTAAGATAACTCAACTGGTACTTCGTACTCTGGACTACAGGATATATAGCAAGGGCCATGTATCACTAATACCATAACAACTATCCATGGCAATGCATATACAGGCAAGTAGATTCGTACAAGGCAATTCAAGCCAGCCAGCTGCTACAAATGGAGATGGTTGTCCATAGCCCCATCTAATAACTCGACTGCACCTTGAACTTGCTCTGGGTCATGGGATTCTGTCCATTCTTTCCTGATAACCCCCCCTCTCTCCCTCCTCTCACTCTATTACAATATAAAGCATGACGAGAAATATGGCGTACGGTATGTAACCGTACTGGTAAAATGTAAAATATCCCCTATACCTTTTAAGGCCGAAAGCAATTTTCGTTTGGGTAGGTGGCAAAAAAGGAAAAAGGTTTATGTTGCGACTTGCCTGGATCGAACAGGCGACCTCTAGATTGCAGACTGGAGTTTTGCCTACTTCAGTCTAGCGCTCTCCCAACTGAGCTAAAGCCGCAACTTGTTGCGGGATGCGGCCAATAGGAATCTATGAGACTATTGAGACATGGGAAGTTTTATCTATCCCAGCACTCTCACCATGATATCAATCATTTACAAAACTGCCTAAGGGCACATAATACGTATAGTACCGAATATGTCTGACAATACAAATAATAAGATTCACGAATTAAAACACACTGTAGTTGCTGCTCGAAGAAATGAAGGATAACAGTAGTTCACTAAGGGGGGTGGTTTCCTGTCAAGAGGTTTGGAGGGTAGGCACGGATATAGAAATCCCCGCCAAAAAAAATGGTTACACTCTTACTAGGCGAGGCCACCGAACCAAAACCAAAAGAAAGGAGATGTGATGCGCTCCAGATTCTCATCTGACTATGTCCGCGCCTTGTGCTGCGTACTGTACGGACTGCGTACGGAGTTCGTAAGCTCCATAAGTGGTGTGGTAAATCACTAGATCAGCTCGGAAGGCCTGTACAGTATAAACGAAGTATATAAATACCTTCAAAATCTCTAAGAAGCGGCGCGAGCTGCCGCTGCCTGCAACCAGTCCACGTCTGGACGGACTCTCGGCCTTCGGTTAGTTAGCACCACTGTGCTTGTGATTTTTTTTTGGGGTTGAGGTTTTACAATACCTGGCTGGACTATAGCTGTCGGGCCAGTGTCCTAAAATGGAATTAACACCTATCTGTCTGGCGTGGCATGTAGTCAGGGTAGTTCATTTTCGCCATTGTCTGGATATCCCAATCGATTTTTTTATGTTGTTGTGAATAGCCTGGGCTTTATGTTGAATGGGGTGGTCTTAGACCATCTATAAACCACTACCTACATAGGTCCACTGCAGGGTCCGCATTCAGCTGAGATCTCAATCACTTCTGTCAAAGGAGTGTGCCGACTTCTTTGTTGGGACTGTCTCGGGTGGTCAGGTGGTAGTGAGACCCATGATAAAGGTCAAAGGATTAGTCTAGAGCTCCTACAAAGGTCTTGGGCATGCCTAGGGAGGGGATTGAACATAGCGACTGCCCTGTATATTTCTCGGAGGCTCCTAATCTTCATCACTCTCAATCGCTCCGCCATAACTAGCTAGACCGTCATAAATCGATCCGTTTATCCTGAAATCACCCTGTTTCCTCATTTAGTACTTTTTTTTTTCACTTTATCCCCGAGGTTCAGGCAACGAGAGAGTTGAAGGTCGTTTCCGAATGTTCTAATGTACACCCGCGTCTTCTCGTCTTGTCTTGTCGCGACTGCCTATACATTCCAGGGTCCCATCTACCCAGGACGAAATTAAGTATGTACGGATTATGGAGGAGCACTACTTCGAGTTGTTTGTTGGACAGCAGGATCAAGGCAGCAAGCGTCGCGCTACTGGAGGAGGATGTTGAGTTCTCGGGGTTTTTATAAAAACAAACGACATTCCGGCTTGAGTGCATTGCCTGTGCCCTCTGGTGGCTATCTATAAAGCAAAACTCCCGCGAATCCTGAAGCTACCTAAGTCAGCGACAGTCCCATTCCAATTCATTATCAATCATCCGGTAGGCAATCCCCAACATAATGTTACCCTACACTCGGTAACAGCAAACAATCAGGTGAATCTATCATCCTGTGAAAAAGAAAAAAAATAAGGCAGACGGCTAATGACTTCCAACAAGTGGCGGCTTTAGCTCAGTTGGTTAGTAGATCCGCTTCTCTCTTTCCCACAACTCAACATTCTAACCCGCTCTAATAGGGAGAGCGTTAGACTGAAGCTCAAAACTTCAGCCTGCAATCTAAAGGTCGCCTGTTCGATCCAGGCAAGTCGCAGCAAATATCTTTTTTGATTTTCTTATTCCCTTTTCTCTGTCTTTCCTTCGCTCTCCATCTTAATTTGACCCGCTGCGAGAGACCATCACGCAAGCGGCTTTAGCTCAGTTGGTTAGTACATCCGCATTCCGCAATCCAATTCCAACGATTTGCTAACTCCCTCGCACAGGGAGAGCGTTAGACTGAAGTCCACTTCAGCCTGCCATCTAAAGGTCGCCTGTTCGATCCAGGCAAGTCGCAGCAAATATCTTTTTTTATATTCTTAGACGAATTTTATTTTATCTCCCTGAATCTTGACAACTTTGTAACTCGGAGGCCATTATTATTATGCGTTGTATTGTTTCTCATCGCCTATTGCGTCAATCGTTGATTTTCAAAATTCCTTGTGTAGTTGTGCGTCGTGCCTGCTCAGCCCTGGCCACGTGCATCGGGATGCCCGAGCTAGTTTAGCTTACGTAATAAATCCAACCACGCCAGCCCGCGCGGAGGTTCGGGGCGTAGCATTCGACGGCCGCCAATCGACTGATAACTCACGACTTCCGCGACACGACCGTTTCTGGGCTCTAATCAATTAATGAGGCACGATACGAGATAAGCTTAGTTGGTTCTGCTGCACCGTCCGACGCTACGCACATGATGTCTTCATTCTTTTTCTCCACCCCCGTCGACATCGACATCATCCTGGACGGCAGCGATGAGCGCGAGACCGTCGACGTGAAGCTCGACAAGGGCCGCAGGGAGAAGGTCCCTCTGTACATGGATGGGGAGTCCGTCAAGGGCGCGGTGACCGTCAGACCCAAGGATGGGAAGCGGTTAGAACATACGGGGATCAAGGTGCAGTTCATTGGCACGATAGGTATGGGACTCGTCTGTCCTGCTGCTCCCATCATCCTCTTTACCCTGGCGGAATCCCTCAGCAAAGACCGTCTATCCATTGACGAGCATTGGGCTAACGATGGCGTTCTGCCAGAGATGTTCTTCGACCGCGGCAACCACTACGAATTCCTCTCCCTCGTCCAGGAGCTCGCGGCCCCCGGCGAGCTGCAGCACCCGCAGACCTTCCCCTTCAACTTCAAGAACGTCGAGAAGCAGTACGAATCCTACAACGGCATCAACGTGAAGCTGCGCTACTTTCTCCGGGTGACGGTCTCGCGGCGCATGGCGGACGTCATCCGCGAGAAGGACATCTGGGTCTACTCGTACCGCCTGCCTCCGGAGACTAACAGCCCGATCAAGATGGACGTCGGTATCGAGGACTGCCTGCACATCGAGTTCGAGTACTCCAAGTCCAAGTACCATCTCAAGGACGTCATCGTTGGCCGGATATACTTCCTGCTTGTGCGGCTGAAGATCAAACACATGGAGCTGTCGATTATCAGGCGGGAGACGACCGGCTCCCCACCTAATCAGTATAATGAAAGTGAGACGTTGGTGCGGTTTGAGGTATGTTGCCCGCTTCCTTTTTTTGATTTTCCTGCTTTTGAAATGCCCGTTCTGACATTGTATGGGTTAAATAGATAATGGACGGTTCCCCGTCACGAGGTAGGTTCCATTCTCATTCAACGGATGTTCCAGAGTCCCTTCGCTTGTCGGGCATATACCAAGTTACACGCTACGACTGAGCCCATGTCACGCGACCTCGTCCAACAAGGAAACGTTACTGACGATGCCCAGGTGAAACGATCCCAATCCGCTTGTTCCTGGGAGGGTTCGACTTGACCCCCACTTTCCGCGACGTGAACAAGAAGTACTCGACGCGGTACTATCTAAGCCTGGTGCTTATCGATGAAGGTGAGCAAAGAGACAGTCCATTACGGTCGTCTACACTCGTTTTCCCATCGTTTTATATACAGGGACGTCGTCCGGCGGGGCTGCAGCTTCTCCTGCCTACGTGCAACGGCTGGTTTTGTCAGCTTCTCAAAGTGGGATCGTCGTATCCCTTTGTGATTGGCCTGGCTTTTGCAGAGCCCAAGCCGTCGTTTCCTGGACGCTGTCCTGCCGGAAGTGCATTCCCTGCCAGGCGCTGCAGTTTCAATAGCCGACGGCAATTGAACTGGCCTGGCGCTACGGCGACGGGTCGTCGGGCCGGCATGGGCGTCGACGACGGTCCCGGCCTCTTCCCCACTGCTGCCCCCACGCTAGCAGGGCCGGTGGCTTTGCGCCGCCGTCCCCCTGGCGCCTGGTCACGTTGCCCTGTTTCGGCGTGCTTGAAACCGGAACCGCAGCATCACTTCCGCGAACCCCCCCGGTCGAGCTTGTGCTAACCTTATCGTTATCTGCAGATGCTCGCCGCTACTTCAAGCAATCCGAGATCGTCTTGTACCGCCAAGCCCCTGAGATCACTGCACCTCCCCAGCAGCAACAGATCCAGCAACAGCCGCAGCAGCAGCAACAGGTGGCTGCTGCTCCGGCTTAAGTGTATCAAGATATGACCATCCTGCTTCCCTGTCTTCTTGCTGAGCTCTATACCCTGCCTTTACCTGATATTTCCACTTGGAACGTCATCTCTTTCCTTCAGATCAAGCTTTAACGGATGCATGGTACTTGAACGTTGGACAATTGACACATCTCAACCTAACTAACGGGACACGGATACGGCGCTGGTAGGAAGGTGATGTCGGTCGGAATCTTGTCTTGTCTATATGAACGGACTTTTCACCATCATATCGCACGACTTACAGTATAGCGCAGGAACGGAATATCTTTATCACATCACTGTCCAACGACAAGACAGCTGAAATCGATCTGATCGTAGCCAGCCAGCCAAGGTATCCATCCGTCCCGTTGACCCTACCCCCGGCCGTACGGGAAGGGAGGCCGGGCCTTCTCATTGCCTTTGTTCCTCGTCTGTCTAGCAAGCAGGTCCTTGGCTGGCACTGGCGGACCATGTACTGTACGTACCGTGTCCAGGTACATACATATTTAAGAGAGATGCAGATACATACTCACATAGAGCATCAATGCGATATTTATTTTCTTCTGGATCCAGATTTTATGTCATGTTCATTCTGTTTGATTGATTGTCTCTAGTGCATAGTAGAGTCACTGTCCTCTACTTTAGTCTTGAGTTGAAAGCAAAGGAGTAAACAAAGTAAAGAAAAGCAAAGGCCGAAGAGGTTCGTGGGACGAGTTAATTTGACATAGATAAAGAAAAGAAACGGAAATCGAGATGCGATTAATGCTATATACAGTACAGTGCAGTACAGTACAGTGTGGATGTGCATGAGACGTGGGATTTTTTTTTTTCCCTTTCCTTCATTTTCTTTTCCTTTTTGAGATGGTCGTTTTATTTCTCTCTCTCTCCCACATACTCCGTCTATCTTAACAAATAATATTAATAAAAACAATAAAAGGGCCCAGATGTCTCCTACAAGGAACAAGGTATATCATCATATCTCCTCCATCCCCCTTAACTCACTCACTCACTCACTCACTCATACCTCCATCATTCCTAATCGCTGTACGTACAGCCGCCAACCTCATCCAGTATCCTCCTCAGCGCCTCAAGGACCTTGCCGTCCTCCCTCTCCTTCCCAGCGACCTGCACCGCCTTCACCACGAGCGGGTAGACCCACGCAAGATGCTTCCTGTGCTGTAAGCGCGCATCACTGTCTGCCTTGAACGCAGGCGCGTCCGGGATCGCGGCGGGCTCGCTCCGTAGCTCGACCATGCGGCAGAGGAGGTGGAGGAGCTCCTTGCGCGCGGACGTGGGCTGCGGCATCAGGCCCCGGAGGGGCTGGTCGGCGATGTATGACTTGAGGGATATTGCGGAGCGGAGGATCAGGTACGGGGAGATGGAGCGGGCGAGGGAGATGCGGAGGGACGTGCTGTCTTTTTCTTTTTCTGTTTCTTGCTGCTGCTGCTGTCCGGACGAGGATGAGGCGGAAGCGAGTTCGAACAGCGTGTCGATGAGGACAAAGGCGATCTTTGACCGTGGGGTGGCTGGTGGGTCGTAGGTGCGTCCCGGACGCACCTTGTATAGATCCTTGAGCGGCTCGTCCTCGATAGAGTGACGGGGAAGGTCGCATCGCTGGGGAGGGTGGATCAGGGAGGACTGGAACAGTGCGCAGGCAAAGTCTCGTCGCAGCTTGTCTGGGATGACGGAGGACCCGAGGGCTGGGATGACGAGGGACTTGAGGCGATCGAAGGCCGCAATATCGAAAGCCTCATCGGAGAGAATTGTTGCGATGGGCAGGTTGAGCTCGGAATAGCCCCTAGCGGAGACGATCCCATTCGCAATGTCCACAACGCATTTCCAGAATCGTGAGATTTCAGGCTGGGTTGAATCTTCGTATTGCTTCTCAACATATGGTATGGCTACCTGCAGAATATTCAAGGATGCCGTCGTCGCCTTTTTCCAGAGAGTCGGTTCAGAGTCCTTGCCGCGCCATTGATACTTCTGGGAGATTGGATTGGCCAGATGCTCCAGGGCGGACGTCAGGGAACCGTTCGTGAATATGTCCCTCTTGATACCGAACTCTGCAATATACCAGCTCAGGAGGTCTGTCGAAATCTTTGAGAAGGCGACAAACGTTGGTCTGCTTTTATCCTGGTCTGCGGACCATTTTGACAGCGCGGAGTCCGAGAAATCCGCGAGGCATAGAATGATTGCCGGCTGAGATGACTCCTTATCCGAACAGATAAATTTTATGCAATCAACCACGAGCCCTTGGAGAGCAGATTGGTGGTCTGTATCCACGGAGTATCTCGATGACACAGAATTCCAAATGGCAGTGCGCATGTGTTGGAGGACTTGTTCAATGTGCTCCTCCGTCAGATCGTCTTTGAAGAGACGATAAATTTGCTGGAAGGAACGCAGATATGCCAGCATCGCGTCCTGGTTTGGGTTGTCCAGATCTGGGGGACCCTCCAGACGGGCAGGATGGCCATTCGCCCATAACGACCACGCAGATCGAAGAGACGTCTTACTGAGGACGTCTGGCGTTTGCACTCGGGAAAGGATGTCAGAGATACTGGAGAATACCGCTTCACTGAACTCCAAGAGATTAACGTTGATGAAGGATCGAAAATACCGGAGAAGCCTTTCCCATGACTGGTCGAACTGGTCGTCTTGGAGAATGGGATCAAAGAAAGTAGCCATCAAGCCAGAACACCCTTTAATCATTATCACAGCCGTTTCGACCCATTGTCTTGTCTCGTCGGGATTAGCTGACGTCGATGTGCCAGTTTTATCTAGAACCCTGGCTTCAATGGCCTCGACCATCGCAAACAGAACTCTGTTCAAGCACAAATGCCACGCTTTTGGCGAAAGCTGCTGGCCGTACGCATCGAAAATTCGCAGAAGTGTGCGGATTGCGCTGTTCCGAATTTCAGACCTGCTGTCCGTTGTAAGGTCTACGATCCGTAATAGCAGCAATAGCCACAACGAGTTCCGAGATACAAGGACATCGGTATCCTTCGCCAAGGTCGCAAGTGTATCCTCGCTTGCAGAAGCGTCGACATGGCTTTCAATGGAGAACCGTTCAATCTGCCCTTGGAGGAAGTCTGAGACGTTCCAGAAGAATGACGTCGTAGTAAGGGAAATATTGAAGTCTTGTTTCTGAGACCCAAAGCTGGAGAACGAATCTACGAGATTCAAGAGGCACGAGGGTGGGAGTAGAGTCAAGAAATCTGACGCTATAAGTTGTAGTGAATCATACGCTGTCCGGATGAGTCGCGGGGACTTCGTCGCCAGTGGTCGTGATTTGAGCTTTGTCTGGGAAGCAACTGTCTCTTCGCCCTCACCGGGAGGTGGCTCTTCGAAGACGCTGGATATCAAGTCGAAGACAAGATCCCACCCGTCAACGAATAACTCACCGTACTGCTCCAGAATAGACTTGAGAGTTTCCAAAGCGCGCTCATGAATATCAATATCGGCAGCGTAAGAAGCACCTGACGTGCGTGATCGTGAGTCGTCTAGCGCCGTAATCTGTGATTTCAAGGCTTCAAGATTCCTCAGTTGTGTCTGATTCTGCGAGGGTTCGTTTTCCCGAGTCCCAAGTCTCATGGTTTGGAAGATAACGTCGTTGAGGACTCCGCTGGCCTTCAGACGGAGGTTAGGGCTGATGTCCCGATTTATAATGATTGAAATGAGGCTGTCAACCAAGATGTGCCAGGCTCCCACGTCTGGAGAAGACAGCCGGTCAACGTTGGCGCGGACCAAATCGCTGGTCTTTTCCAAGACAAACTTCAGCTCATCATCTTGTACTCTTGACTTTCCTACAGCGAGTGAAATACTGCGCGTATTCCGGTGTATTCGTCCAATGCGCCGGAGAGGCTGCGGCGACTGAGGAGAAGGCGAGATTTTGGCAGACGTAGCGTCTTGAGTATTTTGCTCAGTACTATTCGAAAGGTTCAAAAGTGAGGTCAGGATATCCTCAAACGAATTGTCTGGGTAATCTCTCGTGCTTTCAAACATCCTAGCAGCTGCCGTCTGTACAGCAACGATCTCAGCGCCGATATTTGCTTTTGGAACATCCGTACCGGAGGCAACGGCATTGTCGCCGTTATTGTTGGCGGTGATATTCTGTTTCGTGGCCATAAAAGCAGACACACCTATCACGAGATCCGCATGTTGGAGAGTCATGAGGATAATAGACCAGGAAGGCTGATCCAAGGTCGGTCCCAGAGCAATCCCGAGATTCAGTAAAGCACGCAGACATAGAAGGTTCCTGGTGCTTAGGGATGCAGGAATATCAAATGATGTGCGGGAAGTATCAATGGCAACCGGAGAACCAATACCAGAAGACTCGGTGCCAAGTATTGTCTTGTCCGCAGGACTAGCAGATTGGACATCAGTCCCAGACATCGTTGCCGTCCCTGAAGTTTTCACGCTGGAAGCATCGGCTGGCATGGCGGCCTTTCCAAGGGTTGTAAGAAAAGCATCTCGGGGAGTCGATTGTCTGAGCAGCCCAGCTACATGCGTCAATTTCTGAAAAGATCGAACTAAGTTGTGGTAGAAATCAGCGTCCAGCGCTGCGTAGAGGAAAGTGGAACATGTTGCAAGAACAGCGGGCCAACAGGTGGCTATAATTGCGGCGCAAGCTTTGATTTCCTCTATTTGAGGATGAGTTTCCAGATCCAGGGGATTGATCGGTACAGGGGACTTCTTGGAGTTCGAACCAGACGAAGACTTGAAAGAGTCCGTTCTCTGAAGTTCCCTAGAGCCAGATGCAGAAGCAACTTCTCGATCAGAAATCGAAACGTGATGCTTCCGCTTCTTGATGTCAGGAACCGTTAACGGAAGAATAAATCTAGCCAGCCCTTCAGAAAAAGCGCTAATACAGTTAAGCACAAGGGTGTAAATATAGGTGTCGGGTGGAGGTGGAGGGTCAGTCTTGTCGAGAAGCTCAATATATGGTGTCCGGACAACGCTCCACTGACTGCTGATGCCAGACACATTCGAATCAGCCGAAGTAACAGCGGTGCCGATCACTCCAGCGACTCCAGCCTCAAGAGTTAGTTGCTCCTCCATCGGAGACCTCGAATGTTCGACACGCGAAGGAGCAGTAGATTGGTGGCTGACGCCTATCAATGAAGGCTTTTCAGAGGTCAGTCTAACTAACGATGCCATATGGTCCCTCAGGATGTTCTGTCGTCCCTCCTTTCCATCATAAAGAGAGTATATTAGTCGGATAAGCCCAGGTTCTGCGTGAAGTCCACGAAAGACTTCCATGCAAAGAACCCTCTTCCAGGGAGCCGTTCCGTCCGGTTCCAGCAAGTGGGTCAGAAGGCCCAGTGCCATTTCACACTCTGCAGTTAGGAGGATCATATGGCGCTTGAAAAGAATGAGCAAGATTCGAGCAATCCGAACCGTCTGAGGGAAATTGTGCCTCTCTGACATATACCTCACAGTTAAAGGCATCAACCGGTTTCGCAGCACTTGCACTAGTTCCCGGTGGGTGGCGAAGAGCTCACCACTATTTGTCAAAATGCTTTCGATGAGCTCCAGAACAAATGTCGGGGATAGAGACTTGATTTGGAGGAACTCCAGCTTCTCGCCCTCGGCTAGACGACAAAGGTCGTCCAAGATCTGAGAAAGAAATCAGTAAAAGCCGATACAAAGCAGTAGACAAGTCCCTCACCCGCAAAGCGTCATATGCAGCAAATCCCACGTCAACCTGCTCACCATCCACTGTTACTGTTGTTACAGGCACAGGACCATGAGGGTTTCCTGGGAGAAGTCAGCAAAAGATAATCGAGGAAATGAAACCTTTTTTTTCTAAACTTACTATCTTCATTAGAAACCTTCTCAAACGCCGAAACTACTAGTTGCTGCAGCGTAGCAGCTGCCGTATTGGAAACGGCGGCTGTTTTGCTGGACTGCAGTGTCGCACATATTTCTAATGTGCTTGCAATAAGCTCCCCACTCAGGTCCTCAGAGTAATTCTGCAGAAGAGAAGGCAGCGTCTGAAGGATCTTGAGCTGGACATCCAGACCTACAGAAGCCAGAGTCAGCATTGTACTGGTCAATCGGGATAGGCGTACAGACTCAAATTCGTGCTCTCCCGCAGCCCATTCACCGTGTCTTTCAGTCGTTCAGCGGGCAAGGAGCGGGATGTCACCAGTCTCTGCAGGCAGAAAATTCCAATCCCTGCGAGCTTTGCATGCCGAGAATGACATGCCAGAATAAATGGATTGACGAAGTTCGGTCTTCGGACCAAGTCTGCTGGCTACTCAGTAATTGGCTGAAAGCTATAGGGAGAAAGAAGACACACCAGCCGCCACTTGAGCTTCAGATGTGGAAGGCAGCGCCTTCAGTTCATTGAGAGATAGCTCGGCAGCCTACGTCCTATAGTCAGCTCGAAGACATGATAACCTGACTAGGTTAGGGGTCAGACATTTCGCAAGTCAGAGTTCTTCCTCTTTGACTCTTGGATTAGGTTTGAGAGCTCCGTCTGCAGAATCTGGGAGGTCATCTCAAATCGCCTGTATCATGATAGGACAGCCCAGGCTACTACAGCTTTGCAAATTGGGCGATGTCTCCGTGCCTGTTAGGAGGCGGATGTTGACCATGGGGTGGTTGGCTACTCAAGATGACGAGAGCGCAGGAAGGCCGGATTTCCATATGTTTATAGTCACTGCCCTGAAGCCATGCGCAGCCGTCAATTAGACTCGCCGGGGCAGATGTTAGATGGATTGATTTATTAGATACCTCCTAGGAGTGTCTACACGGTCTGGCGTGGCATCTCCAGGCATGCCAAGAGGCCCGAGCAGGCGCCGCCGGCGGCTTCAAGACACGTGATGCAGTGTCGCTCCCGGAGGCACGTGACGGTCCCTGGCAGTTGGCCCTCACCGCCGTCGGGCGTCGATGCGCTGAGGTGGGATAGGTGACTTGCCCCTCTTCTCTGGTGATAATTAAGCCGCCCCTCCCCACCGCCGCACCTCCTCGCCCACAACCTTTCCTGTCGGCTTTGTATACCGTCCAAGATGGCGGCGAAAGTTCCCAGGAATTTTAGGCTCCTCGAGGAGCTAGAAAAAGGAGAGAAGGGTCAAGGAGCGGGTCAGTATACGCTCCTCGGTAGCAGAAACGGCAAAAGACTGATATACCATTCTCTGCTCTCTAGAGGCGTGCTCTTACGGCCTGGCCGACGGGGATGACTTGATGATGACCAACTGGAACGGGACCATCCTCGGCCCTCCTCACGTCCGTCTTCCGAGCGCCTCGTCTGTATTCCTTCATGGACGGCTGACCGAAATCTATTGAATAGAGTGTACACGAGAACCGGATATACAGCGTCAAGTTCCACTGCGGACCTGACTACCCCGACAACCCTCCAACTATACATTTCGTCTCGAAGGTGAACCTTCCATGCGTTGACCCGCGAACCGGAAAGGCATGGTCCAGAGCCCGAAGTACATATGGAATACGACCTAACCTGCTGCTAGGTCGACCCTACGAAGTTGCCTTGCCTTGCACAATGGAAGAGGGAATATACCATGGAAACAATCCTCCTTGAGCTCAGAAGGTACTATATTATACCTGCTTTTTCTGCTGGCTCTTTCTCTGACCTCAAATCTCCAGATACATGGCACTGCCGCAGCACAAGAAGCTCCCTCAACCCCCAGAAGGCTCAACCTTCTAAGCTCGTTTATTGGATACGTTACTCAGACGATGAACGGCTGGAGTATTACGGTTAGTTACGGTTAGGTTTTTGAGTTGAATTTATCGTCTGTGTTTTAGAGCGTGTATAGTTTCTATGCATTATTGGAAAGTATTAGCGTGGATCTTTCTTGACGCCAGTCACCAGATACCGTAAATTCTAAAAGAAGATATTACTTTTCTATCGTGTAATTTTCTTTTCTCGGTTTCATGGGTCTTCTTGTCATAATTGTTATTTACGACGTGGATTTCATAATTCGACTGAAAAGCAGGCGGTCACGTGGGCGATAGTAGTGAACGCGACTGCATGTGCGGAGACCGCTAACGTTCCTTATCTGCACTTCTCCGGATTCATCACCGGAACTCGCCATTCTCTTCAAATGCATAGGTTAGTGGTTCCTAAGCGCTCTGGAGTCCATCGGTTTGCATGTAAGACATCCCGACACAATTCGCTGAGTCCCAGTGTCTTTCTTAGCTTGTCTGACTTGAAGCTCCATTTCAGGCCTTGCGCTTTACCGAGCTCTCCTTCGACAATGCGCGCGATTACCGCCGACCTTTCCTGACTCTGAAGCAGTCAACTTCCTTGTGCGGCATAAATTCCGAAAGCATAAGGATCTACAGAGTCCGTCTCAAACTGCGAATGCTCTAAAAGCCGGTTACGAGGTACATCAACCTATACGCAAAGCTTGAACGATTTTGTGCTGACTGCGGTTGCAGGCGCTAGATTTATTACATTCCGCGTCAAAAGGAAACAAAGACGACATATCCCGTGTCTTGAGACTGATTGCGGAACGACAAGCTCTCCGAGAAAAGCACAAATCTGAGCAGAGAGCACTCACGCAGGCACAGCCTCCAAAGCCTCTCTCGAAAAAGGAGAGGAAGAAGCTAGAATCTCTACGTCATCAAGAGGCGACTGCTCAACGGCATCCAGATGCCGAACCCATCTTGTCTCGCCCGCGGCCCGTGGTGCGCGGACGACGGCGAGTACCCGTCCTCGTCAATGCGCGTGGTGTTCCTTTCCTGCGCATCAAGAAGCCACAGCCAAAGTTCCTGAGCGGAGTTATAAGGAGCAAGCTCGATAAGCGATGGAAGAGGATAGTACGTCGCGAAAGGTTAGAGGAGGAGCTGGTCATGGCCGAGGATGAGGATCACTGGGACAGCTTGGTAGGACAGAAAGAGCCATTCTCGTGGGCGTGGGAGATTAAAGCTGCCCTCAGGGAGGTCAATCAGAAGATTCAAGAATCTGATGAAAAGAACATGAAACTCGCAGAGGCGATGTGGAACGTCGTCCTCAAGGAGAGGGAATTGGCAGAGAAAGAAGAAGCAGAGAGACAAAGATTAAAGGCCGAGCAGAGCCAGCTTCAGAGTGAAGCTGGTCCTAAGGAAGAAACCAAAGCATCCACTGATGGAAGTGGGACTGTTGAGACTTCCAGCGCAGGTCCTGAGGGTCAGAAATTGGAAAAGTGATCTTTTAAGGTCGCAACTCTAAGTAACTCGGTGCTACTACTAGCACGGTGATGGCACAGGTATCGCCGTTGGATGGTTTTAAGTCAGGTCATAAACCGGGATGAGGATTGACAGCATTTGAGCTGGTAGAGGAATCCTCAAAGTGTCCGTTGAGCTGGACTCGCAAGAGTACAGCTTTCGGTGGAACTGGAGAGTCGCTGAGAATCTCCGTCTATGTGAACTTGTTCGCACATATTCCTTCATCGGACAGGAAGCCGGATAGGAAATGCCACTCTCGACCTCCACCAATCGGGGATGAACTCTCTAAACTTGGTGCACTGGAGTGAATACGCCTCATTGAGATGCGGCAGTGCGTCCAAAATCACTAGCCATTTTTTTCTTGCATATTATCAGCGAGGAAGTAACTGGGTCAGTTATCCAGACATCATTGCATCGAGTCCCAGTATATGTCTCGATCTTCAGGGATATGGTCTTATAGAGAAATCGGTCCTATTGACCAGAAGAAAGTGATGCGACTATATCTTATTCTAGTGTAAAAAGGTTACAAAGATGTACTTCAGTAGACTGCTTCAGACTAGATATGTCTTTCCGAGAAGTGATCATTACGACTTGCATACTCTTGAGTGGTCAATGGAACTGAAATAGTAATGACTTCTATTTCAGAGCTATCAACAAAAAAATTTCAGAGACGCAAATCCATGTCATGCCAGAAAGCAAACAAAGCGTAATGTAAGCCCGTGTCCCGGATCATGAAGATACCTTCATCTTCTCCATGGCGGCAGGAATGCCTTCTTCCTCATCCTCATCATAATCGGCCTTTCCAGCCAATCCCCTCTCCCACAACTGCTTGCCGGTGAGCCTCTTCTCCTCCTTTGCGGACGGCTTCTTGTTCTTCTTCTCCTCGGCCTCCTTTTCCTCGCGCTTCCTCTGCTCCTCCTCCTCCATCTCCTTCCGGAATCTTTCCCTCCACTCCAGGAAGGTCTCCCTGGTCACCATGGTCCCTTGAAACTTGCGGTTCTCCTCCTCTTCGGCCTTGGCGATTTCCATCTCCCTCTGTGCCCGCGCGGCGGCCTGCCGTTCGGAGATGAGCTGTTCAGCGCTTTCCTTGAGAGTGCTGACGATGGTGAATATCATCGCCATGCCCAGGTTCTCCTCGATCGTGGGCTGCAGGGCCTCGAGAAGGCGGGCGCGATCCTCCTGGATGTCGAGGTGGGGGTGTTTCGGCGCATTAGGAGGGGCAATGATCTCGAGGTCCGGAGCGACATCCGGGTATGCCTCCGGATAGGAGACCTGTAGAATCAGGACGGGTGCTTCGGCGCCTTCATCTTGTTCCTGCACGTCGAGAGTTATAGATATCCGGTATGATGTATCGGAGATGTCTGTTTTGTCGGGAACATCCGGTCAGCGGACGAGTGGCGCACGGAGTCGCATTATAGAGACAAACCTGTAATCTCGTCTGGGAAAATGGAATTAAGGACCTCGCGCTCCTCGATCTGCTCATCGCGACCCATAGTTTTATATTATCCCCCCGCCCAGCGGAATGGAGGGGTTTTCCTTCTAATCTCGAAGAAAAAAGCAAAAAGATAAATTCAGCCCAGAGCGAACTGGGAATCTCTCCTGTCAATTACGACAATTTAAAAAATCCTAGGGTATTATTAGAATGAAAAAGATTCATATGAGGGACTGAAGCGGAGCAGTACTCCCGTGGAGTGCGGCATGGCCGATCACTGTCCCACATGCAAACTGCACAAACAGATAAGAAAAACGCTCCAAAATTTGGATTCCAAATCGATCAAGATCCGCCGCTTCGGCTCCGTTTCCAGTAGCAAAAAAAGCATGGCATTTTCATAACAAATTGTGAATACGCATTTTCTTATTCATTTTTTCTAAGTAGGCTTAGGAGTTCTACAAAAATTTTTTTGAAGGGAACAGACCATGGGCAAAACCAGACCTAACAAAAGGAAGTCCAAATCCCGCGAAAAGTCCGTCCTCGGTGTCGGAGGCACCGTATCCAAACAGAAATTGAACGAGGACCCCTCCGCACTTCTTGACCAGGCGACCATCCTTCTTCAGACAGGACAGCCAGATGCGGCGCTTCCGTTGGTTGAGCGAGCGCTCAACCTCGTGCCCGATAATTCGTCGAACAAGCTGTCGGCGCTCAATCTGATCGCCGAAGTGTACGTCGAGCTCGGAGAGATTGACGCCGCGCGAGAGCACTTCCTGCGCGCTGTCGAATTAGATCCGGAGGGCACGATACCGGAGTCGCAAGGCGGCGGAGCAGAAAAATTTCTATGGCTGGCTCAGTTGAGCGAGCAGGGAGGAGTGGACAGCGTCCGGTGGTTTGAGAGGGGTGTCGCAGCCTTGAGACAGATTATTCAGTCGTTAGAGCAGAGCGGCAAGCCTGATGACATCGCGTTGGCAGAGGAGAAGAAAAGGAAATTGGCAAATGCCCTGTGTGGTGTCGCGGAGATTTACATGACCGATCTTTCGTGAGTCCTTTCGCGTCGCAGACTGCCTATGAAAATTCGCTAACAGCAACCAGCTGGGAGGAAGATGCGGAAAGCAGATGCGAGTCCCTCGTCACAGAAGCTGTCCTTATCGCTCCCAACGCGCCTGAATGTCTACAGACACTTGCGTCGGTCAGGATATCACAACTGCGGCACGACGACGCCAGAGCAGCGCTCTCCAGGAGTTTAGAGCTCTGGAAGGACCTTCCTCCAGAAGATCCGAACGTCCCAGACTTTGCTACGCGAATAAGTCTTTCCCGGCTTCTGATGGAGGTTGAGATGGAGATTGAGGCACTCGAGGTGCTGGAACGTCTGATTCTCGAGGACGACCACAGTGTGGAGGCGTGGTATCTGGGTGGATGGTGCCTTTACCTATTGGCAGAGAAGGAGCAAGCGCCGAAGTCTACAGAGACAGATGATACCCCCGCTTCGAAACGGCACGCTTCGCTCGTTGCCAGCCGCGAATGGCTCAAGCAGAGCCTGAAACTCTACGACCTGATCCAGTACGAGGATGTGAGGCTCAAGGAGCATGCTATCGAGCTGGTTCAGGAGATGAACAAGGAGTTAGGCGAGGATATGGATGATGACAGCGATGCGGAGGACGGTCAGGCTGGTGGAGATAATGATGATGACTGGGAAGATGAAATCGAAGGCGGCTCGGATTCAGACGATGACCATGAAATGGCGGATTCCTGAAAAAAGTTCCATGGCATTGCTATTGTTTCACCGGAAGTGTGGGTTATTATGATACCTGTAATAGCATCTTCTTTGTTGTTATTCTAGCTGTATCGGAGTACATGTCATGTTTGCTATTCTGCTCGCCACTGCTCAACTCGCGTGCACCCCTGGCGGAGCCGGCTTCGGAGTAAGTGAATATCCGCGCGCTCCTCCGGGAGAGAGCCATGACCCGGCATCAGGACGGCCAGCCAGCGCGGCAGCGACCAATGTGAACAAGCACAGTATTCTGGCCGCTGGAGAGTCCTATCTTAGCTTCCAAGATGGACCTGGCACCAGCGCCAAGTGGGGAGAGCTCGCCGTTGAAGACTCCCGTGGTTGAACAGGGAGTCGTGGACGAGGCCTCCGGAGACGCGGAAGAGGTCGTCGACCCCGAGAAGACGCGCGAGTCGCAAGAAGAAGCCTCGCAGCCGGAGTCTCCGGCAGATGAGGATGGCTCTGAAGAGGCATGGGAGTCGGAGTCCCTCTACGAGGACGCTCTGCAGTTCATCCGCGATGAGCAACTACGCGACGGCGCAGGTACGGATGCCCCTATATATCAACACAAGTTTGCCACGCTAACTCGCCCATTCCAGTGCCTGACGCCTGCACTCTCGACGAGGCGCTCGCTTACCGGCGACGGCTGCATGAGGTTGGCAAGGCAGCCTTCGTGGAGGAGACGATCGGTCAGGGAAAAATTACGGCTAAGAAGCTGTGCACAGCTTTCGGCATCCTACCGCCTGCTTTCCTTGAAGGCGCGCCGGACCACGCGTACCATCCACTTCTTGCTATTGCGATCTCTCGCGAATACTCGAGGCGCCAGAAGCTTCCGCAGTACAATACCATTGAGGATGCTGTTGAGCTGCTCAAAAAGTCCAAGAACATCATCGTCATAACGGGCGCCGGGGTATGCATTCTCCTCTCATTTTGGCTGGTAATGAGTATGCGCGCTAACGAGTTCTAGATCTCTACGAGTCTTGGTATTCCAGACTTCCGTTCCAAAGACACCGGCCTATACTCCAGGCTGGAGCATCTCGGTCTGAGCGACCCTCAGGAAGTCTTCGATATTCACCTCTTCCGTGAGGATCCTAGCATCTTCTTTTCTATTGCGAAGGATATCCTTCCAACTGAGAAGAAGTTCTCCCCAACCCACGCATTCATCCGTCTGCTTCAGGACAAGGGGAAGTTGCTTACCAACTTTACCCAAAATATCGACAACATCGAGGCAAACGCCGGCGTGCTGCCGGAGAAGATTGTCCAGTGCCATGGTTCTTTTGCGACTGCAACCTGCACGGTTTGTGGACACAAGGTCCCAGGCGAAGAGATCTTTGACACGATCAGAGAGGGAAAAGTACCGGAATGCGAGGTTTGCAAAGAGCGTATTGCATTAAAGTCCCAGGGCATGAAACGGAAACGTAGCTCCAATGGCGTCCAGAAGAGCCGCAAGAGAGATGAACGCGAGGAAAGCCTCGAAGAAGAGCAGTACGAGATCCCCGCTCCCGGGGTCATGAAGGTCAGTGAAGAACTGCATGTGAAGTTCTGGAGTCGCTTTTCTAACATAAAAGGCAATAGCCAGATATTACCTTTTTCGGCGAAGACCTTCCCGACGAATTTGGTCGTCGCCTGATTCACCATGACCGCGATCTCGCGGATCTGGTCATCGTCATCGGAACGTCACTCAAGGTGGCTCCTGTTGCGGAGGTGCCGGGCATCATGCCACGCGATGTCCCTCAGATCTACATATCACGCACTGTACGTTTAGCTCCCTTGCCAGCTTCATCCTTTTTCTGCAGGCGATGCTAATCTTTTCCAGCCTGTCTCGCACATCGGGTTCGATATAGACTTGTTGGGAGACTGCGACGTTGTAGTCGCCGAGCTCTGTCGCCGAGCCGGGTGGGAACTGAAGCATGAAATGATACCCAAGGACCAGAAAGTAGAGATCATCAAGGCAGAAGGATATGAGTCACGATATCATTTCAAGGTTGTAGACGCATAGCGGTGGTGTTTGAGGACAGTCTCATCTCTCTCATCTCTTTCTGTTCAGGGACGGCGTACCTAAATTGGGTTTGTCATGATGATAATTGTTAGGCTATGGGTGGTATTTCGGGTGATTGATTCGACTACAAAGCTGCAGTGTCCATAGAATAGTATGTGTCAACATGTTGACATTATCAGCCTCATGATCGAGGGCTTTTTTTAGATTTGCGGAGGCCATGAGAAAGTAGTCGGCAGCTCAGGAAGCTTATCGAGAAGATCATTGTCAGCTGAAGCCAGACATAATGTCTTCTGCGTAGTGACCTAGCGATTAATAATAGCACCAGATGGCGCGTTGTGGTGCAGTGACAGTAAACGGCTTTATTTTGCACTGTTCGTAGGTCCCGCAGGTTAACTTGACTACATCTTGGAAGGTTTTTCTCTAAAAAAAATGCTACCCGAGATCAAAGTCCGCGCATCATCAGTCGAATTATTGAGCGCCACGGCAGTTGCATCGACCAATCTGCCAGTTCAAATCCGATAACAAAATAGCGGATAAATATATAGACGTCAGCAACTCGCGTCTCGCGCTGCCGGGGTCAGGATGGAATTCCTGATCCGCTTCGCACAGGTGCACGAGACTTTCCGGCGGCCGGAGATCCAGGCATTGGCAACGCTCGCGGGGATCAACGTCGAGTTTCTTTTCTACGACCAGTATGTATGTAGCATGTTTTCCTTGATGAAAAAAAATGAAATTGATACCCTGTCTTTATATTTTCTTTATCTTCGTTTCATCGTCGTCTTCTCTTGCGATACCCCTCTCGACTCCCTACACTTCCTTTTGTCGTATCACCTTGCTGCTAAATCAAAAGCACTCACACCATTATAGTCACCCTACTGCGTGGTCAAACTGCAAGATGAAGCCGCCGCGCGGGCCCTCATCTCGCGCAGCATCCTAGCCAAGGACATCTTCGAGCTCTGGGGCCAGGGCACCAACTACGATGAGCTCCACGCCGACGTCCGCAGGCGGACCTCGGACCGCTGGGATGCGTACAGGGACGTCTCGTTCCGCTTCACGGTGGATGCTTTCGCGGGCAAGCGCAGCCACGGCGAGAAGCGGGACATCATCCAGTCGTTCGCGTACATGGACTTCAAGGGCCCGATCCGGCTCAAGGACCCCCAAGAGGACTTTTGGGTTCTCGAGGAGTATCTCTGGGACGTCGAGGCCATGGCGCCGGCGACGTCGCTGTCGCCTGCGCCCCCTACGGAGCCGCAGGAGCCCAAGAGGATCTATTTCGGGCGCTGGATTGCGCGCTCCAGCCGGGAGATCGTGAACAAGTACGATCTCAAGAAGCGGCGCTATATCAGCACGACCTCCATGGATGCGGAGCTGAGTCTGATCACGGCTAACATGGCCCTGGCGGCCCCCGGGAAGCTGTTTCTCGACCCGTTCGTCGGGACGGGGAGCTTCTGCGTCGCGGCTGCGCACTTTGGGGCCTTGACTATGGGTTCGGATATCGATGGGCGGAGCTTCCGGGGCAAGGAGATGGAGAAGGGGAAGCCGATGGGCCTGGTCTCCAATCTCCAGCAGTACGGGCTCGAGAGCAAGTTCATCGACGCTTTCACCTCGGACTTGACCAATACGCCGCTGCGGGATAAGCAATTCCTGGATGGAATCATCTGCGACCCGCCGTACGGCGTCCGCGAGGGACTGAAGGTCCTGGGAACCCGAGATGGGCGCGGCAAGGAGGAAGTCCTCATTGACGGTGTGCCGGCGCATTAGTATGTGTCTATCTATCTATCCATATATCTCTTTATACAGCCACCTAACCATATTTCACACACAGCCTACCGGGCTACATCGCACCCAAGAAGCCCTACGGCTTCGAAGCGATGCTGAACGACATCCTCAACTTCGCGGCACGCACACTCGTCCCGAACGGGCGGCTATCCATGTGGATGCCCACAGCCAACGACGAGGATGTGGAGCTGGAGATCCCGACGCACCCGAGTCTGGAGGTCGTCAGCGTGTGTGTCCAGCACTTTAACAACTGTCAGTATGCCGCGTATTAAAAACTTTGGATATATTAACCGCATTTGACTTTTATGATCTGTGCTTGGACGGGAGCTGATAGATACATCCTGACCAGGGTCCCGACGCCTCCTGACCTACCGCAGACTGCCAGAGGGAGAGACATCGACGACGATAAGTACGCGACGGAAGAAGGACGATCCGAGCGGTGTGAGTGCGGACGATCTGAACGAGTTTAGGCGGAAAGTGAGTTCTGCTGTTATTCTTTTCCTCTTCGCACTTTGAGTGTGGAAAACTTGGACATCTCTCTAACATGTCATGATCTGAGTTCAGTACTTCGCGAAGAAGCGCGAAAAAGCGAGCCGCAACGAAGCTAAAGCTGCCGAGTGATATTGATTGATATTTACAAAAAGTGAAATAGGAAAAAAAAGAAGAGATAAAAGGAAAAGGGACAAAACTGAATATGATATGAAAAGTACCTACCTCTAACGATTAAATGAACCATGTCTGTTTATGAATCTGACTCTGACTTATTGCACACGCATGAATAAGTGAACAATAAGTAAACTATGAAATCTCTTCAATGATTATCACCCATCTCATCTCAGAAAGCCAGCCGCTGGAAATTAATAAACCTCAAGACCTGATTAATATAATATAACATTCACAACCCCCCCCCCCAAAACCCGCAATTCTACAGCTTCGAACCACCAGCCCCTTTCATATTTCTACCACCACTCCCATCCCCATCCAAACCCTGATCAAACTCCAACTCCAAATCCACCCCCTCCACCTCCCTCACGCGCCTCACCTCCCTCGCCAACTCCTCCCTCATCGCACGCGCAAGCGCCTCGCCCTCCTCGTCGTCCAGCTCCTCCCGCTGGCCCCGGCCGAACATGACCCAACTCCGCATGCTCCTCGTGCTCCTGTCCGCGTCCGCACCGGCGCCAGCACCGGCGCTGGTGAGAGGCGGCCGGGGGACGATGTGGAAGTGGACGTGCGGGATCTGTTGCGCGGCGAGGGGGCCTGGAATTTGTCAATTTTAATTTAATTTGGATGTTTTTGTAAGAGTGGGCATGGAAAGAGGATATATGGGTGTAGATACATACATAGTAGGAAAAGAATAAAATATAATATAATATGAAATAAAAAAAAGAAGACTTACCATTATTCTGCACAACGTTCCAATTCCAATTCCACTTCTGTCCCTGTCTCTGTACCTGCGCTTGTGTCTTCACATCCACATCTCCATCCTCTTCACTGGCCTCCTTCCCCCCAAGAACAACTCTCATAACCACGCGTGAGAGAACAGGAATCCATTTCCCCAACTACCTCATTATATCGGATCAGTACCATCTTCAATCATGATCATGATCATCATCATCATCATCAAAAAAAAGATATCAAGAAGGGGGAAAAGGATGATACGAACCTCCATCCCAACCCCAACCCCCACCTTTCCCAGATCCTCCCAATGGCCCCTCGTCACGACGAGCACATGGCCCCGCGTCAGGGGCATGATGTCCAGGAACGCGAGGACGTGTCTGGTCGAGAGCACGAGGTGGGCCTGTGCCTGTGTCTGGCTCTGGCTTGGACTTTGGCTGTGACTCCGGCTCTGCGGGCCTGACGATGAAGATAACGACGATGACGATGACGACGACGACGATGCTGATGATCCAGGCAGGAAAGAAGACGGCAGGATAGGCGGGTACGAGGCGGCGATGGCGCAGAAGGGGCAGGATGGCGATGGCGATGGCGATGGGGTGGTGGGAAGAGGGGAAGAAGGGGGATGATTATGATGATGACGAGGAAGGGACATGATGGATTTTCTATCTATCGATAGTATCTATCCAGTAGATCATGGGGTATAATTCAAGCTATTGAATGGGCCCAATTGCTCAAGGATGAATCAGATCTAAGGGGAGCAATAACGGTTTAGTGATGAAGATGATGACTGTACGGGAGATCAGATAAGAGGGGTCAACGTTACTGGGTGAATGACCAAGGATAGGATGGGAAAATCAGCAGAAACTGGTCAGCAAATGGACGATGAGCTCTTCCCTTCAATGTTTGACATATGTGGTGATGAAGCACTGTTGTTTCTAGGTACCGTCCAACGTCTGAAAGCTCGTCACTCGCTAGTTAATCATCTGGAGCCTTCTGGGCCGAGGTTCGGCTGCTCCAGCGCCTCCACAAGGAAGCACTACATCAACACCCACTTCTTAAGAGCAAGAATATTTGAACTCCTGATCCATTCCCAGATAAAAAGAGGCTATTTACAAACTCCGATTAAAGCGATACACAAGCGACATAAAAGCAGCAAAAGCGGCAAACCAAAAAGCACACGGCAATCGAAATGAGCTCATTCAGCCAAACATCGTTCAAGGCAGAAGGTGCGAATCAAACACAAACAGAGATTCTCCTAAACGCGCATGATTTTATCTCGAGCCTCTCATACCCTGTACCCGTTTTGTCTGTTACCACACATCCTTTTCCATCCTTCAAGTCTTTTCCTTCGCTGTACCGGGATGCAAGGAATTAACTATCCAGTAGGCAAGTTCCCGCCCCCAAAGTCTTTTGAAATATAGCGCCTGTCGTTCGTTATGTTTGTAGCGCACCGCATAGCAATTTCCACGGAAAAGGAGATGAAATGGAAGAGCTGTGTAAGGAACCGACGCCCTGGTAAATCCAGCAGGAAGGACAAAACCAACAAAGCCACAGCCGCAAAGAACATATTCCCAACCCTGAAGTATCCGACGCCTACAACACGGACAGGGGAAAGAAAGCAGAATGAGCAGTCAGAAAACAAATGCAAGGGAGCAAAAGGCAACCAGAAGCAGGAAAAAAAAGCAGTCAACGAGAAACAGATGAGAGCGCCCCCACACCGGTATCGAAAGGAACTAATGCCCAGAGAAACACCCCGAGTCAGGATATAATAATGCTGTCATAACATATGCAACAGATGCCCCATCAGCCATGAGAGGAATAGGCAAGGAAATGCTTCTGAATTCAACTTCTTCAGCTGCCGTCGGCCTGACGAGCTAAACCGACATGACGGTCGCTGTCGGCCAACGAGCCTCGGAAGACTGTCGAACCATGGTCATTTCGCTGCTATTGGCTGGAACTGCTCAAGCTGTTGTAGCTTTCTGTAAGTGAGCTTTTGATGTACAGATGATGGTACTTCTTCGCCCACTGTCGCGTAAGGATAGAAGCTGGGAAGGCTGTCAGACCAGATACAATTGAACCTCTCCATAAAGCGAACTTACCCTTGAGGAATTTCTTGCTTGCATATTTCTTGAAGAATGCTTCGTGGGCGACTGGACGGTGAAGATAATCGATCATTAATCTGAATACCGGGTCGATTTCCTCCTCGGTATAGCCGGCGTAGTGTGCGAGGGTCGCGTCCTGTATCGATGTCAGTTTCGTCACATTGACACGATTGACGGGTTGTTGAACTCACCCAAGGTCCCCGTTCCAGAATCAGGCGCGCGAGATACATGGCTGCCGCGGCAACATGGCTCTGGCGGTAATACAGGAAGCGGTGGTCCAAGAGACTGATCTCCATCAGGTACTTTCCTAGTGTTCGTGTCTGGATGTCGTAGTTGTCTGCCTTGGAGATTCTGCGGAGGAAGTTCATCGGGTTTGGATAGCTCATGTTGTAGTCAAGGGTGGCAAGGATGTGTCGCTCAGCGTCCAAGATCTCCTTATCGGTGAAGGTATCATCGGCAACATGGCTGAAGTTGGCGACGTGGGGCGAGAGCACCTCTTCATACTTTGACGCGATGAACATGGCAGCAACGCCGACGAGCTGCAGACGGTCAAGGGCAACAACCTCTACAGAGAGGAAGCGGTCAATGATGTTGACGGCAAGGAAGAGCGTCTCGGGCAGGAGGCGGAAGCGGGTATGGACCTCGATAAGCCAGTCGACCAGGATGCCACGCATCTTCCACTCGAGGTCAGGCTGGTGCTCGATGTATTCTGGGTTCGGCAACGTCTCGGTCTCGAGCTCTCTCAGATAATCGAAGATCTCGACGACATACTCGGCAGCCATGAGAGGGTCATCCAGATCTTCAGCATCCAGATCGGCGACGGCATCATCGAAACGCTGCTTGATGCTCACTTGTTGTTGAGGTTGAGGCTGAGGTTGAGGTTGAGCGACAGCTTCCTCCTTGGCCGGTTGCTTCTCCGCAGCGTTCTCCTCATCATCGGTCTTCTTCTCAATGTCAACCTTCTTGCGAGGTGGTTCTTCGTTGTGGAACGCCTCTTCCTTGACTGATTTCTGACTTGATGTCCGCTTCATCTGCGTACTGCCCGTGACCCCAGATCCACTTCCTGGACGCTTCACCTCCGTGGCTGCGGCCTTCTTGGTGTTGTTGTCCTTCGCTCCGAGCGCGGTCCGCGACGAGTTGGTGCGCGTGAGCTTCTGGACCCCTCCAGCCTGCGTGGTCGCCTTCGAGGTCAGACCGACTTTGCTGGTGGTTGTCTTCTTCGCGTCCTTGACATCAGCATTTTCCGTCTTTGCCACGTTGCTGACGTCCCCGAGAGCGGCACGTTTCCTCTGGACGCCCGTGTTCATCGTGTTCGTTGCGGCCTTCTTGGTCTGAAGGGGCTTCTTGACGGCGGCGTTTTGGACTTGCGCGTCTGAGGCCGCGAGAGCAGCTGCCTTGGCCCTCGTCAGACGCGTCGAAGGGCCATTCTCGTCATTTTCATTGGTGGCGGTACGCGTACGGAGGCTCCGTGTCTGGAAGACAGTCAACGACGACATGAACACACAAGGAGTGAGGCAGCCGTGATGTCCCTCGCATGGGGGACGTGATCACGCGTGAGGGGCGTCGAGAGGTGCTTACCGGAGGCATGATGGTCAACCGTCAGAGGTGAGAGTGACGCGTTAAGAAGGTGAGAGGAAAGGGAGAAGAAGTAGATTTGCTGGTGGCCGAAGAATCCAGGCAGAACTACCTGTGCAGCATTCCGTTAGCTGACAGACCGTGGAGAAAGAGATGCCGGAGGGAACTGGCAGGCCCACGCACCACGCGTTATCCAACCAATGCGAAGGGATAGAGTTCAATTGGCGGTCCTTAGAGGAGCAGAGCCAGGAACAGTGCAGGAATCTCGCTGTTTATGATGCTGCGAAGGCGCATGCGAGGGGTTTGATGTTGTTGACAGACGGGGCGGTACCGTGGACGCAGGCTTCTCCCGCGCGACGAACCACGTCAAAGCGGGTCGGGGGCGCTTCAAGCGGTGTGCAAGAGGAGCAGTAGGCAGACTCGAGCGTGGAGCAGACGAGTTCGACGCTGCAGGACAGCTGCTGAGCGTGCAGGACGCGGTGAAAGGTTCGATGATGTGGTAGATGAAGGTGGTAAGAGTTGGCAGGGCAAGGTGATGTTTGGTCCTGCTCTAGCGCGTAAACGGGCGATCCAGGGCTCCAGGCGAGGGATGCCCCACGACACAGCCGACGGACCGCGTTGGAAAAGGTGCCAGGAGCTAGGATGCTGCGGTAGGGGATGCACAGATATGATGCACAGCTAGCAGAGAGGCAGCAATGGCACGATGGAGGCCTGGTTTGAGAGGAACCGGAGGAGGAGGACGGGGGGAGAGGGCGAGAAGAAGCAGGCAGGGCGAGGAATTAATTGCGGTGGGTGGAGAGGCAGCCTGAGGAAGGAGGAGCGGGCGACGCCGTCCGGGAGCGACGCAGACGAAGCGAGCGCGCGCCAGGTGGAGCCGCCCAGCCGCTCCCAAAACAGCGGTTGCCGGGCAACGGCGCGCGGCGGCGCGTGACGCCCGACCCGTGACCGGCCCCGTGACGTGTCCGCACCGCCCGCGCTCCCGTGGCGGTGCACATGTCACGTGACACATTAGCCACACCTCCCCGGTCCCCGACGCTGCACTTTTTGCCGGCATGCGGACGACGACTGTATCTGCCAGAACAGCTCCCCGCACCGCAATTGCGCCCAGGACATCCTCGAGGGCCGTCTCCGGGCGTCGCGTGTCTCAGGGCATGGTCGGAGCTTGATCCTCTCCGTGGTGCTTCCGTCGCTCTCTCGAGTCTGTTGCGTGGTCTAGCCTCCATCCATCTACGCCGACGTCCTTGGACTCTCCCCGCCTATCATGCTCCAGCCCCGGGCTTTCCTGAGGGGCCTGCAGCTCCCATACAGATGCCTTTCGTCTATATCCCCCCGGGTATACCCCCGGGCATACTCGACCGAGGTCCAGCTGCCCGAGAAGCCTCAGCAGGACAAGCCCCAGCAAGAGACCCCGCCGGCTGAGGACTCGCCCTCCACGTTCGACCCGAGCATCGCATTCGCACCTCCTCCAACCCGTGACGGATCAGGCGTTCAGATGCGGACCTACAAGCCGCGGACACCCGGTGTCAGACACTTGCGGAGACCGATCAATGACCATCTCTGGAAGGGGCGCCCCGTCTACAAGCTGACGTTTCCGAAGAAGGGCCATTCACGGGGTGGTCGAAACAGCAGTGGCAGGGTCACCGTCCGGCATCGCGGCGGTGGTGCCAAGCGGAGGATCCGTATCATTGACTTCGAGCGCAAAGATCCCGGTCCGCACATCGTGGAGCGGATCGAGCACGATCCCAACCGAAGCGCCCACATCGCCCTCGTGCGGAACCAGGAGACCGGAAAACTGAGCTACATCCTGGCCGCGGATGGGATGAGAGCCGGCGATGTGGTCCAGAGCTACATGTCCGGTATCCCGGAGGACCTGTGGAAGAGCATGGGTGGAGTCATGGATCCTGGTGTGCTTGCCGCGAGAACGGCCTGGAGGGGGAACTGCCTGCCCCTCCATATGATCCCGGTCGGCACGCTGATCTTCAATGTCGGACTGCATCCGGGCAAGGGCGGCCAGCTGTGCCGGAGCGCTGGGACGTTCGCAACCGTCATCGCCAAGGGCGGCGAGTCGCTGCAGAAGGACGACACGAACGGGTCGGAAGGAAAGACGGCGGAGAACGGAACACCGGTAACGGTGGACGGCAGGCCTCTGACCCAGCGTGAGAGACAAAAGATCGAGCGCGCAGCCAACCACGTCACAATTCGACTCTCCAGCGGCGAGATCAGACTCATCCACAAGGACTGCTGCGCGACCATCGGCGTCGCCAGCAACCCCAACTATCAATACACCCAACTAGGAAAGGCAGGACGTTCTCGCTGGCTTGGTATCCGGCCCACGGTCCGTGGTGTTGCCATGAACGCAATGGACCATCCTCACGGTGGTGGACGAGGCAAGTCCAAGGGTAATGTCGACCCGAAGAGCCCTTGGGGTATTCCGGTATGTTTCCTTCGATCTCCCTTTTCTATATCTGTATGAGCGGGACCGATCTTACTGACGGCATATCCAGACCAAATCCGGCTACAAGACCCGCCCCAAGTGGAAGGTCAACAAGGCTGTGGTCGTCCCGAGACCGCGGAACCAGGGCAAGCGTCGCAGAGGCTACAACTAAGCTTCCATCTTGTCTTTCGACTTGTCTTGGGTATGCGTATGGTGATCTTGCTTTTCGTCTGGAGCCCCAAGGGGAAGTAGAACACCATCAGCACGTCGTGATCTATCGAATGTTTCCACGCTTGCCGCTTCTACATCATGTTCCAAGGAGGAAATCAGGTCCGCTCTTGCTGTACTAACTATGCTTCGGGGACCGTCACGTATTTCCATCGCCTGCTATCTCTCTCTGCGTCTAAATGTTCCATCTCATGCTTCTTCTCCAGCCACGCGTTATGGACCAAATAAAAATTGTACAGTACGGGCCAGCAGACTGGCATAGATAAGAGGAATATGATATTGGGGTTGATCTCCTCAACCTGCTCGCTCATCTGTGTCATACGACTCCGCCGGTAGCCTGTTGATAGTCAGCTTTCTTCTTGTGTGCCTTTTCCTGCAAAGACCGAGAAAGGCTGCGGCTATTATTTCCTAGAAGCCCGATATATTTGTGCAGTAGGAAGATGTAGATGGTGGAAGTGAAAGCGAAGCCACCTCTTACTGGTTAGGTACAGTACACATGTCGATCGTGACGAGGCCGAGAATTCGTGATTCATGGCTTTGTTTTTACTCCCTTTTTTTCCCTGTTCATTTATGGAGGTATTGGAGCAAACGCTCACCAGAGCTGCTCAGTTGCTAAGCTGCTTTGTAAGAACAGCCTGTGGAGTCCACCTCGTGCTGATACTGATACTGATACTGCTGCTGATCGACACGGTCGATTACTCAGGCCTCCAGGACCCCAGGGCCCGGTCCGCTGGTAGGCGTCCAGCCCACGGTCGAGATTGATATCGTTCTGGTGGCCTGTCTTATGTACATGTATGTACATACAGTAAAGAACGGAGCGGAGCCTCAGCCGCAGAAAAACTCAGGGGGAGGAAATAAGATAAAAAAGGGATGACCCTGAAAAGGGTATGTGCTACTAATAGCTCGAACCTACCGGACCTCAGGGCCTCAGGGCGAAGAACTCCGCGCGTCGCAGGATTCGCCAGAAAAGCTGCGCCGCAGGGCCGGCTTAGCCAGCTCGTTCTTTACCTGGGCTAGCGTGGAGCCGGGGGACGCTTCGAGTTCGGGGAGGGGGGGGGGGGGGGGGGTTGCGTTACGTCTCTTCCATTGTTCGCTTCTGAACGGGTTTGCTGCTGGGAGAGTCAGACTCAGGCAGCCTCTTTTTAGACGACACGGAGACGAAACCCAAACGACGGCAGTTCTTCGGATCGAAGCTGAAAGGACAGACGCTCTGGCAGTTTTTGCCTTTGCGCATCGCATCTATTTTCCTTTCCTTCCCTCACTTACGGAGTACTTAGTCGGAGTTCTGGCCAGCCTTTCATTCTGCGTTCCCCGACTGATTGATTGATAAAGCGTCATCATCCTGCTCTGCGCCCGCATCGGCGTAACAGGCCTCCTCTGCCTGCACTCTCTCTCCAACTAACCTCGACAGACCAAAAATATACCTCACGACGATCCTCGACTCACCTCGCATCCCGTCGCCGGTGCGAAAAAGAAACTCTCCCCTCCACCGCCGCGATGGCGGGTCCGAACTCGCCATCTGCAGACTACTTCAACGATCTGTCCCGGCAATCCTCGACCCAACGGGAGACGACAACGTCGCAGTCGCAGTCCGGAACGTCGGGCGATAATAACAATGACAATAACAATAATAACGACGGCGCGGGGAGCGGGGCTGGCGCTGGTTCAGCAGCGCCTCAAAATCAAAACGAGGGAGGGGCAGCAGGAGGAGACAGCAGCTACATCCCGCGGACCAAGCGCATCGCCTGCGTGGTCTGCAGGAAGAGGAAGCTAAGATGCGACGGGAAGAAGCCCAGCTGCGGGACGTGCTCCCGGTTGGGGCATGACTGCGCATACGACGAGGTGCGCAAGAAGAGCGGTCCGAAGCGGGGATATGTGAAGCAGTTGGAGGCGCGTCTAGGTACTGTCTTCCTCCAACCAGGCGGCGTCTGCGCCGTCGCATAGAGCTCTCTATGTTCCTTTTGAGGGGAGACATTCTTTATTGACTTCTTTTCCAACGGAAATAGCTCAGGTGGAGACCCTCTTGAGAAGCCAGGAGCCAGAATCGCTACGGAATCAAGTGACGCAACCGCAGCAGCAGCAGAATTCATTCAGCGCTCCAATACCAAATGATGCGCTCCAAGGAATGCCTGATATCTCTATGCTCCCCAATGATCTCGATACCCAGATTCAGTCCCTTGCTCAGACTTTTGGACAGCAACCACCGGGCCAACCAGGTCTGCCTGGCGCGGACTTGGGGTTCAATGGAGAATTCCCCTGGGAGATGGTCAGTCTTGGATTGGAGGAGCCTTTGCCAGCTCAGGATGTAGTCGATGAGCTGTACGTCTTCCATAATCATAACGTCTTGCTTGGTGAAGTCCAGCTCCTAACAGAAGGACTCCCTTTAGCCATCAAACCTACTTTGAGAAAATCCATCCCTCTATACCGATAATACACCGACCGCGATACTTGGCTACCATGAGTCTGGCACCCAACATGCGGCCTCCGGTCTGCTTGCGGTATATAATCTGGTGCCTTGCTGCGTCTGTAAGCAACAAGTACTCCTTCTTGCAGGAGCATTTCTACCAGCGCGCACGCAAGTACGCGGAGATAGACGAGATGAAGGGTCATGGAGAGCACATGATCACCGTAGCCCACTGCCAGTGTTGGTCGCTCATCGCCTTGTACGAGTTCAAGATGATGTACTTCCCTCGGGCATGGATCAGCACCGGACGAGCCTCGAGGCTGGCGTTGATGATGGGCTTGCATCGGCTCGACGGCCTGGGCCTTGATGTGAAGCAGTGTCTGCCGCCGCCTCGTGACTGGACCGAACGAGAGGAGAGGAGGAGAGCCTTTTGGACGGCTTTCTGTCAGGATCGATATGCGAGTATTGGAACTGGGTGGCCCATGATGTTGGATGAGAGAGACGTAGGCATTTCCGCGTACGATGTGGGTTTTTTTTTTCTTACGGATGCTGACTGTGTCGACAGATATTAACGAACCTTCCTGCTACTGAGGAAGCATATGTAAAGAGCAAACCGCAACAGACTCCGACTCTCTCTGAGGTTCTGGCCGGCGAAGGCGCCTCGGCCTTGTCTCCCTTTGGCGGCGTTGTTCTGATGGCGTGTATCTTTGGCCGAAACCTCACCCATCTACACCGTCCCGACCCTCACGACAACGACGGCGACCTCAATGGCGAGTTTTGGAAGCGTCACAGGACGATCGACAATATACTTCTCCATACTTCGCTGTCGTTGCCCAGTCAACTTCGCCTGCCCAGTGGCATCTCGGATGCCAATATCGTCTTCTGCAATATGTGCATCCACACGTCAACCATCTGCTTACACCAAGCCGCGATCTTTAAGGCGGAGAAGAATCAAATGCCCAATCAGATCATAGCGGAGAGCAAGCGGAGGTGCATCATCGCTGCGGACCAGATCGCCAGCATAATGAAGATGGTCAGCCATATGGACTTGTCTGCGGTGCGTATTATATATAGATACATGGGATGCTGGAATCAGACAAACTGACAGTTCACAGATGAACCCATTCGTCGCTTTCTGCCTCTATGTTGCAGCGCGCGTCTTCGTGCAGTACCTCAAATCTCGTCCGGAAGACCAGACGGTTCGATCGTCTCTGCAGTTTCTCCTGTCCGCTCTGAACGCACTTAAGCACAAAAATCCCCTTACGGAATCGTTCCTCGTTCAACTGGATGTCGATCTGGAGGGTAGTGGACTCGAAACCCCGGACATTGGCCTGAAGCCCTCTTGCCCAACGAAGAAAGGAGCTGTAAGTGCTTTCTCCTCGAGTCGCGACTTATTATTCGGCAAGTTTTGCGCGCTAACGATGACAGTGCACCCTCCAGCCACGAGTCCCACTTGACGACGTTGAATGTTCCCCGTTGTTGACCATCCGCCAGTCTCAATCATCTGGCGCCGTCCTTGAGAGCCCTCTACAGGATGCGACACCTGTGGATCTTTCCGGAACTTCTTACGTTGAGTCCGGTTACAATTTGCTGAGCACTGCTCCTCTGCCGAGCCGACAGAAGCAGCCAGGCGTACAGCAGTCAAATACAACCGGCGGTTTTGGTTGTGACCTTCAAGGACTGCAGTCGTCTCGCAATCCGACACCCGGAACCGACGAGAGCGGACAACAAAGGCCGCATATTGACATGGACTTTTCGATCGATATGAGCCTCAGCGACCGTAACCAGTCATCCGACCATCCCACGCCATCGACCCTGAATTCGTCATCAAATACCTCCTTTACACCTTCGAGGACAGACCATCCATCGCCGCAAAAGCAGCAACAATCTAATATTATTCCCTCTAGTCAATATCCCCAGACTTCAGTAGCCAACGTCGCGAATCCAATCTCGATATCTCCGAACAGCGCGGCGTATCTCGCCAACGTCCAGTCTTTCAACGACCAATACTTTGGCCCCCTCCCTGATACACCTCAAGATACCGGTGGGACTGGAAACCCTTTCGCCATGACATCCGCATGGGAGTACCCAGTCAGTACCACTTCGACTGCGAATATTGATACGGCAGTGGGAGGAGAAGGAGGCACTGGAATGACTCCTCTTGGTGATAATAACCAGTGGACGCAGATTTTCGATGGGACGGGGTGGGAGAATTGGCGAACATGAAGCATCATGAAGACTGCATTTATTCGCTCGCTCGTCAGGCTATCTGATCAGATGATCTCGATTGCGACATGGTCATCGATATCACTGAAGCCGGTTCGCTCCAGGATGTCACCTCAGTACCTCGCCGTTGATGGTTCTCATCACTAGATTAGTAGTCTAGTCGACTTGCCATCCTGAGGTACTGTACGGTATGGATTCAGTCGGAGTCCATCTGGTATTAGCGTTGCACGATGCAACCTTTACTCGACCCAAATCGTATCTTATAATTTGATACGATACTACGAAATGCATCTTGCATTCTTCCCCCGCTTCCTGAGGCTCTCCTGGCAAGAAGAGCCAGCTTCCCGAGCGGTCGGTTATGCACGAACCCAACGTGCCAGCTCTCCCAATTTTCACATCTCTCCTTTCAAAGAGAGGGAAAAGCTCTCAGAGCTGTACGGGGAAGAAGCATACGAAGATACCACCCTAATGACCTGGGCTGCTATGCTCCAGGTCCGTGTATCCCTCAATTATCCAAAGTGACACCGGACGACTCCAGCCACAGAGTCCTCCAGCCTCAACACGATACACTCCCCACTCACTTACTCACTCACTTGATTCGGCGCAAGGAGTTGGGACAATGGAATATGGGATATACCATGCTAATGATGATCTTTCTTACAATTACATTTACGTTTACGTTTGTATATTCTCTATTTATTCTTTTTTTCTTCTCCCACGGGCACGGGTATGCCGTGCGTTTTCGAGTTTTTATTTTTATTTTTTTTCTGGCCGGAGCTGGAGCTGGAGTCACACATAACGGGTGTTCTTTCTCGCGACGTTGGAACCTGGAAGGGCGACGGTTAGACGGAATGGAACGGAACAGAAAAAAGTTCTGGGGGAGTGGTGTTTTGTCTATCGATTTTTCTTTTTTTTCTTTTTTTTCACGATTATGATTATTATTATTCTTCTTCTAACGACTTCCTGTTTCGCCTCTCATTGAGGCAACCGGATGATAGAAAACGGAAATGCTGTATGTATGTACGGTACCTATGTATGGACCGGACCGGACCGGGCTGGGCCGGGCCGTCGGGGTCCATCAGTCGATCAATCAATTGATTGATGAATTTATGTCATTGGCAGTATTCAAGCGTATGTGATGTGTGATGTGTACGTACGCGCAGTGGTACTACTTAGAGAGCACATAATGTCATATGTACGGATTGAACTAGATCCCGATCCATATGATCTAACAAACGTCCCTTTTCCCGTTCCCTTTGACTGTGTTTATTCGTTTCGGGCAATAAGATACACAGGTATATGCTCCGCACGTAGATACATAGATATACATATACAAATACCGCTTTCCCGCCCATAAATTTAACTAAGTTGGAAAGAAATATGAAAATGAAACTTTTCTAATCCCGTCTCCGCTCTCTCTATCCTATCCGAGATATCATCATCACTCACTAAGTCTTGAGGCTCGATTCGATGTATACTCCCGCAGAAGCAGAACGATCGGAAGCCTCCTTTCCCGTCAGACAGATTCCAGTAGTCGACTAGGTATCTAGATGAAAGCAATCACAAACTTCCCCCCGCCGCACCAACGATCCTCAACCCCCCGGCGCCACCAGCGCCCCCCGGTCCATCCGCCGTCACCGAGTACGCAAGCCAGTACCGCGACGGATGCCACGCGACGGCGGGGATCCCGACATTGGGCCCCCCGCCCGTCGACACCGTGAACACGCTCTCCCCCGTCTCGGCGTGGAAGATCTCCAGCCCGTTGCCGCCGCAGCCAGCCTCGTCGCACGCGCCGCACAGGAACCGCCCGTCAAAGCTCCAGCTCACGCCGCGCACGGCGCCGCCGTTGTTGCTCGACACGGTGCGCCGGCAGACCCAGTCCGTCGTGTCCCAGAGGGAGATGAGCGCGTCAGAGCCGCCGACGGCGAGGTACCGGCTGGTCGGGGAGAGGGCGAGCGAGAGGCACGCGGAGGTGTGCGCGTGCAGGGTGTGCCGGACCGTGAAGGAGGGGTAGGAGAGGATCTTGACGGTGCCGTCGCCCGTCGTGACGAGGAGGTCGAGGTCCGGGGCGGTTGGGGTGGGGATGTGGTGCGAGAAGGTGGTCGCGTTGGTCTGCACGGGTTGCGGGTGCGGGTCGAGGAGGGTGTAGGTTGTTGATCCTGTTGCTGCTGTTGCTGCTGGAGACGTGCTTGTTGTAGGGCTTGTGGCTGTTGCGTTGCTGGAGGAGCCGTTTGTGAGGAGCGTGGGAGTCGAGGGGCTCTCGACGGAGATGGGGATTAGGGTGTCATCCTATACGTACATATCATATCAGTTCAGTTCCTGCAGTCCCAGCTGTAGAATTGTATCTGAAAAACAATCAACTGGCTTCATACCTTTCTCCCAACGATAACCACGCTCCCGTCCGCAGACCACGAGAGCGTAAAGGCCTCGCCGCCAACATCCAGCCGGCTGACGCACGTCTTGGAGCGCACATCCCAGAAGCGCACGGTGCCGTCGCTGGAGCAGCTGGCCAGCTCCGAGTCCTTGACCGGGTTGAAGAGGACCTTCTCGATGCCCGCCGAGTGGCCGCGCAGCTCAGTCGAGTACTTGACGTGCGCGCGGTCAGGGTTCCAGATCCGCAGCGTGCGGTCCGCGGAGCCCGTGGCGATGAGCTGGCCCGTGGGGTTCCATGCGAGCGTGCGGATCCTGCGATGTCAGATCAGTCAGTAAGACAGCCCTTGTACAGCTCCTTTCTGTTGCATTGCTCGGATCAGAGCTGGGACGGGACGGTACGGGACGTACGTATGAGACCCGGGCCCTCGCGCGGCGGGATCGTGGTAGCTCTGGGTCTTGAGAGTGCTGAAGAGGTACGCGAAACGATCCTTGGGGACGAGGCGGCGGGGAGGAGGGGGAGGCATCGCGGACTGCTGCTTGTTATTATCCTGCTGCTGCTGCTGCTGCTGCTGCTGCTGCTCTAGCGGGTGCGGCAGCGATGATAGCCCACATGCATGCCCGAGGGGGCCGTCGGCGGCGCAGTCGAGGTCAAGCGATCGCGATCGGGACCCGGATCTCACGCCAGAGGTGCAGTCATGAGCATTGGGATTGACGGAGGGCAGAAGACGCGCGGTGGGATCGCGATCCTGCGGAGGACGGTGGTCGTCCGCAGATGCTGGGAGGGTGGTGGCCTGAGGCATCCTATCTCCCGATATATGTACGAGCTCTTTCCACCTTATGGGACATCAGTTATATATCACAGGATTGCGCCGCTTAGATGAAGAGATTTTCACACTATTTCACTGCATGATTTGCTCTTCACTTCAGCTTTAATGCTTAACTGTGCATGGTTTGCATTCCCTGTTGTGCGTTGTCACCGTGGTGAGCAAACGGCCTCTGACTGAAGTCAGAAAGCAAAGCAAACAGGAGATACAACGCTGCAGGATCCCTATCTTTGATTTGTTTCATCTGGAGGCATTGTAGGTGAGCTATGCGTCTGTACGTTTCCTTGCTCAATTTTCTAGACTCAGTGCTATTCTATTAACCTCATGAATGGGTCCAAGAAAACAGAGTACATACTGAGTAGATACAAAAGGAGGATGATAATCCTAGGAGCTCTCTGGCTTCCAGGATGAGTTGGATGCCATCCATAGATTTTTCCTGAAACAAGAATGTGTTCCGGTTGATTCTCTGGAACGTCGCTTCCAGTACCACACCGGCATCTTTTGTCTCAGATCCGACAGTCGGCTTGCGTTTTTGAAGCCGAAAAGACGCAGCATCCCTTTATAAAAGGGCCACCGATCCTGCGTAAAGTCCTGCTGATTTGAGCACCCTTCCCTGCTGCGGCTCAGCGAGACAGCGCTGACCTGAGATAATAGGGGACATAACTTTCGTGAGTCTTCGACTACCTCCCCCCCCCCCCCCCCCCCCAAGGTACAGCTAAAATGACTGTCGGATAATGCAGTCCTAAGGAGACCTGGTTATAAGAGCAATGGTGCTTCTCCGGAAGCACAAACTCTCGTCTCAGAACATCCCTAAATTGATGGAACAATCATCAGGGGAGAATGGACTCTACAGGTTATACGGACTATCATTTACAGGTGTGACGAGGAAGTTGAGAAAGCCGCATATAAGAATACTTGAATGGCAACGGCAGAAGAGAACAATTTTCGGATCCAGTAGACGTATTCCACGTTCTGCGGCCGTAAAGGGGTGGATGCTTGAGATGGGCCAATTCGGTGGTAGTCTGCCGGATCGCGCACTACGCATATTCTGAGATCTTGGCCTGGCCTATTAAATTTTAATACTACCAGGAAAGCAATTAGATGAAAGCCTTCGACAGATCTCGAGACATGCGATCGCTCAACATGGAAAGGTGCCGAAGAGATTTGATCAAGAACCGTGGATTCCTACAGTGGATGGAAAGAAACAAAGCTGCATCTGTTTACCGCCTAGTGTAGACAGGATAGGCACAGGAAATGTTACTGTTGAGATGTACGACGCGTAGAAACCGTTGATAGAAAGATACTTCAACTTCAGCATACTTTTCGGACCGCCGCTCGATCCGCGCGTCTCCACACGAAGCTTATCCGCACTTCATCTCGAGACAAAGAGTTTGTCGCGCAGACGGCGCGCCTCGTGTTCGCCCTAGAAACATTCAGATCCTACGTAGGTCTCGCGCGCTCTCAGGCAGAGCGACTGTGACCATGCTCGACTTTCACGACGAGGCGTCGCAGCGCGAAAAATGCTACACGACGGTTGGGCAGCTCCCGGCCTTTGTCGACCCCAAGCAGCCGCCGTCCAAGAAGTCGCCCTTCTCTGCCATCCTTGGCCACCCGTTCATACACACGGTATGTTCATGTTCCGTCCTTCTTTCTACCACGGGGTATAGGATCGTCAGAATTGATGACCCTGCGGTTTGGCTCGGGCTGCTCTGACCGGTTACAGACGGAGTTGATCTTGCCCGAAGAGATCTATAGCATGGTCTGGAGCTCGATAGAGTCCAGAATCAAACCTCTCCGATATGCCAAGGTCATCATGCCTCTTTCTGCCCTGCTCGAGGGTGAATTTTTCAATAAATACATCAAGACGGGTATTTTCTAGATTTTCTCATTGGTCTACGTCATATTGAAAATTGTGATACTGACTTCCAAACTAGGCGATGTTCTCATGATATCTGAGGGTCGCGCCGGAGTGGACAACGTGTTCTCCCTCCACAACGGTGTGTACTCCATCATCAGCATCACTCTTTGTTGAATCAGCAATGTGCTGATGGTTTTCCCAGGGATCCTCAGACTCGAGCTCGGGAAGGAGTCCTTCGAAAGGACCGGCCTTACCGGCAAACCAGTTCGTAGCGGAGGGAGGAAACATGCCAAAGAAAGATACCGTACGTGTACACACCTCTCTCCCAGTTCATTGACTAACCTCCTTTACCGCCATCAGTCGTGGAGATCAACTTGCGGTTGCCTTCGATGCTCCACGGTAAGAAGGGCTTCGAGAGGATTGTATGGGCGTTCAAGAATGCCCTGACCGATTCGGTTACTTGGCTATTCTACGATCTTGCATCGGAGCCAAGCTATACAGATCAAGGTCTGTAGTTACCTCCTTTCTCCACGCTCACACGGTTCTATTGCTGAAGCCCGGCTCGACAGACAAGCCCCTCAGGGTGCACTATCCCCAGGTTGTCGACTGTGCTCCCGTGCACGTCACCCATCGCGATGTCCTGACCCCGCCGCTCAACGCGAAGGACATTATAGACGCTGCTTCACAGGAGGATGTGCAAGAGTACTGTAACGAGTTGTCTGAATGGCTTGCACTCGTTTCCCTCGACTCTCCCCGGGTCTCTGCCGGTGACGTCGTCGACCCTTACCTGAGCCGCTATACCGTACCGCGTGTCGATGGAGCCAAACCCTCGGCTCTGGTCAGTGTGAAATGGCACGGCCTGATCCCATCCCAATGGATCATGGAATTGTTCATTGTTTTGCTGTAAGTGACCCGGTTCTGCTTCAAGATGTGGATCGTGGTGGGGTGCCGTGTCGACATAGAGTGCACCACCCACGCTGCCGTGCCTCAGTGATTCAGTCATGCTGATTGCTTTCCGATGGGACTTATCGGTTGTCTCAGACGCGAAATGTCTCCCCGCATAGCTGGTCCGCATGCTTGGTTTGCTCTGTCTTCCAGTGCTCTGGGGAGGGATGCAGTCGATGGCAAGGACGGTTATATCATATTATCCTTACCATCCGCGGGATGTGCAAATGGGGAGCAGGAGAATGTCCCTGATACTGCTGAAAAGACCACGGGCACTGAAGGCGATAAACATGAAAAACGTCATCGGCGCTTTATATGCTGGGAATTCGTTGGTGCAGCGCTCTCGGGTGCATAATACACGGAAACCGCGCCCCATACGAGCCCATAGTCTGACCACCTCGTCGGCGTCGACGTATCGATGATGATACCCTGACTTTTTTTCGGGAACCAGTATCCCCCCCGATTCTCATGCCAAGTTTCCTCTCTCCACGCCTCTCCCAATCTTCATCCTCTCACTAAAAAATATCGTTTTGCTTTGTTCATTCTTTCAAAGTACTTGTTCAACTGCTTTTAAAGTATCGCCATTCGTTTTTCAAACTTCAAAGACAAACTTTTCAACATTCGCTATCCATTCAAACAAGCGACGGTGCCTGGTCGCCTCCAAGGATCAGGAACAACGAGCAGAAACGCCTCCTCGACCCCGAATACCTCTACATTCAAATTTGTCTACCACCTTTAATGCCAGAGACAAGGCGACAACGGTCAGACGACATGGCAGACTATCCTCTGACTTGCACTCTTTCCGCCATCGAAAAGCAGCAGCCTGACTTCGCTGCCGCCACCATAGCGGATCTTCCGCTTTCGCTCTCCTTCCTGACCGACGACGAATGGTTCAAGACATCCGTTTCGATGTCTGAGCTCCCGCTCGTAACACTCGCCGATTCCAAACACCTTAACCATTACGCCGTGACAGATAATGCGGCAGACGACCTGGTCGATCCGAGCATCACACGTCAGGATAACCCCGACGAAATCAACGAGATCGCTCTCGACCCCAAACAGAATCTTCAGGACTCCAATAATGCTAATGACGGCATCTGGCTCGGCGAAATATGGGACGACAACCAACTTGATAACGGAGGTGAGTATCTGTTCTTGTTCTTAACATTCATTTTTGACGCCATTTTTTGAATTGAAGGATGCCTACCTGGCCTATCTCTTCGTTCGTCCACCTTGTATTTCTTCTCTCCTTTTCCTTTGGTATACTGTTATCCCTATACTCTACATGTTCATACGATCTTTTCTATTTATTCACTGTTTTCCGGTTCTACATATGGTCTGTTTATTGATCTCTGATATACCCTTCTTTTGCCGAGGTTCCCTTAGTTGAGGCGTCACTTTATTTAGCTTATTGCTCCGCAGTATCATTCAACTAATATCCCTAATGTCAGATTTCGAATTATCCAAGCTTCCAGGAGAAGAACTCAACCCTGTTCAAGAAGCTACTGCAGGTAAGTCTTACAATGTTGCTGCCGTGATTACAACCCTAATATGAACCTAGAACCAGCAGTTTCTCCCCAAAGGTCCGAAACCCTAGCAGACCCAAACGACAGCCGGCGCCTCTCCGATGAGGAGAATCGTTCGCCTCCCGACGACGGGCATATATCCAGTCCTGTCGTCGACCCTCCTGCCGTCGACCTGACCCGAGACGATTCGGAAGAACCTCCTCGCAAGCGCCGGAGGAACAGGAAGAAGCTGATTGTTCCGGCGGAAATCTGCTACGCGGATCTCATAGAAGCAGCCCCGGCCCCCGGGCATCTGCCATTTCCTCGTCCCCATCACCGGACGGGCCCTTCACAGCCTACAACGACGTCAGCTTTTTATCGACCTTGCGGACCAAGCCCGATGCCTATGGTCCCGCAGATCTGCGGCCAAACAACAAACGGCTATTTCATCTTCGTGCCCACCAGCGGCACATCACACATGCCTCAGATGGCACCTTCTCCGACGCCGTGGATGGACTGGGATAATTTGTTCTCGCATCCGGCACCCACACACACGTCCGTCAATGGACACAAACATCATCAACACCCACAACAACAGTCCCGGAACGATCCCGTCTATCCTTCACCCGCCGAATCAGCAGCGGCGACTCCGGTCATCGCCAAATCTCAGCCTCGCCCATGCCCAGCTGTGGCTCCTGCACAGCAGCAGCAATTCACATTCGCACCGACCACCATGCCGGCGAACTTTGTTGCCAATCCCAACAACCATGGAAGATGGTCTATCGATGAGTCCGGGAAGCGGCACTATCTGAACGGGGCCAGGAGCAAGCGGCCACGCGAAGGCTGCTCTTAATCTACTTTTGGACGGTTCGTGGCCACGAACCTGGACCTCCTCACTCGACAATTGGATTTCGTGACGCTGTGTACCCTCCTGTCAAACCAGAGCATTGGTGACGGGTCTGTGGAGATATTACGGATAGGAGCTTATGAACGTTAGCAAAAGAGTTCCTGTTTGGTTGCGTCATCTGGATGCTTTCAAATTGGCTAGATCCGAAGCACAGTGCAAGGGATCACCCAGGATAGGAAAGGTTTCTTCAAGGGACACGGATAGAAGCTGGATGCTCGATTCGACTCAACCCTACCGAACTCGATACCGACTAGAATCCGAACGATCGCGCCAATCTCTGCTTGCAAAGGTTAGACAGCATATCTCTCAATGACAGGGAACGGGACCTCTTGAATAACCTGAACGATCCGAATAGAATGACCACGGGAACGAACGAACGAATCCAATCGATAAATACCGAAAGGAAATCAGCAGAAGAAGAGGAGGACCTGATGTGCAGGTTTTTACCACCGATGAAGCTATACACATATACATACGTACACAAGAGCTCTCGGTGGACGTTTCCCTCACATCTCTCTCTATCCTACTCCCACAGGAGAGGAAGAGAGAGCCGAATGGCAGGTCTGCCCTTGGATAGATAGATGGATGGATATATAGTGAATCGAGGAGAGGAATCAAGACATCGATTGGGATATGCTGTGTTGGGTTGGGCCTGCATGCATGCATGCAATTCGTCTTATGTTGCATGTGCATGCTGTACTGTAAATAGTTCAAGCATCAAAGCAATGAAAATGCAAATGCAGATGCGAGTCCATCTTCTCCCATCCCTCTTCTCCTCTTCCTCTAGGAAGTATCTACTACCTACTTAACTGTAGGTAACTGAGTATCATCAGCTTCATTCACACATAGTATCGGAAATGCATCTTATATACATAACACCGTACTTTTTATATTTCATGACGTAGAATTTGTCCGAACAAGCAAGACTTTATCTGATGAGACACCCTGAACACTATTGCATTGCATATAATAGTTGGACTTTATTCGATTCAATTCCGTTCAATTCAATTCAATGATCAATTAGTTGATGAATTGAGTGACAACGGTTCTCATGCCACAATTATCTACACTCTCAGCTAGGCTACGCCCGGCACCTAACCGAGACTGCTACAATTCTACTGCAAAAAAAAACAAAAAGTGTTTCGCTTAGAAAACCAATTCATTTATTTCATTTCAACTTGAGCGTAGTATTGCTACCTAACTTGCTATTCCAAGGCAGACATTAAGAATAGACATGACGATTCCTGATCTGCATACATGAGCTTGACAAAAAGACAAAGCAAAACTCATGACAAACCTCATCTAATTAATTTTCACAACGGTACCAATCAAAACCAACCAAAACGATTCAACATACATACAATACAAAACATCAATTAATCGAGCAAAGTCATCACATCAGAATAATAATAATAAAAAAAACATCTATCCTGTCCCCTGTCCCTTCTTTCCTCCAATTCAGAGTCATAATAAAACATAACACACTGAATCAGACCGCCATGACGGAGCAAAGATCAGAGATAGGTTAGGTAGGTAGATGGCAATAGTAGATTTCGCAGACATATATCACAAGCAATTTGGAAAAAAACCCCGCAGCTGGCTAACGCACTAACCAACGAGATCATTCACAACGTCCCTCAGAACAGGCCTCTTGCTAGTGATCTTCTCGCCATCTAGCAACCTCGCGCCCCTCTTCTCGGGCGTCTTCATCTTCCTACCCGTACCCGTACGGGCCCCGGGGTTCTGCTGCCGGGCCTGCACCGGGCTGAGGGGACTTCGCTTCTTGTTCTTCTGCTTCTGTTCCGGACTACCTGAATTTGTCGCCTTGGGACTTGAACTCGGGGATGGAGACATCGACATCTGCGGCACCGTCGTCGGCTGCTGCGACCACGACAGGTCCACGTTGACATTTTCAAACACGTGGCTTTCGACAGCGTCCTTCGGGAGGTCGTAGATCCACCCCTGCTTCTCCACCAGCGCGACGTACTTGCCCAGAAGCTCGTTTCCGTCGCGGAGCGTGCTCTTGCTGCCGACGACAAGCAGCTTCGTCCGCGCTCGCGTGAATGCGACGTTGACCCGGCGCCAATCGCGGAGTAAGTCACCGACGTGCTTTTCGGAGTTGCTCCGCACGCAGCTCAGGATCACCACCTCCTTGTCTCGCCCCTGGAACTTGTCTGCGGTGTGCATCTCGAGCTCGGGCAGGTGACGCCGGAGGTTCTGCTTGAGCAGGGCGAGCTGGCTGCGGTAGAATGTGATGACTCCGATTTCGCGTGCTGAAATGCCACACGAGATGAAGGCTTCGACGAGCTGAGTACAGAGGGCGGCTTCGGTTGTGTTCATAATTCGAGAGCCATGCGCGGTTTCGAGAGCTTGTGGGACGAGAGTATCGGTGTTGACGAGAAGGGTTTTGGCTGACGGTTCAAGCATGTCCCGTAGCCAGCAGCGGCCCTGGCTCCTGCCTAGGCATAGAGACTGCCCGGACGAGGGCAGCGTCAGTGGATTCGCATGATGCTGTTTGAGTCCAGCGATGTTAGGAATCTTGAGGGAACGTGAAGCAACCTCCGGAGTACCGCATTTGAGACGGCCGGAGTAGACAAGAGTATTGGACAACAGCATGATCTCCTCGCACATGCGATATTGATGCTCCAAGTTGACGACGGACGATGGCTGAGCATCAGAGAGAAGCTTGAAAAGGCTGACGTCAAGACCGCCTTCCTGGGCTTCCTTGTTCTGCACTAGCGGTGGTAACTGATAGTGGTCTCCTACCAGGATGAAAGTCTTTGCCATTCGAATAGGCCCCAGACACACCGGCAGCGTGATCTGAGAAGCCTCATCGACGATGCAGTAGTCGAAGGTTCGCTGGTCAAATATGGGGTGGTTGATCCCCAAACAAGTAGTCGCGACGACGTTTGACTGCTCGTACGATTCCTTAAGTTCCTCGATCGTCTTCTTAGGAACTGCCGCCAGTTCAGCAAACTGCTGGACTTCCGGGTGCACTTTGGCGGTGGCTCCAATGCGCAAAATGCGGAAGTTGTCATCTCGGATTTTGAGCAGGATGTTGTCGACCGCGGTATGAGTATAGGATGTCAGAAGGACGCTCTTTCCCTGTGCCACCAGGGCGCGGATAATATGAGCGATAGTCGTGGTTTTCCCAGTTCCCGGCATTCCAAGGACCAGTGCGTAGTCCTGGGCACTCATTATTTTGTCGATAGCTCGCTTCTGGTCGACGTTGAGGTTTGCCCGCGCCGAGCTGGACATGACGTACGCGGAGGAACTTGGCTTGAAGGAGGGTGGCTGTCCCTCGATGATCAGCCGTCTAAGTTGTTTGGCCTGGAACAAATCCTTTTCCATCATGCAAAGGAGATTGTTGCGGACAGTGGCCATCCCGTTGCTGAACTCGTCCTTATCGAGTCGGTAGAGCATCGGCTCCTCGGGTTCCACACCGCTCACGGTCGACTCTGATCGGCGTTCCTCTACAACCTCCATGATACCCTTGAATGTTTGGTTCCGTTCAGGGTGGAACCCGGGCATCCTGGTTCGGGTATTGTGCAACCTGCGGTCGACAGCCACCGTAATGCGTTTGGGGCTAACCTGCAAGACATATCCATTCGCGAGTGCAAAGTGGCCTTTCTCGTCGGATATGACAATTGGTTCTCCTACCGTGATTTGGGATTCGGTAAAGGAGAAATCGGGATCTGCTTTCTGTTTGATGAATGTGTATCGATAACGATTGATCTTCGGACCATCTTTGTCCTCATATGCAGATCCGGGCTCAATTATGACGTTGCTAAAGCATCGGCCAAGAGACTCGCGCTCGCTGCTCAGCATAGTCCAGAGCTCTCGCCGGAATTTCATCATGTCCTTCTCCTCCTTGGTCAGGAGGTCGTCCCACTTCCTAAAGAAATCTCGATGTTGGGGCGTCAGGTGGCCCACTACCTCCAGGAATTTGTCGCCCATACCGCTGGTTTCGCCATCCCCATCATCCAGGAGCTTGTGGTAAAGAAAGCAGGGGATCTTCGCGTAGCATTGGCTGCACAGGCGTGAGTTTCTGACCATAGGAGGAAGCTCCAGTCTCTCACGGACGTAAACCGACAGCCGATTTCGCTGCTGAATCATCTGGAGTATCTCGTGGCGAATGCCTCGTATCCGGAGAGTCCGTGTCGTCTCAAGGTAATAGAGAAGCCCGAAAGTGACTTCGATGTCTGGAAGGGTCGTCAGAATAAGCAAAATAGCACAGCAGCGACAGGAGAACACATACCATAGCGGTCAGAGAGAAGTAGGGTATAGAGAGCCGTTTGTGCCCGGTGAGCCTGGCTGTCTTTCTTGCCCGTCTTCAGCTCTAGCGGAACAACAAGGGTTCTGTCTTCTTCTCCATCATGATAGGCGACTTGAACTGTAGCATCAATATTGCCCTTCAGCCCGTACATAGGTGACCATATGTGTTCCTCGACCTCAAGGAGTTTATTGATGCTCAAAGAACCCTTCGAACCGTTCCGGTCCTCGACGAGAGACTCTGCCTGCATTCTGATTAGCCAACAAGGTTCCAAAGACAGCAGAAATGCAAATAATCACATACAGTCGGTTTTGCCTTGAGAAAGACGGCCGCCCAAGCTTTCAGATCCGGCATCTTGCTCATCACGTACTCGACAGCTTCCGGCATGCTGACATGAATAGCATATAAGTTGTCAAGGTATTTGATCAGTATGTCTTCGATCGTGGTCCTCAACCAGTCCAGATCCCATTTATTGGCCTTCAAAGCCTCCTGGAACACCTCATGAAATATGGTTCCAAAGACCTGAGGCTTGCCTAACTCCCCAAAGACCTTGATGCGATCCTGAAGGACCGCTCGCCGTTGACAGCTTATCGAGTCGGCAACGACGGTTGCTGATATGAGGTGGTCCGGATGGAGGATGATCATGTTGTTAGAGTTGTCCACGACACATTGCCCGGCAGCATCGAAGTCTCCAATGAGATGGATGTACGAGTCTTTCGTGCAGGGGGTATCAAACCACGACTCCCGCAGGACGATGACTTTCTTCTGCTGCGTCTTCTCGTCTTGAACTAGAAGTACCTGGCTTAAATGTCAGCGGATGATAGCGTGCAAGTGAGTACATCTGATATTGCTAACCTGCTCTGGTTGGGTACGCCCGTTCCGGGTAACATACGTACTCTCTGCAATATCGATCACGAGATACCGCTTGATAGCTTTTCGCGCTTTATGATTCTATTTCAGAAAAATACTTAGTAAATACCTAATAAGAAGGATGCTTGTTAAGGGTATCGAACTTGACTTGAATCACGTGCGCCTGACTGCAACATGGAGTTCTCGATTGCCTCCAAGTCAAAGTCGTCATCATCAAACTCATCATCCGAAGAAATCCCCTCAGCATTCTTGCTTCCTTCAGCATGACCTTCCGCATTTGTTCCCAGCCCAGTCGAGTCAGCAGTGGTCGCTGCAACCTCAGGTTCCGGCTGATCTTCTGGAAGAAGCTGCTTCTGTTGAGCAGGTACCTCCTTTTCAAACTGAGCCATTATCTCCTCTATGTTGTCTGGAAAATCGTCATCGCCGTCATCAAATTCATCGTCATCGTCTTTGTATGCGTTCGTATTTGATGTTTGAAACGTCGCGTCGTTCCTATTGACCGAAGCCAGATCAACCTGACTTGGCGCAGGTTGCTCTGGCCCTGGCGTTGTTCTGCATTCGAGGTCTACGGATTTCTCCTCGTCCCCTCGTATTCGGGTTTCCGACGGATCCATTGCAGCTTCAGCTAACTCGAGAAGGTCCTGATCCAGATCATCATCGCCAAATTCTGACGATGATCCTTGGGGAACAACTTCCTGCACGGATCCAGAGTCATTGCGGCTCTCTTCAGATTCATCCACCACAGAATTTTGATGGGTCTGTTCAGCAGCACGCAAGTTCCTTCTTCTCTTTTCAGCTGGCGACGGTGATCGATTTCCCATGTCATCCGTGCGCTCTCGCAGAGGGGAAGAACTGGACGGGCCGGCCCCCCGCGCTCTAGCAGACTTGGATAGGCTTTCTTGGATCTTACCAACTAGGAAATTGATTCTGGACGACTTCGAATCCACCGAATCAAGCACGTTGCTTTTTGAGCGGGAAAAGAGATCTCGGGTCTTGCGCGTCTCTTCCCCTCCGGCCACTCTCCTTCTTTTGGCCCTGGACGTGGGCCAGTCGGCAGTACAACTGACCGACCTCCTCAGCCCTGAGGAGTCTCTGCTTGTCTTGGCGGAAGCGGGAGTCAGGGGCGAAGACGACAAGAGATTCGTAAAGCGAGGGGGCGGCACGTCGACAGTCCCTTTAATTTTCCCGACATAGTTGTTCCATAGGTCGGCTGCGACGTCATTCTGCGGTGTTTTCATCAACGATTGGAATTTCTGCATGTCAAAGGGCTCCTTTCGCGCAGTGAGTGGAGAGCTGCCCGGAGAGGAACTGTGACGGCGTTTCTTGCCCCGACCAACCGGGCTTGCAGACCGGTTGTCTGGGTCCGAACTCCGAGGGACGTGCAGCCAAATGACATGGTCATCCGGTGTAACCTCCTTCCCTGGTGCAAGTCTGAACGCATCTTCGGTATTGCTGATCAGCTCCGCCAGCGGGATCCTGGGCGCCGGTGTCTGCGGGCATTCTTTGGCCGGTTTCGATTCTTTGGTCTGGGTCGATGGCTTCCCTTGACCGGACTGCGACTGAGGGGGTTCCACCACGCCGTTCACCTTTGAGCTTTGATTTTCCTTGTGCGCATTATCTGCCTCCAGTGATGCCGTCGAGGGCGACTGCTTAGGGGAAGACGGTTCGTCCTTGCTCTCGACATAGCGGAAAGAGTTGAGTTTCGACCGCGACTTGGAGGATATAGAAAACGGATCATGGTTGGCGGCCATGGTGACCGGTCCGCAGCTCTTAGTATCTCAGAGGGGAGCTGCAATCGAGCATTTTTTCTGAGTGCCTATATGGTAGGATATGGTGAGCGGGGAGTAAACAGATGATAAACCACATGGAGCGGACGAACCTAAGAGGGTAAGAGCCCAAGCTAAAAGGAACTACCCTTGCAAGGACCATGGAGCATAGAAATTGACTATAGAGAGAACGATGTCGCGGGCTGTCGCAACTGCCGCGGCTGGTGATCTCTGTATGTTCTGGGTTAGATGGAATACCCCCCTCAACGCGTCTCGCGCGTCAGGCGTCTTTTCTGATGCCTGAGGCATCAATATGTCCTCCGCCTCTGACCGGTGCTGCCTTAGGAACAGGACGGCAGATGAAACGTGTACCGTGTCACTCCTCCCATCCGATCCTGGGCTGATTTGTGGGGGACTCATGTCTAGCCAGTTGTTGCACATTTTCAACAGCCGCGGACACCTCTTTATTCTGGCTAGCAACCTCTGAACCAGTCATCACAGCTCTAGAGGCTGTCTGACAGGTCCTGACACGGAAGGATAAACAAATGGACTGACCCCTGCGGAGAGGCACCAGGCACCTTTGCACGGTGGTCTTCTGAGATGCCCGGCTAACTCACACAGTTCCTGCAGCCGCCATGACATCGTGGGTTTCCTGGCCTTGGTCCGGAGTAATGTACAAAAGGTCTTCCAATTACAGGTAGTCAGATGTAAAGAATTACAGACGCATGATTTAGAGAGAGAAGAAATCCAAGCATCGTCCGGAGTACCATAGTACTGTCGGTGGGCCGACTGGATGGAGTTGTAGGGAGGATCACGACGGACTGATGGAGACGGATGGAGCCTGAGGCCTCGCTTGGCCTTCCTCATCGGCGGACGCGGGCGGGCCAGACCGGAGAAGCGGATCCGACGCCGCCTCCTGGCTTCGGCGCCTTTTGCTGCTTCTCCACGACAACCGCAGTCCACATCCACCTCCTCCACCTCTCCAGACTGCCCCGGACTCCAGCAGTAGGAGTCTCTATCGCAATCCACCCAATTGAGCAGACGCCGGTCGACAGGGCCTCCGCCACGTTCCCTGGCCCGGAAAATTCTTTGCCCGCCTGCTCCCCCGCTATCGACGACTCACGACGCAACAGTACTTGACTTTGATAGAATACGAACCTTCTCCGACTAGGCGTCCACGCCCCGTTTAACGAATCTGCATACTTTCAAAAATGGCTGCTCGTGCTTTGTCGCGCTGCATTCGATCTCGCTGTCTCCTCCGCCAGCCGCAGAGCGCTCGTGGTTTCTCGACGCAGACCACCCTGCGTGCCGCGGACCATGGCAACCACTATGACCCGCCCGGTGGATGGCTCTTCGGTGTCAAGCCCGGTCACAAGTACGTGAAGGAGGGCTGGGAGAACATCTGGTACTTTGGATTCATCGGAAGCTTGGTTGTCGCGGGTATCGCATACGTCTTCAAGCCTGACACATCGTATGTGCCCCTCTCATCTTGATCCTGACATCTGGTCTTTTGGTCGGTTCTGGTCATTGTGCCCCAGCTACAAGACCGGAGTGTCCTTGTTTTCGTGGAATCGTTCTAGATGTATTGTAGAACTATAGAAACTGACAACCTGTGAACCTAGGATACAAACATGGGCCCTCGAAGAGGCACGAAGAAGGCTCGAAGCGGAGGGCATCCTGGAAGATCCAGATAAGGTCCAGAAGAAATGATCTTTCTATCGATCCACTGGAGTGAAAACTGCGTTGTACATAGAGGAGATCCGGGGCGCGAGATTCTGATCCGGGTTGGCGCCATATGATGCGCGGGTTCATGTTAGGTTGCGTTTCTTTTTCTTTGCCTTTTATGTTGTCGTGCATGTGTGCTCTGTCCTACTATTCCCCGAACTGCTTTGTTATTAATTCATACAAGCGGTTTGTGAAGAGCTGGCTCATGATTCATCCGTTGACACATCGTCCTGGGTGGCTTAGTAATGAGTTTTAGAAGGATAGAGACGATTTATCCAGCGTCGATGCTCAGGCATAGCGTATGATTTCTCGTAGTCGATTAGACAGAAGAAGAAACCATATACTACTTGCGCAGCGTCCGTCCGCTACACTTCCGGATAGACGTCAGTTCTCCGCAGCAGGGGCATCTCCCTTCTGATCTTGGCCACGAGGTCGAGATCGATCTCAGCCGTGGCGATCTCCGGTTCCTTAAACTCGCCTCCAAGCTTGGCAACCACCTCCCCCCAGGGGTTGACGATCATAGAGTGGCCGTAACTGATCCGCTTCTCGTTGTGGGGGCCAGCCTGCGCGGCTGCTATCACATATGACTGCGTCTCGATGGCTCGAGCACGGAGCAGAGCCTCCCAGTGCGCATTCCCGGTTGGCACCGTGAATGCGGAGGGGTAGGTGATGATCTGCGCGTTCTGGCGCTTGAGCGCCAGGCTGATCTCGGGGAATCGTAACTATACGTACCCAGATGATATATGAGTATGTCTGTACCTTGAACCGATCATTGCAACTTACGTCAAAACATATAGCCAGGCCAACACGCCCCACGGGCGTTTCAAATGGCGGCAATATCTCCATCCCTTTCTCAACGCTCCTGGTCGAGACATTATTATTAGTATGGATGTACGTATTCTCCCTCCCGATCCATTCATGTTGGCGTCTAAACCACCAAAAAAGGAACCTACATACGCGCTCTCCTTCAGAATCGGACCCCCCTTGATGTCCACATCAAAGAGGTGGATCTTCTGATACCGCTGTGTAATCTCCCCATGCTCGTCAATCCATATCAACGTATTCTTCACCTTCTGTCCGCCCTGCGCGGGCTCATGGATCCCAACGTTGATGGGCAGTTTGGCCTGTCTGGCCTCCTTCTGCAGACCCTGTACGAACTCGCTCTCCTGGACGGACCGCACGAGTGATACCGTCTCTGCTGCGGAGGAGCCGATGTAGTCTGAGGCTTCTGGGAGGAAGAGGGCCTGATAACGTGGAATGTTATGTCAGAGAGATATCAGGTATGTAAACCGCGGAAGATTAGTCAATTAAAAAACATTGAAGACGCAATTGTACCTTGGCACCTGCAGCTACTGCTTTTCGTACCAGGACCCTGCACTGCGCGAGGTTGTGCGCCATGCTCGCTGTCGAGCATAGCTGTCCCACTGCCTATCAGAGTAGTTAGTTGGCGGAGTGCATGGAGCTCGTGAAGTAAAGAAATTCATACTGCGATCGCCATGGTCTTTTGTAGAATTAACTTATCTCTTATTACAAAACCTTACTCGATACAATGAACAATCAGAAGAACTCTACGGACAAAATGCGATGTTGATGTATTACTCATCCGGAGCGTCCGATAGTCGTACTCCGTAGTACCTGCGTCGGCAGAGTTTCCCGATTCGGATCAAGATATTTCATCGGCGACTCCAACGCGCGGGTGCCGATCCAGCAACTCCAGTCGCAACAAGCGTTCAGCGCTTTTCGGCAAAATCACACAGGATTAAATATCCTGTCTGAAAAGAAAAGAAGAGCGCTCGTTTGATCTGCTGCGAAAGCAAGCAGAACCTGCAGCCTCGAGGGGGGCTGCTCTCTGGCCGACAAGATGAAGAGTTTGCGGAGAGACTTCTCCTCGAACCCGCAGGCCCAAAATGTCTCGAGCAAAGTCTTTGTGAGGTCCACGAAGAGTGGAAAGGTCCAGAAGATCGTGCGCGAGCTGTATCTGAGGCAGGACATCCCTTGCTCCTCGAAACTCTGCTCGATATGTCTGTCGTACGCGCCGGCGGACGCAAACGGGAACAGTGAGATTGACCTTAGCATCTGTTGTCGCGTGGATTTTGGTTAGCATGGAACTAATGTGACGCAGTTGCTCCCTTCGTCCTCTCGGACCGTCCTGCCGGCACGAAGGCCTTTCCTCGAGGTCACTACCTCATCCCCGACACGAATGCGCTTCTGAATGGAATGGACCTCTTCGAACACACTGGGGCCTTCTACGATGTGATCATCCTGCAGACCGTGCTCGAGGAGCTGAAGAACCTGTCGCTACCGCTCTACAACCGCCTGTTGACGCTGATAAAAACCGACGAGAAGCGGTTTTATCTTTTCTTCAACGAGTTCCGACTGGAGACGCATGTGCGACGGAATCCGGACGAGTCGATCAATGACCGAAACGACCGGGCGGTTCGGGCCGTAGCGAAATGGTACGCGGAGCATCTTCGTTCAGCTACAAAGAAGACGAAGAAGGAAAAGTCGGTGCCGGCTATAGTCGTCCTCACCGATGACAAGGAGAGTCTGCGCAAGGCAGAGGAGGAGGGCGTGACGGCCTTGTCGTTGTCCGATTACGTCTCCGGGTTGGAAGACTCCGACAAGCTGCTGGACATGATCAACGAGTCGAGGGAGGGAAGAGAAGGAAAAGTCCCGCGTGGAGAGCTATTCTATCCAGAATACTATTCCATGTCGAAGCTGATGACGGGTCTGAGGGCTGGCACTCTGCACCAGGGTGTGTTTAATGTGTCGCCCTACAACTATCTGGAAGGCTCCGTGAGCGTGGCTGCATTCTCCAAGCCTCTTTTGATTCTTGGACGTGATAACAGCAACAGAGCTATCTCCGGAGACGTGGTCGTTGTTGAGGTCCTGCCGAAAGATCAGTGGAAGACTCCTTCGACAAAGCTTGTTGACGAGGAAGCGGTAACCATGAATGAAAACGCTGATGCAGAGGAGAATGAGGCGGTGGTTACCGAGAGGGAACGAAAAGCCCTGCAGGAGGAAGTCAAGAAAGCCCACGGAAAGAATGCCGAAGGAAGACCGCAGCCGACAGCTCGGGTCGTTGGCATCGTCAAGCGAAACTGGCGTCAGTACGTTGGACATGTGGATGCTACTTCTACGACGTCCCTCGTCAAGGCCGGACGGAGACAGCAGACGGTCTTCGTGCTGCCCATGGACAAGCGAATCCCGAAGATTCGAATCCGAACGAGACAGGCGGCCGACTTGTTAGGCCAGAGAGTTCTCGTTACAATTGATTCCTGGGATCGAGACTCGCGGTATCCCACCGGGCATTTTGTTCGATCGCTGGGAGAACTAGAAACCAAAGAGGCAGAAACTGAGGCTCTGCTTCTTGAATACGACGTGCAATACAAGCCGTTCCCGAAGGTTGTATTAGACTGTCTTCCGCCTGAAGGGCACGATTGGAGAGTGCCTGCCAGCAAGGACGACCCTGGCTGGAAAGGACGGCGGGACCTGAGAGATCTGCTTATCTGCAGTATCGATCCTCCTGGCTGTCAGGATATCGACGATGCTCTGCACGCTCGACCGTTGCCGAACGGCAACTTCGAAGTTGGTGTCCACATCGCAGATGTCTCGCACTTCGTCAAGCCGAACAACGCCATGGACGCCGAGGCCAGCGCTCGAGGAACGACTGTCTATCTGGTCGACAAGCGTATCGACATGCTGCCGACGCTGCTTGGCACGGATCTCTGCTCCCTCAAGCCGCACGTGGAACGCTATGCTTTCTCTGTGATCTGGGAGATCACCCCGAACGCTGAGATCGTCTCCGCTGATTTCACGAAGTCCGTCATTCTCTCCCGCGAGGCCTTCAGCTACGAGCAGGCACAGCTACGCATCGACGATGTGTCGAAGAACGACGAGCTCACCCAGAGCATGCGTACTCTGCTCCGTCTCTCCAAGATCCTCAAGCAGAAGCGTATGGAAGCCGGAGCGCTGAACCTCGCGTCGCCCGAAGTGCGGATCGAAACGGACAACGACGAGGTCGGCGACCCCCTCACGGACGTCAAGACCAAAGCCATGCTGGCGACCAACAGCCTGGTCGAGGAGTTCATGCTCCTCGCCAACATCACCGTCGCCTCGAAGATCTACAGCTCCTTCCCACAGACGGCCCTCCTCCGACGACACGCCACCCCGCCGCCGCAGAACTTCGAAGAGCTTGCCGCGCAGCTCTCCAAGAAGCGCGGCCTGGAGCTGGACGTGTCGAGCTCCAAGGCCCTGGCCGACTCGCTGGACCGCTGCGTCGACCCGGAGAACCCCTTCTTCAACACCCTAATCCGCATCCTCGCGACCCGCTGCATGACCTCTGCCGAGTACTTCTGCGCCGGGAGTCACGCCGAGCCCGAGTTCCGGCACTACGGCCTCGCCTCGCCCATCTACACGCACTTCACGTCCCCGATCCGGCGGTATGCCGACCTCCTCGTGCACCGGCAGCTGGCGGCGGCGATCGGGTACGACGGCGAGGGCGCCACCCTGCTCGCCGAGGGCCTCACCACCCGCAGCAAGCTCGAGGACATCTGCCGCAACCTCAACTACCGGCACCGCAACGCGCAGTACGCGGGCCGCGCCAGCATCGAGTACTACGTCGGGCAGGCGCTCAAGGCGCGCGGTGAAAAGGTCGCCGGCGGCGAGGGCGGCATCGACGAGGAGGGGTACGTCATGCGCGTATTCGAGAACGGCGTCGTGGTGTTCGTGCCGCGGTTCGGGATCGAGGGCGTCGTGCGGCTCGAGGATTTCGTCCTCCCAGGCGACGCGGTGCCGCCGGCCTCGGTCGAGGAGCGTAGGGAGATCGCCCTCCGGCGGGAGAGCGAGTTCGATCCCGAGGAGTACTCCCTGCGGGTCTGGGAGAAGGGGCATCCCGAGAAGGAGCGCTCGATGACGGTCGAGCTGTTCGAGAGAGTCAAGGTCAATGTCAGCTCGGTGAAGGAGGAAGGTCGCGGAGCGGGAAAGAGGAGAGTGAGGGTCTTGATTCTGGGGAAGGGGAAATGAGAAGTAATAACATGAAATAAGATAGATCCTATCATGTCATGATTTTCCATGGGCATTCATGTATGTATGTGATGGAGGCATCCTAGTTAGTATCTGTGATGTTCCGGGAAAAGAAGACTTTGATGATACCATAATTCATCTACTTCAGCAACTCGCATAGTAAGATGGGGTAGTAAAATACAATAGAACGGGATGATAAAAGATAATCTAATCACATCTACCGTACAAGCTACTAGACCAATCACGCTGCAACTTACAATCCTATTTGTCTCGAAGCATGACTTCTATACTAGGATTATAATAACAGTTTTGCAGCCATTCTAATACAATAATTCAAAGCGAAAAGAACGCTGAATGTTTACAAACAGAAACCGGAGAAGCAGACACGAAAAAAATTCCCTGAAACGGGCCACATATATGCATAAACCATAACTTCATATATGCGTCCTCTTGCCAAACTGAAAGCACTTTTTGTCATCGTTGCGTTCTCGTTTTCCTGCTATGTTATATCCGCATCCTGTCATGGAATGTATATATACTAGATAATAAGGACTAGCTGCAATTCTTTCTTTGCCATCAATTATATTAGATAGTCTGTCAAACACGCTTCCAGGCAAGCATCCCGCGCACCAGAGCAAGGGGACTCCAGATTTCCGTTTTGGATGTCTCCGGAGCAGGCAGCGCTGGTGCCGTTTGTTGCTGCTGTTGTTGAGGATGGCCTGCACTGTTCTCAATACTATCCTTCTCAGGACATGGGCCGTCTGGCTTCTCAGCCTTCGTCAGACTACCCGCGCGGGCTGCTGCCGCGGCTTCCTCCCGCTCTCGCTGGGCAATCTCGCCCACTTTCCAGCCCCTGACGAGCCACAGGCAGGCCGCGGCGCCGAAATACATGCAGCCGGTGAATATCTGGACTCGCAGATACGCGGAGCCATGTTTGGACTCATCCCTCAGCACCAGCGCAATCGCCTCCGCGACCGTCGTCGGCGGCACCAGGACGATCCAGGTGAGACTGAGCCCGCTCGGGAGGTCCCGCAGGCCGATGATCTCCGCGAGGACCGGGGACACCGTGGCCCAGTAGGTCCCCGCAACGGTGCCCACGATGATGGCGAAGAAGCAGAGCACGCCCATGCTGCGGGCGAAGATCCAGATGACGAAGCAGAACAGGCCGCACAGGAACGTGAGGAAGGTGGCGACGTTGATGCGGCCGAGTCGGTCGCTGAACATGCCCACGAAGGGTCGTCCGAGGCCCTGGCCCAGGTTCAGGAGGGCGCTGACGATGCTGCCCTGGTGCGGGGAGAGACCGACCGAGAGGGCAAAGTTCGCCAGGCTGAATAGGAGGACGACGTAGCCCAGCATGCTCAAGACGCCCCAACCAAGGTAGAGGAGGAATTCAGGGCGCTTGAACAGCGGGAGATGGAATGCCTTGTGGCGGCTGCCGATGGCCTTGTTGCGATCCTTCAGCAGATTCGCAGCGATCACATTCACGACGAAGGAAACAATCCCGAGAATTCGGAACGCCCAGGAGAGTCCCAACCTTGGGATCATGGCTCCCGTCGCAAGGGAATACATCAATCCGCCTATCCCGGATCCAGCAGCGGTGATGCCGTTTGCAACGCTTCTCCGACGCAAAAACCACTGCGGTGCAATTCCCACGGACCCGACGAAGAGAAACCCCATGCCAAAGCCGAAGCATACGCCTTGGCTCAGGAAGATGTGCCATTTCTCGTAAGCAAACGAAGCACCGATCATGGAGAGGGTCTCGAAGAAGACTCCAAGATTGAGGACGAATCGGGTGCCGAAGAGGCCAATGAGATAGGTGGCTAGAGGAGCGATCAATAGGGCACAGGATATACTGAGTCCTCCCGTAAAAGCGTAGGCGAGTGTGCTCGTATTCGGGAATACATTATGTGATAGATAATAGGACAGGAAGACGCCATATGACTGGTGGAAACGGCACAATTAGCCTTTTTGTTTGAGCGGGACGCGGAACTGGTATCTGACTTACACTGTTTATTCCCCATGTATGCGCATTGATCCAGAAAACACATGCTACACAGACCCAACCGTACCCGCCATCCGGAGGGACGTCCTGGGAAGGCTTCTCGCTGGCGACGTCGTCTTGCTGCAGCTGCTGCAGGTCCTTGTCATGCACGTGTCCCTCCTGATGTCCGCATGTAGAACTCTTCGACAGGGGAGGGCTCTCTTCCGTTGAACGGATAATGTCTATCGGTGTGTCTTCTCCCATGGTTCAGACAATCAGTCGCGGAGATGGAAGATCGAGGGGAGTGTACAGTGACGAAGCTTTGCGAATTTCCCGAATTGCAAGTCCATGTGTCGGGAGCAAACTCGAATAATGTGAGCTACCAGAGCACTAAGAAGCAAATCGTAGATTAAAAGAAATTGCAAAAACAAACATCAAATGACATGCTGTGAAGACAGCACAGCATGATTAACAAAGAAAAGAGGAAGCAGAAGAGGGAGGAAAAGATATGACTCTTTCCTCCTGGCAAAGCAGCTCGCGATAAACCCCTTCGGTCACCGACCATTTTAGCTGATCGGTCCATGCGCGCCGTACACGGTACTGTACACCGGCACAGGGAAGGGTATTGGACTGGACGTCATTATGTGGGGGTCCGGGCTCTTGGAGGTTCTCGAACTCAAAGACTAAAAACGGAGCTCGCTGTTGCCGAGGAGCCGAGGGCGGAGAAGGGGAAAAAGCTGGAGAAATCCCGACCATCGCGACGAGAGCACCCCCGGATCTGCCTAGGGGACGCTAGCAGGAGTTGAGGATGTTTGAAGAGGAGATCTACATCAGAGATAGATAAGATCAAATTGATAAGGGCCGGAGGGCTTTTGTATGGGCGTGATAAAATATTCTCTGCCTGTATAACTTAGGAATAATCTAACGGCCTGAAATCTTCTCAGCCCATCTGTAGCATCAGCATAAGCTAGAATATCTGTCAAATCATTAATTTAGTTTAGATCTGACCTAATGTTATAGCCGGAGTTGGCATAAAGGAGGGGTATGTCATGTGGATGTCACGTGCCAATGGATCAAAATGATCCATCTGCCATCTTGATCCAGCGAGGGGCCTATGATCCAACACCCAGAATGATCCAAACAACCCATTGATCCAGACAGACAGGCATGTATATAATGACACTCCTTTCAGGCAGATTCCGACCCTCGTGGTCGACTCACGCAGCAACCCGATATATAGGTTTGCTAGTAACACAGGTCTATTCTTACTTTTATATTGCTCACCCCCTTGTTTTCTGTCCTCAAGATAAACCAACGGCCCTTTTAGGTCTAGTTAACTAGGCCTGTCGTTACAGTCTTGGTGATCATGGTCAGTCATGTGTCAATTAGTTCCTTCTCTCGGTGCTATAATTATCCGGTCTTTATATGGCAAGGTCCATAACACTAAAAGACAGAAGTTTGTATTAACTATAAGCAGATATAAATCTAATGCAATTAGAAAGTGGCAGCAAAAATTCTAGAAAGAGCAATTTGTTCTTCACTTGCCAAGAAACGGTCAGTGTGTCCGAGTGGTTAAGGAGACAGACTTGAAAGCCATTATTATAATGGCCACGAGATCTGTTGGCTGCGGCCTCACAGGTTCGAATCCTGTCGCTGACGTTTCTTTTTTTGTTTTGTCGAACCAACTCAATTTAACTAGAACTGCTACAAAGTAATATCATAGCACCTGGAAGGAAGAGAAGAAAGGCGTCAAGGCTCAGATGTAGGTAGATATACACCTGGTAACATGTCTCAGAGTGCTGTCAGAGGCTCCCATTTACATTGTACTGTAGTTCTAGTGGGAACATTGTCAAGCTTGGCAGTTCTTCCCCATCCACCGGCAGATTCTCACCGCCTCCCTAATTTATCAGGTTGGTTTTGTCGGAGTCCCCAGAGGGAAACCCTTCAGTAGGGCGATGATGACATTTATCTTCACCATCTCCAAGAATGCTTCTTTACATGTGACTCCAGGTTATAATTTGGTTATATCATCAAGAAGACTACAATTGAAGGGTTCTCACTAAGGATATGCAGATAGGTGCCTTGCAGTCTACATGACACTGGTGAAATTATCATGTTCTTATTGGATGCTGGGTTTGGTCTTACACTTCTTTATTTGCTTCCTGAGTAGTTATCTTTTTGACATATTTTTTTTATCTAGGACCCTTCTTCCTAGTTGTGGACGAACCCCCTTAGTCTGGGAAGTTTGGGACTAACTGCCCATGCTGTTCTGCTAAAACAATCACAACACCAGCACATAAGGGAGATAGCGGCTTTACTTGTTGTTGTCAGGGGTGCTGCCTGCAGTATATGACACTCCTCAGGCTAACTTCTCTATGTAGTGTGACGGCACTCAGTCATAGTATTATTAGCTAGAACTATGGTAGCTAGTCATACAGAATCGAAAGCATGAGGGGAAAGGAAAGAATCTGCAGGGCTTTGTGTAGTGTGATATATGTAGGCGAGTAGGACCGGCAGTATCCCAGAGACAAAGGGATGCCCAACACCGCCTACCTTACCGCCTAGGTGTGCCGCGCCGTCACATGTAGCAGCTTGTAATATTGTCTTAATTTGACAAAAAGTAACACAGTCAATCCCTGTGATGATTTTGTTGTCCATGCAGCATGTTTGTTCATAGTTGCCGGCAACAGCTGACAAGTCTGTCATCTCTGTTGATATAAGTTCTCGATCTGTATCTGTACTTGGACCTGCAGATGAATCTGTTTCTTCTCCTTGATCTGCATATCCATCTCGTTGTTTTCTTTTTCTCTTATGCACGAAGTTGCTGTTGTCATTGGTATAGCCCCACATCAGGGAGTATTTGAGTCTAAAGCAGGATAAAGTTTGCTGATCGATAGGCATTGCCTTTCCAAATAACATAGTAGTGTGATGTGTCATGTTGTAGCTGAAGGATACACCGTATATGCTGTGCTATGCGCTGCCAGGGCTTTGCAGATTGGCCAACATAGGCGCGCCAATAGTTCTCACTTCGATCATCTTTGACATAGTCCAGATAGCCACTGTTCGCTGGCCAAGGGTTTGTTTCATTGGACTGCTTTGTCCGAATATCATCCAGCCTGTGTCCCGTCAGTTCCATTTTGCAAGAGAGAAGATACCATAGATAATTGGAGATACAACTTCACAGTAATTGTCTTGCCTTCCAAAGCCCTAATCTGGGGATCGATGCTTGCCAGCACTGTTGCTGTGACAATCTATGGTCCTCCACATGCTTCGATCACTGAAACATATGGAATATGCTTTAGACTGTCGTCCTTGCCGACAAGTAGACCATCCACTAGGTGGCGTATGATTTGGTCAAAATTGGGAAACACAATCAGCGGCTGGATATTGTATGACGCCTTGTTCTGTCAGATAAAGTTCAAGCCTGAAGAGATCGTGAATATGAATAACTTGACTTACATCGTCTCCTTGAGGATTGTTCTCGGTTTGAAACTCAAGCGGTTGCGGGCGTATAGTTGTTGTCAGCTGCGCAGAGGGAACAGAGACTTGTGGAGGCTGAGAGCTGCCAGGACGGTTTCTGCAGTTCTCAGATTTGTGGCCCTTTTTCTGACAATGTTCGCATGGGAAATTTTTGGACAATCAAACTTCAGAAAGTACCAGAGAACACAATGACGGTCGTATACTATCCGAAGGCATCATGTCCTCAGCGAATATGAAGCTTTTCTACTAAAGAGCAGTTCAATCATACGATTTCTATCATTGGATCATACAGTTCCGATATCGGTTACATGTCCTGATATCCGGACCTACGTCTAGTCTAGTCTAGTATCAGATATACTAGCCATTCTCTACATCGTGCACAGAGTCTATGTCAATCATCCGCGCGCCGTAAGCACTTCGAAACAAGATCGGGAAAGATTTTCTCGAAAAAAGAATTCAAGGAATGAAGATGCTTCCTTTCATATATCCTACGCTGACTGTGTTCTGCACCAGTGCAGTTCGATCTATGTGATCGGTCAAATCTGGCGGTCTAAAACGAACGGAGATAATCAAAGTCTAATGCCTCTATCGAGGAAAGTATATAAATATATGTTAGAGGAAGGAGATGCTTACGCAGTTCAAACCAGCGTCCAGAGAGGCCTTGGGAGCGGGTCGCCGGGCTTGATGGTCGCCCTCTTGAAACTCGCCATGGAAGGTGGTGGGAGCGAGATCTGTCCATCTCTGCGACCCGCAGCGGGTGGATGGAACCCAACGTAGGCCTCGCGGCGGGCCGGGTTCCCCACTGTGACAGACCAGGTATAAAGACCATAGTATGATGCGATGCAGTGGACAAGCCAGCGCCTATAGACGGGGTTTTGTCAGTAAAGGCCTTGCCAGTGGCCAGAAAGTAGTGAAAGACAGGGCGTGAGCACGTGGGTACGAACCCAAACCCAGCTGCGCGATCATCGACAAGGCTCTCAAATACCATCTTCACCCCATGCCTCTCATTGTGGGAGCTCATCTCTTCCCTCATCTGCCTGAGCCTTCTCCTGTGCTCCGGAGAGTCATGCATCTTGCCATTTCGCCCAACAAAGACGATTTCGTCTTCCGAGTCCTCATCCGAGGATGACGGGGCGTCCTCCAGGCCTTGCTCCTGCAGCATGAGCTGCTTCTCGTTCCACCTCTGGACGAACTGTCTGATGTCTTCTTCCAGATCCTGAAGCATGCCACGTGCCCCGCGCGCGTGCTTCAGCCGCAGACGGAGCTCTTTGGGAACCTGATGCTTCTCGTCTCCTCGGGACCGCTTGCTATGGTTGCGCTCCTTGTGTGCATAGTGACTGTCCCAGAGCTGCGCGAGGTAGTAAGGAACAGTGTCATGACGGGGGTAAGTTGGCTGGATAAGCCAGTCGCTCGCAGAGGGTGGCTGAGCCCATGGATTGCTTAACAGGCGGTCTTGAGAAGCGTGTCAGTACCTTCACTTAAAGGAAAATGATCCCCTGCGGCATCTGCAACTGGACCCCGTCCTTGCGTCACCGGGGAATCTTGTACCCGGGAAGCCAGCGGTTCGAGACATACCGTTCTCCCAACGCTGCCTCCGACGACTCCCTTCTCTCCCCTTTTGCAATGCCTCGCGCCTTTTCAGGCTGTCGCGGCGGCTGGGCTCGGGGCGCTTGTGGGTGGTCAATACGACGCGTCGCGACTCCCCAGCCCCGACATTCGCGATCCTTGCGCGGGGAGCAGAAGGGCTGTCTGCCGGATGGAGCTCGTCGTCGAGGGGGATTGTCAGAGCCACAGAAGTTCCCCGCGGACCCCTACTGCCCGTGGTTTCGGAGGCATTCTCATCGCGTACGGGAGCCGGCTCCGAGAGGCTCAAGTTCTGCAGTGAGGCCACCGCCTGCTCCGTCCAAGCGGAGATCGCTCGAGCTCGCTCCGGCGTCAAGTTGCCCTGGCTGGCAGGCTGAGGGTGCAGATTCGGATGGATAGCCATTGTGACCTCGCAATGGGTGATAACCTGATAGCGCGATGCGATAGTGCGATAGGGACAACTAGCGCGTACCTCGGAGACCGCCAGGAACGGGAGGAAGGCCTTTCTCAGGACGCCTTTGTTCTTCCACCAGGAGAGAGAGACTAGACGCGATCAATCCTCGCGGATGTCTTGGACTAGGCACAGCAGAGCACGACGAGGGGCAGGGGGGTAGGAGTGATAAGGCACGCTGTACTCGGAGAGGGCCCTGCAGATCGCCTCGATGCAGGTGGCTCCGCGCGCGCTCCTGGTTGGCGGGCGGTGACCGCAGCCCTAATGGGAGCCCTAGCCTCGTGCTCCACTCTTACTCATCCTGACTCGAGTCATCCTGGTGGTGAATCATCCAGACAGTCCATGCGCTCATAGCCTCATCAGGGGCTAGGAAAACCACAGAGACCCGCTCCGGTGGCAGGCTGGCAGCTCTATGGCTTCTGAGGTGCAGTGCACCGCGTCCGTCTCGGAGACCTTAACGATTGCGGCCAACATTTGGACATATGTGCAGAGCACCCGTGGAAATGCAGCACTTGAGTACAGAGAAAGAATACATGTCGGATTTATTTAGCACTGATCGAACAAAAGCGACAAACATCTCGGGTGCTAAAAGCGGAAAATACCTGAAAATTCCCTATGGACCAATATCGATTGACACCCATGTTCTGGCAAAGGCTGCGTAAAGCAAATGCGTTTCCACTCCTTCACCGCTGGATGGTTCGAACAAATCACAGATTGAAAGGCAATTCTAGCAGGCAAGGCATTGAGGATTTGTCTAGGACTAGTATGGAGCACCTGTTTACCTTGAGAAATCCTGGTGGATAAAAGAAAGGAAGAAGGGAAAGGAAACACGCCTCTATTATGAAGGTGATCCGTCTCCCTCTGTTGAGGTGCAACGAGCGTCTAGGGAGGTTCTGTTTGATATGGTCGTTTGGACCGCCCCATTTCCTGTGTCGGAGAATAGGCGGTGACTTGGGGTGACATGGTATTCCCCATTCGTCCGATCTACTCCGTACTCCGTATATTATTCTTCTTTAAAGTTGTGCCTGCGGCGGGCGGTTGCGTCCACTGATGTCTCACCAGGCCAACTAGCGCTCCGCAGCTCCGCGGCTCGGCTCTCCGCAGTGGTCCTTGCGGCGCCTCGTGATAAGCCAGCGCAGGTCCGACTTGATCAGGAGCGCTTCCCATACGTACCATCACCTGTCCGAGCTTCGGGATCGCGTCTCGGACGGTCAACAAGGTGTATATATTCCTTCCTCTTTCCTACTGATCACAGCCGCTGTCAGAAGTTGTCTTCGACATACCTTAGTAATTTTATTGTTATCCCTTTATCCCTTTATCCCTGTCAGACTGCTCGCGCGTCAAAATTAGATTAGCTGTTGCCTTGTCACCGCAATGAAGCTCCTCACAGCTCTCGTTCTGGGAGCTACAGCTTCCACGACCGCGCTGGCGGCTCTGATCCCTCAGCAGAGACCGTTGACCGGTGAAGAATCTGGGCATGAATCTGGGAGATATCTCATCGAGCTAGCTCCCTATGAGACCAGATGGGTCACGGAGGAGGAGAAGTGGGCCTTGAAATTGGTACATCTCCGCAGCGTCTTTCCGTCTTTGTGACGCAGTATCTAACTTGTTATCCCTTGTCTAGGACGGTGTCAACTTCATCGACATTACCGCAGAGGTCAAGGCAGGTACCTACCCGGCCTTCCACCCGTCCAGTGTCGTCCAGTTTCCATTGAAGATGGAACACGAGACTACAGTGAAACCATTGGCGAAGATTCTTTCCAAGGAGAACATGAGGAAGAATCTCGAGCACTTCACGTCCTTCCACACACGCTACTACAAGTCTCAAACCGGAATCGAGTCAGCAACATGGTTATATGGCCAGGTGAAGCAGGTAGTTGATGAGTCGGGTGCGGCTGCGTACGGTGCGACTGTTGAACAGTTCCCCCATCCATGGGGCCAGTTCAGCATTATTGCTCGGATCCCTGGCCAGACTAACAGCACCGTGGTGCTGGGCGCCCATCAGGACAGTATCAACCTGTTCCTCCCATCGATCCTGGCTGCGCCAGGCGCTGATGACGATGGCAGTGGAACCGTGACGATCCTCGAGGCTATGCGTGCCCTCCTGCAGTCTGAGGAGATCGCTCATGGGAACGCGACCAATACGGTCGAATTCCACTGGTACTCCGCTGAGGAGGGCGGCTTGCTTGGCTCTCAGGCCGTCTTCTCGAAGTACAAGAGCGAAGAGAGGGATGTCAAGGCCATGCTGCAGCAAGACATGACAGGTTACGTCCAGGGCACCCTGGATGCCGGGCTGGAGGAAGCTGTGGGCGTTATTGTCGACTATGTTGACAAGGGCTTGACCGAGTTCATCAAGGGGGTCATCACTACTGTAAGTCGCTTCGCATTCTCTCTAGGCAAGGCAATGACTAATGTGTTATGCAGTATTGTGATGTGCCTTATGTAGAAACGAGGTGCGGTTACGCCTGCTCCGACCATGCGTCTGCGAGCAGGTATGGGTATCCGTCTGCTTTTGTCATCGAGTCCGAGTTTGAGAACTCCGACAAGAAGATACACACTACGGAAGATAAGATCAAGTACCTGAGCTTTGATCACATGCTGCAGCATGCCAAGATGAGCCTCGCTTTCGCTTATGAGCTTGCCTTTGCCCCGTTTTGAGCTTGGTTCCGGGAGCAACATGAGGTCCTGTTGAGTTCATGGTTAACGAATATGCCCCTTTGTTTTCATCTGGGTCTGATGATACTATGATTCGGTGATATGGACGGGAGGCGCGCGAGGGTCTTTTCCTGGGAAGAATTCGGCGGGAATTGGTTAGAGCTTGTCACGGGATCACTATAGTCTCACGTATTATATTCACACACATATTCATAGAATATGCAATGGACCATTTCTATATAACATGCCCCTTGTCCAGAGTTGGAAGGACTCAACCTAGTGATCACCTCAGGTTGATAACTCGTCACGTGATGAGTCCGTGCCGAGGCGCTCCCATCCCGTGTAATTATCGCTTCATCTCACCGGCCCGGGGAGTGTGGATACTGCCTCTCCGGTTTCAACACTACTCCCTTTCAGATCAGGCCTTGGGCTCCCCATTGAATCATACAGACCTCTGGCGGCTCTCCAATTGGTCAGAAGAGATTCTCTTTTGGGTTAACCGGGAGTGTGTATAAGGTGACACTTGTGTGAGACATTGGCTGCCTGTGGTGACAGGCCTCGGGCTTCCGGAACTTCTGGGGTTTCCAACATCTTGACTTGACAGACGGGCGAAGCAAATGTTGTCATTATAGTTCCAGGTGGATGTCGTACCTGGAGATAAACAGGAGAAAGAATTTTTCTTTGGATCCTCATTTCGGTTGGAGATTCTGTGCTTATTTGCTTGATTTCTTGGAAAGTCTACAGTGTCTGATCAAGAGGCATTGTATCCATTTGGTCATCTGATCTATATAAACATTGCAAGTTGTGCGGCTGTGTTCAAATATTTCCACTTGCAATAATATTTTCTGGTCTTCTTCATCTCATCTATCTCATCTTTACACGTGTATGTACATATCTGTTATTTTGTTGCCCAAGTGTTCTTATTCACTGTTCACAGATAATCCCCTGAAAAACAACCCTCTCTTGCAGCCCTCCAGGCCCATTCATGATGGACCTGTCAAGCCCATACTCCAAGGAACTCCAGCTTGCCTGCTTGGCCGTGCAGAGGGCCGCACTCCTTACCAGAACCCTCCTGGAAGCCGTTGACAAGGGCGCCATAGACAAGCTCGATTCCACGCCTGTTACCCTCGCCGACTTCGCGGCTCAAGCTCTTATCATCGGCGCGCTACGTCGCCACTTTGCCGGCGATGACTTTGTCGGAGAGGAATCTGCCGACAAGTTGCGCGAGGATCCGGCTCTCCTCGACCGTGTCTGGCAGCTCCTCTGCTCAGCCCGGCTGGAAGACCCAGAGAGCGAGGCACTCCTGGCTTCTCCAGCCACAAAAGAGGAACTGATCGATCTCATCGACCTAGGCATCAAAGGCAAGTGCGAGCGTCAGGGAAGGGCGTGGGTTCTCGACCCCGTCGACGGCACGGCGACATTCATGCGCGGTCAGCAGTATGCCGTCTGCCTCGCCCTCGTGGAAAACGGGCAGCAGAAAATCGGCGTGCTGGGCTGTCCGAATCTGAACCTCGAGAGCGGGATAGTCTCTGAAGACATCGTCGACCGTGACGGCTACGGCCTCATGCTCTTCGCCGTCGCGGGCCAGGGCGCATTCATCAGACCTATGGGCCGCGGAGCGCTCGCCCCAGCATCACCCATCCCCAAGATCCTCGACATTAAAGACCTCAGCGAACTCCGCCTCGTCGACTGCGCCGCCGCCAAGTCCTCCGACATCGAGAAACACAAGCAGTTCGCCGCGCGCGTCGGCGCTCCCTGGCCACCAACGGTGGACCTGTGGTCCGCGCAGATGCGGTACGTCGCGATGGCGGTCGGCGGGTGCAACGCCCTCATTAAGATCCCGAGAAACAAGGAGTACCGGTCAAACATCTGGGACCATGCGGGCGGGATGCTCATCGTGGAGGAGTGTGGAGGCAAGATCACGGATCTCGACGGCAATCCGGTGGAGTGTTGCTTGGGGAGGACGCTCGCGGGTGCTTATGGCATGGTTGCGGCGCCGGAGGGGGCGCATGCCCGTGTGTTGGATGCCGTGCAGAGCTTCATGAAGGAGATGGATTTGACTACCGGGTAATCCATAAGTTGCTATATAACTCTCTTCTATTCAAATTCTATATAAGGTCCTTTCTTCTGATTAGTCGTTATCCTGTCTGACTAATTTATCTAGCTGCTTGCTGTTGGGGGTGATCCTAGCCTTCTGCTTCAGGCCTAGTACCTCATCTGTATGATAGATATTTCCCACAGTCAGCTCTGAGCTTCATCCTCTAATCATTCAACCTACTCATCTACTTTCTAATTTCATCATGGCCTTCCTGCATAACTTCTCCCTTCCTTTCAACACTTGCAGCCATAATGCCACTTGGACGTCAACCTGGTGCAGCAGTATGTTCCAATACAGGGTTACAACACCCACCCAGAGCTTGGACCCCTGCCATGTGATCCCAAACAACATTACCCCTCTTTTGATTGCGACCGAGTACCAGTGACATCAAGCGATGAGGCTCCAGGCATGCTCTTATTCATCGAGACTCCTTTTCTGGTCATCTACTGTAGCCACTCTTGTTGTGTATCGCAAAGCGACTCGTTCGTCGTCACTGATCACAGAGAGCTCCTTCCTGTCTTGAGACTCTACTAACACCATGGGTAAATCGGACTCTGTGGAGCCGGATCAAGGGGCTTCATCGACACGGAAAGCGGTCTTCTCGTCAGACGGTAAGTGATACCTGTTGAAGCATACTAGGTACATACCTTAGCCATTCAAGATAGTACTGATACCCGTCTCAAGGAAGCAAGTTCTGAAGAGCAGCTCTCGAAACCCGAGCCAGAAGTGACCTGTCAGTCCACGTAGCGGCTCGCATCACCGCGGCAGAGACGACGGCTGAGCCGCCGAAATCAATGAGTCTATGGGATCAAGCGTACATTGCACTTCGGAAAGAGGATGAGGGTCTCATAGTGGCATATGAAAAGTTCCTGCTGGCTTCACGGTTCTCGCAGGACCACCGCGAGCGAGGTAAGCGTTATACTGTAAATATGTGAAGTGTAAGAGCTCGACTGGCTAAAATAAATTCTTCTAGACGAAACTGGCAATAAAACGTCCACCGATACCCAAACAACGCCAGCGGAAAATGACACCGGGGGCGTGCCACGCCAGGAACAACTCAAAGAATTAGTTGATCTCAAAATTCGAACTGTGGAAGCGGCCCGACTCAGAATCCCCATTGGAAAGAGGACGCTTGTTGTCCGGGAGCAGATCGACAAAGTCGTTTGTGCGGTTCAGTATATTAAGGACTTCATTCAGCCGATAACAAGTGCAGAGCCACATGCTGCCATTGCTTGGGCAGGGGTTTCGGTCTTGCTTTCGGTAAGTCCCTATGTAATGCAGCCCGCGAGCCCGCGCTTTCATACTGATATCTGCGCATTTCAGCTTCTTCTCAATGCAGTCAAACAAGACAACGCCGCCATTGAAGGTCTTGCGTTATTTCTGACCTTCTTTTCCGATGTAAAGCCAGAGAGGATATATATTCAAAAATGGAAAAGCTTGATCTTGTCGGGCAACATCAAAGGTGTCGGACTGCGCGAACCTAGTAATCCGAAGATACGATGATGAAAGCTCTGATTTTCTTAATCTACCTATCTGACTAGCTATTTATCCCATGAACTAGGGGGCCATAACAAAGGAAAATGTGCGATTATAAGCGAATATAGACCGGGGTAGTATGATATGGCAGGGGTTATGACCTATGATAGTCCGGATCGGCTGGTGCTGACTAGGCTGATAAAATTCTTGGCATACCGATAGGTCATAGTGGTAATATTCGGCTGTCAAAAGGTATGCCATTGTTAACTGTTTCAGAGCATCAGTTGATAATAATATTTTCACCAGTCATGCGAGTGAGGCGAAGTCTCTTCTTGATCTGAGAGCATCTTTTGAAAGCAAGACGGTTCAGCTATATACAGAAATATTGAAATATGAAATCCGAGTTGCCTGTCAATACTCGCGTTCGACACCACATCGCATTCTCAGAGATGCTGTCCTTGCGGATGACTGGACTACAATGCTTGACCACAAAAAGAGACGGATCAAAGAATTACGAGTGATCTAAGGGAGATCAATGCTGATATTCTTGGGAAGATTGAAAACCGCGTCCTTCAAATCAAGGCGCAATTCGAGGGATTTTTACAAAAGGAAACAAGAGCTGATATCGAGGCATGTGCCCTTTCTGATCCACCTCCCCTCTTCCTTTTTGTCTTGTTATTATCATACTAAAGTCGGTATAGTTTCTGAAACACGAGTCGTACTTAAAGAAGCTTAATCGTGCCAGTGCTGCCTAAAATTGTTATACTGGTGACAGAGAGCCCTCAATGTGCCTTACAAATACTCGAGTCAACCTCCTCGCATTGGTTGCAAGTTGGATAGAGAACCACGATGCTGAGTGTCTATTCTGGTTAAGTGGTATGGCAGGTACTGGCAAGTCAACTGTCGCACGCACAGTTGCTAAGACATCCGCGGAGGACAACTGCCTTGGTGGCAGCTTCTTCTTCTCCCGGGGAAGAGGCAACCGTAGCGGTGCCAGAGTGCTTTTTACCACACTTGCTGCGCAACTAGCAGAGATATCACCTCTTAGGTCCAGCCTTAGGCAATATATCTGCGAAGCCATAGCTGAAGATGGGGACATAAATGACCAGAGTCTCCGTGACCAATTCCAGAAGCTCATTCTTCATCCGGTCTCTAGGGTTATGAACGAAATCATTTGGCCGTATCCTTTGATTTCTGTGGTTGATGCCTTGGACGAGTGCGACTCTCAGAAGGAGATTAGGGACATTCTTTACGTCCTCCGTGCTGCAAAGGATGACTTGCAGAAGTTAAAACTGAGGTTCTTCATTACAAGCAGACCTGATCACCCTATTGATCGCTTTTTCAATGTAGATGCGGTAGATATACGCCGGAGCCTTGACATCCAAACTGTTCCTGAGGACGACGTGAAGAGCGATATCTCCACATTCATTAAAGAAGAGCTGAGTCGGATTAGAGAGGAGAATGGACTGGCGTCTGGGTGGCCTGGAGAAGAGGCCATCAATACTCTGGTTGAGAGAGCTAATCCTCTATTCATCTATGCAGCGACAGCATGTCGTTTCATTGAAAATTCAACATTTGACCCTGACTGGAGCTTGAAAGAGGTTTTGAAGGAAGATACGACGGGCATGGGACCGCTGAGCCAACTTTATCAGATGTATGTCCAGATCTAAGACACGCGATTGGAGCGCAATGCATGTTGCAGGAGAAGGCATATGAACTCTTCAGACGAATTGTAGGATCGGTTGTCATCCTCAGGACTCTCTACCTTTCGACAATCTACAAAAATTGCTTTCGGCCCCGGAAAATGAATTCAGAGGACTCTTAGGTCGCCTCCGATCTGTGTTGGATATTCCGACAAATTTGACAGCTCCAATCCGACTGCTTCATCCCTCCTTTCGTGATTTCCTTCTCAGCAAAGACCGTGACCAAGCCCATGACTTCTGGATTGATGGAAGAAAGGGCCATCGCTTCTTGGCAGAGAGATGTCTTGAGATAAAGTCACAAACACTGAAAGCAGACATTTGCAACCTTCAAATGCCGGGCACTCTTGCTAGTCAAGTGGAGTGGGCAAAGGTGGAAAAATATCTTTCAGCAGAAGTTCGATATGCCTGTTACTGGGTTGGTCATGCTCGACAAAGTGAGGTTGACCTATGTGAGGATGGTGGACCGGTACATCATTTTCTCCAGAAGCACCTCCTCCACTGGCTGGAAGCCCTTAGTTTGATGAAGAAGGTTAACGAAGCCATGGAAGTAGTTGAGACTTTGAATGACATGGTCATGGTATGTATCGTAATTCGGCCCTAAGTACTTCTTTCACTGTATTCACAGGTTTTGGATATAGGGTCGCAGTGAAACCAGATTATATCTCCTGGTCAACGACATTAATAAATTCATCAAAAATCGAAGATCAACTATTGAAACGGCACCTCTTCAGGTGTACAGCTCCGCTATTGTGTTCAGCCCCGAAAATAGTGTCATTAGGAACCAGTTCCAAGACCAGGTGCCTTCCTGGATGGATTAATTTTCAGAAGTTGAAAGAAACTGGAGATTTATACAGACTCTTCACACTTATCAAGACAACAGTTACCGAGCTATGAGGACGATGGCTGTCTCACCTGATGGCAAGACCCTAGCTGTCGGATCATCCCATAATGATGGCAATATTCAGTTCTGGGACTTGGCAACAGGAACATTACGTAAAGCGCTACATGGGAGTTCTGGGTCGATTAAGGACATGGTTTTCTCGCATGATGGTAATAGTCTTGCCACTGCATGGTTTGACTCTACAGTTAGACACTACAGCCCAGTGACCGGAGAGCTCTGTGCCCCAGAGGTATTTCATACACAGAGATTTCTAACAATGGTATATTCCCCAGATGACAGGCTCCTTATTGCTGAATGTCCTGATGGGGTCATCCAGATCAGAAATCCGACAGCAGAGAGACTACCGTCTGTTCTGGAAGGCCACATTGATCGTGACATTGACAATATTGACTTTCCATGCCCTACAGCATTTTCACATGACTGTTGTCTTCTTGCCTACGTGTCTGATCTTGATACAACAACTGGGAAAAGTATTTATACTTGCCCTGACACTGTTGGCGGAGAGAGCCTTTTCTCCCAACGGCGATATTCTGGCCTTGGGTTATCTAGAGGGTTGTTTGAGAATCTGGAATATGTTAGATGGGAAATCACCTGTTCTCCACTACGATCTCGGTATGATTACATCTGTAACTTTTTCATCAGACGGCGAGTATTTGGCTGCTGCAACAGTGCGGAACACTGCTTGGATCTGGGATTTATCGTCAGGAAAACAATACAACTTCGTCGAGTTTCCAAGCTGGGTCGTTACTATGGCATTTTTACCAAATGGTCACTTGCTCACCAAAACAGGCGATGGTGCGATCCGACTCTGGGATCCGACGGCTGAAGTTTTGGATGATATGCGAAAGGCTAGCACAAGAGAGATGTTTGCAGCTCTCGCATTCTCCCCAAGCGGTGATCTTCTCGAATCAGGAACGGGAAGGTTTTGGAATCCAGCAACAGGAAGAATATCTACTGTTCTAGATGCAGCATCCGGCTACGACCTTGCATTCTCTCCCGACGGTCATACTCTTGCCTTGAAGTCCCGGTATGATACCATCCAGCTATGGGACATGGTTACGAGAACAGTAAGCCATGTCCTATATGTGCCTTCCCACCCATCATGTGGGACTTTCTCTCCTGACGGTAAATATTTTGCTTGTGGATTGGATGACGGGACACTTAGGCTGTGGGAAATGGCAAGATTGGAGGCGTATTCAACCCTTCGGGTCGTCGATCAGAAGGAACTATTTCATGAGGTGGCATTCTCACCCGATAACAAGCTTTTAGCTTGTAAGCGGTGCGACGGTGTCATTGTCTTTGATATCTCAAGTCAGAAACAGCTCAAAAGATTCCCCAGCAGCGTCATTGCCTTTGATGTCTCAAATCAGATGCAGAAACGATTCCGCATGTGCGAGTTGACGGAGTTATCATTTGGTCAATATGACAACAAACTGTGCGTCGTACTCCAACACACACATTCCTGGTACTTTTGGTGGAAATATGATCGAATTTTTCTTCCAGTCCCACATCCGTTGCCTTCCAGCCCTAATCTATCCCCGCCAAGGCCACTGTTGTCTTTGGATTATAGGAAAGAGTGGATCACTTGGAACAATCACAATCTTTTGTTCCTCCCTCCTGATTATCGGCCTGTCGATATTGCTGTTCACAGAAGCGTTATTGCTATGAGAGATGTGACTAATCTGGCTAGATTTCTCCATTTCGATCCTTCTAGATTTCCTGAGGAATTCTCATCTCGAAATCCTGATGATTATGAGCGGTATTATGTTCTGTGCGGAAAAGAAGAATGATAGTCGTCCTCTGATGAAGACAACATGTCATCTTCTGATGAAGATGACTGTGGGACCATCCTGATGGATTGTACTGTGCATAACATGGACACTGGACTCAGGACTTTGTGCTTCACAACATATCCCCTGACAACTATTTGCAAGTATATCTCAGTTTCTTTCATGGAATATAACTGCAGAATTTATCAGAGCTTCACAATCGTCGTGCCTTCGACTCTGGGTGCTTAGTTTAGCAACCAACCGCTACCTCTAGTCAGTTGCCGCTGGACTAAGAAATTCTCACTGACTTGACTGTATAGGGGGCGCTCAGGTGAGAAACAACAATGGCTCCATACTTTAGTAAAGGTCCAATGGAAACGAGAGCTTCAATACAAGTGCTCCATAGGAGAGGACGCCATGCCGAGCACCCAGTGGAGGAAAGAATCACTCCCATGCGGAGAGCCATTTGGAGAAGTCTCCATGGAGAGAGAGTGCTAGACACGCTGAGCTTGACATGTTTCTTGAGATGGAATATCGACAAGCAGGTATAGCTGCTACCCATACATATTTTTGCTACCTAGGTATATATATGTAGGAGTGTCTTGCCATCTTGATAATTGATAAATGTCCACTAATAACATGGAATGGGAACGGATTTATTTTGATCTATTAAGGTTCTTGGTTGAGTCACAGTTGAATGAGTGAGGGTACTACTAGTATATAGCAGCCAGGGGTGGAGTCATATTGACTGAGCTCCCCGTCCCAATCATAATTTAAGGTATTCATGAGTGATCGCTTATTTTCTCATTCTCAGATGCTGAAAAGGAGCAATTCGGCGGTTATTGCTGATGTATATTTGCAGCGGGCTCGTCAGTGCCTTCATATCGACTGAAGAGCAGAAAAAGAGGAGCTCAGTCTGTGAACCAAGTTTCATTCACATGAAAGTAGGGTACAGTAGGTATGGGGCTCCTGGGTACCTTGGCGGCAGGATGCATAGACGTCTGAGGTATGGAGGACCTTGTGTCTCTGTTGGGCATGTCCAATGGATAGGTCGGTCCTGGTGGCCTCGATTGAGATTTCTCTAGGGTCCTCTGGGGGACGTAGATCTATGTAGTAGTCGTACCACGTCCGTGCACAGCACATCAGCTAGCACGTATGTACCCCGCACGTAGCAAACGGGGCAGCTTCGAGACAAGCCCAAATCTAGGAAAAATAGGAAAAATAGAATTGTCCTGCTGACCCTTGTTTCCAGATCCGCCCGCCACTGGGGGGCCCGTGGGCAGGACCCTGGCGGATCTCAGTCCAGGCCGGCTGCAGGAGATGGCCGATTCGCACTAAATTAGCCGGTTCGAGGGCGTGGATGGATGGATGATGTATGACGACAGGGTGTCAACCTTGTCACCTGGCCTAGGTTGTAGCTAGAGAACCTTGGGAGGGCCCCTGTGTCGCGGAAAACGCCAGAGAGGGCTTGATCTCCGTGACGGGTCAGGTGATGGGATGGAAGGGATGGAGGAGATGCTGCAGTGCCTGTCCGATGTCGACGGTCGGTTGGACCGCTGGACAGCTGGAGCGGGGGCTGTACAGACATACAGAGCTTGGGTGCTACAGGATAGTCCGGGACTCCGGGCAAGAAGTAGCAGCTTCCTGTGCTGCTGGTATCGGGTACATGTAACGGTACATGCTCCCAAGTACTTGGATTTGTATGTACTGGCAATGAGTACCATCTGGAGACGACTGTACCTACCGTCCTACATCTTATAATAATGTGCAGCACTACGACGATGAGGTAATAATCTGCGCGGGAGGCCGACGGATCTGCAGTGCATGGCACCGATCCTAGTGTACATGTACGGAGTACTCACCTCGATTGACGATCCGATGTCAGACCATCCAGCCATCCGTCCTCGTTCATACCCCGTATCTAACGCACGCTCTCTGTTGCTCCGCTCACAGCCTCGTGCGCACGGACATGACGACTCCTGCTGCCCGTCCATCGACGTATCACGGCTTCGCTCGAACAATGGAATCTGGACTTCTTGCAGAGCTCGTCATGGCCGCCTCCTCTGGCGTTGTCCATAGCACTGCGCGCCCTCCGCAACGGCCAGAGGTCGAGAGCTCGTCAGGAGACCCTCGAGGAGGATGCGGGGATGCAGACCGGGGTGCCGCGCGCTCCCTATTTGCCAGCGACGTCCTGACGGGACGGGCGGTTACAGACTCCATGTGGAGAGGGGTGTTACGACAGGGCCTCGGACGGCTGCGTTTCCTACGGAGCAGAGGGCGGGACTATGCTTCGCCTCCTCCGGAGAGATACATAACATTCTGCTGCTGCTGCCTGTGTTGGAGGACATTTTTCCTTTCCTCTCCATGGTCCTGGAGCCCGAAACTCTATTCCTTCCAAGATACAAGAAGTGGTCGACGTGACCTCCCACTGCTTACCCATTCTTGACGTTGCCTCTGCATCGGCGTACTCGATCTACGTCACCTCATCCGTTGAGACTCTGAGGACAGACCGGATTACTGCTGGGTGGACTGAGACGTCTTCGCCATGGGTTTCTGTGAGACTCCTGTGACCCATGTATACGTTCTTCCGAAACGTTTCTCCGTTTGTTGTGACTGACGTCAAACTCTCCCACCGATTGCAGACAACCCCTTCGCCAAGCGCGAGGCGTATGGCAGGAATTCCCTGGTCGTATACCGCATCCTTGTACCGCTGTCCTGGGCTCTCGTCGTGGTCGCAGGCGTCTATTATTCCGTGCATAAGCCCGACGACACCAAGAATGGTCATAGGCTCTGGGAGCAGGCGAACAAGCATCTCACCCCGTTCAGCCAGAGCACCCGCGTGACGGGCATATACTGGTGAGGATATCTTTCTTAATGGCTCAATTGATCTCAGTTGCATCGCGGGAGAGAATCTGCTGGATACATATTAGCACGCCACAGTCGTCGCTGACATATGTCGTCAAAAGGATCCTCCTCCTGCTCTCGCAGCTCACCTACGTCTGGCATCTCTTTTCCCGGGATGCAGCGCTGGTGCACGCAGCCTGCGGCGTCGCGAGCCACTTCATCCTGAACAACCTCTTCGTCTTCGCGTGGATCCTGCTCTGGGTGCGGGACCACTTCTGGGGAGCCGAAGTCATCCTGGCCGCAAACTTCCTCAGCCAGGCCACCGCGTACTGGATCCATCGTCCCTTGCCTGCGCTTGTCCATCTCCCCGCGGTCGCCGGACCCTACGCGTGGACGTTGACCGCGCTCTTCTGGAACGGTGCCGTCGCGGTCGGGAGTAACAGTCTCCCGGCGAGGATCGTCGCGAACGTGCTTATTTGGGTGCTGTTCGTGTTTGGAAATTTCCACGTTGCTGTGAACCAGGATTATATCTTCGGATATTGTCTAAGTCTGCTGACGCTCTGTAAGCCTACATCTACTGACTGATTCATCCGAGACGTGAACGGGGTCACTGACCTTGGGAATAGCTCTCGCGCTGAGGCAATTCGCCATCAAGATCATTGCGCTTCAGTGGATCTTCGCTTTTGTCATCTTTGCCACCTTCTTCGTGGGATCTCTCTATATCTCGACAACGAAGTACTCCAACCGTGATATCCTGTTCAGACGCATTGTGGAGCCAGAGGCCACGGACCGCGAGCGCCAGCCGCTGCTCAGTGATCAATAAAGTTCGGACCGGAGATCTGATCTTCAAGATTGATGAACATCGGTGTGAAGCGGTGGAAATATGCCTTTGAGGGCGGATCGTCGACCATTTGAACGGTGCCGGTCCTTCGCTGTCGATATTTAAAAGCATTCTGATTTTTCGGCTACTTGGGTTGGCTCACTATCAAAATTATGCGACGAAAGGAAAAGTAAGGATTCAAAAGAAGACTCCAATGTCATTCTGATCGGAGGAAATCTGCGGCCTTCCTGATGGACATCTCCGCTCAATCCAGCTCAGGTCACCACGGGAGGTTTTGTGTACCTCATGGGAAAAAAAAGCATTCATGTTTGCATATACGAAGTGCATGCTTCTGATGATATGACTATTCTGCTTGGTTAACAATCTACTGAACATTTCTTTTTTCCTCCTTACTTGTATTGAGATTGCCTGTGAGCGGCTTCTGCATGCCGTGATACCCCTGTCAATTAGGTAGTACCTGTAGCGCAACGCAGGGTGAATAGTGGGACTGCAAGGAGGTATTTCTTCCTGTATGACTGTCGGGTTCGCTTCGTCGATGACGGGGAACAATTACTCCTTGTTCGGCACATGTACACGTAGTACGTACAGCGCTTAAAGTTTCCCGAAGGATCTATGCATCGTCACAAGCCTGCAAACTCCCAGAAGGTCAACAGACTAGTTTAGCAGGCATTAAATCTCTGGCGAGTAAGATGCCTGGACAAGATGTCCCTGGCTCAGCTCGTGGTCCGTGTGGTTGGGTGGGATGCCCCGGGCGCGTTGCCGTGGAGACGCTGGGGCGCCGCCCGCATCGACCGCCCGGGCCGCAGCGAAACATCGGATCGCCTGGCCCACCAGGCGACGCACGTCTCCTCTGCAAGTAGTGCCTGGACACACCGTATCCTGCTATCCAGGCGCTTCGATCTCTTCCTCTATCTTGCCAGTGTCTCGCCTTCGATTCCCGTTGACATTGGATGCGCGCTTTCCCCTGAACTTATCTTCCATCCGAAATAGAGCTGTCTGATTGTTTACGGTTCTTATCTACAAGCTCTACCGGGCAACTAGGGCTGCTAGCCTCAGGACGGCACAACTTGGCAGTGAGTGAACTTTCACGCACACAGAATTCGAAGAAGACTAGATCTGATCCGGAGTTTTTATAGCCATTTCCCCAATTACACAGACTCGAAGCGACAACAACCCAAGACAATACTCGATCGAAATTGACCATTGAGCCCTGAGAAACGATCTCCAACGCCTGGCAGCGGCGCAGTTGCTCTTCCGTTGGACCCGAATCGCATCCTGTCCCGAGGGCTATGTGTTCGACTTAGTCGGTTTGAGAGACAGCGATAAACAAGTTCCATGGATCGCTCCAACCCGTCCCACTTCCCCCCGCCGGGGCCGATCTACGATGACGAGCCACCCGCCTACCCGTTCTCAGAGACGTCGTCCTTCGAGTCGCCCGTCTCCCCGAACAGGCACCATGGACCGACCATGAGATTGTTACCTACGACCGAGGATATCGACGATGACTTGATCTCAGACATGGGGAGCAGTGCCGCTCATTACCCGAGCGGACAGCCGCCGCCGCCGCCCATGAGACCGTATGTTTCCCCCCCCGGGGCTGCTCAGCCTCCTGTTTCCTCTATTTCTGTACCCGTGGCAAAGGACGCACCAGCTTCCCCGCCGATGGAACCATCGTCAGCCCCAAACCCTGCGTTGTCTTCTAAATCTACCCTGTCTGGACCCTTTCCTGTACTCCCGCCCGCAGCGGCTGGCAAGAAGCCTTCGATTGTGATTGTCGAGCCTGAAAAGGAACTCGACTTGAAAGTAAATCCGGGCATTAGTAAATCACAGAATACCCGGTCCGCAGATGGAACATTTCCTACCCCACCCAAGCTTCGCATACCCAGTTTGACTGTGCCTTTGCCGCTGTTTCACCCATCTGCGAGAGACAGGGCGTCTGTTGGCAGGAACTTCATCACGGGTTCTGCCAATGCCCCAATTGAGGCCCCTTCGTCGATAGCGACAACTTCCCCGAAAAGACGTCCACTGCCACAGGGGGCATTTTCGGAAGAACCGCATGCTAACAAGGTGCCATGCAGTGTGTCGCAGATGAGACCACCTACGCAACCGCCTTACCAATTCCACCAGCGCCGAGGATCGGATATCTCTTTCCCGAGCACCCGACCAGACTCGAGCATCAGCAACCCTCCAAGTTTCCCGCCTCCCCCGTCGGTCACGGATGACTCGGAGTTCTCCTCCCGGCCGGGTTCGCCCTCGAGACCGTGGAGTCCATCATCTCACGGAGATTGGGCTCGGCCACCGCCTGCACCGTCAGTCTCGAGTGTCAGCTACGAACCTGCTGATGTCAACGGCAATCCCCGGCCTGGCAGCCCAAGCGCAAGGTATGGGGGCAGCCCGAGACGGCCGCTGCCTCCGGCACCACTGTTTTCTGGACCAGCAGCCGGACCTGGTGGCTCGGAGGTGAGTATTGACATTGATGACACTTACCCAAATGATGATGTCTTTGGCCCCGGAGGAAGGACGTTTGATCCTAGAAATGACGCGAGGGCGAGTGTGAGATCTTATGACAGCGAATCTACCGTTGTTATGGATGAGAGGGAGGAGGAGTTGAGGAAGGTCACCCCCTATGACAACGACCGCAGCGAAAAGATGGCCGATCCCAAACTCTACTACGGTCCTGCTCCGGAGGGAAAGCAGGTCCGCAGAGGTGTCCGACCGGCTCAGATGGCGAAGAAGGAAGTCCGACTGATCAACGGTGAACTGGTGCTGGAGTGTAAGATTCCAACGATCCTGCACAGTTTCCTTCCCAGACGAGACGCGCGCGAGTTTACACACATGCGGTATACCGCTGTGACCTGCGACCCGGATGACTTCGTTGATAGGGGGTACAAGCTGCGCCAGCAAATTGGAAGCACAATGCGTGAGACTGAGCTGTTTATCTGTGTCACGATGTATAACGAAAACGAGGTCGACTTTACTCGGACCATGCACGGTATCATGCGAAATATCAGCCATTTCTGTTCGCGTACCAAGTCGCGAACTTGGGGAAAGGATGGTTGGCAGAAGATCGTCGTGTGTATCATTGCAGACGGTCGTCAGAAGGTCCATCCTCGCACCCTCAACGCTCTGGCAGCTATGGGGATCTACCAGGAGGGCATTGCAAAGAACATCGTCAACCAGAAGGAGGTCACAGCTCACGTCTACGAGTACACCACCCAGGTGTCCCTTGATTCGGACCTGAAGTTCAAGGGAGCCGAGAAGGGAATCGTCCCTTGTCAAGTTATCTTCTGCCTGAAGGAGCGCAACCAGAAGAAGCTCAATTCGCATCGGTGGTTCTTCAACGCGTTCGGCCGTGCCTTGCAACCAAACGTCTGCATTCTTCTGGACGTTGGAACGAAGCCAGCTCCGACTGCTCTCTACCACCTTTGGAAGGCATTCGATCAGGATTCTAACGTTGCCGGTGCGGCCGGTGAGATTAAAGCTGGCAAGGGCAAAGGTTGGCTGGGACTGTTGAACCCATTGGTGGCGTCCCAGAACTTTGAGTACAAGATGTCGAACATCCTGGATAAGCCGCTGGAATCGGTCTTCGGGTACATCACTGTGCTTCCTGGAGCTCTGAGTGCGTATCGGTACTATGCTCTGCAGAACGACGCGACCGGCCACGGGCCTTTGAGCCAGTACTTCAAGGGAGAGACGTTGCACGGAAAAGATGCAGACGTCTTTACGGCAAATATGTATCTGGCTGAAGACCGTATTCTGTGCTGGGAGCTGGTCGCGAAGAGGGAGGAGAGATGGGTCTTGAAGTTCGTGAAGAGTGCTGTTGGAGAGACTGACGTTCCGGGTATGCATCGTCACTTTTGTTTTTTTTCTTTTTTTTTTTTTTTTTTTTTTTTTTTTTTTTCTCCGTGAAGAAGGCTTTCTGATCGCTAACTGGGTATCCAGACTCTGTTCCCGAGTTTATCTCCCAGAGACGTAGATGGCTTAACGGTGCTTTCTTTGCGGCTGTCTATTCCATTGTCAACTGGCGTCAAATTTGGAAGACCGACCACACCCTTGCTCGGAAGATCCTCCTCCATATCGAGTTTGTGTATCAGTTTGTCAGCCTGCTTTTTACTTACTTCGGATTGGTGAGTTATGTTTTCCAGTTCGAGACCCAAGACCATGCACTTACTCGGCTTTCTATCAGGCGAACTTCTATCTGGCGTTCTATTTCATTGCGGGTTCTCTGGCGGATCCTGAAATCGATCCCTTTGGGCACAACATGGGAAAGTATATCTTCAACGTGTTGCGATATGCTTGCGTCTTGGTCATATCTCTGCAGTTCATTCTTTCCATGGGCAATCGACCACAGGGGTCAGTACCGTCTCCGAGTCCCTTTTGATGCAGCGAGTGGATACTGACGTTCCTGCAGCGCGAAAAGGATGTTCCTCTCGGGCATGATTGTGTACGGCATCATCATGTTCTACATGACCTTCGCAGCCATGTACATGGTCATCACGAACCTGCTCCATCGGAATGATCCCCACGCGGAGTTCAAACTCGGTAACAACATGTTCACGAATGTCGTTGTCTCGATGCTGTCCACGATCGGTCTCTACTTCTTCATGTCCTTCCTCTATCTCGATCCCTGGCACATGTTTACCTCCTCCGCGCAGTACTTCGCGCTGCTGCCGAGCTACATCTGCACTCTGCAAATCTACGCCTTTTGCAACACGCACGATGTGACGTGGGGAACAAAGGGAGACAATACCCTCCATACGGACCTTGGAGCGGCGCGTGCTGTGGATGCGTCCACCGTCGAAGTTGAGATGCCGTCGGAACAGCTTGACATCGACAGCGGATACGACGAGGCGCTGCGTAACCTCCGCGACCGCGTCGAGGTCCCTAAGCCGCCCGTTTCGGAGAGCCAGATGCAAGAGGACTACTACCGCGCCGTGCGCACCTACATGGTGTCGATCTGGATGATCGCGAACATGATCCTCGCCATGGGCGTCTCCGAGGCCTACGGATACCAGCACAGCGGCAACAACGTCTACCTGGGCATCATCCTGTGGTCCGTCGCGGCCCTGGCCGTGTTCCGGGCGATCGGCTCCGCGACATTCGCCATCCTGAACGTGATCCACAAGATCGCGGAGGGCAAGATGAAGTTCTCGGCGGGCAACATCAATGCCGGGTTCAACGGGCCGGCGGGCAGCGCGCTGGGGACGCACTATGGCGGGCGCATGAGTCTGCGCGATTGGGTGACGGAGACGTGGTGGACGGTCAAGAGGAAGTTGGTGAAGGTGATGTTTTGGAGGAGATAGTCTCCGTTTCCTGCCTCTATCTTTTGATAATCCTTCTTTTTTCTTGCTTGAGATGACGGGTTATGTTTATGCTTTATGTTCATGTCAGTCATGTCTGTCTGTTGGATGAGATGAATTACCAAGTTATGACGCTCGGATATGGAGGAATGATGGAATGATGGTCTATGTCATGTCATGTTATGTGTATATACGAGTGTATGAGTTCCTGATGGATGATTTTCATGGATGTAATGTAATGAATGATTTGGACGAATTTTTTTTTCTTGGCTATCTACCTATCCAGTTATTTAGGTAGGCCAAACCCAGGTAGGTGTTAAATGTCCATCTACCTAGTGGTTCTTCTACGTAGAGCTTCTGGGAGCGAGAAAAAAAATATTCAACGAGGATTGTGGTCATACCTGTCTGTCTGTCTGTCTGTCTGTCTGTCTGACATCTCCCTTATCTTCATACGTACATTAGATACATACCTACATACATACATACATACGTCTTCAACAAGGGTCTCTACGTGATTGGTGTGGGTTTTGTTTCCTGTTCTATGTTTAGGCGGCATGCATGACTACTCTACTACTACTACTACTACTACTACTACTACTACTACTACTACTACTACTACTACTACTACTACTACTACTACTACTACTCTCTGCGTCTGACTGACCGGGGTGATGGGGGGGGGGGGGTAACACAGCTTCTTCTTCTTCTTCCTCTTTCTTTTTTTGCATTGAGTTTAGTTTGTATGTGGACTACTGTACAGAGTACAGTAGAGTAGTACTGTAGAAGGAGGTAACGGTTGATGATATCCCGCAGAGTCGCAGACGGTGGGTCGACCATATATATTAAGCCTGCTGGTTGAAGGTTCGGGCCGGGTCACGTTCGGTCCGATCCGAACCAGATTTTCAAGGAAGTACGGAGTACTTGAGTGGTTGATCCATGGGCGTGAACCATGGTACGGCGACCGCCAGCCCGCCAACTCAACTCCGCAACTCCAGACTCCAGAACTCCATGTCTGATGTCCTCCGCCACAGTAATAATGGCTCCCCAGTTTTCTCTCGGTAATAATAGTAGTAGTAATAAGAGCAATAATGGGGTAGTAAGCTGAACGTTGTCACGGACCAGCTGTTCGTTCGTGCCCTGCAAGCTTTGCAGTCCATCAAGCTCCGTAGGAGGGACCTGGGGTACGTCGGGTATCCGGTACTGCGTTATACCTACCTGACTTACCCAAGGGTTGTGATGAGATGTCAGGGTCTGAAGGAGAGAAAAAGAATATTGCAGCCTGTAAGAGCGCCATACGCGTTGTACAGTACAGTACGGAGTTAGGTATACAACAGTCGCCAAGGGTTCAGTTTCCCTTCCCCGGTTCATTAACGCAACCCCCCCCCCTCTCCTGTAGATGCAGATGCAGAAAATTACTTAATTAATAATAATAGCATATTAATTGCATGGATATGACATGGCATGGCGGCCTCCGGCTGTGTCCGCAGCATGTACTGTACGCAGTAGGGTGTGTAAGACTGCGAACATGGTTCATGGTTCTGAACTGAAAACTGAGTTGTCCGGCCTGAACGGGTGTTCAGGTATCTAGAAGGTTCGAGATGATACCTGCCTGGCGGGTTGACTGTACCGGATTCCGATGCAGCAAGGTGGTTAGATTGGATACCTGTCGACGTCGTGGCCGTCGGCCGGTTAGGCAAGGAGAGGAGTAGTATGTGCTGTTCTCTCTACTTGTACACACGGAGGTTATGCCAGGCGTGAGGAGCACTGAGATGGCTCGGCTGGCTGAGTCATGGGCCGCGTCTTGCGAGGTTCGTCGTGTTCCCCGGGTAAACAATGTCTGTAGCGATCCCTGTCGATTATCAGACCAGGGACGCGGTGGGCCTAGGGTTTGCTCTAGAAGGACCAGTAATCGGAGAGGCCAGCGCTGCCGCCTGCGGGATTGCTCCGCCTGATCCAGAGAATCCCGTGTCTGTGAGATGACATCTCGCGCCGTCTCGCATCGCGACCACTCGTGGCATCCTCTCGGGGCAGCCCGGTGGCTTGGACCGGCCACCAAGTGTCAAGCTGTCATGGAGGACGGAAGCAAATCAGAGGCCCGCGATCTAACCCGAAAAGAAGAATCCTGCAACCGGTTGATCGATGACAGACGTGTGTTGGCGTCACCGTACATGTCTATACATGAGGACTGGGGACGGCGAGGGCGGTGGACGGCTGCCAGAACGAGGCCACGAGCCAGAAAAAAGAGCCTCGGGAGTCCTGTCGAACATTCTCAGAGCTGCCTGGCCGGGGAGTGACATGATGACAGGGCCTCGAGGGAAGGCGGTCCGGACAGGCTGTCTGGAGGGATGGATGAAAAAAAGAGCCAGGCAATTGGCGCGGGGTCGAGAGAGAGCGAATGAAGGGAAAATCAGGGCTTGGACTGGCCGCAGCGGGCAGCCAACGAGGGCGCCTCGACACGACAAAGTCCCACCGACCAGGCTGGCTGGTCGTGGCTGGTGGTGGTGAGGCCGCATCTCTTTCGCTGCTCTCTCTGTCTTTTTTCTCGCTCTCTCTTTTCTCACCACCGCGAAGACCCCCTGTAGGGCTCTCTCGGGCTCATCCCTGCGCCACCGTCCTCCCCCCACCTCTCGTCCTGCTCCGTGTCGCTTCCTTTTTTCCTTCGTCCCGAGACACCGCCCTCGGCCGTCCCGTGATCCCGTCCCCTACATCTATTGTCTGGGTCCCCGGAGACATCCCCTTTTTCTGTTTGTCTCTTTTTCGTCTTTGTTGCCTTTCTCTGTGCTCCTGCCGCCATTCAGTGTGTCTTTCAGGAATGCTCGTCTCTCAAGGAGCCATGGTGATGTTTATCTAGCCGCTGTCTGCCCGCAGACCGCTCCACTCGCTCTCGATTTGTTGCTCTCAGCCTCGTGTTGCTCCCCTCGCCCTCCGCCCCCAAAGATCTATTCTATCACTATTTAAAGGACGTACCTCTCTAGACGCTCTTCTATCTGCTCATCTGTCTACGTACCGCTTCTTCCTGTGAAAGCTGGGTGACGCTTTTATTTATTCTTTTTTTTCTCTCCATAACAAATCATGCCCGCCATGGATAGTAATAATTACCCCAAGTCCTACCGCAGCCGCCGTTCTGGTAAAAGCCGCAGCTCCAGCTCGGCCTGCAGCGATGTCTCCCTGCACTCGAAAAGCACCGCGCCCACCGTCTACAGCGATCGTCCGGCCATGAAGCACTGCGGTGCGGTGGGCCCCGTTCAGGGCCTGGATGCGCGCGATTCCTCCTCCACCTATGCCTCGACGGTCCCGTCTTTCGAGGATGCCCTGGAGGAGTCCGGCTACCAAGTGGTCGGGGAGAGATTGGAGACGTTCCCCTCGTCGGCCATCCCGTCGGATCCGGCGGCGTTCGCCGAGTTGTTCCCCTCAACGAGACGGCTTCTCATCCGGCATGACGATGCGACCATCGACGGCAACATGAACCTCCGCGTCGACACTCTGCTCAACCGCAGTGGAGGCTGCCAGCAGGAGATGATCCTCTTCCATCTCCGTATGCATGATCTCCACACGAGAAAGTTCTCCTTCCGCCGCTACTGCCGGGAATCCGGGCGAGAAATCTGTCATTCGAGCAGGAAACCGCGCCCAGCAGCCCCCGACAAGCGTCCTGCCCTTCGCCGATCATTGAGCACTGCCTTTGCACTTTTAAGACCTGGATCGGGCGTTAATGCAAACCCGACTACGTGTCTGAAGCGTCAGGATTCCGGCTACAAGTCCGGTACCGACGAAAACGCATGTTTCGATCACGAGCCGTCCAGCGGTCAGCGACCAACGGCCCTGTCGGACACGATACGGCTCGAGTTCACCAATTACGCCCACGTGGAGGTGAAGAGGCAGGGCACCGGTGCCTCCAAACGGTATGAGTTCGAGTACTTCTCCACCAGGTACCAGTGGAGACGGGAGCGACGAAAGGATGGGGAGTCTAAGAAAGTGTCCTACCATCTGATCAACATGAGCACTTCAAGGGCCGTCGCCCATATCGTCCCCGAGACCCTGACCCCTCTGGAGGCGGTCGAGGAGCAGAGCAAGGGGGGCTGGATACCGCCGTCCTCCATGTGGATCAGCGATCCCTCCGTTTATGAAAAGATGCATGATGTTGCCGAGTAAGTCGTTGCAACAATGCCAAGTATCTCACCGCGTGCTAATCTGAAACAGCGTCATTGTCGCGACTGGTTTGATCGCCCTCGTCGACGACAGCATCAGACGTCGCTGGCATAGCAAGAGACATGTGCAGCTAGCGCTTTCGATGGGGATCGGCCCCAAGAGGTTGATTGATGAACTGTTCCACCGCCTGGGATGATTCGCGACGGTACTCTCCTCACCCTTAGAGCCTACAAGGCCCGTATGACGGTCGACTCGCGTTGACCTGGGCCCTTTCACTTTTCCCCGTTGTATTTGCTAGTTATTCCCGTCATGTCTGCTTACATCACCTGTATTACCTACGTCGGAACCGAGTTCGGCCAGGAGCCTAACTATTTTTTTTCTGTTTCATTCTGGAGGTTATGTCTTTGTTTTTGGTTATGACACAGGAAGCCTATATGGATACTGCGATGGTTGGACAATTATGATGATGATGATGATGATGACGATGACGATGACTCATGTTTTTGGAAATGCAAGTATTACGACCTAACGGCAATATATGATTATTGCATGGTGTACTATACTATCCAGACTCGATTTGACAGCGCCTCGACCCAGGCTTGGTGTCGTCACAAGGATAGCGCACTCCGATGGTAGAATCTTCAGGTGGAAGCCAACACCCTGGTCAAGCTTTTCTCACATTATTCCAGCTATTTTTGGGAGATCCGTTGTAACTTGCAAGACAGTAAGATCACGGGTGCGCCATATCATGATAAGCTTTCAGGTCACCTGTCGGGGAATCGCGGGGGATGAACTGCTCCCCGCTTCGCCGCTCCCGTCTGAAGATCCCAACCGTCACACACGGCCATAAAAGGACAGGCGGCTCCTCCCCGAATGGTGAAGCCCCTCGTGTATTTCAAATCCATCTGTTCGTTTTGATCTCCTTCCGAGCCAGTACAGGATGTTACTCCCGAGCACCCTTCAAGACAGCCGCACTGATGATGCAGGTATGAATGCCCAACCCAGTGCCGGGAGGGAAGCAGCGAATCATAAAGGTTCGCGCAGCTTGAGGCGGTCCTGGAGGATTCATATCCAAGCTCTCTCTTCCTCTCTTTGCTGGCGCCGCGTCTCCTGCATGATGGCCACAAACGCGCTGGGGTTTGTTGTTATAAGCTGTATCGGTGGTGATACTCCAAGGGCCGGCTGATGACTACGCTTCCATCAGTCTACTATGGTTTTTTTGGGCCACGTTCATGCAATGTGGCCCAGTTTTTTTCCTTTCCGGCTAGCTGTCGCCGAAGGTCCGGACTCTACGGAGATCTGTTTCTGTTCAATCTTTTCTGCTTCGTGCAGCAGCGTCTTTTCTGGGCTATGTCCTTATTTACTAGACGGTTGATGAGCTGGCAATTTTTTTTTCTCTGGGCCCGCTTTCAATTTGCGTGGTCCAACTGGCTCGATTCGAGTCGCAGTCTTTCTCAATTCGTCGCTGCTTGAATGGGTCCCTCTCCGCTTTGGGCAACGAGGCCCCCCTTTCAAATTCCTGGAGAGGGCCAGTGAGGCCAATGCATCCCCCGTCATAACCACGTTCGCTTTGCTGTTTGGGGGGGGGGGGGGGGGGGGGGGCTGCGAGCTGTCCAGCATCTCGACCGCTGTCTCTTCGCTCCCGTACCCTTTCGGCCCCTCTCCATGTCGAGCGGTCGTCTGGTCTGTGGAGAGGTGGTATCAGCCCTTTTCGGTGGTGTTTTGATGTTCTTCAAATATAGACTTCCAATAGGCGTGCGCCGGGCCGTCCTTGCAGCCTCAAATGATCCGCATGCTCCCCGTGCACCCTGCGTTCGTTGAGTGGAGGTCGGAGAGGGGCATTCGCTGACGCGATGTCATGCCCACAGCAACATGCATAAGTCCGTCTTTGGACTTGCAAACCGTCTTGCGCAAAGACGTTTAGCTGTTGAAAGATATGCTTCGGTTCCCGATAGCCCCCAGTTTAATATATGCCTCCCCGCTTCCCATGTTCCTCCTCCATGATATCAAGAGGGGCAGGCAAGCAAACTCGCGAGAATTGATCCAGGCTCTTATCACTTTTTGTGCCAGCTTCCTCTGCCTTTCCGCTGCGCCTCCGTCTGCGACTACACTTGTTTTTTTGAAATTTTTTCTTCCTGCTCGTTCCTCTATCCGAAAGAAGTGACATCGATTGTCTCTCTATATCAACAATCAACATGTCCTCCTCAATGCCCAGCAGCCCTCAGGCCAATGGTGGCAACCGTGTCACCTGGCAGGAGCAGCTTTTTGGTTCGACCACTCCTCAGCATAATTTTCTCTTTTTGTAGCTAATTGTTGGAAGACCACTGCAGGAGAGCGAAGCTGCAGCCTCCAGTGTTTAACATTGTATCCGATCGTCGAGGTACATTACAATGTTTTTCGTTTTTTTCTTAAACTATGATCCGGAACGGTTTCTTCCGGTTCTATGATCCGTCCCTTGACCTGGGGCTCCAGGATGGAAGCTTTTCTTATGCAGTCATTCGAAACACCAACCACTTATGCTAACGATATTTTTTTCTCATTCAGGAGGTCGCACTGCTTGGTCCAGCACTGTGACTGTCCAGGGTCAGAACATCGCCGCTCGCTACTGGTACGATGGCCAGTACATCAACAATGCCAAGGAAGATGCTGCAGAGGTGGCCCTCATGCAGTTGAATGCCCAGTCACGTTCCCCCACCGCTTACCCGGGACAGCTATTTCCTCAGCACAACGGATACGGAAGGCCTATGGGATACTAATCCGCCGTTGCCACGGAGAAACCCTGTCTACCGGAACATGGACATGACTCCAGATTGGTGACCTAGTCATCGGGGAGAAGAATATGTAGATCGTCTCTCTTCACATCTTCCATTTCCTTCCACAAGATCTGCAACAGTGTCCGACTTCAGAGGAACGGTCCGAACGAGATGGCTCGATGCCGGTACCGAATCAAACCGTCACCAAAGCCATCTGTCACGTTCCTATCCGTTTGCCTAAATCGAGCCGAAATTCTCCAGGTGGCCATTTTCATCTGATTTGGCCTCCTTTTTGCCAACGTTGAGCGGTTACGACCATTGCCCCACCTATCTCTTTTCATTTCCCCGTCTCTTCTGCTATGGACATAACGAATAATGACAGATTCCCTCCATCTCTGGGTTTGCATCTGTGGACCAACTTCCGTTGGGTGTTTCGAATTGCTCCAGACTCTCATTCTACTTGTACTCTCCACTACTGTCTCTTATGGCGTTGTCATTATCATCATCATCATGGATTATCAATCGAACATCATCACATCGAGTTGGAAGCATTGGATTGGAACGCATGGAATAGAATCGCATGAATACGGAGTGCGAGCACGGGATGATGAACTGAGCTCGTTGAATTTCTTGAAGCTGTGTTTGGAGTTGGGCTCGAAAGGGGTTTACTTGCTTGACTGTGCTTGCTCTTCCTCTTGCTCTTGCTAACTCGGATCTGATCTCTTGGATCCTTGCGTCTGCGGCATCAGCGCTCGTTTGGGGCATGATTTATTTGCCTGTTTGTTTGATATCAAGTCTCGGGCTTCTTGTATGGCATGTTTCTTTGTTATTGTTATTGCGATCCGTGAAAAGGATTACCACCTTCATTTTTCCCATCTATCTGCAGTACCCCGAGTTGAAACCCCTAACGTGTCCCTACGGGTGTTGGATTTGTCTAACTTAAGCTCTTCCCTTGTTGATTGAATAACACTTCTATGCATGCATGATCAGTATCATTATCAGTCAATGGATTTGCTTGAACCGATGGTCTTTAAGGTATCCCGACGGAAAGGAGAGTAGTCATCTCCCTAAATCTCATACACTCCTCGGTCTTCTTTGCTCTGTCTAAATCATACCTCTGCCATCTATGCTGCAGCCTTATGGGATACACACATGGGCCTTGCAGCGCATTGCAGTGAGCAATGAATGATATCGCTTGTTGGTTAGAAGAGGAAGAGAAATCAAGTAGGTTCCGGACAGAAAAGCGGCCTTCAGTTGAAGCCGGATTATGTTCATTTCTTCTCCTCTGACTTACCCTTATTCTCACTCCTATTATTATCGGTCTGCTGATATCTGCGTACAGACCCACATACAGAAGCTCAGGTAACTGGGTTCGAAGGAGAGATGCGCATATAAATTATAAATCATGGCTCTGTGGACTTCTGGGAGGGTTCTTTCTAATCCTGACCATTCTCCATCTCTTTGTTCTAAATACTTAGCTAGTTCAGCGTCAATCAGTCTGTTGTTCCTGACGCTCCAGAGTTAATACTCGCTGTATTATGTATTGTTCTTCATTTTCATATATATACATATACAGTCAACTCTCCTTATAACGAACCTCCTTATAACGATATTCTCCTTATAGCGATATTTTCCGCCATCCCCAATTATTTTTGCATATAAATCCCTCAATCTCTTGATACTTGCGATATTGTTACCCTTTGGCCCAAATACTGTTATATCAAGTCAATCCAGGACCAATAAAATGCCTTGTCAGCCAATCTCAGAGAGTCAACAGAAGGCACTATGGGCCTGGTATTTTCACCAATATCCAAGACCTTGTCAAAAAACTGTATAGAGTGGTTTTACAAGCAATTTAATCATCAGATAAGTCAGTCTACAGTCTCAGAGAGCCTTTCTAATCATTTTGCCTATCTTGATCAGGATTCTTCAGCCTCACAAACCTCCTTAAGAGATCCCTTCTGTCAATGAGCTCCTAACTGGCCAATTCTTGAAGCTATTCTCTTTGACTGGCAGCAATTAATTGAGCGTCAGGGTGGAATTATAACTGATGATATTCTGATTGAGAAAGCATGTCAAATCTGGCCTCAAGTTCCGCAATACTCAGATCTGCCTATCCCTGAATTCAGTTTCAAACAATGTCACAATCTTCAAAAATGGACTCAACACAAAGAAGCCTCCTCTGCAAATACAGCGGTAGAAGAGATGAAGGCTATACAAACATTATGTGGTGAATATCCTGAGGAAGCTATATACAATATGGATGAGACTGGCTTATTCTGGCAAAGAAGTCCTTGCGCTGGGCTTATGGCTCAATCTTGCCCTGGAATCAAGAAAGGAGCTGGATTACTATTGTAGCCTGTACAAATTGTACTGGCTCTGACTGGCTTCCAATTTGGTTTATTGAAAATGCAAAACAACCTCATTCTCTACAAGGGCTTAATATAGAAGCTCTTGGAGGATGCTGGAGATCCAGTAAGAATGCATGAATGACTTCACTTATTATGAGAGAGTGGCTTCTTGCTTTTTACTCATATTGGAAGTTGTACAGCCCTCTTATTGATGGATAACTTCAAATCCCATATTGAAGGTGTGGAATTGGCTCCTCCTCCATCTAATATTCAAATTCAGTGGCTTCCGGCAAATTCTACAAGCCTTTATCAACCTTTTGATCAAGGAATCATTCAGAATCTCAAGATCCACTACTGGAGGTACTGGCTACAATTCATGATTCAAGGATTTGAGAATAATACCGATCCCTTTACAGCAGTCTTATTATATCATGCAGTCCATTGAGTTCTTCAGGTTTGGAACTATGACATCTCTAGTACTACAATCTACAACTGTTTCCAAAAGAGTACTGTTATACAACCTAAATCTCAAACCTACCAATGGATCCACAGCCAGACATATCAAGCCTTTATAATAGGGCTCGGGAGGCAGGTCAAATCAGAGATATGATGAGCCTTAGCAACTTTCTTAACCCCCCTGATGAGGATCTTATGGAGGGGGAGTAATGAGGATACTCTACAGTCAATTATTGCCTACCATACAAGTGATGGAAGCAGGGATACTATGGAGGAGCCTCAGTCTGATATTGAGGAAGAAACAGCACCTATAGTGGTGCCATCTCTACAGCAGGCTCTAGAAGGTCTTTGTATGCTTCTTTGCTATAAGGAGCACTGCAAGGATACTAGAATCGAGGATATAAGAGCTTTGGAGAGGTTGGAGAGGGAATTAGCTTCTAAGGAGCTTAATAGTAGGAGTCAGGGCACTCTAGACTCCTAGATTATATAAGGCTTCTATATAGCGATATCTGGTTATAGCGATAATTTTTAGTTGCCGGGATTAGATCGTTATAAGGAGAGTTGACTGCATATGGGTTGGGAAGACAGTCCATAATGCCCAAAGAGGAAGTATTTGTCATGACTCACAAGTTCCCGAGGTGATGATCCATGTGGATTTGAGACAGCATTTCCATATCTGGTAAGTCTCCTGACGACCCGTCATCGGAAAATTGGACATGTCCCCTTGGCAACGACAGTAGTAAGTGGCATCAAGAAAATGCGCTGTTCAATTGTTAACAGTGATAATTTGCAAACCTCAGGGATGAATATACCGAGCAAGACAAAGGCCTGTGGTTATATTACTATACTTTTTTCGACGGCACCTCACTGACTAACAATATTCACTAGCTTCTTCCTTACCCTTGACGGTCTTGACCGCCTGTTGACAAGCGATTAGATTAGAGGGAACTGTCCGCGTGATTCCTTTTTCTTTTTCTTTTTCGGTCCTTTTGGTCCCTTCAGCCTTAACTCAGAAGAGACCTGACTTCTATGTTCTTGTCTGTGGGTCTTTCTATGGGTACATACTTAAGTGACCCAACTCACGTCCATCCATACCCAGAGAAACGTACTTAGTATTATATTGCTTGCCAGCACAAGTCACTCGAACAACAAACAAGGCTCTTAGCATTCAATTCAATAATTTGAAAACATGAATCTCATTCGTTCTCCTCCACCCAGATATGTCCTGGCCAGCATGCTGTGCTCGTCCGGCGGGCTTCTCTTCGGGTATGAATACTGATGATCCCCCATGATACTGTACTATCTACGGTACATAGTATGCCTGCAAAGATGAAGTGCAACTGTGACTGACACGCCGCCAGGATGGACACCGGCATCATCGGCCCCGTCACGGTCATGAAAAGCTTCGTCTCCCAGTTCGGCACCCAGTCCGCCACGGTCCACGGGCTCATCGTCTCCTCCATCCTGATCCCCGCCGCGGTGTCCTCGTTCTTCGCCGGGCGGGTGGCGGATCTGCTGGGGCGGCCTAAAGGCATCGGCATCGGGGCCCTGATCTTTGGCATCGGGACGGCGCTGGAGGCGTCGGCGGTGCATCTTGCCATGTTCATCATCGGGAGGTGTGTCGAGGGGATTGGGGAGGGGTTGTACCTGGGGACTTTGGTTGTGTAAGTCGATCTTCGTCCTCTGGGAGATGCAAATGTAGCAGGCAGATGGCTAAATTGAAGGGACAGCTACATCTGCGAAATCTCGCCGCCGAGCAAAAGAGGACCACTGACGACGGCTCCTCAGCTGGTGATCACCCTCGGTCTCGTCGCGGGATTCTTCACCTGCTATGGAACTTCCAGGATCGATTCGTCGTTCGCGTGGCGCACGCCCTTCATCGTCCTGTCGTGTCTTTCCTTCATGTTCTCCGCGGCATCGACCCTCTGGCTGGTTCCTTCTCCGCGATGGCTGACCCTCCGTGGCCGTCGCGCGGAAGCGTCCGCTGCCTGGGACCTCCTGGAAGTCGGCCAGGCGGAGCGTGAGAAGGCTGAGGATGAACAGAGCCGGGGAGCCATCGTCCTTGAACAGATGCAGGGCCCTGCTGCTGCAGACACCACCACCACCACCACCACCACCATCATCGTCGACGCTTCCAACGGAGAAGGTGATGTTGCTGCTGTTCCCCTGCGCAGTAGTACCCAGGACCCTGATACCAGTGGTAAACATGGCTTCTTCAGTGTCTTTGCTCGGGATGTGCGCACGCGGACCGCTCTCGCGGTTTTCCTGATGGGCATGCAGCAGCTCAGTGGCATCGATGGCGTTCTCTACGTACGTGATCCTGTTCTATATACCTTAGGATTCATTCTGACCTGAAAATAGTACGCCCCTCTGCTCTTCGAACAGGCCGGCCTGGCCTCGTCGGAAGCCTCCTTCCTCGCCTCGGGCGTCTCCGCCATCGTCATCTTCAGCGTGACCATCCCGGCGCTCATCTGGGCGGACAAATGGGGCCGCCGCCACAGCACCATCTACGGCGGCATCGGGCTCAGCATCACCATGTTCCTGATCGGCGGGCTGTACGCGGCCGACGCCGTGCACGGCACGTCCGGCGCCGGCCGTTGGGTCGTCATCGTCTCCATCTACGCCTTCGCCGTCATCTTCAGCGTCACCTGGGCCGTCGGCATCAAGGTCTACGCAGCGGAGATCCAGCCGCAGCGCACGCGCGCGGCCGCCACCAGCCTCGCCCACGGCAGCAACTGGGCCGCCAACTTCCTTGTCGCGCTCACCACGCCCGTCCTGCTCGCGCGCAGCAGCTTCGGCGCCTACTTCCTCTTCGGCGGGTGCACGCTGCTCACGGCCGTCGTGTGCTGGCTGTTCATGCCCGAGACGAAGGGCCGATCGCTCGACGAGATCGAGGAGGCGTTCAGGTGGCGCACGGTCCGGCCGGCCGGGTCGACGATCTCTTTCTCTTCGAAGCGGTTCTCGAGTGTCGTGAGGGTCGTGAGGGGGAAGCTGCTGGGGCGGACGCTGGCCGGGACGGCGGATATGATCGCCGCGTGAGCCACACACGCTCTCCTGGAGCCGTTTTTGTATATGTTCTTTATATCTAGGCGGTCCCTAGAGGGGGGTAGACTGGAAGTCTGCCACCTGGGTTAATGACGTTCTTATAGAAATTTCGGATTCTGCAGTTATTGTATGTTGTACGACAACACATCAATTTCGGATTTGAAGATAGTAAGAGTACGGCCTGGTCCGCGCGAACTTTATGACACGAAATGATGACGATAAATGTCATTCGATGTCCTGAAATGCTTGGAACTACTCACAGCCAATCTGGAATTTATGTTCTGCACTTACCAAATGGCACTATATTTTTAGATGACTTGAACAGCCATGAAGCTTTGATGATTATTATTATTATATACATTTGAATTTCCTCTTTCTTGAAAACCTTGCAAATTTCCAGACTTATGTAATGTAGCTAAGCTTTCGAGACGTCCCTTCCATATTTGCCTTAAATTCCCACATAACATAGTAGTATGTACTGTGCTATCTTGCCTATCGTGACGTTCATACCCAGTTGAACAGAACAAAGACTTGGTGGATTCAAAGAAGATAAATATAGCGATAAAATGTTTTTTTTCATCGCCTGTGGTGATCTCGCAGTAGTAGCTCAAACTAAGCACCTAACAAATCTCTATAGAGTCTGCCAAAATTACAAGGTGTGGCGATTTGTATGTCAAGCTTTTTACTAAGGTGGTGTAATGAAGTTAGAGGATCTCTTTTCGCAATGGAAAGAAAGAATTTGTATGTAACCCTGGAAAGCTTTCAATAGCAGGCAACAGAATTGTCCAATGAAGAGAGTGGTCACTATATCTGTCTGGATCAAACATCGCCAATAGTTAACTATATGGAGAATAAAAGAAGGAAAAAAAGTCCCTGCTAAGTTTACCTAAAAATCATCGACTGTATGAGGTCACCCCGCTGCCAGCATTTGCTCACCTACTACTCGTTGGCTAAGTACCTAGTATGTACCTTGCTGTCTGGTTCGTTGTTAAAACTCCGCGCCATCAGACACGGCGATTTTTGTGCAGGTTGGGGAAACCCCGGGGGGCTGGGCGGCACTTAGCCTGGGGTTAGGGCGTGCTGAAAGCCCCGGCCGTCGGGGAGTCTCCGAGTCGTGCTCCTCAACAATCTGGCAACAGCCAGCGGTACGAGCGAGTGCTACCAAAATGTCGTCAAGACGGTAATGACGATGCAAGAGGGAATTGCACTAACCTCAGCCATGTGGTAGGATTTAGATTCTTTTCTGTTTATGATTGATGCAGGCTTAGGGTAACCCTGGTCACACACACATCGATACGGTGTAGAATCGAGGGACCTCCCCGATTCTGACGGGACTATCTGCAATGGACAAATTACGGAGTAGACCGCTCCCCGTCCGACCCTGAACTCCCCGCGCTTGCGGGGACTCCGCGAGCTTCTCCAGTTAAAAGGGAGAGAGACTGCTCGGATTTTCTTTGTGGGTGCCTGCAACACCCCGAACTTCGAAGCCAGATCGACTGCTTCACCTGTGAATATGGCGGTGCTTGAGAATACGAAGGCGCATGAAAAGATTGTCGAAGACATTGAGGGTGCTGTTTATGTATGAAGACATACCTACGCTCATATCTGGTTGCACTCCATTCTAACCTCTCCGGAGAAGTCCTCCAGTCAGGATGGTGCAGACACAGCAGACAGGGGTCTCGCCATCACTGCCAGCACCAGCGAAAAGGCCCTGCTCCGGAAGCAGGATCTGAGGATTGTGCCGCTTTCCGCGGCCATTTATTTACTTTGTTATCTGGATCGCAGTAATATCGGTAAGACCGCAATTGATACTCAAGTATAATCCAAGTTTCCGATAGACGTTGTTCTTACATTATGAAGGGAACGCAAAGGTTCTCAACGCCGATACGCATAATGACCTGTTGTCGGAAACAAACATGACCTCGTATGAGTATACGTAGGTGTTTTGCTATTATCTTGGGATCATGATGGAGAAGCCAATCGTGACGAGGGACAGGATTGCTCTGATGGTCTTTCTGATCGCTTACGCGCTCTTTGAGGTGCCTTCAAACTACTTCTTGAAGAAACTGAGACCGAGCGTATGTCAGCACATTTCCATCATTCTGCCAGTGGTGAACATGCTAATCCCAAACCAGCGATGGATCGCGTTCCTCATGTTCTCATGGGGCGCAGTGACTATGGGTCTGGGCGGAGCGCACAACTACGCCCAGGTGACGGGGATCCGGTTCCTCTTGGGCGTAATGGAGGCCGGTCTTTTTCCCGGTCTCGTGTTCTATCTCACCTTCTGGTATCGGGCGTCTGAGCGCTCGATACGGGTTGCTCTCATTCTGGCATCTGCGACGCTTGCTGGCGCTTTTGGCGGTGCCATCGCGTACGGAGTCGGGCACATGAACGGCGTCCACGGGCTCTCTGCCTGGCGCTGGCTTTTCATTATCGAGGGCGCTCCGTCCTGCGCTTCTGCGCTTCTTGTGTGGTTCTTCCTGCCTGATTACCCGGAGTCCGCGAGCTGGCTTACTCCCGAGGAAAAGGAGCTTGCGAAGGAAAGGCTGCGACTGGAGGGATCCAAGGGGAATGCGCGGGCGATGTCTTGGGAGGATGCGAAAGCTGTTTTGACCGATTGGCGTTTGTACGCACATTATGCTGTACGTGAGCTGCGGTGCGCAGTTGCCATGTCATGAAACTGATTGAGAGACAACAGGTCTACTTCGGGATCTCGACGCCGTTTTCTAGTCTTTCCCTCTTCACGCCTTCCATTACCGCTGGTCTCGGCTATTCCAACCTGCGAGCCCAATTGATGACCGTTCCACCGTATGCCGTTGCCTATGTGGTGACCGTTGCGGTTTCGTGGTCTGCAGACCACTTCAATGCGTATGTCGAGTCTTCCATTTTGGAAATAAGCACGCTGCTGACTGGGGTGTGACAGTCGTGGTCTCCATTCTGCCGTGTTCTCTTTCATAGGCGCGATGGGCTTCCTCGCGTCCGCTGTCCTGCCAGCTGATGCTTATCTGGTAGTTAGAAAGAGAAACCATTTACTTTAATCAAAAGAGATGAAAAAAGTCTAACTGGCACCCACTAGCACCGCTACGGCTGCCTCATCGTCGCCGCCGGCGGCGCCTTCGCCTGCATCCCCCCGCTCCTGGGCTGGCTCTCCTCGAACCTCCAGTCCACCGCGGGCGCGGGGCTCGCCATCGCTCTGAACGTCTCCTTCGGCGCGCCCGGCCAGATCGTCGGCGTGTGGATCTACAAGGCCCACGAGGCCAAGAAGGGATACCCGACGGGCCACTGGACGAACGCTGCGCTGCTTCTGTTCGTGAGTGCGGGTTGCGCCGGGCTGAGGGTTTATTATGCGTGGCTAAATCGGAGGGGGAGGGGAGGGGCGGATGTTAAGGCTTTTGCCTACTGATTACCTACTTACTTAGTCAATATATATCGGTAGGCACTTGACTTTGAGATTGTTGGGTTGCAAGAGACGGATTGGGTGGTTCTTTGCAGCGGATGTTTGCTGCAGTTGCGACAGAGGATGCATGATACTGGTACTAATTTCGGGACTATCTTATACTGAAGACTAGATTATACTAACAATGTTCATACATCAGACGAGTATAATCATAACCGGACACAGAACAGGAACGCTCGCGTAGTGAATGTATCAATATTTTGACTTGAACTTTAGAGAGCGCGCTAGAGGAAGGAGGGAAGGCATAATGCGGTTACGATTTCTACCAGGAAATTTCACATCGCTAAATGCAATCTCTCTTTATAAGCTCTAAGATGTGGATTGACACGTCTGACATTCACCTTAATCTTTTTCCTGAGTAGTCTGCCATAACAATATTGGGAAGAAAGATGTATAATTAAACCTGACAGTTCTGAAGGATAATTGCTCCTGGGCATCTCACAGCATTACCGCGTTCAGTAATCTGCTCCCATAACCTTACAGAATACATAGAAGGATGACGGAAAAAGCTCACACCCCCAGCCCATCCACCTTTCGGCGAAAGGTGGGCAGGGGGAGGGGTGCTACGAAAACCCCGCCTTGCTTTGTGGCGGGCAGGGTTTTTCCAACCCCGAAGCTCAGGATTCATCTGGTGATGTTAGCAGGGATTATTGGTAATGACCGCACCGCTGTTGCACCATCGCCCCCTCCGGGATTCGAACCGGGGACTCCTATAGGATCCCAGCACAGGGAGTTTGGGCTGTTTACCTGCTGCTTGCAGGTGAACCGCCCTAGCTCACTGAGCTATGGGTTCCCGGTTTTGTTGTCAGGGTGAGCTGAAGTGAAAATATATGCATGGTTTGGGGGAGGGCTCCCGGGAGCGCGTGCTGGGGGAGCTTGGGGAGGAGGTATTTTTGCTCCCAGGATACGGCAGCAACCGCTGGCCTTCCGGATGAGATTTTACTGCAAAAAAAATGTGTATTACCGTCCCAAGTCTGCGAACGGCATGAAAAGAGAAAATACTTGTTTCAACTGTCTAGAACCAGACAAGTCAAAGCTTCTATATACTCCGCACAGCTAATTACCTAATTTGGAAATATGGGTCTCAGTCCCCGGATGGTGCCTGATTACATAATAAAATGACTCAGCACTGCAAACATCGCAAACTGCAGCTTTAGTCGCGGATTATTATCCTCAGGTCCAAACAACATATCGCCATACTTACAGCGAACCTGCTTAATTGGAGATAATTCTGTGTGGTTTTTTGGATCCTTAATGCTATGTCTTTTAAATAATACTTTACTTGTTTCCAGAACCTATAGAGCTGTGCGTCCAACATCACCACGTATCCAAACCCCCTTCGTTGCCCCGCGCGGGGCCCAAGTCGCAACAATGTCGTCGACAACGAATACGCGCAAGCCGATGCCTTCGGCATTGAAGTTTGACATAGTGGCAAAATGCTCGGTATGTGTTGATCATATCCGTGTTAGAATAATTCCGACGATTTTTTGGTTTTCTGCAACGCAGAACGGCTATGTATCTCATCTAATCAATGTAATCTATTTGCTTTGCAGACCACAAAAGCCCGCGCCAGCTTGCTTCATCTCCCGCATGGTACGGTTCCTCTTCCCGTGTTCATGCCCGTCGCAACGCAGGCCTCTCTGAAAGGTCTCACGCCGGAGCAGCTCAAGCAGACCGGGTGCATGCTCTGCTTGAATAATACGTACCATTTGGGTCTGAAGCCTGGGCAGGCGGTGCTGGACCAGGTGGGCGGAGCGCACAAGTTGCAGGGGTGGGATCGAAATATTTTGACGGATAGCGGTGGGTGGGTTTAGTTTTCTTTTTCCTTTCGTCCTCGATGTTAAGGTGTCAATGGAGAGAGGGGCTGAAAGAGAAATAGACTATGCTGCTCCACAGAGGATTGATATACTAACATGCTCTGTTCTAGATTTCAAATGGTCTCCCTGCTGAAGCTTGCAAAGGTCACGGAGGAAGGAGTTCGCTTCCTCAGTCCCCATGATGGGACTCCCATGTGCGTTCTGATACTTCCTCTGCCTGACAATAGGAAGCCTGTAAGAAGCTAACCTCCCGTAGGCTCCTCACCCCTGAACACTCGATTTCCTTGCAAAACTCAATAGGATCAGATATCATCATGCAGCTTGACGACGTCATCGCCACTACATCACCAGACCACGCCAGGATGAAAGAGGCCATGGAGCGTTCTATACGGTGGCTAGATAGATGCATCGCTGCGCACAAATATCCCGAACGCCAGAATCTGTTCTGCATCATCCAAGGTGGTCTGGATCTGGATCTGCGGAGGAAATGCTGTGCGGAAATGGTCGCGCGGGATACACCGGGCATCGCCATAGGCGGACTCTCTGGCGGCGAGGCCAAAGAGGAGTATTGTAAAGTGTCCGTATAATCATTTCTGTCATATGGAGCTTCTGGAGAATAATGCTAATAGCTTTGAACAGGGTTGATACATGTACCGGCCTTCTTCCTGAGAACAAACCGAGATATGTCATGGGCGTTGTAAGCGTGACCTCCATTTTCACCACATCGTGTATAAGTTGACAATTTTTAGGGATATCCAGAAGACCTCCTTGTGTCCGTTGCACTAGGTGCAGACATGTTCGACTGTGTCTGGCCGACTAGAACGGCGGTAAGTCGTACCCAGTGGAACAAAGTATGAATTACAAACTTGATATCTGATGATGAAACCACCAGCGCTTCGGCAACGCAGTGACATCGTTCGGTACGCTAAATCTCCGCCACTCCTCCTACGCATACGACTTCTCTCCCATCGAGGAAGGATGCACATGTGCATGTTGCCGTCCCAAAGATCAAGGAGGCCTAGGCATCTCGAGGGCATACATCCACCATCTCGCCGCGAAAGAGACTGTTGGCGCTCATCTGTAAGTGCGAGCTAGATACAATCCAAAACCTATTACATACTATGTATCCCAGCATTCTAACCACGCGCGACACGCAGACTTACCATACATAACGTCCACTACCTCCTCTCCCTGATGGGATCCGCCCGTCAGGCAATCATCGAGGATCGATTTCCAGCCTTCCTGCGCGAGTTCTTCTTGAAGCTCTATGGCGATAAGTCCAAGATTCCGGGGTGGGTAGTCAGTGCGCTGCGTGGCGTTGGGGTGGATCTGTTGGCAGAGTAGGGCAGATCACCCTGTATATGTTCTGGATTAGGCGTTTCACAAACGTTGGTATTGGATACGGCGCTGGCAGAGACATCAAGGCTGGTCGCAATGCGCATTGAAACGGTGTTGGCAGGTGGCATGGTGAGCAAAGATGTTCTGAGGTCTGTGTAGTTGCTGATTACTGGATCGTGATAGGTGCGGTACACCTAAGTAGGGCGTTTCCGTTTGTTATCTATTAATAAAGTCTGTTCAATAGTATGGCCTGGCTTACAGGGATTATGTTTCCTCTAAAGGATCCAGTATTGCGCAAATTCATCTTGACTACCCAGGTAGGAACTAAAGTATACAGTCTTCTCCATATGTGGAGCTCTCCTTGCCGAGAAGAACCGTCCCAGACGCAAGGGCCTTCCTGATAGGATGCCAATCTTCATGGGATCTCATCAAGAAATCGTGACAATGAAAGACACTGAGGCTGATTCTCCTCAACTCTTAACCTGAGCGTATCTGTAGATGCATACCAAGTCTTATGTAGGTCTTCTAGTCAATTAAGCAGTAGTTTTGAAGCACTGTCTGTCCGTGTAGGGTATCACCAATTATCATAGCTTTTCTTGACAACGGTGTGTTTGTCGACAGCAAAAATACGGCCCAACCAACACCAAGCAGCTCCAGTGACTCGAGAGACAGTTCGAAAAAGGAGGAATAATACTCCTTGTAGAATGACCGTCACCATTGTCAGCTTCGGCGACAGACAAGCTGGTGGAGCATCTGTGCGCAGCATAAGCCTCTTGCTGACCAAGAACGGCACTGAGATGAAGCACGTGACCACCCGCGGCGCGTCGCGTACAGCGCGCGGTCCAAGATGGGAAAACTCGAGATCCTGCCCGCTCATCTTCGACTGCTTGTGCAGCAGCAACACCATCAACGACCTCAATCTGCTGCACGATCCCATTGCTCTGCACATTGCAGAAAATGGCACCTTCCGCAGTGTCTCCAGACCCCTCCCTGCCCGTCCTCGGGCCCCCTAAGGACGCAGAGGGCAACTCGACCGAGCCACAGCCTACCGCAACGACGGAAACGACCCCCTCTCCAACACCTCCTCCCCACGACCCCTCCCATGAAGAACATCAGTATCTGAATCTGGTCCGGGAGATCATCGCCAAGGGCGAACACCGCCCGGATCGCACGGGCACGGGCACCCGCTCCATCTTCGCGCCCCCGCAGCTGCGCTTCTCCCTCTCCAAACCTGGGCCGACGCCTGGCTCCGACCCGATTCCCATCCTGCCCCTGATCACCACGAAGCGCGTCTTCCTCCGCGCCGTCATCGCCGAGCTCCTCTGGTTCATCTCCGGCTGCACGTCCTCGATCCCGCTCTCCGAGGCCGGGATCAAGATCTGGGACGGCAACGGCAGCCGCGAATTCCTGGACAGCGTGGGCCTCTCGCACCGCGAGGTCGGCGACCTGGGCCCCATCTACGGTTTCCAGTGGCGGCACTTCGGGGCCGAGTATGTCGACGCCAAGACGGACTACACGGGCCAGGGCGTGGACCAGCTCGCGGACGTGGTGCGCAAGTTGAAAGAGACGCCGTACGATCGCCGGATCATCATGAGCGCGTGGAACCCGGCCGATCTGAAGAAGATGGCCCTGCCGCCGTGTCACATGTTTGCCCAGTTCTATGTCTCGTTTGCGCAGGGAGAAGAGGAGGAGACGGCTATCGGGGAGGAGAGGAAGAAGCCCAGGGGCACGCTGTCGTGTCTCCTGTACCAGCGATCCTGCGACATGGGGTTGGGTGTCCCGTTCAACATTGCCTCGTACGCGCTGTTGACGCATATGCTCGCCCACGCGACCGATCTGAACCCGGGCACGCTCATCCATACCATGGGCGATGCGCACGTCTACCTCGACCATATCGATGCCCTGAAGGAGCAGCTGACGCGCGAGCCGACCCCGTTCCCTGAGCTCAGGATCAAGCGCAGCGACCGGGGCAGCGGAGTGATCGACGGGTGGAAGGAGGAAGACTTTGAGGTGATCGACTACAAACCGCACAAGCCAATCAAGATGAAGATGAGCGTCTAGTTTTCGCCATTGGACGTCCTTTTACTGTTCCTTTTCTGATGCATTTTTGGGTAGTTGGGTCATTATTGTTTATGATACCAATGTTAATGATATGTTGGAATGAGACACTAGTCCTCAATGGGCAGTCCTTTGGTTAGACACTCCTGTACATACAAAGCTTTCCCTCCAGAGACTGTATGGGATGTATCTACCAGTGATCTTAAACTCCAGATGTGCTGTCGGCGCTTAACGTTAGGATATGATAGGGATGATATGACAGTAAGGGATAACAGAAGAGCTTCCTTCCAAATGATATCACCAAAAAGTACACACGGGGTATATATACAGACACATGCAAACGCTCTGCTTTCACAGAGATGGAAACCAAAAATCAAAGTAACCACTGAAACAGACAGCATCCGCATCCCACACAAAGAAAGAGATTCGTCTATTTCCCCAAAAGCACACCCGCCCCTCTCATAAGAACGATCGTATGCCCCTGCTTCACCGGACCCTCACCAATGACGTCCGAAAACTCGAGAAACTGCCCGCTCTCGATGTGGAAGACGCGCAGCCGCGACTCCTCCCCGCCGCCGCGATTGTTCACGTTCTCCACGCGCAGCCGCCGCGCCGCGTCGTCGAGCACCCTGCCCACCTTCCAGCGCGAGTCGAAGAAGAAATCGCCCGAGGGCGGCTCCGCCTTCTGGGTCTCCGACGTCCCGACGACGTGCAGGTAGAGCCGCCTGTCGACGGGGATGTTGGCGTCGCCCTTGGCGGTCCGTTTCATGTTGTTGAGCTGCGATACAGTTGTAGTTTTCGGTTTCTGTGCTGTCAAGTTCGACATGGCCGTCGCGGTCTTGTCCTTCCCCCACTCGCGGACGCGCGCGAACATCGCGCTGAGGGCCTCCTTTGGCGCCGGGCCATTATTCTGGCCTGCGGGTCGCGCGCCCAGCGGGGTGAGCTTCGAGCAGTCGTGTTCCTCCCGGAGCCGGTGTTTGAGGCAGTATCGCCGGTTGCAGTTCTGGCAGTGCACGCCGGGGGCTGTGAGGGTGTCGATGAGGGTCTTGCAGGTCGGATGCGAGCACTGGTCCGAGTTGTAGACGGTGGGTTTCTGCGATGTAGACGATGACGATGATGATAACGTGCTGCCGCTGTTGCCATTAGCGGCGGCGTGTCTCCGTCGCGCCCATTCCCCGGCGTGTGTGCACTTGTGGGCGGTCTCTGTCCGGTGCTCGAGGCAGAACGTCCCCTTGCACGACTCGCAGCGGAACGGGAGGAAGTCGAGCTGGCGGCAGAATTCGAACTGACAGTTGCGGCCGATGGCTTCGAGGTCGTGCTCTGGAATCTGTGTGTAGGATTCCTGCTGCTGGTCGGGGTCGGATGATGTCCGGCCGTCGCCTTTGTAGATGGTGATGGCTGCCATCGTGACGTGGCGAGCCTGTCAGCAGTTGTTTGCTTAAAGCAAAATTAGAGAATGTAATTGCTCAATCGATTCAGTGAGCGGTATTAAAGAGAGAAAGAGGGACTTGAGCAGGCAGCTGCGCTGTCGTCAGCTGGTGGCGGGCTACCCTTAGTGTAGTCGGCGATCGCAAGCGCAGACGGAGATAGGTGAGATGGAGATGTAGCGAGATGTGGCGGAGCATGCGAGACACGCGGAGAAGGTTCCAGGCGGCGCCGTGGCGGGCGCTGGGTGCTTACCTAAGCGACCTCAGTCCTCTCTGGTAGCCGCCCCGTTACGGTTTAGCGCAACCTCAGGGCTCTTCGCTCTCATTTGAGGCCTTGGCGACCCCGAAATGGATCTTGACATCGGTTCCAGGTCGGGGTTCCAGAACCATCAGAGCCAGGCGGCGGGTTCTAGACCCGAACCGGAACCATGGTTTGAATCCGGGGTAGTGTGGCTGTCACGGTCAAGACCTGGACCCACAATCTTCACAAAATTCGAGATTTGCCTGGCGTTGTAATTCTGTCATCCTATAAAACACCGCCTAAATCAGCTGAGAAAAAGCTGAAAATTTGCGCGCTAGTTCCGCCACATTACGCGACACAGAATCCCAATTTGCGCATCGATCCCACGTGTGGCTGTCGAGATATACGATTCCACGACTCTGAACTCGCCGTCGCAGCGACCCGCGACCGCACGTGACAATCATCGCCAGAGTTTGGGTTTGTCTAGCCGCTTTAGGCTCTAGCTCGAGTCGATCAGGGTCCAGACCGGGACCCACAATCTTCACAAGATTCAGCACCTTGAAATTTGTCCCGACTGGACGCTGTGACAAAAATGAAGTACCCCTAAACGACGTCCAAAAAAGCCCAGATTTTGCGCGTATATTCCGCAATGTTACGCGACACAAGATGTCCAATTTGCGCATTCGCGCGACAAGTGGAAGGTGTGGAAGTAGGAATTGCGACGTTTTACGACCTCTTCCAGCGACCGCGACGGGCATCTTCAAAATGTGGTTCGGTCTAGCTCCTTTTAGCCTAGCTCAACTTCCCTGCATTTACCCCGGATCTTGGCGAACTTTAAATAGATTCCGCGGCTCTTCTCGAAGGCGCAGAGATCCACCGCACATTCCAGCCCTCGTGGAGTCGTCGCCCATGCACTGCGCTGAGAATCTTGGACACGTAACTCAACCTTCGCGATACTTTGCGACGGCCAGGCGGGCCGATCTCGATTCTAAGTCCTTCACATAAAGTTCTACCGCACGGAATAAGGGTTACGCATCCATTCCTGTGAACCAGAGCGGTCTAGAGGCGCGTCGCAGTACAGTTCAGGCTAATTAGATTTGGAAGATTCTCTACCAGAACCTTCTCGGCTATCGCCCGCAAATCCGTAACAGACGACGACGCAAGGTCGACAACTATGGATATGACGACGAGGAAGTGTCATATTATCATTACTAGCGCAAATAGACTGCTAGCTATTCTGAAGGACTATCGCTCCAAGGATCGTGATGACTACAAAATATGAAAAACTTGGGTATACACGGTCAAAAGTGGGATCCCTCCAAATAATCCTGCGCTCTGTGTGGGTATAGAAACAAATCAAGGGGGAAATCGAAGAGATCAGGGATATCCGACACAAAAACGGTACTGGGGGATAGAATCGACATGAAGCAGAACTCGAAATGAAAATGTTAAAACGAACGTCTGCACCAATGGTCCCAGCTTATCAGGATGATGATTTTGGTCTGATATCTCTATTTCCCTGCTGCTGAGGTGGACACTGCCAGATGCAGCAGATCGGTCGTTTCCCATCTGATGTTGATATCCGGTAGAATTGGCAGGTGAAGCGAAGGAAATGGGGCTGGTTGACATGAAGACCAGAAGTTGCCTACCCAACGGACGCTGGTGGGGACTGAACAGAAATCCGAGCGCATCACATCCTAAGAGGCTCCAGTGGTAAGTGGAGGTGACACCGTTTTCGAAATAGATCGCTGCAGCAGCTTCTCTGTCGTGGACAGCTCAGTGGTTGGGGCTCCTATGCCAGCAGCAGATGGTCCGTGCGACATTGTTTCCGTGTCAGATTTTGCGGAGGCTACGCTTTCAGCACTCCTCGCCTCACTAGAATGGTCCACAGCAGCCTGCTGAGGCTGATTTGATGCCTTGGCTGCCGATGACGTCTTAGTCGCCGACTTGGACACAGCTCCTTTGGCTGGCTTGGTGCCCGTGGACTTATTTGAAATTTTAGAGGCTGTCTTCTTCCGCTCCGCCTCCCGAGCTGCATTCTCCTCTGGCGACGGGACCTTCAATTTGATGTGGAGCTTCTGCACATCAGCAGTAAGACTCTCCATGACATCGTTCTTAGTATCTCCATTTGCCGATAAAGGTCTTTGCTGAGTTGGTTCAGAGTCCGTCCTGGTCCGATCTCCATCAACGGAGGGTGTTGCCGAAAAGGTGTTCAGATATGAGGATGGAACCTTGGGAACAGGAGGGGCCTTTTTCGGGCTAGTCGAGCCTTTGGAAGTTGGCCCGCGAGAGCCGCTTGTTCTTGCCTTGTTTATAGTATCTGTGACTGAAGATCTCATACTCATTGCTGTTGCTGGCCTCGCGCTCATCTGCTGTCTATTGCTTGCCACGCGGGATGGGGCCCTTGACGAATATTCTCCCACAACGGTCGAAGCGGTACTCAGTCTTCGGCTGGCTAGGGATGTACCATTGAATGGATCTGGTAGATCATTGAAGTCAGCAATAGTTGTCCTCCGACTGTTGCTTGAAGGAGTATCCAGTCTGGAGGTAGGTGGTAGGGACGATTTGGGCTTCCTTTCGCGGAGCTGCATACGTTTTCCGTCCGTTTCGGCAATTTCGGTGCCAGACTGACGCTCTCGACGAGCTCGAGTAGCTTCGGCGTTAAGATCCTCGGGCGTGCAACTCGTTGTCTGACGATCGCTTGGGATAAGGACCTTGGATAATTCATGGGCAGCGGTAGCCCAATCGACTTCGGGGAGGGGCGGAGGAATATGCGTATCTGGACCTGCTTGTGATCCATGAGATTTCCGATCCCGTGTTGGCGTAATGGCTTTAGCTGAAGATGATTGGGTCGGAGCAAAATAAGTAGGGCCAGTTTTCTCGCGAGGCTTGGGAGCCTGTGGGTGGGGGTTCACCAGAGCCTCCAATTCATCTAGCAGGGCCGGTGCCCACCACTCAGTCTCAAAGGTAACAACTTCATCGTCGTCGGTAAATAGCATTTGGTTCGCTTCGGCCAGCCCCAAGCGCCCAATCATTTCGGAAGCCAGGCGGCTCTTCTGGTTGCCATTGGTTACAGAGGTACTGCCTCGCGTATCTGCGAGGCCACAAAGGTGGCTGAGAACTCCGCTTATCAAGGCTCGATCGCTGTAACCTCCCTCAAGAACACTAATAACTCTACCACCGACACCAAGCCCTTCTTCCTCCGCCAGTCGTACAATATCCTCGGTAAATTTAGCGTAGAAATCCGTGGGTACATTCACCTTGTGTCTCTGCATCCCTGTGCCTTCCCATTCACTCGCGTCAAAACCAGCTGATATAAAAATGGCAGCCTTCGGCGGTGGTCCACTCGGGGAACTTGACAGGCGTTCAGTGTGGAATCTTAGAAAAGTGCGGGCCTTCTCAATCAAAATGGAGTATTTGTCGTTGTAGAGTTTCCAAAATTCAGCGGGCGTCTTCCACGGCTCTAAGTGAACGTTCCAGATGGACTGTCCATGCGCGTTGTCTATGCAGACGCTGGCATTGCGGACCTTGTCTTCTTCTCCCATTTCGCAAGGGTAGGAGTTGATATCATGCAGACTGAAGTAGCCAATTGCTGTCTTCTTATGGGGTGCGGCGTTCTTGGGGGAAGAAGCAGCTTTGCGATTTTGCTCCCAAGCAATTGCTTGCGACCCGTCCCCATGGTGAAGATCGAAATCGATAATCGCTGCATGTGTGAGGCCGTGCGTCATAGCAGCATGGGCAATGCCAACATGGACGTTGTTGATCCAGCAGAACCCTGACGGGTGGTCCGATGAACAGTGATGTCCCGGCGGGCGAATACAAACAAATGCACGTCGAGTCGAGCCGGACCCAAAAACTGCATCCACGCCTTCACACACTCCTCCCAAAGCACCCTCGAAAGCGTTGAGCGATTCGGAGCAGAGATACAGGTCGCCCTCGTGGAACTTTGGTGCGTTCGCAGAATCGTCCTTCCCAGAGCTTCGCGGGCGAACCAACTCCTTGCCGTTCAACGCAAGTCGGGCTTCTGCCGCATCACACATGGCCTTGAGATCATCCATCCACTTGGCCCCGTGAACATGAGTGACAGCCGGGGAGCTGAGATCCAGCGACCTTGACGTTTTACGGATCTGAAAGGGTGGCACGGGCAGGAGGCTCAAGTCGAGATCTGGATGGGGGGCAAAGAACTCACCAGCATGCCTCCTACCCATGCGAACGTACGCAGTAGCAAGACCCAACACAGCAGCGCGAATACGCTCCGGCCTCTCAACGACAGTGCTCAGAGCAGCCTTGGAGGTCCTGGGCCGTGAGAATCTGTGGCCGTAACACGCGTCCTGTATGACAACCAGGGTCTTCGAGTGCAAGTCCGCAGAAGCGTGCAATGCCATTTCCTTGCGGAAGTGCTCTGCCGCGATGGATGAAGCCGTAGGGGTGTACTGCTCTTCGGAAAGTGCCAGGCGAGATTTGGGGCGCATGTTCGCATTCAGGTTTGAGGAAGAGCGTTTGCTGGATAAACTGGGATGTGGAGAGGCCGCGCGCGCGCTACCGCTGTGATGGACCGATCGCAGTGAGCTCACTGATAAGCGTTTCTTCAAGGTGGGTGTCGACACTCGGCGGTCGTCCCTCAGGGAAGCGGTACTGGGAGTCCTCCGGAGCGCAGAGAAACTCCCAGACGAGGGGCCATGTCGCAGCTGGGAGGATGGCCTTTCTGGCATTCTGGGAGACAGAGACGGCGGGGAGACTGCTAAGGGTGATCCAGAGGCTGGTGAAAGGGAAAGCCGCCTGACACCCTCTGACGACCCGTTTGTTGTGGTAGGCGAGAGTCTTTCATGCGACCCCTTTCGCGCGTCCTGGGGGGTGTTGAGAGAACCATGACCCTGGCTGCGGCTCATGCTGGCAGCCAGATATCTGGCAGCGCCAGATGAAGCAAGGTACTCTCGGTAGAAACAGGCTGGCTGGCTCTATCCGGACCGGAGGACACATCGAGCATCAACACGACGGATCACAGGAGATGGAGAGGCTGGGGTCAGGGATGCGCGGTCGCGTCGGCGGGCCCGACAGGCGCCTCTTAGCGCTCCAGGCGCCGCTCCATGTGGAGGCGTCTCGGCCACACGCACGGCGCATCGTGGCTCCGGATCTGGCGCTTATCGCTCGATACCGCCACGTCGCCGATGCTCCAAAGCATCTGCCCCTCTTCAGACACAGGCCATCCTGCGCTTCACGACTGTCTCAAAAATTCTCCAAGGTGGACTTTGCTGAAGAGTGGTCTCCACCTTGTCTTTGACGATGTCCACATATTGATCCAATGATCTTGAACATCTGCATCCAAAAAATGAAGGAAAAACCCCGAAAATAGAACTATAACCCCGCCATATACGGACTCTTTTTCCCCTCCGGTTATTTGGCATGCCATTTATACCATTTCCTGCCGTTCTTCTCTTTCATCTTCTTCTTTGCCTTCTTTTCGGATATCCAGCTAGTCGTGGCATGTATGGTACAAAAGCACTGCATGTGGGTAGTCTCCGTCTTGATGCCAACACAACCGCCCCGGCGGTGGCCTGCGCAGTGGACCTTGTCCGTCACCTCCCGGCACTTGCACCACTCATAGATGGTGAGATATTGCCTGCACATTGCGATTGAATATTAGGACGTCGTTTCCGCGCTGTCGGACTTGCGGTCTGTGAGAGACTCTGACACGACTCGAGATCGCGGCAACAGAGCTTTCTGTCTTGTTGCTGGTGGGTTAAGCTGGGCGAGAACTTGCGCATTAATTGAAGTGCAAAATAAAGGGAGGACTTTCTGCTCCTCTTTAGATTATGTTCCAGGAAGGTGTGTGTCTTCGATCAATCCTGGTATCTCAATCAGACAAAGTTGGTGAGCTTCCCTGGCAAATATAGAGTAGATTTTCTTTTCAAGCTTCTTCGTTCTGACACTCCGTTCCAAGTATCAGGCTATTTAGTTGGAACCCGTTATTTCAACAATTCTTTGTTGTTGACAGGAAGATAAAATAAGTAACAGAACAACCCCCTCCTCACAAGATGAAAGGTATAGTCATGATTTCAGTTTGTTGACGTCAGCCTTAGCCGCATAACTATGAATTTCTTATGTTATGCGTCATACAAACTTTGGTCACTTGCACAGTGACAAAGAAAGTCTAGGTTTAGTATTCCACATATGGTCAAAAAGGGGCCGTCCAAACAATGGATTTTTGGTACCGAAAATCGTCTTGACCAGCGTCTGCCTCAAGCTTCTGGAAATGGATCCCGCGTGCAGAAGATACAAAATAACCAGCTAACTGCACAGGGTGCATCCTTTGTACATACCTTTTTTTTACTGTTTCCATGTCTTTCTAGTTCATTTTCCGACTCTCCTACAAGGTGCCCTAGGTCTACACACTCTGTACTCAAAGAGCCATCTCTACAACGGCACCCCTTTCATTCAAGTTGTTCATCGTTTCCACACATACACATGTATAGAGATACTGACCTCAGATCTGAATCTCGGAGAATATCGCATAGGCCATCACAGCTCCTACTATGACCCCTAACGCCATCATTATGACGAGTATCAACGCCGACACCGCGGTATCAGTTTGCTGTTCTGGTGTCTCTGTCTCCGCATTGAAATGACCATTGATATCTTTGTCGACGGTGTCCTCGCGCAGAGGCGCCAGGTAATCATCCTTGATGGCGGACACATCGTTGCCAGAGTCTAGGTCAGTGTCGCCGGCGCGGCACGGAGCGTAGGCGGTTTCCAAGGATCTGAGAAGGTGTTCCTGATCGTCTTCTTCAAATGGGTGTGTCGGGGTCGGGGCCCAAACACGAATGTCAGGGGTAGGAATCCGGGAGCTCAAAGTGCTGGAACAGCTGGAGGCAGAGGGGCTATCTGAGGGGTTTGAAGGGGTGTACACTCGGAATTTGGTTATCTTTGTTGAATCTCTTTGGTTCTTAAGCAGTAGAATGCTATGTTAGTCCTGTAGCTCCAAGTTGGGAGTGTACTTTGTCGATGAGTCTGAAAGATATGTCGACAGGATAGGTGAGGATAAAAATTAGCAAAGAAGCGGCACAGATAGCGCTTTTATACCTCTATACAAGGCATAATATATTGAAAATTGTTCGGGTTGTTTCATTATCCACCGGGTTTCCCTTAAAGAATTTACCATTCTTTGTTCCCATAAGTAACGATATTTGTAGCTGTCAGAAAATTCGACATTGCCATGCTTCCAAGTCCATTCTTTATGTGCAGGGAGTTTCGGGTCCTTTATTGAATAACGGAAAGCGCCTGGATCCGATTAGTCCCTTCATTCAATATGAAGGTCTCAAATAACCGTCTTAGAACAGCTTGTCAGCTTCAATCAGAAACCTCGTAGGACGCAAACAATGATCTTGGAACTGGAAAGAACAACTAGACCCGAGAAACAATACATATCCTGCAAGGATAATCGGGAGTTTTCTTGTTTTGTCAAGAGCAGAAAGGCATTGCAAACACCTTGAAGACGAACAAAGCACCCAGGTTAGGATAGTACAACTTAGCAGATAGCACTATCCCAAGTGGGATAGAAGGATCCAAGGAATCATAGCATGGAGTTAGAGGGGAACTTCTGAAAATCACAGACATGTAACATTCCATTGACATTCTGGAATTTCTTTCCGTAACAGATAATGTACGTTGTCGACAGAGAAAAAGGGATGACGTCCAAGGATGCTGTTGCTGAGCTAAGTAATTCTACAACAAAGCTCGAGACAAGATCTCGACCTTCCGCACTTTAAGAGATCTCGGCTCGATCTGATGCACGTGACCAATGCGTCACCGCGAGCATCTACTCTGGAGATCAATTGCTTTCCCGCGAACGGGCTGGAAGCTCACCAATCGACTGTATGATTATTATTATATTCCCTACCATCACGACTACATCACCTTATACGCGACGATCAGCTTTACGCTGACCTGTGCGCGATTTTGACGCAATTGCCGTCAATCCTATCAGTGGACCATTAATCGACAGCGGAACGAGTTCTGCAATGACCGAAGCAGAAACAGACGCAATCCCCTCCACGACCACCGACACAACAACAATAATGACTGCCTCCCCGACCCGCGCCTCCACCCTCATCTCCAACCTCTCTGCCGTCACCGCGCGCATCGCCACCGCCTCTGCCAAATCCCCCACCCCTCGAACAAAACCCGTCCGGCTCGTCGCCGTCTCCAAGCTCAAGCCCGCCTCGGATATCCTCGCCCTCTACAACCCGCCCGCCTGCCACCTCCATTTCGGAGAGAACTACGTACAGGAACTGCTCGAGAAGTCGCGACTCTTGCCGCCGCAGATCCGATGGCACTTCATCGGCGGACTGCAGTCGAATAAATGCGTGACGCTGGCGCGGGACGTGCCGGGCCTTTGGGCTGTGGAGAGCGTGGATACGGAGAAGAAGGCGAGTCTGCTGGATAAGGGTTGGGGGGAGCGGAAGGTTGAAGGGGAAGGGGACGGGGAGAGCAGACTTCGCGTCTATGTACAGGTGAATACCTCCGGTGAGGAGAGTAAGTCGGGCGTCGAGCCTGCAGCGGCACCCGCCCTGTGTCGGTTCATCCGGGAGAAGTGTCCACGGTTGAAGCTGCAGGGCTTGATGACAATTGGAGCGATTGCACGATCCAAGGCTACGACACTGGAGACAGAAAACGAGGATTTTGTTTGTTTGAGGGATACGCGAGACAGGGTCGTTAAGGAGCTGGGTCTGGAAGGCGACGATGCTGAGTTGGAGCTGAGCATGGGTATGAGTGAGGACTTTGAAGGCGCGATCGCCTTGGGCAGCGATCAGGTCCGCATTGGAACTACGATCTTTGGTGAACGACCACCAAAATCAGAGGCAAAGGTTGTGGGATGAGCTGGCAGGGCTCGTAAGGCAATGGGTTGCAAAAGTATTGTGAAAAGAGCAGATGAACGACCCCGAAGACACCTCGCTTCACATTAATACAATTCAAAAAAGAGGTATATACAATGGACCAGAGATGATGGTCAAAGAAGCACGTTCAGAAAACGTGCGAATGCCCCTCCAAGGAACAGCAGCCGAGAAGGACAAAAGAAAAGATTATAATCCGTTCAAAGGAAAAAGGGATGATCGCTACCGTGATTAGATTTCTCCGAACTTTTTTTTCGTTTTTCATGCGAGAAATTGTCATCGGTCGCCATGACCGTTATCCACTGGTATGCCCTGTGAAAGTTTCTGCTCCATCTGTTTGACAAGCAGCTGCGGGACTGTCTCCTGAGTCGCCCGGATCGTTATACGGTACATCTACAACTCCGAGATTAGTATCCTTTTCTTCATGGTCCGTGAAGAACACAATAAGCTCACCTTCTTTTCATAGTTTGGCTCAAGTCTCAGTAGACAGCCCGTCTTTCCGCCTGCTGCATGGTAAACGGCGCATCCAACAAAGTTCTTTGGATTTGGATCAACCGCGTCGAGGATCTTCCAGTTAAATCCCTCCACGATTCTGCGTGTGAAGGTTTCGTTCATTGATCGACCCTTGCCCGTAATGCCAAAGGTGCTTTGTGCCTCCAAAGGAGGTCCGCCGATCTGCCTCCACCGCTTAAAGAAGTCTTCGGTGGACAATGTCGATGGTTCCATATATCTATGCATCAGGATCGGTAGTTGCAAAGTGTATGCCTGAAGCGCTCCTGCGAGGTAAGATATTCGGATGGTGGGTGCATCCGCAAATGGTCCATGAGCCTCGAAAAGTAGGGTCTGCTGCGTTTGGCCCGCCGCGGGAACAGATGGCTCTGGTAGGTTCTTAGTGTCGATCTTGAGATTAGGAGCAGAACGGTTATCTAGGGTCGTGGTGAGTGACCCAATCGAATATGAAGACTTATTCGTGAAGTAGAGTTTTACGACACCCAGATGTACACGGAACTCCGAGCGGAATCCTACTTGAATCTGAGCATCTTCGAAGAGAACTCCCTCGTCACCAAAGTACAACCTATTGTACCCAATTTCCCAATCGGGGGTAAGGTGAGCGGCGCTGGCCAAATTCGGGGGTGGATTAGAGCTGCCGCTCAGGTCGAGCCCAGCGAGATCCTCAGTAGCAGAGCCCTTTGCCACTCCATTCGTGCCATTTGTGCCATTGACAAGATTCGTGAAGGTACGCTTCAATCCAGGGTTCTGGGCCATCATGATCTCCTTTTCATCGGCATTCGCATCTTTTCCACCCACAACCCATGTTCTCTTGTCGGTTGTGCCAGCAGTCTTCTGGTGCAGACGGGACAATAGTATGGACGCCCTCTCAGGAAATGGTGGCATCTCATCGCAAACCGTTCGAAGGAGATCATCTGTTGGTAGGGTAGCCAGTGAAAGATACTCGAACGCTCTTTGCTGCAACTCAGGGTCCGGAGAATGTGTGTAGAGTCGGAATATTTGCAGCAACTGCGGCTTGATCTCGGGGAAAAGATTAACAAACTTAATGAACGATGAGAGGATCATCGCTCGCGTGTTATCAGAGCATGAGAACATCTTCGATTGCAAAGCCAAGAACTGCTCTATAGGACTGCACCCCTTATTGTCTGCAATCAGATGTCCAAACTCGCCTAGAACGTAGCTTCCGACTTTCACCAAAGTGTCGTGACAGTCACCTTTAAGGTACTCAAGCAGGTTCTGTGCTGCGTAGGCCTGGAGTTCCTCATTGTTGGTGACGACTTGGATTACCCGTTGCCAGACCTCGTCGCTGACGTGATCACCGGCTAAGGCAATAAGCTTTAGAGATATGTCGATGTACCATTGCGCATCAGTTGCATACTTCTCCGTGAGGATGGCCACCTTCAACACCATCTCCTCTCGGATCGCATAGTCCGCATTCTGCAGGTACCGCAAGAGTTCATTGACAATCGGACGCGCATTTGACGTGTCGCACATACTGTAGATGAGATCGAGCCCTTTACGCCGTACACTGATATCGCGATCTCTCAGAGAACCAAGGATAATGTTCTGATGTTTCTTAATAGGGTCAAGGGTCTCCGCCCTAGCGGCGAAATGCGTCATAGCCTCGAGACCAAGGTAGCGAACGTTGGTCTCCCGAGACTGTATGTATTTACCGAGACGTGACGAGATTTGCATCATTAGATTATGCTCCGTGTCGAGATGAATTAGAAGATTGATGGCTTCGAAAAGGACGGCGTTCTGAGCGTTGTTCTGTTGGACATTCTTGGGCGTGTCGCTAGCCGAATGAAAAATTTTTTGCAAGGACTCTCGAATAATCTCACGCACATGGGTGTCCTCTGCATCACATTAGACTATGGGAAACGACCGAAAGAAAGATGTTGTCGGCGTACCAGAAGGCGGGTAATACTGAAGCAACCGCAGCAGCTTCACCTGTATCCAAGGGCACGGGACTTGATAGTACAGGTAGTCCGGAGATATCTCTTTGTCCACCACTATCTTCTTTAATCTGTGGGCTGCCTTGACATAGCTGCCTTTGTATTGTTCTGGTTTGTCCTGGACCAAGGCCATGACAAGAGAGGTCACGGAGAGACAAACCCCCATGTCTGGATCATCCATGAGAGAAATTATACGTTCCGCCCATTCGTTTTGTACTATGCTTGGGTTCTTGCGGTATAGACGGAGGAGGGTTAAGGCGGCCTTCTTCTTGACGAACGCTTTCGAGGTCCTACAGAACGTTAGAAAACCGGTAAGCCAGCACGAGAATGGAGACTCACGGTGAGATCAGGAGTCTATGGACATCGGCGCCAAGGGCTTCCCCCATCTCTTTGCCTCCGATATTCGCAACGGCATGTAGTGCCAAGCAGTTGTTCAATTCGTTGTGGTCCAGCAAGTCCTTTCGGATGCTGTTGACAACGAGGTGTAGCAGCTCATGCTGCTCGTGCAGAAACAATGTGACAGCCAAGTATCCAATCTGCTTCTCAGAGTACTTAGTGGCCGAGATCAGGTTGACAGCTTCCAAGTGTCCAAAATCGACGTCGTATCCTTGTATGTAGACATAGAGCAGCTTGCAGACATATTTCTTCTTCTGGTAGCCGTTCAAGTTTCCGTCCTTGAACTTCTGCCGGATATTTGCCAGCTCCTTGTTGATGCGCTTTTCCTCCAGCTCACGCGCCCTCGCATTTCGCAGGTCCGCGATGAACTGGACCAGTCCTCGCATGGAAGACATGTTGGCGGTCTATAGCAATGTATGTCAATTGCTCGAGCGAAGTTTTCCCGTCCTGTCCAGACACAGCACGTCCTGCTGAGCTATTTACAGGCGATCAGGCAACCATAGCTCTCTTCAACAATGCCCGTATCGCGACACCAGCATTACGGGGCTGCATAAAGGGGTTCCGCAAAGCAGGTCGGAGGACTCGACACGATAGGGGGTTCCGTAGATTGTCCCGATGGATGCAATCAGCGACGGAGAATCGGGAAGGGCGGGAAATCCATCTCAAGGCGTCAGGACGGCAGATATCGACGGCTAGGGTTGGCAAAGTGGCAGGGCAAAGAGTGGTTGAAAGATGTGAAGCTGGCGCGAGCTCCGAACTCCTGATGATCCTCGAGAGGCCGGCGGATTTCCTGTCGTGAGCCGTCGCGCTGCCAGGTCCACCACTTGGGCGGTTCGGCGTCGATCCGCTCCAGATCCGCGGTAGGCCAGCGCTTCTGGAACAATGTTGATGCGCGCCGCCGATAGCAGCGGACGCGCACACGGTCCACAACTAATAACGAGGGTCGGAGGCCCATGCCTTGTGTCCTCGACGCTTAGTGAAGCTCTCATTGCTTCCTCCTTGTTAGCTTCGTCATTGTCACTGCGCCAATCAATTGTTGCTCAGCCGTTTGATGAATACTGCAACGCGCTCTCAATTCGTTATGGGCCCAGCTCAAGTTAACGAAGTCTACAAACAGAACGATGACGTGCGATACGCCGAAGCAGTGGATAGTCCTTCTATTGGACCAATGGCAAGCTACTATGCATTCTCCAGCTGTCGAGTGAAACGTCGACTCCGTCCCATCAGTCCTGGAGCTTTGATTCTCATCAAGCAGACAATATACGCAGACTATATGAATAGAGTCAGCCGGCGCTCGATCCCCGGAAGGAATTCTCCGGGTCCCATTCTGTGTCACTGCCAGAGAGCCTAGGTATCTGTGCTTAAGCTTGACTTCTCCGGACAGACACCATGGGAACCCACCAATCCTTGTGCCGTGCATGGGGGTCGCTCTCCATGCCCATCGTGTTAGCGTCCGGATTCCTGCGGACCCTCGTGATATAACTGTTGATGCACTCTTAACAGGGCTAATTGACTATTCAAGGGTCCATTCTGGCACACCCCACGACAGAAACCGTAGCTTCAAACCCTCGTTGTTCTACGTCGAATGCTAATGTCTCGGGTCGACAGCGCAGAGATATTCTCGTGGAGCAGCCCAAAAGAGAAATATCGTCATTAGCAGCTAATATATAGTTCAAGAGATCCCAATCCAACATCTCAAACAATTATAAAGTCCCAGGCCCTGCATATTCATACATATGCTTCATCCAAAGAGCAGTTCTATTTCGGAAGAATGTTGAAACGAGGAGCACCCGCTATCTTCGTGGTCAGGTCGACTTCAAGTACCTCGGTAGCTGTGTCAATCACGCCTTGCCTTTCGCAAGTGCAAGACTCTGCGGCAAGTTATATTAGCATACTGCCGATGCATAGATCCAGACAGCTCGTCACATCTCAATTCCCTGATGAGCGTGATATGACATCATAGGAAAGGGTGAGAGGAGATGCCGGCAGGTTGCTAACAGCAAGTGAGAATTTTCACCAAAAGAATAAAACGTGGCATACCGTGAGGCCTTCTGCCACATGGACAGGTCGCTCCCTTCACGGGGCGATTCTCAGTTGCTGCCCGCTCACAGGTACATTGTCCGGCGGGTCGGATTCCTGCAAGGCGACCCTGTCAGCAACCGCCAGAGTGGCCATACAGTAGCAGGAGCGAAGCGATACTCACTGCAAGAGCATCTGGCGCCTGAGATGGTGTTCTCCTCTGGGGCCTTCTCGCATGTGCAGTGGAGCGCTGCCTCCTTGCCGCAGGAGCATCTTGCCTGCTTAGCACAGCAGCATCCAGCATCCCCGGAGATGTTGCAGCAGGTAGACGGATGCATCTTCGCGGTGCTGTTCAATTCAATGGCTTTGCGATTCGAGTCTGCAGTCTCGTTTCAAGGTGTTACGATGTGTGTATGAGATAGATTTAGCACGGAGATAATCGAATGCCTTTTTATTTCCAAGTAACGAAACGCGAAGACAATTAGATTCTCGAATTTCCAGAGACAAAGTGATTCTGAAAGAAAAAAGAAAGAAAAAGGAACTACAATTCCATGGAAACGTCCATCTTTATATCTATAGAACAATACCTACGCAATAGTATGTAACCAGGACCTATTAGCAACATTCGCCTCCTGATTGGCCCACGCCCACACCGTAATCCGCGGGTGACCGCGAAGGTCTGATTGCTCCCTCCACTAATACCACCAATAACTACGATCTACTTAGATATAGTGACTCTATAACTGGTTGCAGAAGTCAGTGAATAATGGGTAAGTGACTTGATTGCCTTGTTGAGGATTGTATGATTACTATTGCTGTTTTGTGATTCGACGTCATGAGGTAGTGGAAGGTCGCTGCTTTGAGATTCAGCTTATTGTATGATATGTCAATCTCTATACCTAGGTACGGCCCTGAAAATCCTTTTTTCAGGTATGGCTGCTCTCATGAGGATGCTGAATCGAATGCTCAGTGCATACCTTGAGCACGCATCGGATATCCTGCAATTGCACTGGGTTTCTAGCTAGCCCTGGATCTTTATCTGCGTACTAGTACTACTCCGTAGTGGTTCAACCAAGCCCTCTGGAACTATACCCATCTCATTTACAATTGCATCAAAATAATCAGGAACATGGGAATTAGAGGGTCGAGACTATATTGACGTGACAAACCCTCGTTATTTGAATGTGAGATCCTTTTTGTTACATTCCCTCGTTAGGGTCTCCTGTTATTAGCATTTCCTGCATGGCGTTAATCATAATTCATGGCTATGTTTTGCCAGACTTCTTGTCGAAGAATGGATTTTTCTTATGACTACTAAGTCCTTAATATATATAGGAGGAACGAAAGAGTTCATCTGCTCGTGTAAACGATTGCAATATGCAAGGATTGGCACCTTGATGTCCTCTGCAGAAGCATAAGGCTGAAAAGGAGGATATAGGATAAATACATTATTTTCACAGTGGATGTAATTAACAGCGATAAAAAAATCAGAATATGATCAGAACTATGAACAGTGCTATGCATGTACAGCACTACTTGATTAGCAGGTGCCAGTATGCCCCGAAGCTCACTGCAGCACCTAAGTCACTAAAGGACAAAATCCAATTAAATCCCTCGTTTTAACTTGTGTACAGTACGATCGGAAGATGCCCGATCATCGATTTTAGCCTTTTTGCCTTCGCATCGGACAATCTGCCGGCCTGCAGGGTCAAACCCCGCACCAAATGAACCACCTCACGTTCAGGCTGCGTCGGATTTTACCTACTGCATGATAACCCCGGTTGGAACGTGGGGTCTAGACTGGAGGCTAGGGAAGAAGGCAGAGAAAAGAAATGGTGGTCCCCAGACAAGATGGGACATGCGAGATTAGTGCTGCACGTATCATCAGAATTAATCGATTAAAACAAATTCAACAGCAATTTTACAGCCTAGGGCTTTGAATCCAAAAATCCGCTTAACTACTCACACACATAATGATTGTTATCTCCGAGTTCAACTTGCACCTAACTTGTTGCGGTTAAACCAGATCAAAAGCGGACGGTGTCATCTCCGAAATACTTGTCAGCAATGGATTTATATCCGCGCCTTACTCCGTATGCGCGGAGCTCTCCGCATTCATTCGGCTGTTTCGGCATATTATTCCCCCACGTCCTGCCTACCTAAGTACCTAACCGTAACTCTGTACAGTAGTATCTACTCACTAGTAGATAGAGAGGTAGATAGACGTAGATAGGTAGACAAGCGCTGCCCTGCTCTCTTCCCCGCAGATCGCAGCAGGGCTTCTTAATTATTATTTCTTATTCTTAAGACAGCGACATTATTACACTCGTCTGTCTACGTTCGGAACGATCTGAGATCCTCTATAGAATAACCCAGCATAGCTTTTACAGAAGCCCTACCTAGGCGGGAAAAAAAAGAAAGCAAGAGGGTAAAAGAAAATGACCACCCGACCAGCCAACCTGCCCAGATTCTCCGATCTGCCCCTGAACAAGGGCGATCCGCCGCACTCGGCGTGGGGGCTCTACGGCAAGGACGACCAGCTGGGGACGCTGAACCGGCAGACGGACGAGATCGTGGCGGCCGCGGCGAGGGAGGAGATCAGGTCCGGGACGAGGTATGTTTGGGTTGATGTTATTCTGTCTTAATATTATAATATACATATACATACACATATGCTCCTTGTTTTTCTCTGAGAAGTCTTCGACCTGCTTGCTGCTCACTCCTCTGTCCTCTTTCTAAATCTCCAAACTCACGTCTCACACCCATAAATACCATTGCCCTTACCAGGCCTCAAGACTCAAGATGAAAGAAAGGAAACAAAGAAAAGCGCTTACTTTAGAAAACCCCGCAGGATCTCGCTGAACTGGCCCCTCGACGCGCAGAGCAAAATCCCCTTCTTCGGCCGCCACATCTTCCACAAGGAGATCATCCACAAGGCGCCACGGACCGTCAACGACGACGTGTGGATGTTCAACACGCAGAGCAGCAGCCAATGTATGTATGAGCTCTCTGACACTAACCTTCTCTTCTTGTATCTGGATTCTCTTCCATTTTCTTCCTTTTTTTTCTTCACCATCAAATGCAGTCGAAAAAAATCTTGTTCTAACACACGCTTGATAATAAAAATAAAACATAGGGGACGGCCTCCGCCACTTTGCATATCAGAAGGAAAAGAAATTCTACAACGGTGTGACACTGGAAGATATTCACGGACCAAACAAGAGCAATGTCAATGGGATTCATGGTATCTAGCCTTACTCTCTCACTCAAAGTTCTGCTGATTCACGTTTTTTTCTTTTAAAGGAAACATGCTGAAACCGTACCTATATTCTAGCTTGGTCGGAGAAGGGGATCGTGGGACGTGGCATCCTCCTCGACTACCACAGGTGGGCGAAAGCTAACAATGTGCAATACGAAATCTTCGAAACGGGTTCCATCCCGTTGAAACACCTGAAAGCAGTAGCGGAGTCGCAGGGAACGGAGATCAAGTTCGGAGACATACTCATAATCAGAGTTGGTAAGAATATGACTGAGATATTCGGCCTGGTCTTAGTGAAAAATAGAGCTGATATCTGCGCAGGATATATGGAAGCATTCAGACAACTGTCAGAAGAGAAATTGACGAGCCTCGCGAAGGTTATTCCCCCTCACCTGATTGGAGTTGAACAGAGCGAGGAGATGCTCGAGTGGATATGGGACAACTTCTCTGCGGTCGCTGGGGACCAACCATCATTCGAGGCGTGGCGTAAGGCTTGCCCCTGAATGTGAGATCTTCGAGGTTATAGACGCTGATCTATGGAACAGCATGTCAAAAGGACTTGAGCTTGCACGAGGTCCTCTTGTCCGGATGGGGGATGCCAATCGGCGAGCTTTTTGACCTTGAAAGGTTGGCACAGCAATGCGAAAAAGAGCAGAGATGGTCTTTCTTCTTGGTCAGCGAGCCGTGCAATGTTCCCGGCGGCGTGGCTAGGTGAGTTTTCTCCCATAGCACTGCTTTTAAGGGAGGGTGTCCTCTGACCCCTGATGATATATGCAGCCCACCGAATGTCATCGCGATATTCTAGAGCAATATAGCTCTATATAACTCTATTTGGTGTTTAGTTCAAGATCCCTCTCTGGCTGCTGCCTCGATACCAGATAACATGGGCGGCTCCGACGGTGGTGGCGGAGGAGGAGGAGGTGGTGGTGGTGGTCGAATCTTTCCGCACATAATGACATTTTGTCCCATTGGCGTCCATGTAACGTCTCTCGGATTAAGCGCTGCCTTCGGTTTTCCTTCATGATCCACCTTTGAATCAGGACTCACGTTCACTCCACCCCTGCCAAGATAGGTAGGAGCAACGGTAACAATGATCGAGTCAATGAAGTCGGTGTATTCGGGATTCAGTAACTCGCTCAGGACCGTTCCGCCGCCTTCAATCATCACGCTTCGTATCCCTTCAGCCGCCAGCGCACGGAAGATAGCCTCCCAGCGTAATCGCCAGCTTTGATTATATTCCATAATACGTAGAAAGTCACCTCCGTAGCCCTTGAGCATCATCAGCTTTTGAGGATGGATCTGCGCACCTGGAGAGACCACAATCCACGGCGCCTTTCCTTTGCCCTCGACGGCAGTTCTGAGCATCCTGCACTCCGGGTGGAAGTCCCATCTTGCCATGGGGTCGATAACGACAGGCCTGGGCTGCCACATCCTCCCAAGACCGCCAAAACCACCCGCTCCCTCGAGTCTGCAGTTCAATCCAGGGTTATCAGCAAGGACAGTGCCGACCCCGACTAAGATGGCGTCGTGGCGCGACCGCAGGTAGTGCGTCATCAACTTCGCCTCCGGTCCCGACAGCACAGTCTGCATACCGGGCAAAAGTGAGATTTTAGAATCCATAGACGAAGCATACGACAGGGTGACATGGGGAAACGTGCGCTTCTCGTCGTGTTTCGGGAGATACGGCTCAAGAAAGTCCAGAGAGAATTGGGGAAAGGGTAAGGTGTCTGGCGGCAACGGCGGTTTCCCATTCTTTTCAGCCTTCTTTTGTTCTGCAGCGGGCTTGTCATTATTCCGCTGGACCCTGACAATCCCATGTCCCTGCTGATACTCATAGCCTTTATGAGGTATCAGCTTGACATCTGGATTTTGGATCCGCCACTTCGAAGAGACATTGCGGACATCTGTGACGGTGAAGAACTTCCCTCCCGCTTCGATGAGCTTGTCCCGCTCTTCCTGGAATTTCGTGAAAATGGAAGAAGGCAGATAGCCCTTGGCCGCCTCCCTGCGCGCAAACTCCATGAGCCCGGAATTTCGCTTCACCTTGTCAATGTAGTCGAGATCATGAGAATGGGCCTTGCTGCTCCCAGGCGTCCTCATGATGGTCACCATGGAGTAAGCGCCCTCGAACCGGACAACCTTGATCTGAAAGTTGCAGATCCCGCCTTCCCGCACGCGCTTTTTCCTGGGCCGCTTGCCCTCCGGCAACGGTCGAGTCTGCGCCGTGCGGTGAGTCGGACGCCGCAGCCGGCACATGTAGTAGTCCGTCGTGCAGTGCCCCTCCTTGCTCGAATTCGACCTCTGCTTCACCCAGACATTATCGATGAATGGCCAGTACCGCTCGAACTCCTCGATACTGATCTCGATCGGCTCCTTGCACTCGAACATCACCTGCCGGATCTTCGCGATGTTCGGAGGGTTGTCCAAGAGGCTGTAGTCTGCCGGTTCATCTTGGTCCGCGGGTTCGACAGCGTTTTGCCCATTGCTGCTGCTGTTGCCGCCGCCGCCGCCGCTGCTGCTGTTGTTGTTGCCGTCCGCCGACTCCTGAGAAACGTTGTTGCTCTGCGCCGCTGGCGCGTGTTCGGGCTGCTGCTGTTGCTGCTGCTGCTCTCCGGGTTGCTGTTGGACTTGCGGTGGTGATGTCTGCGATTCTGACGGCGGATGAGAAGCCGCATCTATCTCAGCCTGGATCTGCTTTTGCAGCATCGAGTCGTTCTGCGCTCGGATGTCGTCGCTGTTGTCCGTGTCGAAGTCGATGTCCGACGCGACTTCGGACCCGTCTCTTGAGGAGGAGGATTGGGCCGCAGCGCCATTCTCAGAAGAAGGACCGGTCTCTGGCCCAGATGGTGTTACGGACTTTGATGCCGATGCGGAAGACGCCTCGGCGAGGTCATGGTCCATGTCGAGTCGAGCAGGGTTAGTAGTCCCGAAGGGTCAGGAATACATGTAGAGCTGTTTTTTTTTTATTTTTTTTGAACGACCGCTAGGGAAAACTCAAGTTGATCAGCTCAAGCCTACAAGATGGTCTCCAGTAGAGCTAGTCAAAGGAGAAGCAGTCGAAGGACTTACGTTGTTGTGACTTCTTTTGCGAGAGGATCGCCGACGTTGCTCCTCAAGTGCAGGTGGGATGTCGGGTAGAAGCATTGAAGACCCGCTTTTGCTGCGGAACAGAGCCGTCGCGCGACAAGGCCTGCGCGTGCACCGCCTAGGGGCCGGGGCCTACAACGGCCCTATTTGGTCAACACCAACATCCAGCAGCATATTATGTGGTAGTGCTCACCCGTCGATCGGGATTTTTACTGTCAATCGTATGCTAGACTACTCCAAGACAAACAACAGAACCGGAGCATGGGCAATTTACCAGATCAGAAACTAGAAAAAGATGACGGAATCATACAACTCTCTTCTCTATTATCACAAACCGTGTCGAAAAAAGTCCGCTCTAACAACAGCTACTATGGAGACACCTAGCCAGAAATACCAATCCACACAGCAGTAGCAGCTTGATTAATACGCTCCGATCTCCCCACCAGCGCGAGCCAGAGTCTCGTACACTCTTGGCGGCAGCTTATACTTGATCATTCCAGAGAACACCATGAGATCCTTGGCCATAACCAGCAGCTCCTCCGACAAGCCCTGCCTGATTTCGTTCTCATACGCCCCGGAGCTAAGTCTTTCACGCTCGTGGCCGATGCATGTAATACTCCACATGATCAGGTGACCAATGTTGCGTGAGATGACGGGTGGGTAAGAGGGAAATGCCTGGGCGGCGCTTCGAATGTTGGGGACGGAGCCTCTCGCGCGCAACGGCAAAATGTGCAGTTCATTGATGACCTGAACGAAGCGTTGTCAGTAACCATTCCATTAGACAAGTCGAGATGCACGGAGCGCTTATAGAGGTTGGATGGGTGACCACCACCAGCGAATCCCGCCTGTTGTATCTTCCCATAGAAAAAAATAAGGGGGAAAAATAAATAGTACTTACATCAAGCGCCGAAGTCCATCTCCCAGCCTCAACCTCAGCCTTCGCTTCCATCATCCGAAGCAACAAACCACATGCATCACGGTTCACCTGGCGGATGCGCTGGTAGTATAGAGCATTGGAGTTGTAGAGGCCGATCATGTTCTTTGCCAGAACAACCGGGTCCTCTACCGCAGCCAGGCTAAGACTGCTTCCCGGCTCAGTCGGTTCTCCTTGCGTCTCCTCGCCGTCCCGCGTTCTCGGCCGCAGGGGCTGCAGCCTCAGTGCAGATCCTCCGAGCTCAACAGCCACGGCGTCGGACAGTGCCCGGTTGATTATCTCGATGACTTTGTCATAATCCTCGGCAAGATGGTACAGGAGAACCGCATCGGCCGTCAAGCCTTTGTCGTCGGCAACAGCGGCGGCCTGTACGGTTATGGTCTTCAGGAACTCTTCCTGATCGACCAGTTTGATGAGCGGGAGGCGCTGCTCAATGGCTCCCTTGATTCTCGTGCCGTCGGCTCGGACGTCACCAAGTAATTTAGCAAAGTCTCTGGTCTCCAGGATAAATTCACGGAGTGCCTCATGGCACACAGAAGCTTGCGATTTGCCGAGCGCACCAGGGAGATCCGCATTCAGGCAGATAAGCGTGAAATAGTCGATAGCCGCCTCGACATAGCCAGTGCGGAACTCCCGAGTGTACTGAGTGATGAGATACGCGAAGTTGATCTGTGGGAACTGCTTGGTAGTAAACGACACTGTTGTAAACACGTTAGCCTGACGAAAAGATAAAACGGAAGAATCTTCGTCAGCTTACATAGTTCTTCGCCCGACATGTAAAAGTCCGACACACGCAAAAGCCCGTAGTAATCCAGGGCGATCGCAAAGTGCACGGCACTAACCGGGACATACGACCCAAGGTACGAGACTGCCTGCTCGAACATCCCTCCCAAGATCTGCAGCAGGAAGAACGTTCCATAGCCGCCAGGTCCCTCTTGCCCCTTGGTAAAAACGCGTTGCCCGATTTCCGTGATATCTGTCTGGATATCCTCCAGACCGAACACCTCACCAGCGATTTCCTCAGCACGGTCATCTTCCCGGGCGAGACAGAACTGCAGCCACATCCAATCTTCGACGGTTTGGCTTATGCCATCAAGCCGTCTGCGCTCCAGGTCACAGCGTCCAATGATCTTGTAACAGGCCATCCGGTAAGGATCAACCGTGTTTTCAGGTGCATTGCGCAACCGCTGCTGGTATTCTCCATTGATCTTCTGTTGGAGATCCCTCGGCAACCTCCGACTCTGTGCGAAAGTCGTCATATAAGTGACAAACTTATGATCCAATGACCTGAACCCTGGATCTTGACTGACATATTCCGCCGCCTCTTTGATGAAGCCGCACCGCAAGAGATAGAATATCAGGATCCAACAGTAATCGTTGCCGACCATTTGCAGTTCGGTCCCGTCTGGCGCCAGATCTTTCCTCGCAGCGCGAAGCCTGATATATGCACGGATTTTGTTAATGACAGTGGGGATACCGCCGAGCTGTGCCTCGCGGGGGTTCCTAGCAATCATGTTTTCAACCTCGTTGTAGAAAAGTTTCTCGAGGAAAGTCCTCGACCCTTCGACGATCCTCTTCCTCATATTGGTCGCTCCGCGTGAGCTTGGAGCTTCGTTCAGGTAGTCTTCAGAGAACTGCCGCTCCTTGACAGCACCAGGATCCGAAGGATAGGTGGCGTTCTGATCTTCTTTTGTGATGCTTATAAGCGCACGATACGCTTCGAGCAGTTGCCGAGGAACCTGGAATAGTCAGCCAACTGAGAGGATCGGGGACCGCAGAGATTCAACTTACATCGCCTCCTGCGTGTTCTTCAACCTCTGCAAACTCGTGGAGCACAGGGAAGACCTTTCCTTGAAGCCTAGCCGCATTCAAGCGCTGCACTTTATCCGCAAAGTATCCCATCTTCTCTCGCAAGAAGCGGGTGTCCGGTGACTGAACACCCGTCCCTTCGGCCCTTTCTGCCGGATCTCCGAAAATCTGAGAGCCAGCCAGTCCCTTCCCAGATGTCCCTATAACAGACTTGTCCAGGCCCGATCGCCCAAAGACACTCCGGCGACCAGTCGCACCAAATCCACGAGGGGGGCTGGGTTTTGGGTGCCTCGTAGACCGACCAAACGAACCTCTGGCCGTCGCACCCAGGCTCTCGTCGAGTTCATCATCCTTCTGAGCCAGTCCGAAATGTTGGAATATCTTCCGGCGCTGCTCATCCCAGTTCAGATTCACCTTCTCTTCCAGAAAAGCATCAAAGTCCCTGTGCACACGGGCCAGACTTTCGGCGATCATTGCCTGCCGTCCCCGCTGCTGTATGCCTCTCAGGAATTTCTCGTTATCTGGGTCGAAGGTGTCCGTTTGCTTGAAGGGGCTCGAGGCGGCTGCTTGGGTGTCCAAAGACTTCAGGTCACGAAGCGCTTTTCCTGGCGAAATTCCGGAGGCTGCGAGCAAATAGTGACTGAGATTAATTCAAGAGGATTAGACGCGCTGTGCTGAAAAAGAAAGGACATAAATCATCTTAGAGGAAAAAAGCTGCACTCACGCTTTGCTATCTAGACCCTTTTGCTGTGCAGCTTTTGCTCCCCCGGCTCCCAGCTCCCTGGCCTTCCTCCGGATATCATCCAGTCCCAGCTGAAGACTGGGCAGGTCTCCAAGCCCAGCATTCTGTCCAACTGTCGAAAGCGGTCGCTTCTTCCCCCGTTCCAGTAGGCTGCTGAAAAACGCGGGCTGTGTTGCCTGGGTGGACGACACCGATTGGCCCCCTGCGGTCTGCTGCTGGGACTGTCCAAGTCCTTGAGTCTGCGCGGGCTGCTGTTGCCGCTGCTGCTGTGGCTGCGATCCGAAGAGAGAGAATGTGGGAGCGGCTTGTCCCGTCGTTGTAGCGGGAGGATTTCCAAACACGCTGGCTTGGTTGGTTGGGGAGAATATGCTCGCGGTCAGCGGTGCCGACGTCCCAGTGGACGTTCCACCTCCGAAAAGGCTGCTGCCGCCGAATAAGGATCCCGAACCGGAGGCCATTGGACCTATGCTGTGAAAAGTGCTGTTAAATTGTGCGATCGAAGGCTGGCTGTCAGAGATCCCTGTTTCGGCGTGGACGTGCTAGCTGCCAAAAGTGCGGAAGAATGAGAAGAGCGCGAGTGAACTTCAAGCCTAGCTGGGGAACATCCACACCAGAAACAGAAAACCGACAGATAGACTTGAATGTGTAAACACTCCCAAAATGATCCCCTTCAACGGGGCTTTAAAAAGGCGTCCTTTATAGGCCGACGGAGCCCTCACCGCGTGGTTTTTCTGGTGTTGCTCCTCAACAGGATACGATCTGTTTATCCCGGATCATCTGTTTTCCCGGTACCTCTTCCCATTCTTGTAAGCTCCTCGGAACCGTGAACCAACATTTCCTCCGGTGCGGGACAGACAGACAAGCATACATGGTCTTGACAAGCCGGATCTTAATGCTCGAGCGGGTTCGACTTTATCAAAGATAAAGGAATCGCAGCAGACAAACAGTCGGTCTCCTAACAGAGAAACAATGCCCGTCTTTCCAGCTAGACCGTACCGTCGCACCCCGACGACATCATCCTCCCTCGGCGAACGGCTCGGCGCACTCTACCGAGCCTACCTGCCAAAGCATCCGTTCCTGCTCTTCGGTCTCCCGTTCATCACAGTCATTGTCGGGGCATCGTTTGCGCTGACTCCGGCCACTGCCCTCCGCTACGAACGACATGACCGGAAAGTAAAGCAGTTGTCCGAGGAGGAGGCGCTGGAGCTGGGGCTCAAGGGTCCGGACGGAGAAGAGGGCATCAAGCGGAACCCGCGGAGAAGAATTGTGGGCAGTGAGAAGGAGGAATACTATGTAAGAAATTTTTCCATGCAGCCCACTACTACTATCTCCGTTGTTGAACCTGTCCGAAGAATATCATTGCTAATAATTGAATTGCTCTTTCGATTTGCAGAGGCTCATGGCCAAGGACCTAGACAACTGGGAACAGAGGCGCGTACAACGATTCAAGGGCGAGCCGGATGGAAGATTGTAAATTGCATCGATTCCGTGACTGCACTCTTGGGCAGGCCTCCACTTCTTCACGTTCCGAAGATATTGACTCCACTCCCTTGCCATTATCGCATCCGAAGTGATATAAAGGGAGAGAATGTACAGGTACATCATGTGAATGTGGTTGATGATTTCAGTTGCTCCTGCACGGACGGCGCATGGGTTTTGGAATGGCGGTTTCTGTACGATATCCATCAAAAATCAATGTTCAGTTTTGGACTTTTCGATCTATTTGGCTTCTTATTGGTCCATGCAAGACACGAATTACATTCTCACTAGAGGATATATCCGTATAAGGGAGGGTCATTTTCGACAAAAAACGTCATAGCTGAAGTCAGGGGGAATAATGGCTCCCAGATACAGCTGCAAGTGGCAGTGGTCAATTCCCTGCTAGTGCGTGTTCAACCGTCCATGTCCCTGATTCAAGGAGTGGACGGTGAGGCAGGGGCCTGCCTGCGGTACCATTTGGGCAGATGCTCGAGTGGAACCACTAGAAGACTTCTATTAGTACGCAGGGTCCCGATGACATATGATGGACCTTTCAACGGAGCACCCCATACAGAGACTGGAGGAAATTCGGGAGGGCACGTCGTCGTGGAACTGTCAGCATGCACGATGAATCTGGTCCAGGAGTGACTCGGCTGTCGAGAATGATCTGGATATCTGATAGACGAATGGAGGCTGCAGCATCAGAACGTCGAGCCTATCAAGAGCATCAAGGTGGCCAGCGCGGGCCTAGGTGGACCCCCCGGTCGACGCTTCGAGTATCCGCCACTCCGGGTCAAGTCACTGTTCGATGCTGTCAGTATTCTGTAGACAATTTCCTCTGAGCTAAAATTAGATTTCTTCCATGAATAGAAAATGCAGCTGGAGTGCTGGAGTGTGCTTTCGCGTGTCATCACCACAGATGCAGGCAGGTACAGTACATCTTCACCAGACACGTGGAGTATCCCACGTAGCCGGAACGACTGGATTGACTGACAGCTTCTGCTGGCAGTCTGCGCAGACTATCCTTGCTCTGTCCACTCGACACTCCGTGCATAGAAAAAGACGTCATCCCAGGGGAAGGGGTCGCCGAGCCGCGAAAGGCCCGAGAACGGCAACATGGGAAGGACGAACGGCGGGGGTTTCCGGCACGCGCTAACGAGTCGGAGCAGAGACTGATCGACCAGGGGAGCTCCGGATTCAGTGTCATATTAAATGCCAAGGCCTGACGATGAGATTCCACAAGGATTCGAGAAAAGGAGCGACCGCTGGAAGGGGCAGAGGGACCGATGCTGCCGCTTCCCAACGGAGCAAAGGGCGGCAGGATCAGCGTCGCTACGAGCAGACGGTGTCCGGCGGAAGAGAGGAGTCCACCGGGCCTCGTGCCGGGTGGAGCGCTCAGGGGAGACGTGCGCTGCGACGATAGTTGACTACTTGCTACCGTACCTGCTAGAAGGGATCTTCTCAGACTCTACTGATTGTCGTAATCGTGTCGTCTACCAAGAGTATATCGATTTCTCTGCTCTCGAAGAGGGGTGTCGTGCCGTGCACTGTGCCACCCAAGCGGCCGATGCTCGACGGAGGCCGTTAATAATAACAAGGATGATAAGAGGGGGACGAGGGCTAGAACGCCACGCCTCCATGTGCTTTCCTGGAGCCGTGCAACGACCCCACTCCGGAGGCGCACACAGACGGCCGCACGCGACGCACGAGGCTGTTGCAAGAGGAAGGCGCGTGCATGTCGCAGGGGCTGCGGGAAGCGCTGGACAGGGTCCCCGGCGCCTTCCAGAACGGCCGCCGCCACGACGTCATCGCCCGCCGTGGATGGTGGCGCCTGCCTGCATCGCCAGCCCTGCAGCACCCGGCGCCCTCGCGCCTTCCCCACCACCCGCCGCGCCCAGAACCCCGGGAAGCCGCTGCTGCTTTGGGCGCTATAAGACCGTCCCGTGGGTGGCCGCGCTCCCCTCCCAAGGGCCTGCCCGCTTTTCTTTTTTCTCTCTTTTTTTTCCTTTTGAGACATTTCCCTCCTCAGGCGTGCCCCCGGCGTTTCTCCCCCCAGACTCCCTTCCCCAGCACCCCCTCCTGTGGCATTGGCAGCCCGTCCAAGATGGCTAGATGCTTCTGTCCCTCTGCCGTCGCCTCGCCTCAATTATAGACCACGCTTCCAGCTCCTCTCCGCCGTGCAGTGGACGACATGTCTGCCACGGCAACCTCGAGACCGTCCCCGTCACCGCCATGGAGCCCGGGTGCCCAGCCGTATCCGCATGCCGGCGTCTCGACGACACCCACTGGCTGGCCGGTGAGAACGCCTGGCGCGGTTGGCCCTCTCCCTTCGCCCTTCCTGCTCGCCAGTGCCCGCTCCCCCAGCGCGGGCCCTTGCAGTGCGAGCCCTAATTACTTTGGCATCGTGGTTGAAAACACCAGCAATCCGCCAGACTCCAACCCGGGCCCCTATACGAAGAGGAACTGGGATTCTCCCTCGAACTCGCAGTCTGCCATTCCCAGCCCCGGACCGAAACCTCTGTCCTCGACCCCGGGGCTGGGGGAGTATGTGCTGTCCAGGACCAACGGAGCCAGGGCTTCGGACAAGGAATGTGCAGATGCCGCAGGCCTTGTCAATCCAAGTCCAGCGCTGTGTGATGAGCCATCGCAGCTGGAGCTGCTCCAGGACAGCGTTTCCCCCATGACGACCAGCTTTGGACATTCCCTCGCAGATTTGACGGCAAAGATCGACAGGAATGGCCACATGGATTTTGCTAAACCATATATAGACAAGGACAGAGAGGAAAAGGGCGGCGACAGGAGCAACGCTTCGTCGCCGTCCCTTGGGCTGTCGAGACAGCATGCGTCCAGAACTTTTCGATCGCCGTCGTCCAGTCTTGTGCATACCGGCCTTGCCGGACTGGATGGACGGGATTCTGGAATCTCTCTGTCAGCACGCCTCTCCCGGCATTCCATCTCTGCATCCGGGTTTCGGACGCCTCCCCGGCGTGCAGAAGCCTCACCGGCTTCTGTGGATCATGGAAACGTGAGTCTCGTTTCTGCCGAACGTTGCGCGGAGTTGCTGCAGTCGTTGCCCGACGAGGTGCTCCTGCTGGATGCACGGCCATATCCGTATTATTGTGAGGCACACATTGAAGGATCCCTGAATCTCTGCATACCCACGACTCTTCTGAAGCGCCCGTCCTTCAACACGCAGAGGCTTCAGGACACGTTTACGGGCGATGCCGAGAAACGCAAGTTTGGGACATGGAAGCAGTGCGCTCATATCATCGTGTATGACTCGAGCACATCCAGTCTCAAGGATGCGGCGCCGTTGGTAAACGTACTGAAGAAGTTCAGTGCAGACGGTTGGGACGGTGAGGCTCTGATCCTTTCCGGAGGATTTACCGCTTTCTCGGATAGTTTCCCGGATCTGATCAAACGGCATCAACAAGGACAGGCGAGTGGAGGGTTTGCCAAGCAGCCACCCTCGATGAGCCTGAAACTCCCTTCTGTTGCCCCCGTTGCTGGGGGCTGTCCTCTCCCCGAATCATCCTCCGTCGCGAACCCGTTCTTCGGGAACATCCGTCAGAACATGGACCTCGTAGGCGGTGTTGGCCAGATGGCGGTCAAGCTTCCAGCAGGGCTGACCGAGGCCAGGAGAGACTTGTTGCCTGCCTGGCTCCGTATTGCGTCCGACGCGAAAGACCAAGGGCGTCTGATTTCGGAGAGATTCTTGGACATTGAGAAAAGGGAGCTGGAGCGCATGCGACAGGCGCTTTCTTCAAAAGTCACGTACGGACCTTCTCCGCCAGACGCCCCGTCCGAGGGATTCCGCGTCGCAGGCATAGAGAAAGGTTCCAAGAACAGATATAATGACATCTATCCGTTCGATCATTCCCGAGTCCGGCTGCAGAATGTCCCGGAGGGCGGTTGTGATTATGTGAATGCAAATTACGTAAAAGCAGAATACACCAATAAGACCTATATCGCCACGCAGGCGCCTGTGCCCGATACATTTAATGTGAGTAGTCACTTCCTCGTGTGCTAACAATCCGGTCCGCACTAACGGTGCTCCACAGGACTTTTGGCGGGTGATTTGGGAACAAGATGTCAGGGTCATCGTGGCTCTCACCGCCGAAGTCGAAAGAGGGCAAATCAAGTGCCACCCGTACTGGCATTCCGGAGACTATGGGCCTTTGAAAGTCAAGGCTCTCGCGGAAAAACGAGTCCCGATAGACTCGACGAAACCCGCACACTCGCCTCTCAGGCATACACCACAGCGAAGGTCCACGAATCCGTTCACCGCCGCAGAGATGAACATGGCTCTGGGAGCCAGTGAGTCTTCGAATGAGTCTCCGCACATTATTGTCCGGCACTTCTCGCTATCACACTCTGCTTTCCCCTTCCAACCACTCCGGGAGGTCACGCAGCTGCAGTACGCGTACTGGCCGGACTTTGGGACGACGTCGCAGCCAGCTCACCTCCTCAAACTGATCGAACATTGCAACAAGGTCGCAAGGTCGACGAGTAATGCTAATTTTGGTTATCACGACGTGGAGCCGGAGGGTCAACGGCCCGTATTGGTGCATTGCAGTGCAGGTTGCGGACGCACGGGCACTTTCTGCACGGTCGACAGCGTATTGGATATGCTGAAGCGACAACGGGCCGAGGGCGTGATGCGTTTCCACCAGGGATACAATCACAACCGCAGCAACCACAACGACAGCGGCGCTGGCGCCTGGGTTTTCAGTGAAACCGAAGATCTGGTCGCCAAGACCGTAGAGGATTTTCGGACACAGCGACCGAGTATGGTGCAGAACCTCAGCCAGTTTGTCCTTTGCTACGAGAGCGTTCTCGAATGGGTCGTTTCGCAGATGGCGGAGAGCGACGGCCCGTGTCTGAGCGCCCGCTAAGCGGTGCGGTGGAGTTATCGAAGATGACTGGATTCAAAATCAATGTTGGTTGACGGGATGGATACCCTGGTTTATTTGTTATCAAGACTGGACGGCGGCGGCGTATAGGCGCGGGATCTCTCTTGCTTTCATTGGTTGGGAGTGTGTTTCTGTCTGTGTTTTTGCTTTGAGAGGTTATTCTTTTTTTTTTTCGTCTTGATTGTGCGTTGTGAGGCAGTCAGGCGCTTTCGGTCCTTTGTCAGATACCAACCCAAGAGATAAAATGGCTTTTTGTACAGGGTAATTAATGATCGCACCGGTTTGCTTGGTATTATTTTCGGAGCAGCACGTTTCATTACATCTGCTTTGGCTTTCCGGAGAGTAGGTGCGATGTGCTATGAGATGAGATCTTCTATCTGACAGGCAGCAAAGGTTTGACATGCACATGCAGTAGGTAGACGGTTCCTCCTATTCCTATTTGCGGGTTGTGCAGGACGTCCATGTTCTCAGGCGCACGGGACTTAGAGTTACTACTCCTTAGTTGACATCTAATAATACTCTCTCCGTTCCTCGCGGGCCGCAAACTTTGTTTTTATTTTGACCATGCTATTATTGATATACTACAATGAGCCCTGGAACTCCATCTGTTTCAGCAGTTGGCTGTGGTAGAGACATTTGGATGTGCAGTAACCTGAATGACTGGTTCAAGTTCTGCACTAAGTTAGGTACGCAAAGGTAGATAGGTAGGTATAGAACCTTAGCAGGACTTTTTTTTGAACTGCCATATCAGCCATGAAATGATAGTTACCATGATGAGATATGCTTATGACGCTACGAAAGGAGTAATGGTTACACAGCACTAATAACAGTCATATGACAGTTCAGACACACACATCATATAATCCTGCCAAACTAGGTAGGAAGGTAAGTACTTTAAATGCTAGATAGAGGACCTTTCAGTCGAGGTAGGTAGGTAGGTAGATATGCCAAATGCCTAAGTATCTTTAATTAGTTAGCAGCTCCCTGACTGCGACTGCTTGCTGCGTGGAGGTAGGTACTAGGTGGGTAGGTAGGTGTCTGCCGCGAAATGTTTGTCTGTCGGTTAGGTACAGTACTACTATGTGAGTTCTAACATGGACATGTAGGTGCTGTTGAGCGGCGGCCTCCCTGATATGCTGCACATAGGTACATACCTAGGTACCTTGCATGCTGGGTGCCTGGCCGGTTTTCTCCTCTTCGAGGCGAGGTCCTAGGTTTTGCGTTTTCGTTTTGGATGGAGAGTGCCGTCAGTTGAGATCAGTTTCGACTCACTACCTACCTACCGACCGACCGACCTACCTACGGTAGTCCTTCATTCAATCCACAGACGCGTCGTTCATTTATTCCTTCACTCTGTTTACCTGCCCTACTATCTTGCAACCTATCTTCCTACCGAGGTACCTAATGTATTGTACCACCACGGCCTGACCCGGTCTGATCCTCCTCTTCTGCCTCATTTCAACAATCAAAGTTCCAAGTTTACACCCCAATCAGAGTTCAGGATCAGGAGCAGGATCAGAATCAGCCCACCTCTTGTTTCGAGAAAGAAAAAAAATAGCCCTCAAAGCAAAGAATCAAGAAACCAACACAGAGCTAAAACAAATAAAGCAAGAGAATAACAATGACCATCACCACCAAATTGCTCGAGATCGAGCGCAAGTTCGCCTTCCGCCCGTCCCTGCTGAGCCGGTTCCGAAATAACAATGGCACGCCGCAGTTCCGGAGCCTCGAGTACCTGGGCCGGAAGCGGATCCGAGACGAGTATTTCAACCTGCCGATCTGTGAGTCTGACGGTGGGACGGGGTGGAGAGTGGTGGATACGATCCTGGCGAGGAAGGGGATCTGGGTAAGGAAGAGGAATGGTGTCTGGTAGGCAAAGGAGCGCGATGGTCATGGTCATGGCCACAAGAACGAGAACGAGAAAGAAATAAACCGCGAGCCCCCAGGCTCAGCAGAATCATCTGGAGCTACACCTACAGCAGAGAAAAAACAAGACCCAAACGACAAACACCTCCGCACCGTCTTCCACGAGCTCTCCTCTCCCCGGGAGATCCACACTCTCCTCAAACGCTGCCTCCCATCCCCCGAATTCTTCCCCATCCACTCTGCAACCCAGACGGCAGGGACAACTTCGGCCTCCGCCCCATCGCCGACTTCACCACCACGCGCGACACCTTCCTCTCTGACGCCCGCTTCCGCGTCGTGCTGGACGAGACGTGCTTCGGGCACCGCGTCGGCGAGGTCGAAGTCGAGGTCGAAGTGCCTGCGGCGGCGGCCGGGGGGGAGGAGAAGCAGGTGCAGAGGGAGATCGATGGTTTCATGGAGCGGTATGCGTGGTTTTTCCTGGTGGAGAAGGCAAAGGTCAAGGGGAAGTTGACGGCGTATTTTGAGAGGTTTCCTGTGAAGATTTGAACTTCTTTTTTTCCTTCTGTTTTCCCCTCTCTGGTTTTCCTTTTCTCTCTACTCCCCGGGATGTTTGACTTTACGGTTCTGTGTTGAATTGGATGGTGGAAGCTTCTTCGCGGGGTCTAAGAGGAGAGATGGAGGTAGTACTTAGGTTTGCACGTCAGGCACTAATTTCTAATCTAAGGAGTGTACACTACAGTCGAAGAATGAACGTTCAGTCAAGCAGTAAGGAGAATTGATACTGTACAATGACCCTCCCATCTGAGATCGATATTTTGATTTTCATTTAATCCTAGTATGCTGACTCAGTCAAAGGTAGACGTAATTTAACGCTGCCGAATTGTATGTACTGTACTGTACACAGGTAAAGTCTACTAATTACAAATCACTACTTTCAAAATACAGATTTATAGGTACAAAAATGTAGATCACACGTCTTTGCTAGATAAATTGGACAAAGAGGCCGTTTGGCAAGTTTCTAAGTGCTGCATCAGCTGCGGAACTAGCCGCTAACTGTTGATGGAGAGAGAGTAGCAAACTCCGCTCGACCTAGCTTGAGTTTGATCCACCTCATTCATCAGGGATGAGGTCTCTCGGGATCCCTTGCCGTCAAGCCCATGAAAGTCAAGCTCATTTTCTGATTATTTCTCGTCCTTGGTCAGGAGCTCCTAAGTTGCAGGTCAGCAATATCGTCCAGACCTCGTCAAGTAAGTAGATAAGCTGTCAGCAGCTCGACGCACCTGGAACTTGCTCTTGATGTCCTCGTAGATCGCATCCAAGTCGCCATCGCAGTCAAACTGGCCAGACTTTATCAGCATACGCCTTGTGCATTGATTAACCGGGGATCTATGACAGGGATGTTACCTCCACCAGCTTATTCCGCTCCCTCAGCTTGTCGACACGGGGCATGGTCTCCTCCTCGTGCTGGTCGAACCGTTTGCGGAGGGTCTCGAGATTGTCGTCGCCCCGGTTGGAGGTCTGGCTGCGGTTGAGCACGCGGCGCTCCATCGTCTCGCGGCTGCAGGAGAAGAGCAGGCCGTGCTTGGCGACGCCGAACTGGAGCAAACCTGTTTGTTAGCAGCTAACTTCTTGATTGGCACTCAATAAGCAAATTGAACGTGGCCAGTCGGGTGGAAGCTTACGGAGCGCTCAAACATGGCCATCTGCTCCAGGCTGCGCGGGAACCCGTCCAGGAGGACGGCCGTCGACTGCGTCTGACGCAGCTCTTTTAGGAGAACCATCTCAATCGCCTCGATCGGGGCCAGTTTGCCCTCCCGCATCGCTTGCTCCACCTGTTCCCAGGCCGGGCAGTCGCCGCTGAAATGCTTCATCTGGGCACGCAAGAGGTCACCGACACACACGTGCGCCAGTCCCAGATCCTGGGCGAGTCGGGTACAGATGGTGCCATTGCCGGCACCGGGGCCACCTATATCTCTGTCAGATGTCCATCGACAAACTCGAGTGTTTTTATATGACGAGAGGCATCTACCAAACACAAAGGAGAAGTTCAGATCGGAGAAGTCGGTAGTAATCATTGCGTCCGGATATTGAGCCATGTTAGTAGTACGTGCTGTGAGCTGTGCGCCTATGTATGCGTCTCTTACTCTGCAGCCCAGGAGAAGGAATCTGAGCGAACTTCCAGTACAGTGAGACTATTCACTTTTATAGGTGGGCAGCACTGAGGTCATGGCTCGATTCTCTTGTTTGTCACTGTCGCGCTTGCCTGCTATCAAGCAATCACTTAACCAGCTCAATCCATCTGATATTTCCGTCGGATACAGGGAAATAGTGAATTCCCCTTTGTGATGGGACGATAAGGAACAGGAAATCAAAGGAAGTTGTCATACTTTGCTGCCGTGAATGCTGTTGGCAAACAATATCAACTCCTCCAGGGGCACAAAAGGTATAAGAATAGCCTTCTAACTCACCTTGCTCCTCTTTCATGCTTCTTCCAGAGACAACTTTCACCAAAGAAGATTACTACATCGAGATCCACGACAACGTGGTCCTCCATCTCGTTGCCATCTTGAACACGATCCTGGCCACAATCCTGGCCGTCATCGCGCTCTTCCAGCGAACCATCAGCATAGGGGGTCCAAGCCCTCCAAAATCGTCCCTGTGTCAGTGAATTTTCATTTCACAAGGAAATGTAATTATGAATGTGGATTCTGCTTCCACACGGAAAAGACGTCCCACGTTGAGCCGTTCGAAAACATGCAACGGGGCCTGTGAATGCTGAAGAAAGCCGGCATGAAAAGATCAACTTTGCCGGAGGCGAGCGGCTGCTGTACCCGCAGCTGCTGGCCAAGCTGGTTGCCTTCTGCAAAGAGGATCTCCGCGTCGAGTCGGTGTCCATCGTGACCAACGGGAGCAAGCTGACTGAGAAGTTCATGGCCCGCGCGGACAAGTACATCGACATCATCGCCGTCTCGTGTGACTCGTTCGATGAAAAGGTCAACATCCAGATCGGCCGCGGCCGGGGCGCGCACCTGGCCCAGGTTCAAGAGGTGGCACGGCTGTGCCGGAAGTACGGCGTCAAGTTCAAGATCAACACCGTGGTCAACCGGTACAATGTGCACGAGGACATGAACGAGCGGATCCAGGACCTCCAGCCCTTCCGCTGGAAGTGCTTCCAGGTGCCCGTCATCGAGGGCGAGAACGACTCGAACAAGACCATCCGGGACGCGCGCCGCTTTCAGATCTCGGACGAGGAGTTTCAGCAGTTCTGTGATCGTCACAAACACAACGCATGCTTTGTACCGGAGCCGAACAATGTTATGCGCAGCTCCTACCTCATCCTCGACGAATACATGCGGTTTCTCAATAAAGGCACCGGCGAACCCACCGAATCAATCCTTGACGTCGGCGTCCCCCGCGCCCTGGCCAACGTCCACTGGGACCAGGACAGCTTCAAAGAGCGCGGCGGTATCTACGACCGGACCAAGAATACCGCTGGCGGTGGTTGTACGGCCGAGACGAACCGGGGCCTAGCATGGTAAACTGGGATGTTAAATTCTTCTGAAGCATGGGTTCCCTCTTTCGGTTTCCTCTTGGATTTGGTTGTCTATCTGCAGTAGAACCTGACGGGTAAAATTGTTCAAGGGGAAAGGTTGAATTGGATCAGGGGTCCGAATGTGACGTATTGTCACTCATATCTGTGGTTGTTCGCTGGCCGAAACCTGTTACTAGACACTGAATTCATATCTCTCCATTTTTTCTAAGACATCCACATTAGACTACTGAAACTCAAAGTTCTAGAAGGGTAGAAGTACCTTAAGATCCTGGATCCTGCATAGAATTAAAAGGAAGAATCAGTTCAGGTTCATGTGGGCTCTTCAAGTCCTTCATTGAAGGAGATGCTTAAGGAGCTCGACCAGAAACTGCCAGACAGTAGAATGAAGTGGTGCACCTTAGCATGCCTAATGGTATAACTAGATAAAGCGATTGTTAACAGAGATATACAGTAGTTCACTGTACATGCAACAAACGGCAAGCAGCCATCACGGTACAGTAGAGAAATGAAAGATGTCAGCAACAAAGAGGTAGTTCTGGGTTACCAGCTCACGTGTTCAGCCGTCTGACTTGATTACTGAGCGGTCAGTAGGCCCTACCGCTACTGTACAGTACAAAGAGTTGGTATGTTTTGATCCTTGTTGTCTTCTAGACACTGTTAGTTTGTTGGTATTGCTTCCATATGCCTTGTTCAGGATGTCATCACATTCTGTCTATGGTGTCTATTGTTTCTATGCTGTTTGATTGCAGTTTTTTTCTGACTGTTGAATTCGCACATTATGGGTGTCGAATAGATACTGCTAGACATGAGGTAGTATCTACTTAGGTCCTATGCACTGTACTTGGCTAAGTACCTAGCTTGAGCTAGGTATCTGTGGGGAGCAGATCATCCTAAACTGAGGGACAGACCAATCACCTGGCTCACTCCACGACCCCATGGAGGTGACATGTTCAGGAACAAAAGATGACCTGCTTGTAGATTTTGTACAATGATCTTGTCTTCTTCCCTTTGTGCTGGACCAAGAAATAGTATCTTCTGCGGACGCAGGTTCTCAACGGTCAACGATGCATCACCTCTGTCGCCCGACGGCCTCTCTTTCCCCTCCGCACCCCGCTTCTGCCTAGGCTGGATCACTGTAGGTCCCTCTCGGTTTCTCCTCTCCTCGGCCTCTACAGCGTGCAAAATACGATACCGTCTAGTGTGGATCTGACACAATAATGTTCTTCAGTCCTCACCTGATAGTTCTTTAGGCAGCAGTGGCTGCCGTGCCTCAGTCATTTTTTCGGGTACTTTGAGTACCTACTATGCCCAGAAAGGTGTGCATATAAAAGAGAGGGCATCTCTAGACGGCACCCTGATCTCTCATAACCCTGTCCTTCTCTGCCCCCGTCTTCCCTCTCCCATCTTTCTTTTCACTTTCTTCTACTTTACTGCTGCTTCAAGTGTGCAATTGGTCTGAACAATGCTGCTAGATCTCCCCCCAGAGCTGGTCCAGCTCGTCCTCAAGTACGCCAGCACCCCCAGCTACCTCCAGGCGGCGGTGTCCTGCCGCACCCTGTATGAGATCGCGTCTACCTGCCGCGAGGTCATCCTGCACCATCTCGGACGGACGCCCGGGTTGTCGACGCAGGGCATCGAGTCGTGGAAGACGAGGGACCTCTTCCTCCTGCTGCGGCGGCGCGCCGCCAGGCAGCTCTACGGCGCAAACTTCAGCGCCGACCGCACGCTCTACAGCTTCCCGGGGCGCACGATCGACGTCAAGGCCTCGTCGGTGGCCGCCTCGGGCGATCCCAACGTCGCTCTGGTCGTCAAGGGGGACAGTGCGGTGCACCTGTTCCACGCGGGGAACGACGGGTCCGTGTCCCGACGGGCGTCGCTGATCCCCCCGTATGAGCAACCGGGCAAGGTGGAAGTGCTGAGGACAGCTTTCAGCGGAGACGGCAGCATCTCTGTTCTGCAGCGATTCATCCCTGAGGTTGAAGACGAAGAAGAAGACAGCACGGAGCACCCGTTCGTCAAGCAGGCCAAGCAGTCGCCCTTGAGTGAGGAGATTCATTTGCTCCATTACGACTTTCGCTCGCCGTCTCGCGGGGTCACGATCTGTACGTTCCCAGATCGCGCCGAGTACAAGCCGCTGGCTCTGGCCGCCGCCGGCAGGGACAGGTTCGCCATTTCCTGGCAGCACCTCGAAGATGACGACCAGCATGAGGTGGTTCTCTACAGCGCAGACCCAGAGGATTACAACGAGACCACGCTTGTCAGCCGTTCGTAGCACCTTGTCATTTTGTTCTACATCCTAAGCTATTCCGCTGACGATGCCCAGGTCTCAGATACAGATCGACCGTCGTGATGGATGACCGTGGCCAATGGCCGGGACGCCAGGATCATCAACGACCAGCCCAGGCAGGGGCCCTGACCCTGGCAGACGTGGGAGACACGTTGCTGTACAGGACGCCGGTGACGGATCTGGCCTTCAACGACAGGGCCACCCAGCTGCTCTACTCGTACCGAGCGTCCACGCTGTACGGCGTGTTCCAGAACGTCAACGCCGCGCCCGGCATGAAGCCCGCGGCGACGCGGATGTACGTGAACCTGTGCCGGGTGCGCTTCTCCGAGTCGCTGACGCTGCCGTTCTCCATCGGGATCCCGTTCTTCGGCACGCACGACACGTACGAGGCGGCGCCCAACTTCCAGGTGTGCCACTGGCGGTACCTGGCATTCGGGACGGCGACACACCGGGAGGAGAACTGGACGGTGGCCTGCCTGCTGCGGTCCGAGGCGCGCTGCCGGGCGCGCAACTGCGGACACGTGCTGAACCTGGACCGCGGGCGGCGCTTCGCGGACTGGACGATCGTGGCGCGGCTGTGGGGATACAAGAGGCCGAGCAACTCGCTGGGCAACCTCGTGGCAGCGTCGGCCGGGGGCACGCGCATCGCCGTGGCGAACTGGCGGGAGGTGTACGTGTGGGCGCTGGAGCCGCAGGAGCTGATCGAGGGCAACGCGAGCGAGTTCTACCCGGCGTGCTGGCGGTCGACGAACGCGCCCGAGGGGATCGTGGAGCTGCGGCCGATCGTGCTGCGCCTGGAGGCCGTGTGCTTCAAGCTGTGCTTCGTGGGGGAGGACCAGCTGGTGGCGCTGACGGACCGGGGGCTGATGTGCTGGGACCTGGGGCCGCGGGGGACGGGGGTGCGGAGGACGGACGAGCTGGAGGTGCCAGCCGAGAAGTGATAGTCAGGCAGCAACACGCACCGATCGCGGCGGAGGCAGGCCGCATAATTCCATCAAGGAATGCTTATGATGCTTATTGCTTGGACGGGTTGTCACGAGATGTCATGTCCATGGAGGCTGGGACGAGACCACGGCGATATGGAGGGAATATGAAGGAAACGAGAGGACTTCTCTGGACCCATGTATGTATATGTGATGTATCTCTAAGGATTATCATGAATTCATATCCATTGCGTATGACTGCTCATAAAAGACACAGACTGATGATACAAAAGATCTACTGAGCCTCGCCGCCGCCCGACATGGCGAGGAAGGTGACGAGGAGGAAGACCCACCAGTACCTGAAGAGTCAGATCAACTGCCACGCAAACATAAAAAGGGAGAAACTCACTTCTGGAAGAAGGTCTTCTCCTTGACCTCCTCGGGCGTCTTGCCGTCGGGGCCAAGCACGACGGGCTTGTTCAGCTGCGGCCGCGGACCAGCATCGGGGCGGACGAGCTCGACTCTCAGCCCAGACTCTGCAGAAGACTTCTTGGCCGCGGAGGAGGAGGAGGAGGAGGAGGAGGAGGACAGATCAACGTGGTAGAGCTCGTCCCCGGGGCCCAGGTGCAGGCGGAGCGTCGGTGTCTTCTTGTCGTCCTGCAGCGCCAGCAGCGACGACCATGAGGCGAGGCCGCCCACCCACTGCTTGGAGGGGGTAAAGAAGCCGATGCGGACGAGGTCGGAGCCGTCTGGTGATGATGCTGGCGGGGAGAAGGAGAGCACGGCGGCGTCGAGGGAGGCCGGGTCGTAGGCGACGCGGGCGAGCAGCGAGGGCTGGGGCGCGGCGACGGGCCAGAAGAAGACGTCTGCGGTCGACGTCGCGGCGGCCAGGGGGAGGAGGGAGACGAGGAGCGCGAGGAGGCGCATCGTGCGAGATACAGGACGCCAGAGGATGGTGGTGGTGACGAACACGAGGTGGAGGAGAGGAGTGCTGGCCGGAATACCCAACCGGGCAATTCTGGGGCTCTGCGGCGCTCCTCCGCTTCCCCCACGCTTGCGATGCCCGCAATCATCGTGAAGCTTCATCTGCCTTCTCTCTCTTTCCATCCCCCTCTCTCCCCTCCACCAGGCGGCCTCGTCCCGTCTCGCCCCGCGGAGACCGTCCTCCAGACCGGTGGCGAAGCCCCTCCTCTCCTCGTTCGGGTTACACCGTCGCACAGATATAAAGCATGGCGTCGCGGCCCCCGCGCTGCCCGCCCTCGCGGCAGCCGTCGAGACAGGCCTCGAGAGACGCGCGCGACGAGCTCCAGGTCCAGATGGACTACTACATCGGCATTGACGTGGGCACGGGCAGCGCCCGCGCCTGCATCGTCGACGACAAGGGCGACATCGTCGGCCTGGCCTCGGAGAACATCGGCCTGTGGCAGCCCCAGACCGGCTACTATGTAGGTCCTCGTCCTCTCGGTGGATTGAGATGGGGATGCTAACTGCTCAGGAACAATCGACCACCGACATCTGGCGCTGCATCTGCATCGCCGTGCAGCGCGCCCTCAGCCAGCACAACGTCGACCCCACGCACATCCGCGGCATCGGCTTCGACGCGACCTGCTCGCTGGCCGTCTTCGCCCGCGACACCGACGAGCCCATCTCCGTCACCGCGCCCTCCTTCGACACGGACCGCAACGTCATCCTCTGGCTGGACCACCGCCCCGTCGCCGAGACCGACCGCATCAATGCCACCGGCCACAGCCTGCTGCGCTACGTCGGCGGCAAGATGTCCGTCGAGATGGAGATCCCCAAGGTCCTGTGGCTCAAGAACCACATGCCCCCGGAGCTCTTCGACCGCTGCAAGTTCTACGACCTGGCCGACGCCCTCACCCACATCGCCACGGGCAACGAGAAGCGCAGCTTCTGCAGCGTCGTCTGCAAGCAGGGGTATGTCCCCGTCGGCGTCGACGGCAGCGTCAAAGGCTGGCAGGAGGATTTCCTCCGCGAGATCGGCCTCGGCGAGCTGGCCGAGGACAACTTCAAGCGCCTGGGAGGGGTCAATGGGGTGGTAAGTCTCTTTCTTCCTTTGTCTCCTTTTCCAATTCCGTCTTGACCATAACACTCCTCCAGAGTAACGGACTTCACTGCTATTCAATGACGAATTGCACACAGTACACCTAATGGAACATGCAACTGACGTTGGCCAGAACGGCGAGTACCTCAGCGCCGGTGAGCTCGTCGGCACCCTCTGCGAGAAGGCGGCGGCCGAGCTGGGCCTGCCGCCCGGCATCGCCATCGGCAGCGGCGTCATCGACGCCTACGCCGGCTGGATCGGCACCGTGGGCGCCAAGGTCGACCTGGGCGCCGAGCAGCTGAGCGCCGACGTCGCCAGCAACGACCGCTCGCAGGCCTTCACGCGCCTGGCCGCCGTCGCGGGCACGTCGACCTGCCACCTGGCCATGTCGCCCGACCCCATCTTCGTCCCCGGCGTCTGGGGCCCCTACCGCGACACCATCCTCCCGGGCCTCTGGATGGCCGAGGGCGGGCAGTCGGCGACGGGCGAGCTGCTCAAGCACGTCATCGAGACGCACCCGGCCTTCAACCAGGCCGTCTCCGTCGCCGAGTCCTACCACACCAACATCTACGACTACCTCAACGAGCACCTGAAGGAGATGATGGCCGAGCAGAAGGCCCCCAGCGTCGCCTACCTGGCCCGCCACCTCTTCTTCTACGGCGACCTGTTCGGCAACCGCTCGCCGATCGCGGACCCGCGCATGGCCGGCGCCATGGTCGGCATGACCAGCGACAAGTCCGTCGACAGCCTCGCGCTGCTCTACTACGCGACGATGGAGTTCATCGCGCTGCAGACGCGCCAGATCGTCGAGGCCATGAACCGCGCGGGCCACCGCATCTCCTCCATCTTCATGTCCGGCTCGCAGTGCCAGAACGAGATCCTCGTCCGCCTCATCGCCTCCGCCTGCGACATGCCCGTGCTCATCCCGCGCTACATCCACGCCGCCGTGTGCCACGGCGCCGCCATGCTGGGCGCCAAGGCCGCCTCCGCGTCCAAGAGCCCGGACGGCCGCACCACCACCGACCTCTGGGAGATCATGGACCGCATGAGTAAGCCCGGCAAGCGCGTCGATCCGACGACAGATGAGAACGAGAGGCGCCTGCTGCAGGTCAAGTACGAGGTGTTCCTGGAGCAGTGCTTCAAGCAGCAGGAGTACCGCGCGCGGGTCGACCAGGCGGTCGCCACGTGGAAGGCAGAGTAGGCAGTTCGCTCTCCGTTTCTACGACCTGTAAACTTTCGTATAGACATGATAATGATATGATATATATCCTCTAGGTAATGGGTGAATGAATTAATTGATCAATGAACGAATGTAGAGACTTGCCATGTCCTGGCGGGTAAGGAGTAAAAGCTTACAAGCTGTCCATAGCAGACGAGATAGATACGATCGGAACAGTATATAGTTAACTACGCCGTTCCTAGGTTAGGTAAGCGGTTTCTGACAGAGTACATATACTTCACAGAAGACTACAGACTACAGTCCTGTACCGCCCAAACGAGCTATGGATCCAATTCAATCCATTGCGAATGCAGAACAACATGACCACTAAACGTACACGTGCATCATCTTTTAAAAAAAATAAAGAAAAAGCCTATTATCTCCTTCCCCCCAGTTCGAACCATTAGTTGATGTATCAATCAATTGATCCATCATCGATGAGCCCGATATTTGCTGCACCGTCTTTTTTTTTCCACCCATGAGATTTCCTCTATGCGAGGTTGTAATAATGATAAAGAAACCAGCCCTGGCAGCTAAGACCTTTCGATAATGGATATGCAAACATTTCCGTTTCGATCAGGAAGGAAAAATAGCTGGATGAAGATGGGAGGAAAGAAGATATAGACATAATGGTTGAGGGAAAAACATGACGGGGATTCGTGACAGACATCGGTTCTGGTTATGCATGCGGAGATCAGCAACACTGAAACAAGAGGAGAGCAGGAGTGCGTCAGTTCATCAGCTGGAGGTGAAAAGACAAGGAAAGATAGAGAAACAGGAACAGAAGCCCGTCCGCCTATGTTTGCCTCAATAGTAACGTCTGAAAATTTCCAACATCGGACAGGGCTTCCTGCACAGTCCGACTCGGGTTTTTTTTTTTTTTTTTTTTTTTTTCGGACTGATATTCATCACTGGCAGAGTCCTCTTTCAGTCTATCAATAAGTGACACTGCTGCCCCTTCCTATGTTGCGGAGCAACTCCCGTCTGCCGGGACCAAGCGCCAGCGTGTCGGAGCGATCCACGCCCGTCACCGCCTCCATGTTGCTGTAGCCGGACAGATAGAAGCCTATCACGACGACCAGGTACGTGAGGACGAGGATGGAGCCCTTGAAGTAATTGCTCTTGCCCTCGCCGTACATATAAGACAGGAGGAAGACACAGAGGATGACCGTGACCATGTCCCACTGGGGGAAGATGAGACTGGAGAAGGACCGATTAGCACAAAGATCGTAACTCACGAGAAAGGGAAGAACGGAAGGATCTCACTTGAATGAGTGGTTAACAAGCTCTGAAGGATCAATAAATCTCGTATGGATGGCGCTGAAGAGGACGAGGGCGGGAATCTGCAGGAGACAGACTTGCAGGGCATAGGCGGAACCGATCTCCATGGACAAGGCAATGTTTCCATTCATTGCGAACGAGATGGCATTCTGTCAGTCATATATCAGCATTACGTCTTCAACACTTTGTTTTCTTGCAGAATGATTCTGAATGGCGCGTACCAGGAACTCTGTAGTGTTCGGGACCAGTGCAAACAGCGTTATGCCGAGGAATTTTTCATCGACATCGAAGCTTTTCAGCACGACGTCCACGGTGTGCACAAGCATTTCCGCTATCACCGCGTACAAAAGAGTTGCCACCAGAAGAATGATGGAGCTCTTCGCCTTACTCCAGTTAGGAGCGTCATGCCCACTGCCATTAGTATGCGTATGCTCAGCAGATACGCCGGGATCGTCATTGTCTTCAGGGTTAGCTGCTACTCGGTCAGAAGAATGTTTATGGCCTTGGCGGCCAGATGACTGAGGAGCAACGGAAGCCTTTCGCTGTGATCGTGCCGCGTCACGGGCGGCCACGGTTGCAGCGGTTGCAGCGACTTCGGCGACCTGACGCACAAGATTTTCGTTTTCTTCTTCGGAAAGACCACGAAGTTTTAACGTCGGATGATTTCCATCACCGCTCGGCGTGGGAGGGACAACGTGTGGGGTCGTCTTTCCCGACACTGTGCTGTTTCCGACTTGTTCCCAGCTGCCATCTGCGTTGTTGTCTGCCAAGCCAACATGCTTCAAGGACTGCCCCAAGATACGCTTGTACAGCTGGGAGTCGCGAATCGAGGCCTTGTGGCTAGAAACACCGCCGGTTGCTACTTGTGGCCCATTAGGGAGGTTCTGATGCCTAGCTTCGTACGGCGAAGAGTCATGTGTGCCGTGTGGCACTTTCTTCTCATCGCCTTCTGTGGCCCAGATGACAGCTGCATGAGTTCTGAGAGTGAACCAAAGGCCGATCACATAGGACAGGAATAGAAACACGGCAGCGAACCACGAGTACGGTTGCACAGCTTTTAGGAAAAAATCATCATTGATAGCCGGGGCCTGAGAGAAGTAGCAGCGACGACAGTCCCTATCTTCAGGATCCGCATTTCTGGTGCAGGGTACACATTTGAGCTCATGCTACTATCGGTAAGTCACTGATCGCTACGAGAAGGAATTGCAGAGTCCATTGAGACTTACGCTGCCATAGATCTGATAAAATAGAGTAGGTCCAAAGGCGGCAATGACGGCAAATAGCAGCATCGTGGAGGTGACACCAGCAGACTTGACATTGAATCTCTGCGTCTTGCGCTTAATAGCTCCAAAGCACATGGATAATCCTGGGAGAAACAGGAGACCCGCGAAGATGCTGCCAATGACGCTACCTTCGACAAGCTGCGACTTGCCCTCTGTCAGAGCGACGCAGTAAAGGTAGACTTCTACTATAGTGGAGAAGAAAGCGTTGACCGCCGCGCCCATACCCATGGAGGACTGCGCGGAAATCGATGCGACGGCTTGTCCAATAAAGTACGCCAGAGGAATGATGGAGAAAAGTGCAAGGGTGAAGATCATTCCCGGATGGGTGAACCAAGCCTTAATGCCGAGGGTCTTGTCTAGAACGAAATAATCAAAAATGACGAAGACGACGACGCAAAGGAGGTTGATAAAGAAGATGTTGGTCCCATCAACGGTATATTTCCAGTATCGCAGGCCGGCAGCGCGATACGTGCAGAGAAGGATAGAAGACGAGGGACTAGACGGCGTCCTTGTAAATGCCGTGTCCGAGTGGAATGATAGAGCCAGAGGATGGCGGCGAAGATGATCGAACAGGATGATCATCACGCGAGCCATCGGGATCCAGAACACCATCATCCAGCAGATGAAAGAGACGAGAAGCATCAGGGGACCGACAAGGAGGTAAAAGAAGACGAAGAACACAACGCGGCCCACAGTCCACTCGCCCCTACCAAAATATCTTCGCTTCGACCGTGAGAAAGTGCTATCCTGGTGCTGGCCTCTCCCTGTCCGTCCAAGAAGGCTATCGTGTTCGCTGGCCGAGTCCACACTGTTTCTTCGACGGCCGATAAGGGACCGATTACTCAGGGGACCGAAGAAGAGTCTGCCGTGTTCCAGATCACCGCTTTGCCACTGTTCATACTCGCTGATACTGCGCCCTTCGCCCTCGTCTTCTTCTGCATAGTGCTCGTCGCTGTCGAGACGCACATATGACCCAAAGGGATACAACAGATATCGAGAAAGACCCAAGAACACCCTTCCGTAACACATCGCAGCGGGTGAAAATCCCAACAGGAAACAGGCAACGGCCCCTATGAAGGCAGCAAGCGCAAGCCACGACCCGAAGATCAAAGACCACAAGAGATTGACGACGAACAGCATGTTACTCACCCGTCCTCCAGGTGACGAATGGATGTCCCCTTCCGCAGTCTTTTCCACGGATCGAAGCTTCTTGTACAGCGCAGGCTTCCATATCCTGATACCAAACGGATGCGTCTCATTGATGGCTTCCTGACGGTCCTTCAGTGTAAAGCTCTCCGCATCACTGGTGGTGTCTTCTTCGCCGCGCTCGCCATCTGGGTCCCGTGAAGGAGAATCCTCTGGAGACAGATCCAAGGTAGGTTCAGGTAGGTCTGTCCCCTCTTCGGTATCGCTTCGTGTATTCACTCGCGACAACGTGCTCGGTTGAGCGGTCACCCTTCGTCTCAAAGCCGAGCTATGCTTCCTCATGGGGCGTATTCTCGGAGACTGAGGATTCGCTGCCTGCAGCATGGCGTTGTCCTGTTCAACCTCCGCGGCAGCATCGTCAGTAGAAAACTCTTGCCCCCGGTGAGGAACAGGCCGTTTGGAAGACAGCCGACGCAAGACGGACGGCTTTCTCGACCTATCCATCTGGAGAGGCGCTATCGAGGGCGACCGAGGTGGCTGGGGGCGGCCAGAAGGGGTGCGAAAGCCCGAGTGTTCCTGTTGGCCATTGTCGGGACGTTGTTCTGAGGCCATCGTATCGTAGGATCCTATAGTTCCTGCAGCAACTTGTTAGCAACATCGAGCAGGAGAGGATATGACATACGGTGGGGAAAAGATAAAAAAAAAAAGAAAAAGCAGTAGTGGTGGTATACCGTAGCTTCCCCTAGATAGCCCGCGCAGCCTCGCCTGACGACTAGCTTCCGGGGACGCTTGTTCCTCGTCAGCCCGCACGACAGGAGCGAAGCGTGTCGGGTCAGGTTGGGACTCTGGAGAGTCAACGTTGTCTCTGTTGGTAGCCATCACTCTCTCCGTCCGTCGAGCTGGCCGATCGTCGCACGGGAGCTCGAAGAGATAAGAGCTTCAAGGTAGCTTAAAAGACGGCCTGGCTGTCGAAAGGCAACGGGAAGAGCGGAGTGAGAGGGCCACTGCACATATTGCACCTCTCCTAGACTGGGATCGCCGCGACTCGATCCGGGCGGTACGTCAGGGCCTTGGAAGATGTCGAGATCGATGATGCCCGCGGGGGAGCAAGCGAACCGCCTCTCGTCGCCGGTCGGGCTCTCGCGCACGTGCAGACCTCACGGATGACAGGCAGCGCACATCCCCGCGGTCAGCTGGGGCATGGGCGTGGAGATCCCAGCGCAACAGATCTCGTGGACGGTGAAGGTTCAGGGTCAGCAACCGAATTATTTGACAATGAATGGTGCCCACGGCCGACTGACGGCCTCCAGCTGGACTGGCTAACCAGCGCGCAGCTGGAGCCCGTGATGGATCACCCGGGCGCTCCTTGGGTCCCGGCGCCGCCTCGCGCCAGTCACGCCCGGTCAGGTGGAGCTCCGTCAAGCCACAGCAGTGCGCCCCAGGCGCCGGCGGCAAGGCTACCAAACTGTGGCTGGTGCCCTCTCGCCGCCCGCCCTCATCGAAGGTGCTCGACGGGAGGGCATCGCGACAGCGCTGGCCACGCCATCGACTGTCGACTGACAACAACCACAACACCTCCAACCCCCCTTCTTTCTCGCCACAATAACCCAGCGGAGCACCTCTTGTCCTACCTTCCCAAGCGCAGGTGTCCTGGGTTGACGAGCGGGCCCCCTTCCGATCCTTCGATACGAGACACAATCACCCTTGCGATCCGCCTGCCATGGCGCTCGACAACTACTTCCGCAATAAGATCGAGAGCATGAAGCTCGAGATCATCAAGGGCCAGGCGGTTCTGAGACGGTTAGAGGCGCAGCGGAATGACCTCAACTCGCGAGTACGCCTGCTGCGAGAGGAGCTGGGCCTGCTCCAGCAGCCCGGCTCTTACGTCGGGGAGGTAGTCAAGGTGATGAGCACCAAGAAGGTCCTTGTCAAAGTACATCCAGAAGGGAAATACGGTGAGTCTCTACGTTCGATCGCTGCGATCTGCGCCTACGGCTTTGTCTGACTGGTCGTGACGTATGCAGTGGTGGATGTTGCCGACGGTGTGGACGTCTCGAAGCTTACGGTTGGCAAGAGGGTGTCGCTGCTCTCAGACTCTTACAAGCTGGAGAAGGTGCTGCCTTCTTCCGTCGATCCCCTCGTTTCTCTCATGATGGTCGAGAAGGTCCCCGACAGTACATACGACATGATCGGCGGTCTGGATAAGCAGATCAAGGAGATCAAAGAGGTCATTGAGCTGGGCCTGAAACACCCCGAGCTGTTCGAATCTCTCGGTATCGCGCAGCCCAAGGGTGTGCTCCTGTACGGTCCTCCAGGGACGGGCAAGACCCTGCTCGCGCGAGCGGTGGCCCACCACACAGACTGCAAGTTCATCCGGGTCAGCGGGTCGGAGCTGGTGCAGAAGTATATCGGTGAGGGCAGCCGGATGGTGCGAGAGCTGTTCGTCATGGCTCGAGAGCACGCCCCCAGCATCATCTTCATGGACGAGATCGACAGCATCGGGTCGAGTCGAGTGGACGGAAGCAGCGGAGGCGACTCGGAAGTGCAACGCACCATGTTGGAGCTGCTGAACCAGCTGGACGGATTCGAACCAACCAAGAATATCAAGGTCATCATGGCCACCAACCGACTCGACATCCTCGACCCCGCCTTGCTGCGACCGGGACGAATCGACCGCAAGATCGAGTTCCCGCCACCAACGTAAGTGATTCCTTTGCTCTCTTATGTTCTTTTTTGTTCTGATGACATGTATACTGACTGTCGGGCAGGGTGGAGGCTCGGGCGGACATCCTACGGATCCACTCGCGGTCGATGAACCTGACGCGCGGGATCGACCTGAGAAAGATCGCAGAGAAGATGAACGGCTGCTCCGGCGCCGAGCTGAAGGGCGTGTGCACCGAAGCGGGCATGTACGCGCTGCGGGAGCGGCGGGTACACGTGACGCAGGAGGACTTTGAGCTGGCCACGGCCAAGATCCTGAACAAGCACGACGACAAGGAGGTCAGTCTGGGCAAGCTCTGGAAGTAGAAAACATATCTTGTGCTATGGAGGATGGGGAGCGGCTGGCGCCGGGGTCAGTGGCCGGAGTGGGATATTCCCCGGCCAAGCGTTAGACTATGTATTTGTACTGTCTGTGAGTGACTAGTTATGCTCATAGTGCAATATCACATTGGTCTGTATGTCGATCTGGCTCGGCGCGTTGGATTGCCAATTCAAGGACCCAAGAAACGAGGTATGTCACAGAAGAGAGCTTCTACAGAGTATAGTGATACGTAGGTGTGACAGGTAGAGACCTGCGCGCAAGGTGGTGCAAGCGACACCCACATGGTAAGATGTACAGTACATACAGTACCGGTAGGGAGGATTAGGAAGCAGGTCTAATAATGCATCGGTTTTTGCCTTGACGAGCGAGAGGAGGCGGGGACAGGTCGAACCGTTCCGAACTATGACAGGAAGATGCGGTATCAGGAGCGTGGCATTTACGGGACGGTGCTTGCGTGTGTTCCCTTTCTTCTGGCAGATGCATTCATTGTACAGCGCGGCGTCGAAAGCTCGGCGGACGGAGAATCTTCGCTGATCACTGTATTAATCACTCTATTATTGCTGGAAAAAGGGTCTGGACTGTGCGTTCTCCACCCGCGGACTTTTAATATTTAATTTGCCCAGGTCGCTTTAAAGTATTTTGTTTTTTTTCTAAAAAAAAAAAAAAAAAAAAAAAAAAAAAAAAAAAAAAACTTCTGAGGGTTTGCTGCTACGTAGGTAGCGCATCCAGCTTTATGGAGTAGGAGTAGTAAGGTACGAAGTATGTATGTACAGTACCAAGCAGTGCTAGGCACGGCATAACGAAGGGACTTTCCACCCCCTTTCTTGGCAGGATCTGCCGACATTCTAGGAATCAACTTATCAGGTGCAGTGGAGGTGTGATTTAGCATCATGATCCATGACGGGAGTGTCTTGGGCGAGGCTGCCAAGCGGGCCAAGCTTGATAGTGCGTCAGCTTGTTATATGGACTGGGATATGCGGTTGCACCTGTTTTAGGCGAGATATGATATGGCATGAAAAGGCGATCGGGATATGAACTTTGCAGTACGGAGTACATGTGTACAGGATACGGAGTATGGGATCCGTGGGAGAGGAGGAGAAAGAGGAAAGAGAGTAAGGATATCTAGAGAGAGAGACCTCTCATCTGCTCCTGCGCCCACGGGCCGTGGTATCTCCGGGAACTCCGTCGAGCTCGAAGTTCCGCGGGCAGCGGAAGAGCAGAGCAGCAAAGGCTCACCGGCGGGACGCGTGTGCGGGCGCGTGACCCGGTGGAGCAGCGGACGCCTGTAAGTCATCGCCGGCATCTGGCATCAGGCATGTCGGGCCGCATCCCCCACGCCTGACGCGGAGGCTTGCGGCGCTTCCTCACTCCTCATTCCTCTCCCTCTCCAGGCATTATTACTCCCCAGTCCTGTCCGTCGGTCGACGGCGTGTCACCGTCCCCCGTCTGCTTCACAGACCGCCCTGGAGGGCTCAAAAGGCCGCCGCCTCTCGTCCTTCCCCGGGCCCCTCTTTTCCGCCACCCTCTCCCATCTGCCCCATCGTCGTCGCTCCCGCTGTCCCTGTGACTTGTCTCGTTCTCATTATCATTATTGCGCATCAGTACGCAGTATATCTGTCTCCAGCTGGGCGGTTCGCAGCCTCTCCATCAGAGCCTAATCTGATATCAGAGCCCAACCGCCCCGTTCCCCGCACCGGGTCCCAGCGGACAGCGGTCTCTGGCTCGCTCCGACCTCGCCTCCACCCACTCCCTGCGTGGCGGGTCCCCGGACTTGCTCTTTTGGTCCTTCCGTGGCAGACCGATCCCCCTCTTAACTATTTTTACTTCCTCTGTCAAGATCGACTCCGTTTTTTAACTCGCCAAGGCGCGGCTGTCAGTCCCCACTGCCGCCCATCGTGCCTTGTGCTCCATCTCTTTTTTCTGTCCGCGTGAGTCTCCCCTTTCTCACGGAGGAGTCAGAGCGGACGGTACCTAGTACCTGTATTTGCCTTCGAGCCCGGGATCCCCTCCCCACCGGTTGATACTTCTGCTCCGTCATTCCCGTCTGCTGCTTCACCTGTTTTTTATATCGATTTATTATTATTATTATGCCACAAGGGGAGTTATGGTCTACACTGGTCTCAGCTATCGATCCCGGTAACACCAAAGCCATGCCCGCCGTTCTGCAGTCCACGATCGACCTGCTGGAGTCGGAGCTGGTCAAGGCCAGAGCCGCTCTGCAGGAGATCCAACCCAACGCTGCGCCCGTGATGATGCTGGCGGAGGACGTCACCGCCGGTGCCATGGCCGCGTACCGCAAGAACCTGATCGGACGTGCATCCGACTTCTTCTACGGAACCCGTCGCTTAACCGCCAGAGACATTGGCCTTGCGCCGGTGGTGCGCGAAGGGCCCGGTGACGGGAAGGACGAAGATGCTCTCGAGGAGCAGCAACCTGTGGTCGCTGAGCTACCGCCCAAACGGCCTACTTTGCTGGATGTATTGTCAAACAGCGTCATTCTCGATCATATGGCTCCTTATCTTTCCATCTCGTCGCTCCTCTCGCTTGCGGCCACATCGCGGTCGATGCGTTCCGTGATCATGGACACACCCTATGTGTTCCGACACCTTGACCTGACAAGGTGCCGTGGCGCGCAGATGCCCAATATCGCACCGATCGACTCCGGCGGCCAGGTGTGGAGGAGCGAGCGGATGGACGAGTCGTTGACCGAGGACGAGTTCTATTCTGGACCTCTGAGGGGCATCTTGAGCAACCTGGAGCGGCGGTCGATCCTTCAAAGCGTCCGCACCCTGATCCTGGACGGCCTCTCGGTGCCAGCAGACTTGGTGGCCGATATCATTTTGACGGACCGCTTCAACGTCAGCATCCTGTCGATTAGGGAATGCCTCCACTTGAACGAGCGCAAGCTCATGCAGGTTATTCAGCATGCGGTCCGACCAACGCGTCCCAGCGGAATGCCAAGGGTAAAGGGAATCTACTATTTTACCCCAATCAACCAACGCCGTCCCACATCACGCCGTAGATATCGAGATTGGTGGAGTTCTCGGCTTTGCGACTCCAAAACCGCCTGCCAAGCGTCATCCTGTCATACCTCGAACCACGAGCCTGCAGCGCGTGAACCCGATCCCTGTCATTCGCAGAATGCGTGGTACAGACCATCCGGAAAGCTCCTGAAGGGTCCCATTGAGGAGGGCTGGGCGCAGACCCTCAAGAAGTGCGAGGGTATTATCGCTTTTGATGCTGTCCTGTGTCGCGGGCCTCGACACAATGTGGATCTCTACTCGTCCGCTAATGAAAACGGTCCTCGACCGGAGGGCGGGCTCCTCAGACCTGCGATCGCCACCATCGCTCTTGGCCCCAGAGGCTGTGATGGTTGCCATAGCTCTCCAGAGGGGCCGGCCGTCTGGGGACAATCTCCGGACGAGTACTTCCCCCTGCTCAGCCCACCTCCCCTGCATTCTTCCAAGGTATCAGAAGCGAAGAACCCGCATCCGTCTGGAGACGGACATCCGGTTTTGATCGCGAGGTGCGAAGAATGTCTGACGGACCGCTGGTGCCACCGGTGCAACAAGTGGTTCTGCTTCAACTGCCTTCCACATCCGGAAAGGATTAGAGTTAGCCTCGCTCCTCATCAGACGGCAGTGAGACGTCCTAGCGGCTCTCCGGAACGAAAGGTATTGCTCCGTGTTCTTGTATAATTCTCTTGTTCTCCCTGGATTCACGTCGCTGACTCGTTGCAGAAGCTTGGACCCGGTGTGAGCAGGGACTGCTGGGAATGCGGGCCAACCGTAAGTGTTTCGTTAGCGGAAGGGGTCAGGCTGAACCGGTGGAACTGATATTTGTATAGTGCGCGAGCTGCAAGGTTGAATGCCAGCGCACCTGTCAAGGCTGCCAGGGCGAGTACTGCATCGAGCATAACGAAGGTTGCTCTTCGACAATGGTATGGACCCGCAGGAAATATTGCCTCACAGACGTTTCGGAATGTCGCTAACAGGCTTCGATGGTACAGTGCGACTGGTGTAATACCAGCTCACGTCGGCGACTGAGAGGAGACATCTACTGAGATTACGACCCATCCCCATTATCGAATAACTAATTTGCGATGAAATGACGATTGGAAATACGATATGCTTATACGCATAAAGTCATGACGACATTTTGGCGGAGCGAAACCGGCTGCTTCTTATTCTCGAGACACGATTCCCTCCACACTCCCCTAATGATCCATATACCATCTCCACTTTTTGCATGGGTTTATTTGCATCTTCTGCTCAGCGCAAACACCTTTAATTTCGGCATGATGGGGGCCTTTTTTTCCCCTTTGTTTGTGCGCTGGGAACTTTGTTTGCTTGGATACTGGTGGTTCACGGCTTTAATGGTTGGTTCATGGTCTATGTACCTACTTGGATGTGTTACATGACCCAAGGTTTGTTATACTACTGCTGGCTCAGTTCGGATTTATATTATATGGTCGGATTCTCGGCGTTTCCTCCTCCACTCAGTGTTGGAAAGAAAGGGAAAAAAAAATCTCCCTTTCTTTTGTTTTCTTACGGATACAGACAATAGTACTGGGTGTAGACATGTATGTATGTACTGTAGATAAATACGAAGACATGCTCCTGACATATCGTTATCATATCATATCATATATATCATATCAGCATAGGTGATTGCATCTCTCTCTCTCTTTTCTATATGTAGCGTTGTAATGCGATACAAGGTAATAGACCTCTACCTGACGGAAGTTAAAGTTGGATTGGGTTAGAACCTTATTATTATTATTATTGTATCTAGCTTCTAAGTTAAACAGCTCCATAGTGGAAACTCAGACCATCTTCCAAGTTCCAGGGTCCAACTGGACGAGGTTGCGTAGCGTCGGACTGCGGTTCAACAGGTCAAGATTACCAAGTACTTACTAGTCTAGATACCTACGTACGTCAGGTAGTGTACATACTAGAGTACGATAATGGGTGAAATGGATCCATCAGAGCATTCTGACTTAGCTAGCTATGTTGAAAGTCACGCTCCGTCCGTCCTCAAACGTCAACTTCCACGTCCTTCATTCTCGATTCATAAAATCCCTCTCCGTCCTCAGCCCTTCGTGGCTGTTTGCTTGCTTGGAAACATACACTTGACTAATGACCATCAATTGAGCTCGCTGTTCCGTGACGCTTACTAATAGGATCGTTTTGGTCTTTTGGAATCGTACTTGACTGATCCCCAGTTCCAGTACTGCCCGCATTTGATGCCTGTGTGAGCACGTAAAATGTCAGTGGATCATGCAATGCTATAGTAGTGTATCAAACTACGGTGCAATGGAGATTTCTATGGCGTCTCTTGTATGTACAGAGACAGGGAAAGTAAAACGCTGGGGAGGGGGAGAAATATAGCACTCACAGTATATGTGGTCACAGCCTCCAGCCTTCTCGACCCGCCATCCACATCCCGCGGTCGGGCACTTCTTGGTCATCTGTTTGATCTTTCTCACACTACTCTGGGAGCTCTTGGCCGAAGGATGGTTGTCGTCGTACTGGCCGCAGGTATAACCTTCATGCCACGGCAGCCGATGATAGAAGCAGCCCTCGAAACCGCACGCCACGCATGTCACCTTCTGGACCTCGACCCCGTCCTTGATAATCACTGGATGGATCTGGCCTGAGTTACAGGTCGGGGAGATGCAAGAGAACCAGCGGGGGCCCTCTTTGCGGGCCTTGACGGCAACAAGCGCGCTAATGCGACTCATATCAGCGCGGGATAGCGCTGGGAAGAGAGCCTCCTCCGTGAGGGACACACCGCATTGCGGGCAGCTGCAGAGCGACCAGACTGCGGTTGCGATTTTGCTCGTATCCTCCTCGTCCTCGGGAACGACGGGCTTTCGAGACTCCAGGGTGACGGTGACATGCTTCGCAACACAGTCAGTGCACGTAAGAGGCTCATGGTTGCATTGCTCAAACTTGGGGAAGTTCGACCCGTTGCGTCCAAGTGGCTTGTTGGTGGCGCATATATTGCACTCTCGATATGCTGCTTCACGGCCGCGACGACGTGTGCTGGAGGAATCGTTCAACTGGGACACGCTCGTCTTCTCTTGCTTTTCCTCGACGCGGGAGGATCTGGCTGACGGACGAGTTGGACGACTACGAGGCTTGCTTTGAGGTTTGCTTGGTATCTCACTGGACTCAACGGAATCCGCAAAGCTGATGCGACGTTTCTTTGACGGATTGGAGGATGGAAGACCAGGACGATTCCCACTTTCATTTCCTTCCGCCACAGGGAGCCTCTCCAGTGAGGAGAAGGCAATGGGATCCGCTTTGTCATGGAAAGTCGTCGAGGAGGCACGCTTGCTAGACTTCATATTGGATTGATCTTTAACGCTAACTGCCCTCGAAGCGAGGGCATCTTTCTTGAGATGGGAAGCCTGAGTGGAGTTGGCTTTCCTGGACCTGGGCTTCTGGACTCCAGCTTTGGACTTCCTCGAGGAGGTCACTGTTGTTGCAGGCATGTTCCCACTCGAGGGTTTGGGACGCAGCTTCATCTCTCTTGGTCTCCTGCTGCAAGATGCCTGTGATGGGATGTAGATGAGGCTCCGTCCAGGCGGTGGTATAACTCTTTTATGCTCAGACGTGAGTGAAGTCAGAGTGAAGTGCTCCACACGAGGGAGGATCCGGGTGAGGGGCTAGCGGCCAGAGCAGGGTGCAAACCAGGGAAGGCACCACGAGAGACGCGGACCGGGTCTTGGAGACAGAGTCAGGAAAGGAACACTGGCCAGAATCAGAGGAAGAGCATCGCCAGAGGGTGATGTGTTGGAGCGGTTGGATGCCAGGCAACGTCTGCAAGGCACGCGGCACGACTGGAGACTGTACGTGCACATCGGCCGCGGTGGATTGGAGAGACGACGGAGGGACGATGGAGGGAGATGCTGCCTGGAGGGAGACGCCTCGATCCCGGGGCTTCTGACTGCTGGATGGCCATCTGAGATGCAGAAGAGGAGAGATCCGGCCAGAGGTCTCTCAACCCTCGTTGCCAGGATATAAGGATATCCTGCAAGCATGCTGCCAGCAACATGAGTCAATGTCGCAATGCAGGTCTCATCTCTTCAAGGCGCACAAACCAGGCCTGGTCCAACTCAAGGCTCCGGAACACCAGAGGCGCAAGAGGATGCAAGAGCACGGCCGTCTCTTCGACGTTCGTGTGCAGGACGTGGGTCTCAAACGCTCATCGTTGGATAGTATATCTCGTTATCTTATCGCCGATGGAGTTGACGGCCGGGCAGACCGCCGACAGCGCCGCATCTTCCAGAACGCGCGCGGCCCTTCGACCATGTCGAGCACCGCTCTGCCTTCACGGCGCCTCCCAGGCCCAACATGCACCGCGGCGTCTCCTCGATCCACTTCTCTTCCCTCTCTCCCCCATAGCTGACAAGATGTCGACGGACGCGGACGCCTTGAAGTGGTCGTCGCAGCTGACCGTGACCCCGCCGGTTCGCACCCCCAGGCTCCCCGGCGACAAGATCCTGCTCCCCCAGTCCGCCCTCGAGCAGCTCCTCGCCGCCGCGCCCGTCACAGAGGTCGCGCCGCAGAGCTCCCGCGCCTTGACCCGTGGCTTCGATCCCTTCAACCCGTACACCTTTGCCGCGGAGGCGCGAGCTCGAGAGCAGCAGGTCTTGGAGCGCCAGCAGCAGCTCCCCCACCCGCTGACCTTCCGCATTGTCAACCCGCAGAACGGCCGGGTCGTCTATGCCGGGATCCGCGAGTTCTCCGCCGAAGAGAACGAGGTCGCCCTCAGCGCGTTCCTGCGGAGTGCGCTGGGCCTGGAAGACAGCGACTTCCACCATGACGGTGGGGTGCGGGGGGTGGACGTGACCGGAAGGCCAGGGATTGACAGGTCTACACAAGGCGGATACCCGACTGTCACAGTGCATGCGAAGCAGTTGCCCAGGGGCACCTATGTTCGCCTCCGGCCACTGGAAGCCGGCTACGATCCCGAGGATTGGAAAGCGCTCCTAGAACGTTACTTGCGAGACAATTTTACGACCTTGACCACCGGAGAAATTCTGACCGTACAGGGAGGGCGAAACGAATCCTTCAGATTCCTCGTCGATAAAGTGGAGCCGGAGGGCGAGGGAATCTGTGTTGTGGACACGGACCTGGCGGTTGATATCGAACCGTTGAACGAGGAGCAGGCTAGGGAAACGCTGAAAAGACGGCTGGAGAAGGCTTCTCGCGCGCTTGGGACAAAAGGAGGCAGCTCAACCGGCGGTCCCATTACCTTTGGACAGGACGTGTCTGGTCAGGTTTTAAGGGGAGAGTATGTTGATTACGAGCTCCGTGAGTGGAATCGCACGGACGTCATCGACATCGAGCTTGAGGTCGCGGACGGCGCAGATGTCGACCTCTTCGTTAGCCCGCTGTCGCGGCGGCAACGGGCTCGTCCAAGAGACGATGAGCACGTCTTTGGAGACTTCTCTGGCAGATCGCCCAAGCGAATCAGGCTTCAGCCGACAAACGTGGAGTTAGAGGAGGTTGAGGCGATGTACATCTCGGTTCACGCACCCTCCGGTTTCGACGGCGCGAAGAATGAAGGCAAGGAACAGAAGTTGCCATTGCAATACAACTTGCGTGTGGTCACTCCCTCTCTCGCCGCCGAAGCAGAGGCTCGTCGGGAGGCCGCTCCTCGCGAACCAGACGAGGTTCAATGTAAGAATTGCCAGCAGTGGGTTCCTCAACGGACTCTGTTTCTTCACGAAAGCTTCTGTCTCCGCAACAATGTCCTCTGCCCGCAGTGTGGAAATGTCTTCCAAAAGAGATCCCCCGAGTGGCAGAATCATTGGCACTGCCCGCATGATTCCGAATACGGCAATGACACATCGAGCAAGGCGAAGCACGACGCCGTCTTCCACACATCGTATTCATGCCCCAACTGTCAGTTTGAGGCCCAGGGCCTTCCTGCGCTTGCTCATCACCGCACCACAACTTGCCCGGGGAAGCAGATCCTCTGTCAATTCTGTCATCTCCTCGTGCCACAGCAAGGCGACTCGGACCCCGACATTAATGATCCGGAAGTCGTACTCTCCGGCCTCACACCGCACGAACTCGTCGATGGCGGTCGTACGACCGAGTGCCATCTGTGCAATAAGATCATCCGGCTTCGGGAGATGAAGACCCATCTGCGCCATCACGACCTGGAGCGTCTGTCACGGCCCCCGCCGCGCATATGCATGAACAGAAACTGCGGGCGTACGTTGGAAGGCGGGCGCAGCATCCCGGGCACCAACAAAGCAGCAGCCAACGACTCTCTCGGACTGTGCGGCATCTGCTTCGCTCCGCTGTACGCCGACGTATACGACCCAGAAGGCAAGGCCCTCCGCCGGCGCATCGAGCGCCGCTACCTCTCGCAGATGATGACCGGGTGCGGGAAAACCTGGTGCCGGAATCAGTACTGCAAGACGGGCCGGCAGAACATGTCGGCTTCTCCCGATGCGCAGCCGGCTACGACGATGACGACGAAGGAGATCCTGAGCATCGTGAAGCCGCTGATTGACGCGGTCAATGTGCAGCCGAGCGCCACCAACCCTGCGCCGCTGTACTTCTGCACCGACGAGACCAGCCAGCGACGGCGGACCCTCGCCGAGATGATCGCGGCGGAAGGGGCCGTGGCCGTGGCGGGCGGGAAGGCGTACGACGTCGAGTGGTGCATCGCCGCCGTCGAGGCCGCTGGCGGAGACCTGGGCAAGGCGCGGGAGTGGTTGGGCAATTGGGCGCCCTCGAAGGGGGAGGTTGCGAGGACTTGAACGGGTAGGGCTCTCATCTCGGTCAGCTAAGTTTTATGTTGATGATTACTTGAATAGATGTCCTGCTGGAAATGCAGACCGGTGTTTCATATCTCGTCCTTTTTTATATAGGCATAGTAATGGATGATCTGATCTTCTATGTCGTTGGTTGCTTCACGTGCATAGATAGGGATTTATGGGGAGAGGGAGCGCGCGCGAGAGAGAGGCAGGTATTTCTGCTACCCCATTGTGTCCTGGTTTGGAATCATCGATCCTGCAGAGCCTGATGCTGCGCGAGAGTGCATATAGACAAAAATGCAATTCTTGATAAATTTTGGGCAAAATAAGACAGTACCTAAGTAACTTAGTCGACCATCCCAGTGTAGTATAGTATAGAATCAAACGCAAGTTTTACAAACAACCCCCTCCAAAAATATACACGCTTCCTCCGCAATACCGTATGTTTGACTAGTTCCAAACTGATTCCTGTTTTCTTCTGCTTTCTTTGACCCTAACACCATATCTGGCTAATTAAACATGATGGGGAAAATAAAATCATGAAGCTGCTGCTGGACCCCGCATTCGATCGGGATATGTTCATTACCTAGCTAGTAAACTTGCAAAACGCACAGTACCTAGTGAAATAAAAAGGAAAAAAAAAACCTAAACCTAACCAGAAGCAGTCCTCGCAGCCAGCGTGCCGCTCCCCCTCGAAGAGAAGATGCCCATGATGCCAAAGACGAGGTAGAACAGCGCCAGCGGGTAGGCCACCAGGCCCCTCATCCCGCGCATCCTGCCCACGGCGCAGAACATGCCGGAGCTGCTGTACGTGCACCACCCGACGGCGGCCGTCGTCAGGAGGTAGCCGAACATGGTGTCCATGGGGATCAAGATGCCGACCAGGCTGGTCAGCACGAGCGGGAGGAAGCAGTAGCCCAGGACGCTGGCGGACCGCGGGAAGGTCAGCGTGGAGGAGAAGCGGCCCGTCGCCGAGGAGCCCGACGCGGGCGGCTTGTGGTGCGGGTCGTAGTTGTTTCCGGGGTCGGCGGCGTTGGGCGTGGTGCCGTCGAGGGTGGGAGACATCAGGCTGAGGATGACGTGCAGGGCGATCGTGCCGAAGACGGCGACGCCGTAGATGTAGCCGTAGAAGACCTTGCCGGAGAGGAGGAGGAAGGTCCCGTAGAGCAGGATGTACAGGATCGCGCCGTACAGGTCGCTGTCGTCCATGAGGTGCTGGTCGATCTGGGCGAAGGGGTTCAGGACCGTTAATGTCTGCGAGATGCAGTCAGTATAGGCTTATTGAGAACTCTCTCTCTTTCTTATATTTCGTCCTTTCTTCCTTTCTTTTTTGCAACGAAAAAAACATAGCTGCTGCCTCTGAGAAAGAAAAAAACACGAACCTTCGTTCTTATGTGCTCAAAATTGACTCCCAGTTCCTCCAACAGCGGCGGCTCGCCTTCATACCCCTCCGTCCCAAACGCAGCGAGCCATCCCGTCCTCAGTCCGCCCTGCTCGCCCATCCTCCCACTCACGCCAGCAGCCGGAGATCCGTACCCGCCATACGCACCGCCCGCGCCGACGGGGTACGCCTGAGCCGCCTGGCCGTGAGGCACGCCGTAGCCGCCGTAGGAAGCTTGCGAGGGCGTCGTGTGGCCGGACACGGAGGAGTAGGAGGACTGGTAGAATTGGAGGTTCTGCGCCGACGTCTGGGCGCCGTAGGGCGGTTGCTGCGAGTAGAACTGGGCCATGGTGGCCGGTGGTGCGGGACGGGCGCGACGCAGGCGGGGAAGAAGCCGTCACCGTACGCAGAGCTGGATGTTCTGAAGGGGCGAAGGCAGGCAAGCGACCGCAACGGGTTCCGGTCGCTGACGGGGAACCGCGTGTGGTGGTGGGAGAGGACGTCGTGCTCGGAAGTTGAGGTTGTACAGTACGTATGCCTGGAGGTCTACGCTGCATACCAAGTCCGGAGCTACACGTGCGGCTAAAGGCCCGGGCGCGATCCGGGTTAGCGTCGCCGGCCGCCCGCAAACCACAACCAACAGGAAAAAAAAACATCTCTCAACTCATGGCGCTGCATCATTCTCAACATGGGTCAAGAGAGCTGCTATTCAGTGTCTCATGGTACATATTCTACAGAAAGTTTATGCCAATCCCAAGTTGGAGACCCTTCCTCCCTTCCTCGCCTTTCCGCAGCACCAGGGGCAGGGAGAAGTTCAGCTCGAACCGGGCTACGGGGTGCGCGTACACCAGTCCGACACCAGCCGCGATGCTGGGCAGGCCGCTCCGCAACTCCGAAAGCGTGGAGACCATGGCCTCCTTGACCTCCTCGCTCGAGGTAGGAGTGCCCTTCTGGGGAGTCCGCAGAGGGAGCAGCCGGCCGCCGTTCACGAACGCCTGTAGCCGTAGCGGCTTGTCCGCGCCTACACGTGGGAGGGGAAGAAGTAGGTTTGCGCTCCCCGCGGCGTAGACGTCGCCTCCTAGAGCATCGGAGCCCTCGTGAGGGCCAAGGCCACAGAGCCGGAAGCCACGGACGTCTGTCGGTCCACCGAGCAGGAAGCGATCGTTGATGCGAGAGAGCTGGGGCTTGGAGTCCGCATCGAGACCCAGTGGGTAGAGGAGGCCAGCGCGGAAGCCGGTCGTGAAGCTGATCCCGCTGTCGCCTTTGATCCCGGGTATCGGGATGGGCACTGCTCCTTGCGCTTCGATCTCGGACTTCCAGAAGGATACGTCCCCTTTCAATGGTCCCCAGCCGGCGATCTCGTTAAGGGCTTTGGCATAGTAACCACGGGATGGGAGAAGAGGGTGGTCCCTCTTGTCATTGACCCAGCTGTGGAAGACGCTGCTCTTCACGCTGTCGCCAGCATCTCCTCGGACGGTTGGAGACGCATTCTCAGCTAGACCGGTTATCTGTCGCCAGAAACCGTTGTAGCCAATCTCGTGTCGGTGGCCCGATCGGCTCGTCCATCGAAGCTTGGTCCAGCCACCCTTGAGCACTTCCTCATGACTGGCCCAGGGCTTCTGCGTCGAGCTACCTATGCCGCCGATTTCCCAGCGGAAGTCCGGATCGCTGAAAATTGGCGTCTCAAAGGCGGCCTGGTAAGCAGACCTTGTCCGTGTCCCGAAAGATGCGTTCAGATTCAGGGACTCGGCACCGCCAAAGATGTTCCGCCAGAGGAGGTTACCGTACGCAGAACCTTCCGCATTTCCAAGATCCGTTCCAGTTTTCAATAGTATACGGGACTTCTCCCGAACAGACAGGTAGACATCGATATCCGTGGTCGTAGCTGATGGATCTTGGTCCGACCGCTTGTCCAGGAATATCGAAATTGGCTGATGGAAGATGTCTTTCTCAATTAGCACCAGACTTGGCAGGACAAGGGAAATGAGAGGTCGAACCGAATCTGTTGAGCTTGTCTGCCCGATCGGATATTTCCCGCAAGGCCTCTGAGAGGGTATAGGGCCTGTCTTGGTTGGCGCTGAGCAAGGGGTTAAATATGCGCTCTAGGAAGCCACGCCTGGTATGAGGCGCATTGAGGACCTGGATTGACGAAATGGTGCATGGCAGAGTCGAGTTTTGGTCGATCTGATCCAAAGCCCGCGCAGTTAGCCAGAAGCTCCGCAGATCCGGACTTGAACGTCAACGCCCGCACGTAAAACACATGGAAACGTACCAGCTCTGCGAGACGGGCTTGGGCCTTCTGGTAAATGGCATGTATCCTCTCATTCACGGCTCGCTGCCGCTCCTCCAGCACCTTTTGATCGGCACGCTGCTGAAGCCGGCTGAAGATCTGCCAAGGGGAGCCGTGGTTAGCAGAGCAGGGTCTCTACCAAGAAAAGAGCACGACAGACAAGAGGGCCGGCAACCATACATCTTCATCGTCAGCAGAAAGTGGAGAGGACATTGCGACGGCAGCAATGGCACCAGAGACGTGCGCACGCTGAAGTCTGTTCCGCGCGGAGCTGCAGATAGAGAACGGTGCGCACGTGACCCGCCGTGGGCTTTTCGGCGTCGAGGCGATGCATCATCCAAGCCGCTCCGCGTTAGGCCCGATCTGGATAGCATCCTGCACTCAGTACTTGGGCTGCGTCCGGCGCTGCGACGAGGCGCGCTTCGCTCACTACGTCACTCCTCTGCCAGGGGAGGGAGCCTGCCCTGCAGTCCATCCGCTCTTGTCTGCCACCCTCTTTTGCCTGCTCCGTTATCCTCGAATCACTCGGACTCGACTCCGTACCGACATCCAAACGAGCTGACGGCCCCTGCTGCGGCGGCAAGATGGCGACCAAGGCGGCCCACAAGCGGGTGAGTACAGTAGCACTCCACATCGAGGACGGAGGGTGTTCTGACGGTAACCACAGCTTACGCGCGAGTACCAAAATATCCAAAAGAATCCCCCTCCATATATCGTTGCACACCCCTCGGAATCGAATATCCTGGAGTAGGTGTTCCGCCCAGCAGTTGTCCAGTCCGATCACTCGAGTTCTAACAAGACGCAGATGGCACTACATACTCACGGGCCCTCCCAACACTCCCTACGAGAACGGTCAGTACTGGGGGACGCTGATCTTTCCTCCAGAGTACCCCTTTGCTCCCCCCGCGATCCGCATGCATACCCCCAGCGGCCGCTTCCAGCCGTCTGCTCGACTCTGCCTCAGCATCAGTGACTTCCATCCGAAATCCTTCAACCCAGCATGGGAGGTGTCGACCATCCTGATCGGTCTCCTTTCCTTCATGACAAGCGAAGAGATGACCACTGGCAGTGTCAGTGCGTCCGACGCGGAGCGTAGAGTGCTCGCCGCTCGGTCAAGGTGGTGGAACTCGACTGGTGGAGGGTCTTATTCGAATGTCTCTCCAGGCGTCAATGCGACCACCAAGGGCATCAACAGCATCAAAGCAGGAGACGGGGGGTTGAAATTCCGTACAGAGTGGCCGGAGCTGGATGCGGAAAACTGGAAATGGATGAAGGAGAACCGCATTGATCCAGCTACCGGGCAGGTCATGCCGGACCCTAACGCCCCAACGGCCAAGTGCTCGCCAGAGACGAGCGCTCTTCGGAGACGTCCCAAGGGCAGTGCTGCAGGCCTGGGAGCGGTCATGGAAGGCGGCCAGGTTGCACGGGATGCGGGTGAGAGCTGGATTCGTCGTCACAAGGTCTGGTTTGGCCTTGTGCTCGTCTTCGGGTATGCACTTCTCACACGGCTGTTGGGCGGCCTCCAGGGATGAGCTCGAATGCAGGTCGGGCAGGACTAAGGGGCGGAGGGCACATAAGATTCTGTGCAATATTTTTTTTTCTTTTCTTTTTCTAGCCGGGTCTTAATTGCTGCTCATGGCTTTGCAGCGTTGTATAACGGTTGAGCAACGCGCTCTGCAGATCTACAGGCTCGTGGGTCACAGATGGCAGGGTGTCCAAGTGGATTGGCGTTCCACAGACGGTTCCTGGAGAACATGATGCCCAGTGTCTGTCGTAAGGGGATAACAATGGGGCAGTTGGTGGATTGATAGAAACTGCACTGTACATAATAATGGTCTAATATATGGGCTCTTGTTACGCAGCATGCATCCTGGGCACTCCACTTCTTCGCACTGACCTAGGTTGTACTCGGGCTGGCTTCCAGCGGGGTCTTTTTTCCCGCAGCCATACTCTTATCTCCGTGAGCTTCGGAGGACGTTAAAAATCCCGAGGACCAAGCAGCACGTGCACGATGGGAGATGACAGACACTCCTGGAAGTTGTATACTGCGCACGCCGTGTCCAGCCCCGAGCAACCGCTGGCGGTCACGTCTCAGGGCAGCTGGACAGATGGTCGCAGCACGCCGTTCAGATTTCCCGGAAGGGCGGGATCGTGGCAGAGGAGAGATGGCGATGTCGGTAAAATCTGATAGCCTGGCGGCCGAGACGGCGGGGATCCACGCATGCTAGCGCTGCCAGGCGCCTCGCGTCCTCCGATTACTCGATCGGGCTCTTGCTGGACCTTCTCGGTTTCTCAACACCACCGCTCCCACGCGCATGATCCTCTGCTCCCTCGACGCCTGGTTTGCCGACCTGCCTGTCACCTCGCTGGGCCCACCATCCCCCCCGTCGCCGGCCTTTGTGTCGCCGGCGTCTGTCCCAGAGCGTCTGCCTGTTCCACCTCGCTCTCCAGCGTCACGTCGAACCAGCGCTGCGTCCGCCGGCCATGATGGAGGACCGGCGGCAGTCGTCGGAATCCCCCTCTTCGGATGCTCTTGGCCGTCGTCCCAACCAAGGTTCGTGTTTCTCCGTCAATCATCCTGTTCCGCCCTCGCGTCTGGTCTCCTCCTCCTGTACCTGGTTCAAGCCCCCCCTCCCCCCCCCAAAGATCCCCACAAAGGGGTTGATGCCCTTTGCCTGTCTCCCGGAGATCTACGGATCGCAGCTCCATGTAAACCCCCCGCCGTGTTGTGAACCTGTCTGCTTCTGAGACAGGAATCACCGTCTCCTTTTCTGCTCTAGATATACATACTTTCTTAGATCCATCAAGCTAATCACGTCGTCCGGGGGCTTCTTGGCCGGGGCCAGAACCCACTCCAAAGCCCGTGGCGCCATCGGATCGCCAGTTGTTTACTTTCATTGACCACGATGATGACCTGACCTCGAAAAGGATCAAAGATGCCAAGGCTCGCAAGGCGATCCGCTCGCATGTCATGCGTGACGTGCGGCGCCGCGAGCGGCTCGCGGGGGTGAAGAGGACCTCGAGGCGCGAAGGTCGAGCCGCCACGGCTACCAAGCAGTCCGCTTCCAAGCTGCGCGAGGCGCCCGAGAGCGCGTCCAATAAGCGTAAGCTGCCGTTGAGGCCGGGGAGCTCCGCCGCACCCCCAGCGCCTGAGCTGGATGTCGTCAAATCGAAATCACAGAGACCAGTCGCGTGGGTTACGGAACGCTGGCCGTCCAATCGCATGGTCAGCCCTACGGCCGTCCCCGGTTCATGGATGCTCGATCCCTTCTGTACGTTGCCCGGTGCAAGCGAGGTGCCATCCATGGTCGAGCGCCTTTTATACCATTGTAAGTCGCCGGATTCCTTGAGCTATATGTATAATGCTCTACTCGACACCTCCCTCGATCCCTTGTCCGCAACAGTGTACAGAACCCTGTCGAGATATATACATATAGGCATAAAAAGCGAGAAATTTCAATATGCAACAACAGCGGCATTGGTCGGTCTCGATCCAAGGCTGCATGGCACTGATATGCCTTGTGATCTTTCCTGGTTACTTCTTCCTGATACAAGAGCATTGGACTTACAGCGGTTTTCAATGTTTTCCCTTTCACGTTTGTAAGACATCTTACAAAAATAAGACTTGAATCAGTTTTGCATTTGCTTCTTTCCGAAGTCGAGGGGCCTGGCATGCGAATCCCGTATCGTTCATTTCTGAGTCGACGCTTACATTATAATTTCAAAAAGGCACGTTCGTCTTCATCCCGATGACGTTTCCTATTGACTGCAAAACGAGTCGAAATCGTGGCGACCAACTGCAAGTATTAATGGTCTCTTCGATTTTCTCCGACCCGGGAAGCTTTTTTGGTGTAATGAGCATGAACGCTGCCCATAGAGCCGTTCTTTCCGGACGTCATTCGGACCTCTTAAATTCTTCCGGAGGTGACAGCCGTGTCCTCTATGACCCGGATTATTATATTATGAAAGGGAAATGTATCCGAGAAATGAATGCCAAAATGCGAGATCCTAACCGAGCGCTCAGCAACGAGGCCTTTGATACGATTATTACTCTCCTCACTGGTGCGGTAGGTGACCCTTTTTTTTTCACCTTCGCGAACATTTGTAAGGCGGATGTTAGCGTCCCATTGATACTGCTTTGGCATAGATTCACGCCGATATGTATACGTCCGCTTATATGTTCTGACTCTAACGGTCTATAGTTGATAGTCGGCCTCTTTGATGAAGCAAGGATACATCTCAAGGGGTTGAAGCGGATGGTGGAATTGCGGGGGGGTATCACTGGGGATAGTCTGAGAAACGAGAAGAGGATTTTGAGTGCTATTCTTACGTACGGTCTTCGCTCTCCTCTCGAATGGAATAATTCTAACGGACAAGCTAGAGCCGACGTTAAAGCTGCCATTGGACTTATGACAAAGCCTGTTTTTCCGTTGGCACGGGATTCACAAACGCTGGCTCCTGAGATACGGCAGCGGCTTTGCCCCCACGTTTCGTCAAAACTACTAGACAAACTTGGGACGGCACTCTTTACGAATCCTCTTCTGAGCCCACCGCTCGTCAAGGTCCTTCATGGGCTGCAAGATCTGGTGTTTTTCCAGTATATCAAGGATCGGAACCCAGACGCACTCAGCCCGGAGGACCACCAAGCATTCCACATCCTGAACTATGAAACCGAGTATGGGCTGGTCAGTTATCCGTACCGCTCATCCAGAAACAAAGATTCTGGACCTCAGGGGGCCAATCTCCATCCAGTCGAGGCTGTTGTCCGTGTTGCCTCCATATGCTACATGAACCTTTTCATGATTGTATCCCCATCATCGACCGGCTTGGGACGGGCATTGACGAAGCATATAAAGGAAGCTCTTGATCTCTGTACGCCCGAAGTTCTAGCCCAATTGCCGCAGGAATGCTACGATTTGCTTTCGTGGGCTCTTTTCATTGCAGCTCATGGTTCAGCTGGACAGATTGAAAGGCCCGGGTTCGTGCAACGTCTCGCGCATGCCGCGACCGTGCAGGGATGGCGGAAATGGGAAGAGGTGGCTGAAGTTCTGACGGGATACTTTTATGTCTCGCATCTCCATGACCCCGTTTGGCGACCTATTTGGAACGAAGCGGCGGCTCTCCTTTCGCCTTTGGAGTAATTTACGATTGAGCAACGATTCTTGGGTCTTTTTGGAACTGTTCAAGCAACTGTTGGCGTTGGAAGCGGGACCTGGTGACCCTGGAGGCAGAGTGTCCGAAGTCTTGCACTTTTTCATCATAGGCTGAACTGTGTATATATACTTCAACCCATCCATACCCAATGCGCCTGCAATCTGATTAATAGGTTATTTGATGTACCTGAGCTACTGCCACACACAACGTCCTCCTGGTTCCTTCTGCTGCTACCGCTAATACTCTCGGGGAAGAAGCAGCTATGATACAATGTAGGCACGTGACGGCGTCTCGGGCCGAGAAGGACTCGGGTGCGTCGGGCTCGGCGGCGGGATCTGCATCACGTATCAAAACTTTCAACGCCTATTCTGCCCTGGTCTTCGATCGCATTTGCTCGAACTCCCCTCTCAGACAGATCACTCAATTTCCATTATCTACGGGACTCAAGATGGGCTGGTTCTGGGCGGATCCGCAGCCGAAGCGGACTCCCGCTGCTCCCAATCCTTCGGCGTCGTCTGTCGCCTCTCCTCCAGTCAGTAGACAATTCGAATCTGCAGTAATCGAAAAGACCGCTAACCTTTTAATTGTAGCCTGGCTGTCCGATGCATTCCTCGTCCTCCGCCAGTCCCTCTCTTGCCGCTCTTTATAATGCATCCAGCGATAATACCCAGAGCGCCTGCCCGGCCAGGTCCCCCAATTCACCCTTCTACGTGCCTCCGTCGTCATCGTCTTCCTCCCCGGCGCAGTCGGCCTCTCCCGAGAAGCAGCGGTCAACCCTCTCCAAGCTCAACCCGCTGAATTACATGTTCTCCGACATCTCCCAGGAACGGGCACCGAACCAGACCGTCGACCTCCCCGTCGAGCGGGAAATCTCCTCGATCCCCAGAGGCGACGGGCAGGGGAACTGGGAGTACCCCTCGCCCCAGCAGATGTACAATGCCATGTTGCGCAAAGGATACACGGACACCCCGCAGGAGGCGGTCGAGTCGATGGTGGCGGTGCACAACTTCCTCAACGAGGGCGCCTGGGCGGAGATCGTCGAGTGGGAGCGGATATTCTCCAAGGGCCTGCGGCACGGGTGGGAGAAGTGCCGGCGCGGATCGGAGAATCTGGCCCTGGAGGCTGCGAGGGAGCGACTGAGCGGGAAGGTGAATGAGGAGGAGCAGCCGCGCCTGATCAGATTCATGGGACGGCCGCAGGAGCTGACCCCGAAGGCGAGGATCCTTCAGGCTCTCGGGTGGTTGTACCCGGCCAAGTTTGGGTGAGTTACAGCCTTTTGTAAATAAATAAAAAAAAAAGGTGGGAATTTTCGGCATGAAAATGCTAATCATCGTTTCTTGCCTCCTCGCAGCACGGAACCTCCCTTCGATCGACACGACTGGTACGTCCTACGCCAGACGCCTCGGGGTCCCAAGGAAGTCCGCTACGTGATCGACTACTACTCCGGGCCACCGGAGCCCACCGGAGAGCCGGTCTTCTACCTTGACATCAGACCTGCCCTCGACACTCCCACCGCCGCAATTGAGCGGCTCATGAGGTGGGGAGGGGATATCTGGTGGAGGGCCAGCGGCGGCGCAGCCCGCGAAAAAGCTAGCTGAGTTAACTGGACCGTTCCCCAACCTTGGAATAGGTTCTTTTCCCCTGTACGTCCCCATTGACGGGTTTGTGGTATTGAAACTCGTCGATTTAATGCCTTCCTTTTGTTGCGTAGGCAAGGAGACGCTCGCTGTAATGAATGAGGATGTTGTACGATGGCTATTTCTTTTTTTATGTTGTGCTATATCTTCTTTTTGTCTCTCTTCTCTACTTTTCTGAGACGTGTCTTACTGCCTCCTTTCTTTTGCCAGATTTTTTGGTTTCGGGCTGATGACGGAATGATACGGTTTTCTTGCCCCCATTTTTTTTATCTCTATGCGGCGCATTAGGCTAGCTGGATGGCTAGGTTTGGGTAGCTAGCCGGGTGTCCTCTGGAGGGTATGCTCAAACTCTGCTAGTCGACTCTCCTATCCAGGTGAAATTTTCGAATAAATAAAAAAAGAATGAAAGGAAAAGGAAAATTGGTAGCTCAATAGCGCTATCACATCACGTACACTCCTCGGTATGTTTTATCCGCTCCAATACTCTATTCCTGACACAAAACACGGTACAATACATGTATTTCTTGAGTGGGAAGTACTCTGTAGGAAATGAACAGAGACCAAAAAGGCGGGGAAATGAAAATGACATACAAGAATGGAATATGTGTCTATGTATGTACATACAGAGAACGTGAAACTGACCTTCTCTTGTTTATAACAAGTATATATGGTTACAAGTCCCCTCCTCTTCTACTCCGGAGGCCTGCTTAGAATATCTTGCAGGAGGTCCGTGTCCGTTTCGGGAAAGGCAAAAAAGGAAGAGGGCATTATAAATACGAATAATAACGTGGGACGTCAACTGGATGTTTCCCCCCTTTCGAGAGGAAAGAGAGAGATGGAAACCTTTTGTATAAAGTCGTCAAATATCGGGCGAAAGCAAATCGTACTTGACGCACATTTCGACGCTCTCCACGCTGGCCTGGAGGAACGTGCGAGCCTCGAGCCCGACCCAGGCACGGAGCATCGACGTATCGCCCTCGCGGACCGACTTGAGGAACGTGGTGCCGGTGCCGAGTTTTCGGAGGATAGGGAGGGCACTGGAGACGCATTGGTATTACTTCAATTCAATTCGACGGCAGTTTGGGGGTAGGAAAACAGGGAGTACAGGAACGAATGTAGCCTACCTCTTGAATAGATCCAGGTCGGGATTCAGACTCCGTCCGATGCCTTCCAGGAGTAAGATGGAGATGACAACATTGACAAAGTCACCCTCAAGCCGGACGTGGTGTTCTCGCACCATCGACAACACCTGGCTGAGGACGTCTCCGATCTTGACGTTGCCCAATGCGAACGTCCGTGACTTGATGCCCAAGATGAGATGTTGCATCTTCAGGGCAAAGATCTCCGGTGCGATGACTGAGTTTGGCTGTCGGGACCGCTCGACCATGAGGTGGCCAGCCCTGTATCCATCGAACTCTACGATGGCACGGAAGAGATCAAGAAAGTTAGTACGATTCCTCTCGTTGAGCTGCGTTACAAGGCCTGTGTCGACAAAAATGAGCTGTGGGCGGTAGCCCTCAGCATCCAGTTGGGCGAGCGCATCATTCCAAGCTTTCACATCGTTAGCGTGGGGCCTAAGACGTGAGAGCACAGCTTCGGTCACGTCTGCTTCTGCGCGCGATGTTGCTTCGGTCGCGCGTGTATGCTTCCGCAAAGACAGATCGAGTTGACTTGGCTGGTAGAAGCGAACCATGATGTTTCCTGGGTGCAGATCCGCATGAACGAAGTTGTCAATCAAAAGCATGTGGAGAAATGCGTCAAGGCCCTCGTTCGCAATTTCTTTTTGATAGACGCCGCCTCCGGTCTCGAGGAAGGTCGACAATGGAATACCCTGAGCGAATTCCTCAACGAGAACCTCGCGAGTGGTATAGTCCATATAAGGATAGGGAAACCATGCGGTAGTTCGCGACTTGAAATGTTCTCGAAAAAGGGTCAGATTTGTGGCCTCGATTCGCAAGTCCAGCTGTAGTTTCATCATCTCTCCAAACTGATGGACCTCATCCGGCAACGACAGCCATTCCATGGTAGGGATTGCATTTATTAACGAGGCGAAGAAACCCATGATCTTAAGATCTCTGCGGACCAACCGGTCAATCTTGGGGTGAAGGACCTTGATTGCCACATATGACGACGGAACCCGCTGAGGAGAACTCTTCACCAGGGCACCGACATTCTTTCGAACCCTGGCGCGCAAATCCTCGGGCTCAGCGAGTAACTCTTTATCACTCAGCACGGCTAGATCTGGCTTCAACTTTGCTCTGTAGACCTGCGCAATCGCTCCTACGCCGAGAGGCTCTTCTTGAAACTCCTCAAATATATCTTCGAACGGCAGCCCATTGAAAGCCTTGCTTATTATCTCCTTGGTCGCCTCCAACGGATGTGCAGGAGCGTTCGAGTGGAGGGAGGACATTATATTGCACAGTGTAGGAGGAAATATGTCTGTTCGCGAAGCTGCCCATTGTCCGAGCTGTCCGACTGATCAGTAATTTGTACACTGTCAACTTGCTAATCCACGGGAATAAAGAAAACCCCATTCGCACCTTTATGAAAGCAGGACCGGCGCGCTCCATAGACCTGACCAGGAACTTGTACCACCACAACGTGCCCGTCCGTTCCCCGTTGCGACTCTGGGTCCGCTCTCCAAACCAGATGACCGGCACGGTTGCGAGGACCGGGATAAAGATAATCACCAAATGAAAGAACCTGAGGCCGGTAGCGATAGGTTCATAAATGTACTTGTAAGAAAGTACGTAGATAATTTGACAGAGCCTCGACAAGCCCCGCACATCTCCGGCGACAGTCTTCTGGAGCTCCTGGCGCGATGCCTTGAGCATCTCCATCTCACCGGTCGTTTCCCCGCCATCTGTCTTTTCTGCCAGCTCCAGAAAGGAGCCAGGGCTCAATGCTGCAAGCAACACGGTTCCAACAACCGGCGCTCTGCCCCCAGTGCCTTTCCAATATGCTCTTCGGCTCCACTGTTGCAGACGGGGAAAGGAATATCGAGGCCGCGGCGCGAGGCGGAACAGGCGCGGACCACCCGCGCAGTTGAGACAGAAACGGCCGACGAGAGCGGCCGGTCTCATGGTGTCATGCGGACACGGCTATCGAGAGCCGTGCAGATCATGAAGAAGAAATAGCAATGGCTCTGGCATCGAGGAGAGCGGCGACGACGGGCAGCGGAGGAGTTTCGGAGTCGTCGAGCAAAGCCGGAGGTCGGGCGCCGCACGTGTCGGCCAAAGACGTCATCGCCGCTGCTTGTCGGCCGATGCACTTCGACTTCATCATCGACAACACGACTATCAGCCAGACGTTCCGGCGTCCTGAAATCCCACAGGACGGTCTGCTCTGTGCACTCGGAGCTCGATCCGTGCTGTCTGCAGGCCCCCCAGGCCGCTTTCAACGCGCATGCCAGCCTGCGGGTGGCTGGCGACTCGCTGCTTTGGATGTCAAAGTTGATCGCACGGCCCCAAAACTAACTTGGGTGCTCTCCAGTTCTGATTGCAGGACTCTGCTTATTGTCTGTCGGCCCCGCGGTGTCATAGACGTCCTGGGTTGATTTTCCTAGGCAAAAATACTATTGTCCCGAACAACTTTGACCGTGGGAACTGTTCTAACTACCATACAATAGACAGCGGGCTCGTCCAACAATGGACAGATGATCTTGATAAGGTGGTGAACATTTGTATCACTGAGCTGCAGGTATCTCCCTCTATGCAGCACTAGTACCCAGGCAGATGGTTGGATATTTGGTATCTGTAAGCATTGCCACTACTGTTATTCCAAAATAAACCTGTTTCATTTGATCTCAACAATCACAATGCCTAATGCAATATGCACAGGGGTGGGGGAAGGAGACAATGGAAAAGAGATTCGTTTTAATCAACTAAAGACACATCGACATTTCGGCAATGATTTATATGGGCAACAAATATCGTCAAATCAGAAGAGATAGACGAAGATAAATGTAAACCCTTAAATTGTCACGTTCGGTTTAGTTCTGGTACTTCCGGTTGTGATCCTCGATCCAGATGATGACATGTTTCATGTTTTGTTCAATCCACTAACTTGTTACTGCTGCCGGGAGAGTGTCCGTCAGATACTTTGTGTATTTTCGATTGCCTTTATCCGGAGTTCGTTGTTTCCGCTTCTCGGCTTGATGGTGCTGATGCGGAGCGTCCAGCATTCTTCATCAGGTCCTCAAGCATGGCTTTCTTTGTCGGGGGAAGCGTTTCAGGCTGCCAAGAAAAAATTCAACAAGTCAGCTCACTGGCCTTCCAAAAACTGTCTGGGTTAAATAATTTCCATACATCATTCTTCAACATCTCCCTAACAAGAATAATCGTATTGTCCCGATCCTTGCTTCGTCTCAGTCTCTCGTTGTCATCTGCCGACTCTGAAACGTCGGCAGAAAGACTGTCCTGCAACAGCTTGTAGACGTCCATGTTCTCCAGGCAATCCACGACGGCCAGAGAGCCCTGTTTACTCGATGCCATCAAAGCTAGCGCAAACCACCCTTCACTCCGCACAACCGGCCACTGAGTCTGGGTGATCATGGCACCGATAGGGCGGGCTATATCTTCGTGCAGACTGTAAAGACGCTCAAAAAGAGTGTTTGTCTCGTTACTTTCCTCGCGCGTGCGGGAATTGATCATGCGGCATATAGAAGCAACGGCACGTCCGATTTCAGTCTTGATTGGGGTCGAATCTGTCTTGCGGGAAAGTGAGAGAAGTAAAGAGAGATACGTTCGCATGTGAGCTGGAGAATCCGGATCAGGAGAAAGGGGTTCGAGGAGTCGGGAAATATTTCTGAGGGATGATGAGATGAGTTGACGGGTAAGGCTGGCAGCGGCAAATTGCACTTGAGGGACTGTGTCGAATTCCCATAGACGAGATACAGCAGGTATGATATCTGCATCGCCCAAGTAAGATTTATTGTCGCCGGCAATTGCCAGATTCTTGAGGAAGCCGAGTGCAGCGTGAAGGACAGCGCCTCTCGCGTTGCTTTTCAATATAGATATCAACGTTTTATGTATCTCTAAACTCTGCACCATCGTCTGGCATACTTCGTCTGACCTCGCCAGGTTGCCGAGCATGACACAAGCGCATATCTGCAACTGGTCTTCTGGAACTTCGAGCCATGACCTTAAAGTCCTCGACAGCGAAGAATCAAGCGGGTAGACTTCCATAAACTGTGGCAGAGCAGAGACATCCGCTAGCGCTTGGTTGATCTTCAAGCGCAACTGCGCCAGCAGTTTGACGTCCTCGCTAGAGGATTCGTCCACATCCGTGGTATATGACCGGCGAAGAACGGACAATACCCTTTCCACCATGCCGTTCGATAGGCAGACATTCTGAAATCGCTCGTTCTGTAAATATGCTACGAGGCAGTTAACCAAACACGCAAACTGAGCGAAAGTTGTGTTTTCATCCACAGCGAGATCCATAAGAAGCAAAATAGTCCCATCGGGAGATGCGTCGATTCCCTGTGCTGTTCCCGTCAGAACAAGAGTCAGAGTAGCACGATGGATCATACCTTGTTCCGCCGCCATCTCAACTAATTCATATGCGTAGTTAAGTAATGCATTCCCTTCGATCGAGCCGTCCCTAATGAGCTTCAGAAGAATATACCCAATCCGGTTTGCAGCCACCTGAGATTGGGCGGGTTCTGTCAACAAATCAGACACCGTTCGAAGGAGAATTTAGAATGTCTCAGAAACGGGTAAAATATACCAAAATCTGCACATATGTTATAAATGACAGGGATCGCGACATGAACCAGTGCCGGGTTAAGAAAGAACCTCATGATTGGAAAGGTGTAATTCTCATTCACGACGAGTTTCCTGTTTTCATCTGATCTTTTGTTAGTCAGCAGTTTCAACAAGGAGACGGGTTAGGGTGATAACCTGTATCGGCACATGAATTCCCAATGAGCCGTAAGGAGTGTAATAAGATATCATTTTCAATGATGTCCTTCGAAGCGACAACCCGCAAGAAGAAATCCAGAATGCCAGCCCGACCATAGGGCACTCTCCATGATGCTGCCAACACAGTTAGCAGTTGTCTGTAGGATACGGCGCAGAAAGCATCTCACGGTCTCGGCTTCCGTTGGCCAACAGTTCCGCAGCACGAGCCATATAATCTGATCTACTAGACCATAGCCTGTCCAGAATGGCTCTCACGCCTTCCAGAGCCTGCAGATTCCGCTGTCCGCGTCTTGCATCAGCGTCTGCTTCTTCGAGAGAGGCCAGAAGTTCCTTCACTTGGAAGTTCCTTTCATCCGCCTCTGCCTCGCGGAAGATTGCTTTCAGAGAGCGGAACATATCCTCTTGCTCTTCAGATTGCAGCCTTTGGCCGTCTCTCGCAGGAGCGGTTGGAGACGAGACAGTCAATTCCGACAGTATCTCTTGTGCTGTAGGAAACTCGATTGTTTTGTCTGTCTGGGCCTCTGCGTGAGGATTGGGATCGGCCACAGGACACTGAATATCCAGAGCAGAGACCTGGCTGGGGACCTTCTGCCCCGGCTCCTGGATCTCCAATTTATCATTTTGGGGATCCATCCTTGTACGATATTGGACTGTCAAAGACAGAGAGCGGCTGCCTAGCCTAGGGGAATACCTGCCTGATTCCTAGCAGAGACAGATCTTGCGCTCAACAATCACCGCAACTGGTGAAGGCAATGAGGTCCTCTAGCTCCTCCAAAGGTGGTAAATAATATGGCACCTATGGAGCAGAAAGGAAACAAGTGGAGCCTGGAAGAACCGTTGCCCACCAGTAACAACGGGTTTTGATTAGGTTCCAAACGGCCCAGCCACGACAGAGGGAGGCTATCTGGTGAAGGTTTGTCAATGACACCAGGCAAACAATGCTAGTGTAGCTCCAGCAGGAATGGTCCCCTCGAAGTAGATGTCTGGCACCTAATAATGCGAGCTATCTTTGTGTCGAAGGATTCAAATTGGCTCCAGAGTATCGGGCTGCTTCTTCTAGGCCTGAGAACCGGGAGAACCCCGATCGGGATTGCAAAAATCGACCCGGTAACAGATCTAGGAAAAGGCAGGTGACAAAACTTTTGGTGCGACAGATGATGTCTGGCCAGTACAGGGAGTACTGGACGTAGTAGTAATACTTGTAGTCCAACCGTTGGTTGGTGATGCTGCCTGGGATGGCTTCAGGGCCGCTCGTTTAGTGGTGGACTGACTTGACGAATCGATGAGGTTCGACCCCGGACAGGAGATTGCGGTACCGTCTAATCCGGTGACTCTTTGGCTGGGCAGAGACCAACATACAAGGTACCCAAGTTGGCAGCGTATGACGAAGACTTAAAAAGCCCCAACTAGGTAATTATACTCTCTCAAGACGCCGTCCAATGGCAGCTGGTGGTGCTGCTGCAGTCCCCTGCATCCCCCTCGACAACCCAGGCTACGGAGATCAGGGCGACCAAAGGCGCACCGCGCGCGGCGCGCGCAACCTGGCTTCGGCTCGAGCTTGACCATCTATCTCTACAAAGTTGCAATTAATACGCTCTCCGTTTTCAGTCTCGAGACCTGGGTCGTTCACTTCCAACGGTTCTCATCGTACCGAAGAATTACTGTCGCACGGTCTAGTTCCACCAAAACCTGTTCTCCGGACCCGACGTCTGCCCATCATGACGCGCGCGCAGCAGACCATCTCCGTCCTACTTCTCGCCTCATCAGTACGTACTCACCACGTTCACAGACTGTGAAAAGAAAAGCCAAAATACCAGAGATGTGATCCGAGCTGACGGTTTCATTTTCTTTTTTCTAGCTCTACCTTGCCCTGTACCTTGGCCTTGTCCCTCTGAACGAGACTGTACAAAGCGAGATCATCCCTGTTGTACGTACTCCCGCTCTGTGATACGATTGCCTCAGTGTCTTTTTGCGTTTGGACGCTGGCTCCATGTCTCTCTGCGTTCTTCCCAATTTTAAGACGTTTCTCCTTTTTTTACTAATTCCTCCGGACGAACAGCTTCCCTTCTACGCCCTGATTACCTTCGCCTGCTACCTCCTGGCACGCCTAGGATGGGCTATCCTGACTTTCAATGACGTTCCCGAAGCGCATGAGGAGCTTCAGAAGGAAATTGAGTTGGCCAAGGCTGAACTACGTAGGGCGAAGGTGGATGTTGATTGAATCTGTAATTATCTGTCTTGAGTCTTTGCGTTAAAGATCATGTTCGTCAAGTAAATTTGCCGTCGGGATGGTCTCCGACACTTCCGAGAAGGCCATGATATCTGGGTAGAAAGGGTAGAACAGTGAAGGGCTTGGAAAAAGAAAATAGGAGATGGTCAAGTGCGACCGCCGGTGCTTGAGCTTAAATATATCCTATCGATCCATCAGTCGCTCCATCTACTAAGACGAAGAAAGTCCGTCATACAGAAAACATGGTCCATTATTCAATCTACCCTGAAATTCCTCGGACCCACCTCCACCGAGAAGAGTTGTGGAGAAGATCGAAGTGCGCGAATCTGCAGTGAAGCAGACAGTAAATCAGGTATCCACTCCTCTGCTCGTTGGCGCTTCAATCGAGATTGGACACAGACGCAAACGGACTACCTGAACCTTGGAAGTCTGCGTAGTCCTCTTAATCTTTGGCCTCAGTGTTCCCGGTAAGCATCTCAGAGGCGTAAGCGCTCGCCGCCTGGGTCTTTGCTCTTAATTGCGTATGTAGATGCGAAAAAAAAGTACGTAAGAAGCTCCCTGCGCCATATGTAGCCTACAACAACCGAATGCTGATTACAAGCAAGAGTGCCAGCCTCCTGCGACTCTCTACACACCCATCAGCCCATTTGCTGCGTCAAATTGGGTGCAGATATCCTTGGCTGCATATTATCATTCTACATGTCTCTCCATCAACTTCCGCCTTCTGCTTGAAAGGATCTAATACAAATTAAAAGACCACATGGAGTGAGGCTTTTGAAAGAGAGTTAAGAAAGGTATCTCACGTGCCGTCCACCAAATGCATTCCTTTTCCTCTATCACACCCCATTGCTGATATTCCTGTCCATATCATGACATGCGCCAAAGAGCCAAATTAAGAATCAAGCTATTTGCAATAAAAATAAAAAAGCCCAGCAAAATTGCTGTTCAAGTACCGAGTGCCCAGGCTAAGTTTTCGAAAGATAAATGACTGCGCAAATAAAGATAGATATGGGCAAACATGGCCAGTGAATCATATAAAAGGATACATCATGATATCAGAGGATGCTCGGCTGCCAGTTTGTCATGTTCATCGATGTCCCTGTGTGAGTTATGTTAGCAATCCTAAATTGTGGGAGTTTTCGGGGGAAGACAAGGAAGACATGAAGCTATAGCTCATCCAACATACTTTGCTTCCCAAGGATAGCAGATCCAAACATCGTCTGTTGTGACAGCCGCATGGTAACGGCCTGACTCAAGCATATCTTGCGGCAACTTGCCCTTCTTCGTCTTATTTTTGTTCTGTTGAAGTCAGCGACTGCAAAGACCACGGGGTATATCACGAACACGCACATGCAGGACAAACACAGAGAATACAGTCTTCTCCCCTTCCCGACCCAGCTGCTTCTGTGCAAGCTGTACATCCTTCTCCAGCTCGCGGACGGCGTACTCGAGCGTCGTCCGGGTGTCGTCAACCTCATCGACGATCAGGACATTCTTGCCGATCAGATTTGCCATCTCGAGGGAGCTAAGATCCAGCCATTGCGTGCGAGTGACCTTGGTGCCGGGAACTTCCTCAGGGTCACCGCGGCCCAAATCCTCATAGAGGGAGAGTCCAATGGCCTGGATAGGGATATTGGGCTCACCAGGGCGCTTAAGGAAGGATCTGTGCACAGTTAGATATAAGTATGGGACCTCCACAAACTTCTATCCACACAGGTGCATTGTAAACTGATTAATGGCAGGTCGTCGAGCGCAGGCGCATACCGAAGGATGCGGGCAGGGACATATCCTCCACCGCCGATAGCGATCATAAGGTTGGGGCGAAATTCATTTAGGATCTTGTCTGCGGATCTTTGGCACAGCTTATGCACCTATAAGGCAAATTGTCAGTATACAAGATTCCAAAGGCGAAGAGCCGAGATCATAAAATTACAGGTCGCGGAGAATTGCGACCAGGCACAGCATGCATTGCGCAGTGCAACCCTAGTGCCAATGCGGAGTGCAGCCGAAGAAGCTTGACTAACCGACGTACCTGGTTGTATGTGACGTAGACCTTCTGTGGCATCTTTATCGTTACACAAGGCCTGGTCGTATCGATCGTTCGAGAAGTAGGCTGGTAGAGGTCCGAGTTACAAGATGTGTAACGCAATCTATAGATTAGTTGGGGTTATTGTCGCCAATGATAAGAACCGCAGCCGTGAGCGCGGACGAGGGGCAAGGATGTGATATTAATAATATCCCTTCAGGAACGAGGAAGAGTCTCCAATGGCGTCCCTAGACAGAGAAGAAAATCGACAGTCAAAAAAAAGTGTGCGGACGACCACACGGCACACAAAAAAAAGTTGACGGCGTCTGTCACTTTAGTGCTGCGTCACTCCACGGGCGCCCCTGCGGACCCCGCCGCAGCCTTCGCTCCTCATCAGATGCAACCGGCGCTGCACCCCGCTCTAAGCTGGATCGCGCGCTGCTAGGCTGCTGGGCACCTGCACCAAGTGGTGGTTCCCTAGGCCACCACCAGCCGCCAAGAGTTCAGTCAGCCTGAACGACTTAACTGGTCCCCACTGAGGCACAGCCCATAGAGATCAGTCTTGTGCTCTCTACGCGCACCAAATTCGATTTTCGTTTATCAAGTTTTCTACTGTGCTTTCATACCATCAAGTCATGTCTCCGTGGCGCAATCGGCTAGCGCGTCTGACTGTTATGTAACAGTCCATCAGGAGGTTGGAAGTTCGAGCCTTCCCGGGGACGTTTAGCGAAATATCACCGTAATCTCAATCGATTACAGTGGATTTTTTTTTCGATGTTTTTGGGCTTGTGCCAAGCACCAAGGCCGTTCAGCATAAGACCAAATTCTCCAGGTTTACGGAGAAAATTTCCTTTTGTTAGGTTCCTTTGTGGCATTGAAGAGCTATCGCGCAAGACATCTGTTACTATGTATGTACATGTACATTACAAGACAGTCACATTAGCAGATGATAGCTTCTTAGGATGCCTACTCTACAGTACAGAAGAGAAAAAAATTTGGGCGGGTCCCTCCCGGATCTGGTCACGTGTGAAATTAGTACCTGTCTCACATGAAGCTATTTATTTCAGCACGAGGGCGGGACAGGTACGGCAAGCCATCCCGCAAAAATTCATTCTCAGATTTTCTGCTGGCAGAATCAAGGTAAGGATAATGTTACCATCCTCCTTGGTAGCCCCAATGGTAGCCAATCATGTGATTTCCATTCTTAGTTCCTTGGTTTCACGACATCCTTGCCTTGTCAGGCAGCCTCTTCCTGTTGGTCCCTTCTGACACCTATTTTTATTAGATTTTATAAAGAATTCGTGGAGATATGAAGGGTCGAGGTTGGCATATGACCCATTCACCTAGGTGACTGAACCCCTGAGGGCTCAGGAGGTTTAACGGGAGGTTTAACAGGGGGTTCTAACGGGGGGTTCTAACAGGGCGCTTAATGGGAGGGCATATGCTCAGCATATGTTTTTAGGGGCGAACTGTAAGTTGCCTCAGAGCCGGCTAAGTGAGAGCTTAGGGGGGTTAGAAATCACCCACACTGCCTTTCAGCAGAATTTCTAGTCCCAAGAGAAAGTCTGAAGCCAGAGCTGTGACCTGTACATAAGCCTAATTCAATTAAAGACGACATTAATGTTGTTTATAAGTAATAGGCGGTGAGAGGTGCGGCTAGAGGACTTAGCCACTAAAATGAAATTTTTGCGGGATGGCCGCAATGGCTTGCGATAGACAAGTACCTATCGTAACTGAGCACACCGTACAGAGTACATCGCGAAATGTATCGATAGCTTCACCCGCCGTACAGGCCTTACAGGGATGCTTTAGACGGCCATGAAGTCGAGTCGAGATCATGGAGAACAACCTGGGTATAGTTCTAGTCTTGTGCAACACTTACCCAACGGCATTTGTCGGCATTGTTCCACTGGACATTGGCAAGGTAAGATTGATGCTGCTCAAGCCGAGAACTGTTGTGTTTTATCCAAAGCTCTCTTGATCAATTCAATGGTCAAGGATCATCTAAGCCTTTATTCAGATACGGGCGGTCACACGATCAAGAAGCGGAGGCACTTGGGTAGTGGGGAACAATGATCCTTGGCTATCCGGCAGAGCCTAACTCCATACTTACTCCGTAGATAGATGCTTTTTGGGTCATCTTTCGATATGCGGAGTAGCAGTACTCCGTAGGATCTAGCGATAGCGATGACCCATCGTTCGTAAGAACCTGTCTCCCAAAAATACTGCCATAGAACGAGAACGCATTCCTAGTCGCGTTGTTCTTGCGCACCCCCTGCCACAAGCCCTCGCCGTTTTTCTGCTCAGTTTCCAAAATTGCGCATGTCAAAACCAAAAGTGTTCGTAAACGCGGTTCATTTTCATCCACACATTCGCCAGTAACTAGCAGTAATTGGATTGAAGTACTTCAGACGTCTCACGCTGCACAGTGATGTCACGTCCTGGCAGGCTGGATCCCGGGCCGCCTCCCTCTTAGCGCTGGAAAAACCCGCCGTTTCCTGACGGGTTCTGCCGAACTGTGGTCTCCATCGCCAGCGTTTCCAGTCCGGCCAGTAGTGGAGTAGTTTGATCTGCTCGCCATCATGAGTCGGCTAGTCGGTAACTATCTGCACGCCACGCCAGCCGCGTCTCCCCGAAAATCCTGCGCGTCGGGCCGACTGCTTCACCTAGAGTGGCCCTGCCCGACGTCGTAGAACGGCTTTCGCAATCTAGGCACAGGCTAACTGGTACCTTCCGTTGGGACATTCCGCAACCTTGTCCCATTCTTCTCCTTTTATCATGCTCCTTGCTTCCGTCCATTTCGTCCTAATCGGCTGTTGCAGGTGTGATCCCGGTCGCTTTTTCTCAGTTTGACTTTGACCGCAAGTCAGCCATTTCTGCAATGGTGGCTTGGGTCACCACCAGAGCAACATGGCAGTTGCACCGATTCTTCCCAGGCATCTGAGGAGACCTGGTGATGATGGATATCGTACTCCTACCATTGAAGATGCCGAGCGCTCTGTCGCAGCCGCCGCCAATGGCGGAGCTTTCCCGTTCCCTGTCCCAAGTGCACGGGAGGCTCATACATCTGCCCTGGCAGCGCTGAACGGGTCGACTTTTAGGTCACCCATGTCGGAGATGGGGAATGGGAAGGAGAATGGCATTTCTGGGGTAGATTGTGGAGTCCTGACTAAAATGCCAAGCGAGTCTCCTGAAAATCTCGCCTGGAAACAGCGAATACGCCATTTCACATGGGCGTATTTTACTCTCACCATGGCGACAGGTGGGATCGCGAATGTACTATATGCTGGTAAGGCAGGCGCTACTTCGAATATCTGGCAAGCTGTGCTGATCAATACAGTCCCATACCGGTTTCGAGGGCTCGAGACCATAGGCACAGTAGTATTCTTGTTCAACATTGTTCTATACCTGATCATCTGGTGTCTTTTGCTTCTGAGATTCTACCTATACCCGTACACATTTAAAGCGTCCTTCTTGCATCCAACCGAATCTCTATTTGTCCCCGCCTCGGCAGTCTCCTTCGGGACTATCCTGATCAACATTTCCCAATACGGACCAAAGAGGACAGGAGAGTGGCTCGTCCACGCTGTCGGCATATTATTCTGGTTCGATGCTACGCTGGCTGTTATATTTTCCGCCGGTATATATCTCCTTCTGTAAGACCGCCACCGATTGAGTTGTTGAACATGTGCACTCGCTAACTCGTCAGATGGTCGACACAAACCTTCACCATAGCACAAATGACCCCAATTTGGATTTTTCCCGCCTATCCTATGCTGATCATTGGGCCTCACGCTGGTGTTCTGAGCTCTGAGCTCGAGCCTTCCCGCTCTCTCCGCATAATTATCGGAGGGACAACCATACAAGGGGTCGGCTTCCTTGTTTCATTGATGGTCTATGCTGCCTTCATTTACAGGTTGATGACCCAAAAGCTCCCCAAAGAGAACATCCGGCCTGGGATGTTCGTTTCCGTCGGACCCAGCGCCTTCACGGTCGCCGCAATTGTAAACATGGCTGCTGACGCGAAGAGATCATTCCCACCCGATTTCATGGGCGACGGAGAGCTGGCTGCCAATGTCCTGCGAGTTGTTGCCAATTTCGCCGCTCTGTGGCTGTGGGGGTATGTGTCGCGAGTGTTCCAGACATCGCTTACTTTGCCACTAATTTTGTTCTTAGGTTGGCGATCTTCTTTTTCTTCATTGCAACTTTCGCACACCTGTCGACTATCGGTCCTGGTCGGATGATCTTTTCTATGGCGTGGTTTTCGTTTGTGTTTCCGAATACAGCGCTGACCACAGCGACTTTCGCTATCGGCAATGCATTTTCCTGCGAGCCTATCAAGATAATCGGCTGCGTCATGACAGTTCTCCTGATTCTGATGTACATATTCGTGCTTTTTATGATGATTCGTGCGATAAAGTTGCGTCAAATTCTGTGGCCACAGAAAGGCGAGGATAAAGATGAAGGTGGGTTTCAGATCAAGGAAATTAAACCCGAGTCTCCTGGGGAGCAGCCTCCTGCTTGAATCCTGTGGGAGCTTGTCATATTATCCGATTTTTGGTTAATATCCTTCCAATATGCTGGAGCGTTTCAATGAATGACTTTATCTGTTGGATTAGCATGCTTTTCAGGAGTTTAGGAGAAGAAGCTCAGTTGGATATCTTCTGAATGACCATACTCCGTTTCGAAAAAGCCATATACTTTTTATACCCTTCGGAGCCTTCCCTTGCACGATGCCGCCATCACCGATATCTTTTCCGTGTATTACACTTGGATCTTAATATTAACTCCTTTTACATATATAGCTCGTCATTTTTGCACAAATAATGAAAAATAGGTGAACAAAACAAAATACAAAATAAAAAAAATAAAATTCACTTTCGTACAGCGTTGATTTTCGTATCGTTCGGAAAAATAATTTACCTTTACTCCGGAAGTAGTCCGAGGAGTGGACTACGAAGTACTCCGTACTTCTTCCGCGGTTTCGGTCCGAATGCGGTTCATAGGGCTTAGGGCCTAGGGCTTATCTACAGTACGCAGTACGGAGTACGTCACTTTGCTCTAAACTCTGCGTTCTTCTGGGTCACGAGGCTGTTAGTTCCGCCAAGAGCTACTACAGAGTACTCCATACGGAGTGCAGCTAGAGTCAATTTACGTTTCCTTCTCATCCTCCTTTTTTTCAATTGCTTGTTTCCCCCATCGACCCTGCTCTTTGTGAAATATGCTTAATGGAGTGTTGAATTTGACTTTGGCCAATACCCAACCATGACTGCTATTGAGGATAATCGCAAGTCTGTGCTAATCAGCGGGTAAGTGCTCGTGCACTCTGCACTTACAGTATATCCCTGCGCGCGCCAAAGTGAGGAGATATTTCATTCATGTGACCAAATACTATTGGTCATCACTGGTTGTTTTACGTCTGTCGCGTTGAAGCACGTCGCTAATTTGCTTCTCACCACTTAGATGTTCTCCCGGGGGAATTGGCAACTCCCTTGCTCGTGAATTCCACCGCCAAGGCCTGCGCGTATTTGCGACGGCGAGGAATAGAGACGATATTGCAGATTTGGAAGCACTAGGAATTGAGACATTGAGTCTCATTGTTGACAATGAAGAAAGCGTGAAGGCCTGCTACAAGGAGGTGGAGAAGAGAGTCGGCGAAAAGGGTTTGGATTATTTGATCAATAATGCGTGAGTGCGGATCTTATTCAGTCATTAAGGGACGAAAATTACTGACTATTGGCTATGATGGGCAGAGGTCGAAGTATGTACGGCTATGTCTCTCCCTTTCTCTCCCAATCATAGAGACTGACAGCGGTGGTATGATTAACAGATTATACCGTCCCTGCCATGGAGGTTGACCTCTCTGAAGCGCGAGCAACATTCGAGACAAACTTCTTCGCTGTGATCGTCATGTGCCAGACATTTCTTCCACTCCTCATCAAGGCAAAGGGGACTATTGTCCAGATTGGATCAGTAGCTGGGGTTAGCTATATTATATCATTCGCTTTCGGTGACGCCTTTTCCCTTCAGACATTACTGACTCGTAATGTCATAATCAGATTATCCCGTACGTCTTTGGCTCTGTCTACAATGCCTCCAAGGCGGCCTTACACTCCTTCAGCGACTGCCTGCGCGTCGAACTTGCTCCGCTTGGGTACGTCAGACCGTCCCCATTGTTAGCCTGACACTACGCGCTGTATGACTCTGACAATCCACGCGATCATCAGAGTCAATGTGACAACTGTAATCACCGGTGGCGTGCAATCCCGTATCGCACGCACCCAGCGCACCCTCAAACCAAACTCTCTCTACGAGCCCATCAAGGCCGAATACGCTCGCCGTGTCGTGCATAGCCAGGAGGGCGCGATGCCAAATTCCGCGTACGCACGAAGCGTCGTGACCCAAATTCTCTATGGGCCCGCACCATGGCGATGGCTGTGGCCGTGGGCGCGGGGCCGAAAGACCTGGATCTGGGAGGGTCACAGGAGCTGGCTCATCTGGTTCCTAACCGGGGGCTGGGCCTGGTGTGGCTTGTTTGATAGGGTAATGACGAAGATTTTTGGGCTGTGGAAATTGAAGGGGACGGCCAGGATGAAAGTCGATTGACATAAAGGAGATTAACATTGCTGGATAAGGTATTAAGGGGGTCCAGGACCCCCAGTTCAACACCTCTTCTGGCTCGGAGCTACGTGTATCATTTGCGCTGCATAGTTATTCTGGATAGGTTCGGGGCGTATTTTGTGCTATGTGATGAATGAGATAGCGCGGATAAGGCGCTGTAATACCCCATGCGTTCAGGCGGGGGATGGACGCAAGGGTGTATCGAAAATCGTCGTTCTGCTGAACATTTCGTCAGAAAGAGAGCTTATATAAAGAGCCCTCGGGGGTTGCCCTTGAGCCCATAGTATGGCTCGAGCTCCGCCAGCTCTCTAGATACGGTTATATCTTTATCCACATGCTCGTCTCCCATTAGCTGACAGACAGGGGTGGGTCTCGGAATGTGGAATACGGAGTAAACAATCGACAGCAGGACGAAGTACTGTACTCTTTTCCACGACATCAAGTCGAGGACTTGAGCCCGACGGATTAGATAAAGCGTGTCGTAGAAAAGGCCTGAGAAGATGCACACCGGACGTCGCGAGAAAAAGGACCGGAACCAGCGCGCCGGCCCATCAGGTGACTGCCGACCCGACGCACTCACCGTGCATCTAACCTAGGTAAGTAGCAATATCGCATCCCGAGGTCACACCCCCCAAAATAGAAAGCCGTTCTGTGGCAGACCTGAGCCGCCTTGGATCTCTTTCTTTTCGACCCGTCGTGTTGAATTTTTCTTTTAAGCCCCCCCCCCCCTTTAATACTATACCCTTTCGCGATGTTCAGGCTCGCTCGAAGCAAGCCAGTTTCCGCGGCATTCAGAGCCGCTACGGTGAGTTCTGAGTGGAGATGTGCGCACCTTGACTGCATGGCGATGCTTTTCCTAACGTGATCTGCTTTCACTCTTTCCAGGAGTCATCCGTACACAGCAGAGTGGCTCAGCAGACGAGAAATCTTTCCATCCATGAATATCGCTCTGCGAATCTGCTGAAGTCGGTGAGTGGCCCTCGTTCGCTGACGCATTGCTGAGATATGCGCTGGGCTGCTGTTCAGGACGCTGACCATCAACTGCAGTATGGAGTCGGGGTGCCCAGGGGTGCGGTCGCCCGCACGGCAGATGAAGCCGAGGCTGCTGCCAAGGAGATTGGTACCCTTAATCCTGATGCTTTAGTGATAAATGTGATGCTGACCCGTACGCAGGTGGGGAGGACATGGTCATCAAGGCACAGGTTCTTGCCGGCGGCCGAGGCAAGGGTACTTTCGACAATGGCCTGAAAGGAGGTGTGCGCGTTATCTACTCGTGAGTCGATCTAATGGGATGTCGCTACGGATGCCGTCTAGCTGACCTGAACTGTAATCCAGGCCGACTGAGGCCAAGATGTTCGCTGGCCAGATGATCGGGCACAAGCTCATCACAAAGCAAACCGGTGCTCGCGGGCGTCTCTGTAATGCTGTCTACATCTGCGAGCGCAAGTTCGCCCGACGTGAATTCTACCTCGCGATTCTCATGGATCGCCAGACTCAGACACCCGTTATAGTCTCCTCGTCGCAGGGTGGTATGGACATCGAGACTGTCGCAAAGGAGAGCCCTGATGCGATCATCACCACCCCAATCGACATCAAAGTCGGAGTAACGGATGAGATTGCGCGCAACATTGCTACCGAGCTGGGTTTCTCGGAGCAGTGTATCGAGGATGCCAAGACCACCATCCAGAACTTGTACAAGGTCTTCATGGAGAAGGATGCCACTCAGATCGAGATCAATCCCCTGGCAGAGACCTCAGACCACCAGGTCCTTGCTATGGATGCCAAACTAAACTTCGACGACAACGCAGAGTTCAGACAGAAGGAGGTCTTCTCATGGAGAGATACTACTCAAGAAGACCCGGATGAGGTTAAGGCAGCTGAGTACGGATCGTCAAGTCTCGACATTCAAGATGTATCTATGCTGATGTTTCATAGGTATGGATTGAACTTCATCAAGCTGGATGGTGATATTGGATGCTTGGGTAAGGACAAACCCCCACAATTTCAGGTACACATGTACTAACCTGAGCCTAGTCAACGGCGCTGGTCTCGCCATGGCCACTATGGACATTATTAAGCTGAACGGAGGCAACCCTGCCAATTTCCTTGACGTTGGTGGTGGCGCCACTCCCGCGGCTATCAGGTCTGCCTTCGAGCTCATCACCAGCGATCCCAAGGTCACCGCCATCTTCGTCAACATTTTCGGTGGCATCGTCAGGTGCGATGCTATCGCTCAAGGTCTGATTCATGTTGTTCGGGACATGCAATTGCGCACTCCAATCGTCGCGCGATTGCAGGGAACCAACATGGAGGAGGCTCACAAACTGGTATGTTTATGTGCCCATGATCCGATAACAGGCATTTCCTAACGTGGTCATCAGATCAATGACTCTGGCCTCAAGATCTTCTCCATTGAGGATCTGCAGAGCGCCGCGGAAAAAGCTGTCCAGTTTTCCAAGGTCGTCAAGATGGCCCGCGACATTGACGTGGGCGTCGAGTTCACGCTCGGTATCTAAGCTCCATTACTAGGGTTTTAGTTCACGTCTTGACGCCCTGTTTTCTTTCTTAAATCTATCCATTTCAGTCTTGGAAGAGGAATCGTGCGGAAAAGGACGAATGCTTGCCTTGAGGAAGACCTGCTGACAGTTTGTCCAGACATTGTAGAGCCAAGGTAGGAAGTGAGGGAGCAATGGCTGGATTCAAGGAATTTGGTTGAAAAGTAGTAAGGTTATTGCTCGGAGGAAAACGTGCACGGGACTTCACAGATAGACACTGGTGACAGGTGGTTTCATTTTGTGCCTTTTTTTTTGTTCTTATGGTGTTTTCTCAGTAGGCCACCATGCAGCATCATGTTATTTGCTGCTTGGTATCGCTCCATTCTTTGTTGTCTCTATTTCGTCATGTCTTAATAGGGCAGAATCAAGATCTGTACCACTATCTTGTTCTTCTATTCTGTGCAGTGGAAAAATGCCAGATGACCTCCCCGCGTGATAATGACAGATTGCCTTGGGAGGGTTGCATTCTAGCAGTCGTCTCTCGTCGGATCTAATCCACCCCTAGGATCCATTCTTGCCCATTCTCGAACCTAGACGATGGGCAATCATTCCAGAAGTTCTTCAGTTGGAGGGGTGACACTCCGAGCTTGGGCTCTGATTCTAGCCCTGTGCCGTCGAGCTTGTCTATAATAAGGAACATCGGCAGCCATGTGGACTCCCTCATCGAAGCACCATACCTCAAGTCCGCTCGCGGTTGCCAGCCCGAAGAAATCGGAATCGCCAAATGGGAAACAACGTTGGTGCGTTTGTCTTGATATTGCATACCGGGGGCCTGCGGCTGGCGCCGCGGCGTCTCTTATCCTGCTACTGCCCGGAGAGCCCTCTATCTCCGTGATTTCCGATTTTCGGTGCACGAGTGGACCGTCGGGATTGAAGATCCAAATCTCCGGTTGTTCACCTCCGTCATTGATGTAGTACATAAGGTTGTGAGACATCAGGATTGGTTCCACAGACAGCTCGGATTGCGGAGGAGGCCCACCGACCTCGCCATCGTAAATGCGTAACGACGCCTTGTCGGCTCTCGAATTGTAGGCTATGAAGGCGTAGTGTGTGTTGCTGGATATGGGGCAGGAGTTTGACGTCTCCAAAGTCGAGCGGAGCGGTATGATCACTGTTCTACAACAGATACTCGAGCAAATCGGATATACAGGCCCCTTGATAATCCATGTCCGGCCACGAGGGAGATTCAGCAATGTTGAGGGCTGCTGGCAGGCAACGCCCGCTCCGTTAAATGAATATTTTGTCACGGTCACTCCGGTTACGGGACAAGCATGATCATCGCAAGAGACGTTGCCACATATACGGTTAATGTGTATCGCAGCAAGACTATCTTCAGAAGGGAGCGGTATCATCATTAACGGCCGGCTCTTCATGTCGCATGATCGAGTTCTTCGTGTTTTCATATCCCAGATGATAAAGGACAGGCTGGTTCCCAAAGAAATCACGACTTCATCTCCGACGACGATGAAATCTCGAATTGAGGCTGACGGCAAACGGAACGAACAATGCTCGCCGGTGGTACAATTCCACAAATGACAGTACCTTCCGACTCAAGTGTTAGAATGAATTCTACAAGAGTAAGGCAGGTTAGTAATCTGTTCTCTTACCCTCGACTCGTGACTACCGACACGGTGGTCTCTGAAAGCCGGACATGTAAGACAAATTCTCTATTCTCAGTTGTAAACCGCGAGAGTGTGCCAGATCTCAGACACCGCACAGCTACCCCAAGAGAACGGCCGTCATGATCGGTTTCGGCCCACGCAAATTTTCCAGCACAATAAGCCATGACATCCCGTGGTGAATAGAAATCCCAGCATTCGAATGGGTACGGATAAACAGCTTTGCTATACGGTCGCCCAAGTTCCAACAGCCGTCTTCGTCTTGCGTACTTGGTGAAGACAGACTGCCATCCCGCATCCGATATGTCTGGAAGTGGCTCGTTAATGCGATGGGCCTGGAAAGCGGTGCGGTAGACTAGGTGCGACGACAACAATCTATTCCAACGTCTAGATACCTGGATGGTTTAGTTAGCAAGAGAAGACAAGGAAGGGCAACCATGTCAACAGACGCCGGATAAAGCTGCGTGGACGATAGAACATACTCTCTGTAGGGAGATGATCTCCCCAAGATCCAGAAACTCGGATATTCGAGCGACGAGTTCCAGGGGTAGAGAGCCAAGAATGTCGTATTTACATGATCTCGCATTCACGCGCATGCGTACTTCATGCCACTCATCGGGCAGAAGTTGATCCAGTATACCATGATATCTGGGGGTACTGTCAGCACAAGGAATGTGCATGACGGAAAACGAAGACGAGACTCGTACGCAGAACGTCGCGCTTCTTTGCTCTTCAGGGCCTTGAACAAAGCTACGATGCCTAACGCATCGGCATCCAGATCTTCCCCCATGCTATCGGTGCTGGGCGGATGAAACTCTGCTGTTCTCTATTCCGTTTAGTAAGCACGCAATGTGTCAATCACGGACAGAGAAAGCAGAAGGAAGCGCATCGATTACCAAGTGGTTTTTCTTTTTTTTCTCTCTTTTTTTTTAAAAAAAAGACCCTACGTGCGTTTTAGATAGTTACGAAGCCTGTCAGATTTCTTTCGTTACCGCTGGACACATCCCACGTGTGTGGAAGAGGCGTGGGGTGGAAGCTGCATACAAAAAAATATAGATAGACATACACCTGCAAGGACGGCCGGGTGACACAGGAGGCCGAGTGGGACTGCCGTTCTACAGATGTTTAGATGATTGGAAGGGCTATAGAGCTCCCGGGCGATCCCCATCGACCTGGCTAGGAGCTTGGACTGGATTTTCAGAAGGAGTTCGAGGGACGGAGAGAAGCCATCTGCATCCCCAGGGCTTCCGACGCTTCCACGGGCACGGGTTCGCCACCGAAGGCTTCTCGAAGCCCGGCCGGCGCACAAGTCTAGAACCCAAGGCCCATGGGACTCACGCTCCCATGTGCGTCCAGCGTCCCCGGCGTCAGGAGGGGGAGGGGGTCCTAGGAGAGCGCGGCGACGGCGGCGAGCGACGCCTCGATGATCGGCCGGCCTCCGCCCTTGCGCCCTCCTCTCTCGCAAGGGACCCGCTGCGTCCACTCCACATCTCGTCCATCCTCGACCGGACGTTCGACCTCTCTCCTCCAAGGGCTCCTTGTTCTCTCGCCATCCAGCGTCTCCTGTTCCCATCTCCAGCCATCCCTTCCTGTCGGTCTCCGCAGTCCTCGCACCCATTGGTATAATTGCATCGCTGCTGCGGCTCCGTGCAGTCCCTGGTGCGGCTGTTCGATACCTCCGTCGCGGTCTCCCTGAATCCAGTCTCGGGCCTTAAGCTCAAGCGGCAGACAGCAGTCTCTAGCATCCTTCGAGACAAAGAGACAGAAACACACCCCTCTGCAGCTTCCACTGTCGATACCAGGAGCTTCTAGACAGGCGCCGGCAACCTGCGTGTATGGCTGGGAGCTCCCAGCTTCTTCTCTTCACCAGCTCCGATACACGCCCGCGCATTGCAACTTAGCTCCCCCGCAGCTCCATCGGTTCCCTTGTGAACGTTAGGACGGCCTGACGGACGCCTAGATAATCTGCAGCAGCCGCCATTTCATCTTTCTCCTCTCCGCGCGGTCCTTCCGCTGTCTTCGAATTCGCGATGATCAGACAGACGGAGTTCTTCGGGCGTTGATCAGCACCTCGTGGCTCAGGTTTTACGATAGCCGCTTCTAGGGCTTGACGGACGTACAGAGCACCAGAGACATTCAGAAGATACATCTGCACTGGTTTTGAAGAGGTGGGACTGTTCGAGCAAACTCTTCTGTTCTCGTGTCGCTCGGCCTTGATTGTTCGACGCCAAAAGGCCTCGATTCCTCTTTCTCCCGGCTAGCGATGAGCAAGCTTGCCGACCCTCCGTCGAGAGGTCCATTCTCCGGGCCAGGAGAGACCCCTGGCAAGACTCGAGATCTTCCCGTTCTCTCCTCGTCGGGTACATCAGACCAGCCGCCAGGCGATCCGATGGACACCACTCCGCCTACGTCTACGTCTACGTCGACATCAACGTCGACGGCGACAGCGACGGCGCCGCCAGCCCAGAGCAGCCCTGAGGGCGACCAGGCTGGACCGAGCAACACCAATGGATCGACGGATGCTGGGAATTCGAACAGCAGCTCTGCCCCCAGTCAGACAATTGGCGCGGCAGCAACAGCCCAACAGCCGAAAGTCGTGCAGACGGCATTTATTCACAAGCTCTACAAGTACGTCGGCCGAGTCTGCTCAGACTACATCAACACGTGAGTTAACAATCATGGCAGCATGCTTGAGGATCAAAGTATTCAGCACCTCATATCGTGGTCCAGTTCGAATGAAAGTTTCGTCATGTCTCCAACATCAGAGTTTTCGAAGGTCCTTGCGTATGTCTCCCTCCTTCCTTGCGCTTCGGCACCCATTGCTAACCTTCGCTGTAGGCAGTATTTCAAACATACCAACATCTCCTCGTTTGTGAGGCAGCTGAATATGTACGGTTTCCACAAAGGTATGATATGCTTGTGAGGGTACCGGGAGGGCGGCTTCTCATGTTGATCTAGTGAGCGATGTTTTCCACACCGGCTCCCCGGATTCCGCTTTATGGGAATTCAAACACGGGAACGGGAACTTCAAAAGGGGCGACCTCGTTGGCCTCAGAGAAATCAAGCGACGAGCCTCCAGGCATGCTCTTATTCACCGAGACTCCTTTTCTGGTCATAAATCCGGTGCTTCTCAGCAGGGGACGCAAGCGGAGCCGGCGCCCGATGCGACTGATGTGCGACTCATGCACCTCGAACAGTCCCTCTATGACATGCACAACCGCTTGGCCCGCATGGAGGAGAGTAATGCGGCGCTGAGCTCAAGGTGTCAAGCTCTGACAGAGAGCCTGGCCAAGTGCTATCAGGTGAGTGACTTTCAGTCCTTCTTTTGGCATCCCAGCCGTCTCTGAACGAACTTCCAGTGGACACACTCAATGTCTCATTTCCTCATGGCGATGATCCCAGATCGGGACAGCCACTTGTATCGCGATGGTAAGAAGCCCTGTTGATTACTTGTTTTATTCCCTACTGACGCAGAAAAGTATTGAGCATGCAAAAGGAGGTGGAGAGGCAACTCGACTCAGTCCGAGGCTTCGATAACCCACATGATGCTCCGCTCTCGGGAAGGCAACCGTACTTCACTAACATGCCTGTTGATCCTGGTCCGCCACTCTCCCCTCGCCAGGTACCCCAGGATGACAGCCGGCGGCCATCTATGGTTGATGCTACGAGGCCTAACACTATCCGGCCTGCTGTGCCTCAGCATCTCGCAGTGTCTCCGCACCGTTATGACTCCGTTGGTACTGCAAGCTCATCACCGAACTATAACCGCCCCCAGGTTCCTGTCCAACAGCATCTAGCGCCTCATCCCCTTTCCTCCGTTTCCTCCCCTCAGGGGCCGAACCTCGCTCGCCGACATACCTCAGCGGACATTCGTCAACACGGGTGGGCCCCGACGGGCACCTCTCCCTTTTCGTCAGGGAACACAGCCGGCAACGTCTCTGGAAACGCAACCACTGCCTGGCCTCCTTCACCTCATCGGACCCCGACGTCGAGCGAGCAGCAGGTTCGGGATGTCCTTGCCCAATACGAAATGGGTAGACCGAGGCGCCACCAGGATACCTCTCGTCATGCGACGCCCCCTTTGACTACTGATACGACCCCGCCGACATTGAATGTCGATAGTGGCTGGACGTTTGGCGGGCCGAAATTTCCACGGCATGAATCCTCTTTACCGGCAACTCGGCGTTCGAGTATGGCTAGCAACGTCCATTCCCTGCTGAACCCTGCCGAAACAGCAGAACGAGCCGACGAAGATGACCTAGTGCTGGGGGAGGACCGAAAACGTAAGAGACTGCAATGATCCACCGCTCCACAGCCATGGTAGCCGAGGCGCCGTATTGACAGAAATATTATTGAAATCTTCCGTGAATTGGTTCTCGCTGCTACATACCTTTTGCATCTACTGGACTATATCATTATCCATTTCCTGGGCGTTTTTCTTTGGTTTTTGGCTTATTACCCTATACCAACCAATTGTGATGTTCAGATGCACAGGGGGAAGATATCCAATAGCCATCTCATTGTTGCAAGATCGATTTTGGAAAGGTGTACATTAGTGATCTTTAGTCCATATTCCATGTTACCCCAGGTCTCCATATCAGCCCTGTCTTTTCTGTTGACATTCTGTTTACTTTTCCCCTGGCATACTGAACCTCATCCATGTTTCCACCCGCAGAGTATTTTGGAGGCACGTAACGACACGGGTATTTTATTTCTTGCATATGATATAGAGGTTTTCATTGGCGGTCATGTCTCATTACAAAACCCTTGTGGTGGACAGGCTTGATTATTTTCTCGCAAAGAAGCGGGACAGGCCTATCAGAGAAGCATGGGATTGAACCGGGAATGACCGCAAGACAGTTAATTTTGCATATTATATATCCATTGATTTAATGCGGCAGGAACGAGTTCATCCGATCTGGTTTAGAAATGTGCAGTTTAAATTTATATATTCGCTGAATGTGCCTGCTGGAAACCATGACTTGCGAGCTTATGAGGTCCCAACCAGACCGATATCGGTAATTGCATTAGCTTCGAATTTTTCTACTCTTAGAAGGTCATTTCTTTTTCTTCTTTTTTGACCTTTCGGCAAGGATCTCGTCCAGAAAACTTCCGGCTTTCTTCTTGCCTTTCGACCCTGTTCCCGTCCTAGAGGATGTGGGTTCTCCACCACTGACCGTCTCAGATATAGCTGAGGTTTCATCCTGAGTTGCGGTTATCTTCCTTTTCTTCTTTCCAAGCAGCGTCGACCGCCCCTCTTCTTCCTCTTCGTCGCTTGCGACTTCTGGCTTGTTGGAGATCGAGGCGGCGGTTGGCGCAGCTTTACCCGGTTCCGGACGTTTGATGGACTGATTCGACGACTTCAAAGTCGCCTTCTGATAGTTTCTGCCCAGGAGCTGCCTCCGCAGTTTGTCGTTGGAGCTGAGTTCGGTGCGATTCCAGCTTCCATCGTTTGCGTCTTGGGGGAGCGGAGCGCCGAGACCAAGCCTGATGATGAGGAGAAAAAAAATAGACGGTCAGTAGTTCCAGAACCTGGAATTAAGAAAAGAAAGAAAGAATAAAAAAGGACGAATGTCGCAATGAACGGCAGAGCCTTTATAAAGACATACTTCTCAGGCACGGGGGTAAATATCTCATCCTCCTCCCTCTGCAGCTCTTCCTCGGACTTGGCGTTGGCGAGTTCCTCTGCGGTCTTGGGCGGGAGCCATGACGCGACGAGTCTCTGGCTTCTGGCCAGGGCGACGTTGGCTCTGTTGAAAATCACATCTGCCTCGCTCTGCGATACCGACATGCCGTTGAGGGTTTTCTTCTGCGAGCGGGAGAGCCGGGGCTGTTCGTGGCGCCGCGTGCGGGATCAGAGACGATGGTCGGCGACTTCGAGCTCTCGGAGTCTCTCCCGTCCTGGCATCTCACCGCCCGGATGGACGCGCCAAATGCATTTGACCTGGCTACAGTAGAAACGCGGTCGACGCATCGTATCACTACTATATCTACTTGCCTGCTCCTTACTGTAATATCTGTCTCTTCATACTTTTGAAATCATATTTTTGCTGCCAATGACTCTACGATGTTTGTCCACCTAGATGATATACGATGAAAGTATCGAGTACCTCATTCAATACTGCCCGTCTTGAACCATGGCTCGCCCTTGAAAGGTACGATCGCTGTTCTGCGTAAGAATACGCACAAGCCGATCGAAAGAAAAGCGCAAGTATTTCTGGTTGATAGGGACGCGAAAAGTCGTTGAGTATTCATAAAGGTAGTGTTTCGCAACTGAGAGCTGCCGTCCAGCCGGATGAGGATACAAGGCATTGAATAGCTCTCCGTAGGTAGACTTCTTTTGAAGGTAAGCAGCAAACAGCTAATACAATATATATAATCTTCGCTGTTGACTTGCCGCCAGCCCGGCGTTGAGGCCGTCATCCTTGGATGAATTAGTGGGCAAGTTCTCAAGTTTCATCCCAAGACGAGCCAGATCGTGCAGGTAACTACGAGAGGCACCCGGACCGAGCTGAATCAGAACTCCGACTCCGGGCCCAGAAAACCGTCCTAAACAAAGGGCTGTCCAGAACTTCAGCTCCCCGCTGCTAGTTCTGCTCTATTGTTCCCCGGTCAGATTTGGAGAGTCTGCTGTTGACGTATCGGGGAAAGACTCCGAAAGCGAATGCAAAGCTATCTAGACCCTGTCAAATATCGCACCTGCAATATTTCCCCGGTTCTCCGCAGCTTCCTGGCGATGCTTCTTCATCGCTGCAGCCTGCAGCGGTGGCATCATAATACATATTTACACTCTATTTTATCGTCTATGCACACATAGGAACCTCGGAAACCGTGCCAAATGATCAAGGGTATATAGCAGCAGCCATAGACTCTGGGCAGCAACCGTCCCAAAGTGCGGCGAGGTCAGAACGGATCAGGCCATCTCCTTTTCCATCCGACGCTTGTCGCGTAACTTCTTCTCTGTCTTCATGAACTCTCGGATCCCCACAGGTATATTGGCGAAGAGGTCCTCGTCGATGGCCGTAGGGAGTGACCAGTTTGTCTCGCTACCGCCTCCGTCGTCATCCATGCTCGTACTGGCGCTCTCAACCTCTTCCCTGCGAGCCTGACGAACGTCTCTCTCCATACCGGTAGACGTAGCCCTTGCGCGCGCCTCTTCCACTCTTGCAGCCCACTCCTCCATTTCGTCGCGGAAGTCGTCCCAGACACAGTGCACGCAACCACTCATACAGCAGTTGTCCGGTTCCACCGGGCGCGGGGGAATCGGGACTCCGTTTACGGTCTTCCACGTCGATTCCGGAGGCATGGTAGATGGATTGTACCGAGTCGAACGGTAGCCAGGGCCGGCAAGACGGGACCCAAAAACGATCGACATCTTGTCTTCCGGCGACTGCGGTTCGGTCGTCGAGGCTGGCGTCGGATTCTTCTGCTCCTGGGAGGACAGCCGAGGCGAGGTATGTGTGGAGGCGTGTGTACGAGACCGGTCTGGGGCGGATGCAGCGAGAATCTCAGCATAATATCCCGATAACGGGTAGGCCTGGGGAGGGTCTTCATCTTCTACAGGACCCTCGCCTCTGCGGACGGGGGCGGCTGCAAAACGCGACGTTGTCGAAAAGGCATGTTGCCTCGAGAAGGGCGGCGGACGAGGGAACAAGCGCGCCTCCGCCCCTGGGAGACAACGGCGCAGGCAAGACGAGCACACAGGCCTGCTCAGCAGGCGTTGTCTCGCAACTGCCATGGCGACAAGCAGTGTCTCCGCGGTCTATGATGAGATAATAATAATAATAGAGAGAGATGCTCCATGGTTGACCGCGGAGAGCCCGGAGCGGCCTCGGCGCGGCACAAGGCGGCGACGGATGGCGGAGTGCAAACGCTGCAAACACGTATCCTTACTACTGCTGCCTCTTCTCGGGGAGCAGCGACAAGCATAACAATAGCATGCGCGGAGGCGCCAATTTGCCTGGCGATCCTTCCAGTGCCTCACTTCATGCGCGACATTTCCCGTATGGGTGTCAAGTTCAATGCTATCCTCACCCGCCAAACGGCGCAAGACAAGCCCGGCCGCGGCTGTCGCCGTTGACGCGTCCGAGACGACCCAGAGGCCCCTCAATGGTAACAGTCGACCGGCGTCCTTTCAGTCCCCGACGCGGGCGAGCCTGGCTCGTTCCCATCACGATGTGCCGTCGCGCGTTCTGAGCCGGTCACCGACAAGGAGCCCACAGCGACCTGCAAGCAAAGGCAGCCAGAGCGGACAGAACCAGCAGACGGAGGAGAGGGTGTTTGGGCTACGTGACAGGAAGGCACTGCGGCCTTCGTTGACTTTGTCGGGGAGTCCGTTCAAGGGGCCAAGGCTGTCTGGTGGCCTTCACGCGTTGTCTTCCCGCAGAAGATCGAGCGGAATTCCAGCATTTGCTGCGCCGCCGCGGAGGGTCTCGAGAAAAATACGACCCTCCGATCTAGTTCCTGGGGCCCCGAAGGTTCCAGAGAGCAATGCATCTCCACGGGCGCACGCGAATACTCCAGACGATCAATTAACGTCTGAATTGGGCGCCGCGACCCGTGAGACGGAAGCAGACTGGGTATTAGAGCCTCCGGTCTTGGAGGAGGAATATGGGGAGCCCGATTTACCGCCAACTCCCACCGAACTCGGTCTAGAAAAGGCACCTGAACGACCGAAAGGGCTACTCAGTAGCAGCCCCAGTAGCAGGCGCGAGAAGCGGAGGAGGCGACGAGCGAGAGAGGAGTTCAAGTCAAGTCCCCTCAGGCCAGGAGGCGGGCAGACTACACGAGTGGGAGAGACACTGTCGATGGCTAGGCCTACGTCGGACCAGGATGAGGTTCCCGACGCAGTCAGGAAAAGGCAGACATTGAAAGATGAGCTCTCTGCGCAACTTCAGCAACTCAAACATGAGGTTTCTCAGTTGGAACACTGGGCACAGCGGTCTGAACGCCCAGATGACTTTCCAGAGCCTGATGAAGAGGCCATCAGCAAGCTCATGTATGTCTCCCGTAATGACCGAGTGTTGATGGACCGTGCTAACTTACAAAAGTTCTTTACTAACGACCAGAAATCCGTCTTGTGCACCGCTTGAGCCGGCATCTCCAGGCCCTCCATCCTTATCGTCTCTTATTTCTTCTCTTCTTCCTTTTTCTAGGAAGGTTCTTCCCAAGGCCACTCGTCAAGCGTCCTCCGCTCCGACAAACCCATTTGTACTGCAAGAAACCGCTGGTTCAAAGCCGTATCTTGCTATCTTTGCTCCATTGTCTCTCACGAAACATTCAACCACAGTCACTTCGGATTCCGATTCCTTATACGAATTGCATGACCTGACTCTGTCCGCTCCATTTCCATTTCTGCAAGACATCTACAGGGTACCCATAGCTTTCAAGACGAACCCGGAGACGCAGTCCATACTCTCAATATCGGTCCCGATGGGGGCTTCTGCTCAGTCTGCAGGGATACCCCCACCACTGGGCCGCTGGATGAGCTCCCGACTGGCAAACCCATTGCTAAAGCTCGACATCTCGGGCCTCTGCTGGGGGGTATGCCGGTACTGGGAAGCCGCTATATGCCGTGCCAGGGTATGGGCAAAACTACAAAGAAAATACTCTATGCTGGCTGGTCTTGGAGTTTTACCAGATGAAGAACCCTACGTTGACGATACAAGCGTGGCTGGGAAAAGTGGATTTTTAACGAAATCCGATTTCAGACTCCTGGCCCCCCATCTCGAGCGGACGACGATGCTCTTTTCGTCCGGAAGGAGGGAAGAACCGAAACTCATTCTGTCCTGTATACTGACCCTGGACGATTGGACCAGTGAGCCGCAGCTGAACCCGGAAATCAGTGTCTCAGGCCCTGGTGGCCGTGCTTTCGGAGGGGCGAAGGTGGAGAGAGAAGCGAAGAAGCTCTTCCGTGGTCTGCTAAAACGTGGTGGGAAAGAGGATGTTGTGAGAGACGTCGATATTGATGCGATCGTGCAAGCGACCGAGGGCGTCATGGGCGTGTTGTTCGGGATCGATATTATATCAAAGACGGGAGGGAAGGGGAGCAGAAATAACTGAATAATGGATGTCTCGTCATATCTGGCGTTCTGGGGGAACCTGGGTTTTAACGGCGTTGACGAGTGAATTCGCATGAATGGCTGCTGGGATTGTTCCATTCGGAGGAATAAATTGATCTTGTTTATATACATTATATAACATGATACCTACCTGACTTGTGTACCCGAGAGTATCTACGTTTCGATTCCGTTACCCTGTTTTACTTGAAGTATGTACTTACTCACGTCTGTATTAGGTACAAGTACTGTGCATAAGTACTGTATATATACAAATTATCATCCAACTACCTTGCATGGCGGATCAGAATTTGCTGCACCACTTCTACTCTTGTATATCGTGATAATATGGTGGGCCCCGGGTCTCTATATCTAGCATTCGTTTTTATCTAGCAGTGGACGTTGAATGAGGCCCCCCAACTAAATCCCGACATTCACATTACTATTTATTACGGATAATAATACGGATCAGGATGAACAAAATGGAATTGAGAAATAAGATGTTAGCTACGGAAACACTGCACTTAGAAGCCCGTTTCACGGTTAGCGGTTGGAAAGCCTCTTTTCCGCGATGGCATGCCTAAAGTAGGCCAAGGCTTTTTCGCTTCAAGCTTCCACTCAGCGTTACATACATTCGTTGCCGACATCATCTGACTCTTATTTCTCGCGAACCCGGAGCATATGACATGAGAGAAGTTGCCTTATCTCCGAAATGCTTTCCTTTTTTTCTCGATCGGACCGGTCCGTCTTTGCACGTCGAACCGGCAAGTCATTCAATTTCTTTCCTCGCGACCTTCGAACAAACGCGCATATTGACGGACGAAGAAAAGGGAGATACTGACGGCATCGAGAAATGAATTTTCATATGAACATGAAATAGGAACATTTTCATTTCGAGAGCTCGGAGTTTTGAGGACAAATGAAAAAAGAGAAGGGCGCCACGCCACGCCACGAAAACTACCCCATGGCAAGAAATTCGACCCGATCATCATTAACAGAGAATCACATCTATTTCTTGGCGGCGGCCTCCTCAGCCTTGGCCTTAGCCCTCTTCTCCCGGACCCCGACCAGACGAGCCTCGCTTCGGGCCTCGCGCAACCGCCGGTAAGCAGCCTTCTCACCCTCTGGCATTTCGTCACGCTTGACCTCACTGATAGCTTCCTCGCGGCTGATGTTCTTGATGGGCAGGACAGCGTTGAGGTTAGTAGCGTAACCCTCGGGCTTGCCGGTAGAGAAGGCAGCCTTGGCAGCATTAACCTCCTCAGCGGACGAGTCGAGCTTCTTGAACTGGCCGCTCTTGCGGGGGAACAAAATCAGGCGAGCCTTGTATTCCTTGAGACGGGCAACGTTGGCGGCGAGCGACTCCTTGGAGTAGTTGATGCGACGGGGATCAACAGCAATACCGATGGTTGGGGCGAGCTTGCGGGGGATACCGGCTTCCTACAAATTCGAAAAATGGCATGAGTTTCGTTCAGTTCGCCAACATGTGCCAAATTGCGTAGCGAAAGTGGCCACAATTGGTGAATGCAGCTTCTCTGGAGGGCAATTACCTTTAGCTCAGCAAGGGTGAAGCCACGGCCAGCCCTGACGCGGCGGTTGTACTTAAGAGTGGGACATCGCACAACCGGGCGCAACTTGTCAACTGGGCGGGGAGCAACAGCAGCGGCCTTCTGGAGACGGGCCTGACGACGGCGGTGCTTGCGGCCTGGCTGTATAGTTCCAAGGAATATTGTCAATTCACGATTTCTTTCCAAAATCCCATCCAATCCGTCGCTATAGGAAAGGGTTTGGCTGTGCGGGGGAGACCCTGAGGGCGTACCTGGTCGAAGTGCACGCGGACACGACGCTGCCAGTCCTTGTGGAAGTCTGCAGAAAACCGTTAGATTCTCAATCACGTCTGAGTTAATTCCATCTCGAGTCTGATTTCTCGAAATCATCTACTCACGGTTGCGCGGGATAGCGTTGTTGTGCTTGATCGCCTATTATGCCGAACACACAAATCAGCATTTCATCATCCTCCACAAACAAGAGACAGACCCCTGGCTTCGGGCCCTTAACTCGACCGATAAGAGCGGCATGACAAACGCACCATTGTCACGGATGGGGATCAAGTCCGGGGGTTGTCGTCGTCGTCGTCGGTGGTTGCTGGTCGTGTCTCGAGACTCCAGGGCGAAAGCGGTCGTTCAATATTGGGTGGAACTTTTTCGGTGTGGGCGGCCTGCCGCGTAGAGCCGCATCGTCTCGCTTAGCGAGCCCTACCCTCTACGGTTACCCGATCCGGTAGCTCTTACCGCCGTGGAGCAACTGGTGTATGAGTTCACAATTCGCTTAAATGCCCAATGCCTGAAAATATAGGTAGGTGGTTTTCCTCTGATCAGATGCCATCAAACGACTTTCTTGCCTTCCAGCGGTTCCTATGGCTTGCGCGGCTCTTCCTGTAAGTGCTCATCTCCTCTCGGTGAAAGGGTCAAGAACATACCTAGGTAGCTACCTCCAGGGATAGGCGGGTAAGGTGAGTTTCCGGACTGGTATATGGCTAGTGATGCTGAATGTCTTTCCGTTCTACATCAGATATGAACCTGGAAGGCGAATCTTCAAACACTGATTTCGGTTCATGACTCGGCTACATACATTCGAAGGAACTACGCTTGCAGGTATCCATAGCGCCTCATTCGGCTTAGAAATTCTCAGAGAGTTCACAGTATCATAATAGCGCCCGAGTAAGTAGACATCGTTAAAGAAGAAAAGGTCAGAAAAGCTCCATGTCCGTATGGCCACAACCGTCAGTGCAACAGCGCCTCGTAACGATAGCGTGACGCAACGTAGAATGAGCCAGGGTAAATAGCACATCCAGGAGATGAATCAAAAAAACCCTCGGGGCCCTAAAAGCTATTTGAACCCACACGCAAAGCGAGTATCTTCATCGGTCATCAATAAACGTTTCATCGACAAAAGCACAAAGACAAGGAATCCAAGATAAAGTCGCTGGGACATGTGATCAATTTAGAAGTCCGCACGTAAAAAGCTGGCACCAATCTATGCGTTGGGAGCATTCCAAGACTCGATGCCGAGACCGATATTATCAGGGCCCTTTGACTTCTTCATAACGATTGCGTGATCCTCAAAGCTCGCTTTGCGCTTGAGGTAGCTGGATGGACGTTCAACACCAGGTTTCTTAATCTGACCGAAGAGCTTGCTCTGAAGAAGAGTACTCGACTTTCCAATGCTTCCAGGCAGGGAAACCTCATCTTGGCTAGTTCCAGGAGAGCGGCGTAGCATATTGGTCGCTAGAGAACTAGCCTGAGAAGCCGGGATGTCCTCATCAGTGACGGCTTCATCCGCGTCGGACGCCGAAATAGTACTATCTCTATCATGCCGGCCTTGTTCAACATGCTGCTCCTGAGAGATAGATTCCGAGAAGCCCGGGTGACCTTCATCGTTCTGCCTGCTACCGGGAGTAATGTACCGAGTCTCGTTCGGAGTCTGTCGGGAGTACGAAGGGGTCACTGGAAGAGAGGATAGTGAGTGGGTTCCACGGATGTGTTGCTGCTTCTGAACACGGTTTCGAGCAGGAGTTGAAGTAACACTTGCGGGCTCACCACTCAGCACCTGATCAGCGGCAAGAAGAGCAGCAAACGGATCGTGGCTGCCACCTCTGCTCATATGAGAGCGGGCACTGTCCGGATACCGTGTGGCAGGCTTCCTCTGAGGCGTTTGGAACTCAGTAAGAGGGCTGCAGGAAAGCGAGCCTTGGTCAAACATTCGAGAGAAATGCTCCCGGTTGTCTCTGATGCGCTTTTTCAGAAGATTATTCTCTTCGACAAGCAATTCAAACTTGTCTTTTTCTTCTTCGATAAGCTTCTTTGCACGTCGAAGCCTTCGCTCAAGTGTGGCATTTATCCTCTCCAGCTCGTGGTTACGTCTGAGGGCAGCTTCTAGTTGAGGGTTTGGTGACGGCTGCGGTATCTTCGGCCCGGTGGCGCATTGGCGATTGCGATACTCTGAGCTTTGCAGAATTTCGACTTCTCTTCTTGCTAGCTGGTGTTCTACTTCCGCCCGTTTAACAGCTTCATTGCTCGCAAACGACAGAAGGCTGTTCTGTAGCTTGAAATGCAAAGCTGACATGCGCGACTCTTGAGCAACACTGAGAAGATCCCTTGCCATTTTGCGCAGTTGAGACTCGTTAGCAGTTTCAATATCTTCGGCGCTTGGGAGGTTCTCAGATGCACCATAGGCGGCGCAAAGAGTCCTATCGATAGCATCTGGCGGGGATGCCGGAAGCATATTCGAGCTAGATCGTGGAGGTCGAACAGGAGCCCCGTGAATCTGCGACGAGGGAGGCGGAGTCATGTCTGACGAAGATACGGGCGGAGGGGAGAAGAAGCTAGCGCTGTCAGACTGCTCAACAGGATTGCCCGGCATCGAGCGTAGGTCTGGGGAGGCAGAAAAATCCGTACGCCGAACTGGTGTGCTCGGGGCGGAAATCTCCGCAGGAGGAGCAAGAGAAGTTTGCGAGAGTTGGGGCTCCGTGTCTTGAATCATGATGATTTGGCGGCGGTTAAGCAACCTTAGTGATTACAGCTCCGCAGAGGCTCCTCCGACTGTCAGGGGACATGTCAGCATTGCTTGACCAGTAAAGATGCAAAGAATATGCCAAAAGCGCGGCTTGCTTACCGGGAGCTGAGACTTGAGACGAAGATGTACGTCAATCGTTCTTGTGACAAGCAGGTGGTGAGTCAACTCTGGGAATGCTGCGCGGAAGCTGTGGGTGCCCTAAGATGATAAAACAATAAAGTGACCACAGCCGAGACTACAGACCAGGAGGGACTTTCGCGTTTAGGGCAATTTCCTGTGACATGGTCCGGTGCGCAACTTTCTGCCGATGAATTGGGACCCGCTTATCGCTGATAGGACGGCTCCAGCTGACACGATACAGCGCAGCCGGCCTAGCGGGCGTGTGAAAAGACGAAGAGGACGCGACGAGAGGTATAGGGCCACTATGTTAGAAAAGCAAGGGAGCAAAGCATGGTACAGATGGAGGGGGGGGGGGAGAGCAGGGACGGGAGCGTGGAGATGACGATGCTTAAGGACTGCGCAACATCGAGGAGCCCTCCGAGGAGGCTGGGGATGGCCTGGAGGCCCAACCGCAGCCAACCCGCAACCACGTGAGCCCAGCCGCAGCAGAACCCCGCCATGCCCGACAAGGCTAGTCTGGAACTGCCCCAGCTTGGTCAGCTCCCGATGCCACCTAAGATTGGTAAATCCCAAACAGATCAGGTATCCCAATGGATGTTGTTGGAGTTGGGCAGGCAACCATCCGACCATCCTCCATTCCGCTGAGCTTCTTCTACATCTTGTCCTGCGGATTCCCCTCCTCTTTTGCCATCAGACTGAAAGCTTTTTACTGTACGGAGTGCTTAAGTAGGTATGTATAGTACCTCCCTTGGTTAGATACCCAACTGGGTTGACGGGGCAGGTATATACACATCTCTAATGACACTGAGCTAACAGTATTATTTCCCACCTGGCATTAAATTTAGATTATTACAGATTGTGTTTCAAGTTTGCAACTTGTGGTAACTTTCTTGTAACCTGCCAGCGTTTTACTCTCGACTTCACCTTCCCATATATTGAGACATTAGGGCATTAGTCTTTGGATGAAAGTGCAAGGCAGCCAGATGTAAGCGATCTGTCCTTATAAAAAAGTAGTCAGCCCCGTTACCTATACCCCGTTGATTGGCAAAGATGCTGCAGGCGACTAATACAGGCGAAAATGTATGTTTAGTATCCTGCACGTTTCGGGATTTGAGGAAATAATGCCTACTGTTAGTATATTAACCCAGCCCCAGCCCCCGCCAGTGGCACACTGTTACATTGCAAGTGTTCTATCCTGGGCCAGAAAAGTACTACTGAAACTAAAGAAAGCAGCTCGATTAAATATCCGATTTGCTGAACTTGACAGACGATGCATCAAACGATACATGTACCTGCATTACTACTTGCCAGGATATGTGAAGACTCGAAGCGGCCAATCACCCCGGGTTCTCCCCTGCATCAAGCTGCAGACGGCGCTAGTCCCAGCAGGACTCGAAGCTCGGCCGGGCCGTGGCGCAGGAACCGGAAGACACGGCGCCACACGAACCGGCGCTCCCTCCTGCTCGGAGTCGGAGTCAACTGGCCAGCCCTGGATTGGCCGGGGGGTAAACAATTACTCCATCCGACAGGCGAGCTCCTCCTGAATTAGCATGGTAGTACGGAGTAGCTCACACAACGAAAGTGCTTCCCTTTCCCCTTGTTATCTGCAATCTGGATATTAACTAATGTATTGGACATGGATATCTACTTCCATTGACGCCGTTCCTCTCCTTAATCCTAGCCGATTTCGAATTCCTGCCTCTGTGACTCCTGAACGGCCGTGCTAGCACCGGAGCATGGACAAACAAAGATCACCTCATCGACCGCCAAGTGGGATTCCCCGGTTGGTCTCTAGGATCCCTTTGCCAACGTCGACAGCATCCAGATCCGTCAAACCGTCCCCATCCAGGGAACGGCTACAAGCTGACCCCGGTATCGATGTCGCGCGATTGCGGAGACCATCAGAGGAGAATTTGTTCAAAAGACCTCTCCCGAGAGCATCCTCCCCGAACAAAGCTTTGGAATGTTCGCACGGTCCGAGAGACGTCTCCCAGACACGAGCAAGTCATGGTGGGACCCATGACTCTGAGACCTCTGGGGGTGAACCTTGGGAACCGGAGGCCCGTAATGGTACGCACAATCCGGAGGCACTGGAGCCTGGAAGAACCTCCCGTCCCACCTTATCTGATCGGACGATCGAAACTCTTTCCCAGATTCCCCAGTCGCCCTCCTCCGTGAAAAGGATGTCGAATTTCTTTGTCACAGAGAGCCCGATGCGACCCCCGTCCCGTCCGACTTCAGCGATGAATAACTACTCCAGATCTCCCACAAGACCGCCGTCGCGTCAGCAGAACGGCGATGAGGCCGTCTCTCGTGTGTCATCTATGCGACTTCCATCACGATCTCGAATCCCCGCCGGCCCCTCTTCCACAAATCAAACCCCGCTTTCTCAGAGATCCGCCAGTTCGACAAGGGATGCTCCACCAAAGCCTGTGAGATCAACCGCAAGGCAAAGTCTGGGTCCGGAAAAGCTACAGTCATTCAGTGCCGCCACAACGTCAAAGCGCGCCGAAGCCCTACCTGCGAGAACAGGTACATATAGTGGGAGCAAAAGCTTGTCAGCGAGATCGTCGAAACCTCGGCATTCTGTGAATAACGCTTTAATTGAGCCTTCTGAGCCTGAGCTTAGCCATCCAAGTGAACCGCTTTCAATTAAAAAGACAAGGAAATCCTCGTCAAATTTCTCGTCCAATACTACCTCACCATCTTCCACCGTATCCAAAGTCTCATCTGCTACGTCCGCCGCCTCTGATACACACATACAAGAGCAGCAATCCGGCGAGACTGACGTCCGGAAAGTAACGAAGTCCTCGAACGCACTGCGGGAAAGCATTGCCAAAGCGAAGGCAGCAAGGAAAGCCGCGAAACAGAATAATTCTCAAGCCGGCTGTACTGATCCTTGGGATAATATCGACGTGCAAGATCCCTTCAACCAGCTCCCGAAAGACAAGAATAAAGGGTTGCTACTAAAGCGCGTGGAGGCGGCGCGCACTTCTGGTAATCTAAATATTGCCGCGATGGGCCTGAAAGAGATACCGAAGGAAGTAATAACAATGTACGAGTTCGACCCGAATAGCACAAGTGACTGGTATGAGAGCGTGGATCTGGTGAAGTTCATCGCTGCAGATAACGAGCTGGCAGAATTGCCAGATGCTGCCTTCCCTGACATTGACCCTAACAACTTTGACTTGGACGAAGACGAAAAGGGCAATCAGTTCGGAGGGCTAGAAGTGCTGGACCTTCATGGAAATGTGCTCAGGTCTCTCCCAATTGGTCTGAGGAGGCTACAGAGGCTTCGCTCATTGAACCTTTCGAACAATAGATTGAGCATGGACGATATAGAAGTTGTTACGGAGATAGAGACACTTACTGATCTGAAACTGGCAAATAACAATTTGGAAGGCATGCTTCTGCCAGCTGTTGGCCGTCTCAACAAGCTCGAAGTATTAGACCTTCGTGGCAACTGCCTCACGGCCCTACCGGACACACTTGCCGAGCTGATTTGTCTGAAAGTGTTGAATCTTGGTGAAAACCAATTCACTTCTCTACCCTTCGAGATCCTCAGCCAGCTTCCCCTGATAGAACTCAATGCTCCCAGGAACAGACTCCAGGGCAGCTTGATCCCAGCTTCGGTGCATCGGTTTGACACCTTGCAAATTCTGAATGTTGTCAGCAATGCACTGGAGAGGCTGTCGGATAATGAGTCGTTCGACTTTCCCAACCTGAAGACCCTCTCCATAGACATGAATCGCATTAAGTCGTTGCCAAACATGTCTTCATGGAAGGAACTCTTGACCCTCTCAGCGGAAGATAATAGCATTGCTACTCTTCCAGAAGGGTTTGTGGAACTGAAGAATATTAAACATGTTGACCTGACGAGAAATGACCTTTCCAAACTAGATGAAAGGATCGGGCTGATGGAGAATCTATTCACGTTTCGAATAGCAAACAACCCACTTCGTGAGAAAAAGTTCTTGACTATGGATACTGAGGATCTGAAGCAAGAACTACGAAATCGATGTGCACCTGAGCCCGAAGAGACGGAAGAGGAAGAAGGTTCTGTGGCAACAGAGTTCACTCTTGCTCCTGAGAGTCCTGTGCATGCGAATACCTGGAAAGTTAAGCCCGGTGGAGTCCTTGACCGGTCGTCTACAGAGATGACGGACTTGAATGTCGATGATCTGGAACCATTGGTTTCTTCGCATGATATCCGATGTTTATATATTAACCACAATAAACTGCAGAGCTTCCCTGTTCCAGCTCTCAGTCTACTCGCCCATACTCTGACAGACCTTGACCTTTCGAGTAACCCGTTGAATTCTGCAGGCCTGATTTCCGCTCCACTTTCCCTTCCTAATCTACAGAATCTAAATCTCAGTGCTACGGGTTTGACCAGCCTTGAGCCACTTCAAGCGAAATTCTCCGCCCCGTCTCTTACTTTCCTCGACGTCTCGAATAATCGCCTGACTGGGCCTCTTCCCTCCATCCGCCATACCTATCCAAATCTCATTACGTTTCTCGCGGCTGATAACCAGATCACTAGCCTGCACTTCGAGTCAGTCCAGGGTCTTCAGGTCCTAGATGTGAGCAATAACAGTATTGACTTTCTTCCACCGAAGCTCGGCTTGCTTGCCGCCGAAAGTTCTGGTGGACCTGGGCTAAGAAGACTTGAGGTTGCAGGCAACAGCTTCAGGGTGCCTAGGTGGCAGATTGTTGCAAAGGGTACCGAAGCTCTCCTGGAGTGGTTGAGGGGCCGAATTCCAGCGGAAGAGCTGAAAGACTGGGAGACTGGGGAAGAAGGAACTTTGTCGACTGAAGCCGACTGAGTCGTGTTCGGCTTGACGAGATCGGCGGAGCGGTATGTAACAGTCTGTATCGATCGTTTCTGGGCTCTTGCGTCTCGCACACCGGATCTATCTCGGTCTGAAACAGGCCCTCTTCTTCTTGGCCCTTTTACCATTTTTGGATTTTATATATGTACTGTACATATTCGAAATTTGGCTTTCTGGGTCTTATGTTATTATTATCTTTGTAGTTATAGTGTTCCGAATTTATCTAAAGCGAATAGGAGCCCAGGATATGCGATTCTAAATTCTTTAATTATCTGAATCGTTTATCAGCAGAAGAACGCAAAGCAAGCCTCTCGCTTCACACGAAGGATCCTGTCTGGGAACTCTACAATCGTTCCATCGCTTTTTCCCCCTCTCCCTTCAGATGTTATGTTAAGTCAGTCAGCGGGTTCTTTCTTGAGGGGCTCCTCTAGTGACCTGCCCACTTCTTCCATAACCTTCAACCATGTCCTCGACCAGGCGGTGAACTTGTCCTCGGCCAGCGCATCAGCTCTCTCCCCATCCACCTCATCCACTTCCCATGGCCGTGCAAGCAACTCCATAGCCTCAGCAGCGCACACTTTGGCTTTTCGGACGTACCAAATTGACATCTCGATATTGGATTCATAGAGTGAACCCGCTGCTTCGTCGACGTGGCCCGGGATACTCTGCAAATTCGACACCAAGGACTCGAGTTTAAGAATATGTGAAGGATGCAGGATTCGTGAGGATGATGATGGCATAAGACCGCCATTTTTGAGCCGGTTGGTTATGATTGCCGGATATATCTGCGCGATGGGTTTGAGGACTCGGAGAATAGATTTCTTGTACTCATGTAGTGCAGCGGTGTTATCATCATCGCCAGCATCACTGTCTTCCTCTTTCTCATTCCCTTCATCTGCACTTTCAAGTGTGTACTTGGCACCATCGCCCAGTAGATCATCAAAATCCTCATTTTTATCATCCGGATCCCACTCTTCCAATTCTCCGATCGCGTCTCTTACCAGATCCCGCCACTCCTCGACGCGCCGCACCACAAACCCTACGACTCCACTCCTGGCCAGTTCAATCAATGTGTCACACGCATCCCAGACCCGCCCCGTCGCCGTCGTGATGAGATTTTTCTCAGGAGCGGAGAGCTCTCCCTCTTCTCCCCGTTTCTTCGTCTTGTCTTTCTTTTCTGTAATAGTCTTAACCTCTCGGACTAGAGCACAGAGTTCCTTTAATGCATCCTTCACAAGAAGCATGGTCTCAGCATGGAAGGCCTTGGTGTATGCATCTGGCGTGACGAGTAGTGCAGCGGTGACAAGGGACGGGAGCACAGAGTCGTTCAGGGCCGAGAGTACAGTGCAGACTGCAGAGGGGGTGAACGGAGGATTTATTGTGAGCAGGGATAGTTTGGTAACTTGCGACTTCAGCGCTGTGGATGAAGCAGACAAGAGAGGGAGAGGATCGGGATCCTCCTTGGAGGTGTCATTGTCGTCTCTTACCGAGGGAGAGGAAAATAACGTCGACTGGAACTGCTCTGAGAGGGCGAGAGTCGTGTTGAGGAGGTGGAAAAGATGACCAGACATCTTTAATCTCTTAACGCGGACAGAGTTATTGTAAACAGTTGTGTCCTACATGCAAACTTGATGCAGTTCTGGTCCGTAGAAAAGTTGGGTTTAGAGTTCATGATATGACAGGGCTAGCGGGGAGTCTCCTGATTAGGGTTTTGCGGAGTCACATGTGACCGACTTAATGTTATTATTAAGCACCCATAGCATGTAACTACTACTAAAAATGACTCCCTCGCATAAGCTTGGTTCGATATCTTTCCTAGCGATTTTATTTTGTATCTTTAGATATTGGAGATTTTTGATTACTATTGTGTTTCTTGTATTGCACAATCACTCAAGTTCGTCGAAAAATTTGTCTGAACGAGATACAGGCACTGTACCTAATGCACTCCGCCTGTACTGTAGCCTGTACTGTACCTACCGGGTAGTAGGTACAGTACAATACCTAACTACTTTAGGCATTAACCTAGGCACCTCCTACCTACTTAGGTAGGTAAATAAAGATCACTTAGCTGTCTATAGAAAACGGCTGCAGAAAACTCATCCTTTTTCTGGGTAGCAAAACTGTTGTTATTCTCAAGAATACACCTGAAGGGGAAGTCGAAGAATGATATCAACAGAAGGAACAGAGTGACTTCTGGATGAATGGATGGATTTTATGACTATCTAGTCACCTATAGCAAAGCGACGGAAGATGATGAACGGGAGCTTCAGAGAAGGCTACAGGGCAGTATTTATATTGAAATACCTCCTTTGACCTGCCAATTACTATTTTAGGAATCCTCACTGATTCTTTGACCTTCATCATGGGGTTCACCACACTCCTACTTCCAAAACCCGCTTAACAAGAAATCGGTATATTCCTTTGACGGAAACATACGTTGTCTCAGGCCGGATTCGGGCATGTAGAACCCTGCGCCGGACCTATGCAGGAAACTCTAGATGGATGGTCTAAGACCGCCCAGTTCTACAGAAATACTGTCTGGTGAGGACCTAATTCGGAGACGTGTGATAGCCGGCGGTTGTTATATTTTGGTCACAGCGTTGTAGATCGAGATTTTTTTTCTGTCAATTCGACGTTTAGCCACAACTATATATACCGATTTCCGTAATGTCTACTGTCATGTTGAGCTCTTCCAATGCCTCCGTCTACTATATAGGTACTCGCCCTCGCGGGAGGACATACCTATGGAGTAATGTAGACACCCACCTAGGTACTCCGTACGTCCAGTGACGTATGCCGCCGTTCGCTAAGGAAGAAAGGCTACAGTAATGGTGAGGAATATAGTTGGGAAGAATTACCAGCAGTAATTATTCTGCTGCGTATGCTTTATAAACAAGATCAAATAACACAAATGTTACGGCTGTTCAGGTGGCTTGCAGGGTAACGACAGCTGCGTATGTACAGTATTGAGGTTGTGCCCTGATTTCCTCATTTGGAAACGGTTCGGGAAAACATTAACTCCGCGAAGTATCAGCGCCGAAGCTCCATGCCAATCTGCTTCAATATCCTCCAAACGCCTCGTTGAACAATGACCTCGCAATGCGCACTTGAATATTTCTCGGTCAATTCTCCTATTTGCTTAACATCTAGAAAATGGGGACCATCAAGTCCCGCGCACCTGCGAAGCCCACAACTTCCAAAGTACAGCCCCTTCCGGAGAAGACATTCATCGTCGACAATGGTGCCTATACCATCAAGGCGGGCTACGCGGCCGCATTCCCACCTCCGGAAGATGAAGCCCAGGCGCTTTCTGCCTGCGTCACAATACCTAATGCGCTCGCGAAAACACGAGGAAATCGCGTTTTCATAGGCTCACAACTCTCGACGCATATTTCGGACTGGAACGAGGCAACATTCCGCCGACCGGTCGAGAAAGGATACATCGTGAACTGGGAGGCGCAGAAGGAGATTTGGGAGCACTCCTTTTTTGACGAAAAGACGGCGTGGAATAAGGAGGTTCGGATTACGGATCCGGAAAACACGACGCTCTTGCTTACGGAGGCGCCGAACTGCTTGCCTGCGCTTCAGAAAAATGCCGACGAAATTATCATGGAAGAGTGGAGTTTTGGAGGATACCTGAGGTGTGTTGGTGGGTCATTATGATCTCGTCTTGCTTGCGCGTGGAGTTCGGTTTATCTTCTCTCCTTGGACTTATTTCCTGACTCAATACTGTTGCTTTACGCAGGTCCGCCTCTTAATGCGTGGAATGAAGTGCACTCCCTTTTTGGTGACCCTGTTATACGAAAAACAGATTCACCCATTCTTCCAATCGAATGCCTGCTCGTAGTTGACTCTGGTTATTCTCACACCACCATTACACCAGTCTACAAAGGAAAACCACTCCAGCGCGCGATACGCAGGCTTGATATAGGAGGCAAACACCTCACGAACTACATCAAAGAGATGGTGTCAATAAGACAATACAATATGGTGGATGAGACATACATTATGAACGAGGTCAAGGAGGCTGTGTGTTATGTGAGCAATGACTTTGCACACGACATGGAGCGGACATGGAAAGGCAACAAAAAACGAGATCATCCTGGTCCGGGAGAAGGGATTGTAGTTGACTATGTTTTGCCCGATCCGAATGCCAACAGGAAAGGTTTTATGCGACCGCATGACCCCCTTCTGAACGCCAAGAAAAGGAAGAGCCTCCTTTCAGGGGCCAGTGCTGAAGCGCTGGAAGATGTTTTGGTTCTCGGTAATGAACGATTCACGGTGCCTGAGATCTTGTTCAGTCCGAGTGATATCGGTATGAAGCAAGCTGGAATCCCCGATATCATCCTGCAGAGCTTGTCTGTGTTGCCCACTGGCTTGCATCCAGCTTTCCTGGCCAATGTCCTTGTTGTTGGCGGTAATTCGTTGATTCCAGGATTTATGGAGAGACTGTAAGTACATCGCGAGTATCTTGTATCTTGTTTTAGTTTGTTTGTTCTTAACCCTGCTGATGGATGCTGCCAGAGAAACTGAACTTCGTCAGATCGCATCAGCAGAGTGTGTGGTCAGAGTTAGAAGACCCAAAGAGTAAGTATTGCTATTATCGTTTTGCGCTCCCGTGACCAGCTCTCATGGTGACTGTTACTATAGTCCAATCCGCTTTACCTGGTTGGGAGCCTCACGCTTTGCAACCAATAAAGAGGAGTTGAAGAAGGTTGCTATCACACGTCAAGAATACCAAGAGTACGGTTCTGCTTGGGTTGGAAGAAAATTCTCTGGTACATTATAATCTTTCCGTACAACGCTTTGGGGTGTGACTTCTGCGAACCGGGTGGTGTAATGGAGTTCATATGGGGTGTACATGGTGTTCTGGGAGCTCAAAACTGGAGGACTTTGCAGTAACAAAAATTATTTGCATAGTATTTTCTTTAGTGATACCCCTGAGGATGAAATGTTGCATACAAGGTTGTTCTCCGGCAGAGTTGCCCATGACCCCAGTGCTCAAAGTCTTATGCTTGGCTTGCCTCTCCTTGATTGACGCAATATGTTGGAGGGCCTACGTCTCCAGGGCTTTAAGGCCCACCAATTCTAAGGGCTGTCATTAACACAGGCTGGGAGCCTGAAAACCCCGAGAACTGTCCCCGTTGTAGGTCCGAAATGTGTGACTAGGAACTAACCACAGCTGTCTGTACTCCGCGCGGACAGGAATTAACTTCAATTGCACATTGCCATTGACATCTCATTGAGTCTCAAAACTCTGACATTGAGTCCGTCTATTATTTTATTTACATAGAATGTGCATCTTTCAGCATAAACAACCTCACTTTTGACTAATTCGGATAATCCTGTCAGTTGAAAAGCATGCTGTAAAAGAAAGGACCCACTTGCAATGCGATACAGCAGGCGCATCTTCTGTTCCTTTGTTCCGTGTAACAACTTGATCCTCTCAGTAATTGTAGAATCCCTTCCCACTCTTCCTTCCCAACCAACCTGCATCCACCATCTTTTTCAGCAGGCCGGCGGGTCTGTACTTGCTATCTCCAGTCTCCTGGTGCAGGACATTCATGATCGCCAGACAGGTATCGAGCCCAATGAAATCAGCCAGAGTCAGCGGTCCCATAGGTACGTTGGTCCCGTTCTTCATAATGCTGTCAATATCGTCACGGCTACCGATGCCCGTCTCAAGGCAGATGATAGCCTCATTGATATACGGCATCAACATCCGGTTAGCCAGAAACCCCGGAGCGTCGGCTGACCGAGAAGGGATCTTCCCCATGCGCTGCACGAACGCGATCGCCGTGTCGATGGTATCTTGGGATGTCTGCAGGCCCGCTATAATCTCGACACCCTTTTGCACGGGAACCGGGTTCATGAAGTGGGTCGAGATGACGCGGGAGGGGGCCTGGAGGTCGTTCGGGTCAGTGGTAGTAGCGGCGGCGATCTTGGTAATGGAGATGGAGGAAGTGTTAGTGGCAAGAATGGCATGCTTAGGAGCGATCTGCGCAAGGCGGGAAAAGATAGAGGTCTTCAGGTCCGGGATCTCGGGGACTGCTTCAATCACGAAGTCGACATCTGAGACATCTTCAAGATTGGTGCTTGGGCGGAGGAGAGAGAGGACAGCAGTTGCGGCCTCGCGTGTGAGGCGCTCTTTAGCGACGTCCTTTTCGAGGAGCTTCTCTGGACCGCGTAGCAAGTATTAGAATGGGATACACAAGGTGAACGGTCTCCCGATTGTCCGCACCGGCAAACTTGAGGCCCTTTTCCAGGGACGCTTCAGAGTTATCGACCAGGGTTACGGGTACTTGGGCTTTCTGGGCTGCAACCAGTGCGATTCCCAGGCCCTAGCACAGTTAGAGCGGAGATTGAACATTTATTCGTTGCATGGAGCAGAGAAAACTTACCATCTGCCCGGCTCCTACGACACCCAGCTTCTTGACCTCGGCAGCGCCCAGGCTAAGAGTAGTGCTGAAGCAGCGAGAGGCGACTGCGGGGCCTGTACGGCAGAGGCCCCTTCTTAGAGTGGCAGAAAACATGGCCGCATCCAAGGACTCCTTCTCGAAGGCAGAGGAAACACAAAGGCGCTGGAAAAAAAAAAGAGAGAAGAACAAGAACGCGCCGGCCAAGAGATATATCATCACGTCGACTTAACCCCGGTCTCTCCATGCCGCCGACTGCGGGGATACGCACGTGCCGCCCGACATCCGCGGCTACCCTCGGCGTCGGCGGACGCTACGGGGGTTTCTCCGATGCCGAGGAACCCGACGCGTCGACGCGTGACCGACGCGCTCCCATTGGCCCCGCCCTCCCTCTGACACGGAGGCGCAGGTCGCGATGTGATTGATGCCTCTAGTGACGACCACACAAGCAACGCCAGGTCCATGACGACGGAGAGACGCTGCGATGGATGACGACGCTGCTCCAGCTGGACCCAGTGTCCAGGTGGTCGACCCTGAGGTCCGCGCACATATCTACAGCCTTGTCACGGCGGTCAGTGGGTCGTTTACCAATGTATGGCTTTTGGATGCTGATGATGTCTAGTTGGGCGGATTCAATGGCGAGGATGCGGGTCACTACGTCTTGGGAGATGATGCCTTGGCCTGTCTACGCGACATTAAGAGATGGCTAAAGTTATACGACGAGAAGTTCAATCGTATGGACGTTGCGCGATGCCTAGGAGAAGCGAACCTCGTGAACGGCGATCTGCTGCCGATTTTATCAATGTGGTGGGAATCTGGGCAGAACAGTAAGCACATGACAAGGATTGCGTTGGCATGCCGTGAGTGATTACGACTTTCAGTCCGAATTTGCTGGGAACAGACGAGCGTTGACTCTCCCTAGTGGAACTACTTGTCCCCCTGACATGGCCGGTCGAGCCGCACAGCCAGATGACTGTCAACCACCATCGCCATATCCCATATATCCAGCAGGCACAAGTTCGCTATAAGCGTGGGATTCTCAGCCAATGCAATGCTAACTTGCTCCGCGCTATTATCCGGATTGGCCTGCCGAGTATGGCCGTCCCAAGATCCGAGCGGACCGCCCGAGACGAAGGCATTATGAAGCTCATGCTCTACTTATTCCGGAACATTGTCATGATATCAGCAAATGCACGTCTGGCGGCCGAGGGTGACGAAGAAGAAACATCCAGATCTGCAACCATCAACGCTTTCCAGGAGCAGGACGTCTTCGCTCTGCTACTCACGATGTGCTCAAATATGGGTGAAGACTTCAATTTCCAGGACGTCATCATTCTCGAAATTCTTTTCCACCTCGTTAAAGGAGTGGATGTGGAGAAATTATTTATGGACAATGCTCAACGCAAAGCCAAACAAGCAGACGAACTCGGAGATATCCTACATAAGGAGTCTGGTATGAGGAGAGAATATGCAAAGAATGCACCCACAAGACACGGCCGCTTTGGGACGATGATCTGGGTGAAACGTGATGAGGCAAAGGTCTCCACAGTTTCGGGTCAGGACATCCTTAAAGATGGGCAAGCAACATTGTACAAGATGGATCAGAGTAAGAAATGGAACAAGCCGCGGCCACAGCGGAAGAAGGAGGTGGAGAGTTCAACCAATGACTTCAACTCGCCAACTTATCTCACGTCGACGGCGGCGGAAAACCTCCGGACATTCGTAGAAGAATTCCTAGACTCTGGATTTAACCCTCTTTTCACCCACGTGCGGAAAGCAATCGAGCGTGAAGCCGAGCGTGTCATGGATATCAACTCACGGCAATTCTTCTATGTGGTTGCCTGGTTCCTTGAGGCCGAGCGTGTGCGACGTAAGCGCCAACAGCAACAGAGTGAACAGAGCAAAGGGACTTCAAGGGAGATTGAGCCGGATAGCTTTGCCCTGGTTGCGAGTGTACTAAACCAGGAAACTTTCGTCTTTTTGAACCGGGCAATGCAGTACAGCCTCGATCATAAGGAATGGCAAGATCTCAATGCAACGATGCGATGTTTCACCCAGATCTTGTTGACAGTGCAGGAAATGGCCCTCTCGCCTCTCGAAGAGGACCAGGAGATTGCCGAAAACATTCAAAACCGCATATTCTACGAAGAAACGACGCATGATCGGATACTATCCATCCTGCGTGGATTCAAAGACCAAGGGTTCGGTTATCTGGACGCATGTACGGAGCTTTCACATGTGTTTTTGCGGATGCTAGAGCGCTACTCCAAGCAGAATGTGGACATGCAAGTACGGTCCCGTCGGCGGGCCAGGCGCAGGAAGCGGGCTGGACAATCCTCCAGCAATGATAACAGAGAGAACGATGAAGAACTTGGCTCTGAGGAAGAAGAACTCGTCGAGGCTGCAAGGGTTTCCAAGGAGCGCAAGTTCGATTTCAACCGTTTTGCAGCGAGATTCTGCAATCAGAAGTGCGTTGACACATTCGTGGCATTCACAGCGTTTTACCGTGAACTCGATACCGAGCAACTGAAGCGTGCGCATAGATTCTTCTACCGTGTCGCGTTTAAGCAGGAGATGAGCGTATTACTTTTTCGTGTCGACATCATCAATCTTTTCTACAAGATGATCAAAGGACCCGAGGGTCTCGATTCAAGCAATCCTATTTTCCAGGAGTGGGAAGAATTCGTCCGACAGCTCATAAGAAGGCTCATTAAGAAGATAGAACAGCGCCCAGCGCTGATCACTGAAATGTTGTTCAGCAAGATCAATTCAACCTTGTTCTACCTCGAGTACGGGCATGAGAAGCAAACAATATCCTCTGACAAGAGACCACCACCCGAGCTTGAGGTCAATCCCCATGGTGCTTCGACACAGAACGACAAGCTGGGCATCGTTGTTGGAGCATTAGCTAAGGACGGCCGAATAGACTTGGTGAAATGGGTAAGCGAGGTCTTGGGTTCGGCCGCAGACGAACGGAGTTCATGGGAGGCGCAAGAGGAAGCTCGGCGAGCAGACTCACCGGAAGTTGCCAGCATTCCCAGCCCTATGATCAGTATGTCTAATGCCTATTCACAATTAAATGTCGAGTTTTGCTAACTATACCTAGCCGTCAAACCTCGCGACGAGGCATGTCAGGCAGCTATGTTCAACAATTCTAAGCTTCGTCTTCTTATGACACAGGTTGGCTTTGAACGGCTCGGCGTCGAAGACGTCCCCGGTGCTTCTTGGATTGTCCCATCCGCATTAACGTCAAAACAGTTGCGAGACACCAAATCTATTATTGATACGAATATTGAGAACCCTGTTACTGAGGTTAATGGATACGATCCTCGCCACCAGCTGCGGCAAAAAAGGCTCGCTGAGTCCCGAGGAGACTATATCTCAAACTCCAATGTCAATTTTGGCTCGGATTCCGAAGGCGAGGAAAATATGCCTGACGGACCTTTTTTCCCATCGAACATCCCATCAAGGTCCAATTCATTGGACGAGCTGAAAAAGAAGCGCCGACAGCGGCGTCAAGACGACGATGACAACGGACCCCTAGACGAAGCCATGTTGGAAGCGCGCCGTCGTGCTCGTGAGGCCAAAGCGCTGGCGCGGCAGGCCAAAATCAAGAGCGATCTCTACGTTCATGCGAGTGACGAAGAAACAGATGAGGAAGCCGATAGGGAGTTCTTTCGCCTTGAGGAGGAACGGAGAAAAGCCCAGGCCAAACGGATCAGGACTGCCTTGCTTACTGGCGTGCTGGAAGACGGGACCGGAGAGAAGAACAAAATCCAGAAAGGGCGGAAAAGGACTAGTGACGATGAAAGCGATTCAGAAGTAGGACAGAGAAAGCGACAGAAGCACAGTATTCTGGGAGTAGACAGTGACGATGATGGCGATGAAAGCGCTTTCATGGCCGGCGTAGAACGATCGTCTGCTTCACAGGGACGAGATTCGGTTAGCTGTGAAGCTGAGGATGATACGCCTCCTACTTCTGCTCCAGACGAACTCGACTTCGACGACGATCTCGCCTTCAGGAAAGAGCGAATGGACAAAAACAGCTCGAGGTCTGGAACTGTCATTACAACACAGACTACCTCTGACGATGCAGCTGGCAGTGACGAGGACGAAGATGCGCTGGTCGTTCCACCTAGGAGATCCAGACGCATGAGAGGTGGGTTTGTACTCGATAGCGACTCTGAGTAAAGAGCCTTTCTTAACTCTTGTGGCCTTTTTTATTTCTCCTTATCATGTAACGAGTTTATGAGATGTTGGGTATGCAATTTTACAGGCTGGGTCTAGGTTTAGGGACTAAATTAGGACGGTATTTAATGTGACAGGCTCCTTCCGCATGAATAGAGAATTTGATCTGTTGCATTTCGGAATTGGCCGGTCAATCGACGGCATCAATGCCATTCTCGGTGTACTAGAGTTTACGAGCGGGACATGCAGAGGACGACTCGGATATTGCATGTCCATTCTCTAGAACGCCTATGTAACGTCGATCATGAATATGTAGGCGTGCGAAGTGATTACTATAATGTCTTTGACCGAGGGAGGAATCGGAACTTTGCTTTGTGAGAGTCTATGCAAACAACTAATAGAGGTATATGCGCTCGTTAAAGTCGGTATCGTCCCATGTCCGTAGCTGAATGCATTCTTTCGTTATCCAAGTCCATCAGCAATCCAGTTATCGTATCAGTAAAACATGTACATCACCCGCGACAAAGTGGCGAACAGTGGAGTTAGAGTTTTCAGGGGAGTGATTTCTCCTGCCGCGAACGTTGATAGGGTTGTTAGTAAATCTCAACTCGTCTTTTGGTTACTGAACCAGGGATCATGGACTGGAGATCCTTAAGCCCACTTCCCAAGCAGCCCCATCAATATCATGCCAGCGACAAGAGAAGGCAACCCAACGCTTGTCCTGACTATACCTGAGTCCTTGAAGTCTCCGTACAGCCAATCATGGCTCCACATGTCGACTAGTGCGGCCCAGATGAGAATGCCTGCCGACATCGCATCAAGAGTCGCAATGGTGAGAATAGTATCGCGATCATTGCCATTGAATGTGTGGATCACGCCCAATCCAATTGCCATTCCAATAGGCGTTATAAGGGCGAAGACGGTAGCCATGAGGAGCTTACTGAACGTCTTGGTGTTATTCAAGGCGGCAATCCTGGCGCCCAGAGCAAGACCTTCGAACATTTGATGGAAGATGATAACAATAAACAGAGTGACGTAACCCGAGTCACCGGCAACAACGAGAGTTAACCCGATGACTAGAAAACGTCAGACGCTGCGAGAACGGAAATCTGGAAGTGCGACTCATACGTACTGATGGAATGAAAAATAATGCCAGCCTCCATAACCATAACGCTTAGCTTATCGTCCGGTCTTGAAAGACCGTGGTGATGATGACCAAGTGTAATCAAGCTAGGCCCTTCTGCGGGTTCAAGGGTATTAGGGCTTTGTGATTTATCTATGCGCGTGGGCTCTGCGTCGGGATTTCGGTTTTGAGCTGCAGTCCGCGCCCTCGAAATAACGAAGCGGTTGCCGAAGTACTCTACCAAGAAGCAGAGGAATAGCCCTGCCATCACTACAGCGGTCGTCGTGGCTTCATACGAAAGCTCACCGAGACACTCATTTGTGAACATTAGTTGCGCGTGGGTAAGAAGCTGTGCGGAGTGAGCATCCTAGTCTATTGTCCTATTCGCTTGATAACTCACATGAACGAAAGCAGTGGATATCATCACACCTGTACCAAACTGCTTGATAAATGCGAAGACAACCTCGTTCATTCTCGCGTGAAAAAATCGAGAGAACAAAATCGGCCCAAACACTGCAATAGCACTCGATACCAGGATGACAAACAAGGAGCCAATACGTAAGGGAATGTTGTATTCGCGGTCTCGGCGCTCGCAAGAGGGAGAATGGCTGCTCTCGGATTCAGAGCCGCCAACACAATGCCTGGAAGTTTCAGTTAGACGTCTCTAACAATCAGCCGGACAAATAGCATACTCGACACCTGCATGGAAATGGCAGTGTTCCTCTGCATTGCTTTGTTCCGCGTAATTATGTTCTTCATCATCCGGACCTTCCGTCGTAGAAGCCCCTCCTGCAAGGATCTGTACTTCCTCACCTTCAGGGCCCAGACAATATCTCAAGAATCAGTGAGTAACGCCAAGTAGAATATAAGACTGAAACACGCAGGGCAGTTAACGTACTGGTCCTTGCCGTGACTATGACAACCTGTATATTGAGCTGCCGGTTCTCCCGTTCGCGTCCCAGTGACCTGCACTTCCTCACCATTTTCGATGATACAGAATCTACTGAAATTCAGTACATCTGAGATTTATTATGAGACATTGCAAAGCTTACGTTTGAGTGCTATGTTTATGACAGTCTGTCACTGCAGTTATCTGGAAGGTGGCGGCCGGAGTGGTGGGTAGACTGGCAGGGCTGGTTATAGCCGCAGGACTGGTTGTGCGAACCCTGGTTAAAGCTGTAGACGCGACAGTGTCAACAGCTGCCATCGGCGTCTCCTCGCCATCAGGACTAGAGCAATACCTGAATAGCCAGATAAGCCTCAAGAACGCGAAGAGGGGAGAAGCAGCATACTCGACATCACCATGACTGTGGCATCCAGTGTAGTTCTGCGCAGTAATGAAGGCTGCCCGCCGCAACACCAGAAACGAGAGGATGACAGGGGCCAAGTCAAGCTTCATTGTCTCGACTAGACAGACGGGGTTATCACAGGGCGAAGATCGTTCAACGTTGTTGGCAAGGCGAACAGAGAAACAGGTGGCGGAAGTCTAGATTTAAGCACTGGAGGATCGAGAGACAGATGCCAAAGGGACCCCAAACGAAAGAAGAAAAGGAAGAAACAGATCTATTAAGGTACGCAGACCCCGCTTTCCTTGGCGGGAGACACAAGTAAGAAAGTAAATAAGTGAAGGGGTTCGATCTTGGCCCAATAGCGACATCAGACCATCACAACAGTGAGGAGAAAAAGAAAAGGAGCACAGGTTGGGATTATTATTTGGAGGCGCCACATCCTCTTGTCTGTCACAATATCATGACGCATCCCACAAGGCACTTGGTAGCTACCCACGTCAAGTATGCGGTCACAGAGTGACATTGCAATTGGCGACCCTCCCACGAGGGCGGAGCAGGGATCTATCCATCTCTAGACGCTTAGGATGAGTGGGGACCGTGGGAGAGATGGACAGGCCGCAGGCGAAGGGAAGTATGTACGTACACAGTACATGCGTGGTCCATCCTACTAGTGCTGAGAACCTTGATGTCTCCGGTCACCAGTAGACGAAAGGTCTGCCGTCAAATGGCGGACTTGGGAGAGGCGTGAGAACCTTGGGGGCTCGGGGCTCTTGGCAGACCGCGACTGCGGAGAGAAAAGGGCGCCGGCAAGGACCAGGACCAGGGAGAAGAACCGCCCATCAGGCTGGTCGGTGCTTGGTGAACACGGATGAGGGGCGATGTCTGGAGATGTAAAGAGCATTATTATTTATATAGAGAAGATATCCACATCATTATCCTTAAATATACAGTATAACTGCGCTGGCTCCTGAGTCTTGGCGCTGCGCCAAGGCGCCAAGGCGCCGATCCCCAAGGTCCCCGCCGGCGGAAGGCTTGGCGCTCTCATGTGGCGGAGGCTTCACCTCTGCCACTGCCTATTCCCCCATATTATTCTTATGAGAGCGAGTGCATGTGCTCCCCCCCCGCACCCACCCTGAACTTCGACATTATTTGATGCGATCTTATATGACGCCGGCTTTTGAAAACTTGGACAGGGGATCGGACTCTCAGCTTCTCTATTTTACTGTTGGGGGCCAGATAGACTATGTGGATTTCTGCTTCTCCTCCGTGTTTTAGATGCCATCTATGTGGATGCCGTCTGCTATCCGGACCAATAGGTCAATCCCGCACTCGACAAAACTGCTATGACACTTTCTGGGCAATGACCTAACCTATATGGCGGGCCAACATGTAATAGGATTGACTGTGAGAGTCCTCTCTGCTCCGCCGTAACCATAATTACGGGAGTCTGTTCCTGGATAGATCATTAAGCCGATACCTCGTTCCCCCTCCCCTTGAGAGCGCAGACGAAACCCTTGCCGTCTACTATTATATACCGGAGCTGCTAGCGTTGCCCGAAAATGCGTTATACATCCTTGATTTTCCTTGTGTCTGCAGCTGTGAGAGTCCTCGCGGTCACTGTCACCGACGATGGTCGTGCTGCTCCCCGTGCTGAGACTGTCATACAGCTATACCATCCATGAGTCCTGCAACGTCACCCAGAGAACCCAGCTTCGGAAAGGGTTGAGCGATGCTATTACGCCCTGGCGAACCGTGCCAAACAGCATGTCCTTCGTCACGGGAACAGCTCTGAGATCTAAACCTGCTATTCAGGAACTTGATTTTCAAGTCTGACAGTAGCACTTGAATAGGTATGTTTCGACTGCCCCCCCCCCCCCCTCCCCATAAGATCTATTAGGCGTGAAGTGTATATAGATGGATCCGGAACTTTGTGCTTGGTAAACGCCGAGCATCCATCGCATGCTTCTACGACGTCCGTACGACTGATAAGACTGGACATAATCTGGGTGTCGATGCTGGCCAGCACCCGTTCTTCATTGGTTGTCCACAGGAGACCTCAATTGCATTCACTCGCGGCAGGTTCCTCTTCTCATCTGCATCCCTTGAGCAACAAAAACTTGTCAACGCCGTATGCCAGCGAGTCTTGTCTTTCTCTAAGGAGTCTTCGACTTGAAATAAGCTCATACGCTCCGTAATCGCTTCACGAATGCGAGCCTTCCTCCCTATCTACAACCACGGCCATAAAAGTTCACGTAATGTGCTCGAACGGAGTTTGGTTCTCATTCCCATAGACGCAACAGAAAACATAGAGAATCCAAAGATCTGCTCGCAAGACCTACTTTCACCAAACACCTGAAAACCTGGGCAGAAACACCTTCAGCCTCCGTAACTATCATCTGGTACGCGGGAAGAGCGACCGCAGCAGAGGCAGCAGTAACTGGAGCCTCTGGGCGGTCGATCGACACCTCCGTAGCATCCTAACTTTCTTTTTTCCCTTCCATTACCTACAAGCGCACAGTCCTGTTTTGAGGGTAATTTGTCTCAGTAGGAAAGGCCTTCAATGCAATCATCGCGACTCTGCCTTCTCCGCAAGCAAATACAGCTCCACCGTCGAATCCGCCTACGCAGGCTTCCCTTATCGTAGGGCAAAACGCTCAAGGATATTGACTCCAATAAGGGGTCTCTTAGGAGGTCCATATTTTCATGCAACCTTCAGGGAACAAAGAAACAAGGGTCAATCAGGACCAGGACAAAAAAGTGTCATCAAGAGGAAGCGTATTAGCGAAAAGCATAATGAGAAATGTAACATCAAGGTCACGGAATCACAACCACTAATGAATCAAGAGAATGAAAGATGGAGCGTCGGCAACAATAAAAGAACAGCTCCTTTTCGAAGTTCAAACAAAGTCCATAAGATTGATGAGAAAGGTGAAATGGCCGGCTGGCTTCCCAGAATCTCCTCGACAAGCCACGGACTTGCCAGTTCACCTCAAAGCGGATTGCAACAACAAACATTCCCATTCTAACGTCCAACCCTTGCTTCGCCTTCCTCTCCACTGCTGACTAACCCCATCACAGGTCTTCACCGTCTCAAAGTACAATGGAAGAAGACCTTAGCCTCAGCTATACAGTCATCACGACAATACACACCAGGTAATATAGTATAACGGCCATCAGCTTTCGGTCAGACAATCACTGGAAGCTCGAACAAGGAACGGGAAAGGTAAAGCCTAGACTATCTGCCCCCCCCCCCCTTTCCCCCCAAGCTCCCCGGTCGACAATTGCTTCAATTTCTTGGCCCGCCAACACTAAAAAGCCAGATTCTACTAGGACTTTAATCGGAGTACCAAACTGCTATTCACCCCATACTTGGAGAAGAAACAAAGAGTGAGATGTCAGAAGTGAGAGCCGAACTATTCATTGGAAGCTCAAAGAATCAAACTAGCTTCGCGAATGATGGAAAACGGATAGAGTTTGTCAAGGCGACGCGACTCTCAAAGGCTGAGCAAGAAGTAAGATTGAGAATGAGACAGTGTGAGCAAATGAAGATGAGGGAATCGCCAGAATCCCGAACAATATTCAACATGGCCAGGAAAGGAGGGCGTCCGAAGATGAAAACAAGAGAATCGTGCGTAAAAATCCTGATACATGATGTATGGAATTGCAAAGGAAACTCCTAAGCTAATTGCGCTGCTGCCTGCCAGGTATCACAAATGCAACCCCAATAATACTGGATCGATCGATTTATGACCATAATCGACAAATTCCGCTACAAGGTTTCCTTCGATAGACTTTATGCGGCGGCAGTGTTTGGAAAATCTTCCGGACTTCCTCGTCCCTCAGCTTCTCGGGACGTTGGCTTAGCAAACTATAGCAAATCCGCGTTTCGTGTTTTAGAATGTGTGTGCATCACAGAGGAAGCAAGGAGCCTTCAAAGAATCCGAGAGAAGTATAGAGACGTGTATGGTGAGCGGTAGATAACCCGGAGGGCTGAGGAGAGAGTTTGAAAAATACGATATAGAAGACGTGAACAGTAAACTTAAGGAACAGCAAATGAAGATCTTACAGATAGACTTCAAGAAGATGGAACTTATTGCAAGTATTAGTGGTGGATTGATTGCCATGATCGTGAATTGCGGATGGAAGCATTGTAAGGACGTTCAAATTTATATTCAAACGTAAATTAATGTCTCCTTCCTCTTCTTCCTTTTTAAGGATACCTGTTCCCAAGGAAAACACCTGCACATGTGACAATTTCTTCCAATCCCTCCTAGATTGTGCTGTGGATAATAGTTCCCAGGTGTAGTCCTTTGGTTCTGATATTCAAGGCCTTATCCGCTGCAGATGTGTTCCACCAAAAGTTGCTATTTAGGCCAGTCTAATTCAAACTTTTGGAAACCCAATGCCGTAACTTTTATTTCCTACTCCTCAAAAAAGCCGCGACCTGCTCATGCCTCGTAACGAAAAACATACGCTTTTTATCCGACTTCCACACTAGCACGCCGATCTCCTCCGCATAGCGGCACGGTGCCTCATACTCTGCAAGACTGACGAAGTCTTTAAATAAGAACCCAGGGGTGGCCTTGATCCGGTCGCGCTCGAGTTGCCACAACCGGATTTGGTCTACTACTGTAGGCGGGAGGACAGACGGCGGCATCCCTGCCGTGTTAGAGGCAGTCTTAGAAGCATTGTGCTTGCGCATCTGCGGGTGTGCATGCGTCGATAGGTACGAGATGATTTGATCCGCTGTAATGCCCATCTCAACAGCGCGACGGACGGACTGCCGGGTTATCTTGCCCGTAACAAGGTTCGGGAAGCGATACTTCAGCGTTGTAAAAAGAGCAATGAGGGAAATCTGAAGCGGTGAAGAGGTGTAGGCGTAGAGGCGGTAGTTGGTTTCAATGATGATAAAACCTGATCCGGCTTCGCTTGACGCGCTTGATGGGGAAGTGAGAGTCCCTGAAATGGCATTACTCAGGGCGCTGGAGTCGGAGGTTAGGGTTGTGGCGAGACGAGTAGGGTAGAACCGAGTGGCTTCTGAGACTGGGGGGTGTTGGTATACGATTCCAAAATCGGTGAGGTCGGTAAGAGTGCGCAGTTGAGTGGACGTGAGGTGCTTTTTCTCGTACGATTGGCCTAGCTCAAGACTGCTGAGGAGGAAAATGAACGAGAGAACCTCAACACTGTCCATCCCGATAGCTTCAGCGCTCTCCACATACAGAATGAGAATATGCCAGACCTGCGTATTAACATCTTGCAGCACGAACGCAAACCCATCTTGCGTAATTTCAACTTTCCGATCTCGAATCTCAACAAGATGGCCAGCCTGGAGAAGTTGTTTCACGCCTTTACTGAGGTTGGTTGCTTCGCGTTGTAAACCAATCCCGCTAGTCCCCACCATGTATCCTAGGACGCCTTCCCACTGTCGTCTTGCATACTCATCAAGATCAGCCACAGATACAGGAATTTCATCCGGCAGGGAGCAGGGTACTCCAAAAGACTGGATATTCTCGCCTCCTGTAAGAGCCTGCCGCAGGGATGACGCGAACGGGTTGGTCACCATGTAAGCTCTAACGTTCTCTGATGTTGTAGTGTTCGAAAGGATATGCAGCCTTCCGAGGATTGACAGCGCATTATCTCGTTCCCTTTTGAGCCAGTCAACATCTCGATTTCCAGAGCTCAGAGCATTGTTTGTAATGCAATGCTCACTTCTTGCTTTCTGGTTTAGCCCACAACTCTAGATCTGCAGCTGGGAGGGGATCTTTCATGTAAAGAAGTGCCATTACAAAACATTTTGCTGAGAGCTGTTAGGCCCATTCTTCAAAAGAAAGCAGATGACCAAAATACATACCCAGATCAGGCAGCATGCGCCTGAAAATTGCTAGAGCTGTGGAGGGCTGCTGGTACAACTTGTAAAAGACCGTACCCGGCAAACTTTCCAGATAGTCAAGTGTTCGTGGAGAAGTTGCAGACATTTTTGTCTGTGAGCGGAGCGAGGTCACAGCACAGTCCTTATCATCCTTCTACCATACTGTGATTGAGACCTGTAAGTAAGAGCAAATGTGTCCTTAGCATTTGTCCAAGAGTTGCTCAGGTTAGAGTAAAGAGCGTCTCCGGGAGACGAGACGGCCCAAGAGCGCAGTTCTGTCGTCCTCACTCTTCCGATGATATATCACACTTGCCGAGAATCTCAGCAACATCACTTGTTGCTTTCGCAGGTCGACAGGACAGCCAGGACATCAAAAATGACTGCATTGAGATTTGTTAAGTCTGTAAGTTGTTTATTTTCTCCATGCTATCGCTAACTCTGTTAGAAGAGAACCAATTGATATGCATCACAGGTTTGGGAGTCCTTTCGGGCTACTTCAGGATTGGAGCCGAGGTAGGTTGTCTACAATCGGTACTTTCAATATATGCAATCTGATATTGAAGCAATCATCCTTTTACATAGGCTCTTGGATAATGTAAGTTCATTTATTACTTTCTGTGGTTTGCCAATCTACTCATTATACGTACCTAATTGCTGGGGACCATTCCGTGTTTCCATCAATGTGCGAAGACAACGTAGACCTGCTATGTGTCTTTACTCCTTGCTGATCACCTTTTATTTTTTTTCCTATATTCCAGCTTCGTGTGACTGCAGCCAGGCCTGGTGTCGTGAACTTCGAGCTTGATATTAAGAAGGAGCACACGGTAAGTTACCCTTTGTGAACCTTCTCATGGGAACTTTTCACTATGCGGATTGTTTTAGGCTGTCGATGATGCACTTGCTATTTATTTTATATCATTCTCTTTAAGAGTATATGAGAGTTATGAATTCCCCCTGAAGATGTCATTTATAGAGAGATGTGCTATAGCTGTCATTCTCTATTCCTTGGCAGGCATTGGAGGCAACATCCGCAGAGGCATCATCACATGGTGGATTCCAATTGACTGATTTTCCATTTTCTTTAGTAAATTTTTGTTCACATCCAATACTAATTGACCTTTTCCCAGAATCGATTGGGTATTCTTCATGGAGGCACCCTGGCCAGCATGGGTATGTCGTATAACTGATTCATCATCTCCCTGTGTCATGCAGATCTACTAATCTTTGTATAGTCGATCTCGGAGGCTCTCTCGCTGTAGCCTCTCGCGGACTCTTTGCCACTGGTGTTTCGACGGACCTCAATGGTGAGTGGAACGTCATGATCAAAAGTCGTCAACAGGAACGTGCTTGCTAAAGCTCATGTCGATCTAGTAACCTATCTCAGTCCTGGGGGCAAAGTGGGTGACAAGATTTTTGCGGTATGTTATGAAACTGCGTATGGCTTTTGCGTAAATGATTATAATTACTGATTCTTCCTTTCAGGAGGCCACTTGTGACAAATGTAAGTTTTGCTGATTCATCTTATACTCATTTCGAATCACCTTTGGTGTGTCCTTATTCTCAGGGAGTTTCAAATTACATTGATACGGGCTGACATTTCTTTTGCATCATACTCGTATAGTCGGTAAAACTCTAGCTTTTACCTCCATAAAATTCACAAACAGCAAGAACGAAATAGTTGCGAGGGGCAGCCACACGAAGTAAGTATCAGTGGTACACTCTCGAGAATTTATAGAATCCAGAGCGTAATTCACCGGAACCTAGATGAGTTCAACTAGTCGCTGACTAAAGGTCTAATATTTTACAGATACATTGCGCTGGCCTACAAGGATCCGCAGAACATTGTGGAAGAGCTCAATGGATGAGTTGCCTAGCGTCATGCTTTCTGTCGATCGTGTGTACTTGATTATTCAATGAGAATAACAAATTCCTTTAACGCCTACGGTGTTTTGGACATAGGCAGTGAGATGTAGTGTAATTCTTCGCGGACAATTACATGAACATGCATGTTCCATAGGCGAACATTTTTAACTGCTTACATTCTTCCAATGTTAACAAGTGTTTGCTTGGATTCTGATGAGAAGACTGCATTCTGCGCTGGACAAATTCGAGTTTTTGCTTAGGAAGCATCAACGCTCTTTGTTCACTGAGAGCGACCACCGCTAAGCTTGATGGAATGGATCCGCCCAATGCAACTCAAAGCCCATGTGTTGCTAAATATAGCCACCTGTGAAGTAGAAAATAGATAGGTCTAATGCTACCCAGATCCAAGGGACCATGCATAATATCTCATATGGAAACTACTCTCCTACTTGGTCATTCCAGTCAATACATCATGGGTCCATAACACCCCCGCACTCCGCATACTCCTGCGAGTTCTCCTATCGTAATAAAAACAAGCTGTTGCTACAGCAAACCATTTGCTGCCTTTCTCATGCCTCAAACGAGATTTTCATGCAGCGGATCCTCGTCTTCTTCCTCCCCAGGCCCCAACATATTCTCATCCTCATCAACGACTTCCTCGTTTGCCGCTGCCTCCTCAACTATGATCCCTTCGTCGCCAAGAGCTTTAAGCTTTGCTTGCGTCATCTCATAGACATACTGTCCGAGATGCTCGATGCCCTCCATTGGCGTACCTTGTACATTCTCGTCCAGCAATCGAGAGGTCGGATACATCTCTCCTGGGACGAGCATAAGCTTGTCTGGACGCTGGGCTAGGATATCGAACGCTGGCTTAAGCTCATAGCAGGACTCAAAAACCTCGCGTCGACCAAGAATATACAGGCCAAGGCGTGCGCGCGAAAGAGCAACCGTGAGACGGCGGACGTCACGGAGATAGCCGACTGTTCGGGTCCGCGTAAGAGAGAGAATGACATCTACAATCGTAAGTCAGCAAAACGCCTCAACAGGTATTCGGGTTGGAAAAGGCATCATCTTACAATCATTCTGCTCTCCCTGATACTTATCCACAGTTGTCACAATCTTGGGCATTCCAAATAACGCGTTCCTGGCACAGCGATGGTTTAGGACGTCCTTGATTAAAGCTTTCTGGCCAGCATACGTGGTAAGGATCGATATTGTCGAGGCAGGATAACCAAGAAGCCGCATATATTGATAAATAGCTACGGCATACTCTGCTTCGCCCAGATTCTGAATAAAATGGGGAGATGGTTCCCTTTCGCCTGTGCCCTGGTAATCGGGAACATTGATGAACTGATAATCGAATCGGAAGCCAGCGTTTGCTAGCTTAAATTTCTGCTCGGTTTCGACCACTGGCAGATTCCCAAGTTGCTTATACCGCCACTTGAAGAGTTCTGCAATGCTGGGCCTTGCTCTACCCTGCTGATCAAGGGTAATGACAGGAACTCCCAGCCTCACTAACCTCAGAAAAAGACTCTGCTCAAAGTTGGCATACTGGCGGAAGGCAAGGTTCTGGATAATAGGGGAATTCTGCAGATGGTCACCACAGAGCACGACTCGCTTCAACGGCAGCTCCCCGTTCTTCATGTTTTGAAGAGCGCATGGAATAAAGCTTTCGATTTCAGTGATCTGAGCCGCCTCTTCCACGACAACATTATCGTAGTGAAACCCAAGGTCAGCAATCTCCTGTCGTCGCATCGCCGCATGGGTCGAAGTCATTGCAATTATTCTTGCCTCCTTAACGAGGAGATAGTTTGCCTTATCTCGAGGAAGCCGCAAGATTTCGAATGGACGGATGTCCTCAAGTTCGGAGAACACTTTATCAATGTGCCGCTGACAACCAGCCGCAACATCTAGGAGAGTTTCTTTTGAAGCGTTAGGATCAAAGACAGGCCGTGGTGCATTCGAGAAATACGCGTGGAATGGGAACGCTTCAATAATTTCCTCTTTGGAGCAATTCTCGGAGTGCACTTTGTCCCAAAATTTAGTCCAGGCCGGCTGAATATAAACGGCATTAAAATATCCAGCGGTTTCGCAGGAGTTCCCGTGTGCGCCTTGCGCCCCAATAGATGCTGCCAGCCGATCTACTTCTGCGAGATAGCGCGCGCGATTTTCAAGGAACGATTCAACACGTCCATACTTGCTGTAACTCGACTCAGTTTCCAGTTCCTCTTCTCCATGACCAAGTCGCAGAAGATGGCGCTCATCAATATCAAGGGCAACAATTTTCTGGAACAACTGGTTGAGGGCCTGATTGCTGTGCGCAATAAGTAGGGTTCGCTCATTGGGGAAGTTGTGGTAGATATTGCTGATTATTTGGGTTGCGACATCCGTCTTACCGGTGCCCGGAGGGCCAACAATCAAAGTGAGTCCCGGTTGCGTCCCTGATGAGATTGCCTCCACCTGAGCAGGGGTGAAACGGATACTATTGAGTTTGGGAGCATCTACTGGATATGGTCCAGGATTTGGCGGCTTGTACGTTGATACAAGCACTGAGCCAGGTTCTGTTCGAAGTTCAACCTGATCCCGTCTCCTCTTCTTTGATTGGCTCAGCGTGCCAGTCTTGGACGTATCATCAATACACTCCAGAATATATGGCGGTCCAAAACTAGACGTCTCATTTCCCGAAGGTTCGATCGTCTTTCCAGGAAAACTCTCCACCAGATGTTGCCAGTCCAGGAAAGTATCCCTGAAATCGATAGATTTGACTCTATTAGGCAACTCTGTATATCGAGCTCCGGCCGGGTCTCCGTAACCAAGGAAGATCTCCTGAAGCCAGGAAGGGAGGGCTATATCGGAAATTGTCAATTTCTGCATTGTTTCAAGAATAGGCTTGAAATTATTCTCCCTTCCTTTTCTCCTGGCGATAACATTCATCAAAGGATAAATATCCTGCTTCCCTTTAGAAACTTTATCGTTGTCTGCTTTGAAAGCAGCAGCATCCAAGTTCACAAGCAGTCTCCTGAGACGGGGCCTGTGAGTATAGCCATTCATGTGACCAGGTTGAGGTTCGCGCAAGGGACGACCATTCTCGTCGAGAATTTGGACAACCTCAGCTGTCCGAATATGCATTAGGCGCGGGGTATCAGCGAATGAACGATCCCTGGATCTGTTAAACGGAAGTCTTGTGGGATCTCCTGGTTGCACAGCGAGCAGAAATACAACATCGTCTGGGCGGAGCGATTCCCACTCTTTTCGTATATTTTCACCCAAACGTCCCACTTCAAGGGCTATCTCAGCCCTTACAAAAGCAGGTATTGTCGATCCGACCTTAGGCGGCGCCACCTCAATAATTGCTGGCTTAGAAATCGGAATGGCCATTTTGGAGAAACCTTCAAATATCACTTCTCTACTCTCCTTACCCACAGTTGGCTGCATCCGCTTGACAATCGCTTCCATGTCCTTGCGGATTTCGAAGAATGCTTCAGAGCGATAAAGCACGAACGAGCGCCACATGAAATCTCCCAAACTCAAATACTGAAGGTTGAGTTTCGGGATCGCAAGGGGCCTTGACCCATCGTACGTTTCGTTTCGCAACAAAGCAGGATCATAAAGACTCTCTTCAGTAGGAGTCACGCTCAGCAGTGAAGCGGATTCCTGAAATGAAGGCTTGCGCTCAAAGAAAGACAAGAGTATTTCAAGATATAGCCGACGGTCCGGGAAGATTTGGGCCTGTTTTGGATAGCTGGTCCTGAAACCAAGGTGAGAACACAGGCTATGTAACTCAGAATCTTCTAGAGCGGTCAAATGACCCTCAAGCTCAGAGCGTTGCTCAATAGACCCATAATTAGATAATGCAAGGATTGTCAGCTTATCTTTAAAGTATTTTATGGCAGTTCTCTGCAGCTGAGCCAGTTCTTGACAATGGATGTCATATACAGCTTGTGAGGAGAGAGGCTCGCCTGTATAATCATCAATGGCAAAGTTGATAAAGTGTCTCAGCAGAGTGTAGAAATCACGGACAAGCACATTTTCGTGGTCGTTGTAAAGTTGCGAAAGTCGGATTACAGGCAGAATGTTCAGATCTTTTAGAAGAGTGTTGACGTAGCGCCTCGTTGGAAGCTGACTCTCAAGGTCAACAAGCAGCTCGAGAAACCGTTCGCAATAGCGTAAGTTCTCCGTTCGGTCCTGCTCTGAGTTATTCAATCTCCGCATAAAATCCAAGAGCATCGTATACAGCCAGGAGCGCTCGAATCTGATCCTCGCCTTGGTAGACTCGTCTGCCGCGTCGTATCTCTTCGCAGCTGCCCTCCATGCTTTTTTCAGTGTTGGCGTTTTCTCAAGCACTCGTTCCCTAGCTTCCTCGCTTGACAGGTTATGCCATATGGAGATTGAAACAAGCGGCGCGCATTCTTTCCGGATTAAACCATTCTCAAGGGATTGAAAAGCGCTGATAATAAACGAGAGAAGTGAGAGTCGGGAAGACATGGGAATCGAGTGGTCAAGGCTCATGGAGAGGATACGACGAAATAGGTTGGAAAAATCATCTGGTCTATCTGTAAAGTGATCTAATATGCGGGTCAGCATTCTACGACACTTTGCATTCTGGACACATACAAACTGACCCCATATTAGCAAGTGTTCACGCTGCTTGATGCCTACAATCACAGCGATGAGTAGAACATGATAGTTTGACGCGTCCTCCGTATATGTCGGCCAAAGGAACCTGGAGTAAGTTAGCTTGCACAGAAAGCATGCGCGGTGACCAACAACATACCTCTCCAATATATGCAGATTCTCCAGGATCAGAAGCGAGCGAAGAGGAAAGCCTTCAGCTTCCAGTGGATCCCATAAATCCTTCTTGATGACATCCTGCTTCGGCCTGGGGACCTTGGTCTGTTGGAGCCAGTGAGTCTTTGCAAGACTCACCCACCTGTTTTCCTCCTGAAAGTCGCTCACAGTTGGCCTATAATCAAGGCTCTGCGCCATGGCAGAACGCATTTGTAGACCCGCTCCTAGAGGTTGGGTTGCTCTCGAGGTTAGCCCGACCGGCCTATCTGCGCATGTCCTGCAACACGGAAGTATCTGCGCTTAGCTCTGGCGCCAGCATTTAGGTTCCGCAGAGCCGCATTCTACTACCAGCTGGTACCTAGGTAAGCACTCAGCAACGTCACCCATGGATTAACACCACGCAAAGTCAACTTCCAAATATCCTACACTCGCCACAAGGATGTCTGATATACAGTCAGTGAAGGCCTACAGAAAGCTAGTCGATGATCTCCTCGCGAAAGCGACCGAAGCGAAACCTGACAAACAAATCGAGCCACCGTTGACGGAGGCGGATTTGGGCGATTCAATATGGCGCGTACCAGTAGATGAGGGCTTTCTGAAGACACAAGGCCAGCAAGTGTATTATGCCGCTGTTGAAACCGCGTTCAGAGAAAAGTTTTACGATCTTCTGGTATACTCTGCGTTCTGCGCTTCATCTAGCTGCATTTACCATCTAACTGTCTTTCACGTTCCCAGGCCACCACATCTATTGATGACCCTTCCTTCGTACAAATATGGAATCTTCTTGATATTGTTTCTATATTCTCAGATAATGGTTGGTTCCTAATCTTTGTTTGAGATGTACACGAACCTGACATGTTCCAGAACGATGCGAACCTGGTCTGATATTCTGGCTAATCGAGGAGCTGCTTGATAGCCAGACAATCGACGGATGTCGGAAGGTCTTTGATTATCTCGAATCTCGGAGAGAGCGTAACACTGCGGTAATTTTCATGATCCCGAGATTATCGATACTATGGACCCAGCTACTAACGTCGCTACAGAAACATTTCAAACAGAAGAGTTTGATCATTCTCCGGTCCTGTAATGAACTTCTTCGAAGGCTGTCTAGAGCCGAGGATACCGTCTTTTGTGGAAGGGTTTTCATTTATCTATTCCAGAGCTTTCCACTCGGTGATAAAAGTTCGGTCAACCTTAGGGGCGAGTATCACACCGAAAATGTTACCACCTTCGATAAAATTCCCAAACCAGCGGAAAGAGCAAGCGGCGTAATAGCAGCGAGCGCTTCAGAACGGAATGCAGTATCTGGAGACACCGAGAGCCAGAAAATTGCCAGCGTGCAGGCACGACAAGGTATAGAAGGCCCGCAAACAGCAAATGGCGACAAGCAGAAACAATCAGATCTCGCCATTCCCGAGGGCAAGCCATCTAGTGGAGAGGGACCCGTGGACTTAGATATCCTTTATCCGATATTCTGGGATTTACAGGGATACTTCTCTGCGCCGACGAAATTGTTCAGCCCCCAGCACTTTGCGTCCTTTAAACTCGGACTTGAAGCGACACTTTCAACCTTCAAGCACGTCAACATGGACTTTGATGGTAGAGGTTTTGTTAAGGGGTCTGAAGAGCTCCGGAGAGGTACGAAGCGAAAACGAACAGCAGACGAGAGTGAAATTGCAAGCAGTTTCAATCCAAAGTATCTCACTAGTCGTGACTTGTTCGATCTAGAGGTAGTGCATCAAGTTGGCATTGTTTTTCAGTATTCTAACTTTGGATACAGGTAAATGATATTTCTTTTCGCAGGCACATTCTGGTACAGGCTTTGATCATTCTTGACTTTGTTCTTTCCCTCACTCCAAAGGCGAAATCAAAACTAGCGGACTTGACAAACAAGTCCGTCCTATATAGCTACGTCCTGAGCGAGGAGGATGTGAGTCTATTCCCATTTGTTTAATGAATTTCCCTAACTCCATACAGGCCAAGTGGGCAACGCAAATTAGGCACGCCATCGAAGATTATCTCCAGCAAGGCGTAGGAGGGAAGTTCTATTACCGGATGGTGGACACTGTTCTCTCGAGAGACAAGAACTGGGTCCGCTGGAAGGCGGAAGGATGTCCACTCATTGAACGCCCGCCTGTGTCAGTTACAGACTATCTCGATGCCAGGGACACTGCTACTAGGATTTATGCGAATAAACGCCTTCGCCCTTCACCGGTGGGCTCGCTTGACCTGAGGTTCCTTTCTGACGGGGAGAACCTAGCTAGCCTTGAACGCCTAAAGGAACCAGACCGGTAGGTGAGTCGCTCCAAGTACAAGAATTGAAACTAACTGCTCCTAAGATTTTCTACACCTGCACCAGACTCCTTCATGATGGGTATTGTCGATGACGACTTTGACATTGACATGGCCAAGACAAAGGAAGATAAAGACAATGCGACGAAGGCAAAAGCAAGCAAAATTTGGCGCACATTGCGACTGGCTTCCAGGAGTAAGCTGAACCAATTTGACAAAGTCGAAGATGGCAAAAACATAAAGGTGCTGTTCGAGCACCCCCACATTACTGAAGAGCCAGTGAAAGCGTCAAACGACGAATCCGATAATGCTCCCAATAGACCTACTCACGGTCAGAAAAGTGAAGAGAAAGAAAGCATGGTAGCGTCCGACCAAACAATACCTCTTATTACTCCTCAGGATAGCAGACCTACAGAGACCGGGGTGAAGTAAAATGTGCCTTTAAGTTTTTGATGACAGCCTGACATTCCACATCTGTGATGATGTTTTCCATTCAACGCAATGATGGCTTGAAGCATTGAGTACTTTGTCATTGCAGATGTTGTGCAAGCGTACCTACGAAGATGATCAAAACCACAAGGTGGATACGGTGTAGTGTATCCATGCACTGAATAGTTAGCCCAGTTTTGAGGAACACACCAAGATGAGCCACATGTGGGATATCAAAGACAAGATAGTCCAAGGGATTTTGGCGTCTACGTGAAATATTTGAAGTTCTCATGAATGAGACTCGTAATTCCCGGGTTTCGTCCATGGTAGCTTAGAAATGGTAGTCTGTGATAGTGTCCAGCTCTAGCGGACAATGGGAAACAGAAACGGAGTCTCCCAGCTTATGGTGATCCTACAGCTTGCTACCATAGAATCTCCAACCGTATGTATGTATGCACCCTAATAGGATCTGCAAAATAGTTAAACTAAGCAGCACAGTCCTTGTGAGTTCGGGTTAAGCCACACTGCAGAGCTCAATCTGAGGCTCTTGTGAGGCTTCATTTCATATAGAAGACTGATCCACGAACCCAAGCAAGTGGATTGGAACTGGGAAAGGCAGGACTTATGGGTCCCTTGGGTATATGGTGCCTCTGAGGCCTGGATAGTTGTAATTAAAACTCGATACAATTCTACTGGCTGACAAATGGACCAGTACCCAGGAGGTACGCGGTAGAAGTTGTCTAGGTAGTTAATTCAGGCTACAGTCAATATCTATAAGCTCTTAAGCTCATCTTAATTTCAATAGAACGGGAGCTGTGTTCACAGGCCGTTTGTAGCTGTTGCAATCCTCCTACCACCCTAGCTTCATGAAAGTATAACCCTGCAGCTGGATCTGAGCTCTCACCCCAATGATAATGAGGGTAATCCATCTTTATCGAAGATAAGCTCAAAAAGGCTAAAATGCAGCGAATCGCTTATTGCCAACCCTTGTAGTTCTGTCAGCTCAAGCCCTCGCATCCAGTCTCCGTCGAACTCGATCGAGGCGGACTACGATGAAATGTATGGGTAAACGAAGAGGCAACTAGCGAAATCATTGTCACTTTAAATAAAGAAACAGTACTTTAAAAAAGCGAAAAGTCCAAAACTGCTGCGAAGCAAAAGAGAAGACGAAGAGATTCCCGTAAGTGAGGCTAGTATCGACGGCCAACGTTAGGCTAATAGACAGTGTAGTCTTTTACTCATAACCAAGCGTAATTTTTTGATGAGTTTACCCATCAATCGCATCCAGACGCTGCGCACTCTGGGAGATTATCCGAGAAGATACATGGTCTGAGTCTACGCCACTGGAAGTCCAGGTATGGATCCAAAGCAGTTTAATATCGACCTCTGTCACGAAATCAGGACTTAACGCCTACTCTAGATTGGCAAGCTAAAGTTCTCGCAAGCAACAGTCAAGAAAAGGGTGTTTACATTGAGAGAGTTGCTGGTGTAAGACATCGACATGATCAAAATGCTCCATTCTCTGCACAAACCACAGACCAGTGTTTGGGAAACCGCTTGTATACCAAGGGAGTTACTTGCCATCACATGCAGATTGCAATTCCCTCAAGCCCTTTAATGCTAGAGGAGCCGAAGAGCTCGATGAATATAGGTAATTATATCATCACTACATTGAGCGCTACATCGACATATGGAAAGTATTTCTTCAACGCGTGTCTTAGCAGCATCAGAAAATCTTTCGTCCTACTTCGGCTATAAACGATAAACCAACTCTGTTCACACCGATTTCAGGTTTACATACAAGTTCAATCAATGCGACTTTATCCGCCCTGGCCGAGTAGCTTCTCAAAAACCGACTCTAGACCTGCGCATCTCATCCCAAGATCACAGTTAAGTTATATGACAGTTCAAGAACCAGAGCTATATCACTAGGCTCTCGGCTCTACACAACCATGTCCTACATCAGATGTTCGATAAATCATGGAACAACTGTCTCGAAATCGATTCCAATCAACAGTGATCATCAGAGTATGGAAAGCCTAATGGCCCCTAAGCCTTACCTAATATTTACTTAAGACTGCCCCTAAAACAGTAGCTCTTCCTGGCACTAATACGAAATGATAACCAAATATTAACACCAGTTATTTTAAGTGAGCATCCCATTCTCAATATATTAAACGTCTCCGTTTATGCTTCAAGGGGATAGTATTGTGATAATCTGGGTACTGGTCATAGTTACCTGCAGTTTGAGCATGGGATCTAATCTTATTTGTGTGCTAGTGTAGGTAAACTTCACAATAATTGCTCAGATGCCACTGTCAAGAATTCTGATTTCTCATATACCACTCACTAATCTCTTGGCAGTCTCTGCCTGTTTTCTGACTGCAACTATTACTACTGGGGGCCTAACAGCTGTAATAATGAAGATCTCCAGAATAAGCGCCTGTCTTCCCATGATGATGTGGCCTATATTTGGTTTTATTTAAACAGTCTGCATAGCACCTAGCAGTCCATATTTAGACTTATAACAAAGATGATCTCATTCTTTGCATGCGCCAGCCAATTTACAAAGAATCCCTCAGATTTGGGCTGGGGGCTTTCGTGACAATTACTCTTAAAGCCTGAAGAGTGGTGGGAGGTCTGGAACCCAGGGCCCGGGGGATGTTAGATCCTACCTATTTTGGTAGCAACAAGGTCAGATCTACCATTTCGATAAGTTGAATTAATCAAGAAGAAATATTTTATTGGATGCAGGATTTACAATAAAACCTGCTTATTTATCCCAAAATCACAGATAAAATCCAGGATGAGCAATTGGACGGTATGTAAACGGCGGTGTTATGTACTGTACGGAGTAGTCGGTTTCGGGTTCTACGCAGTACTACACCGTAGTCATCAGCACACATTGGTTGTCATGGAAACATCCCGGGCTACTGGGGCCAGTGACCTCAAATATACACATAACCCGTACACAGTACATACATACAATCAGTTTCGCATCTCAGTCTAGAGGCATTTTGCATACTAATCCAGATATAAGAAAATTGGAACTCTGACTAATAGAAAGGTGTCTAATATCTGAGAGGATCCACGGATGATAGGCAGGGTCTGCTCAATTCTTCAACGCAAAAAATATACCAAGTACTGAATGTCAAAAATAAGGAATCTGAGTGACCATTACTACCAGCAGAAAGTCTGAGTATTATTGAGAAAGCCAGCTCTTATTTATCTTGGACAGAGAGCTTCAAGCGCGTAAAGCCACTTACACTGGCAATGTGATCTGCCTTCTCTACCAGTCGGAATGTGGTGTTGTGACAAAGCTGAGCTAGCGCGTCCCTACCACCACAACGCCCAACCCACCGACAAGAACGTGTTTCTGCCCCCAAATTATTTCATTCCCCCATATCCGTGTTCCTCTTCCGGCTCCCACGTTTTACTTCTTTTCCATAACTTCCCCACATTATTTCCTCTTCTTTTGTCTCTTTTCCTTTTTTTAACAAGCACCTAGTCTGACAATGCCTCCAAAGAAAGCTGCAGCTGCGGCTGCAGCCAAAGCTTCTTCAAAGTCTGCTACCGCAACCAAGCAAACTGCTGCAAAGAAAACTACCGCTGCAGCTGCAGCAACAAGAGGTGTCACTGACACAACTAAGGCCGGCCGCAATCTGAATACTGGGAAGACAAAAGTTCCTGTAAAGACAAAGCAAGAGAAAACCGCCATTGCCAAACCGCGCATGTCCTCTAAGACTGCGACTGTCTCTTCCGCTCCGGAGCCGAAGAAGCGCAAAGCAGAAGTTACTCATGAAGCGCCTCCACGGGAGCCCAAGAAGGCTCGCATTGCAAAGCCTAAGCCGAAAGTCGTAATCAACCACCCACCCACCACGAAGCTGAACGTGTATGTCTGTGGTGAAGGAAGTTCCGGGGAGCTCGGTCTCGGGACAGCAAAGAATGCTGTTGACGTGAAACGTCCTCGTCTCAATCACCTCCTGTCGGCAGAAGAGGTCGGCGTCGTCCAGGTGGCTGTCGGTGGCATGCACTGTGTTGCCCTTACTCATGACAACAAGATCCTCACCTGGGGCGTTAACGACCAGGGTGCGTTGGGAAGAGACACAACGTGGGAAGGAGGATACAAAGACATAGATGAGAACAAGAGTGACTCCAGCTCAGAAGACGATAGCGATAGCGGACTCAATCCTTACGAATCTACCCCTACTGCTATCCCGTCAGAATCATTCCCAGAGGGAACCGTCTTCGTCGAAGTCGCTGCCGGCGACAGCTCCAGCTTTGCTCTTACGGACGACGGTCTTGTCTATGGCTGGGGAACCTTCCGGGTAAGATTTTCCATGCCACAATCAAAGTGCAAAGCTGATTCTGGATACAGAGCAACGATGGCATTCTCGGGTTCGATCCTGAACATCGAGTCCAGAGGACCCCGATTCTCATCCCGTCGCTCAAGAAGATTAAGCATTTGGCTTGCGGGGATAATCATGTTCTTGCTCTGGACGATAAGGGTGCTGTCTTCTCCTGGGGATCTGGTGAACAGCATCAACTTGGCCGTCGCATTGTTGAACGAAACAAGCTAAATGGCCTGCAGCCCCGCGAATTCGGCCTTCCAAAAAACATTGTACAAATTGGTTGCGGAGCCTTCCACTCTTTTGCTATTCACGAATCCGGCAAGGTGTATGCCTGGGGTCTCAATAGCTTTGGTGAGACAGGCATCCGTGAAGGAGCTGGTGAGGACGAAGCTGCCATCCTCCACCCTACAGTCGTCGAGTCTCTCTCAGGAAAGCAAGTCACACAGATATGTGGTGGCGCTCACCATTCGCTTGCAGTTACCAAGGATGGAGAGTGTCTTGTGTGGGGTCGTGTAGACGGCTACCAGACTGGTCTAAAGCTTGACAGCCTCCCTGATTCTGCAGTCATCAAAGATGAACGTGGCCGCCCACGCATCCTTATTGAACCCGTGGCTATTCCGGGACTCAAAGCGAGTGTTGTGGCAGCTGGATCCGACCACTCCCTTGCCATTGATACTGATGGCCGTGCCTGGTCCTGGGGTTTTTCTGCCACTTACCAGACTGGATTAGGGACTCAGGATGACGTGGAGGTGGCCACAGTCATAGAGAACACTGCCGTTCGCGGGAAGAAGCTGAACTGGGCTGGCGGTGGTGGGCAGTTCTCTGTTTTCACCGAGCCTGCTAGTGTCTAATTTTTTGATGCTACTTGAAAGTCTATTTCCTTTGCCGAGCTTGTGGTTCATCTGGGCGCTTTCTTATTCGAGGAAAATGTCCCAGAACTTAGGGATTCATGCGGAGTTTTCGTGCGTATCTTGCTCTGTTTATTTTTGAACTCTCATTACTGCGATCCGGGTAAATCGATCAGCCCCCTCGACCATTAAGTCAATGGTCCTAGTTGTAGTTAACTTTCGACAACCTGTATTGCCTTTCTGTCTTCTGTCTTTTAATAATAGTTAAAAATATTTCATTTCGGAACTTAATTAAAATCTAAAAGCTGATCTGCACTGCATAGGCAGGCAAATGATCTGTATCACCCGTGAGCAGATTATTTGACAAACAAATACCGTACTAGCAGCATATCAAGTCATTCGAACAGCACAATAATTATGAGATATGACCACGAGACCTTATCATTTTCAGTCGTGGGACGTGACCTGTCTAACTTCAAGATTGCATCACACCCATAACAATGAACTATTGACATGAAACAAGCATCAGCTTTGGGAGACGACATGCTTCAAATAATTGATGGGCGATTAGGGAATGTCCGATTCTCCCATAGCTTCAACCTCATCTTCGAAGTTGTTTGGGAGCCGAGACCTAGCATGGGTTTCCGTCAGATACGGATCACGAGCGGATTCCAGGTTGGAGCCTTCCTGCTCAGCCAATAGCGCCTCCAGGTCATCATCTTCTGTCACGATTCCATTCTCAGTGTCTTTTCGATCACCGCCATGCCCCAAAAAGAATTTTTCGTCCTTTCTGGAGCTGCCTTCGCATGAGGGCCTTTCCTCTGCTGAAAACGCGCCGTCAAGTGAGGAAGCGCTGCTCGCTGTCGGCAGATCGTCGCGATTATCAAATACGTTCACCTCAGATTGTGGCACCGTCTGGATGTGGTTGTTCGAATTGGTCATTGCATTATCCAATGAAGGCTGCAAAACCTTCAGATTTCTATCCAAGGAATGAGATTCCTTGTCCCCCTCATATATTTTTCGTTTTTCCTCATCAATCCATTCTCGTCGCATGACCTGTATTCGCTTTGAGTGCCCCAGTCTCTCGATCATGGCAAGACCGTCAGCGAATTTAGCTCGAGGAAACAAATCATCGAGCCAGAGCTGGTAGAAGTTAAGCAAGCGCGCTGCGTCTTGGAACTAAAGTACAGTTTTGTTTTGAGCAAATCGTCCAGTACCTTGTTGTAATCCCGGTCTTACCTCATGTCCTTTGCCTTTGAACTTCAACTTCGCTTTCGCCGAGCTGCGTAGCTTCGGGATACCTCGCCGCGACAGTAGGCTTCAAACAAGTATCAGCATGCAGGCTTCCCAGGGTGCTCTTAGAGGAGTCCAGGCTCACCAAGTCTCGTCAAGCTTCGCGATCGGTTGCCTTTTCTTGGAAACTTTGACTTCTTCGTCGAGACCCAAATCTTCACCTGAAGCAGCCGTTGCGGAAAGCTTGTGAGTATCCACGTTCGCTGCCTGTGGTTTTGCAGTAACATCTCCGAGCACTTCGTCGAGACCAACGTCATAGTCAAAAAGGTCATCGATGTCGTCATGAGGGAGGGCCTTGGAGCGGCTATGCGCCGCCTGGTGAAGCTCTTTGTCACGATTATCGGTCATTCTGCTCGAAGGGCGATGCCGAGAGAGCACAGATTGATACGTGCTCAAGGGCGTGCATAGGTCAGAGCAACATATGTCTGTATCTGGCTCTTCATTTTATTGACCCATAAATTTTTTTTGCCCGTGATTGATGGGTAAAGTAACTCTATCTACCTAGGTAGGTAGGTACTTAGGGTCTTTTAGGTAGGTACCTGGGTATCCAAATATCCCACGCGTCATGGACGCGGCTGACACGCGGTTGAAAGGTACGGTAATAAGGGAGGTCCAGCACCCATCGGGACTGGCGAGTGAGGAGGCCAGAGATGAACTATACCTGTACCGGTTAGGTTCTTCTCCAAGACCCCGGGGGGTCTGGGCACCCACCTACGAAGTAGGCCTGAACACTTCATGTACAATCCAGATTCATCATTCTATGCCTGTTCAGCACCATAACGACCTGAGAATACAAGGCCGCAATTGTGCGAGAGTATGGCTGCTGACAATCAGAGAGTGCTTGTTCCGCCGAAGCGGGCCAATACAGACTATCCAGTATGTCGCTGCAAGTCCCTGCAATGGTAGACCTGTCTTGCTAATTACGCCTGCAGTTGATCGACTCCGACCCGTATGGTCTCCAACCACCCTTTCTATCTCCTGAAAACACCTGACGTGATTATAGACACTTGAGACGAGTGATCCGGTATGCTAGGCCATCTGACTACGCTGTGGCCGGCGGTATGGCCGCCCTCTCCCCGCTTGCATTCTGGGTTATGGAAAGGGTCAGCCCGTCTCATGTCGGCAAGGGAGGATTCCCACCTCTAATGCGGCTCGCGACGGCTATTGGCCTACTTGGTGGGTGGCATATATTTTACCAACGATCCTGCAGTACGTTAAGCCTTCACAATCGTCTCTTATCAAGTTAGCCATCGGGACTCACCCATAGGTAGACCGCTTCTATGGTTTCACAGAAAACTCGAGAGAGGTGGAAATGGACATGCGAGAAATGGTCGAGAAAGTCAAGAAGGGAGAGCCCCTTTACGGTACATCAAAGCTATCGCCATACCTTCAGAGTGTGGCTGCTAGGAACTCTCGCTATTCAGAGCTGTTTATCCATGTTCTTCCCTGGTTTAATATCGTCAACCATGATCAGGTACGTCATCTGAGTAGTCTGCACCTGCCTAGCGGTTACTAATTTCGAGTTATCCAGCACGGCGTTGACACAGCCAAGTACTATCAGCAAGCCGAGAGGGAACTGGAAGCTGAACGCTTGGCGAAGGCAGAGTCAGCTTGAAGGAGGATAAGATCGAGATACAAGTATGAATTGAATGTCCTTCACTCTCGCGGGGACTTTTGTTTACATTCTTCTGGCGAAATATGATTTAACCCAAAGATGTTATTAAAAGTGGTATTTTCATGCCTTCTGTCCCGTATTTCGAACCCGAATATTCGGCTTTCCACCGCTCTAAATTAGATAAACTTGATCCTATAAAGAGATGAGATCCGATAAGCTAGCCCCGTTATATGGCATGCACTATCATCTTTGCAGATTTCCCTGCGATTGTCCTACGGTTCATTGTCGAAGCTGGTCTTTAACTCCCGGTTCTTCTTAGGTCGCGGATTGGGTGCTGGACATCGTGGTTTATTAGTATCCTTGAGCCTTATTTCATGCTCAGGACCAATCTTACCTTTTTCGTTTTCTTGAATATAAAACCTACGCAGCAACATAATTGCTTCTTTGTGAAATAATCCACTGTAAACTGGATATGGTGGATCTATTCCGGGACTAGCCGAAGCCAATCAATCAGTACTCCTCTTAAGTGATGTGATTTTGCCGGGATATGACAAACTCGGAATGCAATGATAGCACACTTCCTGTGCCTCCAAAACGTTCATTGGCGCAACCGAAATATACGCTTCTTATTTGGTACTGTCGAAGAGCAGACGCACACATGACACAAGGCTCAACTGTCACATAGAGATCCGTGTCCCGCAATATCGACCTTGGATGAGTTCGAAGCACTTCCTCAAGAGCTAGGAACTCTGCATGTCTGGTACCCTGTCCCGATTCAGCTGAAGTACATGTGGCATGGAGTAGCTGGAAGACACAAGGATAACAGTACAGTGAAATTGTTCACACAATTTCATGTTGTACCAGTAGCCCACCTTAAGCTGCTGTACTGTACCTGTGAGTCAATTACTCAGTAATTAAAAAGACATACATTCATTGATCTGTTAGTGTCATTCATCCCAGAACCGATGATTTTCCAGTTATACACCAAGACACACCCTACAGGCGTTTCGCCTGCTTCTAGCGCCTTTTCACCCTATTTCCATGAATTAGCCTCTTGAAGTGAAAATGAAAGAGAGAGAATCAATACCATCAGTAAAGCCTGCTTCATGAAATACTCGTGTTTCGCTTCATTACAGTCTAGCTTTCCAGGGCTTTGCTCCAAGTTATTGGTCAATGGCATTTTGGGTTCAATCTTTGCAGTGAAGTTCCTTGTTCTTTATAACATCGAAGATATGGAGAAATGGATGATGGATCCGCCGCCAAAGACTATTCGCGTTGTCGATGGCAATTGCAGATTGCGGCAAAGCTCCTTGACGTCTTTTGGTAGTACAGTACCTCAAGAAATTCAAGTTTCCTGATTGCCAAATGAGCTATGTTCTTCAAAATAATAATCAATAAACCGAGTCTGAAGCGTCAGGATAGTTGCTTGTAGGAACGAACCTGCAAAGATGCACTGACACCAGCATTAGGTTGTCCGAGATGGCGATGCCAAAAAAAGGCTTATTTTGTGAAATCTTTGATGCAGCCCATGCTGATCTCCCAGAGAATGGGCCGTACGGGAAACTAAATTTCACAATCCTGCACTCCCTCTTCCAAGTAGAAAAGGTTTTATCTGCATACCTAGATTCAGATACTGTAGTGAATAAATGGAACTTCCACCAATCCAGTAGTATCAGAATTTTTATCTTTTCTTGGCGTGGTCAGAAAACTCAAGGTGTTTGTCAAGTTTGCTGTGCATTTGACAATAGTACGTCGGAACAGGAATATTGTATTGTCGGTCGGTCCACTTGAAACTTTAGTTCCGTCCCGAGGGTTTGACTGTCTCATGCCAAATCACCCAAGAGGCCAAGTTCAAATAATCTCTTATGGGCCTTGTTTGCATGCACCACTCATGGCTGCTTATGATGTAACAAGATCTCGATATCTGAGACCAGGAAATGGTAGCTCCAAATCGACGGAGCCTGCCTCATCTATTCTTGCTGCGCAACTCGCGCCGCACTTATCCTCACAAGTGGGCCAAGGACATCATCTGGACCGGGAGACATTTTCGCAACTCCGCCACGAGCTCCTTAAGGCTAATTGCAACCAGTTGCGTTTTGATGACAATGTGGCAGATGTCAATAAGCTGATATGCGTTGTTTTAAAGGCTGGTCTGGAACATGGACCCAAGGACAAACTTTCCATCGCGAATGATGAGGTTGAGGGGCGAATTTCTGACTGCCTGGACATTATCCAAGCGGCTGTCGAGAAAGCCCCTCAAGCTCTAGTTGAAATTTCTGATCCAGAACTTCTTGGCAAGGTTATACATGCACCTTTGTATGTTTGGCTCCTCATTCGGCTGATTGAATTGTCATGCAACTGGTGCCAGGAGCACATCCAAGAAAGGATTCACGGCCTTCTCTCAACTATTGTTTGCTCTCAATATAAACAATCACGGGAATGGCAGGCTCGTTACTCTATTGCTGACTTTTTGCGAGTTTGTGCAATGGGTATGTGACACTTCCTAGATAAGAGTCAAGGCAAGGTTTACATTAACCTCTCCTAGATATACTTATGTCAGTCGAAAGCACAGACTTTTCAGAAACACAGGACCGCTTTGTGTCTAATCTCTCTATCCCTAGCTTAAGAGGGTATCTCTTGGTAGAGTTAGAGAGACTGGGTCTCACTCGCGATCTTTTTGAAAAGAGAATTATTCTTGGGCCATTTCCTCATGTTGCTGCTTGCCTTCTCCAACTCCTAGATTCCATGGTTGCTCCAGCGTCACTCTGGAACAATACGACCCCCTCTGTTCGCCAGAATCTGGCTTGGGTTCTGAATGGTTATCAGCGACTGTGGAAGGTTATTCTCCACTGGATTCAGACTACAGCGTCAAGCGCCTTGCAATACAAGAGTCGACTCTCTATACGCTTCTTAGCATGTATTCAAAGATTCCATGACGCTTATTCGTCGTTAGGCAGAATCGTCTCACTCGACATGAAAGTGACCTGTGTGTGGCTTCAAAGTTTGGCGGACTTACTGTCGTCGGAGCTGATGCGTCAAGAATTGGAGCTTCAGGTTGCCTTTTGTCGGTTCATTGACCACATTGCAAATGTTGCACAGCAGTCTACGGTCATAACGGCGTATATCGAAGATATCCTTCTCCCAACTTTACAGGATATGAAGAGCGACGACAGTCTATTTGGAACATTTCAACCATTTTTCCAGGCAAGTTATTGCAGTTTTCGGTTTTTCGTATCACTCTGCTAACAAAAGGTCAGAAATCCGTGCTTAGGTTTTTGGACCATGAATTACGCGGTAACTTAGATCGTATCGGGGCCGGACGGTCTTATGATGATGTTGGCCGACTGGATAATTCCGAGATCCCTGCGGGTCTGCAGGAAGCCAAGAATATACCAGGAATGTTAGAATTCGATCAAGGCAGTCCCGCACGGAAACGTATTCGTCTTTCGCGAGCGCCGACTCAGTCATCAGCTCCAAGTCTCCTTCAAAAACTTGTGAACAAAGTCAATGCTATCCTTGGCTCAAAACTATCCCTAGATTTGGACGGTCTTAGTGTCACTGTATCGTAAGTTACACTACATGCTCTGATGAGTAAAACCGCGCTGAAATGAGGTCCACAAGGGAAACCTTTCACAAACTCTCTGATGACGATAAATGCGATATCCTCATTATCCTGGGAAGACTCCCATGTGCAGGAGCTGGTGTTTTGTTAGAAGGTTCTTCTGATAGTACATCAAGAACAGGGCCGTTCCATTGTCACGCCTGCAATCCTGATCATGCTGGCGAGGACCTCGTTTTGCCTTGGCACAGCAGTGCCTTTGAAGAGTTACGAAAGACATTGGTAGACATTTTACCAAAATTGACCCGTGCCTCCGCACCTAGAATAGCATCAATGGTCGCATTGCGCAGTATACTGGTCCACGAACCGGATTGCAGCCAACTCCGTCTCGCCTCTTCAGTGTTTGGGGAACTGTGTCTTCATTCGCTCCGGAGTTCTGTTAGAGAGCTCCGAACTGCTGCTGGGTATTATGAATTTGCATATATATCCCGATTCTATGAGGCTAACGAGTCCCCAGACATACTGTTACGGCCTTCGTGCGTAAAGGCCTGGATCCTGAAGTCCGTAGGGGCAACTTCGTCGTCATCCTAGAATGCTTGAAGAGCCTCTCCGAAAAACAGGAAACGCCGGTCCAAGAAACTTGCATTTTAACGTTGTGCAGGCTTGCCGAGTAAGCACACATATTTTGTCGATTGGAGTGATCGAGTAGCTCACTTTTCCAGGATATCCGGAGACGAAGAGATGAATATAATTCTTCTTCGTCTCTTGGAATACCTAGGACACGCAAATCCGTACGTATCTGGGGTTGCATACACCGAAGTGAGTTTTCATTTATTTAATGTTTTGACTGTTTTTTCTCCTGCTAACCATGTTTAGCTTTCAAAGCTTGCACAGCGGCTTTCGATCACTCCTGCTGGCCTATTTCGGCCCTTTTGGAAGAGTTTATCTATTACGGTCGTTAAGAACCTTCAGAGCCGTCCACATATGGCAGAACAACTCTGCGATCTGCTGGGAATGAAAGTGGACGACTTTCTCAGACTGACGGAAGTTCATGTCCTACCATACTTGGTACTGACGAGGAAGCGAGATATTATTTCGAGAATAGGGGCAACTTACAAGGATACTAAGTCTCCTTTTGATCTCTGCTCGGAGAAAAATAATCTAGCATCCATACTTGCTTTCCTATTAAGCCAACCTTCATCAGATCCTGAGGGCATGATTTTATCTCTTTTTGAGGACGTGGATCCAGAATTCAAAGGTCGCACCCTCTCAGAATTTGTTAGAACCGAACCAATTCTTATCGCTTGCGATCTTTTGAAGTGCATGGGGGACGCCGGGAAAGAGAAGGAGAGTAGGGTAAGGAAGTTCAGCTTTTGTTCTTACGTTTGCTAATGTGCAACAAGTTTCATCGAGCTCTTGAGCTTCTGGCGACTTTTGTCCCTCGAAAATCGACTCAAGGAACTGCAGCCACCAAGAGACCGGGTTTATTAGAAAATTTCATAGAAGAGCATGTTCTTGGGATCATCACCGAATTCGCCAATACTATAAACGATTTCCAAATCAGACAGCCCATAGTGGAGAAGAAGCGAAATATTGTCGCAATCGGGGAGATGATCAAGATTGCAAAAGGCCATATCAGCAGTGCGATACCACAGGTTTGTAAGCCTATGCTTCTTTTATTCAGTTAAGCTTTGGAAGCTGATTAAATCAGATTTGCGCTTGCCTCAGATCAGCGTTAGAATTTGAAGAACTTTGTGATCATGCTTTTGCAACTTGGAGTGTTCTCATCACCTCCCTCGAGGAGGAAGAAGTCGAACCTCTTATTGACCAAACTCTAGCGATAATTATCAGATACTGGGATAAATTTCAAGATGGGAGCAAAAAGCAAGCATATGATCTTGTTGACTACATCTTGAAGAGTCATAGCGATCTCGTGCAAGACATTTTCAACACTATGCCGTCATTATCTGCGATCCCCGTGATGGCTAAGTTTGAGAAGGAAATCAGTCAGCTAAAGGGGCAAATGGACATAAGAACTCACTTTGCAGCCTTCAGCCGTCGCTGCCAAAGCGAAAACGCAACTGTTGTTGAACAAGCTCTCAAAGAGCTCGTCCCTTATTTGACCGAACACGAGGAGTTTCTCCATATGTCTGTTCTCAGTGAGCAGCCGGATCCTGTTGTTGCACAGTTAACCCGCTCTCTGCTTGACTGTTGTGTCAAATTCAACACTAGCTCTGACACAATCACGATTCTCTCTGCCCGGTGCCTTGGTCTGATTGGTTGTTTGGATCCAAATAGGGTCGAAACCGTCAAAGAGAAGAAGGATATACTCGTACTATCTAATTTTGACAGGATGGAAGAGACATTCGAGTTCATAATGTTTTTTCTTCAGCATGTACTAGTTGAGGCTTTCTTGTCAGCCTCAAACACTAGAGCACAGGGCTTTCTTGCCTACGCCATGCAGAGCCTGCTTGGCTTGTGCGACATTGACTCTACGGTTACTATCCGATCCCGCGATACACAGTCAAGTGAAAAATATCGTCGTTGGTTAGCTCTTCCTGAGACTGTGAGAAACACCTTGACTCCTTTTCTCACATCAAAGTACACTATCACGATCGGCGCAGTCAACACAAGTTGCAACTATCCATTATTCTCGCCTAGCCTGAGTCATGGGGAGTGGCTTCGAACATTTGTACAGGATCTGCTGCAGAAAGGAAACGGAGATAATGTGCGATTGATATTCAGCGTGTGCAGTCGGATCATTAGAGGTCAAGATATCTCAATAGCATCTTTTCTTCTCCCTTTTGCAGTTCTGAACCTCGCGATCGCGGGTACCGACACCCAGCGAATGGAACTGCAGGAAGAACTGAAAAGAGTTCTTTCACACCCTCTCCCCGAAGGGAACAGTCGGGCTCGAGAAAATATAATACTTTGCAGTGAGGTGAGTAACAGACGTCCATCCACTCGTACTGATGCTTATGGCACATGAATGGAAATCTTTAGAGTGTCTTCGGAGTCTTGGACTACCTGTCAAGATGGCTTCAGGGAAAGAAAAAGCAATACACTAGTCTTATCGGCCATGGAGCGCAAAGCAACCGCCCTCAAAAGGACAGTTCTAGAGATGCACTTCTCGAGTTATATTCTGCTCAAATCAAAAGTGTTGAACAGGTCTTGGCTTGGATTCCCCCGGAGATTATCTCCAAAAGGGCTGTCGAGTGCAAGTCCTTCTCGAGGGCACTGTTCCACTGGGAACAGTATATTCGGCAATGTAAACTTCACCCAGACAAGCAGGATCATACCAATATCGAATCTTTGTATCAACGTCTACAGGATATTTATACACAAATAGATGAACCGGATGGTATTGAAGGCATCTCTGCACATCTGCAAGTCCTCAACATCGATCAACAAGTCCTTGAACATCGAAAATCAGGAAGATGGATTGCAGCCCAGAGTTGGTATGAGTTGCAACTCGAAAAGGAACCAGGAAATAGCGATGCTCAGTGGAATTTGCTCACCTGCCTCAAAGAATCTGGTCAACAAGGTATTTCTCCATTGATGCCATGCTCCCTACACTTTATGCTTATGGTTACAGATGCTCTTCTCAATCAATTCGAAGTTTTCAAAAAAGAAGGAGCTGCCCTGTCTAGACTCTTGCCGTTCGCTGTGGAAGCTTCCTGGGTAACAGGAAAGTGGGACAAACTGGACGAGTATCTTGAGATGTGCCCGAAGCAGGACACAGGCGAATTCAACATTGGCGTTGGATCGGCTCTGAGCGCTCTTCGGCATGGCAACAGAGCTGCTTTCAAAGAAATCATCAACAACTTACGATACAGTGTGGCAAAGTCTCTGACCACCAATTCTGTTGCATCACTGCAGTCGTGTCATGATAGTATTCTTCGACTACATGCTTTGACAGAAATAGAATCTATCGCGGATGCTGGCTGTGTGGGACATACTAGTCGTTCTGATATTCTGGCAGCTTTAGATCGTCGGTTGGACGTCATTGGGGGCTATCTCTCTGACAAACAGTACCTACTCGGCCTGAGGCGAGCAACAATGGAGCTGTCGTGAGTGCAGGCGGATACAAAATGATTTAATTCTCTTCTAACAGAGGCATAGGGCCGGCTTTCTTGACTCTGACATTGCCGCTGTTTGGCTAACGAGTGCACGCCTCTCACGAAAAGGCAACTTTACAAGCCAAGCATATCACTCTGTGCTCCGTGCTGCACAGTTGAAGGATAAGTCAGCCACCATTGAACATGCAAGACTCTTATGGAAGGACGGTCATCATCGAAAAGCGATTCAAACTTTGAAAGGGGCTATAGCAGCCAATGCGTTCGTGTCTTGTGATGATGGCCCAGTAGACACAAAGTCTACGTCGTTAACATCGAGCCGTGAGCGACATCAGAACATGCTCGCCGCTAGGGTATGTCGATTCCGAGATAATCAGGGGGGTAAAGATCTCCAAAACCGTGTTGCTGACGTCACTTCAGGCCCATTTATTACTTGCGAAGTGGACGGACAGAGCTGGTCAAACCCAGTCCGATGTCATCATTCAGAGATACCGGGAAGCGATCAAGCTACACACCAGGTAAGCAGAGAACTATGCTCAGTGGTTGCTTAAAATAACATCAGCAACAGATGGGAAAAGGCACATTATTACCTTGGAAAACATTATAATAAGATTCTGGAATCGGAAAAGGCAAAACCCTTGGGCAAGGAGGCACAAATCTAGTAAGGCTTGCTATCCGCTCATCACGAAATTGGGTATAATTTGCTGACATCCCTTAAGCCTGAGCGGGGAAGCTTCAAAGCTTGTTATTGATAACTACCTTCGCTCGCTTGCACATGGAAACAAGTATGTGTTTCAGACATTACCAAAAGTTTTAACACTATGGTTGGAGCATGCATCCATTGTTGAACAACCGTTTGATCCAAAGAGAGGAGACAACGAGTAAGAGCCCAACGCTCCTAATTTCATTAGCATTGCTAATAAACTTTTTTTTAAGAGAGTTTCAGAAACATAGTATGAATCAGCGGAAGAAGAGTCTCGATGATATGCACTCTCAGCTGAAAAAATATCTTAATCGGATGCCTGCTGCACTGGTAAGATTTTATTCCAATTTCATGACATATCCTGCTGACAGTCTTAGCTGTTTACTATCCTTACTCAAGTTGTGGCTCGCATTTGTCATACCAACCCCACAGTCTATGACTTGTTAACAAAAATTATCGTAAAGACAGTCAATGCTTTCCCCCAGCAAGGACTTTGGACAGTACTAGCTGTCGTTAAGTCCTCATCTAAAGATCGTGCATCGAGAGGTATCAACTGCCTCCAAAAAATAACGGTTCGTTCTCCCAATCTCATGTGATGTCCAGAATGCTGAACAAAACAGGAAGCGACAAAGAAGTTGAAGACAGAGTCGTCAGTCGCCGACATGAAAGTGATGATCAACCAAGGTCAAAAGTTTTCAGAAGAATTGCTCAAGTTGTGTGTAGCCCGTGTTGAAGATAAAGTATCGAAGATCAGTCTCTCCCGAAATCTTGGCTTTAATCATAAGGTCGCGCCTTGCCGTCTGGTGGTTCCCTTCCAGACTTTGTTGACTCCCAGTCTGCCAGCGAATCACGACTCCGATTATTTAAAGACATTCAGAGCCTTTCCCCGGGATACTGTCACAATTGAAAGTAAGTCTCAAAAAATAAAAGGAATGACAAAAAGCACGGATAGTAATTATCTAACCCTATTAGCTGTTCTCGATGATTCCCAGGTCCTTAGTTCACTTCAAAAACCTCGAAAAATCGGTATCCGAGGGTCGGATGGAAAGATCTATAGTCTTCTCTGTAAACCAAAAGATGATCTTCGGAAAGACCAACGTCTCATGGAATTCAACAACATGATCAACAGACTTTTGAAGAGGGATGTCGAGTCGAGTAAGCGGCGGATGTGTAAGTTATCCTCGTATATTTTGACAAGGATATGCTAACTTAGGGAAGACATCAAAACCTATGCCGTCACGCCATTGAACGAAGAATGTGGACTCATTGAGTGGGTTGATAACCTGAGAACTTTAAGGGAGATCGTTATCAAACACCTTCGGGAACGGGGCATCACACCAAATGTTTGTGTTTCAATTCACAGTCTTATTTTTCTTCCCAGACTAATAATCTTCTACAGTATGGTGAGATTAGACACTACCTTAATGAAGCATGCTCCGACATCACAAAGCTTCCATTATTCACAACCAAGATACTTGCAAAGTAAATACAGACATGTTTACAGACACCAAGAATTGAGACTAACAATGAGACAGGTACCCTCCAGTTTTGCATGAGTGGTTTGTCGAAATGTTCCCAGAGACAGGGGCATGGTTTGCAGCAAGACTGAGATACACACGGTCTTGTGCTGTCATGTCAATGGTCGGATATGTCCTTGGGTATGTTTCTTTGAGGACAAATTTGTGCATTGTGTCACTAAATCTGATATCTTCCTTTACAGACTGGGTGACAGACACGGTGAGAATATCCTCTTTGAGGAAGGTACCGGTGGTATCTTGCATGTAGACTTTAACTGTCTCTTTGATAAAGTCTGTATCCATCATAGCAAAATTTTTAAGATTCCACTAACCGGCGAAGGGATTGACGTTCGATAAACCGGAGTTGGTCCCATTTCGTCTTACCCATAACATGGTTGATGCTTTTGGTGCCTATGGATATAATGGTATGTTCAAAGATACTCCTTTGCAATAATGAGCTAACATTTTTCACCCTCAGGCCCATTTCGTAGAACATGTGAAATAACCCTTAGCCTTCTACGGCAAAATGAAGATGCTCTCATGACAATCCTTGAGACTTTCTTATATGACCCTACCACTGATTTTATAGGTAAAAAGGTGGGATCTCCTGCTTCACCAAGCAAGATTGTTAGGCAGTGTGGTTAACCTCCAAGAACGAAGCGTCGGACCAATGCAAATGTGCCAGACACACCAGAAGGTGTCTTGGAGTGTGCGCGTAACAAACTTCGAGGATTATTACCTGGAGAGTCGGTTCCACTCTCTGTTGATGGCCATGTTGATGAGCTGATCCTTCAAGCTACGGACAAAAGAAACCTAGCTGCAATGTACATTGGGTGGTGTGCATTTTTCTGAATGATTTTAGCACAATTATTCCATTATTTTCATGCTTTTTGCTTCGGTTATCTTATACAGTGCGTTGGCAAATGTCTCGAGGCGAGGAATTGGGCCCCATTAGATTATGACAGTGAACGAAGAGAGCTCCGAAATGATCTACAATTCAAGTTCCCACTTCAGGTGAAATGTTCGATAAAGGTGTATCTAGTAATGACAATAATAATAGACAGACGTAATTGCGTGTAACACAACGTCAACTAATCCTATGCGTCCCTCTCTCTTTTTCATCTCCTTCCAGCGCCAAACCGATTCCAACTTCGACTTCTGCTTGCGCTCCTAGTTCTATCGCTATAACTGCTGTAGCTGCTATAGCTGCTATAGCTGGGACTACGGCGTCTTTGGCGTGGAGGACTGTCTCTTCGAGTCGAATCTCTCCTTCTCGGCGGAGGGGACCTTGACGGAGATCGTGACGAGTAGGAGGGCGAACGATGAGGAGATCTTGAACGTGACAAGGAGCGAGGGCGATATAGATCATGTCTGTCCATTGGTCGAGGAGCGCCATACCTTCTTGAAGGTGGGGTTCTTCGTCGAGGTGGAGGTGAACGGAAGGAACTGGGTAGCCGCCTATCCATAGGTGGCGCACGGCCATACGCTGGATGACTAAAATCCCCTCTGTCTAGTCGAGCAGGGGGCGGCGAACGCGAAAATGCTCGTCGAGGGAGGACAATGGAAACATTCAGCACAGCTCCATCTAGCTGAGCTTCATGCATATGAGAAATAGCCGCTTCTGCATCCGCGACATTGTAGTAAAGAATATATGCTGTGCCTCTATTGGTCATGACTGACACGCTCCGTCAGTGACATATTGCAGGTGCAGCAGAATCATTGCCCTTACACGTTCTGTTCATTGGCAAATCGATGCTTTGTATTTCCCCAAAGCTCCCAAAAATTTCCCGAAGGTGGCTCTCAGTGACGTTCTTGGTCAATTTCTCAACAACGATCTGAATTTAAAGGAAAAAAAAGTCAGTGTGACTGGAAATAGGCATCAGAGAGTGTAGCAATCTAGGAATGTGCAGCAGACCTTCGAGCTCCTTCGTGGAGGACTCTCTGGGCTTCGGCTTCGCGTGTAGCTTCTGTCTCGATACCAGCGGCCCCCCCTGCCTCTACTCTGGCTCCGGGATACTCCTCTGCTTCGCGATAGGGAGCGGCTCCAGCTTCTTCCCCGATACCCATTGCGACGTTCAAGGTCACGACGATAGGAAGGGCTCCGACTTAGGGTCCTCGGCCGGGACTCCGATCGTGGAGATACGGAGCGACGTAACGACCGAGAGCGCGATCTGTCAGAAGCATGCGCCGATAGTCTCGGTGAGCGCGTGCGCGACCGTCCTCGGGAGGAGGATCTCACGGACATGATGAAGGTTACGCGACTGAAAGAGAGGACAAGAAGCGGCTGTCAGAAGGCGACAGAAGGCCTCCCGAGAAGGTAGGAAATGAACGGACGATACCATGTACAACAGACAGTTGCAGTGAGACTGAGAGGGACGATTAAAACGCTAAAATACAGGCACACAGATGACCTCGGCAGAAGTCTGTAGGGCTGCCAGCATAGCTAGGGCACAGAGTAGCGTAGTATGGAGTAGTTAGTACTCTACGGAGTACTCCAGCTTAGGCTTGGGCCTGGACCAACTTTAGCTAGATGGGTGGGTTAAGGCGGAGCGGGGGCCGCTCTCCGATTAAGCGCTTGCAACTCCACCAGATATAGCACACACGTCTGTACAGAGAACAGGAAACATTCCGACACGGTAAGTAAATCCCGTCATATTTTACTCTATTCCCCCACCCTTCTTTCCCGACGTCCAAAGTTCAATGTATTCTAGATCCTACAGTCATGGGAAGATCCATGGATGCTGCTCGCTCAATGCATTTCAGAATTCCCAAGACTTCCTCCATTGCTCATACTCTTGAATAATGGCGTCCGTAATCTGTCTCTTCACTTGTCCCAGTGCATACTCAAAATGACTCGGCATAATCTGTCGCTCCTGGCCTGTCTCTTCCTCTTCATCTAGCGCTGCATCCCCAGCCGTCTCGCAGATGCTCACAATCTCTGCGCCCGAATATCCTTCGGTTCTTGATGCTAGCTCGTCAATATTCACATCCGGATGAACAGATGATTTGCTGAACCAAATTGTTAAGATTTCCTTGCGCGCTTCAAAATCCGGTGGTCCAATATACAAAATATTATCCAATCTACCTGGACGCATTAGGGCAGGGTCCAGCACATCTGGCTTGTTTGTCGCTGCAACGACGAGGACATTCCGCAGTTCCTCAATGCCATCCATCTCATTCAGCAAAGTGGTAAGCACATTGACGCCGCCTTGAGGAGTGCTGCCGCGTTTAAAGGCAATTGCGTCAATTTCATCAAAGAAAATAATACTGGGCCTAGCGGAGCGAGCTTTTTGGAAAACCTCTCGTAGAGCTCTTTCGGATTCGCCAACATACATACTGAGGATCTCAGCACCCTTAACTGCCAAGAAATTTAGCCCTGCTTCGGTAGCCAGCGCTTTCACCATTAGTGTCTTAGAGCAGCCCGGTGGTCCATATAGCAAAATTCCCTTCTTGCTATTGACGTTGAGCCTTTTCATTTGTTCGGGAAACTGGAACAGTTAGATATATCTTTCCTCGTGTCTTAGAGTTAGGACGTCTCACCTTCAGAGGCCTTTGGACGGCCTTTTGAAGACGCCGCTTGATCTCATGGTGCCCACCGATATCAGACCATCGGACTTTCGGCGTTTCTAGAAGTACCTCCCGCATTGCAGTAGGGCGAATCTCCTGTAATGCAAACAAAACATCGGCCTCGCATATTTTTAGGGGCATGACGGTGTCTTCACCAACCGGAGTCTCGCGTTGAAGGGCGGAGACTGATGAAGACCTAAAGCTGTCAGAGAAGCCATGCTCCAGCAGTTGCCGATTCCGCGCCTTGCGACAAGCAACTTGAAGCAGAGCAAATAGATCCGCACCAACATAACCATGTGTCTTCTCCGCTATCATCTCCAGGAGACTGTCGCTTGGCTCAGTGGATGAGCCCCGGATTGCGCGTAAAATCTCGGCTCGATCTTTGGCAGTGGGCACTGGTAACTCAATCTCAATTGCCAGTCGATGTGGTGTTCTCAAGGCATCATCAACGTCGTTCGGATGACGTGTCGCAGCTACCACAAGAACATGAGCGTTCTTTATTGAGTCTAAACTTTCACATAAAACAGAGGCTAAAGACATAGAATCATGTGATGTTCGTCTCGGGGCGATAAATTCCACCTGATCAATGATGACAAGACTGGGCTGGGAACGTAGTGCTTCGGAGAAAACCTTGCGCAGCTTCGATTCCCCCTCACCCACATTCCGACTCATGGTTGAGGTTCCAATTCTGAATGATCTTTTCCAGCCGGCAGTTTCCAACTGCTGCAAGAGGGCAGTCTTCCCTGTTCCCTTGGGACCGTATATGATCATCCCTCGACTGTGTTCATAAAAAGAAGGCATTATGAGTCTCTCTGTCTTTGAATTGAAGTCTGCGAGAGCTTCGTTGATTCGCTCCACCTGTCGAGACATGCCTCCTAAGCCAGATAGTCGTAGTTCGATGGGAGCAACCCTATCCGCCGCTTCCTTGCCCTCGCCGATCTTGACCTTGGAATTCTCGGTAAATCGAAATATCGTATTGGTAGAATTGGGATTCTGTCCCCATATTTCTGCCACCCTGAAACTCCTACGGTGGCCCTTGAGCTCAACTTCGAAGATCAAACCAGTGGAGACAATTTCGCATTTTGACAATGAGTACTCTAGGCACCACTCCCAGTGTCCCCTATCTGTCTCGGATAGAACTCCATAACTGGTAAGCCTAGTAGGATCCGTACACTCCTCCAGACGTGCAGTCTCCACTTCTTCGATCGGTCCATCCACCTTAGCAATGGAAACCTTGTCACCAAGCTTGATCCCATAGCAGTCTTGCAGCGTCTTTGAAGTCTGTACGACCGTATTTTGAATGTTCTCAAGTGCGTTCCAAGCGATTGCAGTCTTCGGAGGACCTTCGGCTAGCTGTAAGCTGCACAGATCTCCAGCTCGGAGTCTGAGAAATGTTAAAGAAGATGGTGATAGGTGGACACGAAAGGCGTCTTTGTGATCATTCCTTGGCTGCTTTGAGAAGGGTCGAACAGTGAAACTGCGAGGTTCCGACATCGTGGGTCCCACGACAAGGGCAAAACTCCTGAAAGATTGCGAATATTAAGATATCCTGGCAGTCGTTGGCAAGGTCTGTAACGTCGGTCAGGACACGAAAAAGGTCTAACCAGAGCTCCAGTTGTCATCACCGCGTGGGATGTTTAAGGAGTGGGATTTCGTTTCAAGGGATTTAGCAGGTGGGATACTCAATGATAATGCAACTGAGCAAATCGCCATAGTATAATTTTCCATTCGATAACAAGTCGATGAGAGGGTGTGAGTTCCAAGGGCGCTGCCCTGGTGCTTCCGCTGGCACTGAGTGTGCAGGGATTTGATGCGGTTGGATCAGCGAAAAAAGTTTTTATGAACAAGAATGAACATTATTGACCATATTCCGCTGGCCCCATCGGCAACCGAAATCCCGCGGAGGATCCTGTACAAGAAGTGTATGACCTGCGCCATGCGACATTCAGATACTAGCGAGCACTTATTCTTTCGTGATGCTGCAGTACTTGCGTTACTTTTGCCCAGGGCGCCTTCTTTGTCTCACTGAGCGTCCCCAACTCTTACGTACAGTAACCTCTGCTATTCCATATCGTCACACCCTAAACCACCAGCATCACTTGAAGTTCTCCAGGGAATATGCCGGCTCGGTGAAAAATCTGCAGCGGCTCAAACATGAACCGCTGGCTGCTCGAGAGTCAAGCGGCCAGGTCCAAGATATTCTCAGATCGCATGTACCGCACAGGTCGGACTTTGGTCTGTCAGGGATTGTCAGCGGAAACCAGGATCATGGTGTCGATGTTGATCCTTATGGGCAGATCAGAATTATTTCCGAAAAGCATAGTCGTCAAAAGCGCAGAACTGCCTTAATTCTCTCTCGAGCAAGCCAGTGCTTGACTGCATATGATTTTCTAAGGCTCCTGGGGCGGAGTGCCACTGAGGAACGGAGCCCTTGCAGAGGGCTTGAGCAAGGTGACTATACTTTGCCGGTGCTTCCCCTGTTTGGGAAATGCTGATGGGACTTTTACAGTCATTCCCCTTCGTCATCATAGGACACTCCAACGACGCGATTCCTGGATACTCCTCTTCTCCTCGCCATCGCAAGCTAAGGAATATCAGGAGAAGGCCTCAAAGCTCCGATATCTGGCTGCGAAATATACACCGAATCAGTCCCCTACAGCGATTCATCTGCCACCTGACCTGGTCGCAGAAGGACAAATGATTGGTGTCAAGCAACACGACTACACTCTCACCGCGCCATTTCAGAGTCTGTCTCTTGTTGCGAAGTTATCCCCCTTTGACTATAAACTGCAGCGTGCAATCAACATCCATGATAACCTGGCCCAGGCGAGACGCGCTCTGCAAGACTCATTTCCGGTTAGGTTCTGGATCGATCGACCCTGTCGCCAGGGTTTAAATATAAAACTGATTAAAAAGCTTCTTGAGCTGGACGGTCTTGCCAGGGGTACACCCTGGCGGATATCCGATGGAGAGGGCGCTGTTGTACGAGTGGGTCAAAATTCAATTTCCAGGATATCGCAAGAGAATTATGATGAAGACAGCATGCAAAACCCTTCGAGGAGGGTTGATAATTGGCGCATTGACTTCAAATGCGCATCAGATGCCAAACGTTTTGTCCGTGTTTGGCACAGAAAGCGTCTGCCCAGACTGGATGACCTTCCTTACTATGGACCACAGACAATAGTTAAGGCAGAATGCTTGTTCTGATCGTTGATAAGTTAGATCATATTACAGTATGAAGCCTGTTCTCCGTCTATTCCTTGCCATTTGGAACAGTGCTTGCGACGGGTTCCACACTCATGAATACTAGAATATGAGCTATTTGAAGCAAGGTGCGCTAGATACTCGGATGTCAGGAGTTGTAATTATGAAGACCTGGATAGATACTGCAAAATACGCAACATATGGCTTCCCCGCGGAGAAGAGCCGGAAGTCAAAGCCCAGTATCTCAAAGGTAATAATGTGTCAATCATCTTGTCAGAACAGAAATACAGAACTCCCATTGATCAACTATTGCAGGCACCAGAAAGAGGAACAAAGGACGCCATCTAATCAGGGAAGCCGACGACAGAAGTACAAAAGCAAAATAAAAGCAAATCCCAACCGTACTACGATTAACAGACATGTTGCAAGGATCATGAGATGGCCAGGCCAACTTTGAAGCCCTCAGATGTCTCAAGGGCCCTCTATGAGATGAGAATGTAGCAAGTGCTTTCTGACAGGGAAGCGGAGGAGATGGAATCTCTGGAACTGGGATTCAGCGCCGAGTCTAACAGCACTTACCTCCCACGTTAACGTTCACGCCCCCCCCTTGCTGGTCTATGCTGACACCCTGAGCGCCGGCTTGCTCTGACTTGGAAGAATCCATGACTTTCTTGATTTCTGATGCAAGGCTGTAGAACGCCTTCTCAACATTGATATTGTTCTTAGCAGAGACCTCGAGAAAGGGAATCCCAAGCTCATCAGCAAGCTGTTGACCCTGCTCAGTTGATACAGCTCTCTTTTCCTCCCAATCGCACTTGTTTCCAATGAGCATTTTATGCACGCCTTCACTCGCGTGCTGCTCAACATTTGAGAACCAAGTTCGAATATCTGCAAAGTGGTGAGGTCAACATTCACCCTATTATCAACTCTTTATGGGGACATTCTGGGATTTTCTTACTGTTGAACGATCGCTCGTCTGTGACATCGTAAACAAGAAGAATACCCATAGCCCCTCTATAGTAGGCTGTCGTGATGGTTCTAAACCGCTCCTGCCCCGCTGTATCCCATATTTGAAGCTTGACCCGCTTACCATCCAGTTCGATAGTGCGAATTTTGAAGTCAATGCCAATGGTAGTGATAAACGATGGTGTAAACGAGTCTTCACTGAATCGCAGAAGGCAGCATGACTTTCCCACGCCTGAATCTCCAATGAGCAGTAATTTGATCTGTACTCGCCACAACAATCAACAAATGTGCTGTTGTAAGCCACCTGTGTTTATAAGGTCTTACCAAAAAGTCATAGTTCCTTGTGCCCGCCATTGGTCAATGGCAACAACTTCTGTAGTACTCGACTCGACGGAGAAAGCGAAACAACCGGGAGAGATTTTGTGACGATAGGATTTGGCGCCTCCGGAAGTAGTCGACGCGCTGCAGAGATGCTGCAGCCACCCAATGGTGGCAAGAATTCGGGGTATTCGAAGGAGCGGAAGAGTCAAAGAGGAGACACCTGCCGCTCGAAGGGTATGATGACGGTTAAGGAAGCTCCGGGGCTGCTGGCAAGTAGAACAACACGAGTGGCAAGTTCCACAGTATCCCGAGTCACTATCTGCAGCTGAAGGTTGCAGGCGAATGGGCGTGATGATGCAGTAGTTCTGAACGGAGTTCTGGAGTGATGTCCGGTATTTGCGCGGTGGTCAAAGGTCGCAAGTCACTGTTCGGTTTGAGAAACTGGGGCGCTCGGGCATGGTTAGTGTCGGATTGACCACTGCTGGCTGTTGGAGGACTTAGCGCTTACAGCGCCCGGAGTACACCAAAGCGTACTCTGTACCGAATCTTTTGGATTCACGACTATTTCAACCTGTTTTCTTGTTTGGTCTTTCTCAGAACTCTTATGATATGTTTCTCTACTTCGCATTATATTTTCTTGTAGAGTACAGATTATACTTTGTACCTAAATGCCTATGTAGATACCTTGTACATGCATAGGAACCAGGTACCTAATCTACGGACCAGTGAGAAGCCAGTGGACACTGCCGAGCGGCATAGTGACTGTAACTAGAAGAAGTATCTGGGTTTAGATTAATACTTGTAAGATACTTACGGTGCGTCTAACGCGCTACGTAGTGAGTATTTGGCTTCTGGCAGTCGCGGCAATGCAACACCTTGCTGTTGTTCGAATTCAGATGTACTTCACCTAAAATAGATTTTGGCGTTATCCAGCAGAAACTGAATACTGTGCCCTTGGGTCCTTTGCAACCAGAGAAGAGACGATCCAATTTAGAAATCTCCCTTACTTTCGCTGGCCAGATGAGAGACTTCTGGTCCAATGCTTAGCGCAATACTTCTCAAACGTTCAACCTTTGGTGTGGCTGGATTGGGAATCGGAAGAGAAATGTGACAAGCTTGTATTTGGCAGGTAGAGGGTATCCCAATTACAACTAAAACCGGAATCGAAGATTGGGTCCTTTGGATTAGAAACGAACATGCCCCAGCACTTTACGTGAGATATCATAACCCGCTCAACGTTATTGAAGCCATTTAGAATATGTCCACCGAATTCTTTCAAGAACCTTGAGTTGTTTCTCCACGCCGGCGTTTATATCCGTGAGGTCAGACATGTCTTCCTGAAAATCACGGTAAAGTACTCCAGGGAACACACTCCTTGCCATTTGGTGGACGGTGTGAACCTCACAGATGAGTAATCCATGATCTTCATATGAAAGGGCTCCATTGGAAGTAGGGACTGATGATGTCAAAACTCTATCAATATTCCTATCGTCATAGTTAGTCTTGTGATCATCGGCCACGACCACGTAAGCATAAGTACCGTAAAGCACGTCTCAATACATCCTGCTTTCTTCCTCGCCGCAGTCCCTTCCTACTGTTGAACACGCTGCTGAGCCAACAAAAAATTGCATATAACACCAAAATTCCGGGAGTAAGGCCAACGAAGCTACAAATGGTTAACTTTCGTACTGATTATATAGAGGGAGCAAGACATACCCAAAAACAAGTTCTTGGCTCTTAAGCAGAGCATCAATTCCCCCAATTGCTATTTCTACATCCACCTTTGTCTTTTGGATTTGGATCAAAAGGGCGCGAACGAGGTCGCCGCGTACGGTTCCGACAAAAGGCTGACGCAAATCTCGTTCATAGGCCCTCAAAACAGGGGTCAAATCACCCTCCTTAACCTTGGTTGTGATAGTATCAATGTCTGCCTGGGTTACCAAGCTCCGTTGACCAGACTCTGGACGATCAAGAACGAAGTCGACGACCATTCTCTCTAAACTTGCACGATCAGCCTCGAGGCTATTTTTGCTAATTATGGCAATCTCGCTCTTCTCGTCGTGTCTTATCGTCCCAATTAGTTTCTCCACGGGCTCCACAACCCAATTGCTCCAGAAGTCAATCAGAGTTGATCCGAATTCGAGAATCCAACTTAGAAGTTCAGCCCTTCGACTCGTTATGATCTTAAGAACTGTGCTAGATGAGAGCAATATTGTGGAAGCTGGTAACCAGTAGCGAATAAGACGTGATGGGCGACCCCACTCGCCTATCAGCGCCGTTGAGGAGGCCGCATAGTTTGGAAAGCGGTCTTGTAGAATGTGGATCAACCGTTCAATGATCAGTTGCGGTCGTATGGCAGCTTCATCATCGTAAGTTTGGTTCCGCATACTCGCGATTTCGTTTTCGACAGCCGTAAATAGCCTATCCTCAAATTCATTGACGTTGGTATCGAGAGTAGTTGCGGTTTGAAGCATGGTGTCCATCAACAAGACGCTCTTGTAAACGGTGTCGCGCCATTCCTTTTTGAACGGGGTGTAGGTAGCTGCATGCATAACTTCGTCATCAAGTCCGAATGAAAAACATTGTCCGATAAGAATTCCAATGCTACTGGCATGGATTCCTCTCATTGTGACCAGACATTTCCTTTTTTGCTGTGCTTCCGATATGCAAGCCGCAGACGGAGACAACATTAATAATTTTGCATACTCCGGAGACCGTTCTCGGATACTATGCCAAACCGACTTGTAGAATTTCGCCCACCGAGCGGACAGCGGAGCCATATTGAGTTCCAGTTCCGTGCGCGCGCCGTAATATCTCTTAATCCTTGTGTAAACCTCCTTCATTCTGGACCACAGTCGGGAAGGAGATGTCTGCAAAGTATACAAGGCCATATACCAATTTGATCCTAGGATTTCATCCCAGTACCATATTTCATCACTCAGGCCTAGCGTCCGCTCAAGGAAGGTATTCATCACCAGCCCTAGTGTCTGGACTGCCGCCTTTGCGGCGACTAGCCACAGGAGATCTGTTTCGTAACCGTATGATATACATCTGGAGGTCGAGGGAATCTGGAAGTATGAGCTGCGAACTTTGCTAAGCAAGTCAATGAGTTTATGAGGTTGCAATAATGGTTTGGATGCAGAGGTAACTGAGAGTCTCCGGATAATTGCCTTCAGATCCGCTATCTCCTTGGTCGGGTAAGGTACAGAAGGAACCCCATCGGAGTCTTCGGATGTACTGGGCGCTTTGGATGCAACAAGAGCTTCAGCGACATTGGATTGGAATCTGTCGAGGTTTCGGTCTAAACGACGGACATTGCTGCAAATGGTCCCTCAGCTTGGATGTTAGATGCCCGCTTGGAAGGTCTGAAATACTTACTCAACCACAACAGACATTGTTTGCCAGTATGGAATTCAATATGATATCATGAGATGTTGTGGGCGACTGACATGTAGGGTGGTTAATGGTTATGGATAGTGAGGTGAGGCCCCAGCCCTAGCCCTAAACCCTGAGCCCTAGACTATATCGCTAGGCTAATCCACGTCTCTGAAAGACCTCGTTTGGCTGCTAACTAGCTCCCAAAACTGTCTAGCAATCTAATCTAAATAATGTAGTTTGTGCATATCTACATGTTTTATGTTTTTATTTGTGCTCTGATTAATTAGTTGAGCTGTAGAGTCTCGCCATATCTGGAAAATGTGGTAGTATAATTATTAATCCCTTACACAGCTTAGTATTATATCAGATTGTGATTACTTTAATTCAGTTAGAACTTTAATATAGAACTTCTGTTTTATATTAAGCTTAAGTTAAAGAATAAAGCTTTTGAGTAACTGACATTATAAATATTTGGACTAATTAAGACTGTTAAATTATATTATAGTTAATAAGTAAAATAAATAGAACAATAGTTATTTTTATCAAGTATATAGGAAAATATATTATACTTGATAAATTAGTTATATGCTATTATAAATATATAAGAATAAAATATCTAAAACACTTAATAAATTATAATATAAAGTAGGAAGTAATATTAATAAGATAATTTATTAATCGTGTAGATATTAAAATTAGTTAACTAATAAAACTATTAGTATTCTACGCAGAAGATAAAAGGGAAAATTAAAGCCCTTCTGTTAGATGCTTCATACTTAAAACATAAGAAAAGAGAAAAAAAGTTAATCAGAATAAATAATAAAGTAGCAGCAATATTGTAACTATAATAAAAAATAATAATATATATTCCGAAGTTAAAAATATTCTGTAATTAATAAATACCTAAACAATATTTAAAAATCAATGCAGCTTGAATCTATAGTAATTTTCTCGATATAATAATAATATTTTTTAAATATTATTAACAATAAGTTAAGTCTAAATAAATTTAATGAAAATAGTTATCTATAATAAATTTACTATATATTTATATAAATATTATTAAAAAGTTGATCATCTATTGATTATTAGTAATATTACTAGTGTTAGTGGTTTTTCTACTTCTAAATTCTATTTAATTTCTAAGTTTATCTCCTACTGGTTTTCTATTATAATATTACATTAAAAATAGAAAGTTACTGACATTACTATTATAGAATTTATAAACTTAGTTATCTACATGCAGCACTAACTCAATAAAAATTTAATATATCTATAATAAGAGAAGCTAGAGACTTATTATATTACTTAAATTCTTAAAATCTTTAATAACTAATACTATCTTGACTTTATCAGCTGATTTCATCAGTATATTAAATATTTTATTATATAAATATTAAACTTATTACAGAAAATATTTGCTAATTTATAATAACCAGCATATTTTATTAAAAATCAATATTTATTTTATTTATTTATTAATCTTGATATTATTAAGGGCAACACTACTTTAGTAATATAATTTATGATATTAAAGAGAAGCTAGACTATCTTAAAGAAGATGATCTCGTCATTATATATTTATATAAGATATATTCTTTTCCTTAGCTATTTGCTTAATAGATATGAAAAATACTAATCTGTAGAGCCAGAGATTATATATCTAATATAAATTCCATAAAAGTTAAATATTTAGCCAGTTAGAGCATCTAGCATCTTATAACAGTGCTAATAATAGATTATATCACAATTATTATAATTGCTAAGCAGACTAACCTCTTTATAATATTAACTAAGTTAAATATGTAGTTAATTTAATCCGCCACTTATATATTAGTAATTCTATTTTAAGATCTATTACTGTTTAGAAAAGAAGAATATAGTTACTAGTGTATTATTATAACTTCTGTCTACTTCTGCTGTAATTGAGAATATATTAATTCTTAATACTTTAAACTTAACATAATCCACAGGCAAGCCGCCTACTCAAGTGAGCCACTCACTTCCCAACATGCAATGTGTTCAACAAAATCAACCATCAAGACGTTCACAAAATCTCTCAAAAAGCCCTCATTTGAAAAGTATAAATTAGTAATTAAAATATGCTACTGATTACATTGTCAGACTATAATCCGAAATTTCTTATAAAACTACAGAAAGCCATCTTTAAGAAATCAAGTATTAATCTATTCTACTTAATTATATTATTATTCTCAAACTGATGATGCTACTAAGTGAATAAAACAGATAATAAAGATAGAGCTTTATACTATATAATTAGAAGTTTAATTAATTTAATAAACTGACTAATAATGCTGTTTTGTCTAAAATTTTTTAATTTTATTCTTTCTTATGACAAAGCGCTTTGCTGATGAACTTATAAAATTAGATAATTCTATTAAGTTTCTTTACCATCTAACTAAAAAGCTAATATTTATATTAAAATAGATGAAGCTATTAATCTAGCACAGATGACAATAAAACAATACCATAATAAGTATTAATCGAAATTTTATTTCTATAGTTACTTACTGAACTCTTTATAATTTTAAGAGTCAACTATTTTATATAAAAACTATTAAATTAATAAACTTATTCTGTCATCTCTATTATTTAAACTAAATAATATTAATATCTTCAAACAGCAATACCTAGACTATTCCGGATCTGTTTATATCAAAGAGTATACATTTACACTACAGTTATATAAGATTGAGTATCTTATTAATAAACATGTATAATTATCTATAATAAAACTATAACCGAGTATTTTATACGTTGGATTAATTAAGTCTAAATATAATTAATAGTATAAAGAAGAGAGGCTTACTAATACTAAAAAGATAATCTAAGATATATGCACTGCTGATTCTATCAAAAAATATCTACAACTATATAACTATAAAAACACTTAAAAATTTAATATTTTAATAAATTTATTACTGAAGATACTATAATAACAACAGCTAAAGAGGTATAGATATTTTAAAATCAGATATTATTACTAAAGCAGTCACACTCTTCAGTAAGCTAGTTTTATATTAGTCTTTATTTGGAACAATATTAAACTATTAATAATGATTAAATTATAGATTCTGTTATTGCAGTAATATACAGAGTTAAAGTAGCTTAAAAATATAATATAAGAATTATTATTATTATTAGATAGTATAAAAGTTTTAACTTCATTCTAAGAAATAGACTGTAAGAATCAGATCTAAGTAATATAATAAAATAAATCCTTGCTTTATTTTATAAAATATATCTGATTTTTAGAAAGATATTATTATGATAATAGCTAGAAAATTATTTTTAAGAGATAGAAAAGTAGTCACTAACAGAGATCAAAGATTAAATAACTTAAAAAGATTCTGCAGAAATAAAAATAATAAAAATAATTTATAAATAACAAAAATATAAAGATTTAACAGCAGTAAGCCTATATTATCAGAGTAAGAAGTTATATAATAAATATAATATAATCACTTTTGTATATAAGAAAATATACAAAAACAATAAAGAGCAGAGAGAGTCAGAGAGATTATAATTAAAAATACATAATCTGAAGATCCAGACCTGCAAGAAAGAAGAATAATATTAGATATAAGTATGTAGTAGAAGTTAAATATAGACAGCTCTGAAAGTATGTCATGTGATCTAACTGCATATATATATAGTCTGTTGATCATGCTGGCTTTAAAAGCCAACAGTCAGTTCCACTACAATCAAGACTCATATTATTCAATCTATGGCTTCACCATGCTATCCATACCTATTTCATAGGCCTTCTACTTGAGCGCTTAACTGCTCTATACAAACTAACACTCCAAGTTTGTGTTAAAAACAACAAAGAACACACATAATTGGATTCAGTAACCTAAAAGAAAGGTGCTAGATTCAAAATAAGACAGAAAATGCGTACCGTAGTCCAATATGTGACTTGGTTTTTATGTAGATGCATGGTGTACACTGACCAGAAAATAACAGTAATGTTGCAGGCAACCTGGAACCGTGATACATCCTAGGATAGGCTGAGGGCTCGAGCGTCGATCAGCACAGCTCATACTACTCGGCTGAACAGAGTGCCGAACATATAGACAAAGGATCAACCCGACGGATCCACTCACATGGAAGAGTCAATCTGCATGACCGACCGGTAAGTTCGGGTGCCTGTTGGCCGGACCTAGTGGTCCAGTCCAACAGGCCCAAGCAGCCAGTGACTTGCGGAATACGGGTTACCGACGCGCGCACCACGGTCTACAGGCAAGCTCCAAAATGGGTCGCGCCACTCGGATGTCCCGATTGCACCCTTGGCCAGCGCGCCGGGGCTTGTCCCTGAAAACCTCCCAACCTTTCCTTCCCATTCAAATTGCCCCTGCATCCTACCACTCTCCGATTTCCAGACCTGCACCCAACACCCAGCAGTCTGCTTCTTGTTGCTCCTTGTCACCCTCTTCAGTGCAGACACTTTAGTCTCTACCAAAAATCTTCCTATCTAGCAGCCACACGATCCTCTCTCTCCCCCTATTTTTTGCCTACACAACATGATGTAAGTTAATGTTATCCTTGAGCACCTAGTTTCTGCTTTTGCACAGGGAATCTGACTCTGTACCAAAGGAATTCTACGACTTTACTCTCACCCCCGCCTGACACATATTGGGGCCAATTTGAGGAAATCTCGAAGTACAATCCCCACCTCAACGTGGCAGAGAGGCTGTGGGCAGCATGGTATGCCTACATGCAGAACGATGTTCTGGCAACTGGGATCATGTCATTTGTGATGCATGAAGTTGTCTACTTTGGTCGGTCACTGCCTTGGGTCATCATCGACAGCTTAGGGTTGTTCAGAAAGTACAAGATCCAGAGTGTAAGTAAACCAACCCTTAACCAAACTATAGCGCTTGGCTGACCGATGCTGTAGAACAAGATTCCTTCTGTGCAAGAGCAATGGAATTGTGCCAAACTTGTTCTGCTTAGTCACTTCACTGTTGAGTTACCCCAGATCTGGTAGGGAATCCGATTCACCAAATCAATATCATACCAAGTAACTGATCATTGTCCAGGCTTTTTCACCCTATGGCACAGTATTTCGGTCTCTCCACCTCTGTCCCCTTCCCTTCTCTCTGGACTATGGCATACCAGATCGCGATCTTCTTTGTTCTGGAGGATACCTGGCATTATTTTTCTCATCGTGCCTTCCATTGGGGTCCTCTTTACAGGGCAGTCCACAAGATTCATCACCAGTATTCAGCGCCCTTCGGTTTAGCTGCAGAATATGCCTCTCCGATTGAAGTAATGGCCCTGGGGTTCGGAACTGTTGGCTGCCCAATCCTGTGGTGTGCGATCACCGGTGACTTGCACATCCTTACCATGTACATTTGGATTGTCCTGCGCCTGTTCCAAGCTATCGATGCCCATAGCGGCTACGAGTTCCCATGGAGTCTACACCATTTCCTGCCGTTCTGGGCTGGGGCCGATCACCACGATGTCCACCATGAGAAGTTTGTCGGCAATTATGCTAGCAGCTTCAGGTGGTGGGATTACTTACTCGATACCGAGTATACACCTGAGGCTGTTAAGCGACGAAGGGAGCAGAAGCTTGCAAAGGCTGCCAAAAAGGCCCAGTGAGTATGAGGATTCAATTTCCGCCGTGGACCTACCTGGTCCGTTGGAAATATGGGCGGCGCTTGTGACCACCCTCACTTGTCTTCAGCTGGGGGAAGCACTATAAACCCTTTCCTGCGCGTCGCTCTTCGGCGTGGCAGATGTTAATTTTAATTTTATTGATGTGGTTTGAGGTGATTGGGCTCCTTATAACATGGAACACAGTGGCTCTGCTTGCCCTGTTGATGACGTCAATTCTTTTGTACAAAATTCTAATCTTGTTAATGTTCACTATTTTTATTTTGTTAGCATTTCTGTCGCTGGGTCACAATGTTTACAACTGGTGCTTATTTAAAAAAACACTACTCAGTACAGCTTTTGAGATGAGGGGTATCAAGCAAGCTCTATAGAAGTATTTTGTCTCAAGCTTATATACAACTCCACTAGAAGTTATGACCCGAGACCATGGGTCAAGCATGAAGGTCACGATAATGATCCAGTGTACAACTTAGATCTGGAAATCAAGTATACTCTATATAGCCACCAAGGTAATGGCATGTTTATTGGTGTAGAGAGGTGTGAGGAGTAGAATTTGCAACCCCCTTAGTGGCTTAGTCATCATTGGCTGTAACTAACGTAATCAATCACCGAGCGAAACAGATCACCGAGCGAAACACCCACCAACACCATTATTATTAGATATCTAATTATCTCACCACACCACCCCTAAATTGAAGCTATTTACATGTAAAATAATTG